>WLWD01000034.1_pt1 | contig 1223153 bp, 1174 predicted proteins | sample 6712731 | NCBI WGS metagenome assembly WLWD01 (sample SAMN12718690, study PRJNA576275) | sponge metagenome | isolation source: marine sponge | host: Mycale hentscheli | place: New Zealand: South Island, Marlborough, Capsize Point | collected 2014-11-01 | reverse complement strand
ATACCGGGAGAGAAAGCCAAGAACCCGTAAGTACTCCATCTAGGTTGGAGGTGCCTTCGGGCTGCGTCCAGCTAGATGACTCACCCAGCTAGATGATTCACGGTATGAAACCCGGTAGCGCTAGCGCCGGGTTTTTTCGTTTGGGAAGAACGGTGATCGACATTAAAACTTTAGAGGTGCCCTTTAGCCAGGAGATCCATTCGATGGACAAGAAAGTGAAAAGCCGCCGGCCAATTGGCTGGACAGCGTTGTTAAACAAAGGTCACGTACACACGCGCAGTAAAACCGCCGCCCGGCGCGACCAACGGGCACAGTTGCAAAACGAAGCCGATGAATATTGGGAGACTGGCCGGTTCGAAGAACCGGATTGTTACGATGACCCTGATCACAGCCGCATGGACTACACCCCGTCCACCTCGGACGGGGAACCACCTATTTTTTTAGCCGCCGCCTAACTCAACACCCCACCCCACCGCTCACAAAGCGCCCCCGCTTTTCTTTTTCAAGTTCGAAACGCACCGCTAAGAAAGCCTCGATAACCGCACTATCGGTGAGCGCGTGCCGGCTGGGCGGCACGGTCTAGATACTGACGGATTGTGGGTGCCCCTTGTAAAGTCAAGGTTGCAGGCTTAGCCGCGCAAAGCAGGGCCGGCAACACTGGGCACCTGCTAACAATGCACTTTTTCCGCGCTTGCGGTGTCAGCGCCGTGCTCGAACTCCTCATGTATCACCTATCACTGCTGTCCCATAGAGCATACTAACCCTTTGAAATTTCCAGAAAAACTGTTTTCATGTTTCAAACACAATGCCATAGTCAATTTTTTATGTAAATCAATAGGTTATACGCTGTGATTAATTATTTTGTGGGACAGCAGTGATCACCTATACACTGCGGTTGTGCGCGCGGTGCTTCCTTGCACTCACGAAACAATGACTATTGTTAGAGGCGCCCTTCAGGCATTGCGACTTTGCTTAACATCCTCAGCAAGCCATGCTTTGATAAGAGATTGATAAGGCATGTCGCGTTTGTTAGCTTCGATTTTGATGCTGTCTAGCAAACCTTCGGGGAGCCTCAAAGAAATAGTTTTAGTAGATGGTTTCAAATTAGGCATTGAAACGGATTGAGCTTTTTTCCAGTCAACATAATCACTGGAGTCATGCTTTTCCCAAAAAGCTCTTTCTTCGGCTTCTGTTTTAAATGTTGGAGTATTTTTAATTTTGCTCATAAATGTTTCTCTCTTTCCGGTGCATATCACGAGCTGAAATCACGCGAATTAAAGTATCAGCCGAACGTAAGGTAAAAGTTATATGCAACAAACGGGCATCATTGGTTTTTCCAAGAGCGTGGTAACACAGTTCCTTCTTGCTATGCTTCACGTCATCCACTACTAGCAGAGGCTCGTTAAACAACACCTGTTCAGCCTCAAATCGGCTAACAGCATGTTTTTCTTCACTTTTTCTGACATTTCCATGATCCCAGTCAAAGCCGATAATTTGGTTCCAATCAATCATTTCTGTATATTACAATCATATACGCATAAATCAAGTGCTAACCGGGTAAGAGAAGGTCTCTACCCTCCCCACACCACCGTGCATACGGGTCCGCACAGGGCGGTTCATTGAGCAGGGTGAAGCTTGCTCCAACCATCGCGTAGCGAGAAAAGTCCCTCAGATTTCAGATAGGCGTTAGGGCGTCTCTAACAATGACGTTGCAGCGGACGCTTCGCTTCGCTGCGCGCCGCTGAACGCAAGCGTTAGCGCTGGAGAGATGAGCCATGTACACAGGAACCCTGACGCTCGACTACGCTTCCGAAGAAGAGGAAGACCACTACGCAGCAAGTGTCACGCGTTGCATTCTCACGGATGATTCGCTTGCGCTTGAGTTTTCGGGCAGCTACGACGGCGCCAAGTTCCGTGGCAGTGCGAGGCTGCGGAAAATGATCGACGAATATCATGGCTTAGGCAACTTCGCATTTGAGGGCGAAGCGTCGACTGAAGCGAAGATACGTGTTTCGGCTGAATCGATTGACGAGCGTCTGTATCTGGCAGGGCACCTGGCTCGACGTCGGCGAGTCGGACCCGTACGAACTGGAAGGTAGTGCTTGAACCCAACTAGCCGTAGGCAGGTCTCTACCAGCTCGCGATTGGGGAGCCAACCGTCGCGTGGCCAGGTCGCGCGGTCCTCGCTCCTGAGCACGTCGATCGTTCCTCTCCTGTGGCGACGAGAAGGTGCGCAATGGATGCAAGGGTGCGACCGAGTTCGTCTTCGGGGTCGCAGGACGGCGAAAGTGCCGTTGGAGCAGGGGTCGGTCCCAAACATGGTTTGGCGCTAACAATGCCATGCAACCGACCGTTTGCCCCGGTGGCCGAAATTGCTGCCGCAATTCGTCCACCGCCGCAAGCGGCGGCTGATGGCTAGCGTTAGCCTTAAGGGAGGCTCGATGACTGAGTCATGGCATAAAACTGAAACAGATTCAGAAGCAGAGGAACATGCTGCAGATTTCTGGTCGCGCCATAGAGATGAACTACAAACAGGTGAATTTTGGGCTGATCGTATAAAGAAATTTAGAGGAGAGCCTGAAAAACGTCTGGCACTAGCTATAGAAAACTTGCCATTGCCTGCATCCTTTAGAGAAGCAGCAATTGCCACGAGAGCCCTGATTCGTGACAAGCGGAAGCAAAAAATTGAATATGACGAAGAGTTAGCGCTTTTATATTGGCTGGCAGCAATTAATTCATTTTCGACACCCTATTCAGAGGTATTGAAAGAGCCCGGTTACAATGTAGTCGAATCTGTCCCGAGGAAGAAATTGAAAGGACTTCCATTTTCATATAAATCCTTGGGCTACAACAAATTGGAATTACTACTTCGGCAAAAAAATTACCCGACACAAATTAATAAAATGTGTTATAGTGATGCTATGAAAAAGACAGACGGTCGCTCACTGCCCCATTCCGCGCGAGAAGCCATCCGCAGGCACGCGGTTGCGCAAGTATTATCGGGTGAAAGCCCTGAAAAAGTAATTAAAGCCCTCGGATTTCATCGTTCTTGCATTGACGATTGGTTATCCAGATATGAGCAAGGTGGTGAACAGGCGCTGTCCACCGGCAAGATCACGGGCCGCCCAAGAAAGTGTCCCGATGAATATGCGGATCGCTTACGTGAACTAGTTAAAACGAATCCGTTGCAATTGGATTTTCACGATGCCTTGTGGACGCGCTCGATGATTCAGATATGACTGAAAGATAAATTTGGCATCGAGGTCAGCGAGCGCTCAGTGGGCAATAGCCTGTCTCGTTTGGGGATGAGTGCGCAGCGCCCTGGGTTTAAGGCATACGAGCAAAACCCTGCTCAGGTTAAGGTATGGTTAAGAGAAACTTGGCCTGAAGTACAACGAGAAGCGAAAAGGCGGCGAGCGCGGGTCTATTTTGGCGACGAATCGACGATCCGGTCGGATTATCATCGTGGTACCACTTGGGGGGTACGGGGTGATACGCCGGTTGTAGCGAAAACGGGTCGGCGCTTTAGCGTGAATAGGCTGTCAGCCGTTTCGCCGAAGGGTCACCTGCGTTTCATGGTAACCGAATCACGGGTAACCGCAGACGTTTTTATCGACTTTCTAAGGCGTTTGTTGCACAACGCCAAGCGATCGGTCTATTTGATTGTTGATGGCCATCGAATTCATCGAGCCAAGAAAGTGCAAGAATTTGTCCGCAATAGCCAAGGTAAGCTCACGTTAGTATGGTTACCGCCGTATTCACCGGAACTCAATCCTGATGAGCTAGTATGGCATCATGTAAAAAGCCAACGAATTGGGCGGACAGTGGTGGCTACAAAGGAGCAACGGGTGGCCTTGGCTCGTTCGGTGTTGCACTCACTACAACACAATACGCAAATAATTAAACGGTTTTTCTATGAAGAGCATGTCAGATATATTCTGAATTGATATCGGGTAATTTTTTTCCGAATTAGTAAAATCTTTACTTGAGGGTGAGATTAAGTATCCACGGTGGTGGATAGAATGGGATGACTGTTGTGTAACATCGTCAGGCAGGCATATAACTGGCTACCCCGTATCTTCAAAAAGTAAGCTTGAAACTAAAAGGAATAGAACTGAGTTTCTTTCTCTCAGTCAATAGTGAAAAGATTTAAGCAAACGACACATAATCAGGTAAGGGACGGTCTCTAGCCGTCCCTGCCCACAACACCCTGCATGGGGGTCCGCACAGGGCGTTTCATTTCCCCTAGTGAAGCTTGATCCAACCCTCGCGCAGGGAATAAAGACCTTCGGCTTTCAGGTAAGCATTGGACAACGCCTGCTCAATACCGGGTGTCTTTGACCGACGCCACGGCCCCTTGCGGGTCAGTCCACAGGCCAGTGCAAGCTGTATGGATACGCCACGCTTTATCAGGTTCCCTACCTTGGTTGGCGGCTTACGCCACTGTCGCCAGTAGGCCATACGGAGGCGTCGTCGAATCCAATGCGCTCGATCGATACCGCGTTGATACCCCCTGGCACTACCAAAATAGTTGCTCCAGCCCCGAAGGTAGTGGCTGAGTTTGTCAAGCGGGTAACGCATCGATACACCCCAGTGCCGGTTGGTCAGTGGCCGTATTGGCTGTTTAAACTTCTCCAGCACTTTGGCGTACCAGTGGATACGCCCGCCCCGGAAGGTAACCCCCGGGCACTGGCTGTTACTGACTTTGACCCCGCGGCTTTTATCGGTATTGACTACCACTGGCAGACCTTTCTGCCGATAATGTGTCGGGCTACGCCGCACGCGTTCACCGGCGCGCTGGCGGCCCAGCACGATAAGGATGTCATCTGCGTATCGGGCAAAAGGATGCCCGCGCCGCGCCCGTTCCTTGTCTAGCGGGTCAAGCAGACTGTTTGCCAACCACGGCGATAATGGTCCGCCCTGAGGGACACCCCGGTGACTCGCTTCAAGCTGATTGCCTGGCAAGACGCCTGCTTGCAAGGAGCGCTTGCTCCGCTTCACTACCCGTTTGTCCTGCATCTTTCGGCCCCGCCGGGTCATCAGCCGATCCTGGTTAACACGGTCAAAGCACTTCGACCGGTCGATAGCCACAGCATGACGCCGATTGTGCGCACTCTCGTGCTGTATCGGGTGCACCGCCTGATGGGCATCGCGGCCCGGCCTGAACCCATAGCTATCGATTGAGAAGTCCGGGTCGAACAACGCCATCAGGCGTTGTGCAATGGCTGGCTGAATGAGGCGAGCGAGTCCCGTAGGAATGCCCAGCACACGTATACCGCCGTTGGGCTGGGGTAGCTCAACCCGGCGCACCGGGGCTGGGTGATAGGTCCCCGCCAACCGCGCACTTTTTACCTCGCGCCCGTTGGCCCTAGCCCAGTCGGGGAAGGCATCGATAGCCCTGCCATCCACACCCGGTGCCCCTGTGTTGGCTCGAACACGCTTCCAGGCCCGATGGCGATTCTCCGCCCACACGAGGTGTGCGAGTCGAGCGGTGCTCAAGGCGGGTTGCTCGTCCCTACGCTGCTTCACCCAATCACTCCGGTCGGTGTGCGGGGCGGCCGGTAGGGCAAGGCGCCTCCTGGGTGGTGAATGTTCAGGCCTTCACCCTGTCCCCACCCTTACGCGAGGCATTGGGCGACTAGGCCCTCTGCTGACTTCTGTTCGGTCACCGACTGAGTGACCCCGCCAGGCGCTATCGGTTTGCATCGGGTTCGCTCTTCTGCGGCGATGCCTACGGACAGGCCCAGGCTTGAGCTACCCGTGGCCTGACGGGTTATCTACCGCTCGCCTGTCGAGCAGTTCTCCCCAGACTAAGAGCACGCACTTTCGCTGCACCACTGCACCATTGACGCTGGCCGTTCAATCACAGGGCTTCGATGTCTTGGGCCATCTCGCCTTCAGCCTACGCCTCCTATGACGGTCTTGTTCATCAACTCGCCGCTTGGCTTAACGCTTCCTTCAGACGTTGCCTCACCGCTTCGCCCTTGCGGGTGGCTAGTAGTTAATTTCCGTAGCAATATCTACTGCCATGGAGTGTGATTTTCCTACAGAGGACTTTCACCCCATTCGTTCGTGCCCATGCTGGGCGTACACAAAAGCATACATTCGGACTGCCAAAAGCTGCGCCGCTTCGCTCTGCATCTTTTGGCAACCGGTGATGCTAAGCGTTATATTCTTTGACAAGCCTTTAGGTATGACCAATAATCATACTAACGGAGGTTCTTTATGAGCAGTAGCAAAATAGCAATTACCTTGGAATCCGAAATGCTGGCCGAGATCGATGCACTGGTGAAAAAGCGCGTGTTTCCCAATCGAAGTCGAGCCATCCAGGCGGCGATCAAAGAGAAACTGAGCCGGCTGAATCAAAGCATTTTAGCGCAAGAATGCGCAAAATTAGATCCTGAGTTTGAAAAGGCATTGGCAGAAGAAGGCTTAACGGAGGATTTATCGGAATGGCCCGAATATTAAGGGGTGAGGTACGTTGGGCAGACCTTCACCCAACTCGGGGTCACGAACAGGCTGGTCGAAGGCCGGTGGTAATTCTAAGTCACGACATATTCAATAAGCGCTCTGGTATCGTGATTGCCATGGCCTTAACAAGCCAACCTCAAAAAGCCCGCTTTCCTCTTACTTATGCTCTTGAATCAAAACAACTACAAAAACCGTCTTGGGTAAAAATTAGCCAAATACGCACCCTGTCGGTAGAGCGAATTGGGAAAAAATTAGGAATCGTCGAGCCAGAGCAGTTGGCCGAAATCGTAGACGGATTAAACCAAATAATCGGAATATAACAAGGCAAATCAATCCGAACGCAATATTCGCTGCCGCTCGCATTGCACCGGTTATTTGCGACGTTATGCTTGAAAAGATAACACACCAAAGGAGCGTATAGCAATGAGCCGATATCAGGAAATCCAGAACGAGTTACTACTTCGGCAAAAAATTACCCGACACAAATTAATAAATATGTTACAATGATGCTATGAAAAAGACAGACGGTCGCTCACTGCCCCATTCCGCGCGAGAAGCCATCCGCAGGCACGCGGTTGCGCAAGTATTATCGGGTGAAAGCCCTGAAAAAGTAATTAAAGCCCTCGGATTTCATCGTTCTTGCATTGACGATTGCTTATCCAGGTATGAGCGAGGTGGTGAGCAGGCGCTGTCCACCAGCAAGATCACGGGTCGCCCAAGAAAGTGTCCCGATGAATATGCGGATCGCTTACGTGAACGGGTTAAAACGAATCCGTTGCAATTGGATTTTCACGATGCCCTGTGGACGCGCTCGATGATTCAGATATGACTGAAAGACAAATTTGGCATCGAGGTCAGTGAGCGCTCGGTGGGCAATGTCCTGTCTCGTTTGGGGATGAGTGCGCAGCGCCCTCGGTTTAAGGCATACGAGCAAGACCCTGCTCAGGTTAAGGTATGGTTAAAAGAAACTTGGCCTGAAGTACAACAAGAAGCGAAAAGGCGCCGAGCGCGGGTCTATTTCGGCGACGAATCGACGATCCGGTCGGATTATCATCGTGGTACCACTTGGGGGGTACGGGGTGATACGCCGGTTGTAGCGAAAACGGGTCGGCGCTTTAGCGTAAGTATGCTGTCAGCCGTTTCGCCGAAGGGTCACCTGCGTTTCATGGTGAGCGAATCACGGGTAACCGCAGACGTTTTTATCGACTTTCCAAGGCGTTTGCTGCACAACGCCAAGCGATCGGTCTATTGGGTTGTTGATGGCCATCGAATTCATCGAGCCAAGAAAGTGCAAGAATTTGTCCGCACTAGCCAAGGTAAGCTCACGTTAGTATGGTTACCGCCGTATTCACCGGAACTCAATCCTGATGAGCTAGTATGGCATCACGTAAAAAGCCAACGGATTGGGCGGACAGTGGTGGCTACAAAGGAGCAACGGGTGGCCTTGGCTCGTTCGGTGTTGCACTCACTGCAACAGAATATGCAAATAATTAAACGGTTTTTCTATGAAGAGCATGTCAGATATACCAATCGCCATTGAAAATGCGAATCTAGAATACTTACATTAGCTAGCTGATTATGGTCAAAATAAGCTCATGAACAATCATTTAACACCGAGCGAGCGCGATGAACTCATAAAATCTCATCGTAAAGAGAGAGATGGGCGTATTCGAGACCGAATAAAAGCGGTTTTAGCTTTTGATGAGGGTTATAGTTATTCAGAAATGTCTAGGATTTTGCTTTTAGATGATGAGACTATTAGACGCCATGTCGATGATTACTTTTCTAAAGCTAAGCTGAAGCCCGAAAACGGGGGCAGCAAAAGTGATTGAGACGAGAATGAAACAGCAAAGCTCGTTAAACACGTAGAAGGAATGACTTATCCTTATGTTGAGGACATTTGCACTTATGTGAAGTTGAATTTTGGTAAGCTTTACAGTGTAAGCGGCATGACAAAATGGCTGCATCGCAATAATGTCTGCCATAAGAAGCCTCATGCAGTTCCAGCGAAAGCAAACGCACAGGCGCAAAAAGCGTTTGTCAAGGAATATGACATCTTTCGAAAGACGCTAAAAACAAGGGTTTAATCTATTTCTCGGACAGTTTTCATCCGCAGTATCAAACGCGGTTGGCCTATGGATGGATTTTAAGAGGCACTCGAAAAAGTATTGCCACAACGGCTCGTCAAACACGATTGAATTTCATTGGTGCTGTATCTTTGGAGGGTCACACAATAATCCACACTGAAGTTGAGCGAGTGAATGCGCAAACGATTAAATCTTTTCTAAAATCTCTACGCAAACGGCATACACCAGAGAAAGAAATTCATGTAATTTGGGATAATACGGCTTATCATAAGAGCAAAGACGTTCAGCCTTATGCCAAGGACTCAAACATTGAATTACACTATTTGCCGCCCTATTCACCGAATTTACTAATTCGGCAAAAAATTACCCGACATCAATTCAGAATATATCTGACATGCTTTTCATAGAAAAACCGTTTAATTATTTGCGTATTCTGTTGCAGTGAGTGCAACACCGAACGAGCCAAGGCCACCCGTTGCTCCTTTGTAGCCACCACTGTCCGCCCAATTCGTTGGCTTTTTACGTGATGCCATACCCGTTCATCAGGATTGAGTTCCGGTGAATACGGCAGTAGCAATACTAACGTGAGCCTCCCTTGGCTATTGCGGACAAATTCTTGCACCTTCTTGGTTCGATGAATTGGATGGCCATCAACAACCCAATAGACCGATCGCTTGGCGTTGTGCAACAAACGCCTTAGAAAGTCGATAAAAACGTCTGCGGTTACCCGTGATTCGGTTACCATGAAACGCAGGTGACCCTTCGGCGAAACGGCTGACAGCCTATTCACGCTAAAGCGCCGACCCGTTTTCGCTACAACCGGCGTATCACCCCGTACCCCCCAAGTGGTACCACGATGATAATCCGACCGGATCGTCGATTCGTCGCCAAAATAGACCTGCGCTCGCCGCCTTTTCGCTTCTCGTTGTACTTCAGGCCAAGTTTCTTTTAACCATACCTTAACCTGATCAGGGTCTGGCTCGTATGCCTTAAACCCAGGGCGCTGCGCACTCATCCCCAAACGAGACAGGATATTGCCCACCGAGCGCTCGCTGACTTCGATGCCAAATTTGTCTTTCAGTCATATCTGAATCATCGAGCGCGTCCACAGGGCATCGTGAAAGTCCAATTGCAACGGATTCGTTTTAACCCGTTCACGTAAGCGATCCGCATATTCATCGGGACACTTTCTTGGGCGGCACGTGATCTTACCGGTAGACAGCGCCTGTTCACCACCTTGCTCATATCTGGATAACCAATCGTCAATGCAAGAACGATGAAATCCGAGGGCTTTAATTACTTTTTCAGGGCTTTCACCCGATAATACTTGCGCAACCGCGTGCCTGCGGATGGCTTCTCGCGCGGAATGGGGCAGTGAGCGACCGTCTGTCTTTTTCATAGCATCATTGTAATATATTTATTAATTTGTGTCGGGTAATTTTTTGCCGAAGTAGTAAATCCAATTGAGCGACTTTGGAAAATGATGCATGAAGAGGTTACTTATAATCGGTACTATGAGAAGTTTTTAGATTTTCGGGAAGCCTCTTTGAATTTTTTCAAGCGCATTGGAAGACGAAAGATTTTATTGAGAAAAAGAATCACTGATAGGTTTCACATTATTAATGCACCGATGCTCGCATCTTGAAGTGTGATGGGTATATATTCTGAATTGATGTCGGGTAATTTTTTGCCGAACTAGTAGTTACTGAAGATCATCCGATTAGAACTCTACATGATAAGTATGATCTCCAACCTGACGGAACACCTGGACAGCAACCTGAGAAGCCCTTGGCAGAGCCAGTTTGTCCAGCAAATGTTGCACCAGAGCTATTTGAGAAATTAGCAAATGCGGCTAGAGCGGCTCATATTGCATTAGGTTGTAGAGACTATTCTTTGTACGACTTTCGAGTACATAAAGAAACTAATGAACCTTACTTGCTAGAAGCGGGCTTGTTTTGGGGTTTTGGAGAAATTAGCATGATTTCACGAATGCTTAAAGCTGATGGACATAACCTGGAAAATGTAGTTTTGGAGTTATGGCAGACAGCAGCTAAACGCACTCGTGTTGCCTGCCGCTCTGCCTTTAAGTATGTCTCAGTAAATTAGTGTCTTCTGTGCGACCTGTTCTGAAAAAGGGGGGTTGGTATTTGACTCTGCTAATTTTGATAGGTTGATCTAGGTTGAGGGTATAGCTCAGTCACGCCCCCAACCTAATTTCTGGAAAACTCTAATGTCACTTTAAATTACTGCTGATTTTCAAGATTTTGGAACTTTGGGATAGGAAATTTAAGCGGCCTTTGGGGCAGACTGGCTGAGTATTGAAGTAAGTTCATAAGGCGAAGCCCCGGGACCACCCATCGGCCCAGCGAGGGGCTTGGACGAGGCCCTACGTCAGGCGCGCCGCTCGCCGACAGCCGTGGCGATTGAATCTGACGGCGTGTGTGTCGTGACGTGCGTTAACCGCGGGCCATGGGCTCGAATGGCACAAGCTATTGGTGGGTTCAGCGCGGCATGGATGCCATTGTGCTATCAGGGGGCTCGGGGCCGCGGCGGTTAAGGTGTTGGCGGCTCCGAGCCCTCACCACTGGCCCGGTGACAACCGCACTGACACGCCCCTCCCCCTCGCAGCGTGGGCCGCGGCGGCTACCGATAGCGAATACGCGTTTCAATCGAGCCCGCCCGTTCAGTGGCGCGCTGGGCGGCCCATCCTCTTCGCTGGGCTTGGGGCGTGGCCCCAGAACAACGCCCTGAGTGTGTCTCTCAGGCCATCGTGCAGTGGCTATCTCAGGCACACATCAACACAGCGGCCATCGACCCTGGAAAGCCCGACCCTGGAAAGCCCGACCCTGGAAAGCTTGGGCAAAACGGCACGAACGAGAGCTTCAACGACAAGTGCCGCGACGAGTGTCTGAACAGGGAGTGGTTTCGCCACCGAGTTGATGCCAATGTCATCATTGAGCAGTGGCGAGGCCACTCCAACGAGATTAGTCCCCACTGCACTGTGGGTAACCTGACGCCGTGGGCATTCATTCAGCCAGTCGATCCACATGCTGCAGGGGCCAATTTCTAATTTTCAATGGACCGAAGAATCCGGGCAGGCCAAAACATCCACCGCTCTGCCTGAGTTTGGCGCAGCCATACGTCAAATTCATGCTCTCCTCTCGATTAAGCATCAAATTAATATTACCAGTGTCTTCGACCGCTATTGGCAGGCTGTTAGAGAATGACCCTGAGGTCAAACTATTCAGCCCATTTTTTAGAGTTATCCGCCAAAATTTGGCTGGCTTCGCCAACCCAAATGATATCCGCTTTTGCCATAATGACCTCTGTTATGGTCATTTCTTAAAAGGAAAGACGATTATTTTCCTAGATTGGGAATTGGCTGGGATGAATGATTTTTATTCTGATCTAGCTGCCTTCATTCATTTTCAGCAACTTGACCAAGCTCAAACCAAGCTATTCCTGCAAGCTTGTACTTCGACCTCGCTCAATGAAGAGAAACTCAACAATCATCAGCGCGAGCCACCATAGGGTGATGGTGATCCGCATCCACACTGGTGCCGCCGCCGTCGCAAGCCCCGATACGGTCGCTATCGCGGCCAGCATCAAGAGCAAATATCCGACTGTCTTGTGGATTGATTCAAACCGCTGACGCCGGCTGGTCATGTTGTAGTGATCGCCAAACCAACTGCCATCGGGCGCAGCTTCGCTCGGACCGCCTTTACTACCGCGCAACCAGGCACCGATCAACTGCGCAATAGCAAGCGCAAATGCACACCACCCCACAACACCATGCACATTCGAGGTACGTGTCGGGTCGGGCGGCGCGTTCAAGATCAAGTAAATCGCAATAACCATGCATGCGACTGCGACGTACTGGGTAGCGCGGTGGGCATGCCACCATGCCGGGTTGTCGAGCACCTCGGGCCAGGGTTGGCGCGGCGTCACTTTGCAGTAGCGCGCCATCAGCACGCCGATTGGAATCAATACCGACCAGGCCAGCGCCATCAGCCGCCCATGCCAGGCACGGTGCAGGTCGATCGGCGGTTCGCACGCAACGGCCACGTCAAACGAAGCGAGCGCAAGCAGCACGACGACACAGCGCACCGTTTGCATCATGCCTCGCCTATTCCGTGATTCTAGCGAACGGCTCCTGCAGCGTTCGCGCCCATACGCAATGTCCGGCATTGTGCGCGCCGAGAATGGCCATCAATACACCACGCTCGGTACCCGTATTGCGAAACCCGCGCATCACCCCGGCGGGCACAATCATGCCGTCTAGCGGCGAAAGCGTGACGCTCTCTTCGCCTTCATTGCCCCAGAACACATCCCAGTGCCCGGCGATTGCAACAAAGGTTTCTTCGGAGCCGTGCGAGTGCAGTGCGGCCCCGTTATCCGGCTCGGCCTTGATGAAATCGATGTGGTAGTTCTCCGCCGCCTCAACCGCGGTGCCTTCCAATTGTTCATCGTCAGCACCGTGTCCAAGTGCCGAATAGAGGGTGCGAATGTGACCCGGCAGGGTGCAATCGAGGAAGGCTCGCGGACTCGGTGTCAGCTCATCGAAACGCCACACGCGGCTGAGCATTTCCTCTTTCGAAATCGACATCGAATCGCCGAACCAAGCCTGCGAACGGTCGTCGAACACCGGAGCAACTTCTCGTCTCATGTTGCGGCTACCTCGCCGACTGCTTGCATCGGCAAACGTGCAACACAATCTGTCTGGGTAATCATCAAGGAATGTCCCCCGGATATTTCCAAAACTCGCCAACCATGGGTGGCAAGTTCCTCGGCTGTAGAGGCATAGGGTTGAGGATCACGATCGTTGGCGAGGACGTAAGTACCCCGCGGTGCGTCGCCCTGCAGGTTCACCGCATCGTTAAAAGTCGCGGCTGGCTGATCGGATGATCTCGGCTCAATACTTCGTTCCAGAACTTCATCGCCAAGATCGAATTGCCGAACTGACGGTGGTGGTATGCGCCAACCTTCACCCTCGTCGCGAATACGCTGGCAAACCGCTGCTCGAGCCTCGGCCGCCAGAAGATCCATTGTGCTCTGGCCATCCTGTGGCCACAAGGATTCGATCAAGACCACCCCGGCCACCAGTCCCGGGCTTCTGTCGCAGAGGACTCTAGCAAACATCCCGGCATAGGAGTGCGCACATAGCACGACGGGAGACTTTGGCTCGACAGTTCGAATGCGAGTTTCGAGACCAATTTCTGCAATCGCCAGGCAACCAGTTCCGAATGCTCTACATAGTTCGATGTCGAGTCAATGACGCCGGGACAAAGAACCTTTTCCGGCGGCAACCCTACCGCTTGAAGCACTCGCCATTCGTGCGCGCGACGAGGATTGGCAGCTTCAAACAACAAAATATCCGGGCGGACTTGAAGCAGGAGATGTACGACCTTGTAGAGTCCTATGTCGCGGGTGTGCGGCCCTTCGTAGTTCCCCCGACAGATGTGCAAGCGCATCCTGCCGCTGGAAATCCCGCCGAGTGCCGCATTCAGCACTTCGACTTGCTCTGCAGCAGCGTGGAGGAAGGTCTCCTCAGTTTCGTGCTTGTAGGTTGTGTGCCTGCCCATACCTAGGTCCGGGCAATCGATCTGCAACAAGAAACCCGCATCGACAATAGCGCGACATGTCCTACCCCTTGACAGCGCCGGCTGTCATGCCCTGGATAATCTGACGGGCGGCGAAAAACGTGAACAATAACGGCGGTATGACAATCAGCGTTCCCATCGCCATGATTCGCCCCCACTCCACCCCGGTGTCAGTGAGAAACCCGGAAACTGCGACCGGTAGCGTTCGCGTCGTTCTACCCGTCAGCAGCAAGGCGAGAATGAATTCGTTCCAAGCGATGCGAAACGTGAAGATACCCGCAACGGCATAACCGGAAGTCATCAGCGGCAACAGTACGCGAAAGAAAACTTGTAATGGATTGGCACCATCGACAACGGCTGCCTCCTCCAACTCTACGGGGATCTGTTTGTAGAACCCGAACAACAACCAGATCGCAAACGGCAAGTTCAACGCCGTATAGAAAAAGATCAACACAGCCAGATCGTTTTCGATATTGAACAAAACCACCATCGAAAACGCGGGAACCGCGAGCACTGCCGGCGGCACCATGCGAACGAGTAAAGTGGTGTTGGCAATCATGCGGCGACCGCGAAATTCCGCACGCGCCAGCGCGTAAGCGCAAAGACCGCCAAACAATAAAGTCAGAAAGGTTGAGACGGTGGCAACGATCAGCGAATTGCCGAGGTAACGATCGAACTTGCCACGACCGACTATGTACTCGTAGTTCTCGATTGTCGGGACAAAAAAGAACCAGATGGGATTGCCGTCTAGGATACTGATCTGATCACGCAAGGATGTGGTGACCATTACCCAAATCGGCAGCAAACAAAGCACCGCCAGGACCATCAACAGGAGGTAATGGCCGCCAACTCGCCAGGGATTATCGAGTGGCGAACTAGACATCGGCTTTTTCCTTCATCGGATTCCCAATCAACAGGATACCGAGCGAAAGCAGGAAAACGATCAGAATCAACAGTACGGAAATTGCGCAAGCATAACCGAGCAACTGAGCATCAAAAGCTCGGTTGTAGATATGCAAGGACATTAGCTCGGTCGCGCGCCCTGGTCCGCCACCGGTCATGATGTACATCACTTCAAGAGCGCGAAAAACGTCGATCAGGCGCATCAAAAGTGTGACGACAAGAATCGACGAGAGCATCGGCAGCTTGACCAGAAATATCTGCTGCCACCAATTGGCGCCATCTATACGCGACGCCTCCAGTACCTCGGAGGGCAACGCCTGCAGCGCGGCGATCACAATGATGAAAATAAACGGCGTCCACTGCCAGATGTCGGTGAAAACGATTGCGAAGAATGCGAGGTCCGCATCACCCAGCCAGACTTGCGGCTCGATGCCGAACCAGGCACCAAGGTAATAGTTAATCCAGCCGACGCGGGCGTCGAACAGATAGCGCCAGATCAAACCGACAACCACCGGCGATACCATCAACGGCAGAATAAAAATCGTACGGAAGAGCGAAGCGCCGCGAATGGGTTTTTCCAGCAACAAAGCGAGCGCGATGCCCAGACACATTTCGAGCGTGATGGTCCAGAACCCGAAGCGAAATGTCACCCAGATGGATTCGCGAACATCTTCATCGCCAAGCAGGCGAATGTAGTTCGCCCACCCGACATTTTCGGCATCCTCGAAGTCGGTGCCGATTTCCCAGTCGTAGAAACTCAGGTACAGCGCATCAATCACCGGGTAGAGCAAACCACCCAGCATCACGACTACGGCGGGCGCCACGAAAAAATACGGCGAAAGCGAACTTAAATCGCGCGGCGGTTTGGCTACTGCGTGCATGAACTCGAGGCGAATAACGTGCGGCGGCCTCCCTGCCGCCGCCATGAATGGTTAACTGACTACTTGCGGTAGTCAGCCCACTTGTAATACCCCTCACGCTGCATGATGGCACGGGCTTTTTCTGCAGCAGCGTCCATGATCGGCTGAATCGGCTTGTCGGTGGTGATGACCTCTGTCAACGCCTGGCCGAGCACGTCGATGTTCAACTCGTTCCATTCCGGAATCAGCGGACGCCAGTCGGCATCGGCACACGGCAACTGCTCGAGGATCACAGGGTATTCAGCGAACTTGTAGGAGAATGCCTTGTAGGTCGATATGCGGATCGGATCGCCGCCTAGCTCGACCATTTTGCGATCGCCCGCTTTCGAGGTGATGTACTGAATAAACAGGAAGGCTGCTTCCTGGTTCTGCGAGTTGGCCGGGATGCCCACGGCAAAACCACCGGTTTCCGAACCGCAACGGCTACCGACCGGATGCAATGCGTAACCGACCTTGCCATCGACCTTCGACAACTTCGGATCGCGCGCCATGGCGGCAATCTTCAGCGTGTCGATGTACATCGCAGCATCGCCACCGAGAAAAGCAGCGGCGGCTTCGCCGAAACCGAAAGAAGGCACGCCCTTCGGACCGGTTTGTGCGATTTCACGCATTACGCGCGCGGCTTCGACGCCGGCGGCATTGTTGAATACCGGGTTCCACTCGTCGTCGAAGATCTTGCCGCCTAGCGGCGCCAGATGCAGCAACCAACCGGCAGTGACTTGGTGGCCAGTTTTGCCGCGCGAAGTCAATGCAGGAATACCGGCAGCCTTCAACTTCTGCATGGTGTCGCGCAGTTGATCGTAGTTTGCCGGAACCGCCAGGCCCTGCTCTTCGAAGATATCCTTGCGGTACGCGAGGATCGAGGTTTCCGCACCGAAGGGCACACCATAGAGCGCGCCTGATTTGCCCGGCATATAACCTTTCTTGCCACCAACAACACCACCGTTTTGCAGATAGGCATCAGCGATGTCGTCGATGTCGTAATGCGGGTCAACGAGTGCGCCGTTGGTGAAGAACTGGCTCAAGGGGGTCAGCAAACCCTTGGAAACATACTCGCCCTTCCACATCACCACCCAGGAAACGACGTCGTATTCACCCTTTGACTTGGACATTTCGAGCAACTGGCGATCACGCAGCTTGAGGTACTGCAGTGCATCGACTTCAACCTCGATACCCGTTTCTTCGGTGAACTGTTCGATCAGCGCTTCGGCTTTGTTGAAGTGACTCAAGGCCGGCCAGCTGACAACAATCGTCGTTCCAGCATATTTCTCGTAAGGGTTCGCCAACGCCGTGGATATGGCGAAAGCAGCAGCAGCGACCGTCGCCACCGCGCCCTTCAATAACTTGTCAAACATCCCTCATCCTCCTTTGCTAGTGTTGGATTGCTCTATTGCTAGTGTTGGATTGCTCTATCGAAATCGCGCGTCGAGAACACTGGATCGCATGTCAGATCGCATGTTCTTCAGCACGATCGAATAGATACATACGCGTCACGTCGAAGAAATATTCGCCGGACTCCATCGGGTCCGCATCGGGGCCCGCGTAAACGGTGGCAGTCACTGCGCGTTCACCGATATGGGCAGCGAGAAACTGGCTTGAGCCAATGTACTCGGCGACATCGACCGAAAGTTCGATGGGGTGATGAGTGTCCTCGTCGCTTCGCTCCGAAGCGAAATGTTCCGGTCGCAATCCCAGTGTGACTTCGCGCTTGTCGTGCGCTGCTGCGCGCTCATGCATGCGCTGCGGTACGGGTAGACTGAATCCCTCGCCACGCACCAATAGTCGGTCACCTTCTGCATGCAGTTCGGCATCGAGAAAATTCATTGATGGCGAACCGATGAAGCCCGCGACAAAACGATTGACCGGCGCGGTATACACGTCGCGCGGCGTACCGATCTGCTGCACCAGCCCTTGATCCATGATCACAATGCGGTTGGCCATGGTCATGGCTTCGATCTGATCATGGGTGACATAGACCATTGTACGATCGAGTTGCTTGTGCAGGATAGCGAGTTCGGTCCGCATGTTGGCGCGGAGCTTGGCGTCCAGATTCGACAGTGGTTCGTCGAATAAAAAGCAATAGGCGTCGCGCACAATCGACCGCCCCATGGCAACCCGCTGGCGTTGGCCACCGGACAAGTCCTTGGGTTTGCGATCCAGATATTCGGTTAGTTCGAGAATGTCTGCCGCGCGTTGCACGCGTTCGTTGATCTCGGCCTTGGGCGTGCCCGCGAGGCGCAACGCGAACGACATGTTGCCCGCGACATTCATGTGCGGATACAGCGCGTAGGACTGAAACACCATGGCAATGTCACGCGCTTTAGGGGCCGCCCAGGTCACGTCCTTGTCGCGGATATGGATGCTGCCGCTGGTGACCCGCTCCAGACCGGCGATCATGCGCAAGGTGGTGGATTTGCCACAGCCGGAGGGCCCGACGATCACTACGAATTCGCCCTCGGCGATGTCTAGTGACAGGTCGGGAATAATCACGGTGTCGCCGAAGGCCTTGACGACATTGTTCAGGACAACACCTGGCATCGTCCCTAGACTCCCCCTTGTTCGTGCTTGTTTTTGCCCGATCCTACGCGTTTGCGTGGGGGATAGGAAATTTGAAGGGGCCTTTGGGGCAGCATGGCTGAGTATCGAGGTGGGTTCATAAGGCGAAGCCCCGGGACCACCCATCGGCGCAGCGAGGGGCTTGGACCAGGCCCTGCGTCAGGCGCGTCGCTCGCCTACAGCCGTGGCGATTGAATCCGAGGGCATGTGTGTCGTGACGTGCGTTAACCGCGGGCCATGGGCTCGAATGGCACAAGCGATTGGTGGGCTCAGCGCGGCCTTGATGCCATGGTGCCATTAAGGGGAGCGGGGCCGCGGCGGTTAAGGTGTTGGCGGCTCCAAGCCCTCACCACTGGCTCGGTGACAACCGCAACGACACACCCCTCACCCTCGCAGCGTGGGCCGCGGCGGCTATCGATGGCGAATAGGCGTTTCAATCGAGCCCGCTCGTTCAGTGGCGCGCTGGGCGGCCCATCCTCTTCGGTAGGGTTGGCGCTGGGCTTGGGGCGGGGCGCGACGATGAGGCGGCGCGGGGGTGCATGGGGCGCCAAGAGGCCGGGGTCCCTCACCGAATACGCTCTAGATAGTGTCGTCACAAGATAGATGAAAGGTATGATGAGCGCATTCTGTCCCATCTTACTGAGAGCTTGCCCCCATGAGTTCATCCCATCGTCGCCACGATATATCCGCTCGCGTATGGTCATTACTGGAGCCTTACCTGCCGGGTCAGGCAGGGAGTTGGGGAGGTGTCGCACATGATAACCGCCGTTTTCTCGATGCGGTCTTTTGGATTTTGCGTACCGGCGCTCCTTGGCGGGATTTGCCGCCCGATTATGGGGACTGGAAGAATACCCACCGCCGGTTCTGTCGATGGCGAGACAAAGGGGGTTGGGAACGCTTACTGGAACGGTGGGTGGATGACCCTGATTATGAGTGGTTGATGATTGATGCCAGTCATATCAAGGTACACCCGCAAGCCGCCGGTGCTCAGGGAGGTAACCAAGCGATGAGCCGTACAAACGGGGGCTCAACACCACGCTACCTCTGGCCGTGGATGCGCATGGTATGCCGGTCGGAGCACTTGTTACGGCGGGTACCGCAGCGGATTGCGGACAGGCTTGCACTTTGATTGAAGGCATTGATGCCGAAGCGTTGTTGGCGCATAGCGCCTAGGATACCAATGAGATTGTGGCCCATTGCCAACCACAGGCTATTGAGGCGGTGATTGCGCCAAAACGCAACCGCAAAGAGCAACGGGCCTATGACAGGGGGGCCTATGACAAGGCCTTATACCGTTTGAGGCATTGGGTCGAGAATGCCTTTCTTCATCTGAAGCGATGGCGCGGGATTGCCACTCGGTATGCCAAGAACGCGGCCTCTTTCCTGGCGGCCGTCCATATCCGCTGTTTGGCTATCTGGGCAACTATCTTGTGACGACACTATCTAGCATGACTCTGCGGACCGGGCGCCGGCCGGGCAGACGCTCAAGCGCTTGCCGGCGACGTAGTCGTCGATCAGCGCGTGCAGGCGGGCGCGGTCGAAACTGGCGTAATGGCCAGCGTGGACCGTCTCGGCCGGCAAGGCGCGCAAGCGGGCCATGCTCTCCAGGTAGTCCGGAATGCTGGAGTGATGCAGAAAGTCGTAGAGTTCCCCATCGTAGATCACGTCGCCAGTGAACAGCAGGCCGCTGGCCTGCTCCCATAGGGCGATCGAGCCGGGCGAATGGCCCGGCAAGTGCAACACCGAGAAGTGCCGGTCGCCCAGGTCGATCACGTCACCCTCATCGACGAAACCAGTGGCCGGGGCCGGCACGATCTCGTAGCGCGCCACTGCAAAACCCGCATAGGGCAGCGCCTCGAACATCACAAGCTCGACGAAGTTCTCGATCAGCGTGTTGTCCCGGGTCGGCGCGCTCAGGACCTCCGCCTCGGCACGGTGGCACAGGCGGGTCTCGAACTCGTGGTGGCCGCCGATGTGGTCGAAGTGATTGTGCGAGGCGAGACATATGACCGGCTTCTCGCTCAGAAACGCCAACTCTTCCCGCAGGGAGCGTAGCCCCAGTCCGCTATCGATCAGGAGATTGCGATCTCGCCCCTGCACGAGCCAGATATTGCAGCGCAGACCTGAGTTCGCCCAGCGCTCCCATATCAGGGTGACGCCGTCGCCCAAATCGCGATGTGCGAACCAATCCTCGGCAACCCTCATGGCTGAGGCCTCCCACCCCATGCGACGGCGAACGGGCCGTGGTCGTTTCCGAAGCAAAATTCTATGGCCTGCCGCACCACGCGACAAGGCCGCGGGTCCTGTTCCGCAGCGGCCCCAATCGCGAATCCTGTTGTGGTGGTCGTGGTTTTGTATCACACTGAAATCGCGAGTCCGCATTCGGTGGGAGGGGGATATGTCGAACATCGCCGGCAAAGCCTACGCCATGAACGTAGTGACGCCGACCAAACCAATGATTTTGTGGATCAACCGGCTTATCTTCATGGTGGGACGAGGCACTCCCAAGAGTTTGGCCGGCCTGCTCGGGCTGTCATTTATCCATTTCGCGCGCTGGGTGTTGGTGCGGCGGGACCAGTGGCCCGACCTGGGGCAAGGCAAGCAAGATCTGCAAAACGACTACATGATCTTCTGCTCGAATTTCAACGGTACCTGGGATCAGTACATCGACGCCTTCTCCGACGGAATCCCCAACGGGCTGGACCTCTTTTGGTACACGGCGACCAAGTACCCCAACTCGATCCCGATCACGCCTTTTAAAGACTACATCACCCACAATCAGATCTATACCAACTACTATTACAACGCGACGCCTGGCTCGGCGCAGCGCGACATCAAGTGCGCCATGCGGGTCTATGACGCCCTCAAGGACCTGGCCGCGCGGCACCGGCGCGAGAGCCCCGAGGACTTCGCCAAGTCCTACCGCGCAGCGCTGCTGCGCGTGCAGGGCTGCTTGGGCGATCCGGGCTATGGCCCGGTGGCGAGCCTGGATACCGAGCGGGCCGACATCAACCGGGGTCCCTTCGTCCGGCGCGCGGAAGAGACCCTGTTTGCGCAAAAAAACCGGCCGGGCGCGTAGCCCCGGCCGAGCCCCATTGCATTTGGAGATGTTCAATGCCGAACTTTGATACCGGCCACTATTTCCTGACCACGCTGGCGCCAATCAAGCACGGCAGCGCGTCCGACGAGCGCGGCGTGGAGGTATCCCATATCGAGCGGCTGCGGACGACGTTGGCGATACTGCCGACGGCCCTGCAGTCACCGGCGACCGAGCAGATCGGCATCAATAGCCCCTTTGCGCGTGATCGACACACGCACCTCTGCCGCTTTATGGTGCTCGACGACGTGGTCTACAACGGCCGACCACGCAGCGATGCCATCGTCAATGCGCTCACCGGCAAAGACCCGCTCGTTCCCCAAAAGGTCGATAGGCTGAACTGCGCCTACCTGATGTTCGCCGCCGATTTCGATGCGGTGAAGGAGGAAGGCGATCCTCTGCCCGAAACACTGACGCCGGCCGAGCAGGACGCTGTCCGCGACGCCTACGCCCGCCGGCTGTGGCAGACCATGAATCTGGAGCTGCGCGAAATCTACGACAACTGTGTCGGCTTCAACGAGGTCTCCGACGCCGACGGCTTTGCGCGTTACCTGGGCCGCTGCCAGGTCGAGACCACAATGCCGTTTAACGACTACTGGATCCGCCCGCCTAAGCTCCACGGTCTCCCGGTGACCGGCCTAATCGCTCTGGTGGCCGTGCCCGCCCTGGTGACATTGATCGGCTTCCTCTGGTGGCTGTTCGGCGCGCCGAACAGCCGCTGGTCGGCTGGACCTGCTCGGTCGGGTTCTTGGCCACCGCTCTCGCGGCCTGGATCGCCTATCGCTACGCTCTATGGAATGGCAATCGGCCCATGCCGCCGGGCGACTATGCCGATCTGCCGTCGGTGCTCAAGTCGCTCTACTTACAGCAGCACTTCGCGGACTTTGCGGTCGAGAGCCAGGGCAAGGATCCCGCGTCCCTGCATGCGGATTTCGGCGCATTCCTCGCGCGTCACAAGCCGGACTACAAGATGGCACCCAGCCAGCGTCCGGGCGTGATTTCGATCGCCCGCGAAGGCGCGATCATCGAGAGCTGAGGGGGACCACGCCATGACACGAGAACTCAATCTGAACGACATCCAGAGCAACGTGACCCGGGCCTACGGGCGTTTCAATTTTCCCTTCGCCCGCTATTTTTTCTTGCACATTGAGGAGACGGCGGCCGGGCGCGCGTTCGTGGACCAGGTGCGCGAGAAGGTCAACACAGCCGCCCGCTGGACTCCCGAGTCCAGGCCGCAAGTCACCCTCAACATCGGCTTCACCTTCCTGGGCCTTCTGAGGCTCGCCCTGCCGACCCGCTCGCTCCAAGGCATGCCGGCTGAGTTCATTGACGGCATGAAGGCCCGTGCCTTCATCCTGGGCGACCGGGACGAGGGTAAGGTCAGCGCCGATGACGAGGGCTGGTGCGCGCATTGGGATCCGATCTGGCGGGCCAACCGGTCGGGCCAGGGCCAGGGCGAGGACGTGCACGTCTGGATCTCCATGAACGCCCAGGCCGAGCCCTGGAGCGACCGGCCGGTCAAAGCTCTGGAGGCTCAGACGGACTGGCTGCGCGAGCGCTGCGCCGCGCTCGGCAACAAGGTTCGCATCCTGGCCACCAACGGCCCGAACGGCGACCAGGAGTATCAAGCCGCCAACGTTGTGTTCGAGACCCTGCCCGACGACAAGAAGATCCCCACGCGCAAGGAGCACTTCGGCTTCACCGACGGGATTGGCGATCCGGTCTTCGAGGGCCAGATCCCCGCGGCCGAGATGGCCACGAGGGTGGTCGGCCGGGGCAAGTGGATGGACCAGGAGTCCGGCTGGGTGCCGCTGGCGACCGGCGAATTTATCCTCGGCCACCCCGACGAGAGCCAGGAGCTGCCGCCGGCCGCCGTGCCCGAGGATCTGACCCACAATGGCACCTTCATGGTCTATCGCAAGCTGCACGAGAACCTGGGCTCGTTTCGCCAGGTCTTGGACGAGGAGGCCGCGCGCTACGGCACGGTCATGGGCGTCGAGGCGGACGAGGCAAAGGAAACGCTCATGGCCAAGATGGCCGGTCGCTGGCCCGACGGTGTCCCGCTTTCCAGGGTGCCGACCTACGAGGCCTGGAAGACCTTTCGCGAGACAAAGGGCTTCTGTGCGACGGAGCCTTTGAAGCGGGTCGAGGCCTACGAGGCTTACTTCAAGTCGATCGAGCCCTCGGACTTTCGCTACGGTGACGACATGGAGGGCATCAAGTGCCCGTTGGGCGCCCACCTGCGGCGGGTCAACACCCGCGACTACTTGGACCCGAGCAACAGACCCGACGGAGCGAACCCGGCGGCCACGACCCAGCTCAACAAGCGCCGGCGGATCCTGCGCCGCGGCCTGCCCTACGGCCCCACCGCGTTGGGCGAGGGTGATGACACGACCGAGCAAGGCGTCATCTTCATGGCGATCTGCGCCAACATCTTCCGGCAGTTCGAGTTCGTCCAGCAGCAATGGATCCAGTACGGGCTGGACTTCAACCTGGGCAACCACACCTGTCCCATGCTGGGCAATCACACGCACCATAAGCGCTACGTCATTCCCGCCGCTCCCGCATCGGGCAAGCCCCCTTACGTTATGAGCAATCTCAAGACCTTCGTGGAGACCCGGGGCGGCGACTACTTCTTCGTCCCGTCCCTGACTGCGCTGCGCCTGATCGCCATGGGCGTGGTCGATCCGACCTGAGCGATCCCGCGCCAACAGAAGAAGAGAAGAAGATAATAATGATAACCGGTCATTCGGGGTCGAAAGCGAAGTATCCAATCGTCGCGCGGCAAGGCTTGGGTTGCTCATCGCCACCCTGGGCTGGGTGGGCGTCGGTGTGGGCTTACCACCCTTGACGAGCCGAGCGCTTACCACACTAGAGCTACAGGCGCAATGGCGCGATTGACGTGCGGGCGCTCGCCCGGCGGCTCTTAAGCGCAGGTATCTTTCGCATCAGCTCGCCAGAGCCTGCGGCGGTGCGCGCGGCGGGATACGCCCAGCCACTCCAATGGGCCCGAGGACTAATGGGCTCTAGGACTAATGGGCTCTAGGACTATGGGCTCGATGATGCGCGCGATGACGCCAGGCGCGGTGAGAGCAGCGATGACTTGCAGTTCGCCGCCACCATTGGGGCACCCGCCCAAGTCGATGGCCCATACCCGCTGCAATCGGGCCATCGAGTTCATTGGCGTGGGGAGTAACCTGGGTTGGGACTCATCGCCGGTGGCCGGATGGCTCGCTACTCTGGCGCGCCCGATGCCCGCTCGCGTGCATTGGGCGCGAACAGCATGCGTAGCGGCCAGGGGAACGACACCACCCACTGGCGGTACGGTGCCCGGGGTAACACGTTGTCGATCCGGTGCGCGCCGCTCTAGGCCATGCGCCGCGATGCGCACCAGCCGCAGCGCTTACAGCTAAACGCCACCCGGTGCTCGTGACGACAGTCCGTGCACTTGACCCGAATGAAGCTGTGCTCCAAGCGCCCGCAGCGCAAGTATGCTTCGAACTCCTCGCGAATGAGCCGCGCCAACCCGCTTTTTCGCTCGCCGTGCTCTTTGAAAAACGCATCGGCGTGCTGCTCAACAACGCTAGATAGCCCCGTGTCCTCGGGACGATGACGCCGATGGCTCGATGCGCCCGCCCCCACCGTCGGTAAGCAAATCCCGTCGCGCCTCTGTTGAACCGCCTCCATCCACACGAGTGCAGCGCACTCCATCCGCTCGCACAGCCGGTCAACGGCGCGCCTCCAGGGCGCTCGATGCGCTGGCGGGCGAATGGGCTCTGGACAGAAGTTAATTATAGAGATTAGCCAGTTACCTGTGCCATCCGGCTCAAGCCGATCACCGATTCCGGCGTGAACCCAAGCCCTATTCCGAGCGCAAGCCGAACACTGTTCCAGAGCGAAGCCGAGCATCATTAGTCACCGAATATGCCTTGCCAACCCAGCACGAGAACCTGCCCGGGACTGACTACTACCACCAACCCATACACGCTCAAAAGGAGAGCGATTGCCTAGGTTGAACCATCCCACGACAGAGAAACTTCACGCCCTTAAGTTACGCCCTTAAGTTCACGCCCTTAAGTTCACGGGTATGGCCACCGCACTGGCCGAGCAGATGAATGCCCCCGAGTTGCACGCGCTGTCCTTCGAAGAGCGGCTCGGCTTGCGCGTTGACCGCGAGATGACCTACCGCGACAACCGCCGCATCAGCGCCCGGCGATGGCGCGCCAAGCGGCGCCACAACGCCGGTATCGAAGAGCTCGACTACCGCTCACAAGCGCGCCCCGGACCAAGCCCTCATCCACGTCTTGCGCCCCTGTCAGTAGATTGCCCAGCACCCACAACTTGATTCATCACCGGACCGCCGGCCTGGGCCAGTCCTGGATGGTCTGTGCGCCTGGTAACTACGACGGCCACGCTGGGACAAGAGCTGACCATGGCACGCGGCGATGGCCGCTACGCCAAGCTCCTAGCGTCACGGGCCAAGGTCGAACTGTTGCTCATCGACGACGGCGGCATGGTCACCTGCAACACCGGCAATCAACGCGACCTACTCGAAGTCCTGGAGGACCGCTAGGGCGACCGCTCAATGTTGGTCACCCGTCCGCCAGCGGCCGAGAAATGGCCTGCCACCATCACCGACCCAACCTTCGCCGATGCCATTCTAAAGTGCCCCGTGCACCACGCTTACACGCTCAATTTGAAAAGAGAATCGATGAGGAGAACCAAGGGCTAAAACGCTCCAAGCCGAGCACTTACAGGCATAATCCATATCCCGCCTCGCTGGCTAGGACAGGACTGGGAAAGCGCACTCGACAAAGTCATCGGCTTGCTCCCGATTGACTGCCCGGCTTCGCCGCAATACACATTGATGATTGGCCCGCACTCGAAGAGCATCGGCGCCAATGGTGCCAACAGGTGGCCAATCAGCGTATCCATGGCACCCCCGGTGAGGTGCCGCAAGTGCGCCTCGACGCCTTCGGTGCAGGACATGGGCCTGAGCTGTGCGAGCAGCTACGCCGCTCCAACTCCCCACCATTACTTGGACCGCCTGCGCGGCGAACAATCAGTGCCTGGGCATCTTGTTAGAACAGGCCGAGGCCAACGAGCCGGCCTATCCGCGGTTCGCCGAGCAACTCGCGCGGTAGGAGTGCCAACAGCGCCATCGCAAGCGGGACAATTTCCCTGCGCTCAAGTCACTGGAGGCGTTGGATTACTGTCACCAACAGGCTATTACCCAGCGCCCAGTCAACCCGCCGCTGGACTTTAACTTCATCGACAACCGCGGCAACGTGGTGTTCATCGGACCACCGGGCGTGGCTAACACCCAGTTGGCCCTTGGTATCGGACCAAAAGCGGTTGATGCTGGTTACAAGGGCTTGTTCAACACCGCGACTAGGCTGGCCGAAACGCTGGAGCTGGCTGAGATACGCGCTGGGCTGAGGAAGAAAATCAACCCCATCAGCAAATTCGACGGGCTCATCATCAATGAGCTGGGCTTTCTACCGATGAGCAAACAGGCCCGCTACAACCTGTTCCAGCTCATCAACAACCTCTATGAATATCGCGCCATCATCCTGACCACCCACAAGCATCCTGACCACCCACAAGGATTTCACCGCATGGAGCGGCTTCTTTCACGATGACAACGTCCACGATGACAACGCCGCCGTGCCCAGCATCGGGCGCATCATCCGTCACTCACCAATTTTCATGCTCACAGGAGAAAGCTATCGACTGAAACAGTAAGCGGTCTTCTAACCCTATTTAGCTCTATGGATCGATACTGGGCGCTGAATTGGCGCCGGATGGGTTTGGCCACCCCTTCAGGGTCGGGAAGACCCTGCGCGGCGTCGGCGCGCGGTCCTGCGGTGTTCGGTTTGATATTCATCGCTTCATTGTGCATTTTCATGAGTGTTCACCGAGTTCGCCCTACTGCAATTCTAGGAGCGCTGAGTGTCTCACTTATGTTGGCAGAGAGGGGCTACGGCAAGCCAAGGTCATCCGCCAACAATACGGCGTCAATACGGTGGTGTGCGTGCACGCCAACGGGATGAAGGAAGCGCGGCCTCTGGCAGCCAGTGACGGGAAGGCCAGTGCCAAGCGGTTAATGACGTTGTATGGCAAACATTGGGGGGGTGGAGTGCAGTTTTCGCGGCATCGAGGATTTGCGATTGGGCACGGGGATGAGGGCGGTCCATGTCAATAGCCCTGAACAGCGCGGCCGGCTGTGGCTACTCAATTGCATTGGCGGTGAGTGTGCTGACATTATTGGGTGCGGCAGGGGAAAATTTCGGTTATGAGCGGTATTTGCAAGCCAATACGGTGAAGATCCACACGCATTCACTGTTCCGTCAAGGAGCTTTATTGTACGAGCTGCTAAGAAACATGCCTGAGGCTAGGCTTAGACCATTGATGGTACGTTCCGGTGAAATGATTAAGCGACACCCCACATTTTCAGAAACCTTTTCACTCATATAAATGAGAGGATGCTTAAGGTTGCAAATAGTAGGTGCCGCCCACACCGGAAATGCCAGCGCTTATGATAAGGACGTCGAAGTGTTCGTGGGCGGTATCACAGTTCGGCTGGGTGGCGGCGTTCATAGCCGGTGCTCTTGTGTGGCCGCTTGGGAGCGCGGACGGTCATTCTAGTCGAAGTCGGTGTGGGAGTAGGACGGTTTTGGCGATAGAGACCAAGCGAGGACCTGGTGCTGGCCGGGACTGGTACCTCGGGCTGTTATCTTGGCGCGAAGCCCTATGAGCATCGCTGTCACGTTCCCCAGCGCCAGGTGTAAGCACCCGCGCTGACCACCAATAAAGCGCCTAGCACTGTCCCTATTTCGGGCGTTTCCTGGAAAAACAAGTAGCCTAAGAGCGCGGCGCCGACGATTTCGAGATAGAGAAAAGGGCCTATAACTGATACCGGCGTGATACGAAACGCCTGTGTTAACAGAAGATTGGTCACCGTGGCGCCTACGCCTATGCCTAAGAGTAAACCGGCCTCGGACAAGGTCGGTAGGTGCGGCGCTAGTGCCGCCACGTTGAGAATATCCGCGGCAATCAGGGCGGCCACCGCGAGCGCCAGCGCTGTTGCCGACGCTACCAACTGAAAGACAAACACATTGGCCAACGCGGCCCAGCGGCGTGTCAACAATGCCGATCCGGAAAAGCACAAGGCGGCAAGCGCCGGGAAACTGGCCTGCCAGCCGATATGCTCAAAGTTCGGCCCCGTGATCATCAACACTCCCACCAGGCCAACGGTCACGGCTATCAGACGGCCCCAACCGACGGGTTCACCGAGTAATAGCCCCGCCAAGCATGTCAGCAGCAGCGGTTCAATAAAAAAAATCGCCGAGGATTCCACCAGCGGCATAACCGCAAGTCCCGCATAGAGCAATCCTGAGCCGAGTGCGAGCAAGCAACCGCGCAAAAGCAAGGGCCACAGTGGCGATGGCAGCGGTTGCCTCAGCTTGGGAATCAACGCGAGGAGTAGGGCAGTGAATACGACTTGGACAGCAAAGCGTGTAAGAACGATCTGCGCAGACGAGGTTGTTCCGCCCAAAAGCTTAATGCCGCTCTCGACCAATGGAACAAGAGCGGCGTTCCCAACGGTGAGTGCGATGCCCGTAGCCGCGTTGTCCTGGACCGTTAGGTGCTGTCGAGTATGCACTTCAGATTTCATGATTGCGGCTAGTCGTTATTCCAGGCATCGCGCCGAGTCTGCGTAGCTCAACATACCGGCACCCCTCGGTTGAAATCGTGAGGCCACTCGCCGGTCTGTCCACCAGCCAGTCTGTCCAGGTACGGGCAGGCTCAAGTCAGGAAGCTCAATCTCGATAGTATTTTCCCACGGTTACTATGAGAATCAGCAGAAATTACCGATGCTCAAGGTCAGCGTTAGGTCTGCAAACATGCCTACATTTAGAGCAACCTCGATAATGCTTGTAAGTGAGTGTTGCCGGTAAATTGATTGAGAATCAATTGCTGCCCGGCCTCAATTAGAGAATGACGGTATTTGTCGTCAGACAACAGCTTCATAAACGCATCTGTCAATGCGAGGATATCGTTAGGAGCGACTAAAATACCGGTCTTTTCATGTTGTATAAACGTACTAATTCCACCTACATTATAAGCTATGACAGCGGCCCCATTAACAAGTGCTTCTCCTGCAACCGTACCTAAGGGCTCTCCCCATAGAGAAGGTATAACCACAATATCAGCAGCGGCATAGAGAGCATCAATACGCTCATAACTCAAATGGCCTTCATATTGAATTTTGAGGAAAGGATTATCAAATTCAGCCTGTTGGGCTAAGTCTAGACAATGTGACCAATAGTCCGAAGTTTCCGCTGGACCGGCAATTTTAAATAAAATTTCCCGGTCGGTTTGTAGTTGAGATAAGGCGCTAATAGCAAGATGCAAACCTTTTTCGTATGTGATTCTGCCGCTATAAACGACAACCCATGTTTTACTATTTTTTGAGACATGTCCTGCAGCAATCTGCGTGCCCCTTATTCTTACCTGTCGGGGTAAAACGTAAGTTTTTGACGCAATGCTGGGTAAATTTTTTATTAAAGTCTCCTGCATGAACTCGCTGACAACAATAATAGCATCAGCATATTGCATCGTATCGAGCAATGCGATGCGGGCAGACAATGCCTCATTTGAAAAATACCGTTCTGCATGTCTTTTAATACAATAGCCTTCTGTAATATTTGATAAACAGTTTTCAGACAATGCAGCACGACAGATGGATTCGGGCATTGCGTTGATAGCCCTTAATTCCGTCAAACAGGTTGGATAGTGATCGTGAACATACCACAGTATTTTATAGTTTCTGTCAGGTATATCCAAAGATTGCATGATTTCATGTTCAAATATATTATGTACGTAAACAACATCAGGATTGATCTGGGAAACAGCCTCAAGTACTTTCCGCCCAATACCTTTGTTACCTTGACGATCACTCAAACCGGAAATTCGTGTTGAAGACGCCATATTTTTGGTCATTTTCCCATGCAATTGATCATAAATCAGATGAGAAGAGATTCCTATTGGACTTAGTAATTTGGCTAAGCTTTCAATATATTCTTCGGTGCCACCAAATTGGCCTGCTTTTTCATTGATATGCAAAATGGATTGGATTGTTGTGTTTCCCATAGATAATCCTTCCTATGCTTTTTAGATCATTGCTGTCCCATAAACTTTCATGAGAATGTAAACTGCATCTGGACCTGAGTTTCAATGGGGCCTGGAGGGTCTTCCTTTGAGTAGTCCCCACAGGTCTGTTCGCTCAAATAAGTGACTTGAAAGAGTCTAATAATCGGTTGAATGCTTAAATCGAGTTTGCTACAAAATTTCAGGTAAGCAACCATTAAATACATACACATAGCGACCCATATTTGAGTCATGACAGCATTCTTTGACGTGCCTACGAATGACTTAATCTTCAAATTTTGTTTGATGCATTTGAAAAATAACTCAATTTGCCAACGCGACTTATAAATATCCGCGATGGTTTTGGCAGTCAATTCGAATTGATTGGTGAGAAAGACGTAATGCTTGCCGGTCCCTGGGTCACTATAACCCATCCGGCGCAACTTAATCGGGCAGGTATCGGCTTTAGGGCCCGTTAAAATCAGCGTCTGATCCGAGGTGATGCCCTGCTCTTTATTGACCGGATGGCGAGAAATCACTCGGTATTGTGTATTGGCTTTCAACCGGGTGACAAAATAAATCCCCTTTGAATTGAGCCAGTTAAACCACGTGAAGTCCGTATAGCCACGATCAAACACCACAATAGAACCCGCATCCAGCTCTAAACTACGACCTTGTGTAATATCTTGTTGTTTGCCTTCGGTAATAGTCATAATAGCCGGTAAAAAACCATCATGGGCTAGACCAACGTGTAACTTAACCGCGCCTTTGGTCTTGCGAAATTTAGCCCAAGGAAATAGTGATAAGCATAAATCAATGGTCGATGCATCCAAGGAATAAAGCTTATTTTTAAAGCGAAACCCATCCTTAAGCGCCAAGCTTTGACATCGTGCCAGTCGCTTCCGAAATAATCCTTCGTAGAGTTGATAAGGCTGTTGCTCGTTAACACGAGCCAGAGAACTTCGACTGACCTTACCGATACCCAAATGGTAACTTTTGCGGCGTTGTTTATCCAGATTGCTGACAATATCTCGCAAACTACAGCGACCGGCGAGTTGGGCAAAACTCAACGCCACAAACTGTGACCAGCGTGACATTGTCCTCAATACACGGCCTTTATGGTGGGTCTTTGCAAGGGTTTCAAATTCATGTCTAGAAATCGGTTTTAGCAGCTGTGAAAATATGCTATTACTGTGACTCAAGGCTATTATCCTGTTGATATTGAAAGATATTCTGGACCTCCATTCTAACAAATCAGCGCAGAATAGTCTTTGATTCTAAGCTCATTTAAAAGTTTGTGGGACAGCAGTGAATTGCTCTGCCCGGGTTGCCAGGGCCCGCTCTATCAAGCCCGTTGCCACTATCCCGGGACACACCGCGTTGATATTCAGATTGTATCTAGCGAGCTGAAGCGCGGCGATTTTGGTCAAGCTGATAACGCAACCTTTGCTGGCGGCGTAAATCGCGTTGGTGGTGCCGGCGAAACCTCTGCCGGCGATGGAGGCGATATTGATGATGACACCTTGATGCCGTGGAATCATTTCCCGCGCAGCCCTTTGCCGGCAAAAGAAAACGCCTTTGGCGTTGATGCGGTTGATCCAATCGAAGTCTTCTTCGGTCAGATCCATAATGTCGGCACGGCGGGTGACACCGGCGTTGTTCACCATGATATCGAGTGGCCCGAAGTGAGCCGCAGCTTTATCCACCATCGCATTGATCTGCGCGACTTCACCCACGTCGGCGGCAATGGCAAGCGCGTCGGGATTGCCGGCCTGCGCGATGAGCGCCACCGTTTCATGGGCCGCGTTTTCATTGATATCCGTGACTGCCACATGGGCGTCAGCCGCGGCCATGGCCAGCGCGATCGCCCGGCCTATGCCATCGCCCGCACCGGTGACTATGGCAACTTTAGCGTCTAGATTCATGGAAACGCTCCACCCGATTGCTGTTACCTGGCCGGCCGGGTTCTGCACCCGTCATCGGATAAGAAGCAGCGAAGTTGACCAGCATGTTGACCCCGCTCATGCCCCTAGAGCGTCGGAGTCGATAGCTTTGGCAATGTTCGCGGCGGCGTCATCAATAGCCTCCAACGCCTGCGGAATCACTTTGTCCAACGTGAGAAAGCCGTGGATCTGCCCGGGGAAACACTGATAGGTGACGTCTACGTCAGCCCGCTCCAACGCTTTTGCATAAGCCGCGCCCTCGTCGCGCAAAGGGTCGAAGCCGGCGGTCATCACATAGGCGCTGGGCAAACCGTAAAGGTTGCCGGCGCGAAGTGGCGATGCGCGCCAGTCATCCCGAGCGGCGGCAGTGGGCAAATAATGGTTTTGAAACCAGCGTATGGATTGCGGCGTCAGCAGATGTTGGGTAAAAGTTTTGTGGGATTGCGTTTCCATATGCATATCGGTAGCGGGGTAGAGCAGCGCTTGGTAAGCGATGGCCGGGCCGTCTTGCTCCCGGGCCATGAGCGCGGCTACGGCGGCCAGGTTGCCCCCGGCGCTGTCCCCGGCGACGGCAATTCTCGCGGTGTCTAGGCCGTGTTCAGCGCCGTGTTCCGCCGCCCATAACAAAGCGGCGTAACAATCTTCTACGGCGGCGGGAAATAGGTGTTCCGGCGCCAAGCGGTATTCAACCGACAGCACCGCCGCGCCTGAGGCCGCCGCCAGTCGCGCGCAAAGACCATGATGGCTTGCGATGTTGCCGATGACCCACCCGCCGCCGTGGTAGTAGATGATGAGCGCTAAGGTGCCGTCAGCGGGGCGGTATAGCCGTGCGTCTATAGGGCCAGACGCGCCCGTGATGCGCAGATCGTCGGTCTCCATATCCGGGCCGTCGGAGCCGAACAATTCTTTGGAGCGCATGTTCATAGCCCGCGCTTCGTCCGGACTCACTTCATGCAAGCTAGGCACACCCTTAGCCGTTGCCGCCGCCAAGATATCCAGGAACTGCTGTGCGCCACTGTCGATACCGCTATTGTTCTCACCGCTCACTGTAAATCCCCTCTAGCCTCCATGCGGTGGCATCTTGCCATGTCTTGCGAAGTGAGTGTTGCTCACGCAGTGTTTAACGCGCTGACCAGGTTACCGCCGAGGATAATCAGCATCACGAGTACGCCCGTTCTGAACCATTTCTCCGGCAACCGGATGCGCACCCATCCACCCACCATGATGCCTATCCAAACGGGGATGACCCCGAGTGCGGAGAGGGCGAGGGTGGTGAGATCCAAGAATCCGAGGCGGGTGAGGCCAGCGAACATGATGATGGAACCTAGGGTAAATGAGATATTGCTGGCTTGAACGAGTACCTCTCGATGCAGGTTCAACGACATGAGGTAGGGTAACGCCGGCATCACTTGCGAGTCGGTGGCGCCGTTAATGATGCCGGTAATGAAACCGGCGGGCGCCGCTAACCGGGTGGCCGCGCGGGTATTCAACATGAAGCTAGGATGGGCCAGCGCGAACAGCGCGTAGAGTATTAATACTATGCCTAGAAACGCCGCCAACGCCGCCGGGGTTGACTGGCCGAGAATGCCAAGCCCTATGATGAGTCCGGGAATAGCTGCAATGTACAGCCAGCGAAACCGCTTGACCGTGGCAATGAAATGGCCGGCCTGAACCATGACGATCATATTGCTGGATAACGACGGTATCAATATCAGCGCCAGGGCGATGCGCAGATCGATGACGTTGGCGAGCAGGGCCAAGCAGATGGTGGAGAAGCCGAGTCCGGTGATGCCTTTTAGGAAGGCGGCCAGCAACACGGCCGGCAGTATCAGGTGCAGCGGTAAATCGAACTCGAACATGGCTGATGGCGTGTCTGGGTGCTATGTCTGGCGTGCAAAAATTGCAGCTTAGCAGGGGTGCTACTCATGTGTGTTGGGACAGCCCGCCCGAGGGTGCGGATAGCGGACCGCTCGTGTTGCTAGTGCATGGGGCCACCGTGCCTAGCTGGCAGTTTGAACGGCTGGTGCCGGAATTGACTAAAGCTGGTTTTCGCACTCTCAGAATGAACTTATACGGCCACGGCGATTCCAGCAAGCCGCGCGGACCGTTGCCTATTGAAGTTCTAATAGAGCAGGTCGAAGAGGTGCTGGAGGCAGTGTCCATTGACGAGTCGCTGAGCGCGCTCGGACACTCGCTAGGGGCTGCCGTGCTCGCGGGCGCCGCCAGCAATCATCCGCACCGCTTCGACAAAATAATGCTAGTCGCGCCCATGCTCGACTACATGGCCTTGAATCCCGCCACGCGCATGCTTCGAGTGCCCCTACTCGGCGAGTTGATTACGCACCTATACACAGTGCCGATGCTGGTACGGCGAAGGCGGCGGCGCTATGGCGCCATTGGCTGCCATGATCTCGCGGAGCGCTTCGTGCGCCAGACACGGATACCCGGATTTGGGCGGGCACTGCTCAGTTTGTTCCGCTCCGGCGCCTTGAGCGATCAGTCTAGGCAGTACCGTAAATTAGCTGGTACGCCGATTGTGGTCCGCTTGGTTTGGGGCTCGGGCGACACCATCGTATGCGCTGAACATGTGGAGCGGGTGAAAGCGCTTTTGGGTGATGCCATCGGCTGCGATGTCTTTGCGGATCTGGAGCACAATCTGTTGATGAGCCATCCGCGAGAGGTGACGCCTGTGTTAGTCCGGTTCTTGAGCCCGGCGGGACACTCGTTATGACCACCGCAATCGTAATAGGCGCCGGCCTGGCTGGTCTGCAAACCGCCTGGTACCTGAATGCCGCAGGGATTGAGACCACCGTATTGGAGCGGTTGGATGGCGTGGCATTGGAATCGAGTTTCGCCAATGGCGGTCTCATCACGCCTAGCCACGCCGCGCCTTGGAATGCACCCGGCATTTGGAAAGTGCTGCTGAAGTCCATCGGCAATGAACAGGCGCCTGTTTTGTTCAGGCCGCGGGCACTACCGTTATTTTGGCGCTGGGGCATCGAGTTCTTGCGTCACTCTTCTCCGGAGCGCTTCCGTGCAACCATTCGCGCCAATGTGGCCCTTGCCAATACAAGTGTCGTGGAGTTTCAAAAAATCCGCCAGCGCCTGGCCACGGATCCCTTAGCGGAAGGTTTCGAGCATTTGAGCAACGGTACCCTGATGCTCTACCGCTCGCCATCGTCGCTCGAAAAAGGCATCGCCAATGCCAGAGATATGGAATCCCATGGCATCGCCTGTGAGGTGTTGGACCGGCGCGGAGTCGTCGAGGTGGAACCTGCGTTGGAAGCTGGCGCGCAGGCTATGGCGGGCGGTATTTCATTCCCCGCCGATCAGTCAGGTAACGCCTATCTATACTGCCGCGCCCTCGCTGATTACCTGCAAAGATGTGGGGTCACCCTGCGTAGCCGCTGCGAAGTGTTATCGCTGCGGGCTGAGGGCGGCAGGATTCGCTCTGTGGTTACTGCTACTGAGGGTGAGCTGGAAGCGGATGTGGTGGTAGTGGCCGGTGGCGTGTTCAGCCCTGATTTGGCCAAGACCGTTAAATTGGATCTAGCGGTGAGGCCAGTGAAAGGTTACTCGGTCACTTTCGGCGTGGACGGTTGGAATCAGGCCCCTACAGTGCCTGTTGTAGACGATGACTTGCACGTCGGTGTCACGCCGCTTGGAAAGCGGTTGCGGGCCGTCGGCAGCGCTGAGTTTGTGGGCTATGACAAGTCGATCAACGCGGCTAGGTTGAACGCCCTGCGGGATGTGGCGAAGCAACTCTATCCGGCGGCGGCACCCTATGTGGATGATCATGCGGAGCAGGTCGAATGGGCCGGGCTCAGGCCGATGACCCCGGATTGCTTGCCCATAGTAGGGCGGTCCAGGTATGACAACTTGTTCTTGAATACAGGGCATAGCTATCTCGGCTGGACCACCGGGGCAGCCACTAGCCGGCTAGTGGTGGATGTCATTTGTGGTAGACCGCCGGCCTTGGATTTGGCACCTTACCGCGCAGACCGGTTTTAACTGGGATGGTGCGGAACAATGGCGTCAGTGGTGTCAGTTGATGGTGTAGTGGGGGGTGGTGCTGATGTTGCCAGCGATGGCGATGGCGATGGCATTCGCACCGGCGAGCAATATCTGGAGGGGCTTCGCGACGGGCGCCAAGTTTGGCTCCATGGTGAGCGTGTAGACGACGTCACCCACCATCCGTATTTGAGCCGTGGCGCACGTACGCTGGCCGGTTTCCTGGACCGGCAATTCGATCCGGCGCTGCAAGATGTATTGACCTTTACCGAAAACGGTAAACGTTTCGCCACCTCATTTTTAATGCCGCGCTCGCAGGAGGATATTGAAAAACGCGGCGCGGCATTCTACCAATGGGCCAGTTGGTCCCATGGCATGTTTGGCCGTACCCCCGACTATAAAAACGCATCCATTACCGCCTTCGCCGCCGCCGCGGATTTTCTGGCCGAAGACGGCGATCAATACGCGCAGAACATGCGCAACTACTACCAATACATACGTTCCCACGACAAAGTGCTGACCCACACCTTGGTCAATCCCACCTTCAACTACGATATCGCTAAGGCAGGTAAGTACAGCGATAAAGTGGCTTTGCAGGTGGTCAAGGAAACCGCTGCGGGGATCATCGTCAATGGCGCTAGGTTGCTCGCTACCTTGGGGCCGCATGCTGATGAGATAGAAGTGTTTCCATCGACCGTTATCAAAGGATCGCCGGACAACATTCCTTTCGCCTTCGCCTTTGCCATTCCTATCAACACGCCAGGTGTACAACTCATCTGCCGCGATAGCTATGACCACGGCAAGTCCCATTTCGACGCGCCGCTCGCTTCGCGTTTCGAAGAAATGGACTGCGTGGTCACATTCAAGAATGTACTGGTGCCCTGGGAGCGGGTTTTTATCTATCGCAACCCATCGTTGTGCAATCAAGCTTTCGCCCGCACCAACGCTGTCGTTCACATGATGCACCAAGTGGTGTGCGGTAAGTTGGCCAAAGCGGAGTTTTTGGTCGGCTTGTTGTGCAAGATAGCCAAAGCAACCGGCAAAGACAAAGACATGAATATCAAGGGACAGATCGCTGAGATCATGTGCATGGCCGAGAGCGTGCGGGCTTTTCGCTTTAGCGCGCAGGCGCAAGCACATGTCGATGAGTGGGGTGTTTTTATGCCACTTAGAAGGCCGTTGGATACATCGCGCAATCTGTTTCCAAAGATGTATCCGAAAATGGTGGAGGCGGTACAACTGCTGGGGTCTAGCTCCTTGATGGCGACGCCGGCAGAGGCGGATTTTGCTAACGATCTGGCCGACGACGTCGAGCAATATTTTCAAACGGTGAATTCAACTAGCCGCGAGCGTGTGGGTCTTTTCCGCTTGGCCCACGATGTGGCCGTATCGGGATTCGGCAATAGACAAGTGTTGTATGAGCGTTTTTTCTTCGGTCCGCCCGCTCTACTGGCAGGCGTCTACTTCGATCTCTATGAAAAAGATGAACTCATGGATAGGGTGCAAGCGTTATTGGATGATGCTTAAGCAGCATTGATGATGATGTAAAGACCGAGTGCGCCCAGTGAGAGCAGAAAATAACGTCTAAACGCGGCTTCGGACAAACGGCTACGCACCCGCTGTCCCACCATCATGCCGATGATTGCCGGCACTACGGCAAGCCCTGAAGCGATACCGGATTCAAGCGTTAACAAGCTAGCGTTTTGCAATGCGATGGCGAGCGCGACAGTGGACAGGGTGAATAGGATCCCCATCGCTTGAATGAGTTCATCTTTACTGAGTCCGATGGCCTGGAGGTACATCACTCCCGGGACCACGAATGAGCCCGTTATGCCGGTAGCGATCCCATTGCATAGTCCAAACATAGGGCCGGCCCATGATTGGTGCTGCTTTTTGATGAGGGTATGCTCTCAATATGATCTACTTAAGCGGCTAAATCAAACCCATATTGATCGAGCTTACGCCAACATTGATCCCAACGAGCATCCGTGTGGGTCAAACCACGCAATGACACAACGGCTTGAGCCCCTGCCTCCTTCCAGCGCATCCCTGAGTTGCATAGGCGCTGCTTAACCCATGTTTTACAAGCCGCTTCAGTCACACCTGATCCAATCGGTAAATTATCCGACTGAGGTCGAGAATAATGCATCTTGGATTGGTTATTTTTAAAATAAGTGACCGATGCTAATAAGTGCTCTTTATCGGTCTTTTTAAACGACCCACTCTCAAGGTGCTCTTTTACTAATTCGGAAAAAAATTACCCGACATCAATTCAGAATATATCTGACATGCTTTTCATAGAAAAACCGTTTAATTATTTGCATATTCTGTTGCAGTGAGTGCAACACCGAACGAGCCAAGGCCACCCGTTGCTCCTTTGTAGCCACCACTGTCCGCCCAATTCGTTGGCTTTTTACGTGATGCCATACCCGTTCATCAGGATTGAGTTCCGGTGAATACGGCGGTAACCATACTAACGTGAGCCTACCTTGGCTAGTGCGGACAAATTCTTGCACTTTCTTGGCTCGATGAATGGGATGGCCATCAACAACCCAATAGATCGATCCGCTTGGCGTTGTGCAGCAAACGCCTTGGAAAGTCGATAAAAACGTCTGCGGTTACCCGCGATTCGGTTACCATGAAACGCAGGTGACCCTTCGGCGAAACGGCTGACAGCCTATTCACGCTAAAGCGCCGACCCGTTTTCGCTACAACCGGCGTATCACCCCGTACCCCCCAAGTGGTACCACGATGATAATCCGACCGGATCGTCGATTCGTCGCCAAAATAGACCTGCGCTCGCCGCCTTTTCGCTTCTTGTTGTACTTCAGGCCAAGTTTCTTTTAACCATACCTTAACCTGAGCAGGGTCTGGCTCGTATGCCTTAAACCGAGGGCGCTGCGCACTCATCCCCAAACGAGACAGGCTATTGCCCACCGAGCGCTCGCTGACTTCGATGCCAAATTTGTCTTGCAGTCATATCTGAATCATCGAGCGCGTCCACAGGGCATCGTGAAAATCCAATTGCAACGGATTCGTTTTAACCCGTTCACGTAAGCGATCCGCATATTCATCGGGAAATTTCTTGGGCGACCCGTGATCTTGCCGGTGGACAGCGCCTGTCCACCACCTTGCTCATACCTGGATAAGCAATCGTCAATGCAAGAACGATGGAATCCGAGGGCTTGAATTACTTTTTCAGGGCTTTCACCCGATAACACTTCGCAACCGCGTGCCTGCGGATGGCTTCTCGCGCGGAATGGGGCAGTGAGCGACCGTCTGTCTTTTTCATAGCATCACTATAACATATTTTATCAATTTGTGTCGGGTAATCTTTTGCCGAAGTAGTAAATCCAATTGAGCGACTTTGGAAAATGATGCATGAAGAGGTTACTTATAATCGGTACTATGAGAAGTTTTTAGATTTTCGGGAAGCCTCTTTGAATTTTTTCAAGCGCATTGGAAGACGAAAGGCTTTATTGAGAAAAAGAATCACTGATAGGTTTCACATTATTAATGCACCGATGTTCGCATCTTGAAGTGTGATGGGTATATATCTATCCATCTTCCATGCGTAATGTAAATGAGTCCAATTGCAGGCTTTGAACAAGAAATTCGTTAACACGGTCTTCAATACTCTGCATAACTGTCGCCACTGAACAGCCAAGATCTTTTTCTATGTCGTGTAAAGTTTCACCTATTAGCATTCGAAATAACGCCCACAATTGTTCGAAAAAACTCACTCTATTGAGCTGATCTCGTATAGTGACTCTTGCATCGCCAATGCGAAGTTCTTGAGTCGTCAACTTGGCATGAACCAACATCAAATAACGAATCGCACACAAATGGATAGAAGCGACGTGCGAGACAAACAGTCCTTGTCTGCTCTGTCACAAACCCTAGATGCTGCTTCGCTTCCTTGAAGTAAACCTCTATCCCCCATCGCAACGCATAGATTTCTAGCATCTTACTGACGCTAAGACCCACATCTGTCGTCACAAATAGCGCCCAGTCCTTTTTGCCAACGTCCCCTTCACCCGGCCCCTTCACACCGCGCACAAACAACAACTTCACCTGCCTCCAATCGGGTTCACTTCTCGTGTCCTGCGACACATTCAACTCCACTTCCCTCGATACTGTCTTCCACGGTCATCCTTGCACTTTTCTCCATTGACCCCTAACCGCCTGGGCATAAAGCTCCCTCGCGTCCAACTCAATTTCCTTCCCCTTGTCGCTCACCGCTCGGTACTTGAGCTTGCCTTTGTTCATCCGCAAGATGGCGCAAACACCTAGCGAAAAGGCCATATCAATCATGCGTTTGCTACCGAACCACGCATCCGCTACCAAGGACTGCGCCTGCACACCGTTAGCTATCGCTCGCGCCATCATGGCCTGGGCCATTGACAGTTTATCGTGCGTACTCGCTTCAACATAACGAGCCTGCGCCACACTACCCGCCTGGTGCGGATGATTCAAAGCTTGCGCCTTGCTCTGGCTGATAAACCGCTGTCAATCCAATGGCATAAACACCTCTTCTGTTGCCAGACCCAAGGTCAATACCTGATGACCCATTACAGGTTTGCCGCTGACGGGGTCAAAGTGACGGGAAACACCCTCCATCTTTTTGCCCCGCCGAGTTTTGATTGAATCATCCAGGACGAACACATTCAATGCACTATCACTCACTTTGTGCCGGGTGTGGATTTCCTTGGCGACCTGATAATTGAACGCTCGCCAATCGATATCTTCGCGCTTTAACAGGTCGTACATCACATCCTTTTTCGCTTCACTGAATAAGCTCAACGCTTTGCGGCAAAACAGAGCGATCGAGGAGACCTTGAGCCATTTCCACACTCACAGTAAAAATACTGCCTGTGTTATCTCAATTCCACTCCGCTTGGTAAAGTTCGCTGCTTTAATCAGTCGGTTAAACTTCAGCACATTCCAAGTATCTGCAAACAGATTATCAAGGCAGTGTTTGGGATCGGAGAGAACTTCTTCTACTAACGATGGAAGGGCGTTATTTTTTGTGTCACCATTCATGGGGGTCTTCCGCGGTATCAATGTTTTGTTATGTAAGCTGATATTATACCGCGCGCAAGGCCCTTTTTCTTCTAAATCAACACCCTATATTCGATTTTTTATCCTGTTTAAACCCCGAAACTTGAGTAAGAAGATACTGGCTGTTCCCACTAATATCATCACCGGGTTTTTAGGAGTCGGAAAGACCTCCGCTATCTTGCATTTGCTGAAACACAAGCCAGCCGATGAAAGATGGGCAGTATTGGTTAACGAATTTGGTGAGATCGGCGTGGATGGCAGTTTGTTTCAAGGCCAGCACGCTGAGGACAAAGGTGTTTTCATTCGTGAAGTACCGGGTGGATGCATGTGCTGTGCCGCCAGCTTGCCGATGCAAATTGCTTTGAACCTATTACTCGCCCGTGCCAAGCCCGACCGCCTGTTGATCGAACCCACAGGCCTGGGACACCCCGTTGAAGTGCTACAGGTGTTATCGGAAGATCACTACCGCGATGTGCTGTCCATTCAAAAAATTCTGACCCTGGTCGATGCGCGTAAACTTGCGGACAAACGCTATACAGAACACGCGACTTTTAACCAGCAAATTGCCATTGCGGATATTGTCGTGGGTAACAAGCAGGATCTATACGATCCGGGGGACAAAATCAGGCTTGAGTCTTATGTAAAGGACTCTATAAAAGACAGCGGGGCATCAAAGGCCAAAGTAGTTTTCACAGAGCAAGGTATTCTAAAACCTGATCTATTGATAGGAAAAACAGCTGCTACATCGCATGCAGTCCACAAGCATCTCGATCCGGCTCAACCCATTAATCTGAATGAAGTCCCCATGCCCGAATGTGGTTATATCAAAGCGGTGAATCAGGGTGAGGGGTTTGAAAGTGTCGGTTGGCGTTTTGATGTGAGTAAATTATTTGATCGAGACAAGGTGTTTGGCTTTTTGAGTAGCCTTTCTGTTGAGCGTATGAAAGCGATATTCATTACCCAACAAGGCATATTTGGTTACAACCTGACGAGCGATGCCCTCACCGAGATTGAACTCGATGACTGCCTGGAAAGTCGCATAGAAATTATCGCGACACGCGTCAATGAGGAATGGGAAGCGCAGTTATTGGCTTGTGTCAATGGACAGGGCTGATCGGCTAATCCTCATAGGGTTCGAACTTCTGCGTGTCCATCACATAGGCTGCTGTGGCAAGATCATTTTCCTTTAACGAAGTCTTCGCCACGCCAGAAATAAAGCACGGCATGCCGTTTTAGGTTAGCGGTATCAGCCACGCGATTCCGCAGGTCCGGTGAGCTGTGTTCGGATAGACCCATGAGCACCCCGGTGCCGGTGCGCCGGGGTGCTGCGGCTCAGTGTAGATGGTGGACCGGTGTCATACCGAACACCGGCGTTGGAATACCTTCCATTCGAGCCTTCAGTTGCAAGGCGACGTAGATGGAGTAGTGCCGCGACTGGTGCAGATTGCCGCCGTGAAACCAAAGCGCTTGCTGGTGCGTCGGCTTCCACATGTTGCGCTGCTCGCCTTCCCATGGCCCCGGATCCTTGGTGGTGTCGGAACCAAGCCCCCAGCACTTGCCGACCTTATCGGCGACGGCCTGTCCGATGAGATCCGCGGCCCATCCGTTCATCGAGCCATAACCGGTCGCGTAGACGATGAGATCGGCAGGTAACTCGGGTCCGTTGTCCAGTTTCACACCTGATTCAGTGACCTCGGTGACCTGACCGTGCGCCAGTTTGACCTTGCCATCAATGATCAGCTGACTGGCGCCAACGTCGATGTAATAGCCTGCACCGCGACGCAGGTACTTCATGAACAGACCCGAGTCGTCATCGCCCCAGTCCAGCCAAAAACCGGCCTTCTCCAATCCCGCATAAAACTCCGAGTCCCGGCGCTTCATCTCTTCATACTGCGGGATCTGCAACGCGGGTAGGACTTTGTACGGCAATGAAGCGAAGATCATGTCCGCCATATGGGTCGTGACACCGGCGTTGACGGCCTCCTCGGAATAGAGGGCGCCCAGAGCGATCTCCATGAGCGTGTCGGAACGAACGACGTGCGTGGATGAGCGCTGGACCATGGTGACATCCGCGCTTTTTTCCCAAAGCGCCGCGCAGATATCGTGCGCGGAGTTGTTGGAGCCGATGACGAGCACTCTCTTGCCGGTGTACGCATCCGGGCCAGGATGTTCGAAAGAGTGGTGTTGCTCTCCCCGGAACTTATCCATACCAGGAAAGTCCGGCATATTCGCCTTGCCCGACATGCCGGTGGCGAGAATGAGCTGCTTCGGACGAAGCGCAACCGCCGCGCCATCACGATCGACGACAACGGTCCATTCGCCACTCGCCTCGTCGTAGGAGGCCGACTGGGCGGTTGACCGCGTCCAGTAATTGAGTTCCATGACTTTCGTATACATCTCCAGCCAGTCGCCGATCTTGTCCTTGGGCGAGAACACCGGCCAATGGTCCGGGAAGGGTAGATATGGCAGGTGGTCGTACCAGACCGGGTCATGCAGACACAGCGACTTGTAGCGATTACGCCAACTGTCGCCGGGACGGTTGTTCTTCTCGATGATGATCGCCGGCACGCCTAGTTGCCGCAGCCTTGCACCAAGGCCGATGCCGCCTTGTCCGCCGCCGATGATGACGGCGTAAGGTTGCCGGTCGTAGCCGAGTGCACGTGTTTCCGCCGCCCGCTCTTCTTTCCAGGTCGTGCGGTCTTGGTACGCGCCATGCGCCACGCCTGGAGGCCGAGCCGCCCCTTTGGTTTCCTCGAAGCCTTTTAGTTCGACCATCGCGGTCAACAGCGTCCAGACTTTGTTGTCACGCAGCCGGACCAATCCTTCGCCGCGAGCCACGTTGGTCTCGAACGTGAACCATGCGGTGACGATGCCGTCTTCCTCGCTAGGTGGTTTTGACTCGTCGATGGACCAATTGCTCGGTTTGACTTGGGCGAGCTGAGTACCCAACATCTCGGCGATCGCCGCTTTACCCTCTAGCGTCTTGATGTTCCAGGTAAACGTTACGAGGTCGCGCCAGTAGCCATCTTCCTCGAACAGTGCGGTCGCGGCTTCGATGTCCGCCGACTCGAGCGCCCCGCCGAAGTTATCGAGGAACTGTGCGCTCTGTTCGTGAGCCGCGCTATTTGCCATGTTTCTCCTCCTGCATATACGTCACAACGGTGAAGTCGATCCTGACCCGCAGGGGTCACGCACGCGCCAATGCGGACCCGTTCGGGATATGGGTAATGATCGGCATCGTAGCAGAGTCGGTCTGTTCGAGGACCAATGGCTTGGCACGCGCCTTCGTCCCCCGCGTTCACTTGACCAAGACCATTGGCTCCGGCCCGAACATCCACGCCCATCGGGGCCACCGCCAGCAAGCGAGTTCGAGTCGGCGAACGATAATCCTACAAGCAATGTGCCGGCGCGGTTCAACCCATCACGCGAGGGCGGCTTAGCGGAATGACTGAGCGGGCCATTGAGTACGAAATGGCTGGCGATGCGGTGCACGCGGAATTATTTCGCTTCACGCTTGTATGAATCGGTGCGGGGAGACTTACAGGTCCTTAGCTTGCACTCACCACTGCATATGGTTACGGCATTTGTTGACGGGTCGTGAAACACCGCGTTAGTGCTACCGACGATACTCCGTACAGCACCGCAATAGCGTGGCCTCCCCCTGGGGACGCCATCATTCATAAAGACAGCTCATGCGTTTGTGTTTGGCTGGAATCATTTGGGATTCCATAACATCAGCAGCGAACAAAAGGCCACACCTTCGAAATCGCGATCGGTGCTAAGCATTGCTAATTCCCGACTGATGCACAGATGCGCGAATAATGCGTCTATTGTGCCAACCTAATTGTCAGAGACGCTCGCCGGGCGAACGCCGGCAATTCGGCAGCATTCAGCCACTCCGGCCATACCGTGCTCTCATCTGTGTCATCCAACAGGGTCAAATCGGCAATCAGGTCTTCGATACTCTCATCACGGAGGCGGTCACAAATCCGAGGCGCGGCTACGGGAAACGCCGGGCACCCGAATAGCGGCACGATTAGCATGTCGTTCCAATCGCCTTTGCCCCAGCGGATCGCCACGTCTATTCCTTCGCGTTTGAGGTCAAAGAGATCGACCATCGGTTGTATGTGCAGCCGCAGGCCAGGATAAGCCTGGATAAAGCTTGTCAGATGTGACGAAAGCCAGCGCGGCGCGAGATACGTTGATAGCCCTAGGGTCACGGCTCGCCGTTGTTCTTCGCGAAGGTTCCCAATCTGGCGATCGAGCATGTCGAAGGCGGACCGGGCGGTATGGAGCAGATGCTGCCCCTTGGGCGTCGTTCGAACTCCCCGGGGCTGTCGATCGAATACGTCAAACCCAAGTTCGGCCTCCAGCGCCTTGAGCTGATGGCTGACTGCACCCTTGGTTAGGTTGAGTTCTTCCGCGGCCGAGGAAATCCGTCCGTGCCGGGCGACCACGCAGAACGTGCGCAAACCTTCGTAGTGTTTGAACCTCATAAGCTACGTTTAGTTTTTTTGAACGCACAGTGCAAGATAATTCGCTTTACCTATCGTTAGCGCGGGCCTCACTCTGCGCGTGATGAAAACTACGTCGATATACCAGTGAGCAGGCTCCACTCAGGCGAGGCTGACGCCCGCGAGCGGGGTGTCGTCAAACGCCGGCGAAGTGGCGGGAGAGCAGGCCGTAACCCCGCCATTTCGAGCCGCGGGCCGGCCGGTCGTGCAATTCCAAGCTACGAAATTCTCACGGCAGAAGCGCTGGAGCGGATCGAGGCACAGGCTGACTGGATACTGCAGGAGATCGGAATCGAGTTTCGTGGCGATGATATCGCTCTCTCGCTCTTTCGGGAGTCCGGCGCCACCGTGAACGGTGCCACGGTCCGCTTTGACCCTGGCCATGTTCGTGCTCTTTGTTCTACGGCTCCCAGCGAATTCACACTGCATGGCCGTGATGCATCGAAGAACGTGCGTATCGGCGGTTCGAACCTCGTTTTGATGCCTGGCTACGGGTCGCCATTCGTGACCGATCTGGATCGCGGGCGAAGATACGCGTCGCTGGAGGACTTTCACAACTTCGTTCGGCTGACGTACATGTCACCGTGGCTACACCACTCGGGCGGAACGGTGTGCGAGCCGGTCGATGTGCCGGTCAACAAGCGGCATCTCGACATGGTCCACGCTCACCTAACGCAGTCAACAAAGCCATTCATGGGCGGTGTCACGTCTGCGTCGCGGGCGAGTGATTCAATCGAAATGACCAGAATTGTCCACGGCGCTGATTTCGTGGACAAAAACGCAGTGGTTCAAGCCAACATCAATGTGAACTCACCATTGGTCTACGACGACACGATGTCGGCAGCGCTACGAGTCTATGCTGCGGCGAATCAATGCGTTGCCGTGTCCCCCGCCATTTTTGGAGGCGCTATGGGGCCACTCGGCCCGGCAGCGATGGCCGCACAAACACTGGCGGAGGGAATGGTCGGTATCGCTCTAACCCAACTGGTCCGGCCAGGTTGTCCATGTGTGTTCGGCAGCTTTCACTCGACCATGAACCTTAAGTCCGGTGCCCTGACATTTGGCTCACCGGAAGCGAACCTCACCACCTTTGCTCTAGCACAGTTGGGGCGACATCTTGGTGTGCCTGTCCGATCCGGTGGCGGACAGCTAACCGCCGCGAATGCCGGTGACGGTCAGGCGATGCAGGAAAGCACCAGCGCCATGTGGGCGGCCATCTTGTCCGGAGCCAATCAGGTTTGGCACGCAGCGGGTTGGCTAGAAGGCGGTTTAACCATGTCATACGAGAAATTCGTAATGGACCTCGATCATTGTGGGGCGATGATTCGTATGGTCCAGGGCTTCTCGACTGACACCGAAGCGATGGGCCGCGACGCGTACAAGGAGGTTGGTCCGGGCCAGAACTTCTTGTCAACGGCGCATACGCTTCGACATTTCCGCGATGCCAATTTCCTGCCTGAACTGCCAGAAGCAGGCCCTTATGAGACGTGGGTCGAGGCGGGCTCCAAAACGCTGGAGCAGCGTGCGAACGCTCGGTGGAAAACGATGCTCGATTCCTATGAGAAACCGCCACTTGACCCTGGTGTGGCAGAAGCGCTTGACGACTACGCCGCCCGGCGAAAATCAGAAATGAAAGACAAATGGTATTGACCGAGGGGAGACCAAACATGACCGAAGAACTCAGCCGCACCTCTGTATTGGCAGAGCGTCACCGTGCCCTGGGATCCGGATTGGAAGATTGGAACGGAATGGGAACCGCTTGGACATACGATACCGATCCGAACGACGAACATGATGCGATTCGCGAAGCAGCCGGAATGTTCGATATGTCGCCCTTGAAGAAGGTCTTCGTCAGGAGTTCCGACGCCGCGAAGGTCTTGGACCATTTGACCACACGGGAAATGAGTCGGATCGGCCCCGGGCAATCAGCCTATCTGTCCGTTCTAACGGAGCGAGGCACGATGGCGGATGACGCTATCGTTTCGAACAATGGCGCGGATGAATGGATGATTGTCCATGGATCCGGCGACACGATGGCCCTGCTAGAAGCGTCGTCGTCAGGCCAGGCCGTGCACCTGGAATTTACCGATGACCTGCACGACATTTCGGTTCAGGGGCCGAAGGCGCTTGAACACCTTGATGCGAACTGCTCCATCGACCTCGCCGCCCTGCGCTACTTTCAACAGGCTCCGGCTGATCTGTTTGGCCATCCTTGCCGAATATCCCGAACTGGTTATTCGGGAGAACGTGGTTACGAAGTCTTTGTCGGCGCTGTGCATGCGGTCGATATCTGGGACCGGCTTGTCGAGACCGGGGTAATGCCGTGCTCATTCACGGCGCTTGATAAAGTGCGCATCGAAGCTGGATTGTTGTTCTACGGCTATGACATGACTAAAGATCACACGCCTTGGGAAGTCGGCCTGGGATTTACCGTCCACCGTCGCAAGCAGGATTTTCGTGGCAAGGACGCTTTGATGGCAGCAGAAGCGTCTCCGAAAATCAGAAACGCCGGGTTGGATATTGTTCATGGCGACATGGTCGTGGGAGACGAAGTGCTTACCTTGAACGGTGAGTCCGCGGGCAGTATCAATAGCCCTGCTTATTCTCACCGTCTTGGGAAATCACTGGCCCTAGCCCACATTCATCCGGATATCGCAGACGGAACGTTGCTGGAGTTGAAAGGCGGCGGCATCGAAACGACAGCGACAGTGATTGCGATGCCGATTTACGACCCCACCAAATCACGAAAGCATGCAGAGTAGATCAAGATCGATGCGAAAGTGACTGCGTCTTTGGAAGGTTGAGGGGCGCCTGCTAAAAATGCACTTTTTCCGCGATTGCGGCGTCAGCTCCGTGCTCGAATCCTCAGGTATCACCTATACACTGCGGTTGCGCGCGCGGTGCTTCCTTGCACTCACGAAAACATGACTATTTTTGGCAGGCGCCCTTAAGTGCCTTAGTGACAACAGCCTTCTTCGTTTTTTCGCCGCTGATCCCGACAGCGCGTTCGAGCAAATCCGGATCAATGACAGATTCGTCGCCATGTGTGAATTCTCGCACAACGTTTCACATGATATTGGCGCGCCGTCAGTGAAGCGTTAAACGGCTGATGGCCTTAGTCCGGGGTGTGGAGGTGGCGAACTCAGCGTGCCGCCAGGGCCAGTCCGGTCAATGGAACCAGTATCAGCCGCCCGGACCGGAAGCACGGCCAAGGCCATGCTGCCGGGGTTGATGATTGGCCCTTGATGATCAGTTATTGATAACTTAGGCCATCACTTCACCAAAAAAGCGCTGCATATCGGCCCAGGATTGATCGTCCGTCGCTTTGTCATAAGCCAGCGGCAGACCGTATTTGCCGCCATTGGCGGAGGCGCCGGGATTGGTGAAGCCATGTAGCGCGCCCTCGTAGGCGATGAATTCATAGTTGGCTTCAGTGGTCTGCATCTCCACCTTGAAGCCATCTATTTGCTCATCCGGCACCAGAGTATAGGCAGCGCCATGACAGGCCAGGATGCGGGCTTTGATGCCGCCGGGTTCGGCGGTGTGGGTGCTGCCAAGGGAGCCGTGGAAGCTGACCACGCCGCGTAAGTCCATGCCTAGGCGGGCCGCGTGCAAGGACATGGCGCCGCCGAAGCAATAACCCATGCACGCCATACGTGACGAACGGAAGTCCCTGGCCGTGGTCTGGCGGCCCAACTGGCGGATGCCTGACGGGGCGGCCAGATAGCTGTCCCGCAGCACCCGGCCCACGGTGTCGCCGAGGGTGATGGAGAAATCTGACGTGGTGTGCAGCGCCCGGCTGATCAGGCTGGCGGGCGACAGCCCCATGGTCGTGTCACCTCTGAGCGTCAGGAGTTCCTTTGCCATGTCTACCGGTGTCGCATAGGCATAGCGCCGGGCGGGTTTGGATAGATCATGACGCGGGTTGATCCGGGCATAGAGGGCTGCGTCCATCTGGCGGCAGCGCAGTGCCGGGTCGTCTTGGGCTTCACCGATCTCGACGCGGATCTGTTCCGTGCGGATGTTGGCATTAGAGCGCTTAGCCAACACCTCAAAGGCCGCGCGGCGGGCCTCGTCGGCCATTGGCCTGCCGGTCGCTCAGGTGCGGCGGAATCCCCGGCTATTCGAAGAGACTGGGAAAGTCCGTCGAGCCTTGGTAGGAAAAGTTGAGCACTGTAAAATGATAAGTGACGGGTTACACTGGGTCCATGATCACCGGCTTTAGGCACAAGGGGCTGAAGCTCCTCTACGAGAAAGAGGATCGGCGCCGGCTGCCGCCCGAGCAGGCCGGCAAGGTGGAACGCATCCTGGCCCGTCTGGACGAGGCGGCCGAGCCCGCCAACATGGACCTGCCCGGATACCGGCTTCATCCCTTGAAGGGCGATCAGGCGGGATTCTGGTCGGTCAGCGTCTCGGGTAACTGGCGCATCATTTTCCGCTTCGACGGCGTCCATGCCTGCGACGTGGATCTGATCGACTACCATTAGGAGGACGAAGACATGGCGATGAAGAACCCACCCCATCCGGGATTGTCGGTGCGCCACGATTGTCTGGAACCGTTGGGCCTCAGCGTGACCGAGGCTGCCAAGCGGCTGAGCGTCAGCCGCAAGCAGGTGTCGGACATCGTCAACGGCCATTCCGGCATCTCGCCCGAGATGGCGATCCGTCTCGACAAGGCGTTCGGCGGCGGTGCGCAAACGTGGTACCGGCTCCAGGCCGCTTACGATCTCGCCCGCGCCATGGAACATGCCGACGAGATCAAGGTAAAGCGCGTCCAGCACGCAGCACGATGAAGACCAACTGGAGCCGAAGGGCCTGTACGAACCGTGAGCATCGAGAACGTATTCCTGGAAAGTCATTTCACCAACAACTTTCCCCAGTATTCAATCCCCCGGTTGGCGGACTCGACAACGATCCGTAAAGAACGCGTGCGGCCGATCCATGAATGTGTCGATCGCAACTTCTTCGCCGACAGACCGCACGCTCTCCGGGCCCACTTTCAAAAACAAAACACACGCCTTGGCTAAACTTGAGGAACTAGCAAACAAAGGTGACAGTGAAGCGCAATGGCTGATGTATTTATCTCACGACAAAAAACTAGGGCACCTCTAAAAATAGACTAGATGATATAATATAAGTAACAGTACTCCTAGTGGGTGATGGTGTAGGCAATGTTGCAGTGTGGTTTCTTTGATTTAGATAACCGATATCAGAAATTGGATGAACACGATCCGCTCATAAGCCTAAATAGGCTGGTAGATTGGGAGCACTTCAGACCCACATTGACTGTTGTCCGAGAAAAGAACCGAAAAAGCCGAGCGGGCCGAACGCCTTACGATGTCGTTTTGATGTTTAAAGTCCTAGTTATACAGCATTTATACAATTTGTCCGATAATGAAGCGGAATATCAGATTAGAGACAGATATTCTTTCTGTCGCTTCCTTGGTCCGACCCCTGAAGGAAAGATCCCTGACGCTAAAACGATGCGGACAACACATCGGCTGAGGTATGGGCGGATAGTGCTTATCAAAGCGAGAATAATGAAATCAGCTTGGCTGCGATGGAGATGCGTAGCCATGTTCACAAAAAGGGCAATAGGAATAATCCGCTATCGCAGCGCGGCAAGAAGTCGAATGCTAGGCGTTCAAAAATCCGTGCTAGAGTCGAGCCCGTTTTTGGGTCACTGACCCATGAGCAAGGCGGACTTTACTCACGAGTGATAGGGCTTGCGCGTACTGAAGTGAAGGTTGGCATGATGAACAGGGTATATAACATGAGACGCTTCGTGATTTTGTGCAGGAGAGATATGTCTGCAATTGGAGACAAAGGGAAAATCACCCTTTTTGGACAGGAAAAGTCGGCTTATCGAAGCTGAGAAACGCGAAGTCCGGCATGAAGTAGTCGTCACTCGATGCTTACTGAAAAATCCCAAAGTCATGTGGATAGAAACGGAGATTATTCTTGAATTTTAGAGGTGTCCTTATTAAAAAATGAATTTGATTCAAAAGATTACGATGACCTGGTTAAGAACCAATTTTCCGGAATCGCTTATATATGTGCTGTTCAGGGCAATGACTTCTGTTTTCAAAAGATTACCCCTTCATTATTCTTGGCCAAAAAAAAAGCGCCGTTTTCGGTGAGGCAGCAAAGTTAGATACAACTGATAACAGACTCGTCATCAACTTACTAATTCGGAAAAAAATTACCCGACATTAATTCAGAATATATCTGACATGCTCTTCATAGAAAAACCGTTTAATTATTTGCGTATTCTGTTGCAGTGAGTGCAACACCGAACGAGCCAGGGCCACCCGTTGCTCCTTTGTAGCCACCACTGTCCGCCCAATTCGTTGGCTTTTTACATGATGCCATACTAGCTCATCAGGATTGAGTTCCGGTGAATACGGCGGTAACAATACTAACGTGAGCTTACCTTGGCTAGTGCGGACAAATTCTTGCACCTTCTTGGCTCGATGAATTGGATGGCCATCAACAACCCAATAGACCGATCGCTTGGCGTTGTGCAACAAACGCCTTAGAAAGTCGATAAAAACGTCTGCGGTTACCCGTGATTCGGTTACCATGAAACGCAGGTGACCCTTCGGCGAAACGGCTGACAGCCTATTCACGCTAAAGCGCCGACCCGTTTTCGCTACAACCGGCGTATCACCCCGTACCCCCCAAGTGGTACCACGATGATAATCCGACCGGATCGTCGATTCGTCGCCAAAATAGACCCGCGCTCGCCGCCTTTTCGCTTCTTGTTGTACTTCAGGCCAAGTTTCTTTTAACCATACCTTAACCTGAGCAGGGTCTGGCTCGTATGCCTTAAACCCAGGGCGCTGCGCACTCATCCCCCAAACGAGACAGGCTATTGCCCACCGAGCGCTCGCTGACCTCGATGCCAAATTTATCTTTCAGTCATATCTGAATCATCGAGCGCGTCCACAGGGCATCGTGACAATCCAATTGCAACGGATTCGTTTTAACCCGTTCACGTAAGCGATCCGCATATTCATCGGGACACTTTCTTGGGCGGCCCGTGATCTTGCCGGTGGACAGCGCCTGTTCACCACCTTGCTCATACCTGGATAACCAATCGTCAATGCAAGAACGATGAAATCCGCGGGCTTTAATTACTTTTTCAGGGCTTTCACCCGATAATACTTGCGCAACCGCGTGCCTGCGGATGGCTTCTCGCGCGGAATGGGGCAGTGAGCGACCGTCTGTCTTTTTCATAGCATCACTATAACACATTTTATTAATTTGTGTCGGGTAATCTTTTGCCGAAGTAGTAATACCTGACGCTGTTTATTTAAAAGAATCGGATACTCTTGTTTTCCAAAAGTTTGCGACAATATCCAGTATTTTCAAAGGCATTGATATCCTTTACAAAGAAGCCACAAACGAAGAAGTTGGCAGTTTTCTCGATGAATCATTCATTGAGCTATCTGACGGTTATGACATTAATAAAGTTTCTAAACCGAATAGAAAACGTATTGCGCTTGCCAAAAAACACCTTAGACGGCTTATCGAAGGATGATAGAAGCCAAATGCTTGAATATATCCAAGATTACTGCGGCGGACACAAACTAAATTTTGATAAAGATAATGGCAAGTTCGAGATCAAGACGGATGATGAGTTGAAATATTTACTTTATGGAATCGAGCAGCGCTTGTATACTACACCCTTAAGTCAAGAGAAGCGCTTGGCAAATTCGGTTGTAACCTTACCATAAATTTATACTTTTAAGAGAGGCTGGGGATAATAGCTATGGAAAGAGATTTTGAAACAATTGGAGGAGCAGCTACACCTGTTTTTTACCCATCAGTTTCTTGTGTATCCAAAAACATGTGGTCAGTAATTGATCATATTGATCTGCTGGTTTCCGCAAATCACCCCCAGTTCCTGGTTTCGTGCTTTGATGCTTATAAATCGAACAACAGCAAGCGATTTCATGCGGTAATGAGGCAGGCAAAAGAGCAGTATCAAACTGTTTTATGGGATTCTGGAATCTATGAGGTTGTTTGGTCACGCTCCAAAAGATGGTGTAAAAATAGGTACCTCAAAACACTTCAAAGAAATAAAGTTTCTTACACTTTTAGCTATGATGAATATTGTCTATCTAAGCCTAATTCATCTGCTGCTGAACTGGTTAACTCGATAAAAAAAATTCCATACCAGGTTGAAAGCCACATTTCGCCAATTGTGCATTGCCCTGATACAGCCAAGTATCCCGAATTTTGCCGTGAAGTGAGTGAAGCTTGTAATCCAAAGTTAATTGCCATTCCTGAGCGAGAACTGGGGCAGGGAGTAATCGAAATAGCAAAAAATATTAGAGCTGTTAGAAAAGCTCTAAATAATCAAGAGAGGTATCAAAATCTTCATATTTTGGGCACCGGAAATCCTATTTCTATGATGTTATATGCTTTTTCAGGTGCCGACTCCTTTGATGGTTTAGATTGGTGTCAAACTGTCGTCGATTATGAAACCGCAACTTTACACCACCCATTACAGCTCGATTTGTATAAATCTCAAAGCCCTTGGGGGGCAGATGAGGGTTTGACGTTTTTCGCTCGGTGCTATATGCATAATTTAGCATTCTATGAGAAGTGGATGAGTGCTTTGCAGAAAGCCATTATAGCTAGCGAAGAATTGGACATAATGCGTCAATACCTTTCTGAAAGTTTTGTAGAGGAATATTGTTCTGAAGTTCTAGCAGATGAATCTCAGGGGGAAGAAATATATGGAGCTGTGGAGAATTGATAAAGCTGTTGAAGGGTTATGCGGCGATATTAATGCTTGTATACACAAGGTCAATTATGAAGAAACGACGGAATCCGAATTAGCCTATGAATTAGCTAATTGCATACTCGGAAGCGGTGTCAGATACGAGATAAGTATTTCGTACGCGTCAATTTTAAAAGAACAGGGCATGCTTTTTTATGACTATATTCTAGACAGTGATAGTTCTGCTAAACTAGAGGAGGCTTTATCAGCGCCAGCCGAATCGGTGACAGAAAATCTTGTGTACAAAAGATATAGATACCCTAAAAAAGGAGCGAACTACATCTGGCACTCGCTATCAAGGATATACGATGAATTTGGGAATATTAGGAGGTTAATATCTTTTTATCCCGATCCTTCTTCACTAAGAAGAGCACTAATCAAAATTTGTCCTGGAATTGGCCCAAAACAAGCTAGCCATTACCTAAAAAATATCGGGTTGACCAACGATATGGCCATCTTAGACAGGCATATTATGAAATACTTAGAGATTTCTGGTGGAGAATCAATTTGCTATAATAATGTGTCAAAAATAGAAAAATACGAGGAGGTAGAAGAGCGTTTTATCGAGTTGGCTCGCAGTTTCGGATTCCCGGCTTCCGTTGTTGATCAAGCACTTTGGTTTATTATGAGAGCTTTAAATGGAAGGGCTTTATCTTGAGTACAGTAATTCTATTTTCTGGAGGGATGGACTCTTGTTTGATGTCGCTGTTAGCCAGAGAAGCTGGTGTTGAGCAAAGATCCCTATTTATAAACTACGGGCAGTTAAACTACGAAAGGGAGCATGCTGCGGCAGTTAAACATGCAAAATGTTTTGATCTTTCTCCCCCCAACTTGATAGATATTTCTGGGTTTGGTCAGACCATTACCTCTGGCCTTACAAGTCGCAAAAAGCACATCGTAGATGAGGCATTTCTTCCCGGCAGAAATATGCTATTTCTATTGATTGGGAGCGCATACTCTATTCAAAATAATTGTTCATCAGTTTCGATTGGCCTTCTCAAAGAAGATACCGCAATCTTCCCTGATCAAACTGACGATTTCATACTCTCAGCTGAATATACCCATCGCCATTGAAAATGCGAATATAGAATACTTACATTAGCTAGCTGATTATGGTCAAAATAAGCTTATGAACAATCATTTAACACCGAGCGAGCGCGATGAACTCATAAAATCTCATCGTAAAGAGAGAGATGGGCGTATTCGAGACCGAATAAAAGCTGTTTTAGCTTTTGATGAGGGTTATAGTTATTCAGAAATTTCTAGGATTTTGCTTTTAGATGATGAGACTATTAGACGCCATGTCGATGATTATTTTTCTAAAGCTAAGCTGAAGCCCGAAAACGGGGGCAGCAAAAGTGATTTAGACGAGAATGAAACAGCAAAGCTCGTTAAACACGTAGAAGGAATGACTTATCCTTATGTTAAGGACATTTGCACTTATGTGAAGTTGAATTTTGGTAAGGTTTACAGTGTAAGCGGCATGACAAAATGGCTGCATCGCAATAATTTCTGCCATAAGAAGCCTCATGCAGTGCCAGCGAAAGCAAACGCACAGGCGCAAAAAGCGTTTGTCAAAGACTATGAACATCTTTCGAAAGACCCTAAAAACAAGGGTTTAATCTATTTCTCGGACAGTTTTCATCCGCAGTATCAAACGCGGTTGGCCTGTGGATGGATTTTAAGAGGCACTCGAAAAAGTATTGCCACAACGGCTCGTCAAACACGATTGAATTTCATTGGTGCTGTATCTTTGGATGGTCACAAAATAATCCACACTGAAGTTGAGCGAGTGAATGCGCAAACCATTAAATCTTTTCTAAAATCTCTACGCAAACGGCATACACCAGAGAAAGAAATTCATGTAATTTGGGATAATGCGGCTTATCATAAGAGCAAAGACGTTCAGTCTTATGCCAAGGACTCAAACATTAAATTACACTATTTGCCGCCCTATTCACCGAATTTAAATCCAATTGAGCGACTTTGGAAAATGATGCATGAAGCGGTTACTTATAATCGGTACTATGAGAAGTTTATAGATTTTCGGGAAGCATCTTTGAATTTTTTCAAGCGCATTGGAAGACGAAAGATTTTATTGAGAAAAAGAATCACTGATAGGTTTCACATTATTAATGCACCGATGTTCGCATCTTGAAGTGTGATGGGTATATTCGATCTCTAAGGCTATGGGAGAGTCAATTAAAATTGTTACACCGCTTCGAGATTTTTATAAATCTGACGTTGTATCGTTGGCCAAAGAAAAAGGTATCTACGACTCATATTCTTGCCATGCAGGCAAAGCGCTACCGTGTGGAGTTTGTATATCATGCTTAGAATTTCAATTTGAGGAGAATTAATATGGGTGGAGGCGGCGGATACGGTTTTTCACCGACAGACAAAAAGACGCTTGAAGAAAAAGCCAAAGAGAGAATCAAGTCAGCTGAAAAAGCTCAATCCAGAAATGTTTTTATTAGTTTCGCACACGAAGATATGGACGAAGTAAACTTACTTCGTGGTCAAGTAAAAAATGAAAGATCTGACCTGAAGTTCTCAGACTACTCAGTTAGAAAAGCATTTGATAGCAAAGACTCCGACTATATAAAGAGGAAAATTTGCGAAAAGATAGAAAAAACGTCCGTCACAATGGTTTATCTATCGAATCAGAGTATGAACAGCCCATGGGTTAAGTGGGAAATCGAAAAAAGCAAGGAAATGGGTAAAGGCGTCATTGGTGTTTACAAAGGCGATAACTCCCCGGCCAATATACCAAAGCATATTAAAGATAACGCTAGTTCCATTGTTACTAATTCGGAAAAAAATTACCCGACATCAATTCAGAATATATCTGACATGCTTTTCATAGAAAAACTGTTTAATTATTTGCATATTCTGTTGCAGTGAGTGCAACACCGAACGAGCCAAGGCCACCCGTTGCTCCTTTGTAGCCACCACTGTCCGCCCAATCCGTTGGCTTTTTACGTGATGCCATACTAGCTCATCAGGATTGAGTTCCGGTGAATACGGCGGTAACCATACTAACGTGAGCTTACCTTGGCTAGTGCGGACAAATTCTTGCACTTTCTTGGCTCGATGAATGGGATGGCCATCAACAAGCCAATAGACCGATCGCTTGGCGTTGTGCAGCAAACGCCTTGGAAAGTCGATAAAAACGCCTGCGGTTACCCGTGATTCGCTCACCATAAAACGCAGGTGACCCTTCGGCGAAACGGCTGACAGCCTATTCACGCTAAAGCGCCGACCCGTTTTCGCTACAACCGGCGTATCACCCCGTACTCCCCAAGTAGTACCACGATGATAATCCGACCGGATCGTCGATTCGTCGCCAAAATAGACCCGCGCTCGGCGCCTTTTCGCTTCTTGTTGTACTTCAGGCCAAGTTTCCTTTAACCATACCTTAACCTGAGCAGGGTCTTGCTCGTATGCCTTAAACCCAGGGCGCTGCGCACTCATCCCCCAACGAGACAGGCTATTGCCCACCGAACGCTCGCTGACTTCGATGCCAAATTTGTCTTTCAGTCATATCTGAATCATCGAGCGCGTCCACAGGGCATCGTGACAATCCAATTGCAACGGATTCGTTTTAACCCGTTCACGTAAGCGATCCGCATATTCATCGGGACACTTTCTTGGGCGACCCGTGATCTTGCCGGTGGACAGCGCCTGTTCACCACCTCGCTCATACCTGGATAAGCAATCGTCAATGCAAGAACGATGAAATCCGAGGGCTTTAATTACTTTTTCAGGGCTTTCACCCGATAATACTTGCGCAACCGCGTGCCTGCGGATGGCTTCTCGCGCGGAATGGGGCAGTGAGCGACCGTCTGTCTTTTTCATAGCATCATTGTAACATATTTATTAATTTGTGTCGAGTAATCTTTTGCCGAAGTAGTAAGTCCATAGCCCGAGACGAAATCATAGACCAGATGCGACGCCTTTCGCGTTGCATAAGTTCCTGCACTAATGACTTTCCGCTTTCTTTGCGAGTCGAGATGCGCGTTCTCAGCGTGTTTCATACGATAGAGGCTTTCGAGTGCATGTTCGGGCTGATGTTCCTCGGTAGCATTCCTGTACACCGCGTGATAGAGATCTATCGCGATGTTGGTGTCGTTAACGAGGTCAAAGTTCTGTTTGAAACACATTGGGTCCAACAGACAGCGCTCGACACGGAGTTTTGCGGTATTGGTATCAACGAATTCGCAGTCCGTAAACTCGCAATCTACAAAGGACGCACCAATAAACAGACAACCTTCGAAGCGACACCTAAGGAAGCGCACACGACGGATTTCAGTGTCCTTGAATGAAACGCTTGCGAACTTCTTTCCTTCAATGACAACTGGAGTCCGACCATTGCCACCGAAGATATCGGGCATGTAGAGCAAGTGGGACCAACCAGTTTGGCCTTCTTGTCGCTCGAACTCTTCCATCGAGTGCACCGGTTCACCATCAATCTTGAAGCTGTTTGCGGGCATCTCGGCTTCCTTCGCTAACGCCAGCCATAACCGGACCCGAAAAGCGGAGCGCAGCGCAACTTTTTGGGGTCCGAGTTTTTGGCATTGTTAGCCATGTGTTTCAAAGTGCTCTGCCGAGAATAAATACCATTTATTGAGTATGTCACTGCGCTTTTGAAAATTATGCTCATATTTCAAGCTATGGTATGCACTGATGTATCCATTTCTAAGATCCGTAAAAGCCTGACTCATGTATTTGCCCTTAATCCACTCACGTTCTTCGACTGTGGGCTCATCAAGAAATTCTTCAATGTCGTATAAATAGTCAGGAGCCGACGGATTTGAATGATGCCATATATCCAAGGTTTCAATTGGCTCTCTAAATACTACTTCGGCAAAAGATTACCCGACACAAATTAATAAAATGTGTTATAGTGATGCTATGAAAAAGACAGACGGTCGCTCACTGCCCCATTCCGCGCGAGAAGCCATCCGTAGGCACGCGGTTGCGCAAGTATTATCGGGTGAAAGCCCTGAAAAAGTAATTAAAGCCCTCGGATTTCATCGTTCTTGCATTGACGATTGCTTATCCAGGTATGAGCGAGGTGGTGAACAGGCGCTGTCCACCGGCAAGATCACGGGTCGCCCAAGAAAGTGTCCCGATGAATGTGCGGATCGCTTACGTGAACGGGTTAAAACGAATCCGTTGCAATTGGATTTTCACGATGCCCTGTGGACGCGCTCGATGATTCAGATATGACTGAAAGACAAATTTGGCATCGAAGTCAGCGAGCGTTCGGTGGGCAATAGCCTGTCTCGTTGGGGGGATGAGTGCGCAGCGCCCTCGGTTTAAGGCATACGAGCAAGACCCTGCTCAGGTTAAGGTATGGTTAAAGGAAACTTGGCCTGAAGTACAACGAGAAGCGAAAAGGCGCCGAGCGCGGGTCTATTTTGGCGACGAATCGACGATCCGGTCGGATTATCATCGTGGTACTACTTGGGGAGTACGGGGTGATACGCCGGTTGTAGCGAAAACGGGTCGGCGCTTTAGCGTGAATAGGCTGTCAGCCGTTTCGCCGAAGGGTCACCTGCGTTTTATGGTGAGCGAATCACGGGTAACCGCAGGCGTTTTTATCGACTTTCCAAGGCGTTTGCTGCACAACGCCAAGCGATCGGTCTATTTGATTGTTGATGGCCATCCCATTCATCGAGCCAAGAAAGTGCAAGAATTTGTCCGCACTAGCCAAGGTAAGCTCACGTTAGTATGGTTACCGCCGTATTCACCGGAACTCAATCCTGATGAGCTAGTATGGCATCACGTAAAAAGCCAACGGATTGGGCGGACAGTGGTGGCTACAAAGGAGCAACGGGTGGCCTTGGCTCGTTCGGTGTTGCACTCACTGCAACAGAATATGCAAATAATTAAACGGTTTTTCTATGAAAAGCATGTCAGATATATTCTGAATTGATGTCGGGTAATTTTTTTCCGAATTAGTAAATGGAGCCACGAATCGATTATGAACGCTGTAGATGAAGCATCCAAAAACAGATAGGTGAAATTCAATGGCAGATGATCTTCTTGTGGAGGAAAATTCATTTCCAGGATTGTATCAATCTGCTGATAAAGCCTCGATTGAGGCGCAAAAGATATATTTTGGGGGGCTCTTTTTTTATCTTGGATTATTAGTTTTAGCAGCGCTAGTTTCTTTTGCTTGGCCAAAGTTTGTTGCCGGTGCGATTGTATCGGTAATGTTGTTTCTGGCTACATTGGGAATTCTTATATTCCTCAGAGTCAATCGCCCCGATGATGTCTGGTACAACGGTAGAGCTGTTGCCGAATCGGTTAAGACAATTTCATGGCGTTGGATGATGAGAGCTGACCCTTACCCTGATTGCGCCGATGTGGCAATTGTTCGGAGACAACTGATAGATGATCTTAAGGATATACTTGATCAAAACAAGGGCCTATCACACTCGCTGAATTCTTCAGCTGCGTCAAATGATCCTATTTCGGAAACTATGAGTCAAATTCGAAACTACCCCATTTCTCAGAGGCTCGAAATATACAAGAGACAGAGGATTGAAGACCAAGCTGGTTGGTATACCAAAAAGTCGGCTTACAATAGGAGAAGAGCCAAATTCTGGTTTTGGGTATCAGTCATATTGCATCTGGTAGCGATTACATTGCTCTTGTACAAAATATATTCGCCAACGTCGGACTTACCCATTGAAGTAATTGCTACAGCAGCTGGGGCAGTACTTACTAATTCGGAAAAAAATTACCCGACATTAATTCAGAATATATCTGACATGCTTTTCATAGAAAAACCGTTTAATTATTTGCGTATTCTGTTGCAGTGAGTGCAACACCGAACGAGCCAAGGCCATCAGTTGCTCCTTTGTAGCCACCACTGTCCGCCCAATTCGTTGGCTTTTTACATGATGCCATACTAGCTCATCAGGATTGAGTTCCGGTGAATACGGCGGTAACAATACTAACGTGAGCTTACCTTGGCTAGTGCGGACAAATTCTTGCACTTTCTTGGCTCGATGAATTCGATGGCCATCAACAATCAAATAGACCGATCGCTTGGCGTTGTGCAACAAACGCCTTAGAAAGTCGATAAAAACGTCTGCGGTTACCCGTGATTCAGTTACCATGAAACGCAGGTGACCTTTCGGCGAAACGGCTGACAGCCTATTCACGCTAAAGCGCCGACCCGTTTTCGCTACAACTGGCGTATCACCCCGTACCCCCCAAGTGGTACCACGATGATAATCCGACCGGATCGTCGATTCGTCGCCAAAATAGACCCGCGCTCGGCGCCTTTTCGCTTCTCGTTGTACTTCAGGCCAAGTTTCTCTTAACCATACCTTAACCTGATCAGGGTTTTGCTCGTATGCCTTAAACCGAGGGCGCTGCGCACTCATCCCCAAACGAGACAGGATATTGCCCACCGAGCGCTCGCTGACCTCGATGCCAAATTTATCTTTCAGTCATATCTGAATCATCGAGCGTGTCCACAAGGCATCGTGAAAATCCAATTGCAACGGATTCGTTTTAACTAGTTCACGTAAGCGATCCGCATATTCATCGGGACACTTTCTTGGGCGACCCGTGATCTTGCCGGTGGACAGCGCCTGTTCACCACCTTGCTCATATCTGGATAACCAATCGTCAATGCAAGAACGATGAAATCCGAGGGCTTTAATTACTTTTTCAGGGCTTTCACCCGATAATACTTGCGCAACCGCGTGCCTGCGGATGGCTTCTCGCGCGGAATGGGGCAGTGAGCGACCGTCTGTCTTTTTCATAGCATCACTATAACACATTTTATTAATTTGTGTCGGGTAATTTTTTGCCGAAGTAGTACTTGGTTACAGGCCAAAAAGCACAATGAGTTGAACTCTTCTTATTCTCTAGCGATACATGAAATTGGCATCATCAAGGGCAAGGCCGAATTTGTTGAAACAGAAGAGCAGTTTTCAGACTTTGTTATGAGTAGCGAAAATGCTTTTTCCAAAGAGCACACTCAATGGGTTGCTCGAAAGGTCGATCAATAATTTTAGTCGCGCAATCTTTAGCAGTGAAGATAAATCAAGGGCTCAGTGCCCTTGAAGCTATCTTATTTTGAATGTTTTCGACGGATGCCGGTGCGTTTCTGCGCTGAAAGCTATCCAATTCGCTTCCGGCAAGTTCATTAAATGCCTCTCTGAGTAATGCGTACAACTCGATTTCGTTCTTGGCTGCCAGTTCAAATCGTGTCACCAGTTTCATTGTTACCTCCTGATGTTGGAGGCCGCGACCATCGCGGCCTTTCGTGTGGCTGCTTGTGTACAGGAGGTCATGACTTGCACCTTGTGGTCGAAATGTATAGAGAAGCGTGCCACACTGGATAGGCACGTTTGCTGGTCTATGGCTGACTAGCGCTAAAGATAGGTCACTCGAAAAAGCCGTAGGTTGCGGCTAGAAAACACGGAGTGTTACCGGTGAACGGTAAGCATTTGGATGGCAGTCTCGAATCGAGCCAGCGTGTTTGGATGAGAAGGTATTGTTCACCTTGCAAGTGAGTGTTGAAGGAAAAGCATTTAGGGCACCTCTAAAAATTACGAGTTTCGCGCTTCGAGAAAGCGTAAGTGGCTGATTTTATTGATCGGAAAATTACAGAATGTGGATTATGTAGGGGTGCCCATTTAGGGACATCGCATTCCCTCAAAATCAAAAAAATGACGGCTTTTAGCGGAGCCAAACCTTCCGCAATTTTTTGAATTCTTTCACCCCCGCCTAGTCGGCCTAGTCGTCAGAGGTTCATGAGCAGCGCACCACAAGCGGTGCTTGTAAGAACCTCAACAGCGAATTCAGGAGCAAAGGCAATGTGTGAAGAAATTAGAATTCACGTGGCAGATCTTGCAGCTTATAACGACGGCAAATTACACAGCGTATGGGTTGACGCGACCCAAGACCTTGATGATATTCAAGAGCAAATTAACAAGATGCTGTCGGAAAGCCCGGAGGGTTTCGCCGAAGGGTACGCGATTCATGACTATAAAGGCTTTGGCGGTTACTCGGTTAGCGAATACGAAGGTATCCAGCCAGTGCATTAAGTTGCTTGTTTTATCGAAGAGCATCCAGAGCCTGCAGGTGAATTGCTGAACCACTTTGGTGGCAGCATCGAAAATGCCAGAAAAGCTATGGAAGAGAATTATTCCGGCTGCTACAAATCCTTAGCGGATTATGCCGAGGAACTGACCGAAGACACCAGCCAGATCCCTGAAAATCTCGTTTGGTACATCGACTATGAGCGCATGGGGCGCGATATGGAATTACGGGCACCTGCTAAAAATGCACTTTTTCCGCGATTGCGGCGTCAGCTCCGTGCTCGAATCCTCAGGTATCATATACACTGCGGTTCTGCGCGCGGTGCTTCCTTGCACTCACGAAAACATTACTATTTTTAGCAGGTGTCCTTGGGACATATCACGCGTTAGTTCCTGCCTTTCCAGATCATGCTGCATGCGTAATTGATCCATCTTGGTCTGTAAGGACTGGCGCTCGCCGGGCTGTGCCTGAATAAGGTTTTTACGCTCCTTTTGGTCACGCAAATAGGCTTTACAGGTCTCCTGCTCGTTGCGTTTCCTGGTTTTCCAGTAACGGCTATTAAGCTTATCCCAGATGCTTTTAAAGCCTTTACGGATACGTGAAATTCTCTGCATTTCTTCTTTTTGCCAGCGTTCCTGCTGGGCGTTTTCAAGCGCTTTGCGCGCCTGGCGCTGTGCCTGGACCATTTTGGTTTTGCTAGCCAGGAGGGGCTGTTTTTGTTTGTTATGAAGCGCGGTTAGCTCTTGCTCATATCGACCAAAGAGACCGGACCAAGGCGAGCGTTGCTGAAATCGGCATCACCGTTATGTGGCCATCCGATGAGGGAGCATCGGACCCGGCACAGGTGGTGCCCGCTGGATGGCCGCCTGGCGTTGCGTTAAACCCGCCTGGCGTTGCGTTAAACGTTGTTGCGGTGATGGGACCACACCGGTCCGCGGGGTGATATGAACGGTGAGACCCTCGTCTAATCCCTCGCGCCAAGCCTCGGACACTTCTTCGAGGAGCACTCGCCGCGTTACCGTTGCCAGGGTCTTGGTCCGGGGTGTGGAGGTGGCGAACTCAGCGCACCGCCAGGGCTAGTCCGGTCAATGGAACCAGTGTGAGCCGCCCGGACCGGCAGCACGGCCGAGGCCATGCGTCCGGGGTTGATGATTGGCCCTCAATGATCAGTTATTGATAACTCAGATCATCACTTCACTAAAGAAGCGCTGCATGTCGGCCCAGGATTGCTCGTCCGTTGCTTTGTCATAAGCCAGCGGCAGGCCGTATTTGTCGCCATTGGCGGTGGCGTCGGGATTGGTGAAGCCATGTAGGGCGCCTTCATAGGCGATGAATTCATAGTTGGCTTGGGTGGACGTCATCTCCGCCTTGAAGCCGTCTATTTGCTCATCCGGCACCAGGGCATCGGCGGCGCCGTGGCAGACCAGGATGCGGGCTTTGATGCTGCCGGGCTCGGCGGCGTGGGTGCTGCCAAGGGAGCCGTGGAAGCTGACCACGCCGCGCAAGTCCATGCCTAGGCGGGCCGCGTGCAAGGACATGGCGCCGCCGAAGCAATAACCCATGCATGCCATGCGTGAAGCGTCGGTGTGCTCGCTGCCGGCCAAGGCATCGTAGGCGGCCTGGATGCGCTGAGTGGCGAGGTTCATGTCGCCGAGTACGCCGTTCATCAGCGCGCCGGCTGCATCGGGCGCCGTCGCCACTTGGCCCCCGCCGTACATGTCCACCGCCAAGGCGGTGTAACCGAGTTCGGCCAGCATCTGCGCGCGGCGCTGCAAGTAATCGGTGAGGCCCCACCACTCGTGCACCACCAATACGCCGGGGCGGGCGCCGGCGTCCGTGTCGTAGGCGATATGTCCGTGCATGGTGGCGTCACCCGCTTGGTAGTTGAGTGGTTGCGTGACGATATTGGTCATGGATGTCTCCTCAGTAGTGATATGAGCCAGTTAAGTGATCCGGGCAGTACCATCCACTCCATCGCATACGCTGGGGATGAACTGCCATGACCCTTGTCTTGCCCGCGGATTTTAATCCTATGGGCACCTGCTAAAAATGCACTTTTTCCGCGCTTGCGGCGTCAGCGCCGTGCTCCAATCCTCGGGTATCACCTATACACCGCGGTTGCGCGCGCGGTGCTTCCTTGCACTCACGAAAAAATGACTATTTTTAGCAGGCGCCCCATTGGTTCGGATGCTCTCGCACCGGATTGCCGGGGCAGCGATTTTTTCGCCCTGGACGCCGATTTTAGGGCACTGCTGAAACTCTACCTGGAACCAAAACTACGCGGGCATTTATGGCCGCACTTCCGGCACTTAAGCCGGCTGGCCGGTGGGCGGCTGGATGGACTGGCCGCCACCGCCGGCAAGCATCCGCCGGTACTGTATCCGCGCGACCGGTTCGGCCGCGACCGCGAGCGGATCGAATATCACCCGCCAGCTCCGGTGAACGATGCTCCCGCTTGGTCGGATGATCTGGAATAGGCGCTATCCAGGTGGGCGCTATCCCGCCGTCGGCGTCGATAACAGCCACAATCCCAGCAGCGTATAAGCCGCCATCAGCACAGTGAGCGGTAACTCACCCAGCATGAGCGCAAGCCGGGTCCCCATGACATATGCGTCGCGGGCCGCAAGCGCGTGGGCCACCACCACGGCGACCACGTGGGCTATCACGATGATCGCCACTTGCGCGTACCAGAACAGCTCGATGGTGTGATGGTGGCTGAGCAGGGACGCCCGTACGTGAAAATCGCTTAAGCCCAAGAGATTCCAGCCGAGCGCGAACGGATCGGAGAGTGCTTTTAGCGCGTGCTGAGCGTCCACCGAGAAGGCCGGGAGGTAGTGGGCCAAGTGGTAACCCACGGCGATGGGAATAATGGAAACTACAAAGAGGTTAACGCGCCTGCGGGTAGCGTACAGACGCTGTCCGGATAACACACTGCCCAGCACCACCGCGCTCAGGTAAGCCAGCCATAATGCCAACGGCGCGGCGATCAGCCCGAGGGAGTTAGCGCCGATCATGGCCGAGCGGCCGGGCGGCTCCAGCGGATTGTTCCCATTCCACGCGAACCAGGTGAAGGTACGGGAAAAGCTATCGAAGGACACACTGGCCAGGGCTATTATGATGAAAGCGATGAGTGAGGCGCTAAGCGCTGGTTGAGCAACCAGCGCCCGCCCTGGCACCCCTAGCTGCAGGCACAGCCGTGGGTTTTGCGGGCAATGCCGGTGCGCCAGGTTAAATAGCGCCACCCGCGAGACTATCGAGAAGAACACCGAAAACAGCTCCCCCGCGCGCCACCATGCGCCGGCGCCGAACACGGCCATCCCGGTGAGGGTGAGGCCCGCGTAACCAAGACCTAGGACCGCCAACGTGAACGGATCCATGGGCGCGGGATAGACCAGTTCCAGCCAGACGAAGGCTGACAACAACGCCACCGCGGGCCATGTTGCCACCGCCTTGGGCAGCATCAGGGGGGGACGGTAAGGATGACCGAGGCGGGCGCTCATCTGACCACCCAAAAGAGCCGCGCCGCGCCAAGGATTGAGGTACCGCCACAGATTACCCACCAATACGTGCGCCATGGTCAAACCGACCCACACCAGGGACCAGAGGGTTAAGGGCAGGGGATTGGCCAACGGATCGCGGCTGCCCATGAACCCGGCCAAGATGATGGCAATCATCGAAATGAAAGCGGCAATGCTCAGCAGATTCACCAGCAACCAGGGTACGCCGCAACAGGTATAAACGCGGCAGCCGCCGTCTTTTAACCAATGCGGCGGCAGCACGATCAGAAGGGCGAAGGACAGCACCACGGCGGCGGTCCCGCCAATCTGATAGAGATGGGTGGGCAGCAACATGATGAAGCCACGCTCGCTGGTATGCGCCAGCGCCGGCTCGCCCGCTAGCAAGTATCCCACCGCCGCCACCGCCGCCAGCAATATCCGCCTCATTTATATCCCCCGTCCGGTGCCTAGCGGGTCAAAGCGTAGCAGGCGGCGGCATGCGCCTCATTTCGTTTCCAGGCACACTGCTGGAGCGAAATGCACCGCGTCGAGGAGCACGGCATGGCAATCGAGCACGCCGCGCTGCTGTTTTGGCGAAACACCACTGGCCTCGCCATGCGGCGGCTCATTGCTGTGGGGCTGGGTCTTTTGATCATGGGCGCCACGGCCTACGCCGAGCCCCTCAAACATGGGCCAGGGTCACCACTGACACTGTCGCTGCCTGCCAGCGCCGTGACACTGCCGGCCAAATTGCTGATCCCCGAAGGCACTGGAACCGGCGCGGCGCTGGTTCTTTGGCCCGATTGCCGGGGTATCAAGAACAGCCACCGCTGGTGGGCGAAACGCCTGACCCAATGGGGTTACCGTACTTTGCTGCTGGAACGGCCCGCGCTACCGGGGGTGGCTCATCCCTGCACAGTGCCGCCGGCCCACCCCGATCCCATACATTCCGAGGAAGAACGCTGGTTGGACGCCGCTTTCGCCAGGCTGGCCGCTGCTGAAGGCGTGGACAGCACCCGCATCGGCCTGATTGGCTGGTCCATGCGCGCAACCCTGCACGCCATGACCACCGCCGCCTCTCACCAACGTGGCGCACGCTTTCGCGCTGGCGTCGCTTTTTACCCGGACTGCCGCGCACCCGAGCCCGGACATTTCGCCGCCCCCACCTTAGTCCTGGCGGGCGGCCGCGATGTTTGGATCGAACCGCAAGCCTGTAGCGAGTTGGTGCGCGAAGCCGAGCATGGCCGCGCGCCGCTGGTGACGCGCATCTTCGCTGGCGTGGGCCATGACTTCGACCATGGCGTCATGCATCCGCCCATGGAAGGCAACACCTACCTGGCCGCCGATCAGGCGGCGAGCCTGGCCGCGCTGCACGATGTACGCCGGTTCCTGCGGCAGAATCTACTGCCGGAGTTACAGGCCGCGGCCCATCCGTTATTGGTCCAACCCAAGCCCACTTGGAGCGCCGATCCGGCGCAACCCGGCGAAAACATACCGGCCAGCGGACGCTCCTTGCTGGATTACGCCACTCGGGGCGGCTCGCTCATCGCCTATCCGTTCAAGCGCTTGTTGGATCAACTGGGCCCTTACGCGGGACCTCATCATTATGGCCGCCCCGCCATCAAGCAGGTGCTTTTCCCCCTAGGCCGCTCCCTGCAACGCCACGCCAATGCACCGGATTATTTCGCCTCGCCACGCATCGTCGTGGCCATTGACACCGAGCCGGGCAGCGATGCGCTGCCGAGCATGAAAGATCGCTTGTTTCTGGGATTTCAGCCGCGAGCGGGCATCATTGAGGCGATTAGCTGGAATCCCGCCTTGGGCCGTTTCGAATTCCAAGTGATACGCAACTATCGCGCCGGTGAAGGGCCGCGGTTGGTTTATGCGCAAAGAAGCGTGTGTCTTAGCTGCCACCAGAACGCCGGCCCTTTATTCGCCCGTGCGCCGTGGTCCGAGAGCAACGCCAATCCACGGATCTTCAACCGTCTGGCCAAGCACCATAGCCGCTACCAAGGGCGCACGCTGGTCAATGTGGAACCCACCGTGGAGCACGTGGACGCGGCCACCGATAGAGGCGCCATGTTGGTGACCTGGCAGCGCTTATGGCGCGACGCTTGCGGTCCTAGTAATGCCGCCGGTTATGCCTGCCGGGGCGCGGCGCTGGTGGCCATGTTGCAACACCGGCTGACGGACGGCGCCGGCCATGATCGGACCTCCATGCAGTTTCGCGCCCAATTGCTGGGCCATCAGCGCAACCACTGGCGGGCCAACTGGCGCCACGGCTTAGCGGTGCCCACCGCCGATCTCATCGATCACGACGCGCTGGCGGAGCAGACCCTGGGTACGGTGCCTTCATTCGCCGATCCGCTAAGGCCGCGGGCGCCAGCCGAGTACTGGCCCGCGCCGAACGCCGCCGTGCTGGAACGCTTCATCGCCGGCCTGGGTGAACAGATCCCAGCCACCCTGATCAGCCGCCTGGACCGTGTGTTAGGTGAGCGCGATGCCCACCGGCCCATCCGTTCAGCGCCCATCCGTTCAGCACCTGTCCCCTGTTCGCTTAGCCACCGCCAGCGGGCCGACGGCTCCGCCCGCTGGCGCTTCGATTGCCTGTCGTCACACAGCCAGGGCCATACCCGCTTGGAAGGCACTATGGTGATTCTAGGCAGCACCATAAAAGAAGGCCGCCTCGACCACCTGACCCTGGGCAACGTGACCTACCACCCTGTCCTCATCCTAGGCGGACGGCTGCAGCATGAGACCATCGCCCACGCGGTCCTGAGTCAACAAGGCTCGGGCCTGCGGGTACGCACTCCCAAAGGCAATCTCATCCGGCTGTTGGAGGTGGATTTGGCCGCTGGCTTGGCGCGTACGCTGGTTTCCGCGGACTTCAAACCGGTCTTGGGTATGGTGGAAGACATGGTGGCCACCCGCGCGCCAGCGCTTGACGCGGCACCGTTTAGTGCGGAGGCTACGCTCAACGCGCTGCTGGAGCGGCTCGGCATGAGCACCTTGGCTGATTGGCCCACCGGTGCGGGGAGCATCGCCGCCGCTTGGCCGCCACCTGAGCTCGATGACGCTAGCGACAACGCTGTCGCCGGGAAATTGCTCGCCGTCAAGGATGGACAAAACGGCGCCGTACTGGCGCGCTACTGCGGCCGTTGCCACGCACAAGACTCGGCTTTTCCGCCCGGTTTTTTGCATGGTGGTTTTTTACCTGGCGGCGGCCAAACCACCGTCGCGGCGCGCATACAAGCCTGCGCGCCGCGCATGCTCTATCGCCTGCGCATGTGGGACTTGCCCGCCACGCAACGCGGCAAATCGCCAATGCCACCGGCCCATTCGCTGGCAACCTTCGGCTCCAGCCCGCGCGCCTGGCGCAGCTCCGCCGAGCGCGCCCAACTCATCGGATATCTGCAAGCGCAAGTACCCGAGCGGCTACGGTACCCTGGCCCTACATATGCTCAACTACCATCGTGCGGGCACGCAGACAAAAGCGATTGAATTCGCACCGAACTTCGGGCGAAATCCGCCTTGCTATTGAGCGGTTCAACCGCTAGCTTGCGCGCTTGCTCAACTCAAGGACATCTTTTCCGATGAACGTCGTTTCCAAGTTCGCGTGCGCGGCGGCTCTGACAGCGCTCTCGCTCACGGCCTGTGCCAAGACTTTTGTATTTACGGCTATCCCCGATCAAGACGAAACCAGGCTGCGCGCCCGCTTCGAGCAAGTAGCCGATTACCTGGCCCAAAAGCTGGACCTGACGGTGACCTACATTCCGGTCAAATCCTACGCCGCCGCCGTCACCGCGTTTAAGAACAATCAGGTGCAACTGGCCTGGTTCGGCGGGCTATCCGGCGTGCGGGCGCGCCTGCTGGTGGAGGGTTCCAAGGCCATCGCCCAAGGTTATGAAGACCAATTCTTCATCACCTATTTCATCGCCAACACGGCCACTGGACTCAGCTACAGCCAAGAGTTCCCGCAAGGCATCAAAGGCAAAACCTTCACCTTCGGCTCCAAGGGCTCCACCTCCGGACGGCTGATGCCGGAATTTCATGTGCGCAACGCTTTGCGCGCAGCACCGGATAAAGTGTTCAAGCGGGTCGGCTTCAGCGGCGATCACTCCAAGACCATTGCGCTGGTGCAATCGGGCGCTTTCGAAGTGGGCGCGGTCAACTTCAAGGTCTGGGAAAGAGAGGCGGGGCTCGGCAAGATAGACCCGGCCAAGGTTACCGTGATTTGGCAAACGCCCACTTACCCGGACTATCAGTGGAGCATACGCGGCGACGTCGATGACCGCTTCGGCGCCGGCTTCGAGGCCAAGGTCACCCAAGCCCTGTTGGACATCAGCTCACCGCAGCTGTTGGAAGCTTTTCCACGTCAGTCGTTCGTACCGGCAGCCAACAAAGACTACCAACCGATCCTCGATACGGCTAAGGAGATCGGCCTGATCGACTGAGCGTTGTTCTGCGTCCTGGACAACGTGAGCGTCCAATACCAGGACGCTCACGCCTTAAACGGTGTCACCCTGTCCATCGATCGCGGCGAGAAGATCGCCTTGGTCGGGGCCAGCGGCGCCGGCAAATCGACGCTGCTGCGGCTGCTGTTCGAGCGTACCCGTGAAACCGGTGAGAACGCGGCCTTGGTGCCGCAGAATTTCGCCCTGGTCGAGAGCTTGAGCGTGTTTCACAACGTGTATATGGCGCACCTGCGCCGGCACAACGCGCTCTATAACTTGGCCAATCTCATCAAACCGCTGCGCTGCGAGGTGCAAAAAGTCCTACCCGTTCTGGTCCACGTCGAACTGGAGGACAAGCTGTACGAGCCGGCTGGCCAACTCTCCGGCGGCCAACAACAGCGAACAGCGGTGGCGCGGGCACTGCATCAAGGAGCACCGGCCCTGCTGGGGGATGAGCCGGTGTCCTGCGTCGATGAGCATCAATCCAAGCGCTTAATGGAAATCATGACCAGTGTCCACCAGACAGTGGTGCTGGCGATGCACGACACAGCGCTCGCCCTGGAATACACCGAGAGAGTGATCGGCCTGGTCGATGGCCGGGTGGTATTGGACCGGCCTACTCGCGCAATACGCCCGGACGATCTCAGTGAGTTCTACGCCGAGTAACTCGCCTAACTCGCCGGTGTCCGTACCCGCGTGGCGGCCATCGCCGCTACAGCGTACAGTCAGCGTTTTCGCCGTTGTAGGCATCGTCTGTCTAGCTCTGTCCGACATCGAGATCTCAACGCTGGATCCGTGGACAGAGATGGGGCGGTTAGCGCTGGGTGCGGTAACACCCGACTTCACCGCTACCGATCGGGTGTTCGAGTCGTTCTTGTACACGGTGGCCTTCGCCCTGCTGGGCGTGACCATCGGCAACGTGCTCGGCATGATACTGGCGCTGGCTTTCCACTGGCGCGGGGTACGGGTGGGTTGCGCGGTGGTGCGCGCCGTCCACGAACTGTTCTGGGCGCTTATTTTCCTGCAAGTGATCGGGCTGACCCCGTGGGCGGGCATTTTCGCCATCGCCATTCCCTACGCCGGCATCATCGCCAAGGTCTACGCCGAGATCTTGGAAGAATCCAGCACGGCCACACTACGCGCACTGCCACCCGGCACCTCCAGGCTGTCCGGTTTTTTATACGCGCGGCTCCCCAATGTACTCGCCCATTTCCGCAGCTACAGCCTATACCGGCTGGAATGCGGGCTGCGCTCTAGTGCCGTACTCGGGTTCATCGGGCTACCGACGATGGGTTTTCACCTGGAGGCCGCCTTCGCCAACGGCGATTATTCGCAAGCCTCGGCGCTACTCATCGTGTTCTTCGCCGTCATCGCTTCCATCCGTATCTGGATGCGCCGGCAACTGCTAGTTCCCTACCTGCTGGGCGCTTTGTGGGTGCTGCCGGAGGGCTTTCCCGTCGCCGCCGCCACCGCCTGGCAGTTCTTCACTCATGACATCTTGCCGCACCCCTTACGCACCGGCGATGCCATGGACATACAAACCTGGCTGAACACCTGGGAGTGGCTGTGGAAACTGCTGGCGGAACAAGCCATGCCAGGGCTCTTCAACACCTTGGTGCTCACCATGCTGGCCCTGGTGGCAACGGGTTTTTTGACCTTGGTATTCTTTCCTCTCATCTCGCCGTTCTTCACCAACGCGGCGGGCCGTGCAGCGGGGCACCTATTCCTGGTGATAGCCCGCTCGACGCCGGAATACGTGCTCGCTTATGTGCTGCTGCAACTGCTGGGCCCATCCATGTTGCCGGCGATCATCGCCTTAAGCGTCCACAACGCGGCGATCATCGGTCATCTCATCGGCCGCTACACGCAAACCCTGGCCTGGCGGGCGGACAAGCTGCGTGGCTTGAATCTCTATTTCTACGAGGTGTTGCCGCAGGTGTACCGCCAGTTGCTCGCTTTTCTGTTCTATAGATGGGAAGTCATTCTGCGCGAGACGGCCATCCTCGGCATGTTAGGCATTCATACGCTCGGTTTTTTCGTCGATAGTTCCTTCGCCGACATTCGCTTCGACCGGGCCATGGTGTTGATCGCCTTCACCGCCTGCTTGAACATCGCGGTGGACGCCGCATCCCGGCATATCCGGGCACGTTTACGGCTTTCAACCACTTTCACGCCAGCTTGAATTTGTCGCCATGGCGCATCGATCGGGGCCAACTCAATCGGGCCAGCATCTAATCTTGGTGGGCGGTGGCCATAGCCATGCCATCGTCCTGCGCCATTTCGTAGACCATCCGCCACCGGATACGCGCATCACTTTGATCGGCCGGGAGCCACTGACGCCCTACTCCGGCATGCTCCCTGGATTCTTGGCCGGCCATTACAGCGCCGAGGAGATGCATATCGATCTGAGAGCGCTTTGCCGGCGCGCCAACGTGCGCTTTGTCCATGATGAAGTCATCGCGCTCGATCTGGCGCGGCGCGTCGTGCGGGGCCGCAAAGAAGAGGCAGCGTATGACGTCTTGTCCATCAACATCGGCGCCACCCCCGATTGCCGCTCGACCCCCGGCGCCGAGATCTACGCCACGCCGGTCAAGCCCATCAGCCAGTTCGTAATGCGATGGCGGGCGTTGTTTGATCGAATGGCAAATGTCATGCGCCTGCGGCTGGGTGTAGTGGGCGCCGGCGCTGGGGGCGTGGAGCTCATTCTCGCCGCCCATCACGCCTTGGCCAGCGTCAAACCCGGCGCGCAATTCCATCTATTCGCCTCGGAGCGGGGCCTCCTGCCGAACCATCCCCATGGGGTCCGGCGGCGGTTGGAAAGCACTCTTCGCCGGCGCGGCATCTACTTGCACCAGGCACGGGTCTACGCGGTCACAGAGAACTCGGTGTGCACCGAACAAGGGGCAGTTACCCTCGATGAAGTCCTCTGGGCGACCAGCGCCGCTGCCCAGCCGTGGATGGCGGCAGCCGGCTTTGTGACCGACAGCGCTGGATTCATCCGCACCGACGCGACATTGCAATCGACCAGCCACAAGCACGTGTTCGCGGCCGGGGATTGCGCGCATGTAGCCGCTTTTCCGCGCCAAAAAGCCGGTGTTTTCGCGGTGCGCCAAGGTCCGCCGCTGGCCCACAATCTGACCCGCGCGCTGGCCGGGCAAGCACCGAAGCGGTTCACACCGCAGCGTAAGTTCCTCACGCTGATCAGCACCGGTGATAAAAGCGCCGTCGCCAGCCGCGGCGGCCGGCTGGTTCTGGAAGGCGCCTGGATCTGGCGGTGGAAGGATTGGATAGACCGCCGCTTCATGGCGCAATTCGAGAGGTAGGCTAATGTGTGCTCCTAGGGGCTTTCACGCGTGTAGGCTTTCACACATGTAGGATTGAAGCAGTGGGGGCAGTAACGCAGTGCTAATGAGAAAAAATCGATGACGGCAGCGAGCACGGATCCGTCTGCACCTCTGTCAGAGGCAATTGAGGCTGCGCTGACACTGCCAAACGGCGCCCGCTTCCATCGCTGCGCCTTGCAGATCAATCCCTACGCCTATCTATTTTCAAAGCAATAGCAAATACAATCAGAATCTTCTTCTTTAGAGATGCACTTTATAATAAGCTAGCTCATCAACGTATTGCTGTAGACTAGAAGAAAACGACCCACCCCAATCTTTATAGAAATGTATGATTGCCTTACCATCTTCAGATAGATCCAAAAACATCCAAGAACCCGATTTGCCACATAACGCTTCGAGAAGAGGCGCAGTTTACTGCGTCCGCTTGCTTGACTTGTTGGCAATTTCAGACTGCAAGCGCTCAACTAGCCAGACCTTGATAATTGATTGGCGGGTGACACCAATACGAGCCGCCTCTCGGTCAAGGGAGTCAACGACCCAAGAAGGGAAATCGACGTTGATGCGCTTTTGTTCTTGGTTTGGGCGACGCATAGTCGAAAGATCAAGATCATCAATAATGTCTTCTTTCCCTCGGTCGAATTTTTTGTCGAAGTCTTTAGCTTTCATAAAGCAATACCTCTTTCTTACGTGATCGCCTTACTGATATTAGGCGAATTTTGTCTTCGCGATACGTCACAACAGCGGACCAATGCTTGCCTTGAATAAGGCCTATAACAAGAAACCTGGGCTCATCAGCCGAGCTAGCCTTAATTTCCAAAGCATCTGGGTCGTTCCACAGTTCTTGGGCGGAAAAGAAGTCGATACCGTGTTTCTTCAGATTAGCTCGGCTTTTAGCTTCGTCATATTCGAACTCACTCACGAGTATAAAATATACCTTTTCTACTCAACAAGCAAGGTGCAGAGAACTAGCGGTGGAAATACTGCTAACGGCTAAACTCAGCCGCCGCCTTTAGGCGGCCGGCTGGAGTGCCATCTTAGGAATGTATTCCCGGTTGTTGCCTGATGAGTTTGCATAAACTGTCTTTGACTTCATTGTGTCGAGGTACTGGCGCTCGTTTTCCATTTTGGGAGTTCACATCAATATCATGCCTTGAACCATGTCTTTTCAAATCACAACCGGCAATTTTGAGTTCCTTTAGAAACTTGCTTCGTTTCAAGCCGTTTCCACCGGGAATTTAGTCGATTGGAACTCTTTGACAGGCACATCAGATGTCTCCTGCATCATTAGTGCATAGGCATCACGGATATTCGACTTTAAGTCGTCGAGTGTTTTCCCTTGGCTGAAAACCCCTGGCACCTCTCGAAGTTTTCCTATATACCAGCCGTCATCCAACCAATAATCCAAAGTGAAATTTATGGCCATGCTGAATTTCCCTCTTGGCAATGATTTTCACAATCTTCCATTCACTGTTACAAATACTATATTTTACGATCAATACTGCTCTCGCGGTAGGAACGCCCGTTACCGGACGCCCCCCGCACAGTCCCGGACGTGCGGTTTTCCCGCATCCGGTTCCTCGGTTGTACTCGCTTTCGCGTCGGACGGGTAGTCATGCAAAGACAACATGCGCGCGAGTGCTCTGTACGATACGCGGGGATGCGATGCCGAACTCCTTCACCGCTGCCTTATTGGCGAATAATAGATTGAAACGTCCCAGTTTTTATTTCTTTGTGATTCGGTACAGGAACTGTAATAGTGGAGTTTCCCATCACTTTTTGCATTACAATGTGACTGCCTTTCTGACGAATTCGGGTGAACCCTTTTTTCAGGAGAATGGCACAAACTTGTTCACCTGACAGGATACGCAACCTAGCCAACGGCAACCTCTACTTGAGTTATGTATATCTCATCATGCAAACGCATGTTGATTTCCTCTGGAGAGGCCGTTTCAAAGAAAAGTTCTATGGCCTCTTTTAAATGTTCTCTGGCTTCTTGTACTGTATCGCCTTGACTCGCAATGTCGAGTTCTGGGCAAAGGGACACATAAGAGTTTCCTTCACGCTCTATCAGAGCAGTAAGTATTTTCTTCATACTATTTCTCAGTCATTACCGCTTACTTCAAATTAAACGTTTCCATAACATTCAAACAGCAAAAATAGCTAAAACATCTGAAATATTGAACGCCTAACGCCAGCCCCTGATGAATCCCCACGAATACGAGTGAGGATCATCTGAGGGATCAATCACATAAAGGATCGACGCGCCTGCTGTCATCTGATCTTGCTGTCATCTGATCTAATGGGTGTTGTCGAGACCTCCAAGACGAATCGGAGAGGACAGCCTGCACGAGCTGAGATTGTTGCACAGTGGGTTGACGAACGCGTGTCCGTTCATCCATCCGGGACGAGTGGGCGCGTTGGTGAAGGTGGCCGGCGGGCTGCTCAGTGGTGGGAAGCTGACGTTGACGCACATCGGTCGCAGCCTCGCCTCGGGCGCCTTCACGAAACCCAACATCAAGTGTGTCGATCGCCTCGTTGGACACGTCCATCTGCACGCGGAGCGCCTAGGTATCTACCAAGCCATGGCCCGGTGGGTGCTGCGTGCGAACCGCTCCCCGGTCATCCTCGTGGATGGGTCGGATTGCGAGCCCGGTCACGACCGTCTGATGCTCAAGGCAGCGGTGCCGGTTGGGGGGCGTGCGCTCACCCGCTACGAGGAGGTTCATCGACCGAGTCGCTCCAACAGCCCCCGGACTCACTGTCGGTTCTTGCGCCCCCTTCGTGCGGTGCTGCCCACTGAGTGCGGCTCCATCCTTGTCACCGACGCCGGGTTGCGCGGGCCGTGGTTCCGGGAAGTGCAGAGCTACGGTTGGGATGGGGTTGGACGGGTGCGCAAGCGAGTGAAGTATGGTCTCGATGGAACAACGACTGGGTGGACGAGGACCGGGCTCTACAGTCAGGCGGCGAGTCAGCCCACGCCTGTTGGCGCGGCCAGAGTGTCGCGTCGCCACCCCTATCGCTGTGGGCGGTATCGGGCGAAGAAGTCCCACCAGGGAGCGGGCAGAGCGCGAGTTCGGCGCAATCAGGTAGGGCGAGTTCGGTGGCGGCGGTACTATCGGGCGCCTTGGCTGCTGGCGACCTCGTTGCCCCACAGCCGAGGAGCGGGGCGCGACATCGTGCGGCTCTACGCCCTGCGCCTGCAGATTGAGGAGACGTTTCGAGAGGTGAAGGGGCACCGCTGGGGGTTCGGGTTGCGGTATGCACGCAGCCCAGAGGTGAATCGGCTCGACGTGTTGTGGCTGATCGGCACGCGGGCGACGTTGGTGTACTGGCTGGCAGGTTGGGTCGCAAGGGCCCGAGGATTGAGCCGGCACTTCCAGGCCAACACCGAGACTCGAGCACCGGTGTTATCGACGTTCTTTCCGGGCCGGGAACGCCTTCGAAGTCATCGATTCAGAGTCACCAAAGCCGAACGCCTCGAAGCGGCGAAAACGGTTCCAACCCTCGTCCACGAACAGGCATTTGCCGCGTGAAATCGTGGGGATCGCTCAGCGACCAAACTCAGCCGCGGCCAAGCCGCGTAGCGGCTTGGCCGCGGCTGGAGCGCCGGGTTAGGCCGCATGATGGAACCTCGCGACGGACACCGGTTTGATCTCTGCGAATCCCTCCCGATGAAGCTTTATGCGTTCGACCTCGTGAAGTGTTTCGGCAGTGAAATAGCCTTCCCCACATCTTGGGCACGAGATCAATGGAATCCCTTCGAGCACTAGCAGATCCTTACCAGAACCATAGCTACGAGAGACATGACGAATTCGAGCTTGGTGCTCTCCGCAGTTGTCACATTTCAGCTTGTTCATCATTTGTCCACGCTGTTATTATAACGAGTTTGTCTGTAGGTCCCAGTTTGCCGACCATCACCACTTGGCGCCCATTGATGGCATTCCCTCGCACCAAGTACTTCCATTCCCGAGTTGCCTGATCACGCTGCCGCTCTATGATTTTTCCAGTGAGAATCGTCCTCTCCAAGTCAAATACAGACAGCGCATCTTCATCCATCTCATCCAAGGCATGAAGCGTAACGGCATATCGGCGCTCACGGATTCGAGATCTTTCGAGATCTGAAGCGTTCAAGGATTCTCGGGTACAACGTATCCAATCTCGCTCACGCAGTCCACGGCCTACGGCCTAATGCCTAAATCAGGTGCGCCGTAGGCGTCACCTGAATTTACTTGTTAAGTGCATGTTGCCGCGCCAACATCGATTACAGGATGGGCAGTTTAAGCAAGCGGTGGATGCATTGCGTTGATGACTGGTTGATTTGACCGATACGCCTGCGGGTCAAGCGGTAGATTGGTGGTTTTGGCGCGAAGCGGCCCCGGTCGCTAGAACCCAATCATGCAACATTGCGCGAACAGAACTCGTGGCCGATTCAACTGAGCGTGTTGCGCATCAAACCGGGCTGGATGAGGCCTATCGGGCTTCGTTGCAACAGATGTCGAGTCTGATTCGTGCGCGTCATTATTCAATCCGCACCGAACAAACCTACATGGGGGCAGTTGCTAAACATAGTCATTGTTTCGTGGGTGCAAGGAAGCACCGCGCGCAAGACCGCAGTGTATAGGTGATACCTGAGGATTGAAGCACGGCGCTGACGCCGCCATCGCGGAACAAGTGCATTTTTCAAAGGCGCCCTATAGCTCCTCCAGCAGCGCGGACCAAGCCGCCCGCTCCCGGTCCGGGTGGTAGAGCGGTGCTTTAGCGAGACTGGTGGCTCTTACAGATTCTAGAAATACACGATCGCGCTCGGCCCGGACCAGCACCTCGGCCAACGATGTTTCGTCACCGGTGGCGAAATATCCTGGGTGGGCCGGGCCTAGCATGCCTTGGTTGCCGGAGATATCCGAGGCGATGATCGGCAATCCGGCCACTATAGCTTCGGACACGACGTTGGCGCCGCCTTCCATCACCGAGCTGATGACCATGGCATGGGCGCGGGCGAATTGACGGCGCACCTGCCAGCGGCGCACCTCGCCGCGCCAGATATAGCGTGGATTGGTTTGCATCTCGGTGCGGGCAGCAGCGGCCCATTGCCGCGTGTGGGCTTTGCCTAGGTGCACTACCCGCAGCTTGGAGGAAGACGGCGCGAGGCGGGCGGCGAGGGCGGTGCGCAGCGGATCTTTTTCCTCGCGTAGATGACCGGCGATGCAAACGTCGAAGGTTTTTTTCGAAGGCGAGAGCGGCTGCGGCAAAGGCAGCGCCGATTGGCGAATGATGCGCAGCTTCGGCCCGGCCTCGGGCGGCAGATCATCGCCCGTCTGATCATGCAACGCTACTAATTTAGAGGCTGCATGCAAACTTCGGCGCACGATATGTGGAGCGCTGAACTGGAAGCGGTATATATCGGTGCCGGCCAGCAATACGATCAGTGCCCGCCCAGGGTAGCGTGATCGAAAAGCCTCTATCGCGCGGGCGCTTCTGAAAGCGTGAATGGCCACCAGCAGATCGCAATTGTTCCAATGCCACTGCCCGTCATTGGAGTTGGCCACTGATACGCGGTGCCCTAGACCGGTCAAGATCCGGGCCCAGCGGTTGGCGGTTACGCTGTTGCCGTTAAGCGCCCGTTTCTCTGCGGGCGTAATCAAGCTAATGTTGAGCGGCATGACCTTACGCAGACCGTTACCATGATCGCCATTCCCCCGGTCAAAGAAGTCTCCCGCGACAGTCTAAAAGCGTCGTTATTGGACGCGCGAGCCCGTACCCACGAGTTGTTGCAAGGGCTTGATGATGAGCAATTGATGGGGCCTAGGCTAGCCATCGTCAATCCACTGCGCTGGGAGATCGGCCACGTCGCCTGGTTCCACGAGTATTTTATCTTGCAGCAAGGTTTCGGGCGGCCACCGCTCACGCACGATGGCCATCTGCTGTACGACTCTATTGCCATCGCCCATCACGAGCGCTGGGATCTGCCCCTGCCGCCGCTGCAACAAACACTGGATTACCTGCAGCGGGTGGAAGACGCCCTCATCGGCCGCTTGGGCGCGGGCACCGCTAGCGCGCTGGAGAGCTATCTCTACCAATTCACCGTTTTTCACGAGGATATGCACGACGAGGCGTTCACCTGGGCGCGCCAAACCCTCGCTTACCCGCGCCCGGATTTCGCCCTGGAAGCGCAACTCGGCCCGCCGGCTGATGCCGCCGGCGGCGCGCTGGACGGTGATGTGCACATCACCGGTGGGGAGTTCTTAGTGGGCGCCATGGGCGATGCCCCCTTCGTCTTCGACAATGAGAAATGGGCCCATGCGGTGACCGTGCGGCCGTTCGCCATGGCGCGCGCGCCGGTGACCAACGAAGCGTTTCGGGCCTTCGTAGACGAGGGCGGCTATGGCCGCCGCGAGTTCTGGACAGACGAGGGTTGGGCCTGGCGGCAATCGGTGGATGCCACCCATCCGGTGTATTGGCAACGCGATGGCGCGGGCGGTTGGCTCCAGCGCCAGTTCGATGCGCTTGCCCCGTTAGCCCCCTATCACCCCGTTGTGCACGTCAACTGGTACGAGGCGAGCGCGTGGTGCCGTTGGGCCGGGCGCCGGTTACCCCGTGAACACGAGTGGGAGGTGGCTGCCCTGGGCCAGCCCTGCGCGGACGGCTCCCAGCTCGCCGCGGTCAAGCGCCGCTATCCCTGGAGTAATGAATCCGGGAATAATGAATCGGGCAGCGATGGATCTCACGGTGGTGAGACGGCGGCCGCCGGCTGCAATCTGGACGGGCGCTGCGTGGGCTGCGTGGACGTAGGCGCGCTAGCGGACGGCGACAGTGCTTTTGGTTGCCGGCAGATGCTGGGCAACGTCTGGGAATGGTGCCATGACCCGTTCACCCCCTATCCGGGTTTTGTTGCCGATGCGTACAAAGAGTATTCCCAGACCTTGTTCGGACACACGCGGGTGTTGCGCGGCGGCAGTTGGGCCACCCGCTCGCGTTACATCACCGGCTTGTACAGAAACTTCTTCGGCCCGTCTCGCAACGACATCTTCGCCGGTTTCCGCACCTGTGCGCTCGAGTAAACCCCGACTCAGTTCGAACCGGCGCACTGTTGTGCCAGCGTTAAACACGCTGCGCGCCACTGCATCGCCTGCGCGCCACAGCTGCCGTCTTCACACGCGGTGGCAAAGCGGGCGCAGGTGTGCGCCGCCGCCTCGCAACTCGGATCCGGGCACACGGCGGCCACGGTTGCCACCGGCACCGGCGGTGGCTGCTCTTCTTCCAAGGGCATTGCGCTCACGACCACTGTCTCTTGAGCGGCTGTTGCCACTGCTTTGCGCCATTCGAGAGTAATCAAGCGCTCGACTTCCTCCTCGATGCGGTCAAACAGCGCGAGATATTTGCCGTTGGTCCGCCCCCCGCCCAGAGCGATAACCGTGTCCGGCTGTACCTTTTGCCACTGCGCAGCCACCTGCGCCAGATAGCGCCCGGCGAACTCGGCCTTTGCTGTTGCTGTTCTATCGGCTGAAGCCAGCGCTTCGATCTCGGCCCTGAAGCGTGCCACCCGCGCCGGCTCGCCGGCCAGGGTCAACTGCCGGCGGTAAGCTGCCACTGCCTCATTGGCCAATTCGCTTTGGCGCTCATCGAAAAGCCGGCCGCTTTCCTGCAGGCGCAAACGCTCCCGGCCAGGCAAGGCGATCGGGCGCTCCTCGCGAACGGCTTTGGCGATAGCATTTTCCTCTAGCGCTAGAGTGCGTCCGGCGATAGCCGGCAACAGCTGCGCCAATTCCCGCTCGGCAATGGCCTGACGGGCGGCGCTCAGACTGGCGCCAAGACAAGTATCGAAAGACCACTCGAATGCGTTCAAAGCGGTCTCGGGTTGCGCTTTCAAGGGCAATAGCCGATCGCGCAACCGTTGCCGCCTTCCCGCATCGCGCACCCGCGCACTCAATGTTTGCACTACCTCGTCCCACGCCGCTTTGGCGAGCCGTGGATAGAGCCGCTGTTCATGGGCCGCCAAGCTAGGTGGAACATCACCCGGCGCTTTTTGCGCCACTTCGCGCATCGGCGGGTTTAACAACTGCTCGCAGCGTCCGTGCCTGAACCAGGCCGCTACCGCAGCGACTGTGGCCGCCTGCTCCAAGCGCGCGGCGCGGGCCTCGGTTTCGCGCTGCGCCAACTGGAAGATACCCGACCACGGCTCGCCCTTGGCCGCTGGCGCGGCCAAGCGCTCGAGGTCGCGCTGCATATTGGCCGCCGCTGTCTCGCGGTCCACTGCGCCAGCGCCGTTGTGTTGCCGGATGCTATTCAATTGCCGCCACAGCGCCGCCATCCGCGCGCGCACTGCGGCGCCTGCCAACTGCGCCATATGGGCGCGGTTCTCCATCAGCAGCGGTTGCTTGTGCTGCGCTTTGTCCACCATGCGCCGGACTAATGTACGCCCGTGGCGCGCGGCGAACTGCGCCAGCGCATCGATCCCACCGTGCATGAAGCCGGGCAGATCCGCCAGCACGATGTCTTCTATATCCGCTGCCGGTGGCAATACATCGACTTGCAAGAGCTGGCGCTGCTCGCTGACGGCAAGGCGCCGGCTGACGGCGAACTGAGCATTGATGTGGTTGTCTATCAGCGCCGTCACCTGTTGGTGCAGCCGCGCCTCCTGCCGTTGCAGCGTATTCGCCACCCAGTTCTGCGGCAATCTGGACATACCCTGGGCGAATTTGTGCAGTTGCCGGGTGAACGCCTGGCGCAGCTTGTAGTGCTCGCTTGCAGCGAGGCGGGCGCGGCTGGCCTGCGGCTTCGCATGATTGGCCGGCGCCGCGAGAATGGCTTGCGCCAACGCTTCGCTGCCGGATAATTCGCTGGCTAGACCGGCATAGGCTTGTTGCACGGCAAGACTCGCCGCCGCCATCGATTTCGCATCTATGAAACGGGACTCGCTGCCGCTCACTGGTGCGCTTGATCGCGCCTGTGCCAGGGCCGCTTGATGCTGAAGCGTGGCTGTTAGCGCTGCTGCCAAAAGCCACGCCGCGGCGCGCCGCTTCATCGAGCGCTGCCTATAGCGGTAGCCCGCACGTCTTCCAGTGGCTCCATGCCAAGCCTGGACAAAGCGGCGAATGCGGCCCGGATCTTGAGGTTGACGAATTGATCCATAAGCGCCTCCAACTCATCCCCACGGGCCACCTGGAGCTTTTGCCACAGCGCGCGCGCGTTGCCCGCATCCAGCGTGCTGTTGAGCGCCGCATCCTCCAGCCAAGCGGTCAACAATTCCAACTGCACTGCGAATGCTTCGCGCCGGATAAGCTGTAGCTGCCCATCTATCAGCCCCTGGTAGATGGGCCGGTTCTCAGGGGTGATCCGGGAAAGCGTGCGGCCACGGCGGCGCATAGGCGCATTGTCCTCCAGGTACCGGGCGACTAATTCGGCGAACACTTGCCGAGCGGATGCAGCCCAACGCCGTTTGGTTGTAGCCCTGGCCCTAGCGCCGTTGAAGGCGGCGGCGATACCGGCGGTGGTCTCACGAAACGCCGGTGGCACTCTTTGCTCGAACAGAGCGCTAGGCGCGGGTGCGAAGCTGGCGTAATCGGCTAATTTCAACCGCTCCCGCTCCCGCTTTGCCACTTGTTCAACTGCCTTGATCAGCAATTGATGCTGGATCGTCAACACCATCTGCTCGAGTTCCTTGACCAACTCTCCGGCGGCGCTGCGTGCAAGGTCTTCGCGGGCGCTGCGGGCCTCCTCTTCAGCGTGTTGCGCCCGCTGTGCAAGAGTCTTGGTTTGCGCTTCTAGCGAGGCGACGGTACGGCTGAATTGGCTGATTTCCGTAGCCATGACAAGCGCCAAAATCAGCACGATTGGAAGCGTGAGCTGAAGCAGAACATCCATGGATGTCTGATTCGGTTCGCCGCCACCTAATATCTCTATAAGCTGTTTACCATCGTGCATCAGTGGTCCACCGGCTTATGGGCACCTGCTAAAAATGCACTTTTCCGCGATTGCGGCGTCAGCGCCGTGCTCCAATCCTCAGGTATCACCTATACACTGCGGTGGTGCGCGCGGTGCTTCCTTGCACTCGCGAAACAATGACTATTTTTAGCGGTGCCCTCATACCTTGTCCAGGCGGGTGAACGCGTTGCGCAGCGTTTCGGCAACACCGGACGTCCGCTCATCCAACCTGCGCGTTTGCGCTTCCACCGCGTCCAGGCGGGTCTCGTGATGGCCGCGGGCGGCCTGCAGCTGATCGACGCCGTGGACCATGTCCTCGGTCAAGGCTGTTACCCGGGCAAGCGACTCGGCGATGTGGTTGAGCCTTATCTCCAACTGGCCTAGCTTCACGTTCACATCGTGCAGCTCGAGCCCCGAGGCACAAGCATTGGCGCTCGCGCACAGCGCGTGCAACGCATCCGCCGCACTCACCACTTCCGCCGTCAGGCGGGCGACGGCGGCGGCCGGATCCGCACGTGCCGGCGTACCGGCGCGCGCTTTAGCGAGTTGTTGATAGATTTGCTCCGCCGCCGGACAGAACACATACGCCAAGCTTAGCGCCGATAAGGTACTCCAAAGCGCGGTCCCTAAAGCATCCAGCAGAATCTGCGTGTCTGCTTGTTCACCGGCATTCAAGTCGATCGCGGAGAAAGCGAGTACGAATCCGATCACTGTGCCTATGAGGCCGAGCTGGACGTAGTAGATCTTGTAACTGCGGTGAAAAGGGAAACGCTCGCCGGCCAAAAGCTCGGCGCGGCCCAGGCCCAGGAGGCGCATAGCCCCGAGCAAAAGTTGGATGGCCGTAACCGCCACCAACGCTGGCGAGATGGTGGAAAGATCGCGCAAGAGCGGGCGCACCCCGGCAGAGCAGACGTGAGTAGAGGAGAGGGCCGGGCGAGCATCCAGCAGGCGTTCAATGGTGTGAGCCGCGTTGCACCGATACACGTACATCGCCGCGGCGAGGAGCGTGATGGCGAATACGAGCAGCAACACAGCGCCAAGACGGCCCAGGGCGGATGCCAACGGTGGGGGTAGAGCGAACATCGCCAAAACATAGCATGGCCCGGCGCGTGAACGTGGCCTTATTGAGCGAGGCCCCGAAGCGAAAGCCCCGAAGCGAAGGCCCTGAATGGCGGGCACCGGGCTGGGAACTGTGCTAAAAACTACCAGTGTTCAGGACATCGACAGCCGTTGCAAAAGCGCGAAGTGCATAAGCTTGATGAACGGATTTCAACGCGGCTTTCACTCTAATGGAACTCATGCAGGCGTTTACCCAAATAAGCTGATACCTAAATAGAAGGAGGCTTCATGCATAACATGAGAGGATTTGTGGCAGCGCTCGCCGCCGGTATGGTCCTGTCTTTTGGAGTGTCCGCCGCCGGCACCGGCGAGGCCTCCGGGAGCAGCGCCAACCAAAGCAGCTTAGCCGAAGCGCAAGCCGCCATCGACTCCGGCAACTACAAAAGCGCACTCGACATCTTGGAACCGCTTATGGACCTAGAGTCCGGCAACGCGGATCTGTTCAATCTATTCGGTTATGCACAGCGCAAGCTCGGCAACGTAGCTGCGGCCTTCAAGTCCTATCGCCGGGCGCTATCATTGAACCCGCAGCACCGGGGGGCCAATGAATACATCGGCGAGCTTTATCTCGAGACGGACCAGCTCGGCAGAGCGCAAGAGCACCTGCAAATACTCGACGGGGTGTGTTTGTTCCCGTGTGAGGAGTACGACGAGCTGAAGCGGGCGATCGAAGCATACCGAGCTAAACGTTCCTAACTACCATGTATCAACCATCATGTATCAACCATTCACAACCCCCGCCGCCTGGCGCGTCGGCGATTTGGGCTGCGCCTATAGCTTTGCTTACGAGTTGAGCAGCCGCGAGCGGAGCGCTCTATTGGACGCGCTCAAGGCTTGCGCCTCGTTGCCACTAGCGGCGCTTACTCCGGCAACATTTCCGCTCGCGCTCGAGTCCCTGCCGCACTGGGTGGATGAGGTTAAAACCGGAAGAGGCTTGGTTTGGCTGCGCAACATGCCGGTCGATGAGCTAGATCCGGAGGAGGCCGGCCGGTTGTTCTTCGGGCTAGGCTCGTATTTCGGTACTGCCGTATCCCAGAGCAACGATGGCGAACTCGTCGGCCATGTCATCAACGTGGGCGGCCAAGATCCCCGCGAACGGGCTTACCGCAACGCCCGCCAGTTGCAGTTGCACACCGATCGTTGCGATTACATCGGCATGTTGTGCTTGCGGCCGGCGGCCACCGGCGGCGTCAGCGGCTACGCCAGCGCTTTGACCATACACAACGAAATTCTGGCAACGCGGCCCCATCTGATGGACACGCTCTACCAGGGTTTTCATCTGCACCGCTTCGGCGAAACTATTGATGGGCCGCCCATTACGCCCGCGCCCATCCCCGTTTTCTCGGTGACGGACGGCGTTCCGAACATCGTTTACATACGCGGTTATATAGACTTGGCGGTGGACGAAGGCCACTACGAGCTGACCAGCGTACAGGCGCAAGCGCTCGATTATTTCGATGAAGTGTCGAACCGGCCCGATATACGTTTGGATCTCGCACTCGAACCGGGCGATGCCACCCTTACCAATAACTGCGTGCTGCTGCACCGGCGTACCGCGTTCGAGGACCACGAGGATGCGGCGCGGCGGCGGCATTTGCTGCGCTTGTGGTTAATGGATCCGGACCTGCCGGCCTGCGCTGCCGTGCTGGCGCACAAGAGCATGAAAGGCATCGAGAAGATCGCGGGGCGGGGCACTTATTACCAAGGCCCGGGGTACACGGATGAGCACGCGCCGGCTGAGTAAGCAGCGGTGATCGTGCTGTGCGCTGATGGCCCTGTGGCGTTACCCGGTTAGATTCTTGCCGGGCGGGTTCGGTGTCTGTCCCTACACCTGGACGAAAATGGCGTCGAATTCGACCGGCTCCTTCGACTCCTTTTTGTGCGCGATATGCGTGCTCTTGGATAGGGGGAATTGGTGCTCTTAAGAAGACAATATAACGGTCCGTTGCATTTTACGCCTATGCACTCGGGCCAAACCATTGGGTTGCTTTGCACGCAGTTATTTCACACACAGTTATTTCACACACAGTTATTTCAAAGGGACGACGCAACCAAGATTGAGGCATTTGGCTCATTTGGCGTCGCTGGGCCGCGGCAGACGATCGGCGGCTCATCTCTCCCAGGGCAGAGGCAAAAGCTAGATAACGCCGTCGGCCCGCAGCTTGGCCAAATCGCTGGCGGAGTAACCCAGCGCGCCGAATACGGCATCCGTGTTCTGCCCTAAGTCGGGCGCCGGCCGTGCCGGGGCCGTTAATCCTTCAGTGGCGATGGGCGGCGAGACCATGCGGTAGGGTACGCCGCTGTCGTGGGTCAACGCTTGCAGCCGCCCGTGCCCGGTGACGAAGGGATTGTCCAGCGCCTGCGCCACATCGTAGACGGGGGCTGCCGGTACCCGCCCGCCTAGCCGTTCCAGCCAGGTGGCCGTATCCGCTTGGCCGAACACGCCGTCTAGCAATTCAGTGATCAGATCGCGGTGCTCGAGGCGCGCGGCGAAGGTGGCGAGGCGGCTGTCCTGCGCCCACTCTGGCCGGCCTATTTCCCGACACAGAAGCGGCCAAAACTTCTCCTTGTTGCACATGATGTAGATCCAGTCATCACGGGTGCGGTAGAGCTGGCACGGCGTCAGGGACGGATGGGCGGAGCGGGGCAGCCTGGCGGTGTTCACGCCACAGTTGAGATACCAGTTAGCCAGGTAACCGAGGTTGAACAAAGCCATATCGAAAAGGCTGACATCGATATCGCGGCCAATGCCGCTGCTCCTAGCCGCGATCAGCGCTGTCAAGGTGGCGTAAGCTAGCCCCAGCCCGGTCATCAGATCGACCATGGACAGGCCAAAGCGGCTAGGCGGCCCGTCCACTTCCCCGGTGAGCGAGAAATAACCCGCCTCCGCCTGCATCAGGTAGTCATACCCAGGCCAAGCGGCACGCGGTCCGGTGCGGCCATAAGCACTCAAATGGGCACAGACGATGCGGCGGTTGAATACACCCAAAGTGGCGTAGGTAAGCCCCAGCTTTTGCGGCACATCGCCGCGTAAGTTACTGATCAGCGCATCGGCGGTCCCTACCAACTCGTGCAATAAACGCTGCCCCTGCGGTTTGCCCAGATCCAGGGTGATGCTGCTTTTGTTGCGGTTGAATGCATGGAAAAAATGGCTGTCGCCAGGGCCGAAGAAATGCGGCCCCACGCCGCGGGCCATATCCCCGCCATCGTGGGGATTTTCGATCTTGATAACTTCCGCGCCCTGATCGGCCAAGAACAGGGTGCCGAACGGACCGGCGCCGTACTGCTCCACGGCCAGCACGCGCAGTCCCGCCAGGGGCAAAGACGGGGTGGGATCAGTCATAGCGCTCAGCTCGGATTGCGCTCGATGAGCTGGCGCGAAATGATGATACGTTGCAGCTCATTGGTGCCCTCGCCGATGCAAAGCAGCGGCGCATCACGGAAATAACGCTCTACATCGAACTCCTTGGAATAACCGTAAGCGCCGTGGATACGCATGGCTTCGGTGGCATTATCGAGCGCCGCCTCGGTGCAGTAGAGCTTGGCCATGCCCGCTTCCATGTCGCAGCGCCCGCCCGCGTCGTAGGCTTTTGCCGCCGATTCCAGCAGCAAACGCCCGGCCTCCACCCGGGTGGCCATCTCCGCCAGTTTGATCTGGATGGACTGATGCTGACAGATGGGCTGACCGAAGGTTGTGCGCACCTGGGAGTAAGCTACGGATTTGTCCAGCGCCGCCCGCGCCACCCCTACGCCCCGCGCCGCCACGTTGATACGCCCTAGCTCCAGACCACCCAAGATCTGCTGCAAACCACGGCCTTCCTTACCGCCGATCAGATTAGCTACTGGCACCCGGCACTCTTCCAAAGTGAACTCGCCGGTGTCGATGCCCCTGTAACCGAGTTTCTCGAGCTTGCCGCGGATTTTAAGGCCGGGGCTCTTGCTCTTATCCACCAAAATCAAACTCATGCCCCGGTGCGCCGGTTTGGCCTGTGGATCGGTTTTCACCAGTAGTGCCAGCACATGGCCTTCCACGCTGTTGCTGATCCACATCTTGGCGCCGTTGATGACGTATTCATCGCCATCACGGTGAGCGCGGGTGCGTATGGCTTGCAGATCGGTGCCGCAATCCGGCTCCGTGAGACCGATACCACCGCGCAGCTCGCCACTGGCAAAACGCGGCAACCATGCGCGCTTTTGCGCCTCGGTGCCAAAGCGCTCCACGGCGGCGGCCATGATGAGATGGGAGTTGAAGATGCCCGAGACGGACATCCATACCGCTGATACCCGCTCGACGATCTTGGTGTAGGTGCTGGCGCAGAGCCCGAGGCCGCCGTACTCCGTGCCGATGGTGGCGCCAAACAGACCCAGCTCGGCCATTTTGTGCACGATCGCCGCCGGCCAGATATCCTCGGCCTCCAGCTCATGGGCCACCGGCGCCACGTCTTTTTCGAGAAAGCGGTCAACAGCGTCCAGGATCTGGGCTTCTTCCTCGGAGCAAGCAGCGGGTTTTAACGAACTGGCGGCCATCTAGTCTGTGCGCGGCCGCGGCCCCGCCTCCTGCACACCGTGGCCCCGCTTCGGGATCAGCATGCTGCGCTCGTAGGCCATGACCACGGTGCCGTCTGCTTTGAAGCCGGTGGTGCGGGCTTTGACGATGCCTTGGGTCGGGCGCGATCGGGATTCGCGTTTGTCGAGCACCTCCGATTGCGCGTAGAGCGTGTCACCCACGAACACCGGCGCCGGCATGCGTATGTCGCTCCAACCCAGGTTGGCGATGGCTTTCTGGCTGAGATCACTGACGCTCATGCCCGCCACTACGGACAGGGTGAAACAACTGTTGACGATGGGTTGGCCGAACTCCGAGTTAGCCGCGTACACCTTGTCGAAGTGCAGCGGATGTTGGTTCATGGTGAGCAAGGTGAACCAGGTATTGTCCGACTCGGTGACGGTGCGCCCGGGCCGGTGCTCGTACACGTCGCCCACCTCGAAATCTTCGAAATAGCGGCCGAACGATTCACGGTAGCGGCCGGGCTCCACCTGTTCTCTGGTACTCATGGGCGCCTCTAAAAAATAGTCATTGTTTCGTGAGTGCAAGGAAGCACCGCGCGCGCAACCGCAGTGTATAGGTGATACCTGAGGATTCGAGCACGGCGCTGACGCCGCAATCGCGGAAAAAGTGCATTTTTAGAGGTGCCCTCATGTAATCCTCCGCTTATGGGCGCCTCCGCTCATGGGCGCTCACGCAACGCCGGGGCGGCTGAGCGCCAGCAACGCATCAACGTTGTTTTGCCCTTCAATGCTGAGTAAACCTTCGGCCAGGGCGGCGGCCTGGGTAGAGGACAGGTACGGTTCCACCAAGCCATCGAACTTAGCCCGCAACTCCTCATCGGTGACGAAGTTCTCCGGTTCGCCCTTGGGGATCCGGATAAAACGCTCGAACTCACCGCGCGGCGTTGTCACTTTCACCACGCCGCTCATCTGCTGTGGGAACTCTGCGTCTACCTGCGCATCGACGCGGGTACTGACTTTCCGACACAGAGCCAGGGTGTGCGGATCATCGATATGGCGGGCGTAGTCATCCCAGGTCATCTGCCCGGCGCGCAGTGCCACTGCGGCTACAAAAGGCATGGAGAACTGGCCATCGACCACATTCTTGGGGGCGCGTTTCTCAGGCTGTGGAGCGCCGATGATGCGCCATCCTGTCTGCGAGAGGCCAATGTCTACCGCTTCCACCTCATCGGGTGAAATACCGTGCTCCTCACGCAGGGCGAACAGGCCATCGAGCGCCGCATGGCTGTAGCGGCAGCAAGGATACGGCTTGACCGCCAGCGACAAGGTCTCCCAATGCTCGCCAAGACCGGCTATGGCCAGTCGCGGCTGGGGATTGGGTGCGTAAGCCCGGAAAAACCCGGATTGACCCTCCAGCGGTTCGCTGGCGCCTACATAACCTTCGGCGGCGAGCGCCGCGGCCAGCAAGCCGTTGGCGGCGGCGTGGCCCACGTGAAAACGCTTGTTCCAGGCGCCATCGGCCAGAAATTGCATGGAGCCGGCGGCTTGCGAGCCGCAGATGCCGAAAGCGCTGGCAATAGCAGTGGCATCTAAACCGAGTACCCGGCCCGCGGCAGCGGCGGCGCCGAAAGTGCCGGTGGTGGCCGTGGGGTGGAACCCGCGCTCGTAGTGCTCCTTGGGATTTAAGGCCAGGCTCAGCCGGATCTGCACTTCATAACCGGCGACGATGGCGGCGATGAGGTCGCGGCCATTGGCGCCGGCCATCTGCGCCGCCGCCAGCGCCGCCGGCACGATGGGCGCGCTCGAATGCAGCGAGCCGGCGGCATGAGTGTCATCGAAATCCAGCGAATGGGCCATGGCGCCGTTCAACAGGGCCGCCGCCGTGGGTGCGAAACCGCCTTCATCGCCAATGACGGTGGCCTCTCCCGCCGCCAGTCCTAGGCGTTCCAGCGCCTGGCGCATGGTGGCGGTGGAATCGGCGTCATGGCGCGCGCGTAAAGATATGCCGGTGATGTCCAGCAGCAACTGCTTGGCGCGGTGGGTCACTTCGGCGGGGAGATCGTCGTAGTCCAGCCCGGCGGCGAACTCGGCCAATTGTTGAGTAATGTTGGTCATGCCTATACCGTCTCGCTATACCCATTCAGCCCAATAAGGTAGCCAGACGGGGGCAGGCACGCAAATTTAGTGTGCAGTGCGCCCGCTCCCATGCTGGCGGCGGCTTATTGTTGCGGAGCAAAAGCGCGCGCCCCTAGTTGGACAACGTTTGGTTGGACAGCCTTTGTTGGACAGGACACTAGACGATGGATCAAGCAGTGCTAAAAGCGATGGCCCGCTGGCCCAACGTGCCGGCGGTGTATGGTTGGCTCAGCTTGGACCGGCGGGGCCGCTGGCTCATCAAGGGCGAGACCATCGCCAACGAAACGCTGCGTCACTTCATCTCGCGCAATTACCTGGCCGATGGTGACGGTCATCACGCTTTTCAAAACGGTCCGCAAAAAGTCTATGTGGAACTGGCATACACGCCTTGGGTGGTGCAAGTAGACCCGGCGGGGGCGCTTATTTTGCACACCGGCGAGCCAGTGGCTGCTTTAAGTGGCGCCTGGGTCGATGAGACGGGCAGTGTGTTGCTGCAAACCGATAAGGGTATCGCCCTGCTGGACGACCGTGATCTGGAGAGGCTCGCCGATAGATGGTGTGCGGGCGATGGCAGTCCCCTGGATGACGAAGGCCGTGAAGCGCGGCTAGAGCAACTCGTGGAGGGCGAGCCGGCCGATCTCGCCATGCCCTGGCAAGGTCAACTCATACCTATTGCAACCATTAGAAGCGCCTGTGCCGCAGCGCAATTCGGCTTCAAACCTATGCCGCGGCCGCCTGCGCCCTAAGCGCCTGAGCCCTAAGCGCCTGAGCCCTAAGCGATAATCCCACCGATGATGGCGCCGAGCAGAAGCGGCCCGACTTGAGTCAATACCAGCGCCACCGCGCCTAAACCGAAGACGGCGCCGATTAACGGTATACCGCTCAGTAAAGAACCTAAGAAGAATAAACCCACACCGAAAATGATCGCCGGCAGGAATACGGCCGCCAGCGCGGCGCCTATCCCGCCAGCGGATTTACCGCCTACCACGCCCGCGATCAGGGGGCCGAAGAACGGCAACCAGAACAACAGCACCTGGATGACCAGCATCCAGATCATGCCTGCCACAATGCTGCCTTCACTTGGGTAATGTTCGCGCGCCATCGGCCACACCTATCATTGTCGTATTTGAGGGCACCTCTAAAAATAGTAATGTTTTCGTGAGTGCAAGGAAGCACCGCGCGCAGAACCGCAGTGTATAGGTCATACATGAGGATTCGAGCACGGCGCTGACGCCGCAATCGCGGAAAAAGTGCATTTTTAGCAGGTGCCCTTGAGTCTTTACATTAGGACGGAGCCAGCCCCGACCCGCACGCCAGTATAAGCCCGGAACGCTTAAATCTGCCCCGCATTGAATCTGCTCCGAGGAAACCAATAGGCCCATGATCGATTTTCAAACCCATCCGGACCGCTACAAACATTGGCACCTGACGACAACGCCGCCGGTGGCCACACTGACCATGGACGTCGATGAGAACGGCGGCTTGTTCGACGGCTGCGAACTCAAGCATGAATTCCTACGACTTGGGCGTGGACATAGAGCTGGCCGGCGCGGTACAGCGGCTGCGTTTCGAGCATCCGCAAGTACGCACGGTGATCCTGCGTTCGGCCAAGGCGCGCATTTTCTGCGCCGGCGCCAACATCCGCATGCTGGGCGGCGCCAGTCACGCTCTCAAGGTGTGAGGCCATCATCGTCGGCACGGCGGTGGCGATCACGCTGCTGATTACGCTGTTCGCCTCATGGGCCTGGGGCTTCACCCGCAACCAGGTGTCGCTGTTCGCGTTGATTTTCTCGATCGGCATCTTGGTCGATGATGCCATCGTGGTGGTCGAGACTATCCACCGGCCTATCCATCTGGGCGCCAAAAATCTGCTGGAGGCGATTCCGAAAGCGGTGGATGAAGTTGGCGGCCCGGCGATTCTGGCGGCCTTCACCGTGATCGCCGCGCTGCTGCCGATGACCTTCGTGTCCGGTCTGATGGGGCCTTATATGAGCCCGATTCCGATCAACGCCAGCATGGGGATGATCATCTCGCTGGTAGTGGCTTTTGTGTTCACGCCCTGGTTGACTTACAAGGTGTTGAGAGGCTGGTTCGAGAAAAACCGACACAAGAGTACCTCTAAAAATAGGCTAAATGATATAATATAAATAACAGTGTTCCTAGTGGGTGAAGGCGTAGGCAATGTTGCAGTGTGGTTTCTTTGATTTAGATAATCGATATCAGAAATTGGATGAACGGGATCCGCTCATAAGCCTAAAGGGCCCCTCTAAAAATGCACTTTTACCGCGCTTGCGGCGTCAGCGCCGTGCTCCAATCCTCAGGTATCACCTATACACTGCGGTGGTGCGCGCGGTGCTTCCTTGCACTCACGAAACAATGACTATTTTTAGAGGTGCCCATAACCCGCTATCGCAGCGCAGCAAGAAGTCGAATGCTAGGCGCTCAAAAAACGGTGCTAGAGTCGAGCATGTTTTTGGGTCATTGACCAATGAGCAAGGCGGACTTTACTCACGAGTGATAGGGCTTGTGCGTACTGAAGTGAAGGTTGGCATGATGAACAGGGTATATAACATGAGACGCTCGGTGACTTTGTGCAGGAGAGATAGGTGTGCAATTTGAGAAAAAGGGAAAATCACCCTTTTTGGACAGGAAAAGTCGGCCTATCGAAGTTGAGAAACGCGAAATCCGGCATGCAGTAGTCGTCACTCGATGTTGACTGAAAAATCCCAAAGTCATGTGGATAGAAATGGAGCTTATTCTTGAATTTTAGAGGTACCCTATTGTTAGAGGCGCCCTTTTGTTAACCGGTCTGGCCGCGACGCTGGGTGCGCTGTTTATTCTTGACAACCCGAGCTTCAGCGGACTGGCGATTTCACTGATTTTCGGCATCTTTGTATACACCCTGCCGACTTTGATCGTGATTGCGGTGCTGTACTATGCCGTTATGCACTGTCAACTCGAGGGATAAAAAATGAGCCTATTGGCCGACTTCATGACACGGGCTTTTCAGGATAAGCCGATTCCTTTTTCTTTTTTATTGCATACGCTCGAAGGCGAAAGCATCGAAATTGGCCAGGGCGATTTGGCCTTTAAGGTAAGGATACGTAATAAAAAAGGTTCAAAAGCATTACGGTCATTCAATCAATTGAATATCGCGAATGCCTATATTGATGGTGATATCGATATTGAAGGTGATTTCATCAGGGCGCTGTCGTTGAAAATCCATGTTCCGGACAATAACTTTTGGATCAAAACCTGGCGCACGCTCAAACCCAAATTGGTGTGCAGGGAAAAATGTAACCCGGACTGGATCGCCAAGCATTATGACGCCAATAATATCCAGCTTGTGATGGCGGAGCAGATTTATCACACCTATACCCCAGGCATATACGCAGATGAAAATGACAGCCTGGAAAACGGCGCCGTGCGCAAGATGGAATATATCGAAAATGCATTGCAGCTTGAACCGGGTGACCGTTTATTGGATATCGGCTGTGGTTGGGGTGGCGTGATCAACTATTTTTCCGATAAAGGCATGCGGGTTACCGGGATTACTTTATCGGAGCATCAGCGCGAATTCACGCAGAACAAAATTGACCGGCTTGATTTGAATGCAGAGGTACATTATCAGGATTTCTTTAGCTTTAAGCCGGAACAAAAATACGATGGCATTACCATGATGGGGGTAATAGAAGACCTGTCCGATTACGATTTTGTCATGCGTAAATTGATGACCCTGATCAAACCGGGCGGGCGGATTTACCTGGATTTCGCTTCCCATCAATATAAAGACAATACATCAGCTTACATTACCCAATATATCTGGCCTGGCACCTTCAGGATGGTGTATATACCCATCGCCATTGAAAATGCGAATATAGAATACTTACATTAGCTAGCTGATTATGGTCAAAATAAGCTTATGAACAATCATTTAACACCGAGCGAGCGCGATGAACTCATAAAATCTCATCGTAAAGAGAGAGATGGGCGTATTCGAGACCGAATAAAAGCTGTTTTAGCTTTTGATGAGGGTTATAGTTATTCAGAAATTTCTAGGATTTTGCTTTTAGATGATGAGACTATTAGACGCCATGTCGATGATTATTTTTCTAAAGCTAAGCTGAAGCCCGAAAACGGGGGCAGCAAAAGTGATTTAGACGAGAATGAAACAGCAAAGCTCGTTAAACACCTAGAAGGAATGACTTATCCTTATGTTAAGGACATTTGCACTTATGTGAAGTTGAATTTTGGTAAGCTTTACAGTGTAAGCGGCATGACAAAATGGCTGCATCGCAATAATGTCTGCCATAAGAAGCCTCATGCAGTTCCAGCGAAAGCAAACGCACAGGCGCAAAAAGCGTTTGTCAAGGAATATGAACATCTTTCGAAAGACGCTAAAAACAAGGGTTTAATCTATTTCTCGGACAGTTTTCATCCGCAGTATCAAACACGGTTGGCTTATGGATGGATTTTAAGAGGCACTCGAAAGAATATTGCCACAACGGCTCGTCAAACACGATTGAATTTCATTGGTGCTGTCTCTTTGGAGGGTCACAAAATAATCCACACTGAAGTTGGCGGGTGAATGCGCAAACCATTAAATCTTTTCTAAAATCTCTACGCAAACGGCATGCACCAGAGAAAGAAATTCATGTAATTTGGGATAATGCGGCTTATCATAAGAGCAAAGACGTTCAGTCTTATGCCAAGGACTCAAACATTAAATTACACTATTTGCCGCCCTATTCACCGAATTTAAATCCAATTGAGCGACTTTGGAAAATGATGCATGAAGCGGTTACTTATAATCGGTACTATGAGAAGTTTATAGATTTTCGGGAAGCCTCTTTGAATTTTTTCAAGCGCATTGGAAGACGAAAGATTTTATTGAGAAAAAGAATCACTGATAGGTTTCACATTATTAATGCACCGATGTTCGCATCTTGAAGTGTGATGGGTATATGCCCGAGTTTATTCAGGCGGTTTCCGACCAGCCATTGGAAGTTATCCGTATCGATAACGACAGGCTTAATTATTATCTATGGACCAAACAATGTAACGAGCGTTGGGAAGCGAACAAAGACGAAATTGTCGAACGCGAGGGTGAAACGCTGTGGAAAATTTATCATCTGATGATCGCGGGGACTGCCTCTATAATGTCCTGTTCCCTGCATGCGACATCGGCTTTCCGGGTTGTGCTGGAATTGCCTGGAGATATTCAATCCTTGCGTACAGATCCTTTTACAGCAACAAGCGGTTAAGTCCCTTGCTGCGGCGGTATTCCATTTTGTCCATTAACATCTTGACAAAATGGATACCCAGGCCGCCAATCCGGCGTTCATCTACATTGCCTGCCAGATCAGGCTCTTTTTTAGCGGTCCCGCATTAAATTCGCCCCAAATTGAATCTGCTCCGAGGAAACCAATAAGTCCATGATTGATTTTCAAACCCATCCGGACCGCTACAAACATTGGCATCTGGCGACAACGCCGCCGATGGCCACACTGACCATGGACGTCGATGAGAACGGCGGCTTGTTCGATGGCTACGAACTCAAGATGAATTCCTACGACTTGGGCGTGGACATAGAACTGGCCGACGCGGTACAGCGTCTGCGTTTCGAGCACCCGCAGGTACGCACGGTGATCCTGCGTTCGGCCAAGGCGCGCATTTTCTGCGCCGGCGCCAACATCCGCATGCTGGGCGGCGCCAGTCACGCTCACAAAGTGAACTTCTGCAAGTTTACCAATGAAACCCGCAACGCCATGGAGGACGCCAGCGCTCACTCCGGGCAGCGCTACATGTGCGCGCTCAACGGCAGCGCCGCGGGTGGTGGCTACGAACTGGCGTTAGCCACCGAGCACATCTTACTGGTCGATGACGGTGCCGCCGCCGTGTCGTTGCCGGAGGTGGCGCTGCTGGCAGTGCTACCGGGCACCGGCGGGTTGACGCGGGTGGTAGACAAACGGGGGGTGCGGCGCGACCTTGCCGATGTTTTTTGCACTTTGGAAGAAGGGGTGCGGGGCCGGCGGGCGCAAGCGTGGCGCCTGGTGGATGAGATTTCGCCCAGCTCTAAATTCGAACAAGCGGTGGCTGATCGCGCCAGCGGCTTGGCCGCGCAGTCCGACCGTCCATCGAACGGGCGGGGCATCGTCCTGAGCGATCTGCAACGGACTATGACCGAAGAGGCGCTTCGCTACCCGTACCTCAAAGTCGATTTAGACCGGCAGCTCAGGCGCGCGGCTTTCACCATCGAGGGGCCGGACACACCCTGCCCCGAATCCGCCGGCGCGCTGGACGCACTGTTTTGGCCTCTGGCTCTAGCGCGCGCACTGGACGATGCCATCTTGCATTTGCGTGCCAACGAAGCCGAGCTTGGCACATTCAGTTTCGCGAGCGCCGGGGACATCCATGCGGTAGCGCAATACAGCCGCTTCCTTAAGCGCCAGGCAGCGGACCATTGGCTGGCCCGCGAGATCGCTCTTTACTGGAGGCGTTTGTTAAAGCGCATCGACGTTACCTCCAGGACCCTGATTACTCTGGTGAAGCCCGGCAGTTGTTTCGCCGGCTTTTTGGCTGAACTGGTGTTCGCCGCCGATCGCAGTTACATGCTGGAAGGCTCGTTCGAAGGCGGCAATGCGCCGCCGGCGGTTTTGACACTGGATGCTTTTAACTGGCAGGGCTTGGAGATGGGCAACGGCTTGAGCCGTCTGGCTACGCGCTTCCTCGGCACCCCCGGTAGCCTGCCGGCATTGCAAGGCCTAAACGGACAAGCGCTGCGAGCGCAGGAGGCACTGGCTCACGGCCTTGTCACTTTCGCCCCAGATGACATCGACTGGGAAGACGAGCTCCGCTTGTTGTTCGAAGAGCGGGCCGCGTTCTCACCGGACGCCATGGTGGGCATGGAGGCGAATTTGCGCTTTGCTGGACCGGAAACCCTGGAGACCAAGATCTTCGGCCGCCTAAGCGCCTGGCAGAATTGGATTTTCGGCAGGCCTAATGCGACCGGTGAGAGCGGTGCTTTGACCGTTTATGGCAGTGGTGCGCGGCCCCGCTTCAACCGCGAGCGGGTTTAGGGAAAGCAGGTTGATAGAGCCCCGGCAAGCCTCTTAAACGTACCTGACGGAGGTGGATGAACGCCCTGGTGTGCGTTAGATCATGGCAGCTTTGATGATGAGGACCGTTGTTGTGGGTTACTAGTGTGAGGCTGCGGGCAGTCTTAAGGCCTATCCATTTTGGGGCCATCATTGTTCTGACACCGTAAACCCGTCATGAGGGGACATTGACGTACCGTGACGCCGGTGCAAAAACAGCAAGAGAAGGGGGGGGGGGGGGGCGATCGAACATATCGCCGCCGATGCCGCGCTCTTCGATGCCACACCTTGCAATAGCGGATGTTTTAAGTACCGGTGAAGGCCGGTTTGCGCTTCTCCATAAAAGCGCGGCGTCCCTCAATGAAATCACCGGAGTTGAAACACGCTTCGGCCAGCTCAGCGCATCGGGCCATGTCACGATCATCGGGGTTTTTGAGCAGCTCTGCGGTGATGAATTTCATCGCCGCGAGGGTAAGAGGGGCATTGCCCGCGATACGGGCAGCGTAGTCCATGGCGGCGCTGTCTAGCGCCTCTTCGGGCAGCACCTGATCGACGATGCGTCTGGCATACGCTTCTCCGGCACTCAGTTGCCGGGCGGAGAAGCAGATATCACGGGTGGCGCCCGGACCCATGACAGCCATGAGGCGGCGCAGGGCATCATAACCATAGCCGATGCCCAGTTTCGCCGCCGGCAAAGCGAAACGGGATTTCTCAGAGCAAATGCGAATGTCACAGACCATGGCTAGATTGAGGCCGCCACCTATGCAGTAGCCATTGATAAGCGCAATGGTGGGTTTGGGGAAGGTTTCTATGCGGTCGTAAACCTGTTTGGTTTGGGCGGCATAGGCCGCTTGCGCGTCTTTGCTGGCCCGCTCACTCTCAAACTTGGAGATGTCGGCGCCGGAGACGAAGGCTTTGCCGCCCGCGCCCGTCAGGATGAGCACCCGCACATCGCCCTGCGCCTCAAAGGTGGTGAGGGCCTCATCGACCGCGCTCCACATCTCCATGGAGACGGCGTTTAGCTTAGCGGGATTGTTGAACGTGATTTTGCCGATGCCGCCACTTGCCTCTACGAGGATCTTGTCTGATGCCATCTAGGGGGATTCCTAAGTATTTGATCAATGGTCTGCTAGACGATCTGCCGATCGCGCATTACCCGGATCTCATCGGCGCTGTAACCCAGCCCGGCTAACACCTCATCGGTGTGTTGGCCCCGCTCCGGCGGCGCCACCGCCATGGTGCTAGGCGTACGGTCCAAGGCCACCGGTTGCCCGACCAGGTTGAGGGTGCCAAGGGCCGGCGAATCCACGCGCTGTACCAGGCCTAGATGCTTGACCTGTTCGTTTTCAAACGCATTATCGATGGTGTGAATTTCGCCGCAAGGCACCTCCGCTTCGATCAGCCTGGCGATCAGGGCATCGCTCGATAACTGCGCCGTTTGCGCTTCGATCTGCGCGTTGAGCATGTCCCGGTTCTGCGAGCGCAGCGCCGCCGTGGCGTAGTGCGGGTTGTCCAGCCAGTCGATGCCCTCGAAGCACTCGGCGAAACGGGTCCAGGTGGTCTGGCCGGCCACCGCGATGTTGATATGCCCGTCGCTGGTTTTGAACACCCCGGTGGGGATGCTGGTGGGATGATTGTTGCCTGCTTGAGCGGGGACCTCGCCGTCCATGGTCCAACGGGCGCCCTGAAAATCCAGCATGAAAAGCTGGGCTTGCAGCAACGAGGTATGCACCCACTGTCCTTCGCCGGACCGCTCCCGCTCATGCAAAGCCACCAAGATGCCGAGCGCGCAGAACAGGCCACCGGTCAGATCGGCGATCGGTATGCCCACCCTGACCGGACCTTGTCCGGGCAATCCGGTAATGGACATCAACCCGCCCATGCCTTGCGCGATCTGATCGAAGCCGGGCCGCTTGGCGTAGGGGCCGTCCTGCCCGAAGCCGGATATGGAACCGAGGATAATGCGCGGATTGATGGCTTTTAGCGATGCATAGTCGATGCCCAGACGGTGTTTGACATCGGGCCGGTAGTTCTCTACCACCACGTCGGACTTGGCCACTAGCCGCTTGAATACCGCCAAACCGTCCGCTGCCTTCAGATTCAAGGTCAGGCTACGCTTGTTGCGCTGAAGGTTTTGGAAATCGCAAGTGTGGCGCTTGGCGCCCAGCGCACCATCGGCTTCCATACTCTCGGGCAACTCCACTTTGATGACATCGGCTCCCCAATCGGCCAATTGCCGCACACAGGTAGGCCCCGAGCGTACCCGCGTCAGATCCAGCACCTTGACGTCAGACAGGGCTTTTGAGGCCGGACTAAATGGCATCAGTGGTGTCCTCCAGAAAGTGAGTTGAACCCATACAAGTGAGTTGAGCCGGTTTACGCCACAGCGGGTTACTTCAGGGAAAATCCTTGCGCCTTGATGAAGGCGCGAAAATCCGGACGCTCCGGCACCGACAATTGCCGGGTCACCTGCTCTGACCAGACGCACTTGTCGAGCGCCCCGTAGCGCTGCGTGTGTCTTTGTTTGGCCGGTACTATAGGTTCTCTTGCATGGCGCCTATCGCCGTACGCCTGCACCGCCGCTTGCAGGCCGGTGTCGTCGTAACATTCCCGGTGCACCACCACCTGCGGTGGCAAGCGCATGGACACTTTGCCTTGCCATTTAGGATAACCAAGGGCCAAGCCGGCAATCGGAAACACGCCTTGCGGCAATTTCAACAAGTCTGCCACCCGAGCGGCATAATTGCGGATGTAGCTCACGGGAACGGTAGCGAGGCCTGCCGCGGCGGCGGCCAGGATAAAGCTCTGCATGGCCAAAGCGCCATCTACGGTGGCGTTGAAGAAACTGTCCAAGTTGTCGTTGACGTGAGGGTGGCCATGCACCTCCGCAAGTTTGCGGTTGCGCCGTATGTCCCCGCAAAAGACTAAGAACGCGCCGGATTCCACGATGAACGCCATGGTGCCTATCCACTCGGCAATGGTGGCGCGGGTTGTTGAATTCTCGATGACCACGATCGAATACTGCTGCAAGTCGGACTTGGTGGGGGCCGACTGGGCGCAGGCTAACAATTGGCTCATCAACGGTGCCGCAATAGGTGTTGACTCCAACTGCCGTACCGTGCGCCGGCGCAGAATATTGGCCACCCCCTGCTCTACCGGGCCATCCAACGCCTCGGATAGCGGTTCGCCGAAGCGGGCAGCATACAGGGCGGCGAAGCTTTGTTCGGACATGAAGACGGTCTCCGGCTGGGCGGTATAGAGTACCGAAGTCTACCGCCTTCGGGAGGCTTGCTGCCGCCGCGGATCGCTCAATCGGGGTATTCGCTGCTCCGGGCAAAGTCAGGTGGTTTGATCATAACGGTGCGTGGTTTAAAGTGCGCGGACCGTTTACGGTGCCACCATCAGCGCAAAAACATCCGGTCCTCACTCAGGCGGGCCGCAGTGGCCGTGGCCGGCGTTTCGCCGTGCAGTGGGGCGAGTTGCTATCTTGCCATTAGCCCGAACCTCGAGGTGGGTTGGAAACTCTACGCGGAGGTGCGCGCCGATGCGCAAGCCACCGGGCGCGATCCGGATTCGCTCAGATCGGCACCTGCCATCTACGTCACCGTCGGCGAGACGCAAGCCATAGCCCGAGGATAAGGCCGCCCTCATCGAGAGCCTGGCTAGACCCGTAAATACCCTGGCATAGATACCCTGGCGTTGCTGTTCGCAGCGCTCAATTTCGACTTCGCCTCCAAAGCGATGGACGCGGCGTTTACCGGTGAGGCGCTGGCTAACATCGGTGGCTTGCAGGCGAGCCGCGATCGCGCCGTCACCATGAGCGGCAAACGCGATCCGACCATCGCTGATGTGGTGGAATTCAGCCGCCGCGGCACGGGTTAAAGGAAGTGCCCCATTCGGTAGACACGCCGGCTAGCGTGGCCGACGATTTGGTGGCCGGCGATTTGCAGGCGTGGTTCAAGGGTCGCGCCGGCGATGGTTTTGCGTGAGCCGCTACCCATGTCCCGGGTGCGTGCGAAGATTTCGTGCCTCTGGTGATCCTCGGGTTGCAAAGACGCGGCCTGCACCATGAGGACTGCACCCTAAGGACTGCACCATCAAGGACTGCACAGGCGCAACACTACGGGAGAGCCTTGGCTTGCCCGGTCTTTTTTGACCCCTGCGGCACTCAACCGGTCAATGCCTCGTACAACTGCGGGAAGGTATCGACGATGATGTCATGGGCCGGGTTCGGCTCTGCATCGGGCGGCCCCTCAGTGCCCCACTCATCGGGCCGGCGCACGAAGGCGGTCTTGAAGCCCTGGGCTTTGGCAGCATCTAGGTCGAAGTTGTGGCAGGCCACCATGCAACATTCGCCCGTGTAGAGTTGCAGATAACGGGCGGCGGTTTGGTATGAGTGCGGCAAGATCTTGTATTGGCCGATGGCCTCGCAGGAGATGACCGCATCCCAGCTAAGCCCGTTCCTGCGCGCGGTATCGATGATGATGCGAAAGCTGAGAATGGTAAAAGAGGCACAGATGAAACGCTCGCGTAGACGTGGCAATGTGGCGGGGAAGTCCGGCCAGCAGAGGAAGTTGTGCACCACCTCCCAGGCGATGTGATGGCGTTCTTCCTGCGTTGCACCATCGAGGCCGTTCTCGGCCAGTATCTCGTCCAGGGCGGTCCGGTGAGCACCGTCGAAGTTGTAGGCGGGCGGGCCGTGTTCGCCGAGGTTCAGCATACGTTTCAGCGAGCGGCGGCGCATTTCGTTGGCCAGCGCTGCCCAGTCGGCCTCGACGCCGTGACGGGCGCCCAATTCGGCCAAGGCGGTGCGAAATCCCGTGTGCCAATCGAGAATGGTGCCGCCGGTATCGAAGGTCAGCGCTTTGACATCGCTAAGACTCATGCAAACCTCCTCATTTCATGGGTCAGCGTGCCTATGGATGGAGACGCCATGGATAGGGGTGTCATGGATGGGGGCGCCATAATAGATAAAAGCACGAGTGCACAGGATACCGTGGAGCCGGTGCTGTGAGCGAACTTCCTCTCGACCGAGAAGCGCGTGCGCGCCGGGTGCAAAAAGCGTTGCTCTTGGCCGCCGGCGCCACCATCGCTCTTTACTTCATCCCTTTTGGATATTATGTGCTCTATCCTCTGCTGCTGCTGGCGACGTTTGCCCATGAGATGGGACACGGGTTGGCGGCTATGGCCGTGGGCAGCGAGTTCGAAGATCTGCGCATGTGGGCAGACGGTTCCGGCATCGCCCGTCACCGGGGTGCGCCCAACGCTTTCGAGCGCGCCCTGATCGCAGCGGGAGGATTGCTAGGACCCGCGGTGCTGGCCGGCTTGTTATTCGTTATCGGCCGGCACGCCGGTCTCGCGCGGGCCGCGCTATACATCTTCGGCGCGGGTTGTTTGCTGGCCGTGGCACTGGTGGTGGGTAACGTGTTCGTCTTGGTCTTTGTCGGCCTGGTGGCGGCAGTGTGTTTCTTCGTCGCTTATAAAGCCGCGCCGTTTACCAATCAGGTGGTGGTGGTGTTTTTGGCGATGCAGCTCAGCCTCAGCGCCTTCTCCCACAGCGATTATCTATTTATGGAATTCGCCCATACCGCGGGCGGGCGGTTGCTATCGGATACGGCGCAGATCGCCGATGCACTGGGTGGCGCTTATTGGTTCTGGGGGGCGGTGGTCGGTCTCGGTTCCAGCGCCATTTTGATTGCCGGCCTGTGGATTTTTCTACAGGCTTTACGCACCTCGAAACATCACTGAGTGGGATCGATGCGCGAGCATTATTATTTCGACAACGCCGCTACCACATGGCCAAAGCCGGAAGTGGTGTATCAAAAAATGGATCGCTTCTTGCGCCGCTTCGGCGTCAATCCGGGGCGGGGAGGCCATGAGCTGGCGGTGGAAGCGGAGCGGATGATCAGCGAGACCCGCCGCCTTCTGGCAGCTTTTCTGGGCTTTTCAGGGTCACCGCAACGGGTCGTGTTCACGCAGAACGTGACCGATTCGCTCAACATCGCGCTGTTCGGTTTATTGCGCCCGGGCGATCATCTGATCACCAGCCGTGTTGAACACAATTCCGTGGTGCGCCCGGCCAATCATCTGGCGCGGGACCACGGTGTAGAAGTGACCTGGCTAGAAGCCGACGAACAAGGTTACTTGGATCCCGATGCGCTGCGGGCGGCGCTGCGGCCCAATACCCGCATGGTTACCGTCACCCATGCCTCTAATGTTCTAGGCGCAGTACAAGATATAGATGCCATCGGCGCTATGGTGGCGGATACGGATGCTTATTTCGTGGTGGATACGGCGCAAACGGCCGGTGTATTGGACGTTGACATGGAGCGGGCGCACATAGACGTGCTGGCTTTTACCGGCCACAAGGGGCTCTTCGGACCCATGGGTATTGGCGGCATGATCGTGGCCGAGGGGGTGGCGATCAGGCCGCACCGCTTCGGCGGCACTGGAGTGGATTCCATCGAACCTTTTCAGCCGGAGAACTACCCCCACCGGCTGGAAGCGGGCACCGTCAACGTACCGGGCATCGCCGGGCTCAACGCGGCGCAGCACTGGTTCGCCGAACTCGGCAAAGCGCAGCGGGGGGTGTCGGATCGCAGTGGCCACAGTCACAGCGAAGTCACACGCTTTGCGCTCGCTCATATACAAGCCAAGGAGCTGGCCCACACCCGGACCCTGATCGAATGCTTCGGCGCCATGCGCGGCGTTACCGTGTATGGCCCCCGCCCTGACCGTCCACGGGTGGCGACCATGGCCATCAATATTGACGGTATTCCCGCTACCCAGGCCGGCGAGATGTTGGATGCCGACCACCACGTGTGTGTACGCGCTGGGCTGCACTGCGCCCCTTTGGTGCACGAAGACCGTGGCACCGTGGCCCGCGAGGGCGCGATCAGGATAGCGCCCGGTTATTTCACCGACGATGAAGACATCCGCCAGCTAATCGCCGGTGTCGCCGATATCGCGGGGGTTCCTATTGCATGATCTTTATTTCGTAGCCTTCACGCCGCGCGCCTGCGCGCCGCCGGCCCGCAGGTCAAACCGGGCAGAGCCAGCCGCGCCGCGCCGTTCCTGCGGATGCCGCGGTCACGGCGGCTGCTACCGCCTGCGCGGTCGCCGCGGACAGGGTCCAGCCTAGATGGCCGTGCCCGGTGTTGTAGAAAATCCCCGGCGCATCGCCGCGTCCGATCCGGGGCATCATGCCCGGCAGCATTGGCCGCAGGCCCGCCCACGGCACCACGTGATCGGTATTGATCGCGGGAAAGAGATCGCGCACCCAGTTCAACAGAGACTGTATCCGGTCGGCGCGGATGTCGCGGTTCTCGCCATTGAGTTCCGCCGTTCCTGCCACGCGGAACCGATCGGGTCCGAGACGGCTCGCCACGATCTTCGTTTGCTCGTCCAAGAGACTGACGGTGGGCGCCCCATGGCGTGCCTCATTACCCGTTAGCTGTACCGTAATGGAGTAGCCTTTGACCGGATAGATGGGCAGCCTGTCTCCCACCATGGAAGCCAGCGTGCGGCTGCCGACGCCAGCGCATATGACGGCCGCGTCGAAATACTCGGGTTCTACTTGGCCGCTACCGCGGGCGGACAACACACTCACGCCGTCACTGCCGGTTCGCAGCCCATGGATCTGCGTTTCCATCCGCAACGTGACACCACGGCGCTCACATGTTTGCGCAAGCCCCCGGCAGAACTTGTGAATATCGCCGGAGAAATCCGAGGCGGTATAAAAGCCAGCGTAAAAATCCCCTGATAGCGCCGGCTCTATGGCGTGGATCTCCTGATTGGTCACTGGACGCCGGTCCACACCGCCTTCGCGCAACAGTTCCGTGACCGCTCGAGCGTGTTCAAAGCTGCTGCGGTCGCGATAAAAATGCAGTATGCCCCGGCGTTCGAGATCGAAATCGACGCCAGCGCAGGCAGCCATGTGCAACAGGTGTTCTCTAGCCTCCACCGCCATGCGGGCGGTGGCGATGGTGTGCTGGCGGTAGTTCGGCACGTTGGCGATAAATTCTGCCAGCCAGGCGATTTTGCGCCAGCTTGGACGCAAGCTGATGGAAAGAGGGGCATCGCGCTTGAACAGCCACGTCAGCCCTTTAGCGATGGTACCGGCGTGATTCCACACCTCGGCGTTAGAGGCGGAGAGCTGGCCGCCATTGGCAAATGAAGTATCCATGGCAGGATAACGGTTGGCATCGAATACCGTGACATCCAAGCCTTTTTCAAGAAGAGCGAACGCAGTGGTCACGCCGGTGATCCCGGCACCAAGAACGGCAACACGCATGATGAGCACCCTGTACTGATGATCGTTGGAACTGAGGTGTCCACCGCATTGAAGGTGGGCCCATGTCCCCATCTGTCAGGGTGCCTGAGAGCTTATCCGTTCATAACGAGCGGCTCGAAGTGAACGGTTTTCTCCTTCGGCGGGCGCTTACCTAATACCACTGAGGGCGCGCCTCTCTCCAGATTCACCAGGCGGATATCCAGTCCGCAGGTCTGCATGGTTCGGGTGCCTGAGAGTTTCTGGGGTCGTTGCTCCTTCGGCGTCACCGCTCAAACGAAACGGTGCTCTCTCCCATACAGCACCACTATTACACCACAGCCGAAGTGTGGCGTACTCCCACTGCCGCGACGCCCATTGTTCAAGATTCGACGTTCAAAACACCGTCAATTGAGTAACCGCTCTCCTAACTCCACCGCATTGAGAGCGGCGCCTTTACGCAAGTTGTCGCCGATGGCGAATAAGCTGATGCCCCCTGGATGGCCCACCGAGCGGCGCAACCTGCCGATCAGCACGTCGTCAATACCGGCTGAGTCCAGTGGCGTTGGCACTTTGCCGTCGTCCCACAATTGGGCGCCGTGCGTCTCGCGTAGTGCTTGGGCTGCCTCTTCTACATCCATATCCCGGTCGAACCACATGGTGGCGGCGATGCCGTGACCCACCATCACCGGCACCCGCACGCAGGTGGGTTCGACGCGGATGGAATCCCGGCCCAAAATCTTGCGGGTCTCATGGACCAGTTTCCACTCTTCGTCGGTGTAACCCGCTGCGGTAATCGAACCGGCCAGCGGCAATACGTTGTAGGCGATGGGGCGGGCGTAGACCTCACCACCCGGCGCGGTCCAATCGCCCACCGCCAGCCCATCGCGGTTGGCGTTGAAGTGATCGACTTCTGCGGCCAATTGGGCCATGCCGGTTTGACCGGAACCCGACACGCTCTGGTATGAGGTGGCGATCATGCTGCGAAGGCCGGCGGCCCGGTGCAGTGGCCCCGCGGCCATCATCAAGGCCATAGTGGTGCAGTTCGGATTGGCGATTATCCCCAGGTGTTCCTCAATGGCGGCGTCGTTCACATTGGCCACCACCAAGGGCACGTTCGCATCCATACGGAACGCCGATGAGTTATCGATGACGGTAGCACCGGCGGCGGCGAATTCAGGGGCAAATGCCCTGGAGCGATCACCGCCAGCGGAGAATAACGCGATGTCGATGCCGCAGGGGTCCGCCGTCGCCAGATCCTCGATAGTGATATCACCCCATTGGGTAGACACCGTTTTGCCTGCCGATCTAGCCGATGCGATCAGACGCAGGCTCGCGGCCGGGAAGTTGCGTTCTTCCAGGATAGAGAGCATCGTCGTGCCGACCGCACCGGTTGCGCCAACAATTGCGACGTGGGGTCTGTCGAACTTTTTCATAACAATGCTCACTTGTTGACTTAACTCAATACACAGGACTCAAGGGCGCCTCTAAAAATAGTCATTGTTTCGTGAGTGCAAGGAAGCACCGCGCGCACCACCGCAGTGTATAGGTGATACCTGAGGATTCGAGCACGGCGCTGACGCCGCAATCGCGGAAAAAGTGCGTTTTTAGAGGTGCCCTCAATACATAGAGCGCCCGCCGGTGTGCAGGTCTCGCCTGTTTCGCCCACGTGTTAACCTCTGGCCAAACTGAGCTTTCGATTAGCAACCCAGGATCGCCTCCATGAGCAGCGCACTCTTGCACCCTTTGACCACACCCGCCGCGTGGACCAGCGAGGCATTGGCCGGCGATCCGAACTGGCGTATGACGCTCGACGATACGGCCAGGGACGAGTTGAGAGAAGTGGTTAAGAGTGCGGTGGCAAGCGGCAAACCGGCGACGGAATTATCCCGCGCCGATTTCGTCTTGCCAACTCTGGGTGCGAAACTCGAAGGTTTACGCGGGCAGTTGGAAGGTGGCCGTGGTTTTCAATTATTGAGCGGCTTGCCGGTGCAGCACTTCGATGACGCCGCCAATCTGGTCATGCTTTGGGGTATTGGTCAATACCTAGGGGAACCGGAGCCGCAAGACAAGGCCGGTAATCTGCTGCACGTAGTGACGGACACCGGACAATCGGTGGACGGCACGGACAACGTGCGTGGTTTTCAGACCAACAATGAACTGGAATTCCACACTGATGGGGCAGATATCTTCGCCCTCATGTGTGTGCGCCAAAGCGACACGGGTGGAACATCCCGCTTGGTCAGCTCCACCAGCGTATTCAATGAGTTGGTGCGGCGCTATCCCGACTTAGCGTCGGTGCTGCAAGAGCCGTTTCACTTCGACTCGCGGGCCCAACATCCGTGGGAGCAAAAAGTCCAATCCGTGCCGATCTTCATCTATCACGGCGGCTATATGAGTGCGCTGTATAAACGCCGCTATATCGAGTTGGCGCAGCGCTTTGATGACGTGCCCCGTCTGTCGGCGGCGCAACTAGCGGCACTCGATTGGTTAGATGAGATTGCAGCGGAGCCGAAACTGGCGTTGTCTTTCAAACTGGCGCCAGGGGAGCTGTTATTGGCCAATAATTACTCGTGCTTTCACGCCCGCACCCAATACGTGGACACCGATCCGGCGCGCCCGCGCTGCATGCACCGCTTGTGGCTGACGCTACCGAATGGGCGTCCGCTGCCGCCTATCTACGCCGGCACGCGCGAGTGGGGCTTGACCTACAGGCGCCGGCATGGCGCTGCGCGGGCCGCATAGGCCCTAAACATGGGCTGGGTCTCAGACCTTGCCGTCTACCGCCACATCCAAAAGATAAGGCTCGCCGCTAGCGAAGGCGCGGGTGATGGCCGCGCTCACCTCACCAGGCTCGACGATACGCTCCGCTGTCAGTCCAAAGCCCCGGGCCAGGGCTACGAAATCCATGGCGGGATCGCTCAGATCCAGATGCGGATAACCTTGCCTGTGCGTGATCCCGGCCTCCGTGCGGTACCGGTTCATGTTGTACTTGAGCACGCGGTACACCTGATTGTTCAAAATGACGAAGACCACGGGGATCTTGTGGTGCGCCGCGCTCCATAGGGCTTGAATGGTATAGAGCGATGAGCCGTCGCCGGATATACAGAGCACGGGCCTGTAGGGATAGGCCAGCTTCATCCCAATAGCACTCGGTAAACCCTGGCCGATGCCACCGCCACGGGAGCCCAGATAATCGCCTGCGGACTTGAAATCCAGGGTGCGGTTGATGTCATTATCCGCCGTGATCGCTTCGCGCGCGAGCGCCGTGCCGGCGGGTAGGGCCTTGGCGATCTCGTCCATGAGCTTGGCGGTGGACATGGGTTGATTGCCTTGGGTGCGCTCTATGCGCGAGCGCTGGGAGGTGTGTTCTTTCTCTTTACGTGCCCGTAACCTCTCCATTCGGTCAGCGGCGGCGCTTCTGTGGGCGGCATCGGAACGCTCGGACAGGGCCGCCAGCAGCGCTTGCAGCGAAAGCTTGGGGTCGCCTAATAAGCCACAATCCAGGCGGTGGTTGCGCCCTAGGTTGCGCGCGCCGTGATCGATCTGAATGACCTTGGCGCCATCGGGAAACGGCGCTGTATCGACGTACCAGACTTCCTCGAAAAACTCACCGCCCACCAACACGATGAGATCCGCATCTGCGGTCAGTGAACGGATCTGAGCGTAATCGCCCGCGCCACGGGTGGAAAAACAAGGATGCTGATTGGGGAAGCTTAAGTGCGCGGGCAGTATTTCGCCATGCACTGAAGCGCCGATGGCCTGCGCCAAAGCCACTAACTCATCGACCGCCCCCGCCCGGGCTACCTTGTCGCCGCAGAAGATGAGCGGACGCTGCGCCGCCATCAACATCCGGGCGGCGAGCGCGATACCCTCGGCATCGGGTACCGAGCGCGTGAAGATAGTCGATGGAGGAATAGGCGCGTGGTGCGTTTGCTCGATCATCACATTGAGCGGTAGGGCCACGAACACCGGGCCGGTAGGTGGTTCGCGGGCAATCTTAATGGCCCGGTGCATGATATCGGGTAACTCATGGGCCGATTCCGCCTGCACGCTCCATTTGGTCACCGGTCCCGCCATGGCCACCAAATCGTGCCACAGCACGGGTTCGCGCAGGCGATAACGGGTGTTTTGCTGTCCCGCCGTAACGAGCAAAGAGCTCTGCCCCTCCCAGGCGTTATATAACGAGCCGATGGCGTTACCCAGACCCGGGCCCACATGCAAGTTGGCCACCGCCACCTTGCCGCTCACCTGGGCATACGCATCCGCCATGGATACTGCGATCGCCTCTTGCAGGGCCATGATGTAGCGGATGTTCGGATAGTCGGGCAGCGCTTCGATGAGCGGCAGCTCGGTGGTGCCGGGATTGCCGAATAGAAACTCGATACCGGCGGCGGTAAAAGTGTCCAGAACAATCTGCCGTCCCGAGAACAATTCACCCACTGTGCGCGCTCCCGACTCTTTTATGGACCTCAGGCTTTTATGGACCTTAGGCGATATCTACTTTAGTAATCCAGCCGAATGGATCGGGGCGCTGTCCGTATTGGATGCCCATGAGTTCATCGAATAATTCGAGCGCCACGGGTCCCGCTTCGCCGTTGCCGATGCTGTAGGTTTTGTCGTTGTAAGCGAGTTGTCCCACCGGCGAGATCACCGCGGCGGTACCGGCGCCGAATACCTCTTCCAACTGGCCGTTTTGATGGGCGCTCAACACATCGTCGATGGTCAGCCGGCGCTCCTCCACCGCCACCTCCCAGCTGCGCAGCAATTCCAGCACGGAGTCTTTGGTGATCCCCGCCAAGATGGTGTCGCCGGAAGGCGGCGTAACCACCGTGCCGTCGATTTTGAACAAGATATTCATCGAACCGACCTCTTCGACGTAACGCCGCCTCGATGCATCCAGCCACAACACCTGGGTAAAGCCTGCTTTGATGGCTTCTTTCTCCGCGCGCAAGCTGGCGGCGTAGTTCGCAGCCGTCTTGGCCGACCCCAAGCCACCGGGGCCGGCGCGGGAATAGCCTTCGCAGACCGTAATCCTCACCGGGCTGAACCCCTCCGGGTAATAGGCCCCCACCGGCCCGGTGATGACATAGAACAAGACCTCCGATGAGGACTTGAGTCCGATATAGGGCTCGGTGGCGATCATCGTGGGGCGGATGTAGAGCGAGGTGCCGTGGGAGCGCGGGATCCATTCGTGGTCCAGTTCGATCAGTGTTTTACATGCTTCCAGGAATATGTCGTCAGGCACCGGCGGCAGGTCCAGCCGCTGCGCGGAGCGGGCGAAGCGCGCGGCGTTGTCCGCTGCCCTGAACAAATTCACCGAGCCTGCCGGGTTGCGGTAGGCTTTCAATCCTTCGAACACGGTTTGGCCGTAGTGCAATACCAGCGCCGCTGGCGATAGTGACAAATTCTCGAACAGCCTTACCCGTGGCTCCACCCAGCCGGTTTCGGGGGTCCAGCGCATGGTGAACATGTGATCGCTATAGATCTTGCCGAAGCCCAATTGGCTCTCGTCGGTGGGCTTGGGCCGGCAGGCCGCCTGAGCAATGGTATCGATGGTGAAGTCCATGGACATAGTCAATTCTCTGGTTGCAGCTCACGGCCTTGGGCATCGACACCGCAAGTATCAACACCGGGCGGCCGTGCGTACACGAATAGGCGAAGCCGCATAGGGCCGCGCTCAACAACTTGGCGGTGCTGCCGCAGGGGTGGGGGCAACAACACAGGCGATCGAGGGGTAGCTCGTCCTGTTCAAGGCGGCTTTAGATACGGCAAAACCCAGGCAAAAGCAAGAGATAACAGGCTGATAAGAGCCGCGCCATTGCGCCTAGCGGTGTGCCGCAAGGCAGGCTATTGTCGGGCGCGAGACTCGGCCTGCCGTAGCGCAATTCTTCCAGCACCGCGGCAGCGCCTTGAATGAGTTGAGCCCATGAACACCCGCCCGTAGCTTGCTCCTTATGTGTGGTCCTGTCCGTTGCTCTTATGAGCTTATGATGATGGCCATTTTTAAGCGCCGATGCACGCACTCGAAGTAGGCTCGCGTCCAACGCCTTCGCCTAGCACCGCGGCCCACCTGCCTGACCTGCTCATCACACTCTCCCGATACTTTGCCATCACTGTTGAATTAGCCATTTCGTTTATGATCAGTCATGATCATTCTTGCGCATGCCTGAAACCCTGTTTTAAAAAACTGTTTTGAACATGCGCCGAAACAGACAATAAACCTGGAAGGTGCAATTTTCATGATCAGACGAAAGATATCCATAATCGCCGCGTTAACGGTCGCCCTGGCGCCGTTATTCGCGCCTAACGCCATCGCTCAACCGCAGGCAAAATCCAATCAGTTCTGGTGGCCGGAACAGTTGGACCTCGGCCCGCTGCGCCAGCACACCGCCGAATCCAGCCCGATGGACGAAGATTTCGACTACGCGCAAGCATTCGCCAGCCTCGACCTCGACGCACTGAAGAGAGACATCGAGGCCTTGATGACCACGTCACAGGACTGGTGGCCGGCGGACTATGGTCACTACGGGCCGTTTTTCATCCGCATGGCCTGGCATAGCGCCGGGGTATACCGGGTGGCCGACGGCCGCGGCGGCGCGGCCGGTGGGCAGCAGCGTTTCGAGCCGCTCAATAGCTGGCCGGACAACGGCAACCTGGACAAGGCGCGTCGGTTGCTCTGGCCGATCAAGCAAAAATACGGCCGCCAGATATCCTGGGCCGATCTGATGATATTAACCGGCAATGTGGCACTGGAATCGATGGGCTTTGAAACCTTCGGCTTCGCTGGCGGGCGCGAGGACGACTGGGAAGCCGATGTGGTCTACTGGGGGCCGGAGAGCAAATTTCTCGCCGACGAGCGCTACAGCGGCGACCGCAAGCTGGCCAAACCGCTGGCCGCGGTGCAGATGGGTCTGATCTACGTCAACCCGGAGGGACCCAACGGCAACCCGGACCCGCTGCTGGCGGCAAAAGATATCCGCGAAACCTTCGGCCGCATGGCGATGAATGACGAAGAGACGGTAGCGCTTATCGCCGGCGGGCACACCTTCGGTAAAGGCCACGGCGCCGCCAACCCGGCGGAGTGTGTAGGCCCGGAACCGGCCGCCGCCGCCATTGAAGAACAAGGCTTCGGCTGGACCAACCGGTGCGGCAGCGGCAAAGGCGCCGATACCATTACCAGTGGGCTGGAGGGCGCATGGTCGGCCAACCCGATTGCCTGGACCAGCCAATATCTGGACAACTTGTTTGCCTTCGAATGGGTAAAAACCAAGAGCCCGGCGGGTGCTACCCAGTGGATTCCAGCGGACGGCCAGGCGGCCAATCTGGTGCCGGACGCGCACGATCCTTCCAAAAAACACGTCCCGGTAATGTTCACCACCGACCTATCGCTGAAAGTTGACCCCAGCTATCGTGAGATCGCTCAGCGCTTCCAGCAAAATCCGGAAGCATTCCGCCTCGCTTTCGCTAAAGCCTGGTTCAAGTTGACCCACCGGGATATGGGCCCGCGCGCGCGTTATATCGGCGATGAAGTTCCACAAGAAGTCTTGCTTTGGCAAGATCCGGTGCCTGGGGCCGATTACCAGCAGATCAGCGACCAGGATATTAAAAAGCTCAAGGCCGGGATTTTGCAGTCCGGCTTGACCGTACCGGAACTGGTACGAACCGCCTGGGCTTCCGCCGCTAGCTTCCGTGGCACCGATATGCGCGGTGGCGCCAACGGCGCGCGCGTGCGGCTAGCGCCGCAAAAGGACTGGCCGGTTAACGATCCGGGCGAGTTGGCGAAAGTGTTGCAGCGCTTGGAAACCATTCAACAGGAGTTCAACCAAAAGTCCGGCGACAAGCGGGTATCGCTGGCGGATCTGATCGTGCTGGGCGGCGCAGCGGCTATCGAGCAGGCCGCCGCCAACGCCGGACACCAAGTGGCAGTTCCTTTTGCGCCGGGGCGCACCGATGCCTCGCAGGAGCAGACCGGCGTGAATTCCTTCTCCGTGCTGGAACCCACCGCCGACGGATTCCGCAACTACTACGCCGCTTCCAACCGCCTGTCACCGGCGGAAATGCTGGTGGAAAGAGCGTATATGCTGAATCTGACGGTACCGGAAATGACCGTGCTGGTAGGGGGCATGCGCGCGCTTAACGCTAATGCCATGCAGTCGGACCATGGCCTGTTCACCGATCGACCCGGCGCCTTGAGCAACGACTTTTTCATCAACCTGCTGGATATGTCCACCGCCTGGTCAAAGTCATCCGGGGCCGAAGGTGTTTACGAGGGCCGTGACCGGGCGACGGGTAAAATAAGATGGACCGCGACCCCCGTTGATCTGATTTTCGGTTCGCACTCCGAACTGCGCGCCGTCGCCGAGGTGTACGCCGCTGACGATGCGAAAGAAAAGTTCGTCGCCGACTTTGTCGATGCTTGGGTCAAGGTGATGACCCTCGATCGCTTTGACCTCTGAATCAAAGCCGTCGCTCAACGCCACTCGGTCGAGGTAAATCGGCCACTTGCAAAGTTTACGCCCGCTCGAAAACAATGTTTTCAGCGGGCGTTTTTTCCGGTCCAGAATAAATTTAAATCCTGACTCCTGCTACTTGTTGACGGCCGCAGGATAGGGCGTGACCAAGGGCAGTCCATTAGCCTTGAGCGCCTGTAGCAATGCTTAGCGGCCCACCGCGTATGGCCGATCGACGCACTAGGCCAACCCTTGGACCCGAACACGATGCGGGTGATCGCGGTTGATTACGACCCTAAGGGCACCTGCTAAAAATGCACTTTTTCCGCGCTTGCGGCGTCAGCGCCGTGCTCCAATCCTCAGGTATCACCTATACACTGCGGGTCTGCGCGCGGTGCTTCCTTGCACTCACGAAAAAATGACTATTTTTAGCGGCGCCCTACTATGGGATGGGCAACCAATACCAACACGGTGTTGAACTTGACCACGGGATACACCAGCGGGTCAGGATGGGCTAGTGGAAACAGTGGGGCAGGCCGCGTACCGAGATACGCAACCTGATCAAACTTGGACTTCCGCTAAAGGCTGCGCTGGCTGGTGGGGGTTCCAGCAAAGGCGGGTGGCATAGTGCCAAGTCCCACGGGATCAATGCTGCACTGGGATTGGCGTACCTGAAACAACAAGGCCTGTTCTCACTTCGGGACGGCTGGATTGCCTGTCATCACGGCTGATGAAATGCCCTGTGCGGAGCCGCATGCAGGGTGTTGCGGGGGCTGGAGCTTAGAGATCTCCGGTTACCCGATTAGCTGATTAATTTTGAGTGTATTCTAACGTGCTGAAACTATTCGCCTAATCATGATTTTGATGGGCTTCCATATATGCCTTTAATAAGGCATTGATATTTGTTTGATAACCTTTTCCCTGAGCTTTAAACCAATTAAGAACGTCGGTATCCAAACATAGTGTTATTTGAGTTTTTCTTGGTATTGGCTTTGAATTTTTTCGTACTATGGCATTAGCAAATTTTTCAGAAGGTATCTCTGGCAGGTCAGATAAATCTATATCTTTATCTTCCATGGCATCGACTGCTTTCCAGTCAGTATGTGATTGTTGAATAGTAGCTTCTTTCTTCATGTTTCGTCGCCTTACGGATAGATATTAACCGTATGTTCTCATCTCTTTCAGTGTGAACGTCTTTCAGTGTGAACGACTGCCACGACACGACCTTGAAGCCTGCCAAAGGTGATAAATCTTTGTTCTCCATAGCTGTTTCTATCATCTTCTAGGGTTATCGTGTAACCGTCGAATACTTCTTCAGCCCCAACAAAGTCAATCCGGTGCTTTTTAAGGTTTGATAGTCGTTTTTCTTCATCCCATCCCAGTTCCATGTGGGATATTGTAGTTACATCAAGAAGAGGGAGGGGGTGAATTTTTACTCCGCCAATACTGTCACTCAACGCAACGTATCATCAATTCCCTTTCTAGCTCTCGAACGCGCCAGTGGCGTTCGATGCGCAGCGCCGGCTCATACTCGCCAAACATTCCTTGGGGCTGCACCAGCCGCTCTTCTGCGGGCGTGGTGCTCACCTTGTGATTGACAAACCGCACTTCAATCCCCGACGAGCACAGCCCCTCCGGTAACAACACCGGGTGGGCATATTGATGCGAGAGCCGAGCAGGTGACAACACGTAGAGCCGGTAGTGGCGCAGAGTCCTTTTTCATGGTTGACGGTCGAGGCGAACGGAACAAAGCCAGCTCGTTCAGCACTTTGTGCTACGGGTCTAGCGAATACTTAGGTCTGCTATCTTGAGCAGCGGGTTTGTTCTATAAGAACACACGTCACGGTTGCGGTTTTACAAGCCGGGCCACACGCCTGCCCTGATCTGGAGTTGATCGCACTCGAATTAGCTGTCAGTCATCGCCGCTCGCACTATCCCCCCACGCACGGCACAATCACAGACTCATTGGCGCAGATCATTGGCGCAGATCATTGGCTAAACCCATCTGAGGTGGCCAATATAGGAGCAAACAGATGACGACTGCACGAAGCACTCATGATCGCTTAAGTCGATCGACTGGCACGTCCAGGCGCGCGCTGTTGAAAACCGCCGCCCTGGGAACAGGCGCACTGGCCACCGGTATCACCTTGTCGCCCGCCGCCATCGGCGCTCACGCGGCGGGTAGCGACAAGCCTTTGCGCATCGGTTTTCAGGTTCACCGTACCGGCATAGGCGCCACCTATGGCCGCTGGTACGAGCGCACCGCCAATGCCGCCGCGGCCCACATCAACGCCAATGGCGGCATCTCCGGGCGCCCTGTAAAGCTGCTCGCGGAGGACGACGGCACTGATCCCAAGCGGGGCGCCGAGGTGGTCGAGAAACTGACCTCCCAGGCTAAGGTCGATTTCGTCTACGGCCCGCTGTTCTCTCATGTGGTGATCGGCTCCGCGCCGCGGGCAGGGGAACTCAAGATCCCGTATTTCGTGATCAGCGAGGGTTACCACGTCGCCTCCGGCAAATTGAACCGTTATGTGTTTCAGCCGGGCATCACCGATGTGCGCGCCCAAGTCACCGCCATGGCCCCATGGGTGATGGACAATCTAGGCAAGCGTGTGAGCATGATTTTCCCCGACTACGCCTTCGGTTATGATCACCGCGATTTTTTCAGCGCTGCCGTCAAAGCGCGCGGCGGCAGCATCGCCGCCCTGCTGGCGATACCGCCCACGGAAGCGTCGTTCACCAAATATTTTCCACGCATTCCCGCTGACACCGAAGTGCTCTATCACGTGATGGTAGGCCCCGGCGTGCTGACTTTTGTCAAAGAGATGGGCGAACACTTCGGCTCCAAGCGCCCCGAGATCTTCGGCTTTATAGATTCCCTGGAAGGGGTCGATATAGGCGCCCGTGGTCTGGCTTTCCTGGAAGGCACGCACTTGTGGGAGGCGATGCCCCGCTACGCCGAGGGTTACGACACGCCGTACGCGCGCCACTACCGGGACGCGGTGGGCTTGAACGCCGAGGGGGCCAGCGCCGAAGATCCCAGGGATGTTTCCACCAACTCCCACATGTTCGGCTGCTGGGAGACGCTGTACGCCATCAAACAAGCGGTGGAGCAAAGCGGTTATATAACCCGCACGCCCAGGGACGTAGCCGCGCTTATCGAGACGCTGGAGGGCTTTCGCGGCTTCAACGAAGGCATCGGTCATCCGCAAGGTTACAAGGAGTTCGACGGTGCGCTACACCAGTGCTTCGGCCAGCAGTTCATCTCCAGGGTGGACGGTGGCAAGCTGACAGTGGTGCACCGCACCTCCATTGAGGACAGTCAATACTTGGCCGAGGCGGACTACACCCAGCAAGCTTTGTGAACTTCGGCCCACATCTGTTCCTAGCGCTGCTGGAGGGCACTGTGACCGCCTGTGTGCTGGCGGTCACAGCACTCGGGCTGTCGCTGGTTTTCGGGGTCATGCGCATCGTCAACGTGGCCCACGGCGAGTTTTATATGCTGGGCGCTGTGTTCGCCTGGTTTGCCTCCGCCCGCTTCGAAGATGATCCGCTCAGCGGATTCATCGCCGGATTGCTGGTGGCGGCGCTGGTGGTGGGCAGCCTCGCCCTGCTGACGGATTGGTTGATCTTAAGGCGCATCGCTTATCACCCGGAAAGCACCATCGTCGCCACCATCGGCTTGCTCTACATTTTGCAGCAGGCGGCGCTTTCGCTCTACGGACCGGACGCCCGGCCGGTGGCGGCGCCGGTTTATTTCCGCGTGGTGTTTCCCTGGTTCGGTTATTCCGGCTACAAGTTGGTAGTGATCGGCGCCTCTATCGCAGTGCTCATCACCACCTGGCTGGTGATGAGCCGGACCAAGCTCGGGCTCTATATGCGGGCGACGCAACAAGATTTTGAAATGGCGCAGGCCCACGGCGTGCCGGTGCGCCAGGTTTATGCCCTCGTGTTTGCTGTTGGCGCCATCCTGGCCGCCATCGCCGGGGTACTGATCGTGCCGCTGCAGCAGGCTCACTATTTGATGGGTTTGGATCCTCTGCTGCTGTCTTTCGCCGTGGTCATTATCGGCGGCTTGGGCAGTCTTCGCGGTACCGTATTGGCCGCTTTTATCATCGGCCTCAGCGATGGTGTGATCTCGGTGTTTTTCTCCCCCACCTTGGCCAAGATCCTCGCCACCGTTTTAGTGGCTCTAGTGTTGGTGGTACGGCCCCAAGGCTTGTTTGGCAAGGAGGTCCACTGATGAGCGCGCCAAGAGTGGGTTCGCCTACAGACGGGCAGCAGCGATAGGGCGCGCGCCGTGCGAGATAAAGCGCTTATCTTGCATATCGCGGTGTTGGCGGTGCTTGCCGGCGCGCAGTGGGTGTTGCCGGACTATCACCACACCAATGCCGCCCGCATCATGCTGCTGGCGGTCTACGCCATGGGTTACAACCTGCTCCTCGGCTACACCGGCTTGATGAGCCTGGGCCACGCGATGTTCTTCGCCGCCGGCATGTATGCCACGGGTTTGAGCGTGTATTACTGGGAGTTCAGCGCCGCCGCCGCATTCGTTTTCGGTATCGCCGGGGCGGCACTTTACGCACTTATCTTCGGCTCATTTGCCCTGCGTACCCGTGGCGTATCGTTTTTGATCGTGACCATGATGTTCGGCCAAGCCACTTATCTCACGATCCTTTATTGCAATACGGTCACCCTTGGCGATCAGGGTTTTACGTTGGCTAAACATCTGCCTGCGTATTGGGCGCAGCCGGCGGTGAAATACAATTTGGCCTTGGCCGCTTTTACTGTTGCTTTGCTGCTCTGCTTAGCCGTGGTGCGCTCGCCCTTTGGCCGGGTGCTGGTGGCCATTCGCGAAAACGAGGACCGGGCCCGGCTGCTCGGTTACAACACCTATGCGTACAAACTGGCAGCGCTGGTATTTTCAGCTGTTTTAGCCGGTGCGGCCGGTGGCGCTTATGCTCTGGTATTTTCCTATGTAGGAGCGTCTTTCGCCGCCACGCTGCACTCCATTTCGCCACTGTTATGGTCCTTGTTAGGGGGCGCCGGCACCACCCTTGGCCCGCTGCTGGGCACCGGTTTGATGTATTACCTCATCGATCTGACCAGCAGCATCACTTACGCTTATCTTTTTGTTGTGGGCCTTGTGTTACTGGCACTGGTTTTGTTCTTTCCGCAAGGCATCTTGGGCTTCGTTAGAGGCAAATTCCTGCCATGGCTGCCGTGAATCCACCGTTATTACAAGAGCCATCATCACAGGGACCGTTATTACAAACGCAGGGCTTGAGCCATGCTTTCGGCGGTATCCAGGCCGTGGATGATGTGGATCTGACCGTCAACAGAGGCGATATACACGCCCTCATCGGCCCTAACGGCGCCGGCAAAACCACCCTGGTCTCGATGATCTGCGGGCGCTTGCGCGCGACTGGCGGCCGGATCGAGTTCCTCGGCGAAGATATCTCCAGGGAACGGCCGTGGACCAGGGTGGCCCGCGGCATTGTCTACACCTTTCAAGTGACCAGTGTGTTCGGCGGTTTGACTGTGCTCGACAACGTGATGCTGGCGGCCCAGCGGCGTCACTTGCGCGGGTGGGAGCGAGTGTTCGGTAACCGGCTTTTGTTGGAAAACCGCGCCCGGCAGGCGCTGACAGCACTAGGACTGGAGGGTTACGCGAAGGCCAAGGCGGCGGCTTTGCCCTATGGGCATCAACGCTTGCTGGAAGTGGCCATGGCGCTCGCCTTGGAACCCGGTTTACTCATACTGGACGAGCCCACCCAGGGACTGGCGGAGGCGGACATCGCCGCCATGTGCGAGTGCATCCGCAAGGTCGCCCAGCGGGCTACCGTGCTGCTGATCGAGCACAACATGACGGTAGTGCTGAACCTGTCCACGCGCATTACCGTCATGGACCGAGGCCGGATCATCGCCGAGGGCGAGCCGGCGCAGATCGAAGCGAATGAGCGGGTGCAGGCCGCTTATTTGGGTACTGGCGCGGTACCGTCATGTTGACCCTCAACGCCATCGACGCGTTTTACGGGCCCGTTCAGGTGCTTCGCAGCGTGTCGCTGGAGGTAAGCGCCGGTGAAACAGTGGCCTTGCTGGGCCGCAATGGCGCCGGTAAAACCACTACGCTCAAAGCCGCCATGGGATTGGTGGAGGTCAAAGCCGGCAGCATCCGCGTGGACGGGGCGGAGATCGCCAAGCTGCCGGCGCATCGCGTACCGGGTTACGGGCTGGCCTATGTACCCCAAGGCCGGCGCCTGTTCGGTGCGCTGACGGTGCGTGAGAATTTAGCGCTGGGGCGCGCCGTACGTGGTGGATCAACCGAGCGGCGTGCCAAGGTATTGAACACCAATGTGCTGGCTCTGTTTCCGGCCCTGGAGGCGCTGCTGGAACGGCCCGCCGCCGAGTTGAGCGGCGGACAACAACAAATGGTGGCCATGGCAAGAGCGCTCAGCACCCAACCCAAAGTGCTGCTCTTGGATGAGCCGGCAGAGGGGTTGATGCCGGCCATGGTGCAGCGGGTGATAAACACGGTGCAACGCCTCAAAGCCGCAGGCGTGGCTATGGTGCTGGTGGAGCAGAAGCTCGATGTCGCCTTGCGCGTAGCCGATCGCGTGGTCTTCATAGAGAACGGGCGCATCGCCAAGAGCAGTACGCCGGAGCAACTGGCCGCCGAGCCGGCGCCACTCGCCCGCTACGTTGGTGTCTCACAGGTGTTATAGGGCGTGTGTTATAGGGCGTGGCTCCCTAGCAAAGTTCGACTATGCGCGCGCTGCACCCCGGCTAGGCCCATGTTGTCCCATGCCGCGGCAAGACTGCCCTGCCGATCGATGGCGGCACAAGCATCTTCTATCACCGTCACGCCAAACCCTTCTCTGCGGGCATCAAGAGCGCTGAAAGCCACACAAAAATCGGTCGCCAGCCCGGCTATGTAGAGATGCTCGAAGCCACGGCTTCGCAGATATCCGGTGAAACCCGTGGGCGTTTTTTGATCGTTTTCATAAAACGCCGAATAGGAATCGATATGCGCCCTGAATCCTTTGCGGACGATGAGCGAGGCGCCATCGGTTCGGAGCTCGGCATGAAAAGCGGCGCCCGGCGTGCCTTGAACGCAGTGATCGGGCCACAACACTTGCTCGCCGTAACTGAGCGTAATGGTCTCGAATGCAGCCCGGCCCTGATGAGTCGAGGCAAATGAGCTATGCCCCGGTGGGTGCCAGTCCTGGGTCAGGATGTGCTCGGCGAATTTGCCGCTTAGCGCATTGACAATGGGTACTACCCGATCGCCATTTGGAACTTCCAGCGCGCCGCCGGGGCAGAAGTCGTTTTGTACATCGACGATGACGAGTATGGATTTTGCGGCTATAGCCATGACTTACTTCTCCGCCTTTAACGGGACTCCAAAGTAGCGCAAAAAAGCTTTCTCTGAATGCCTATGACGGGCCTATGACGGGCGCCATGTTGTTTTCCAACTGCCGTCTGTCGCCGGTAATTAGCTGTTTTTTGACGGGGTTGTCCAGATATTCGGGCTCTGCTGCTACGATGCCCGCCGCAGCGGTGTGACCACCCGGATTCAGAAAAGCGGGCGGGCACAGCGATAAGACGAGTTCATTCCTGGAGTAAATCTAGTATGAGTAAAGAGCCGACTCGTGACGAGTTGACGCTGAGCGATATCGATGCCAACGACAAGAAAATGATCATGGATGCAGTGAAAAACGGTATCTCGCGCCGTGACATGCTGACCGTGTTGGGCGCCATCGGTATCGGTGCCGCCGCGGGTGGCAGTCTGTTCACCCAAGCTGGCCAAGCCGTCGCCGCTACGCCCAAGAAAGGCGGCAGCGTGCGTTTTGCTTCCGATCTGCACGGCCCATCGGATACTTTGGATCCGCAACTGTTCACATCCACCATCGACTACTCTCGCGGTCGCGCCATTTACAATTCGCTGACTCAATTTCGCGACAGCATCGTACCGCAGCCGGAGTTAGCGGAAGAATTCAGTGCCAACAAAGCGGTGACGCAGTGGACCTTCAAGCTGAAACAAGGCGTCAAGTTCCACGACGGCTCCGCGCTGACGGCGGATGACGTGATCTGGACCATGAACCGCCACACCATGGACGGCTCAAAGTCCAAGGCGAAGACATTGGTTGCCGGCGTTAAAGAATGGAAGAAGATCGACAGCCACACCGTTAAAGCGATCATGGATGCGCCCAATGCCGACTTGCCGGCGGTGCTCGCGACCTTCCATTTCAAGGTCCTCAAAAAAGACACCAAAGACTTCCAGGCGCCGGTGGGTAGCGGCCCGTACCGCCTGAAGGAATTCAAGCCGGGTGTACGCTCCGTTCACGTGCGCAACGACGACTACTGGCGGGAAGGCGGCAACTTCGATGCGATCGAAATCTTCGCTATTACCGACTCGGTGGCGCGTACCAACGCGCTGCTGTCCGGCGACATACAGCTCATGCAAGCGCTAGACCCCAAAGCCATCAAACAGGTCGAGAAGAGCCCGACCGCCAAGGTGAGTTCGGTACCGTCCGGTGCCTATGTGGGTGTCTGCTGCCTGCTCAATTCATCACCCGGTAACAATCAAGACTTCGTGATGGCGATGAAGCACCTGCCACGCCGTAAGCGGATGGTCAAATCCATCCTCAAGAACCATGGTACGGTGGGCAATGATCATCCGATCAACGTCGCTTACGGCCCCGACTTTTGCAAAGAGCTACCGGTGCGCGACCATGATCCGGACCAGGCCAAGTTCCACCTGAAGAAGTCCGGCATCAGCAGCGCCGAGTTGCACGTAGCCGAGGTAGCGCCAGGGATCACCGATATGTGTCTGATGGTGCAGCGTGACGCGCAGAAGATCGGTCTTGACCTCAAGATCAAGAAAGTGCCGAACGATGGTTACTGGGGCGCGGTGTGGATGAAGACCCCCATGAACGTGGTTACCTGGAACATGCGTCCTACCGCCAACGTCATGCTCACTTTGGCGTTCGCCCCGGATGCGCCCTGGAATGACACGTTCTGGAAGAACGAGCGCTTCGGCAAGATCTTGAAAGAGGTGCGCGGCGTTACCGATGAGGCCAAGCGCCACGAGATGTACTGCGAACTACAGCGCCTGGCCCACGATGGTTCTGGCATGGTGATCCCCATGCACCGCAACTACGTGGACGCGGTAGCCGCGGATATTCACGGTATTCCGGCCGTACCGCTAGGCGCGCTAGGCGGTGCCGAGTGGCCGGAGTTTGCCTGGAAAGCTTAATTCTCAAGGCTGCTCGTATGATCTGCGTTCGGTCCAGGATCACCCTCGGACCAAACGCTCTTGATTGCCACAGCCGCCACCCGACCAAAGCCTTCCTATTGAACATATAGCGGTACGGGCAGCGGGTAAAACGCGTGTGTTTACGTTACCCATTGCACCGGCAAGTAGTGGGGTTCTCACACCGAGCGGCCAAATACTTGGGTTCTGCTGCTATGATGCCCGCCGCAGCGCTGTGCCCACCCGGACTCGGAAAAGCGGGCGGGCACAGCAATAAGACGAGTTCATTCCTGGAGTAAATCCGTATGAGTAAAGAGCCGATTCGTGACGAGTTGACGCTGAGCGATATCGATGCCAACGACAAGAAAATGATCGTGGATGCAGTGAAAAACGGTATCTCGCGCCGTGACATGCTGACCGTGTTGGGCGCCATCGGTATCGGTGCCGCCGCGGGTGGCAGTCTGTTCACCCAAGCTGGCCAAGCCGTCGCCGCTACGCCCAAGAAAGGCGGCAGCGTGCGTTTTGCTTCCGATCTGCACGGCCCATCGGATACTTTGGATCCGCAACTGTTCACATCCACCATCGACTACTCTCGCGGTCGCGCTATTTACAATTCGCTGACCCAATTTCGCGACAGCATCGTGCCGCAGCCGGAGTTAGCCGAAGAATTCAGTGCCAACAAAGCGGTGACGCAGTGGACCTTCAAGCTGAAAAAAGGCGTCAAGTTCCACGACGGCTCCGCGCTGACGGCGGATGACGTGATCTGGACCATGAACCGCCACACCATGGACGGCTCAAAGTCCAAGGCGAAGACATTAGTTGCCGGCGTTAAAGAATGGAAAAAGGTCGATAGCCACACCGTTAAGGCGATCATGGATGCGCCCAATGCCGACTTGCCGGCGGTGCTCGCGACCTTCCATTTCAAGGTCCTCAAAAAAGACACCAAAGACTTCCAGGCGCCGGTGGGTAGCGGCCCGTACCGCCTGAAGGAATTCAAGCCGGGTGTACGCTCCGTTCACGTGCGCAACGACGACTACTGGCGGGAAGGCGGCAACTTCGATGCGATCGAAATCTTCGCTATCACCGACTCGGTGGCGCGTACCAACGCGCTGCTGTCCGGCGACATCCAGCTCATGCAAGCGCTAGACCCCAAAGCCATCAAACAGGTCGAGAAGAACCCGGCCGCCAAGGTGAGTTCGGTACCGTCCGGTGCCTATGTGGGTATCTGCTGCCTGCTCAATTCATCACCCGGTAACAATCAAGACTTCGTGATGGCGATGAAGCACCTGCCACGCCGTAAGCGGATGGTCAAATCCATCCTCAAGAAACACGGTACGGTGGGCAATGATCATCCGATCAACGTCGCTTACGGCCCCGACTTTTGCAAAGAGCTACCGGTGCGCGACCATGATCCGGACCAGGCCAAGTTCCACCTGAAGAAGTCCGGCATCAGCAGCGCCGAGTTGCACGTAGCCGAGGTAGCGCCAGGGATCACCGATATGTGTCTGATGGTGCAGCGTGACGCGCAGAAGATCGGTCTTGACCTCAAGATCAAGAAAGTGCCGAACGATGGTTACTGGGGCGCGGTGTGGATGAAGACCCCCATGAACGTGGTTACCTGGAACATGCGTCCTACCGCCAACGTCATGCTCACTTTGGCGTTCGCCCCGGATGCGCCCTGGAATGACACGTTCTGGAAGAACGAGCGCTTCGGCAAGATCTTGAAAGAGGTGCGCGGCGTTACCGATGAGGCCAAGCGCCACGAGATGTACTGCGAACTACAGCGCCTGGCCCACGATGGTTCTGGCATGGTGATCCCCATGCACCGCAACTACGTGGACGCGGTAGCCGCGGATATTCACGGTATTCCGGCCGTACCGCTAGGCGCGCTAGGCGGTGCCGAGTGGCCGGAGTTTGCCTGGAAAGCTTAATTCTCAAGGCTGCTCGTATGATCTGCGTTCGGTCCAGGATCACCCTCGGACCAAACGCTCTTGATTGCCACAGCCGCCACCCGACCAAAGCCTTCCTATTGAACATATAGCGGTACGGGCAGCGGGTAAAACGCGTGTGTTTACGTTACCCATTGCACCGGCGAGTAGTGGGGTTCTCACACCGAGCGGCCAAAGCTGTCCCTATGGGGTGATCCCTGTAGGGCGTGTATACAGCGAGGGGGAAACAGCGCATGCGCGAGATGGTACTGCGCCGCATCGCGATCGGTTGCGCTACTCTTTGGGTAGTGTCGGTGCTCGTATTCGCCGGTACGGAAATCCTGCCTGGCGATGTGGCGCAGATCATATTGGGGCAGTCGGCTACCCCTGAAAACTTAGCCACACTCAGGGCCGAGCTCGGCTTGGACAAACCCGCGCCAGTGCGTTACTTCGAGTGGCTGGGCGACATGGCCACGGGGGATCTGGGGATCTCCAAGGCTGGCGGCGCAACCATTAGCAGCCTCATCGGCGAACGGCTTGCGAACACCTTATTGTTGGGCGCTATAGTCGCGCTCATCGCCGTACCGCTGTCTGTAGTCCTCGGGCTCATCGCCGCCATGTACCCGGGGACTTGGGTAGACCGCGTCTTGACCTTCGGCACCTTGAGCCTCGTCTCCGTGCCGGAGTTCTTCATCGCGACCTTTCTGGTTCTGTTCCTCGCGGTGCAATGGAATCTGTTGCCGGCGATCGCTTATATGAGCGGCACCGAATCGTTTTGGCAGCTTATGCGGGCGCTGGCGATGCCGATCTTGACGCTCGTCATCGTGGTGGCGGCGCAGATGATTCGCATGACGCGCGCGGGCATCTTGAACGTGATGAGTTCGCCTTATATCGAGATGGCTATCCTCAAAGGCATACCGCGGCGGCGCATCATATTGCGCCACGCTTTCTTCAATGCGATCGGCCCCATCGTCAACGTTATTGCGCTGAATCTTGCTTATCTGGTGAGCGGCGTCGTTATCGTCGAGACTATCTTCGCCTACCCGGGATTGGCGAAGCTCATGGTTGACGGAGTGCAGACCCGCGATCTGCCCCTGGTGCAAGCCTGCGGCATGATTTTCTGTGGCACCTATGTGGTCTTGATCTTGCTGGCCGACATCGCATCGATTCTCTCCAACCCGCGTTTGCGGCATCCGAAGTAAGGGAGCCATCATGGCTGACACAAACCATGCGATGACGGCCGGGGAAAAAGGCGTCACCGACGCTTACGACAAATTCGCGGAACTGCCGGATGCGCCGCCTAAACGGGGCCTCAAGCTGTCCTGGACCGGTAAAATTGCGGTGACCATCGTCGCTTTTTGGGCCCTCATCGCCTGTGCAGGGCCTTGGATCGCGCCCTATCATGAGGCGGATTTCATCGCCGACGACAGCTATCTGCCTTCCTATCTCAAATATGTGGCGTGCGCCAATGAAGGCGAGCCGTCCGGCATCTACTGCTCCGACTATGATCCTGAGCAGTTCGAGTTCGTGGACGATGAGGACTACGCCATTACCTGGCTAGGCTCCGATTACCTGGGCCGCGATACCTTGTCGCGGATCATGTGGGGCGCCAGGACCACTATAGGCATCGCCTTCGCCGCCACCGTTCTCGCCTACCTCATCGGCATCACCGCCGGTATCGCGGCAGCGGTGAAAGGCGGTTGGACGGACATGGGCATGAGCCGTGTTAACGACGCCATTCTCTCCTTGCCGACCATCATGCTAGGCCTCATCGTTATCGCCGCCCTGGGCTCTTCTATACCCATTCTTATAGGCACCGCCGGCGTTATTTATGCCAGTAGCGTGTTCCGTATCGCCCGGGCGTTGGGCCAAGACATCATGGTGCAGGACTTCGTCGAGGCGGCGCGGGCGCGTGGCGAGGGTATCGGATGGATCATCCGCCGTGAGGTGTTACCCAACGCGGCGATGCCGTTGGCCACCGACTTCGGTTTGCGCCTGGTGTTCGTCGTCCTGTTTATCTCCAGCTTGAGCTTCCTCGGTCTAGGGGTGCAGCCGCCGACGGCGGATTGGGGCTCCATGGTGCGGCAGAACTTGCAGGGTCTAGGCTACGGTTCTTACGCGGCTATCTGGCCTGCGCTCGCCATCGCGTCGTTCACGATTTCCATCAATCTTATCGTTGACGACATCTCCGCCGCCGCCGGCGGCAGCCTGGCCAAGAAGATGGTCTGATGGCATTACTAGAAGTCGATAATCTAAACATTCAGGCGCGCGGCGAAGACGGCAGCCCCATCGCCATCGTCAAAGACGTGAGTTTCGCTATCGAGCCGGGCAGAGTGTGCGCGCTGATCGGTGAATCCGGCTCCGGCAAGACCACGATCGCCCTGGCCGCCTTGGCTTATACCAAACCGGGATTGGAATTTGCCAGCGGCGAGATCCGTCTGCACGGAAAAAACATGTTGGCCATGGAGCCGCTCGAATGGCGCAACCTGCGTGGCAAGCATGTGGCTTATCTGGCGCAAAGCGCCGCGGCCACATTCAATCCAGCCATCACCATCGGTGAACAGGTGACCGAGTCCACCGTGCTCCACGGCGTCCTCAGCCAGGCGCAAGCCGATGCCAGGGCGGTGGAGCTTTACCGCGCCCTTGAGCTACCCGCCCCCGAGCGGTTGGGGCGGCGGTACCCGCACCAAGTATCGGGCGGGCAGTTACAACGTTTGATGGCGGCGATGGCACTGGTCGGCAAACCGGACTTGTTGGTGCTAGATGAGCCCACTACGGCGCTGGATGTCACCACTCAGATCGAAGTCTTGAAGGCGTTCAAGAAAGTGATCCGTGAAGAGGGTTCGGCGGCTATCTATGTGACCCATGATCTGGCCGTGGTGGCGCAGATCGCCGACGAGATAGTGGTGCTGTACGGCGGTGAGATCCAGGAGATGGGCAGCGCCGAGCAGATTGTTCACCACCCGGCCCACGACTACACCCGGCGCCTGATGGCGGCGGTGCGGCCTACCCCCGCCGCCGGACAGGGCGATACCACCGACGATTCACACCTCACCGAACACCCGCGGCTGCGGGTAGACAACGTCACTGCCGGTTACGGCAAGGTGAGCAATGGCGATCCGGCAATCACTGTGTTGCGCAAGATTTCGGTGGATATAGAGCGCGGCCACGCGGTGGGCGTGATCGGTGAATCGGGTTGTGGCAAATCGACCTTGGCCAGAGTGATGGCCGGCCTGTTGCCGGCCGCCAAGGGCCGCATCGAATTGGATGCAGAGGTGCTCGAGCACAGCTTGAACAACCGCTCGCTGGACCACTTACGCAAAGTGCAGTTCGTCTTTCAGATGGCAGACACGGCGCTCAATCCGAAGCAGCGCATCGCGGAAATCCTGGGCCGGCCGCTGCAATTCTATGGCGCCATCACCGGCACTGCCAAACGCCAGCGCATTGCCGACTTGCTGCGCTTGGTGGAACTGCCGGTCGGCTTCATCGACCGCTATCCTCATGAGCTTTCCGGCGGACAGAAGCAGCGTATCAACCTAGCGCGGGCACTTGCCGCCGATCCGGAAGTGTTGCTGTGCGACGAAGTGACCTCGGCGCTAGATAGCATCGTCGGTGCTGGCGTGATTCGCCTGCTCAAGACTCTACGCGAGAAGACCGGTGTTTCATTTGTTTTTATCAGCCATGATCTCTCCACGGTGGCCTCCTTCGCCGATCGCATCGTAGTGCTTTATGCGGGCCGGGTGGTGGAGCAAGGGCCGGTAGACGATGTGTTGGCGCCACCGTTTCATCCGTATACCCAGCTACTCATCCACTCCGTGCCCGAGTTGCGCATCGGCTGGCTCGAAGACACCCTGCACAAGCAGGAGATGGCAGCCGGTATTGCCCGCGGGGTGGAAATAACAGCGGTGGGGTGCCCGTTTTACCGCCGTTGTCCGGTGGCTATAGAAGGTCGGTGCGAACGCGAAGACGCGCCTATTCATGAGGCCCATCCCAAACATTTCATCGCCTGCCACAGGCGTTTGGACGAGTTGGCACAAATGGTCTGAATGCCGGTGCGCGGCGGCTGATAGGTGTTCGTAGGCGGAATCTTATATCTGCTATGTCACCGGTGAACGGCCTTGAAGCGATGAGCGATTGTGGGGTGCCTAGCCGGCAATACGCTGAGCGCGGTGTGCCCGGCCAAAGACTGCCCGGGCGTTCGGGTAGGTGTCGGGATTACAATCCCTTGCTGGGGTGCGCAGCCGTTCTCACGGCGCCAGCTCTTCCCTGACCAAGTACCCCTACGGGGATGGGTAAAGCGCGGCGAGTGGTGTGGGTGCGAAAGCGCGTATCGAGCGACCCATCTATGCTTGGCGTGGACTATCACCGAGCCGGCGAACCGCAAGCGTTCACGTTCTTGGAAGAGCCCGAAGCTATTAGGGTTGATGAGGACTCGGTATGGGTCAGCGACCGATGCAGTGATGGGGGGAGTGATTCCATCACTATCGGGACCGAGGTGATTGTGAGAATCCTCTCGATGAGTTGAAGAATCAATGGGGATGGGGTGGCTATGCCCCACAACCGTTCAAACGCTGTCAATCGATGGCGTGCATGACAGCGTTGGTGTGTGACGGGTGGAATTCATCCGTTCGCCTCGCCATTGCGAGCCAACATCATGAGGCGATAACGAGCCGGCCGTTGTTGGTAAGCAGCGTCGGGCGGTTAACGGAGCACAGCCGTCAAAAGAAGTGAGTTCTCACTCATTGACACCGAGACAAGCGCACATTGAAGGAAGCTTATGAGCGCCTAGTTGGATTGTTTATCGAGTTGAAAGCGGCTGCGCCGCTGGCGCGTTATTGTTGCTGTCTGCCCTGGCGTCTGCGTGCGCTGCGCGCCGACGCGCTCGAAATCTTGCAGGTGGCCTTGCTGACCGGTGCGGCTTTCACCCTACTCGTCGTACAGATCGAAGAGCCGCGGGTCGATGTCCCGGGTCTTCACCTCGGTGGCGTCATCCATCGCTGCGCTCCGAGTTGTCCTGCCGGTGCGCGATCGATTCTGTCACAGGCGCCGAGGTGGCGGGTACCTGGCGAGGCTGCGCCTCAAACCGACGAGGATCGCCGTCACGAACTTCATCCCCAGTTCGGAACCGGCGCAGCAGTCGGCATGTTCCGTCCTCTTGTGCGAATATTCCGGTGACTGAACTATTCGTCGTCCAGGGCAGCGAACAACCCGAGACCAAAGTGCGACGAGTGGCCGAGCGAAATGGGGCCGCGGACCGGCGTGGCGAAGGTGAGCGATGCCTGGTAGCCGCGCCTCTCGGTGTTCGTGGGCTCATCTTGATGACGTCGTGGTCTATGCACCCGCGTCCACTCCGCGGATTGATCGTCCACCCTGATCGTCACATCAGTCGTATCGTATCCCTGCCGAGCGAGTTCGAGGCAAAGTTGCTCCTCCGGTGATTCCCCGGGCTTTGTCCGACCTTTACGATCGTACACGTGACGCGGTGGAACGTAGGGCGTGACGGTTTTCCAGCGACCACGGGCTTGGTCTCCGAAGCCGGCCGGCGGCGGTTCTTGCCAATCCAGAGGTACGAGTCGTATGGTCCACGGGTCCCGTACTCCGGCTTTGGCGAATGAGAGCGGGAGTTCCTGTTCGCCCGCATTCAAGATGGCACGTTGTTCTTCGTCAGTGAATGGTTGTTCACGCCAAACCAGCAATCTCGCCGCCTTGCCTGTCTCCTGGTCGAAGAGAATCCCGAATCGGGCATGTGAATGCCGATGATCCCGCAAGGGTGATCCGTCGGCCTCCTTGCCGGAGAGAAGACGCGCGGCTTCCCGCTGTGCCGCATTTGCGCGTTGCCAGCTTCCCTCAAGAAATTCCCGGATGACACGTCCCCGAAAGCGTTGCGTCATGACGACGATGGAATTGGGTGGTGGGCTGACCCGGGTACCGATGGCAAACTGAACGAGGCGCGCCGGTTTCCGTATCCGCGGCCTTGGACGTGGCAACTTCGCCAGCGGCTTGACGGGGCGCTTGGCGTGCAGCCAACGAGCGCCAGGAGGTACGGTCGAGTTCACAATCGAAGGATCGTCCGTGACCGCCTGAACCTGCACCGGAGTGGCATCCACCGTTGGGACAAGCACCGGAACGGAACCCGACGAGGGCATTTGCTCCAGTACACAGTTGATGTCCGTGTCGTTCGGCAGCTTCTCGACGCGCTGAATTTCAGTGATCGCCTCCGCACGTCCGAAATAGGTCATCCGCTCCAAGCAGGCATCGAGCAAGCCGAAGTGCTCTTTCGACCATGCATCGCCTTCCACAATCCACCATACGATGCCCGTATCCGAGACCGCCTTCGAACTGCCCACCACCCAGAAATTGTCCTGTACCAGGGTAGACCTGTAAGTTCTCTCGCCCGGGATGCTCACAGGCTGGCCCTTTACCTTCTTCGTGCGCCCGGGAGGGTCCCACTCGAATGTTGCCGGTTGGTATTGCCGCAGTCCCGGGCCACGCCAACTGAACGGCGGCAGGTGCCAACTGAACGAGCTCGTGCAGAACGCCCCGACCAACGCATCACGCCACGCTTGACACTGGACGTCACGTTCCCGCTCCAATTGATGCGATCTCGCGAGAATCGCACGAAGCAACCGCCAAGGACTGGGCGGCCATTCCCCATGAGGGTCCTCGAATGGAAACACGCGCCATGGATTCGCGTGGAACCGCCCAAGAGGGAATGTCTGTCGAAGGACGACTCGCATCGAAACGCCCGTCAGGTTAGGTGTCTTGTTCTTCGTCGGAGTCGGTGCCTTCATCTCGTTCGTCGGCACCGGTACGAAACAGCTCCTCTGCCGGCCAGTAGACCGTCGTCACGGGCGGGTCTCTGAATTCCGCCCCCTCGATAGCCGCCTTGATATCGACGGCAGGCAGCGCGGCGGGTTCGTCGCAGCCGCGAATAAGTAGTTTGTCAAGCTCGAGGTCGCAGTTGCTTCTATAGCGGAACGGACCTCGCAGGAGACGCTCGATTTTCCACAGCGCGAGAGTGAGAAGGAACTCCTTCTGCGCACTGTTCAGGCCGCGGTCTTCCCGGCCAAATGACCGAAGCAACGCCAGGTCGATGACGAAGGTGGCGATGATTTCACTGGCCGTCTCCTCGTCAACGGAAAAGATCGGTTGCCCCGACGACGTTTTGCCGAGCTTGTCGAACTTGACACCGGAGCTGCGCACCCGGGCGGCGTCAAACGCTTCGAGATGCGCCGTCAGCATTCTCGGCAGCTTGATCCCCATAGCGGGAAAGAGCACCCCGTGAACGAGCGAGTTTGGGTCGTAACCGAAGATCGTCGTGAAGACCGTCCACCACTGTTCCGGCAGCGGATGGGACTTCTTGCCGAGGTCAGCGATCCCGAATTTATTACGGAGCACGGTGCCAAACTTCTCGTCTCCCGGCTTGCCATCACTGACGAGTACCCCGTCAAGGAAGTAGGTCGAGGCCAACCGGTGCCCTTCCGAAAGCGTCGTGGCAACGAGTTGCTCCGGCCTCTTGTCGTCATCCGCTACGTTCGGCCATCCGCTATCCGTCCGGCACTCGACATAGGGCATGCCGGCAAGTTCATCCGCCAGTTCCAGTGAATGCTCGCTCGCCAAGCACACGGTCTCCAGATGATTCGCCATGCTGGCCGCACTGTCCACGATGCAGACCTTCTGCACACGGTTACAGGCACGCGGCGCATCGTAAATGACGTGTCCGATCTCGGGAAAACCCGCCGGTTGGAATCGGTCCAAGCCTGCAGCCGGCTTGAGACTCGCGTGCAGCGTCAGACGAAGATCCGTGCTGCTCAGTAGCGTGGCCGGATTTAGCGAGCGGTCGGTCATGGGTGTTTTCCTCATTCTGTGCTGGGTTCGGCCGGCGAACGCCAACGCCGGAAAACAGCAAGCACCTGTTCGTCACGAACCGGGATGATCAAAGCGGCCAGCAGGCGTGCCGGATCAGGTCCGGCAGGGAGAGTATTGAAATCAGCAAGTGCTACGCCCGCGGAGCGGTATGCTTCCAGCGCTACATCCGCAGCAGCGCTCACGTCGCCACGCCGCAGCATCGCGATGACGCGGTCAAGACGAGCACAGGTCGATATCTGCTCGGCTTGAATGTCGCTGTTGCGGAGGACTCGACGGAACAGCCAATCGCTCACAAGCGGTCGGAACAGGGCGTAGAGCGCCAACGCACCGTCAACGGCCGGTCGAGGGCCGGTGAAGCGGCCCCGTAGTTCCCCAGCAGCCCTGTAATTTGCCTCACCTCTCCAGTCGAACACGCAGAGGCGATCCAGCCAGAGACGCATTCGCCCTTCATCTACCTCACCGGACAACCACGCGTGCATGTCATCAAGCGCCACTCGCATCGTGGCGTCGAATGGAGGCCGCGAGACTGCTTTCCGCAATGCCTCCATGACACGCCTTTGCGCCATCGCACCCAGGTTCTCGGTCAACTCGGCATCGCTCCAGATTCGGCGGGCGGGCGGGGACTCGGGAAACTCCCAGTGCGCTCCACCCGGTCTCTTCCGCGCGCCGATACGGTACGCGATGAACTGCGGAGAACTCGGTGCTTGCGCCAGCGAGGACATTGCCAGCGCCAAACGGGCTTCCCGGTCTGGCGGTGTGTCCTGGAACAACTTTGCTGCCCACTCGCCCGGCAACAGCCGAAATCGAACGCTGTGGCTGCGAAAAGTCCGGTTCCTATCGACCTTGACGAGCGCTTCAGTCATTTCATCCACCAGCGCCCAAGCTTGCTCGGTGCGACCTTCGCCCGGCCGTGCGGCGGCGAAATCGATCAGCGTCTGCTCGAGCGGGCCGCGCAAACCGGAGAACCGCCATCGCTGGCCGGCCCTCCGATCCGATGGCAGTACATCGCGAAGTGCGACAATCGTACGAATTGCTCTCGTGGTTGCATCGTCCGGGCTCGTCTTCGGGACCGGCACAACAGTCGCCAAGCGGGATTCGAACGTCTGTGCGCTGGTCGTATGCAGAAGCAGGAACCTTCGGAACTCCACTACACCGGCATCGACCCCTCGGCCTACTACTACGGCCGCGAATGCTGCGGAGGAAACTGCGCCCTTGCCGCCAATCTCGGCTCTTCCGCGCAGGAACAGTGATCTCAGCTCAGGCTCCGTCATTGGCCGGTCCCAGATCGGTGCCCAGATTTCTGCCTCGATGCCGCCGGCTTCACCGGCACCTCGTGGTGCTATTGCTGCGGTAACGAACGGAAAAGCACCCTTGGGTTGCCGGCGGCTGCCGAGTTGCCGGGAAGGAGCGCCAGCGAAATAGGACAAGCCTTCACACGCCAGCGCCATCGCCCAGGGTGTGATTTCTCCCTCTCGAAAGGGTTGCTTCTTGCCACGTGACGAGTCGGGCGGAGCGCTCGGGTTGCCGTGATTGTAAATTTTATTAGCCGCACCGAACCACGATCCGGCCTGAAAGGAACTCAGGTATGTACAGGCTCCGCCCACCAGAAAGGCTTTGAGGTCGTTGTCGAGCACTTCACGACCTTGCTTCTGCGGTGGCTTCTGGATGATCTGGACCGCGTCCTGCCAGCCCTTTGCGAAATCTCGCTTCCCGGCATTTCCTCCAGTACCGAGCAGAGGGTTCATCCTTACCCGGCCGTCAAGTGCCAAGTGCGCTCCGAAGGCAGGCAGTAGTCGTTCCTCCGCTTCCAGGGCACGCCAAAGCGTCGTCTGTGTCGATGTCTTCTTCCCTACATCCGCCTTCTTTGCCTTGTCCCAGGGTTTCTCGTATTGGGTCCAGGTGTTTTCTTGGCCAATCTCGCTCACGAACTCGACGGTTTGTTCCAGCGTGGCGGGACCACCAACGAGGCAGAAGCTGGCATTCTTCCAAACTGCCCTGACCCGCGGCCATTGCCGGGCAATAAGCGAGAACAGCCCGAGCGATGCGAGGTAAGTACCGAGCGAATCCGCTCTCAATCCGTTGAGTGGTACGACAGGAAGAATGTTCACGGCGATTCTATTTCTCGCTTCATGCTGGGTGTCTTGCTGGCTTGTTCATCGGCGCAACGCACCAGCGTTTCGAGATACGCCAGCGCGAACGGCCCGAGATTGCGCGGTTCGCCTTCCGGCACCGCGCCACTGACACCGGGTATCGCGTCCGGTTCCCACGCACCGAGCAGGTCGGCGACGAGCCCGGTCCAGCCCGGTGCTGCGAAGATGAACTCCGACCCGTCTTCGGAGAAGTCGCCGGAGGCGCCATCGACCGCGCATGAGAAGTCCAATGGCATCTCGTTCCACGGCAGCGAGGCCGTGGTCTTGCTCACCCCGCACACGTCCTCGCCGGTGGGGGTTCGTGACGTGAGAACCGTCCGCACCTTGCCGTGGTGTGCAGCGCAGAGATAGATCGACAGAGCAGTGAATTCGTTGCTCCCGCCTCGATAGTAGCGGTGCCACAGCGCCAGGGCCGTCGCCGCCTCATGGCGCAGGCCGGGCCGGAAAGGAACATTCCATGCGCGCTTGACGCTGGGCGTTGCACGGATGCATTCGAGGGCCGCGGAAGACACGCTTGCATCCGTGTGCCACATGAATTTGATCCGACCGTCCTCCTGTTGCACCGATCCGGCTCGGCAATACCGCAGATCCCGCTTCCGCAGAGTGGCTTCGGTCTCCCGCGCTGCCGTAGAAGCATCCGCGATCACCGCGAGTTGGTACGGCGCTTTTGCCCAGGCGCCGCCCTCTTGCGGTGGCCGCTTCGGCAATGCGTTCTGCCACTGGGGCAGGGCCTTGCCGATATCGTGCTCCGACGACGCATGAACGACTGCCGAGCCGATATCGCTGTCCAGGTTCATCGCCTGGACGATGCGCGCCGCCTCCCGCTCGGTGTCCTTCAGATGATCCCTCAAGGTGACCCAGAATCCGCTCTCGCTGTATCGGTCATCCTCGAACCGTTCGTGCGGTTCACCGGGCGGCGGCGCATCATCGAGCTTGTCGCTCCCGCTTCCCGTCCAGCCCAGTTCGCGGGAGTAGCCCCCGTCATCGCGCCGCAGCATCACCAACATGCCGGGACGGATATCCTCCGCAGCGCGAACCTGCTCCCATGCCTCACGCCTGTCATCCCAAATCCATGCGTTCCTCTTCTTCGCGCTCTTCTGCTCCAGAAACCCGCGCAATCGGCCGATGGCCACCGCGCATCCTTCGTCACGGGTGAACGCCGGACCGGTCAATCCTTCCGAGCGTCGCAACTCGGCGCCTGAGCGCCACTTCCGCCAGAAGACGATCACGTCAGCGTTCTTGTCCTGATTGCGAACGAATGGGCTTACATCGGTAAAGCCGCCGAAGACATCCGCTTCCGTCGAAAAGAGCCCGTGCACATCAATGGCCCTCGGACACGGTTCCTGCGCGGGTGTCAGTGCCTTCTCGATCAAGCCTTTGATTTCGTCCCGGGCGCTCAACCTCGCCAAGGCGTCCCTCGCAGATACCGTTTCATCGGATTCGCACTCTTTGCTCAGCTCGTTGATGAGCTTGCGCCCGAGCTTCACCGCGCCGGCCTCATAGGGACCGATGAACCGTGCGCTTTGCTTCGGCTTCTCCGGACCTTCCCAGAACCAGGCGTGGGCGTCTTCGTTCAGGCGACCATCCCGATTCAGGCGACCAAGACGCTGAACGGTCGATGGCCAAGGGGCGATTTCCGACCACAGCCGCCGCGCGGATATATCGACTCCCGCTTCGACCACTTGTGTAGACACGCAAATGAGTCCTGCAATCGAGACGATACCGTCGGTCACGGTGCGTTTGCGCGATGCTTCGAAGGCGAGAAGCTTGTCTTGATGAACTGCGCGATCTTTCGCCCGAAAACGCGATGTCAGAAGAACGACGTCAGAGGTACCGGTGCAGGCGTTGCTGAGCGCTGCGTATACCTGCTGCGCGACCGAGACGGTGTTGCAGACGACAAGGCACAAGCTCGCCTCTCGATGCTCATCGATTACCGCCTCCGCCAGGGTCTGTGCGAATGTCGACAGCTTCTCGCCGGTGGGCTTTTTCTTGCGCGTGGTTCGCGTCGAGGCTGACGGTTTCCATAGCCCGCATGGACGATGTGCCTGAAGAATCTCGTGTGTCTGGTCGCACTCACCCAAGAGGACGCGCCTCGGGGCGGGCAACTCCGCTTTCCTGCGATCAGGCGTATCGAGAAACGTCGGCCGCATCGTTGCGCTCATCCACCACGTAAAGCAGGGTTTCAGGCTTCTGAAGCGATCAGTCCTCATCCAGTCCAGTTGCGCCGACGTCCAGAGTCCGGAGCCCATCAACTGCACTTCGTCCATGACCCACAGGCAATCGTTGTTCAACAGCCCAAAGTGCATCGGCCAGCGATACCGGCTCATCCCGTACCCACGGTTGAGGCCTCGGGAGAGGAGCATGTCCTGCGTGCCGACGATCACCGCGTTCCGCTCCGGGTGGCTATCCCATTCGCCGGCATCTTCGCCTCCCATGAGCGCATGAAGGCCGACTTCATCCGAAAGCTCCAGGCTCTCCAGCCATTGGCGCGTGTTCCGGAAGGTCTGTTCGACGAGGGATCGCATGGGAAGGCAATAGACGAGACGACGCGGCCAGTCATCTCGAAGCTTCAGGACGCGGTTCCATAGCCAAGCCAGCACGACCGCGCTGGTCTTGCCAAAGCCCGTGGGGATCTCGATGAGCGTCGATTCACACGCGCTACTGTCGCTCAGCCAATCATCGTAGCCGCGCGAATGGCGCTCGCCACAGGCGAGTCGCGCTTGATACTCGTGCGGACAAGAACCCGTTGCTGTCGCGAACAGGCGACCGAACGTGTTCGGTCCAGCAGACGAATGTCGTACCCGGCGCAGGTCAGTGCCCATCGCTTGGCGTCCGATGCTGATGGAGATGGAGATTTCGCCTCACATGGATTCCAGCGATGCGGCCCTGGTTGGTGCTCCGGTCGAAGGAGTGACACCGTTGGCTCGACAGCGTTCGCGCAACGCCCCACGAATGGACTCGTTGCGCCGCAACCGTTCGGCACGAATCGAGGGTCTCAATTGTCCCATGAGGACCAAACGAACACCATCGCCGAGTTCCACCTCTCTGCGCCCGGGAGGATCGGCCACGACAGGAAAGCACCACCGTGGTCCAGCACTCCCGACAATCTGCGCGAGACCGATGATCGGTTGACCTCCGTGATTCGCGGGTGTTGATGGCGTAGTCGTCAGCGCACGCTCCGAGTCTTCGACACCAGGACATCAAACACTCAAGCATACAATTTCCTCACTTCATAAAGAAAAATGTATACATTTTCTCTTTCATTTGAATCAGAATGTATGCTTTCTGCGATACGAACCACGGATCGCCACCGCGCCAAGGAAACCGATCGCGATGAAGCGAGGCGAAGCACAACAATCGCTGATCGCCACCAACCGCTGGTGGCGCGACCCGCAGCGATGGCCGGCGCGCGATCCCGACCTTCGCGACGCTGGCGACGCCCCGTTCCGCTACCAGGCGGGGGTTCTGTCGAACTTGACGCCCGGTAGCCTCTACATGCTGCGTGGCCCCCGGCGCGTGGGCAAGACCGTCGAGGTCAAGCTCGCGATCAGGAACCTGATCGCCGGTGGAATCGAACCGCGCCGCATCGCGCACATGGCCGTGGATGGCCTGCGCAGCCGCGACCTTGGAATGTTGATCGACGCCGCCGGGTCGCTGATGCCGGAGGGTGTCCGGCGGTTCTGGTTCTTCGACGAGATCACCGGAATCACCGACGGCTGGCCGGAGCGAATCAAGTGGCTGCGCGACAACGACACCCGCTTCCGGACCGATACGGTCGTACTGACCGGCTCGTCGGCCGCGGACCTGACCGCGGCGACGAAGGCGCTCGCCGGGCGGCGCGGCGGAGCTGTGGATTCGGACCGGGTGCTGCTCCCGATTGGATTCCGGTCGTTCCTGCGCCTGAGTTCCGCGGAGCCGCCGCCCGAGAACACGGAACCGCTCGGCATCGATGCTCTGACCTCGGCACGACTCGCTGAAGCCGGACAGCGGCTGGCACCCTGGCTGGACGTCATGATCCGGGGCTGGGAGACTTACCTGCGAGTCGGCGGGTTTCCGAGCGCGGTGGCGAGCCATGTCGCGTCGCGCGAAGAAGCCGAGTCCCTCCGGGCGAGCCTGGCCGACGTCATTCATGGAGATGCCTTCAGCCGCGCGAGCTGGTCGCGCGCTCAGACGACGGATCTTCTGCGCCGGCTTGCCGCCGGACTCTGCGCGCCGGTCAACGTCGCATCCATGGCCAACGATATCGGCGTCTCGCAAACGACCCTCAAATACCGGCTCGACGAGTTGCGCGAGGCCTTCGTGCTTTGGCCCTGCCATCGCGAGGACGGATTGCGGCCGAAGCTAGGCGCCCAGGCCAAGCTCTACTTCACCGATCCGGTGTACGCGCGTCTCGCACCGAGTGCCGGCTTCGATCTCCCCCGACTCTCGCAACAACAGCTCGGAATGGCGCTGTTGCGGGCGAGCGAGCGAGCCGGGCCCGGCGCTCACGTCGAGTTCGATCGGGTGCTTCACCACCGCACCCGCACCCGCAAGGAGATCGATTTCGTCGGTCCCGGCTTCGGCGGGGTGAGCATCGAATCGAAGTACGTGGATGGAAGCTGGCGCCGTGATGCCCTCACCCTGAAGGCATCCCCCTGGCGCGGGATCATCGCCACCCGCTCCGAGCTCGACCTCGCCGGCCCGGAAGTCGTCGCGGCGCCAGCCGCCCTGCTCGCGTGGCTGATCGACTCATAGGGCCGGGCTTCCCGCACGCCCGGGGCGGCGGCATGCACCGGCGTTGCGGATCTGCAACGATCTCCGGCCAGGCCGCGTGCAATGCAACACTCGCACACGGGACGACGACCACCGACATGAGCACCGACGCCCTGAAGACCATCCGCATGCAGATCATGTGGAACCGCCTGATCGCGGTCGTCGAGGAGCAGGCGCAAGCGTTGCTCCGCACTGCGTTCTCGCCCATCGTGCAGCGAGGCGGGCGACCTCTGCGCCGGCGTATTCGACACCCGCGGAAGGATGCTCGCGCAAGCCGTGACCGGCACCCCCGGCCACGTCAACTCCATGGCGGAATCGGTCGATCACTTCCTGCGCCACCTCCCCGTGGGGACCATGCACGAGGGCGACATCTACATCACCAACGACCCCTGGATGGGCACCGGCCCTCTCAACGATTTCGTGCTGACCACCCCGTACTTCCACCGGGGCCGGCTCGTGGGGCTGTTCTCCTGCACCTCGCACCTCACCGACATCGGCGGCATCGGCTTCGGCCCCGATGCGGCCGACGTGCACATGAAAGGCATCTACATCCCGATGCTCAAGCTCGCCGACCGCGGCGTGCTCAACGAGACCCTGATGGCCATGGTCCGGGCGAACACGCGCCAGCCGGTCGAATCCGAAGGCGACGTGTACTCGCTGGCGGCGTGCAACGACGTGGGCTGCGAACGCCAGGTGGAGATGATGACCGAGTTCGACCGCGGCGAGTACATCTGCGAGAGCTCGCGCCGCGCGCCGCGCGGTGCTCGACGCGATCGCGAAGCTGCCGCGGGGCGAGTACCGCAGCTCGATGCGGATCGACGGCTACGAGCGTCCCCTCGACCTCGTCGCGAGACTCGAAATCGCCGACGACAGCATCACCATCGACTACGACGGCACGTCGCCGAAGTCGAACCACGGGGTCAACGTGCCGATGGCGTACACCTCGGCCTACACGTGCTTCGGGCTCTCGTGCATCGTCTCCGCCGACGTGCCGAACAACTGGGGATCGCTGGCACCGTTCAGGGTGGCGGCGCCCGCGGGATGCGTCCTCAACGCGCCCTACCCCGCCCTGGTGTGCTCGCGCCACATCATCGGCCAGATGCTGCCTGAAGTGGTCCTCGGCGCGCTGATCCAGGCGGTCCCCGAGCGGGTGCCGGCCGAGGGCGCGGCGTGCCTGTGGAACGTCACCATGCGCGGCGAGAGCGACCGCGCCGCGAACCAGTCGAGCGGCGCGCTGTTCGCGGTCACCGCGGTGTGCAACGGCGGGACCGGCGCGCGGCCGTCGAAGGACGGGCTCTCCGCCACCGCGTATCCGAGCGGAGTGCGGGGCACGCCGGTCTAGATCAACGAGCAGGTGTCGCCGGTGGTGTTCTGGCGCAAGGAGATGCGGCCCGATTCCGGCGGTCACGGGCGCTGGCGCGGGGGGCTCGGCCAGGTCATCGAGATCGAGTCGGCCATCGGCAAGGACTTCGAGCTGCTCGCATCCTTCGACCGCGTCATCCACCCCTCGCGCGGAAGATACGGCGACCGCAGCGGTGTGCGGATCGCCTCGGGCGCGGTACTGAACGGCAAGGGCACGCAACGCATCGCGGCCGGAGAACGGCTCGTCCTCCATACCCCGGGCGGCGCGGGCTTCGGCGACCCGCACGAACGCGACCCGGCGGCGGTGGCCGCGGACGTCGCGGCCGGACGCATCTCGCCGGAGACGGCGAAGGCGGTCCACGGAGTCGATGTCGCGGCGCGATGAACAGCGCCCCGGTCCGTCGATTGCCGTGGAACACCGCGGCGGCGGTCGTGTACGGCCGGCCGACGCGGGTTCCGGCGCGCGACCGCAGCTGTCGCGGGCAGACCCGCAGGTCGGATTAGCGCAGCGTAGTCCGACCTGGAGCTACCCAGCCGCGCAACGGCATCGACCGAATACGAATGCGTGATGACGAAGATGGCATGATGCCATTGCCGGACAAGCTGCTCGCACCCCTGTCGCGCTTCAACGACGGCGTCGAAGTGGTCGGCAAGTACCTCGTGTTGGCGCCACCGTTTCATCCGTATACCCAGTTACTCATCAACTCCGTACCCGAACTGTGCATCGGCTGGCTCGAAGACACCCTGCAAAAACAGGAGATGGCAGCCGGTATTGCCCGCGGGGTGGAAATAACAGCGGTGGGGTGCCCGTTTTACCGCCGCTGTCCGGTGGCGATAGAAGGTCGGTGCAAACGCGAAGACGCGCCTATTCACGCGGCTCATCCTAAACATTTCATCGCCTGTCACAGGCGTTTGAACGAGTTGACCCGAATGGTCTGAATGCCGGTGCGCGGCGGCTGATGGGTGTTCGTAGGTGGAATCTTATATCTCTATGTCACCGGTGAACGGCCTTGAAGCGGTGAGCGATTGTGGGGTGCTGAGCCGGCAATACACTTAGCGCGGTGTGCCCGGCCAAAGACTGCCCAGGCGTTCGGATAGGTGTCGAGATTACAATCCCTTGCTGGGTTGCGCAGCCGTTCTCACGGCGCCAGCTCTTCCTCCCGCAAGTCGTGCTGCGCCGGGTCTGGCCGGTGGTGGTAGCGCAACCACTGTCCGGCATAGCGTTATTCGATGAGGTGAGCCGCATCAAGGAAGAACGCAGGCAGGGCGGCGACGGCAGCGTCATCAAGGCCACCAGGTCGGACAATAACCGGGCCGTGCGGGTGGCCGCTCATGGACGCAGTTCTTCGACGGCGCTAAATAGATGGCTTTCATCGACTTGGTGCGCCTGTTCGAGGGACTCGTGAACGGCCATGGTCAAGCGCCGCCAGAGGCATTGAAGTTAGTGGCTGGCTAGCATCCCGTATCCGCCAACGTCTATAGCATGATCGAGCGGGTTGGATGAGCCGCCTAACACCTTGGTCAGGGCCAGGTCGGCAGCGCGGCTGACAGCGGTGGTGGCACCCTCTGCGGGTGGCGCTTTGGCGCCGGCGGCGCGTTCTGCGTTTTGCTTCTCGCCTATGTTATAGGCGCCTTAGCGCGCGGCTCCTCGGCCACCGATTCTTCGGTCTGCGCGGCCTCTAGCCTTGCGTTGGCGAGCCGCCCCACTAAAACGCCCTGGCCTGCACTCACAACCGCACAGTCTCCGCCCTGCTCGTAGCCGGTAAAAAATCTCCAAACGGGCACATCCAAAGCGCCGGCCAGCCCCATCAGCGGCCGCTTGCGAGAGCCACCCACAGAGCATCCCGCCCCTCAGCAGATACCGGTGAGCAGACGAACGGTGCGCCCTTCGCACATTCCGGGGTGGGCGCGGGGAACGCGCCCGCGGCCTACGAAGCGGTAAGGCGCGGGTATGCACAGACGAGGAGCCCACGTCAGGTCCTCCAGGCGCCTCGGTGACATGGATGCAGCGGCTGCGGCGGGTGTTCGACATCGCTCTCAGCATCTGCCCGCGCTGTGGCGGATCAGTGAACGTGTTGGCGGTAATCACCGAACCGGCGCTTATCGCGTCCATCCCCGGGCACCTGGCGTCCATCCTCGGGCACCTGGCCAAACGCGAGGCCCGCGCGCGGCCCGTGGTTGTCGGGGCTGAGCGCGACCGGTGCCGCACTGGCGGTCAAGAAAGTGTCAGGCGAGGGCTCGTTCACAAGCCCTGGGCCTTTGCAATTCATGCGACCGCCGCCTAGCTCCCCTGGCGCTACTCGAGGCGCGCGCGGATCGGGTGGTTTGAATTGACTATTCGCGATTCACGCCATTGGGATTTGTCGCCTGCAAAGAGCGCAAGACGCACTCCCTGAAGTCTCACGCGAATACCTTTCGGTCAGGGCCACCCGCCTGGATTCAGTTTTGCCATCCGGGTTCCATGGTCCGGCCAATGATGTCGCCCACGGCTACGCGCAATTCGGGCGCGCGACTCTTCTGCCAACGCTGGAGCAAAGCGTCGCGGGTGCGGCGAACTTCGGCGCTTGGCATCGCGCGTAGTTGCGCCACCGCGATATCGACGTAAAGCCGTCGTGTAATCGCCGAAGTCGTGTTGCGAGAGAGAGCTTCGACAATCGCTTGGTCGAGCGATTCGGTTGCGAAGCCCAACCCTCTCAGCATCGAAGATCGGTTCGGCAGGTCGGAGCGGTGTGCCGCTATGGTCAGGAGACGATTGATGACCGCTGGCTCCAGAGGTTGGCTTTGATTGACTCTGGAAAGCGCAATGGCGGCCTCTCCATCCGAAGCGCTAATGACCCACTCTCCGCGGTAACCGAACGATTGAGGTGAAAGCCAGCTATAGGGGGATAGGCGGGCCACGAGCCATTCTATCTCCCGCGGCGATATCGGCATGGCTCGGGCGAGATAACCAATGGCTTCGTGGAGGCGGCTGAGCGTGCGATTGTCGTTACCCTCCCGATCGAGCCACTTGCGTAGAGTGTTCTGCTCGGACTGCGTTAAGTAGATCGCATTTCGCGACAACAACCGGAACCGCTCAACGGTTTCGAAGTCTGCGGCCCCGGACTTGCGCTGCACAAGCTCGAACACGCGCTCGCGGAAGGGTTGTGGTAGCGACTGGTAAGCCGCGGTTTGGAACAGCAGACGATTGAGCGGGGTGTTGAGGCCGAGCGGTTGGCCGCTTTTCTCGAATGAGGTGACGATTCCCTCAACTGTGCGCGGAGTCAATCCAGCCCGGCTTGCGAGGGCGGTAAGACCGGCGATTGCGGCCAGTTGGCCGTGAGGGTAATCCTCTCCGGGTGGCGAGGGCGCAGATGGGAGCAACGCCACGAGCGCCGTTTCGGCGGCGGCACGGGAATCCCCGCGGCTAGTGAGTGCACGAACCAACGCGGCTGGGGCTCCCTCGCACCAACCACTGAGTTGGGGCAACTGCGGCCACCGTGGCGAGCGCATCCGCGACGTTGCTTCGGCAAGCGCGTCGATGTCCGCCGCGAGTTGTCCGGGGTCCTCCGAATGGGCAACACGATACGTCACTGCGATCACGAGCTCGACAAGCTCGTTCGCGTGGTCGGCGTCTTCAATTCGAAGGGCCCGCCACTGGAGGTCGCGGGCGAACACGCCCGTGCGCACGTCGAGGAGGGAGAAGTCGAGTTGTTGCTTCACGGGATACGAACAATCGACATCGATTGCGGGTAACGTCGGATAGACTTGGTCTGCAATGCTGCGAGTACCTTCGTTGCGCGCCACCGAAACAAACGCCACTTCCCAGGCGGGCGGCGGTTGCTCGCTCTCTAGCGTTGGCGAGTCCGCCCGAGCGAGCATTTGTGCCCGGGCCGCGGAAGAGCGCGTCGAGAACCGGTTCGAGCATCGATAACCAGCGGGCAAGACCGTCTCGGTCTTTGCGCGTCGTGAAGCCGTACTCGCTGCCTTCGCTCAAGCGACGCACGGCATCGCGAGCACGGGGCGAAACATCCCGGACGGTGAATCCAGTGTCGATTTCCTTGCCCAAATGGAAGGGGGTGAGTTCGTAAAACGCAGCCAGGCCCGGCCGCACGAGGATCGCGCCGTTCGCACCGACGGCAAGGTGATAGAAGAGTAGGTCCGCAATTAGCCAAATCACGAGCACGGCGGCGGCGCTAACGGTGAGAATTCGTCGCACCCGTAGGCGAATCGTGGCGCTGATCGAGAGATTGCGTCGCAGGTCACGACTGGCAACCGTTGGCAGCAACATGGGCTTCGAAGCGGTGCCACCCATGACCGGTTCTTGTACCGTGCCGCGCTTGTGTACGGTCGCCTCCAGCGGGACCTGTTCACGAAGGTGCGGTACGAGCCGCGCTTCGACGTCGATGGTTCCGTCCCGGTAGGCAAGCGCGGATCCCGACGACATGGCCTTTAGCAGCACGTCCGAAAGAATCGATCGCCCAAGCTGCTTATCTTCCCAGGCCTTTTGTGTACTACGCGCGGAGGCAATGTAAATACGGGCGGAGCACCCTTCCAATGCAGAAAAAAAATCGCTGCCCGCCAGACTGGCCTCCGCAAAGCAATAGTCGGCAACGAGTAGCACCTGGTCGGCATCGACCGAAGCGAGTAGCTGGTCGATCTCCGAACGCGTGAGGCTCGGCTCGCCGGCGGCGGCGTCCGCGAGGCAGAACCAACCCTCGTGTGCGTTCGTTTCGCCGTGTCCGGACAGGTAAAGCACGAAGAGGTCGAAATCCCCGCTCGATGCGATGTCATTGACGGCCTGACCCAGCCCGTCTCGGTCTGCCTCGCCGTCGGTGAGACAAACATGCAGGTCTCGTTCTCCGGCCCAAGCGGAGGTCAAGTAACGATGAAACGCCATCGCATCAGCGCTAGCAAACTGCAGGCGAATCTGACTCGACGCGAGATGTGAATCACGATATGCGACGATTCCTATCGAAATCGAGGCGACGCGCATCGGTTCACCAGTGGAAGAAATTGATGATGCTCGCTTGCGTCGATTTGCCACCTGAAATTGCCGCGGTGGTCGCCATCTTTTGCAGGATCAGCGGTGCGGAAATACCAACGTGCAAGGCAAGCAGTCCATCTGCTTGATCCCCGAAATAGAGCATCGCGAGTAGACCCCCAGCCCCCGCCATTCCAACAGACATGAGCCAGTAGATTGCGGATCGTTTATAGGCGCTAAAGTTAGGGTCGCGGGTGAGTCCGTACCAATGGATTACCTCCAAAAGCAAACCGCCCGCAAACCCTACTCCGAACACCTGAATTGTCGATTCAAGCTCCATTCGTATCTCCTCTTCGTAGTGCCAAACCGGTCGCATCGTTGATCGCGGAGCCGTTAGGACTACCTGGTGCGAAACCGTCACCGCGCGCGAGCCGCCGCGCTTCGTTGTAACATAGAACCTCCGCGGCTGGCCGCGGTCGTCTCTCATCTGCGCGATGCACGCAACGGGGGACGGACGGGCATGATTGGGTCAGACTTCCGCTAGCCAACGCCACAACCAATGACCCCGCCCGACCGGGTCTGGAATTCCCGTGGCTTGATGCGTAACTGCGATCGCTCTCTGATCTCGAGTTACTGAATAGTCCGTCGGTCTGAGGACTAATGACTCCGGGATCCCGATGCCGCGCGGTGTGGGGTTAGAATGGCGAGGCTGACGGCCCGCCGGGCGGGCTGCACTTCGCCGGCTTCGCACCGCCGGACTTAAAATTGACGCCAACGCTCACAACGGGAGGAGAAGATGACCACGATTGGCAAAACCAAAAAACTATTCGCACTCGCCATGGGCGTATTGGCGGCCGGCCTGTCCGTGCCCGCGGCAGTTCAGGCCGAGTTTCCCGAAAAACCGATCAAGCTGGTTGTCGGCTTTCGCGCCGGTGGCGGCACCGACACCCTCGCCACCGCCCTCGCCAAGGAAATGGAGCCCATTCTCGGGCAACCGGTGGTTAAGGAAGTAAAGGCTGGCGCCGGTGGCGGCAAAGCAGCCGCTTCAGTTAAGACGGCCAAGCCGGACGGCTACACCTTGGTCATGGCAGTCACCCCAACGTTTGCCTTTAACCCCGCGTTCGCGCCCGACAAAACGCCCTACACAAAGGACGACTTCGACTACATAGAGTCGATTGCCAAGGCCCAGGAAGCCGTCTACGCGCGTGCCGATGCCCCTTACGATACGTGGGCAGAAATGCTCGCCTACGCAAAAAAGGGTAACAAGCTCACGTATTCCGCGGTCACTCCGTTCGACAAACTCCTGACGAAGTACGTGAGCAAGAAAGAAGGCGTCACCATCACTTCCGTGCCGACTAAAGGCGGTTCGGGTGCCGTTAAGAACGTCCTCGGCGGCCACACTGACCTCGGCTTCTCCGGCGGGGCCTTCATCAAGCTAGTCCGGAAAGGTGAAGTGAAGGTATTGGCCAGTCTGCGAAGCGAACGCCTTTGGTCCGCTAAAGACGCGCCAACCCTCAAAGAACTCGGTTATCCGATCGCCTTCGAAGCGCACTTCATGATTGCCGCCCCGAAGGGATTGCCGGAAGACGTGAAAGCAAAGCTGGTCCATGCGATTCGTGAGGGCACGAAGGGCCCGGCCGTTCGCGAGATTCTGAAGAAGCTCCCGTTCGTCGAAGAACAGATGGGACCAGAAGGTCTGGTAAAAGCGGTCAACGCGACCTACGAAGCCAACGTCAAGATGGTCGAGAGCCTCCAAGAATAGGTCTCGTGAGGTGGTTTCACGGCGCACGGTAGACACCGCGGCTGGACTCGTCCTGGCCGTGGCGGCAGCCGCAGCAGCCATTTGGGTCATTCCAGAACAGGCCGCCCCCGGCGATGACGGCGAAATTGCGCCGGTGCTATTGCCAATCGTCGCGGCCGTGGTCATCGCAATCTTCGCGATCATCCAAGCCCTCTCCAACGCACTCGGCCGCGCGGCGGAGCCGGTGGATTTCGATACACGATCGGTGCTCTTCAGCCTAGTGGCGGTCGCGGCGCTGGCGGCCGCCGTCGGATTGTTCGCGTGGTTCGGGTTTCGCATCGGCGGCGCCATGGCGATCGCCGCGATTGGGCTCGCGATGCGGCCCCCGTTGCGAATCGCGGGGTGGCTCATTGCCGTCGCCATTGTCCTGCCCCTCGCTGCCTACACCCTTGCCTGGCACGGCTTGCGTCTCGCCTTGCCGTAAACGAGAGCCACGCCTTTGGAAACGGTTTTTCTTGGGATTCAAGACGCTTTTAGTGTTTCGATATTCGTCGTCGTTCTGGCCGGTGTAACCCTCGGTATCGCAGTCGGCGCCATTCCTGGCCTGAATGCGCCGATGGCCATCGCGATTGCCATCCCCCTGACGTACTACATGTCGCCATTGGCGGCACTTGCCTTCTTAATCTCGGTGAACAAGGGCGGCAGTTTCGGCGGTTCCATCTCCGGAATTTTGCTCAACACCCCGGGTTCGCCGGAAGCGGCGGCCACCGCATTGGATGGCCATCCGCTGGCCAAGAAGGGCTACCCCATGAAGGCGATGAATACTGCCTTGGGCGCATCGGTAGTAGGCGACCTATTTAGCGACGTCGTGCTCATCCTCGTGGCGGCGCCAATCGCCGTGGTCGCCCTCAAGCTCGGTCCGGTAGAGATCATGAGCCTCATCGTTTTCGCCTTCGCGATGATTTCCGGGCTGCTCGGTGGGTCGGTGGCCAAGGGTTTGATCGCCACGGCACTAGGCGTCTTCTTTGCCTGCATCGGCACGGATCCGACGATGTCCATGCCGCGGCTCGACTTCGGGCACATTGAGCTGCAGAGCGGCATCCCCCTGATGGCGCTCGGCATCGGCATGCTCGCCGTGTCGGAAATTCTCATCCAGATCGAGAATCACGTACGCGGCGGCAATACCGCTATTTAGCAAGGGGGCGAGCGGGCGCCGGATGATCGTCTTCATCTCGGCGAGTTCTTCGGCCTGTGGCGGACCTTGATGCGCTCCGCCGTTATCGGCACCGGTATCGGTGCGCTCCCCGGATTGGGAGCGACGATTGCCGGGTTCCTTGGCTACGGCGCCGCCCGTCGCGCATCCAAGACGCCCGAGCGATTCGGCAAGGGATCGATCGAGGGAGTCGCGGGCGCCGAAGCGGCAAACAGCGCGGTGGTTGGGGCCAATTTGATCCCGTTACTTGCGCTCGGAATTCCCGGCAACGTCACGGCTGCGTTGCTCGTTGGTGCGTTCATCATCCACGGATTTGCGCCTGGTCCGTGGATGTTCGACGACCACGGCCGGCTAATCTACGGCATGTTCGCGGCCATGGTCATGGCCAATGCCGTGAATCTGATTATCGGTGGATTCGGATTACCGGTGTTTGCGCGGGTGCTGTCGGTACCGAAGGCGATCATCTTACCGGCCCTCGTATTCCTCGGATTGGTCGGTGCATTCCTCAATGATCAGAGCTTCTTCGCAGTAAGCTTAACTGTCGCCTTCGCGATACTCGGTTACCTGATGCGCAAGCTGGGTTATCCATTTGTACCGTTCATCATCGGGTTTGTGTTAACGCCGATGCTCGAACTGTCGTTCAGCCAGGCCTACATATTGACCGAAGCCAAGTTGACCAACTTGATCGACTACCCGGTCGCGTTGGCGTTCCTATTATTGACGCTGATCGTCATCGTTCGCTCGATCGTTCGTCGATAGCGATAGGCGGTGACGCTCGCATTCATGCGGCCGCTCGCCGACACTGAATTGACGCGTACGTCGTCTGCGCTGACAGCCGGTACGATTCGCCGTGGAGGACGCGTTCACCGATGACCGATATGCGCCCCAACTTTCTCGTGTTCATAACCGATCGGCAGCGCTACGATCATCTCTCATGCGCGGGCAACGGGGTGTTACGTACGCTTAACATCGGCACATCTGTTCGAGTGTCTTTCGCGTCTGATGATGGAGCACGCCGACCAGAGTCCATTTCCGACGGGACGCACGTAGTTTCGGTAACGCCCGAAATGAACAACGGCGCCTGGAAGAAGTTGCGCGAATGGCTAGCGCCAGCGCCATGATCACGGATCGGGAGTTGTCCCTGAAACGGCACGCAAAGGATCCGAAAGCAAACTCATTCCATAAGCATTGATGGCTCGTGAACTGCATGCCTTAGGGGGCGCAAATGATCGAAGTCGATCAACGCCGTTACGATCTTGATTGGATTCGCGTCTTCGCATTCTTCTTATTGATTCTGTTTCACGTTGGCATGTTCTACAGCCCATGGGGCTGGCATGCTAAGAGCCCGCAGGCGCCTGTTGGCTGGATGGAGCTGCCGATGGTGTTGATGAGTAGCTGGCGATTGTGGCTCTTGTTTTTCATTTTGGGGGCGGCGTTGTGTTTCGCCATGACAAGGTCAAGCAGGGACCGTTTTTGGCCCGGCGCTTTTCCCGCCTGTTTGTACCCCTCGTGTTCGGCATGTTGGTGATCATCACCCCCTAAAGTTACTACGAGCTACGGGCTCATGGCATAGATCCCGGGAGATTTTGGACGTTCTACTTGACTTGTCTTCTCCCGCCTTGGATCGATCTGGGTGGCCGATGACAACTCCCACGTGGAATCACCTTTGGTACGTGCTATACGTTCTGGTAATGACTCTCGTCCTAATCGCGATCAGCAAAGCTACCGCCCGGAGTCTTGAGCAAAGGCTCGATCGGCTGGCCAATCGGGCAATGCGTTTTGCGCTTGTTTTCGTGCTGCTTTTGGTGCCGCTGATGTTGTTGCTAATTCTGGCGGCGCTCCAGAACAGCTACGGGCGCCTTACAAACGCTTTGGGGGGGATTGATATCGTTTGACCTCGTCGTTTCTCATCTTCGTTCTGGGGTATGTGTTCACCAAGAATTCAGCCTTTTGGCGGGTATTGGCGAGCGTACGGTGGCCGAACAGGTGATACATCGCGTTCCCCCGGCCGGCGCGCTGGATATAGCGAACATATGCGCCGCCAAAGACGGCGAGTCCGCATTTGGGCTCGATGTGCGAAACGACAGTCGGCGGCGGCGATTGCGATATCGGCGGCCAGCATCATGCTCGATGCCGATCGTGAACGTTACACTCTGGACCGCGACCACGAGTAGTTTGCTGCACCGACGTCGCAGGGCAAACGCGTCCACACGGTCGTCGGCAGCATTGGCAGCGTCACGCTCGCCCGACTGCATTGACCCGGCGAACCGGGGCAAACCGAGGCCCGCAATCGTGTGCTTCCCTGCGAACGACCAGACGCCGACCCAGAGATCCGGGTCGGTATCGAGGATCGTGAGAGGTTCCGACAGCTCATCGAACATCTACGGGGTAAATCCGTTCATCTTGTCGGAGCGATCGACCTCGACGTGATAGATGTGGTCGTGCCTCGTACCCGTGACGGTACCGTTCTCGCTCATGGGATTCCCCGCAATCGGTACGGGTGGTCTGGTCAACCCACGAACATAAAGTCGAGCAGTTTGCGCACTGGTGCATACGATGAGCTGTGGGTCTGCAGGTCATCGAGTGTGTAGATCGACCCGTTGAGAATCGCGTCTGCCGCCCGGTGCCCGCTGCGGATCGCAGGACCAATCCCCTCGCACAGATCTCGCGTTGCGAGTCCCACTGCATCGCCCGTGATGAAGGCATTACCCACGCGCACGGTATCGACACCGCCTCGAAGGAAGTAGCTGTAACCCTTCGGCTCGTGATCAAGAGGCAGGTCGTCGCCCGTGATGAACCCTTTCTTGCGCAACACGCCGATGAAGTGCGCCCAGTGCGTCTTGATGTCCTGGCCCTTCGCCTTGAGCTTGATCGACATACCACCGATACCGCAATTCAGGTAACCGTCGGCCTTCGGCACGTACCAGGCGTAGCCCGGCAATCCCTTGTCGAAGAACCAGAGGTGGCAGCGCTCATCCTTCCACTCGTATGGAAACTCGTGCTCGAAAGTCGCAGCCTGCAATTCCTTTGCACGCGGATTCACCTGGCGAAAAAACGTCCGGTACACCGGGCAGCGCGTGCCCGCCGCCCCAACGATATACGGGGCTTTCCAGTTGCCATCCACCGTATAGCCCGTGTCGTCGGTCTGGATTTCCTTGACGTTGTGGTGAATCACTTCGGCGCCCGCCGACTGCAACAGCCAGTTGTCGAACTCGTAGCGGCGAATGGAATGTTGCGGGTTGCGCAGCTTGAACGTGAGCCCCTTAACGTGGGCGACGATCTCGTCAAACGTGTTGAACCGGTGCGGGTAGTCGTCGGGGTTCATGTCGAGATCATCGACGACTTCCGGCGTGATCCAGCCGGCGCAAAGCTTGAGGCGAGGAAAATCCTCGCGATCGAGAACGAGCGTACGCGCCCCGTTTTCGACCAGGCGCGCAGCGCAGGCGGCCCCAGCTGGCCCGCCGCCGATCACGATCGCGTCATACTCCACTGTGGCGCTCAGTCGAATTGCTGCCAGGTGTGGGTGGAAGTGGGAGTGGTGTCGTTCGTTCCCGCGGACGGATACAGGTGTTCGCGCGTCAGCGCGACGTTGTTGTTCGCCGCGTGTGTGAAGACGACCTGGAACAGCTGCAGGGTGCCGGAAATGAATGAGGCAGCACAGCCACCCAGGTAAAGCCGCCAGGCGCGGATGAAAGGCTCGTCGTACATCGTGCGGATGGTGTCCGCGTTGCGGTCGAAACGGTCGAGCCATTCGATCAGCGTCTTCGCGTAGTGCAGGCGGATGTTCTCGATGTCGAGAACGGAGAATCGGTTCTCAAAAATCGACATCATCTCGCGCAGGCTCGGCGGGTAGCTGCCCGGGAAGATGCGTTTTTCCAACCACTCGTTGACTGCCATTGCCTGATTGCGCCCGATCGAATGAATCAATCCGATCCCGTCGGGTTTCAACGAGCGTCGAACAACCTCGCCCAGTTGATCAAAGTGGTTGGCCCCAACGTGTTCGAGCATGCCGACCGAAACGAAGGCGTCGTAGGTCCCTGACACATTGCGGTAGTCGTCCGCAACGAATTCGACCTGGTCCGTGAGTCCTTCGCGTTCAGCGCGTTCCCGTGCGAAAGCGATCTGTTCGGCGGATATGTTGAAGGCTCGTACCTTGACGCCAAAGTTCCGCGCCATGTGCAACGCCAGAGAGCCCCAACCGCAGCCCGCCTCGACGACCGTCTGCCCCGGCTCGAGGCGAACCTTGCGGCAAACGTGATCCATCTTGGCGATCTGGGCTTCTTCCAGAGTGGCATCAGGGCGCGGGTAGTACGCGCACGTGTAGACCATCTTTTCGTCAAGCCAGAGCTTGTAGAAGTCGTTGCCGAGGTCGTAGTGATGGTGGATGTGGCGTTTCGAGCCGGCCGTCGTGTTGGTCTCTGCCGTAGGCAAGCGGCCGAAGATCGAGCGTTTGAAACCAGTCGGGCCGAGGTCGTTGGCCGTGCCGAAGCAACGCGTGAGCAATTCCACCGGATCGCCTTCGAGATCGATCTGCCCTTCGCTGAAGGCGTCGCCGAACGCGAGTTCGGGCGCTTTCATCAGTCCCAGCAGCACGGATCGGTTGCGAAAAACGATACGTCCGTACGAGTGTCCGTCAGGCACATACGAATCGATGTCGTCCCACAGCGCGGCATGGATAGGCGGATTGCCTGCCGCTTGCATCACGCGGCGCAACAACCAGCGGTCGAATCTGGAAACAGTTCGGCCTTGATCTTCGTGGGCTTCGAGAACCGCGGCGCTCGAAGCCGTTGGTATTCCCAGGGGGTGTTCGCTCTTCACAACTTCCACTCCTTCTTCAGGGCGGTGTCAGGAAGCGGTTGAACTGCCATCACGAGCGTTCGTGTATCCACCACCGACGTTCGCTTGTCTCGCTGGACGGACTACCTGTGTGGACTCCAATCCCTGCTTGTCGGCCGCTATCCTCCTTCTTTGATTGTCCGAGTATACGGCGCTCTGCCACAAGTGCGAACAACCTGTTTGCAGTGGATCGGGCCGGCCAAAGGGGGAAGGCCAAAGGGGGATATGTCGATCTGCCAGCAGCAACTGCCAAACGAGCGTTACCGTGAGTGATTTGTCCGTCGCCGCGGCTGCCGACGCTCGTGAGAGCCTCATTGAACGGGGCTTCTGCGTATTCCCGAACGTGCTGACGGAGCCGCTTCTAGGCGAGATTCGCCGTGTGACGGATGCTCTTTGCGACGAAGTTCCCGAGGACCTCGCCCGGAAGCGGTGAGCACAAGGCTGGTCTGGCCGGCGGCTGGCCCGGATTTATCCTCTTCGCCGCTGGCGCGTTACTGTTGCTGCTGGTGCTACCCTGGCGTCTGCGTGCGCTGCGCGCCGGCGCGCTCGAAATCTTGCAGGTGGCCTTGCTGGCCGGTGCGGCTTTCGCTCTTTACGGTATGGCCATATTGCTGACCGAAGTGGTGAACGCGATCTTGCTCTTTTACCTGACGCCGGTGTGGAGCACTTTGTTGATGCGTTTCGTTCTAGGTGTTCCAGTCACCCGCGCGCGAGCACTGGTTCTTATCTGCGGCTTCGGCGGATTGGCCATTATTCTAAGTGGCGATGGCGGCTGGCCTTGGCCGCGCAATGCGGGCGATTGGATGGCGCTCATCTCTGGCGCCCTGTGGGCCTGCGGCACGTTCGTCATGTACCGGGGCGTAAAGCTAGCTGCGTTCGAGCAGGTTCTCGCATTTGCCGCCGGCGGCGCGCTCTGCGCCTTGCTTCTCGCCTATGTGATCGGCGCCTTAGCGCTAGGCGCCTCGGCCACCGGCTCGGCGGCCTCTGGCCTTGCGTTGGAGCGCTTAAGCGCATCGTCATGGACATTCGTCGCCGTGACCGCCCTGCTTTTGGTGCCGACTAACTTCCTGATGATGTTCGGCGTTAACCGCCTGGACCCAGGACGGGTTGGCGTTCTTCTGATGTTGGAAGTGGTGGTAGGCGTGATAAGTGCATCGTTGTACGCCGGCGAACCGTTCGGAACGCACCATGGTATGGGCGCGGTGCTCATTATAGGCGCCGGGCTAACGGAGGTTCTGTACCGGCCTTATGCGCCCGGTAACTGACCTGAAGCTATGGGTCAGCGAGCCTTATACCTGCCTCGAGTGCGGGCAGGGTTGACATGTGCTGAGCGGAGGCCGACGCTGGCGGCACAAAGGGCGTGCACGCCATCCAAGTTGAAAGCCTACCCCGTTGGACAAAACCGATCTTTGTTTCATGCCCGCCACGCAGATGGTGGAACATATCAGGCGGCGCGAGTTGTCGCCGGTTGAAGTGACGGCAACGGTCATCGAGCGTATAGAGGCGCTGGAGCCCCGCTTGAATGCGTTTTCAGCTTTTGCGCCGGATCTGGCCATGGAGCAGGCCAAGCAGGCCGAGGCAGCGTTGCTGGCCGGTGTTGCGCCTGGACGCCTGCACGGCGTGCCGGTGACCATCAAGGACTTGGCGGATGTGGCCGGCTTACCCACCGAACGGGGCTCTTTTACCGCCAAGGGCCAGATGCCGGCCAAAGATAGCCCATTCGTGACACGGCTGCGCGCCGAGGGAGCGGTGGTGCTCGGCAAAACCACCACCTCCGAACACGGCTGGAAGGGCGTCAGCCAAAGCCCGCTCACCGGGATTACCTCCAATCCGTGGCGGCTGGGGTACAACGCGGGCGCGTCATCGGCGGGTGCCGGGGCGGGGGCCGCTGCCGGTTACGGTCCGTTGCATCAAGGCTCCGATGGCGCCGGCTCGATCCGCATGCCAGCGCACTTCAGTGGCGTATTCGGACTCAAACCTACGTTTGGGCGGGTCCCCAACGTGCCGGTGCGTAACAACGATCAGGTCTCGCATACCGGGCCGATGACCCGCACCGTGGCCGACGCCGCGCTCATGCTGGAGATCATGGCCGGGCGCCACCCGTTGGATCACTATAGTTTGGAAGCGCCACCGGCCGCGTATTGCGAGCAATTGCATACCGGCATCGCCGGTTTGCACGTGGCCTTCAGTGCCGATCTGGGACATGCGCGGGTGGATCCCGAGATCGCCACGCTGGTGGCTGAGGCGGTGAAGACGTTTGCTAGCTTGGGGGTTCAAGTGGAAGAGGTGGCGATACCCTTCGGTCGCCAAGGCCCCGACATCGGGCGTTTTTTCTGGGCCGCCCATGAGCTGGAATTGAATGGGTTTCTGGATGATTACAGGGAGCGGATGGATCCGGGTTTGGTTGCCTGTATAGAGTCCGCGCAAACCGCCACGGCGCTCGATTATCTGTCTATGCGGGAGAAAAAACATGCTTACATCGCGCAGATCCATCAGTTTTTCGAGCAATGGGATCTGTTGCTGACGCCAGCGGTTTCGGTGGCCGCGTTTCCCGCCGGGCGGCTGATGCCGGAGCACTGGCCGTGCCACCCGTGGGATTGGCTGAGTTGGGCGGAGTTTTCCTATCCGTTCAACCTCAGCATGAACCCGGCTGCCTGCGTTCCCGCCGGCTTCACCGCTGACGGCCTGCCCTGCGGGCTGCAAATCGTGGGCCGGCGTTTCGAAGATGCGACCGTGTTGCGCGCAGCGGCGGCTTTTGAGCAAGCGCGGCCTTGGGCGCAACACCGGCCGTCACTTTAGATAAATGATAGGTATGGGGAGAACTCGACCATGAACGAAAAGCTGCATCTTATCAGCTCAGTGACCTGACCCTGGGTACAGCGCGCCGTGATCGTTTTGCGTGCTAAATCGGTGGACTATGAGGTGACTTACATCAACTTGCGCGAGAAACCGGATTGGTTTTTGGCCATCTCTCCACATGGCAAAGTGCCGGTGCTGAAAGTGGGCGAGGTGCCTTTGTTCGAGTCCAACGCCATCGCCGAATATCTGGACGAAGTGGTAGCACCCGCGCTCCATCCCGAGGATCCGCTGGATCGGGCGAGGCACCGCGCCTGGACCGATTTCGTAGCGGATTTTGCCGCCATGCTCGGCAAGATCTACTACGCCAAGGATGAGACCGCCATGGCGGCAGGCATTGCAGCAGCCAAACCGAAGTTGGCCCGTCTGGAACAAGCGGTGGCCGCGGAGCGCGGCGACAACGGGCCGTATTTCAGCGGCGAGAACTTGTGTTTGGTGGACGCCGCTTACGCGCCGTTCTTCCAGCGTTTTGCCTTCTGTGACACCAATTTGAACACGGGACTATTGGATGAGTTTCCGCGGCTCAGGGCGTGGTCCGATGCGCTGTTGGCGACGGACATGGTGACCGGCGCCGTGGCCGAGAGCTTTCCCGCTGAATATGCCGCCAATTTGCAAAGGCGCGGCACCTACGTGGCGACGTTGTAGGCGCCGGCGGCGCAGTCAAGAGGAACGGATCTATAGCACGCTCCACAGGTGTGCAAAGCTTGGGACCTTGCGACTGGCCACCGGTGCAGTCCGGTGCATGCTCATCCGCTCATCAGAGGAATACTCAACTGATGCACAGCTTGCATGAAGAGCAGATCCCCCGTGAGATAGACGGCGAATCGGGTTTGCCCATCGGCCCGGTCATGAGGAACGCCGAGCCAGCGCAACGCCCACAACGCACCGTATTGGACGGACGTTATTGCCGGCTGGAGCCATTGGATGTAAAGCGCCATAGCGAGGCACTTTTCCACGCCTCCACGCCGGCGGACGCCGCCGGCCGTTTCTTGTACTTAGGCGAACCGGCACCTTCATCTAAACAAGAATTGACCGGCTGGGTAGCCCGCGCAGCGCAATCGGAGGATCCGCTGTTTTTCGCCGTTATCGACAAACGCAGTGGGCAGGTGGAGGGGCGTCAATCATTCTTGCGCATCACCCCGGCTCAACAATGCATAGAAATCGGCAACATCTATTGGGGTCCAGCCATCGCCGGTACCCAAGTGGCCACCGAGGCAAATTTTCTGTTCGCCCAGTATGTGTTCGACGCACTGGGTTACCGCCGTTTCGAGTGGAAATGCAATGCCCTCAATGCCCCCTCACGCCGGGCTGCGCTTCGCTTTGGCTTCAAATACGAGGGGCATTTCCGCCGTGCCGTTATCGTTCGGGGACGCAGCCGCGACACGAGCTGGTTTTCCATCATCGACGAAGAATGGCCGGCCCTTAAAACCGCCTATGGACAATGGCTGGACCCGCAGAACTTTGATGAGAACGGACATCAAAAGACCCGCTTGAGTGAGTTGACGGTAGCCTTGAACGGCACCTGAAACCGGGTCAAACCGCTCATCAGTTATGGATCGCCGAACCTGTAAATCGCCTTCTCGCCCTTCATCCGGGCACCCGATATTTCCTCTACGCGGTAATCCCATAGCCTAAGCGTTGCTTTATTCGGCAAGTACTCGGCCCGTTGCGCTTCACCCGCCTTGATGCTGGCGGTATACGGCGGCACTTGCTTGAACTGAACGGGATCGCCCTCGGCGAGGTCCACGCAATCAGGCCCGCCCAGATTAGCGATCGCATAGTTCATCACCGAAGCTCGATTCGGACGCCGCCGGAGACAGGGAAAAATGGGTATGCAAGCCACGCCAAACCCCCTCGTCGCGCCGCAATACGACGGTGGCCCGCCCGGGTCTTGGGTAGGCCGTGCCATCGGTGCGAATGCCGGTTGAATTCCAGATGATCATGGCAACCGCCTGGCGGGCATCGGGAGAAAACAAAATTTCCAAGGAATTCAGATCGAAGGCGAAATCGCGGATCGAAGGCCAAATGGAACGCCATTGCCCGTGCTCCAGAGCATCCAGCCCCTTCACCCTATCCCGGTAAGTGCCAAACCCCACCACGTCTTGCACAAACAATGCGCGCGCGCCCGCGAAATCGGCGGCGGCAACACACTCGCCCCATTGCTCGAACCAGGTAGTTACCCCCCAGACATCGCCCATCATGTGTACCTCATTCGACCCGACCCTCATCCATATAACGCTGATCAGCCAATAGCCGTCAACGGCCAGCGATGTGCCATCCAGGCGCCGGCATTGCTGGGCACCGCGGGCCGATACAACTGGCGGGCGAAGCTGGCCGGCAGATCGGTTAATCTGGCGCACTTTGAGTGTGAGGGTGTGCGTTTTATGAATGGTGCCGAAAGCTTAGTTCGAACCCTAGTCGGAGGTGGCGTCGAGGTGTGTTTTGCTAACCCCGGTACGTCGGAGATGCATTTCGTTGCGGCCTTGGATCGGGTTGAGGGCATGCGCTGTGTGCTCGGGCTGTTCGAAGGGGTGGTGACGGGCGCCGCCGACGGTTATGCGCGCATGAGCGGCAAACCAGCCTGTACGCTGCTGCATCTAGGCCCGGGACTGGCCAATGCGGCGGCGAACCTACATAACGCCAAGAAAGCCAACAGCCCGATGGTCAACATCGTTGGCGAGCACGCCACCTACCACCTCGGGTTCGACGCACCGCTCACCGCCGACATAGAAGGCATCGCCCGCCCCGTGTCCCATTGGGTGCGCACCTCGCCCAATGCCACGAAGGTCGCGGCTGACGGCGCCAGGGCGGTGGAGGCGGCGCAGATCACGCCAGGGCAGATCGCCACCCTCATCTTGCCGGCGGACACAGCCTGGAATGAGGCGCGCGAGCCAGCGCCGGTAGCCGCTCCATCCAAGCGCACTCAAGTCCCACAGGAGGCCATCAAACAGGCGGCCAAGATCCTGCGCAGCGGCGAACCCACGTTGCTGCTGGTGGCCGGTGAAGGTCTGATGGCCGACGGTCTAGCCTGGGCAGGGCGCATCGCCGCCCACACTGGCGTCAGCGTCAAATCAAATTGGTCCAATGCACGGCTACAGCGGGGCGCTGGCCGTTTCTCGGTGCAGCGGGTGCCATTCGCCGTCGATCTGGCGCTAGAGCAGCTAAAAGACTTCAGACACATCATTCTGGCCGGTGCCAATAAGCCGGTAGCGTTTTTTGCCTATCCTGATAAACCCAGCGTAATGATGCCCGATACTTGTGAGCTACACCGGCTCGCCGAATTGGATGAAGACATCGTGCATGCGCTTGAATGGCTGGCCGACGAAGTGGGTGCTAAAGACACCGCGCCAGTACTACAGCCCCTACAGCGCCCGCCGTTACCCTCCGGAACACTCACTAAGGACGCCATCGCTGCCGTGCTAGGCGCGTGTTTGCCCGAGGATGCCATCGTCGCCGATGAGTCGGTCACCACTGGCCGCGGCTTCTATCCGCTGACCGCCGGCGCGCCGCGGCACGACTGGTTACAAAACATGGGCGGTGCCATCGGACTCGGCCTGCCGTTGGCTACCGGCGCCGCCCTTGCCTGCCCGCAGCGCAAAACGTTCGCCTTATCCGGTGACGGCAGCGCGATGTATACCCTGCAGGCGCTGTGGACCCAGGCAAGAGAGGGCCTGGACGTCACCAACATCATCTTCGCCAACCGTAGCTACGACATTTTGTTAGGCGAGTTGAGCCGGGTGGGGGCCGGCAATGCTGGACGCAAAGCCCTGGATATGCTGGATCTGACCCGTCCGAACCTGGATTGGGTCGCTATGGCCAAAGGTATGGGGGTCACCGGTATCCGCGTGGAAGATGCCGAGTCTTTCACCAGAGCACTTAACGCAGCGATTGCCGGTGAGGGGCCCTCGCTCATCGAAGTGACCGCATAATCGTAGCATTGAAAACATCTACGCCGAAAACATCTACGCCAACTACACAACCGACGGAGCATTGTGTAGCAGCTCACGCTATATGAGATCCACCTCGGCCAGATCGCACCGGATGCACGCGTTTTGATTTCGCACTATAGACCGTTACGGATCCAATTGGGGCGCTCTCCGCGCAGCACCACGGCGCGCACGTTGTCATGCGCCCATTCCCACGTACGTGCCGTACTGTCGCTGACCACACCCGCCACATGCGACGTCAAGATACAGTTCGAAATACCTTTCAACGGGTTATCGCCGGCGATCGGCTCAATGGCAAAAACATCGATGCCGGCGGCCGCCAGCCGGCCCTCGCGGAGCGCGTTGGCCACCGCTTGTTCATCCAGGATACCGCCGCGGGCACAGCAGATAAGGCGGGCATCATCCTTCATCAAGGCGATCTGCTCATCGCCGAACATGCCGCGGGTACTGTCATTCAGATCGGTATTGATACTGACGAAATCGGCTACTTGATACAGCTCTTCCTTGCTCACGGAGCGGGCACCCAATGCATTGACGATGTCACTGTCGATATTGCGCACATCGTTAAAGACGATATCCATCTCGAACGCCCGTGCCCGCCGGGCCAAGGACGTACCGGTATTGCCAAAACCGATGATGCCAAGGGTTCGGCCTTTTAATTCGAAGGCGGAACTCGTCAGCGCTCGCGCCGCCGCCCAATCCCCATCCTGGGTGTGCTGTTGCGCCGGCAGGAACTGTTTAGCCAGGGCCAACATGAACATCATGCCGTGCTCGGCGACGGCTTCTTTGTTGACCCCTTCGACGTTGCACGCATAAACGCCGCGCTTAGCCGTGGCCTCAAGATCGATGGTCTCATAGCCTACGCCCAGCCGCTGCGCGATTTTGACCTTGGGGGCTACGGCTAATATCTGCTCGTTGACCGGCTCCATACCGACGACAAAAGCGTCCGCATCCGCCACCCGTGCGAGGGTATCATCATCGTACCGACCATCGTCTCCCACATGCGTCCATACGTGCTCGACATCGCCGGGGATGAGGTCTTCAAGATCGGGCCGGACACGAATCAAGTATGCAATTTTCACAGTGGACTTCCTTTGGGTACATCAAGCGATCTGAGGGATCTATAAGAAAAGCGTCAGCACCCCAGTATAAGCGTATAGGCGATCATGAGAGATTTCGCCGTTGGCAAAAAAACCCGTCAACGGAAATTCACCCAGGTAGCGCCGAATCAAAATGATCTCCAGATCCGGCGGTTCGAATTGATTAGGGCCCCTGGCCAAACAAGATATATAGATCCCTCCCTTGGGTTTTTGTCCGTTCAGGGACCGGGTCAACTCCTTGAGCATGCGCTCCATATCGTCCACCGCGGTTTGCGGATCGCGGCGGCAGAACATCATCCGATCGCCTGGCTTGACATACTCACCAACGGCCAATGCCCCGCTGTTCTGATCGACACCGACTAGATTTCTGACCAAGTACTCGCCAGTATCCGAGCCCGGTACGCTGAACCCGGCGAATATGTAGCCGGCAACACGGCGTAAGTCCCTGGCCAGAACTTCCCCTATATCCTCCTTAAATACCTCCAACGCTGGCCGGTTATCGATTGCCAAAATGATGTTGCTGCGTCCACTGGTAACGGTGCGGCATGGCCCGATCGGGCTGCATCCTTGTGATAGGCGCGTGGAAACAGCCACATTTTCAGAGAACAAAACCCCCGACAAGCCACCCTGGACAACACCGCCGGCCACTTGCGGGCAGCGGCCGCGTGCACTGCCTACACCACCGATCAGAAAACCACCCTCCATGAAATTGACCAAGCTGTTAATGGATTGATCCAAAGAACGGGAGTGCTGATCGGCGTGCACCAGCGCTAAATAGGACGATCTGGCGACGATCCAATCCTTGGTCGCCTCATCCAGATCACACATGCCACTGTTTTTGATGGGTGTAAAAACCCTAAAACTATCAGCCGGAAATTCGCCGATCATGACGCTGAGCGCCGGCTCATCCACATGTACACCGCTGTTACCGCAAATGCCCATGGCCACCGTGCCTACCCAATCGGCGATACCGGTGTACTCGCGCAAAGTGGCCAAAATATCCGGCAGATAGGAAGTAAGCTGATCGGTCCAGTAGACAAAGCCTAGGGATGAACCCGGCGACCACTCAAGCTCGGCCAAGCATTCATTGACACATTCGCGCCAGTCCTCGCCACTGGCATGGCCCGCGGCAAACCCGCTCATTGGATTCGCCTCCCCGCCATAACATCAATAACTCCGGTAATCGCTGGCTGATCAGCCCCGATCCCGTTCGTTATTGGTTGCGGTTCCACCTGATGGCGGGCAGAACCTTGACGTGCAAGTTCCTTACGATAGTCCATCAAAAAGCTCTGCCTTCACCGCCACCGCATGCAGCAGACTCAACATGGGTCGCGGTGGTGCTTGACGTTGTGATCCAGTATCCATGATGACCGGCTACGCCCCGCCTGGCAAAGCTTATCTCGGGCTGAAGGCCGCCGGTTGTGGTTGCATAGGCAGTCTATGGGGAGCAGCTTATGGCTGCGGGCGCAATGGCAGGCATCGAAGTTACCGAAGGTAGTGCCCAACCCGCGCCGCCCCGAACTCGTATTGCCGGTGCATCGGCATACGTTGGCCGAGGCCGGTGGTTTACCTTGCCGAAAACCTAAAAACCGAACAGATGGCAGCCGGGCAGTGTCACGTGTTCTGCTTCGTCTTGCTGGCCACCGAGTTCAAAGGCGCCACGGGCCGCCCTGTGCGGCCCGTGGCTATGCGCTGATTATTCGAGTTTGCCCCAGGCCGCCGCCCGCGCGACACGCACGGCGATCACGGGCAGTTCATCGATCGGCATATCAACATACTGGGGATAACGCCACCGCAGCGCCCGCTGCGCCTCATCGTGCTCTTGGCCAGATTCGACAATGGCGGCGAACCCTCGCAACATGACCCACCCGAGTTGTGACCAGTCGCTGTCGTCATAGTGATCGATTCCGTTGTAGTATTTTTATCTAATTTTTTTAGGTTTACTTAAGCTGACCGTGGGCTTATTGGTGGCAATAGATATCTCTCACCCAATGTATCCAACACATTTTGGAATGGATTTTGACAGAATAGGGCGTTCATTCTGAAATTGGTCGCCTGTCCATTGGTAGACATATCCAATAGAACTGCCGAGACAGCATTCACGGCTGATTGCATGGCGCCCTCAATCCAGCCACCCTGGAAGGATATGTTGTTGCCTGCAAGGTAGACACGCTTGGACTGCTCTGGTTCAACTTGGGACGCATAGTGATATTGATAGGCAAGTTGACTGACATAGTAATATTGGTTTGGATAATCCAATTTAAACGCACCAAAGATGAGCGGTTCTTGTTGCCAGACAACCGACACTAGATGGTCCTCTTGGTTATTGATGGTAATTTGTTTCAGAGATGCAGCCACGGGACTATCCGCAATGGCGGTCTCCAGCCCGGTTTCATAGGCTTCTTTGAGGTTGAAATTGGATGTTGCCCCTGCGCTCGACACTTGATCCTCTTCATAGTCCAAAATGCCCATGATTTTGACCGAATCATCCCCCCAGTTATAGCTGATGAGGACATTAGAGCCAGCGTCATCGCACATCTCATATGGGTCGAGGTAATACATCTGCCGTGCCAATGTGTCCGTTAAAACGCATTTAACAGGTTCACCACCTTCAGCCGGATGATGCGGCCAATTGTCAGGATCAACCACCCATGGTTTCTGCGACAGGAACCCAAAGAGTTTGGATGAATTCATGATATGAGGAATGCGCAATGACTCACGCATCATCTCGTTGGCATCACCACCAAAGACAGCAGTACTGCCTGAATAGCGGGTTGGCGCGACGTTGGCATCCAAATTCATGCCAATCTGCATACTACGCAAGGTTGTGGCGACAATCACATAGTCATATGTCTCGACCGCAGTGCGATCTGCACTCTTCAAAAGAGGGTTAATGCTATGGACATTGACCTTGTTGGGATCATCATGCTTAATGCCCACATAGGTCACGGTTTCATAGCGCATGGGTGTCTCAGCGATCAACTTTTCGACAATTTCTGTCATAGAGATGTGAGGCGAGTATTCATTCTGATATTCCCAGAGGAAGAGACGGAGTATTTCTAAAAAACAGACAGGAAACAGCGGCCCAAAACCACCTGTACCCAATCCCAAGGTGCTGAACATGTTATATTGCTCTGCCCCCCATCTATCGCCAAAAAACTCCTCAAGCGCGGCCACAAAGGACATATAATCGAACTTTTCTAGGAAATAGCTCCAATAGATATGAATTTTTGTCTTCTCCGCTTCGGTAAGCGTTTCTTTCCGGAGGAACGCGGCTACCTCTTCGTATGTGATGCCAGCGAGTGTTAGAGACCCCAAAAATTCGCCTATATCGTTATACAGTTGTTCCCAATCAACTAGGTCCTCTGGATTGGCTCCAGCGGGTGGTTGTGGATAGTCTTCGTCCTTCCATGTATAGGGAATGCCCCGATAGATCAGTTGTGTGGCGACAACGCCGGGGTTTGGGAAAATCGTCTGGAATGGGTCTGCTTCGGGATCGTCTTTCTTGACAACCTCCGACAGGTAGTGCCAAAAGAGTTTGGAATTTTCTGGCACACGCATGGGACCCAATTCGTTGATATACGCTCTGCCCTCCTCGTCTGTAAAGGTCGGTGAATCTGCGCGCCCACCGATACGACCACGCCCTTCATAGACCGTGATGTCCGTGATGCCTGCACGCTGAAGTTCATAGACTGCCGTTGCGCCAGCAAACCCGGCACCGATGACAGCAACCTTTACACTATCATCCGTAACGTTTGCAAACGGATCGCAACAGTCGCGCACCAGTTGTGGGTAATCATAAATATAAGTATCGACCATGCGTGCATAGTCTTTATTGAGTTCCGACAAAAGAATCTGTTTACCATCCTTCGGTTTCGGTCTTTGCTTGCCAATGCCCCGTGCGCCGCCAAATGCAGCCAGTGATGGAATTGCGCTCGCCATGATGGTTTCTCCTTGTGGTAATTGTGTAGACTTTACGCCCACATTGAGTTGATATCTTGTAAATTAAGTTTTCGGGTATTGTCATTCCTGCCGAGTTTATCCCTGTAAAGACAGGGACAGGAATGATTAAAACACCTACTTATTTACTAATTCGGAAAAAAATTACCCGACATTAATTCAGAATATATCTGACATGCTTTTCATAGAAAAACCGTTTAATTATTTGCGTATTCTGTTGCAGTGAGTGCAACACCGAACGAGCCAGGGCCACCCGTTGCTCCTTTGTAGCCACCACTGTCCGCCCAATTCGTTGGCTTTTTACATGATGCCATACTAGCTCATCAGAATTGAGTTCCGGTGAATACGGCGGTAACCATACTAACGTGAGCTTACCTTGGCTAGTGCGGACAAATTCTTGCACCTTCTTGGCTCGATGAATTGGATGGCCATCAACAACCCAATAGACCGATCTCTTGGCGTTGTGCAACAAACGCCTTAGAAAGTCGATAAAAACGTCTGCGGTTACCCGTGATTCGGTTACCATGAAACGCAGGTGACCCTTCGGCGAAACGGCTGACAGCCTATTCACGCTAAAGCGCCGACCCGTTTTCGCTACAACCGGCGTATCACCCCGTACCCCCCAAGTGGTACCACGATGATAATCCGACCGGATCGTCGATTCGTCGCCAAAATAGACCCGCGCTCGCCGCCTTTTCGCTTCTTGTTGTACTTCAGGCCAAGTTTCTTTTAACCATACCTTAACCTGAGCAGGGTCTGGCTCGTATGCCTTAAACCCAGGGCGCTGCGCACTCATCCCCCAAACGAGACAGGCTATTGCCCACCGAGCGCTCGCTGACCTCGATGCCAAATTTATCTTTCAGTCATATCTGAATCATCGAGCGCGTCCACAGGGCATCGTGACAATCCAATTGCAACGGATTCGTTTTAACCCGTTCACGTAAGCGATCCGCATATTCATCGGGACACTTTCTTGGGCGGCCCGTGATCTTGCCGGTGGACAGCGCCTGTTCACCACCTTGCTCATACCTGGATAACCAATCGTCAATGCAAGAACGATGAAATCCGCGGGCTTTAATTACTTTTTCAGGGCTTTCACCCGATAATACTTGCGCAACCGCGTGCCTGCGGATGGCTTCTCGCGCGGAATGGGGCAGTGAGCGACCGTCTGTCTTTTTCATAGCATCACTATAACACATTTTATTAATTTGTGTCGGGTAATCTTTTGCCGAAGTAGTAGTTCGCGAGATATTAAGATATTACTAAATTTCAATACCATACTTTTGTATGGAAATAAGATAATTTTCATATGTTATAATTTCTCGCTGAATTGTATCATCTGTATAAGATAAGACACCAGCGTATTGCATAATACACTTTAGTCGTTCTTATATCGCTTTTAGATGATATGTTTCTATGTTTTATCTTGTATATGCGATGAATATAGAAGTTGGAAGCGGTCTCAAAAATAAGGTAATTTTGTAGTTTGAACTCATGGCGAGTCATCAATCGCCTGAAATGATGCAGCCATGCGAATAACCGCTCAACCTTCCATCTTCGTTTATATCGTCTCAAAACTCGACCATCTTGTGTCGCTGCTTTCGACCGGTTGCGCTTATGGGGGGCGATCAGTTCTATCCCTTTCTCTGATAAGCGCTTATCCAGTGGGTCACTGTCGCAAGCCCGGTCTCCGATCACTCGTTTGGGCGGGCCGGATATGAATCCAGCAGCCAGTGTTGTTTCAACGAGCGTGACTTCATGGGGCGACGCACAACCGACGCTCATGGCGATAAGAAGACCCGTGCTGTCTGCCACCGCCATGAGCTTCGAACCCTTGCCCCGCTTAGTTTTCCCAACGCCACAACCCCTTTTTTAGCACTGGCAAACGTACCGTCCATGAAACATTCTTATACATCGATTTTCCCTCTATCGTATAGGTCTTGGGCTAATGTACACAATATCTTGGACAATGTGCCCTCCTCAACCCAGTGTTGGAATCGCCTATGACAAGTTGCTCTCTTGTCAATACGCGGAACTGGGCTCTAGTCGAGCCTTGTTCGACCTGCAGCACTGTCATGGTCGGAGCATAGCGAGAAGCTATTTGAAATCCATCGGTGACGCAGTGGGAGGCGTCGCTCAAGCGAAAGAACAGGCATGGACCTATGCCCCACCGCAATTAGACAAACCGGTTAAGAGCGTGAGTGTTGGCATAGATGGGACCTGTATGCTGTTGACTGAAGGCGGTTGGCGCGAGTCCATGGTGGGTACTATAAGTCTTCATGATCGCGAAGGGCAAAGACTGCATACCATTCAAATGGGGGCTACACCGGAGTATGGCAAGAAGAAGCTTTATGATCGATTTGATCAAGAGTTATCGAAGGTCAAGGAACGGTATCCCAAGGCAAGCTATGTTGCCATAGCTGATGGAGCGAGAAGCAATGGGTCTTATTTGAGGTCTAGAACTGACCGACAGTGGGTGGATTTTTGGCATGTTGTAGGTTATTTGGGCCAAGCCGCCGATGCGCTATTTTCAGGAAAAAGACAGGGTGTTGCACGTAAAGAGTGGCTTGACCAAGCGTGTCATCGACTTAAAAGCCAATCGGGTTCAGCGACCCGGCTTATACAATGAGCTAAAAGAGCACCTTGAGAGTGGGTCGTTTAAAAGGCCGATAAAGAGCGCTTCTTACTCAAGTTTCGGGGTTTAAACAGGATAAAAAATCGAATATAGGATGTTGATTTAGAAGAAAAAGGGCCTTGCGCGCGGTATAATATCAGCTTACATAACAAAACATTGATACCGCGGAAGACCCCCATGAATGGTGACACAAAAAATAACGCCCTTCCATCGTTAGTAGAAGAAGGGCACCTGCTAAAAATAGTCATTGTTTCGTGAGTGCAAGGAAGCACCGCGCGCACAACCGCAGTGTCTAGGTGATACCTGAGGATTCGAGCACGGCGCTGACGCCGCAATCGCGGAAAAAGTGCATTTTTAGCAGGTGCCCAGAAGTTCTCACCGATCCCAAACACTGCCTTGATAATCTGTTTGCAGATACTTGGAATGTGCTGAAGTTTAACCGACTGATTAAAGCAGCGAACTTTACCAAGCGAAGCGGAATTGAGATAACACAGACAGTATTTTTACTGTGAGTGTGGAAATGGCTCAAGGTCTCCTCGATTGCCCTGTTTTGCCGCAAAGCGTTGAGCTTATTCAGTGAAGCGAAAAAGGATGTGATGTACGACCTGTTAAAGCGCGAAGATATCGATTGGCGAGCGTTCAATTATCAGGTCGCCAAGGAAATCCACACCCGGCACAAAGTGAGTGATAGTGCATTGAATGTGTTCGTCCTGGATGATTCAATCAAAACTCGGCGGGGCAAAAAGATGGAGGGTGTTTCCCGTCACTTTGACCCCGCCAGCGGCAAACCTGTAATGGGTCATCAGGTATTGACCTTGGGTCTGGCAACAGAAGAGGTGTTTATGCCATTGGATTGACAGCGGTTTATCAGCCAGAGCAAGGCGCAAGCTTTGAATCATCCGCACCAGGCGGGTAGTGTGGCGCAGGCTCGTTATGTTGAAGCGAGTACGCACGATAAACTGTCAATGGCCCAGGCCATGATGGCGCGAGCGATAGCTAACGGTGTGCAGGCGCAGTCCTTGGTAGCGGATGCGTGGTTCGGTAGCAAACGCATGATTGATATGGCCTTTTCGCTAGGCGTTTGCGCCATCTTGCGGATGAACAAAGGCAAGCTCAAGTACCGAGCGGTGAGCGACAAGGGGAAGAAAGTTGAGTGGGGCGCGAAAGCGCTTTATGCCCAGGCGGTTAAAGGTCAATGGAGAAAAGTGCAAGGATGACCGTGGAAGACAGTATCGATGGAAGTGGAGTTGAATGTGTCGCAGGGCACGAGAAGTGAACCCGATTGGAGGCAGGTGAAGTTGTTGTTTGTGCGCGGTGTGAAGGGGCCGGGTGAAGGGGACGTTGGCAAAAAGGACTGGGCGCTATTTGTGACGACAGATGTGGGTCTTAGCGTCAGTAAGATGCTAGAAATCCATGCGTTGCGATGGGGGATAGAGGTTTACTTCAAGGAAGCGAAGCAGCATCTAGGGTTTGTGACAGAGCAGACAAGGACTTTTGTCTCGCACGTCGCTTCTATCCATTTGTGTGCGATTCGTTATTTGATGTTGGTTCATGCCAAGTTGACGACTCAAGAACTTCGCATTAGCGATGCAAGAGTCACTATACGAGATCAGCTCAATAGAGTGAGTTTTTTCGAACAATTGTGGGCGTTATTTCGAATGCTAATAGGTGAAACTTTACACGATATAGAAAAAGATCTTGGCTGTTCAGTGGCGACAGTTATGCAGAGTATTGAAGACCGTGTTAACGAATTTCTTGTTCAAAGCCTGCAATTGGACTCATTTACATTACGCATGGAAGATGGATAGATATATACAGGGCTGATTTAGACTATAGTAATTTCAACTCCGAAACTTGAGTTCTTATCGGTACCGCGCATAAAAGAACGATCCTAAAAGCTGCCTATAGCGCTGCACTTTTATCCTGATGTTGGCACAGACGGTAGTTCCACGCGTGTCCAAGCGCAATAGTCACTGCCCCTATGACCGTGAGGGTTTTTTCCCATATCTCGCCAAGCCTTTCATGCCCCCCAAAAGCCGCTATGCTCAGGATAAGCAATCCCATTCCGCCAATCGATAAGAGACGGTAGCGTTTATGCTTTCTGCAGCCCATCGTCAGGGCGTAGGCGCTGATTGGCAGCACAGCAGTCAGCATCCAAAGGTGGAATACTTCGTCAGCCAGTGGCAAGGCAACTATCGAGGGTAATAATACAGCAGCTAAGGGCATAGCCAGGCAATGGACTGCACACAATAGAGACAGGCATATTGCGGTTTTATCTGTAATGGTTTGTAGGTTATTCATATCTTATCTTCCTCTTTGTGATGCTACTTGCGATGTTAGGCTGCACTACTGATACAGCTATCGCAGAGACAGTTCATTTCCAACTGCGGGCTGAGCAAATGAAAACCTGCTTCTGCTACACTGTGTTGTAACTTGCTTATTATTGATTTACTTATATTAATCTCTTTAACCCGCTGGCATTGCCCGCATATCAAAAACTGCGCTACCTCGTGCGCGTGATCGCAGGTGATATGGGAGCAGGCAACATACTTGTTAGCCAGCTTAAGTTTGTGTACCAGGTGTTCATCCTGTAGAAAGCTTAAAATCCGATACACAGACATCGCCGGTATATTGTCGCCAAACGCATCTTTGCAGTAATCCACCAGCTCGTAGGCAGATAAAGCTTTTTCCGACTTCAATAACCCCGAAAGCACCTGCTTGCGCTTACTGGTAAGACGGGAACCATGCTCTTTGCAGTGCTGTTCCGCGCGCCCAATGATCTTCTGCACTCTATTCATGGACTTCCCCGTAGATAAATCGTGTTCGATTTGGCTGTCAGATCAGCAGAACCCTGACTGCTGTCAGTTACCCAAACGGCTTTCAGTGTTTCAATACCCGGAAAAAACTCGAAAAAGTTCAAAGCAATGGCTGCCAATCTAGAGCCCTGCTCGCAGTGAAACCGGTAATTGGCTGAAACTTCGCTGTGTGTTTCTTCGCTGTGTGTTTCATGGTCTGTATCGGCATGATCGGGTTGTTCATGGTGCCCATGTGCATCCTCTTCATGCTCGTCGTTTTCAGTGCCTAGCACAGCAGAAACGTCAATCTCCGACTCTGTTAATTCACAACGCGCTCCGATAAACGAAAACAATTGCTTGGACGATTCGAGCGTCCTTTTGGCTTCATCGATAATTCGTCGCTGGGCAGGTGTTGAAGCGCGGTGCTCAAAACCCACGATATTGGCGGCCGGAGATTCCAGATTCAGTTCAATATTGTCACCTTCTACCGCCAGTGTAATTTCCGCCAGTCCGTGCTGATGAGCCTCTTGCTGGATATGCCGCTCTCCATGATCGGATGGCCCGGCATTAAGATTCATAGATAGCAATACCGCTGCTATTGTTGCCATATACTCTTTACTCATTGATGTTTCTCCGAGTTTGAAACCATTGGATGCTCTGTTCCAATAAAATGTATTACCTGAATGACACCTGTTCAGGCAGTCTACGATGACGATCCCTTATCTTGTGTTGCGGAATACGGGTTTACGATTTCAGATACAGTGCTTTTCAAGCACTCGACGCCCCGGAGTGTAATGCCACACAACACCTGCAACCGCTGGTATGTTTTATCGAATCGTATCATAGATATGATATATCATATCATATCATATTATATTTGTCTGCAAGTGATCTACAGATTCCCCCGAAACTGAATACCTGAAGCGAATTAACGGATTGTTAAGAAACTGTCGGTAATCCGGACGCCGGGCGACCGCGGGTGGTTTCCCACCGGCGGTTCCTACAGATCCGGACGTGCGGAATGCCCGCATCCGGCTTCTCAGGCGATGGTGTCGCTGCACGTCGGTATATGCTGTGAACGATGCGTATCGGCGGGCGAGGATAGCGTTCAATCAGGCGGGCGAACTTCTCCCAGTCCATTCCTGAGTGCCAGCTTCGACGGTTCAGCCACTTGCGCCGCAACTGTCTCACCCCACGCTGAAATCGCGAGAGCGCTCGCGCGTTTCCCGGTACTCCCATAGCCCGGTGCTCCCATAGTAGGCGTAATGGCCCTTGAGCTTGTCGCTGAGCACCGCAGGCCGGTCCGCAACGCGCCCGTGACGGGCGGGGCCGGCACAACCACCGCCTGCTCTCGCGCAGCGCCCGCGTGAGACGCTCACGGGCCGTCTTGCGTTTCACTATCCAGCGCCCTTTCCGTGAGCGTCCCCAGTGGTGGGTGAACCCCAATCGTTGTAGGCTACGCGCGCGCTGCGAGCGCTTTCCTCTATTGCGTTGAGGACTGCGAAAGTCCACCCACTCGGTCTTATCCGAATGTAAGCGCAAACCGAAGCGAGCAAACCGCTTGCCCAGTATCGCCAGCATCCGCCTCGCATCCTCCTCATGCTCGAAGACCAACGCCGCGTCGTCGGCGAACCGGACCTCAAAGGCCCGGCCCCTGAGCCGTGGCTTGACCTCGTGTTCGAGCCATAGGTCACGCACCTCGTGCAGATATAGGTTGCTCAGCAACGGTGAGATCACCCCGCCCTGGGGCGTACCCCGTTCGGGATGGCTCACCTCACCCGCGTCCATGACCCCGGCGTTCAACCAATAGCCCATCGCGCGGCGTATCACTCCGGCGCGCCCCCGCTGGTCCAGAATGGCTCGAAGCCGGATTGCGGTTCGGCGTGGCGTCACCGTGCCGAGTCTGCCTGTCCGGCATCATCGTGACCACGCTGCTCGTTGGTACCATCTTGGTACCAACGGGAGTGTACGGATAACCCCGCTGATATCGGCGTTGGCCGAGGACGAAGAATCAGTCACTTACGTGTGCTTGTGCGGGTGTACGGCAACCGACTGATTACAGTGCGGATCAGTTCACATATTTCTCGCGAGTCGAAGCCATCTGGCGAAAGCTTCAAGCAGCGTGTTGTCGTCTACGTTCAAATCAACACCAACGAGAGAAGTGAACGGTCCGAAATCCGTAGCTTGGGAATAAAGGCGAGAGGACAAGGCCCGCAACGGAATCGCTTCCGTGTCTTTATCGATACCGTCATAGTTGACTGGACCAGAAATCTGGGCATAGCCGCCGTCATCAGGACCCTGCCACCGTTCACCACTGTCGCATCGTGCTTCCAACGCCTCGTGGACTTGGCAGACGAGAAGGGAGCGTAGAGGGGCGCAGTCGTAGTCTGATGATTCAGGGCAATGCCAGATTAAGGGTCAATCGTTCCAATGGACCCGTCGTCGGATAATGGAAGCACGCCTTGTTCCATAATGCCTTGCCACAGTTGCTCTCCGGCGTGTGCCCATGAATGCGGCTGGTGCCAGGGCATATCGGCATCGACTTCCCGGTCTTTCCGATATGCTCCGAGCGCAAGCCGCGCAGAGATTTGGTATAGCCAACCCGTCGAGTTCAACCGCCGCGCCGCAGCAGGGTAACGCTCTTTGTCGAACCACCGGGGGGCTTCAGTCGTTGTGTTTTCGCGTCTACGCCTTGTGGGCATGCGCGAGTCATTCCCCTGGAAGTGCTAACGCCTCAAAGTGACTCGCTGCTGCCGGATGCGTTTCGCGTTACTTCTTCGATGATGGCTACGACTTCTTCGGCAAAGTCCGGCATTACGCCGAGTACGCTCTCGTGGTGAAAATCCGTAAACGGGTGATCGAACAGTTCGGCGGGGTCCATCAGGCCGTTCACGACCAAATGCTCCACGATCACATCTATGAAGCGTATCTGGTCGGGCGATAGTGCTTTCTTGGCAAGGAACTCTGCGAACGCGGCTTTTGCCGCGTTACGGTCCAGCCCGACGATCTGACGAACGAGTTGGCCCAACGGCTGCCCGGTACCATAGATGTCGAAAAACGCCCTTCTCGACTCTCCGTTGCCGTCTCCGAAGATCAGGGTCTCCAGCTCAACAAGGGTATCTGCTGTAACCGGCTGGTTGTCCCGGAGGTCGCGGACGGCAGGGTGATCCGGATTCTCGCGAAGTAATCGTTCGACCTTGGCTCGGTAGTTGGCGAAATTCGGATCGGCGGCAACCAGCTTGTAGTCACCGGCCGGTTCACGGATTTCATCTACAAAATCGGTGTAGACATTGCCCTGGCGTGCCTGCCGGTCGATGAACCGGATGAGATCGCGAAGTTTCTTGCGGGCAGCTTCCAGCATTGGCAAGGTGACATCGGCCCACCATTCCTCGGTCTCTACCTGCTCGATAAGCTCCCTATGCCGAGCCACCATCGGGATTGACGTCTTTGACACCAGACCTTCGGCCAGTTCACGGACTTGCCGCTGGTATCTTTCGAATCCTGGGTCGGCCTCTACCATTGCGAGTTGCAGGTTGAGCATCAGCAAGTCGAAGCGCCTGGCGAATTCTTCGTCGGCTGAAGACTCTTGATAGTCGGTGGGTAAGCCCGAGACGTGCGCCACGATCTCGGCTTGATCACCGATGCTGAGCGTATCCCAACGGCGGCGGTCCGACCACCGCTCCACTTCTTGCCGCCGGGGTCGAACAAGGAAGTTGTCCACGTTCATCCCGGCAACAGCGGAATGCAGAGCGTCGAGAACGTCGCCATGCAGTTGCTTGGTCGCCTCGTCGTCCCGGTCTTGCAGGCGAATTGCCAGCTCCAAGCGTCGCTTGAACAGCTGCTGCGATACCGGTTCCGGCACTGATGTGCCCGCGCCTTCGGGGTTGACCTCAAAGTAATCCAGATTGGCGCAGAAATCGAAGACGAAGAACTCGGTCTTGTGCTGCCCTGGCCCGAACAGGTCAACACTGAGTCGGGTACCGCGTCCGAGCATCTGCCAGAATTTGACCTTCGAGCGGATGCGTTTGAAGAAGATCAGGTTGACGACCTCCGGCACGTCGATGCCGGTGTCCAACATATCCACACTGACGGCGATGTGGGGCGGCTTATCCTTGCCCTCGAAGGACTCGATCAGGGTGTCGGCGTACTTGATGCTGTGGCTGATGGTCTGGCAAAAGCTACTCGCATACTTCGGGTAGTTCGCGTCGAAGACCCCGGTGATGAATTCGGCATGGGCTTGGTTCTTCGCGAACACGATGGTCTTGCCGAGCCGGTCACCCCCGGCGACTTTGATGCCGTGATCCATCACCAAGGCCAGCACCTTCTCTACCGTGTTCCGGTTGAACAGCCACCGATTCAGCTCTTCGGGGTCAACCTCTTCGCGCATGGCACCGGTATCATCATCGAAGAATCCGGCTTCGCTCTCCCACGCCTCTTTCTCTTCATCGGTGAGTTCCGCGTACTTGATGCCTTCGCGCTGGAATTTCAGCGGCACCGACACGGCTTTTGGCGGCACTAGGTACTGATCAGCAACGGCTTGATCCAACTCGTAAGCGTAGGTGGGCACGTTGTCTTCGAGGTTGAATAGCCGGTAGGTGTTTCGGTCGATGTCCGCTTTAGGCGTCGCGGTGAGGCCCAGCAGTAGTGCGTCGAAGTATTCGAAGATCGCACCGAACTTCCGATACACGGAGCGATGCGCCTCGTCGATGATCACGAGGTCGAAGTAGTTGGTGCCGAACCGGCGCGTTTCGCCATCGCGCCGCTCGTCGATGAGCCGCATCATGGTGTGGTAGGTGCTGAACACCAGCCGGGTTTTGTCGCCTTCCTTCTCGTTGACGAGATTGGCGGCGGATGCGTGCGGTAGATGTGCCGCGAACGCTCGCTTGGCTTGGCTGACCAGTGCTGTGCGGTCGGCCAGAAACAGCACGCGGCGAACCCATCCTTGGCGCATCAGCAATTCCACGGCGGCGGCAGCGGTTCGCGTCTTTCCAGACCCTGTTGCCATCACCAGCAACGCTGCCCGCTGATGGTCCGTCTCGTAGCGTTCGGTCAAGCGCCGGATGGCTTCCTCCTGATAGTACCGGTCGATGATCTCGTGTTTGATGGGCGAGTGCTTCATGGACTTCCGGGCCGTGCGCCGGTTGACCATAAGGTTCATCTCGTCCTTGTTGGCAAAGCCCTGGACGGTCCGATGCGGGTAGAACAGGTCGTCCCACAGCATCGTTTCGTAGCCGTTGGTGAGGTAGATGACCGGCCTTCGGCCCGTCATCACCTCCAGGCAGTCTGCGTACAGCTTCGCCTGCTGCTGCCCGACCTTGGGGCTTACCGAAGTTTTCTTCGCCTCCACGATGGCGAGCGGGAGCTTGTCATCGCCCCACAGCACATAATCCACGTAGCCAGTGCCGGTAGTGCTTGGTGGTATCGGCATGCCGGTGACTTCGTACTCGCGCACGCTCGGCGCTTCCGGCTCCCATCCGGCTTCTCGCAACAGCACGTCGATGATGAGTGTACGGGTCTCGGTTTCGCTCTTCGTGTAGTCCGGCTTGGACGACTCCAAGTACTCAGCCATCCGTGCTTCGTTCGCTGCCTTGATGTCAGCAATCTCGGCTTGGAGCTTTGTCAGTTCCTCGTCGCGATTGGCGAGCTTGCTTACGGCCTTGGCGTGAGCGGCATCCTTCGAGTGCAGTTGCTCTTCGAGCGCTTTCAGTTGTGCTGCGTTGGCATCCTTGCCGGTGTCGTCACCGGACGGCAGCAGGGACTCGTCAAACGGTGGGATGGAAACCGCATCACGGCTGTATTGGCGTACCAGCCAACCGAGTACGCGATGCAGCGCCTTGACGAGTTGGACGCCATCATGAGGTCGCAACTTCGCGTTGGAGTGGACGGCTTGGTTGCCGACTTTCTGAATGAGCCGCATCTGCCTAAACAGCCCAGGTGTGACCATCTTCTGGAAATCTGGTGCGTGCAGCAGCGCACCCAGGTTCGACTGGTATGGTGCCCGGAGGCTGCGATCATGCTCGTAGATCCATTCGACCGCGAGTTCGAGTGTGCGGCGGGCGTAGAAGGCAGACGTGCGAGGTCGGGCGAACGCCGTGCCTTCTGACTCCTGAGCGTCGGCAGCTAGGTTTGCCCAATTCAGACCAAGAAAGTCGAAGTTCGATGCCACAAGTTATGCAGCCGAGCCGAAGTGAGTTGCACCGCCGGATGCAAACAAACACGATGACAATGATTCAAAGAGCGTGCCCATGCGGCCTAGTTGCACTGTCTGCCTCATCCTTTCCTTTGCGGTAGATCTGGCGATTGCCACGAATTTCTCTTGAAGACCAATGGGAGGAACCAGCATGCGGAGCGCCTGCACGTCCCCTTGATTTATGCTCGACTGGTTCACCGCATCCTTACATGCCCTCAAAACTTGGTCTTTTACGTACTGACTTGTGAGGAATTCCGTTGCAAATCTCGGCAGCACACGCGACGTATCCAAGCGAATGCGAATCATGTTCGACTCGAAGACAACTGGTTCAACAAGCTCAGGTACAAGAGCGCACTTGCCCAGATGACTCCGGCTGTTTACGCGATTGACAACAACGTCAGATGGTAGGAGTCCGTATGTCTCAATCTCCTTGGCGCTCGCTCGAACTCTCTTTAGCGAATCAAGATCATGAACAGAACCGGCATCAAAGCCATCTATTCGCAATATTCGAACACCTGTGCCGTACTCTTGCGATGGTTTGTAAAGACCGTTCTGTGGCTGCACCAAGAGTAGGTTGCCAAGTGCAACGGAGTCCCAACCTTTCGGGTTGTAGAATGGGTCACCGAACATGTCCAGAAACACCGACCGAAGAAAGGTCTCGGTCAGCCCTATGGCTTGCTGGCGCTTTCGACGGATGGCGTCGGCCTTGTCCAGGATGGCGGCGATGCGGCGTTGTTCCTTGAGTGGTGGGAGGGGAAGTGTGGAGTCCTTGATGATGGTATCGCTTACCGCTGGATAGCTCTGCCCGGTAGCCAAACGCGTCATCTCCCGGACAAACTGTGGTGTTCGCACCCAATGGTAGAGGTAGGTACTGTCGAGCCTTCCTGGAACTGGTCTTAACACACAGAAGCCCGTTGACGCAGTGGCACCATCGAGGCTGTTTGGGAGTAGCGCCACCGCGTTCAAGTTTGGTCTTACCGTCGAAACGAGAACGTCACCACACTGGACAAGCTGGCGAGCGCGGCTCGGCGCGACGGAACAGTCAATCTGCTGTGGCGCGGTGACCGCCTTCTTCTCCTGAGACACCGATGCTATATTGATGTACGTGAATTCACCGTGCCCATTCGACTTTGGGTCCCACGTCGCTGCCTTGGACACGACAGTGCCGATGGGAACGGACTCAACCGTGGTCATGCCCCAACAAGCTCCCTCAGTTGTCTGAGGTCACACTGAATCTCAGCCTCCAGCGCTTCCAATTGGTTCAGAATCGCCGCTGGCGGGTCATACTCGACCTCTTCATACTGGACCTCCTTGTATCGGTTGATGGACAGATCGTATTTGTTCTCAGCGATTTCACGCTTCGGAACCACGAAAGCCTTCTGGCTCTTGTCGCTGAAATCGCCATCACCAGCTCTCCATTGCCGGTACCTCGCCGCTATGTCAGGTAGGTCATTCGCATCCACCGGGTCGCGCTTGTCGTCCAAGCTGTAACCATCCGCCTGCATGTCGTAGAAGAACACATCGTCAGTACCACCCGAATCCGTTCTCGTGAACATCAGCACTGCCGTGGACACCCCAGCGTAGGGTTTGAACACCCCAGACGGCATCGAGATCACGGCATCCAGTTTCTGGTTCTCCACCAGCTCTTCCCGGATCGCTTTGTGAGCTTTACTTGACCCGAAAAGGACACCATCCGGCACGATGCATGCGCACCGGCCACCCGGTTTCAACTGTTTCAAGAACAGCCCAACGAATAGCAGTTCGGTCTTCTTGGTCTTGGATAACTGGAGCAGATCACTGGCCGTCTCGTCGTAATTCAGCGATCCCTTGAATGGCGGATTCGCCAGGATCAGCGAGTAAGCCTCACGGTTGGTACCGTTCTCGCCCGAGAGTGCATCCACGCCACGGATGTCGGGATCTTCGACCCCGTGCAAAGTCATGTTCATCGCGCCGATGCGGAGCATCGATGCGTCGAAGTCCGAACCATGAAACATGCCGCGATGGTAGTGGTCTGTGTTTTCCTTGATGTGGAACAGCTCGGCGTCATGGTCCCGAAGGTACTCGCCAGCAGCCACGAGGAAGCCGCATGTGCCGCAGGCGGGATCGCTGATGGTGTCGGTGCGGGTCGGCTCCACCAACTCCACCATCATCTGGATGATGTGGCGTGGCGTGCGGAACTGACCATTGCGACCTTCGACGGCGAGCTTGCCGAGCATGTACTCGTAGACATCGCCCTTGGTGTCCCTGTCCTCCATCGGCAGGTCGTCCAGCATATGGACCACCCGGTCGAGCAGCGATGGCGTTGGGATGACGAACACAGCGTCCTTCATGAACCGGCTGAACGCGGTCTCGCGCCCGTCATGGAAATCCTTGATGAGCGGGAAGACCTCATCGCGGAACTGCTCGAACATGGCCTGCGGCGCTTCGTCCTTGAAGCGTGACCAGCGCAATTGCTGCTGGTCCGCAGTGAACACAGGTTCGTCGATGGAGCGTTTCAGCAGGTTCGCCTTGGCCTCGCGGGCCGTGTGCAGCTCGTCCAGCCGTTTGGCGAACAGGAGGTACGACATCTGCTCGATGACGGTCAGGCTGTTGGTGATGCCACCCGACCAGAATGCGTTCTAAATGGCATCGACCTGCGACTTGATTGCTCCTGTTATCACAATGTTTCCCCGACTTATCGTGTGATCGATTGACTAGCGGGCCGACGTGCACCGCCGCCGGCGGGTATCGTGGCTATAGCACCGCTAATCCCTGACCGCCGCTCCGCCCGTCCTGACCCACATATCGATTTCGTCCTTGCGGAATTTCCACAGGCGGCCAACCTTGTGGGCGGGCATGTTCTTGCGCTCGATCCACTTGTACAGCGTGTCCCGCTTCACCCCGAGATAGTCGGCGATCTCGGCCACCGACAGCCATCGGTCTTCGGCTGCTTGCATGTGCGCGACACCCAATTAGAACCTGGGCCTTATCCTGCGCCGCCTGAGCGATGCTTGTCCAATAAAATGGTATAGATCGGGGTCGGTTCGGATCCGGCACGAACACGATGCACGTGCGGACCGGCGGCTGGTCCCGGCTCTGCCCGCCCCTGGGGAAACGCGCATGAACAACAAGGCTGCGGTGTACCTGCGGTCGAGCAAAGACCGCTCGGACCTGTCGATCTCGGTCCAACGGCACGAGTTGCGGGAGTTCGCTCAGCGTCGTGGGTGGGTCATCGTCATGGGTGGGTCATCGTCGTTGAGTACGCGGATGCGGTTGAGTCCGCCAAGGACGAAGACCGGCCCGACTTCCAGCGGCTTCTCTACGGCCCGACCCGCCCGGACCGCGCCTGGAGCCTGCGGTTGGCCGTGGATACCAGCCGCCTGTCCAAAGACCCGCACTTCGCCCAGGTCTGCAAGCATCAGCTCGCTGAGCGCGGGGGCGAGATTCACTATTCGAAGCTGCCATCGAACGGCTCGGCCATGGACAAGCTGTTCGAGTCCATCATGGAGGCAATGGACCCGTTCCATTCGTTGATGTCGCGGGAAAAGGGATGTCGCGGGAAAAAGGTCTCCAGGGCATGGCCGAGAACGCCCGCAACGGATTTCGAGTTGGCGGGCGAGCACCGCGAGGTTACCGGATTCGTCACGTCGAGACGGGAAGCTACCGAGAAGGTAAGCCGGTTCTGAAGTCGGTTCCGGAAACCAACGAGGACGCGCACGCCGTTGGCAGGTATTCGCGTGGTCGGGCACAAGGCCGCTCCCGAACATGCTGGGTCGAAGAACTCGGTATCACATGGCCAAAATCCAGCTTGAACGACATGGAGTGGCAGGCGCTAATGTATGCCGGGTTCACGGTTTGGAACGTCAACAACGAACGGCTACGCGACGGCTACAAGACGGGCACCAAGCGCCGGCCACGCGGCGAGTGGCAGGTGCCGCCGGAAACCACGCACGAGGCCCTTATCACCCTGGATGAAGCCGAGGTCATTCTCCAGCGGCTCCAAGGCAGTACGCATTCGAAGGCTCGGCGCACCCCCGCGACTTACCTTCTGACCAGCCTGCTGAAGGGGCCGGACGGCGAACCATGGTACGGGGATCGGCGCAAGCACTACCGAACGAAGCCGGACGGTGGCAAAAGCTACTGGATCAGCAAGGATGTGGTGGAGAACACCATCGTGCGCCGGGTCGTTAAGGACTTGCAGTCGCCCTCGTTCGCCGGTGCCTTGATTCAACAGGCCCTAAAGACCTATCAGCCACCTGATCGCGATCCAGCCGGACCCCTTCGGCGGCAGGAGGCCGAGGTCGTTGCGCGTATGGACCGTTATCTGGAGCTTGCTTGCGGCCTGCAAGACCCGACCCCAGCAAGACCCGACACCAGCGCTGGAGAAGGTGGACGAACTGCAACAGACCCGACGCGGCCTGCAACAGGACATCCAGAACTGCGAATCCGAGTATGCGGCAGCACGAGCGCTGGCAAAGATCACCGATGGTCAGATTGAGCGCTTGCTACGACACACCGGGCGACAGATCCGCGAAGGTCGGGGGGAGCGCTTGAAAGACTTCATTCAGCAACCCATCGAGAAGGTCGAGTTCGACCCCATCAGCGGAGGGTGCCGCATCGAGTACGCCACCGGTATCGACCGTCACAACATGACCGGTGACGCGGATGAAAAGCTTGATTTGGCCGGGCTGGCCCCGATGGACACCGGGCACCGGAATAATGATGGCGTCCCCAGGGGGAGTCGCACCCCTGCTGTCGATACCAAGCATTTTCCGGTGTTCTCCCAACTCCGCAGGCCGTATTAGCTAACTGCCCGCCTAATTGAGATCACCCGATTGAGATCACCCGATTGAGACCACCTAGTTGAGACCACCTAGTTGAGATCGGTGGCGTGTGCCCGCAACAACGCAAGCGGCACGATCTCGAGCGCCCGTTGATGCGTGCCGGTTAGATACACCCGTGGCGGTTTGCCGGCTTCGTACGCCTCCAGCCAGCGGGCCGCGCACAAGCACCAGCGGTCGCCCGGCCGGAGTCCGGCGAAGCCGAATTCGGGGCGCGGGGTGCTCAGATCATTGCCCTTGGCCTTGGAGAATTCCAAAAACGCTGCCGTCATCTGGGCGCACACGGTATGCGAGCCCAGATCATCGTCGCTGGTGTTGCAGCAGCCGTCGCGGAAAAATCCGGTCATGGGCGCTGCGCTGCAAAGGACTAGGGTTTCACCCAAAACGTTGATCGATGTGTTCATAGCGGTATAACGGTTACTCGCCCACCAGGGTAAAGGTCGCGTCCATGGCTTGCAGCCGGGTTGGGATCACCGCCTGGTATGCCGGTGAGTCGTACCAACCTTGCGCCGCCGCTTTGCTGGGAAACTTGAGCACCACCATCATGTTGCCGGCGGATTCGCCAGCCAGTACTCGGTAGGGTCCGCGGCTCACCACCTCGCCGCCGTGATCTTTGACCCCACGATCTTTGACAGTGGAGCCGGCGCCAGCGTCGTACTCTTTCATCTTGTCCGCGTCATTGATGGTCGCGTGAACAATAAAATATACAGCCATTTCATAGCCTCTCTTGGATTCAATGCCGGTTAATCCTTCAATGTCGGTTAATCCGCGATGCGCACCTGCACGGTGCCTAGGCGGGTGAACGCTACCTCGGCGTGATCGCCAGGCGCAACGGCAATGCTGGCAATAATAGAGCCGGTCATCAGCACCATGCCGGCGCGCAAACCGAGTCCGAGTTCAGCCAGCTTGTTGGCCATGAACGCCACCGAGTTGAGCGGATCGCCCAAGACCTCGATGCCGGTACCGGAGCCGGCGGGCACGCCGTTGACCCGCAGGCTCATGCCCTCTACCCGCAGATCGATGCCGGCGGGCGGCGTGAGCGGCCGGCCTAGGACAATGCCGCCGTTGAAAGTGTTGCACACCACGCTGCCTATCAGTGTATGGCCGACGGCGTCGGCGGCGCGGTAGTCGCCCAGTTCTATGGCCGGCAGATAACCGGCGCTAGCGCTCAATGCTTGTACGGCATCGACGCCGGGGCCTTGCAGCTCGGCGCCTAGAACGACGGCGATTTCCGGCTCCAAGGTGGCGCGCAAGAATCCTTTGCCGCAGAGCGACACCGGTTCATCTTCCGGGAACACTTTGGAGGCTAGCAGAGTGCCTAGCAGCGGTTCCGGCACCCCGATCTGCGCGCGCATGGCGGCGCTCGTCAAAGCCGCTTTGTAGCCGGCGATGCGATCACCGCGCGCCACCCTAGCGGCCATGATGCCGGCTTGCAGCCGGTACGCTTGCAGGGGCGTGATATCGGGTTTGCGCTGGCGTATATCGGGCACCAGCGCGGGCGCATTCAAGGCCTCGTCAAACCACGGTATCAGTTGCTCCAACCCGTCCAAGCCGGCCCCCTATTCACATTCTTTGCCCGATCGCGGGACATAATGACCCGCTATGCACATCCGCACCAAGCTCTTTGTCATTTTTGTGTTGCCGGCCCCGGCAACAGGGGCGGTGATGCTCGGGTTTGCCCACTGGTGCATAGAGCGCGGCTTGGTGGCGTTCGCCGGGCGCCGGCAACCTGCCGAGATCACCGCATCGTGTCCGCTCGCACCATCGGCAGCCACATCAAAAAATTGCGGCGCCAGTTAGGTCAACGGCCGCCCGGTAGGGATCTCGTTCATTCGGTGTACGGTGTTGGCTACCGCTACGGGGAATAATTGTCACGATCGTTGCACATTGTGTGCGTGATGCTTGCGCAAGAGGATGGCAAGATAACCCTATCCACAACAGCAACACGATGAACGCACCATGCAACACACACTGATCGCTTGGCTCCTCGGTATCCTCTGCGCCACCGCTTTTGTGGGTAACGCCAGCGCCGGTCCCGAGCGGGCAGAGGGGCGTGCCGCCCGGTACGTGGAGCGCATGGCCGAGCGGCTTGATCTCAGCAACGAGCAGCGGGCGCAGCTCGATACCATCGTGCGTGAGCAAGGTGACAAGCGCCGCGCGCTTCGCGAGGAATCGCAAGCGCGCATCGAGGGTATTTTGACGGCGCAACAACGCGAGCAATGGGCGCGCTCGCGTGAGGCGCGTAAGGCGGCCCGTAAAGCACGCCGCGAGGCGCGCCGGGCCAATGATCAAACTCAATAGCTGGGGCTTTAAGCAAACTCAATAGCTGGGGCTTTAAGCAAAATGGGCCTACTCAAAATGGGCCTGCTCAAAACGCGCCTGCTCAAAACGGGGGGCGTGTTGCTCGAACCAGGCTTTGAGCAAGACCAAAGCCGGGTGCGCCAAGCGACCTCGCAGTAGCCCGAGTACCTGCGGGATATGCCGCAGATACACGCGCTTAGCGTCGCGCTCGTGCAGCCTGATGAACAAGCCGCCCACCTTGGCATGGCGCTGCGCTCCCAGAACGGCACACCAATCGCGGATCAGCGCCGCGTCCATCTGCGGGAAAGCCCGGCAGTAGCGGTCGATGAGGGCGCTGCGCAAGGAGGCCGGGATTGCCCGTCTGGCATCTTCGACCAGTGACACCAAGTCGTAAGCCACCGGCCCGATGAGCGCGTCTTGAAAGTCGAGCAGGCCGCAGCGCCGTACCCCTGACCGAGCAGCTAGCAGCATCAGGTTATCGACGTGATAGTCCCTTAACACCAATGACACCGGCGCGGGTGGCATGGAGGCGAAGGTCCGGGTCCAGGCGCCGATGTAGGCGTCGCGTGCCGCAGGCGTACAGGGTTCACCGTAATACGCTGGCACGAACCAGTCGGGAAACAACAACGCTTCCTCGCACAATATCTCGACGCTGTAATCGGGTACGGCGATGTCGGCGGCGGCGGCGCACTGGTGCAGGTGAATGATGGTATCCACCGCCGCCTCCATTAACCGGGTTTCATCGCCGCCGTCACGTAACAACTGGGTGAACGTAGCTTGGCCAAAATCCTCTAGCAGCAAGAATCCGTTGGCTTCGTCCGCCGCCCATATCCGTGGCGTGCTGAGGCCAAGCTTCGCCAAGTGCCGCGCGATCAGTACGAACGGCCTGACGTCCTCTTGGTCCGGCGGCGCATCCATGATGAGGCAGCTTTCTCGGTCCCGCTGAAGACGAAAATAGCGCCTGAAGGAGGCGTCGGCGGGCAATGCGGTGGCGGTGGCGCCAGACCAGCCCGCCGTTGCCGCGAAAGCCTCTCTCATCTGCTCGCGTGGGGTCGCCATAACCGCGCGGATGTGGTCCTGTTCGGGTTTAACGCCGTGGTAAAAAGCGGCGCAATCCTACACCAACGCGATGAAGCATGAGGATACAATGGCGCCATGCGCATCGGCATCGACCTAGGCGGAACCAAAATCGAGGCGATCGCCCTGGATGAGGCGGGGACTGTCGTGAAACGCCGCCGCGTGCCAACGCCAAAGCACGATTATCCGGCAACGCTGGGCGCCATCGTTAACCTGGTACGTGCCTTCGAGGCTGAATTAGCGATGAGCGCCACCGTAGGTGTGGGTATTCCCGGATCCTTGTCACCCCGCTCCGGCTTGATGGTTAACGCCAATTCCACCTGGTGCAACGGACAGCGTTTCGACGCCGATTTGAGCGCTATCCTGGAGCGGGAAATACGGGTCATGAATGACGCCAATTGCCTGGCGGTGTCCGAGGCGGTGGACGGCGCCGCGGCTGGCGAGGCCGTCGTTTTCGCCGTCATACTGGGTACCGGTGTGGGCGGCGGCATCGCCATCAACGGCCGGGCGCTCGTCGGCCGGCACGCCATCGCGGGTGAGTGGGGCCACAATCCTCTGCCCTGGCCGGAGGCGGACGAAATCCCCGGGCCGCCCTGTTTTTGCGGCCGGCACGGCTGCATAGAAACCTTCTTGTCGGGGCCGGGGTTTGTCCGGCTATTCGACGTGGAGGCGGACGGTGCCTTGACCCCTCAGGCGCTCGCCGCGCAGGCGCAGGCCGGTGACCGCGCCGCCTCGGCGGCTTGGGCACGGTACTGCGGCCGCTTGGCGCGGGCGCTGGCCCATGTCATCAATATTTTGGACCCGGACGTCATCGTATTGGGCGGCGGCTTGTCGAATGTGAGTTTCATCTACCAATCCGTTCCCGGGTTGCTCCATCAATACGTCTTCACCGAACGTTGCACCACCCCCCTGCGCCAGGCCCTGCACGGCGACTCAAGCGGCGTACGGGGCGCCGCGTGGCTGTGGTGATCGCCGGTCTTATCTACCTTTAGGGAATCGTGATGAGCATCGAATATCTCAAGCAAGCCACCAAAACCCCGGCCACCGGGGAGGACGGCACCCGCGAGCGGGTAGCGGCCATGCTCCAGGACCTCGAGGCCGGCGGCGAGGCCAAGGCGCGGCAATACGCCGAGGCGTTGGACCACTGGACCGGCGCCATCATCGTCCGCCAAGAAGCCATTGCCGAGGCCGGCCAAGCGCTCGGTCAACAGCTCAAGGACGATATCCGGTTCGCCCACGAGCAGGTCAGGACCTTCGCCGAAGCGCAGCGCGCCAGCACCCAGGAATTCGTCACCGAATTGCCGACCGGAGTCACCGCCGGCCAGCGCTTGATCCCGGTACACACCGCCGGCTGCTACATCCCGGGCGGGCGCTACGCGCACATCGCATCCGCGCTCATGAGCGTCACCACGGCGCGGGTCGCCGGGGTCAAACAGGTGATCGCCTGCTCACCGGCGCGCGGCGCTAGCGGTGGGGTGCATCCGGCTATTCTGTACACCGCCGACTTGGCCGGCGCCGACACCATCCTGGCCTTAGGTGGCGTCCAAGGTATCGCCGCCCTCGCCTTCGGGCTCTTTAGCGGTCACCCGGCGGATATTTTAGTGGGGCCGGGTAACCGCTTCGTGGCCGAAGCCAAGCGCATTCTTTTTGGCCGCGTGGGCATCGACCTGTTCGCCGGCCCCACCGAGATCGCCGTTATCGCCGATCAGAGCGCCGATCCGGAGTTGGTGGCCAGCGATCTGGTCGGCCAGGCGGAACACGGCCCGGACTCTCCCGCCTGGTTGATCACCACATCGGGTGAGTTGGCGAAGCGGGTGATCGAACGGGTACCCCACTACATAGAGCGGCTGGAAGAGCCCAACCGCGGTGCGGCGCGCGATGCCTGGCGCGACTATGGCGAAGTGGTGTGGGTGGACACGCGCGAGGAGGCGGTGAGCTTGAGCGACGGTTATGCGCCGGAGCACTTGGAAGTGCACGCCGAGGACTTGGATTGGTGGTTAGAGCACCTGAGCAACTACGGCTCGCTGTTCCTAGGGGAGGAAACCAGTGTCACCTACGGTGATAAATCGTCGGGGCCCAACCACATTTTGCCGACCAAGGGCGCAGCCCGCTATACCGGCGGGCTCAGTGTCGCCAAATTCACCAAGACCGTGACCTGGCAGCGCATGAGCCGCGATGCCAACCGCACCGTCGGTACTGTCAGCGCCAGGATCGCGCGCGCTGAAGGCATGCACGGCCACGCTTATGCCGGCGATGACCGCTTGGCCAAGTATTTTCCCGCCGACCGCTTCACGCTTGAAGCTTAAACTCACCGGCATGGATTTCACCGTTGCCCTGATGGCCGGATTAGCCGGCGCTGTGCTGGCCGCCGTGCTGGTTGCTTTGCTAGTCACATGGCTGAACCGGCGCTCAGCGCCCGATCCGGGCGCGGCCCTGACCGAACGCATTCAGCAACTGGAGCACGCTTGCAGCCAAGAGCGGGCGCGGGCCGATGGCGAAACGCAATCGCGCAGCGCCGCTGAACAGGAGGTCGCACGCCTTGAAGAGGCGGGTAACCATTTACGCGCCCGCGCATCGGAACTGGAAGAATCCATAGACAAGAGCAATACGCGCTTAGCCGAGGCGCAGGCAGAACTGCGTGCCCTGCACAGCACAAACGAACGGCTGCGCGCCGAAGCGGCCAAGGAGCGGGAGTTCTCCGCCAAGCGCATCGCGGATTTGGAACAAAGCCGTGAAGCGATGAAAAAGGAGTTTCGCGTTCTGGCCCAGGATGTGATGGAGCAACAAGGCGCATCGTTCAAGCAGCAAAACCGCGAGCAAATTGAAGGGCTGCTCAATCCGTTGCGCACCCGCATCGTCGAATTCCAGCAGGGCTTGGAACTGTCGCAACGGCAAGCGGCGCAAGCGCGGGCCAGCCTGGCCAAGCAAATCGAGATGCTCGGCGCCCGCTCCCAAGCCATGTCGCAGGAAACGGAGAATCTAACGCGGGCGCTCAAGGGACAAACCCATGTCCAGGGAGCATGGGGCGAATTGGTATTGACCACGATTCTGGAGAAATCGGGACTGCGCGAAGGCGATGAATTCGTCAGCCAAGAGACCGTGGCGGACAGTGAAGGCAAGCGGCTGCGGCCCGATGTCGTCGTCAATCTGCCCAATGGCCACCGCATCGTCGTTGATGCCAAGGTGTCGCTGGCCGCTTTCGAGCGCTGGGTCAATGCTGAGGGCGATGAGGACACCCGGACCAAGTCGCTACGCGCCCATTTGGAATCGGTACGCCATCACATCAGTGAATTGTCCGGTAAAAGCTACGCGCAAGCGATCGGCGCGGCGCCCGATTACGTCATTATGTTCGTACCCATCGAAGGCGCGCTGGCGGCGGCGCTCAATGCCGATCCGCAAATCACCTCTTTTGCTCTGGAGCGCAATGTCACGATCGCCTCACCGACCAATCTGATGACGCTGCTGCGTACGGTGGCCAACCTATGGCAAGTGGAGCGGCGCGACCGCAACGCGCAGGCCATCGCCGAGCGGGCAGGAAAACTCTACGACAAATTCGCCGGCTTCGTGGCCGATTTGGAGAATATCGGTATACGCATGAGCCAAGCCGCTAAAGCCCACGACCAGGCCATGTCGAAATTGACCACAGGGAGCGGCAATCTGGTGCGGCAAGTGGAGCTGTTGCGGGATTTGGGTGCGAAGAATCAAAAATCTTTAAGTGCAGAACTCGTCGATAAAGCGCAAGCCGGTGTCTCCACACCGCCCGTGCCGAAGCCAGACCCGCTGATCATGGCCGACGAAAAGAGCGCCCCGCCGAAGTCGGCTTAAATCAGCTTAAAACGAAGCTCCGTCTAAGAGGCCGCACAGCCTTTTGTCAATCGCTCTCCCCGTTAATCGCTCCCCCCATTAATAGAAGCATCAGTAATCGAAGCACTCGGTCTGGTTACGCCCCGCCGTTTTGGCCGAATAGAGCGCGTCATCCGCTCAGTGCCGTAAAGTTCCGCAGGATAACTACCCACTCGCCTTAGAAATTCTCGCAGGTGTGTAGCGCCTCCAAGAGCGTAGCCTATGCGCGCGCTTGAAGCGTCACCTAAGCGCAGGCTACACGGCTACCTTCAGCTCTCAGCGGGAATCAAATGACAGGGCAAAATGCCGCCCAATGCATCAGTTTTGTGCTACTGCCAGGCTTTACCATGCTGGATCTGGCGGCGGCGCTCGAGACACTGCGTGAAGCGAACAGCAATCTGGGCTGGACCGCCTATCAATGGCAAACCTTGTCATGCACCGGATCAGCGGTGGCGGCCAGTAACGGCGTGTTGGTGCCGGTGGACAACACTATCGAAGCCAATGGGCCTCGAACCAATAACAATAAAACCAACAGAGATAAACACAGAGATAAACATTGGGTCTTCGTGTGCGCCGATGCGGATCTAGCCGATGCGGACCTGAATGCCGTGGTGCCTGCGCGTTTACTGCTGTGGTTACAAAAACTAGACCGGACCGGCGCCCGGTTAGGCGCCATCGGTGGCGGTACTTTCGTGTTGGCTAAAGCCGACATCATCCGCGGCCGGCGCTGCACCATTCATTGGCAATCCGCCCCCTGGCTATGCGAACACTATCCGGGCATCAATCCCAACCGCCGTGTATTCGAGATCGACCGTGGCCTCTACACCTGCTCGGGCGGTACCGCCGTGACCGATCTCTTCGTACGTCTCATCGCGGAGCGGCACGGCTGGGAGATCACTGAAGGTCTCTCGGCACAGTTTCAACTAGAGCGCGTGCGCACCCATGATGACGAACAGCGCTCCGTGCCGCTAGCGCAGTTGAGCGCCCGGCCACGCAAACTGCAAAGCGCCATCCGCGAAATGGAGGGAACCCTGGAGATGCCGGTATCGCCGGAGGCCATCGCCCATCGCGTGGGTGTGACCACGCGGCACTTACAGCGGCTTTTCAGGGCCCATACCGGTATCTCGCCGGCACGCTTTTACATGGATTTACGGCTGCGTCAGGCACGGCTGCTGCTGCAACAAACACGTATGCCCGTGTTGGAGGTGGCGGTCGCTGTAGGCTTTAGCTCCCACTCTCATTTCTCCAAACGCTACCGCGAGCGCTATGGCCGCACTCCGCAACAAGAACGGGCGGCGCGGCGCAAGATGGCTGACACGGGGTTTTCCAAGCTCGTATTCGCCTGACAGCGCTCCGGCTACAGCCGCTTCGCCGGCATGCACACAGCCGGAGCTTTGCGTACGATGCGCCCCTGTATTGGCGCCTTAGCACTGGGCGCCTTACCATTGGGGGGACTTACCATTGGGGCGCCTTAGCACCGGGGGACTTGAGTAGTGAGCGATCCCATCGCCTTGGATCCGGATCTGACCACCTTCCACCGCTACCTAGAAGAAGCTGAGCGAATCGCTATTTTCACCGGGGCGGGTATCAGTACCGAATCCGGTATTCCGGACTTCAGGAGCCCGGGCGGTATTTGGTCTAAAACAACGCCGGTCTATTTCGACGATTTCATCAGCTCCGAGGAGGCGCGGCGCCGGGCTTGGAGGCAAAAAATAGAGTCGGACAAAACCATGTCGGTGGCTGCACCCAACCGGGGCCATGTGGCCGTGGCCCGCTTGGTGGAAATGGGCCAGGCCAGCGAGGTCATCACTCAGAATGTAGACGGTCTGCATCAACGCGCCGGCGTGCCTGACGACAAAGTCATCGAACTACACGGCAACAGCACCTACGCCAAATGTTTGAGTTGCGCGAAGCGCTACGAATTGGCCCCGATATTCGAAGCATTTGCCCGTGACGGCACCTTACCCGTATGTACCGCCTGTGACGGCTTGGTGAAAACCGCGACCATCTCCTTCGGGCAGAGCATGCCGCAAGATGAAATGGCGCGGGCGGAGAAAGCGAGCGGCGAATGCGACTTGTTTATCGCCATCGGCTCCTCTTTGGTGGTATATCCAGCAGCCGGATTTCCCGTCTATGCCAAGCAGCGGGGCGCGCGGCTGGTCATTCTCAACCGCGATCCCACGGATCTGGACGGTCATGCTGATCTGGTGCTCAACCGGGAGATCGGTCCTACGTTATCGGCAGCAGTCGGCTTGGAGGTGCATTAGCTCGTTATGGGCAACTCTAACAATAGTCATTTAACAATAGTCATTGTTTCGTGAGTGCAAGGAAGCACCGCGCGCACAACCGCAGTGTATAGGTCATAGCAGTGTATAGGTCATACCTGAGGATTCGAGCACGGCGCTGACGCCGCAATCGCGGAAACAGTGCATTGTTAGAGGTGCCCTTATGTCTACGCCCACACTCCCATTACCAGTAGCCGACTACGCTCCCCACGCCGATGGGCCGCTCGCCGGCGTGCGCGTGCTCGATCTGTCCCGCTTGGTGTCCGGCAATATGCTGACGCATCAACTGGCCGACTTCGGCGCCGAGGTCATCAAGGTCGAGCGCCCCGGCGTGGGCGATGATCTGCGCAATTGGCGCACCGACGGCGTTGAAGTTCATTTCAAGCACTACTGCCGCAATAAAAAAAGCATCACCTTGGATCTGCGCCAAAGCCGGGGCCGTGAGCTGCTGTTGGACTTAGTGGCCACGGCGCAGGTGCTGGTGGAGAATTTCAGGCCCGGCACCCTGGAGCAGTGGGGCTTGGGACCCGATGAGCTACACGCGCGCAATCCGGCGTTGATCGTGACCCGGATCTCCGGTTGGGGCCAAACCGGCAGCAAAGCGGGCGATCCGGGTTATGGCAGCCTGATCGAGGCCCGCTCCGGTTTTGCCGCCATGAACGGTTTCGGCGATCGCCCGCCTGTCCTGCCGCCATTGGCATTGGCCGACATGGTGGCCGGTCTGCAGGGCGCATTCGCCGTCATGGTGGCGTTGCGTGCCATCGAGACCAACGGCGGACCAGGCCAGATCATCGACTTATCCTTGTTCGAGCCCCTGCACTCGATTCTAGGTCCGAACGCCGCTATTTATCAGTTAACGGGCCGGGAACCGCAGCGCACTGGCAACCGCTCGCAAACCACCGCGCCGCGTAATGCTTATCGCACCAAAGACGGCAAATTCGTCGCCCTATCAGCCTCCATGCAATCCATGGCCGAGCGCCTCTTCCGGGCCATAGGACGCCCGGAACTCATCGATGATCCCAGGTTCCGCACCAACGCGGATCGGGTCGCCAATAACGATGAGTTGGACCCAATCGTGGCGGCGTTCATGGCGCGCCATACCCAAGCCGAATTGGTTGCATTCTTCACCGAGCGGGCAGTGACCGTGGGTCCGGTCTACTCCGTGGCCGATATCGTCGAAGACAGCTACGTGCACGAACGGGGTGTGCTGGCGAATTTCCCGGACGAGGAGATGGCGGCTATGCCCATGCCCGTGCCCGCGGTACGGCTATCCGGGACACCGGGCGCCATTCGCACCCCGGCGCCTAAAGTCGGCCAACACAACGAGGCGGTTTTCGCGCCGATCGGCGTTGGACCGGAGGAGCTAGCGGCGCTGCGCGGCCAAGGCATTATCTAACGCCATGAACGATAAGGAGCCTGCGAACCTACCGCTACGCGGGATCCGCGTACTGGAGCTGTGCCACACCATCATGGGACCGTCGGCTGGCCTGTTGCTGGCCGAGCTAGGCGCCGATGTCATCAAGATCGAGCCCGTCGAGGGCGACCGTACCCGCCGCTTGAGTGGCTTCGCCGCCGGTTTTTTCGGCACTTTCAACCGTAACAAACGTTCCCTGGCCATCGATCTCAAAGCGCCCGCCGGGAGAGATCTGTTGCTGGATTTGGCGGCCGAGTCCGATGTCATCATGGAGAACTTCGCGCCGGGCACCATGGAGCGCTTGGGGCTTGCCGACGAGACCTTAAAAGCGCGTAACGGGGGTTTGATCTATTGCTCGCTGAAGGGTTTTTTGAGCGGTCCTTATGAGCACCGTCCGGCGTTGGACGAGGTGGTCCAATTCATGGGCGGGCTGGCCTACATGACGGGACCGCCGGGGCGGCCCCTGCGCGCCGGTACCTCCGTCATCGACATCATGGGCGGCACTTTCGCCGTGGTGGCGGTATTGGCAGCGCTGGCCGAGCGGGCCCGTACCGGTCGAGGACAATCGGTGAAATCGGCCCTGTTCGAGTCCACCACTTTTCTCATGGCGCAACACATGGCCGGCACCACCATCACCGGCCGCAGCATGCCACCGATGCCCGCCCGCGAAGGCGCCTGGGGCATCTACGAGCCCTTCGAGACGGCAGACGGCCAGCAGATTTTCATCGGCATCACCAGCGACAATCACTGGCGGCGCTTCTGCGAGGCGTTTAAGCGGCCTGATCTGCTGGAGGATCCACGCTACACCACCAATGAAGACCGGGTGCGGGAGCGGCCCACTTTGCTTGCCATCGTGGCCGGGCTCGCCAAGAGGCGTAACCAAGCGGAGCTCGAGAGCTTGTTTGACGCAATCAGTATCCCGTTCGCACCGGTGGCCACGCCCGATGATCTGTTCGGCGATCCGCACTTGCAGGCGGGCGGACGATTGCTGGACGTGGAATTGCAGCCGGGTCTTCGGGGCCAGCTAGCGGGCCTGCCTTTCGAGATGGAATCGGCGGCGGTGGGAACGGTGCGGCGGCAACCGCCACGGGCCGGTGAACACAGCCGCGAAATACTGGGCGAATATGGTTTTGAACAAGACACCGTGGATGCTTTGATTGCGCGAGGTGTTATTCGCCAGAGCGACTGAACCCGCTTTATCAGCCGGTGCCCAAAAAACAATACGATTACGCCGCTTGACGGAGCAGTGTAATGAGCCGCCCTAGAGCCACAATCAACCCGGATGTCTTGCGGTGGGCGCGAGAAAACGCGGGTTATTCCATTGACGAGGCCGCGGTGAAACCCAAGGTCCCCCCGAGCGGTATGCCGCATGGGAAGCGGCTGCGCAGGAGAAAAAAACGAATTCCCATGACTTACAATATGAACTCCGCGAGCGATATTACGGCTCCAATCGGCTTCTCGCCAACCTCCTGTCCAAGTTTTGCGAATATGGGCTGCATCAGCCGTCACGAAAGTCGCATCCGGATGCAACGCCAAGGCATGAAATGCCGCGTCATAGGGTGAGACATAACCCTGGCTCTTGGTGTCGGTGGCAGCGATGGCGGGCATTTTCGTGAGCCAATTCGCGCTTGCCTCATGCCATCGCAATGCACCGGTCTCAACGAGTGCCAAGAACGCCTGCAGATAGCGCTCCGCCGCCACCTGGGATAGCCGCTGAATTAAAACACCGGCCACTTCGTAGAGCGCTAAGCTAGGAATGCGAATCTCGAGCGAGCCGTCATAGACGCGCTCGATGAGTTGGCGTGCCTCGAAAGAGCCCTCTTCTTGCAGATAGAGCTTAACCAGAACGGAAGTGTCTAGAACCACCCGCCTCATGAGCCGAGCCGGCTGAGGCGCTCCTCCCGCAGTCGCGCAAGCACAGCCGCGCTGTCGTCATGGGCGTCTTGTGGTTTGATAGGCTCCATGTCGTCCAGTAGGCGGCGCAAGCGACTATTGTCAAGGGCTGGCCGGCCCTCGCAGACGCTTTCAAGCGTCACCCGTACAGTGGCAGCCCCGTCCAAGCCATCACGCCAATCGGGTGGTACGTCGGTCAGCGGCACCTCTTTAACGATGGTGGGCATGACAAGTTGATCCCCGTGGGACGAAATAAATCTAGGGCATCTCTATCATATACACGATGCAATAAGCGTCAACGCACGTGCCTACATAGGCCGAGTGCCGCTGTGTTTTCTATGTTGTCAGCGATCTGCAGGCAAGCTACGAACGACCCCCAAGCTTTGGTTTTGCCCAAATCGCGGCGTCACGCGAAGTCTTGCAGCCATCGTGCGAGCACGGGAAATGCTAGCGTTCCCTCTCTGGTCAATAGTCCTCGGCGGACTAAAAAGCGTTTTTGCTCTCCAGACAGCTCCACCGCCGCATCGCCCGCTGCATCGCTGGCAACGATCGCTTCGATGGCTGCGCGTACATCGAATTCGGCCCCGCGTGGATTGACGCTCTCGCGGAAGTAACCGCCGGCTTTGTCGCAGACCAGTTCTTCTACTGTATCGATGTCCTCGAGCAGGGCGGTACGCCGTTTGCTTTCGTTCAGTGTATCGATGAGCCAATAGCCGAAGAGTTGGGTGAGATAGGGTTGGCCGCCGGTGCGGGCCAGTACCGCTTTGGCGATTGCCTCTGGCACGGTTGTGCTCGGGAAGCCCTCGGATTCGGGTAGCGGTTGGTGAATGAGTGCCTCCGCCACATCGGGCGCCAGTGGTCCGAGGCGTACCTCCTGGGCGCTGATGAACGTGTCCGTCCATAGGGTCCCGAGCTCGTCGAAGGTGGCGGTGCCGGATACCAGAAACCGCACCCGGCGGCGGTGTTGAATGGTGGCGCGCAGCAAACCCATCATCCGCCGGAGCTGAAGCCGGGTATCGGGTTGCTCATCAGCCAAGTCTTCCAGACGTTCGAATTCATCCAGGCAAAGCAGCACCCGTTCGCCGCCAGGCCGGTGGTCCAAGGCTTCCAGCCAGGTGCGCGCATCATCAAGTGTGTCGCCGGCCAGTGTTGGCAGCGATGGGCGTTGCGCCGCGCTCGCCTGTTCGTGGACGCAACGGGCTAGGCCGGTGAACAGGTCAAGAGGTTGGCGCAGCGGATGGTCTTGCAGGTCGAAGAAGACACACAGCGTATCGGGCAACATTTGCGGCAGCATGCGCAATAGCGAGGTCTTGCCCATACGGCGGGGCGCCAGCAGCGCGATGGCGGCGGCTTGTTGCTCGCTCAGCAACAGTTCGATTCGGCGCGCAGCATCGGCGCGCCCGCGGAAGGTTTCCGCGCCGAACTCGGGGATCAGCGGATTGCCGTCGGGGCGAAACGGGTTCGGCAGTTGTTCCGCCGCGAGCTTTTGCGCTTCTTGGCGCATGGCGGTGCTCAAGCGCCGCGCCGTCTCCAGGGTTTGCAGATATTCGCCGGCTTCGAAACGGCTGTCTGTGAGTAGGCCGGTGCGGAGTTGCTCCAGAATGCGTTCGGCCCGTTGCACTTGTTGCAAGCGGTGACGGGGTCCCAGAGCGATCTGCGCCGCTAACAGCGCGGCGACGAAGTCACGCCATTGCACCAGCCGTGGTTCCGGCGCCGCCAAACCTGGCAACCAGCGGCCACGCAGCCCGGTTATCGCTCGAAGATGATTTGTGGCCAGCAGATCACGCAACTCGCGCGCCTGCAACGCGGCGAGCACATCGCGGGCGATGCGCCGCTGCCCCGGTGCCCGCGTGCACGCCGCCAGCACGTCTTCGAGCATCTCTGGATCAGCATACGGCGAGAGAAGCTGGGCGCGCAGGCCCGGCAGTGGCAGGTAACTGAGGTCGTGATAGCGTACGGGGCACCAGGGCAGGGTGGAGCGCCCCCACAGTCGCTCGATGGTCCGGCAGATAGTCAACCACGTCACTTCCACAACGGATATAGGGATCCGGAGGAAGCTGATCGAAAACGCCACGCCGAACGCCACGCCGCTCGCCACGCCGAATGCCACGCCGCTCGCCACGCCCCTTATCACGCCGCCCGTCACGCCGAACGCCACGCTGGATGCCACGCTGGATGCCACGCTGGATGCCACGCTGACCGCTGCGCCGAGCGCTATGCCTTCCACCACGCCGCCCGCCACGCCGAACCCCATGCCGCCCGCCACGCCGCCCGCCATGCCGCTCGCCACGCCGCCCGCCACGCCGAACGCCACGCCGAACGCCACGCCGGCGAAATCGGCTTCCAGCACAAACCCTACAATAAAGGTGAATGCTGGCATCAGCACAACGAGCATCAGTAGCGAGTACCGCGCATATTGGCGCTGCGCCGCGGTACCGCGGCGCAGCGCCAACCAGCTAGCATCAGTTTCAACGTCTGACGACCGCAGCAGCCGGTGTAACAGAATCGGCTGCATCCAGAACATCCGGACAAACCGTGCAAAGCCCGGAAAAGCGGCGTCCATGCCGTTGCTGCCGGTATCCTGGCTTACCGGTGGCATCTGTCAGCCCGCCGTCAGCCAGTCGGTCAGGACATGGCCAAATGGCCGCCCATCGGACCCGGTCAAACCGCGTAGGCGCAGGGACCGGCGGTCACTGCGACCGTTTTCCGCACACAGTTGTAGCGCTTGACGATCGGTTTCATCAAGGACCTTCCAAAGTTCGCGCAAACGAGCCTGTGCCGTATCCACGAAACGATCCAGGGCCTCTTTTTGCGATGCACCGCTTCGCCGGGCGTCCACCAACTCGTAAGCCAGTAGCTGTATGAAATAAGGGTGCCGGCCGGCCCATTCCCGAATGAGTGACAGGTCTTCCGCGCACAGTACGCCCGCGTTCCATCCGAGCAAACTCTCTACACTTGCTTCATCGAGTAGCGCCAAGCGCTCCTGCCGCAGCGTATTGCCGAACGGCGAGGTACGGCCAAGCTGCTGATACAGGCGATCCAGCTCAAGCCGCGTGCACCATATCAATATGGCCTCGCGCGCTTGCACGAGGCCGCGTAGCCGCTCCAAGAAGCGGTGCTCGACGATGCGGGTAAAAACCTCGGCTTCATCGACGATGAGTAACGGGCGTAAAGGGCCGTGCGTATGTTGCCGCGCCCACTGCCGTAGCCGCTCCGCCGCCGTGTCAGGATCCAGGGTCTTGTCCGGATCGGACGCGGGTATACACCGCCCGGTGACGGCCACCAGCATCGCGGCGAGCGACCGACCTTCGGGGCCTTCACCGGTCAGCGTTCGTACTACACGCCCAGCTTGCAAAGCCGTGGACTCGAAAGCAGCCAGCAATGATGTTTTGCCGATACGCCAGTCTCCCACCAGGGAGACGCTATGTATCTCTTCCATGGCGTTATGCAAACGGCGCAGTTCATTGGCCCGGCCAACAAAGCCGCTACCCAGCGCGAGCGTGTATGGATCGTAGGGGTTGAACGGTCCGTTTTCGACCTCGGGCAGCGGTGGCGCATCTGGAGCAAGCGCCGCCAATAGTTCCCGCCACGCTTCCTTCGATTCGTCACACCAATCGATGTACTTGACTCTACGCAGCAACGCCGGAATGCGGCAGTCCTCAAACAACAGCGGCAGAAAGCGGCGATCATTATTGCCAGGGTCACGAAACAGCGCCATGTTGCGCTCGATGCGTACCCATTCGGAGATAAGTGCGGTCGCCGACATGCAAAGCACCACCACCCGTGAGTGATCAAACCCATGCTCTATCCCGGCAACGATATCGGCACCAGGGTCAATTTCCGCGCGATCGAACCATACCCGCAAACCCCCGGCCTCCAGCCGCTCGGCCAAGCGCGCGACCCTGGGTTTATCCACCGCCGCGTGGGAAAGGAATACATCCCAATCGAATGCCAGGCCCATGGGCGATGTTCCTTGTGTGCTACGCGATGTCCCGCATTGTAATCACGCACTGAGCAAGCATCATCAACAAAAGCCCTCTACGCCCGCGCCTTCACCTCGCGCCGGCGCCGGTGCAGAGCCGGCTCGGTGTAACCGTTAGCCTCCTCGCGTCCCAAGAACACCAGATCCAAAGCCGCTTGATCAGCGATGGAAGCATCGAAGTCCGCCGCCATGGCCCGGTACTGCGCATCACCCTCGTTTTGCTCATCCACCACCGCCGCCATCTTCTCGAACACCGCGCTCACCTGCTCGCGGGTCACCACCCCATGGTGCAGCCAATTAGCCGGATGTTGACTGGAAATACGCAAAGTGGCGCGGTCTTCCATCAAACCTATGTCGTTGATATCCGGCACTTCGGAGCAACCCACCCCCTGTTCCACCCAGCGCACCACATACCCCAGCACCCCCCTGGGCGTTGTTCTCCGGCTCCCGGTTGATCTCGTCCTCACTCAAGTTGCGCTCTTGCATCGAGGACCCTGATGTCATCCGGAATGCCATCGCAATGCACCGGTCTCAACGAGTGCCAAGAACGCCTGCAGATAGCGCTCCGCCGCCACCTGGGATAGCCGCTGAATTAAAACACCGGCCACTTCGTAGAGCGCTAAGCTAGGGTAGAGCGCTAAGCTAGGGTAGAGCGCTAAGCTAGGAATATGAATCTCGAGCGAGCCGTCATAGACGCGCTCGATGAGTTGGCGTGCCTCGAAAGAGCCCTCTTCTTGCAGATAGAACTTAACCAGAACGGAAGTGTCTAGAACCACCCGCCTCATGAGCCGAGCCGGCTGAGGCGCTCCTCCCGCACTCGCGCAAGCACAGCCGCACTGTCGTCATGGGCGTCTTGTGGTTTGATAGGCTCCATGTCGTCCAGTAGGCGGCGCAAGCGACTGTTGTCAAGGGCTGTCCGGCCCTCGCAGACGCATTCAAGCGTCACCCGTACAGTGGCAGCCCCGTCCAAGCCATCACGCCAACCGGGTGGTACATCGGTCAGCGGCACCTCTTTAACGATGGTGGGCATGACAAGTTGATCCCCGTGGGACGAAATAAATCCATCATATACACGATGCAATAAGCGTCAACGCACGTGCCTACATAGGGGCGCCTCTAACAATAGTCATTGTTTCGTGAGTGCAAGGAAGCACCGCGCACACAACCGCAGTGTATAGGTGATACCTGAGGATTCGAGCACGGAACTGACGCCGCAATCGCGGAAAAAGTGCATTTTTAGCAGGTGCCCATAGGCTGAGTGCCGCTGTGTTTTCTATGTTGTCAGCGATCTGCACGCAAGCTACGAACGACCCCCAAGCTTTGGTTTTGCCCAAATCGTGGCGCTACGTGAAGTCTTGCAGCCGGCGTGCGGGCACAGGAAAGGCCAGCTTTCCTTCCCCTGTCAATAGTCTTCGTCCGACCAGAAAGCGTTTCTGCTCTCCGGACAGCTCCGCTGCCGCACCGCCAGTAACGATTGCTTCGATGGTTGCGCGTACACCGAACTCAGCCCCGCGTGGGTTCAGGCTCTCGCGGAAGTAACCGCCGGCTTTATCGCAGACGAGTTCCTCTACCGCGTCGATGTCCTCGGGCAGGGCGGTACGCCGTTTGCTTTCGTTTAATGTGTCGATGAGCCAGTGGCCAAAAAGTTGGGTTGGGTAGGGCTGGCCGCCGGTGCGTGCTAGCACAGCCTTGGTGACCGCTTCTGGCACGGTTGTGCTCGGGCAGCCTTCGGACTCGGGCAGCGGTTGGCGAGCGAGTGCTTCCGCCACGCCGGGTGCCAGTGGTCCGAGGCGTACCTCCTAGGCACTGATGAACGTATCGGTCCACGGGGCGCCGAGTTCGTCGAAAGTGGCCGTGCCGGATACCAGAAACCGCACCCGGCGGTGGTGTTGAATGGTGGCGCGCAGCAAGCCCGTCATCTGCTTGAGTTGAAGCCGGGCATCGGTCTGTTCATCAAGGCAAAGCAGTACCCGTTCCACCGCCAGGCCAGTGGTCCAAGGCTTCCAGCCAGGTGTGCATATCTTCAAGTGTGTTGCCGTCCAGTGCTGGCAGTGATGGGCGTTGCGCCGCGCTCGCCTATTCGTGGACGCAACGGGCCAAGCCGGTGAACAGGTCAAGGGGGTGGCGCAGTGGATGGTTTTACAGGTCGAAGAATACACACAGCGTATCGCGCTCGATGCGCACCCATTCGGAAGCAAAGACGGCGGCTGACATGCACAGCAGCAACACCGGCGAGCGCTCAAGTCCACGCTCTATCTGCGCGAGTAGATCGGTTCCAGGGTCAATTTCCGCGCGGTCGAACCCTACCCGCAAACCTTCGGCCTCCAGCCGCTCGGCCAAACGCGCGACCCTGGGCTTATCCGCCGCCGCGTAGGATCTCGCGTGGGATCTCGCGTAGGATTCTGAAGGAATACATCCCAGTCGAATGCCCGGCCCGTGGGCGATGTTCCTTGTGTGCTACGCGATGCCCCGCATTGTAGCCACGCACTGAGCAGGCATCATCGGCAACCGCTCTCTACGCCCGCGCCTTCACCTCGCGCCGGCGCCGGTGCAGAGCCGGCTCGGTGTAACCGTTAGCCTCCTCGCGCCCCAAGAACACCAGATCCAAAGCCGCTTGATAAGCGATGGAAGCATCGAAGTCCGCCGCCATGGCGCGGTACTGCGCATCACCCTCGTTTTGCTCATCCACCACCGCCGCCATCTTCTCGAACACCGCGCTCACCTGTTCGCGGGTCACTACCCCATGGTGCAGCCAATTAGCCAGATGCTGACTGGAAATACGCAAAGTGGCGCGGTCTTCCATCAAACCTATGTCGTTGATATCCGGCACTTTGGAGCAACCCACCCCCTGCTCCACCCAGCGCACCACATACCCCAGCACCCCCTGGGCGTTGTTCTCCAGCTCCCGGTTGATCTCGTCCTCACTCAGGTTGCGCTCTTGCAGCAGCGGCAAGGTCAAGATGTCGTCCAAACTGGCCCTGGGCCGGCTGGCCAGTTGGCCTTGGCGCTCGGCCACGTTGATGGCGTGGTAGTGCATGGCGTGCAAGGTCGCGGCGGTGGGCGACGGCACCCAGGCGCAGTTGGCGCCGGCCTTGGGATGGCCGATCTTGGCTTCCATCATCGCCGCCATCTCATCGGGCATGGCCCACATGCCCTTGCCGATCTGAGCCATGCCCGGTAGTCCCGCCTCGATGCCCACATCCACGTTCCAGTCCTCATAGGCGGCGATCCAGGTGACGCTTTTGAGTTCGGTTTTGGGCAGAAACGGCCCCGCTTCCATGGAGGTGTGAATTTCATCGCCGGTGCGGTCCAAAAAGCCGGTATTGATGAACATCACCCGCTCCTTGGCGGCGCGTATGCATTCCAGCAAGTTGACGGTGGTGCGCCGCTCTTCGTCCATGATGCCCACTTTCAACGTATTGCGCGTCAAGCCCAGCGCATCTTCCACCCGGCTGCATAATTCCACGGTGGCGGCCACTTCTTGCGGTCCGTGCAATTTCGGTTTGACGATGTACACGCTGCCAGCACGGCTGTTGGTGTGGCTGCCGCGGCGCTTGAGATCAATCATGGCCGCCAGCACCGTCACCATGGCATCCAGGAAACCCTCGGGGATGTCCTCGCCGTTCAAGGTGACGGCATCGGTATACATGTGGATGCCGCAATGGCGCACCAGCAACAGGCTGCGGCCATGCAAGGTGATGACGCCTCCATCGGGCGCGGTGTATTCCCGGTCCGCCTCCAACCGGCGCACCAGGGTGTTGCCGCCTTTCTCGAAGGAGGATTCCAGGGTCCCGCGCATCAGCCCCAACCAGTTGCGGTAGGCCAGCACTTTGTCCTGCGCATCCACACACGACACCGAGTCCTCGCAATCCTGGATGGTGGTAACAGCGGCCTCCAATAGGACGTCTTTCACGCCAGCGGCATGGGCCTGGCCGATGGGATGGCCCGGATCGATCTGGATTTCGATGTGCAGTCCGTTGTGCTTCAGCAACACGGCGCTGGGCGCGTTGGCGGCGCCCCTGTAGCCGGCGAATTGCTCGGCGTTGCTAAGGCCTGCCGTGCCGCCGTTTGCCAGCGCCACCCGCAGCGCGCCAGCGGCCACCGTGTAACCCGCCGCATCCGCATGGGAAGCAGCGCCGAGCGGTACCGATTCGTCCAACAATTGCGCCGCCCGGGCCACCACTTTGGCGCCGCGCATCGGGTTATAGGTGCCAGCGCGCTCCGCGCCGTCGCTCTCGGCTATAGCATCGGTACCATACAGTGCGTCGTATAAACTGCCCCAGCGGGCGTTGGCCGCGTTCAACGCATAGCGGGCGTTGGTGACCGGTACTACGAGCTGTGGCCCGGCAATGCGGGCGATTTCTTCGTCGATGTTCTCCACCGAGACGTTAAAAGCCTCGCCCTCGGGCACCAGGTAGCCGATGTCGCCCAGGAATGCCCGGTAGGCGGCGCTGTCATGGACAGAGCCCCGGCGCTCCCGGTGCCACTCGTCGATCCTCGCTTGTAGCGCGTCCCGGTGGGCGAGCAAGGCTTTGTTCTTCGGCCCCAGCTCGGTCACGATCGCAGCTAGGCTAGCCCCAAAAGCGTCCGTCTCCACCCCCACGTCTAGCGCCATCTCATGCGCGACCAGCTCGTATAGAGAGCGGTCAACACTCAATCCGCCGGCTTCGACGCGATCAGTCATGCTTTATCTCCCGGAATGGTCCTACAAACGGCCACGGCCGTGGCGCGCGGCAGTCTAAAGCAACCGCTGTAACATTCAATAGCTCCGGCGTCCAGGGTTAACTCGAACCGATGCGAATGATGCCCTTAGGTCTTTTCATGGCGCCGAAGCCAAATCATCATGCGCACCCATAGCCTCCCTGGGAGATGCGGCCCTTGGCTGACTGGACGACAAACTACGTGGCGGGCACGCCGCGCCTTGCGTATGACAGCGCTGGCGCAGGGCCACTGGCCGTGTTTCTACATGGCATCGGTGGCAACCGTACCAATTGGCATGATCAGCTCCCCGCCTTCGCCGCCGCCGGCTGGGGGGCGGTGGCCCTGGACGCGCGGGGCTACGGTTTGTCGGACGACTACGAGGGTGCCCTGGATTTTTCCGATTTCGCTCATGCTCTGTCCCGGTTATCGGATCACTTAGGCGCGGCGCAAGCCCACTTGGTCGGCTTGTCCATGGGCGGACGGGTGCTGATGGACTTCTATCCCCGTTACCGGGAGCGGGTGGCCACGCTCACTCTGTGCGACACCTTCGCCGCCTTCGATGCCTCGTTCACACCCGAGCGGCGGGCGGCGTTCGTGCGCCTGCGCAAGGATCCCCTGGTGGCCGGTAAAGAGCCCATCGACATCGCGCCTACGGTGGCCAAAACCCTGCTTGGGCCGGCGGCCAGCGCAGCGCATTTTCAACGGTTAGTCGATAGCATGGCGGCGCTACACAAGGCGTCGTATATCAAAACGGTGGCAGCGACGGCCTTCTATGATCGGGCGGCGGATCTGCCCGCTATCCGCGTGCCGTGTCTACTCGTCTTCGGCGCCGACGACCGCTTGACACCACCCGCTATCGGTGCGTCCATGGTGACGCGCATGCCTGACGCCCGCTTGCACGTGATCCCGGACGCCGGCCATTTGGTCAACATCGAGCGCCCAGAGGTGTTCAACCCCAGAGGTGTTCAACCGTGTTGTGCTCCGGTTTCTAAACGAGAACCGCCAGCCGCGAGAGAGTTGCCGTGAGTGAGCAAAAAGTATTCCGCGAATTCACGCAGAACGAACTGGACACCCAGTACGATCAAAGCACACTGGTGCCCGATATTGCCCCGTATGTCGAGCAGTGGGAGGAACTCACCGCCCAAGCGGTGGCTGATTTCACTGTACACCGGGATCTGCGCTACGGCGGGGAGGCCAATCAACGCCTTGATCTCTTCGAGGCGCAGGTGCCGGATGCTCCTTTGGTGGTGTTTTTTCATGGTGGCGCGTGGATGCGTCACACCAAGGATCTGTTTGGCTATCCAGCTCTCGCGCTAATACCCAACGGCTTCGCTTTCGCCACGGTGGAATTCGATCTTATTCCGGACGTGCGCGCGGAGGTGCAGGTCAACCATGCCCTGTTGGCCTTCGAGTGGTTAGCCGGGCACGGCGAGGCATACGGCTATTCGGCCGATCGGATGTTCGTGGCCGGTCACGCCTCCGGCGCTCTTCTCGCCGGCATGGTGGCCGCCACCGACTGGCGCACGCGCCTCAAACGGGACGCATCCCCCTTGGCCGGCGCGCTGCTGCTGAGCGGCATCTACGACTTGGAGCCGGTGCGCTTGAGTTCGCGCAACGAGCCTCTCGCGCTCACTGCCAAAGAGGCACGGGCACTCAGTCCGATTCACCAGATACCGCCGTCGCCCTGCCCCATCGTGGTGGCTTGGGGAGAGGCGGAGTTAAACGAATACCGCCGCCAGTCGCAGGAGTTTGCCGCCGCTTGGCGGCGTGCCGACGGTCCCTGTAGCGCTCTTGAGATTCCGGGCGCTAATCACTTCGAGATGTCTTTGGAACTGTGCGATCCGAACGGGCCTCTAGTGCAGAGTTTTCAAGAACTCTGCAAGAGCGCCAGCCCCAAGCAGGGTGTTGAGGCTGCTCCGCAATGAGTAGAGTCCTACTAGCCTAGGCCGCGGCCCACGATGGACACACTACAAACGTTCTGCGCGGGATGACCGCCCAAGTTATGGGTCAGCCCGAGGCGCGGATCGTCCAGCTGGCGCTCGCCGGCCCGGCCCTGCAACTGCAAATACAGCTCGTAGAGCATGCGCAACCCCGAGGCGCCGATGGGATGGCCGAAACACTTGAGGCCGCCGTCGATCTGGCACGGGATCTCACCTGCGGCATCGAAATTGCCGTCCAGCACCGCCTTCCATGCTTTACCTTCATCAGCCAAACCCAGATCTTCCATGGTCACCAGTTCCGTAATGCTGAAGCAGTCATGCACCTCGGTGGCGCTGATTTCCCGGCGTGGATCCTTGATGCCGGCCTCCTCATAGGCCCGTTGGGCGGCGATGCGGGTGGTTTTGAAATGGGCGCCGTTCCAGTCGTTGAAGGCGGCCTCCTCGCCGTTGGACACACTCAACTGTAGTGCTTTGACTGTCACCGGCTCGTTCGCGCCCATGCTCTTGGCGATCGCCGGCGTGGTGACGATGGCACAGGCGGCGCCGTCGCTGACGCCACAGCAATCGAATAAACCGATGGGTTCGGCGATGAGCGGCGCTGTCACGGCTTGCTCTTGCGTGATCGCCCGTTGCAGATGCGCCTTGGGGTTGTTGGCGCCGTTGGCGTGGCTCTTCACCGATACGTGGGCCATGGCTCGCTTGAGATCGTCTTTGCCCACGCCGTGGGTGCCACAGTAACCGGCGGCCAGTTGCGCGAACGCGCCGGGGGCGGATACGTTCGGCGCGAACATATCGTTGGTGATACCGCGGGTACGGGCGGGGAGGCCGCCGTAGCCGGTGTCTTTCAGTTTCTCCACACCCATGGCCAGGGCAAAATCGGCGGCGCCGCAAGCAACCGCATGTTGACCGGGTTGCGCCCCCGCTAGCACCCCGGCCAGCATCAGCAGGGGATGGGCGACACCGCTATGGCCGATGTCGGCCAGCAGGCCGCGCTTAAGACACCGGCGCTGATGCCACACGCCTTGGCCACACCCGCAGGCACCCGGCCCAGGTGGCAAAGGACGATGCCGGCGTTTTGTTGATCGGCGAACGGCAAGGTAGTAGACGCCAAGAACGAAGCCTGCGGTGCGTCTGCTTGCGCCATATCGCGCAGCGCCTCCACCGCCATGGCGACGGTACCCTCACCCAACTGCATATGGCGCGCTCGCCCTTGGCATGTGCGCCCAGCGAGGCATCGAACCAGGTGTTGGCCTGCGCGACCACGCTGCGTTGCAGACGAAGCCTGGGTACATAGGCACCGAATGCGGTTATACCGGCGCTCTTAACGCTGCGTTGGTCGATCAGAGCACTGGCAATTGCAGAAGTTCCTTGGCTTTTTCTACAGCCTCAACGCATAATGCTTGGCGTAACCGGACCCGTAAAGCAGAGCGACGAAGAAGCGGCGCTTTATGGGATCCGAGTTTACGCCCTTGTTAGGCTTACGCGATCAAAAGATCGCTAACCCATGGATTTCCTGAGGCCAATTGAGTTGCAAATGGCTCCAAGTCAAGTGCGGCTCCCTCGATACTCTCAGAACCAAACGGTTCCAAGTCGGCGATTTCGTGATCTCCCCCAAAAGGCTCCAGATCGACGAGTTTTTGTTCTTGCACTGGAGCTTCTGTGGAAGTTGATTCTTCCCCACCGGATTCAGTGCCAATTGCAGTTCCCTCTATTTCAAGCAAGGAGAATATTTCTCCTATAGCGAAGTTTACGCCGACAGTTATGACCAACAATGCTGCGTATCCTGCAGTTTTCTTTATCTTTGCTTTCTTGTCTTTCTCTTTTTCTATTGATTCTCTGTGCTCTTTTATGGCTTTCTCTGTGAGCACATCCCATTCCTTGGATTTTTCTTTCCACTTTGAATTCTTACGAAGAGGCTTAAAGTCGCCTTCCTGTTCAATTCTCGCCTTAAAATCATGTGCCCACAACTCAAATCCATCCAAGCTTTCAATTACACTGATTTGTTCTATGGCCGAAGTAATCTCGCCTTTAAGGCATAACGCTCGGACATAACCTAAGCGCATATGAATATTATTGGGAGTTAACGAAAGCCCCTCTACACATTGACTTATTGCATCATCATATTTCCCCAATGCAAGGTTTATCATCGATTCGAGATTATAAAAGCTCGCTTCTCGCTTTATTTCTTTCTCTTTATCCGCTGGTCGATCATTAAGGCCATAATTGATATGCTCTTTTGCTATTGCATTTCGCTTGCTTGCCGAGGAATAGTCACTAAGTAAATAAAGGCATTTTGCTTCTGAGTTAATTGCAGCCCAGGCGTTTGGGCGAATAATCTGTGCTTCGCCAAAGTTTTTAATGGCTTGTTCGACCTCGATTTTTCTGGCTTGTGCTTGTTTCTGAGTTAAGATTCCTATCATTAAATTGGAACCTTTATTCATATTTTTGTTGTATTCCCGGTCGTCTTTGGATAACTTGGCAACTGGGTAATACTTATCTATAAGCTTTTTAAGATGCTTATCTAATATTTCGGTTACAATAACGATCGCCTTATCTTTCATTGGTATTCTCCTAACCTGAGTAAAGCCTAATAGTGTATTAGACGGATATAGATATACTGCACTAGGCAGAAAATTCCTAGTGCAGTATATTCCTGATTAACCAGTAACCACACATCATCAATATTGCCGTCAGTTCAACACTCCACCGTGCTCCACAACCGTAGTCGTTCTTGCATCCGACCACCGGATTTCGAAGGACCCACCCGGCACTTATGCATCATTTTGCCAGTATGAGGCGTCGGCGCGGGCGCAAATAAGCTCTCAAGGCCAGCGGGCACAGGGTGCGCAACCGGGCGCCGAAGAGGGAGGTGGTGCAGGGCGGCCCGGACTCAATCCCGCTATTCGGGACTGGTGATTCATCGATAAGTGGCACTTCCATGCCGCCTATGAGGAAGGCTCACTTTTTGTGTGTTCAGCACTTTGTGCTACGGGTCTAGCGAATACTTAGGTCTGCTATCTTGAGCAGCGGGTTTGTTCTATAAGAACACACGTCACGGTTGCGGTTTTACAAGCCGGGCCACACGCCTGCCCTGATCTGGAGTTGATCGCACTCGAATTAGCTGTCAGTCATCGCCGCTCGCACTATCCCCCCACGCACGGCACAATCGCAGACTCATTGGCGCAGATCATTGGCGCAGATCATTGGCTAAACCCATCTGAGGTGGCCAATATAGGAGCAAACAGATGACGACTGCACGAAGCACTCATGATCGCTTAAGTCGATCGACTGGCACGTCCAGGCGCGCGCTGTTGAAAACCGCCGCCCTGGGAACAGGCGCACTGGCCACCGGTATCACCTTGTCGCCCGCCGCCATCGGCGCTCACGCGGCGGGTAGCGACAAGCCTTTGCGCATCGGTTTTCAGGTTCACCGTACCGGCATAGGCGCCACCTATGGCCGCTGGTACGAGCGCACCGCCAATGCCGCCGCGGCCCACATCAACGCCAATGGCGGCATCTCCGGGCGCCCTGTAAAGCTGCTCGCGGAGGACGATGGCACCGATCCCAAGCGGGGCGCCGAGGTGGTCGAGAAACTGACCTCCCAGGCTAAGGTCGATTTCGTCTACGGCCCGCTGTTCTCTCATGTGGTGATCGGCTCCGCGCCGCGGGCAGGGGAACTCAAGATCCCGTATTTCGTGGTCAGCGAGGGTTACCACGTCGCCTCCGGCAAATTGAACCGTTATGTGTTTCAGCCGGGCATCACCGATGTGCGTGCCCAAGTCACCGCCATGGCCCCATGGGTGATGGACAATCTAGGCAAGCGTGTGAGCATGATTTTCCCCGACTACGCCTTCGGTTATGATCACCGCGATTTTTTCAGCGCTGCCGTCAAAGCGCGCGGCGGCAGCATCGCTGCCCTGCTGGCGATACCGCCCACTGAATCGTCGTTCACCAAATATTTTCCACGCATTCCCGCTGACACCGAAGTGCTCTATCACGTGATGGTAGGCCCCGGCGTACTGACTTTTGTCAAAGAGATGGGCGAACACTTCGGTTCCAAGCGCCCCGAGATCTTCGGCTTTATAGATTCCCTGGAAGGGGTCGATATAGGCGCCCGTGGTCTAGCTTTCCTGGAAGGCACGCACCTGTGGGAGGCGATGCCCCGCTACGCCGAGGGTTACGACACGCCGTACGCGCGCCACTACCGGGACGCGGTGGGCTTGAACGCCGACACCAGGGCAGCCTTCTCTGTCACCGCGCTGTAACCGGCTTTATCGTTCAGATCCCGTTCGTACCCATCAGGATCACCAACAGCGGAACTGGCCGTGCAGCCGTAAACGATAATGCCAGGTTCAATGGTGCCTGCCTCATCGAGCGTCCGGGCCGCGTGGGCTTCCATCCCGGTGAGTGGATTGTGCGCTCATGGTTATTGCTGAAAATCTCTCACATCGGCGTCCGCCCCTAGGTGCCCATTGTTATATGATTAAGAGGCTATAAGTTAAGGAATAATTCAGGAGTAAGAGCATGTCCGCTGACGCGCTGCAACAAGCCCTCACCACTTTGCAAAGCTACATCGATCAACCTCAAGCGCCCAGCGATTGGTTCGAGGTGACGCAAGATCGAATCAATCAATTCGCTGATGTCACCATGGATCATCAATGGATTCATATCGATGAAGAGCGCTCTAAGAACGGCCCGTTCGGCACCACGATTGCCCATGGTCATCTGACCCTATCGATCATGGGCCATTTGCCGCGGCCTGACGATGGCTCAGGCCTGCCTAAGCTAGAAGGCCAAAAGATGGGCATCAACTACGGTTTTGATAAAGTCCGCTTTCCGTCCCCGGTTCCCGTAGGTGCCCGCATCCGCTCACGGCGTACCCTGAAACGCACCGAGATCAAAAGCGGTATGATCGAAGCGATGCAGGAAGTGGTTGTAGAGGTTGAGGGTCAGGAGAAACCTGCCTGTGTAGCTGAGAGCCTCAGTCGAATGGTGTTTTGAGTTTTTCGCAGACCGACGCCAGAGACGACCGTGGGGCACCTGCTAAAAATAGTCATTGTTTCGTGAGTGCAAGGAAGCACCGCGCGCAGAACCGCAGTGTATAGGTCATACCTGAGGATTCGAGCACGGCGCTGACGCCGCAATCGCAGAAAAAGTGCATTTTTAGAGGTAACCCGTATTGTTTTCGGGCCGCACGCAGCAGGCCCAACGCATTGGAGAGCCGGCCCATGTCCGCAGTGATGAATTCGCCCCATGCCCGTGATGTAGCTTGCGTGCTGCATCCCATGACTGACCCCAGCAAGCACGAAAAAGATGGGCCACTCATCCTCGAAGAGGGGCACGGCATTTACGTTAAAGATCTGGAAGGCAATGAATACATAGAGGGCATGGCCGGCCTGTGGTGTACCTCGCTAGGCTTCAATAATGAGCGTCTGATCGAGGCGGCAGTGGCCCAGATGCGTAAACTGCCCACCTATCACACTTTTTTTCACCGCTCCAACATGCCCGCCATCGATTTGGCGGAAAAGATGCTCTCCATCGCGCCGGTGCCTATGTCCAAAGTGTGGTTCGCCAACTCGGGTTCCGAAGCCAATGACCACATGGTGAAGTTCGTGTGGTTTTACAACAATGCCGTGGGCCGCCCGGAAAAGAAGAAGATCATTGCTCGCCATGGGGGTTATCACGGCATCGCTGTATCCTCCGGCAGCCTGACCGGCTTGACGCCCATGCACAAAGGTTTCGACTTACCCATTGCGGGAATACTGCACACGGGCAGCGCCCATTACTACCGCTACGGCTTACCGGGGGAGAGCGAAGAAGCATTCTCCGCCCGCCGGGCCGCCGAGTTGGAGGCGATGATTGTAGAGGAAGGCCCGGAAACTGTGGCCGCTTTTGTCGCCGAGCCGGTCATGGGCGCGGGCGGCGCGATTACACCGCCTAGAGGTTATTTCGCCGCTATTCAAGCAGTGCTGAAGAAATACGATGTGCTGATGGTGGCCGATGAGGTGATCACCGGATTTTACCGCACTGGCAATACTTTTGCCTGTGAGACTTACGGCATAGAGCCGGACATTATCATCAACGCCAAACAGTTGTCGTCGGCCTATCTGCCGATCTCATCGGTCATGTTGAACGAGAAGATATACGGCGCTATCCGCGATTACGCCAGTGCGAACAGTATTTTGGGCACCGGTTTTACCTATTCGGGCCACCCCGTTGCCGCTGCGGTGGCGGTGGAGACGTTGAAGATCTACGATGAGATCGACATCGCCAGCCATGTCAACGCGGTGTCCAAGGTAGCGCAGGAGCGGCTGAGCGCGCTGGCTGATCATCCGTTGGTGGGTGACGCCAAAGGGGTTGGTCTCATCGGCTCGGTGGAACTCGTCAAGAACAAAGAGACTAAGGAGAGTTTCGACCCGCAAGTGGCTGCCTGGGCCAGTGAAGCCTGCACGCGCCGGGGCGTTATGCTGCGCCCCTGCGCTGGAACACGCATCGCATTCTGCCCGCCTCTTATCATTGAAGATGATGAAGTCCATATGCTCTTCGACCGTTGGCAAGCGGCTTTGGACGACACGCTTGAGTACGTGCGCGCCGAGGAGCTTATGTGAGGGGCATCCCCATTTGAATAAGGGTGGCTAAAGGACACGGTTGCCGGTCACGGTAACCGCCTTGGAGTTGCTCCGCGGTTCGTGGGCGCCTCTAACAATGCACTTTTTCCGCGATTGCGGCGTCAGCGCCGTGCTCGAATCCTCAGGTATGACCTATACACTGCGGTTGTGCGCGCGGTGCTTTCTTGCACTCACGAAACAATGACTATTGTTAGAGGCGCCCTCGTGCTGTTCGCTGTAGCCCGGTTAGAGAAGCGTACTCGCCATAGAGTAGACTACCTTCGAGATTCGTCTCGGGATGGGGCTATAAGCGCAGTACCAATTAAAGCGCCGATCAGCGTATTCAATATAGTTTGCACCCATTGCCGATCGGTTGCCGAATAACAGCCAGATATCACCTTGTCAGAGCAGGCCGGCCCAAAAAGGAGCACCCAGAGCAGTGTAAAAAAGATGGCCACAATAAGAATTATGGCCGTGAAGAAACGAACGTTCTCTCTGATGGTTTCCCACATCGCCGTATGACTACGGACTGCAACTTGGTAGTCTCCGGTGTGTTCGGCGATGTCAACGATTTTAGGCATGACGCACTAAATACCAATGAATTCAGTTTCTAAATTTTCCGAGGCCGTAGCGATACCGACGTGTTTGCCAGCAGTGATGGCGTCGTGGCTTTGCTCCATGAGAACTAACGCGCGGCGTGTGATTTCGGATTTCGTCAATCCTAAGTTATCCGCTAATGCGGTAAGCCGCTGGTCGAGTGCCGATGGCATATCGATAGTCCACCTAACTTTCTTTTGCTTGGTCACTTGCTTGTGTGCTCCGTTTTATCGACGATATATGTGTAAAATCTGTGCAAATACTACTGCGTGATTGCGTTGATCACGACTGAGCGGCTGTCTTTGTCCACTTCGATTGGCATCTCCGGCTTGAGAGAAGTCTGTCTGAGATCAGCAACCGCCCGAAGCGGATTTCTTCTCGGTGAAACTAGCACTTGGAGTGCCGGCTAAGACAATGTTACGCTAGCGCCCAGGCCCATTACGCAAAGGAGGTGATCTATGTCTAGTGAGTGTTTGTCTGTGCTGTTTTCAACTTTCGCAGGTGACGCGAGCTAAAGGACAAGCCTTCGAGTTTCGCGTGGTTTGCATGGCTGGTTGATAGTCAGTCGGTCAGCCGAGGTTGACAAGCACACAACCTCACAGGAACCGCCCCTCGGGGCGGTTCTTTCTTTATGGGCTTCACGACTACTTTTCCGATGTTTCTTGACAGGTGTTTCTTTGGAGGCTGGCGGTTGAACTATCGCACTTGAACTATCGCACTGCCGCGCACACCTAAGCATCAATCGTCTTGATCCGCGGCACGGCGGCCACCACTGATACAAGCATGATATCGCGCATTGTTCTGCCGGTAGTGATCCTAGCCGCGGCCGCGGCTGGTGCCCTCGCTTTGGTCAAGACTAAACCGGAAGGTGAGCCGGTGACCACTCAGGAAAAAGAGTGGTTGGTGACTGTGGCTAGAGTGGTGCGCGGCGGCTACCGGCCAACTTTAGTCCTGTATGGACGGGTGGAAACGCCTCGCACTGCCCGGTTAACAGCCCCTATCACGGCGGATGTGGTGGAAGTGCATGTGCTCGAGGGGGAACGGGTCAAGGCTGGGCAGTTGTTGGCGAGCCTCGATGATCGGGAGGCTAAGCTCTTGCTGCGCCAACGTGAGGCTGAGTTGGCGGAAATCGATGCCCAAATCGAAATCGAGAATCAGCACCACTCGAATGACCGAGATGCGCTGGCCCGCGAACTCAAAGTGCTGGAGTTGGCCGGACGGGCGGTCAAACGGGCCGAGGATCTGGCCCGCACCCATGTCGGCTCACGCGCGCAGTTAGATGCTGCGCGCCAAGACGAGGAACAGCGCTCCATGGCGGTGGATGCGCGGCGCACCGCCATCCTCGGTCACCCGAGCCGGTTAGCGCAACTCGAAGCCCGGCGGGCGAAAGTGGCCGCGCTTAAAGATAGGGCACAACTCGACCTTGATCGGACCCGAGTGCGTGCACCCTTTGCCGGCCCTGTCTCTGCGGTGCAGGTGGCGGTCGGAGATCGCGTGCAACCGGGCACGCCGCTGCTGCAATTGTTTGATTCCGAGGCTCTGGAATTGCGTGCTCAGATCCCGGCGCGGTATGTACCCTCAGTACGGCGGGCGCTTGCCAACGCAGAGAGCGTATCGGCGGCCGCGGTCGTTGAAGGTCAGGCAGTGGAGGCGGTCTTGCAACGTTTAGGCGCTCAGGTGGGGCGGGGTAGCGGCGGGGTTGATGCCTTGTTCGGCATCAAAAGGGGCGCGCACAATTTACCGTTGGGGCTGACTGTGGAGTTAACCGTTCAACTCGGTATCGAGCGAGACGTTATCGCGCTACCTCCGCAGGCTATTTACGGCGCCAAGCATGTCTTTAGAGTGGAGGGTGACCGCATGCGCCGGTTAACGGTGGAGCGCGTCGGTGAGATGCGAACAGACGGTGAGACTTTGATGCTGCTGCGAAGCGCGGAGTTAAATGCCGGTGATGCGGTGGTGAGCACGCAACTGCCGAATGCTATCGACGGGCTGAAGATTACTGTAGCCGCAAAGCCAGCGACTTAGGAACGGCTTCATCGCTCCTTGAACCGCCGGCCGCGATCCGCTTTGCGCCGGTCGCGCTCGAACTGGAACACGGGCACGCCGTAGCCGCAGCTCGTTTGTGTGTGCTCGATGCGAAGAGCAATGATCTGCCGTGGTTTGGATACCAACTCCTTTGCGGGTGTTTCCACTATCCGCTTGGCAAAAGGGCAATCATCAAAGCTCTGCACCGTACCTTTGCCGTACATACGCACAATCGCTGCATCGCTGGTATGGAACGAGCACACCATGATAGTCATGGGACCACCGGCTGCTAGATGGCGTGCCGTCTCGTTACCACTGCCGGGGTAATCAAGATAGGCCACCAGATTGGGATCGATGATATGTAGCGGTACGCCACCTTTAGGTGAAATATTGACCGGTCCTAGGCCCGCTGGAGTGGCGGCGAGTTTACTGTCGGCGGTAGCGACAAAGAAAACGTGACTCTCCTCGATGAGTGTTATCTGCGCTCGCGTCAAACCGTCGTATAAAGTCGCCATGTCTATATCCGCTACCGCGCCTGCCCGGTAAACCGCTCCGTCCCGTTCATCTCACGATTGAAAGCCAGATATTCTTCCTTGGTGAGTTTAGGTCTAGCGGTGCGCAGAAGTTCCTGCGCTTCGCCAGCGTTGCCGTAGAGTAAATCGACTACGGTCATGGCCAGCAACTTAGCCATATTGACGTAGACGCTTTCTTTATCTTCCAAAAGATAGTCCGCGCCGTGGCTGACGCCACTGGCACCGAAGATATACGGATGGGAGACCGGCATCAGGTGGCCTAAATCCCCCATGTCGGTGGAGCCGGTACGGTGTTCTTCGACGGAGAACTGATTATCACCATAGAGGGTTTTGACGTTCTCACCCCAGAGTTCGGTAATCGTGGTGTCGTTATTCTGGGGTAAGTAACCGGCGGTGGTTTCAATTTCGACTTCGCACCCTATCGCCATCGCCGCTGCCCGCAAACAGCGATCGACTTTTCGATTCGCGTCTACAATGCCTTCGAGCGTACGGCCCCGCACGAAAGTCTCCATGGTCACCTCAGCCGGCACGGCGCTCACCGCGTCGCCGCCGTGGGTGATGATGGGATGAATACGGATGGTGTCGGAGTCGTAGAAGGTCTCGCGCTGAAGCGCGATGGCGGTCATCGCCAGATTCGCCGCATTCAGCGCGTTGATGCCTTTTTGCGGTGCCCCGCCGGCGTGGGCCGCACGGCCCAGAAAACGAATGCGTTTGATGAGTGCTCCATTGGAGCTGTTGGCGACGTGGGAGGCTTTTGTATCGTTCTTGGTGTGGCACATGAGGGCCAGATCCACATCGTCAAAATGTCCCAGGCGAATCAGCTCCGCCTTGCCGGTCAAGAACTCGATGTGCCCTTGTTCGCGCAGGCCCAAGCGGTAGTCAACTTCGATCATCTCCTCGGCGGGCACCGCCATGAAGGCGACGTTGCCACCTAAGTGTTCGAAAGCACCGGCTTGCATCAAGCCGATCGCCGTGCCCAGCATACCGGCCACCTGGGCATTGTGGCCGCAGGCGTGGGCGGCGCCCGTGTCGCTATCGGCGAACGGGTGGCCGGGTATGCATAAGCTGTCGAGTTCGCCCAAGACTGCCATGGTGGGCCCGCTGCCATTACTGCCGGCAATGGCTTTGATGCCCGTTACCGCCAAACCCGTCTGTGGTTGCAAACCTATCTCGCGCATCTTCTCGGCGACGAAAGCCGCTGTACGGTGTTCGCGAAATCCAGTCTCCGGTTGGCGCAAAATGGATTCGCCTATCTCGATGATGGCGTCCTCGCGGGCGTCGATGGCGGCGCAAACAGCGCGCTTGAGTTCATCCCGGGTCACCGTTGGGTCCTCGGATGGAAGTTAGCCCATATTTAAGTATGGGTTGGATAATAGGGGGTGGATATTAGAGAGTAACAGCCCAAACCAAAAAAGCCGGCCATAAAGCGCCGGCTCGAATGGAAAAAGCCCGTTACTAGGCCACTTTTTACTTGGCCTCGGCTATTCGATCTCGCCGATATTGCGGAGCATGGTCGCGTGAATATCCCGCTCGCGCTTCCAGTACGCTTGCAGCTCGGCACCGGTCATGAAGTCGCCTTGCAGACTCTTTTCCTTCATGTAGGTCTGCCACTCTTGCGAGTCGTATACTTTCTTGAACAGGTTACGGTAGTACGCGGCGGCCTCCGTATTCATGCCGGGGGCGCCTACAACACTACGCTGCATGAAATAAACGAAGTCCTTGCCCAACTCGTTGAAGGTAGGAGCATCGGGAAACAAGGGCAGGCGCTCCGGTGTGAACGCAGCTAGCGCCCGGGTCTTACCGGCCTCGTAAAAGCCCAACTGTTCCGATGGGTTGTTGACCGTCGAGTTGGCGTGGTTACCGGCCAACTCCTTGGCTACTCGGCCACCGCCCTTGAACGGCACGTACTTCATGTTGAGCTCGTAGGCGCTGTTCAAGAAGTTGGTGAGTAGCTGATCTTCTTGACCCTTACCGGTGCCAGCCATAATCCACTTGTCACCGGCCGCCTTGGCCGCTTTAACGAAGCCGGCCACGTCGGTAATGCCGCTGTCCTTGTTCACCCATAACAAGAAGGTGTCTTCAGCCATGCGCGCGATGGGCGTAAAGGTCAGGGAGTCCACACCGAGATTTGGCTGGCGCATCGGTGTGGTGTAGAAGCTATTCAGCGTCACCATGATGGTATGGTTGTCGCCTTTTTTGGAGTTTAAGTGCACCAACGCCTCGGCGCCCGAGCCTCCCGGCTTGTTCACGGGCACTAGCGGCCGGCTGGACAAACCGTGTTTCTCCACCACACTTTGCATCAAACGCGCCATCTTGTCGGCGCCGCCGCCTTTACCTGCCATGATGACAAAGTCGATGGGCTTGGTTGGCTTCCAAGCTGCTGCCGTCGCCGGAACTAGCGCCACAGCAGTCATCGCGGCTAGAGCCGCGGCCAGTGATCTACGCTTCATGGATTCAAGCCCCCTCCTCAGGGTATCTAATGGGATATGGGATGTATCTAATAGGATGGGATATAGCGAAACGGGGTCTTTCCCATTCTCATCTCGCTGCTGACCACGCTACCGCACCCCAGCGTTTCGTACCACTGCTTTTTTATAGCCGGACTCTCATTAGGACACCTCTAACAATGCACTTTTTCCGCGATTGCGGCGTCAGCGCCGTGCTCGAATCCTCAGGTATCACCTAACACTGCGGTTGTGCGCGCGGTGCTTCCTTGCACTCACGAAAAAATGACTATTTTTAGCGGCGCCCATTAGCCTTACCGGACGTGGAAAATGCCGCAGTTTGCCGACTCTCCGGCACCTGCCTACCTGCGCCGCCAGCGCGATATATGAGACTGAACCGCCACCCTCCGATCAGGGTCGCCCGGCTGTGCGTACAACGGTATTGAGACGGACTTGGGAAAACGTTATGGTTCCGAATCGTTACTTCGCCTAGCCCGCCGCCGCTCGCGCTACATAAACGGGCACTCCAGGCCACCTTTTAATTTTTCATTCTTTTTTTGAGAGTAATCCGAACTATGGACCTTTCCGGCGCGCTCCAGCGCAAGCTGGGCCTTTCAGGCATTCAGTTCAAACACAATTTGCCCAAAGAGCGGCTCTTCTACGAAGCGCTGGCCCATGATCGGGGAAGAACACGGCGCGGTGGACCGGAGGATGAGCGCAAGGCATTCGCCACTAAACTGGGTGTCAACGGCCCGCTCGTCTTCTATACCGATCCTACCTGCACCGGCCGGCCGGTGAATGACACCTTCATGGTCGCCTGGCCCGACCTCGAGGCTCAGGTGTGGTGGAAAGATAACCTGCAAAAATATGATCCGGAGCAATTCGAAGCGCTGCTCGAGCGCGTGGTAGCACACTGCAATCAACGCGGTGGCCATCTCTACGTGCAAGATGTGTTCGCGGGGGCCGATCCAGTCTACTCCGTGCCCTACCGTTTTGTCGGCGAGTTCGCCACCCACGCCATGTTCGCCTACAACATGTTCCCGAAGGAAGTGCCTGGTGTCGATGATGTGGAGGGCAAACGCTGGACCATGCTCAACGTACCGTCCTTCCGTTGCCAGCCGGAGCGTGACGGCTGTCATTCCGAGCGGGCGGTTATCGTCGATATGCGCAATAAAGTGGTGCTGGTCGCGGGTCGTGCCGACTATTGCGGCGTGGTCAAGAAGACCATCTTCACGGTGATGAATTTCTTGCTGCCGAATATGGGTTATCTGTCCATGCACTGCTCGGCCAATATCGGCAGCAGCGCAGATGCGGCGATTCTCTTCGGCCTCTCCGGCACCGGCAAGACCACACTGTCGGCCGATTCGGCGCGCCAACTCATCGGTGACGATGAGACCGGTTGGACCGGTGATGGCATTTCCAATTTGGAAGACGGCTGCTACGCCAAGCTCATCGATCTCGACAAGCAAGCCGAGCCGGTCATCGCTGCGGCCATGTCCATGCCCGGCACGATCATCGAAAACGTACCGCCGCTGCCCGGTAAACCCATGGAGGAAACCGATCCGCAAGAGCTGGATCTGAGGGACGGCTCCATCACCGAGAACATCCGGTTCTCCTATCCGCTTGCGTGCAATCCCAACGTTGCCACCGGTGCACGCGGCGGCCATCCGCAGACCATCGTGCTGCTGACCGCTGACGCTTTCGGTGTGTTGCCGCCGGTCTCGGTGTTGAACGGCAACGGCGTGATGTATCACTTTATCCAGGGCTTCACCGCGAAACTGGCGGGAACCGAAGTGGGCCTTAGGCAAGCGCAAGCCACTTTCAGCGCCTGTTTCGGCGCTCCGTTCATGCCCCATTACCCATCGGTTTACGCCAAATTGTTGAAAGAGAAGATGGAAGCCAACGAAGCGCGCTGTATCTTGCTGAACACCGGCTGGCGTGGCGGACCCGCCGGCGCAGCGCCACGCATGCCGATCAAGGATACCCGGGCGCTATTGAATGCGGCACTCAGCGGCAAACTGCATAACGGTGGCGGCTTGGACATGCACCCGGTGTTCAACTTGCAGGTGCCGCGGCAATGCCCCGGTGTGGATTTGGAGGTGTTGGATCCAAGAGCCAGTTGGGACGACAAAGCGGCGTATGATGCAGCCGCGATCAAACTGCGTGATGCGTTCCGTGACAACTTCGAAAAACAGGGCTTCGGCAAGCTTGGCATCGAAGCGGTCATGTAACAGTTACATGTAACGGTCAAGGGGTGGCATTTCGCGCCGATGAATATTCACGAATATCAAGCTAAGCAACTGCTGGACGGCTACGGCGTGGCGGTGCCTAGGGGAGCGCCGGCCTTCACCGTGGATGAAGCGGTGCGAGCGGCCGCGTCCCTGGGTGGACCTGTCTGGGTGCTTAAGTCGCAAATCCACGCGGGCGGCCGTGGCGCTGGGCACTTCGCAGGTGACCCGCAAAAGCGCGGTGGCGTGCGCGTGGTGAAGTCCTTGGATGAGGTGCGCAGCGATGCCGGGAGCATGCTAGGCCACGTGCTCGTTACCCGACAAACCGGGGCTGCGGGCCGCGAAGTCAAGCGCCTGTACATCGAGGAAGCTTGCGATATCGCGCGCGAGCTTTATCTTGGCCTGCTGCTCGATCGGGCCACCTCGCGGTTGCTGATGATGGCCTCCACCGAAGGTGGCATGGATATTGAAGAAGTGGCGGAAAAGACGCCGGAGAAAATCCTCAAGATAAGCATCGATCCGGCTGTTGGCATGATGCCGTTTCAGGCTAGACGGCTCGCCTTCGGCCTTGGATTGCAGGGCAAGCAGATCGGCTCCGGCGTCGAATTCATGCTCGCTATGTACCAAGCGTTCACCGAACTCGACGCTAGTGTGGTGGAAATCAATCCGCTGGTGGTCACCGCAGCGGGTGATGTCATCGCGTTGGATGCGAAGATGAACTTCGATGACAACGCGCTCTACCGCCATCCAGCGATCCGCGAACTCAACGATCCGCACGAGGATGATCCTGCGGAAGTGGAAGCGGCTGAGGCCGATCTCAATTTCATCAAGCTCGATGGCTCCATCGGCTGCATGGTCAACGGTGCCGGATTGGCCATGGCGACCATGGATATCATCAAGCTCTACGGTTCTAGCCCGGCCAATTTCCTGGATGTGGGCGGCAGCGCCAAAGCTGAACAGGTGGTGGCCGCCTTCAAGATCATTACCTCCGATCCGAATGTCAAAGCCGTCTTGGTGAATATCTTCGGCGGCATCATGCGCTGCGATCTCATCGCCGCGGGCATCATCACCGCCACCCGGGAAGTGGGGCTAAAAGTGCCCTTGGTGGTACGGCTGGAGGGCACTAACGTAGAGCAGGGTAAAGCGCTCTTGGACAGATCCGGCCTCAACATTATCGCCGCGGACGATTTGGCCGATGCGGCGCAGAAAGTCGTTGATGCGCAAGGGGGTAGCTGACGGCCATGGCAGTTCTAGTCAACGCCGACACCAAAGTCATCTGCCAGGGGTTCACCGGCGCCCAAGGCACCTTTCATTCCGAGCAAGCTATTGCCTACGGCACCAAGATGGCCGGTGGAGTGACCCCCGGCAAGGGTGGCGAGACCCATCTGGCTCTCCCCGTTTTCGATACCGTCGCCGAAGCAGTAGCGGCCACCGGGGCCACCGCGTCGGCCATTTACGTGCCGCCGCCGTTTGCCGCCGATGCCATTCTCGAAGCCATAGATGCTGGAGTAGAACTGATCGCCTGCATCACCGAAGGCATTCCGGTGCTCGATATGGTCAAGGTCAAGCGGGCTTTGCTATCGTCCTCCACGCGGCTCATCGGGCCGAACTGTCCGGGCGTCATCACGCCGGGGCAGTGCAAAATCGGCATCATGCCGGGCCATATTCATAGCCCTGGCAAAGTGGGCGTGGTCTCGCGCTCCGGCACCCTCACGTACGAGGCGGTGGCGCAGACCACGGCGGCCGGATTGGGTCAATCCACGTGTATAGGCATCGGTGGCGATCCGGTCAATGGCACCGACTTCATCGACTGTTTGGAGCTGTTCTTGGCCGATGACCAGACCGAAGCCATCATCATGATCGGCGAGATCGGTGGAAGCGCCGAGGAAGATGCGGCGGCGTTTTTAAAGCAGTCCCGCACGCGCAAACCCATCGCCGGATTCATTGCCGGCGCCACTGCGCCGCCCGGGCGGCGCATGGGCCACGCCGGTGCCATCATCGCCGGCGGCAAGGGGGGCGCTGGCGACAAGATGGAAGCGATGCGCAGCGCTGGCATTCATGTCACCGAATCGCCCGCCGCTCTGGGTACCACGCTGGTTAAAGCCCTAGGTGGATAGCAGCTAGGTGGATAGCATCCGAGCAGATGGTCCTGCGCCGGGCAGCTAGGGGCTTGACAGTGGCACCCGCGCTCAAAAAGAGTGTCGCCCTCGGCAAGTCGGCGGTCGCCTATGAGCAAGGTCCGTGACCTTACAAAACGGATCGTGCATCACCCGGTTTGCCCCGTCCCGGTCAACCCTATTCGCCTCTTGCATCCAGCACGGTGCCAGTGATACACCGCGCGCAAAGGATATGTCTCTATGACAGTCTCAACCGCTCCAGTCGCTATTGAACACGTGCCCGGCGCCGGCAAGCGGCGCAAGCGTTTTACCAACAAGGGCCGTCAAGTCGATGACACCGCTTTACGCGAAGTGCAGGGCTTGCTCGGCGAGCGTGACCGGCGCCGTGATCATCTGATCGAATTCCTACACCTCATCCAGGATGAATTCGGCCATTTGAGTGCCACGCACATAACCGCGCTGGCCCACGAGCTGCGCTTGGTCCAGGCCGAGGTATACGAGGTCGCCAGCTTCTACGCTCACTTCGACATCGTCCGGCAAGGTGAAGAGCCGCCACCGCCACTCACGGTGCGGGTGTGCGATAGCTTGTCGTGCGAACTGGCCGGCGCCAAAGCACTGTTAGAACAACTGCCCGGGCACTTGGGCGCTGGCGTGCGGGTAGTGCGTGCGCCCTGCATGGGCCGTTGTGCCACCGCGCCCGTTGCCGAAGCCGGTCATCACCACATCGACCGGGCCACCGTGGACACCATCGCCGCCGCCGTAGAGTCGGGACAGACTCATCCTCGTATCCCGGTGTACATCGATTTCGCAGCCTACAGTGCGGCAGGCGGTTATGAACTGCTAAAAGCCTGTTACGCCGGTACCCATGAGCGTGACAGCGTTACCCAGAGCGTGTCGGATTCCGGCTTACGCGGCCTAGGCGGCGCCGGTTTTCCCACCGGCCGCAAGTGGGGTTTTGTGCGCAGTTACCCCGGTCCCCGGTTGATGGCGGTCAACGCCGATGAGGGCGAGCCCGGCACCTTCAAGGATCGGCACTATCTGCAGACCGATCCGCACCGCTTTTTGGAGGGCATGCTGATCGCCGCCTGGGTGGTGGAGGCGCGAACCGTGTTTATCTATCTGCGCGATGAGTACCCATTCGTACGGGAAATCCTGCTGGCGGAGCTGCCCAAAATCGAAGCCGCCGGCCTGCTGGGCGAGGCCGAGGTGGAATTGCGCCGCGGGGCGGGCGCTTATATCTGCGGCGAAGAATCGTCGATGATCGAATCCATCGAAGGCAAACGCGGCCTGCCGCGGCACCGGCCACCGTATGTCGCCGAAGTCGGCATCTTTGGCCGCCCCACTTTGGTACAAAATGTAGAAACCCTCTACTGGCTGCGCGATATTTTGCAACAAGGGCCGGAGTGGTTCGCTGATGAAGGCCGCAATGGCGGCAAGGGCATGCGTAGCTTTTCCGTCTCCGGAAGAGTCAATGATCCCGGCGTCAAATTCGCCCCCGCCGGTATCACCGTCCGTGAACTCATCGATGAGTACTGCGGTGGCATGCTGCCCGGACACACGCTCAAAGGTTATCTGCCCGGCGGCGCCTCGGGCGGCATATTACCGGCGAGCTTGGCCGATTTGCCGCTGGAGTTCGGCGCCTTGGACGCGCACGGCTGCTTTGTAGGCTCCCACGCCGTCGTGGTCCTGAGCGAGCAGGACAACATGGGCGACGTGGCGCTCAATTTGATGCGTTTTTTCGAGGACGAAAGCTGCGGTCAATGCACGCCCTGCCGGGTCGGCACCGAGAAAGCGGTCAAGCTCATGGCCAGTGGGCAATGGCAATCCGAGCCGCTGCGTGAACTGTGCCAGACCATGGCGGATGCATCGATCTGCGGCCTAGGCCAAGCGGCGGCCAATCCGTTGCTCAGCGTGCTGAAGTTTTTTCCGGAGGATCTGAAATGAGCGGCTCCATTGAATTCATCCTCGATGGTCAAGCGGTAACGGCTCTGCCGGGAGAAACCATTTGGCAAACAGCCAAGCGTACCGGCACCCATATTCCGCACCTTTGTTACGCCGACGAACCGGGTTATAGAGCGGACGGCAACTGCCGTGCTTGCATGGTGGAGATCGATGGCGAGCGGGTATTGGCCGCATCCTGTATCCGCATCCCCACACCGGGCATGAACGTCACCAGCACCAGCGCCCGCGCCAGCAATGCCCGCCGCTCGGTGTTCGAAATGCTGATGGCCGATCAGCCCGCGCGTGATCTGGCCCATGAATACGATTCCAAATTCTGGCACTGGTCGGAGCAACTAGCCCTCACCGAAAGCCGCTATCCGCCACGCCGGATGCCGGCCTGCGATCCGTCGCACCCGGCCATGCGGGTCAACCTGGACGCTTGCATTCAGTGCAATTTGTGCGTGCGCGCCTGCCGTGAAGTGCAAGTCAACGACGTCATCGGTATGGCGTACCGGGGGGCGCAAGCGAAGATCGTTTTCGACCAAGACGATCCCATGGGCGATAGCACCTGCGTGGCCTGCGGTGAATGCGTGCAAGCGTGTCCCACGGGCGCCTTGATGGAAACCAAGCGGCTCGATGAGAACGGTGTCGATCGCCGCGCCGGGCTGCGCGAAGTCGATAGCGTATGCCCCTACTGCGGCGTGGGATGCCAGATCACCTATCAGATCGAAAACGATGAAATCATCTCCGTGCAAGGCCGCAACGGACCAGGCAATGAACAGCGCTTGTGTGTCAAAGGCCGCTTCGGCTTCGATTACGTGGCCCACCCACACCGGCTCACCCAACCGTTGATCCGCCGCGATGACGCGCCCAAATCGGCCGCCATCCAATTGGATCCGGCCAACCCGCTCAGCCATTTTCGCGCAGCCACCTGGGAACAAGCACTGGATAGGGCCGCGCAAGGGTTCAACCGCATACGGGCCGAGCACGGCCCGGCGGGCCTGGCTGGATTCGGCTCGGCGAAAGGTTCCAACGAGGAAGCTTATCTGGTGCAAAAACTGGTGCGCACGGGTTTTGGCACCAACAACGTGGACCATTGCACCCGGCTTTGCCATGCCTCCTCGGTGGCCGCTTTGCTGGAAGGCATCGGCTCGGGGGCGGTGACGGCGCCGTTTACCGCCGCACTGGACGCTGAGTGCATCATCGTCATCGGCGCCAATCCCACCGAGAACCACCCGGTGGCGGCCACCTTCTTTAAAAACGCGGCTAAAGCGGGCAAGACACTGATCGTTATGGATCCGCGAGGACAAGCTCTGGAGCGCCACGCCACCCATATGTTGGCCTTCAAACCGGGCGCCGACGTGGCTCTTTTGAACGCCATGCTGAACGTCATCTGCACCGAAGGTTTGTATGACGAGCAATATATCCAGGCACGGGTGGAGGGCTTCGAGAGCTTGCGTAAACATGTGGAGAATTTCTCACCGGAGGAGATGGCGCCCATCTGTGGCATAGACGCCAAAACCATCCGCCAAGTGGCCCGCAGCTACGCCACCTCGCCGGCATCGATCATCTTCTGGGGCATGGGCGTGTCACAACACGTGCATGGCACCGACAACGCCCGCTGCCTCATTGCCCTGTCCATGATCACCGGCCAGGTTGGCAGGCCGGGCACCGGCCTGCATCCGCTGCGCGGTCAGAACAATGTGCAAGGCGCCTCCGACGCCGGGCTTATCCCCATGGTCTTTCCGGATTATCAATCCGTCGAAATGGACAATATCCGGGCTAACTTCGAAAACCTCTGGGGCGCTGAGTTGGATGCGGTGCGTGGCTTGACCGTGGTCGAGATCATGGATGCGGTACACGCGGATCAGATCCGCGGCATGTACATCATGGGCGAGAACCCGGCCATGTCCGATCCGGATGTGGGGCACGCCCGCACCGGTTTGGCCAAGCTGGAACACCTGGTGGTGCAGGATATTTTCTTGACCGAAACAGCGTTTCACGCCGACGTGGTCTTACCCGCCTCCGCCTGGCCGGAAAAAGACGGCACTGTCACCAACTCCAACCGGCAAGTGCAGATGGGCCGGCTGGCGCTCCCGTTACCTGGCGCTGCGCGGCAGGATTGGTGGATCATTCAAGAGCTCGCCAACCGCATGGGCTTGGGCTGGAATTATTCAGGTCCGGCGGATGTGTATGCCGAGATGGCCAGTGTCATGCCATCGCTCGATAACATCACCTGGGAGCGGCTGTTGGCGCAAAGCGCGGTCACCTATCCGTGCGAGGCGCCCGATAAACCTGGCAATGCCATCGTCTTCGGCGACGGTTTCCCGACAGCCAATGGCCGCGCCAAGTTGGTGCCCGCCGACATCGTGCCGCCCGATGAGCAACCGGATGATGACTATCCGATGATTTTGACCACTGGCCGGCAGTTGGAACACTGGCACACCGGCGCCATGACCCGCCGGGCCAGTGTGCTCGATGAGATCGAGCCCGAACCGGTGGCGAGCTTCTCTTCGGCGGACCTGCGCAAGATGGGCGCCGCGCCTGGCGATAAAATACGCGTCACCACCCGGCGTGGCATCATCGAACTCAAAGCCAAAATCGATGCCGCGGTGCCGGACGGTGTGTTATTCGTGCCGTTCTGTTACGCCGAAGCGGCGGCCAATACCCTCACCAATCCAGCTTTGGATCCGTTCGGTAAGATCCCGGAGTTCAAGTTCTGTGCCGCCAAGGTGGAGTTGGCGGCGTAGCTCGCACGACCTGGGGCTAGGTACCGAAGAAGTCGGCGTCTGGCTGGCTGCCTTCCTCACACAGGGTGCTGACTTCGTAGACTTGATGTTCCACCTGTAAAAAACGCGCGCGGCCAGTGCTTTTATCCGCCTGCACGGCGAAATCCATCTCAATGACCTCAACGCCTTTACGTTCAGCGCGCCGCATCCGTTCAACCCGTGCTCGGTGAGTGGCCACCGATTGTTGCACCGTCTTTCCAAGCAGCGAGGTCTTGCCGAGCAGGGCAACGATCTGCGGTGAATAACTGTGCACGAACAGAGCGTAGTCACAGGTCGGCGTTACCGACACGGCGGCGAAGCGCGCCACCTCGCCTAAGTTGGTTTCATCCACCGCTTCAGCCGTCTGCGGCTCGTTGGGAAACTCGACGGTCAACGCGCCTTTTTGCACGGTGACCGCCAGCGGTGCGGCGTTGCTTACCATCATAACCACGCCCAATACCGAAGAAATAACCCGAGCGTTCATGTTCGCCTCCTCCAAGTCGAACTTGGTCTTGCGTATGGGCCGATGCCGGGTGGGACTTATTGTACTGGGGCGATGGGCTCGGAATGCACTGATTTTGGTGATTGAAAGCTTCGGCAAAAAAGTGGTTCGCCAGCGCCGTGGGCTTCGCTATGGCTCGCTAGGCTCTGCTCTATCAACGAGGTGCCGGAACGCGGCATACCCAGGACGAAAATCACTTGTCCACTGGCGACCCCTGCCGCGGCGGCATTTGATGAATGAGGGAGTGAAGGTTGTGCACATCGCGTCTACATATTGTTTTGGGCTTGGGCGTTGTAACCCCATAGCTCAAAGGCTTGAGCATTGGCCGCGTTGAGTGCGGCGAAGTAGGCTTCGGGCGATCGTGATCGCCGCACACAGGCTAAGACGTAGCGGTAGTCAATGCGCTCGCGCTGGTCGATGTCGCCTGCTAACTGAGTTTCGATGTGGCGCTGATGAACCGATGCCAATTCTGCGCCCACTAGCTGGGCCAAGCTACGGTAGGTAAGGGCTTGGGCGTTGCCGATGAGACTCAACATCATCTGGGCGCTGGATCATTTAGGCGCTGGGACAGGGTCAGCTTTTACCTGCCAGCGGCGATCCAGCGATCAAGCTGGCGCGCAAAAGCGTGTTTCTCCTTAGTACCGTAAGCGCTAGGCCCGCCTCGGATCTCGCCCATACCCCGTAGTTCATCGGCGATGTCGCGCATGGTTAGCCGGCTCGCTACGTTTTCCGCCGTGTACAACTCTCCCCGTGGATTCAATCCGATTGCCCCTTTAGCCACCACTTCCGCCGCCAGCGGAATATCCTGCGTGACGACCAGATCGCCAGGCTGCACTCGCTCGGCGATGTAGTGATCGGCGGCGTCGAATCCCTTGGCGACCTGGACCGCACGAATATGCTTGGAACCGGGCGTTGTGATAGGACTGTTGGCGACCAGCGTCAACCGCAAGGCTGCTCTATCGGCAGCCCTGAAGAGAATATCCCGAATCATCACGGGACAGGCATCCGCATCGATCCACAGGGAACGCATCAACGTGCGTTCCCTGTGCCGGTAGCCGAATCGAGCACCGCTTTTAGCGGGCGCAAATACGCCTCATACCGCTGTGCCCGGGCCACCGCGTGACTATAGAGGGGTTGGCGCACTTGCACGCGGCTGGCGGTTAATACAGCACGGCGCGTTTGGTGAAAATTGACGCACGCATCTTCCCAATCGAGTGCCAAATACCGGAGCAGCCCGGCGATCGCCGGTTCCGGGCTGCGCACCAGATCTTCGTAGTCCAACTCGAACATGGGGGGCTCGAGAACGCGCCGCCAATGTGCCATCAGCCGTTGATAAGCGAGGGTGTAATAACCGATATCCTCCAAGGCGAAGGTAAAAGCGTTACCTCGTGCCGAAGTGAAATTCTGCAAGAAAAGCGAAAGACCGGTATCCATGGCATTACGGCGGCAATGAATGATCTTCGCGCGGGGAAAGAGTACCCGGATAAATCCTAGATAGAGAAAATTGGGGGGTAATTTATCCGTGACGTAACGCCGCTCGAGGCCGGCCCAAGAGAGGGTATCCAAATACTTGTCCCGCAGCGCTTGCCCATCATTGGGTGTGAGCGCGGTACAGCCTTGCGGGAATTTATCTCCCGAGGCAAAGCGTATATCGTCAAAGAATGTCACTTCGCCTGCTGCGCTCACCTGCGAGTGACTGGCGAGAATTTGTTCCACCAGCGAAGTACCCGATCGCGGCATACCCACAATGAAAACAGGACGCTGTTCATCGGCGCCCAACGCCGGACTGAATGTTCCAAGATCGGAGAAAACCTCCATGATGTGGTCCACCAAGGCGTTGTGCGCTCCTGCGTCGAACGGATAGACCGAGCGCATCAATTCGTTGGCACGGCGAGCGTGGATAAACGCCGTCTCGGTGTCCTTGGCGCCATCGGCCAGGCGCGCCAGGCCAAACCAAGCGGCCGCACGGATCGGCGCGGCGAGCGCTTCGTCTTCAGCGACCGCCTCCATCCGCTCCAACTCCGCCGCATCCCAGTCGGCGCGCCTGGTCATATCGGCTAGCGCTTCGTAGGCATAGCCATCATTCGGGGCTAAATCCAGAACCTGTCGTAACACTGCTCTGGCGCCAGCGAAATCTCCCGCCGATACCAGCGTGTCGGCGTAACCGCGAAGCGCTGCTGTGTCATCCGGGGCAAGGGCCACGGCTTTGGCAAAATTCTCTTGCGCCGCCGCCGCCATACCCCGCATGGTTTGCAACTCGGCCAATAGCAAATAGGCGCGGACATGGTTTTCGTCAGCCACCGCTTGCAGCCGCGCGAGGCCACTGTCCAGCCGGCCAGTACTGGCCTCGGCCCAGCCGAGCTGAATGCGCGCATCCACATTGCCGGGTTCGTTGGCGGTGACGCACTCGAGGGCCGGGAGTGCATCCAGATAACGCTCTTGGGCGCTGCGCAACGCACCTAGACGGGCCGCCACCTCCACTTCGCTGAGCGCCCTGGCCATAAGCGGGGTCAAATAATGTTCCGCCGCTATTAAGTCGCCTTCACTCAGTAGCAGATCAACCATGGCGAGGCGCGCCGGTTTTAATTGCGGTTCAAGGTTTAACGCCTGGTCCAAACCGCTGCGCCCGAGCGCCGCGTCGCCTAGAGCGATATGGGCTAGCGCGCGGCGGGCAATGGCCTGCGTGCAGCCCGGGACGATACTGAGGGCTTTGCCGCTGGCTTCGATAACGCCGGCCATATCGTCCTTTGCCCATAGGATCTCGGCCAGTGCCAGATATCCGAAGATGGCCCCGGGCGCCAGCTTTATCGCCCGCTTGGCGAAGCGTTCGGCCTCATCCAACCGGCCCAGCGCGAACAACACACCGGCTGCGTTGTTCCAAATATCGGCGATGTCCGGCGCCAGGCGGGCAGCTTTGCGCAAATGTGCAAGCGCCTCGTCCAACCGGCCCGCGGCCCGTAGCATTTCGCCGTAATTACTGTATAGCTCGGCGCTGGCGGAGCCGGCGCTTAGGGCTCTTTCCATAAGCCCCAGGGCCAGCTCACCGCGGCCCGATTGGAAAGCGAAAATGGCGTAATGATAAAGACCGCCACTGTGTTTAGGATTCATCGCCAACAGTTGCTTGTAGCTTTGTTCCGCCGCCGCGGCATTGCCCCGTTCGTGGTACCTGCGGGCGTCATTCAGTAAGCGGATTTCAACCATTGGCGCGAGTCCGCCGCGGCTGGCCGAACCGGCTCTTTTTTTCTTCTTCTCCACTATGGAGTAACTCTAACAATAGTCATTGTTTCGTGAACGCAAGGAAGCACCGCGCGCGCAACCGCAGTGTATAGCTCATACCCGAGGATTGAAGCACGGCGCTGACGCCGCAATCGCGGAAAAAGTGCATTTTTTAAAGGTGCCCTATGGCTCGAAGCTCTTGATATAGCGGCTGAGTCCTTGGAGCAGCCGCGCGCTGCGATGGGCCCGGTTGCGATCCCGCTGCGGATGCAACCAAGTACTTTGCACTTCAAGCTGGACGCACGGTGTGCCGTGATCCGCCACCCACTTGGTCACGGTGGCATTGCGGGCGGCGGGAAAACGGTTATCGGAAAGACGGCTGAGTCCCTCGGCCCGCAGCGCTGAGCGCAGACGATGGAGCATTTCGCTTTGCCCGAGCAGCGAGCGTCCATGCATGGTACCTAAGTCGATATCGAAAGGGTGGCTCCAATGACAACCGTGCACGTCCAAGACGATCTTGGGAGCACGCACCGCCAACTCATGTTTCACCGCCGCCTTGAAGGCATTGTCGTCGTAGTAGTTGGGATCGGAGGGGCTCCCTCGAGTGGTGTGCAAAACGCTGGCGCCCGCCAGCCGGTGCAGCATATACGCGAGCCAGCCAGTGCCGTCATCCGGTCCGTGCCAGTGGCCGTGGCGCATGGCAGCGGTCGCATGGGGCGCGGTCAGCAGCACCGGCACGCTGCCTCGCAGCAGCCGGAACCACGGCTCGCCGCTGTGCGCCAAGCTGAAGTAGCGCGGCCTCAAGCGTGACTCGAAACGAACCGCGGTAGCGATATGCGCCGCCGAAATCTCCGATGTGAAGTGCAATGGGGCCGTGTCGATCACAGGCCCGCTCAGCGCAGCTGCTCCACCACCTCGGCAAAAGCTGCTCCCGCCTCCTCCACTTGGGCCGCGGTGACATCCAGGTGGGTGCATGCCCGCAGGGTGGTGGTAGTGAACGCACCCACGTTGATCCCCCTGTTTTCCAATGCCTCGCTGATGGTGTCGGCATCCACGCCGGTGGCGGCAACATCGAAAAATACGATGTTGGTCTCGACTTCCGCTGGTGTTAAGCGCACCCCTTCGACGGCACGTATCAATGCCCCGAAGCGTTTGGCGTTGGCATGGTCTTCGGCCAGGCGTTCGATGTTGTGTTCGAGGGCGTAGATACCCGCAGCGGCTAGCATGCCGGCCTGGCGCATGGCGCCGCCGATGCGCTGTTTCCAACGCCACACCTCGTCAATAAAAGCCGCCGAGCCCGTCAGCACCGCTCCCACCGGGCAGCCAAGGCCCTTGCTCAAGTCCAGCCACACGCTGTCGCAGTGGACGGCGTATTCGGCGAAGGATATACCGGAGGCGACTACTGCATTTGCCAGACGTGCGCCGTCCATATGCACGCTCAACCCGTGCTCGCGGGCCAGGGCCGTCACGGCTTTTATCTCCTCTAAACTCCACAGGGTGCCGCCGGCCAGATTGGCGGTTTGCTCGATTTCCACCAGCCGGGCGCGCGGGAAATAGCGGCTATCGGGACGGATCGCCTGTTGTAGTGCCCGCGTCGAAAAGACGCCCCGTTCGCCCGGCAATGAGCGCACATGCGCACCGGACAGAGCGCTCGGGCCACCGCCCTCGAAATGGGTGATGTGGGCGCTTTCATGGGCGAAGATCTCATCGCCTGGGCGGCAGTGCACCATCAAGGCGATTTCATTGCACATGGTGCCTGAGGGCAAAAATACCGCCGCTTCTTTGCCCATCAAAGCCGCCGTTCGCTCGCATAGCAGGTTCACGGAAGGGTCTGCCAAGCTCTGCTCATCACCGACGGGTGCTTGCATCATCGCTTCGCGCATGGCCGCGCTAGGCCGGGTTTGGGTGTCGCTGTAGAGGTTGATTCGGCCTTCTTTCACCGTTGCTCGCTCATCTTATGAATATCGATCCCGCACAAGGTGCCGATCTTAGCTCGATAGATAGACTAGTTTCAGCGCGTGTTTAATAACATTGGCGTGAGGCGCCGGCGCACAGGATAGGCCAGCCGCTGGCAGCCACCATAACAGTACTGCCAACCGCGTTACCATTGCGGTGGACGCCTGAATGCTAGACGCCGGAAACAGCCGCGTCAGTCATGTGGGCACCTCTAAGAATGCACTTTTTCCGCGATTGCGGCGTCAGCTCCGTGCTCGAATCCTCAGGTATCACCTATACACTGCAGTTGCGCGCGCGGTGCTTCCTTGCACTCACGAAAAAATTACTATTTTTAGCAGGTGCCTATGTTTAAATCCACGTCGATAAACACCTCCATTCGCTGACACACGTCAGGTGAATGAACTATGCTTGGTCTAGGTTATGGTAAATAACCTACATTAGATTACCGTTTCATGACCATTATTTAAGCAGTTTGCTGGACCTATAATCACAAAACCAAAAAAACACGAAGGAGACTACTCACATGAGTTCTGGAAAACGTGGCCTCAAAAGACTGGAAGAACTGAACATAGAAGTAGAGCGAATTAATAAAAAGCTCGATATGGCCCAGGAGTTTGGACTAAACGAAGAAGATCTGGGTGTTGTGATCAGACGGCTTGAAGAATTGCATGACCTAATTGGAGATGCAGCCAAAGAAGAAGCGCGCAGGGAAATCAATTGTGCGAAAAAGGAAGCCCGTAGAATTCGCGACGGCAGGAAAAAACCCGGTGGCAATCATCCAGGTAACGATGATGACGAGCCCGATGATAAAGATGATCCCGACGATCCGGATGGCGGTGATGGCGGTGATGACGAAAAATGTTGCTGCTGTTGTAAGTGTACACCGGCCGCGGCCCCCTCACCGGCAAGTGGGTCAAGTGTGCCGGATGCCACCTGCGTCTATGTTCAAACGGAAACCACGGTCGCCGCCTGGGACCGGGGACAACAACGTTGGGAAGTATTTGATGCTCAGTCTGCCATTGTCAAAGTCACCTTTATCTCCGGTGGCATCTTGGTAGTCGGCAAAGACAAAGCTGCAATTTTTGATTGCAAGATCGGGCTTTGGCTAAAAGCGTTCGATCCCTCCGGGAGCCTCATCGACGGCGCCGGACAATAACACCAAGACAACACTCACCAGCCCGTATCGCCAATTTAGCGAGCCAACCAGGATTGATCGGATGCTTGGCTCGCTAACCAGGTTTATCCGGGCTGGGCTTTCAAAGATCTTGCTGTCTTATTTGAATTTGGTTTGTTAACCGTTTTTTCTATCGAAGTTAGCTCACAGGATGCACTTGGCCTGATTGAGGGAGACAATCCTGTATAAATTACGGTCCTTATGTCTGAGCATTCGCCCATTTTAGGACAAGCTAAACCGCTATAGCGGCCTCATGGAGGCGGTGGCGGGGCCGTACGCAGAGGGCCGCACGGGTTGTTTGCCTGGACCGTCACCACGCGCCGCCGATTGACATGGATAGCGATTGACGGGGATATAGGGTCCGCGGATTACAATGAGGCGGTAGTTGCCGATTCGACGCCTGCGGATGAACGGACCAAGGCAGCATGGGCTAAAACGCACGTCTGATCCTTGAGGGCACCTCTAAAAATGCACTTTTTCCGCGATTGCGGCGTCAGCTCCGTGCTCGAATCCTCATGTATCCCCTATACACTGCGGTTCTGCGCGCGGTGCTTCCTTGCACTCACGAAAAAATTACTATTTTTAGCAGGCGCCCTTGAGTTTTCTCACCCGCAAAGCGTTACCCGCCTCGCGGTTTGTAAAAATGAAGCCGGCGCGCGTTCTACGCTGCCCGGTTGCGCGCCAACCAAGAATCGACCGTCTCGACGATGCGATCCAGAGCCGGCAGCTTTTTGCCGCGTCCCTCGGCTATGGTTTTCACCACTTTATCGACCCGCTCGATGTGAGTGGCACCGTTGGCTAATGCACGGGCGGCGGAAGAGGGTTTGGATAGCCCCTCCGCCGCTTGGGCATACTTCTCGAAGGGCACCTGATCGGCCGGATCCGCGCCGAGCTCACGGCATAGCTCGGCGACCCAATCGTATACGGCTGTGGATTCATCCAAGTCCGCATGCACCGCGTCGCGGATACTGCGCATTTGCGTTGCCCCTACACAACGATAATTGCCCGCTAGCAGCATGCACCACTTGGCCAGGGGCACGTACACCGACTCGTGTACTTTGAGTTTCACTGGTATTTCCAGTGGCCCGTCCGGCCCTTGGAAGTTGGCGCCCTCAATATCGCGTTGCAGCGTGCGTAGGATCTGCGTATCCGCATCGGATGCAAAACGCGCGACCTTGAAATTGGTTGGCAAGCTTACCTGAAGCACATTCAGTGGTTCCTCCGGGGGGCGGAATGCCTGGGGATCCGGGCTTGCCAAAGTAAAGCGATCGGGGTTAAAGCTGTCCCATACCGTTGCATCGGTATAGCAATGCGCCAGCTCCGCCGGAGCCAGTGAAGCGATCCGCCGCAAGAAGGGTAGGGGCGGCATATTCATGATCGACATGCACGGCGGTCCCGAGCGCGCCACCGCATCTAGCAGCTCACGGACCGTATTCGCGCGGTACTGGGGTTCCTGCATGGCCAGGACCACGAGGTCGAACGCGCCGGGGTCAACATCCGCCGGGCCGCCCGCAGACAAGGAGCCGGAGAGGGTAGCCGAGTCCAATGCAACGGTGTCTTTACTGCCGCGCACGGGAATGCGCACGCGAATGCCCTGCTCGTTGATGAGATCCGCTTCGGCCGGCAGACACACGAGTTTCGCGTTGTGGCCTGCCAACAGGAGCTTGGCCGCGAACAGCGAACCGTAGCTCGCGCCCAGGATCAGTACGTCGTACTTCTGTCCCACTTCTCTTCTCCTATTCTATTGCCGATGGCAAGCCACTACTAAACAATAGTCACTACTAAACAATGTGGCTTAAGTCCGTCTACAGCGCGCCCGGCTGCTGGACTGCCCGCTGCCGCGACAACCCGTAGACTCAATCAACTGCGCAACCGCCTCCCTTCGGGATCAAACGGTGCCTGCGGTAATAATAACGCCCGGTGCGGCTGGCCTAGGATCGCGATATCGACTTCATTACCGGCCACGGCATGCTCGGCGGTCACGAAACCAAGCGCCAATGAGCAGCCGGCGCTATGTCCGAAAGCCCCCGAGCTCACCCGCCCAACGGGACTTCCATCCGGCAAGAAAATGGGCTCTGCACCCACCGCATCGGCGTTGTCCACCTCCACTCGCATAATGACCAGGCGTTCCCGGGGCGGACGATCCTTCAGGGCCAGATAAGCATCGCGGCCAAGGAATTCAGGCTTGTCCAATTTAATCAGGCGCTCCAAGCCCACCTCCTGCGGCCAATATTCCGGCGCATACTCCCGCCCCCAACTGCCGTAGCCTTTCTCCACCCTGAGCGACAATAGCGCCCGCGAACCCACTGGGTGAACCCCCAGATCACGCCCTGCTTCGAGCAGCGCCTCGTAGAGTGCCACTTGCTGGCCCGCATCGACGTATAACTCCCATCCCAGATCGCCGGAAAACGATACCCGCAAGGCCATGGTCTCAATGCCGGCGACATCGAGCCGTTTAGAGCGCATAAACCTGAAAGCATCGTTGGACAGATCGGTATTGGTGAGGCGGGAGAGCAATTCGCGGGATCGAGGGCCGGCCACGTTAAACCCGCACCAAGTGTCAGTGAGAGAGCGCATCGTGACCCCGGCGGGCTTCGCCACGGCGTCGAAGAAGCGTTTGTGATAGCGCTCCGCCATGCCGGAGCCGATCATCAAATAGTGACCGTCCGCCACCTTGGTAATGGTGAAATCGCCGGCGATGCCGCCGCGTTTGCCGAGCATCGGCGCCAAACACATGCGGCCATCTTCACTGGGCACGTGGTTGGCCACCACCTTATCCAGCCACTCGCCCGCCTGCTGTCCTTTGATCTCGTACTTGGCAAAATTGGACACATCGATAATGCCCGCAGCCTGACGCAAGGCCAGGCACTCGCGCGCCACCGGCTCGAACCAGGCTTGCCGCTCGAAGCCATAATCCTCCCGTGCCTCCACACCTTCGCCCGCGTACCACAGCGGATGCTCCCAGCCATAGTTGAGGCCGAACACGGCGCCCATGGATTTTTGCAGCGCATAGACAGGCCGGGTGCGCACGGGACGCCCTGCCTCGCGCTCCTCGTAGGGAAAATGGATTTTGAAGCGGTGCGAATAGCAATCGAGAGCGCGCGCCTTGGCAAATGGCTTGGCCGCCCAATCGCCGTAGCGGGCCAAGTCCCAAGCGAACAGATCCAGCTCCGGCTCGCCTTCCACGATCCACTGGGCCAGGCACATACCGAGCCCGCCGGACTGGCTGAAGCCGGGAATAATGCCGTTGCAGCAGTAATAGTTGCGCAACTCCGGTACCGGTCCAAATAACGCGGATGCATCCGGCGACCAGATCATGGGGCCGTTGATCACCCGTTTGACGCCGGCCTCGGCCAGCGCCGGAATGCGTTCGCAGGCGCGCAGAATATTCTCGCTGATGCGGTCCAGATCATCGGGTAGCAGATCATGGCCGAAGTCCGCCGGCGTTTGGTTTTCCGACCAAAAACGCCCGTCCCGTTCGTACGCGCCCACCAGCATGCCGTTGCCTTCATGGCGTAGGTAATACTCCGCGTCCCGCTCGGCCACCGAGGGTAAGGTACGCCCCGTGGCGATCACATCCGGCATATCCTCGGTCACGAAATATTGATGCTCCATCGGCATCAGCGGCAGCTCTACCCCCGCCAGACGGCCCACTTCCCGGCCCCACAAACCGGCTGCGTTGACCACCACATCGGTGTGCACAATCCCTTTAGGCGTCTTCACCATCCAACTGCCATCGCCCTGCTGACGGGTGGCCGTGACCGGCGTAAAGCGGTGGATTTGCGCGCCGTTGGCGCGCGCCCCTTGGGCGTAAGCATGGGTAACCCCCGATGGATCCACATAACCGCTATCGGGTTCGAACATGGCACAGCGAATGCCATCAAGATTGATAAGCGGGTGTAGCTCGTTGACCTCGGCCCGGCTCAACTCGTGAAACTCGAAGCCGAAGTAGCGGGCCTTGGCGGCTTGAATGCGCAGTTGGTGTTCGCGGTCTTTGGTCTGCGCCAAGTAGATGGCGCCGGGCCTTTGAATACCGCAGCTCTGGCCGGTTTCCCGCTCCAACTCCGAATACAGCTTCATCGTGTAATACTGGAGTTTGGTGATGTTGTTGTTATCGTGCAGGCCATGGATGCCCGCTGCCGCATGCCAGGTGGAGCCGGAGGTCAGCTCATCGCGTTCGAGCAACATCACATCGCGCCAGCCCAATCGGGTGAGGTGATAGAGGATGCTGCAACCCACCAGGCCGCCGCCAATCACTATCGCTTGCGCATGTTCTTTCATCGTTGGAACTCTTTGCAGGCTCGAAGGGTTACTGCCGGGTGGCAGCGATCAAGCAGAGGATTTCGAACATCATCTGCGCCCCGTTAAGAGCCGTGATATTGGACGAATCAAACGGCGGCGACACTTCCACCACATCGCCACCTATAAAGTTGACCCCCGCCAACCCCCGCAACATCTGCATCGCCTCAAAGGTATTGAAACCGCCCACCTCCGGCGTGCCGGTGCCCGGCGCGTATACCGGATCCAAGCCGTCCACATCAAAGCTCAAGTAAGTCAGACCGTCACCGACGACCTCACGCGCTTTCTCGATGACAGCGGGCAGGCCCATGGCATAGAGATCTTCGATATGGATCACCGTCATGCCGGATTCATAAGAAAAAGCCCATAACGGCTCCCCCGGCCCACGAATGCCGATCTGGACAGTGCGCTTGGGATCCAACACACCGTCTTCGGCCGCCACCCGGAAGGGGCCGCCGTGATGATGCTTGTGCCCAAATAACTCCGGACCGGTATCGCAATGGGCATCGAAGTGAATAAGGCCCAGTGGTTGACCGTGGTATTCGGACAGTGCTCTTAGGATCGGCAGCGTAATGGAATGATCGCCCCCCGCGCTTATCGGCACCACGCCGGCCGCCGCTAGCCGGGCGAAATGCCGCTCGATCTCGGCTATGGCCACATCCAGCGCGTAAACGCCTTCTATGTAAACATCGCCCAGATCCGCCGCCCTCAGGTGATCATAGGGCCGCATACCGGTTTGGTGGTTGACCATGCCCATCAACGTGGACTGCTCGCGCAGGGCGCGCGGGCCATGACGGGCACCGGGACGGTTGGTGACGCCGCCGTCGAATGGCACGCCGACGAAACCCACGTCCACCTCCTCCCATCGCGCGGCTTGCTCAACCAGCGCACACCGCATGAACGTCGCCACGCCACTGTAACGCGGCGTATACCGTTCACCCCAGGCAGCGCGCCGCTCATCGGGCACGCTTTTACTCTTCTCGGCCATATCATCCTCTAACCTGTGGTACGTATCACGTCTTGCATCCTTAAACTGTACACAGTTGAACAACATCCTACATCCAGCCCTCGAACAACGAGGCATTTGTAACCTAACAGAGGGATTTCGATGAGTCGTAAGCTTCCCCGGCTCGGCGACAGGTAATCGGTAGAGGATCCCGGCCTCGTAGACCGAGCAGGTTTCGATACGAGAGTCCCGACGGGTGGGCCGATCGCTGGAGATTGGCCGCACGCAACACCAACGCGCATTGAAATCGCTAGGGGCGGATCGCAGTTTGCGGAAATTGTTTTTTGATGAACACCGAACCATGAAAACCATTCGCCCCATCTACGTGCTGGGCGAACCGCCGGAGCAATAGAGGATTTTTTATCTGTGGCCGTTGCAAGACTCCCTGCGGCAACATGTCGAAGTGTTGACAGGCTTGGCTTCCCGGGTGTCGTCGGTGGGTTGGGGATTGGATTTGACGGCGGGCTGCGCGGACATTCTCTACGCCGGGCAAACCCTACAACTCGCTGGCGAACGCTGGCTTGCGCAAGCCTTGGGAAGTCCGCCGTTGCGGGTGCCCAAGGCTTCATCACGGCCGTGTTTGGAGCGGCGCCATCAAGCTTTTCTCAAACGGTTGGAGGGCGATAAATTGAATCCTGTTCCTCCCTTGCCCCCGGCTGCTTATGAACATTTGCATTACCGCCGCGACTGGGAGCAAGCCGCCTTGCCGTGGGCCGCCTTCAGTTTGCTGCAAACCGATGGAGATAAATTTCAAGCATTTACCTCTCGCAACGCGTGTTGCGTCGCTGCCATGTTGCGCCACGCGGTCGCGGAAGTCGCGCAGGCCGCCGGTTGGCCTGAAGAAAACATTCAACGGATGGTTCAAGGCCACGCGGAAAAACGGGGCGAAGAAAAGCATCGATCCGTCGGGCAAAGCCGTTTCGCTTATGTGCCCCTGCCCAACTTGGAGCCGCGCCGCCGCGACGGGCCCGCAAGCCATCCGGGGATGATTCGCCGGGCGTTGATTTACATTCCGCAGGCGGGACATAGCGACAAAATCGCTTGGCTGCGGCGCGCCTTTCCCGGCTGCGAACTTGTGGAGGAGGGAGCCAAAGAACCCGATACGTTAGTTTCTTTGATACCGCAAAACGATCGGGTCGCGGTCCGATATGCTCCGCTAGATGGAGCATCTGTTTGGGCGACCGTCACGCCGCTGGTGTTGCCGGGCAACGTAGACCGCAAACAAGATTTGCAGCGTTTACGAAATTGTCAAGACGCCGGGCGGAAGCGGATTTTGCTAAGCTATCGCGAGCAGCGAATCGATGCGTTGATCCGCAAGGCGGTCCTCCACGCAGGGTTCTCCTCGACGCTCGCCGAACACGCTTTGATCGATTGGCGCAAAGTGGGATATTGGCCGGGCGCCGAACGCGTGGACCGTTATCGGATCCCTCGCCATTTGCGCAAGTTTCCCACCTTCCACGTTCGCATTGCGTGGCGAGACGCCCAAGGAAACCCAGCGATATTGCCTGGCCCTTTGGTCCTAGGCGCAGGCCGTTTCTGTGGACTGGGCTTATTTGCCGCGGAAGACGATTTCTCATCTTCTGGACACCTCTAAAAATAGGTTAAATGATATGATAAATAACGGTCCTAGTGGGCGAAGGTGTAGGCAATGTTGCAGTCTGGTTTCTTTGATTTGGATAATCGATATCGGAAATTGGATGAACGCGATCCGCTCATAAGCCTAAATAGGCTGGTAGATTGGGAGCACTTCAGATCCACATTGACTGTTATCCGCAAAAAGAGCCGAAAAAGCAGGGCGGGCCGCAAGCCTTACGATGTCGTTTTGATGTTTAAAGTCCTAGTTCTACAGCATTTATACAATTTGTCCGATGATGAGGCGCAATATCAGATTAGAGACAGATATTCTTTCTGTCGTTTCCTTGGTCTGACCCCGGAAGGCAAGATCCCTGACGCTAAAACGATAGGGTTATTCAGGGAACAACTCGTTGAGCGCGATTTGATGCGCACGCTGTTCGACGATTTCGATGAGCAGTTGAATGCTCAAGGCTATAAGGCGCGAAAAGGTCAAATAGTCGATGCCAGCTTTGTTGATGTGCCCAAGCAAAGAAACCCTCGTGCTGAGAACGAGCAGACAAAAGGATACCGATGCGCGCTGGGCGAAGAAGAATGAGGAAACGCATTTTGGCTATAACAATCATATGGTGGTAGATAACGCGCACAAGTGGGTCCGCGACTATGAAGTGACCTGTGCTGAAGTTCACGATTCACAGGTCTTTATTGATCTATTATCGGACAACACATTACAACGAAGCGACATACTTAGCCGCCATACCACTCACCGGACGCGTAGGGAGGGTTAGCGACCGAAGCGCTCCGGTGCAGTGGATTGTTAAGTGCTTTTCATTTGTTCTAGCAAGTTGTTGTAATCCGAATGAGAACCAGCCCAGAACCAAACGATCTTTTCGTTTTCCAATATGCCAACAGCCCTATAGTCCTTTGTAATGCGCACGGAATAAACAGGAAGACTCGAATGTACTCTTTTGAAACGCAGGCTCGGATACCATGGATCTTTTTGAAATAGCAAATATGCTTCTTTCGCTCCTTTCCTAGCGTCTACCGGTAGCGCACGATAGCTTTTCCAAAAGTTGGCTGTCGTTTTTGATATCACAGTTCATCCATATCTAGCTCTTTTGTTCTTCCTTGTTTTTCTTCCGACAACGCTGCAAGCGCCAGTTGGCCTAAAACATCTTCCGATTCTGCAGAAAGAGAATCCCATTTTTTATCTGAGTCGATTTCTTCGAGCATCCATCTTGCAAGTGTATTTTACTCTATATCTGGCAATTTAAATGCTGCATTAAAAGCCTTTTCAAGCATGCTTGTCATATGTGGTGATACCTCTTGGTTTATTTTGCACTTAACGTTTTGCGTGAGGGGCGCGCCCAGAAGCAACCGGAGCGCCGCTACCAGCAACCAACGTGGCGAGCCAAATTAAAGTCGGCCAAAGGTAAGCGCGTCCCTTCTACGCTCTTGTTATGCTGCTGACACTTAAACGAATTCACTGTCTAAACAAGGGTTAGGAATTGGGATTTCTTGAGCCGCTAGGTCTTCAATATGCAAATCAATAGCCTCACGGATCAGAGCGACTATTTCTTCGCGACTGTCACCACGGCAATACATCCTGGTAGATCCGGCACGTGGGCTCCCCAGCTTGATTTATCTTCTTCGATTACGACCATATAGCGCATGATTGACCTACCTCAGCCCTGCTTGCTTCAAGATTGCGTGGCCTGCGTCGTGGACATCAATCTTGCCAGAACCCACACTCGATGCCACCGTGGATAACAATCGCGAACACGCCATGTTCGGGAATCTCCATTGGTGGCATCGCGATTTCGGCTCCCGCTTCAGCGGCAGACTCGACAGCTACTTTGATGTCATCGACAAGGACATACGGTCGCACGACTGGTGTTTCCGTATCACGCAAAGGTCCACGAATGCCGATCAATCCGCCACCATCCAGTTTCGCGGTGCGAGCGCCACCAAAGTTGGCATCGGGTTCACTGAAGATAATGTCATATACTGTTGAGTATTGACGACACAAGGCATCGACTTTCGGTGTCACAATCTCAAGGTATTGGATTTTCATCGCTTCTCCTGCCGCAGACGGATTCGACTCTTGAGTTTCATGGTTCAACTCATCATTTGATTCCGCCCGGTGAGAGGTATCGGTGCTGGATTGATTGCATTCGGCGATCAGCGTCAGCATCCCCGACGGGATCGCAAGTGCAACCCCGGTTCGGAGTACATTGCGATGGAGTTCTTCCCACATAACGATGAGGGTGAGGGGCGCGCCGCTCGGAGAGCGAGGAGGATCAACCCGCACTCACCGTGATGAAACTAACAAAGTCGGACAAAGGTAAGCGCGTCCCCTCCAATCTTTTGTTGGACGAAGCCGCTACGCGGCAGCTTGAAGCCATTGGCTTTTACTCATGGTTTAGATGAAGCGGAGACTTCCCCGTGCCCGCAATTCGGCGTGTGTCATTGGGAACCCGCCTCAGGCAAGCACACGAGAAGTCCGGCTTTGAGGCGTTATACCAGAAACGCCTACGCGCCCTAAAACTCAAAGGCCATGCCCGTAAAACCATTGCGGGCTATGCCACAGGCGTGCGCCGCCTGGGCGAACACCTCAAGCGCTGCCCGGGCGATGTCACCAAGGCAGAAGCTCGACCCCCCTGTCGACTGCCTGCTCCAAACGCCTGCCTGGGCCCCCATGAAGATTGACCGTCACGGTATTCGCTTTCTCTACGCAGAAGTCCTCGCTCAATCATGGCCCGGGCTCGATTTCGCTAAGGCGCCCAAGACCCAGCGCCTACCCGATAGCCTGACGCCAAATGAGCGTGCCCACATTCTCCACATCACTCGCCGGTTTGACCTTCAGTGCTTGGGGTTCGTCACGGATACGTTGGGTCTGCGCCGGGGTGACACACGGCGCCTTGGGTGCGCCGACATCGACCGTGAGCGCGGGCAGGTACCTATCCGCCCCCCCAAGGGCCAGCAAGCTCGCTTTGTGCTTTTGCCGTCAATGACGTTGCCGGTTCTGCGCAAGCTGTGGTGCCCTCATCGCCATCCACGAGGGGTGTTCCCTCGCCGTGACGGGGCCTCGGCCCCCGGCTCATTGGACCGCGCCAACGGGCAAAAGGGCTTTCAGCAGGGCGTTGCTGATGCACGGGTCCTAAAGCGCGTCTCGATTCATTCCCTTCGTCATAGCGACGCCCCACCTATGTTGGAGGCGGGACTCACACTCAGTGCTATTGAGCATCAACGGGGGCACGCCTGTCCTAAGACCACCGCTCGCTATGTGCCTATGACCGAGAAAAGCGCGGGCGATGCCCAGGCAATGCCGGAGGCCCTGGTTGGCCGGTTTGCATCAACATTGCGCACCCTATGGGGTGAGGCGGGCTCGGCATCAATGCCTCACCTCGATTGGCTGAGTTGGTGCGCAGCGGGATGGCTGAGTTGATTAAACACGCCGGCCCCCGCTCACCGCTCATCAACGCCACGGCCTACAGGCTATCGCTCTTGGTCGCACGGGTGCCGTGGGGGCGACTTCGATGGATTGCACCCATTGGGCTCATCAACACTCTCGAAGGCGTTCGTGTGGTCACCGTAGTTGTCCCCGGTGCCAACACGCCAGCGCCCAGGACGGGCTGGAGCGCCAGCGGGCCAAGCGCTGGCCGGTCCCTGACTTCATGGCCACTGTTACCCTGCCCGCGGCGCTACGCGCCTTGGCCTACCGCGAACCTGAGCGCGTCTAGGCTGGCCTGTTCGCCGCTGTCGCTCAACCCCTCAAGACCTTCGGAATCAATCCTCCACCACTCAACGCCGATAGCGGCTTTTGTGCCGTACTGCCCACTCACTCGCCCCGAGTGACTGACCCTCCCCATCTACCGGTCCTCATACCGGGTGGGGGTGTGCCGCGTCAGTCAGGTCAACCTTGCCTGTGGCGCGCGCTGGATGAGCGCGATTATCTGTTCAATGGCTTCGCCCTGGCCAAGGTGTTGCGGGCGAAGTGTCTTGATGAGTGGTGCAACAGCGGGCTCACGCTGCCTAAATCGTTGCCCAAGAAGGGGGGGGGCACTGTCAATCGGTTGGCAACGGTTTACCCGCACTGAAATATCTATCCCGCTCTCTCTACCGCGCTGTGATTGGCGAGGGCGATATGGTTCGGTTCGAACGCGCTCAGCGCACCGTTACTTTTCCTTATCGCCACGCCAAGACCCGCAAATAGGAGCCCCTGACCTGGCCCTTAGTCGAGTGCCTGTGGCGTATCGCCATGCACCTCCTGCCCAAGCGCATACCGCCGGTGCGCAACTACGGTTTGCTTCATGGCAACGCCAAGCCATTATGGCGGCTCGTGCAGTGGGTACTGCACATCGCGCCGGCGCCGGTGTCACCCAAAACGGCTAGACCTTTTCACTGCCCGCACTGCGGTTCTCCCATGCGAGGTGGGTCGTTCATACCAAACAGGGCGTTTATCTCGCCACTCGGACCGCCGCTACCGGGGGGGTGAGTCACGGCATGGCTGCCTGAAACGCTAGCCTTGCGGCGCCGGCGATGGTATTGCGCCGCCACACTCACTATAGGGAGGGTTGGTCTTGGGCTATGGCATCCTCCAAGTTTGGCCGGGCTGGCTCGGGCTACCGCTCGGCTTCAACAAAGCCCAAATTCCGCCAAACCCCGCCTGCCGCCGAACACCTCGAACTAATTACCATACACTAAGGCTGCCCTAACCCCGGGCTTGTCCAACACCGGAGCAGGTCGCGGCTACGCGCGACCTAGCCTTATTTGTTAGGTCATGTCGTCAGGCAGGTACACATCTTCAAGAATTCCCACGAGCTTCTCATAGCATTCGAAAGCGACATCGCGTCGTGAGAATAGACGCTCCTTGCTTACGCGTTCGCGAGTTGGATGCGCGAACGCGTTTCCTTCCTCTCGGATGTAGTGCATTTCTTCCTTGAGGCGAGGAATCTGTTCGGCCACCGCATCGACGAGATCCTCCAGAGACTTCCGTTTTCGCTCACGGCGACTCTGAATTGTGACGTCCCAGGTCAAGGAGATATTCCACCGAGCCGCGTTGTCGAGGATCGCGTACTCGAGGATGCTCCGCGCTAAGACGGCCGCAGAGATCCAATTTCCGAACGTCAGAGTTCTATGCATCTCGATCAGTCTTAGCCTGATATGAGCGGGAATACAGTCGGTCCGCTTTCCCACCATGACCGGTCGAAGACGTCTAGTGTTGCGTGTCCAATCGTCTGGATCGAAATCTATCAAATCAGACGAGACCACTTCGTCCGCCGATTCTAGGGCAAATTCCTTCTCAAGCTCTGGAAAGTCCCTGACCAGGTCATGCATGCGCTCTAGCGCAACTTCGAACGTTCGGTGGATCTTGCCGTGCAGCAATTGCGCGGACACGAACTCCGACCAGAACTCGAAGAATTCGAAGAGTTCTGGCCGCAGCGTACGAAGGACGGTTTCGATGACCTTTTCGTCCGGGGCGACATGGTTTCGGTAGTAGCGTAGAGATTCCGTTGGGACCTGTTGTGCTACCTTCTCGCTGTAGTGGAGGGCGTGTTCCCAGCTGCGCTTGAGTGCCTCGACGTTGCCGTAGAGTTTGTGGCATAGCTCCGCCACAACATCTTTGGCCGGGTCCGGCAATCGGTGAACGTCGTCAGCGTCGGGCAGCAACCGTCTGAACTCCCGATGCCACTGTCTGATATGCGCCAAGCGCTCTGGTGCGTCCATAGGCGTTGTTCGACCTAACGTTGCCGCTCAGCCGCGCGCGCCTTTGGCGCGTCGGCTGGAGTGGCCTTGTTATGCTTTTAATATACGATACAGGCGTTTTAGCTCAGATATAACTGTAGGCATAGAAATAGGCCTCGTAAACGAACCTCCATGTGCTATCGCATTACGCTCTTTGTAATAATCAGATACCAGATTGTAGTCGGTAGCGCCTTTTTCAGTTAGCAAGGCTAGACGTTTTTTAAATGGGTAGTCATCTCTTGAATCTGAAGGAAGAATATCCCAAGCCGCTCTTTGTCGCCACGAACGGATAGAAGTTTGTTTTTTTGTTATCAAAGCAGCGCTTTGGGATCTAATTCGATCCTCTAGGCGAGAGAACATAAAAAGGAAATATGCTTGATCATTTAGTTCTCGTTTTCTTTGATATTGTTGCTCTTTGTTATTCCAACTCTTGGTTCTAGCTTCAAACTCTATGCTTGAATACTGGTTGTTACTAATTCGGCAAAAAATTACCCGACATCGATTCAGAATATATCTGACATGCTCTTCATAGAAAAACCGTTTAATCATTTGCGTATTGTGTTGCAGTGAGTGCAACACCGAACGAGCCAAGGCCACCCGTTGCTCCTTTGTAGCCACCACTGTCCGCCCAATTCGTTGGCTTTTTACGTGATGCCATACCAATTCATCAGGATTGAGTTCCGGTGAATACGGCGGTAACAATACTAACGTGAGCTTACCTTGGCTAGTGCGGACAAATTCTTGCACTTTCTTGGCTCGATGAATTCGATGGCCATCAACAACCCAATAGATCGATCCGCTTGGCGTTGTGCAGCAAACGCCTTGGAAAGTCGATAAAAACGTCTGCGGTTACCCGTGATTCGGTTACCATGAAACGCAGGTGACCCTTCGGCGAAACGGCTGACAGCCTATTCACGCTAAAGCGCCGACCCGTTTTCGCTACAACCGGCGTATCACCCCGTACCCCCCAAGTGGTACCACGATGATAATCCGACCGGATCGTCGATTCGTCGCCGAAATAGACCCGCGCTCGGCGCCTTTTCGCTTCTCGTTGTACTTCAGGCCAAGTTTCTCTTAACCATACCTTAACCTGATCAGGGTCTGGCTCGTATGCCTTAAACCCAGGGCGCTGCGCACTCATCCCCAAACGAGACAGGCTATTGCCCACCGAGCGCTCGCTGACCTCGATGCCAAATTTGTCTTTCAGTCATATCTGAATCATCGAGCGCGTCCACAGGGCATCGTGACAATCCAATTGCAACGGATTCGTTTTAACTAGTTCACGTAAGCGATCCGCATATTCATCGGGACACTTTCTTGGGCGGCCCGTGCTCTTGCCGGTAGACAGCGCCTGTTCACCACCTTGCTCATACCTGGATAAGCAATCGTCAATGCAAGAACGATGAAATCCGAGGGCTTTAATTACTTTTTCAGGGCTTTCACCCGATAATACTTGCGCAACCGCGTGCCTGCGGATGGCTTCTCGCGCGGAATGGGGCAGTGAGCGACCGTCTGTCTTTTTCATAGCATCACTATAACACATTTTATCAATTTGTGTCGGATAATTTTTTGCCGAAGTAGTAATTTCGTCATACTGCGCTTCCAATTCATCAAATATGCTCATGACTTAATGTACCAGCGTTTCTAAAAACTTATTATCAAATGGACTACCTTTTTTTCTGTTTTTAGGGGTGAACACTTTCCAATTAGGGTGTGATTCATCATCCCCAAGGTCAACAAGTATATAAGAGCCTTCTTTTGTAAGAATATCTATCCTTCCTTTTGCTCCAACAACCCAAAGGCCTATTGGCTTAAATGTGGCTTTTAATTGATTGCCTACAAATAAATCAAAAATTGGGACCTGTTTTGGAGGGACTCCGTATTTCTGCATTAACTCCTCTTGCATAATCATATACTGCTCAGATTTAAAGCCAACGTCTGAATCATTTTTCAGTGCATCTTTTATTTGAGCATACAGCTTCTCAACTTTACTGATCCATCCATCAGCTCGCTTATCTATATAGTCCTTATCTATCTTCTGTTCTTCAGACATTAGGATTGACCTCTGTTGTTACGAGCTGAACGCTCCGGTTCAGCGGCGGGCCGCGCAGCGGACCGTCCGCTGCAACCGATTGTTGGACGAAGCCGCTACGCGGCAGCTTGAAGCCATTGGCTTTTACTCATGGTTTAGATGAAGCGGAGACTTCCCCGTGCCCGCAATTCGGCGTGTGTCATTGGGAACCCGCCTCAGGCAAGCACACGAGAAGTCCGGCTTTGAGGCGTTATACCAGAAACGCCTACGCGCCCTAAAACTCAAAGGCCATGCCCGTAAAACCATTGCGGGCTATGCCACAGGCGTGCGCCGCCTGGGCGAACACCTCAAGCGCTGCCCGGGCGATGTCACCAAGGCAGAAGCTCGACCCCCCTGTCGACTGCCTGCTCCAAACGCCTGCCTGGGCCCCCATGAAGATTGACCGTCACGGTATTCGCTTTCTCTACGCAGAAGTCCTCGCTCAATCATGGCCCGGGCTCGATTTCGCTAAGGCGCCCAAGACCCAGCGCCTACCCGATAGCCTGACGCCAAATGAGCGTGCCCGCATTCTCCACATCACTCGCCGGTTTGACCTTCAGTGCTTGGGGTTCGTCACGGATACGTTGGGTCTGCGCCGGGGTGACACACGGCGCCTTGGGTGCGCCGACATCGACCGTGAGCGCGGGCAGGTACCTATCCGCCCCCCCAAGGGCCAGCAAGCTCGCTTTGTGCTTTTGCCGTCAATGACGTTGCCGGTTCTGCGCAAGCTGTGGTGCCCTCATCGCCATCCACGAGGGGTGTTCCCTCGCCGTGACGGGGCCTCGGCCCCCGGCTCATTGGACCGCGCCAACGGGCAAAAGGGCTTTCAGCAGGGCGTTGCTGATGCACGGGTCCTAAAGCGCGTCTCGATTCATTCCCTTCGTCATAGCGACGCCCCACCTATGTTGGAGGCGGGACTCACACTCAGTGCTATTGAGCATCAACGGGGGCACGCCTGTCCTAAGACCACCGCTCGCTATGTGCCTATGACCGAGAAAAGCGCGGGCGATGCCCAGGCAATGCCGGAGGCCCTGGTTGGCCAGTTTGCATCAACCTTGCGCACCCTATGGGCTGAGGCGGGCTCGGCATCAATGCCTCACCTCGATTGGCTGAGTTGGTGCGCAGCGGGATGGCTGAGTTGATTAAACACGCCGGCCCCCGCTCACCGCTCATCAACGCCACGGCCTACAGGCTATCGCTCTTGGTCGCACGGGTGCCGTGGGGGCGACTTCGATGGATTGCACCCATTGGGCTCATCAACACTCTCGAAGGCGTTCGTGTGGTCACCGTAGTTGTCCCCGGTGCCAACACGCCAGCGCCCCGGACGGGCTGGAGCGCCAGCGGGCCAAGCGCTGGCCGGTCCCTGACTTCATGGCCACTGTTACCCTGCCCGCGGCGCTACGCGCCTTGGCCTACCGCGAACCTGAGCGCGTCTAGGCTGGCCTGTTCGCCGCTGTCGCTCAACCCCTCAAGACCTTCGGAATCAATCCTCCACCACTCAACGCCGATAGCGGCTTTTGTGCCGTACTGCCCACTCACTCGCCCCGAGTGACTGACCCTCCCCATCTACCGGTCCTCATACCGGGTGGGAGTGTGCAGCGTCAGTCAGGTCAATCTTGCCTGTGGCGCGCGCTGGATGAGCGCGATTATCTGTTCAATGGCTTCGCCCTGGCCAAGGTGTTGCGGGTGAAGTGTCTTGATGAGTGGTGCAACAGCGGGCTCACGCTGCCTAAATCGTGGCCCAAGAAGTGGGAGGCACTGTCAATCGGTTGGCAACGGTTTACCCGCACTGAAATATCTATCCCGCTCTCTCTACCGCGCTGTGATTGGCGAGGGCGATATGGTTCGGTTCGAACGCGCTCAGTGCACCGTTACTTTTCCTTATCGCCACGCCAAGACCCGCAAATAGGAGCGCCTGACCTGGCCCTTAGTCGAGTGCCTGTGGCGTATCGCCATGCACCTCCTGCCCAAGCGCATACCGCCGGTGCGCAACTACGGTTTGCTTCATGGCAACGCCAAGCCATTATGGCGGCTCGTGCAGTGGGTACGGCACATCGCACCGGCGCCGGTGTCACCCAAAACGGCTAGACCTTTTCACTGCCCGCACTGCGGTTCTCCCATGCGAGGTGGGTCGTTCATACCAAACAGGGCGTTTATCTCGCCACTCGGACCGCCACTACCGGGGGGGTGAGTCACGGCATGGCTGCCTGAAACGCTAGCCTTGCGGCGCAGGCGATTGGATTGCGCCGCCACACTCACTATAGGGAGGGTGGGTCTTGGGCTATGGCATCCTCCAAGTTTGGCCCGGCTGGCTCAGGCTACCGCTTGGCTTCAACAAAGCCCAAATTCCGCCAAACCCCGCCTGCCGCCGAACACCTCGAACTAATTGCCATACACTAAGGCTGCCCTAACCCCGGGCTTGTCCAACACCGGAGCAGGTCGCGGCTACGCGCGACCTAGCCTTATTTGTTAGGTGCGCTATGATCCCGCCAACGAAACTTAACGACCACCGTTGGTATTCCTATGTCTCGCCAGACCCTTGATTCTGCTAGAGAACTTGCTTTTCGACTGCCGAACTCAGAGCGAGCCGAATTGGCATCAGCATTAATTGCCAGCCTTGATGGGCCGCCAGACGCCGACGCGGAAGAACTGTGGGAGCTTGAGATTCTGCGCCGCCTGGACACGATTGACCAAGGTAAAGCAACTTTTCTTTCGGTTGAAGAGACAATTTCGCAAGTTCGACAACGCCTTGGGAAGACCTGATGCCCGTTGTACGCGTCCTTGCGCAGGCCGCAACAGAGATCGAGGAAGCTGCAGCACACTACGACTACAAGAGACCCGGATTGGGTTTTCAGTTCCTGAGTGCGGTGCATGATGCTCTGGTACTGCTCGGTGATGATTTCGCTCCTCTCACGGCCATCAGTTCCGAACTTACTGCCAGAGGTGTACAGCGGTTGTTCCTGAAACGCTTTCCATATGCGCTTGTCGTTCGTCGCACTGGTCACGAGTTTGTTGAAGTAGTTGCAGTGGCACATAATGCAAGGCGTCCAGGCTACTGGCGGGACCGACTTAACACATAACGCCAGCCATAACCGGCCGCAACAAGCGCGCAGCGCTTCTTGCGGTCCGTGTTCATGGCCTTGTTAGCGCAATCCATCTCTTCTTGTTCGGGCGCTGTGTGAGAGCTGAACCTGCGGAGGTCTTTGCGGCTTTGCTTCCACCGCTTCCTCGGAGTGTCTTAGATGCAGCAGTGCCCGCTTTGGATGAAGTCTTCTTTCGAGGTGATTTGGTTTGCGATAGCGCAGATCCGGCCGCAGACTTTGCTGACTTGCTAGCAGACTTGCTGCTCAGAACCTTCGATGCCGCGGTTGCAGCCCGTTTGCTGGTCACTTCTCGTTTAGCCATCTTTGTTCTCCTCCGCGCTCACTGGCGCATGCGCCCCAAACTGCACGGGCGATATGTCGTTTAGCACGAGGAACGCCATCAGAACCAAGAGCCCTGAGAATACCAGTGCACTTGCGAATCCTCCGGCGAAGTTGACTCCAAACTGGGGCCAGAAACGATTGGCTGAGCGGATTTCATTGACGATTACGTCCCGTTCTATATCTGGTCTCAGTTCTTCGACAACTTCCTCGACAATTGAGTTCGAATAGTCCCCTAGTCTCGCCTCCGCGGTGTCCCGGGCTCTGAGAAGGACTCCCTCCGGCTGCTGTTGATACCAAGCTTGGATTTCAGCAGGGGAAGGGGGTGTTCCAGTGCGTTTGGTTTGGTGCTTTAGCCATTCGATACGCTGTTCCTCTATCACGGCAAAAGCCACGAGGCCGAGTAGCCAGTTCTCATCGGAGTTCTCGACGAGTTCGTCGTATAGGTCTTCGGGTCCGGAGAACTTGTCCATGGGCTGGGCGCTCGCTTCTGGCGCTAACGGGATGCGTGCAGTGGCCAGCGCCCATTCGACGCTGGCCACTTAACTTATGCCCACTATAACCTAAAGTTGTACAATCAGAAGAAGCGGGAGTAATCACCACACGCTGTTCGCTGATGTTAACTTCAAGCTCAGTGCCGATGGGAAAACCCGCTTGACCGAGCCAATAGCCTTTGAGTTGTATCCACGGCACAGGTGCGGATTTGCGGTAACCGGACGGGTTGATGGTGGATTGGTAGTCGTAATGCCCTGAATGGACTTTAAGACGGCGGGGGTAGGGCAATTTTGCTTTAGCCGAGAGAGACTCTGGCTTATGATGTTTCTTAGCCATAATTGATACCTCGAATATCGGTTGTGGTTAGCTGCCTCTGGGTGTTTGCAGCACTCAGGGGTAGCGCTTTTGCTTAATGGATACTGCTAAATCATACACTCCTTTTTTTGTTTAAACGCCGTAGCTTATAAGACTCTCTTTTGCAAGGAATTGCAACACCTTTTGTGACTTTATTTTTTTGAAAGACGCTTAGTTCTGGGGGCCTAACGCCCCGCATCAGCCGCCAGACAATTCGCGTAGCGAATTGGATGGTCGGACTGCATGCGCTTGTTATGCATTTTCTTGTCCCAGTAGTTGGTTAACTTTAGGCTGAATAAACCAGACCCCAATAGGGAAAAGCCAGAGCAAAAAAACGGACCGGAATACGTGAAAAATGATACGTCCTTCTGCTGTTCTAGCTTACATAGTTGTTTTGCGGTAAATCCTAAGCCATAAAAAATCGATGCCATTGCTAGCAAGTGCATTGCAATGATGTAACCGGGCAAACCGTTCGCTTCCCCAAAAAAGAACAAACTACTCAATAACATGTAAGTGAGTGCATATATTAGCCCTGCCTGCATAGGTCTGGGCGAAGACGACAAACTTGATGGTAAAGATTTCGCGCCTGCATCTGCAATTGCCCACAGCCAACCAAAGTAAAGCAAACCCATAATTAAAATTGAGAATAACATCGCCGCTTGGCTTATTTCGAAACCGGTTGTTGATGGTGTGACTATTCCCAACTGGGTGAGAAACATTGAACCGACTATCACAATAAAAAGCTGCCAATGCTTAGCTTTTAGAAACACTCTCATGACTGCCTAAAATGCATAACGGACAAGCTCAGCCGCGGCCAGAACGCGTAGCGGGCTGGCCGTCGGCTGGAGCGACTTGTTAGATTTCACTTTCTGCGAGTCCTCCAGTATCCGGGCTCCCGGCTGAAATGAGCTACTGCAATTATGACTATTTCGTCTGGAGACGGTTCGTAGATAACGCCGTACCGGAACCCTCGAACTCTACAGCGCCGGATGCCACCACCCATGTGGTGCCAGGCATCTGGGAATGCCTTGATGCGATCAATGGCCGCCCGAACTTCATCACGCAACCGATCGCCGGTGCCAGGTGCCTCAGAATTCAGTCTCTCAACCGCGTCCCGTAGTTCAGACCGGGCAGGACCAAGAAAGCGAACCTTCAATCACTTTTGCCCAGTTCCGCAAAGACCTCGTCGACATCGTAAGCTTCAAGCTTACCGCGACGATAGGCAGCAAGGCGCTCTTCTGCCTCCTTGAGCCACTGGGCTTCGATTTTGGGATCCGGCTTTCCCAAACTTTCAAGCAATTCGTCCACTAGAACTGCCCGCTCACCGGCGGAGAGTTCTAGCGCATCACGAAGCAGAGATTCAGAAGACACGGCCATGTTGCCACCTCGCAGCGTTGCTTAGTCCCAGCATAGCGATACCGAGCGGTGAAATCTAACGACCAAGCTCAGCCGCGGACAAGCCGCGTAGCGGATTGGCCGTCGGTTGAAGCGTCTTGTTATGCCTCGGTAGGTTTGACACGCTTCGGTGGGCGAGTGAACGGTTTTTGCCCACTCGCCTTGCGCTGGCGCCTCAACTCCTCTCCGATGGCCTTGATGTCATAGTTGAAACGTCGAGCAAGCTCCTCGCGCCTGCTCCGGGTTTCTTCGACAATTGGGTCTTTCCACATCGTCCTATGCCTCGATAAGTTGTAGTGGTGTACAGATCGTTGGCGGAATGACACCAAACTCCACGCACGCAGCGTTGATCTGCGGCATCATGAAGGGATTCGCTATGTGTGCACAGTTCCACGTCAAGAGGATATCGATGCCATTGGTCGCGGCCAGACCTATGTGCAGAGCGTCGAGAGCAGCCTTCTGGGGCAACGCCATGGCAGAGAGCAACGCATCCGCCAGAGCTTCCGCCTCCTCCGTTGTCGTGAGGACCGGCAGGCCAGCAAGAAATACCCTTCGCTCGGAGGCGGCGGTTGGATCACCGGCTGCGCACTCCGCAACGACAACTTCTGAAACGAAGAGCTCGCATTCGTCACGACGCGTCTCCCACCAGTCTCGTGTGACCTGTTGATTTCCCGCAACTACCAAGTCGCGACTCGGGCGCGCCGCCAAGTAGCTGACTACGCTGGATTCAAGGTAAATGCTCTTCATCTTGCGTAGCATGGAGAAATCTTCGTCGTTTGGCGAGTGGCATAACGACCAAGCTCAGCCGCAGACAAGCCGCGAAGCGAATTGGCTGTCGGCTGGAGCGCCGGGTTATGCCGCGGTAGCCTGACATGCTTCTATGGGCGAGTGATCGCTCCTCGGTTGAAGTATTCGTTAGGTCCTTCTGCGGTCGCTTTCATCTTCTTTGGCATTAGCCTTCTTGTACTTACGTTTCGCTTGCTTCCGGATTTTCTCAAGTTCAGTGATTAGATAGTCAATGTTTCCGTCCACCTCAGATTCAAGGAGTTGTGGAGTCAACAGATGATAATTGTCTTTAACTCCATGATCTCCCAACGCAATATAGGAGAAGGGTTTGAATAATCTTTCATCTTTCTTTGGTGAGAAAAACAGAAGTTTGAATATTCCGCTCATTGGAATCCCTCGATGACAGTTTTCCCATACGCTCATATTCTACAAAATCACTTCTTCTTAACTAACTCAGCAAATGATGCGGTCCATGGTTCGTCGCTAATCCCTTCTATTGCTGACAATTTGACTCGCACGCAATGCAAGGTAACACTTACTGGAGCGGATCCCGGTACAATCAGGATAGCGTCCCATGAAAATTCACCATTCATTGAGTTGTTCTCTGAATAATTCCTGGATATACCGTGCGAGAAAATAAGGGAGCCATTACAGATGCCTTTCAACTCCTCAACACAATTAGCTCTAGTCCGAAGGCCGGCAAAGACATTGGCTATGGAATTTTCCGCGATTGCTTCTAGTGGCACCAACCCAGACATACCAATAAGGACAGAAAGAATCACATGATTTGTGGTTCTCATGATTATCTCCTTGCGGCATAACGCCGCCATAAACGGCGCGAACTTGCGAGCGTCCGGCGACCGTAGGGAGCGAATTTAATGGCCTTGCTAGAAGCCGGACTACGCAGCATTAATAACCTCAGCGATTTCAGACGCGATTTCTTCTACTGTGTGCATAGCTGTATTTCGTCCCAGTTTATCAGCCAACGAAGGACTGTAATCAATAACTTCCTGTTTGGAAATTTTATGCCAAATAGGAAGCAACACCTGCTCTTGAGTTACTGATTTGGTTACCAATCCATCGAGTTCGTAATTTGTCCAGCCTTTACTTAGAAAAGGCTTAGATAATACAACGATACCAAATTTACTTTTAGCTAAACCACTATCAATTTTTCTTCGAAGGCTATCATCTATTTTTAGTTCATATTCGTCATACCATACTTCAAGCCCCTTGCTTTTCAGAGCTTCGGCTAAAGGGCGAACCACTTCATCTTTATCTTCTGATGCGTGCGATATAAATACATCAAATTCTTTGTGGTAGTCTTCCTCTGGAAAGTTTGGATTAGGTTCATCTCGATGAACTAAACTAGGAACAGAAGCCAACGAAGCTTCTCTAGCCACTGGTAATGCCCCAGGCAAAACTCTTGCAGAAGAACGAACTTGCCCCCTAAGCCCTGCCATATCAACTGTTACATGCCATTGACCCGAACTGGGTACATTTAGCCTAAATGGTGATTGCTTAACTAGCCCACCATAGTATTGATGCTTTCTTCCATTTTTATATGATTGAAAGTTTGAGTTATTCATCAACCGAACATTGGCCGCACTTCCTTGCAAAGTGACTTCGATAATATCGCCACTAGATAAACGGTCAAACTTGTAATGCGTGAAATTCATTTAGATACCTGCTCCTTCGGTATTTAGGCTTCTAACGCCGCAAGCAAAGGCGCGCGTTAGCGCGTCCAGCCCGTAGGGCGTTTTGACTTGCCTTGTTAACTACTGATACGTGATTCACGGTTTAGTACCAGCAGCGTGGATTGTTAGTAAAGGGCACCTCTAAAAATAGGCTAAATGCTATAATATTAAACAGTCCTAGTGGGCGAAGGTGTAGGCAATGTTGCAGTGTGGTTTCTTTGATTTAGATAATCGATATCAGAAATTGGATGAGCGCGACCCGCTCATAAGCCTAAATAGGCTGGTAGATTGGGAGCACTTCAGACCCACATTGACTGTTATTCGAGAAAAGAGCCGAAAAAGCACAGCGGGCCGCAAGCCTTACGATGTCGTTTTGATGTTTAAAGTCCTGGTTCTACAGCATTTATACAATTTATCTGATGATGAAGCAGAATATCAAATTAGAGACAGATATTCTTTCTGTCGCTTCCTTGGTCTGACCCCAGAAGGCAAGATCCCTGACGCTAAAACGATAGGGCTATTCAGGGAACAACTCGTTGAGTGCGAATGGATGCGCACGCTGTTCGACGATTTCGATGAGCAGTTGAATGCTCAAGGCTATAAGGCGCGAAAAGGTCAAATAGTGGATGCCAGCTTTGTTGATGTACCCAAGCAAAGAAACTCTCGTGCCGAGAACGAGCAGATAAAAGCTGGGGAGATACCTCAACGTTTCAAGGATAATCCCAACGTAGGTAGGCAGAAGGATACCGATGCGCGCTGGGCGAAGAAGAATGAGGAAACGCATTTTGGCTATAAGAATCATGTAGCGGTAGATAACGCGCACAAATGGGTTCGCGACTATGAAGTGACCTCAGCTGAAGTTCACGATTCACAGGTCTTTATTGAACTATTATCGGACAACACATCGGCTGATGTATGGGCGGATAGTGCTTATCAAAGCGAGAACCATGAAATCAGCTTGGCGGCGATGGAGAGGCGTAGCCCTGTTCACAAAAAGGGCAATAGGCGTAATCCGCTATCGCAGCGCAGCAAGAAGTCGAATACTAAGCGTTCAAAAATCCGTGCTAGGGTTGAGCACGTTTTTGGGTCATTGACCCATGAGCAAGGCGGACTTTACTCACGAGTGATAGGGCTTGTGCGTACTGAAGTGAAGGTTGGCATGATGAACAGGGTATATAACATGAGACGCTTCGTGACTTTGTGCAGGAGAGATATGTCTGCGATTTGAGAAAAAGGGAAAATCACCCTTTTTGGACAGGAGAAGTCGGCCTATCAAAGCTGAGAAACGCGACATCCGGCATGAAGTAGTCGTCACTCGATGTTGACTGAGAAATCCCGAAGTCATGTGGGTAGAAATGGAGCGTATTCTTGAATTTTAGAGGTGCCCATAAGCTTATTTTGACCATAATCAGCTAACTTATGCAAGTATTCTAGATTCGCATTTTCAATGGCGATTGGTATATATGCAATCACTGCTGTCCCACAAACTTTTGAATGCGCTTAGAATCAAAGACTATTCTGCGCTAATTTGTTAGAATAGAGGTTCAGAATATCTTTTAATATCAACAGGATAATAGCCTTGAGTCACAGTAACAGCGTATTTTCACAGCTGCTAAAACTGATTTCTAGACATGAATTTGAAACCCTCGCAAAAACCCACCATAAAGGCCGTGTATTGAGGACAATGTCACGCTGGTCACAGTTTGTGGCGTTGAGTTTTGCCCAACTCGCCGGTCGCTGTAGTTTGCGAGATATTGTCAGCAATCTGGATAAACAACGCCGCAAAAGTTACCATTTGGGTATCGGTAAGGTCAGTCGAAGTTCTCTGGCTCGCGTTAACGAGCAACAGCCTTATCCACTCTACGAAGGATTATTTTGGAAGCTGCTGGCACGATGTCAAAGCTTGGCGCCTAGGCATGGGTTTCGTTTTAAAAATAAGCTTTATTCCTTGGATGCATCGACCATTGATTTATGCTTATCACTATTTCCTTGGGCCAAATTTCGCAAGACCAAAGGCGCGATTAAACTACATGTTGGTCTGGACCATGATGGTTTTTTACCGGCCTTTATGACTATTACCGAAGGCAAACAACAAGATATTACACAGGGCCGTAGTTTAGAACTGGATGCGGGTTCTATTGTGGTGTTTTGATCGTGGCTATACGGACTACACGTGGTTTAACTTGCTCAATTCAAAGGGGATTTATTTTGTCACCCGGTTGAAAGCCAATACGAAATACCGAGTGATTTCTCGCCATCCGGTGAATAAAGAGCAGGGCATCACCTCAGATCAGACGCTGATTTTAACGGGCCCTAAAGCCGATACCTGTCCGATTAAGTTGCGCCGGATGGGTTATAGTGACCCAGAGACCGGCAAGCATTACGTCTTTCTCACCCATCCATTCGAATTGGCTGCCAAAACCATTGCAGATATTTATAAGTCGCGTTGGCAAATCGAGTTATTTTTCAAATGCATCAAACAAAATTTGAAGATTAAGTCATTCGTAGGGACGTCAAAAAATGCTGTCATGACTCAAATATGGGTCGCTATGTGTATGTATTTAATGGCTGCTTACCTGAAATTCTGTAGCAAACTCGATTTAAGCATTCAACAGATTATTAGACTCTTTCAAGTCAATTTATTTGAGCGAAGAGACCTGTGGGGACTACTCAAAGGAGACCCTCCAGGCCCTATTGAAACTCAGGTCCAGATACAGTTTACATTCTCATGAAAGTTTATGGGACAGCAGTGATCCACGGCACAGGTGCGGATTTGCGGTAACCGGACGGGTTGATGGTGGATTGGTAGTCGTAATGCCCTGAATGGACTTTAAGACGGCGGGGGTAGGGCAATTTTGCTTTAGCCGAGCGAGACTCTGGCTTATGATGTTTCTTAGCCATAATTGATACCCATGTTATCGGTTGTGGTTAGCTGCCTCTGGGTGTTGCTGCACTCAGGGGTAGCGTTTTTGTTTAGCTAATGCTACTAGACTATGCTCTCCTTTTTGACTTGAATGGCGCGAATCATAAGACGCTCTTTTGCAGGTAATTGCAAGAGCTTCTGTGACTTTATTTTTGAAAGACGTTTTGGTCTTGGTGCCTAACGCCAAGCATAACCGGATGCAAAAGCCGCGAAGCGGTTTTTGCAGTCCGTGTTAATGTGCTTGTTAAAAATTTTATTCCTCATCTTTTGTTTTTTTGCTTTCACCTTTGTACATGATAATTTGTAGCACTAGCAGCCAAATCAAGAACAATGTAAAAATGATTGCGGAAGAAATAGGGAAAACTACCCATGAAACTAAGATGTTTTCGCTTTTATTCCAAATGGCTGATATTAGACCTAGTAAGGTCGCAAACCATGATACTGCAGAGAATAGCATAGCACTTAAAACCGCATATTGCTGCTGAATTTCATCCTCAGTTTTCCTGAAAATATAAACAAGACCTTTGAGCACAAAATAAAAAATGGGTAACGCCAAGTAAAAGCCTTTAAAAAAAGCGAGTATTTTCGAAAAAGCGTATGAGGCGGGTGAATTTGAGTAATAAACTACGTTTTGTGCTTCAGAAATAACCGCGTTTTGTAGCTCTACAATCTTTTCCTTGTTTGATTCTGATGCCTCAAATTCAGAGAGTTTTTTAACTAACTCAACTTTTTCTTGAAGTGAGCTTGTTGCAAAGAACTGAGTAGATGTTTCGAATATAAACATAAATAGAATGGAAACTAACGTAATCCAGAGAATATTACGAAGCCCTTTCAATTGAGATAGGGTTTGAATACTGTTTTTTATATCGTTAAGCATCCTTGTTCCGTTAAATTTCTAACAGTATGTTACACAGGCCGCTGGCCTCTGTAACATTATTATAGGGCGGCCCTATAATTTTCTGCAACCGCCAAGGCTGCTACCGTAACTAATTGAAATATAAAAAAGTTTACCTACTTCGGACAATCAGCGAAAAACTATAGGGAATTGTTCCCTATAGTCCTGTTGTATTTTTGCAACAACAAGCGTATCCTGCCCCCAACTTTCTTGAAAAGGATTTCGAGATGACCAGATCCCCTTTTCTGCTATCCATTGCTGACTATACCCATCGCCATTGAAAATGCGAAACTAGAATACTTACATTAGCTAGCTGATTATGGTCAAAATAAGCTTATGAACAATCATTTAACACCGAGCGAGCGCGATGAACTCATAAAATCTCATCGTAAAGAGAGAGATGGGCGTATTCGAGACCGAATAAAAGCTGTTTTAGCTTTTGATGAGGGTTATAGTTATTCAGAAATGTCTAGGATTTTGCTTTTAGATGATGAGACTATTAGACGCCATGTCGATGATTATTTTTCTAAAGCTAAGCTGAAGCCCGAAAACGGGGGCAGCAAAAGTGATTTAGACGAGAATGAAACAGCAAAGCTCGTTAAACACGTAGAAGGAATGACTTATCCTTATGTTAAGGACATTTGCACTTATGTGAAGTTGAATTTTGGTAAGGTTTACAGTGTAAGCGGCATGACAAAATGGCTGCATCGCAATAATTTCTGCCATAAGAAGCCTCATGCAGTGCCAGCGAAAGCAAACGCACAGGCGCAAAAAGCGTTTGTCAAAGACTATGAACATCTTTCGAAAGACCCTAAAAACAAGGGTTTAATCTATTTCTCGGACAGTTTTCATCCGCAGTATCAAACGCGGTTGGCCTGTGGATGGATTTTAAGAGGCACTCGAAAAAGTATTGCCACAACGGCTCGTCAAACACGATTGAATTTCATTGGTGCTGTATCTTTGGATGGTCACAAAATAATCCACACTGAAGTTGAGCGAGTGAATGCGCAAACCATTAAATCTTTTCTAAAATCTCTACGCAAACGGCATGCACCAGAGAAAGAAATTCATGTAATTTGGGATAATGCGGCTTATCATAAGAGCAAAGACGTTCAGTCTTATGCCAAGGACTCAAACATTAAATTACACTATTTGCCGCCCTATTCACCGAATTTAAATCCAATTGAGCGACTTTGGAAAATGATGCATGAAGCGGTTACTTATAATCGGTACTATGAGAAGTTTATAGATTTTCGGGAAGCATCTTTGAATTTTTTCAAGCGCATTGGAAGACGAAAGATTTTATTGAGAAAAAGAATCACTGATAGGTTTCACATTATTAATGCACCGATGTTCGCATCTTGAAGTGTGATGGGTATATATGCGGGTGCGTGGTTACAGCAAGCGCACCATCCACACCTATATCCGGTGGATAAAATCCTTTATCATATTTAGCCAAAAATGACACCCAAGCGACATGGGTCGGGGTGAGATCGTGGCTTACCTGACGTATTTGGCGGTTAAACGCAAGGTCTCCTCCAGCACACAGTCGCTGGCACTCAATGCGCTGGTCTTTTGTATGACAAGTTTCTGGAAAAGCCTTTAGGCGATGTCAGCGAGTGCCATCGTGCGCGGCGTCAACAGAAGTTGCCATCAGTGCTAACACCGTCCGAGGTGCAAAGCTTGCTTTCTCTACTGTCAGGAAAGCACCGCTTAATGGCGTGCATTATGTATGGCTCCGGGTTGCGACGTATTGAGTTGATACGTCTTCGCGTGAACGATATTGATTTCGATTTTGGACACATTCGAATTTGGAACGGAAAAGGCTATAAGCACCGCATTGTCACATTGGCACCAGAACTGACTTCTGCGCTAAAACATCAGATAGAAAAAGTCAAGATATTATTGGAAGAAGACCAACAAAGCGCTGAATATGCCGCAGGCCATCCCGCGTAAAGACGTGGTTAACCAGAGCTGATCGTAATTGCCACAACCCGAATCCAGACAAACCACCAGATCCGGACAGCCGATGCGAGAGTCCAGCGCATCTATATAGGCGGGCAAATCGATGCTAGCGCTCTCTTCACTCGCTTCGATCAAGATCACGCAACGCCCATGGGCAATACCTGCTTGTTGCAACGCATGTATAGCGGTCAGCGCGGCAAACGCCGCATAGCCATCGTCCGCCCCGCCTCTTCCGTAAAGCTTGCCGTCCTCCAGATGGGGCAACCATGGCCCCAGATCATCGCGCCATCCGGTCATCTCCGGCTGTTTGTCCAGATGACCGTATAAGAGCACGGTGTGTGCTACGGCACCCGGCACTTCCATGAAAATCAACGGGGTGCGCCCTCGTAAACGGATGACCTCCACCTGCAATCCCGCTACGGGTTGCGCCCGGCACCACCCTTCGATAAGCGCCACCGCCTGCTCCATGAAACCGTGTTCTTGCCAGTCGGGGTCGAAGTGGGGAGACTTGTTAGGGATGCGGATGTACTCGATCAGTTGGGGGATGATGTCTTCGTCCCAACGCTTGTCCACAAAAGTCCGGATGTTATCCAACAGCAAGTCCTCCAAGCGTTGTGTTATCAACAAGCCTTATGGGCACCTCTAAAAATAGTCATTGTTTCGTGAGTGCAAGGAAGCACTGCGCGCGCAACCGCAGTGTATAGGCGATACCTGAGGATTCGAGCACGGCGCTGACGCCGCAATCGCGGAAAAAGTGCATTTTTTTAAGGTGCTCTTATGCTCATCGCGGCACCGGCGTGGCACACCGGTTATGCTTCATCGGCCATGATTCTCGTATTATCTAGGGTTTCTAATGTGGATGCGTCAAGATCATCCAACCGCAATAGGGGAGTGTTTGATGAGTGATGTGCACAAAGTGGTGCTGGCCTACTCGGGCGGTCTGGATACGTCGATCATCCTCAAATGGCTGCACGAGCAATACCACTGCGAGGTGGTCACCTTCACCGCCGATCTGGGGCAAGGCGAAGAACTGGAGCCGGCGCGGGCGAAAGCCGCTTCGATGGGCGTCAGTGAAATCTACGTCGATGATCTGCGCGAGGAGTTCGCCCGCGATTTCATTTTCCCCATGTTCCGCGCCAACACGATCTACGAAGGCGAGTATCTGCTGGGTACATCGATTGCACGGCCACTTATTGCCAAGCGGTTAGTGGAAATCGCCAATGGAACGGGCGCCGACGCCATCGCCCACGGCGCCACCGGCAAGGGCAACGACCAGGTCCGTTTTGAACTCGGTGCGTACGCGCTCAAACCCGATGTGCGCATCATCGCGCCGTGGCGGGAATGGGATTTAAACTCGAGAGAACGGCTGCTCACTTACGCCTTCGAGAACAATATCCCTATCGATAGACAACACGGCAATGCCTCGCCTTACTCGATGGATGCCAACTTGCTGCACATTTCCTACGAGGGCAACGAACTCGAGGATCCGTGGACCGAGCCGGATGAGTCCATGTGGCGGTGGACGGTCGATCCGGCGCTGGCACCCGATGAACCGGAATACGTCACTTTGGCCTACGAACGGGGCGACATTACCGCCATCGACGGTGAGGCGAAAACACCCGCCGAGGTGGTCGCCACACTCAACCGAATTGGCGCACGGCACGGCGTCGGCCGTATAGACATCGTTGAAAACCGCTACGTCGGCATGAAAGCGCGTGGTTGTTACGAAACGCCTGGAGGCACCATCATGCTGCGCGGCCACCGGGCTATCGAGTCGATTACGCTGGATCGGGCGCTTGCCCATTTGAAAGACGAAATCATGCCGCGCTATGCCGAACTCATCTACACGGGTTATTGGTGGAGTCCGGAGCGTATCGCTTTGCAAGCGCTCATCGATAAAAGCCAAGAATACGTCAACGGCGAGGTAAAACTGAAAATCTACAAAGGCAACATTTTAGTCGCGGGCAGGCGCTCCGAGGGCGACAGCCTATACGATGCCAACGTTGTCACGTTTGAAGACGATCGCGGTGCGTACGATCAAAAAGATGCGGAAGGTTTTATCCGCTTGAACGCTCTGCGCTTACGTATGGCGGCCAAACGTTATTCGAAATGAGATCCGGTGGGTGAGGTACGGGCGATGAAGCGGGTACTCATGCATCCGGACTTGGTGCAAGTTGGCCATCTACGGGCGGTTCTCGAGGGCAACGGCATCGCCTGCCTGGTCAAGAATGAGTTGTTAGGGGGCGGTGCGGGCGATTTGCCGTTGAACGAGTGCTGGCCTGAAATTTGGGTACTGGACGAAAGGGACGAAACCATAGCGAGAACCTTGGTGGAGCAATTCATGTATCCAGGAGTTCAAGAGAACTTGGCGTCTTGGACCTGTACTGAATGCGGTGAGGCCATCGAAGGTCAGTTCGGCGAATGCTGGCAATGTGCGGGCAGCGGCGGAGGTGTTTTTGAGGCCTAGCCCGCGCCTTACAATCCGCTCTTCAAACTCGCCTCTATAAACCGATCCAGATCGCCATCGAGCACCGCTTGGGTATTACCGATCTCTACCCCGGTTCTCAGATCTTTGATACGCGACTGATCCAACACATAGGAGCGGATTTGCGAACCCCAGCCGATATCGGCTTTGTTATCTTCCACATCCGCCTGCATGTCCCGTTGCTTTTGCAACTCGAGCTCATAGAGTTTGGCTTTGAGCTGCTTCATCGCCTGCGCTTTGTTCTTGTGCTGCGACCGATCATTTTGGCTCTGAACCACTACGCCCGTTGGATTATGGGTGATGCGCACAGCCGACTCGGTACGGTTCACGTGCTGACCACCCGCTCCGCTGGCCCGGTAAACATCGATGCGCAAGTCCGCAGGATTGATGTCGATCGCTATGCTGTCGTCGATCTCCGGCGATATGAAGACGGCGGCAAACGAGGTGTGGCGGCGGTTGCCCGAATCAAACGGCGACTTACGCACCAGCCGGTGCACGCCGCTTTCGGTGCGCAACCAACCGTAAGCATGAGCCCCCTTGAAATGAACCGTAGCGCTTTTGATACCCGCCACCTCTCCAGGCGATGCCTCTATGAGTTCAGTGGCAAACCCGCGGCGCTCACCCCAACGCAAATACATGCGAAGCAACATATCGGCCCAATCTTGCGCCTCGGTGCCGCCGGAGCCGGCTTGCACATCCAAGTAAGCATCGGCGCCGTCCATTTCCCCCGAGAACATGCGGCGAAATTCCAACGCGGCGAGGTGCTTTTCCTGCGTGTCCAAATCAACCTCGACCACTTGCACGATATGCGCATCGTCATCTTCTCGCGCTAATTCGAGCAGTTCTTGCGCTTCCTTGAGTTGACCGTCCAAGGCGGTCAACGTGTTAACCACCGCCTCCAACGCGGCGCGCTCCTTACCCAACGCTTGGGCGCGCTCGGGTTCATTCCAAACAGCGGCATCCTCCAGCTCCCTAGTCACCTCGACCAAGCGCTCACTCTTGTTGTCGAAGTCAAAGAAACCCCCTCAAGGCCTCTAGGCGGCCTTGCATGTCTTTGATCCGTACAAACTGTGGATTGAGTTCCATCATCATCTCGAGCCTTCACCTGCGGGGTTTTTAACCGGCGCCACGGCGTACTCTCACAGCGCCGGCCAACTCCTCCAACAAATCCGTGGTGTCTTCCCAGCCGATACAGGCATCGGTAATGCTCTGGCCGTACACCAGGGAGGCGAGGGATTTACCATCTTGTTTTTGGCTGCCAGCCACCAGGTGACTTTCGATCATGGCGCCCATGATCCGTTTGTCGCCCTGCGCGATCTGCTCGGCCACATCACGTCCCACGGTCAATTGCCGCTGATGGCGTTTGGCACTGTTGGCATGACTGAAGTCCACCATGACATTGGCCGGCAAGCCCGCACCTTCAATCCTCTTGGCGGCGCTTTCAATGCTCACCGGATCATAGTTGGGGTGCTTACCGCCACGCAAAATGATGTGGCAATCCTCATTGCCCGAGGTGGTGAAAATGGCCGACTGACCGGCTTGCTCAAGCGATAGAAAGTGATGTGGCTCGCGCGCCGCGCGCAACGCATCGACGGCGATTTTGACGTTACCATCGGTGCCGTTTTTAAAGCCGACCGGACAGGACAGGCCGGAGGCCAGCTCCCGGTGTAGCTGACTTTCGGTGGTCCGCGCACCTATGGCCCCCCAGCTCACCAGATCGGCCAGGTACTGAGGCGTCAGCAGATCTAGAAATTCGACCCCCGCCGGCACCCCGGTGCTGTTGAGATCCACCAGTAACCGGCGTGCTAGACGCAGGCCCTCGTTGATACGAAAGCTGCCATCCAAATACGGATCATTGATGAGACCTTTCCAACCAACCGTCGTCCTCGGCTTCTCGAAATACACCCGCATGACAACCAGCAAGTCTTCGGCCAGCCGGCTTTTGCACTCCCCGAGACGCGCCGCATACTCGCGCGCCGAATTCGTGTCATGAATTGAACACGGCCCTACGATGACGAGCAGCCTGTCATCTTCGCCGTGCAAAATACTGTGGATGGCATCACGCGTCATGCGTACACACGCCGCCGCCGCCTCGGTGATGGGCACCTCACCGTGCAACTCTTGAGGGGTACTCACCGCGCTGGTGCCGGCGATGCGTAAGTCTTCTGTGCTGGGATTCATCACTGACACACCTTAGAGCCTGTTCAAGATCTCCGAAGCAACAGCGCAATATTTGCAAGTAGCATCATGCCCAACGAGCTTTCGATTAGCCGCTCACAGTTTTTCCACAACCGGCGGTTTTTCTCAAACCATGAGAAGGTTCGCTCGACAACCCACCTCTTCGGGAGGACGGCAAAACGACCCGTGTCCGAGCGTTTGATAATTTCGACGTTCGCTCCGATTAATCTCAGCACTTCGCCAGCGAAAGCCATCCCCGTGTACCCGCCATCGCCCACTACACACCTAACCTCCGAGAGGCGCCCATCTGCTTGAGCAGCAAGTGCGGCCAGTGCCCCAGCTCGATCAGTGACATTTGCCGTGGTCACAAAAGCAGCGTGCAATAATCCCTGAGTGTCCACAGCTATGTGCCGCTTGATACCAGAAGTCTTCTTGCCTGCGTCATAACCTTTGTGGTTTGCACTGTCTGTGTTCTTCACGCTCTGTGCATCAACGATGATCAGGCTGGCTTTGCCACTGCGCCCCTGGGATTCGCGGGCCTCGCCAACCCATTTTTTTAACGCCTTGTCCAAGGCGCTGCAAGAGTCTTCTGGGGACGATTGCCGCCAGATAGTGAAATACTCATGCACACTTCGCCACTTTGGATACTCGTTGGGCAACATGCGCCATTGGCAGCCGGTCTTCAGCACGTACAACACTGCGTTGAACACGTGATAGAGATCGAGTTGTCTTGGCTTGGTTCGCCGACGCGCCGCCTCCAGGATCGGTCTAACTTTCTCGAACTGTTGGCGAGATAGGTCACTCGGGTAGATTCGCTCGTCTGTCATTGCCTTCGCAGCCGCTATGACTATGGATAACAATAGTTTAGGTCAGATGTCCAAAATCGTCAGATCTTGAACAGGTTCTAAGCGGCGGCGCCGGACCCTAAACCTTCGGGCCGCCGCGAATACGAGAGAGTCGAGGAAAGCGGGTTATTATAGCGCGCTTGGTTTTAATGCAAGCTAGAGATGCTTGCGTGGCCCTGCTTTTTATTTCTAATGCGACGGAATGCGGGTCACCCGCAGTAGATTGGTAGTGCCCGCGGTGCCGAACGGCATACCGGCAGCGATGACTATCAGCTCCCCCGGCGCGGCAAATCCTTCATTCACCGCTGTTTGGCACGCTTTATCGACCATTTGCTGGGCGTCTTCCAACACCGGTACGACCACCGAACGCACGCCCCAGGTCACGGCTAATCTTCGCGCCGTTGCGATTTTGGGCGTAAGGCTCAAGATCGCTGCCGCCGGCCGCTCCCTGGCGGCGCGCTGCGCACTGAAGCCCGATTCGGTGTAGATGACCGTGGTATTTACTTTCAGCGTGTCCACCACCGCCTGCAGAGCACAACAGATGGCATCCGCAGTGGTTTTCTCCGGCTCCAAACGCCGCGCTTTTTGCACTTCGGCGTAGTACGGATCGGTCTCCGATCGACACACTATGCGCTCCATCATGGACACCGCTTGTTCCGGATAGTCGCCAACCGCCGTCTCCCCCGACAACATAACGGCATCGGCGCCATCGTATATGGCGGTGGCCACATCCGATGCCTCGGCTCTAGTAGGGACGGGCTGGCGCATCATCGAGTCGAGCATTTGCGTGGCCACAACCACCGGTTTGCCGGCCTTGCGGCAAGCGCGGATAATGCGCTTTTGCGCGCTGGGCACCTGCTCGGGCGGTAATTCAACGCCCAGATCGCCGCGCGCCACCATCACCGCGTCGCACGCTTCAACGATGGGCTCTAGCCGATTCAGTGCGGCCGGCTTCTCCAGCTTGCACATCAGCGCCGCCCGGCCTTGGATACGCTCGCGCAACGCCTCGCAATCTTCTGGCCGTTGCACAAAAGACAAGCCCACCCAATCGACGCCGTGGTCTAACCCGAATTCGAGATCATCCAGGTCTTTCTGCGTCACCGGTGGCAGCGGTAACACCATATCCGGCACGTTAACGCCTTTGTGATCGGACAACTCGCCATCAGTGTGCACGATGGTCTCCAGGCGGTTCTCTTGGCACCGGCTCACTTGCAGCCGGATCCGGCCATCGTCCAACAAAAGCTGCATGCCGGGCTCAGCGGCGGCGAAGATCTCCGGGTGAGGCAACCGCACCCGGGTACTATCACCGGGCACATCGGCCAGATCGAGGCTGAAACGGGCACCCTCGCGCAAGCGCACCGGTCCGTCAGCGAATTCACCCACCCGCAGCTTCGGCCCCTGCAGATCCAGGAGCACGCCTATGGGCTTACCCTGGTTCTCCTCCAGCGCCCGGATGGCCTGCACCAGAGCCAGGTGTTCATCGTGGCTGCCGTGACTGAAATTGAGCCGGAACATGTCGGCTCCAGCCAAGAACAGACGCTCGATCATGGCCGCATCGCTGCTGGCCGGACCAAGCGTCGCAATTATCTTTGCGTTACGCTCGCGGTGCATGGTTAGTTGCCGATCGACGGGACGCGTATGCTAACAGAGCGCCAACCAATTGCGGCGCTTCCGCTACCCATTTAGGCTGCCTCCTCTTGGGCGGCACTCTAGCTCGAGGATATTACCTGCCATGACCTTTGTATCGGAACGCACTATAGATGCTGACGAAGTGGCCCGCACCCGGGCCAGCTTGGTCGCATCGCTACGCGAATTCCTGGACAGCGGATCGGTGTTGCATGAGCGCGAAGCACTGCGCCCCTACGAATGCGACGGTTTATCCGCTTACCGTGAAGTGCCAATGGCGGTGGCTTTGCCGCGCACCATAGAGGAAGTACAGCGCATCATGCGCACGGCTCATGCACATGGCGTGCCGGTGGTGGCGCGCGGCGCCGGCACCGGTCTTTCCGGGGGCGCTTTACCGCTAGCCGACGGCCTGCTGCTGTCCCTGGCGCGGTTCAATCAAATCCTGGACATCGACGCCGAACGGCGCCTGGCCCGGGTGCAACCGGGGGTACGCAATCTGGCTATCTCGGAGGCGGCAGCGCCCTACGGACTTTATTACGCACCGGATCCCTCCTCGCAGATCGCCTGCTCCATAGGCGGCAACGTGGCGGAGAACTCCGGCGGCGTGCATTGCCTCAAATACGGCTTGACCGTGCACAACATCTTGCGCCTTGAAATCGTTACCGTCGAAGGCGAGCGGCTGACCCTGGGCTCGCTGGCACCGGATGCACCTGGCTACGACTTGATGGCATTGATGACCGGCTCCGAGGGCATGTTGGGCATTATCGTTGAGATAACGGTCAAGTTGCTGCCAAAGCCGCGTCAGGCACAAGCACTGCTAGGTGCTTTCGCTGCGGTGGGAAACGCCGCTCAAGCGGTTGGCCGCATCATCGCCGAAGGTATCATTCCGGCAGGGCTGGAAATGATGGACAACCCGGCCATCCGGGCGGCGGAAGATTTCGTACATGCCGGCTACCCGGTGGATGCCGCCGCCATTCTTATCTGTGAATTGGACGGTACTACGGCCGAGGTGGCAGCGGACATCGACGTCGTGCGCCAGGTAATGTACGGCTGCGGCGCCGCCGAGGTGCGCGTCTCTACCTCGGAAGAAGAACGCATGCGTTTTTGGGCCGGCCGCAAAGCAGCTTTCCCCGCCGTGGGCAGGATTTCACCCGACTACTACTGCATGGATGGCACCATTCCGCGCCGGGCACTGCCGCAGGTATTAACCGACATAGACGCCGCCTCGCGCGAGTTCGGCTTGCGGGTGGTCAATGTGTTTCACGCCGGCGACGGCAACTTACACCCGCTCATTTTGTTCGACGCCAACAAAGCCGGGGAGGTAGAGCGGGCTGAAACGTTGGGAGGGCGCATTCTAGAGCTATGCGTGTTGGCCGGCGGGACTATCACCGGAGAACACGGGGTCGGGGTGGAGAAGATCAACCAGATGTGTGTTCAGTTTCCGCCCGAAGAACTCAAGCAGTTCCATGCGGTCAAGCACGCCTTCGACGAGCGGGCGCTGCTCAATCCCGGCAAAGCGGTACCTACGCTCAATCGCTGCGCCGAGTTCGGCGCTATGCGCGTGCATCACGGCGCGCTGCCGTTTGCGCACTTGGAGCGGTTTTAATAACCGTGTCTAGCGCACCGAGCAACTCGGCCTTGGACGCCTCCGATGAGCTGACCCAGGCAGTACTGACCGCCTACCACGAAGGCACGCCGCTGCGTATAGAAGGCTCGGGCTCCAAAGCGCAGTCGGGATTACCGGTGCAAGGAGAGGCGCTATCGGTGATTCATCACCGCGGCATCACTACCTTCGAACCCACCGAGCTGGTGCTGAGCGCCCGCGCCGGTACCCCGCTTAGCGACCTAGAAGCGGCCCTGGAAGAAGCCGGCCAGATGTTGCCTTTCGAGCCACCGCACCTCGGCGAGGGCGACACCTTGGGCGGCGTGTTGGCGTGCGGCTTGTCCGGGCCACGCCGCCCCTTCGCTGGTGCCGCCAGAGATTTGGTGCTGGGGGTGCGCATCATCAATGGCCGCGGCGAAAACCTGCATTTTGGCGGCGAGGTGATGAAGAATGTCGCCGGCTACGACATCGCCCGCCTGATGGTGGGCGCCCACGGCACCCTCGGTGTGCTGCTCGAAGCCAGTATGAAAGTGTTGCCACGCCCGGCTGTGAACATCACCCGGGTGTTGGAACTCGATGAGACGCAGGCCCTCGAGAAGATGGCTGCGCTCGGTGGCGAGCCGTTCCCTCTGTCCGGCTTGGCCTATCACGACGGCCGGGTTTACATTCGCTTATCCGGCTCCGCCGCCGGGGTAGCGGCCGCCAGTCGGGAAATCGGCGGGGAGACGTTAGTGCATGATGCTGCTTGGTGGCGGCAATTGGCCGACCAAAAAAACCCGTTCTTCACCGGTGATGCGCCTCTTTGGCGGCTAGCGTTGCCGCCGGCGGTGCCACCGTTGCCCGTGGCTGGCCACTGGTTGCACGACTGGGGCGGCAGCCAGCGTTGGTTGCGCAGCCGCGCCGAGGGCAGTGTGATCCGCGCGGCGGCAGCGGCCGCGGGCGGTCATGCGGCCTGCATTAAAGGCCCGGTGCACGAACGCGCGCTGGGGCCGCACGCGACTTTGCTCGCGCTACACAAAAAGCTGAAAACCGCGTTTGATCCCAAACGGATATTGAACCCCGGACGCATGCACCCGGACCTCTGACCACGCCACCGCGAGAGTTTACGTGCAAACAAATCTTGCAGACTTCATTCGCGATACGCCCCGCGGCCAGCGGGCTGACGCCATCTTGCGTAGCTGCGTACATTGCGGCTTTTGCAATGCCACCTGCCCCACTTATCAGCTACTGGGCGATGAGCTGGACGGTCCGCGCGGGCGCATCTATCTCATCAAACAACTATTAGAAGGCGAAGCGGCGACAACGGTGACCCAATTACACCTGGACCGTTGCCTTACGTGCAGAAATTGCGAGACCACCTGCCCCTCGGGCGTGCGCTACGGCGAGTTAGTGGATATAGGCCGGGCGGTGGTGCACGGGCAGGTGGGGCGCAGCCTTGGCGAACGAGTAGCGCGCGCAACCATGCGCACAGTGCTGACCAGTCCGTCGTTATTCGCCGCCATATTCTCCGTAGGGCACGCCTTCAAATGGCTTTTGCCCGAGCGTTTGTCCCGCCAATTCAAACTACCTGAACCGGCCGGACCTTGGCCAAGCGAGCAGCCCGGATCCAGCCACCGGCGGCGCATGGCCGTGTTGGGCGGATGTGTGCAGCCAGTGCTGGGTCCGCGCATCAACGCCGCCGCTGCGCGGGTCCTGCACCGGCTTGGCATCACGCTTGAACTTCGCGCCGGCAGCGCCTGTTGCGGGGCAGTGGACCATCACATGGACGCGGCGGACGCAGCCAAAACCCACGCAAGAGCTAATGTCGATGCCTGGTGTAAAGCGTTGGACGAGGGTCTGGAAGCCATCGTTATGACGGCCAGCGGCTGCGGCACCATGGTCAAGGAATACCCTCAGCTGTTAGCCGACGATCCGCGATACCAGGCCAAAGCACGGCGCGTTAGCGACCACACCTTCGACCTCGCGGAGATCATGGCTAAAGAAGCGATAGAAACACTCCCTTTAACCGGCTTGGAACAAGCCTGCTGGTCCTACCATCCGCCCTGCTCGTTGCAGCATGCACAACAACTGCCCGGTGTGGTGGAGGGTATCTTGCGCCGCCTCGACGTCACCTTGACGGCCAACGCCGAAACGCACTTGTGCTGCGGCTCCGCCGGCACCTACTCACTGCTGCAACCGGCGCTTTCCGAACAGTTGCGCGAGCGTAAACTCAACCATCTGGAACGGGGCGGACCCACCCATATACTGACCGCCAATATCGGCTGTATGCACCACCTGCAAAGCGGCACCGAGCGGCCCGTGATGCACTGGATCGAGGCGCTTGACCAGGCGCTTCGCCCAGCGCAAGAGGATTGCCAAGAGCCTGCCGATCAGTAGACCGCCGCCACTCCATCGGCGCGCCATTCGGTACCTACCTCATAGACACCATCGGCCAAACGCCAGATGATCTGGCCGCGGCCAAAGCCGATGTCCAGCTCGGGTCTTTGTACATCGTGTCCTCTGGCGCTCAGCGCAGCGGCGACGGCAGCGGGGGTACGGCTATCAACGGACACCGTTTTACCGCCTTCCACGCGCCATCTGGGCGCATCCAATACGGCCTGCGCATTCAACCCGTGATCCACCGTGCCCAACACCACTTGCAGATGGCCTTGTGGCTGCATGAAGCCACCCATCACACCGAAAGGACCCAGCGCCTCGGCGCCGCGCGTCAAAAATCCGGGGATGATGGTGTGATAAGGCCTCTTTCCCGGTGCGGCTTCATTCAAATGCCCCTTCTCCAGGGTAAAACCGATACCGCGGTTTTGCATGGAGATCCCCGCGCCCGGCACCACTACGCCGCTACCGAAGCCCTCGAAATTCGACTGAATGAAGCTCACCATCATGCCATCGCGATCGGCGCTGCAAAGATAAACCGTACCGCCTTGGGGTGGTGTGCCGGCCAGGGGTGTGCCCGCTTCGCCGCCGATCAGGCGGCGGCGCGAAGCGATGTAATCATCGGCCAACAAAGCGGCTGTAGGCACCGGACCACAGGCGGGATCGGCCACGAACCGGGCGGCGTCCGCGTAGGCGAGTTTCATTGCCTCGATAGCTTGATGCCAACCGTTCGCATCCACATGGTCTTGCGCCACCGGCAGTCCGTCCATCATCGCTATTGCCTGTAATGCAGCAATGCCGGCCCCATTGGGCGGGATCTCCCACACTTCGTAGCCGCGCAAGCGGGTACTGATGGGCTGTACCCACTCGCTGTGGTGCCCAGCCAAATCATCAGCGCTGAAGACACCGCCCGTCGCCTGCGAGAAGGCCACGATGCGCTCGGCGATGGCACCCTCATAGAAATCCCGCGGCCCGCGCTGCGCCAGTGCGCTCAACGTCTGCGCGTGTCCCGGCAAGCACCAGCGCTCCCCCACCGCGGGCGGTTTGCCGTCGCGCAAGAACGCTTCGCGCCAACCATCGAACTGCACCCCGGCCAATGTTGCGTATTCCATCGCAGCCCGCGCCCAAAAGAAGGCGACCACCGGGGACACCGGGAACCCATCCCTGGCTAAATCGATCGCCGGCTGCAACAAGCGGGACAGGGGTAAGGCACCGAACCGCTCGTTCGCCGCCCGCCACGCATCCACACAACCGGGTACCGTCACCGCCTCCCAGCCATGGGCCGGCACGGCATCGTGACCGGCAGCCCGCAGAGCCTGTGCATCGAATTGGGCGCTAGCTCGCCCCGAAGCGTTCAACCCGTATAACTGTCCATCCTTCCAGATGAGCGCGAAGGCATCGCTACCGATACCGTTCGAGGTGGGCTCCACCACGGTCAGCGCGGCGGCGGTGGCAATGGCGGCATCCACCGCATTACCGCCCGCGCGCAGCATGGCCAATCCAGCCTGCGCGGCCAACGGCTGACTGGTGGCGACAGCACCGTTAGCGGCATACATCGGTAGCCGGTGGGTGGCGAATGGATAAGCACTAAAGTCCATGGATTTTCCTAACTGTGATTCGATTGGAGCCGGGGTGCTGGTAGATGGCGTGGCATCTTTTTTCGGCACGCACATTCTTGACTGCTACCAAGCATTGCTTGGCGGAACCTGGCCAGTCCAGCCACCAATGAGAGTAAACCTCAATGCTGAATGCTGCATCAGTGACGGACCAATGCGTCCTACACAATCGACGGCTGTTAGAGTCCAAGTTTATAGAAAATCAATGAATTGGTTCTCGTCTAGCGCGTCATGCGAGCACGAAAAATCTCTGCGCCCGCACCGGCCTTCTATACTCTGCGGGTTGGTAGCCGCGGCGGTATTCGGCCTGGTGGAACCTACTGCGCCACCTCCTTCAACAAAGCAACAGGCGGTGCGTTCAATTCCAACGTCCCCGTCAACTCGCTCACCGAATTCAGCCCGGCTTCGGTGAGATATTGGTCTATCTGCGCGTTGATGCTCTTGCACACCAGGGGCTCGTAGAACAGCGCCGTGCCCACACCCACCGCACTGGCGCCAGCGATAATGAATTCCAGCGCGTCAGTACCGCTGACGATGCCGCCTTGGCCAATGATCGGCACCTGGTGATGGCGCGCCACCTGGTAGACTTGGTGCACCTTGAGCAGCGCCATCGGCTTGATAGCCGGGCCGGACAAGCCGGCGGTGTTCTGCCCGATGACCGGGCGCCTGTTGTCGATATCGATAGCCATGCCCATGAAAGTATTAACCACCGCCAGCCCATCGGCACCGGCCTCTATAACCCGCCTGGCACTTTCGGCAATATCTGTTTGATTGGGCGATAACTTGACGATGAGCGGCTTGCGCGTCTTCGCCCGGCACGCTTCCACAACCCGGGCGCACATGTGCGGATCATTGCCGAAGATCATGCCGCCCTGGTGCACGTTGGGACAGGAGATGTTGATCTCCATGGCATCGATGGGACTGTCATCGAATAATTCGGTGACAGCGGCGTACTCCTGCACCGACGAGCCGGACAGGTTAGCGATGAAGCGGGTTTCACTGAAGTCCAGGGCCGGCAAGATGCGCTCTACCACATGCTTGGCCCCGGGGTTTTGCAGGCCAATGGAGTTCAACATGCCGGCGGTCGTTTCATATACCCGGTGAGCGGGATTACCGAGCCGCGGCGCCAAGGTGGTACCTTTCAGACAGATGGCCCCCACATCGCGGTTGGAGAAACCGGCTACCCGCGTATACTCTTCGCCGAAGCCTACACACCCGGACAGCAGCACCACCGGTGAGTCCATCGATAGCCCGCAGAGATTCACCCGCAGCCGTTGCAGGCGCTTTTTGTCATGGTCGAGTCCTGGCATGATCGAAGTCGCCCTGTTCGAGCCCGAGATCCCACCCAACACCGGCAATATTATACGCCTATGCGCCAATACCGGGGCTCAATTGCATCTTATAGAACCGATCGGGTTTTCCATGGATGACCGGGACTTACGCCGCGCGGGCCTGGACTACCACGAGTTCTCCACGGTTACCCGCCATCATGACTGGACCAGTTTCAGCCGTTCTACCGCGCCCCGGCGGCTGATCGCTTTTTCGACCCGTGGCACCCTCGCTCACACCGACATCTGTTACCGCTTATCAGATACGCTACTGTTTGGCCCGGAGACGCGGGGACTGCCCGAAGAATTGTTGGACAGCGGCGTGTGCCATCATGTGGTGCGGATCCCGATGCGCCCCAAAGTGCGCAGTCTCAACCTGTCAAATGCCGTCGCCATCGCCTGCTACGAAGCTTGGCGGCAACTGCAATTCGCCGGCGCGGGTGGTGCACGATGAAGGAACGGTTTATGAGCAAGCGGAACATCACACCTATGCGAGGAACGCCGCGGCGGCCCACTCAGCCCAAGGCTGCATCGTGAACGTACCGACCATCGAAAAAACCCAAGGCAGTGGCGAAAACGCCCAAGGCAGCGGCGCACAAGAGCAAGAGCGCGGGCTCAGCCTGCGCCTTATACTCGCTCTGACCACGCTAGTGACCGTCATCGCGACTGCCGCGGTGGTGCATATTTCATGGTTTCTCACCGCGCGCGCTGGCATCGATCAAGCGGTACAGGAACTGGATCGGGAAATCGTCGCCAGGGTGACGCGGGAAATCGGCGAGCAGTTCAGCAATGCCAGCGCCAATCTGCGCGCCCTGCACACCATTCTCTTCCAACGGGTGATTTCCAGCACCGATGCAGCCAAGCGCGAGTTTCTATTCCTCGCCCATCTGCAATCCCATCCCAACCTGTCTTGGGTGTCAGTGGGCTTTCCGGACGGCACTTTATTCGGCGCCCGCCAAGGCGAAGACGGCTCCGTTCAGATGGTAGAACTCAGCAAATTCGACAAAGATAGTGGTATGGGCGAGCAGCGCATCGACCACTACACGGTGGGCGATGGCGATATCTGGTTCCAACGTCGCGAGATCACCGCCTCTAATCTCCTCGCCACCACCTTGCCTTGGTACGAACTCGGCGCTGCCGAGGAGGACGCCAATCAGGTGAAATGGACCAGCATTCACTCACTACCACTAGACGCAAGACCGGCGGTCAGCGCCGCGCTGCCTCTGCGGGTTTTTGATGAATTCGTCGGTGTGCTCAGCGTATCGGTGGCACTCGATCGTATCGAGAAATTCCTGCGCACCCTTTCGGTGGGCCGAAGCGGCACCGTATTCATCACCGACCGCGCCTGGAACCGCGTCGCTACCCACACGCCACCACAGCACATGGGCGTCATGCTGGATACGGTGCGCAACACGTTGAACGCTGAGGCCGTAGATATCACGGCCCTGAACCGGCAAATCCAAGTACGCGCCGCCCTGAGCGGCGGCGGCGACGTCCACTACATCGGTGTGTCGCCGGTACCCAACTCCAACTGGTTAGTGGTCACAGTTATTCCCGAATCGGATTTTTTGGGCACTATCGAGAAAAGTACCGAGCGTCTGGCCCTCGGCTTGATCCTATTGGTGGCGACAATCGGTATTGTGGCGCTAGCGCTGTCGCGCCGGCTCATAGACCGGCCCCTGTCGGCGCTGGTGGATCAACTCCATCATATAGAGGCGCTGGAATTTGCCAAAGTCCGTTACGTGCGCTCGGGTGTACAGGAGGTCAAATCCCTCTCCACCGCCATGCTGCGGATGACTCGCGCCCTGGACGCCGTAGTGCGCTTCGTGCCCCGCGAACTGGTAAGCGCGCTGGTATCGGAGGGCCAAGTGGCACAACCCCAGCTCAGTGAAGCCACGCTTCTATATCTCGATATAGAAGGATTTACCTCCATCGGCGAGCAGTGTTCGCCGGCCGAGTTAGTCACGTTACTCAGCGAATTCTTCACCATCGTCGAGGCCCACATCCGTGCCCACCGGGGTGTTGTCATGCAATTTCAAGGCGATGCCATGCTGGCCGCCTTCAATGTGCCCAAGGGCAATCCCGACCACGCCGCCTGCGCCCTGCGCGCCGCCATCGCCATTAACGAGTCGGTACAACAAGCGACCTTCGGCAGTGGCCTGCGGCTGGGCGTGCGTATAGGGGTCAACACCGGTGAAGTGGTAGCAGCGGCGGTGGGCTCGGCCGAGCGCGCGGATTACACCATCCACGGCGACGCGGTGAACCTCTCCGCCCGCCTCGAACAACTCAACAAACAACACGGATCCAGGATTATCGCGTCGAGAAGAGCGGTGGAACTGGGCGGCGTAGAGTTTGTTCCCACCGAGTTGGGCGAAGTGCCCATCCGCGGCAAAGCTCGGACGGTCACTATTTACCGCCTGGCATAAACCACATCTCGCCTAAGCGGGTTGCACTGACGTAGGATCGCGCTCTTTTGATGGGCGCAAGTCGTGATGAGTCAAACGACGGGAACCAACACCGCCCCGGGGATCAGTAAGACAACAGGCGCAATCCTCTTCACCAAGCTTTTGCGCCAATCCGGTATCCGGCGTGTCTTCTCACTGTCGAGCAATCAGATCATGGCGCTATATGACACCTTCATCGACGCCCAGATCGAGATAGTCCACGTGCGTCACGAAGCGGCAGCGGTACATATGGCCGATGGTTGGGCACGGACTACCGGTGAGCCCGGCATGGCTCTGGTGACTGCGGGCCCAGGTCACGCCAATTCCGTCTCAGCCCTATACACCGCCAAGTGTTGCGAGTCCCCGTTGGTGATTCTGAGTGGACACGCTCCAGTACTGAATAACCGGGAGGGGCATTTTCAATAGATGGATCAGGCGGCTGTGACCCGGCCTGTGACTAAAGCGGCTTGGACGCCGCAAAGCCGCGGCGCCATGTTGGAGCGTGTCATTAGCGCCCTCGCTCTATGCGCGGCGCCAACACCGGGCCCGGTGCAAGTGAATTTGCCCACCGATTTGTTAGAAGGAGATTGGCCGGAAGGATCTGGAGTGGCTATGCCAATTGCGCCGCCGCCCCTAGCAACAGCGGACATGGCCAGCATTGAACGGGCAGCGGCGCTGCTTAGCGAGGCGAAAAAACCCATGATCATCGCCGGCCCCAGCGCGAACCGCGGGGCATTGGCCGCAGCCCTGCGCGCGCTTGGCCGAAGCGCAGATATTCCCTACCTGGCGGCGGAAAGTCCCCGGGGGCATGCAGAACCCCGCACAGGGCCTGTGCTAGCTGAGGTAGTAGGTGAAGCAGACACCGTGGTCCTGGCGGCTAAACACTTGGATTTCATCCTGGGTTGTGGCGCTACCCCGCCCTTTAAGAACAGTGTGCAGTTCATCGCGTTAGCTGCAGATATGGATGGCTTGCGGGCCGATCGGCGCCGTGCTGGGGACCACTTGTTCCAGCCCGTGATCGGTCACCCGGTGCTCACAACTAAGGCGCTAGAAGAACGCTTGAGTAATGTAACCGCCGGCGGGGTAACCGCTGGTAGGGAAAGTTGGGGCGTACAAGTGCAAGAGGCTCTCGTATTTACCCCTCCCCCTCACTGGCGGGCGCTGGCCGCCGAGGATGCCACACCTTTGCACCCAGTCACGCTTTTCGGCATCATGCAAACGGTGATCGAAGAGAGCGGCCCGTGGACCTTGGTGAGTGATGGCGGCGCGGCGCACGTCCCATCGTTCATCGTGGCCAATGATGTACGTTGGAATGCGGCGGAACATCAGATATAATCCAACCGGTTTGAACAAGAGCGGCTCATCGGTTGCCAACTACAACCTACTCGCTACGATCGTTGTGTAGAGCCATTTCGGTACCCTGGCCCTGCATGCACAGGACGGATCCTCGCTGCGAAAAGCGCTTGAACATTCGCAGATCGCATACATCAACGTTGTGTCGGATGGTCAAGCCGCACCGCAGAGCACGCAGTAGCTCTGTGCTTTATTCATGGTATGTTTCGCTTGCAAAACAATAATAAGCTGACGGCTAAAGGATCCAGCCCTAGAACCTGGCAACATAAGAACCAGGCCGACGATGCGACGCGCCAGCAGGAGGAGCCGAAGCAATCAGGCGGACTACAGTGTGGTTCGCCTATATTTTATCCCCTAGTCTATGTCTAATACGTTCGCTCTATGCGCTTAAATCCTTGGCCACCTGAATCTCTAGCCAATCGATTTACGCTCCCTATAATTCCGCCAGTATAATTTTACCGGCTAAAAATTGCTTTTAACCTGGCGCGCCAACAACCGCTGCACGGCTTGCATTGGCTGTGCACGCCCAGCGACCACATCGGCCACCGCTCCCATGATCGGGAGGTCTAAGCCGCGCTCGGCGGCGATGCGTTCTACCTCACGGGCACAGGCAGTTCCTTCCACTAACAATCCCAGCTCGGCCTTAGCTTCACTGGGCGACCTGCCGCCACCCACGAGTAATCCGAAACGGCGGTTGCGCGATTGGTCATCGGTGCACGTCAGCACGAGATCGCCAAGACCCGCCAGTCCCATAAGGGTTTCGCTGCGCCCACCATAGACCTGCGCTACCTTGTAGACTTCCTGGAGGCCGCGGGCGATGAGCGCGGCGCGCGCATTGGCTCCGAAACCGAGGCCATCGGAGATACCTACTGCTATGGCCAATACGTTCTTTAGTGCCCCGCCGATCTCAACTCCAGCGATGTCATCGCTCGCATAAACACGGAATGTCCCGGCCTGAAACAACTGCTGTAGCCGGTGGGCAAAAGCTTCGGTAGAGGCCGCCACAGTAACCGCGGTCGGTAATGCTCTGGCAACCTCGGCGGCGAAGGTCGGACCGGACAACACCGCCCGCGCGCAGCCATCACCGAAACAATCCTCGACCAGGCAGTGCAATAACCGCGCACTACCGTGTTGAAAACCTTTGGTCGCCCAGGCCAGCCGGCTTGGGTTGCACACACCGGCCACCAACCGCAGTACGTCCTCGAAAGCGTGACTCGGCGTAGCGAGAAGAATGTCATCCGCATACGCCAGCGCTTGACGATGATCGTGCGTGGTTTCAAGCAGCGGCGGCAACCGCACACCGGGCAGATAGCGCGTGTTCTCTCGCGCCTCTCGCATGCGCCCAGCAGCCGCGGCATCGCGTACCCATAACTGTACGTGGTGGCCATTCGCGGCTAAACGCCAAGCCAACGCCGTACCCCACGCGCCGGCCCCTAGAACGGCGATGACCGTGCCGCAACCGCTCTTAGGCGTTATCGCCACCGCCTTGCTGCTCCAGCGTATGCTTGTAGTAGAGCGCATCGAAGTTAACCGGCGTGAGCACCACCTGAGGAAAGCCGCCTCTGACCACTAGATCCGATACCACTTCGCGCGCATAAGGAAACAAAATGCCGGGACAAAGGCTGCTCAGCACCTGGCCCATTTCATCATCGGGAACGCCGGCAATAGTAAAGATCCCGGCTTGCTGGACTTCGACCAGAAACGCCGTCTGTTCAGCGACCTTAGCCGTGACCGTGACGGCCAAAACCACCTCGAATAGCAACCCGTCTAAGTGAGCAGCTTCCGTGCTCAGGTTGATGTTGACATCCGGTTGCCAGTCAACGCGAAAAATATCGGGCGAATTGGGCGTCTCGAAAGACAGATCCTTGGTATACACCTTGTTGATGTCGAATTGCGGCTCGCCATCCTCTGCTGAGCCTCCCGCTCCGGGCCGCGCACTGGTCTCAGACATGGGTTACTCCGTGGTGAGGGGTGGTGAACCGCTGGTTCTATTGGCGCCGGTCCTATGCTTCATGTTGACTTGGCATTATGTAGGCTTGCTATTGTTCACCAAAACTATCTACGAGTCAGAGGAAGGTTGGCGCCTTCCCAGGCGACTATACCGCCACTCAGATTGAATACCTGCTCGAAGCCGGCGTTACGTAATTTAGCGCTAACGGCGGCGGAACGCTGGCCGGTGCGACAGGCCGTTATGACCGGCTTTGATCTGTATTTCTGGAGCCGGTTCATGGACGTATCCAACTGGCCCTCGGGAATATGCACGGCGCCTACTATATGTCCAGTTTGAAACTCGGCATCCGAGCGCACATCCAAAACTACCGCCTCCTCATGGTTGATAAGCCGTATAGCGTCAGCCGGCGCCAACCGGTTGCCACCGGCGGTCTGCATAGTGGTCCAAATCAGCAGACCGACTATGCCGCCGAATGCGGCGAACAAAATTGGATGATTTCCGGCGAATTCGACGAACTGTTCCATAAGCTTGTAGCATGTGGGCCGAGGGCGCAGGAGGTTAGCGCGAAGCGCGCTGCCAGGCAATCGGCTTCGCATGGCGTCTCATGCGACAATGCCGGCTACATACAGCAGACCTTACCGACGGTTATTTTGCCTGCCCCCGCACCCACCGCATCACGCACCCGCCTGTCATATCCAGTGACGGCATCGCTAGTGCTGCTCTGTGCACAGACTCAACCAGCCTACGCCCAAGCCGATTCACACCCGGCCACTTCAATCCAAGCCATAGCGCAAAGTAGGCAGCGCGAGGAGTTGGTGGGGCTCAAACAAGAAATCAACGCCGAACAGCGCCGTCTCGCCCAAGCGTTGCACGAGCGACAGCGCTTGGCCGACCAAGTGCAGCAAGCGGAGCGCGACGGCTCCGTGGTTCTGCGCCGGCTGCGCCAGCTAGAGCGGTTGCGCCGGGCAAGGAACAAGGAATTGGACGATCTTCGAACAACACTGGCACGCAAAGCGCGCGCCGCGAAGGGCTTGACGGCCAAGCTCGGATTTCAAATTCGGGCAGACTACATTATTGATCGACAGGATTACCTAAAGTTCATTCTCAATCAGGAAGACCCGAGCCGTCTGTCCCGCGCCATTGCCTACCACCGCTATGTAGTGCGGGCCCGCGCCCGGCGCCTGCAAGCGCTCGCCGCCGAACTCGAAGATATGCGTGCACTCGAACGCAGCATTGCGCAGCGCAAGGACCGGCTCACTCAGCTTCACCAGCAAAGCGCCATTGCCCATAAGGAATTCGAACTACAACGAGGCAAACGCAACCAGATTCTGGCCGAGCTAAATAGCCGGATAAGCGATTCAGGGCAACGCCTAAAAGCCCTCAGACAAGATGCCGCCCAACTAGAGAGGGTCCTCACCCAACTGGCCGCGGCAAGACGCAAATTACCGGACGCAAGCGAGTTGGCGGCCGGTGCCGTGGAGCCCGAACCTTTCGCCACCTTACGTGGCCGTTTACCCTGGCCAACGGCGGGAACGCTAACCCATGCTTTCGATCATCAGCGAGAGGTGAGTGGCGCCCATTGGCGTGGCGTGCGGGTGAGCGCGCGCGCCGGGACGATGATCCACGCCATCGCCGCCGGCCGGGTGGCTTACGCCGATTGGTTGAGAGGTTTTGGCCTACTGTTGATAGTCGAGCATGGAGACGGATACATGAGTCTTTACGGACACCTCTTGGAAGTGCTAGCGGAACCGGGCGAATGGGTGCAAGCCGGCGCCCGCCTTGGAACCGTTGGCGACTCGGGTGGACAACGCGAATCAGGGTTATACTTCGAAATTCGCCGCGGTGGGCAACCGGAGGATCCTGTCGCCTGGTGCAAAGGCCGTCCCTCTAAGCCGGCATAAGCCGTCACAACACACAAGCGCCGAGGCAAATGCAGACCCGGGAACGGCTCTTCTTTGGGCCGGCCAGCTAGAGATATAACCTGGTGGAGGTGCTTTTGCAGCGGCACCCCCACACCAACGGAAACGCTGATGAAACTAACCGCACGCTTCTCACACCTAAGCGCTTACGCACTGCTCAGCGTGATGTGCGCCATGCCGAGTACTGTGTTCGCCGCCCGTAATCAACCACCGCCACTGCCGCTGGAACACTTGCTCACTTTCAGCGACGTATTCGACCAGATCAAAAAAGCGTATGTGGAACCGGTAGACGACAAAACGCTGTTGGAAAACGCCATACGGGGCATGCTGGCCGGGCTGGATCCCCACTCGATCTATCTGGTGCCACAGGAAGCCGATGATCTGCATGCCAATACCAGCGGCCGTTTTGGCGGTCTTGGCATCGAAGTCAGCATGGAAGACGGATTCGTCAAAGTGATCGCCCCATTCGACGACACACCGGCGGCGAAAGCGGGCGTCAAGGCGGGGGACGTCATCATATTCCTGGACGATACGCCCGTTAAGGGCATGTCATTAGGCGATGCGGTCAAGAAAATGCGCGGCGAACCCGGCACCGATCTGGTACTGACCGTTGTGCGCGAGGGCGAAGACAAACCCATCAAGATCACCGTCACCCGCGATGTCATCCGCCTCACCAGTGTACGGGGGCGGTTGGTTGAACCGGGTTATGGCTATGTCCGCATCAGTCAGTTCCAATTGCCTACCCCGGACGCTTTACGCGACCAACTCACCAAGTTGAAGAAAACCAATGGCGAACCTCTGCGTGGCCTGGTACTGGACCTGCGCAACAATCCAGGCGGCGCCCTGGATGCGGCGATAGGGGTGTCCGATACGTTCTTGACCCAAGGTGTTATCGTTTCCACTCAAGGCCGCATCGCGGCCGCGCAGACAGTGCACCATGCGACCTCCACGGACAGCTTGAACGGCGCACCTATTGTGGTGTTGGTGAATGCCGGCTCGGCATCAGCCTCGGAAATCGTGGCCGGTGCTCTCAAAGATCACAAGCGGGCCATCATTATGGGCACGCGCACCTTTGGCAAGGGCTCAGTGCAAAACATCATCGATCTCAAGAACAAATCCGCGCTCAAACTGACCACTGCCAGGTATTACACGCCGTCCGGTGTGTCTATTCAGGCCAAAGGCATCAGCCCGGACATAGTGTTACAAAATGTACAAGTACGAGATATACCCACCACCGGGGGACGACCGTCGGAAGCGAGTTTGAGTGGACACCTGAAATCAGGACAGGAAAGCGGCGATGGCGACACATCGGTAAAGAATGCCGCCAAGCTAGCCCGCGAGGACTATGCGCTTTACGAGGCGCTGAATCTCCTGCGTGGTCTGAGCGTGTTACGGCGCTAAGTCGTCCTAGGGCCTGCCCAACACTGACGTCCACATCATTCGCTTGCACATCATCGGTCGCATAACCAAGCCCACCCCAACAACAACACGCCGAGCAAACCGAGCAACCAGACACTGACCGGCAACGGTCCGAACATGATGGTAACGGCCGGAGCATACCCAGCGTGCAATACAGCGGCGGAGATAATACTGGTCCCGCCAGCAGCGGCCGTCACCAGCCGGCGGCCCAGCTGGCTAAGACCTCGAGTGAGGCCATCGATCTGCTCGCTTTGCAGTTGCAAGCGTAATTCGCCGCGGCGCGCCTGGCTCAACACGTCATGGGCCAAGTTCGGGATCCGTGGCAGCATCTGGCCCCATTGCGGCGCTTGCCGGGTCAACTCGGCAAGCGCCACCCGCGGCCCTATCTGCGTTTTCATCCAGCGATCGAGGAAAGGTTTGGCGGTCATCCACAGATCTAAGTCCGGGTAAAGTTGGCGGCCCAAGCCCTCGATATTGAGCACGGTTTTTTGCAGCAGCACCAACTGGGGCTGTACCTCCATGTGAAAACGCCGGGCGGTCTGAAACAGCCTTACCAGCAGATGTCCGAACGAGATCTCCTTCAAGGGACGCTCGAATATGGGCTCGCAAACACTGCGTATGGCTGCCTCGAACTGATCGACGCGGGTCGCAGATGGCACCCAACCGGACTCTATGTGCAGTTCTGCCACCCGGCGGTAGTCCCGATTAAAAAACGCGACGAAGTTCTCCGCCAAATACTGCTGATCATTGGATGATAAGGTGCCCATAATGCCGAAGTCCACGGCGATGTAACGGGGCTTTTGCTCACCCAGCGGGGACACGAAAATGTTGCCCGGATGCATGTCCGCATGGAAAAAATTGTCCACAAAGACCTGGGTAAAGAAAATCTCTACGCCTCTTTCCGCCAGCTCCCGCTTATCGATACCAGCCCTATCAAGCGCCTCGATATTGCTCACGGGGATGCCGCGTATACGCTCCATCACCATCACGTCCCGGCGCGTCAACGGCCAATGGACTTCCGGGACATACAGCAGATCAGAGCGCTCGAAGTTACGCCTGAGCTGGGACGCGCTAGCCGCCTCGCGCAGCATGTCCAACTCATCGAGCAGTGTTTCCTCGTACTCGCGTACCACCTCGCGCGGCCGCAACCGGCGTGCCTCATGCCAGAAGCGCTCCGCTCTGGAAGCGATGAAATGCATGATCGTCACATCGCGCATGATAGTGCCGCGTATACCAGGGCGGACTACCTTGACGATCACATCCTGCCCATTGCGCAAGGTGGCGGCGTGCACCTGCGCAATAGAGGCGGAAGCCAGTGGCACCTCATCGAACGAAGCGAACACTTGGTCCAACGGGTAGCCATATGCCGCTTCGATGATGGCTCTCGCCTGAGCGCCATCAAAAGGCGGAACGGCGTCCTGCAATTTCGACAACTCACATGCCAAATCTTCAGTCAACAGATCGCGTCTGACACTCAATATCTGACCGAACTTGACGAAAATAGGACCGAGGTCCTCAAGTACTTTGCGAACGCGAACGGCACGGGATTCTTGAACGGTACGAAACCAATTCCAGGGCAGCAGATAGTGCACGAAATGAATAGGCCGCAATAAACGAGTCGCTAAAATCACCTCATCCAACCCGTGCCTGAACAGTACCGAGTTGATATGCACCAAGCGTATCAGCGTCCCTACAATCCGCCTCATGTCGTGCGTCCAAGACGCTCCAAACGGCTTATCCGGACGCTGGCCCGTTCGACGTCGTCGCGGACGATATCCACTTCCCGCACAAACTCACAGAGTTCGTCCACGCTAACCACTTGCTCGATTTCATCCACCAGATAATCTTTAAGATCTTCGAGCAAGTTAGCTTTTGATTGACGGCTCCATGTTTGCAAATCCCGCAATGCATTGCCGATTTGACGGGCAGGTACGTCGCCCACCCGTTTGGCGAGCCACTCCTCCCAATCGAACTCGAGGCGCGCAAGTAATTGACGCAGATCTTGCAGCTTATGGGCATCGCCCTTAATGTTTACACTCCGCTCGCCCGCCACCTGCATCCCATCAGGATCCATGGCGAGTCGGAGCAAGCTCACGGGAGGCCCTGAAATTTCGATGTCCACAGGCGGCCCTTCGCCACATTCCGATAAGCCATCCTGCCTCACTAGCTCGACGGCTCCGTCTTCCAACAAAGCGCTAACCACCAGCCCGAAACCATCCACATGAACCGTGACCTGACAATAGGACAGCCGCGCGGCGAGCTGGCCGGCTACAGGATCCGCCGCAATAGCTTCATTTAGCGCGTGGGAGAGAGTGTCAAGAAGCCAATTCATAGCTTGTATCCGCGGTGCAAAGCAGCTACACCAGCAGATAAGTTGAGACAATCACAGCGTTCGAACCCGGCGCTGCGCAGCATTGCTAAAAGCGTCTCCTGATCCGGATGGACGCGAATAGACTCCGCTAGATAACGATAGCTGGCCTCATCTGCGGCGACCGTTTTGCCTAGCCATGGCAAAACGCTAAAAGAATACCTGTCGTACAGTGGCTGTAGCCATGGAACACGTAGGGTTGAAAATTCCAAGACCAGAAGCTGCCCACCAGGGCGCAGCACATCGAACATAGCTTCAAGCGCGCGGTCCTTGTACGTCACATTACGTAAACCGAACGCGATGGTGACGGCATCAAAGCTTCGCCGGGCGAACGGCAAGGATTCCGCATTGCACTGTACGAAGCGCACATTGCGCACGATGCCGCTATCGATGAGGCGGCGCCGGCCAGCGCCCAGCATGCGGGCGTTGATGTCGGTGGAATAAACCAAACCTTCATCGCCTACGCGCTGCGCTAGTGCCCGGGTAATGTCGCCGGTTCCCGCGGCCAAATCCAACACATGGGCACCCGCACGCACCGCGCTCGCGGCAAGTGCGAAACGCTTCCACAGCCTATGCAAACCGAGGGACATGAGGTCATTCATCACATCGTAACGATCGGCGACTGAATCGAAGACCTCCCTTACCCGCGCCGTCTTCTCCGCCGGTGCCACCTGCTGATAGCCAAAATGGGTTTGCTTAACCATTCCCTGCGGGATACCTGGAACTATAATCCACCCGAATCTTTGGGCTGCACCACCTGCAAAACCGGCTGGCGTTGGTGTCCTGCCGCCTGCAAACGCACGAGGTAGTCCCGCCACAAACGGTCATGATCGGCTCCCAGACGCCATAGTTCCTCAAACGAATAAAGCCCGGAGTCGTGCCCATCGTCGAAGCATAGGCGCACCGCATAGTTACCGACCGGCTCGATGCGCTCTATAGCCACATTCTCTTTACCCACTTGGAGGGTTTCCTGACCAGGACCGTGCCCACGCACCTCAGCGCTCGGCGAGTGCACCCGCAGGAACTCCGCGCTCATCTTATAGGTGGCAGCGGCAAAGGTAACTTCCAAAATGCGCGATTTACTGTGGTAGCTTATCGCGCAGGGAACTTCCGCCATCGTCATGTCTCACCCCTATCACTCAGAGAATGTAGCGTGACAGATCCTCGTTACCGGCCAATTCACTCAAATGCTCCTTCACATAATCCGCGTCTATGGAAACCGTCTGCTCCTCCAGATCGGAGGCTTCGAACGATAGCGCTTCAACCAATCTTTCCATCACCGTATGCAGACGCCTCGCGCCGATATTCTCAGTGGTTTCATTGACCCTGTATGCGATCTCGGCAATGTTCTCGATCGCCTTGTCAGAAAACTCAAGCGTGACTCTTTCAGTCCCTAGAAGCGCCGCGTATTGCTCGGTCAGTGACGCATCCGGCTCAGTCAAGATACGCACGAAATCACCCGCCCCGAGCGCATCTAGCTCGACGCGGATGGGCAATCTACCCTGCAATTCAGGCATTAGATCGGAGGGCTTGGACAGATGAAACGCGCCGGAGGCGATGAACAAGATGTGATCGGTGCGAACGATGCCGTATTTGGTGCTGACGGCTGAACCTTCAACCAGCGGCAGCAGATCTCTTTGCACGCCTTCGCGGGACACATCGGTACCAGCGTATTCCGAACGCCGCGATACTTTGTCGATTTCGTCGATGAAAACAATGGCATTTTGCTCTACGTCCCGCAGCGCCCGCGCTTTGACGTCGTGCTCATCAATGAGGTTACTGGCCTCTTCTTCGCATAACAAAGAATACGCTTCTTTAACCTTCATATTGCGGGTCTGTACCCGTTGGCCGGACATGTTCTGAAACATGTCACGCAGTTGGCTGGTCATCTCCTCCATGCCCGGAGGCGCCATGATCTCCATACCGATGGCGGGTGCCGCCACTTCTATCTCTACTTCTCTTTCATCCAATGTGCCTTCACGAAGCATCTTGCGGAATTTTTGCCGCGTGGCGTTGTCCTCGCTCTGCTCAGTGCCGCGTGCTGGCCGTAACAACGCATCCAAAAGCCGCTCCTCGGCATTGTCCTCCGCCCGGTGGCGCACCGCTTCCATTTCCCGCTCTCTGACCATGGCGATGGCGGTGTCGGTTAGATCGCGAATAATCGACTCCACGTCGCGCCCCACATAGCCCACTTCGGTGAACTTAGTCGCCTCGACTTTGATAAAAGGGGCATCCGCCAGGCGGGCCAAGCGGCGGGCGATCTCCGTTTTACCGACTCCGGTGGGCCCGATCATCAAAATATTCTTAGGTGTCACCTCCTCGCGCAACTCATCGGGCAACTGGGCACGGCGCCAACGGTTGCGAAGCGCGACAGCCACGGCGCGCTTCGCATTGGCTTGACCGACGATATGCTTATCGAGTTCGTGAACGATTTCCCGCGGAGTCATTTGCGACATGAGGTAATACTGAGCCTTTGGTGAGTTCTACCGGGTGCTTGCCTTAAGCGGGCGAGCAGCACTCAGGTGGTAGTCAATGATTCAATAGTCAAGGAGTGATTGGTGTAGACGCAGATGTCCGCGGCGATAGAAAGCGCCCGCTTGACGATGTCCTCGGCGCCGAGTTCCGTGCCATCCACTAGCGCCAACGCAGCCGCTTGCGCAAAACCCGCTCCAGAGCCGATGGCGACCACCTCACGCTCGGGCTCCAACACATCGCCATTACCCGTGAGTAACAATGAGTGATGTGGGTCGGCCACCAGCAACATCGCTTCTAGCCGGCGCAACATGCGATCGGTGCGCCAATCCTTGGCCAGTTCCACAGCCGAGCGCATCAGGTTACCGGAGTGCTTCTCCAATTTACCTTCGAACCGCTCGAACAGAGTAAACGCATCGGCTGTGCCACCGGCAAAACCCGCTAATACCCGCTCCCCGTATAGGCGGCGAACCTTGCGTGCATTGCCTTTTATGACCGTGTTACCGAACGACACCTGGCCGTCACCACCGATCACTACCTGATCAGCGCGGCGCACGCACAGAACGGTCGTGCCATCGAACTGTTGCACGAACAACTCCTTTAACAAAATTTCGAGTCAATTAAAAAACCTTCATGAGGCACTGACCAAGCCGTCACCGCGGTGTTTCAACGCCCGCATGGGCCGACCCCAAACCCATGGGCTCAAACCATAGGGCTCAAGCCATAGGGCTCCACACAAACTGGCACCGGCGCGAAATATTACACGAGTTACCTCTCAGGCTTTGCGTTTGGCCCGCGGGTGCGCGCCATCGTACACCCTCGCCAGGTGCTGAAAGTCAAGATGGGTATAGATCTGGGTGGTGGCAATGTCGGCATGTCCCAACAGTTCTTGCACGGCCCGCAGTTCACCGCTCGACTCTAGCAAATGGGTAGCGAACGAATGACGAAGCATGTGGGGATGCACATGACGCCCCGTGCCCGCTTGCAGAGCCTGCGCCGCCAACCGCTTTTGCACCGCGCGGGCGCCGAGGCGAGTGCCACGCCGCGAGACGAACAACGCTGGCTCACCACTGTTCGCCAGCACTTGACGCACGCTTAACCAAGCTTGCAAAGCCGTACACGCGGCGCTGCCCACGGGAATCCGTCTGACCTTGCCACCCTTGCCCACCACATCCACCAGCCGTTCGTCCATATCCAAAGACCGCACGTCAAGGCCCACCAACTCCGACAGGCGCAGACCCGATGAGTAGAACAACTCCACAATAGCGAGATCCCGCGCCTTCAGCTCGGGTTTGCCGCCGCCGTCACCGGCTGCTTGCAAAAACTGAGCGGCCGCGTCCACATCCAAGCACTCGGGCAGCTTATGCCTGGATTTGGGCGCACTCACTGCCCGCGCCGGATTGAACTGCAACCAGCCCTCGCGGATGGCGTATTCGTAAAAGCCGCGCACGGCGCTCAGCGCACGCTGCACCGTGCGGCCCGCTTTACCCTGATGGTTCAAGGCAACGGCAAACCGTCGTATGTGCGCGGCGCTTACCTCCATCAATGGGGCACCCTCAGCTTCCAGGTGACACAAAAAAGCGCTCAGATCACGCCCGTATGCGTCTACGGTGTGTGCAGAGAAGCGGCGCTCGCAGGCTAGATAACGCAAAAACGACGCGGTGCGCCCCCCGTCCTCCATCACAGCCTGTCCTCGATCACAGCCTGCTCTCCATCAGAGCCGGGCGCCATCATCAATAACCGTTTTGCGCACGCAGCAGTGCGTGGCTGACCAACTCCCCCAGCTGTACCAGGAAAATAGTCCCCACATTGGGTCCGAAGCGCTTCGGATCTTTTGCCGCCAGGGCGAGAACGCCGCGCCATCGCACACCGTTTAGTGCCACGAGGGCACATGAACCGGCCTCTCCCGCCCGCTCTTTGAACAAAAGCTGCAAGGTGTCGTCGCCAAGCATCCCACACACCGGTTTAGCATGGGCAATGCACTCGTCGATGGTGACGCTCGAAGCACCGTCGCGACCCACGAACTCGCCGCAGCCCCGCTCCCCTGGCGGGGCTGCGCAGTAGAGGCGGATCGCGGTCAGATCGGCGTTGAAGCTGTCTTGCGTCGCGCCATACACCTGCCCCAGCGCATCCACTACATTTTGCGCCGCTAACAAAGACACACACAGTTGATGCATCCGCGCACTGAGAGACTCGTTGGTACGGGCATTGCTCATCAGTGTTTTCAAAGTCCGTTGTAGCTTACTGTTGCGGACCCGCAGTTGCCGCACTTGATACTCGATCAGAGACGTGGCACCGCCAGCGATATGCGGCAAATCAAGACCTTCCAGTAACTCGGGATGACGCTTGAATATATCTTTGTTGCGGCGTAAAGCCTGAAGCAGCGTCCGGTCCTCATCCGCTACGGTAACGGCGCCACGGTTGTCAATGGTCAAAGCGCGATCTCCCCCTCGAAAACGTAACTGGCAGGACCTGTCATCCACAATACCTGACCAGGTCCGGCCCAGCTAATATCGAGCCGTCCACCCGGAAGATGAACAGCCACATCGTTATCCACCACCGCACGGGACCGCAGTACCGCTACGGCGGCGCAGGCACCAGTGCCACAAGCTAGCGTTTCACCAACGCCCCGCTCATATACCCGCAGATCCACGCAACGCCGGCCCCGCAGCGCTACCAGGCCCACATTGACCCCTTCGGGAAAAGCCGTGTGCATCTGCACCGCGGCGCCTAGCGTCGCCAGATCGGCGTCGGCCACATCGGATACTTCGATGACCGCATGCGGGTTCCCCATAGACACGGCGCCGATTTCTATTTCACTCACATCCTCGGCACCTACATCACCGGCGCCCGAAGCGACGCTTAAGGTGTAGCTCAAAGCCTGATTCGCGGCAATAAAAGGAATCTCGGAAGGAACGAAACAGGGCTCGCCCATATTGATGGAAACCGAACCACCTGAGCGCAATCGGGCAGTCACTACCCCCTTGGCAAGCCCTATAGATACCGTATCGGTCTCGACAAGACCCGCATCCTTGGCAAATCGGGCCACGCAGCGGGCGCCGTTCCCACAGTGCTCCACTTCCGCGCCGTCGGCATTCCAGATACGCATAGTGAGGTCCGTACCCGTGTTCTTTGGTGCTTCCAGGACTAGAATTTGATCGCAACCTATGCCTAGTTTGCGGTCGGCTAAGCGGCGCGCGGTGACAGCATCGAATTGCAAGCTGCCGGTAAGATTATCCAACACGACGAAGTCGTTACCGAGGCCCTGCATTTTTTTGAATGGTATCACCATACCTATTAGAGTAACCCCAGCCGCCGGTGGGATATACCCCTGCGGCAAAATATGCGCTGACTTTTATCTGTATTTTCAGTATGATATGACTTATATTTAGTTCAATACAATAAGTGAGTGTAATGTGAAAAACAGCTTTTGGACGAAGGATTGGTTCGCTGGGCTATTGGTCGCGGCCGCCTTTTTCACCGCTCAATCCCAAGGCTTGCTCAACGCCCTTGAACTCGCTGTCTACGACTTTGGCGTGCGCCACTCGGAGCGCGAACCTAGCGATCGCATTGCGGTGGTGGCAATCGATGACAAAAGCTTGGAGAATCTTGGACGCTGGCCATGGCCACGGGACCTGCAAGCGCAACTGATCGAGACTCTGGCCGGCGCCGGAGCCAAAGTCATCGGTTCTGCCATCTTTTACCTGGAGCCACAACAGGACGCCGGCTCCGAGGCGTTCGCCGCCCTAAACGAGTTCTACACCAACTCCAGCCTATTGAAAGCCGGTGCCCAAGCCGAGGAGTTAGGCAACCTGCTGAGCACGTTGCCGAGTAGCGACGAGGCAGTGGCCGTCACCCAGGCGTTCTACAAAAACTCGACACTTAATGGCCCTCTTAAAGAAGACTTGGCCTTTCTTGAGCAAGCACTGACCGAAGCCAGCAACGCTTTTAACGCCGACGAATTGCTGGCCAGCACCATCGACAAGTCCGCTAATGTCATCTTGCCCATATTCTTCGAGAAAGGTGAGCCTATAGGCAATCCGGACAACCCTCTGCCCACCTACGTAGCTAACCAGCGCATAGAAAAGGTGGTTGATCGGATCAATGCCGCCGGTGATTATTATCCGCTGTCAACGATTCGCGCGGCGTCACCCATAGCGGAGTTGGGTGAAACGGCCATGGCGCTAGGTAGTCTGACGCAATTGCCGGATCCGGACGGTGGCTTGCGGCGCGATCCGCTAGTCATCTTGTATTATGAAGGTGGTAACAAATTCAGCTACTTCCCCTCCCTCGCATTACAGATCGCGGCGGCTAGCTTGAACTTATCTCCCGCCGATATGGAAGTGCGCCTGGGCGAGGGCATCCGCCTAGGGCGGTTGACCATCGGCACCGATGAATATCTACAGCTCTACAGCTCTACAGCTTTTTCTATGGCGACGGAAACGACCCGGCGTTCCAAATCGATTCGGCATACGACGTACTTACGGGTTCTCTCAAACTCAGCAAATACGAAGACAAGATCGTCCTGGTGGGCCCCACCGCCATTGGACTTGGCAACGCATTCAAAACGCCGGTGGAGCCCCAAGCCACCCCGGTTACGGTATTGGCCCACGTAGTTTCTTCGATCTTGAATGAGGACTTCTTTACCAACCCGGTGTGGAGTTCCTCGGTATCTTTGCTAGTCGCTGTGCTAATAGCCACGTACATCATCGCGTTACTGCCAAAGCTGCGCGCCGCCACCGCCGCCGCCATCACTATCGCATTGGCTGTCGTTCTTCTGGCGACCGAAATCGGACTCCTGATAAACCAAGCGATGTGGGTTTCCTTGGTCGGTCCGGCGGTATTGCTCATCGTGGGCCACGCAGTATTGACGACTAAGCGCTTCCTGGTCACCGAGCGCAGCATGATCGTGAGCGATATCGAATCGGCCGTCACAAATAAGCAACTTGGTCTAAAGTTACAGCAAGGTGGCGATTTGGATCAGGCGTTTGAAATGTTTAGGCGCCTGCCGATCAACGAAGCGAATCTCGATTTGTTGTATAACTTAGCACCAGAATTTGAGCGTAAACGCCAATTCGCCAAGTCAGCGGCAGTGTACGAATATATCAGCCGGCACGCGGCGGATTTCCGCGACGTAGCCAACAAGCTGAATCGCAGCAAAGCGATGGAGCAGACCGTGCTCATCGGCGGCGCGTCGATGATGAGTTCCGCTGCCGCCACCCTGGTCATGGACGGCACCATCGAAAAACCTACCTTGGGTCGCTTCAGTGTCGAGTCCGAACTCGGCAAGGGGGCGATGGGTATCGTCTATCTGGGCAAAGACCCGAAGATCGATCGCACCGTGGCGATCAAGACCATGGCATTGGCGCAGGAGTTCGACGGCGATCAGCTCAAGGAGGCGAAAGAGCAGTTCTTCCGTGAGGCGCAAACCGCGGGCCGGTTACAGCACCCGAATATAGTCACCATCTATGACGTCGGTGATGACCACGATCTGGCCTACATCGCCATGGAGTTCCTGAAGGGTAAAGACTTGGATCCCTACACCAAGCTAGACAACCTGCTGCCGCTGCCAACGACTCTGGATATCGTGATTGCATCGGCGGACGCTTTGGACTACGCCCATAGGCAGAACGTGGTACACCGGGACATCAAACCGGCCAACATCATGTACGAGCCGGAAAGTGGCGCCGTCAAGTTGACCGATTTTGGCATCGCTCGCATCACCGATTCGAACAAAACCAAGACCGGCATGGTACTCGGCACTCCATATTACATGTCACCGGAGCAATTGGCGGGTAAACGTGTCGATGGCCGGTCTGATTTATTCTCCTTAGGGGTAATGCTCTATCAACTCGCTACAGGAGCGCTACCGTTTAAGGCCGATTCGATGGCTACACTGATGTTCCATATTGCCAACGAACCACATCCTGATCCCAGAACTATCAACAGTGACTTGCCTGACGGTGTGAAGAACGTAATGGATAAGGCGCTGCAAAAAGATGTAGAAAACCGCTATCAGAGGGGCTCTGAAATGGCGAACGAGCTACGTCTATGTAAGGCACAGCTTGCCTGAGGCGCACAGTGAATGAATATCGAAGGCAAAGTCGAAGTAACCGGGCTGTCCGATGTGGGACGCAAGCGCTCCCACAATGAAGACAGTATAGGCACCGACACCGCGATAGGACTGGCCGTGTTAGCTGATGGCATGGGCGGATACCGTGCCGGTGAAGTCGCCAGCGCCATGGCCGTCACCAGCATCATGAACATCGTGCGCGACGGCCTTCAGGGTATCAAGCGCAGCGATGTTGATGACGACTCCGGCTATACCCGCGAGTCGTTGTTGATCAAAGAAGCGGTGCAGCAGGCCAACGGCTCCATTCGCCATAAAGCCCTAAGCGAGCCCCAGTGTCAAGGAATGGGCACTACCTTGGTCGCCGCCATGTTTTACGACGACCGCATGACCATCGCCCACGTAGGCGACTCGCGGCTATACCGCTTACGTCGAGGCAGTTTTGAACAAATTACCGTTGATCACTCTCTGCTCCAGGAATTAGTCGACAAGGGGTTCTATACTCATGAGGAGGCGAAACAGTCGCAAAACAAAAACCTCGTGACCAGAGCCATGGGGATCGAGGATTCTGTCATTCCGGACGTCCAGGAGGAGGCGGTCATACCGGGGGACATCTACTTGATGTGCTCCGATGGCCTCACCGATTTGGTCGAGGATGACGAAATACACTTAACGCTCGAGAAATACAGTGCTAACCTTGATAAGGTGGCAGGTGTTCTCGTACAAGCTGCCAACGACAATGGCGGCAGGGACAACATTTCAGTGATCCTTGCGCGGGCCCTAAAGCCGTTTCCATCCTCCAAGCGGAGCTGGTATTCGAGGTTCCTAGACTGGTTCTCCTGATTATTTTAGGTTGTTGGGACCATTGAAGCCATGCCTGCGCAGCTAGTATTGAGCCTGAACTCTTCCGTCCTCGGCGAGTTCCCGCTGAACAAAGAGCGGATCACTATCGGGCGTAAACCCAAGAACGACATCCGGGTGGACAACCTGGCGGTCAGCGGCCAGCACGCAGCTATTATTACGATTCTCAGCGACTCCTTCCTGGAGGACCTGGATTCGACCAACGGCACCTTCGTCAACGGTAAACTCATTAAAAAACACGCTCTCAAAAACGGCGACATCATCGGTATCGGTAAGCACGAACTGAAGTATATGAACGATCAAGCGTCGGCCGAGGACGACTTCGAGAAAACCATGGTCATCCGCCCGGGAATGGCAAGCCACGCCGCGTCAGCCACCAAAGCCGGCAATGAGCAGCCAGCAGAGCGCCCGTTTGCAGCGGCCGCTGAAGGTGAGCTACCACTCGGGAAAATCCAAGTGCTGAGCGGGCCTGGCGCAGGTAAAGAACTCGAACTGCGCAAGGCGCTTATTACTCTGGGGCGGCCCGGGGTACAGGTGGCCGTCATCACGCGGCGCCCTCAAGGCTATTTCATTACCCACGTAGAGGGCTCTCAACCCGTGGTCAATGGCAACTCCATAGGCGGCCACGCTCACGGGCTCAGAGATAACGACGTCATCGAACTAGCGGGCGTTAAATTGGAGTTTTTCGTGATAGGCGGCTAAGCCGCCCGTCCAACCCTTCGCGACTCCCCTGTTATTACTTCGTTTATTACTTCGTTTCGAATGTGAAGGTGCCATCCCAATCCGGCGGCGGTGAATTGCGGCGAAACTGAGCAATGCGCTCGATGAACAGCTCGAAAAGCACCGCCCTGTACGGGTAAGTGTTCTTTAAATTAACGAACTGGATCTCGGCGCTGTCCCATGACTGAGAGCGGTACAAAGATAGCGCCTGGGCATAGAGCCGAAGCTCCGTGCGCACCTCATCGCCAAGGGCTTCTTTACGCCCTAGTGGCTCGAAGATGGTCACCGGTTCGTGCTTACCCTTGACCCTGATCTTGTCGAGTTCGCGAAAACGAATACCGGGTACCACCGCACGCGTGCTCTCGCTAACGATAATGTGCACGCCGTAGTTTTTGGTCAGCCCCTCCAGTCTCGAACCCAAGTTGACGGCGTCGCCTAGAACCGTATATGCACGCCTGAACTCAGAGCCCATATCTCCCACGTTCATATCGCCAGTGTTGATGCCAACACCGATGCTGATGGCCGGCCAGCCACGTTCGATGAAACGTGGCCCCAACGCCGCCACCGCCGCAACGATCTCCATGGCACATTCGACGCAGCGCCTAGCATGATCCGGATCGGGCACCGGTGCCCCCCAAAAGCACATCACCGCGTCCCCCATGTATTTGTCGATAGTGCCGCGGTGACGGTGGATGACTGCGGTGATAGGCGTCAAAAACTCATTCATAAGAGCAGACAATTCAGCCGGCTCCAATCCCTCGGAGATGGTGGTAAACCCCCGTACATCGGTAAACAGGACGGTCATTTCCCGGCTGCGGGCATCCATTGAATAGTGCGCCGGATCCAGGCTCATCTCATCGACCAGTTGCGGTGGAATGTAATAGCCGAATAGCTCAGCCAATTGACGCCTGCCACGAGACTCGATGAAAAAGCCATAGGACATATTGAGCAGATACAAGGACGCTATCATCAAAGTACCCGGCACTACGGATAACAGCAAATTGTCATTCCACGCCCACAGGTTGGCGACTAAAAACACTACCATAGCGCCAGCGCTGGCTATGGTAGTGACGATAGGCCGCAGTAATGGCAAAGCGATGGCGAGTATTACGCCGAACAGCGCCACTATCAGGAAATCAGCCCCTAAGGTATACATGGGATCGTGCATGATGGTGCCATCCAAAATGCCGGCAATAAGGTTGGCATGGACTTCAACACCGGGGTATTTCTCCTGCACCGGGGTAGAGCGTATATCTTGAAGCCCGGGCGCCGAAGTACCGACCAGGGCAATGCGCCCCTCCAACCGTGAGCGGGACACCTTCGCGTTTAAAACATCGGTGGCAGAGACATAGGGAAAGCTCCCCTGTTTACCCCTATAGGGCACCAGCGCACGCACTTCTTGATCGACCGATACGCGGCGATTACCTACATCAATCCATTCCATACCTTGGTAGTTGGACCCCGGCTTGGCCTGCTCGGGAAAACCCAACATCAAAGACTTGGCATTAAGCGCCAATCGGGCGATGGTAAGCGCTAGAGCTTCGTAGTATTTACCATCGTATTCATGCAGCAACGGTATCCGCCTTATGACCCCGTCCGCATCCACCGCCGGCGTAATATGCCCCGCGCCCGAAGCTGCGTCTTGGAGTTGAGCTAGATTGGCACCAAAACCGGGCCCGGACATGAACGGAATATCGCGCCCTTCGAATTGCGCCTTAACGAATGCGGGCGGCGGCAATTTTCCGACCGCCAAATTGGGAATGGTGGAGAAATAAAAGCCGAGCACCACAGGATACTTGGCGAGAGACCGGGCGAATATCGCATCGCGATCCAGGCGTGGGCGTAACCGCTCCAGTTGTTCGCTAAATCCCGTCAAGTTTTTTAGCTCTTCGCGGGCCAATTCCTCCAGAACCAATATCCCGGAACTATTGTCCGGCTCGGGGAAGACCATGTCGAATCCAAGCAAACCGACCCCGTAGTCTTCGAATAAGACATCAATGAGACGCGCTGTCTTGTCACGGCCCCAAGGCCACCTGCCCTCGGCAGCCAGACTTTTCTCATCAATGTCGATAATGACGATACGATCATCAACTCCGCCAGGCATGTACAGATTCAAGCGTGCATCGTAAGCCATGTACTCCAAGCGGGTCAGAAGCTCGAAGTACCCCCTGTACGGGCCCGACAAAACGAGAAAAGCAGTGACTACGACTAGACTCAATATCATCTGCACCCAAGCGTTGCGCAGACGCTGGAGCAATGGTTTTTCCTCCCATTACCGGATACTAGGAAACTATAGCATTGCTCCGAAGCGGCACGCGCGTGCATCCTCTTACCTCAAGGAAGGCACTCGGAGCAGTACCACAGCGCCGGGGAGCTACCGGCGCAAGCAGCGCAAAAACGCCGCTTCATCGGGCGGGCGATGGTTCGTCTGGGCCGACCACATGATCTCACTTAGACACTCCATCATGCTGTGCTCGGCATTATGCCGAGCACAGCTTTGCCCTTCGCACAAGGCCACATGCATGCTCAAATGTAAAAATGGATTGGGCTCGCCCCTGGCGAACTCAAAAGTACCCTCCTCTTTCCTAGCTTTGCCGGCCACTTTCACCAGTCGATGGTACTGCGGATGCTCTGCCACCACTTCGCCGACCAATGCCTCTAGCGGTTCAAGCGGCGCTTTTGTTTGCCACTTGTGAAACGCTTGCGCATAGCATGCCCGCAATTGGCCCCGATCAGCCGGAAACATCGGTTTTATGCTCGTACTCGCAAAGATCGGATATGGCGCAGGCGGCGCATAAGGGTTTACGCGCTTTACACACATACCGCCCGTGCAAAATGAGCCAGTGATGCGCATGCAGGCGAAATGGCTTTGGAACGAGGCGCATCAGGCGATCTTCGACCTGCCGTACGTTTTTACCGGTGGCGATGCGAGCGCGGTTAGCTACGCGGAAGATATGCGTATCCACAGCCATGGTTTCCTGACCGAAGGCGGTGTTGAGAACCACATTGGCGGTTTTTCGGCCAACCCCCGGAAGCGCTTCTAGAAATTCGCGTTCAGCGGGTACTTCACCGCCATACTGTGTCACCAACGCCTCGCATGTGGCGGCGACATTCTTGGCTTTGGCGTTGAACAGACCGATGGTGCGAATGTATTGGCGCACGCCCTGCTCACCCAACGCGGCCATAGCGTGAGCGGTAGGCGCCGCGGCAAACAAGCCACGGGTGGCCACGTTGACGCTCTTATCGGTCGCTTGCGCCGAGAGAATGACGGCGATCAACAATTGAAAAGGAGAGCTGTATTCCAGCTCCGTACGTGGCTCGGGGTTGGCCGCCCGCAGGCGGGAGAATATTGCCGTCCTCTTTTCAGCATTCACCCGGTCAATCCTCTACTCACGGCCACTGTTTCCCATCGCATCCGTCGGCCTCGTATCTACAGCCTTGGCATCCATGGGCCGCCCACCACCGGCCGGCCACCGATCGCGCCGCAAATTAGTGCACGCGGCAAGCAACGCCAATCCGAAAAATGCTCCCGGCGGCAGCAGTGCCAAAAGCCCCCCTTCATCGGAGTGCACCTGGATAAGCCACCGTTCACCACCAGCAAATAACGTGTCCGCACCGCTCAACAAAGTGCCCAAGGCGAGCACCTCGCGCAGTGCGCCCAAACTCACGAGCGCAATAGTAAACCCGAGGCCAGTGGCAATAGCATCCACCGCAGCGGACCAAGGACCGTGTTTCGAGGCAAACGCTTCCGCCCTTCCTAGTAGCGCACAATTGGTGACAATGAGTGGAATAAAAATGCCGAGGCGCTGGTGCAATTCGAAGGCGTACGCCGCCATCAATAAATCTGTCAACGTGACCGCTGTGGCCAAAACGATGACGTAAAACGGTAAACGTACCTCTTGCGCCACCCATCGCCGGCTCGCCGATACGCACACGCTCAGCATCAGCAAAGCAGCCGTGGTGGCAGCGGCAAGGCCCACCGCGTTAATCACAGTATTGCTGACGGCTAACATCGGACAAAGGCCCAGCAGTTGTACGGTAGCCGGATTGTTACGCCAGATACTGCGCCACATTAGCTGTCGCATCATCTGCCTAGCTCAACGGTTTGCTTCAAGGCCGCATGAATACCGGCGGTTATAGCCCTGGAAGTAACCGTTGCCCCAGTCAATACATCGACTGAACCGCCATCGGCACGGGTCAACCACGGCCTATGCAAAGTCGGCGCACCGTACGCGCAGCGCCCCACGAACTGGTCCAGCCATACACCGTGCCGGCGTTCCATACGATCACCTAACCCAGGCGTCTCGCGGTGCGACAAAACATCAAGAGCACGTATACAGAACGCCTCATCGAGCGCTATGAGCAACGCGATGCGCCCATTGTAGCCCTGTTCGGCGTACCATGGAGACCAAACCCTGTAGACTCCATCCGGGCCAGTTATCGTCAGCAACACGCCACGCCCTCGCATATGCCGGCGCTTCGTATATCGCCGCCAATGTGTTCCAGTTAGCCAGGGTAGTTGTTGCTCGATGCGGGCGTTTTTTTGTACTTCCTGGTTGTGCGCTATCCGGCTAGCGCTGTGCTGCGCCGTGACTCCAGCGAGCCAGGCGGCAAGCGCGGCGCCAGCGCCCAACAGTACCGCCCCCGTCACAGTGCCGGGCGCATTCATCTGCGAGACCAGGCACGCACTAGACGGTCCAACGCCGGGCCAGCCGCGTTCATCAATAAAACAGCAAACGCGAGTCCGTCCGGAAATGCCCCCACTTCACGAATAGTGACGGTAATGGCGGCAATGGCCGCGGCGTAGATGAAGCGGGCGGCACGCTGCTCCGGGGCAGAGACCGGATCGGTCACGATAAAAAATGCTCCTGCCATGGTGGCACCGTGCAATGCGTGGAAGATAAATCCTTCGGCGTGCGCGAACGGCATATAAGCAAAGATTACCAACCCTAGGAGAAATCCCGCCACTAACCAAACATCCGCTGCTCTTAGCACCACCAACACAATGCCTCCGGCCATGTACGCGGCATTGATCCACGGCCAGGGGTCCCACTTTGCCAACGCCAACACCACCCCTAACTCTGCGGCCATGGGCAATTGCCGCCGCTCATCCAGCGGCGTCGCCGCCGTCAGCGCATCGATCCCCCGCAAGCCCGGAGCGGCTATCGCATCCGCCCCCGCCGGCCAGTGACCAAGTAAGGCGGGAAATGTCACCAGTACTGCCGCATATCCAACCATGGCCGGATTAAATGGATTGTGACCCAACCCGCCGTAGAGATGCTTGGCCAAAACAATGGCGAACATCGCAGCGAGGAAGAGCGGGCCGAAGGCAATCCCTGGAGGCAGTGACAGGCCCAATAACAAAGCAGTTACCAACCCACTGCCATCGCTACAGGCCGCAAGCGGCGGGCGGCGGCGCAACACCGCGGCGGCCACTTCCAAGAAAACCGTCAGCACCACCAGCATGGCGATGTTGCTGAGTACCCCAGTGCCGAAACTCAGCGTTTGCATCACCACCGCCGGCATCAATGCCACCGCCACCAATAACATGGTAGTAGGCACTGAACGGGAGACCTTGGAGCGCACAACTCTCAGCAGCATCAAGAACGGCCGCGGCGGCGCTTAGCGGCCGCCAGTACTGCATGAATATCAGCAGCGGACTCGTTCCCCTGCCGCACGCCCGCTCGAGCCCGCGCCTGCCGTGACAGCGCTCTTGCCTGATGCGCCTTGAAACGAGCCAAAGCGGCGCTGGCCGCCTTTCTAGCCGCCGCTTGCTGCCGCCGGCTGTTTTGTAAAGCCAAAAAACGGCTAGCCAATGCTATATGGCTCGGGCAAACCAAATCACAGGCGCGACAGCCCGTGCAGCCGTCCACGGCGCGAAGTGTAAGTGCTTTGTCGTCAAGTGTTGCCTCGCCTAAGGCCTGCTTCGTGGACGCCGCCCAGATGGCTTGCGGATGCAGATCCATAGGACATGCATCGACACAAAGACCGCACCGAATGCACGGATATCGCACCGGCTGCCCACCAGGGGGCTCCGCCCAAACACCAGTAGTGGCGGGACCGATCCCGTCATCGGGCTCGACCGGCCGGCCCATGATGGGACCACCTTCAAGAATGCGCAGCCCGCTAGCGACGGTCCCGCACGCGGCCAGCACATCCTCGAATGGCGTGCCTAGCAACACCTGCAACACGCGCGGCTGGCGAACCGCCGGACCCCTCACAGACACCAAGCGATGCACCAGCGGCTTGTTCCGCACCGCGTCCCCTATGGCCGCCACCGTTGCCGCATTGAACACTACGACACCCATATCTATGGGCCGCAGGGCGCCCATCGGCTGCTTGCCGGTGATCTGCCGGACCAATACACGCTCATCGCCCGCGGGGTAGTTCGACGCAGCGCGAACGCACTCTACGCCCGCTATCCGGTAAGCCTGTTTGGCTGCCAAGACCACCCGATTCAAACTGAGTGCGCGGCGCAGCGCCCGTACACCCAACGCTACCCGCCCCGCATCGTAACGCAACAGGTAAGCATCGCTGGCCAGACCCGGCTCGCATTCGGCTGCATTGATAATGAGCGTGTGTACACCGGCCGCAGCGGCCAGCGCCAACTTCCGGTGGGTGGCAAATCCGGCGCCACCCATACCAGCCACACCCGCGCGCCGCACCTGACGCACTAGGCTAGCTAGGGTCAAGGAATCATGCCTCTCGACGGCCTCTGCGGCTATAGCGGCCGTGGACGGCTGTAGATGAATACGGAAAGACCCACGGTCTTGTGTCAATATCCGCACCGTGGCATCCACCGGCGCCAACAAAGGGACATGGTGATCACCGAGTGGTATCGCCAGCACCTGTCCTACCATCGCCGCCTCGCCCTGCCTGACGGCGATGCAGTGCGTGTCGCTGGCTCCGGCGAACGACAGGCGAGCCGGCAACGGCATCCGGTGAATGCCGTGCGGATACTGAAAATTCCGATACTCGAGTGGATCTGATGTCGCGGCGGTCCACCACTTGCCCGGCCAAGACCATTTCACGAAGGCATGCCCCCGGGCTTTGGTTGCGCACACCGCAGTTCGATGCAATCAACCGGACAGGGCGGCAAGCACAACTCGCAACCCGTGCAGTACGCGGCAATCACCGTGTGGGTATAACGCCGCGCTCCTACTATAGCGTCCACCGGGCACGCCGGTATGCACAGCGCGCAACCGATACACCGCGACTCATCCACATACGCCACCTGCGGTGGTTTGGTCACTCCGAAGCCGACATCGACTGGCCGCGCCGGCAGGTCCAGCAACTGGCTCAAAGCAGCTACTGTCGCCTCGCCACCGGGCGGGCATCGATTGATGGCGGCCTGCCCGGCGGCGATAGCCTCGGCGTACGGGCGGCATCCCGCAAACCCGCATTGAGCACACTGGGTCTGCGGCAACAGCGCATCGATGCGAGCCACTAAACCCGATTCATCACGGGGCAAGCGTCGGTGTAGCCACGTGAGTGCCCATCCGGCGACGCCGCCCAACAGCGCCATCACCAAAGCCGGCAGTACCGCGGCACCGATGCTGCCCATTACCTGGTATCTAGGCCGGTAAAGCCCATAAAAGCGAGTCCGCCAGCATAAGTGACCGCACCCAGTAGACTAGAAGCATTACGCACACTTAACAGAGCGATACCCAACACCGCACAATTGGTTGTGATCAGAGGCAAATAAATACCTAAGGGCGCCTCTAAAAATGCACTTTTTCCGCGATTGCGGCGTCAGCGCCGTGCTCGAATCCTCAGGTATGACCTATACACTGCGGTTCCGCGCGCGGTGCTTCCTTGCACTCACGAAAAAATGACTATTTTTAAATGACTATTTTTAAAGGTGCTCTTTACTTACAAATAAGGATTTTGTGCCACCTTCAACAAAAAGCGATGGCGCCTCATCAGCAACAGCTCTTCCGCATAACAAAAATACGAATATGAAGGCCATCGTTAATTTCATGAGAACTCCTTTTAATTCATAACGACTGCCATAACCGGGAGCAAAAAGCAGGGCGACGAGGTATGAGGAGCTATGCTTTTTGCGATCCGGGTTTATGGCTTTGTTATGTTTGCCTTTCTCTTGAATACCAATAGTCCGGTTTTCTATGCAAGTGAGCAATAGCAACTAGCAAAATTTGGTTGGGTTTTTTCCTGACTTGATAGATTACCCCATACGGAAATTTATGTGCCAAACATCGACGAGAGTAACGTCCTATTTCTTGGTACATCTTTGGGAACCGCTCTATCCGAGAAATAGCATTTTCTACTTCTGCTTGAAACCTAAAACCCAGACCCTCTTGAGTAGATTCGTAATATTCAAACGCTTCATCTAGCTTTAATTGGGCGACTTTAAGAAATGAAATGTTCACGATTTTTGGTATTTTTTAAATACCTCGTGTACAGGTACTACTTCAATCTCTCCTTTTTCATAAGCCTCTATACGTGCATCTGCCTCTTTTCCCCATATTGCATCAATAGAAGCATCAGGTACATCCAAGCTAGCAAGTAATCTTTCAATTACATCGGAGCGCTCAGACGCAGTTAATTTAAGCGCTTGATCAACTACCGAATTTATCGCGGTAGACATGTTCCATATCTCAATTTGATTTCTATGAATAATAGCACACAGCGTGTGTTGCAAACATAACGCTGGACTAAACGGTGCGAGTTTACGAGCGTCTGCTTGAGCCCCTTATTCTGCGGCAACAGCGCATCAATACGAGCCACTAAGCCCGATTCATCACGGGGCAAGCGCCGGTGCAACCACGTGAGTGCCCATCCGGCGACGCCGCCCAACAGCGCCATCACCAAAGCCGGCAGTACCGCGGCACCGATGCTGCCCATTACCTGGTATCTAGGCCGGTAAAGCCCATAAAAGCGAGCGATAAGATCCCCGCCCCTACAAGGGCGATGGGCGCGCCGCGAAAAAGCGCCGGGACCGCGCGCTCATCCACCCGCTCGCGCAACGCCGTAAACACGACCATTACCAATCCGAACCCGACCGCGGATCCGCCAGCATAAGTGACCGCACCCATTAGACTGGAAGCATTACGCACACTTAACAGAGCGATACCCAACACCGCACAATTGGTTGTGATCAGAGGCAAATAAATACCTAAGGCACGGTGCAACAACGGGCTCACAGCGCGGGTAGCTACTTCTATCGCCTGTACCGCAGCGGCGATAGCGAAAATGAACGCCAGGGTACGCAGGTATACCGCATCAAGCGGTTGCAACACCCAACGATCCAACCCAAAAGCCACGGCACTGGCCAGGACCAAAACAGCACCGGTGGCCACGCTCAAGCCGAGCGCGGTAGCCATCCGCCTGGACGCACCCATGAACGGGCACAAGCCCAGAAACTGGCTGAGGACCGCATTGTTGACCAAGACCGTCACCAAAATGATCAGTCCAAAACCACCATCGGCCCAGTTACCGTTAGCGTATTGCATATGCCTGCCGTCAAAAGTGGGCGGCTAACGGTGGCCGTGGTATCGGCTCAACGTATCCGCAGGCCCGGCACCGCCCCATCGTCGATATCTAGCAACCATATGTCGGCCTCTCCCGGACCGGCCGCTAAAACCATTCCCTCGGAGGTGCCAAAGCGCATCTTGCGGGCGGCCAGGTTGGCCACCACTACCACTTTTCTGCCACTCAAAGTGGCCGGATCGTAAGCCGATTTTATACCGGCGAGTACAGTGCGCTCTTCAAAGCCCAGATCCAACTTGAGCGATAACAACTTATCGGCACCCTCCACCCGGTGAGCGGCCATCACCTGCGCCACTCTGAGATCGACCTTGGCAAAAGTATCGTAGCCGATGGTGGGCTGAAGCGGCTCCCACTGCGGCGCAGGCTCGGCGGTGCCAAGCTCAGCGGCGACGGGCTCATCGGCGACGGGTTCAGCGGCAGCAGGCGCCGGCTGCTCCGGTTCCTTACTGGCTTGCACCATTGCCGCCACCGCTTTTTTGTCGATTCGGTTCAGCAACCGCTCGAATCGGTTGATGCGGCAACCGAGCAGCGGCGTGTGCGCACTGTTCCAGATCAGAGCACCGCTTGCGAAGAACTGCTCGACACGCTCCGCCAGCGCTGGCAACACCGGCTTCAGATACACCATCAGTACCCTGAACAAATTAAGGCCCAAAGTACACACGGGCTGCACCTGAGCGGCTTGCTCGGCATCTTTCGCCATGACCCAAGGCTTATGCTCGTCGATGTACTGATTGGCCCGATCCGCCAACTGCATCACGCGCCTGCAAACCTTGGCGAACTCCCGGCCCTCGTAGAGCGCGGCGATCTCTTCGCCAGCATCGACGAACGCCTGATATAGCTCCGGTTGCGGCAGGCTGTCGGCCAATCGACCGTCGAATGCCCTGCTGATAAAACGATCACACCTGGCAGCGATATTGACCAGCTTGCCGACCAGATCAGAGTTCACCCGGGCGGCGAAATCGTCCAGATTGAGGTCCAGATCATCAATGCCGTTACCTAGCTTGTAAGCGAAGTAATACCGCAAGTATTCCGGCTCCAAGTACTCTTTGTACGTGGCCGCCATAATGAAAGTGCCGCGGCTTTTGGACATCTTGGTGCCATCGACCGTCAGAAAACCATGGCAATTGACCGCCGTGGGCATACGAAACCCCGCGCCATGCAACAGAGCCGGCCAGAACAAAGTGTGGAAATAAGCGATGTCCTTGCCGATGAAGTGATACACCTCAGCGGTACTGCTTACGGCCCAGAAATCGTCAAACTCGAGCCCCGCCGTGCGATCGCACAGATTGCGAAAGCTCGCCATGTAGCCGATGGGGGCATCCACCCAAACGTAGAAATACTTCCCGGGCGCATCGGGAATGGCAAAGCCGAAATAAGGCTCGTCCCTTGATATGTCCCAGTCTTGCAGGCCCGCCTTGAACCACTCATCCAGTTTGTTGGCGATGGCAGGCTGCACACGCGCGCCGCCACCATCACGCACCCATGCCCGCAACATTGGTTCAAAATCACCTAGCTTGACGAAAATATTCGTCGATTCGCGGATCTCCGGTGGCGTTCCGGACACCACCGATAGGGGATCGATGAGATCCGTAGGGGCGTACGTGCCGCTACAGTTTTCACAAGCATCGCCATATTGATCGGGCGTTTTACAAATAGGACAGGTGCCTTTCACATACCGGTCGGGCAAAAACATGCCTTTGACCGCGTCATACGCTTGCGCCACTTTGCCGGTTCGCGTATGGCCTTTATCACGCACTTGACTATAAATGTACTCTGACAGCACCCGGTTCTCTTCGCAGTGAGTGGTGTAGTAGTTATCAAAGGACACGCCGAAGGACGCGAAGTCCCTCTGGTGCTCAACACCCACCCGCTCGATAAGAGCCTGCGGCGAAATACCCTCGGCATCGGCCCGTAACATAATAGGCGTACCGTGCGCGTCGTCAGCGCACACGTAATACACCTCGTGCCCGCGCATGCGTTGGAAGCGAACCCAGATGTCCGTTTGAATATATTCCACCAAATGCCCGAGGTGGATGGGGCCATTGGCATAAGGTAAAGCGCTGGTCACTAGGATTCGGCGCTGTTGCGCGGGGTTCATCGGCTCGACTCTTCTCCGAGGGGCGGTGCGCCCGCTTAGTAGTAGTTGTATCAGGGAATGGCCGGCGGCACACACCGCACCGCGCGGCCCGGGTGTTGTACCATGGTTAGCCCATGATTGATCCGAATCAAAGGTTGATCTGACCCAGGGATTGATCTGACCCAGGGATTGATCTGACCTAGGGGTGAATCTGATCTAAGAGGCGATCCGATCAAATGTTGGACCGGCTAGACCTTGGCTCGATGTAATCCCGATTTAATGTTGAGGAGCCGGCGATGTCCGAGTTAAGCCGCGAGCAAGTCGAAGCGGCCATCACGCAGTACGTAGACCCCAATTTGGGATCGGACCTTGTCACCGCCAAGGCCCTCAAGAATACACAGGTTAAGAGCGGTGTGGTCACGATAAAGGTTACACTTGGTTTTCCCGCCAAGAGCTATGCTGAGCAACTCGCGCAAACGCTCAAAAGCGTGGTTGAAACCATGGACGGTGTAAAGTCCGTCACTGTGGAGGTGGATTGGAAAATCGCCTCCCATGCCGTGCAAAAAGGCGTAGAACCGCTTAAATCGGTTAAGAACATCATCGCCATCGCCTCCGGCAAGGGCGGTGTAGGCAAATCGACGGTGGCGGCAAACCTGGCTCTGGCCCTGGCCGCCGAAGGGTCCACGGTGGGAATGTTGGACGCCGATATCTACGGCCCTAGCCAACCGCGCATGCTAGGGGCCAATGAGCGTCCGGAGTCCAAGGACGGGAAATCGCTGGAACCGATCGTCTCCCATCAGATTCAATCCATGTCCATCGGCTATCTCATCGATGAGGAAACACCGATGATCTGGCGTGGTCCCATGGTCACCCAAGCTCTGGAACAACTGCTCAACGACACCAACTGGAGTAACGTGGACTATCTCGTCATCGATCTCCCCCCGGGCACCGGCGATACTCAGCTCACCTTGGCGCAGAAAATCCCGGTGAGCGGCGCGGTGATCGTCACTACCCCCCAGGACATCGCACTTTCAGACGCCCGCAAAGGGCTCAAGATGTTTGAGAAGGTCAACGTACCGGTGCTGGGCGTAGTGGAGAATATGAGTACTCATATCTGCTCGAATTGCGGGCACGAAGAGCACATCTTCGGCGCCGGCGGCGGAGCCCGTATGGCGGCGCAACACGCGGTCGATTTCCTGGGCGCTCTGCCCTTGGATTCAACCATCAGGGAAGACGCGGACGGTGGCAGACCGACGGTGGTCAACACACCCGAGGGCGCTATCGCACGGGAATTTGGCGCCATCGCCAGACGTGTAGCCGCGAAGCTCTCCTTGCAGGCCAAGAACTATACGCAAGCCTTCCCGAACATCGTTATCAAGAACGACTGACAAGCGACACTGGCCGTGACCATCAAGTCGGACCATTGGATAAGGCGCATGGCCGCCGAACACAGCATGATCGAGCCTTTCGAATCCTCGCAGGTGCGCTCCGGCGGCGGCGGCCGGGTTATCTCCTATGGCACGTCCAGCTATGGTTATGATGTTAGGTGCGCGGACGAATTCAAGATCTTCACCAATATCAATTCAGCCATCGTCGATCCCAAGCGTTTCGATGATTCGAGCTTTGTGGATCTGCAGGCCGATGTCTGCATTATTCCGCCGAACTCCTTTGCCTTGGCGCGAACGGTGGAGTTCTTTCGCATCCCGCGGCAAGTGCTGACTATTTGTCTAGGCAAATCCACCTATGCCCGCTGCGGCATCATCGTTAACGTGACGCCGCTAGAGCCCGAGTGGGAGGGACACGTCACGCTTGAGTTCTCCAACACCACTCCATTACCAGCACGGATCTATGCCAACGAAGGGGTCGCGCAAATGTTGTTTTTCGAATCCGACGAAATCTGCGCGACGTCCTACGCCGATAGGAGTGGAAAATATCAAGGCCAAACCGGGGTGACCCTGCCTCGGGCTTGAGTTGTACTGCTGCATTCGCCTCATATATGCATCCTCTTCGCCTGTGTCCTCCTATATCTCTCCAAGCGGGATAACACCGTGACCGCAGCCGGTCCCCTGAGACGCTTAGCCGCCCTTGGATATGACATGCTACTCGCCACTGCCCTCCTCATGGGCGCCACGGCGCTATACGTCGCCGCAGTGGTGGGCTTCACCGATTTGAAGGGTGCCATTCCGGCAGGCTCGCCCTATTCCCAGGGACTTCGAGTGTTTTTATTGTGTGCTCTATTCGCTTATTTCGCCGGCTTTTGGGTACGCGCCGGCTACACGCCGGGCATGCGGGCGTGGCGCCTCAAGATGGTCCGCTTTGATAAAACCCCGTTGATCTGGCGCGACGCGTTAGCCCGCGTATGCTTCGCACTCATAAGTGCTATCCCCCTAGGGCTAGGCTTTCTTTGGGCTTTCAAGGACGCGCAAAAGCTGACTTGGCATGACCGCCTATCGCGCACCGTGATCATCATGGATCCTGACCCTTAGGATCTGCGGCGGTAGGATCTGCGGCGGCGCTACATACTCCGGCGCATCAGCATCAGCGCACTCGAGGCGAAGATAATCGTGGGCACTAAAGCCGTCACCAGCGGCGACAGCTCGTAGACCAGCCCCAGACGGATGCTGGTGTTGTGGGCGATATGAAAGCCGATCCCGACGAGGGCACCGATCACGATGCGTTGGCCAATGGCCAGTGGCGAATTGCGCGCCATAATAATCGCCACCGCCAAATAGATCATGACCGCCGTCGCCAAGGGGAACACAAACTTATTGAGCAACGCGACCTCGAACCGCGAGGCGGCCAAACCGTTTTCCTGTAGATACTGAATATACTTGACCAAGCCCCAAATCGAGAGGCTCTCCGGCTTCACCACCACCGTAGTCACTAGATCCGGTAACAACCGGGACTTCCATTGCGCTCGCGCCAATTCCCGCGGCCTCACCCCCGCCTTACTGACCTCACTTTGCACGATGTCCATGAGCAACCAATTCTCACCGGAATGAGAGGCACGTTTAGCATGGGTCGAGGTGCGCAAGCGGCGTTGGCTGTCGAATTCATAGATATAGACGTTCTCCAGATCATCGTTCTTCGATATGTTGCGGATATTGATAAAGCTGTTCTTATCGCGTACCCAAAAACCGTAGGCCGTACGCAGAGCCTGCTCTTTGCTCATGGCATCATTGCGCTTCGACTGTGCGATCTGCTCGGTGTTGGGGGACACCAACTCACCGAGGATCACGGCAAAGATGACCAAGATGGCGCCGGATTTCATCACCGACAGCGCGATACGCTGCTGCGATACACCAGCGGCGCGCATCGCCACCAGTTCCCGGTTGGCGGCTAGTACGCCTAGACCGAGGAGTGTGCCGATGAGCGCGGCGGGCGGAAAAAGTGCAAAAGCGCGAGTGGGCATGGTGAGCAAACTATGCTCGATGGCTCCACCAACGGTATAGCTGCCCTGGCCCACTGAATCCAGATCTTCAATGAAATCGATGAACGAAAACACGGCCAGCAGCAAGGCCAGCGCCAGCATAGTGCCAGCGATAACTTGTACGCCCACATAACGATCTAACAAGCCGACCATTCAGACCATCCCGAGGCGGCGGCTAACGCGCAGCCGGGTAACGCCTCCTGCCATCATGAACAGCAGGTAGGCGACGATCGCCGCCATTATCAAATGCACAGGCCAAACCCCTATATACGGACTCAACTCGCCCCGCTCGACTGCTTTTTGAGCGATGCTGAGTACGTTGCTGTAGATGAAATAGATAAGCACCGCGGTGAATAACTTGCCGTATTTACCACTGCGCGATGAGGCGCGCGCCAAAGGCACGGCCAGTAAGGCCAACAAAACAGAACTCAGTGAGAGCGAGACACGCCATTGCAATTCCGCTTGGGTGGCGTGACCACTGCCGCGCAACAACTCGTTCAGGCCATATTCCTCCAACCGCCGGTACGCACCGCCCGATGCTTTTTTTACCACCCGCACCCCATGGGTTTTGAATGCATGGATAACAAAATCGGCGCTGCCCGGCTCCCCCTCGTACCGGTGTCCGTCGCGCAGCACCATGAAGCGATCCCCATTGCCCTTATCGACGAACTGGCTGGCACCGGCGGCGTACACGATATCCAGCGCTTCACCACGGCGCACCTGCACGAAAACATTGGTGAGATCCGTCCGATCGGTGGAAGCATCTTCCACATAGATAATGTGATCGCCTTCGTCGAAGTCTTTGAAGCTACCGGGATAGATACCGGTCACTTCGGAATCGCTGCGGGCTTGATGAGTGACGTCGGCGGCACTGCTCGCCGCCATTGGCGCCACATACATGGACATGACAGCCACCAACAGCGCGAACACCACGGACATCACAGCAATGCCCCGCACCAAATGCTGAACGCCGACTCCACCGGCTTGCATCGCCACGATTTCGCTGTCTCGGTAAAACCGGCCCATGGCGAGCAGGACACCGATGAACAGAGAAAGAGGCAACAAAACCACCGAGTTGGCGGTCAGCTTGAGCAACAGCAATTGCAGGATGACCGAACTATCCAGTTCGCCAGCGGCGGCTTCCGCCAAGTAGCGCACGAAGCGGTTGCTGATATAGATCAGCAAAAGAACCGAGATAACGGCGAGAAAGTTCTGCAAACTCTCCCGGACTAAGTAGCGCTCTATGATAAAGCGTTGCACGATGTAGTAGCCTGGGTTGCTCTTGCAAGCGTTCTCACCGATCCCCCAACACGGTGATATCCGCAGTGGCGGGCTTGGCTAATGCCGGAATCATGCATTATTCGGGGCGCATCACTTCGGGCATATCACTTCGAACTTCTCATTTTGGGACAGACCAGCCGAGATTACCAAATTAGTGGGCCAAATCAGTGGGCCAAAATCACCGCAATGGCAACTGATCGGTACCACAAGAGCTGAGAGGCGAACATAGCCCACATCGCGCTTTGCGCCGCCATCGGCAAAGAGCATACACTTTCGGCGGTGGAGCCCGCCGGCGCCGGTGCCAATCACAACTTCGGTAACCGTCGATTTGCAGGCTTTTCATTAGCGTGAAGTGGCGGTCCGATCAGCCGCCGCTTACGCGCGACCTATAGGTTAGCTAGCGCAAAGCGCACGGACTTCGACGCACCGCTTGGGAGCACTCCATGGATCTTAACGCCGCAGTGGCCGATATCGCCACGCAACGTACCGACTGCGCCGTCATACCCATCTTTCAGGGTACTCGTCTGAGCGCCCCGGGGCAGGTCGCCGATGAAGCATGGGGTAAGCGCCTCAGTCAGGTACTACGCGGCGGCGATATCTCGGGTAAGTTGGGCGAGTCCTTAATTATCCACACCGTTGGTGCCGCTCCGGCGCAACGGGCGCTCCTGATAGGAATGGGCAAAGCGGCCGAACTGGACGATCGGCGTTTCCGGCGCGCCGCCGCCGCCGCTGCCGGTGCATTAGCGAAACTTAAATGCAAGAGCGCCACCTCGCATCTGGGCGCCGTCGCAGTCAAAGATCGGGGTCTACCCTGGCGGGTGCGATGCATTGCCGAGGCGATGCTCGATGCGGGTTACCGCTTCGATCAGATGAAGAGCAAACCGGAGCCCTGCGTCAGTGGACCGGCCAAAGGCGTTATCGCCATAGACAGCCGGCGGGAGCTACGCGCAGCGCAAAGGGCTATCAACGAAGCGAAGGCCGTAAGTGCGGGCCGCTCTCTTGCCAGAGATTTGGGCAATTTGCCCGGTAACGTGTGCACACCTAGTTACCTGGCCGAGGAGGCACGCAAACTGGCGGGCCGATCACCGAAGCTAAAGAGCCGCGTACTAACCGAGTCCGAACTCGGCAAACTGGGCATGGGTAGCTTCCTGGCGGTGGCCCAAGGCAGTGCCGAACCGCCGCGTTTGATTACCATCGAATACTCCGGTGGTGATGCCGAGCGCCAGCCCATCGTGCTGGTGGGTAAAGGCGTCACTTTCGACTCCGGTGGTATCTCGATCAAGCCGGCCGGCACCATGGACGAGATGAAGTTCGATATGTGCGGCGCCGCAAGTGTTTTGGGCACATTACAGGCGCTGGCCGATCTGGAAGCGCTCGTCAATGTGGTGGGAATCATCGCCGCCACGGAGAACCTACCTAGCGGGACCGCCATCAAACCAGGCGACATCGTCACCACCATGTCCGGCAAGACCGTGGAAATCCTGAATACCGATGCCGAGGGACGGCTCATATTGTGCGATGCGCTGACCTTCGCCGAGCGCTTCGAGCCCGATGTGATCATCGATATCGCAACATTGACCGGTGCTTGCATGGTCGCCTTGGGTCAACACCCGTCAGGCTTGTTCTCCAATAATGACAAACTGGCGGACGCGCTTTTGCGTGCCGGTGAGGACAGTGGCGACCGGGTCTGGCGGCTGCCCATCTGGGAGGATTATCAGGAGTCGCTCAACAGCAATTTTGCCGACTTCGCCAACGTGGGTGGCCGCTATGGCGGCGCCATCACCGCGGCTTGTTTTCTCGCCCGTTTCGCCACGGACTACCGCTGGGCGCACCTGGACATTGCCGGTACCGCCTGGCATTCGGGGACCAAAAAAGGTGCCACTGGACGGCCAGTTGGCCTACTTACGGAGTTCGTATTGAAGCATGGTGCAGGACGCAAGCGCAGCCGAAGCAAACCCGCCCGTGCCACCTGATCGGACCACAATGACCAGGGTTGATTTTTACGTCATCAGCCGCGGGGGAGAAAACGCGCGCCTGCTGACCGCCTGCCGCATCTCGGATAAAGCATGGCGCCAAGGTTACAAAGTCCTCGTCCGCGCCGCCGATGAAAAACAAGCCGAGAGCGTAGACAGCTTGCTTTGGACGTTTAAAGATGACAGCTTTGTGCCACACGAGCGGTGGCAGGCGGGACAAGCGGTAGAGGCGCCAATTCTGATCGCCTGTAATGCTTATCCGCCTAGTTTCGCTGACGTTTTGGTCAATCTAGGGCATGATCATCCAAGCGAAAGCGCCTGCCCTGCCCGCGTCACGGAAATCGTCGATGCCTCGCAGGAAGGGCGCGCCAAGGGGCGAGACCGCTTCCGCCATTATAGAAATCTAGGTTTCGAGCTGCACACCCATGAGCTGTGATCAATCAACACCACCGCAAAATACACCGATCCCGGTGCAGCCAGTGACGTGGCAGCAGGCCCCGGCGAAACAGATAGTGGCCGAACACCACACAACCGAGGACCGGGCCGGCGATGAAGCCCTGAACGCATTGGGCGCACTAGAGGAAATACTCGACTCGCGCAAGGATCTGGTGGGCGATGGTGTGGCGACAAACGATGGACAGTACACCATCCCCTTGCTCGATGAGGTGTTGCGGCCTGGATACAGCGCTGGGCGCAATGCGGAGCAGGTCATGCTGGAACTCTCCCCTAGAGCGCAGCAACTTTTCGATCGCCTCGCCAGCGAAATCGATGTCATCGTGCAAAGCGGAGTCGATGAAGCCCTCAAGGCAGCAGCCAAGCACATACGCGCCAAGATCAAGCAGCACGTCGCCATCGTCTTGCCGGAAATTCTCGACGAACTTACCCACCAAGCATACGATTCACCGCCCGACCTAGAGGCTCGCGGGCGGGACTGACCGCCCGTATTACATCAGCCCCGGTATCGAACCCCCGCATCGCGCTAACCCCGTATCATAGTCACCGCCGTATCATGGTCACCGCCAGCGCCAATGAACCAGCGGCACTAGCCCCCTCCCACTTCCACTCAATTTAAAGCAATGGAAAAGACCTACGATCCTGCCGCTATCGAACGTGAGTGCTATGACCGCTGGGAAGCCTGCGGCTATTTTGTCCCAGCGGGACACGGCACCCCCTACTGCATCATGATCCCGCCGCCCAATGTGACGGGAAGTTTGCATATGGGGCACGCGTTCCAAGACACCATCATGGATGCCCTCACCCGCTATCACCGGATGCGTGGCGATAACACGCTGTGGCAACCGGGCACCGATCACGCCGGTATCGCCACCCAGATGGTGGTAGAGCGGCAACTGAACGGCGAAGGTAAAACCAGGCAAGAGCTGGGCCGCGATGCATTTGTCGAACGGGTCTGGGAATGGAAAGCCGAATCGGGCGGCACCATCACCCAGCAGTTGCGGCGCATGGGTGCTTCACTCGATTGGCGTCACGAACGTTTCACCATGGACGCAGGACTATCGGCGGCCGTGCTCGAAACATTCGTGCGTCTTTATCGAGAAGGGCTCATCTACCGTGGCGAGCGCTTGGTTAACTGGGATCCCGTGCTGCATACCGCGGTATCGGACTTGGAGGTGATATCGGAAGAGGAAGACGGGCACATCTGGAATTTGCGCTACCCGCTCACCGCAGGGGCTCATAACGGAGGTGGCGACGGCGTGCTGGAGGTGGCCACTACGCGGCCGGAGACCATGCTCGGCGATACCGCGGTTGCCGTGCACCCGGAGGATGACAGATACCGCCATCTGCTCGGAAAGCACGCCGAACTGCCGCTGACGGGGCGAACCATCCCGATCATCGCGGATGAATACGTGGACCCGCAGTTCGGCAGCGGCTGTGTAAAGATTACGCCGGCCCACGATTTCAACGACTACGCCGTTGGCGAGCGTCACAATCTGCCGAAGATCAACATCCTCAACCCCGATGCCAGCATCAACGACAATGCGCCGGAAGCTTACCGCGGTATGGATCGCTATGCTGCGCGTGAGAAAATCGTGGCTGACTTGGAGAGCTTAGGATTGCTCGGCAGGGTGCGCAAACACCGCCTGGCGGTGCCGCGGGGCGATCGCTCGCAATCGGTGATAGAGCCCTATCTCACCAAGCAGTGGTTCGTCAGAGCCGCCCCCCTGGCCAAACCGGCCATAGAAGCTGTGGAGAGCGGCCGGATCCGCTTCGTGCCGGAAAACTGGTCCAAGACTTACTTCGAGTGGATGCGCAATATCGAGGACTGGTGTATCTCCCGCCAGCTCTGGTGGGGACACCGGATCCCGGCTTGGTACGATACCCAAGACAACATCTATGTGGGCCGCAGCGAGGATGAGGTGCGCCGGGACAACGGCTTGGATGACAGTATAGCGTTGACCCAGGACCCGGACGTTCTAGACACCTGGTTCTCATCCGCGCTCTGGCCGTTCTCGACGCTCGGCTGGCCAGAGGACACCGAGCGCCTGCGTACCTGGTATCCCGGCTCGGTATTGGTCACGGGATTCGACATCATCTTCTTCTGGGTGGCGCGCATGATCATGATGGGCATGCGTTTCATGGGCGACGTGCCGTTCCGGGAGGTTTATATCCATGGACTGGTACGCGATGCCGATGGCAACAAGATGTCCAAGTCCAAGGGCAACATCCTAGATCCCTTGGATCTGATAGACGGTATAGAACTCGAAGCGCTGGTGGCGAAGCGCATCACGGGTTTGATGCAGCCGGACATGGCGCCGCGCATCGAGAAAGCAACCCGCGCACATTTCTCTGCGGGTATCCCCGCGTTCGGAACCGATGCATTGCGCTTCACATTCTGCTCGCTGGCCACCACTGGACGTGACATCCGTTTCGATCTCTCGCGCGTCGCCGGATACCGCAATTTCTGCAACAAGCTGTGGAACGCGGCCCGTTTCGTGCTGGACAGAACGAACGGCTACAAGCCGGGCGCTCACAATGGAGGTGAAGCCGAGTTGGGCGTGCCCGAGCGGTGGATTATCTCTCAAGCGCAAGCAACCACGGGGCAGATCAGCAGCGCCATTGAAAACTATCGCTTCGATCGTGCCGCCCAGGCCATTCATGAATTCATCTGGAACGAATACTGCGATTGGTTCATCGAGTTCTCCAAAGTACCGCTCGATGACGCGGGCACCAGCGAAGCCGCACGGCGCGCTACCTGTGGAACTTTGCTCGAAGTGCTGGAACACGCGCTGCGCCTTGCCCACCCGCTTATGCCGTTCATCACCGAGGCGATCTGGTTGCAGGTGGCGGCCCGCCTGGGCAAGGACGAGGATACGATAATGACGCAGCCGTATCCCGAAGCCGACCCAAACGCGGTGGATGAGGATGCCGACCGGCAGGCGAGATGGCTTAAGTCGTTTATTTACGGCATTCGCCAGATAAGGGATTCCATGAACGTCGCACCCTCTCTCCAACTCGATGTGTGGCTACAAGACGGCGATGCGGCAGACCGGGAGTTGGTAGCAGCCCACGAGCGGCTAATCGCGCGGCTAGCGCGGGTGGGCTCGCTCAACTGGGTTGCGGCTGACGCGCAGGCACCGGCATCTGCCACCGCCTTGGTGGGCCAACTCAAGCTGCTCATTCCTCTAGCCGGGCTCATAGACAAAGAATCCGAGCAAACTAGGCTCACTCAACGAATCGAGAATAGACAAAAAGATTACGGCAAATGCGAAGCCAAGCTCGGCAATGCAAAATTTGTAGGACGGGCGCCGGCGGATGTAGTAGCCAAGGAACGAGAGCGGGCGGCAACGCTCAGGAACGAGATAGAACAGCTAAAAGAGCAATTGGCCCGTCTAGACTGTATATAGCCCGCGGCCGAAGTAGTTACCCCACCCGCGCCTGGGCATGAATACTTGACAAAATTACTCGGTTATGTGAGCTTCCGGCCACTGTGGATAAGTGGGCCTTCGGCAATTCATGAGATTAACCACAAAAGGCCGGTACGCGGTGACGGCGATGCTGGATTTGGCATTGCACCACGAAGACAGACCGGTATCGCTGGCCGAAATCGCTGAGCGGCAAGGTATCTCTTTGTCTTATCTGGAACAGCTTTTCGGACAACTGCGCAAGCGTGGCTTGGTGAGCAGCACCCGCGGACCCGGCGGCGGATACCGGCTCGGCGTGGCCGCGGAGAAGATAGCGGTGGGCGATGTCATCAGTGCCGTGGATGAGACGGTTGATGCCACCCGGTGCGGCGGCAAGCAGAACTGTCACCATCAAGGTCCTTGTCTAACCCATGATTTGTGGGCCGACTTGAGCCATCGTATCCAAACCTTCCTAAGCGAAATCGACCTCGCGCAGCTCATCGCCAAACATCGCGAACGGGCCGGCGCCGATGTCGTCGAAGTATCATTGCATTAAAGTTTTTTGAGGACCTGAAGTAATGGCGGTGACGTTAACGGAAACAGCGGCACGACGGGTGCAAAGTTTCCTGACCGAGAACAGCGTAGGGCTTCGTTTTGGCGTGCGCCCCTCCGGCTGTTCGGGCTTTGCTTATGTGGTTGATCTGGCCGATGCAATCAGCGGCAACGACCACGTCTACGAAACCCACGGTGTCAAAGTGGTGGTCGATGACAAGAGCTTGTCTTTTCTGGACGGCACGTGCATCGATTTTCGGCGCGAGGGACTGAATGAAACGTTTGTCTACGATAACCCTAACGTCAAAAATGAATGCGGTTGCGGAGAGAGCATAGGGTTTTAGCACTATAATGGGTGGTTTTGCCCACCCCCCATTGTTAGAAAAATCCTTTTTAGGGGAACCTTTTTCGGAGAACTCCAATGGCCGTCGAGCGCACCCTTTCCATCGTCAAACCCGATGCCGTAGGCAAGAACCTGATCGGTCGGATCTACGCCCGCCTCGAAGCGGCCGGCATGACCATAGTGGCCGCCAAGATGAAACATCTGAGCGAGGCCGAGGTGCGGGCATTCTATGCGGTGCACGCCCAGCGCCCGTTTTACAACAGCCTGGTCGAATTCATGACCTCGGGACCGGTGATGGTACAAGTCTTGGAAGGCGAAAACGCCATCGCCAAGAACCGTGAGGTGATGGGCGCGACCGATCCGGCGGCCGCCGCCGATGGCACCATCCGTAAGGATTTCGCTGAATCAGTGGAGGCCAACGCAGCCCATGGTTCCGATTCAGCGGAGAATGCAGCCCAGGAAATCGCTTTTTTCTTCGCCCAGTCGGATATCTGTCCCCGCATCCGCTGAAGATAAGGCCGTTGAACCTGCTCGGCCACCATCGTACCGCTCTTGAGGCGCACTTCTCAGCCATGGGGGAGAAGCCTTTTCATGCGCGGCAAATGCTGAAGTGGGTACACAAACACGGTGTGTTGGATTTCGCCGGCATGACCGACTTTGGCAAGAAGCTACGCACCCGGCTGCAAAAAGACTACGAGCTGAGCCTGCCTGAAATCATCGGCGAGCGCTTAAGCGCCGATGGCACCCGCAAATGGCTGGTGCGGATCGATTGCGGTAACGCCGTTGAAATGGTCTTCATCCCGGACGGCGAGCGCGGCACCTTGTGCGTGTCCTCGCAAGCAGGATGCGCGCTCAACTGCAGCTTCTGCTCCACTGCACAACAGGGCTTCAATCGCAACCTGTCGGCCGCGGAAATCATTGGTCAACTATGGTTAGCCGATAGCTTAATGCCGCGGCGGGAAGACGGTGGCCGCCCTATCACCAATGTAGTCATGATGGGCATGGGTGAACCTTTGCTCAACTTCGATGCAGTAACCTCCGCCATGGATCTCATGGCCGATGCTCTAGCCTGGGGCATGGCGAAACGGCGTATCACTTTAAGTACCGCTGGCATAGTCCCCAAGATCTACGAGTTACGCGAGCGTTGTCCTGTATCACTGGCCGTATCATTGCACGCGCCGGACGATGCTCTGCGCAGTGAGTTAGTCCCTGTCAATAAGAAGTACCCCATCGCCGAACTCATGCAAGCATGCCGGCACTATGTGCAAGGACTACAGCGCGATCGCATTACTTTCGAATATGTGATGCTAGACGGGATCAATGACAGCGACGCTCATGCCCAAGCACTTTCACGGTTGCTGCGCGACATCCCGTCCAAAATCAACCTGATCCCCTTCAATCCATTTCCACATAACTCATACAAACGCTCGCCGCAGGTCCGTATCGACGCTTTTCGCGGCATTTTGTTGCGAGCAGGTTTCATCTGTATTACCCGCACCCCGCGAGGCGATGACATTGACGCCGCCTGCGGTCAGCTAGCGGGCAATGTCAAACCGCGCAGTGCGCGGGTAGCAGCCCGAAGAGGTCTGCTCAACACTTGAGCCAACTAGCCGGCCTATGCACGCCGGTTCAGCGATCGCACACCTTGGCAGCAGCGGCATAGCTGTGTCTTTCAAATATTTCTCTAACCTATTGACATATCATGAAGTTGTAGCATTATATTCATGTATTTTCACAAGAAAAGTGAATAACATCATGTCCAGAGCGAGCTTGATATGTACGCTGCTGGCCTCAGTGTTCCTCGGGGGTTGCAACAGCGCGTTGGTGGTAACGGACAATCCAATCGAGGAGCATAAAGTCGATAAGATTGCCGCTTTGAATACCGATCTAGGTATCGGCTACATGCGCGAAGGCAAGTACCAACTCGCCTACAAGCGCCTCAAAAAAGCCCTGGAAATCCAACCGAATTACTCCGGGGCTCTCAATGCGATCGGACTTCTCTATGAAAGATTGGGAAAATATAAGCTGGCGGAGTCGCATCTTCGGCGGGCGGTCAGGTCGAATTCTTCCGACTCAGCCGCCTTTAACAACTTCGGCGGCTTTCTTTGCCGGCAAGGTCGTGTCGAAGAAGCCCTGGTGAATTTCAAGAGCGCGTTGCAAAACCCGCTCTACCAAGCACCTGAAGTGGCACTCACCAATGCCGGTTTGAGTTTGCTGCACAATGACCGGCCGGATGAAGCAGAAAAATTCTTCCGTGAAACACTGGCCCGCAATCCGCGGCTACCCACGGCTTTAGTGGCGATGACTGACATCAGCGTCACCAAAAGTCGTGATCCGGCCGCCCGCGGTTATCTACAGCGCTACTTGGAAATGGGCAAACATACGCCGCGGACCTTATGGTTAGGCGTGCGTATAGAGCGCGAATTGGGCGATAAGAACGCAGCTTCGAGTTATGCAATGCTGCTCAAAGCCAATTATCCTGACGCGCCGGAGACTAGAGAACTGCTCGCATCGGAGGCACGATGAACACTAGCCAATCTGAAGTCTTCAGTTCCCCCGCAGTCGAATTGGACTTAGGGCCGGGTCAACGTCTTAAAAACGCAAGAGAGGCCAGCTCGCTCAGCCTCGAAGAGGTGGCCACCCATCTACACTTGGACATACGTACCATCAGCAACTTGGAAGCGGACAACTATGATGTTCTGCCCGCACCAACTTTTGTCAGAGGGTATCTGCGCAGCTACGCCCGGCTGCTCAATATCGCCCCTGAGCCTCTCATTGACGGCTTCGACCGGCGAGGACTGGAACCACCGCCCCTGGTGGCGGACATTTCCACCAGCGAGGAAACCAAAGCCAGCGATCCGGCCATGCGCATCGCCACCCTCGCCCTCGCCCTAGTCATGTTGATCGGCGTAGGCCTTTGGGGTAAATCTCAGTTAAGCCCAAGCCCGCTAGACCCACTCCTGGTGGATCCATCCGCTCAAACGGAGGGTCTCTACGATGCGGTTACACAGCTACTACCCGAAGATGGACCAAAACCTGAAGCGCCCAACAGCATAGTCACGGAAATCTCACAAAACAGCTCAGACCATTCAGTTGAGCCGCAGGCGCCAGAGCCAAACGAGCTAGCCGTAGAGATTGCCCCTCCGCTGCAGCAAAATCCAGTCGGAGCGCCAGGGATAGGCCGGCTGGTGCTCAAAGTACGCTCATCGTCTTGGATAGAAGTGTACGACCGAGATGGCGAGCGGCTTTATTACAACACCGGAAGGGCCGGCGACACCATTGATGTAAAAGGCTCGGAGCCCCTGCAAGTCCTGCTCGGATTCGCCGATGGCGTTCGCGTGGAATACAATGGCGCACTGTACGAACCGACTGCAACCCGTGGCCTCGCCCGCTTCACGCTAGGGGAGGGTTAGCGGGCTCGCGCTATGAGCAAAATCCAATCCGTGCGCGGCATGAACGATGTCGTGCCCGCCACCGCGCCCAAGTGGCAATTTGTTGAAGATACCGCCCGTGCCCTGTTGGAAAGTTACGGATATGGGGAGATACGCCCACCCGTAGTTGAGAAAACGCAACTCTTTGCAAGATCCATTGGCGACGTCACCGACATCGTCGAAAAAGAGATGTATACGTTCGACGATCGCAATGGCGAGAGCCTAACCCTGCGCCCCGAATGTACAGCCAGCGTGGTACGCGCCGCGTTGCAACACACGCTATTGCGCAATCAAACCCCTAGGTTTTGGTATACCGGTCCAATGTTCCGGTATGAGAAACCGCAAAAAGGCCGCTACCGCCAATTCCATCAGATCGGCGCCGAGGCATTCGGCATGCCCGGGCCACACATCGACGCCGAGATCATATTGTTACTCGCCCGTTTATGGCGGGCGCTAGGACTCAAAAACATAGAGCTGGAACTCAACTGCTTGGGTACCAGCGCAGCCCGCGCCCAATACCGTGCCCGGTTGGTGGACTATATGCAGGCGCACCGCGAACAGTTGGACGAGGACAGTCTGCGCCGACTGGCCAGCAATCCGTTGCGGATATTGGATTCCAAGAACCCGCAGCTGCAGCCCTTGATCGAGAACACGCCCAGGTTATTGGATCACATCGACGGTGAATGCGCGGAGCATTTCGCTGGCTTGACCGCCATCCTCGATCAAGCAGGGCTTGCTTACAGAGTCAACCACCGGCTAGTCAGAGGGCTCGATTACTATTCACGCACCGTTTTTGAGTGGACCACTGACCAGCTAGGCGCCCAGGGAACTGTCTGCGGCGGTGGGCGGTATGACGGACTGGTCAGCCAACTGGGTGGTCCCGATACCCCCGGGATCGGTTTTTCCATGGGCGTTGAACGCATCATCGAGCTGCGTGAAGCCCAAAATCAAGCCGTCGAGGAACCCCGCCCGGACGCCTACTTGGTCGGCATCGGCGATGCGGCGGATTGGGCCTTATATCCTTTGGCGGAACGTATCCGCGACACGGTACCCGGTATCAGCCTGGTGGTGGATGCACAAGGCGGCAGCGTCAAAACCAAGTTTAAGCGGGCCGATCGCTCGGGGGCTAGTGTTGCGTTGATCGCCGGTGAGCGAGAACTCGCCGATGGCACCGTTGCCATCAAGCCACTAGGCGAGGGCAAACAACAGAGCATCAATATCGAAGCACTCAAGACAACTTTGGAGCGTATCAAGAGTCAGGGATCCGGGCATCTAGATAACACCAGTTAGGCGATTTTCTTAGGCGATCCACTCGAGTGCCAATACTCCGGCGCTAATACATCGGGAGCTACTGCTACAATTGCCCCTCGCCCGCGCGAATCACCCTACTCCTAAGGCAATTACATGTCCGAGATATACGAATCCGATCAAGAGCAGGTCGAAAAGCTCAAAAAATGGTGGGATGAAAACGGCAAAACCACCGTTTTCGGTCTAGTTCTGGGTCTGGGTGGTATGTTTGGGTGGGCTGCCTGGCAAGCCCATCGAACGGCTCAAGCCGAAGCGGCCTCTACGCTTTACTCCCAGATCGTCCAAGCGGCCGAGGACGATGATTACGCCAAAGTCGATGCAACCGCGCAAACGCTGATCGCCGGCTTCGCCGATAGCGGTTATGCCACCCTTGCGACTTTCTACCGCGCTAAAGCCGCCCTGGAGGAAGGCAACTCGGATGGTGCAGCGGTGCAACTGGAGTGGATCTCGAATAACTCTACACAGCTAGAATACCGTGATATTGCCCGCCTCCGGCTCGCGCGCCTGGCTTTAGATGCGGGCGACGCAGCCAGGGCCGAAGCCATTGCCAGTGCCACCCCTAGCGATAGCGTATACGCTGGAGCTTTCCAGGCGTTACGCGGGAACATCGCCGAGCGCAAAGGGGACATCGAGACCGCCCGCAAAGCGTATCAAAGTGCTCTAGACGCACTGGACGCCAACACCGCTCAGGGGTTACGCCTGCGCCTGGCCCTCGACAACCTCGGCACCTTGAACGTCGAACATTCGCCAGACGCATGAAATTCCCCACGGAAATAACAAGTCTGTTTCTCGCCACCTCATTGTTGTGCGGCTGCACTGCGATCGGTGATTACATGTTGGGCACCGATAACAACGAGCCGCCAGTTCCATTGCAAGACTTCGATGCCACCACCGAAGTGAAGACGCTGTGGAGCCGCGATATCGGCGATGGCGGAGGCCGCGGCGGCAGTGGATTGACCCCCGCGCTGGCCGACGGACGCATCTATGCGGCGGAAGCCGATGGCGACGTCGTCGCACTGAATGCGATAACCGGCGAGTCGCTTTGGCGTACGGATACTGAAATTACTATCTCTGGAGGTCCCGGTACCGGCGATGGCCTAGTGGTGGTCGGCAGCGAAGACGGCGAGATCGTCGCCCTCAGGTCTCAAGATGGACTACCGCTATGGGGTGCACAAGTCAGCAGTGAAGTGTTAGCACCGCCGCGCGTAGCCGATGGCATCGTCGTCGTGCGCACCGTGGACGGCAAGCTTTTCGGCTTTGCAGTGGGAACAGGGCAACGGCGTTGGGTATACGATCGCAGCGTACCCGTTCTCAGTCTAAGAGGTACGGCGGCCCCAGCACTGAATGACGGTCTCGTTATCGGCGGATTCGACAGTGGACGATTGATTGCACTCGGCATCCAAGACGGGCAGGTAGTATGGGAGAACCGCATCGCGGTGCCTCGCGGGCGTACCGAGTTGGAGCGCCTGGTTGATATCGATTCCACACCGGCCGTTATTGATGGGCTGATCTATGCGGTGACGTTTCAAGGACGTATCGCTGCGTTGGATGCAACCACAGGTGCGGTGGAATGGCGCCGAGACATGTCTTCGCATTCAGGCATAGACGTGGACTCGGACTTCGTGTTCGTCACCGACGAGAAAGGCCATATCTGGAGCTTGGAACGAGACACCAGCGCTTCGTCTTGGCGCCAGAAGAAACTCGAGTTCCGCCGTGCCACCGCCCCGCGCTCATTCGCTGATTTCGTCGTCGTGGGCGATCTGGAGGGCTATGTGCATTGGTTGCGCCGCGAAGACGGACAATTCGCCGCCCGTGCGAGAGTGAGCAGCGCGCCTATCGTCGCCTCCCCGCTAGTCGGCAAGGATTTGCTGTACATCTACGCATCCGACGGCACCATCGCCGCGCTACGCCCGGCTGAGTAGGGCGTAGCGGCCCGCTTGGTCCGATACGAACATGCTCCCTGTAGTGGCCATCGTCGGGGCGCCAAATGTTGGCAAGTCAACGCTTTTTAACCGGCTCACCGGCTCCCGCGCCGCACTGGTGGGCGATGAACCGGGCGTCACCAGAGACCGTCAATACGGGTTTGGCGACGATGGGCAACAGCGTTTCGTACTCATTGATACAGGCGGCATCAGCCAGGAACGGGCGGCAATGGCCCGGGCTATCGCTGGTCAAGCCGAACTGGCCATGGAAGAAGCCGACGCACTCATCTTCTTATTGGACGCAAGGGCTGGACCCAGCGCGACGGAAGCCGCCTTGGCTGATCAATTACGCCGAAGCGACAAGCGGATTTTTCTCGCTATCAACAAAAGCGAGGGTCTGTCTGCAGACGTCGCCGCCGCTGACTTTCACGAGTTGGGCCTGGGCACCCCGTATGCCATATCGGCCGCCCGCGGCAGCGGTGTTCGTGCTTTGACAGCGCAGATTATGGCGAGCCTCGCCATCGACACCCCCGCCATCAATACCGCAGAGACCACCGACGAGGATGACACCAACGAAGACCACAACCGGGTGCGCATAGCCGTTATAGGACGGCCCAATGTAGGCAAATCCACCCTGGTCAACCGGTTGCTTAAGGAAGAGCGAATGATTGCGCATGATGCACCCGGCACCACACGCGACAGTATCAGCATCCCGTTCGAGCACGGCGGGAAGCCCTACGTACTCGTCGACACCGCAGGGATTCGGCGGCGCGCGCGAGTCAACGACCGCATTGAAAAATGGAGCGCCCTCAAAACCCTACAATCGATTGAGGCAGCCAACGTGGTCCTGTTGCTAGCTGACGGCTCGGAAGGGGTGACCGAGCAGGACGTAACCTTACTACGGCAGATTGAACGCACAGGCCGGGCGCTAGTCATCGGCATCAACAAGTGGGACGGCCTGAATCCCGAGCAGCGGGTTAAAGCACGCCGGGACTTAGACCTCAAGCTGGGCTTCATCGACTACGCCAACATCCACTATATCTCCGCGCTACACGGCAGCGGCGTCGGCAATCTCCTAAGCTCCGTTGATGCGGCCTGGGCCGCGGCCAGCGCCAATTTGGCCACCCCTGAACTGAACGAGTTACTGCAGGAGGCTATGACACGCCATCCGCCACCGTTAGTGCGCGGGCGGCGTATCAGGCTACGCTACGCCCATCAAGGCGGCACCAATCCACCCAGAGTGATCATTCACGGTAATCGGACCGAAGCGGTACCGTCGGCATACCGCCGTTATCTGACACGATACTTTCGCCAGGCGCTGGCGCTGCATGGAACGCCCATATCAATGGAGTTTCGAACCGGCGAGAACCCGTTCAAGGACCGCAAAAACACCCTCACCCCAGGCCAACAGCGGCGGCGTAAACGCCTCATAAAACACGTCAAACGGCGCCGCTGAGTTAGCAGGGCCTAAGGCAAAAAACCTGGAATGCAGTGAACGCTACCGCAGCGCGCAGGAGCCACCTCTTACGGGCACCTCTAACAATGCACTTTTTCCGCGATTGCGGCGTCAGCGCCGTGCTCGAATCCTCAGGTATCACCTATACACTGCGGTTGCGCGCGCGGTGCTTCCTTGCACTCACGAAAAAATGACTATTTTTAGCGGTGCCCTTATTTCAACTCGTCGTGCAGAAGACTCAGGATGCGGACCGCAGTTTTAGTTCGGCTTCGCTGCGTCGTCTTGTCAAGAACGCTAACCTGGGTAACGTTCTCAGTACTCGCAAGACTGATCAGATACTCCGTATCTTTAGGCTTCTCATCATCGTCCCAGAATTTCAGCTTGCCGAGAAAACTGTCGTCCTCGATACCTTCGGTGGCCGGATCCACATACCGCACGAAGTAAAGACCTTTTGAACGATCGCGATCTTCAACGGTAAATCCAATCCGATCCAGGGCAAGACCGGTACGTTGCCAAGCGCGGGAGAAATCCTCACGTAACGCGAGTATCATCGCGCCGGTATCATCCTCGACCAAATGGGCCCGCGGCGGTGCCTCTCCAGTGTCCGCGATACGCTCGCTCGCCACCTGCGCGCTGACCCCGAAATACTGCATCATGCGGTTGAGCATGAATGCCTCCAATTCCGGATCGGCCGGACGGGGAGCCCATTTGTAATTGGCTGCTTCACCGCCTAATTTGCTCGTATCCGAGTTTTGAACGTCACTGATTTCCTGGGCGCCGCGGTGGGAGACGTAGACTTCCGTGGTATCGGGCTGAGCACCTCGCTCAAGCCGGGTGCGGAACTTATCGCGGGTGGCAGCGGAATAAACGCGATCGGAGATCTTGCTGATCAGGCGTTCGACCACACCTTTTGGAATATCCGCCCGGTTCTCCGCCCAATCGGTTTCCAAGATGCCGATGGTCGGATCTTCCACATTCAGCAAAAAGCCGTTTTCAGTCCAAAAGTCGCGCACCTTGGGCCAGACTTGGGCAGGCCGCGCATTCACTACCAACCAGCGTTTGTCACCGTTACGTTCGACACGCACGTCGTTCTGTATAGGCAGTACTTCATCACCCGCGCCAGTGCCGGCGCGATTGCCTTGCTCCCATGCCCTGGCGCTGTGTCCACCATCAGGTACCTGGTATTGATCAGCTATCTGTTTATCACTGAGTCCCGGTGGGACAGACAGTGGCGGCAATTTGCGCGCAGTCTCGAATTTCGGCTGCGGCATCATCTCATCAATAGTTTCTTGCAAGCTGCAACCGGCGCCGGCCAATGCCGCCGCGAGCAGCGTGGCTACGCGGGTTGGACTCATTTTTCTCTGCAGTGTTGCGGTCAATAGCGTAAACCGAAATATTATAGACCAGCGGCCGCCATCGCCTCCCGCACACCACCGTGCAGCGACGGCGATAGTGGCGTGAGCGGTAAGCGTATAGCCGGACCTATTAACCCTAATTGCGCCACTGCCCATTTGGCAGGGATGGGATTGGATTCGAAAAATAACGCTTTGTGCAGCGGCTGGAGTCTGGCATCCAGCAACCTCGCCCGCTCCGCCTCCCCGGCGAGCGCGGCATCGCACATCTCACGCATCAGTGCCGGCGCCACATTGGCCGTTACCGATATGACCCCTTGCCCTCCGGCCAGCATGGTTTCACACGCTAACCAATCCTCACCGCTCAAAATGGCGAAATCGTCGGGGGTTGCGGCAACCAGTGCATGAATGCGTTCGATATCGCCGGTCGCTTCTTTAATGCCCGCGATATTGCGGTGCGATGATAGGCGTATCACGGTATCCGCCAACATATCGCAGGCGGTACGGCCAGGTACGTTGTATAGAATTTGCGGGATATCTACCGCATCGGCGATCGCGGTGTAGTGCCGATAAAGACCTTCCTGGGTCGGCTTATTGTAATAAGGCGTCACTAACAAACACGCATCAGCGCCGCCTTCTTTAGCGCAGGCCGTAAGCTCGATGGCTTCGGACGTGGCATTGGCACCGGTACCCGCGATGACAGGCACGCGACCGGCCACCAGCTCAACCACGTCGCTCACGACCTGACAGTGCTCCACATGACTCAAGGTAGCGGACTCACCGGTGGTACCAACGGCGACGATCGCATCGGTACCCTGCTCGATATGAAACTCGACCAAACGCGAGAGGGCCTCTTGCTCCACACTGCCATCCGGCTGCATGGGTGTGACCATCGCCACCATGCTTCCCGTATACATGCCTGACTCTATTCTACTAGGATTGGCCTTTGATCGTACTTCGCGCACCGTGATGCGGGCAACAATCGATCATCTATATCGATCATCTATAAAGTTTTAGAGCACCGCAGGTGGGATTGTTTCTCAAGCCCTTCTACACCGACATCCCCAAGCACCACGAGTTCCCGAGTTGAGCGCGATATCCATGCAATACACACCTGTGGCAACCGGCACCAACAGGTATCATGGCGCGGCGGCTTAGGAGTCAAGAGCGAACGAGCATGCAAACCTACTTAGTAGCATCAGCCGTCGGTCAAGATCGTCCCGGCATCGTATACGAACTAACGCGAGTGGTGCGCGATGCCGGATGCAGCGTGCAGGATTCGCGCATGTCTGTTCTGGGTGCACAACTTTGCGCCCAATTCCTAGTTCGGGGTAACTGGAGCGCTGTCGCCAAACTCGAAGCCGGCTTACCCAAAGCAGCGAATGCACTGGGTTTAACCATTGCTCTCAACCGCACCGAATTACGTACCGGCGCATGGTTTATCCCATACAGCGTGGAAGTAGTCGCGCTGGAACGGCCTGGCATCCTCGAAGAGATAACAGGCTTCTTCGCCACACGGGACATCGGCATCGAAGACCTTTATTCCAATTGCTTCTTAGCCGCGCAAACGGGCACACCCATGTTCTCCGTGAGCATCACCATAGGCGTGCCGGAAAAGACCGCGATTGCACATCTGCGCAACGAGTTCCTCGAGTTTTGCGATGAACTCAATTTGGATGCCGACATGAGCGTCATCAAATAAATGAACCTATCACGCCAGTCGGGCAAGCCGCGTGTGTTCGTTTTGGACACCAGCGTTTTGCTGCATGATCCCGCGTCCATTTTCCGTTTTGACGAACACGACATCTACGTGCCGATGACGGTATTGGAAAAGCTCGATGCCGCCACTTCCGGCAATTCCGAACTGGCACGCAACGCCCGCGAAGCGGCGCGTACGCTAGGCGCACTGTTGGAGCGCATACCATATGCGCCCGTAGAGGAAGGCATCCCATTGCCACAAACCGGAGCGATGCGGGCAGGCCGGCTGTTTTTTCATTTAAACGCACCGGACACTGACCCTACAGCGAGTACGGCGCCGGTAAATACTGAGCCTGCGAGCACCGAGCCAGTCCTGCGGCATGCTCTGTCATTGCGCACTCAACATCCGCAAGCCAACGTCATCGTGGTTTCCAAGGACATCAACCTGCGCATCAAAGCGCAAGTGCTGGGGTTAGTCGCGGAGGACTACTTTAGCGACCGCAGTGTCGAGGATGCAGCGCTATTACCCACCGGCGTACGCGCCTTATCCGACACGCAGTGGCAGGAGCTGCACATCACCGATCCGCGAGTACACCAGGGCATGACCCGCTACCGGATATGCGGCGCGCCGGTGCGTGATTGGCACCCGAACCTGTGCCTTAGTGTCGGCTCGGCGAAGCCTCAAGACTTCATCGTAGAGCACGTTGGTGGCGAGAAAGCGAGGGTGCGCGAGGCGACGGACTATAGCGGGGAGCGTGGTGGCGTGTGGGGAGTGCGCGCGCGCAACAGCGAGCAAAATTTCGCCCTCAATATGCTCTGTAACCCGGACCTGGAGCTAGTGACCCTGCTCGGCACTGCCGGCACCGGCAAAACGCTGCTGGCCCTCGCCTCCGGCCTCGCCCAAACGCTAGATGACAAACGTTACCGTGAGATCGTGATCACCCGAGTGACGATAGCAGTAGGTGAGGACATCGGCTACCTGCCCGGCACTGAAGAGGAGAAAATGGCACCTTGGATGGGCGCGCTGATGGACAACCTGGAAGTGCTAACCGATGGTGAACCGGCCGGCTCCCAATGGGGCCGGGCCGCCACTAACGAACTGCTCAATTCGCGCATCAAGATACGCTCGCCCGCATTTATGCGCGGGCGTACCTTTCTACACCGCTACCTGATTATCGATGAGGCGCAAAACCTCACTTCCAAGCAACTGAAGACACTACTGACGCGGGCCGGTCCCGGCACTAAAGTCGTGTGCATCGGCAATCTGGAGCAAATCGATACACCCTACCTGACGGAGACGACGTCCGGGTTGGCAGCCGTCGTTGACCGGTTCCGCCGTCACCCGTTCGCCGGGCACGTCACCTTGCGCCGAGGCGAGCGCTCACGCCTGGCGGACGCCGCCTCCGACGTGCTGTAGCCGAAGCTTTTTACGGTGGTCTTTAGGTAATGTTTAAAGCCACCCATGGCGGTGCTCTGCACCGAACCAATCCACGCCGCCATACGCAACGGCTCGGGTTTTTTCCAACACGGACGCGCTCATATGAGTCATGCTGCGGCCTGCGCTGGCGCCTTGGCCGTGCAGGACGTCATCCGGGGCGAAGGACTCATAGATAAAGTCAGAAAAGATAAAGTCGGAAAAAACGGCGCGCGCTTCTCATCCTGGAAGAAGAACATATCGCCACCATCGCCAATGATATTCGTGCTGCAATCGATGCAAGTGTTGCATACATACAACAAAATACTAAACTTTGATGGTTATTGTTGTTTTTTTACAACTGAATCTACCCTAACCGTTGATCATTAACCACATGTAGCAAAAAAACAAAAACAGGTGTTGCAAACGCAACATGAGATCCGCATAATCACGCCGGTTCCCTCGACAGAGGGCCGTTCGCGAAGCTCCTCGGACCACGTAGCTCCGGGGGAGAAGCAGACAGATAACCGCAAATTTTAATGGGACTTGAAAGTTATGAACAAAAAGCTTTTGGCCGTTGCAATCGCCAGCGCCATGGCTGCTCCGATGGCTGCCAATGCCATCGAAGCTTCCGTGAGTGGCCATGTTAACCGACTCATCTTTTTCGGTGATGATGGTTTTGACTCTGATGTCGTCCAGGCGGACAGCGCGCAATCTGCGTCCCGTTTCCGTATCACCGGCAGCAGTGACCTTGGCATCGGCGGCATGAAAGTGGGGGTAAATCTCGAAACCGCTTGGGCTTCCAACGTTAGCTCCAATATCACTTTGAAAGGCCGGAACGGTAACGATACCGCTACCGACGGCGCCTTCAACATCCGCCACAGCAACCTGTGGTTCGGCGGCGGTTGGGGTCGTTTGCTAGTCGGTCATACTTCTACGGCCTACGATGGTATAGCCGATGCTACATTGGCCGGCCCTGTGTTCCTCGCTGGTGTCGCCAACGGCGCCACGATGGGCACCGCCCTCGTTTTCAAGCGAACTGGCAATGCCACGGTCCAAATACAACAAGGTGGCCAGAACGCCAATCTGACGGCAGGCACTTCCTATAGGAGTTTCGATGGTAATCACAGGGATGTACTTCGTTATGACACCCCGAGCTTCGGCCCCCTGTCTGCCCGAGTATCGGTTGGCGACAATCAGACTTGGCAGGCTAGTGCACGCTTGAGCAGCACCTTCTCCGGCGCTCAAATCCAAATCACCGGTGGTTATGAGGATCTCGAAAATGACGCTGAGGATGCGCGTGACGCTGCCGGTGCGCCTACTGTTCAAACATCCGAACAATGGGGAATGACCGGCTCCATCCTGCTCTCCCAGGGCACGAATTTCTCCGTGCAATACAGCGGTGGTGACCTTATCCGAGGTAGTGACCTTATCCGAGGTAACGGTAACGGTGCAAACGGTAATGCCGGGCGCGATGTGGGTGATGGCCGCACACTGTCTTTGATTCTGGGCCACCGGTGGGGCGCCAACGCGATCGCCGCTCAATACGGCAATCATGATTTCGATGGCGAAACCGCAAGTAATAGCACGGATTATGATACCACCATATGGGGCATCGGTTTTGTCCATACGCTGTCCGAGCCGCGCGTCGAGTTGTATGCGGGATACCGTAACATGGACACTGATGTACAAGGCGTCGGTGGCATCGAAGACATTGATATGTTCCAGATGGGTGCCCGTGTACGCTTCTAAAGCATACTGAAGCACTGAGCTCGCCAAGGAAGATTCGGTAATAAATGTATCGTGTCTCTAGGTAGCAAACCTCTCCAAGACCCTCGCCTTTCAGGCGGGGGTTTTTTATCATGAGTTTCTCTAGAGCATCTCTAAAAATAGTCATTTTTTCGTGAGTGCAAGGAAGCACCGCGCGCACAACCGCAGTGTATAGGTGATACCTGAGGATTGGAGCACGGAGCTGACGCCGCAATCGCGGAAAAAGTGCATTTTTAGAGATGCCCCCTAAACAAACCCTCTGACCCCGAACAGTCAATTCACGGCGTACTCTCGCAAAGCTTCCTGAAGCGGCGTCAAAAGCGCACCGTAACGCTTCCACCGGTACTTGGCGTCCTGGTAGATCGGCTGACGTACCTGCCAGTTGCTAGCCGTCGCTACCGCACGCCGCGCGCCCGTATGTTCAGCGCAAGCCGGCTCCCAGCCGAGCCCTAAGAAATCCACCAAGCGGCGCGCCTCGGCAGGCAAATCATCGACCACCGCCTCATAGTCCACATGCAACATGGGCGCGATTAACGTCTGCTCCCAATGGCTCATCAGTTCTCGATAAAGCCGATAGTAGTGGGCGATATGGCGCAAGTCGTAAGCGTAATCATGGCCTTCGGTAAAAAATTGAATGTAATTGGCAAAGCACGTATCCATCGCATTGCGCCGGCAATGAATAATCCGCACACCCGGATAGACATGAGTCGCCAGGCCCAAATGCTCGAAATTGGTAGGTAGCTTGTCCGTAATCAACGGTTTACCGCCCGCCCGCCGCGCGAGCTTTCGCTGCTGCTCGCCTCTCAGCTCACACCATTGAGCGGCGGACACGAGACGGGCAACTTCCGGGTACTCCCCTTCCTGCAGGCGCTGCAACTGCTGAATAAGCGACGGAAGCTGCCGTTGCTCACCAGCGGCGTGAATCGCCGGATGGCGCGACAAGATCTGTTCGACCAACGTGGTACCCGATCGCGGCATACCGACAATCAATACCAAAGTGGGGGCCTGAAAAGTGGGGACTTGAGTAGTGGGGTTCGCCATAGCGCCGACTTCCACAGCATCCGGCCAGGTGTCCATGATGCGGCGGGCCCGTTCCACCGCCGCTTGTGGATCGTACTTCGACAACTGCGCGCGCAGGCGGTTACCAGCACCAAAACGGGCAAACGCTTTTTCATAGTGGCCTAAGTCATTCAGCACTTTTCCCAGAGCGAACTCAGCGGTCGCCTGCTCCAAGGGGGCCCGCCCAGGCATCATCACCGCCCGCTCCAGTGCTTCCACGATGTCCTCATCACCGGCCGAAAAGCGCCGCACCCTAACCCGGTTGTACCAAATTCCTGCATCGGACGGTTTTTCAACGAGCGCTTTTTCGAAGCTAACCTCCGCTTTGTCAATATCGCCGGTGTCCATGTAAGACAAACCGAGATTTTGCAGAACATCCACATCATCGGGCGCCAGCGTCTCGGCGTGCTTGATGATCGCCATCGCTCTTTCTACATCGCCCAAAAGGCGGTAGGTGACACTGACATTAACCGTTACAGCCAAGTTACCCCTATGCGCCGCAAGCACGTGCTCCAGTACAGCACGGACCTCATCATCCCGTCCTGCCTGCAACAGAGCCAACGCATGCTCAAAGTGACCGTCAAGCCATCCGGGATTCTTATCTAGAGCCGAGCCAAACGCCGCCGCCGCCGCATTGTAATCCCCGCACCGTAGCTGGAGGCGGCCTACCTGCACCAAGGCTTCCGAGTCATCGGGAGCCAGCCGCGACCACATCAGCGCGGCTTCCAGCGCCTCGTCTAATGCCGCCGATTCAGTGAGCAACCGGGTTTGCAGCGCACATATGCGGGCAGACTTGGTACCGCCGCCCACCGTCTCTCGAACAAGCTGCGTGGCAGCATCCAAGCGGCCAGTGCGGGCCATCAGCAACGCTAACTGAAAGCAGCCCTCCTCATAGCGCGGTGCAATTTTGACGGCTGTGCGAAGGGCTGTCTCAGCCGTTCCCATATCGCCAGCTTGCAGCGCCCGTAAACCACGCTCCACCGCTTTCAGCGCCTTGGGTGGCAGGCGCCGAGCTTTACGCTTGCTCTTTTTCACAGCGCTGGGCTCTAGCGGAAACACAACGGCTATTCATCTACAGCGGCTATTCATCCACAAAGGGCTATTCATCCACGAAGACCGTGGACAACGTTGTGGATAACTTTGTAAAAAATCCAGGATAGGCGCTATTTCGCGGGCTCATGGTCTGATCCTACGATCTTTGAATATTTACAACTAAGTGTTGTATTTCATGCAGTTACTGACTGTCGGGGCAAGCTAGAACAAAATTGTCAAGACCGTCAGTCCAATTATTGTGCGCTTGCTGCTAATGTGCATAAAGCGCTACAAAGTGTCAAAAATTTTGAACGCACAGGTGCGCCTGTACTTAAGCTGCTACAGTGCGATCCGCAGCAACCGTGAGAGCCAACGCCGTGAATCAATTCCGCATTGCCCCTTCCATACTCGCAGCCGACTTTGCCCGGTTAGGCGAGGAAGTGGATGCAGTCATTGAGGCTGGCGCAGATCTCATTCATTTCGACGTGATGGACAATCATTATGTCCCCAACTTGAGTTTTGGCCCCATGGTGTGCCAAGCGTTACGCGAATACGGGATAACCCCACCCATCGACGTGCATCTCATGGCAACGCCTGTGGATCCGCTCATCGAGGCATTCGCCGACGCGGGGGCGACTTACATCACTTTCCATCCCGAAGCATCCCTACATGTGGACCGATCCCTCACCCTAATCCATGACCGGGGCTGCCATCCAGGGTTGGTCTTTAATCCGGCGACACCGCTGACATGGCTGGACCACACCTTGGATCGCTTGGAAACGGTGTTGATCATGTCCGTAAATCCGGGCTATGGCGGCCAAGCGTTCCTCCCGCAGACGCTTACCAAATTGCGCCAGACTAAAGAGCGGATAGCCCGCTCAGGACGCGCCATCCATCTAGCAGTGGACGGTGGCATTGACGCCGGCAACATCGCGGAGGCGGCGCGCGCCGGCGCCGATACTTTCGTGGCGGGATCGGCGATCTTCGGCAGCGATGACTATAGCGCCGCCATCGGCACGCTGCGGCACAAGCTAGCCAGCCTAGACTCAAGCAGCTTGATCCTGTAGATGCGCTAACTCCTTTGCGATCTCGCCTTCTTTTAACGACATCAAAGCGGCAAGAGCGGCCGCGGAGGTGCGGCAGTGCGCGTTACATAAGGTTATAATCAGGGTCATGACCTGTCAGCGGCACATCCGGATGCGCTGATAGACACCCTGGTAACGCTGCCTTCCCTACTGATGAGTGCGCATTGACATGAGCAAAACATGTCCCTGGTGCCCTTGGCCTGCATATTCTTGGCGATGGCCAGGCTGAACTGACGCAGAACCGGCAATCGCAGGACGGCTTTAATCACTCGTTCTTTCTTGCTCCACAGGTTGCGAACCCATGACTCTTCAGGAATTCGAGGCCCTGGCCGCCCAGGGCTTTACCCGCATTGCCCTGGTGCGGGAGGTGTTAGCCGATCTGGACACCCCCTTAAGCACGTACTTGAAGCTTGCCGGGGTCCCCTATAGCTACTTGCTGGAATCGGTCACTGGCGGCGAGAAAAGCGGCCGCTATTCGATGATAGGGCTACAAGCGAGCAGCATTATCCGGATCACCGAACAGACCATCGAGGTGTGCGAAAACGGCACTGTCACGCAGCATCACCAAGCCCGCAATCCCCTACAGTGGTTAAGCGAGTACTTGGCCGCGATCAAAGCAGCGCCGGTGCCGGTGTTACCCCGGTTTACCGGAGGCTTGGTCGGCTATTTCGGGTATGACACAGTCCGCTATGTAGAACCTCGATTGGGCGCTAATCCCCATCCTGACGAACTGAACGTACCGGATATCTTACTGATGGTCTCCGACCAACTGCTGGTATTCGACAACGTGCGTGGACGTCTGTACATCGTTGTCCACGCCATTCCCGGCACAGACCATGCGTGGGCCAGCGCCAACGCCCGTATTGAAGAGTTGGCCGGTCTGTTACGCTCCGCCACTTTACCGGCCGATCGGCCGCGGTCGCGCTGCGTAGTGGGCGAAGACGACTTCGTCTCCGGATTCGGACGCGAAGAATTCGAACAAGCGGTGCGCCGCTGCAAACAGTACATCGTCAATGGCGACGCCATGCAGATCGTCCTTTCCCAGCGGCTCACGGCACCGTTCGACGGTGATCCACTAGACTTCTACCGGGCGCTAAGAGGTCTCAATCCGTCGCCTTACATGTTCTATCTGGATCTGGGCGGCTTCCAGGTGGTGGGTTCATCGCCGGAGATCCTAACTCAGGTGGAGAACGGCAAAATTACGCTACGGCCGCTGGCAGGCACGCGCCCACGCGGCGCTGACGCGAAAGCGGACCAAGTCCTCGAGCAGGAGTTGCTGGCCGATCCTAAAGAGCGCGCGGAACACCTGATGCTGATCGATCTGGGCCGCAATGATATAGGCCGCGTGGCGCAGATAGGCACGGTGGAGGTTACGGAGCAATTCGCCGTCGAATACTACTCCCATGTCATGCATATCGTGTCGAACGTACACGGTCAGCTAGCCCCATCCATGAGTGTCATGGATGCACTGGCGGCTACCTTCCCCGCCGGTACGCTCAGCGGCGCGCCCAAGATACGGGCGCTGGAGATCCTGGACGAACTCGAGGTCACCAAACGCGGCGTCTACTCAGGTGCTGTTGGCTACATAAGCTTCGATGGCGGCATGGACACCGCCATCGCCATACGCACCGCAGTGGTAAAAGACGGTGCGGTATTCGTTCAAGCCGGGGCCGGTATCGTCGCCGATTCGGATCCGGCCACAGAATGGGAGGAAACCATGGCCAAGAGCCGCGCGCTCATTCGTGCCGTCGAGGCCGCCAGCAAGGGCTTGCGCTGAGATATCGATGAGGACACCGCCGTGCACGTATTGATGATCGACAACTACGACTCCTTCACCTACAACCTGGTCCAATACCTGGGTGAACTGGGAGCCCGAGTCACTACCTGGCGTAACGATGTAGTAGCAATGGACGAGATAATCGCATTAGGCGCCGATGCTATCGTACTCTCGCCGGGTCCGTGTACACCGAATGAAGCGGGGATCTGTTTGAACTTGGTCGAGCAACTCGCAGGCATCCTACCCATTTTAGGCGTGTGTTTGGGACACCAATGTATAGGCCAGGCATTCGGTGCACGTATAGTGCAGGCGCAAACGGTCATGCATGGCAAAACGTCGCAAGTCACCAACGATGGCCATGGCGTGTTTCAAAGCTTACCGGGCACCTACCGTTGCACCCGCTATCATTCACTAGTGATAGAACACGAGTCCCTGCCATCTTGCTTCGAACTCTCCGCGTGGATCGAAGGCGAAGCGGGTAAGCGGCAAGAGATAATGGGCATCAGGCACCGTGGGCTGCCGATCGAGGGAGTGCAATTTCATCCCGAGTCGATCATGACCGAGCACGGACACGCCCTGCTCGATAACTTCCTGACTAGCGTGCGCCGCCGCCAACCGAGTTGAGGAAAGCCTTCATGGACATGCAACATGCCATACGCACCGTCACCGAAGGCCGTTCGCTGAGCGCGCAACAGATGCGCCAAGCGATGCACATCGTTATGAGCGGTGAGGCAACCCAAGCGCAGATAGGTGGATTCTTAATCGGCCTGCGGATGAAAGGCGAGACTGTCGATGAGATCGCGGCGGCCGCCAGTGTCATGCGCGAACTGGCTACCAGGGTAGAAGTCAGTGGCGCTCATGTGGTGGACATAGTAGGCACCGGTGGCGATGCCACCGGCACCTTCAATATCTCAACCACCGCGGCATTTGTCGTCGCTGCAGCCGGCGGCCAAGTGGCCAAGCATGGCAACCGCAGCGTGTCATCCACCTCGGGGGCTGCCGATTTACTGGAGGCGGCCGGCATCAACATCAGTTTGACACCGGCGCAGATCAAACGCTGCGTGGAAGAAGTGGGCATCGGATTCATGTTCGCGCCGCATCACCATGGCGCCATGCGCCATGCTATCGGTCCACGCAAAGAGATGGCGGTGCGCACTGTATTCAACCTTTTAGGGCCGCTAACCAACCCCGCGGGCGCGCCCAATCAACTATTAGGTGTATTCGCCAAGAAATGGGTAAAACCTGTAGCGCTGGTTCTGCAGCAACTCGGATCCAATCATGTTTTGGTCGTGCATTCGGACGATGGTCTAGATGAGATCAGCGCAGGCGCTCCCACCAGTGTGGCCGAGCTTGTAGATGGCGACGTCACCACCTACCGCCTCACCCCGGAACAGTTCGGTTTCGAGTCAAGCCCACTTGAGGCCATACAGGTGAATTCAGCCGCGGAAAGCCTCGCCATGGTGATCGGTGTTTTGGAGAACAAGCCAGGCCCGGCATTCGATATCGCCGTTTTCAACGCAGGTGCGGCGCTCTACGTGGCCGGACTGGCTGACTCCATCGCCAACGGGATCACGCTGGCCAAAAACACCATTGCATCCGGCCAAGCGCTCGCTCGCATGCGCGCCCTTGTTACCTTCTCCCAAGCGCTGGCAAGTGCCGATGAATAAGGACGAGCCGGCCGACATTCTCCAGCGGATCCTGCGCCACAAAGCGTGGGAAATAGACCAGAGCAAACAACAATGGCCACTCGAAGCACTACGCGAACAAGCCATGGACGCGCCGCCGCCGCCGCGCGGCTTCGCCGCCGCCCTGGAGGCAAGAGTGATGCAGCGTGTCCCGGCTGTCATCGCAGAGATCAAAAAAACCTCGCCTAGTAAAGGAGTGATACGGCCGGACTTCAGGCCTGCGGATATCGCTGCCAGCTACGCATCGGGTCACGCGAGCGCCCTGTCGGTACTCACGGATCGGCAGTTTTTTCAGGGCGCCCCTGAACATCTAGTGCAAGCGCGCGCGGCCTGCGCTTTACCCATCATCCGCAAAGACTTTCTCGTCGATCCCTACCAAGTCTACGAGGCACGGGTGATGGGCGCGGATTGCATTTTGCTGATAGTGGCCGCGTTGGAGGATACGCAACTGGCAGAACTCAGCGCGCTAGCGGCGCATCTAGGTATGGATGTTCTGGTCGAAATCCACGATGCCGGCGAACTCAATCGCGCCTTAGCCTTATCGCCACGGCTGCTCGGCATCAACAACCGGAACCTGCGCACTTTCGACACGCGCCTGGAGACCACTCTCAATCTTCTGGCCGGTGTCCCGCAGAACACCACCGTTATCACCGAAAGCGGCATTCACACCCGTGCAGACGTTGAACGAATGCTGGCCGCGGGTGTTTATGGTTTCCTCGTGGGAGAGGCTTTCATGCGGGCCGCTCACCCAGGTGAGCGGCTCAATGAACTCTTTGGAGGGCATCTCTAAAAATGCACTTTTCCGCGATTGCGGCATCAGCTCCGTGCTCGAATCCTCAGGTATCACCTCTATACACTGCGGTTCTGCGCGCGGTACTTCCTTGCACTCACGAAAAAAATGACTATTTTCAGAGGCGCCCTAGAGTTCATTGAATGCTTTGCTTAGCGCGCCCCGAACACGACTATTGTTTTACCCGCAGCGGTGATGAGATGCTGCTCCTCCAAGTTCTTCAGCACTCGTCCCACCATCTCCCGCGAACACCCGGCAATTCGCCCTAGTTCTTGGCGCGTTATCTTGATCTGCATGCCATCGGGATGCGTCATCGCATCGGGTTGTTGGCAAAGGTCCAATAACGCCCATGCCACCCGTCCGGACACATCAGTGAAAGCGAGATCGCCGACTTTACGGCTAGTGTTGCGTAGCCGAAGAGCTAACTGCGAGAGCATGGCGAACAATATGTCAGGGTACTCCGCAGCCAAGGTGCGCAGGCGCTCATAGCTGATGGAGGCGACCTCACACTTGGCGCGTGCACGCACCCAGGCGCTGCGCTCATGTTTCTCGTCGAACATGCCTATCTCGCCGAAAAAATCGCCGGCATTAAGATAAGCGAGGATGATTTCGTGCCCGTCGTCGTCTTCTATAACAACCGACACCGAGCCGCTGATTAGGTAATAGAGTTCATCGGAGTGATCGCCAGCATTGATAATCGCCGACTTGACCGGAAAGTGTCTCCGATGACAATGATCCAAGAAGCGATCCAGACCCACACTCCGCTGGCTTTCAGGGGAGATAGCCATGATTCTCCATCCCTCAATTGCGAACTTATGCTAGTCCCTTATCAAGCCTCCCACAGCAGGGTAGGCGTGCGGGACGTGGTTTTTAGTCCCCGAGCGTAGGCGAGCATCAGCCCCGTGTCGATGTAGAACACCTGCCGCTTCCTTGCGATCTGGCTAAAGCGTCTTGTAGCTAAAGCGTCTTATAAGGATCGGCTGCGTCACGCAGACCATCGCCTAGGAAGTTAAAGGCTAACACAGCGATAATAACCGGCACCACCGGCAACATGAGCCACGGATAAAGTGCGACTGCATTGATATTTTGAGCTTCATTCAGGAGCACGCCCCAGCTCGTGATCGGTGGGCGCAAGCCGAGGCCTAGGAAACTGAGGGCTGTTTCGCCCAAGATCATGGCCGGAATCGACAACGTCGCCGAGGCGATCAGATGGCTCATGAAATTCGGTAGAAGATGGCGGGCGATAACCCGCCGTGGCTTCGCTCCCATCAAAACCGCGGCAGTGCAAAAATCCTCTTCTCTAAGAGCAAGCAACTTGGAGCGCACGGCGCGGGCCAACCCAGTCCAGTCGATAAGACCTAAAATCACGGTAATACCGACGAAGACCCCAAGCGGACTCCAAGTAACAGGCAGCGCCGCGGACAGTGCCATCCACAGCGGCAACTCGGGAAATGAGCGAATGATCTCTATCAAACGCTGCACCACGTTATCGACCCAGCCTCCGTAGTAACCCGCCAGACCGCCTAGCGTCAGGCCGATGATAAAGCTGATGGTGATCCCCACCAGCCCTATAGTCAGCGAGATGCGGGCCCCGTAGATGATTCTGGAAAAAATATCCCGCCCCAACCGATCGGTGCCCAACAGGAATAAAGTGCCGCCTGAAGCCGGACAAATCAAATGGAAATCGCCCTTGAATATCCCCCAGAAGCGGTACTCATCGCCGGAGCAAAAGAACCGGATACGGTCCACTTTTTCCGGATTGAGGGTGTACTCTCGCTTCAAGTTCTCCATGTTCAGCCGGTAGTCCAAGCCGTAAACGAATGGCCCTACGAACTCGCCTTCATGAAAAAAATTCACCGCTTGCGGTGGTGCGTAGATGAACTCCGTATTGCGGGTATGCAGGTTATACGGCGATAAGGGCTCACTCACCAGGATGGAAAAGTACATGATGGCGAGCACCAGCCCGGAGCCTACAGCTAAACGGTGACGTTTAAGACGCCACCACATCATCATCCACTGCGACGCCAGATAATAGCGTTCCTGCTCCTCGGTCAGTGCTTCAATGGATTGGGGATCGAATGGCTTCTCGGTAACATAGTGATCGAGGTACTCTCCTTGCAGTCCACCCACACTAGCACTCACCGCCGCGTTCCTCCCTGCAGGCGGATACGCGGATCCAGAGCCGCCAACGCAATATCCGACAAGAACATGCCGATAACGGTCAGCAGCGATAAGAACATCAGGAACGAACCTGCGAGATACATATCCTGCGAGCGCAAAGCGTCCAGCAACATAGGGCCGGTAGTGGGCAAAGACAGCACCACGGACACGATAGCGGCGCCGGAGACCACTTGCGGCAACAAATTACCGATGTCGGCAACAAAAGGATTCAATGCCATGCGCAGCGGATATTTTGCCAACAGCCGCATAGGTGGCAGCCCCTTGGCACGGCCGGTGGTCACGTACTGTTTTTGCAATTCATCCAGCAGGTTGGCCCGCAGGCGGCGGATCATGCCCGCCGTTCCGGAAGTGCCGATCACCACTACCGGGATCCAAAGATGTTCGAGCACGGACAGGAATTTAGCCCAGCTCATCGGCTGCCCCACGAAGGAGGGGTCCATCAGGCCGCCTATGGACGTGCCGAAATACACGTTCGCCACATACAACAACACCAGTGCCAATAAGAAGTTCGGCGTTGCCAGGCCCAGAAACCCGATAAACGTAAGACCGTAGTCCCCCCAACTGTACTGGTGAGTGGCCGAATAGACGCCGATGGGAAAGGCGACCAGCCAGGTGAACACGATGGTGGAGAACGACACCACGAAGGACAAGAACAGCCGATCGCCCACCACCTCGTTAACCGGCAGACTATATTCGAATGACCACCCCAGATCGCCTTGTAAGAGTCCGCCTAGCCAGTAGAAATATTGTTGCCATGGTGGCAAATCCAGCTTATAGGTCTTGCGTAAATGCGCCAGCTTCTCCGCGCTTACACTCTCGCCTTGCGCTTCCAATTCCGCGATGTAGGTATCCAAATAGTCGCCTTCAGGCAACTGGATAATCACGAATATCAAAGCGCTGATGACCAACAACGTGGGCACCATCACCAAGATGCGATGGATGAGGTAGCGAAACATCAGCCGGAACTTCCTTGGACGGTCCCGGCAAGACGCGATGCATCGGTTTGGTCAAACCAAAAAGTATCCGGTCTATAAATACCGAAATGCGCGCCCGGCTCCCAATTGTAGATGCCGCTCTTGGGAACGTTACGCAGCCGGCGGCTGACCACCACGGGCTGCGGCACCTCTTGGACCAAACCAAAAGAATAAACCTGATCGGCATGAATGCTCAGCATCTCGCGCCAAATGTCTGCACGGCTTTTCTCATCGCTTGCGCTAATCCACCGCCGGTTGAGTTCCATCAACCGTTGTGGATATTGCATATCCACACTTTCACCGGACTTACCTCCGGTCTCGAAGTGCTGTCCCCACTTCGGCCACTGCAATTGCTGCTGACTGGTGGGGGCGAGCGCCGCCGGCGAGATGTTCGCCGTAGGTACTCCGTTCTCGAGACCCCCCCACACCGCCATCAACGTCTCGCCGGCAAATATGCGATTGCGAAACACTTCGCGCTGCATGGGTTTGGTGAATAATTTAATACCTAGCTGAAGCCACGAATCGTGGATCAACTCCAGCACGTCCGTTTGCTCGGTATCTTCGCCGGCGGTCTCTACGACCACCGTCATGGTGCGGCCATCCGCAAGCAAACGCAGCCCCCGGTCATCGCGCTTGTCCAAACCCAATTCGTCAAGCAGCGCGTTTGCCCTTGGCAGATCGAAATCAGCCCATGCGGTGACGTATTCAGAGCGGTAAAGCGGGCAACTGGCGGTCACCGAATTGTTACCTTCGGTGGCCAAACCGTAATAAATGACTTGATTGATCTCGCGGCGGTTGATCCCTAGCGACAGGGCACGGCGAAAGCGCACATCCCGCACCAGCGTCCTCCACACCGGATCTTCGACATTCAAATTAGGAAACAGCGCTACGTGGGCGCCCTTGGTAGTAGACCACAAACGCACATCGTTCTGCGTACGCTTCTCGCTACCCTTCAAATAAGTGTAGTCGCTGAACTTCAAATGACGCGCCTGCAGGTCCGCTTCACCCGCTCCTACTTTGGCCGGGATCAGCTTGCCCGCAGCAATATTCATGATCACCCGGTCTATATAAGGAAGCTGCTGGCCCTTGGCGTCAACCCGGTGATAATAAGCATTGCGCTCGAAGACAAAGCGCTGTGATGGACCCTTGACCGTATTGCGCCAGGGCTGCAAGGTCGGCAGCTTGGGGCTTTTGAATTTATACGGGCGAAACTTACGGTTGAACAAGGCCGCCCAACTGGGCGCTTTAGTCGCTTTCACTCGTTTTTCTATCTTCTGCGCCTCGGTATAGGACTTGTGATACTTCTTGAGGTAGTGCTTGGGCGCATAGATATAAAGTGGCCTGGTTCCGGCCAGGGCCGGCAAGAAAAAAGGATTGGGTTTTGACCAGGTGTAACGCACTGTAGTCTCGTTCAGCACATCGAACTTCGGTTTTTCGCCGTCCACTATCATCTTCTTCGGCGGTCCCACGGGAGATATCTCATCGTGATTGGCGATATCTTCCCACCAGAAGCGAAATGCCTCCGCCGTGAACGGGCGCCCATCGGACCATCTATGACCGGGACGCAGATACAGGGTAAATTGGCGCTCGCCCTGCACCTCGACCTTCTCCAGGAGATCGGGTTCCAAGTCGAAGTTCTCGTTATAGGTAAGCAGCCGCGCATAGCCGTAGACAACCATCATGCGCACATCCTTGGAGCGCCCCATCAGCACACGCAGCTCTCCACCGTGGCGCCCCACGGCCTGTCCCTCTCCTTCGAGGTTCACCACACGGGGCACGGACGGAAGGCGCTCTTCGAGCGGGGGCAGCTTGCCCGCATCCACCAACTCTTTGAGAGCCGGCGACTCGCTGTACTCGAGCGCGGCCGCCGGCCCGTGGAACGAGAGGACGGCAAGAACAGCAAGACAATAGGGCGCCTCTAAAAATAGTAATTTTTTCGTGAGTGCAAGGAAGCACCGCGCGCGCAACCGCAGTGTATAGGTGATACATGAGGATTCGAGCATGGCGCTGACGCCGCAATCGCGGAAAAAGTGCATTTTTAGAGGTGCCCAACAGGTGCGTGTAAGTGTTTCGTACATCATGATGCGTGGGTCTCCGCAACAATAGAGGGCTCGGCGCGCACGTAATGTCCTTCACTCACTTGCACGAGCGACGGTGTGGTCCCGCCAGTCACACCAAAAGGCGCAGGCCATGCGGACGGATCGGAAGCTTTGCCCTCCATGAGCGCAGCCAAATCAAGCGGCTGGTCGAGTTCAGCCCGCGGCACTGCGTTCAGCAGGGCTTTGGTATACGGATGAACCGGATCAGCGAATATCGCTTCCCTGTGCGCCGTTTCCACCAAGTGCCCCTGGCACATGACGGCAATACGATCAGCCATATAGTCAACCACCGCCAGGTTGTGGGAAATAAATAGATAAGTCAGGCTGAGTTCGCTTTGCAGATCTTTTAGCAGATTTAAAATCTGTGCTTGTACCGATACATCCAGTGCCGATACCGGCTCATCACAGATAAGCAATTCAGGCCCTAGAGCGAGCGCCCTAGCAATACCTATGCGTTGGCGCTGACCGCCGCTGAAGCTGTGTGGATAGCGGGCCAGGAAGCGCGGGTCCAGACCCACATGCCGCATCAGTTCTTTGACCACTTCGACGCGTTGCTCCCGGCTTTGCATACCGTGGATAGTCAGTGGCTCACTGATGATGTCGAACACCGTCATCCGCGGATTGAGCGAACTCACCGGATCTTGGAAGACGAACTGAATCTTGCGCCTGTAGGTGATCAACTCATCATCGCTAAGCGCCCGCAGATCCACCAGCTTGCCACGATCGTTATAGGTGATCTCGCCGGTATCCGCCTCTAATACCCGCAGGATGATCTTGCTGAGCGTGGTCTTGCCGCAACCGCTCTCTCCCACCAGCCCCAGGCACTCGCCCCGTGCGATGTAGAGGCTCACGTCGTTAAGCGCCGGCACCAGCGACCCCCCACTGGCGAACATGCCTTGGCTGCGCACCCTGAAGCTCTTGCGTACGTTGCGCACATCCAGCAAAGGACCCGCCGCTTCGTCTACCTCCGTCCAGGGCTGCTTGCGGTCTAGATGACTGTCCTCCACCCGCGCAACTTCCCGTATCGGTGTCAGGCGTTCGCCCCCCGCCATCCCCATGCGCGGCACCGCGCGCATCAACGCTTTGAGGTAATCGTGCTTGGGCGAGCCGAAGATATCCGCCACATTTCCGCGCTCGATGAGATCGCCGTGATAAACCACCACGACCTCATCGGCCATATTGGCAACCACACCTAGATCATGGGTAATCAGCAACATCGCCATGCCGAGTTCAGTCTGCAAATCACCTATGAGCTTGAGCGTTTGCGCTTGAATGGTCACATCCAGCGCGGTGGTGGGCTCATCGGCGATCAAAAGCGCGGGGTGACAGATGAGAGCCATAGCGATCATGGCGCGCTGGCGCAGGCCGCCGGACAATTCGAACGGGTAGGTCCTAAGCGCGCGCGGCGGAGCGGGAAATCCCACCATGCGCAACATATCGCCCGCCAACTCCCGCGCCTCGGCATCAGAGACCGAACGGTGCAAGAGCACGGCCTCTTGAATTTGCGAACCTATCGTATGCAGCGGCGATAGCGATGTCATCGGCTCCTGGAAGATCATCGAAATGCGGCCACCGCGAATATCACGCATCTCGGAGCCATCGGCATCCAACTTAGCGATATCGACAACATCGCTGTTGCCGTCATTGAACAGTATAGAGCCGCCCGTTATGCGGGCAGCTTGCGGCAAGATGCCCATGATGCTCTGGGAAATCACCGACTTGCCCGAGCCCGATTCACCGACCAATGCCACTGTGGATCCAGGCCGTACCCTGAAACTCACCCCTCTTACCGCATGAACAGAACCCTGTTGGTGAAGTTGGAACTCCACCTGTAAATCATGCACCTCCAAGAGATTGTTCATGAACCTGGATCTCCGCCCTCGGAGCTAGCGAGTCCCATCGCGCTTAAATTAGCCAGTGTAGCCGGACTCAGATCGAGTTGGTTACTCTTAGCGCAAAGCAAGGAAGACGCAACGAAGCCATGAAAACCGTCAAGCCGGGAGTCCACTTGAACACGCACGCCGTTAACATCTATCAGCGTTAGCTGCATCCATCCCCCTTCGCGATCGCGGCGCGTAGAATAATAATCGAGCCTGAATCCACTAAGCCGGCCCCGTTCAAGACACTTCGCGCCAGGGTTGACGAATACTGCTTCGGGGGAGACGCGAATTCTCAGCCGCCCGCGCCATGCGGTCAAGAGCCCAAAACAAGCAAATGTCATGCCGAGCACGGTAAACGCGGCAAATGCAACCGAGTCCAAAGGCAAATGCGCAAGCATGAGTGCGGTGGCGAGCAGGCCGAGCCCGGCACGGCTCATATCCGGGAGCAGAGCGCTCATGGGATAGCGCAACTCGCCGGTTATCTCACTGCTCATTCATCCTCCGGGTAGGTCTTGGCTGAATAGATCGGCCAGGGAGCAAAATACGGTATGCGAATACCGGCGCAGCGTGCTCCACAGGCGATCCAGAAATAACCAACACGCTTCATCGTGGACCAGATGATGCGATAGGACGCCCGTGACCTCACCGTGCTCCAAATTCGCCTGACGGCGCCGGCGAAGATGCCTGGTGAGGGCAGCCAAAGCCGCCTCCTGCCCGACAAAACCACGTGTGCCCCGCCAGTTGATGATGTCCACATGGCAATTGTTTTGCCGCAGTGCAGCGGCGGGAAAACACTGCTCGGCGAAGGTGGACAAACCGGCGTAACCGAGCGTGTGCAACCGGCTCGCCAGCGGCGCGGCGATACGGTTCCACGGCGGTACCAAAACCGGACTGAAGGCGGCGGCAAAAGCCCCCTCCAACTGTGCTTTGCCGGCCGCCAACTGCTTTAGGCGTTGCGTCGGGTTGGCGGCATCGAGTTCGCACTTCTTGAGCGGCGCCAAGACATGGTTGACATGGGCGAAACCGTGCTGGCAAACCGAGACCGGCGCTTGGCAACGCCGCAGATGAGCCGGTAGCGATGTTTCCAGCGGCGCCGGAATCACCGCCATGGCCAAAGGCACATCGTACTCGCCGCTGATGGCGGTCAGGGTGCGAAGGGCGTGGCTGTCGGCCACGGCGTCATCGTCGCGCCACCACAAGGACACGGACCGTCCTGTCTCAGCCCATGCCTCCAACTCCTTTTGCAAGCCAACCCAAGCGGCTGCGTTCATGGGTCCATACCCGTGCGCCCGTCACCCGCGCTCGCATAGTAGGCCAGCCAGCAGCCGCGCCGTTCGCTCAGCGCCCGCCAATCCGATGTCAGCCAATCCGCTACGATCGGCCGGTGACAGCGCCAGCGCGGCCTCGTCCACGGCCGCTGCTAGGCGCGCGGGGGACAACTCGTGCGGCGCGATGGCCACCGCTAGCGCGCGCGCGTGCAGCAGTTGCGCCCGGCGTTGCTGCTCTAATTGCGTGTCCGACGCAAACGGCACCACCACGGCACGGGCACCGGCCTGCAGTATGTCCACCGAGGTGTTATAACCCACCTGGGAAATGGATACCGCACAATTCCTCAGCAGGGTATAAAAATCGGTTCGGTTACGTTGCACAATGACCCCTGGCGGTGAGGCCATGCGCAATGCCTGAAAATCCGCCTCCGGAAGATTGTGTCCCACGAGGATCCGCCACGTTCGCTCACCGAGTACCGCGCTCAACGCGCGCGCCGCCGCCGCCGCACGCACCAGCCCCTGACCTACCACACCGCCGCCGGTGGAAACAAGCACCTCACCCAGGCCGTCATTTTCCGCCCCCACCGACACCGGACGGCTACTCACGTAGCCGGTGTAAACCAGCTTGCGAGCCAGCGCTTCATCGACCGGAAAACTCTCATCCAACGGCACCACCGCAGGATCGCCGTGCACAAAAACCGTCTGATAGTGTAACTCTACAGTGGCGAGCACGGTCTCAACGCGGCCAGGCGGCCCTGGAAAGCCGTCCAGAATATCCCGCACGGAACTCGCCACCAAAGCGCCAGGACGTACCTGGCGCACCTTTTTTATCAAATGTTCATACTCCCCGCACAAGCGCCGCCGGCCAAACGGATAAGTCTCTGTAATCAAAGCATGCGGTACCACCGCTTCGACCAATGCACTCAATGCGGCGCGGCGCCGGGCATGCCACTCATCGTCTACCGGATTACCATCCTCATCGACGAGTGACTTATAGCTGAGATCGGCGGCCCGGGCTGGCGGTAATTGATGCACACAGAGCGCCCCAGGCCCTAGCTCTCCAAGCCTCAGCCCTGGAACCGGCATGCCGCCTGAGGCGATGTGCACCCGCATACCCAGCTTAGCCATCGCCACGCCGAGCATCACCGCCCGCCGCAGATGGCCTATGCCCATCATATGATGCACATGCAGCAGTACCACCCATGGCGCGCTAATGGACATCTACCGCCCTGCGCCGCCCGCAAGCACCTCGGCCAAAAAATCTACAGTGCGCTCGGCCCCGCCCACTTGAATGCGATGGGGCCGGGGCGTGAAAGCGGCCGCATGCACCGCCGCGGTGGCCAGGGATCGTGCCGTCAAATCCCCATTGGGCAGCAGCGACACATATCCTGCTTGCGCCAAAATGCGCGCCCGCAATAATTGTTCCCGTTCGCTCCGGTCGTGATACGCGACGATGAGCGCCGGCACTGCGCTTTGCAGCACATCCAGCACTGTGTTGTAACCCCCCTGGGAAATAGAAAGATGCGCCCGCTTCAATAGCTGAGGAAAATCGGGCCGAACACGCTGCACCACAGTTAACGGGTGTTCGGCGGCGGATTTAAGCGCGGCAAAATCGCCATCTGCGACATTATCTCCCACCAAGATGCGCCAGCGCCGCCGTGCTAGCCCGCTCAGCGGATGCGCTTTCACTGCGGCGTGTAGCAGATGACGCCCATAGCCACCACCGCCGGCGGAGACGATGACCTCACCGCAACCGCCCTCATCAGCATCCTCGGACACGCCCTCCCCCCCAGACGCAGGCCCCCACCCGGTCGGGAACTCGCCCTCATAAACATATCCGGTATAGCGAACTTTGGCGGCGATGGTTGGATAAGGTGGAAACGTCGCTTCCAAAGGGACCAGAGTTCTATCGGAATGAACCAAAACGAGGTCGAAGTATTTATTCACATAGGCGGCCATCTCATCATAGCGGCGTCGTTTTTCACGGTACTCGATGATGTCGCGTATAGAGCTGGCGATAACCGGGCGCGGGCGCCACTGCGAAAGCGCGTTCAGCAAAGGTATCAATTCGAAGCGCAATAGTTTGCGGCCGAAAGGAAAGGTTTCCAGCAAAAGCACATCGGGCTTGCTCCTGGCCACTGCGTCCAGCAAAGCGTTTTTACGCTGTTCACGCCAACCCTCGTCCACCTCACGCCCGTGCTCGTCGATCAGACGATCGAATTCGAGATCGGGACACCGCGCCGGCGGCAATTGCACGAATCCATAGTTGGACGGCGTAAACCCTCTAAGCGGATAACCGCCGCTTATAAGAGTGACCCCCCATCCGGCCGCCGCGGCAGCGGCGCAGATCGCCCCTGCCCGGCGCTGGTGGCCAACACCCATGAGGTTTTGCACCACTACAACCAGGCGTGGCATCATCGCCCGGCCTGCGCCGGCAGCGGTATGATGTGCGCAACCGCCGCGATGCCGCCGGTCCTATCGAGCGGTATTAGCTGGGCACAACCCTCAAAGCCCCAACGCACCGGCGGCTTACCTCGCATATCCCAGCCGATCGTCAAGGCGAGTAGAGCGCACAACATCCCCTGGTGGGATACCAGCGCCGCCTCCCCATCACTCCAGGCCGCCGCTTGCCGCCGCAACCAGGCCAAGACTCGCACCTGCACCTGCCGCGGACTCTCGCCACCAGGCGGTTTAAAATCCAAGCCGCGCGCTTCATTGACGGCCATGCCATCGCCGAGTCCGGCCCGAAGCTCGACCAGAGTTCTGCCCTCGTACGCGCCCCAATGCATCTCGATGAGTGGCAGCGCCACAGTCATCTAGTCCGCACCCGCACCCATCAGTGATGCCGTCTGCTGCGCTCTTTTTAGCGCTTACGAACCAGCGGTGCGGCTGAGCCGGTAAGCGCCAACCTGCCGCCTGCCGGACACCGGTTGCGTCCAACGCAATATCGGCCTGCACTTGAACACGGCCAACGGCGTTCCAGGCGGTGCGCGCATGGCGAATCAACCAACAGCGCACGGCGCTAATCTCGCCGCCTGAACAGTGGATCCAACAGCGTCTTCAGCCGCCGCGCTGCGGGCGCAATACCGTGCAAGCGCTGGCACCGGTGCGCTCCCGCCGCCGCCATCTGCATCCTCTTGGCGTCGTTTTTCAGCAACTCCTCTACGGCAAGCGCCAGCGCTCGAGCATCATCTGGCGGGATCAGCAACCCCGTCTCACCGTTCGCCACTACGTCCGGCACGCCCCGGGTTTGGCAGGACACGACCGGCAGCCCAGCGGTTTGTGCCTCGAGGAAAGCCAGGCCGAAGGCTTCGTTGACCGCCGGCCACACGTAGAGATCACACGCCCCTAACACCTGCACCACTGACTCCGGCTCCACTTTGCCAACAAATCGCACCCGCTCGGCCATGGGCGCGAACAAGTCTTCCACGGCCTCGCGGCATGGCCCGTCACCGATGATCAGCAACTGCCAATCCAGCCCTAGCAGCCGCAACAGAGCAGCGGCCAGGACGCGGTAAGATGCGAACTTATCGCCAGCGCGCATCATGCCCACGCACACTAGCCATGGCCGCGCTGCATGCAGGCCAAGTGCGCCGCCAAGCCGCGCCCGCAGCGCCTCCTTTGTGTGTCTGGGACGATAAGCATCAATGTCTATAAAAGGCGCTAGCTTGGCGATGCGATGCGCTGGCACCAACTGCTCCAAACACCCCACATCATCGCTATTCAAAGCGATGATGATATCGGCCTCGCCGATCGCCTCGGCCGCCGCCCGATGCACCATACGCCAAGGTTCCCGATCCCTTTTGGGTGCGTGGGAAGCCTCCGCCACCACGTACGGGATAGCAAGCGCCCGGGTGACCGCCGGCCCTATCCAATCGGGCGCTTTATAATAAAGATGGTACGTGAACCATAACGCCGGACGCGCCACTGCCGGCCGGCGCAGATAACGGCGGATGAGGCGCTCGGCCCAGCGCTCGCCGGCCGACCGCAGCCGCTGCTGGCGGGCAACATCCCCTTTGCTTTCGCGGGAACGCAAGCGTGCCGCCAGTTCAACATCGTAACCCGCCTCCAGCAGAGCCCGCATCAATAGCTGGCCGATCCGTCTATCCCCGCTCAAACTGCCCCTATCCGGTGCTTTTAACGGAGCGTAGAACGCGATACGCCGCCGTTCCATTAGCTCTTCGCGCGAACGGCCAGCGCGGCACTCCCGCGCATAGTGGCGAATTTGCCGAGCAAGCGCTGCAAGCCACCTTGCATGGAGAATTTACTGTGCACAACGGCGCTCCCTGCCTCCCCCAGGCGGCCACGCAGCTCAGGATCGCAGATCACCTCGCGCAATGCTCGGGCCAATTGTTCAGGGCGTTGCGGCTCCACCAACAATCCGCTGGTGCCGTGTTCGACCAGTTCCGGGATGGCACCAGCGCGCGTGGCCACGCAGACCAAGCCCTGACTTTGCGCCTCCACCAGCACGTTCGGCAGCCCGTCACGATCGCCATCACTGGCGATACGGCTAGCCAACACAAAGACGTCGTGGCTTCTGTACGCCCGTAGAACATCTTCTTGTGCTCTTGCCCCCAACCAACTGATGCGCCCGCTTATGCCCAAGGCAGCCGCCTTGGCTTTTAGCTGCTCGGATAAGGCGCCGCCGCCTATATGAGTAAAACGCCAATGGATATCCGGACTTAATCGGGCTAGTGCTTCAAGTAGATCGTCATACCCTTTTTTCTCCACTGCGCGGCCCACCGACAAAAGCATCACCGGATCCTCTGCAGCCCGGCCATCTCGCCCTGAACAAGCACGCGGCTGCCGTGAGAAACGGGCCAAATCCAAACCGTGATACATCAGTTCCACCACCCCGGCACGGGCGCAAAGACCGCCCAAGTAGTGTTCATTGACCGCGGTGCAAGTGACCACCCATTGACAATCGGCCAGCTTCTCGCGCAATTCCCACTCGGCACTGGTCCAGATATCGCGGGCGTGAGCCGACCCGGTCCATGGCATCTGCTTCAACATGGCACAATAGCGGGTCACGCTGGCCGGTGTATGTAAGAAATGGGCGTGCAGATGGCTAATATCCGGTGGCAACTCCGCCGCCAGCACTAAAGCTTGGCCGAAACGGCGTACCCGGTTGCGGGTCGGATCACGGCGCAAGTCCGCCCACCAAACAGCCCGTGCCCGGGCATACCCGGGCAGGCGCCGCGCCCGCCGCCAAGCGCGCAGCACGCGCAGCGGTTCCTGGTGCAAATACTCCGGTAAATACTGCACCTTTGCCTCGATCTGCTCATGCACCGGGTGGCGGTGCGGATCGGTGGGGTGGCGTAACGATACGATGTGTATGCGCAGACCCAGGCATTGCAGTCCGTGGATCTCTTGAGCGATAAAAGTCTCTGAAAGCCGCGGGTAACCCTTGAGCACGAAAGCTACTCTCGTCGCCCCCAGCGCTACCTGAGCCGCTCTTTGCATAACCGTTGGCGCCCCTCCTCAGACGCCCTGCGCCCAGCGCACCCGTCCAGCGTGCCCACGGGCACGCAATTGCCCATGGACCCACGCTCCGATACGCGTCAGGCCATCCAGTAGACCATCGACGGTAACCTCGGAGGGTAGCGGCTGCTCGGGCAACCGATGTAGCGCCGCAATCATGACATCGGTGTCCCGGCCAGCTTCAGTGCTGAGCATCCGGATAAGGCCGAGATTTTGCGCTTGCCTGGCGCGGATCAACTGTTCGCGCCGCGGCGCGTGGCGCGGCACGATGAGGGCGCGTTTGTCGAACGAGAGAATTTCGCAAAATGTGTTGTAACCGCCCATGGATACCACGCCTTGCGCGCCTTGTATCAGATGCTCGATCTGCGCATCGAAGGTAATCGCATCGACCAGCGCCAGCTTTTCTATGCGCCGGCGGAACCGGCGCCTCAACTTAGCCGCCATGAACGGCCCCAGTACCAGCAGAGCCCTAAATGGAATGGATCTATCTTTCTCGTAAGCTCTGAGTACCCAATCGACCAGCGCCTCGCCATCGCCGCCGCCGCCGGTCATCACCAACACATAGGGCTGTGCCGCCAGATCGCTATGGGTATAGCGCAGCTTCCCGACCGGTAACGTCCGGCGCAGGTAACCGGTGTAGCGCATCTTCTCGCGCACCCCTGCCGGCAACTCGATACCTGCCAGCGGATCGCACACTTGGGGTAATCCGTAGACCCAGATCTCATCGTAAAGGTTCTGCAGCGCGGGGCCTGGGTTTTTGCGCGCCCACTCCCGCGCCAACGCATCGGGATCATCCATTACATCGCGAAGCCCGAGCACCAGATGAGTACCGCGTGCGCTGGCATCTTCGAGCGTAGACGCTATCTCACCGCGCAAACCGAGCGGCTCTTTGTCTACTAGCAAAACATCGGGCTGGAAAACCTGCGTGGTGTTGCGGATGATGGCAGCGCGTAAATCCATCACCTCTGCGATGTCCATGTGCAAGCTGAGGGAGGAATAATCCCCGTTGCGAAGTTTGATGACACCGGGAATGCGCACGAAATCGACCCGCGCTCTGAAGTCGAAACTGCCGATGATGGGTGATCCCGACAGTATCAACACGGACAGGTTCTTGCGCTGGGCCACCAGTGCATGCGCGATACTGCGGCACCGGCGCAAATGCCCTAGACCAAATGTGTCATGGCTATAGATTAAGATACGAGCGCTGGTGGACGGCATTCGCAGTCGGCCTCACTCCCGCCCACACTCGTATATCTGCGACGGCGTATATCTGCGACGGCGGCACCGGGGATAGAGTCAAACAGGAAAAAAATACCGCTTATCCCGAAGCCGGCTGTTCCATTCGCAGCCACTTCCTTTGCAAATCCTCGAATTGCCGATGCGACGCGGCTAATTTATCGCTCAACTGACGCAATACATCCAGCGCCACATCCGGATTGTCCGAGAGCAATTTAATGAAAGCCTCATCGGTGATGCGCAGCGCCCGTAGCTGCCCTTTGGCGCGGATGGTGGCGGAGCGGGGCGCATTGCTGAGCACGGCCATCTCACCGAATAGCTGATTTTGCTTGAGCGTCACAGCGACTACTTCACCGGCATCCGTCTCCGCCATCACTTCCACTTCTCCCTCCATGATGACGTAAGCGGAATCGGCCGGATCGCCGACCAGAAACAGCACCTCTCCATCTTCGAAACTCAAGTTCTCGCTAGTGAATGCCAGCAGCTTGAGCTTCGCAGGCTCGAGGCGCGAGAACATCGGCACCTTGCGCAATAGTTCCGCTTCCTGAAGCAGATCCACTTGAACTCCTCCGCTGCTATTCGATAGAAGAAAGGGGAGAGATAACGAACTAGCGTGTACTGAAAATACGGGTGCCCATCGGAGGCAAAGCCGGATTAGGCCTCGGCCACCAATTGCTTTAGCAAGGTTCCCGATGTGACCAACTCACCGTAAGGTCCCAACTGCACGACCCTTCCTTCATCCAGTACCATAGTCAGGTCGAAGTGCTCGGCAAGACTGGCACGGTGCAACACCCAGATCAAGCCACGCTCGCCCATCTCGGCGAGCAGATTGTTCATGATGCGCAATTGTGTCGCACCATCCAATGCAGCCGTCGCTTCGTCCACGATTAAAAGGTCGGGACGCTTGATCACACAGCGGGCTATGGCCAGTTTCAAACGCTGGGCCGAACTCAAGCGCGAGCCGCCTATGCCGATGTGATAATCGAGCCCGACCTCCATGATCTCATCGCGCAATGCAAGTTTATCGACCACCTCCCGTATGAGCGCACCTATCTGTTGAGCGCTTCTGGCACGACCATACGCCAAGCGGCCAAACAGGATATTGTCTTGGATAGAGCCGGTGGCGCTGTAACGGTCACGGTCATAGAAATCCACCTCCGGCGGCCCTGAACCGAACCCGGTAGCAAATACTCTTCGCGCTTCGAGTATGCGCGCTTGCAAGGATTCGTCGATCAAACTCAAGCGGTGGCGTGCCACAACCAACTTGAAGGGTAGCGACAGCATCATAGTCCGATCATCAGGGCTCACCCCTTGCGTCTTACCCTCCTCGGTGCGCGACAACATCGCCCGAAACTCGGGCAAATCGTCCGCGCTGATAAAGCTGAATTGCTCGAAGAGTTCGCTGTCGGGGGCAACATCGGCGAACAACTCGACCATCAACTCAGCCACGGTCCTGCCAATAGTCAGGAATTGATCGGTAAGTCCGGTTTCTTGCAGCACCTTGCGCATATACGCATTCGTATGCAGAGCCTGTACGTCCAAGGTAGCATCCAGCGGTGTGCCGAACAGCAAATTCTCGCCCACCGAAAGGTTGGTGTTATAACGCTCGGCATCGAACAGTTCGACGAGGGGGGCGATCGCCGGATCTTGCAGCCGGTCGCGCAACTCGGCGCGCGCCTGCATGATGCGCTCGGCCAGATCCGGGCGTTGTTCAGGAGCAACCGTACCGGAGAGTCCCAACTGGTATACATCCTGATGCAAATCGACAATTTGCAGCACATCCATGGCCCGCCCTACCAGTTCATCAGGCCCCGCTACCTGTGCTCCCGTGTAGTCGATCCAGTCGGCTCTGATGTCGAACGGCGAATTGCCCGACAACTCGGCTTCACGCTTGCGCAAGTTTGCCTGCGGATCGCCGGTGCCATCATCGGCACTGGCTACGGGCCTGTGTTTGAGCGAATAAAACAGCGCATCGCGCAACGTGCCCGCACGCAACCTCGGCTCTTGACCGACGTAAGCAAAACGCCGGCCGGTAAAAGTCTCCGGTAGCGTAGGAACATCCAAACCACCCACAGTCAGTGAACCACCCAATGGCTTGTTAAGACCGGCCAAGACCGTGGCCAAGCGGTGGGTACCGCTGCCGCCGGGACCGACGATCGACAATTTGCGATCGACGTCCACTTTGAAGGTTGCTCCGGCTACAAACGAGGCATCGGCATCCTCGTGCAGATTCAGATTCGTCGCGATGATCTGCCCAGTGAGCGGCGCCGAATTCGGCTCAGCCGACTGCACCCGCTCTGTCAACAAACCATCGGGTTGAAAAGTCTCCACCAACAAATCGTACTTGATGCGGGCATCCTCCATGATTTGGTAATAATTCAAGAGTTCTTTCCACGGCGCGGAGAGATCTTTGTACGCGGTCAACGCGGCCACCAGCGCCCCTAGGGTGAGTTCGCCTTTGATGACCAGATAGCCGCCAATGGAATAGAAGAAGAACGGGGTGATCTGGGCGATGAAGTTATTCAGAAACTTGATGAGGAATTTCTGTTTATAGATCTTGTAGCGCACCGTATAGATATCGCCCAAGCGCTCGGAAAAATCCGCCAGCTCGAGCTGGGAGGTATCGTGGGCGTGTATCTCTTGCATGCCGGAGACCACCTCGCCGATGCGCTCGGACAGCTTGCGCACCAGCACCACCCGCTCTTTCTTCAGTTGATTGAGCTTGCGTTGCAGCTTGGGGATCAGCCATCCTTGCACCGGATAAAGAGCGATGGCCGCCAAACCCATCACCCAATCCTGCACGAACATGAACGCCAAAATGACGAGCAGCGTGCCACCCTGATAGGCCGGCACAGCCAAGCAATCGCCGATAAAACCGCCTAGCGGTTCGGTTTCGGCGGACACCATGGACACCACTTCGCCTTGGGAAACACGCCGAAAATGCGGTAGCGGAAAGCGGGTGACATAGCCCAGCAGTTGATAGCGCAAACGGCGTAGCATGCGTTCGCCGATCACGCCCCGGTAGACGTTGACCGCATATTTGAAGCCACCGTTGAAGAGCACCACGATCAAGAAGGCCACGGACAAGATGAGCAGATAGTCGATCTGATCGACTTCTCGCCCCATGATCTCGCGGGGGAAGTCGCTGCCACCTATAGCCTCGTTGATAATCGTCTTCGGCAGCTCGAGACTGACCCACAGAAATGGGAATGACAGTGCAGTCAGAATCAACAGCAGGATCTGCGGGCGCTTGCTGTAGCGCCAAACAAACTTGAAGATGGTTGGTTGCATGCGCTCGATTCGGGCTTCGGACTGGCCTCGGTTCTGGCACTTTATCGCAGCCAAGGGGCGGAAAACACCCGCACTCATACAACTTAAAAGGTTACTTGCATGGATTCGCCGCCGAACCCCTCCCCGCCGCCGCAGGCCTTAGCTGGAGCGCGGGCAACGCTCGAGCATTGGGCCGGCGGCGACACCAAGCCTGAAGGGTTCTACATTCCCCACCGTTACGCGGCGAACCTATCGCCCGGAATACCCGATTGGTTAAGAGAGCGGTTCGCGCACGCCGCACCGGCCATGCGCACCTACTTGGAGCAGGTGTTCGCGCTAGAGACCAAGTTGCGCACATTCGGCACTAAACGAGCCGGCGACCCGCACGGGCCACGTTTCGATCAAGATTGGTTCAGTGGCCTTGACGCAGCCCTCGCGTATACTATGGTTTACACTCTCGCCCCCGCCACCATTGTCGAAGTCGGCTCGGGACACTCCACCCGCTTTTTGGCCAGAGCTTTAGAGGCCATAGATCTGGAAACCCGAGTTCTAGAGACCCGGGAGCTAGAACCTAGAGCCACCAAAAACGGCGACAACAGGCGGCGCCTCATCTCCATCGACCCCGAGCCAAGGCGCCCCATTGATGCGCTGTGCTTCGAGGTCTACCGCAGCACTGTGTCGGATTGCCCGGTATCGCTGTTCAAAGGGCTGAAGGCTGGCGATATCCTGTTCATCGACGGTTCCCACGTGCTCATGCCCGGTACCGACGTGGATCGCTTATTCACCGGTGTTCTGCCCATATTGCCACCCGGTGTTGTGGTACACATCCACGATATCTTTCTGCCCGATCCTTATCCACAAGCATGGAACTGGCGCAACTACAACGAGCAGCTTTTAGTGGCAGCGCTGCTCGGCACCGGGCGCTTCAAGATACTGGCTGCGAGCCACTACTTACGCCAGTATCACGCCGCTTGGCTGGATGGGATCTATGCTCCTGTACAAAAAGGCGCTTACGAAAGCAGCTTGTGGGTTGAACTGACTTAACGGGGCAATCGAGGCACAGGGAAAAAGTCAGGCGGCCTCGATGCAAGCTAAAAAAGCATCTTCCAAGTAGTCACACGAAAACTGTTGGAGACACGCTGCCGGACTGCCCGAGAAGACGATCCGGCCTGCGTGCAACACAGCTAGGCGATCGCAAAGAGAGTGAACATCCGCCAACATATGGGTGGTCAGAAACACCGTACACCCCGTATCGCACTGGCGCAGCAAGGCCCGCTTAACCAAGATCCTGGCTTTGGGATCCAGCCCGCTCATGGGCTCATCCAACACCAGCAGGCGCTTATTGGCCAAAAATGTGGCCGCCAGACCCAATTTCTGCGCCATCCCCTTGGAATATCGGCGTACTGACCAGGCAAGAGCGCTGGCGTCCAATTCCAGAGAATCTATCACTACGAGCGCATTCTCCTCATCGTACCGGCCACCATGAAGGCGGGCCGAGTACTTCAGAAAATCGCGGCCTGTCAAATAATAAGGAGGCACAAAACGCTCGGGCAGGTAAGCGAGTTCGGCGCGGGCTTCATGACGGTCATGGCGCTTGCCAAAGATCATGATCTCGCCCGCTTCAAAGCTGGCGAAATCAAGCAAACTCTTGATAATTGTAGTCTTACCGGCGCTATTGATACCGACCAGGGCGAACATCTCGCCGCTGTCGATCTGCAAGTCGATGTCGTGAAGCACATATCGATCGCCAAAGCGCTTCACCAACCCCCTGATCTGTATGACCCCGTTCCCTATACCTGCACCCATCCGTGTTAGCCGATATCGTTCACACTCACTGATCCGACAAGCGCTCAGGGCGGGCCTGCTTCAAAACAAGAACAAGCCGTTACAGTCCGATGCACCGCCAGCGACATTGTAAATAACAGTCGTTGACCCCGTTGCGGTAGTCGTACAGTTCGCCGCCGAACCGCCCCAGGAGTTTGTCCCCAAAAACAGGGTAGGCGTAGCTAAAGTGGCGCGAAACACACCTGCCGCCGGATTACCGTCATCCACCTTAGTGTCCAATTCGCGAATGACGCCAACGGGGATGCCACGGCCGATGATGAACTGCAAGCGCGGCGGGATCGTTGTCCGAGTCGATAGATAATCCGGTGATACACCGAGGATCATCGAATTGTTGAATGCATTAAAAGGCGCATTGTTGTTGGCGGCCGTTGGCTCGCCACCGCCACCACTATAACTACCCTGAATAAAACCGGACTTCGACAAATGCTCCCATGCGGCATTGGGCTCGCGGTACGGCAGGCCGGAGGACACGGAAAGAATGCCATTGGCATCGCCACCACCGGTAATCGTCACACCGATCGCATCTTGCGCGGCAGTCTGATTCATGTCCCCCGGGACCTGCCGGTATCGATCGATGAAACCGAAATAAGCCGCTTGCACACTACTATTGGTCTCCGCCAGGTTCTTTACCCGTGCGCTGTTGATAAGCTGCTGGCCCTGAATAATACCGCCCAACAACAACCCGATGATGACCAACACAATGGCTATTTCAACCAAGGTAAATCCGCTTTGGCGCTGACGCATCGACCGACTCTCCACAACAGTGTCGCCTCGTCCGCTAAAACGTCTTTCAAGACCTCGAGCAAGACAACAGCATACACACCAGAACAAAGGTACATATACCAGCAACAAAAGCATCTATCGTGCCAACATCTTGTCACCCGGCTTTCAGGCCGATCCGGGGTTAAAATCAGTGGCTTAGCCCGTGCGTGCCGCATTGCGCGCGAAGAGTTGGCAGTATGCAGCGAAACGGGCTGTCGAATGCTCGACACTCTGTCGAAAATTCGACAATACAAGACCAAACACTTGCCCTGAGGGCAGCCCCCAGTGCCGCAAGCGCCTAGACTTCAAGACGATGGACCGAATACAGAAGGACTTAGGCTAGGGAATTCGCCCTCAACCCTGGGCGGACATCCTTCAGCAGCGTTCAATGCCTCGAGTTTACGCTGCAAAAATGCCAGTTCGCCAGGGTCACTCAGGGTCTTGGAGGCCAACAGGCCTCCTACCATCACCCGTGCAGCTTCCAGTTCACATAGATCTTCGAGCAACAAAACGGTCAGATCACGGGCCCAAAACGGTACCGTATCAGCCGCCGCATGGGAGGAGATATCTCTGGCAAAGCGCAGCGCCAACTGCGCATCTTCAAGCCGGTAGCGCGCCAACAGGGCCACGTGCGCCAACCAGCGCCAACGGGCATTGGGCGCGGCCAAGAACTGTTCATGCACCAACGCCATCATCCGCATAACCTGCTCCCGGTCCGGCGTGCTGGTGTACACCTTGGCAGCAGCTAACAGTGGCGCGTGGGCGCGAGGATCCAACTCCATAATCAGCCGTAACCAAGCCTCTAGCCGCTCGTAATCGAGATCCTTGAAAGCGAGTGTCTCCCCAGGCGGGTCATCGAAGGCTTGCAACCAAAGCAGCGCCACTTTGGCGGCAGCCACGGGCTCTTCCAGGGAAGCCAGCCTGACAAACACCGGTTCAGGCGCTTCGGGAAGTTCGCTCACCAACGCTTGTGGCGGCGCCCGCACCCCGTGCCAGATCAGTTGCGCGCACAGTGTCGCTAGCGCCGCCACCAATATCCACCGCGGCACCTGAGAAAACGGTCTGTCGCGTTGCAACCACGCGCGAATCATAGGTTTTTCCGGTACAGATCGATAAGAGCGGCGGCCGTCAAAAGACCCAAATAGACGGCGCCCTGCCCGAGCAGGGTTGGAAGATCGCGCCACTGAGCGGTGTGATAGACCAACCATTCGGTACGGGTAAATTCATGCAAGCTGGGCAGCATATAAGCCAAACCATCCAATACCGACACCATGACATCGTGAACCAGCCCTTCGTTTATCTGCATGGGTCCTTTGCCCATGAGTTGCAATGCAGCCATAGTGCGGGCTAAGGCATAGAAAGCCAGCACCCCGGCCATGGCGGCGGGGATCTGGGCGAAGGTGAGCGAGAACAACACGCTAAGGATGGTCACCATCAGCAGTTCCAATGCTAACGACACCGTCCAGATAAACACTTGCCCTAGCGGCGCGGTAAAACTCAACGCAAGGCCGAAGAGGGCGGCGATGACCAGGGCCAGGCCGGCGAATCCCAGTAGTTTTCCAAGCAGCAAATCGGCCCTGCTTATCGGTAAGGACAACAACATCTCGAAGCCTTTATCGTTGATTTCGCGGGCAAAACTCGTGATGACGAACAAACTGACCAGAACAACCGCCTCAAGGCGCAAGCAAGCACCCAGCAGCGCAGCCCGAAATTCCGCCGCCTCCGTGAGCGCCACCTGCGCCAAAAACACCGCCATGATCATGGTCAGCGAGATAGCGGCCAGGGTTAACCACAACAGCCGGTTGCGCACCGCTTCAAGTAAGGTATACCTCGCTATGGCTTCGATAGAAGAATTGATCCGCATCGTTCCTGCGTTGTCCGGTTGGGCCGTTGTCTGATTTGAATATTGTCCAGTTTCCAGCAGAGCACTCACTGACACCATGCGCCTGAACGTCCTGCTTGCTCATCGTCACGAGTATCGCATTCTCGGACTTATGCTGTTCGTCCTGCACGGGACTTTATGGCTGGACTTCGGCAGCGCCGCCTCCCGCTCGCTATGGCTGGCCCACTTCGGCTTGTTCCTAATTTGGCAACCGATCTGGCGCCGCGAGAAGCAACTGGCAATGGCCGCCGCCGGGATCTCCATCCTGTGCATAGTCGCGGCGGTAGCGTGGATGGACTGGGGGCTGATCACGGTTTGGCTAGTGCTGCTCATCGGCCTGGTGGGCGGGCGCATGACCGAGGGCCGGCGCGCACGAACCGCTTATATGATAACCATGATATTTCTGGTGATAGAGCTGCTGATCGGCGCCGTGCCTCCCATGTTCGGGATCCATATCTCCGGCCTGGTCCGATCCATCGCCCAGTATGGTTTGCTGGCGGTACCCTGCGTTTTACTCCTGGTCCCAGCGCACCAGACCGCGCCGCGCGCCACCCATGCAGTGGACTTCCTCTGCGGGTTGACCGTCTCTTTACTCGTCTCGGTGCTCGCCATGGGCGCGTTACTGCGCTGGTTCGATGCCGGCGTCGGTTACCCGGTAGCTCTATTTCAAACGACCGCAAGCATCGGCGTATTCTTGCTCGCCATCAGTTGGTTGTGGGCCCCTTTCGCCGGCTTCAGCGGCCTGGGTCAACTCTGGACACGATACTTGATGAATATAGGCACACCATTCGAAGTCTGGCTTCACCGCATCGCCACGCTGGCAAGACGCTTGCGCAAACCCGACGATTTTCTAGCTGCGGCGATGCGTGAACTGCTGGCTTTACCGTGGGTACTAGGCGTTACTTGGCGTGCCCGCCCCGCTGCGGCACCGACCCATCTTGGGGACACCTCGCAAAACGCCTTCACCATCCACGATGAGGGGATCCGGGTTACTGTCTACCTTCACGACCGCATCGGTACGGCCCTGTCGCTGCACGGTAAGTTGCTTATCCGCCTGCTGGCACATTTTCACCGCGCCAAAGCACACGAGACGGAACTCACCCATAGGGCGCACATGGAAGCCGTGTACGAGACTGGCGCGCGCATCACCCACGACATCAAAAATCTGCTGCAATCTTTATATGGCCTCACTGCCGCGATAGAGGGTACGCCGCCGGCAAAACGCGATGAATTATTACACTTGCTCGAGCGGCAACTGCCAGCGTTGAGTTCGCGTTTGCGCTTGGCACTCGATAAACTGCAAACGCCTCAGGTGATCGCCCATCGCAAAATATCCATCGCCGATTGGTGGACGGCATTTTGCCAACGGCACGAACGCTCGGATGTAGAACTCCATGCGGATATCGAAACGCCCTACGATATACCGGAAGAGCTGTTCGACAGCGTCGGCGAGAACCTGCTGGAAAACGCCCGCTACAAGCAACAGCAAGATGCGTCGGTCAAGATCGGCGTAGAGTTGGAGGCAACATCGCAAAAGCTGCGCTTGGCAGTGCGCGATACCGGTCACGCGCTGGCGCCGGAGCTGTTGGATGATTTGCTAAAAGCGCCCGTAGCCTCGGAAAGCGGACTCGGCATCGGCTTATTTCAGGCCGCCAAACACGCCGAACAACATGGTTTTCGCCTTTATGCGAAACACCTCGAGTCCGGTAACGTAACTTTTGAACTCACGTATAGCGAATCGAGACCCTCCAGGGAACATTCTCCGCAGTGGCCCCCAAACCCCAAAAGTCATGTACTCCGGCAAAAGCTCTAGGGCAAAACGCCAGCCGTGATCATGATGTCGCCCGTGTCACTGAGGCTCAGACCATCTCGGGCAAATGCCGCGGTCACCCGGTAGCGGTACAACCGTCCCCAGGCATCAACCGAGGCGGCGCCCAAGTCCGCCCATGGTAAAAATCCCTCATCGGCGGCACAGGCCACAGCCCCCCGCCGTTTTGCGACCCGTCCATATCGGTATCCGGGCACGGCAACCGCCGATTGATCATGGCATATCCGAGCAAAGCTTCGCGGATCTCCGCCATCGCACGGTCGGTCGCGCACGGTTTCAAGCATCCCGCCCGGCGCCGCCCGAGCTTTGGGACCTTCGTCCCCAGGGCTCCAACCCCTGCCGCAACATGCGCCGCTACAAGACGACCCCGCGCGAGCGCTTCCTGTCGCTGGACGAGCTGAAGCGTCTCGGCTTCGTGCTCGACCATGCCGAGGACAGACAGGCCGCTGCCGCGATCCGACTCCTGCTGTTCACCGGCGCGAGATCGTCGGAGATCTCGAACGCCTCGACGTAGTGCTGGACCGACGCCGGGAAGAACACCCCTGACCGGGGCACGGCTCTCCGAAATCATCAATCTCAAGTGGGACGAGATCGGCGAGTTGACCGAAGACGGCGCCAGCGCGCGGCTCGAAGATTCCAAGACTGGACCGCGCACGATCTGGCTCGGGCCGGAAGCGGCAAGCCTACTCGCGACGCTTCCACGGCCAGAGGGGCGGAAGCGGGTATTCCCCCAGGACCTCACCTCGGACAAGCTCTACACGTTCTGGGTCGGCATCCGGGAGGAAGCCGCATTGCCCGGCCTTCGCATTCACGACTGCCGGCACACCTGGGCCTCGCAGGGCGTCATGAACGGCGTCGGGCTCACCACCATCGGGCGCCTGCTCGGACACCGCCAGCGCGAGACCACGGCGAGCTATGCCCACCTCGACGATGCGGCGCTTCGCGAGGCCGCCGGGCAGGTGGCGGTCGTCCGATCGCCCGCGCCATGGGATTCCGAGCCGAGTCGATGCCGTTGCCGGAAGATGCAGAGCACGACGACGCATCTGCTATCATGTCCGAGTTCTCCAGACCAAGCGGGACAAAGGCACGCCCCGATGTACGAACTCCGATGTGGCTCAGCTCCGGGAGCACCAAGCGGTCGGTTGGAAAGGAGACGAAGAGCAGCAAGGGAGAACCCACCCAACAGTGCGAGATCAACAGGTTGAGCACCGACCCCGTTGAGGAGGATTCAGGCACCGGTTGCATACAAGATGCGACAAGTCCACCACAACGTCCGGACCTTGACTGGCTGTGAGTGAGCCCAATGGATCCAATTCACCCTCTACGGTTAAGTAGCGATTAGGGGGTTACGCCGCTTTCTGGAACGTGAGAATAACCTCGCGGCGAAGGCGGTTGTCGAGTTTTGCCATATCCGATTGATTCGACGGAGGAGGCAAGTATCGCCGGTTCGCCGGTAGCTCTCTGGAGCGGCGGGCAGTACAGCGAAGCCCTGTGCTGTTAGCGATCGCCTCCACGATCATCGCATTGCGAACAAAGGTACCGCGTATAGTATTCTCGCCGACCACGTATACCGCTTTCCTATTGGCACTGAGTACTCTAGAGGTCTCTCCCACAGCGCGTTGCATGTCATTGATGTACCGAGCCAGCATTGCCTCTTGTCTCGTTTGTAACTTCGGCCGCAACTTTAGTGCGGACAGAATTTTCTGGATTTCCTGATCGTCGCGCGCGTCCAATCCTATCTCAGTGCCAACCGTAGTGGCTCTGAGCCGACGGACCTCGCTGACCGAATATCCCATCCATACCAACGAAAACTTACTGCACCGCAAGTAGTCGATCGCATTGAGGTACGGAGGAGACGTTATTACCAAGTCGATGGAACTGTCTGACAGATCGAGGTGTCTGGCATCCCCTTCATACACTTGTGCCACAGGTCCGGGAGACTGACTACTTGCATCAATGCTGTTCGTCGTGACGCGTTCAACAGCGGACAGAAATTTCCGAAACGGCTTAGTTGGCGCACGCTTGAACTTTCGGTGGGGCCGGCTATGAGACAGGTCCATCGCTAACGATGCACCAGATTGCTTGCTGATAATGAGACGCGAGAACGCACACCACAGCGCTTCACGGATTGTGTTATCTCGAACCTGTTCTATGGCCGTAGCGAGCGAGGCAAGTTGTCGTCGCGCGTAGCCATCGAACCAGTACCTTGCAAACTGACGAGTCTCGGAGTCCGCGTCCCTGGGGTAGGCATCCCGCGTGGGCAAAGAAGCAAACATGTGGCGGGCATGCTCAAGCACTGTCTCGGCCATATCCTGAACAGTCTTCACATTGACGGCCGTGGTCCAAACTCTTGAGATAAGCACGGCAAGAGGGTCCATATCGACACCTACGGCTCGATGCCCCTTGGAGTGCGCGACGGCGAGCACGGTGCCAGATCCGGACATGGGATCAAGAATACGTAGGGGCCTCCGATATTCTGCAATCACTTCGAGCGCGAGGCCCGGCGCCATCCTCGCAGGGAACGGGTGAACCGGGTCGCGCCCCAGGATGTCATAAACGCTTTTTTCGCGTGATTGATTCATCACTTCCTTCCCGTTGGACAGGAAGACGAACGGGACGTCGAGCTGTTCGGCATAGTGGCGGCCCTGGTCCCGGGCGGCGATAGGGTCGATGCCGGCGCGCTTGGCTTCGAGCGCCGCCATCGGACGGCCCTGCCGGTCGCACAACACGTAGTCGGCCTGCGTACCGTCAGGCAACGCGTGTTCGAACAGCACGCTAGACCCGTCGGTCAGGTCCCACGATGCGTCCGTGAGCAAGGCGTCGATCTCGACCCGCGCGAAGGCTTCGGTCGTGCCGCTCACGCCGCCGTCCACGGATTGACGATCTCGATGTCGATACCCTCGAAGTCCCGGATGTTGCGCGTCGCCACCGCCATGCCGCGGGAGCGGGCGATCGCCGCGATCTGGCAGTCCGCCGGCGCCACGCTGCGGCCGGCAGCACGGCGGGCGGAGGCAATATCCGCGTACTCGCGCGCGGCGTCGCTGTCGAACGGCAGGATGCGGCCCTCGAAGTCTTCCCGCAGGATCGCCTCGATGGCCAGGGTCAGCGCATCCCGGCGCCGGCCCGCCGGCAGGATCGCCACCCCGTAGCGCAACTCCGCCTCGCCGACCGCCGAGAAATGCAGTTCAGCCGCCGGGCGCTCCGCGACCCAGCTCTCCACCGCCGGGTCGGGCGACGGACGCAGCAGTTCGGATACCACGTTGGTGTCTAGCAGCACGGTCATCGTACCGTGCTCAATCGAAGGTCGGCGGCTCGCGTGCAGGTTCGCGCGGCGGAAGCTCCAGGTCCACACCGCCTAGCGGTGCGATCCGGGCGCGTATGGACTCGGCGAGATTGCCGGACCTCGGCTTGCTCTCTACCGCATCGCGCAGGATCAGCCGCGCCTCCTCTTCCATCGAACGGCCGTTGCCTGCAGCCCGCACCCGCAGGCGCGTCTTCACGGCGTCATCGAGGTTGCGGATCGTGATGCTCGCCATAATCGCGCCTTCCAGTCGTTGCTACGACCTATTCTATCCGCGATTGCAATGCAATCAAGGCATTGTGTGTCGATACGCCGGGCCGCATCGCCCTTCAACTGTCCGCGCGGTCCCCGGTGTTTGCCAAACCCCACACCACGGCGCTGTCGTTGCTGCTGCCGGCAATAAGGGGCGGTCGCTTTTATCCGAAGAGCCGTCAAGACGACCGCCGTTCAGGCGCCCCTGAAAAGCTCCGCGCCGTCGAGAGGATCCGCAGTGGCCCCCAAAGTCATGTACTCCGACAAAGGCTCTAAGGCAAAACGGCTCTAGGGCAAAACGCCAGCCGTGATCATACGGTTGAAGAGCACGTTGCCCGATAGCCACACCACCCTGTCGTCAAAAGCACACAAGCTTCTGCTTTCGATGGCATCATCACAATGACTACCCTCGGCGCTGATACCACGGAAGACGAACTCCGAACTGGCATCATTGCGGTTATTACGCTCGTCGCGCGTTTCATCGTTGGTGGTATCGGGATCGGCGATCCGCGTGCCGCTCAGCGTGGTTCCGCCATAACCGTTCGGCCCGTGCGAGAGGACGACTACCGGCACCCCTGTACCCAACGCGATGCGCCCGCGCTGTTCGACAATACCGGCGGTGCTAGCATTGTCGCCCCTGCTCACGATATGAATGTCGCCCGTGTCACTCAGGCTCAGACCCTCTCGGGCAAATGCCGCGGTCACCCGGTAGCGGTACAACCGTCCCCAGGCATCAACCGAGGCGGCGCCCAAGTCCGCCCATGGTAGAAATCCCTCATCGGCGGCACAGACCACCGCCCCCCCGCCGTTTTCCGACCCGTCCATATCGGTATCCGGGCACGGCAACCGCCGATTGATCACGGCATATCCGAGCAAAGCTTCGCGGATCTCCGCCATCGCACGGTCGGTCGCGCGGATATTGTTAGCCTCCACCCGGGTCGCCAGGGGCACCAGCAATGTGCCTAGCAGTGTGGCGATAATCGTCAGGACGATCGCCAATTCGACCAATGTGAAACCCGCGCAGGAAGCAAAACCGGTGGCATGGGAGCGCATGTCAATTCCTGCAATCCCTATTGGCGCAAATGCTCACAACTTGGTCGTTGAACACGGACTCGCGCCGTAGCGTGGTCAGCGGGATGCCGGTGGGAGCCACCTCGAATTCACCATCGCCAAAACCACCCAAAACTTGATGCGCACTCGACACTTGCGCATTTTCTTCCTCGAAATAATCCGCTACATCCGCCGACGGACGCACCTGCCCAGCAGGGCGAATCTCGCTGCTGCTCACGCTAGACCCGGCGCCCACCACCACGGCTTGTACAGTATTGATGTAGCTCAAATGCGCTTCGGCGCGGCGCGATCGACGCCGGTTGAATACATCTATGCAGCCACCACCCGAGCAATTGCCGGTGCCGGCCGGCGAGAACCCGCTACCCACCGCCACATAGATGAACTCATACCAGCCGTTATCGTAGAACCACTCGGGAATGTCATCGCCGATCACGAAATCGCGCTCTATGTCTCTGGTCGATAGATACACATCCGCTCCGGCACCACCGTTGTTGACATCAGCCACCGCGCTCCCCACAACGGCACCACCGCGGTCCAGATCGTCTACCCGCACGGCGTATGGCGCGTACTGTAGTGGCCGGTTGCTGGCCAACGCGGCCGCTGGCAGAACCGGCAAACCACCCAACCTGGCGGCGGCGGTTGGGCTGCCAGCGGTGATAGTGCGAAGATTCAAGGCGGAGGCCTGCTTGGACTCCACACCGCTATAGTAGAGATCGAAAGTGATGCGCCGCTGAACGATGAAATCCGACCTAATCTCATAGTGATCGCCAACTTGAAATTCACCCTCCGCGCCGCCCACCAGTGCACTGAAGGCGAGTTCCGTCGCCGTCGCCGCGCTGATGAACGCATATGAGCCGTCCGTGGTATTGACCAGTACATCGCCCGCCGTCACGCCCAATGCGAGAAAGTCCAACGGCCGCGACACATCTTGCAAAGTGGTTCGCGAGCCACCCGTGGCGGTTCCGGTAAACGCTTGAGCAGCCGGTTCTACGCTCACCTCATCACCAAGACTCAACCGATTACCGGTGCCACCGGACAAGGCCACCACCCGCAGCGCTTTGCCGGTCAACGGATCCAAAGCGGCAACAATACCCTGCGACCCGTCGGTCAAATTTCGGATCCGATCGCCCCGCTCAATCCCCCACTGCGCCAACGTAAACGGCTGCGCCGCAGTATCCAATGCATTGGCAACACGGGTTAAGGTGACGTCATTGCCGGCTGTTTGTTCGATTCTTGCCGCGAGATAAGGCGACCGGACCATCCGGCCTTGGCAACGCACCAACCCCGTGCCCACACCATCCACCCGGCAAACACCACCCTCATCCACGGTCACTTCACCCACCAGGCGGCTTCGCCGCACGAACTCCAACAAGTTGCTTGGATAATTGGGCGCGGGTGAGGAAGGCGCCAAAATCACACTGAGTGCCGGCGGTGCCAGCGCGCCGGTCACCGCGAAATCCCAAGCCACCGAGAAGTTGGCCGCCCGGTCCTCTGCTTGATCCGGGTGGTGAAACGCTAATTGACCTTCTCGCGTCATCCTCTTCGCATCGCCCCTGAAGGTCGCGATCTGATAGGTATCGCCGGCGCTGAAGCGATCTCTTGGAGAAGTGCCGGAGTTCACATCCATGCCTCCCAGCAAGACCGAAGTGAGGAGATTGCCATCGGGCGGCTCGGACACGCCCAAGATTACGCCGGATGCGCCGGTGGTGAGATTACGGATGGCGGCCCCTACCAGATGCGGCCCGAACACCCTGTCATCGTCGTGTAGCGCAGCGGTGCCGCCACCATCGGCCTGCCCTTCCAGCATCAGGGTCGTGGTATCGGTATCCGGATTCGACCGCCCTTCCCAAGCGTTGGCGAAAGGGCTCATCCACGGCAACCGGCCCCGTATTCCACCGCCTGCCACGGCCCCATCCCGGTACGCTTCCAAGGCCCGGGCAACAACACTCATAGCCCGCCGCTGCACGCCATCGACGAGCTCATCGGCGGTGACGTACACCAACTGATCGTTGATGAGAGCGGCTTGCGCGGAATCACCGCCCACCGGTATGACGAATTCTTCGCCAATGGCCTCATGCCCCCCGCTAAGCTGACGGCACTCATCCGGGCCACGCATACCGTTACTATCGTCCGGTGCATTGTTGTACTCGTCATTGCTGAGCCAACTTTGAAGCCCGCGGGCATCGCGCACACTGATGCGCTCCAAGTACTGTCCTGCATCGGGGGTGCGCCCGCTACGCGACTGATGGGCCAGCGCCGGCCCGGGAGCGATGATGACGGCGGCCACCCGGCCGGCCACCAACCGGCCGCGCGAATCGCATACCCGCATCCATGGATACAGGGGGTTGTCTACCAGATCCGGATTGATGGAAAGATGCGGTTGACCTTGGTTGACCAAATTGCGCGACACCGCATACCACAATGGTTCACCGCTGCCATCACGGTACAACGTATCCAGCGTTACCACGGATGAATGCCTGCCGCCAAAATGACAACTTATCTCGCCCAAGTAGGGAAAGCGGCCCAAGAGATGATAGCTGCGAAAGTTGTTGGTCACGCAATCGCTCTTACCATCGTAAATGCGATCTTGCGCCCGATCGGGCCACGGTAGCTGACCTGGGCGCAGCGGCGAACCGGCATACACCGCCACATCGCCGATGGCCGCGCCTAACAACGCCTCGCGCGCTTGCACTAACGCCGCATTGGATTTGCGCACGGTTTCAAGATCCCGCCCCGCGCCGCTGCGGGCACGCTGATTCAGCTCGTGGAGCGTGACGGCCGCCGCTCCCAATGTCACCACCAACAGCATGCTCATCAGCACAATGCCACGCTGTCGCCGCTGAACAACGAACATGCGCTGGCGTTCAATGGGTTGGCCATACACCGTCAATCGCCTTCTCGCCGTCTTCAGGGACGTTTGCTTGTAAGCGTACGCCCACACCCCACGCCTCATGGACCGTCCTTTTCCAATGACAGTGTGAACCGACGCATAGGAGCGGGTGGTCAATTCCAATCTCGCAAAAGCACAGGCCGGCAGCGCTCAGCTTTTTGGCGCTGCCTCATCGTCCGGGGGCAAGATGTATTGTTCGCGCACCTCTCCCGCATCAGGGTTCAACAACTGTCCGGGTTTGACAGCGCTGGTGCCGTCACCGGAAGGCAGTACAAAGCGCACACCCCTGGTGGTCTTGTCCGCTTCGACCCGTATGCCATCGGCGGTGGTTTCACCACTTAGCATCCCGGTACCGTTGACCCACGCCGCATTGTGCCCGCTGGAGCGAATCACCAAACCTTCCACCAGCAACTCGGGCATCGGTTGGGACGGTGGTGGTGGCGGCGGCGCAGCGGCGGCTTGTACTCGCTTAACAATGACTTCCCGGCGGTTAGGATCGTACGCTTCGCGCGCCACATCCAATGCGGCCCGTTGTTCCGGGGTGGCAAACAACCTGCCGAGTTCCTGTGCCAGCCCGCTGGATGAGTAGGTGATAAGCGCCAGTGCGAGTAAGCGCCCATGCCACGGCGCCCGTTTCGTTGCCCTATCTATCATCGCCCCGCCTATCATCGCCCTGCTTATCGTCATAGCGGGTCTCATCGCGCCGGACCCGGTTTTTTACCAATAGCCATCGTAGATTGCAGCGCACTTCCAAGTTCGCCCGGCTGGCCACCGTGGTATCGTCGAAGCTACCGGGGCTGCGATCGAAACGACAGTTGGTGACACTGAACTGTCCACGTGCCGCCTCCTCGAGCGCGGTCAACAGCGCCCGCAGATCGCCCTCATGCAGTAGCCCCATTTTCAACTGCATGTCCGTGCTAAACACCTTGAAGCTGCCGGCGGGAACGGTGAACTCAGGACTAAACGCTTCCTGCGTGCCGATCTCGTATTGCAAGGCCGCAAGCTTCAACCCTACCGCCACAGCGCGTAAAGCCTCAACCCAACTCAGACGCTGCTCGGTGCCAATCAGACCGTGCTCGCGGAATAGGGCAAACTTCGGGGCAAACTCATCAAGCAGGCGTTTTTCATCATCCAACCTAAGGTACCTGGCCCGGGCCGACTGATAGCGTCCCCTATCGGCCATGTATCTGCGTTCCGCCTCCGCGGCGATCTGGGCCGCGCCATAGATCAATGCCCCACCCAGCGTGAGGCAGATGGCCGAAACCATCATGGAACCGCGCAGCAACCGCCACTCGACATCAGCCAGCCGCATCGGCCTTGCCGCCTATTTTGAGCACTAGGCGCAACTCGAATCTCGCCGCCGCCCTGGCCCCCGCGACATTGCCGAGCAAGCGGTTTCTAGAACTCGCATTAAACGGCTGGCGGCGGATCTCGACGCCGTGCACACCGTCGAGTTGACTCAAGAACCCGGCGAAGCGGTTAACCTGGTCCAGGGCATCCCTATAGTCCCCATCAAAAGGTTCGATGCGCCCGCTGACACGCGCCAAATGGAAGTAGACCCCGGCCTCCTGCGTGGATGGCGCAACCACTGCGAACCGGGCATTAGGATCGGACAGGATGCTACCGCGTTCGCTCAACTGTGCCTGCGGATCGATGCTGGTGCCCCACACAATGCGCTCGATGCGCACCGCATCGAAAACCTTCAACCCGCGGCTTAGCGCAACCAATGTCGGCCATGGGTGCGCGCGGTACGCCTTTAGCTGCTCGACCAATTGCACGGCTTGGCGCAGTTCCATGGGGCTTAGCCCTATATCCTCGGGCAGACCGACTTTTTTGTAGAGCCCGGTCAGGCCCTGTTTGCCGGCGTGGTAGCGCTTCTCGTAGAACACCGCTTGTTCACTGATGCTGGCCGCATCGTGATGGGTTAAAACACTTTCGCCAAACCGAAATCCGCTGAACGCGATGCTGGCCAACACCGTGATGATACTCATCGCGGACATCGCCAGGCGTGCACGGTGATGGTTGATATAGCGGGTATCTTCACTGCGCCCGTAATAGTTCGGCGGCGCCTGGTGTGCCAGCAGATGGGCGAACAGGGCATCGGCGTAGGACGAGTTGACCGGCGTGCGCATACCGAGGCCGCGGCCCACGTCGTTCAAATCGAGCACCTGCAGATGCACATCCTCCGACGCCACCGCCATCCGCCGCAGATCATCGAGCAGGCTGCCCCCGGCCAAGATTACGATATCCATGGCGGTGCCCGAATCGAACATCCTCAAGCTGTTCAGATAACGGCGCAAGGTCGCTATCTCGGTCAAGATGTAGCTGGCTTGCTGGCCAGGAGCTAGCCGTGGCGCCATAGCCAAGCGGCTCACTTTCAGGTGTCCACGGCGAATGTAGGACTGGCGTAAACCGCCGGATTCCTGGAGCGTGACCAACAGCACGTCGTGCGTTCGTAGCTGGATCTTTTTCAGCACCCCGGGACTTAGAACCGGGACCGAATAGATACCTATTAGCGGTACTTTCGCCTCGGTGAGCCGGGCCAGCCACGGCGTCACCAACTCGGGGCGGATGAGCGCCGAGAACAGGACTATATCGTCACGCCGCCCGTCCTTCTCACGGCCCTGAATGATCGCCCCGGAGTGAGACGACTCGCGGAACAAGCGGTTTTGGCGGTTGCGTAGCAGCGCCCATCGATCGGCCCCCATCGCATGCGGGATGGTTTCTTCACGAAACTCCTCCTCCACCACATCCACCAAGAAATAAGCCGGGATAGATGGCCCGGAACTCGAATAGCGGGCGAAATCCCCGAGTCCGCATTCGCTGTTCTCGAATACCAACGGCGGCAGATTCACCGCGCCCGCGCGCCAGTCAAAAACCGCCAACTGCCCTGCGGACAGAATCAATACGCGGCGTGGCGAGAAGCTAAATATCGAGGCGAGTGATGGCATCGTAGATGGGAGCTAGCACCGAGATCATGACCCAGATGAGGACTCCACCCAAAATGAAAGTCATCGCCGGACCGATCATCGCCTGCATACGCTCGATCGATTCACGCACATCCCGTTCGTAAAAATAGCTGATGTTCAAAAGCGCCGTATCCAGCGCACCGCTACTCTCCCCGACCCTCAACATGCGCAGCACCAACGGTGGAAACAGGCCGGCGCTCTCGAATCCGGCGCTGATGCTGGCGCCTTCCCGGATCCGGCGCTCCGCCCGGCGCGTCGCCTCCTGCACTGCTTTATTGTTGACCAGGGTCTCGCTGATGCGGATGCACTCGAGCACGGTGATACCCGAGGCGTACAGCATGGCAAAATAATTGGCAAAACGCGCCAAGATGATCTTCTTCAAGATCGGCCCCACTACCCACAGCCGTAACTTGAGGCCGTCAAGAACCAAGTCCACCGCCGGACTGGCCCGTTTCAGCAAGACTAGAACCCCGAACGCGACGAACGGCCCGAGCCCCACCAGGTACCAGAATTCGACGACGAAATCGGACACGGCGATAAGCGCCCGGGTATGCGCCGGCAGCTCCTGACCCACGGTTTTGATAAAACTGACCAGTTGGGGCACCAGGTAATACATCAGGAATAGCACTACACCGCCCACCACCACCGCGACGACTAGAGGGTAAGCCATCAACCGTTTGACATGGGCGGCCTGCTCATCTTGCCATTTCAAGCTTTCGGTGACCTTGCGTAACACCTCCCCCACTCGCCCGGACAGCTCGCCCGCGCGGATAAGGCTTACGAATACATGATCGAACACCCGCGGGTACAACGCCATGGCCCCGGACAGAGTTTCACCGCCTTCGATGGCTTCGATCATGCTGGCGATGGTTTCGCGCAACCGCGGCGCCTCAACCGAATCACGCAAATCCGTGAGGCCCTCGATCAGCGGTACACCGCAGGACACCAATTGCTCCAGATGCAAACAGAAGGCGATGAGTTCACGCCGCGGCACCGCCCGGCCGCCGCGGCGGATAAAAGTGCGCACCTGTCGATAATTGATGAGATCCAAACCCATGCGCATCAGGCGCATTTCCAGATCGGCGGCATTGACCGCTTCGATGCGCCCGCTGGTGGTCTTACCGCGCTCGTCAATCGCTTTGTATTGCAATAAAGGCACAGGTTTGCGCTCAAGTCAGCCGGTCGGTCAGATCGACCACCCGCGATACTTCGTCCAGACTGCTCACCCCTTGGAGCACGCGGCGTACGCCATCGTCGGCCATGGTGACAAACCCGTTGTTGCGTGCCGTCTTGGTGATCTCGCTCACCGTGGCCCGCCGGGCCACCAACTCATCGATCTCTTGGTCGAATTTGAGCACTTCAGCCACCGCCAAACGGCCCTTGTAGCCGGTGTGATCGCAGCTCGCACAGCCCGAGGGCCGGTAGATGGGTGGCATTTCCGTACCGATGCCGATGCCTACGCCCAGCAATTGGCGCACCATACGGGTTGGCTCATAGGCTTCTTTGCAATACACGCACAGCTTGCGTACCAGCCTTTGCCCTATCACACCGATGATATTGCCCGCCATGATATGCAGTGGAATACCGGTATCGAGCAACCGCGGGATCGCCCCCGCAGCCGAATTGGTATGCAACGTGGAAAACACCTGGTGGCCAGTCATGGCAGCGCGAAACGCCATCTCGGCAGTCTGCGCATCGCGGATCTCGCCGACCAGGATGATGTCCGGATCCTGGCGCATCATCGTGCGCACGCCATTGGCAAAATCCAGCTTGACCGCCTCGTTCACCGAAGTCTGGCGGATCATTTCCATCGGATATTCCACCGGATCTTCCAGCGTCATGATGTTGACTTGCTCGGTATTCAAGTGGTTCAGCATCGAATAAAGCGCTGTAGTCTTACCACTGCCCGTCGGACCGGTGACCAAAATAATGCCTTCCGGGCGCGCCATCATGAGGCGCAATGTTGCTAGCGCCTCATCCGACAACCCCAGTGCTTCCAACGCAACGATGCCTTTTTGCCGATCCAGAACACGTAAAACGATGTTCTCGCCGTGGGTGGTAGGCATCGAGGAGACGCGAAAGTCCACCGGATGACCCGACACTTGCAGCGAGATGCGCCCGTCTTGCGGCGCGCGCATCTCGGCGATATTCATCCCCGACATAACCTTGAGCCGCACGGCGATAGCGGCCCAGTAATTACGGTGAAGGCTGCGGATCTGGCGCAACACCCCATCAATGCGATAACGGATGCGAAGAAACTCATGCTCCGGTTCGAAGTGCACATCCGAAGCCGCCCGCTTGACCGCATCGGACAAAAGCGCGTTAACCAGGCGCACCACCGGCTGAGAATACTCATCGCTTTGCGCTTCGAGGCTGTGGTAGTCGATCTCGCCGGTTTCGATCTCCTGCAAGATGCCATCGACCGAAAGCTCATAGCCGTAGAATCGATCAATGGCTTCATCGATCTCGGTGCTACCGGCGAGCACGGCTTTGACTTCGATGTCACCACCGAGTAACGCTCGTACCTGATCCAGGGCGATGACGTTAAACGGATCGGACATCGCCACCGACAATTCACGTTTTTCCTGATCCATCGTGAGAGCCAGGATGTGGTAACGCCGGGCCACGTCTTTGGGAATAAGCTGCACCACCTCGCTACCGACCACTACCCTGGAGAGATCAACCGGCTCGTAGCCCAGGGCACCACCCAGCACATCGCGAATAACCGCTTCCGTGGCGAAGCCGAGCCGTACCAGAATGTTGCCCAGATGCTCACGCTTTTGCTCACGCTTGCGCTTTTGCTCGGTAAGGGCAATGCGCACCTGATCTTCGGTGACTACACCACGGCTCACCAACAACTCACCGATACGCCGCCGGCCAGGCGGAGCACCCAGATTGATCGCCGCAACACAGTCCATGGTGTTGCTTAGCCCTGCACAGCCGAGCAACAGGCGCGGCTCAATTGCCGCCCGCCATGGCGCTCACCCGCAACTGCGCCACCGCTGTATCGAACCCCGCGTCGCGCGTGCCGGCCAGCCTCAGTGCGCGTTTGTAGTAGTCTGACGCGGCTGCCTCCTGGCGCATGTGATCCAAACTGACGGCCAGATTGAACGCGTAGTCGGGATGGGATGCATCGTGGCGCAAAGCACCGAAATACGCCGCCTGCGCTTCAGGCCAGCGGCCTTGCGATGCGTAGAGATTGCCCAAACTGTAGTATAGATGGGCCGCATCCGGTTCCTCGGCCAGCATCAACTTGAACTCGCTCTCGGTGGCCTGTACGTCAGCGGAGGGGCTCAAGGTTAACAGCGCCGAGCGCGCGGTACTGTCTTTGGGGTTCAATGCCAGCAGCTTTGCGTACGCCGCCCGGGCCGCCCCTAAACGCCCCTGGCGCGCCGCCACCGCGGCACTGCCTAGCAGTGCGTCGCGCTGATGCGGATGGATGCTCAAGATTTTTTTGTAAGCATGTGCTGCGCGCGCCAACTCACCGCGCTCGTAGGCCGAATAAGCGCTTGTCAACACCGGTGATACGCGGTCCACCGCGGGCCGGCGCGTAATACCGATAGTGCCGGACGCGCTGGGGCCTTGCGGCAACCGCGCCTGAGCCCGCGCAGTGGCCGATCCGAATGCGCCCGGTGCGAATCGGCCACTGCGCCTGCCCGAAGACCGCTCATCCTCGGCTCGCCCGCTCTCAGGACCACCTTGGACTGCAGTAGACGGCGCTGAACGGTTAGTGACCAATGGGCCCCTGTGAGCGGCCCTTGCTCTCGCATTCGACCCTCTACGGGCGGGCGCAGCAGTGGCAATCTGCTCGCCGGTGTAGTCACTGTGCGCTTCCAAGTCCACGGCCGCCGGCGTCGCGGGCGGCACCTCTATCACTTCAGGTGGCAGCGGTTGCACCGACAAATCGCCCTGCTCGGGCATCGGCCTACCAGACATCAATTGCGTGTCCGCCCCTCGGGCTGCAATAGCAGCAGAACCTTGCGCCAACGCGTCTTTTACCCGCTGCACCGGCTCGGCGCGGCGTACCCGACCGGCATCAGTGGGCTTTTGCTGTGTTCCGGCACTCACCGCAGCGATGGTGGTTGTATCAACGCTGCCGGGATCCGCGTACACCACCGCGGGCTCAGGTACTGCGCTCGCCGGGACACCACGGCCAGTGCTTTGCGAGGCGATATCGGTTGGTGTGGGTGTGACTGGCGCCCTGGACCGCGGCGTGGTGAAACTTTGCGGCGGTACCGGCCCTAGCAGTGCCAATACGGCCTCGAGCAACGTTTGCGGGCTACCGTCACGCGCCGCCACCGCCGGCGCCGACGCGGTGGAAACCCAAAAGAGCACGCCCCCAACCGCGCCTATCACTGACAGTAGCGGGAGCACTATAAACACGAAGGTTCGTGCTACGCGGCCGCTAGAGGGTTGCGCTTTAGCATCGAATACCCGCCGCGCCATAGGCTGGGTTTCAGTGTCTTCACCCAAGCGCAGCCCGTCGATGGCGGTGGCGGTTTGGCCGCAGGACGGCTCAGGCTCCCCGGTCTGTATTGCAGAGATAATGACTGCGTCGGTGCCATCGAAATAAGAGTCCACCGGCGCTCTTGCAAGTTCGAGCGATGGCAACGCGACAGAGGTGTCCTCGACTTCTATTGCACTGACTTCTATTGCATCGGCGCCCGGCACTACAGGCGGTAGTTCGGCTTCAAGTGAATCTTCACGTTCGCCTGAGAAGTCTTCCGCGTCGGCACCATCAAGCTGGAAACTCGAACGGTTCGTGCCGCCGCCCGATTCTGCGCCATCCTCAGGCAACCTCGACAGTTCAAGGCCGGTAGCGGTGTTTTCAAGCAGGGGGGTACTGGTGAACTCGATTAGGTCCGCCTCTTCGTCCCTAGGGACCGGCTCTAGCGCGAGACCATGGCCGGTGGCGTCCGAATCCACCGGGTCCAAGCCGAATTCAGGGATCGACGAAGCCGATTGCGGCGGCGGCCTCTCGCCCTCGCGCTCCTCAGCTTCACGGGCGCGTTCCGCGCGTTTTAGCGCATCCATTAGCAGGCTCATTGCCTGATCCCGTTCAAAGCTGAAACCCATTCAAGGGTGCCTGCTAAAAATAGCAATTTTTTCGTGAATGCAAGGAAGCACCGCGCGCGCAACCGCAGTGTATAGGTGATACCTGAGGATTGGAGCACGGCGCTGACGCCGCAATCGCGGAAAAAGTGCATTGTTAGAGGTGCCCTCAAGGTTGGACCCCTTGCAAGCGCTTACCCTGGGGTGATAGTTGCGGCGCGACGGTGCCTAAGTTTTCCGGCAGATTACGCTTATAGCTACCGAGGTCGCCGGCTAACACACTGGGCTTGCGGATCACCCATGGACGCACGAAGATCACCAGCTCGGACTTGGTAAAAGCGTTGTTGCGGAACTTGAACAGATCGCCGAGTTCATTCAATTCCGACAACAGCGGAATGCCGTCGGTGTCTTTATTCCGGCTATCTTGCATCAAACCACCCAACACGGCGATTTGCCCACTTTGGGTTTGCAGGACGGATTCGAACTCGCGCACCTGTATCTCCGGCACCCTGTTGATACCCACCGTCAGGTTCGGATTGGGATCATTGACGAACTGCAAAATGCGCGAAATAGTTGGGCGCACATTGAGCGTGACGGCATCGGTAGACGTGATCTGCGGGGTCACCGTCATGACGAATCCCACTGGCACCGTCTGCGGTGTGGTCTCGATATTCGTGACGACATTGCCGTTGGCATCGGTCTGGGTCGATACCTCGGCGGTAAAGTAGACGCGGTTATCGACTACTTTTAGCACTGCTGTTTGGTTGTTGAGTGTCATGATCCGGGGACTGGAGAGCACCCGCACGTCACCGAACTCCTTGAGTAACCGCGCAGTAACCGTCAGATCAGTGGTTGAATGACTGCTGTTGGCAGTGGCATCGGTGTACTGGAGCAAGAAGAACGGCGCATTGGCCACGGTGCCGCCAATAATGGATTGCGTCAGGGTCACACCCGCTTTTTGCGCCACCTTGCTCCAATTTATGCCGGCCTGGAAATTGTCACGTAAAGTCACTTCCACCACGGTCGCTTCAATCAATACTTGCCGCTTCAAGCTGGCCGCCACGCGGTCCAGATAAGCTTGAATCTCCCGGTGTTCCCTAGCGTTAGCCCGCACGCTCAGCAATCCTGCTTCGGGATTGGCCAATACCGCAGAGCCGCCAGGCGCCGCCTGATTCGACACGATCATGGCGTTGACAGCCGCTACCAATCTCTCCCATACCGCATGGCTGGCGGTACTCTCAATGGCGGTAGAAGAGTTATTGTCGCCGCTTGCAGCGGCCACGGATGCGCCTCCCGAAGTGGTGGCGATCTGGGTAGACACGCTCACTGAGCCGATGGTTTCGCGGGCCAGATTCACGTAGTCGATGGTGTAGGTCCGCAAAAACGGCTGATCCCGGGTGATGACCAAAAGGTTACCGTCAAACTCGTACCGCAAATTCACCTGCCGGCTCAGACGCTCCAAGATCTGCGGCAACGACTGATCGATGGCATTGAGCGTTACCGCGCCTTGGAGATCCGGATGAATGTCTACATTGATAGCGGCGTCACGGGCTAAGGCGAACAGCAACTCACGCACCGGCACGCCGTTGACGACCACCGTATAGATCTCTGCCGCGGGGGCCGGCACCGGGCGCGGCGGTGCCGGCAAACGGGTAACAGGACTCGGGATAGCACCAGACCTAGCCACCGCCGGGGCAGGTACCGAGACATGGCCGGTAACAGCAGGGCGCGGCTCGGGCACTATGGATTCGCATGCGCTCGTCAGTGCAGCGGCGGTAAGCGCCATCACTACACGAACTAGTAGCGCCCAGACAGCGAAAGTGTGAGCGGTTGTTATCCGGGCTATTAGCCAGCGAAACACCTCGGTCACCATCAGCTTGTCCGTGCTGCTCAGTATATCCGTCACCGTATTCATCCCCAGCGCATTCATCCCCAGCGCCGCCGTCCAGACTTAAGCTGGAGCGCGCGAGTATCTTGTGCAGGGAGGGCTGCATTGGAGGTGCTGCTCAGATATGCACCAGTGGCGAGGCGAAGACGGCGTGCCCTGGCTATCTTGCGCGTAGTGGATGGCTACCGCGTGTAAGGCTTGATCCCGAGTGGAAAGCGCGACAGCCCATTGCGTGACCAAGTCCGGCAACAACCGGCGTGCATGCCAAGCGCTCAGCGCTGCGAGATCAAGCCGGCGGGCACGGTACAAAAAGCGCCTAATCCATCCTCGATAAACTTGCTCTGCTCGTATCGAATAGTGCCGAAGCCGAATCGCCTCGCTCAGCTTGCCCAGTGCACTCTTCGCATCACTCGATAACCCTTCCACAGCAGATCTTCTTCACGGTCCAAAGAACGCGCAAAGGCTAGATCAAACAGATGAGGCCTCGTGTCATCTGAGAGCTTGTCTTTAGTAGGTCGCAGCCGCACAGCTTTCGCGTTGTAATACGAACCAACGCCACGTATTGACAGACATTAGGCAAAGGCAGAAAAGCCCAATCAAGTAAGTTATTGACTAAATAACTGTTCGCAAAGGTAGATCACTGAGAGGGAACGCGGGTGCCTGCCGGTGCTCAGCCCGGGTGCTAACACAGTTAAGGCCACCAGCAGGACACCCGAGCCTGCCGATGGTAGAACGAGCGCCCTTGTTGTGACGCCAGGGCACAATGAAAAGCACTCCATCGCCGGCGCGCTGCATGCTCGAAGTGGGCGCAGCGCGCTTCCTCGGCATCGTTCAACCGTTCCCGGGAAGCGGCCATGATGGAGCACAGTTAGCCCGAAAAACTCACCGAGGGGGTAGAAAAAGGCTGCTTCCAGTGGCATAACAGTTGTGAGATCAATCGTTTAGGCCACACGAGGAGGAAGCAGCCTTGAAGACACAGTGTACGGGTGAACCGCTTGAGTTTCACGCCCTGGGACGGCGTTCGCTCACGGGTCGATTCGATGGTGGACGCATCAACTCGGACGCCGGAGGCGTCCTACTGCGAGGGGTGGACACGCGCACCGCAGTGACCGCGCGCATGTCCAGATGCTTCGATGATTACCGCAATGCGGCGAGCGTCGAACACCGCGTGCATGAGTGGGTGTCGCAGCGCATTGTTGCCCTCGCGCTCGGATATGAAGATCTCGACGACCCTAGGGAACTGCGGGGCGACACGGTGCTGTCGTTGCTGGTGGGCAAGAGGGATGTGACGGGCGAGAAGCGGATTGGCGAGCGCGAGCGCAGCTAGGCATTGGCCGGTGCGAGCACGTTGAACCGCATGGAACTGGGCGAACCGCAGGCAGCGCACGAGCGCTACAAGCGCATCGTCGCGCGCCCCGGAGCATTCGATGAGTGGTTGGTCGAGTTCTTTGTGGAATCGCACACCTAGGCATTCCTACGGCTGCATCTGCGCAGTCGTGAGTCGGTTCGCACCTTCGCTTCGGTACCGATTCGCTGCGCCAACCAAATCTAGATTCTCTCCTCGAACTCCGGTTAACACTGGGTAGGTCGAGTAGACAAGTTTTATGAAATCGTCCCAATACAGCCTCTTTGTTTGCTTGATGACATGATCAAGTATCCACCTATCTTCTGCGGATAGGGCAGGGGAGAACGGTTTCTTGATAGACATTGTCTCTTTCACGCCGCCAAACATGTTCTGCCCGTGTTCTAGGTTGAACTTGTTGGCCTGGAACGCAATCTGCCAGACATCATCGACGTAGGGGCCATAGTTGTTGAAGAACCATTCGATGTCTGTCAGCTGAGAATTCCGCTCCAACACGGACTTCCAGTCGGCCAGATACACCATCTTCGTCAAACGAGCTTTGGACAACTCCGACTTATGCGGGTAGTGCTGGTATAGATACCCGATCACATCCGGTAGATCTGCCATTTCAGAAACCTCTCGATCTCGCCACATCCGGCGAGGGTTCAAGTGGGCGCAGAACTTCGATCAAGTGTGCAATCTCACGCCCTGCGATTCCGTCGATGAATGTGCGCACATCGTTTACATCGAACCCATCAACTGTTGTACTCTCGAAAACGATCACCGCTGTTCGTTGCAGGTCTGCACGGTCACGGAGCGCAAACGCGAATATCAACCTACTCTTCATCAGCATCTTGCGAAGCGTTTCAGAGTCGATGTTCCAGCAGTCGGCCATTACGCTCGCGTACTTGTCCGGCTCCGAATCCGGATCCGGCAAGTCACGCGCAACTGCCTCACCGGATTTCCAGGCTTCGCCGATGCAACCCTGATCGTCAGGATACACGCCGCGCCCTCGGCGAGAGAAGTCCGGTCCTTCCGAGTATCGACCTAACATGTAGAACGCTCGGTCGTGGTCGGAGTATCGATAGATACTCACTCGCTCCTGGTCACCGAAGCCGAGGGTCTTGGCGATGTGACCTAGCTTCGTTCTCCAGATATCGAAATAGTCGTCACCAAACCCTTGAATTATCTTCTCTAGCTTTCGCTTCTCCCGGCTAAGCGTGTTCGCTCGGCTGGTTCGCTTGTAGACGTGGATGTTGCCGAGGGCGAACGCGAAGATGATTGTCAGAGCGCCTGACGCCCGGAGCCATTGCTTTGTTCCCTGGGGCATATCCAGCGGGGCGGGCAGCAGATTGGGAACGAAGGCCATAAAGACACCGCCGAGCACGACCAGCAAGATTGGCCAATACTCGTCCAAAAACAAACCGAGTCGGGTGAACGGTCCAACGGCGTCCTCCTGGGATGAGTCGGTACCCTCGCCCCTCACCCGCACATGCCTAGTATACTGTATATAGGGTCAGTAAGATGCGAACTCAAGTCACTAGCCACGTTCCTTAGAAGCCTTGTTGTGGGGTGGCAATGGTCTCAGTCATCCGCGTCTCCGTCGAGCCCGCCCAATGAACTTGATACCGGGATTTGGTGCCTATCACCACGAACTTTCGTGGAGAAATCTGTAGCAATCACACTAGTGTAGCTAGATCAATGAGTTATGTGAATTTCATCAGCGACAGCGGTTCACGGCCGTGGCAAACTCCGCTCTTCTCGGATTCTGCCACGAGTGAAGCCGACCATGCCGCTAGGTCGCCAAGCGAAACTGGTCAGTTCCAAACAGCAGGGTCTGGTGCTCCAGCACGTAGCTACCACCCGGCGTCCTAAGCGAGACCGAGTCATAGTGCTGCTGTCCTTTCGCGCCGGTCTCCGAGCAAAGGAGATCGCCAGCCCGACGTGGGAGATGGTGATGGACGCCGGTGGCCAAGCTCGTCTCGACTGGCCAGTGATCGACCCGGAGCGCGGGCAGGGGATGTCGGCGGAGACTGTAACCAATTGGTTCGACAGGCTTTATTGCTCTATTGGGCTTATCGGTTGCAGCAGCCACTAGGGGCAGCGGACTTTCATCACGAGCGCGGCACGGAGGATCGTCCAGGCTGGCGGGAGCCTCCGGGATGTGCAACAGCTTGCTGGCCACCGCGATTTGTCTACAACGCAGCGATACGTCGAAGGCTGCTCGGACGCGAAACGACGGGTCGTGGACATGCTCTGACCCCGGTCCCCGGCTAACCCGAAAAACTCGCCAAGGGGGTAGAAAAAGGCTGCTTCCGGTGGCATAGCGGTTGTGGGATCAATCGTTTAGGCCACACGAGGGGGAAGCAGCCTTGAAGACACAGTGTACGGGTGAACCGCTTGAGTTTCACGCCCTGGGATGGCGTTCGCTCACGGGTCGGGTCGATTCGATGGTGGACGCATCAGCCCGGACGCCGGAGGCGTCCTGCTGCGAGAGGTGGACAAGCGCACCGCAGTGAGCACGCGCGTGTCCGTTGAACCGCATGGAGATCGGCGAACCGCAGGCGGCAGCGCACGAGCGCTACAAGCGCATCGTCGCGCGCCCGGAAGGGTTTGATGAGTTGTTGGTCGAGTTCTTTGTGGAATTGCATTTGCGGGCGCCGCGCGAACTGTGGCTCGACCTCGATGCGAGCGATGACCCGTTGCACGGTCACTAGGCAGGGCGATTCTTTCACGGCGACCACCGTTGCTACTGTTACCTGCCGCTGTACATCGTCTGCGGCGAGCCTCTGTTGTGTGCGCGGCTGCGCGAATCGAATCAGGACGCCTCGGCGGGTTGTCTCGAAGAACTCGAACGTATTGTCGGGCAGATTCGCCGGCACTGGCCGCGCACCCGAATCCCCATCCGGGGCGATTCGCGATTGCGCCGCGACTCAGTGATGAAGGGGTGCGAGGACCATGGGGTCGGCTTCGTGCTGGGACTGGCGCGAGCCCTGGGCAGCGCGATGCATGAAGCACAGAGTGTTCATCGTCGCACCGGCAAGCCGGCCCGGCGATTGCGCGACTTCACCTACCGCACTCGCCAATCGTGCAGCCGCAGCCGCCCGGTGGTGGGCAAGGCGGCGTCTCTGTCGAAGGGGGAGATCCGCGGTTCGTGGTGACCCACCTCTCGCCGCGCCAGGCCTCGGCCAAGCGATTGTATGAGAAGCTCTACTGCGCGCGCGGCGAGAGGGAGAATCGCATCAAGGCGCCGCCCCTCGACCTCTTTGCCGACCGCACCCGCGCGCACACGATGCGGGCGAACCCGTTGCGGTTGCACTTCTCCTCGTTCGCCTATGTGCTGATGCACGCGCTGCGAAGACTCGGAACCGAAGGCACACAGTTCGCCCGCGCCCAGTGCGCGACGCTTCGGCTGAAGCCGTTGCCGATCGCAGCGCGGGTCAAGGTCACGGCCCGGCGGATAGGGCTGTCGTTCTCGCCGGCGTATCGGTATGCCAAGACCTTTACCCGGGTGCTGGCGAACGTACAGGCAGCACCGTTGTGGAATCGGTCCGGATAGCCTTGCGCGTCACTCCCTTACACGCTAGACCGGTCATCGGCGTGACGCCGAGGTCGCCGCACGTGCCGGTCGCGCAATCAACGCCCACCTGGCCTCGCAAAGTACGAAATATCGCTCTTCACCTCGCCTGAACCCGCACCGATTGCGCCAATCGGCGCCGCTCCCTGCGCTACATCGCTGAGAGCAGCATCATTCATAAGAACTGCGACTCGAAATGGGGAATCGGTGACGGATGCGGGTTAGGTGCAGCTATTTAGCGCTAACTTAGCGGAAAGACGATTTCATCAGCGCAGATACTCGGATTGGCCAGTTAGACGATCTCCACGGTATCGCTCAGTGGTAGTACGTACACGGTCTATACTCCCGCCGACAGGCGTTGGATTTTCGAGTACAAAGTAGTACGGTTAACGCCCAGTAAACGCGCCGCCTCACTCAGGTTGCCACCGCTCAATTCAAGCGCCGACTCGATATAACGCTGCTCCCAGTGACTGAGCACCGCGTCCAATTGAAACTCACCGGCTTTCAAACGCTCGATGGTCCCGGCATCCAACTGCGAGCGACTATCCAACTCCGCTTCCAGCGCTGTCAAACTGATCGTTTGCCCAGGATATTTTGCGCCTAGCCGGATAACTATGTTGCGCAGCTCACGCACGTTGCCTGGAAAAGCATACTGAGCCCACCGCCGTTCAGCTTCCCCACTCAAGGTAAATGGCTTCATCTTCGCCGCGTAAAAGCCACGATAATGTTCGAGCAGGGCGAAACTGTCGCCGTTGCGCGATCGCAGCGGTGGGACTTGAATAGTCAAAACGCCGAGCCGGTGATAGAGATCATGGCGGAAATTGCCGCGACGTATCTCCTCTAGCAGATCGCGATTGGTGGCAGCCACGATCCTGGCGGTGGCCCGTCTGGTGCGGGTTTCGCCAACACGATAGTACTCGCCGTCTTCCAATACCCGCAGCAATTTGGGCTGCAACTCCAGCGGAAAATCGCCTATTTCATCCAAGAACAGCGTCCCCTCGCCAGCCTCTTCGAAGAAACCGCTGCGGGCCGAGTTGGCCCCGGTAAACGCTCCGCGGGCGTGGCCGAAAAGCTGTGCGTCCAATAACTCGAGGGTAAACGCCGCGCAATTGACGCAAACAAAAGGGGTTTTGACCCGATTACCGCCGTCGTGCAAAGCTCTGGCAACCAGTTCTTTGCCAGTCCCCGACTCGCCTTGCACCAATACCGGAAACGGCGTGCTGGCAAAACGCTGCACCTCCTCGCGCAACGTGTTCATGGCTGCGCTGGTGCCGATGAGTTCGTCACAGCGCAGCTGCGCTAACCGGGTCGCTTGTTCCGCTTCAAGCATCGCTTGCTGATGTTCCAGCCGCGCCAGCAATATTTGCGGGTCACACGGCTTAGCCACGAAATCGGCCGCACCTAGCGTCAGCGCGTGCTGAATGTTGGCGCGATCGTTCTGCCCCGACAGCACCACCACTTTCATCTGCGGATTGAAGCGCAGTAGTTCGTCCACTAGGGTGAACCCCTCGCCGGATTCGTGCGGTGAGGGCGGCAGTCCTAAATCGACCAGAGCAAGAGATACGCGCGCACCCAAAGCTCTCAAAGTGTCCATGGCTTGCGCTCTGGAATTACATACGCGCACGTCGAAGCGTTCCTTCAGGACGAACGCCAATGAATCGCAGATCATCGGATCGTCATCGACGAGGAGTACGGCAGGGGCTTTGTAGATATCTTCCACTACACTATCTTGCGCCACACCAACACCTTCGGTTTTCCATAAAACAATGCTTTTCATATCTTCACTAGAGTTGTCTACGTCTGTAATAGCGTCAGCCACTGCCAATGTTCGCAACATTGGGTGACTGCATTGTTGCCATACCCCTTGTCATGCTTAACAGTTTTTGCTTTATCTCGCCGGCTCGCTGGCAGCAACCTACCCCGATAATTGCCGCCCGAATAACAGCAGGGGCCTGACGACCTTATTCAAGCTGGAGAATTCAATGGTTACGCAACGCGAGCAAGCCAATGCCATACGGGCACTCAGCATGGACGCAGTGCAACGCGCCAACAGCGGCCACCCCGGCATGCCCATGGGTATGGCCGACATCGCACAAGTGCTCTGGAGCGGCTTCCTGCGGCACGACCCGGGGCGGCCCGATTGGCCAAACCGGGATCGCTTCGTGCTCTCCAACGGTCATGGCTCTATGTTGCTCTATTCCATATTGCATCTTACGGGCTATGAACTCACGGTCGATGATCTGAAAAACTTCAGACAGTTACACTCGAAGACCCCGGGGCACCCCGAATACGGCTACGCACCGGGCGTAGAGACCACCACCGGCCCCCTAGGGCAGGGTTTCGCCAACGCGGTGGGCATGGCGCTAGCCGAGCGCATGCTGGCAGCGCACTACAACCGGCCCGGACATACGGTCATCGACCACGATACTTACGTCTTTTTAGGCGACGGCTGTCTGATGGAGGGCATTTCCCACGAAGCCGCCTCACTGGCCGGCACGCTAGGGCTAGGCAAACTCACCGCTGTCTATGACGATAACGGTATCTCCATTGATGGTGCAGTCGAAGGCTGGTTTACGGAGAACACTGCGGCGCGGTTTGCGGCGTATGGTTGGCATGTGATCGCCGATGTAGACGGCCACGATGCACCAGCGGTGGCGACCGCGCTGCGGACTGCCCGCGCAGTCACGCAACGTCCTAGCCTTGTGTGCTGCAAAACCATCATCGGCTACGGCTCGCCTAATAAACAAGGTAAAGAGTCCAGTCATGGAGCCGCCTTGGGCGCCGATGAAGTGGCTCTCGCCCGCGACAACCTGGGCTGGCCCCATCCACCCTTCGAGATTCCCGAGGCAATTTACGCCGCTATGGACGGCCGTCAACGCGGCCACGAACGCACCCGCAAGTGGGACGCGAATATGCAAGCGTACCGCTTGGCCTACCCGGCGCTAGCCGATGAATTAGAACGCCGTTTGGCTGGCGCGCTGCCGGCGCACTGGCCAACCCATGCCGCCCGAGTGATAGCGACAATAGATCGCGCAGCGGCCAGCATCGCGACGCGCAGTGCCTCGCGCAACGCCCTCGAAGCTTTCGGCCCCGAACTGCCGGAACTGGCCGGCGGCTCGGCCGATCTAGCTGGCTCCAATCTGACCATCTGGTCCGGTTCCAAAGCCGTCACGGCCGATGATGCCGACGGCAATTACATCTACTTCGGGGTACGTGAATTCGCCATGGCCGCCATCGCCAACGGCATGGTGTTGCACGGCGGTTTCATCCCGTATGCCGCCACCTTCCTCATGTTCTCGGAATACCAGCGCAACGCACTGCGCATGGCCGCTTTGATGAGAATAGGCACCATCTTCGTGTTCACCCACGATTCCATCGGCTTAGGCGAAGATGGGCCTACCCACCAAGCCGTCGAACAAACCGCCACGCTACGCCTCATGCCGAATATGTCGCTGTGGCGGCCATGCGACGCGGTGGAATCGGCGGTTGCCTGGCAAGCAGCCGTAGAACGGCGCGACGGCCCCACTTCTTTGTTGTTCTCCCGTCAAGAGTTGCCCCATCAGGCCCGCACCGCCCATCAATTGAACAACATCAAACGGGGTGGCTATGAGTTGGTAGCCAGCGCGGGAGAACTGCGAGCGCTCATCATCGCCACCGGCTCGGAGGTGGCTTTAGCGGTGGCCGCCGCAGCCAGCCTCAACACGCAAGGCATAGGAACGCGAGTGGTGTCGATGCCCAGCGTAGATGTCTTCAAACAGCAGCCCGAGGACTACCGCAATGCGGTGCTGCCGCCTGAAATACGGGCGCGGGTCGCCGTGGAAGCGGGCGTCACCGACGGTTGGTACGCCCTGGTCGGGTTGCACGGTGCCGTGGTTGGCCTAGACACGTTTGGCGAATCGGGTCCGGCAGCCCACGTCTTCGAGCACTTCGGATTCACCGCTGAAAACGTCGCCGACACGGTACGCCGTGTCATCAATTCATAGCCCCTAAAGTCATGGCTGCAATACCGTAAAATGGACGGGCTAAAGGGCGCCTCTAAAAATAGTCATTTTTTCGTGAGTGCAAGGAAGCACCGCGCGCAGAACCGCAGTGTATGGGTGATACATGAGGATTCGAGCACGGAGCTGACGCCGCAATCGCGGAAAAAGTGCATTTTTAGAGGTGCCCTAAAGTTGGAGCAAGGTCATTCAACCCAATACTGGAGAACACTCAAACATGGCCATTCGAGTAGCGATCAATGGGTACGGACGCATCGGACGGAATGTTCTACGGGCGCTATACGAGTCCGGACGCACTGACGAAATCCAAATCGTGGCGGTCAACGATCTGGGCGATGCCCAGACCAACGCTCATCTAACCCGGTACGACACCGCCCACGGACGCTTTCCCGGTACGGTTGAGGTCGATGGCGATGACATGGTCGTCAATGGCGATCGCATTAAGGTCTTCGCCGAGCGCGATCCGGGCAAGGCGCCCTGGGGCGGCCTGGACATCGACGTGGTGCATGAGTGCACAGGTTTTTTTACCAGCAAGGCAACAGCGGGCGGCCATCTGGCCGGCGGCGCCAAGAAGGTCATTATCTCGGCCCCCGGCGCCGCCGATGTGGACGGCACCATCGTATTCGGTGTCAATCACGGCACCTTAAAAGCCAGCGACACCGTTATCTCCAACGCCTCGTGCACCACCAATTGCCTGGCACCGCTAGTGGCACCTTTGCACGAAAAAATCGGCGTCGAGGCGGGCATCATGACCACCATTCACGCTTATACCAACGACCAAGTCCTAACCGATGTGTACCATTCGGACTTGCGCCGCGCCCGTGCCGCCACCTCCTCGATGATCCCCACCAAAACCGGCGCCGCCGCGGCGGTGGGTCTGGTCCTGCCGGAACTGAACGGCAAGTTGGACGGTTTTGCGGTACGCGTGCCCATCATTAACGTATCCATGGTCGATCTCACTTTCAGCGCAGCGAGAGATACCAGTATCGAAGAGATCAACGACATCATGGGTGAAGCGGCGGAAGGCTCGCTCAAAGGCATTCTTGCCTATAACGACAAAGCCCTGGTCTCCATCGATTTCAATCATGATCCAGCCTCTTCTACCTATGAAGCACCGCTCACCAAAGTGATCGGTGGCCGCTTGGTCAAAGTGCTGTCCTGGTACGACAACGAGTGGGGTTTCTCCAACCGTATGCTGGATACCACCGTGGCCCTGGTTAACGCCCCCTGAGGACGACGCTACCGATGCCGATTTTGACGATGCAGGCGGTTGCGCTGAGCGGCCGGCGGGTGTTGATCCGTGAAGACCTCAATGTGCCGCTAAAAGATGGTGAGGTGGCCAATGACGCCCGCTTGAGAGCAGCGGCGCCAACCCTCGAACAAGCAGCCAAGGCAGGTGCCCGGGTGATGGTGATGTCACACCTGGGCCGGCCCGAGGAAGGCCGGGCGCAGGAGCAATTCTCCCTCGCCCCCGTCGCTAGCCACCTGGCCGGTTTGTTGGACGTACCGGTGACGTTTTGCGCCGATTGGCTGGACGGCACAGCCGTCGAACCGGGTCATATCGCGATCTGCGAAAACGTGCGCTTCAATCCCGGCGAGAAAGCTAACGATGAGCAGTTGGCCAAGCGCATGGCAGCACTTTGCGATGTATTCGTGATGGATGCTTTCGGCACTGCCCATCGTGCGCACGCATCGACCCACGGGGTCGCGCAGTTCGCCCCCATCGCCTGTGCCGGCCCCCTGCTGAGCGCCGAATTGGATGCCTTGGGACGGGCGTTGGAATCGCCGGCGCGGCCCTTGGCGGCGATTGTAGGCGGCTCCAAGGTTTCCACTAAGCTCACGGTACTGGAGTCCCTCGCCGGCATCGTCGATCAGTTGATCGTGGGCGGCGGCATCGCCAATACCTTTATTGCCGCCGCCGGCCACAACGTAGGCCGGTCCTTATATGAAGCGGGGTTGGTGGATACGGCCAAAAAGCTTATGCAGGATGCGCAAAAACGCGGCGGCGCTATCCCTGTGCCTACCGATGTAGTAGTGGCCAAAAGTGTGGATGAAGATGCACTGGCAGTGGTCAGGCCAGTCCCCGAAATAGCCGATGACGAACTCATCGTAGACCTAGGCCCGCGCTCGGCAGCGGCGCTAGCACGAGCATTGAAGGCGGCCAAAACCATCATCTGGAACGGGCCAGTGGGCGTATTCGAGCTAGCGCAATTCGCCGATGGTACCCGGCTACTCGGCGAAGCCATCGCGCAGAGCAGCGCGTTTTCCATCGCTGGAGGGGGCGACACACTGGCAGCCATAGATAAATTCGGATTGACCGAGCGTATCTCCTATATCAGCACCGGTGGCGGCGCTTTTCTGGAATTCGTGGAGGGTAAAGAGCTGCCTGCGGTGGCCGTACTCAAAGCCCGCGCCAGCGCCTAACATAGACCTAGCCCTCCGCCTTCAGCGAAAAAGCGAAGGCGCGCTGGCGCGAAGTGGCTTTTTCCTTACCCGCGGGGCGAATGCAGTAAGCCGTGCCGAGCGCGTCCGGCGTTTCGCTGGCGCCCTCCTCTACCCACGCTATCAACGGCGCCCATTGATCCAGATCCTTGCGGGCGCCGCCGGCGCGCAGTTCGTGAATACCAAGGCCACACTCAGCCGCTCTTATATAGGCTTGGGTGTCACGCAAGCGGGCGGCGAAGGCGAATCCGGAATGGGTTAAAAAGCGCTCCAGATCCAGATACATCACTGTGTGGGTGCGAACCCGGTTGGCCACGACGGCCACCCGCACATCACCGTTAAGCACACGCGGCAACTGCGCGAACGAACGCATGAATTTGGACGCCGCGTCGATATCTATCTGCGAGGACAGCACCGGCACGATAATGGAGTCGGACCGGCTGACCAGATCAGCCAACTGCTGCCCTTGCACATTAGCCGGAGTGTCGATGACGATGCGATCGGTATTCTCCGGCAGGCGCAGCAGAAAGCTACGCGTGACACCGATCGCTTCTCGATAAGCCTCTATACCATGGATGGCAGGTGCTTGCGGCGGCCTAGTCGTCAACCAGTGGGTGCCGGAGCCTTGGCCATCGTGATCGATAAGAACCGTGTTCTTGCCACTGCTGGCGTAATAACCAGCCAGATTGGTGGCGATGGTGGTCTTGCCGCACCCGCCTTTGGAATTGAGCAACATTACCCGATGCATAACACTCAAGATCCCAAATGGCTAAGATCCCCAAACGGCCAACGGCTAGCGTCTATACGCTAGGCGACCATAGCTTAAACGGGTTCGCCGCGCTATCGCGGACGGCGTTCAGTCGCTCTCGTTCTTCAAATCGTTCAGGGATTTTACCCCGGCGCTCTTTTTACCATGGCCTCCGGGCACAAACAACGAGGTGATTCACACAGACATAAGCTGTAGTGGCGGCTCGTTCAGCGCCTCGAGTTGCTCACGAAACGAAATGATCTGCTCTTCCCAGTAGCGCGGCGTTGTAAACCACGGAAATGCCCGCTCGAACGCCGGATCATGCCAGCGCTCGGCAATCCACCCGTTATAGCGCACCATGCGTAGCGCTCGCAGCCCCTCGATAACGGCTAATTCACGCTGGTCGAAATCGGCGAACTCGGTATATCCGGCTAACACATCGTTCAGTTGAGCGGCACGCTGGTGGGCATTGCCGGACAATAACATCCAAAGATCTTGCACCGCTGGTCCGGTACAACAGTCGTCCAAATCGACAACACTGGGTCCATCACCGGCCATCAGCACATTACCTAGGTGAAAGTCACCGTGGATCCGTTGCATACGTACCGCATCGAACGCGGCCCGCTCCGCGACGGCGCCCAACAAAACCTCGGCGGCCATCAGCACATTGTCATGTTGATCGGGTGGTATCGAGGTGCATGCGCGCAGGTGCGCAAGAGGCGCCCAAGCGTAACCAGCGACATTGATGGCCGGGCGTTGTTTGAAAGGCCTAGCCGCCCCCACCCGGTGGATCCGGCCGAGCAAACGGCCTAACACAGTCCGTTGCACGACCGTGTCCAATTCCGGCCAGCGCCCCGCCCGCCGCGGGAACAGCGCGAACTTAAAAAGCCCGTGTGACAATAAGGTGGAGCCACTGGGGCCGGTGAGAGGCGCCACCACGGGAATATCCAATTCGTTCAATTCGATAGCGAACCGGTGCTCTTCAAGGATAGCCTCATCCGTCCACCGCTCGGGGCGGTAGAATTTGGCAATGATCGGATGTTGTCCCTCTAGCCCCACTTGGTAGACCCGGTTCTCATAACTGTTGAGTGCGAGCAGCCGCCCATCACACTCGAATCCAGCCGACTCCACCGCCACCACCACCGCATCGGGCGTGAGCAATCCGTAAGCGTGATCCAACCGCGCCGCCGCGCTCGCATGCCCGGCGCGGGTCACGTCAAGCACCGCTGCGCCTCGGCATAACGCGCCGCCGTCCCTGCGATCACCTCGGGGGGCAATCGTGGCGCCGGTGGCGTCTTGTCCCAATCGAGCGCCTCCAGATAGTCGCGCACATATTGCTTATCGAAGCTCGGCGGATTGCGGCCCGGGCTATAGCTGTGCGCCGGCCAAAATCTGGAGGAGTCAGGGGTCAGCACTTCATCGATCAGCACCACACATCCGCTCTCATCCAAACCGAACTCGAACTTGGTGTCGGCAATGATTATGCCCCGGCTGATGGCGTGGCGCCGGGCACGCTCGTATAGTTTGATGCTGATACGGCAGATCTGTTCGGCGACCTCGGCACCTACCATACCGGCCATGGCGGCAAAGCTCACATTCTCATCGTGGCCAGCGCCGATCTCGGCCTTGGTAGAGGGCGTAAAAATGCTCTGCGCAAGCCGCTCCGCCAAACGCAGCCCCCGGGGTAACACCACGCCACTTACCGCCCCCGTTGCCTGGTAATCCTTCCAGCCCGAGCCAATAATATAGCCGCGCACAATGGCCTCCACCGGCAGCGGTTGAAAGCGCCGTACCACCATGGCCCGCTGGCCCACCAACTCACGCTCGGCCGGATCCGGCAAAACCTCCGCCAGCGGCAACTCGGCAGCGTGGGTGAGAACTTCGCTGGCAAACTGGTTTAGCCAAAACCGCGTTAAGCGGGTAAGAACCACGCCCTTACCTGGGATCGGCTGGGGCAACACAACATCGAAAGCGGAGATGCGATCGGTTGCCACGATCAGCAGGTGGGCATCATCGACCGCGTAGATATCGCGCACCTTGCCCCGGCGAAGCAGTGTCAAGTGAGACAATACGGTGGTGTGCAAACCTTCCATTTCCGTTCAAGCCGCCTTTTACGTGCAATTTGCGGGCAGTCAACCGAGAGCTTCGACCCGGAACTGCAAGTGCTCGTCGCTAGCCGCACGAATACCGGCCGCGACCGCTGCCTGGCATTCAGCGGCCAGAAATTTCCGGTCCGTTTCAGCGCAAGCCAGCATGGGTGGGTGAAACCGGACCTCCACCTGGGAGCCCGGTCCACACAGCATACGCCATGCATGGGGGACGAAATCGGCATCATCGTCGCCCCCATACCAGGCATAAGTATCCCGGTATTGCGGAGTCATGGGCTGATCGTGGCAGCGCGAGCCGTAGCACAGGGTCAGCGGCTGCACCACGGTGGCTGCGTCGTGCGCGGCGCATACAACCCCGAACAGTGTGCTTTTAAATGGTAATACCCCGCTTCCATCCGACGACGCGCCCTCGGGAAACACCACTAGACTTTCACCACGGCTAAGACGCGCGCTCAATGCCGCCACATGTTCACCGGCGTAACGCGCCCGGCGATCGATGAAAACAGTACCGGCAGCGGACGATAAGAACCCGATAGCCGGCCACTTGGCCACTTCCGCCTTGGAGACGAAGCTAGCGTTGACTGTAGCGCCCAGCACGACGATATCCAGATAAGAAACATGATTGGCGACCAACAAAGCACCCGGGTCTGGAGCGGGCCCCGACACCCTTAAGCGCAGCCCACAGATGTACACGACCGTCCTGAAAAAACACCGCAACAAGGCAAAACGCCAGCGCGGATAGATTCGATTCACCAACAGCAATGGCCCTGGCAATAAAGCAAACATCGTCGCAAGAGCCAATAGCCGCATCACGGCGCGCAGACGGCTATATCTGATTGGACCACACATGATCGGGCTGCACCTGTCATAGCTACTTTGAATGGCCCGACATGATAACGTCGGCGTGGCGTATGCGAGCAGTTATTGCGCAACGAAAATAATACTTCCAGAGCAACAGGCGAGGAACATTCCGTGGCCGGCAGGCGTAACGAACACAACCGCGAGACACTGCGCAGTCTAGTCATCAAGGCCGCCGCCAGCATTGTCAGCGAAGAAGGGCTCACCGGGCTAACGGCCCGCAAGATCGGCGCGCAACTCGGTTACTCCCCTGGGAACCTGTATGTTCTATTCACCAATCTGAGCGACATCATCGTTCACTTGAACGCTGCCACCTTGGATGACATGCACGCTTTTTGCATCGCCCGGACCCATGATCCGCTACCACCTTGCGATCGCCTGCGCGCACTCGCCCGCGCTTACCTGGAATTCGCCCAAACCCACCGCAACCGCTGGCTGGCGGTCTTCGAGCACAAACTCACGGGCCGCCAATCCATGCCGCCGTGGTATCAAGCCAAAATACATGGATTGTTTTCATTGGTGCGTGGGGCACTGGCCGATCTTCGGCAAGTGGATGAAGAAGCGCTTACCTGGAATGAAACCACCGCCGTGTGGAGCGCCGTACACGGCGTGTGTGTGCTCAGCATCAACCAGCAACTCAACTTGCTCAACGCTGATTACACCACAGCCGATGTCATAGAAACCCTGATCGACCAACTAGAAACAGGGCTTACAACAACCCACTCCTGAAACACATTTGTCTTCAAAGCTTTGGTCTCCAAGGCTTTGGCCTCCAAGAACAGTAGACAGCGCCCTCGTCTTCATTGATCACCCTAAAAAGTGAAGCCATTCACCTCTCTAGCTATTGAACATCGTTCAAAATCTTTGTTATCTTAATTGAACGATGTTCAATTATTTCTTCGAGGACAGCTAGATGACATCGCTTCAGTACACGCAGCTCGATCCCGTAGCCCGTATCCTGGAATCCGCCGCAGCATTTCTACCCGCATACGAACCGGAGCGGCCGATCTTTGTACGCACCTTCGGCCCTTTAACCATCCACATTGGCGAGGAACACTTGGAGCCCACCGGCCGCGCCCGGGCTCTGCTAGTCGAACTGTTCGCCCGCGGCGGCCATGCCGTGCCAGCGGCCACTGTGGCCGGCGCGCTCTGGCCGCACGGTGAAACCGGCTACGCTCTAGGCGCCCTTAACAACACGTTGTACCGCATGCGCCGCAAACCCGGCATGACCAAGCTAGTCACTTTGACCGATGGCCGGTTGACCCTGGACTCACGCCAGTGCGATATTGATCGGTGGATACTGGAAGCGGCGTTGGATACGGCCACCACCATCTTGGAACTGGGTGATCCGCAAGCCGACCACCAAGAGTTGGAACGATTACTTGCGCTGGCGGTCGCCGTCTATCGCGGACCACTGTTGGAACACGAGCAATCCGAGGCCGCGCGCAACGCGCGGCAACGCATCCGCCGCCGCCTGGCGCATGTTATGACCAGAGCCGAACATTGGTTAGCGCGTACCTACGCGGCGGCCACTGACTGGCTTGCCCGGCTGGTAGCAGTCGATCCGGTACCGGAGTTCATGACCGCCCGCGCCTAAATTGGACTTCAGCGATGGCCCTCAGCCCATAGATCACTTCAGTCCATAGATCACTTCAGTCCATAGATCATAGGAGGCCATAGACCATGGGCGGTCAACTGTCCAACGGCGGGCGGGCGGCGGGCGGCAGATCACCTGACAAGCCGCAAGCGAGCCGCGCTAAAGCTGTTTTGAACGGCCCGGCGCGGCTCGCCGCCGACAGCCCGAGGTTGCGTAATATCCGCAATGGCGTAGAGGAATTTCCGAACAACCAACGCAGGCCATCCATGGTGTATTGCGTGGCGAGGTTGTGGGTCTTGCGCCAGCGTTCATAACGCCGCAGGGCCGTTCTAGTGCCTATATCGCCACCGCTTGCAAACACTTCACCCAGAACATCAGCGAGCGCCGCCGCGTCCATCAGAGCTAGGTTCAAGCCCTGACCCGCCAATGGGTGAACGGTATGCGCGGCGTCCCCCATGAGCGCTACTCTGGTAGCCACGTAGTGCCGTGCACGCACTCTGAACAGCGGAAAACTGCCCCTTGAGCCGCTCCACACGACCTCACCACGCCGCCAAGCGAAAGCCTCGCCGACGGCTTGGGCAAACTCATCGCTGCCTAGCGCCAATAGTTCACCGGCGGATTGCGGTGTAGTGGTCCAAACAATGGACGCGTAATCGCCAGGCAATGGCAATACGGCGAGCGGACCCGATGGCATAAAACGCTGCCAGGCGGTGTTGGCATGACCATCGCTCATGCGCAAATTGGCGACCACCGCCACCTGTTCATAGCTGCGGGTCCAGGCCTCTATGCGGCAGTATTCGCGCACCACCGAACGGCCGCCGTCCGCCCCGATCAGCACCTGGCCTGAAATCCGTCCACCATCGGATAACCTCGCCAACACGCCATCGCTTTGGCAGTGGATCGAAGTCACTCGCACGCCGCGCATTACCGTTAAGTTGTCATGCGCCGCTCGCACCTGCTCCAGCGCGTGCATGAGATTGGCCGTCTCGACGATGTGGCCTAGACATGAAGTGGCCAGAGTCCCCGCGTCAAAGACGATCTCCCCAAAGCCCTGCGCGTCCCACACACGCATCGCTTCGAAGGCCGCTATGCGGGTCTTATCCAAATGCGGCCACACTCCGAGATGGGTGAGAAACTGTTGCGATGAGCGGTTAAGCGCAACCACACGCAGATCGAAACCGCTGGCCGGCAACGGGGCAAGCTCTCCGAGCGCATCAGCCAAGCAAACCGAGAGGCCTCTGGCGGCCAAAGCCAACGCCGCCGCCATGCCGCCAGGGCCGCCCCCGACGATCACAGCGTCATAAACACGAGATAAGCTCACCGGTGCAACAGACCCATGGCCGTGCGGGCAAGTTGCCGCTTGGCCAGGGGCAACAATTGCAGCGCCAGTAAGCCCCCTTGACGGGCGCCGGCTAGCGCCCCCCCTGCGGAACAAAATATCCCACCCAGCATATCCGTAGCCCACTGCATCCGCCAATGGTCGGCTGCGCGCCGGTGGCGGTAAGCTTGCAGCAAGGGGGCGCTGCCGCAGTCCACGCCCTCTTGCTGCCGCGCTTTACCGATGAGCGCGCACAACTCATCCACATCGCGCAATCCGAGATTGAGGCCTTGTCCGGCCACCGGGTGGAGTTGATGGGCCGCATTGCCGATCAATACCAGCTTTTCACCCACCACGCGCTCGGCACGCACGCTCTCAAGGTCGAATCTGGCCACCTCCGAACAGGGGGTAACACGGCCCATGGCCCGGCCAAATGCACCGCAGAGTTGGTCGGCGAATAGACCCTCATCAGCGCTTTGCAAACGTTCGGCCCGCTCGCTTCGCACACACCATACCAGGCCATACCGGCTATCCCCCATGGGCAGCAGTGCCAGTGGCCCGTGCCGGGTAAAGCGTTCGAACGCCCGTCTTGGAATAGGCTTTTGCGCCCACACGGTACAGGTCAACGCGGCTTGGTCGAAGCGGCGCACCCGGGTGGCTATACCCGCATCCTGGCGCAGTCTTGAACCGGACCCATCCGCGCCTACAGCCAATGCCGCGCGAATGAGTTGGCCGCGGCCATCAAGGGGGATGGTCACGCCATCAGGCCCACGCTGCATCGCTCCCAACCCGCCGCCTGCAATCCTGATCACCCGTGCCCCGGCCATCGCCAGCGCATCTAGCGCCGCATCACAGGCCGCCTGAATAGAAAGCGCGTCACTCACGTAGCCGAACGCATCTGTGCCCATCTCCTCGGCACTGAGGCGCACTTTGGCAAAGCAGCCTTTTTCAGACACTACGATCGTCGAAATAGGCTGCGCCCCCGGCGCCATGCGCTGCCACACGCCGAGCCGCTGCAATATGCGCTGCGAGCCCTTAGCAAGCGCGATGGGGCGCCGCTGCGCAGCACCAGAGACATGCCCACCCGGGACTTGCATCTCCGGGATTTGTCTACCTTGAACTGGCACATCCGCGGTTTGTCTGCCGGCCGCACCGCCAGCCAACACGACGGCCACTCCTCGCCTGGCCAGCCCTAGTGCCAGTGCCGAGCCGGTAATACCGCCGCCAACAATGACAACATCCACTACTGTTTCACTCATCCTTGCCATCACCAAACCATTACCGCCTAACCCGCTTCATCGTGATCTGAAGCCCCGCTCAGCGCTTCCACCGCGTTCACCGCCTTGGGCAACGCAGCGCTCAGCACTTCCCGGCCGTGGCGTGTGACCGCCACATCGTCTTCTATACGAACGGCGATACCACGCCAGCGCGGCGCCACCTGCGTGGCATCAGGCGGTATATAGACGCCCGGCTCCACCGTCGTCACCATACCGGGCTCGAACGCGCGCCACGCGCCTTCCACTTTGTAATCGCCCACGTCATGTACATCCAAGCCCAGCCAGTGACCGGTAGAAGGCATATAGAAATGCTGGTAATCGCTGCGCTCCCCGGCCGTGCGCGCGGGCCCGGGGATCACACCGAGATCGGCTAAGCCGGCGGCGATCACCGCCACCGCAGCACGGTGCGGTGCATTGCAGTCGTTACCTGGGCGGATAACGTCTATGGCGGCCTGCTGAGCGCTCAAAACCAACTCGTATATGGCCCGCTGGACCGGGGAAAAACGGCCATTGACCGGAAACGTACGAGTGACGTCGCCGGCGTAGAACTGGTATTCGGCACCGGCGTCCAGCAACACCAAATCACCGTCATTCAACAGTGCACCATTGTCGGTGTAGTGCATGACACAGCCGTTAACACCGCCTGCGACGATGCTGGGATAAGCCGCCCACCTACAGCCGTGGCGGGCGAATTCGTGTAGCACCTCGGCCTCTAGCTGGTACTCGTGCAGACCTGGCCGGCTGGCGGCCATGGCGCGTTTGTGACCGGCCACACTAGCGTCCACTGCATGCCGAATAGTGCGAAGCTCAGCCGCACTCTTATAAAGACGCATATCGTGCAAGATATGATCGAGCGCCACGATTTCGGCACTGCCCTGGGAGTAGCGGCCCCTTCGCTGGCGCCGCAACCGATTGGCCCAGTTCAGCACTCGATAGTCGAAATCGGCATATTTGCCTATCGGGTAATAAACCTTGGAGCGCCCCTCCATCAAGCCCGGCAGGATGTCGTCTAGATCGCTCACCGGAAAAGCGTCGTCGGCACCGAACTTGGATACAGCGTCCTCAAGCCCTACACACCGGCCCGTCCACAGGTCCCTACGCGAATCCCGCTCACGGCAAAACAACAGATACTCGCCCTGCTCCCTGCCAGGTATCATCACCGCAACCGCCTCGGACTCGGCAAAACCGGTCAGGTAGTAGAAATCACTATCGGGCCTAAAGGGGTACTCTACATCCCGGTTGCGCAGCATCACCGGGGCAGTAGGAACGATGACGATGCAGGTGTCATCCAAGCTCTCCACCACCCGGCGGCGGCGGCGTGCGTATTCTCTACGGTCGATCATCGGCTCTACGGTCGAACATCGGCGAAGACACGCAGGCCGCAGTGACCATGCCCCGCCTTCAGTGCAAAACCTTGGCGGTCGCCCGGGGACCTAGGGCATCGAGTTCTTCGCGTACGACGATGACTCCGATGCGCATGTATTCCACTAACTCCACATAGGCACGCTCCGCGGCCGAGTCTTCGTCCGGATCGAGTTCGATCCGGCTCATTTCGCGCAAATCGGTCAAGAACTCCACCGTATCCACGGAAAATATCGACTCGAAATCACCGATTCCGGCAAGCCCTAAGCCGGCCAGGAAACCGGCGCACCAAGCACCTAAGGCCTCGGTGCGATCGCCTAGCGGTTCGTCATCCCTAGGTAGCGCCGGCTGAAACGCCAGTTCCTCGGAATCCAGCGCTTTGGCCGTCGAATCGAACGCCGACTCAAGCACCACCAAACCGCGGGCGGCACTAGGCTCACCGATACGCTGACCCAGTGCCTCGGCCTGTACCAAGGCGATGCAGTGTTCACCGGGGCGGTATTCACCCGAGTGGTATTCACCCGAGTGGTATTCGCTGGGAATGCACGCTAGCGCACTCATCAAACCATGTACCTCCGCAGTGGGCAGTTCCGCGCCCGCTGCGGTCATTTCGCGGTCAAGAGACTCAAAATCGAGCATTGCCGTAACCATTGTCCACCGGGTGTTATTGAAAGTGGCAGGATCCTACCATTGACCGCACTAGACTGGTGGTTTTGGCAGGTCCCTGCGCCTCACTGCAAAAACCCATTAAAATCACGCCGAAGAACAACACTCGCCAGACATTTTGGTTGTTGACCCATGGCTACTACCGGTTCTATAGTCCGCATCCTTATACTTTGCTTCAATGTTCTCCATAAGTTATTGATATAGAAGGAAGCTTGACTCAGTTTTAAGAGGGTTCTGCCGACCTTATAAATTACCCAAAGATGCGTCTGCCCGCCTCTGCGGCCCCAGAGAAACAGCCCTTGTCTTTAAAGCCGGTGCCCTTAGTTCTTAAAGTCAGCGCCCTTGTTCTTAAAGTCAGCGATCGATGCCTTCACCGGATAGTTTTGCAAAAATATGCCCAAAGCCGCATTGACCAGTTTGGAATCTCGAGTGGAAGACCTCATCGCGCTTTGCGACGAGTTGCAAGCGGAAAATGCCGCCCTGCGCACACAACAGAGCAATCTGATGGCCGAGCGGGCATCGCTCATAGAGAAATCCGAACTGGCTAGAACCCGGGTAGAAGCGATGATCGCGCGCTTAAAAGCGATGGAGGTAAGTCCATGAGCGAACCGATCCCGGTCACCATCAACATCCTGGACAAGGAATATGTCGTTTCCTGCCCGGCTGGCGAAGAGGAATCCTTGAAAGAATCGGCGCAGGTACTGGGCAAACGCATGTCGGCAGCGCGCGAGAATGGTAAAACTCTAGGGACCGAGCGGATCGCCGTAGTCACGGCACTCAACGTGGTCCACGAGCATCTCACCCTCAGCCGCGAGCACGAACAAGAGACCCAGGCACTCAACGATGGACTGACACGCCTAAAAGCGAGGATAGACTCCTCCCTGAATCGACAGATCGAGTGAATAGAGCGTAGACTGTGCAGCGCGCCTTCTGGGGTGTTCGTTGTCAGGATTCGGCACTCTTGAACCTTTCTCGTGATCCCTGGATACCGGCATTTGAAGCTGTTGTGCAAAACCGCCTGGGTTAGCGGGAAGCCTGAGGCTTTAAACTGGTTTCCGACTTGGACCTTTCGGTTCAAGCACTCGACCTGATAACGGCATTTCCGGTCGGCGCCTATGCTCATCCGCTCGCAACTACGTCAACACATGCGCCGAAAGCGCCGCGCGCTACCCCGGCGCGAACGCCGCGAGGCCGCCCGGCGCGTGGCTGTTATAGCGGCTACCCAATTGGTGCGCCGGCGTTTTAAAACCTTCGCCTGTTTTCTATCGGCCGATGGCGAGATCGACACCTATCCTCTCATGGCTATGCTGGGTAAACACGGCTGCACCGTGTGGCTGCCCTGTCTGGGCAGACCCCCCTTGCCATTCAACACTCGGCGGTCCAACACCTTGCGGTTCAAGCAATGGCGAGCAGGTATCCCGCTCCGGCGCGGCGCCTTCGGCATTATGGAGCCGGCCACGGGGCCGCGCACGGAACGTGCCGTTAAAACGCTAGACGTTATCTTCACGCCGCTAGTCGCGTACGACAGCGACGGCAACCGTCTAGGTATGGGAGGTGGCTACTATGATCGGACATTCGCCTTCCGCCGCTTTCGCCGCTACTGGCGCAAGCCCTTATTGGTGGGGCTTGCTTTCAGTGCGCAAGAGGTTGCACAGCTACGCAATGAACCTTGGGATGTGCCGCTGGACGCGGTGCTAACGCAAAAAGGTTACCGGCTCTTCAAAGCGCGGCGTGGCCGGTGCGGCGACAACACTTAGGGCGATACGATACTTTAACAGGAGCAATCCATGAATTACTGGCTGATGAAGAGCGAACCATCGGAATTCAGCATTGATGACTTAGCGCAGCGCCCGAATCAACGCGAACCCTGGGACGGCGTGCGTAACTACCAAGCCCGTAACATGATGCGCGATGAGATGTGCATCGGTGATCAGGTGTTCTTCTATCACTCCAACTGCGAGATACCCGGTATCGTCGGTATCGCCGAGGTAGCAAGCGAGGCCTATCCTGATGCCACCGCTTTTGATGCCGAAGACAAGCACTACGATCCCAAAAGCGACCCGGATAATCCGCGCTGGTTTCTCGTTGAGGTGCGCTTCGTGCGTAAGCTATCTCGTACTCTCTCCTTAAAAGAGCTAAAAGAGCATGTGGGTTTGAAGGATCTGGCACTGGTACGCAAGGGCAACCGCTTATCCGTCATGCCTGTGGGCAAAGCCGAGTGGCAAGCGATCTGTTCCATGGAGTAGGGGTGCCATGGAGTGATAGCCCATAGAGCTGCTGACAACCTCAACTCAAAAAGAGTCTATAAGCCGCGTTGTCCGTCTCCCGCTCCGAGCGGTAGCCGATGTTGGCCAGGAATTGCGCGAATGCCTCCCCGTCCGTATCCGGGACTTGGACACCAACCAAAACCCGGCCATAAGCAGCACCGTGATTGCGGTAATGAAACAGCGAAATATTCCACCGCGCGCCCACGTGGGTCAGGAACCGCAGCAAAGCGCCGGGTCTTTCCGGGAACTCGAAGCGGTACAGTTTCTCGTCGGTCACCTGCGCAGCGTGGCCGCCTACCATATGCCGCACATGCAATTTCGCCAACTCATTATCCGTCATATCCAGCACCCTATAGCCTTGCTCGCGCAAGCTAGCGATGAGCGCGTCCTTGTCGCCCACACCATCGCGCAACTCCAGGCCGACGAATACCTGGGCATCTTGCGCATCCGCATAGCGGTAATTGAACTCCGTGATCTGACGGTGGCCTATGGCATGGCAAAAGCGCCGAAAACTGCCCTTGCGTTCAGGTATGGTGACAGCCAGCAGACCCTCGCGTTGCTCGCCGATTTCAGCCCGCTCGGCAATGTGGCGTAGCCGGTCGAAGTTGACGTTAGCACCGCTGTCGATGGCCACCAGCGTATCACCGCGCCGGTTGTTCTCGGCCACATAACGCTTGAGTCCCGCCGTAGCCACCGCGCCCGCCGGCTCCGCGATCGAGCGGGTATCCTCGTAGATATCTTTAATCGCCGCGCAGATCTCATCGGTCGAGACCAAAATCACCTCATCCACGCACTGCCGGGCGATCTCGAATGGCGCGTCGCCAATGCGCGCCACCGCCACCCCGTCGGCGAATATCCCCACCTGAGTCAGGGTCACCGGCGCCTGCGCCTGCAAGGCGCTGGCCAGCGTGGGCGCATCTCGCGGTTCAACCCCAATCACCCGGATCTGCGGCCAAAGCGATTTGATGTAGGCACTAACACCGGCGATGAGCCCACCGCCACCGACCGGCACGAACACGGCGTCCAAGGCATCAGTGTGTTGGCGCAAAATTTCCATGCCCACTGTTCCTTGCCCGGCGATCACCATGGGATCATCGAACGGGGGCACATACACGCAACCGGTCCGTTCGACCATGGTTTCCATATGCTGGCGGGCCTCGTCGAACGAACTGCCGTATAAAATCACCTCCGCGCCAAACCGCCGCACAGCGTCCACCTTGATCGGCGGCGTGGTCTTCGGCATGACGATGGTCGTGGCGATGCCGAGGTGGCGTCCCGAGTAGGCCACACCCTGAGCATGGTTACCGGCGGACGCGGCGATCACGCCGCGCCCCCGTTCCTCACTAGTGAGGCTCACCAGACGGTTATAGGCTCCGCGGATTTTGAAGGAGAACACCGGCTGCAAGTCTTCCCGTTTCAGCAACACCCGGTTGGCTAGGCGGGCGCACAGATTGGGGGCATCGTGCAGCGGCGTCTGTGTTGCGACATCGTAAACGCGCGCTTTGAGTATCCGATCGACGTATTGGCGAGACATAAGCGAGTAAGAGCAATAGGAGCGAAATAATAGTGGGGAATTTTCCGATAACTGTATATAATTCCGGTGACCGCTAGCCCGGGACACCACATCCGTGACTCAGGACTACAGAAAACGCGCCGCCGCGAGAGCGGCTCTTGGTTATATAGAAGACGACATGGTTGTCGGCGTAGGCACCGGCAGCACCAGCAACTTCTTCATCGACGCCCTCGCCGGCAGCAAACACCGGCTCAAAGCCACCGTGGCCAGCTCCGATGCGACGGCCACACGTCTCAGGGAACTAGGCATTGCGGTGCATAGTTTAAACGCCGTCGATGCTGTTGATCTCTATGTAGACAGCGCTGATGAGGCCACCACCGACCGGTGTCTTATCAAGGGTGGCGGCGGCGCTCTTACGCGGGAGAAAATCGTCGCTGCCGTGGCCGAAACTTTTATCTGTATCGTCGATGACAGCAAAATCGTATCGCGCCTAGGTGAGTTCCCCCTGCCGGTGGAGGTTATCCCCATGGCTAGAGGTCATGTCGCCAGGACCTTGCTAAAAGCGGGTGGCAATCCGTTCTGGCGGGAGGACTTCGTCACCGACAACGGCAATCAAATACTCGATGTGTACAATCTGGACATCGTACAGCCAATAGCATTGGAGCACGACATCAACCAGATAGCCGGGGTGGTGGCCAACGGTCTATTCGCTGCACGCCCTGCCGATGTGTTGCTGGTAGGTGACGAGGAAGGCGTACAGCGCATCAGCAGCAGCGAACCAGACAGCGAAAACTCCGGCAAAGAAGGCCATCGCAAGTGGTGAGCGATGATCCGCGCAAACTGGTGCGTAAAGGGCGCGGCGCCTTGTCCAATGCCGCCGGCCGCTTCGAAATGGAACAGCGCTCTTTGGAGGACGACGGCTGGGGTTCATTGGAACTGGCACCCGCAAAAATTCACACCACCCTCACCAGGCACAAAGCCCGGCGCGTTATCTCGCGCAACGCATCGCCCGATGTGCCCTTCTCCCAATCGATCAACCCCTATCAGGGCTGCGAGCATGGCTGCATCTACTGTTTCGCCCGCCCCACCCACGCATTTTTAGGTTTATCGCCGGGCTTGGATTTCGAAACCAAACTGTTCTTCAAACCGGACGCGGCCAGTATCCTTGAACAGGAATTGGCTCATCCGCACTACTGCGCATCTACCATTGCGCTCGGCGCCAATACCGATCCGTATCAACCGGCCGAGCGCCGCGCACGTATCACCCGTCAGCTTCTAGAAGTGTTATCGCAGTGCCATCACCCGGTTGCCATCGTCACCAAATCCGCGTTAGTGGAGCGGGACGTAGACCTACTAGCGCCCATGGCGGAGCGCGGACTCGCATCCGTGTGCCTCTCGGTCACCACGCTAGATACGGATCTGGCGCGTCGCATGGAGCCGCGTGCCAACTCGCCCGAACGCCGGCTGCGTGCCATCGAAACCCTCAGCGCCCATGGCATTCCAACATCGGCCCTAGCCGCGCCCGTCATCCCGGCTTTGAACGACGAAGAGCTCGAGCGCATTTTAGCGGCGGTACACACCGCTGGAGCCCTGGATGCTCATTACGTCACCTTGCGCCTGCCCTTGGAACTTAACAGTCTGTTCCAACAGTGGCTCGAAGAGCACTACCCCAATCGTGCAAAACATGTGATGGCCAGAGTGCATGATCTTCATCACGGCCGCGCTTACCGGGCGGATTTCGGCACCCGCATGACCGGCACCGGCATCTTCGCCAGCCTCATCGCCCGCCGCTTTCACGTGGCCAAGAAAAAGCTCGGCTTTGCCGGCGTGGCATCGCTCGATTGCTCATTATTCCAACCACCACGCCGCCAACGGCCACAACTAGAGCTGTTCTGAGCAGCGCGCTTACTCGGGCGCAAAAGCAGCGCCGTCGAAACGCTCGCGGGTGGCGATCGCCGCAACCGGCTTGCGCGTGAGCCGGGTGAGTTGTTTGACCGGCCGGCCTAGCGGCACCACCGCAGCAACGGCGAAATGCTCAGGAATACCCAGCAGAGATTGGACTTTAGGTTCCTCGGCCGCCGCCAGCGTTGTAATGGTGCCGCCAAACCCCGCCTGGCGGGCGCCTAACAGAACGTTCCACACGAAAGGATAAATAGAAGCACCACTTATCACGCCAATGCGGCTCAGGTATTGATCCATCGAGGCCACCACACACAAGTCCACCACGAATACCAACACCACCGGAGCGTGTCGAAACGAGTCGATCAGCCTAGCTGGCGCCCGCGTTGCCTCGATCTGCTGCTCGGACACCGCCGTTGGATTCACCGCATTCCACGGGTTCTCTCCCGCTTCAATCTGCGCCATGTAGCGCTTGGCCGCCGGTTCTGCCAACCGTGCCAAGGCCTCTTTGGTGTCCGCTTCGCGTACCACGATGACCCGATTACCCTGACGGTTACCCCCGCTTGGCGCGAACCGCGCATTATCCAAGATCTGGTACAAAACGCTGTCCGGCAAATCCTCGGCGGTGTAGTCACGGGCAGAAAAAGTGGTGCGCATCACATCGTCAAGGTTCATCGCTAGTTGTCCAGCTCAGTACTCCAGCGATAACCATATCAGGGCGCACCGGTTAAAGGGAACACTGCAACTAAGCCGGCGGCGCAATATCGCCAACCGGGCAATCGCCACGGCGGCGAATAGCAGCGACGTTTATTTACCGTGCGCCGGCGCTACGCCCTATGCATGTCTCACTACCATCAAACGCACAGCCGCCAAACGCATAACCGCATTCGTGCATGAGAGTCAACGAGTGGCCCATTCAGCCAGTTCACCCATGAGTATAATACGTCGCCCCATAGCCTAGACCAGCACCCCATGGCACTCAACGCGATCAAAGTCTGGTTCCAGGAGCATTTCTCCAATCCGCAAGTTTTCACCCTTGCGCTGTTGCTCATAGTCTTCTTCGCCATAGTGATCAACTTCGGCGAGATGCTGACGCCGGTGCTAGCCGCCGTAGTTATCGCCTACTTGCTGGAGGGCGTGGTGCAACGCTTGCAGTTGATGCGCTTCCCCAGGCTGCCGGCCGTGTTCATCGTATTCAGCGCATTTTTGATCTTCGTCATTTTCGTCATCGTCGGCCTGCTGCCACTCATCTCCAGACAAGCCACCGATCTCATCGGCCAAGTCCCTGCCATGATCGGGCTATTTCAAGGTCTGTTGCTGCAATTGCCGGAGCGCTATCCGGCCGTATTCACCGCAGAACAGGTACGGGAAATCATCGATGTGCTGCGCGCCGAGATCACCATACTCGGACGGCAGGTGGTATCCATATCCATGTCATCCGTGGCCGGATTTATCACCCTCACCGTCTATGCCGTGCTACTGCCCATGCTGGTGTTCTTCTTCATGAAGGACAAAGACCGCATTATGCAATGGGCGCGAGAGTTGTTACCGAGGGACGTACATCTGACGCACACCATATGGCGCGAACTGGACAATCAGATCGGCAACTACGTGCGTGGTAAATTCTGGGAGGTACTCATCCTCTGGTGGGCGTGCTTCGTCACGTTCGCCGTTCTAGGACTCAACTACGCCCTGCTGCTGGCGGTACTGGTCGGTCTGTCCGTACTCATCCCTTTCATCGGCGCCGCGGTGGTCACTTTTCCGGTGGCGCTGGTGGCCTATATCCAGTGGGGGTTTACTTCCGACTTTGCCATTTTGCTGGCCGCCTACCTCATCATCCAAGCGCTGGACGGCAACGTTTTAGTTCCGCTGCTGTTCTCCGAGGTGGTCAATTTGCACCCGGTCGCCATCATCGTAGCGGTGCTGATGTTCGGTGGGCTGTGGGGATTTTGGGGGGTGTTTTTCGCCATCCCGCTAGCCACCTTGGTGCAAGCGGTGATGAGCGCTTGGCCTAAGTTGCACACCGAACCCATCAGCACGGAAGAAATGCCTCAAGATGACTGTCCTTAAACTGCCAACGCGGCGTGATCTGCGCGAGGCGGCGAGCCGCATCGCGCCCTATGCACACCGCACGCCGCACATGAGTTCGCGCGCTATAGATGCGCTGGTAGGGGCTGAGATCGTATTCAAATGCGAGAATTTGCAAAGAGCCGGCGCGTTCAAGTTCCGCGGCGCGTGCAACGCGGTGCTCTCGCTAGACGAAGCCAGTGCAACCCGCGGCGTCATCACCCACTCATCGGGCAACCACGCCGGCGCGCTGGCCTTGGCGGCACAGATCCGCGGCATCGAAGCGTGCATCGTCATGCCGGAGGATGCCTCCAGGGTGAAAATCGCCGCGGTCAGAGCTTATGGCGCCCGGATCGAATTCTGTGCGTCCACGCAAGCAGCCCGGGAGGCCACCGTCGCCCGGCTCCAGCAAGAACACCCGCGCACGCTAGTGCACCCCTACGACGATCCGCGTGTCATTGCCGGTCAAGGCACCGCCGCCCTGGAGTTACTCCAGGAATTCAGTGATCTGGATATACTGATCGCACCAGTGGGCGGCGGCGGCTTACTGGCAGGTACGGCCTTGGCAGCGGGCACGGCACCGGCCACCGCGGTTTACGGCGCGGAACCGCTAGCGGCAGACGATGCTAAGCGGTCCTTGGCCGCAGGGCACATCATTGCGGTTGACCGGCCCACTACCATCGCCGATGGTCTCAGGACATGCGTGGGCGAGCACAATTTCGCCATCATGCGCCAGCACGTGCGGGACATACTCACCGTTTCGGAAGCCGCCATAGTAGCCGCCATGCGGCTTATCTGGGAGCGCATGAAACTGGTGGTGGAGCCATCCGGTGCCGTGCCTCTAGCAGCACTGCTGGAGCACGGCCCCCCGCCAGGCGCCAAGCGTATAGGCGCCATCCTATCGGGGGGCAATATCGATCTAAATTCACTGCCGTGGAGCGCCGCCGATGAAGCGTAGCCATATCTCGAGTAGCCATATCTCAAATGGCCATATCTCAAATAGCATTGCCGCTGCCCTGGCCACCGCTTTGGCCGCTGGCAGCGCACCTGCCCAACAAAGCGATCGCTGGATAACGGAAAGAGCCGCACTCAACAGCAGCGGTCACGTTGAAGCCGTCGCCGTGGTGGCGGCTGTGAATGGCGATGCGCTGCGCGTATACCAAGATGCCCGCGGTACGTTGCACTTGAGTTTACGCCTGCGCAATGGCTTGGAACGTCTCTCCACAAGCCTTTGTCCCACAGTGCAAGTGGACGATGACGCCCCCATCACCCAGATACCGGGACAGCTATGCGCCACCGATCCACGCGGTGCACGGCTGACGCTAGGAGAGATAGAGGACGGCACCATCAAATCGCCGTTGTTATTACGGTTGATGAACGGCACCACCATCACCGCCCGCTTCAAATTGAATGCTTGGGGCTACCGCTCCTCGGTTTTCACGCTCACGGGCTCCAAACAGGCTTTGTTCAATGTCATCGGCCCGGATGTCATCACGGATGGTATCTGAGCGTTTCTTGCTCCTTGGTTTATGTTCGGAGCTTATGTTCGGCCCTCATCCTCACTGACGCGCCGGTAAGGTGCCTCGTTGCGTGGCACATTGGCACACTCCATGAAAATACGTCTATCGCAGCGGGCGCAAATGCGGCGATCCAGCCGGGAGAACACTTCGATTATGGACTCGCTCTTGGTCTCGAATAAATTCTGCTCCCCGATCTCATCCAGATAACCGCCCTCGGACAGAGTCTGACGTACCTGGGGTTTGACCGCATGCAAATAGAGAGCACCGCCCATATCCTTACGGTTGCGCGCCTCGCGGGCTAGTAGTTCCGCCCCCGCCACATCAATGAAGCCTATAGAGCGCGCCAGGATCAGCAGGTGTTTTTGCTGCGGATGTCTGTTAGCAATGACCCGCAACCGTTCGGCCACAAAATTAACCGCGCCGAAAAACAATGAACCATCGACCCGTACCATCTTGAATTGCGGACACTCAACCAAATGTGCGCCGGTGTTGAAACGGTGTTTAGGCAGAGCAGGATCGGGCGCCCGCACCAGAACCTGAGGATGCGAGGCCTGCGAGAGGTATATCACCAAAGAGAGCAATACACCCAGCATGATGGCGAACTCGAGTTCCAAAAGCAGGGTCGCGGCGAAGGTTGCTACCAATACCATAGACTCCGACCGGCTGGTCATCATGATTTTGCGAATGTGATGAAAATCGATAATGCCCCACGCCACCAGGAACAGCACCGAAGCCATCCCGGCATTCGGCAAATACTTGAACAGTGGCGCCACCAGCACCACGATGGCCATCAAAAACACGCCCGCCAATATGGCAGCTAGCGGCGTTCTAGCTCCAGCCTGATAATTAACCCCGCTGCGGTTGAAGGATCCCGTGGCCACATAGGCAGAAAAAAAAGCCCCCACTAAATTGGATAAACCCTGACCGATAAACTCCTGATTACCGTTGATAAGCTGACCGGAGCGGGCGGCCAAGGAGCGGGAGATGGACACCGCCTCGGTCAGTGCGAACAGACTGACTGCGACGACCGCCGGCGCCAACTGCTTGACCGTATCGAAACTCAAATCGGGGGCCGACAGCGGTGGCAGCGCCGCCGGAATCGATCCCACTACCGCCAGTTCCACGCCGCCCACCACCGCCAGCACCGTGGCGAGCCCGCTGCCCACCACCAGCGCGGTAATCATATATGGGATCTTCGGCAGCCAACGCTTGCCCAAAATGCCGGCGGCGAGGGTAACCACGCCGACCACAGCGGACGCCCAGCTGGCGTCTTCAAGATTGTAAGCGATGGCAAAAAGGGTTTCGTGAAAATGCAAACCGCGAGGAATATCCAAGCCGAAAAAATGGCGCAGCTGATGGGCGATGATGAGAATGGCCGCACCAGCGGTGAATCCGACGATGACGGAATGGGAGATGAAATTGACCAGCACGCCTAAGCGGGCAAGTCCCATGATGAGTTGCAAAACGCCAACTAAGAATGTCAGCGTCAAAGCATAACGTACAAAGTCCGCCGAGCCCGGCTCAGCAAGCGCGCTCAGCGAGGAGAACAGGACGATGGACGCCGCCGTTGTAGGTCCCGAAACCAGATGATGCGAAGAGCCGAATAAGGCGGCGATGATCGCTGGCACCATCGCCGCGTACAGTCCATACTCGGGTGGCATGCCGGCAATAGTGGCGAAAGCGACGCCTTGCGGCAGCACGACGATGGCGCCGGTGATACCGGCCATGAGATCCGCGCGTGCAACACCCGTGTGGCGTAACTCCGGCCACCACAAAAGGAATGGAAACAATTTCACTGGTTGCTAGACATACCGGCTAATAGGACATAGCGGTGACCGGACTTTGATAAAAACAAAAAACGCACGAGGAGGTCATCCACTCTTCCCGCCATCCCCTCTCATGCACTGTAGCACGTCGAACGGTGGTGAACGTTAACGGTGTGTCGGATGTAGACGGCGTGGGTATAGTGGTGCGCGGCAAGTCCATGGCCATACCTAGCCGCCAGTTCATGCTAGGCAACCGTAGATACGCGAAACACCCTAAACAAGGCCGGTTAGACGCCCAAGAATCTCGCCTCAAAGCAGCCACAGTAAAGCGGCATAACGCAATCCTTTGCCCAACGTGATGTAGGAAAAAGCGATCGGCCATGGGATCCTGAGCCAGCCGGCGGCCACGCACAGCGGATCGCCTAATAGTGGCACCCAAGACAGCAGCAAAGCAGGCGCCCCCACGCGCTTGATATAAGCAATAGCTCGTTGACGGCGCGCATCCTGTAGCGCATCCACCGGCAAACACCGTCCCAGCAACCACGAAGTCATACCTCCCAGAGCGTTACCGAGGGTGGCCACCGCAAGCAACACGGCATCCGGCCAGTCCGATTTGATATCCAACGTCAACAAAAGCGCTTCAGAGCCACCCGGCAGTAAAGTAGCCGCCAAAAATGCGGCAACGAAAAGACCGCCTAGCTCCGCCCAGCTACTCACCTACGACTTAAGCTCACTTATAACCTGACACTCACTAGGGCACCTCTAACAATGCACTTTTTCCGCGATTGCGGCGTCAGCGCCGTGCTCCAATCCTCAGGTATCACCTAGACACTGCGGTTGTGCGCGCGGTGCTTCCTTGCACTCACGAAACAATGACTATTCTTAGAGGCGCCCACTATGTTGTCCGTGCTTTTTCTTGCGCCAGACAAGCCAGCCAACGATTGCCCCGGCCGCCCAAACAACCGGCCAGTCGGCAACTACCGCATAAGGTGTCATTCCTGTCCTCGGCACGGCTTCCCCGCGCACCACATGGGTCGCAAACTGCGGCGAGCGGGCGATGATCCGGCCATCGGGCGCAATGATGGCCGAAATCCCTGTATTGGTGGCACGCAACATGTAGCGTCCTGTTTCAAGCGCCCGCATGCGCCCGATCTGTAGATGCTGAAAAGGGGCCAAAGTATCGCCAAACCAGGCATCGTTGCTGACGTTGACCAAAACGGTAGCCTCGGGCAAGGCCTGCAAGATCTCCGCGCCGAAAGCCGCTTCGTAGCAGATTGACAAACCTAGCCGTAGCGAGCCGTGGGCCAATAACGGTTGCGGCCCGGACCAGCGAGAGAACGAAGGCGCTGGTACCCCCAGCATACGCACTATGGGCCCGGTCAACCAAGCCAAAGGCAAGTACTCACCGAACGGCACCAGATGCTGCTTGTGGTAAACCCCATCCATCAGCCCCAGGCCGAGCATGGAATTAAAGTAGTGCTTACCGGAGGGATCGCGAAACGGAGCGCCCACCAACACACTCATACGCTGATCTTGCGCGAAGCGGTCCAACTCATCGAGGTAAGGCCGGACGTCATTCGCCAACATGGGCACTGCTGTTTCCGGCCATACGATCAACTGTGCATCCGCATGTTGCTCCGTCAACGCTCGATAACGGTGTAAAGTAGGGCCGCGGTTTTGCGGCAACCACTTGATATTCTGGGAATAATTACCCTGCACCAAAGCGGCTTTGAAAGGTTCACCAGCAACCCGAGTCCATTCAATCGTCCGAAGGAGCGGCACCGATAACCAAACCGCCGCCAAGACCACCGCGAGCATCACCGGGCGCGGCCCTCTGAGCACCAGCAAAGCGAGAGCGCCGCCAGTGGCTGCCACCAGCCAACCCACACCATAGGCACCGGTAATAGGTGCAAGCCCCGCCGCTGGACCGTCCACTTGAGAAATACCGAACTGAAGCCAAGTAAAACCGGTCAAGAACCAGCCCCTCAACCACTCGATCAAGATCCAAAGCGCCGGCGCTAAACCAAGGCTCCACGCCCAACGTCCCATACGCCCGCGCAGATATTGACAGAGCCATGCCCAAAGAGCTGGAAACAGTGCGAGGAATAGAACAAAAGCGGCGGACAAGACCCACACCACCGGCCCATGGACATGATTGTATTGAAAGCTCTCGGCGATCCAGCTTACCCCGGTACCGAACATGCCAGCGCCAAAAACGAAGCCTATTCCAGCCGCTGTCCAGCTACTGCTGCCGTATACACATACGAGGAGAACGGCAAACGCAACCGGTGCCACCGGCCACCATGCAAGAGGCGCAAAAGCTGATGGCAAGCAAGCGCCAGCACCCAAAGCCGCTGCAAAACGCAGGGCTTTAGGTATTTGAAAAAAAAATCTTTCTACTTCAGACACGGCGCATGCGCAACACGTGCACGCGCCGCTTGTCAGCCCGCAAAATCTCGAACTCGAAGCCGCCGAGTCGGGTGATTTCACCGCGCCCCGGTAAATGCCCCAGCGACTTGACCACCAAACCGCCGATAGTGGCGAATTCCTCGTCGCTGTAGTCGGTAGCGAAAAATTCGTTGAAGTCTTCTATAGGCGTCAACGCCTTGACCAAGAACTCTCCGTCTTTACGTTCCTTGATGTAACGCTCCTCTTCCACATCGTGCTCGTCGTCGATCTCGCCGACGATCTGCTCCAACACGTCTTCAATGGTCACCAACCCAGCCACGCCACCGTATTCATCCACCACGATGGCCATGTGGTTGCGGCTGGCGCGAAATTCCCGCAGCAACACGTTCAAACGTTTCGCTTCCGGCACGAACACAGCCGGGCGCATGGCGTCCTTGATGTTGAACCTGCCCGCCTCCTGGACAGCGAAATGGGCCAGCAGATCTTTGGCCAGCAAGATGCCCTCCACATCATCCCGATCGGCACCGATAACGGGGAAGCGCGAATGACCGGAATTGATAACCGAGTCTATAAACGCTTCGGGCTCGGCCTCACTATCCACCGTCACCATCTGGGTACGCGGCACCATGATGTCGCGCACTTGCAGATCAGCCACCGCCAACGCACCCTCGATCATATACAGCACGTCGGCATCGACCAGGTTGCGGTCTTCCGCATCGCGCAACATGTCGATGAGTTCGTCCCTGCTCTTGGGTTCGGCGGACAACACCGCGCTCAGGACTCTATCCAACCAAGTGCGCGAGTGACTCCCGCCTTCGGATCGGTCTTCGTTCATCGCGTATAGGGGTCAGGGAATCCCAGTGCTGCCAAGATATCGCACTCCAAACACTCCATCTGTTCTGCTTCCTGCTCATCTTGGTGGTCGAATCCAAGCAAGTGCAGCGTGCCATGGACGACGAGGTGTGCATAGTGTGATAAGAGATTTTTTTCCTGCGCCGAAGCCTCGCGTTCAACGACGGGTGCGCAGATCACAATATCGCCGAGCAGACCGGTTGCGGCATAATCCGGCACCTCGGCAGGGAACGACAACACGTTGGTCGCCTTATCTTTACCGGCATAGGTAGCGTTAAGCCTGCGCCCCTCCGCTTCAGTGGTGAAGCGGACCGTTACCTCCAGGCCGTGGCACACCCTCCAGTCCCCTACCCTGGCGGGACCCACCATAGCGTAGACCGCCACAACCCAGGCGGCGACATCATCCTCGACCGGCAACTCATGACCCGAAGCGCAATATTGGACGAACACTTGCCAGCCGTCAGCCCTTCGCATCGTAGCTAGCCATGCTCCTCACCATCGCGGCGCAAGCGTGTTTCATGCGCCTCATAAGCTTCGAGGATGCGGGCGACCAGACGGTGGCGCACCACATCGCGCGGCTCAAAAAAAGTAAAGCTGATCTCCTTCACATCGCGCAGCACATGGATAACTTGGCGCAGACCGGACATCTGTCCCCGCGGCAGATCGACCTGCGTGATATCGCCCGTCACCACTGCCTTGGACCCAAAACCCATACGGGTCAGGAACATCTTCATCTGCTCGACCGTAGTGTTTTGCGCCTCATCCAGGATGATGAAAGACTCGTTCAACGTACGCCCGCGCATATAAGCCAGTGGCGCCACCTCGATGACGTTGCGCTCTATCAGCCGGCCCACCCGTTCGAACCCAAGCATCTCGTAGAGCGCATCATAGAGCGGGCGCAGGTAAGGATCGACCTTCTGTGCCAGATCCCCGGGCAAAAAACCGAGACGCTCTCCGGCCTCCACTGCCGGGCGTACCAAGACCACGCGGCGGATGCGATCCGCCTCCAACGCCTCCACTGCACGGGCCACCGCCAGATAGGTCTTACCGGTACCAGCAGGGCCTACCCCGAAATTGATATCGTGCTCGGCAATGCGCGAGAGATACCTGGCCTGATTCGCGCCTTGGGCGCGGATAAGTCCCCGGCGGATCTTCACCGCCGTATCGTCAGGCTCGTGGCCGGCTGATTCCTCGGCGCCGGACTGACGTAAAAATAAATGTACCCGCTCAGCATCCAGTGCTTGCGTCCGGGTCTGCGCATAGAGCCGCGTCAACACCCGCTCGGCAGTACGCACGGCATGGCGCTCGCCTTGCAAGATAAAGTCGGCACCGCGGTTGCTGATCTGCACGGTCAAGCGCCGCTCGATCTCGCGCAGGTGAGAGTCCATCGGCCCGCATAAGTTAGCGAGCCGCTCATTGTCGCTTGGCGAAAGCTGTAGATCGCGCACTTCCTGTGCGGGTTCGATAGGGGCATTCACAAGATTGGTTGAAACCGTTTTGACGGCGCAGGGACTTCAAGCCTCGAGCCGGCTCGGGCCTGCGAAGCGTCCGCGCAGGGAATTGGCGAAGGCGGCAGTTATAGTCACGTCTACGAACTGCCCGATGCAAGTGCTAGGCCCAGGGAAATTCACCACCCGGTTGTTTTCAGTGCGCCCGGCCAACTCATCGGCATCGCGCCGCGCCCGTCCGTGCACCAAAATGCGCTGCCTAGTGCCCACCATCGCCTCGCTGAACGCCTTGGCTTGCGCCGCCAGCAGCGCTTGCAACTGCGCTAAACGGGCTTTCTTGACCGCCATCAGTACGTTGTCGGCCAGCTCGCTAGCGGGTGTTCCCGGCCGCTGGCTATAGATGAAACTGAAAGAGTGATCGAAGTTCAACTCGCGAACCAAAGCCAATGTTGCAGCGAAATCCGCCTGCGTCTCACCGGGAAAGCCAACGATGAAATCCGATGACAAAAACAGATCGGGACGGGCCTTGCGCAACGCCCCGACGATAGCGCGGTAGTGCGCCACACTGTGATTGCGCTTCATCAACCCGAGCAACCGATCCGAACCCGTTTGCACCGGTAGATGCAAATGGCCCACCAGTTGCGGCACTCGCGCGTGGGCCTCGATGAGCGATGCGTTCACTTCCAACGGATGCGACGTGGTGTAGCGGATCCTGCCGATGCCCTCAATGGCGGCGGCGTAAGTGATGAGCTGCCCTAGATCCGCTTCGCTACCGTCATCGCGCCGGCCCCGGTACGCATTGACGTTCTGACCTAGAAACGTCACCTCGCGCACACCCTGCTCCGCCAAACCAGCCACTTCTAGCAGGACATCTTCGAAGCCACGGGAAAATTCTTCTCCGCGGGTGTAGGGCACCACACAAAAAGTACAATATTTAGAGCACCCCTCCATCACCGAAACAAAAGCACATGGACCCTCAGCGCGCGCCGGCGGCAAGCGGTCGAACTTCTCCACTTCCGGAAAAGACACATCGACTTGCGGGCCACTGGTCGCCTCGACCTCATTCAACATCTGCGGTACCCGTTGCAGGGTCTGTGGACCATAGACGAGATCCACATACGGCGCCCGACCGCGAATAGCCGCCCCCTCCTGGCTAGCCACGCAGCCTCCCACACCGATGACCACACCGGGTTTTCGCTCCTTCAACTCGCGCCACCGGCCGAGTTGGGAAAACACTTTCTCCTGCGCCTTCTCCCGCACCGAGCAAGTATTGACCAGGAGCACATCCGCCTCTTCAGGGTTATCCGTAGTCTCCAGCCCGTGACTATCAGCCAACAACTCGGCGGTCTTGGCCGAGTCGTATTCATTCATCTGACAACCAAAGGTCTTGATATAGAGTTTGCGCGCCATACGAGCCGCCCGGCAGGGATTGGAAACAAAAAAGGGGCGGCGATCCTTACACGTTCCCCGCCCCCACGCTACCTGTTAGCTCGAATAACCATGACTGCGGCCAGCCAGCTTGCCAATCGTTAACCCCGCAGTACTAGCTCTCCGCCAGATTAGCTTCCGGGACTTGCGCTAATCCGGTGCAAAGCTAAATCCGCACCCTCGTACTCCTGTTCCTCGGTAAGACGGATCCCCACTAGGGCTTTGATAACACCATAGATCAGGGCGCCGCCCACCACGGCGATGAGCACGCCGAGGATGCTGCCGGCCAACTGGGCCATGAATGTCACCCCGCCCATGCCGCCTAGCGCTTCCAGGCCGAAGATGCCGCAGGCGATCCCCCCCCACAAGCCACAAAGACCATGCAATGGCCACACCCCCAGCACATCGTCGATACGCCATTGGTTCTGTGCCATGGTGAACGTGACAACGAACAGAGCGCCAGCCACCGCGCCGGTAATCAACGCACCAGCCGGATGCATGACATCGGAGCCGGCGCATATGGCAACTAATCCGGCCAGCGGACCGTTATGCACAAACCCGGGGTCGTTCTTGCCCACGATAAGAGCCGCTAAAACGCCGCCCACCATGGCCATCAGCGAATTCAACGCGACCAATCCACTGATATCCCCCACTTTCTGCGCTGACATTACGTTGAAGCCGAACCAACCGACGCTGAGCACCCACGCTCCCAAGGCTAAGAATGGAATACTGGAAGGCGGATGGGAGGGAATCACCCGGCCATCGGCACCGTAACGGCCATGGCGCGCACCCAGTAACATCACCGCGGCTAGACCGATCCATCCACCGACCGCATGCACCACGATAGAGCCGGCGAAGTCGTGAAACGGGGCACCGAAATGCTGCTCGATGGCGGCCTGCACACCGTAGTTGCCACCCCAGGTGATACCCTCAAAAAACGGATACACCAGGGCAACGAGGAAGGCGGAGGCGATGAGCTGCGGATAGAACCTTGCCCGCTCGGCGATGCCACCTGAGACGATGGCCGGAATCGCCGCGGCAAAGGTCAGCAAAAAGAAGAACTTAACCAGCTCATATCCGTTGTTGACGGCCAGCTCTGGCGCCGCGCTCATAAAACTGGTGCCATAAGCCACCGCATAACCGATAAAAAAATACGCAATAGCGGAGATAGAAAAGTCGGTTAGGATCTTCATCAACGCATTCACTTGGTTCTTGTGGCGAACCGTACCCACCTCAAGAAAAGCAAAGCCTGAATGCATGGCTAGCACCATGATGGCGCCTAATAGAACGAATAATGTGTCGGTTCCCGACGGCAACGGCTCCATAGGATTGTCCCCGATGAATAAACTTGCGCCGTCTACAAGCAAATTTCGTGCCGCCCCCTAGCCACGCAGGAATATTCCCGTAACAACCTGCTAACGGGCGAGAGAACGCACCAACCAAGTGCGCTATGGGGAGACGCGAACCGTATCGGTGCGGGCCGTATCGGTGCGGGGCAGAAGGATTGGGCTGGACTCAGTGCCCCAAACCGGGCGCGTGACGGTAAAACCCGTCCTCCAGCTCACCGAACATATCGGGTATGGACGGATGCTCAACCGGCAACCCGGTGTCGTCTATCAGCAAGTTCTGCTCTGACACGTAGGCTTCGTAGTACCCTTCGTCGTTCTCGGCCAACAGGTGATAAAAAGGCTGATCTTTGCGTGGCCGTATGTGGGCCGGAATCGCTTGATACCACTCCTCGGTGTTGGCGAACTCCGGGTCCACGTCATAGATCACACCGCGAAACGGAAACAGTCTGTGCTTTACGACCTGGCCGATACTGAACCTAGCGTTGAGCGTATCGCCATCAATGTTCATCGCATCACAACTCTTCAAGGACTGATCACGCGGCTGGGTTCTAACATAGGGCGTAGCCTCCCGTTGTTCAAGCACGTCGTAAAAGCGGGCTCACACCGCTAAACACCGACGTCACATCGATATATTTCATATTGCGATGATAGAAATATTCGATTGGAGCAATGGCACCTAGCAGCCGATAATGCGTCCCCCATTTCAAGCCAAGCAAAAGACTCAACTTCGATGGAACTCAAAGGCAGCAACACAGAGCAGCACCTTAAAGACGCTTTTGCCGGAGAATCCCAAGCCGACCGCCGTTACCTCTACTTCGCCGCGAAAGCGGACGTGGAGGGTGACAACGATGTCTCGGCGGTATTCCGCTCAACGGCGGAGGGTGAGACCGGACATGCCCACGGACACCTGGAGTACTTAGAAGCTTGCGGCGATCCCGCCACCGGCCTGCCCATCGGTGGTACCGCCTATAACCTGGCCGCCGCCATCGCTTAGGGATGGTCCATAGCCGGCGGGGGCTGAACCCATAGCCCCGCCTGTTCCCCATAAAAGCGTGTTTCCTAAGGAATCCTTGCATGGCCACAACCGGAATTCGAGAAGGCAGCCTTGAGGCGCCCACGCGGCATCCCATCGATTGGAAGAACGCATCGTTCTACGATGAAGATGCATTGAATGCGGAACTCGAACGGGTGTTCGATATCTGCCATGGATGCCGCCGCTGCGTAAGCTTATGCCAGTCGTTCCCGACCCTGTTCGATCTAGTCGATGAGTCGCAGACCATGGAGGTGGACGGTATCGCCAAGGAAGACTATGCAAAAGTCGTCGCTCACTGCTACTTGTGCGATCTATGTTACCTCACCAAGTGTCCCTACGTACCGCCCCACGAGTGGGCGGTGGATTTCCCCCACCTAATGCTGCGGGCCAAAGCAGTCAAACACCATAAGGGTCAAACACCGTTGCGTGACAAAGTGATCACCAGCACCGACGCCATCGGCAAATTCGCCTCGCTACCGGTGATCGTGAACACGGTGAACGCGGCCAACAATAGTGGCGCCGTACGCTCGGCCATGGAAGCGGCCATAGGGATCCACAAAGATGCCCCGCTACCGCCGTACTCTAGCCCACCGCTGCGCCGGCGGCTGGCAGGCCGGGCGCCCGAGGTCAGCTCGGTGCAGCCGGTGGGGCCGATTACGGGCAAGGTGGCGCTATTTGCCACCTGTTACGGTAATTTCAGCGAACCCCACATAGGCCAAGACCTAGTGGCGGTATTCGAGCACAATGGGATTGCGGTCACCCTCGCCACCGAGGAGCACTGCTGCGGTATGCCCAAACTGGAACTGGGCGATCTGAACGCCGTTGAACGGGCCAAGGAAAAGAACATCGCGCCGCTGGCCGCCATGGTCGATGACGGTTTTGACATAGTGGCGCCGGTACCGTCTTGCGTTCTCATGTTCAAACAAGAGTTGCCGCTCCTGTTTGCGCACGACCCGCAGGTAGCGAAGGTCGCCCGCGCCTTCTTCGACCCCTTCGAATACCTGACGCATCTGCATAAAGCGAAACTTCTGAAGACCGATTTTAAAGCGCCGCTGGGCAGCATCGCCTACCATGCCGCCTGCCACCAGCGGGTGCAAAATATAGGTCCGCGCACACGCGACATCCTCGCCCTGGTCCCGGATACGCAAGTCAATACCATAGAGCGCTGTTCGGGCCATGACGGCACCTACGCGGTCAAGAAGGAAACCCGGGAAGCGTCGATGAAAATCGTGCGGCCCATAGTGCGGCAGGTGCAGTCGCGACAGGCCGACCATATCGCCAGCGACTGTCCGATGGCAGGCACTCACATCGCCCACGCCTGTGACGCTAAGCGGCCCATACATCCGCTGTCTTTGCTGCGCAAAGCGTATGGCATCTAATCGCCCCGCACAGCTTAGGACATACAACGAGGCTCAATCATGTTAACCCGTTCGGATCTGTTCACGCTTGAGGCCTACGCGGCGCAACGCGCTCAATTCCGCGCCCGTGTATTGGCCCACAAAAAAGCGCGCCAAGTGGCCTTAGGTCCTAACGCGACACTCTATTTCGAGGACCGGCTGACCATTCAATACCAGATCCAAGAGATGCTGCGAATCGAGCGTATCTTCGAGGCTAAGGCCATCGAAGAGGAGCTAGCCGCGTACAATCCGCTTATCCCGGATGGCAGTAATTGGAAAGCAACCTTCATGCTCGAATTTCCGGACGTAGATGAGCGGCACGCGGCACTGGAACGCCTCTACGGCATAGAAGATCGTCTGTGGGTGGCCGTGGCCGGCCACGAATGGGTGTTCGGCCTGGCTGACGAGGATCTGGACCGTAAGACTGGCGCCAAAACCTCAGCGGTGCATTTCGTACGTTTTGCACTCGAGCGATCCATGATAGACGCCCTCAAAGGTGGCGCTGCGCTAGCTATGGGCGTTGACTTGGATAATTACCGTTATGCAGCTAACCCGGTAGATGCGGCGGCGAGGGAAGCACTAGTGGCTGATTTAAAATAAGGGGCCATCCTAGATAACCGTTTTTATCTAGGATGGCTGAATGAGAAAAAGCAGGCTGAGTTGGCATAAACAATCACGATTGATTGAGCTATTTGTCGCGGGAACAACAGCACGAACGGCAGCCCAGTGGGTAGGTGTGAATAAGACGACTGCAAGCTATTACTTTCATCGGCTCCGGCAGCTGATTTATGCGCACAGCGAGCACTTGGAGTGGCTTGAAGGTGAAGTAGAAGCAGATGAACGTTATTGGGGTGGCAGGCGCAAAGGCAAACGAGGCCGGGGCGCGTTAGGGAAAGTGCCCGTATTGGGACTGTTAAAGCGACATGGCAAGGTTTTTACGGTGCTGATACCCAATGCCAAAGCCGATACATTACTGCCGAACATTGGGCAAAAGGTAAGGCCGGACAGTATGGTTTACACGGACGCATTCGGCCGCTATAACGCACTGGATGTATCAGAATTCAAGCACTACCGTATTAACCCCAGTGAACGGTTTGCTGACCAGCAAAACCCCCATGAACGGTATTGAGAATGTCTGGAATCAGGCGAAGCGCCATTGGCGCCGATTCAACGGGGTGGCACGAGAGCATTTTCACCTATTTTTGAAGGAATGTGAGTGGCGTTTTGATAACAGTGACCCAAAGAGCCAATTAAAGCAATTAACTCAATGGGTTAGAAGTGAAATGGGCTCGTTGTCTAGGACAGCCCTATTTCAAATTGCGATGCGGTGATTTCCCTACGCGAAATCTATCATAATTAGTGTTAACAGGCCCTGGCTTGAATCTGCCCATTCGAAACCTCCAGAGATAGGAAGTATTGTGTTGTTATCTCCTAAGCTCTGCTCGAATGGGGCTTACTAAGTTCACCAAAAATTTAGGAAAATCAATACAATATAAGATCCTACCTGCCCCTACCTATGTGTTTGCCCAAGACGTTCATGCGAAGCGAGTGTACTCGTTGGCTAACGCAACGCTGGGTGTCATCACCAGTGCCTCTCTAGCCGTGCACTTGATTGGCCAGGGTTTAGCGCAAGCGCGAGACGGGTTACGAAAACATGCCATCAAACAAGTCGATAGATTGTTGTCGAACGCAAAGTTAGATGTATGGGAGTTGTTCCGCCATTGGGTGCCCTATGTAGTGAGCCACAATAACGGGGGCGAACCAACACAATTGATTGAATGACCAAGCATCATCCTCCTTAAATGACATAGATTGGACGTTAGAATGTACTTTTTGGTAGCGAAATTGATAGGCTAAGGGTGGGGTTGGGGAACATTAAGCCCAACACCCAATACCGCGTACACTCAGCGCCTCCTAGAACGCTGCCACTGCATAGGCAACAAGATGTGCCCACAGTGCGACAGCCCGCGTACACCCAGTTTCATAACAGGACGTACGCGGTTCTAGGATTACGAGCCCCAACCCGGTCACGGAACAGCAGGCATGCTTGGTGCAATCACCTATTTGGCGACTTGGCTCACGCCCGCTCAGTTCATTCAATCTCCACTCGGCCTCGCGCGGTCTGTTGCCCAGCACCGATATTTCGACCAGGCCATAAGAACACACATGGCCATCGGCAGGCGTCTTGCGCTGGCCATAACGCTAGGCGCCCTACTGGCACTCCTCGCCATAACCGACGCTGGCGCCCAAGAACGCAACAAGAGCCGGCGCATTCATAGCGAACTGATCGCCAGCGCCGTGCAAGCCTCCCTGGTACGCGCCCTGGACACTACCTCCCATGAGTTGGTCGCAACGCTCAAGGACACCAGCAGGACGCTGCGGCGCATTCGCCGGGCGACGCCTACCGGGGTATTGCTGTCCACCCAAGCCAAAGTCCAGCTTCAGCGCCATATCACGGCCATTGCCGAGTTGCGCCCGGCACTGATTGAAAAGGTCGCGCGCCAACCGGGCAGCCAGCGTCCCCGGTTCGCCGCCCGCGTGCAGCGCCGCTTCGACGAGGTGCTCGCGACCTTGCGCGCCATCCACCAGGCCCGAACCCCCAAGGTACAAGGCCGGGCCCTGTCCGAGGCGCGCAAGGCGCTGCGCCAATGGCGCCGGGGACAACGGGTCGAAAGCAGCCGGCGTCAGGCGCGCACCGCAGGGGTGCCCAATATCCCGGCGCCACGGCGCTACGTGGCGCCACCGTTCAATGAGAACGCGCCCACGGTGCACCATGAGCGGCCGGTATTGCGCGACGATGATTCGAAGCCCGCGCCGCCGCCGCGACACACGCGCGCCCGCCGGGTGGGCGCTTTCGATGGCTTACTGGACGGCCACACCCTGGCGCGCTTTGCACCGGCCCGCTTCCCTGCCGCCCAATTCACCACCGCTGGTATCGACGGCGCCGGCTTCGGCCCCAGCCGTTCAGACCTTGGCCGTTCAGACCTTGGCCGCTTCATCACCCCTGCCCGCTTCATCACAGTGGGCCAACCGCCCGCCACCCCCTCTGAAGCGGCCACCTGCGACTACACCGCCGCGGACTTAGGCCGCCCCGCCGCCACTGTCCATGCCGAAGTCGCCGTCACACCAGAGATCGCCGCGCTGGCCCAATCGCTCGGCTATTCGCCCGTGCGCATCATCGAGTACGTCAGCAATGAGATTGATTTCGAAGCGTATTTCGGCTCACTCAAAGGCGCTCAGGGCGCGCTCATCAGCGGTGCCGCCAACGCCACCGATCACGCCTCGCTCACCCTCGCGCTGTTGCGCGCCTCGAACATCCCGGCGCGCTACGTCAAGGGCCAGGTCGCTTTCTACAACGACGAGCGGCTCTACCGCTGGCTAGGCGCCCGGTCCGCGGTCGGTGCCGCGGCTCTGTTGGCTTCGGGTCAAATCCCGACGAGCCGCTCCGGAGATAACGTCTTCTTCACCCAGGTGTGGGTCGAGGCGTGTATCCCGTACCGGAACTATCGGGGCTCCGGCGCCAGTAACCGCGGCCACCGCTGGGTGCCCATCGATACCGCTTTCAAGAACCGCGCCTATCAAGACGGCATCGCCATCGATGTATCGTTCGACTATGCCAGCTATCTGAGCACGCGCACTCTTTTGTTGCCCCACGAACAGTTCGAGGCGCAGGTCCAAGCCCATATCCGAACCCTGGCGCCGCGCTACGGCAACAACACCTTGGCCGATGTGCCCTATACCGGGCGCACCGAGCCGCTCACCCTCGATATCTTGCCCGCCACCTTGCCCTATGAGGTCAGGCAATACCTGGCCTGGGACGGCACCGCCACCGCCGAGACCGCGGCCCTGCCCGCCAAACACCGCTATACGCTGTCCATCGACGTGGGCAACGCCCAAAGCAACGCCACCTTGGGCCATGCCGTGTTGGATGTACCGGCCATCGCCCTCAAACGGCTCACCCTCGCCTTCCAACCCGGCACCGGCGGCTCGCTGGACGCCGAGCGCCGCGCCTACCTGCGCCAACTGGAGGCGCGCTACGGCCCTGGTAGTGCGCTTTATATCCAGCGCAACGGGGCCGTTCAGTGCGTCCGGGATCACACCCCGGTGCTCAAAGTGGACGGGGTCGCCGTCAACCTCGACCCGACCTCCGCGCCCACCTGTTACTTCGCGCTCAACGAGTGGTACGGCGGCACCGCCCTCGACCCCAATGTGGTGCGGGTCGATCGCTTGCCCAAACGCACCCTATCGCTCGAGGTACAACTCGGGGGCGCCACCCTCAACGCCACCCGCTTCGACACGCTCTCGGCCTTCGATTATCACGCCCTGCACCTCTACAGCCATCAGACCTCCGAGCGTTTGATTCAAGCGCGCGCCGCCCGGCTGCTCGAAGGGATCAACAACACCCCCGACCCAGCCGAGGACAAGGAGGCGACGCTAGGGGAGTTTTTGCATCTGGTGGGCCTCAAGTACCTGCACTACATCGCCGATGCGTACCACCGGGTCGGGCGCTTGTACGGCGAGTCCGGCGAAAGCGGACTGCACATTGGCTTGACCGCCAGCCGCACGGAGGTGAGCTATCTGTTCGACTTGCCCTACGCCGTCACCAACAGCGGTTTCCTCATCGACGTGCCCGGCGGCCAGTCGCGCAGCACCCATCTGGAGACCGGCCGGACCTCCTTTGAAGCCTTCGTCTTGGGTGGTTATGCCTTGTCTGCGCTCGAATCCTATGTGTGGCAGGAAAACGCCCGCATGGACGCGGTCAGCGCCGTGCGCGGCCTGCAATTCGCCAACGACAGCGGCATCGAAGTGCTGGACATCAATGCCGCCAACCAAGCGACCGAGTGGCCCAAGCTACAGGTCGGCGAGGGCGCGCTCGACTACAGCCAAGCGACCAAGAACACCCTCCAAGGGCTGCTCAACAGTGGCCATGACATCAAAATCCCCGTCAGTCTTATCGACTACGGTGAATGGACCGGCCAAATCTACGTGGCCACGCGCCAGTCCGGTAACCGCTTGAGCGCCACCTACAAAATCGGACCCTTCGCTGGTGGCTACACGGTCAACCGCACGCCCAGCGCCCCCACCTACCGCTTGCCGGCCCGCCGCGCCGGTGCCCCTGGCGCGTCCACGCCCACGGCGCTCGCCCCGGCCACCCTCAACTCGATGATCAACTACGGCACCACCCACGGCACCTCGCGCGGCGGTGATCCGGTGAACATGGCCACCGGCAACCTGTTCGATATCGAGCAGGACTTGCGGGTCATGGGCCGCGGCGGGCTGCCTATCTCCTTTCAACGCACCTACAACAGTCTGGCCGCCGCCCATCCCAACGCCTCAACGGCGCCCCTCGGTTACGGCTGGACGCACAGTTTCAATCACTTCCTGACCTTCGAGGACAGCGATGGCGATGCCGATGTGGAAGGTTCTGACGAGGACACCCTGACCTCATCGGTCACCTGGACCACCGGTGATGGCGGACAGCGCTTCATCCCCGTCGCTGGCGCCGCCGGCGGTGTCGCCATCGGCGCCGCGTTCACCCCACCGCAGGGCTTTTATTTCGCCGCCAGCCGCGAGCCCGATGGGCGCTATCGCATTCGGGAGAAAAACGGCTTCAGCTATTTCTTCGAGAATGTCCCCGGCACGGTCGGCCAAACAGCCCGCGTGCTGCGCCTCGAAGACCGCAATGGCAACGGCCTTCGCTTCGACTACGGCCCAGCCGGTACCCTGGACACCGTCACCGATGACCTCGACCGGGTCATCACCTTGTTGTACGACTCGGCCCATCGCCTGACCCACCTGCGTGACTGGACCTACCCCTCGACGGGGCGCGAGTGGCGCTACCACTACAACGCCGACGGCGAGTTGGAGCGCGTCGATAACCCGCTCGCGGCCAGCGGCCAGCAACCGGGCCTGACGTACGAGTACTACGGCCTCGCCGACGGGGTGAATCTCAATCACGCCCTGCGCCGTTCCCAAAAGCCCAACGGCAACGGCATGACCTTCGAGTACTACAGCAATGGACGGGTGTTGCGCCACACCGATGATCGGGGCGGCACCCTGACCTTCACTGACAACGACTATCGCCGCGAGGCCACCACCACCAATGAGCGCGGCTTCGTCAAGCGTTATTTCTTCAATGAGAACGGCAGCCCCACCCTCACCATCGATGAGAACGGCGGGCGCATGGCACATACGTACGACCCACTCGCCCCGTTCCATGAAATCGCCCGCACCGATGCCGCCGGCTTGACCACCCGCTACGACTACGACGCCAACGGCAACGTCACGCGCATCACCGCTCCCTCCGGCGCGACCACCGAATACAGCCATTTCAACGCCTTTGCCCAAGCCATGAAGGTCAAGGACGCCAACGGCAACATCACCCTCCATCAGTCCGATGCCGCCGGTAATATCACCCAGACTCTCGTACTGAAGGCGAACACCGGCGCGCATTATGATCCGGCCACGTGGGAGCCCGTGCCGGCCGCGATCTTGAGCTGGACTCAACAGACCTTCGATGCCCACGGCAATCCGCTCATCATCAAGCGCATTAGAGATTTTCAAACACAACAAGGCCCAACGGCGGAGTTCGACTACACCGATACCGCCAACGCCACCAGCGGGCTCAATCCGGTCACCGTACGCCGGTGCGGCGACCTCGATGGCGACGCGCGCATCGAGCGGTCCACCGAATGCCGGCAAGTCACACAATCTTACGACGCCCTAGGGCGGCCCACGGCGAGCATCGACGACAACTGGTACCGCTCCGAGCACCACTACGATCGAGCCGGACGCCTGGTCTTATCCACCGACACCCAGGGGTGGCCGCGGCGCTATCGGTTTGACGCCAACGGCAACATGACCGGCCACCGCCTGACGGTCACAACGCCGGGCGGCACCCCGGCGGTGGTTGACCAATCCCGATTCCTCTATGACGCCCTGGACCGGCCCGTCCAAAGCATCGATGCCGGTGGTTTTGTCACCCGCTCGGAATACGACGCCCTGGGCAACCTCACCGCCGTGGTCGATGCCGACGGCTTTCGTACCTCCATCGATTACGACGCGTTGAACCGTGCCGTGCGCGTCTACGACGAAGAAGGCCACGCCGTGGTACGCGACTACGATGCCATCGGCCGAGTGCGCTCCATCACCGATCCCAACGGCCATCAAATACAGCACACCTACTATGGCGCCGCCGGAGACGGCAGGCTCAGGCGGCGCACTTCGCCGCTCAACCGGTACGTCGATTTCGAATACGACGCAGTCGGCCGTGTCACGCGCGTAGTGGACCATCTGGGCCGCGATACCCACACCCAATACGATGCCCTGGGCCGGGTCGTGCGCGTGGCCGGTCCGTTGCACAACGCAGCCCCCGATCTTCCGGCCATCCGCCCGGTCACCACCTACCGATACAATGCCCTCGGCAACAGGGTGCAAATAGCCGCCGGCCATACCCCCCAGACCAGCGGCACGAACGCGGGCGCCGACCTCACCACCGTTCAGCAAATCAACACCTACGACGACTTCGGGCGCAAACTCTCACAGACCGACGCCAACGGCAACACCTGGACGTTCACCTACGACCTCCACGACAACCTCATCACCCTGGTGGACCCCAAAGGGCAGCGAGTCGAACGCGACTACGCCTACGGCGGCTATGTGACCGAGCGCCGGGCTTACCGCCATGCCTCGGATGCAACCCCCCACACCACCCGCTACACCCGCAACGCCCTGGGCCAAGTCACCCAAGTCGAAGCACCGGAAGTCACCTACAGCTACCGATACGACACCGCTCACCGCCTCGTGCGACAAGCCGATCACCGCGGCGGGAAAAGCATCGAATACCACTACAGCGCCGGCGGATTGCTCAATACCATGGGTGACGGTGAAGGCCACCTCACCCAGTACCTGTACGATCCCGTAGGCCGCCTGGCCACTATCTGGGCGCCCAACGGGACCCTGGTCAACTTCGGCTACGACGCCGCTGGGCGCCTCACCGAGCGCTGGTTCGATAACGGCCTGGCCACGCGCTATCACTACAACGCCGACGACACCTTGAGCCGCCTCGTCAACCGCCGCGCTGACGGCTCGCAGATCAGCAGCCACGCCTACAGTTACAACGCCGCCGGACTGCGCGACACCTACGCCCAGACCCTCGGCGGCGCCACCCGCGAACGGCGCTACACCTACGACCCGCTCGACCGCTTGACCCAGGTAACCGACGCCACTGATGACTCGCTCATCGGCGCCTACACCTACGACGTGTACGGCAACCGCGCCACCCAAGACAACGGTGATGGCGTTCGCACCTACACCTACGACGCCGCCCATCAATTGCTCACTATCGATAGCGGCGCCAGCACGGACATGGGCTACGAATACGATGACAACGGCAACCTGACCCGCCAACTGGCCAGCGGCGTACTGCCCGTCCTGACACTCAACTATGACGCCCTGGACCGCTTGAGTAGCGCCGAGCTCGACGATGGCTCCCTCGAGACCTACCAATACGACCCCGGCGGCCGGCGCATCGAGAAACGACAAGGCGCGGCGACCGAGCGGTTTATCTACTCGGGCGCCAACCTAGTGGCCGACTACGGCGGCACCTGGACCCAAGCGGCGGGCCGCTATACCCACGCCGGCATCGACAACCCGCTCATCCACACCGACGCCAACGGCGCCAGCCAGTTTTACCAACAAGACGGCCTCGGCTCCGTCGTGGCCATGACCGATGCCGCCGGCACCCTACTGGGCGCCCACCAATACGACGCCTGGGGCACTGTCGTGACCCGTAGCGGCCACCTGCAACGCTTCGGCTACACCGGCCGCGAAGCGGATGCAACCGGCCTGCTCTACTACCGGGCGCGCTACTACGACCCCGGGACCGGCCGGTTCACCCAGCGCGACCCACTAGGCTTTGTCGATGGCGTCAACCAATACGCCTATGCCGCCAACAACCCGGTCATGTTCGTCGACCCCTTCGGCACCGTGGCCACCGGTTCCATCCACAACAACTCAACCGCCCAACGAACCAGCTATGAAAAACGGCCCAGCTTTTGGGACCGGGTGAGCAGCGCCGCCCCCCAACTCCTGTCCGCGGCGGCCGGGACCGCCGGTATTCCCTACGCCGAGTCGGGCGTCCTGACGCTATTTGGCCGGCACGAACAGGCGGAACAGGCGGAACAGGCGGCCATAGAAGAAACCGCGCTGCGCCTCGGTGGCGCGGCGGTGGGCGCGGGGATCGGCGCACTAGGCCTGGTCGTGGGTGCGGCGCCCGGCGCCCTGATTGGCCAACAAGTGGCGAAGATGGGCAACAGTGCCCGCAGGCTGTATGGCATCGTCCGCGGCCTCTTCAAAGGCACCTGCAGTTTCCCCGCCGGCACCCCGGTACTCACCGAACAGGGCCTAGTGCCCATCGAGTCCTTGCAGAGGGGGGACTTAGTCTTTTCACGCCATGAGACCATCGGCGAGACGGCTTACCAAGCGGTCACGGGCGTGGGCGCGAAAGCACATGCCAGCCAAATCAGCCTGAGTATTGCCCATGACGGCGGTATGGAGACCCTCGTCACCACGGCCGAACATCCGTTCTATGTCAGAGGGCGAGGATTTATCCGGGCGGATAGTGTGTCGGCGGGTATGCAGCTAGTGACAGCGACGGGCGAGTTCCTTGATGTAGTGGCGGCGCGCACGCGTGAGAGTGCTTTTCTTGCTTATGATATCAGTGTTGATCAGTTCCATACTTATTTTGTGGGGGAGCGGGGGGTATGGGTTCACAATTGTCCGCCAAAGAGTGTAGTCGATCCGAAAAAATTTAATTATCTTTTTGGCAAATCGACTAGCAATGCTCACAACGCTGCGCGCTCAAATCAGTTAGCACTTGAAATGAAACGCCTCGGTATTTCGGACAATGCTGCGGGTCACAAAATTTTAAGAGACCATTTATCTAGTGCCGTAAGCCAGCAGGGAAATGTCTTGCGAACATTTTCCAATAAGCACGGAACATTCGAAATTAGAGATTCCTTGCTATTTGGTTCGTCAGGGAAAGCAACTAGGTTAGAATCAACTTTTCAGGTTATGTCTGATGGTACACGCCGCTTTACTACCATGATCCCAAAGAGGTAACCCCATGCTCAATGTGCCTGATGAGTTGGAGTTTCTTGATTTTTTTGGAAGTGAGCCTGTAGAAAGCGCTCCGGAAGATGGATACTTTTGCTATAAGGCTGTAAATGAGAGGGGTGGTATTGAGCTGTTCTTTTCTTTTCACGAAATTGAAGGTTCAATACAAAGCAGGCTGGTGCTCAATAACGAAGAATTGATGGTGGTTAGTGGAGAATGCGTAGAGGAAATAAGAATGCAACGTGATGCATCAGGAGAGTATCTATCTTGTTTGTTCAATGTCACCGGAGTTGAATCAAAAGCCTCGGTTTATATTCGACCAAGGCTAAAGATTAAATGGCATATGATACAGAAATGACCACAGTATCCTCCCGCTCGCGGGACCGAACCAGCACAATCCCCTGAAATAGCAAGGAGTGCGGTAGAATATTGGTGCTTCCTGGTCCTTCAGACGCAATTTTCGGCGCCAAAATTAGTGCCTAAAAGCCCCGCGTGTCGGGGCCTACGACGTGTACGGCAACCGCGCCACCCAAAACAACGGTGATGGCCTTCGAACCTACACCTACGACGCCGCCCATCAATTGCTCACTATCGAGGACGGCGCCAGCACGGACATGGGCTACGAATACGATGACAACGGCAACCTGACCCGCCAACTGGCCGGCGGCGTACTGCCCATCCTGACACTCAACTATGACGCCCTGGACCGCTTGAATAGCGCCGAGCTCGACGATGGCTCCCTCGAGACCTACCAATACGACCCCGGCGGCCGGCGCATCGAGAAACGACAAGGCGCGGCGACCGAGCAGTTTATCTACTCGGGCGCCAACCTAGTGGCCGACTACGGCGGCACCTGGACCCAAGCGGCGGGCCGCTATACCCACGCCGGCATCGACAACCCGCTCATCCACACCGGTGCCAACGGCGCCAGCCAGTTTTACCAACAAGACGGCCTCGGCTCCGTCGTGGCCATGACCGATGCCGCCGGCACCCTACTGGGCGCCCACCAATACGATGCCTGGGGCACTGTCGTGACCCGTAGCGGCCACCTGCAACGCTTCGGCTACACCGGCCGCGAAGCGGATGCAACCGGCCTGCTCTACTACCGGGCGCGCTACTACGACCCCAGTACCGGCCGGTTCACCCAGCGCGACCCGCTGGGCTTTGTCGATGGCGTCAACCAATACGCCTATGCCGCCAACAACCCGGTCATGTTCGTCGACCCCTTCGGCACCGTGGCCACCGGCTCCATCCACAACAACTCAACCGCCCAACGAACCAGCTATGAAAAACGGCCCAGCTTTTGGGACCGGGTGAGCCGCGCCGCCCCCCAACTCCTGCCCGCGGCGGCCGGGACCACCGGTATTCCCTACGCCGAGTCGAAGGGACTCGCTCTCTATGGCCGGCACGAACAGGCGGCACAGGCGGCCATAGAAGAAACCGCGCTGCGCCTCGGTGGCGCGGCGGTGGGCGCCGGGTTCGGCGCACTAGGCGCGGGCGTGGGTGCGGCGCCCGGCGCCCTGATTGGCCAACAAGTGGCGAAGATGGCCAACAGTGCCCGCAGGCTGTATGGCATCGTCCGCGGCCTCTTCAAAGGCACCTGCAGTTTCCCCGCCGGCACCCCGGTACTCACCGAACAGGGCCCGGTGCCCATCGAGTCCTTGCAGAGGGGGGACTTAGTCTTTTCGCGCCATGAGACCACCGGCGAGACGGCTTACCAAGCGGTCACGGGCGTGGGCGCGAGAGAACATGCCAGCCAAATCAGCCTGAGTATTGCCCATGACGGCGGTATGGAGACCCTCGTCACCACGGCCGAACACCCGTTCTATGTCAGAGGGCGAGGATTTATCCGGGCGGATAGTGTGTCGGCGGGTATGCAGCTAATGACAGCGGCGAGCGAGTCCCTTGATGTTGTGGCGGCGCGCACGCATGAGAGTGCTTTTCTTGCCTATGATATCAGTGTTGACAAGTTCTATACTTATTTTGTCGGGGAGCGGGGGGTATGGGTTCATAATTGTCCGCCAAAGAGTCCAATCGTTGGCGGTGGAGCTAAGCTAGACAATTTGTCTCCTTCCGATATTGCTCGTATACAGAACGCAGCCAACAGAACAAAACAAGATATAAGCGTGGTTGGAAGTAGGGCATCAGGTAAAGCAAATCCGATGTCCGATTGGGACTATGTGATGTCTGGAAAGTCTTCACGAAGACATTCAGCCAGTAGTTCTGTCCCAAGAGGAACGCATGGCGGCGCTCAAAATTCAATGGGACGTGAGACAGGTATTGATGTTTCGCAAAGCTATAACTCGAATGCACCTGGATATAATCCTGTAAATCCCAATCAGCCGCACATTACTTTCCGGCCGCAGTAACAGTGAAATGAGTTTAGAGATTGAGATATACCTGAATCAGTTAGCACAGGGGATTAAGTCAGTTAATAAAGCTGTTGAGTGGTTTGTTGATCTAGCGGATAATTTCCAACTGGATGTATTAACTAAGTTGGCATTTTTTATCCTTCAAGCAGGAGGGTTAGGTCGGGACGTAGAGGAAGCAATATTCCTAAGTGGGCTCAGAAAAACTTATACTCCATGCCAGCTGTTACTTAAGGCTCAACGAGATGAGCCAGAAGGAAACATTTTACTGAAACAAGTTCTTACCAAAGCAATCAATCTTCCAGAAAATGAAAGACAGAAGTCTTTCCGACTACTACTGGCATTATTTTCTATTGCTGATAAACGAAAACGCAGTAGAGGGCTTGATCCTGATAAGTACTGGTGGCATAGAGACTTGTCTGATGATGTGATAGTTGACGAGATATTGTCTGAAAATTAGATTTTCTTGCCACAAAGAGGGGATTGAATTTCGGCAAAAATAACCGAAAGTTAGATTTCCTTTTCAATAAAAATATCAATCAAGCGAATGCTAAAAACACCCAGCGTGCTCGTGGCAATGTCGACAGAATTGGTATTGCTGATACGCCTCAAAATCGTGCTGAGGTTACTCGAAGATTTAATGACGCATTTAATGACTCTTCCTCGATTGTTCCTGGTGGCTCAAATGTTCCGGGTAGAAATCTGAGGGAATTTTTCCTGCCAGGAGTTACTGGGACTGGATCGAAAATCCAGTTTGTCGAAGAGGCTGGAAAAGTGATTACTATCATGGCGAAGTAAGCTCATGGATAGAGAGTTTTGGGTTCAATGCGATTCTAAGAGTGATATGCAAGCTCGATTAGATTCCAGTGAATGCGGTGTTTTTGATGAGTTAATCACAGATGAAGCAAATACTTGGGGGTATCTAAGGCTTAAGGAAGAAGGTATTTGCATACCCATTGGTTTCGCGGATGTTGGTTTATTGCCAGAAGTTCTTCTACACAACCGTATGGTCTATGTTGGCATTACCGATACAGTGGCAGGGTATGAGGTAGCCACAGGGAATCTCGTTTTCAAATACAGAGTTCCGACGGTATTCCATGAGTTTGTTGCATCTGAACGAGAAGGGATAATTGTCCAAGATGAGACAGGGTTTATCGGTTTATCTGGCGATGGAGACCAAATATGGATGAATATGTGTTCTGACACAATAGAGACATATCGTATTAGTGGGAGTGTAATTGTCGGCAGGACAGCAGATGGCGATAATTTCAAATTTCCTATTGCTTAAGTTCTCAAGCTGAGTAGTGACTGAGGATTCACTCGGAACAAGCTACCGCTCAATTTCCTCAGCCTTCAAATCCCGTCGTTTATGCACCACGGCTAACACGAATATCCCTTGTTCCTTGATTTCATAGATGATCCGGTAGGAGTAGAGCGACAACTCCCTGACCGCATCCTCATTGAGTTCTGGCACTTTCCTGCCGGTCCTGGGTAGCTGCTCCAGAATATCGGTCTTCTCGCGGATATCCTGGGCAACCTTCTTGGCATAGAAGCGGGAATCGTGAGCGATAAAATCATGGATGGAACGCAGATCGGCCCTGGCCGGTTGCGACCAGATCACCATGAATCAATTTCCCGCTTTAGTTCCTCACTGGTGAGGGTCTGGCCCTGTTCCACGGCCTCCTGACCCTTCCTGATCTTATCGAGCACATAGAGCCGGTACATGATCTCATCCATGTCGGTATTTTCCGGCAGTTGGTTGATGACGTTGAGCGCTTCTTGTTTAGCGGCATGCATGCTGAGTTCCTCGCTGTAATCGGTTAGCCGTGTGCCAACTTGCCGATGACCCTTGTCACATCTGATTTCTTCACCAAACTGTCTATTATGACAATTAGTGCCTGCTGGTCTTCATCCGGCAAATTGTCGCACTGCTGGCAAAGCTGGCGTAGCTGGTAGTTCCTGATCTTCAAGTCTTGTGAGGGTTCCTGCCGTCCGGCCAGCTCATCCAGAGCAACCTGGAGAATGTCGGCAATCTTCACGATGGTATCGAAATGCGGCACATTGCCGCCTTTCTCCCAACGGTTATAGACCCGTGGGCTGACTTCTAGCAGCTCAGCTAACCGGGCTTGTGTGATGTTGCGGGCTTGCCTGAGCAAGCGCAGGCGTTCGGCGAAGACGGACATATCCAGACCTTGAATCCAGTGATGAGCTTGGTTGGCCATTGTATGGCCCTCATAAATATGCCTTGCCAGAAACTAAGCAAAGTGTCTATCATGATATGCACTGTAGAGACTATTGACAAGTTTTTTGAGGAAAACGCCTATGGCCCGCACCCCAGACACAGAACTCGACCGCCTGAAACGCGAAGTAGCTTGGGTGCGTCTGGTGGAGCCCTCGGGCATCAATCTGAAGCAGCACGGCAAGGACTACCTGGGGTTGTGCCCGTTCCACGACGACAAGGAACCAAGTCTGGCCATCAGCCCGGACAAAAACCTGTGGCATTGCCTGGGTGCCTGATGGATTTGATTGAGCTGATTAAATACATCATATTGAGAGCGTACTCCCTCAAAGAGTGTAGGGAAGAATGTTAACGAGGTGGCTGGTGAGCTACAACAGCAACTCGGAAAGAACAGTGTTCCATTTAGCACGCCTGGAACTAAAGGTCACATTGATTTAGTAGGGCAAACCCATTTTGATAAAGCAACTCAGACGAGCATACCAACTCCCCATGTTCAAACTAGATCGATAAATGTTGGCCCGAATGAGAAAACAAATCTCGATAAAGAGGTTACCCGCCCTGCTACGAAGCAAGATATTAGAACAGCTAGGGAACTCGAACGAAGAAGAGGGAACCTATGAGCGACTCAAATAGGCTCTTGTCTGAATTGGAGGCTCTTCCCTTCTTTAAGTGGGCGGTTTTCAGCGATGTATGCCAGTGGGATATAAATCCAACCCACCCAAATGAAAGTAGATCGCTGCCTTATATCGTTCACGATTTCTGAAACCACACGCTCGATTCTTCAAACTTTGAATCGTGCTGTTAATGCCTTCCGCACGTCCATTGTTGGCCTTAAGAACAATAGCGTTGACGATGCCCCACAAATGCGCTTTAATCGTTCTGGTCACTTCCTTGATGGGTTCTAGGCGACATCTCTGAGCCCAGCTCAACCACTTCTTCCAGGCTTTGATTGCCCAAGCTGTGGATGGGTAATCCCATAAGCTCATCGCCAGTTCACCGATAGCCCAGGCACAAGCTGTTTTAAGGGTTGAGTGTCTCAGTGGTTCAAAGTTATCCCACTGCTCTTTAGACAGGTTCTCAGGGTTTGTCAGCCCGTTGTAACGAGTTCCCTTTAGCCACTCTACACCCTTGCTTATAAGGGTTTTATTCTCTTCTATGCGAACCTTATTGACCGCTTTACCGAGGGATTGGGCAATATGGAATTTATCAAATGCTATCTTCCGGTCTGCCTGCGGAATAGTTTGCCTGACTGACTTGATATAAGCCTTGGACCTATCCATCGTCACACATTCGATACCTTTTTTGGCGTCATCCGCCAACGTATCAAAATACTCATTGAGGCTGTCGCTTTTACGATCATCAGCGACATGGATAACGACGCCTTTATCGTGGTCAGTCACTACTGTGACGTATTCGTGGTGCTTTTGAAAAGAGGTCTCATCGACAGCTAGTCGTTTTGGAGATTGGGCATCCCTGCGAGCAAGACCTCTGTTCACGGCACGTTGCCCAATACCATCAATGGCGTTCCAGCTAAGCTTCATTGGTCGTGCAACAGCCTTGGTTGTTGCCTCTTTGAGCCAGTCAATGACCCAGGCTTCGAACAGGGCTGTGTATCGGGAGCCTGATTCAGCCCAAGGGACGTCAATGGCCAACACCTTGTGTTCAGGGCATTGGACACGGGGAACACGGGCGACGAGGATAATTTGGAACTGACAGGTATCCCAATGCCGCCACTTCTGGATAATGTGGTCGTAACCCGGACAGGGCTTAGCGCAAACACGGCATTGGCAGCCTTTTTTGCCAGTGTGCTCAATAAAGACTTTAACCTGTTGCGCCTGAAGGGACAGCTCGACATCAGACACGAACCAGGGTGTTTCAATACCTAGTATTCGAGAATAGAGTTTCTTGTCGCGCATTGACGCATCTTTGCATTGAGTGTTTTAGATTATGCTAAACCGCCCACTTAAAGAAGGGAAGAGCCAAATTGACGGACGAAGTAAAATCACTCATCCACCACTACATAGAACAAGACTGGAGCCCTGAACAGGTGGCAGGGCGCCTGAAACGAGAGGGCGTCGTTACGCTTCATCATGAAACGATTTATCAGTACATTTTGACAGACAAAAAAACGCGAGGAACACTCTATCAACATCTTCGACACCAGACTAAGACCTATCGCAAGCGCTATGGGTCGCCGCGTAATCGCACAGGTATTCCTCATCGCGTTGATATCGAGCAGCGTCCTGAAGCTGCCAATCATCGTCAACGTGTAGGCGATTGGGAGGCTGATACCCTCATTGGCCAACACATCACCAAGGTGCGACTGTGACACTCGATGATAGGAACAGTAAGCTGCCTCTAGCGCCACCATTAGCAGGAAAAAAGGCCGAGTCTGTTAAAGACGCGATAGTCGCATTGCTCAGAGCGCTCAAAGCCCACGTTAAAACAATTACCTTCGATAATGGTAAAGAGTTTGCACAACACGAGACGCTAGCTAAAGAGCTAGAATGTGATACCTATTTTGCGAAGCCATATCATTCTTGGGAAAGAGGTCAAAACGAGAATGCCGATGGGCTATTGCGCCAATACTTTCCCAAGACAATGACGCTTATCGATGTCACCACTAAGCAAGTTCTTGAAGCGCTCCACAAACTGAACAATCGACCTAGAAAGTGCCTAGGCTTTAGGACGCCGGCTGAAGTATTTATGGGACTGACTGGCTTGGATGCAAATAATTTATCCGGTTATGCACTTATCACTTGAATTCAGGGATTAATATTATTAATCAATAGGTTACATTATTGGTCTTCTCGCTCTCAGTTGACTTCTCGCCACCCACCATCGTTTCAGCCGCCTGGCTTGCCGCTACGGCTTTGATCGGCTCGCGGTGGCTGATCACTGCTTGCATGCCCTCCTTCAGAAATGGCACGCGGTCTTGATTAGCACGGATAAACGCCATGGCTTGTCCGAGGAATTTGGGCAACCGCCGCTCCTGCCCCGTGTCTATATCGACCTGCACACTCATGCCCACCCGCAGTGCATCACGCGCCCGGTCATCGAACAGCGCCACCCGCACAGGCACACGCTGCACCACTTTTACCCAGTTGCCACTGGCATTTTGCGGCGGCAATAACGAAAACTCCGCCCCTGTAGCAGGCGCGATGCTTTCGATAATAGCACTGAAGCGCAAGTCCGGATGCGCATCCGCCGTCACCGATACCGCCTGCCCTACTTTCACGTGCGTAAGCTCTGTTTCCTTCAGGTTCGCCGTCACCCAAACTCGTTCATCGGACACGATACTGAAAACTGGCTTACCGTCCTCCACGTACTCGCCCGGCTGCAACTCGACGCTATTGACAATCCCCGACACGGGTGCCCTCACTACTGTGCGATCCAAGTTGAGTAAGGCCTCGTCCCGCGCCGCCACGGCACGTAAATAAGCGGGATGGGATGTGACCGACAGCTCCGGATCGCCACCTATACGGGTAAGCGCGCTATTGATCGCCTGTGAGATACCGCCGATGCGCTCTCTCGCCATTTGTAAATCATGCTCGGCGCGATCAATTTTGGCTTTAGACACAAGCCCTCCCTTGGACAGCTTTTTCTGGCGCTCGTACTCGCGCGCATAAAACGCCAAGTCCTGATTCGCCATACCGAGTTTTGCTGTCTCCATCTCATAGACCGCCACATAGCCTTGGATGTCGTTTTCCACCACGCCGAGTTCTGCTTCAGCTCTGGCATACTCGATCTCGAACGGGCGCGGGTCCAAGCTAAAGAGCACGTCCCCTTGATTCACATGGCTGTGCGTGACCACGTTGACCTCCACCACACGGCCCGTGAGATCCGCGCTGATCGCCACCTTGTGAGCTTTAACGTAGGCGTTTTCCGTAGCCACTATACGGCCGGACGAAACATAGAGTTCCAGACCCACGACCGCACCGATCAACGGGACCACACCCAGCAACACGAGTCGTACGGAACCCACCAAGAGCCGCCGAACCCGGCTCCGGCGTGGCGCGAGTTCGGATGCATCAGAATCGGACATAGAGGTAAAACCCCCAAGAAAAACAATGCCAAGGTAGCACAAACCCGCAGTTATTCTGCGGATCAGCCATTATCTAGCGGTGCTGATTCCAGCACAAGGGCGCCTCTAAAAATAGCAATTGTTTCGTGAGTGCAAGGAAGCACCGCGCGCACAACCGCAGTGTATAGGTGATACCTGAGGATTCGAGCACGGCGCTGACGCCGCCATCGCGGAAAAAGTGCATTTTTAGAGGTGCCCACAATCGTTTTACGCTATGGGAGCTAATCATCCAGTACCTTTGCACCGAAGCATTAACCGAAGGCTTGGGAAGGCTTGAGCGCTAAGTGCCAAAAACAGATAGAAAATCCTCCGCATCACTGGCGGCTGCCGCGGCGGCGTCTACGCTTTCTCAAGCACGTATGGCCCCGGATCGCCAATGACTCTCGCCGTTCGACAATCTGTTGCCACACTGATGATCGCAGTACTCGCTATGCTGCTGGTCTACCCTATTGACGGGCCTGCGCAACAAAACGCCGCCAGCCGTAACGCCGAATCGGTACAGGCAGAACTCAACGTGGTCCTAAAGGAGCTGGAGCGCGCCCGTGCCCGTGTCGCTGAGCTGACCCAAGCCCTGGAACAGGCTCTAGCCAGGCTTGACACCCTCAAAGAAGAACTCGAAGACAAGGCAAGTGCCATAAAAGCACTTCGGGCCGAACTCACCCGCGCCGAGGACGCATTGGCAAAAGCCGAAGCTAGAGCGGCCCAACTAGAAGCCGCTTCCAGTCAGGTCTCAGCTAAAGCCCCCGGTCCCGCACCGGTTCTGGCACCCGCTCCGGCGCCAGTTGTCGTACCTACACCTGTCCCCGCACCCTCACCACCTGCCGATTCTCTTATCGGCGAGGCGCTTGCGGCGTTGGACGCGCTTCCGGTCGATCCGATTTTGTTGGGCGGTGGCCTGGCTGCAATCGTTGTCTTGCTAGCGCTTACAGCGCTGGTTCGCCGCCGCCGCGAGGGGCTGGAAGAAGTCATGCCGACGCGGGAACTCAGTGGTGCCGCGGTAGTCGGCAACGAGGCTCTGGATAAGGCTATTACGCAGTTGATGGAACCATCGCCGCTAGATGACCAAACGGCCACCCACACTGCGTCGTCGCTAATGTTACAAGAGGACACGGCCAGCACACCCACCGCGCAGGCCGATCAAGCCGGACACAATGATCCACTGCAAGAAGCCAATGTATACATCGCTTATGAACGCTTCGAGCAGGCCGAGGCAACCACGCGCCAGGCGATTGAACAATACCCGGAACGCCATCAATACAAGCTCAAACTCCTCGAAGTATTCATGGAGGCGAATCAAAGAGCGCAATTCGACGAGACCCGCGACGCCTATGCGCAACTATTCGCTGAGCGACCCTCGCTCGGCGGGCAAGCCGAATCGCTGAAAGCGGCTTTCAGCTCGGCAGCGCTGGAACCTTCACCCGGGGATGCCGCCAAAGCCGGTGCTGAAAACGCAGATGAGGCTACAACCGATAAAGTGCTACCCGGTGAGTTATCGTCCGATGATTCGCTATCGGGCGAGTTGTCCTTCAACGAGATGGATACGTTAATCGCTCAACCTAGTCCCACATCGGGAATCACCAGCGCCGAAGACAATGCTATATCCACGACGACAAGCTCGCCGCAGATCGAATTCGAGCTAGACCTTGACGCGGACACGGGCGGCGCGCTCATGCAACTCGATGAGGATGAGGTGGAGACGATCACTCTCACCAATGAATTCAGCATACAAGAAGAGATTGACACACAACCTGATTCGGCTAGGGAGTACGAGGCCGTGGGCGATGTCGAGAGCGCCCAGGACGCACCAGATGACGTGCTCGCCTTCGGCGACGAAACGCAAAAAACCCAAGCCAACATTCCGTTAGAAGAAACCAAGCCGACCGATTAATCCGCTACCTCGGCGGACCCAACGAACCGAGCCGCTAACATCTTGAGCAGCGCATCTTTCAAGCGTAGCTGACATCCTTGTGATCCGTTCTGCACAAAGCTGTGTGGAATGGACAACAACCGGCAACGGTCCAGAGCCACTACAGTTGCCATGCGCGGCGAATCGGTGAGTATGCCGATCTCACCAATAAATTCACCCGGCCCAAGATGGATAAACTCAAGCGCATCCACGCGCACATCGACCTCCCCTTCCAACACCACATAGAGGCAATCAGCGATATCACCTTTGCGATAGCCTCTTCACCTGCTTTGAAGGTGCGCAGCAGGGAATTCAACACGAGTTCTTTCGGCTCTATGTCACTGAACTAGGTGAAGGTTTTGAGTTTGCATACGCGCTCGAAGATCTCCCTCTTCGCCTCCCCGGTGGCGGTCGCATCGAGCACACCGGTGGACACATCGGGATCGGCCGACAAATGCATCACACCCATATCATGGGCGTAATGCAGCACATCCGGCGCAGCGCTTGACCCACGTCACGCGAATACCTTGGTATTGCTCCAAATTGAGTTCGGGAAGACTGCCGTCGCGGTTACGAAATAACGGCGCGGCGGTCTCGAAGCTGGTCCAGCGCATCGCGTTGATATAGACCCTTGCCTGATCATGGAGCCTGATGGTGCGATCGCGCGCCTCAATAGTCGCGCAACCGCCAGTCAACACCTGGGCCGCCACCTATACCGTGGACGCGCCACCAGTACGGGGCTTCGCCGTGGTGACGACCCGCCCTCCAGCGATACGCAAACTACCCTTCCAAACAGAAAACCGTCAGCTTGTTCCCGTCCAGATCGCGGAAATACCCGCCATAGAAGTTGCCCGCTCCGCGCGGCCCTGGTGCCCCTTCATCGGCGGCCCCAAGCGAAAGCGCCTCGGCATGCATCGCATCGACTTTTTCCTTTGAACCTGCATTCACGGCCACCATAGTTCCATTGCCGGTGGTCGCTGGAGCACCATCGAACGGCACCGCGACACCGAGCATGGGCTGACCCTTAGCCGCCGACCATAGCGTGATGCGATCATTTGGGGACATTCGCTTCACTGCCAAATGCGCTAGCAGTGCATCATAAAACTCGATAGCTTTAGCAGCATCGTTGGTTCCAAGCGTGACATATCCGATCATAGTCTTTCTCCCAATCAAGACCCTTCTACCCGTTAAGAATATTATCCCAGTTGAAATTATAGGAAACGTTTAAGGCTGAACTCTCGCCGCAGTCGAACGCTTAACTCCCTGTATACTTAAGTCACGTCCCTTGCTGTTCAGACCCAGCTAGCTATGATCGTCGTCGCTGATGCCTTATTCAACCCAGATGAACTCGATTACCTACGGGCTCTTTTCGCCGATGAACGAGCTAGCGAAGGTGCCATGACCGCCGTTGGTGATCTGCGATCCGTCAAGCACAACCTCCAGTTCAAACTCGGCCAACGCGCCGGCGAGGTGCGTAACACCGTGCGTAGTGCTTTGAACCGCCATCCGTTTTTGAGCTACGCCCTCATCCCCAAGAGAGGCCGGGGTTGCAGCTGCCTGGAAGATAGTATTTTCTGGCAAATTCACCATTCCCGGTCTAGTATGCCGGCCACTTATCCCTATCAACCGGCTAGTAGCACCACCAGTCGTAGTTTCCGCAAATGCAACATTCCTCCCACCACCCACGGTAGCACCGCTGAGAGACAGCCGGTGTCGAATCTGTGAAGAACGTGACAAGCCTGAAGCAATGGTAGGTAACTGTCTCGCTATATTAATGCCCTGAAACACCCCACCTCCAACAGCCCCTACACCTAGGTCTAGTGCAAAGGCGTCGGGGCCAGCTATCGCATCAACTACATCTTGTCCTTGCGCGGCAGCGATACCCCCACGAATCGCAGCTCCGGTTGCAACACTAGTGGCCGCTCCGATACCCGCGGCTTTTAATAGCGGAGGGATTACCGCTGCACAAGGAATACAGATCCGTCCCGACGGATCATTGTAATTAACCGGATTATTTCCCACATAGACATAGAAGTTCACATCCCCAGCGGCAAAGCCCAGTGGGTCTTCCGATAGGAACCGGCCATCCTGGGGGTCGTAGTAGCGCGCCCGGTAGTAGTACAACCCGGTGTCGGCGTCTTGTTCACGTCCGGTGTAGCGTAGGCGGTTGGGGCTGTGGCCGGTTTCGCCTTGCACCGCGCCGAAGGGGTCATAGCTTAGGGTGTTTTCAACGCTGCCCGCGTGGCCGCTCAACCCGGTGACGCTGCCCACCGTGTCGTGATGGTAGGTGGCGCTGCTTGCGTCGTACTGGTATTCGGTCACTTCCCCCTGATAGTGGGTCTTGGTGGTGAGGTTGCCTGCGGCGTCATAGGTCCAGTGCATGGTGCGGCCGCTGCGCCGGTCGGTTTTGCGCGTCATCCGGTGTTGACGGTCGTAGCGGTAGTCATACTGCACGTGCCCGTAGCTCAGGCTGATGACGTCGCCATAAGCATCGTAGGTGCGGGTGAGTGTGTTGCCATCGGCCGGTTCAGCTCATCGTAGCCGGTGCGCGTCACTTCACCATAGTTGATTGGATTGTTATTCACATAGGCATAGGAATTCACATCCCCAGCAGCAAAGCCCGGTGGGTTTTCCGATAAGAAGCGACCGTCTTGGGGGTCGTAGTAGCGGGCGCGGTAGTAGTACAACCCGGTATCGGCGTCTTGCTCGCGGCCGGTGTAGCGTAGGGGGTTGGGGCTGTGGCCGGTTTGTCCTTGCACCGCGCCGAAGGGGCCGTAGGCGAGGGTTTGCGTGACTGCGCCCGCGTGGCCACTCAACCCGTCCCAACGCTCAGTGCGGCTGCCATTGGCATCGTAGCGATAAGCTCTTTGGATGGAACCGAAGGATCAATCAAGCACTCAAACCGCTATCTATGCAGGTTGTCGCGCTATTTAGGCAAGAACCCTGCTTTTACCACCGCTTTGTCTGTTAAAGCATCACAATAATCACGAAACGACTTATCGTCATTCATAGCTTCCAACATTTCTCTAGCACTATTTTTCCTTTGAACCTCCACGCTTATGCGTGATTGGTAAGACTCGTCTCCCATCGCTTTGTATTTCTCCGCTGCTGCACTAAACGTATCAATGAGCTGTTCCATTGTTTGCCGGGCGAACTGCATGTCGCCTAACAACCCACGGATAACCGCCCGTGCCCATATTTGGGGAAAGTTGTCGTCTTTATGTGGCTCCCTGCTAATCAGACGCAGCACGGATTCTAAAGTAATTTCCTGATCGTAAGGCGGTTCCAATTGAGAATGGATCAAAGTCACTATTCTATCCAATTCGTCGAATCTTTTATCCCATTCTATCCATACTTCCTTGGGCATCAAAAACCGGCTAAACCACGATCCTGTTGACAACCGCGTTTTGCGTTCTCTTAGTGGAAAGAGGGTAATCATGTCGATTTCAGGTATCAACATACTATTAAATAGATCAACACGGAATAATGGCCCGAATGACAACCTGAACAAAGAAAGCCCCTGAATAAAATAACCGCTACGCCGTTGCAATTCGCAATGCGGCCTTACAATCCATTTAGATCCGAATCGTGGAGCAACTTCCTTCTCCAGAAAACTCTGTAGCTCATGTTTTTTTATCGACCACGCCGCCATCTTACTTGGCATACACAGATTGCATCATATTCGTGTTGGGACGACTCGGATAAAGAACGAAGCCTCCACCAGCAGAGCTATCGCCACTGCCATAATCACTCAGGAAGTTACTAATTCGGAAAAAAATTACCCGACATCAATTCAGAATATATCTGACATGCTCTTCATAGAAAACCGTTTAATCATTTGCGTATTGTGTTGCAGTGAGTGCAACACCGAACGAACCAAAGCCACCCGTTGCTCCTTTGTAGCCACCACTGTCCGCCCAATTCGTTGGCTTTTTACGTGATGCCATACCCGTTCATCAGGATTGAGTTCCGGTGAATACGGCAGTAGCAATACTAACGTGAGCCTCCCTTGGCTATTGCGGACAAATTCTTGCACCTTCTTGGCTCGATGAATCCGATGGCCATCAACAACCCAATAGATCGATCCCTTGGCGTTGTGCAACAAACGCCTTGGAAAGTCGATAAAAACGTCTGCGGTTACCCGTGATTCGCTCACCATGAAACGCAGGTGACCCTTCGGCGAAACGGCTGACAGCCTATTCACGCTAAAGCGCCGACCCGTTTTCGCTACAACCGGCGTATCACCCCGTACCCCCCAAGTGGTACCACGATGATAATCCGACCGGATCGTCGATTCGTCGCCGAAATAGACCCGCGCTCGCCGCCTTTTCGCTTGTTGTTGTACTTCAGGCCAAGTTTCTCTTAACCATACCTTAACCTGATCAGGGTCTGGCTCGTATGCCTTAAACCCAGGGCGCTGCGCACTCATCCCCAAACGAGACAGGCTATTGCCCACCGAGCGCTCGCTGACCTCGATGCCAAATTTGTCTTTCAGTCATATCTGAATCATCGAGCGCGTCCACAGGGCATCGTGAAAATCCAATTGCAACGGATTCGTTTTAACCCGTTCACGTAAGCGATCCGCATATTCATCGGGACACTTTCTTGGGCGACCCGTGATCTTGCCGGTGGACAGCGCCTGTTCACCACCTTGCTCATATCTGGATAACCAATCGTCAATGCAAGAACGATGAAATCCGAGGGCTTTAATTACTTTTTCAGGGCTTTCACCCGACAATACTTGCGCAACCGCGTGCCTGCGGATGGCTTCTCGCGCGGAATGGGGCAGTGAGCGACCGTCTGTCTTTTTCATAGTATCATTATAACACATTTTATCAATTTGTGTCGGGTAATCTTTTGCCGAAGTAGTATAAGCAGCACCAACACCTGTAACGCGCTGGTAGCCACCTGTATGCGGTCGTATTTCAGTTACCGGTATACCGTTTGATGAGCTGGGGAGATTACTGCGCAGATTGGTCTCCCAGGCATTAGTAATACCCTGTTGGCCAAACTTAAAATCAAATACCGCAGTTGGGTTATGAACAATACCTGTCAGCACATCGTGTTTTTTATCCAGTTCGCCCTTATCGTGCAGGCCTTGAATAGTGGGCACCTCTAAAAATGCACTTTTTCCGCGATTGCGGCGTCAGCGCCGTGCTCGAATCCTCAGGTATCACCTATACACTGCGGTTGTGCGCGCGGTGCTTCCTTGCACTCACGAAACAATTGCTATTTTTAGAGGCGCCCTAGTGTTACTACTTCGGCAAAAAATTACCCGACACAAATTAATAAAATATGTTATAATGATACTATGAAAAAGACAGACGGTCGCTCACTGCCCCATTCCGCGCGAGAAGCCATCCGTAGGCACGCGGTTGCGCAAGTATTATCGGGTGAAAGCCCTGAAAAAGTAATTAAAGCCCTCGGATTTCATCGTTCTTGCATTGACGATTGGTTATCGAGGTATGAGCAAGGTGGTGAACAGGCGCTGTCCACCGGCAAGATCACGGGTCGCCCAAGAAAGTGTCCCGATGAATATGCGGATCGCTTACGTGAACGGGTTAAAACGAATCCGTTGCAATTGGATTTTCATGATGCCCTGTGGACGCGCTCGATGATTCAGACATGACTGAAAGACAAATTTGGCATCGAAGTCAGTGAGCGCTCGGTGGGCAATGTCCTGTCTCGTTTGGAGATGAGTACGCAGCGCCCTGGGTTTAAGGCATACGAGCCAGACCCTGATCAGGTTAAGGTATGGTTAAGAGAAACTTGGCCTGAAGTACAACAAGAGGCGAAAAGGCGCCGAGCGCGGGTCTATTTTGGCGACGAATCGACGATCCGGTCGGATTATCATCGTGGTACCACTTGGGGGGTACGGGGTGATACGCCGGTTGTAGCGAAAACGGGTCGGCGCTTTAGCGTGAATAGGCTGTCAGCCGTTTCGCCGAAGGGTCACCTGCGTTTCATGGTGAGCGAATCACGGGTAACCGCAGACGTTTTTATCGACTTTCTAAGGCGTTTGCTGCACAACGCCAAGCGAGCGATCTATTGGGTTGTCGATGGCCATCGAATTCATCGAGCCAAGAAAGTGCAAGAATTTGTCCGCACTAGCCAAGGTAAGCTCACGTTAGTATGGTTACCGCCGTATTCACCGGAACTCAATCCTGATGAGCTAGTATGGCATCATGTAAAAAGCCAACGGATTGGGCGGACAGTGGTGGCTACAAAGGAGCAACGGGTGGCCTTGGCTCGTTCGGTGTTGCACTCACTGCAACACAATACGCAAATGATTAAACGGTTTTTCTATGAAGAGCATGTCAGATATATTCTGAATCGATGTCGGGTAATTTTTTGCCGAATTAATAACACGCCCTAGCAAGCCCTTCAGGGCTGATTAATGCAACGTTCGGGTTATTTCGTCTCGTCTAATTTCAGCTCAACAAACGAACCATCGTACAACTCAATCACGAACACTTCATTTTCAGCAATTCCCTTTATACTACGAGCCCAAATGTAATAAGACACCGTCTTCTCCAACTTTTTCTGGCCAACTATCTCAGACAGGAAATAGTCTCTGATTTGCTTGCCTTCTTTCCAAACACGAATTATCGGCACCTTTGAATCTGGCTCGGAGACAAACCAGTGCAGAACCGATACTAGCATCTTTCCATTGTCGGAAATATAAATTAATTCATTCCAAACGGAAACTTTATACAAAGAGTCAGCGTGCTTAGCTCCTTCTTCAGCCAAGAATACCTTAATGCCATCTTCTGGTGAAACATGAGCACAATAGATCGTACGTTTCGAGCAAACCACATAACTATACGGCTCCGGCGACGGCGAGTCAGACCGAACCACGGAATAGCACACAATCCCACATAGAAACACAATTCCTTGAATGAAACGCACAATAGGAGACCTTGAGCCGAACAACATAGTTATTTTCTGTATACTTGCCCTAGCATATTTAAATTCGATCTTCCCGGGTAAAGAACAAAGCCTCCACCCGCTCCAACAGATGCCGATTCTTTCGATGGTATAAAAAAGTTCTGGGCTCTTTCCCAAGTCTTTTGAAATGTAGACTTATTAGCGTTAATAATGTCCGTAATATCTTGCTCTCGAACTCCTTTCCTTCCATATGATCCCATTATGTTATTCTCAAAACCTGGAACAGCTGTTGTTGTTCTTTCGCGACCTCTAGAAGTTCTAACATGGTAAGGTATGTACCGATCTTTTAATCCCATCATATGGCCAGCTTCGTGGGCCGCCACCCATGAAAAATCTAGCGTATCGGTATATAAGGTCATTTCGTCACCGCCCACTCGATTCACATTCGAAACTCCTTTTCCAGAAATTATTTCCACATCATTATCTGAAAAATCAAACCAACCCCCCTCAGTTACTCTTGTTGTCACATTATATTTCCCGAATTTGCCGGTCCAATATTTCTCTATACCTTGCCTCACAAGTTCTTTTGTTCGCGAATTAACTCCATCTCCTTCGTAGTTAACCGCTATCTCGATATCAACTTTGTTCCCATCCACATTTACACGGGCGTCCAGTCCGCTCGGGTCGTTCGCATTAACCGGATTATTCCCCACATAGACATAGAAATTCACATCCCCAGCGGCAAAGCCCAGTGGGTCTTCCGATAAAAACCGGCCATCCTGGGGGTCGTAGTAGCGCGCCCGGTAGTAGTACAGTCCCGTGTCGGCGTCTTGTTCACGGCCGGTGTAACGCAACCGGTTGGGGCTGTGGCCGGTTTGTCCTTGCACCGCGCCGAAGGGGCCGTAAGTGAGGGTTTGGGTGACTGCGCCCGCGTGGCCGCTCAGTCCGGTGACGCTGCCCACTGTGTCGTGATGGTAGGTGGCGCTGCTCGCGTTGCCGGCGGCGTCGTATTGATAGCCGTGCACCAACTCATCGACGACTACCCCTCTCAAGTACTTAGCTCTGAGTTGGCCGTAACCGTCGTAGGTGGCCTCCAGATGTTCTCCTTCCAGCAGATACTGGTGGGCGCCCATACGGTCGTGTTTCGCTACCCGGTAGCCGTTCGCGTCGTAGCTGTAGCGGTTCACATCCCGTGGCGTGATGAGTTCCGTGACTAGACGCTGTTGGTTGTAGCGGTAGCGGTGTGTCACGGTGCCCGTGTCCAGCGCGCCCGCCCAGCGCTCGGTGCGGCTGCTGTTGGCATCGTAGCGGTAGGCTCTTTGGATAGGGCCATCCGCGGTGCCTGCCCGCACCGTGAGCAGCCGGTTGCCGTCGTCGTAGGCATACACCGCGGTGCCGCTGGCGGTGGTGTGGGTCAGCCGATTGCCCACGCGGTCGTAGGTGTAGGATTGGTCGTGCGCATCGCCCGGTGCGTCCACCTGCGTTAGGCGGTATTGGCTGTCATAGGTGTAGGTGGTGGTGGTGTCCGTGCCGGTGCCGTCTGTTCGCGTGAGTATATGGCCCACCCGGTCGCGGGTGTAGCGAGGGTCGCTCACTACCGTGCCATCGGCGCTGAGGTGCGTGAGGCGCGTTAAGCGGTTGTCTGCGTCATAGTGATAATCACTGCGTGCGCCGTTCGATAGGATGCGATTGAGCAGGCGTCCACCGGCGTCATAGTGATAGCTCACTTGCACATGGGCTGTGTTGCGCAGCGCCACCAGGCGGTGGGTGGCGTCGTACTGGTATTCGGTCACTTCCCCCTGATAGTCGGTCTTGGTGGTGAGGTTGCCTGCCGCGTCATAGGTCCAGTGCATGGTGCGGCCGCTGCGCCGGTCGGTTTTGCGCGTCATCCGGTGTTGACGGTCGTAGCGGTAGTCATACTGCACGTGCCCGTAGCTCAGGCTGATGATGTCGCCATAGGCATCGTAGGTGCGGGTGAGTGTGTTGCCGTCGGCCAGGAACGCTGTCACCGTCGGCCGGTTCAGTTCATCGTAGTCGGTGCGCGTCACTTCACCGTTGCGGTCGGTGACCGTCAGCCGGTTGCCCACTTCGTCGTAGCGGTAGCGCTCGGTGCGGTCTTCAGGCGTTTCCACTCGCGGGTCTATCATTTCGATGACCCGGCCCAGTTCATCGTATATCCAGCGCGTGGTGCGCCCTTTCGCGTCGGTCAGCGCCGTCATGTTGCCCAGTAAGTCGTACTCATAGCGTGTCTCGCCGCCTTGCGCGTTGACCTGCCGGATAAGCCGGTTCAGCGCGTCGTACTCGTTGAATTCGCTCGCCCCGTGCGCGTTCACCGCGCCCTCGCCCGCGGTTGCGTTCGCGTCCAGGCGATGGGTCACGTTATTGTTGCCGTCGTAGCGTATTTCGCGCTCATGGCCCAGCGCGCTGATGATTTTCGTCTGCCGGCCCAGCGCGTCGTATTCGTAGCGCGTGCTATGACTGTTCGCGTCGGTGCTCCGGACCAGCCGGCCATTGAGGTCATACACCCGCTGCGTGCGCCGACCGTTCGCATCCGCCACCGCCGTTTGACGGTTCATCGCGTCATATTCATAGCGCGTCGTGTGACCGTTCGCGTCCGTGTGCGCGATCACGTTGCCGCCCGCGTCGTACCCATAGCTTTGGCTGTGGCCATCGATATCGGTGCTGCGGATGCGCCGGCCCGCCGCATCGTAGGTATGCCGTGCCACCGTGCGGCTCACCGCGCGCCCATCTGCTTGCGCGTAGTGCACCCGCTCCTCGATGACCGCCCCGTTCGCGTCGTACACCGTCTGCCTGCGGTCCCCGCGCGGATGGGTCTCCATCACCACCCGGTCCAGGGCGTCGTACTCGTACTGCGTGCGCAACGCTATGAGTGTCGCATCCGCCGCCGAGCGCCGCCGCCACACCGTCTCGCTCACCCGCCTCCCCAGGGGGTCGTACGTGTAGTCCGTGCGCAGCACCTGCCCGCCGTTCGCACCCTGGACCGTCACCCGCGCCACATTCAACCCGTTGTCCGTGTAGGTGTAGTCCGTGTGGCGCTGACGGCTCGGATTATCGGGCTCGAGGTATGTCACTTGGCGCTTGACGTTGCCCTGCGCGGTGTAGGTATAGGCCACCCATGTGACTTCTTCACCGTCCAGCATCACTGTCTCGCGCGCCAGCTTCCCGGCCACCGCACCCGACGCAATAGCTGTATTGGCGTAGTAATGCCGCTGGCGCACCCCCGCGTTCTTGTCCACCACCCGCGTTAACTGGTCGTGCACCCCGTAGTCGTATTCAACCGTCTGGCCCAGCGCATCGCGCTCCAGGCTCACGTTGCCGCCGGTGTCACTGGCCCGCCCATCAATGCCGCGGTCGCGCCGGTAGGAGTAACCGGTTGAGTACCCCAAGCCGTCGGTTTTCTCATAGCGCAATCCATCGGCGGTGTGGGCAAATAAACGCACCGCGCCATCGGGCTCCGTCAGCTTCGTCAGTACCCCCTCCCCGTTGTAGAAGTACGCCCGCACGAAGCCCCGTGGATGGGTGACCCGCGTGCGTTTGCGGTACAGGTCGTAGTCCAGGGTTTCCGTCTCGCCCAATGCATTGACATAGTGAAACGCCCGCCGGTTGCGGTAGTACGCGAAGCGGGTGCGCTCCACCCCGCCTGCTCTTGGCTCGGGCCAGGTGATGCTCGCCAATAGATGACCTTCTCCCTCATAGCCGTAGCGCACCGTGTCGCCTAAGGGATTGCGCATGGAGGTGAGACGCCCTTGAGCGTCATAGCCATACGTCCAACTGCGCCCGCTCCAATCGCTCACCGTGCCCAGCCGCCCCTGCCCGTCATACGCGAAGCTCAAGCCGGTACGGCCCGCCAGCGCTAAATTGTCGCTCACTTGGGCCAAGCGCCCCTGTGCGTCATAGCGCATCGTCAACCCATTGCCGTACGGATCTTCGATACGCGCCAAGCGCGCCGTCTGGCCCGGCACCTTGATATCTCCGCCTTGCGCATCGAACACGTAGCGCACCCCATTGCGGAACGCGAGTGTGTGCCAGCCCACCGACGGGCGGTCCAAGGCCAAGGTCTCAAAGCGCGTCGCTGGCGCCTGTGCCGTGAGCCTGCCATTGCCCTCATCGCTCAGCACATAGTTGTGCTCACCGCCGCGTTCATCCACATAGGTGATGGACGAACTCACGCCATCGCCATTGGCCGGGGCTTCGCTGACGGGGGTGTTCGGGTGGGCGCCGTAGTCGTTGGCGCGCAAGCGCAGGTTGTACGAGTGCGTCCAGTTCAAGCCCAACACCCCGGCCACGCCTTCGACCCGGCTCGGCCTCGCGTTATAGGTCCGCGTCAACGCGAGCGGCAAGCCCCGGCCTTTTATCCACACATCCGTCTCATCGTGGTACAGGTTCCCGGTCACTGTGCTCACCGGATCCACGGTCGAGGGGGTGATGATCCGATCATTGTTGATGTGCGCGGTCAGCGTCCGATCGGTGAACACCGCATTGTCGAACACCGCCCCCGCTTGCGCCGGGTCCAGCACTTGCGCGCCATCCACATAACCGCCGCCCGCGCTCAACGACTCGTTCGCTATCTGAAACGACACGCTCGTCAAGTCCCCCGTCACGCCGTCATGGATCTTGTCTACGTATACGGTGAATCGATACAACTCGCCCACCGTGCGCCGCGACGGCAGCACCCATTCGCGGCGATGATTCGAGGTAATGAGGGACAGTTGGTCGCGCATACTCTGTACCCGGCTCGCCGGGTGATGGTCCGCCGGCACCAGCGCTTCGCGATACACGTACGCGGACGGCTCGAAGCCTTGTGTTTCATCGAACAACGCCAGGTAATTCGCGCCTAAGTAGGTCGGCACTATCACCGTGCGATAGAGCGATTCGGTCTGGGTCAATACGGTCTGTATCGGACCCGAGAGTACGCTGCCTTCGCAATAGGTGAACGGATTGAGGCTGACATTGCCGAAGCGCACCAACAGGTCACGCAGTTGGTTCTCGATGTTGTCCACGCAGCCCAGCCACGCGTCTTGGGCACTGGCCGGTGTCGTGTACGTATATGTCACCAAGGCGCGGCGTAGTGCCGGGGTGTTCACAGCCACGGCCCGCTTGAGCAGATGCAGGCTTTGATGGGGCGAGGGGTGCGACCAGGACACAGGGCGGGTGCCGTAGAGCTCGCGCCGGTGCATCTGCCACGGCGCGGGCGCGGTGTCACTGAAGCCGATAGCCGTATAGGCCGCATCCAGGCTCGACGCCTGCACCTTCAGCACACTCGCCCCGGCCGCTTGCGCCAACTGCGTCCCGCGCAGGGTCGATACCGCATCAAAACCGGTGAGTTCTTGCCAGATCTCGTGTTCCAGCGACGAGGTCACCGCCCCCAGTAACTCAAAGTGACGATTGGCATACTGCGCGGTGGCGCCATCGCGCCACACCCCGGCGAATTGCTGACCTTTCATGTCGATCAACAAGCCACCGGGCATCACCGAGAACGCGGTGTCATCGAGGTACTCCACTTCATGCACCGCGCTCACCACCCCGATAAAGCCCTCTATCGGCGTCACCACATGATTGAGGCCTTCCAGCCGCTCCACCGCCTCTCTGAAGCGGGCGAAGTACAACGACATCGCCGTGTACAGTAAGCCGCCCGTGAGTGCGTCTTGCGCCGCCGGATGGTCCAGCAAACGCCGCTCGCCCGCGTCCACCTGGCCGTTGCTATTGCTATCTACATAGGGCACCGCGTCCGCGTCGTTGACGATGGGATAGTGCTCATTGGCCGCCAACAGTTGTCCCGCCGCCCGGTGCACTTGGCTGTAGTTCGAGCTATCCCCGCCGGTGCCTATCAGGTAGTAGCCGCCCACCACCAGTTGCTCGTAGCGCACCGTGATTTGACGGTCCGCATCCCCTGCGCGCGTACCGGGCGCGCCGTCCAGGGTCAGCGTCATCGCGAACGGATAGCCCTCGTCCACCACCTGTCCATTGAGGGTCAACGAGCCCACCGTCAACGGCACATACAGATCCTCGCCCCCTAAGCGCAACACCAGCCGCTCCGGCGTGCCCAATTCATAGGTCAACGTCAGACGCTGGGTCGTCAGGGCCGCTAACGACACCGGCGGGGCACGGAACATAATCCCCGTGCCGAAGTCCAGGCTCAGCGTCACCTGCTTGCCCCATTTCGGACTCACCGCCCCATCGTGGGCCGCCACCGAGGCATAGGTCGCGACCGCCCCTTCTACCGCATAGGGCAACGAGGCCGGCAATAAACCCGCACGCTCTTCGATGATGGCGCCCTTGCCTATCACATCCGCTATGCTCTTGCCCGGATGCTGCGCGCGCAAATAAGCCAATACCTGCTCTTCGTAGATCTCCAGCGGGCTCTTGTCCAGATAAGCCGGATCGGCATTGGCTATCGCGCCGAAGTAGGCCGTCTCATCAAAACGCACCGCCTCATAGAGGTCGATGCGCGAGGGCACGGCTTGGCGCAACTTGAACGAGGGATCCAAGTCCACCCACACACAGGACGGGGGGTCGGGCGCACAATCCACCGCCACCGGACCCGCCCCGCGATAATGCCGGTGCCCCACCAGTGCCCGCACCCACACATGCTCGAACGTCACCGTGTCATCCGCCGCGCTCTTCGACACCCCTTGTATACCCTGGTCTTCGAGCACGCTCACGGCTAGGTCCACGTCCCGCAAACCCAACCAATTCATCAACGCCGCCGCCGGTAAACGCACTTGGCCCACCGCGTACACACTGGGGATGCCCTGCGAGCGCAGCATCGCGATCAAGGTCGAGGCCAGGTCCACATCGTTACCCCGGCGGCCCAACAAGGTGTTCACCGCACTGCTGCGGGCGCCGTGGTACAGCGCATACTCGCTCTCATTGCGCAGGTATTCGTAGATCATCACCGCGCTGCCCAACGACTGCGCTCGCTCGCGCAGTGGCGCCGCCGCCTCACCCAGAAACCTTATCTCCTCGGTCTGCGCCAGCGCGGAGGCATCGACACTCGCCGCCCACGCCGCAGATCTCATACAGCCCATCAGTCCCCATCCAAGGGCGAGGGCGAACGCCTTAACCCCGGTGCGCCACCGCGTTTTCACTAGCAGCGTTTTCATTAGCAGCGTTTTCAATAACGGCGCGACCCTCGCTTTCATTCCTTGATCCCCATCCGCACTCCGCCCGCCCCGTATTGTCATGGCCTCACCCATATGGCAGGCCGATGGTGCCGGCGCACCGACAACGACGGACTCGGATCTCCATCTGCGCTGTGCGCCCCCGTGGTGTCACGGCTGCACCCGTATGGCAGGCCGATGGTGCCGGCGCACCGACAACGACGGACTCGGATCTCCATCTGCGCTGTGCGCCCCCGTGGTGTCACGGCTGCACCCGTATGGCAGGCCGATGGTGCCGGCGCACCGACAACGACGGACTCGGATCTCCATCTGCGCTGTGCGCCCCCGTGGTGTCACGGCTGCACCCGTATGGCAGGCCGATGGTGCCGGCGCACCGACAACGACGGACTCGGATCTCCATCTGCGCTGTGCGCCCCCGTGGTGTCACGGCTGCACCCGTATGGCAGGCCGATGGTGCCGGCGCACCGACAACGACGGACTCGGATCTCCATCTGCGCTGTGCGCCCCCGTGGTGTCACGGCTGCACCCGTATGGCATGCCGATGATGCCGGCGCGCCGACAACGACGGACTCGCCGAGACGGGGGGTTCCAGCGACAACCGAACGCCAGGCTGACGCTCAGGGCGCGCTGGCTGATGGGTCACTGCCAACGTGAGCGGCACGTCCGGTTTCAATGCCGGCGCTGATGCCGCCGTAACCGCGCTCACCTGCCCTACGGCATTGCCCGGCGCCGCGGCGGGCGGCACGCGGCGCCAGCGTCTTAACCCTGTGCGCGCAATCAAACGATTCAATTGTTCAAGCCGCGCCGCCGGCGGTTGCTGGCGCAGTTCCAGCACCGCCATCTTCAGGGCTTTTATTTGCGCTACCCGCCGCGCCGCTACTCGTGTGCGCCGCCTCTCACCGGCCTGCCGCCAGTGCTGTTCACGACTGTGCGCTTGTGCCTGCAGTGCATCGATTCGGGCCACCAATCGCTCCAAGGCCACGCCACTGCCCTGGCTATCGTTCGCGGTTGCCGACAACTCGGGCGCCGCCGCCGCGGTGGCTGCAATGGACGCCTCTTCAGTGGACGCCGCCGCAATGGCCGCCGACGACGACAACGGCTGGCGGTTCAACTGCGCCGGCCTCACCACCCGCGCCAGCGCCGCGCGCTCTGTCATCAACGCCCGCCGCACCGCCTGCAATGTCTTTAGCAGCGGCGCCGACAACACCTGCGCACGCCGGTGACGGCGGGCTTTGAGCACCACGGCTCCCGCTGCCCGTACCTGCGTCAACGCCTGCGCACTCAAGGAGCGCCCGGACTCCACCGGTGGTGCCGCGCTCACCGGCTCGCTCCAAGACATCCCCGATACCATCAGCAACACCGCGGCAGACATCCCGGCACCCGCCAGCCAAGCCCGAGCCCAAGTCTTTCGTTTCAATCGGCTCATTCTCTTTCGGCTCATCCTCTTCTCACCCGTCAGTGCCGCAATGGCCTTGCCCAGCGCCGCGCGCCCTCTCAGTACACCGTTCCAGGATCCGAGGCTTTCGGGCCCGCTAAGCGCCCCACGCCCTCCCTGAAACCACCGGCCCAACACTTGAGCTCGCTTGTTGAAGCCGAGCCCGCCAGCACGAACCGCTCAGTCCATCCACCGCACTCACCCCGAGGAGCAACTCCGGCCGTCCGATCTCAAGCGCGCTAAAGACCGCACTGGCTAGCAACACTGACTCTCCCGATACCGGCGCCCTAGCGATGCACCGGGCCGCCGCGACGCCTCCAAAGCGGGCGTCCCCACTGACCCCGATACACTCGAATCAAACCCAGCCTCCCAACCCCAGCCCCACCCGGGCGCTGGTCGATGCGCCATGATTGTCCACACACGATTGTCCACACACAATTGTCCACACACGATTGCCCACACTCAACGATTCGCCTGACGCCACCCCATGCCCGCCATCGCCGAACGACACCGCCACCGGGAGCGCGCCACTTGGCTGCGACCGCCACAGCCGCCTTAGACACACCCCTATCTTCGCTGTGTCTGTTATCTTCGCTGTGTCTGTCATCTTCGCTGTGTCTGTCATCTTGCACCCCGCCTTCATACCCACACCCGCTTAACGGGTTAAGTAATAGTCGTAATACCAAATCTTCATATCCCGCCGCGTCACACAACCGTCCGCATCGTAGTCGGCTCGCGCAATAAAATTCGGCGCCCCGGTGCAGGCCCTATAACTCGCCGCCATCTGGTAAAAATCCGCGACATCCGTCACCCCATCTCCGTTCAAGTCCCCTGGTTGTACTGGCACCGGGGCCACCACTGTGACCACACCGGGGGCATCCGCCCGCACTTCATTGCGCGCATCGCGTATATGTGCATACACTCGATAAGGTCCCGGGGCCAAGCCCGACACCGCCCACAGGTACTCATCGCCCCAATCATCCAGGTCTTCCTCTATATCCGCGGCAATCAAGGTCCCGACGGGTCTATCGGCGCCCGCGCGATCGTAATACAACGACACCCGCGCATTGCTGTCCGGATCGCTATCTTCCCAGCGCAGCCGAACCTGGCCGTCCTCCGCCGGTACCTCTATATCCGTGTAGGGCAGCACCCATTCCAACTCCGGCGCATCATCCACTCCATTGTCATTGACAAAGAACCACTGCCATTCCATCGGCGCACTCGCCGCTCCATGCTCATCCACGGCTCGCGCTCGCCACGCATACCAGCGGTGGTCATCCAACAACATCCGTGGCGTCCAACTGGTCGATTCATACCTCGGCTCAACCTCGACAGCGCTGGTGAGTACCGCCGGGCGGTGAAGGTCGGTGTAGAGTTCGAACTCATAGTCCAGCGCATCTTCGTCCTCGTCCGTACTCGCGTTAACGGCTAACGCCGGCCTGCGCGTCTCAACCCATGCTCCGTTCCCCGGATTACGCACCGTCGGTATCGAGGGCGCGTCGTTTTGGGTGTTCACGAAAAACCGGCCATTGGTCCAACCACTCTCCGCGACGCCATCATCGGCTTTCACTCGCCATACATACCAGGTGTTGTCGGCTAACCCCTCAACGTCCCAACTCGTCGTCCCCACACCCGCGGGCAGCCGTTCGGAGCGCTGTTGGAATGCACTGTCAAAGGTCTCGCCCCGATCCAGCTCAAAGGTGTAATGCAGCGTGTCACGATCTGCATCCACCGCATTGTGCACCTGCAAGCGCACCGCCTGCGTCGGCACTTCCTCGTCCACCCATGGTGCGGCCACCGCCGGCGACCGCGGCGCCTCGTTCGCCGTATTCACAAAGAAGCGCCCCACGTCGCTGCGCGTTCGCGCACCGTGCTCGTCACTCACCGTCACCTGCCAGTGGTATTCCCGGTTCTCCCGCAACGCCACTTCAACACGCCACGCCGTAACCCCTTCGTCGCCCGCCGCCAGCGCCGAAGACTCAACCAATGGCCAGACTTCCGGGCTGATGCCGGGGTCGTTTTCATAGACTGCGAATACATAGGTCAGCGGTGCCGCGCCCTGATCCACATCCACGCTGTTAACCACCTCCAAGGTCGGCTTTAGGCTATCGACTTCCACGCCGATCCCTGGCGCACTCAATGGCAAAGGACCGGGGGCGTCATTTTCCGTGTTGACAAAAAAATCACCATTCACCCATACACTGTGCCCACCGGCGTTGAACGCACGTGCGCGCCAGTCGTACCACTGGTTATCCGCATCCAACGGCGGGAATACCGGCCACGCCGTAAGCGTCTGTGTGCCGGCCGTCACCGTCGCGCGACGCACCAACACCTGCATCTGCGGATCCTCATAGAGCTCGAATTCATACCCCACTTCCAGGCGTGGATCATGAATCTCGTGCGCGACCACCAGTGGCGGCGCCAGTATCGTCACCTCCGTTTCCTTAGGGGGCTCCACCAGACGCGGCGCCGCTGGCACCTCGGGCGCTTCAACCGTAATCGTCAGCGCCGCGCTGTGGCTCCCGCCTTGACCATCGACCACCGTGTAGTCAATCCGCTCGATACCTGCGAAATAAACGCCCGGGGTATAACGAATACGAGTACCATCATGGCTTACCTCCCCATGACCCGCCGGTGTCACCGCGCTCACTTGCAACGCATCCCCGTCCACGTCCACATCATTCGCCAACACCGGCACAACGATTTCGATCCCGCCCACCGTGCGCACCGCATCGGCCACCGCCACCGGCGCATCATTGACCGCGACCACCTGCACCGTCACCGTCGCCTCGGCTCGCCCGCCTTGCCCATCCTCCACCCGGTACCTGAAGCTATCGAGCCCGTTGAAGTTCACCTTGGGCACATAGTGCAAAACGCCGCCATCAGTGCTCGTTACGGTCCCAAACCCCGGCGGTGTCAGCACCTTCACACTGAGTGCATCTCCATCCACATCCGACACGCTCGCCCGCACGGCAATCCCCACTTCCTCGGCCGTCGTCTCGTTTTGATCCACCGCCACCGGCGCATCGTTCACCGGCCTCACCGTCACTCGCACCGTCGCCGACGCTACGCCTCCATGACCGTCCGCCGCGGTATAAACAAACTGATCGATACCGTGAAAATCCGCGGCCGGCCGGTACCCTATACCGCGCCCATCCCGGGCTATTGCCACCGCGCCATGGGCGCCCGCGGAGACGGTGCCGACGTGCAATTCATCGCCGTCCACATCGGTGTCGTTGTCCAGAACAGCCACTCGCACCGCTTCATCTTCGTCACTCTCGATAGCCTCATCCGCGGCAACCGGTGTGTCATTCACCGGCGTCACTGTCAGCCTTACCGTAGTCGTATCCTGTCCTCCTCGACCATCGTTCACCCGGTATGAAAATTCATCGACGCCGTGGAAATCCGTGTCCGGGGTGTACTGAAAATCGCTGCCTTGTCGCGTCACCGTGCCATGACTAGCCGGCTGCACCCGCGTGACCGTTAATGCATCTCCATCACTGTCCGAATCGTTGCTCAGTACCGCCAAGCGGACTGCCGTGTCTTCGGCTAATTCGGCTACATCCACCTGCGCGCGCGGGGGCACGTTCACGGCCCCCAATAGCGTTTGCTCTTGCTCGTGGGCACTGACTTCAAACAACACGTATACCGGCTGGTCGCTTTCGATATAGCTACCTGCTTCAATATGGGCGCCGTGCCCGGAACTGCCCACATACACCTTACCCGGCGCCAACCCATCTCCCTCGCACGCCTGCGTAGACACGCGTTGATGCGCCGCGTTGTACACATCGACAGTAATAGCCGTGGCCGCCACCGGCGAGGGCGGGCATACCACCCCCAGATATTGCCCCGCCGCGGCCAGCCCGTAGCGACGGCCCAAGGCCTCGCGCCCCACCAACGCAGCGCCAGAGAACCCATCGCCATCACTGCCCTGTACCGCCACCACCGGCTGCGCCGCCCGAATATGCAACGCACTCCCCCGCCCTTGGTCGCTATCGTCTCCAAGCTCAATCGCTTGCGGTTCAAGGCCCACCCGATAGGCGCCTCGCGTACCATCGCTCGCGTAGACCGTCACCTCGGTATCGGCTTGCAGGGCCGAGACCCACACCGTGCCGCTGCGCACTCCCCACAGCTCAGTGGCCGATGGATATAACGCGAACCGTTCACGGCGGCCCTCATCACTAAACGCCACCAGCACCGGCAGATCCGCTTGCACTGTGCATCCCCAGTCCAGCGCCGTCCCCAAACTCCGCGCATTCAAACTCAACACCGTATCGCGCCGCGCCGTCACCACGCCACCACCGCAGCGTGTGCCCAACTGCACCGTGGCGTCACCGTAAGGGCTCAATATGTGCAGGGTCGGATCCGAAGGGCCAGTCGTAGCCGTATTGACGCGGGTGAACTGAAACTGTAGCCCCGCGAATGACAGCGCCATCGGCAAACCTGCGTGCAGGCCATCACTGGCGCTATCGCGCACGAGATCGAAAGGACCCGTGCCGCGCACCCACACACCCGTGCCCGTATCCGCCACCGCTGGCAACCGTTGCTGCACGTAACGGTCTAGCGCTAACGCCCTATCCCCTACGGTCAGGGTATTGCCGGCCACCAGGCTCATCACCTTGAATGCGGTCGTATCGAGGGGAGCACCGGAGGGCGAGTTCAGCAGGAAATAGCCAAACTCCGCAGGCGCCCGCACCGTCACCGTCACCTGCCCCACCGCCGTGTCACCCGCACCCTCTTCAAGCACATACGTCCAGCGGTTCACCCCAGTGAAATTCACCGCCGGGGTGTACACCATCTCGGTCCCGTCATGGCTCACCGTGCCATCGCTCGGCTGGGTCACCGAACGAATGCGTAACCCCTGCCCGCCGCCATCGACATCGTTCTCCAACACCGCCAACCGAAGCGCCGTCTCCTCGCGTGTCATGGCTGCATCCGCCACCGCCACGGGCCCGCGGTGAATGGCCTCCAAGGTCGTAAACGACACATCCGCGCCCACCACTTGGGCCGCCGCATTGCGCGCCACTACCCGGTAGTGGTAGCGCGTATCGGGACTCAAGCCGGTCAAGTGATGGGTCAAGCTCACCCGCTCAGGATGACTACCTAGGCTCACCTCCCCGGTGCGCCGCCCATAAGCCACACTGCTCCCCCATTCCAGATAAGCCACGGTCGATAAACCACTGGGGTTCACCCTCGCCCCTAGCGTACTCGCCACATCACTGGGGATAGCACCGCTTGTGATGGCTATGGGACTGAATCGCGTGGCCAGATTAGGGACATGCTGTAGTGGTGTCAGAGCGCTAATCGCGTTGCCGCGTAGCTCCACACTCGTTAGATTCGACGCCGCCTCCAAGCCCGTCAGATCGGAAATACCCAAGTTCGATAAATCCAGCGCCGTCAGTTGACGCAATTCGCCCACGGTCAGCGCATCTCCAGCCGCTTTGCCCAAGGCCGCATTAAGTGCCGCTCGCAGCCGCGCATCCGGAATATGCACCACTCGTTCCAGCGCCGCGGTATCCGCGCCGCCGGCCGCCGCCAGCACCCGCACCACCAACGCGCTCAGAAAGGCATCGTCTTGCCAACTGCCATTCGCCGACTGCGCGCTCAGCAGTTCATCGAGCCATTGGCGGGCGCTGCCTGAGGCCGAGTCATGGCGTAAGAGCGCCAGCGCCGCTTGACTTTTATCCACTACAGGACTGGACGTATCCACTAGCGCAGTCAGAGTAGACACCCCTTGTGCCACCGAGCCCACTAACGTCGCATCTAGCGCAGTAAAAGCACGCAACGCTTGCAGCACCTGCGCCGTGACCATCACATCGCTCGCCTGTCCTTCGCTAAACCCCCAGCCTCGATCGGCTATCGAAGTCTCTTGACGTTGAACGTGCTCGAGAAAAGCCAGCGCCGTGGAAACCTCGCCCGTATCTGTACGGCCCAGCGCGCTCAACGCTTGTAGCACCAATGCCGTATCCAACGCGGCGCCATCGTAACCGGCGCTCAAGCCCCACCCGCCATTACCCGGAGTCCGTAGCCGTTGAGCGCGCTGCAAGGCGTGCAACTCAGCGCTCACCTCATCGCCGTGAGCCGCCAGCACCAAAAGCCGCCGCGCCTGATAGTCGATACCGCGCGCCACATGATTCTCCAACCATGTGATGCCCCGGTAATACGCCCCATCGCGCCGCTGCCATGCCCCGAGCGCCAACACCACCTCGGCGGTGTACAGTGGTTCAATCGCCCCCGTTGCGCCCCAACTGCCATCCTCGTTCTGTTCTTGCTTTAGCCAATTTAGTGCGTCTTGGGCAGCCTGCTCATCGCCCACCGCCTCGCGTATCGTTCCTAACGCGCCTCCGTGTATACGACTTGGGTCTATAACTTAGCTGTCAACTCATCCACCAGCTAAGTCCTTTTCATCCTACGGAATCAGCCTGGAGGATTATCCGCTGCCTTGAAAGCGAGAGATTACTAAGTCAGAATGTTTTTTCAAACTTCCATCTTCGTTTCTATCGTCTCGAAACTCGACTATCTTGTGTCGCTGCTTTCGACCGGTTGCGTTTATGGGGGGCGATCAGTTCTATCCCTTTCTCTGATAAGCGCTTATCCAATGGGCCACTTATCCAATGGGCCACTGTCATAAGCCCGGTTTTCTATAGATGTGCTCTCAATATGATGTATTTAATCAGCTAAATCAAACCCATATTGATCGAGCTTACGCCAACATTGATCCCAACGAGCATCCGTGTGGATCAACCCACGCAATGAGAGAACGGCTTGAGCCCCAGCCTCCTTCCAGCGCATCCCTGAATGGCATAGGCGCTGCTTAACCGACGTTTTACAAGCAGCCTCAGTCACACCTGATCCAACCGGTAAATTGTCCGACTGATGTCGTGAATAACGCATCTTGGATTGGTTATTTTTAAAATAAGTGACCGATGCTGATAAGTGCTCTTTATCGGTCTTTTTAAACGCCCCAGTCTCAAGGTGCTCTTTTATCTCATTGTAATGAAGTAGAGAGATTGTTTCGACGGCTGAAAGGATTTCGTCGAATCTTTTCACGCTTCGACAAACTGGATGTTGTCTTTGTGTTTTTTATCCACTTCGCCCTTATCGTGCAGGCGTTGAATAGTGTTAACACGCCCTAGCAGTGCGTCATAGAACTCGATAGCTTTAGCGGCATCGTTGGTTCCAAGCGTGACATATCCGATCATAGCCTTCTCTCCCAATCAAGACCCTTCTACCAGTCAAGAACATTATCCCAGTTGAAATTGTAGGAAACGTTTAAGGCTGAACTCTCGCCGCAGTCGAACGCTTAACTCCCTGTATACTTAAGTCACGTCCCTTGCTGTTCAGACCCAGCTAGCTATGATCGTCGTCGCTGATGCCCTATTCAACTCAGATGAACTCGATTACCTACGGGCTCTTTTCACCGATGAGCGCGCTAGCGAAGGCGCCATGACCGCCGTTGGTGATCTGCGATCCGTCAAGCACAACCTCCAGCTCAAACTCGGCCAACACGCCGGCGAGGTGCGTAACACCGTGCGTAGTGCTTTGAACCGCCATCCGTTTTTGAGCTACGCTCTCATCCCCAAGGCCATCAGCCCGCCGCTGCTCTCAGTGTACAAGCCGGGCATGTATTACGGTGATCATACGGACGGACATCTGGGCCAGCTCAACGACCGGGCCATGCGACTGGATATATCGGGCACCATCTTTCTGGATCCTCCGCACACCTATGAGGGCGGCGAACTCGTCGTCCGCACGGATCAGGGCGAGCGTAATTACAAACTATCCGCCGGCTCCGGCGTGTTCTACCCCACTTATTTCGTGCACCGGGTCACGCAAGTGACCGGCGGCGAGCGGCGGGCATGTGTCATGTGGTTCGAGAGCTTCGTGCGCGACATGAACAAGCGCCGCATGCTCTTCGAGTTGCAGCAAGTACGCTCGTGGATCGAGGAGAGCCAGCCGCTCAGCTCGAAACCGCGGCAAACCCTAGTCAACCTCTGTGAAAACTTACACCGTATGTGGGTAGAGACTTAGGGCGAAGATAACTTGGATTTACGCTTTAGGGCACCTCTGGTCAATGCGCAGCTTGCAGCTTCACTCACGCGGCTTGTGAGGCCTCGGCGCGCGCTTGCAGGCGATAGAACTCCACCGCGTTATCACAGGTAATCTTGCGCACATAATCCGCCGGCAGATGGGCGAACTGCTTCTCGATATATGAACTAGACTGCGGCCACACGCCATCCCCGTGCGGATAGTCAGAGCCCCACATCAAGCTCTCAACACCCATATCATCGACCAGCTTGGCGCCGATGGTGTCGTATTGGAAAGTGGCTTTGCACTGACGGCGCCAGTAATCGGACGGCTTCATCTTAAGTTGTAGATCGCCGAAGCGGTCTTGCCACTCAAAATCCATACGGTCTAGGGCGTAGGGGATCCACCCTATACCACTTTCACCGAAAGCGATGCGCACATTCGGATAACGCTCCAAGACGCCCGCACCAATGATGGCGGCCATCAAATCCACCAGGTGCATCTGAAATCCCGACACCACGGTGAAGAACACCGAGCGGCGGGCCTGCGCCGGACAGTGTTCCATCACATCCGGGCTGATCTGCGGGAAGGTATGGAAATGCAACGGCAACTCCACCTCGTTCACCGCTTGCCACAAAGGTTCCCAGCACGGATGCCACATGGGTTCCATATCCCACGAACAGGACAACTCTAATCCCTTCAAGCCGAGTTCGGCGGCGCGGTAGATCTCTTTGACAGCCGCATCAATATCACCGAACGGCAAACAAGCAAGACCGATCTGGCGGCCGGGATAATGTGAGCAGAAGTCTTTCAGCCACGTGTTGTAGATGCGAAACATCTCGTTGGCCGCTTCATTGTCACCAAGCTTAGTGGCAGCGCCCAGGATGCCGTACATGACCTCGGCATCCACGCCGTCGCGCTCCATATCTTTGATGCGAAGGTGCGGATCGGACACACGGCGTATGTCTTTTTTACCGTCTTCATAGAGATTCGTAGCCGCCATCAGATCCGCACGGGCATGTTGGCCGGGAACGTATTTGGCACCGGCTGGACCGACACCGTTCTTAAGGCCGAAGGAGCGCCCGTTACGGGACGTCCAATACGGCCCGTCGGGGCCATCCTCGGTGACATAAGGCATACGATCTTTCAACGCGGCGCTCGCCTCCTCCACGAATAGGGTCGGAGGCATCCAGCAAAGGTCTATATGACAATCAGCGGAAACTCGGTTGTAGCGCATTGAGTCTAGACTCCGAAGTGGCTAAATGTCGGCAATACTATCGCTTTTTGACCTCGCCCGCTTCCTGGCGAATCCGAAACGATCTATAGATAGGCCCTATGGAGAGTAGGCATGTTCCCACCCGACCCAATACAACTCAGTCCCGATGGACTTTCTCGGCGGCGCTCTCCGCGCGCAACGCGACCACCAGTGGCACTATGCAAAGCACCACCGAAACCCAAAACCAAAAAGTAGCACCGCCCGAGCCTGCAAACGTAAAGAATGCGCCGACCCCTTCCCAAGTTGTAATCGGACTTGAATCAAACACGTTATTAACTCCTGAGTACTCGCCGAGAAGCTCATCTCATGCGTCTGAACGGATATTTTCCGGATAGGCCGGAACCGGTATTTCCACGTCCATACCGGCTTTTTGCACCCCGTCACCGGCGCGCAAGATGCCGAGCATCTTCAATACCAAGGACAGCACGTAACCGGGGATGAAACCTAAGGCCACCATCACCAACATACCCATGAATTGACCGCCGAAGGTAATGGCCGGGATAGCCGCCGTAGGCTGTGGATAATTACCCATGAAGATACCGACCGCGAGTACCCCCCAGATGCCGCAGATGCCGTGCACCGAGACCGCACCCACCGCATCGTCTATACGCATTTTCACCAGCAAACCGGCGGCCAATGGACCGATGATGCCGCCGGCGAAACCGACCGCGAAAGCGAGCGGTGGATACCACATATCCAAGCCCGCCGCCGCCGAGATGACGCCGCAAAGAGCACCGGACATCATCCAGAACGGGTCGCGGGTAAGGGCGTAGCCGCCGATGATACCGCCGGCTACGGACATCAGCGTGTTAAAACACACTGCGGACAGGGTAGTGGCGCCGCCGTAAATATTGGTCCACTGCGCCGTGCCGCCATAGACCACGCAGCCCCCTAGGAAACCGAAGAAGCCCACCACGATCAACATGAGCCCCGCGGTGGTCATGGGCACGCTGTGCCCGAGTATGGGATTGGCACTGCCATCGGTATTGAAGCGCCCTATCCTGGGTCCCAAGTTGACGAGAACGCCGAGCGCGAAGAACCCGGAAATGATGTGGACCACACCGGAAGCACCGAAGTCGTGGTAGCCCCACTTCAACACCATCCAGCCGGTCGGATGCCAGCCCCACGCGGCCGATAGGATCCAAACCACCGAGCCCAAGATGACCGCCAGGACAATGAAAGCGGCCATGCGGATGCGCTCGATCACGGCGCCCGACATGATAGACGCAGTGGTACAAGCGAAGAGCGTAAATGCCCCCCAGAACACGCCCGAGGCATTATCCTGTAGGTTCGGCCCCATATTGTCGCCCCACGGCACACCGGCGGCCGCGCCTTCGAAGTCCGGCGTCAATCCATTGTACATGGCCAGATAAATCCACCAGCCGAACATGTAAAACGTCGGGATCATGAAGGCGAAGGCCAGGATATTCTTCGTGCCGGACGCCAGGGTATGTTTGACCCGCGAAGCGCCCATCTCATACATCAGGAAACCGGCATGTATGAGAATCATGATGGCAGTACACCAGTAGTAATAAACTTCGAGATTGATGGCCGTGGTCATCTCGATGGCTGCTTTTACTTCTTGTGGAGACATGACTCCCTCCCCCCTTAGATGGATCAACTGCAGATGGATCAACTGCCCGGTTTACCTGCCGCCGCGCAGACAGTTAAGTAAACCCCGGTTATCAAGTCCGGTTATCAAGTAAGCCGTGTCCGTTTTCAACTATCCGAAAAACAGACCAGTCCTAACCGCGATGGGTCTGACTTGCTCCCCCAACTCGAATTCTGGAGCATTGGCCCTCCAACTTCTACCAAAACAGTCAGAAATTGGTACGCTTTGGGTACATTTTTAGACTTTCTAATGCAATTTATTGCAGATACCCCTCGATGAAAGGGGAGCGCCAGCCGTCCTTGCGCCATAGAGTTGGGAAAAAAGACTCATCCATGGCGAGAGTTCCATGGTGCCGGTAACGGCTATAGATCGGGCTGGTATGGACCGGATGAAACTCGGCGCTGGACGACATGCAATGGGCCACCAGCGAGCGGCGGTCGCTGTTGCCCAGATTTATTCTTGAACCGTGCCACACGCTGCCGTGATGAAATACGGCGCTGCCGGAGGGGACTTCTACAGGAACTATGTCCAGTTCGACACCGGCCGCGCGTGCGGCCATGCGAACCTGCGCTAGGGGATCTGCGGGATCATGAAACTGGGCGATGGGCGGATCCACGGCCCAACGGTGCGAACCCCTGACGTACTCTATGGTGCCGCCATCGCGGGCCGTCTTATCCAAGGCTATCCAGCAGCTCACCATGGATGGGGGGACAATCCAACGCTGGTAACTATCGTCTTGATGAAACCCCAAAGCCCTCGCCCCCACGGGTTTCCACAACACATTGTCTTGATTGATCCTAGCACCGGGCCAATCCATCAACTCAGCGCAGATGCGGCCCACCACCTCGTCCAAAACGATCTTGGCGATGGTGCGATCGGCCTTCCAGCCATTACAGATCTGGCGGGTGATCGCGTTCCCATCACGTCCTGGCCGCCAGTTCCACTCATCCGGTTGAATACCGGTCTCAAACTCACCGGCAAACAGAGGGGCGAAGCGCGCTGCTACCGCCCTCACCCCATCGGGCGAGAGAAACCGCGGCGCGACAGCGAAACCATCGCGCCAAAAACACCGCTTCAGCTCAGCGCTCGCCCGTTCCAACAAAAACGACATCGTTCTAGATGCCGGGGTATTACCGGCGCGCTCAGATCGACTAGCCGCAGGCCAGATAAGCCTCGCGGGAATCGTCCAGAGCTTCTAGCCAAGTGGTGTGGTGCACCGGCGACAGAACCCCAGTGCAGGCAGAGCGAAACGCTTTATCTCTGTAAGTCAGGATATCGTGTTCTTTATCGTGCTCCCACTCTTTGAAGTTATCCGCCAATAGTTGCAGATCAAAGTGCGGGTAATCCACCAACTCGTGTAGATCTTTGCAGTAGTCCGTTTGAAAATCGATTTGCGCAATGGGATCCGGCAGTGCTTCTTCGCGCTTGCTCCACGCCGCCATATCCGCGTCCATGGCCGCGCCATCCGGTAACCCGATGCGCCCCATCACCACATCCCGCGCATACCAGGCTTGTAAATCGAACATGCTGAAGGTGTAGAACTGATCTTGCATCCCCAGATACATCAACTTCGGGTTGGCACGCCAGAAGATACCCTTATAGAGATCCGCCGGGTAGAGCCGGTTACCGGTACGCAAGCGCAGTTCGTCATCCAGAAACGGGAAATGATGCAAATAACCGGTGCAGAAAATAATGGCATCGAATTCTTTTGCCGATCCATCACTGAATGAAACTTCAGCACCGTCGATAGACGCCAGCAGCGCTCGCTCATCCACCGTGTCCGGCCAATGGAAACCCATGGCGGCGCTACGGTAGGAAATGGTCACGGAGGCAGCACCATACTTATGGCATTGCAACGCGATATCCTCCGCCGAATAACTACCGCCCACCACCAGTACGTGACGGCCCTTGAACTCACGGGCCTCGCGGAAATCATGGCCGTGCATCACCCGCCCCGGGAACGACTCTATACCCTCATAGTGCGGTATGTTAGGCACGGAAAAATGCCCGCTGGCAACGATAACGTGGCTGAAATGCTCCGTGCGCTGCTCGTCTTTATCGCGGTTGCGTACCGTGACGGCGAACGAACCGGCGTCTTGGTCAAACGACACCTGCCGCACCACGGTATTGGTTTCGATGTAACGCCGCAGACCGAAGGCCTTGGCCCGGCCTAGAACATAGTCGGCCAACACAGGGCGCGGCGGGAATGATGGAATGGGTTGTCCGAAATGATGCGCAAACGTATAGTCGGCGAACTCCAAACATTCCTTGGGGCCGTTGGACCACAGATAGCGATACATGCCGGCATGTATGGGCTCACCGTACGCATCGGTACCCGTGCGCCAATCGTAGTTCCATAATCCGCCCGCACTCGTTTGTTTCTCAAAACATACGATCTCCGGGATCCGGGCGCCGCCGCGCCGTGCACTTTCGAATGCTTGCAGTTGCGATAGTCCGCAAGGTCCTGCCCCAATCACTGCAACTCGGCCCGACATGCTCTGCTCCTCGTCATTGACTATTTCTTGGCTCAATCATGTAGCGAGGTTGAACTGGCAACCTGCTTCTTCGTCCACCGCCGGATGAACGCTTTTTCCAGGACTAACCACGGGGCACCTCTAAAAATAGTAATTTTTTCGTGAGTGCAAGGAAGCACCGCGCGCAGAACCGCAGTGTATAAGGTCATACATGAGGATTCGAGCACGGAGCTGACACCGCAATCGCGGAAAAAGTGCATTTTTAGAGGTGCCCCACGGAGGTTGCTCCTATTGCCGAACGTCCATTAGGCCGGCGCTGCTCCTAAGTATCGCCCCCGAACCCGCAGCTTTTCAGGATCGAAATGGGGCAACGGCACCACCGTCGCCGGGATGCGCTTTTGTTGGCCATCGAGTTGCCCCACCTCCACGGCGATACCAGGCTCGCTGCGGGTCACATCCATACGGCAAAGAGCGATCACTTTGCCCAGCATGGGCGAGCGCACCGCGGATGTGATCTCACCCACCTGCGCCCGGCCCAGGCGTACACAGTCACCACCCGTTGGCACCGAACCCCCTGCGAGATCCAAACCCACCAATTTGCGCACCGGGCTGGCCTGGCGCCGCTCCAAGGCTGCACGCCCGATGAAATCATCGTTTTTGCTCTTGAGCGGCACGGTAAAACCTATGCCCGCTTCAAACGGATCGGTCTGATCGCAAAACTCGGCGCCGGCGGCTATCAAGCCAGCCTCGATGCGCAGCATATCCAGAGCCGCCAAACCGAGCGGGGTCATACCGTACGGTTGCCCTGCTCGCCAAATGGCGTCGAATACAACCTTCGCATCCTGCGGGTGACAAAACACCTCATAACCTAATTCACCGGTATATCCGGTCCGCGACACCACCAGCGGTGCACCGTGGAAATCCCCGATCCGCCCCACCGCAAAACGGAACCACGCAAGCTCATCGATCGTTGCTTGAGTAGGGGCTGTCCACACGATGGAAGAGAGTACTTCGCGGCTGCGCGGCCCCTGCACCGCGACATTGCACAATTCGCGCGTAGAGGTTTTAACCCAGGCATCCAAATTCAGCCGTTGCGCTTGTTCCCTCAACCACAGGCCGGACTGATCATTACCTCCAATCCAGCGAAAATTGTTATCGCCCAGACGCAACACCGTGCCGTCGTCGATCATGCCACCGTGTTCGTAACACATAGCCGTATACACCACCTGACCCGTGCTCAAACGCTTGACATCGCGGGTGAGGCACATCTGCAACAACGCTTCGGCGTCCGGCCCCAGTACCTCGTACTTCCTAAGTGGTGACAAATCCGTCACGATGACCCGCTCGCGGCAGGCCCAGTACTCGGCGATAGCACCATGACCAGGAAAATCCCGGGCTAACCAATAGCCGTTGTATTCGCCAAAGTTACGGGTGTGGGCGGCAAAACTGTCGTGAAAACCGGTGTCCCGGGTGAGTTCCACATCCGAACTGGTAGTCATACGAAATCCCGCAGCAGATTTGAAATCTTCTTTTGCGTCATAAATACGCACCTGAATATCGGTAGGATTCCAGCCATTGGCCGGATCGATATCGCAAGGACACGCGGTGGACACGCACACCAAATCCGTCAACGCCCGCAACAACACGTAGTCGCCCGGTCTAGACCATGGATCATCCATAGCCAGATTATTGGCCGCATCCAACTGCGTATTGAAAAAGAAATTGATCGCCGGCCACCCACCCCGTGCCCGCACGCCGTAAGGCGCCAGTTCCGCATTCATATTGTCGGAACAATTGAGGTGCCCCGGATAGCCCATGTCTTCGTAGTAGCGCGCCGAGCAAGCGATGCCGAAGGTATCGTGCCGGCCACAGGTATCTTGGATAAGTTGCACCAAGGGTTCCTGATCGACGCAATAGTATTTGGAATACAAACCGGGACCGGGATAGAGCTTGCCCATCAATGATCGGGTGGTAGTGGGATCGATGTCGCGCTCGAGCCCGCGCAAGCCGAACGCCTGAAAATCGGTACATTCCCTGCCCTTGATATCGATAATCTGCAAGTACTGGCCAGCCTTCACCTCATACGCTTTACCGGTACCGGGAGGAATATTGATATCGCTGAGCATATCGGCCAGTGGCTCGGGCGGAGCTACTGGATTTTTGTCATTAGTCCGCGAGGACCGGCGCACATAGGCGGCCAACGGCGTTAGCGGATTCTGTTCATGGGCCGCCATCGGCTTGCCGGGCGCTACGAGCAATACTGTCGCGGCCTCATGCGCGGTGAACGCTACACTATCACCCGCGCGGGAACCTTCGCCCAGCAAGCGCACGGCCTGGGCCGAGGCAATATCCCATCCACGCCGTAATAAATCTCGCAGCACTCGCCTGGCGCTGCTTTCCGCCACCCCCAATACCTCGTAGGTGAACTGCGCTTTGCCACTGGCGGTGGCACCGATCAGGGCCGGATCGCTCTCACCACCGCTGCCGAAGACGATCAGTTCACACGGTTGCAAGCCTTCCAAGTCGATAATGGTAAGTTGATCACCGCGCTCCAGTTCGATGGCCCGCGAACCACCACCGGGGATCGGATAACGCTCCATATTCAGCGGCAGCCGAGGCAGTCCAGGCAGGCGAACCGGCCCGCGCCTGCTATCGACACGAAACGGTTCGAATCCTTGCATGTTCACAGTCATATCTATAGGCCCTGGTAGCTAAATGCTGGCACCCGACATGCGCTCCCATTTATACAGGTGACGGTTGCGCCTCGCTGCGCTCCCAATGAGGTTCAAAACCGAGGATCATCGAATCGGCGGCAAGCGCCGGATTGAACAGCGAATTATGCCAGTAGGTCGCCTGATACAGCGGATTGTTCACCGATATGCGCCAAACGGTACAGACCGTCTCGTAGATCTGCCCGAACTGTTCGAAGTGCAATCGGCACGACTTCATGGCAAGCAGTTGGCGAGCACCCTCGGAATCCGGCGCGAAAGTGCAAGTCACCGTATCGGAAAACTCGTAGGCTCTTTGATAATAACGCTCGCTTAGAAATTCAACGCCAGCAGCGCGCCGCTCCTTGGGATCATGGGTGTAGCGCACCAAGTGCTGTAACTCCATGGTGCGGGAAAACTCGGGTAGCTTGTTGAGTACAGTAATGATATGTCCGCTGGATACATCACTATCATCATGAGCAAACACCGCCGGCATCATGCCATCGCTTGGCCGCCCATCATGCTGGCGTACAGCAATTTGCCTAAGCCGGCACTGCCAGCGCAGGAACGCCAGTTTCAGCGCCTGCTTGGCACTGTCCATGCGCAAGAGATTGGAGCGTACCGCCTTGGATGGTCCGCCATGAACCGATGCCATGCGCGCTACCGTCAGAACTTCTTGTAGGCCTGGCGTAGCTGCACCAAGGGATGACGCTCGGACATTTGAAACTTGATGAGCAACTCGCGTGCGATCATATCCCGTTCCTGTTGGCTATCGGGCAGTTCCATGTTTTCAGGTACCCTTACCCAACCGTTGATATTGCGATCGAAAACGGCCGCGTGCCCCTCCTCGTAACCCATGTGCACATCTTCCAGCCAGTTGAGGTCGTCCCATCCCATATAGTCGATGTACTTGCGCAAAAACGGCGTCAACAGTTCATAGTCGGGCACCATGTTAACGTCATAGCGATAACCGATGTGTTGACCGATTTCTTTCTCGCGCTGCGAATCCAAGCCATCTTCGCCCAGAAACTGATCGATCCCTTTTAACTGAGAACCCTTGTAGCTAGTTCCAGCCATGCTTTTTCTCCGGAGCGCACGGCGCGGCTAAACCCGCCGTTGCCACTCAACGATAGCCGTATCAAAGGTGGTGATAATCTTCCACACCAACGGTGTAGTCGGTTCCCGCCAACGGCACACCGGCGATGGCGGAGGCCTCCATGGTAAGAGCCGCCAGATCTTCAGGCTCCAAACTGTGCACATCCGTCTTACCACAGGCCCGCGCCATCATCTGTGCCTCAATGGTCAATGTATGCAAGAAGTTGTAAACCCGCTCCGCCGCTTCATCCGGATCCAAGCGCTTGCGCAAAAGCGGATCTTGTGTGGCGACACCAACCGGACAGCGGCCGGTATGACAGTGATAACAATAACCCGCCTCTACCCCTATTTCGGTTTCGTAGTCCGACTCGGGAATATCTTTATTGCAATTAAGCGCCATCAATATGGAGTGGCCTATAGCTATGGCGTCAGCGCCAAGCGCCAGCGCTTTAGCCACATCGCCGCCGTTGCGGATGCCACCGGCATAGATGAGCGAGATCGCTCCTCGCTTGCCTAAATCGTCAATCGCTTTGCGGGCCTGGCGCACTGCCGCCATGCCGGGCACACCGGTCTCTTCGGACGCTAAATGAGGACCGGCCCCGGTGCCGCCTTCCATACCGTCGATATAAATAGCATCGGGATCACATTTCACCGCCATGCGCACGTCATCGTAAACCCGCGCCGCACCCAATTTAAGCTGTATGGGGATCTGCCAATCGGTAGCTTCGCGAATTTCAAGGATCTTCAATGCCAGATCATCCGGCCCCAGCCAGTCCGGGTGCCGCGCCGGCGAGCGCTGATCGATACCGGCTGGCAGGCTGCGCATCTCCGCTACCTGATCGGTCACTTTCTGTCCCATCAAGTGACCGCCCAGCCCCACCTTGCAGCCCTGTCCGATAAAGAATTCACAAGCATCGGCCAACATCAGGTGATGCGGGTTGAAGCCGTAGCGCGATTGTATGCACTGATACAACCACTTGGTGGAATAACGGCGCTCATCGGGGATCATGCCACCTTCACCCGAACAGGTGGCGGTACCGGCCATGGTCGCACCGCGCGCCAACGCGGTTTTCGCCTCGTAAGACAACGCGCCGAAGCTCATACCCGTCACGTAAACAGGAATATCCAATTCCAAAGGCTTTTTAGCGCGCGGACCGATGACCGTTTTGGTCTCACACTTCTCGCGATAACCTTCGATCACGAAGCGCGTGAGGGTTCCTGGCAAAAAAGTCAGATCATCCCAGTGCGGGATCTTTTTGAACATCGAGAACCCGCGCATGCGATAACGCCCGAGTTCGGATTTGATGTGTATATCGTCTATCACCTCCGGTGTGAAGATCGCGCTCCTGCCGAGGATACTGGTATTGCGCCGTGGCTTCTTGGCCGGCTGCGGGTTGGGGGCCATATCGGGCTTAGTCATAAACTCTTCTCCTTGACCGGCCGCTTACAGAATAAGCTTCTTTTCGCTGGGTTCCAGATTGTCGTAGTTCCAGAGCTGCTTGCCGGCAACGATCTTGGTGAAATGGGCTACGCCTTGCGCAGGCAAAATCTCGTATTGGGTGAGCTTGCGGGTAAGCCAAGCTTGGTCTAGATCGGTCAATTCGGCGGGCACCGCATCCACCCCCAGATCACGGATCGTCCCGCCCACGTAGATAGTGCCGTCGTACATGGAATCGCCTAGATTCTTACCCGCGTTACCGCACACCACGATACGTCCGCGCTGCATCATGAAACCGGAAAACGCGCCGGTGTCGCCACCGATCAAGATGGTGCCGCCTTTCATGTCGATGCCGGTGCGCGAACCCACCGAGCCCTTGCACACCAAATCGCCGCCACGAATAGCGGCCCCGAAAGTAGATCCTGCGTTCTTCTCCACGACGACGACGCCGGCCATCATGTTTTCACCGCAAGACCACCCCACACGGCCCTTGATGCGTACATTGGGGCCATCGATAAGTCCGCAGCCGAAGTAACCCAAGGAGCCCTCGAAGATAAGATTCAGCCGGTTCAAGATACCGACACCTAAGGAATGTTTGCCGCGTGGATTCTTGATCACGATGGAACCGTAACCGCCGTCCATCAATTCACGCAGTTTCGCGTTGACTTCAGTGGTCTGCAACGCTGCCACGTCTATCTCGATGCGCTGGTTGAAATCAACCTCGGGCGCCCACGGATAAACCAGATTCTCGTGTTCTTCCGATGAGAAAAATATCTGTTGCGTACGGCCGGACAACTGCTCGGTGTGCATGCCCATTTCGTACGAGCGTTCATCTACAGCACTCATGCTTGCCATACCCTCGTTTCCTCGTCATACGGATCATAGGTATCGATCTCCTCGGGCAGAATGGCCCGGATAGCAACTTCCTCCGATGCCAATGCGATGAGTTCATCACTTTCATAGAGCACCAGCGGCTTGGCCGCCATCGTATCTTTAGCCATACCGAGCTGATCATGGGTCGCCACCAAATAGGTGAAAACACCGTCGATCTCGCGAATGGACCGCTCCAGCGATTCTTCCAGCGATACCCCATTGTTGAGATTGTGCGCCGTGTAGACCGCCAATAATTCGGAATCACAACTTGACAGAAAACGGTGCCCTATACGCTCCATCTGGCGGCGCATAATCCAGTAGTTGGTGAGCTGTCCGTTATGCACCACCGCGATATCGTTATAGGGGAATGCCCAGTACGGATGAGCGGAGCGAATATCCACATCCGATTCGGTGGCCATACGAGTGTGGCCGATACCATGGGTACCGGTGAAAGTCCCTAGGCAGTACTCGCCGGACACAGTCTCAGCATCACCCAGATCTTTCACCAGCTCCAGGGCGTTGCCGATCGAGAGTATTTCAGCGCCGTCAATATCTTCGATATACCGGGCCAACTCGCCCATGTCACCGTCGAAGCGGATCCGGTAGCGCCGCGCATACGGTGTCGCACTATCGCGCTCTTCCACCACCACGCCGCGTTCGGCCATGCGCCGCTCCACTTCGGCCAGGCGCGCTTCGATCATGCCATGGATCTGGAAACCGCGATCCATGTCTTCTTTCTCAGCCAGTTTGAAGCGCAGCACATAGACGCCGCGCTGCGCTTCACCGTAGATCGCGAAGCCGGTGGAATCAGGCCCGCGATGTTTCAAAGCTTGCAACATGGATGTCATCTGGCCACCCACATTCGAATTGCGTCCACGATGAATGACGCCAGCTATTCCACACATGCGTTCGTGTCCTCTGTAAAAAAATCAGGTGCCGCCCTGAAGTCGACTACGGCAAACAATCCAGATATGTATCCACATCCCACTCGGTGGTAGTGTGTAAAAATCGCTCCCACTCATCGCGTTTGTACTCCTGGTACAAGCGATGCATCTCACCGGGCATCGCCGAACGGACAACATCGTCTTTTTCCAGCGCCGCCAACGCATCGCCCAGCGTCATGGGCAGTTTGCGCACTTGCTTGCCCGCTTCCATCGCTTGGTAAATATTACGGTCTTCCGGTGGACCCGGATCGATATCGTTACGGATACCGTCATCGGCCACTTTGATGATGGCACCGGCCATGAGATACGGATTGACCATGGAGTCCACGGCGCGGTATTCGAAGCGTCCAGGTGCCGAAATGCGCAGTCCCGTAGTCCGGTTCTGATAACCCCAGTCGGCGAACACCGGCGCCCAAAAGCCGGTATCCCAGAGGCGGCGGTACGAGTTCACCGTGGAACAACCAATAGCGGTCAAAGCGCCCAAGTGGGTGACTATACCGCCCACCACTTGCAGCCCCACCTTACCCGGCATCTGCGGATCATCGGTATCGGGCATGAATGTATTTTCACCCCCCGAGAGGTAGGTGAAGTTGTAGTCCATGCTGGGGAATGTAGTAAATGAAAGATCGTTTCCAAGCGCTTTAAGACTCTCTGCGCCACCGCGCCAAAAACTTATATTGTGGTGGCAACCGGAGGCCGATACACCCATGAACGGTTTGGACATGAAGCAGGCGATCAAATTGAATTCACGGGCCACCTGCGCGCAGATCTGCCGGTAGGTGGTCAACCGGTCCGCGGTACGCATGGGATCGTCGAAAGTAAAATTGAGTTCCAACTGTCCGGGTGCATCCTCATGATCGCCCTGGATCATGTCCAGACCCATGGCGCGCGAATAGTCGATCACGCGCAGGTATACCGGCCGCAGGCTCTCGAACTGATCGATGTGATAACAATAAGGATTGGAAAAACCGCCATCCGGTTTGCCGTCCTCGCCCCGCTTCAACCACATCATTTCCGGCTCGCAGCCGTGGCGCAGATGCAAGCCACCGTGCTCGGCTTTGAATTGATCGTGAATGCGGCGCAGGTTGCCGCGGCAATCGGAGGTCAGGAAGGCACCTGGATCCTGGCGCTCTTCACGGTTGCGAAACAGGGTGCACCACACGCGCGCGACCCGTTTATCCCAGGGCAACTGACAAAAAGTCTCAGGCTCGGGAATACCGACCAATTCCTTGTCCTGCGGCCCATACCCTAGATACTCGCCATGCCGGTTCAAGAATAGATTGACGGTGGCACCGTAGACCAGTTGAAAACCTCTCTGGGCCACGCTTTCCCAGTGATCGGCTGGAATACCTTTACCGCAGATGCGACCGGTTATGGAAACGAACTGCAAGTAGAGATAATCGACGCCCAGCGTATTGATTTTCCCCCTGACCTGTTTTACCGCTTCGGCACGGCCTGGCGCCTCCACAAAGCCTTCAATATCCATCGTCATGCTGTTCATACCTCCTCACAATGTGTTTTTTTGCTTCGCCGAGTCAACGTATAGCACTCAACTCTGCGGCGGTACGTGTATAGTCTGGGCGCGCATGTCACACGGGCCAGCGGGTGCCCATGATGACCAAACCAGAACCAGATGGCAACCAAATAGACCGAAATTGGTCCAATATTGGCGCCTTCCAGCATAAGCTATGTTCCAGATGAACTATCTTGGAGGAGTACCGGGCGTGTCCAAGCGGATAAGTTCAGGTGACGTGGCTTCCAACCTCCGCCGGCAGATCACCTCGGGCACCTTCCTCGTCAATGAACGATTGCCGGCAGAGCGGGCCATCGCCGAGCAATTCGGCGTCTCCAGGGGCACTGTGCGCGACGCCTTGCACCAGCTCGAACACAACGGTTTCGTCGAGCGGCGCGCCGGCAGCGGCACCTACGTGTGTTACTCCGAAGCGAACCAAAGCGCGTCCATATTGCAGTCCACCAGTCCGCTGGAATTGGTTGATGCCCGCTTTGCCTTGGAGCCGCAGATCGTACGGCTGGCAGTGCTACACGCCACGGAACACGGTCTCATGCAAGCGGAAACGGCGCTCCTCGACATGGAGGCTTGCCGAGAACAAGCCCAACAGTTCGCCTTAGCCGATGAAGCGTTTCACCTGAGTCTTGCGCAATGCACCCAAAACTCTCTGCTCATCTGGACCGCCAAGCGCTTCAACGAAGTGCGCAGCAATAAGCAATGGGCGCGCATGCGCGAAACCGTGCTGAGCGCCGAGGCGATAAGGGCTTATAACCGCCAGCACCGGCTCATCTTCGAAGCCATTCGCAACCGCGACGCAGAGGCCGCCGCCACCGCCATGCGCGCTCACTTGAGCGCCGCCAAACAATCCCTGATCGATGCGGCCGCCTGAGAGGCCCGCGCCGTACACGCGCACGGCTTTGCCGACCGTCAGGACCTTGACATACTGCGCGTGCAGTCATTGCCCCTAACCACCCGGATCCGCCGATGCGCTATTCCTTGTTTTCCCTCATCAAGAATGCTTTCACCGGCGGCAGCGGCTGGCGGCCCATGTGGCGCGAGCCTGAGCCGAAAAAACACTATGACGTCATCATCGCCGGCGGTGGCGGCCATGGCTTGGCGACGGCTTATTACCTGGCCCGCAACCACGGTCTTACCAACGTGGCGGTATTGGAGAAAGGCTATCTAGGTTCAGGCAATGTGGGGCGCAACACCACCATAATCCGCTCCAACTATCTGTTGGATGGCAACGGACCTTTTTATGAACACTCCCTGAAGCTATGGGAGGGTCTGGAGCAGGACCTCAACTACAACGCCATGGTCAGTCAGCGCGGCGTGTTGAACCTCTACCATGCAGACGCACAACGCGACGCCTTCGCCCGGCGCGGCAATGCCATGCGGTTGAACGGTGCCGACGCCGAATTGCTCGATGCCGACGGGGTGCGCCGTCTCTATCCTTTCCTGGACTTCGACACTGCCCGCTTCCCCATCCGCGGCGGCTTGCTGCAACGAAGAGGCGGCACGGTGCGCCACGATGCAGTCGCCTGGGGTTACGGCCGTGGCGCCGATCAGCGCGGCGTCGATCTCCTGCAGAACTGCGAAGTGACGGGCTTCAAGATAGAACACGGCCGAGTCGAGGGCGTAGATACCACGCGCGGTTTCATCGGCGCCGGCAAAGTGGGCGTGGCGGTCGCCGGCTCCAGTGGCCGGGTGATGAAGCTGGCCGGGTTGCGGCTGCCCATCGAAAGCCACGTGTTGCAAGCATTCGTCTCCGAGGGCCTAAAACCCATCATCGGCGGTGTCGTCACTTTCGGCGCCGGTCACTTCTACATCAGCCAGTCGGACAAGGGCAGCCTGGTCTTCGGCGGCGACATAGACGGTTACAACTCCTACGCCCAGCGCGGCAATCTGCCGGCCATGGAAGACGTCTGCGAAGGTGCGATGGCGCTCATGCCGGCCATCGGCCGCGCCCGCATCGTGCGCACCTGGGGCGGCATCATGGACATGTCCATGGACGGCTCGCCGATCATCGACCGCACCCCGATTAAAGGACTGTACCTCGACGCCGGCTGGTGTTACGGCGGCTTCAAGGCGACGCCGGCCTCCGGTTGGTGTTTCGCCCATCTGCTGGCCACGGATACGCCGCACGAGGTGGCCACCGCCTACCGGCTCGACCGTTTCGAGCGTGGCTTGCCCATTGATGAAAAAGGCGCGGGCGCCCAACCCAACCTGCACTGAATAGCCTGCGAGGACACCGACTATGCGGCTTGATTGTCCCCTGTGCGGACCGCGAGAACACGGCGAATTCACCTATCTTGGCGACGCCCGGTTGACCGATCGCCCGGATCCGGCGGCAGCGGATGCGGCGGCCCGATTCCACGATTACGTGCACCTGCGCGACAACCCTGCCGGCGAACACCGCGAGCTGTGGTATCACGATGCCGGCTGCCGCTCGTGGCTGGTGGTCACCCGCAACACCCGCACGCACGCCATCAGCCATATCGTAAGAGCGCAAGACGAGGGCGCACGCTGATGGCTGGTTCCACCTCTCACCGCGCCCCCCGCGGCGGTCTCATCGAGCGGGACAGGTCCCTCGGCTTCAGGTTCGATGGCCGCCTCTTCAGCGGCCATCCGGGCGATACCCTGGCCTCGGCACTGTTGGCCAACGGTGTCATGCTGATGGGCCGCTCCTTCAAATACCACCGGCCCAGGGGCCCGTTCACGGCTGGTTCGGAGGAGCCGAACGCCCTGGTGGAACTACGCGGCGGCACGCGGCGCGAACCCAACACCCGCGCCACCACGGTAGAGCTGTTCGACGGACTCGAAGCGGACAGTCAGAACCGCTTCCCGTCGCTCGCATTCGACGTCTTGAGCATCAACGATCGGCTCTCGCCATTTTTGCGCGCCGGCTTTTACTACAAAACCTTCATGTGGCCAGCGGCTTTTTGGGAACAACTCTACGAGCCGTTGATTCGCCGCGCGGCGGGTTTGGGCCGCCTGTCGGGCGCCGACGATCCGGACAGTTACGAAAAAGCCTTCTTGCACACCGACCTATTGGTCGTCGGTGCCGGCCCAGCCGGTTTGCTGGCGGCACTCACGGCGGCCCGTGCAGGTGTTCGGGTCACCCTGGTCACCGAAGACTTCAGGACCGGCGGACGCCTGCTCGGCGAAAGCCTGACCATCGGCGATGAGCCTGGCCACGTCTGGGCCGAGCGAGTCACCGCCGAACTGAATACCATGGACCATGTGCGGGTGATGGCGCGCACCACCGTCTTCGGTGTATACGACGGCGGCACTTACGGGGCCTTGGAGCAAGTCACCGATCATTTGGCCTCAGCGCCCCCCGGTTGGCCGCGCCAGCGCCTGTGGAAAATCATCGCCAAGCGCGCCATCCTGGCATCCGGCGCTATCGAGCGGCCCATACTGTTTGGCGGCAATGACCGTCCTGGGGTGATGCACGCGGGCGCCATGCGCACTTACGCCAACCGCTACGGCGCGGTGGCCGGCACCCATGTGGCCCTGTTCTGCAATAACGACGATGCCTGGCGCACTGCCGTGGATCTGCAAAACGCGGGCGCCACGATCACGGCGCTCATCGATGTGCGCGGCGATGCCGAAGGCCCTCCCGGTGTCGCCGAAGCGTTAGCAGGAGTGGAAATTCTGCGCGGCGCCAAAGTCCGCGCCGCCCTCGGCAGCACCGATATCCATGGCCTGGACGTGGTCGCAGCCAGTGGCCGGTCCCGGCACATAAAAGCGAACGCCCTCGCCGTCTCCGGCGGCTGGAATCCGGTGGTCAACTTGACCTGCCACCACGGTGCCAAGCCGGTTTGGAACCCGCATTTGTACGCGTTCCTGGCATCGCCCGATCTGCCGGCGGGGCTCAGTGTTGCCGGTGCGGCGGATGGCCGGTTCTCAACCGCGAGCGTTCTCGCCAGCGCTGCCGCCCGCGCCAACGAGGCGCTGAGCGCCCTCGGCTTGACACCAGGTGCGGCTGAAATTCCGGCAGCGGAAGACGCACCGGTGCGGCTTAAACCGTTCTGGTATGTCGCCAACAGTACGAAAAAAGCCTTTGTCGATTTTCAAAACGACGTTTCCGTGGACGACATCAAACTGTCGCACCAGGAAGGTTTCAAATCGGTGGAGCACCTGAAGCGCTACACCACCCTAGGCATGGCCACCGATCAGGGCAAGATCGCCAACGTACCCGCGCTGGCGCTGATGGCCGAGCTACGGGGACTGAGCATTGCCGAAACCGGCACCACCACCTTCAGACCGCCCTACACCCCGGTCTCCATAGGCGCCATGGCGGGCCGCTCCAGGGGGAGCGAATTCCGGCCCACCCGCCTCACCCCGTCCCACGCCTGGGCGCAAGCCAATGGCGCGGTGTTCGTGGAGACAGGCGCGTGGTTGCGAGCGCAATGGTTCGTCCAGGGAACCGAGCGCCACTGGCGCGAGAGCGTGGACCGGGAAGTAACCGGCGTACGCGAGCGCGTTGGCATCTGCGATGTCACCACCCTCGGCAAAATCGATGTGCAGGGTAGCGATGCCGCCGAGTTTCTGGATCGCCTCTACGCCAACACTTTCTCGACGGTGAAAATCGGCCGCGCCCGTTACGGCTTGATGTTACGGGAGGACGGTTTTGTCATGGACGACGGCACCTGCGCCCGCCTCGGCGAGCACCACTATCTGATGACCACCACCACCGCCAACGCCGCTGGCGTGTTCCGGCACATGGAGTATTGCCGCCAGGTGCTCTGGCCCACCATGGATGTACAGATCATCTCCGTCACCGATCAGTGGGCGCAGTTCGCCGTGGCCGGCCCCCGCTCCCGCGAGTTGTTGCAAGCGGTCATCGACCCCGGCTGTGATATCTCCAACGATGCTTTCCCCTACCTGGCGGCGGGCGAGGTGAGCATCTGCAACGGGCTGCCGGCGCGGTTATTCCGGCTGTCTTTTTCCGGTGAGTTGGCCTACGAGATCGCCGTTCCAACCCGCTATGGCGACGCCCTGGTGCGCGCCTTGATGGAAGCCGGCGAGCCCCTGGGGGTGCTGCCCTACGGCACCGAAGCGCTAGGCGTCATGCGGGTGGAAAAAGGCCATCCGGCTGGCAACGAATTGAACGGCACCACCACGGCCGCCGATCTGGGTCTTGGCCGCATGGTATCGGCAAAGAAGGATTGCATCGGCCGGATCATGTCGCTGCGGCCAGGGTTGAATGCGCCGGATCGCCCCGTCCTGGTTGGTTTCAAGCCAGTGGACCCCGCACACCTGTTAACAGCGGGGGCACATTTTCTGCCTTTGGACGCCCCATTCGAGGCGCAACACGACGAAGGATATATGACTTCGGTGGCTTACTCGCCCAGCCTTGCAAGCTCTATCGGACTCGGCTTCATCAAACACGGCTTCGACCGGATCGGTGAACGAGTTCGAGCGGTGGACCTGGTGAGGAATAACATCGTCCCCGTAGAAATCGTCAGTGCGCATTTCCTCGACCCCGAAGGAGAGCGCCTGCGTGGATAAAACAACCTTAAGGGCCACATTACCGCTTAGCGCAAAGCGCATCGCCAGCGCCGAATTCGCCGCTTCACCGCAGGCCCTCACCCTGGTTTCGCTACAAAGCCATCACGGCAAGGCGGCGGCGTTGGCTGGCGCCGTGCGGCAACAGTGCGGTGTGGACTTACCTGGGCCTGGCCGATGGGTGGGTGGCCGGTGGGTGGGTGGCCAAGCTGTCACCGTCAGTTGGGGCGGACACGAACAGTGGTTCATATCCACGCAAACTGATGAGCCTTATCCGTTCACCCAGCGCATGAGCGAAGCGCTAGGCCACTGCGCCGCCATCACCGATCAAAGTGATGCTTGGGCACGGATCAAGTTGCGAGGTCCGGCGTGTTACACCGTCCTGGAGCGGTTGTGTCCGCTGGATCTGCACCCTAGCGTGTTCCCGCCAGGACATGTTGCCCGGACTGTCATGGCGCATCTGGGCGTACAGATCATGGCCATCAGCGGCGAACCCGAGTTCGTATTCTTAACGCCGAGTTCCTCGGCGCAATCCTTCTGGACGACGCTGGAACAGGCGGCGGCTAGTGGGTTTTAACGCTCCCCTAGGTGCTGTCTTAGCCAAAGGACAACCACAGAGCTGTCAAGGACGCCACCGCAATCATTAGAAATGTACTGGCCGCGCCCAGAAAACGCGCAATGGTATTCATCCGCTCGGCCTGTAGCCCGAATGGATGAACGATACGGCTGAGCACCAGCACTATGCCCAACACATGTAGCAGCGTGGTATCGGCGCCATTCACCTCGATCAGACCGAGCAGGATTAACGCCATCGGCACGAACTCGATGAAATTGCCGTGCGCCCGCACTACGGGCGTCATGGCCGGGTTACCCCCGTCACCGTAAATGAGGTTCGCCTTCGCCCGCACCAAAATGATGACCCTAAAAGTGAGAACGATAAGAATCAGGCCGAGGATCCCCGCGTACATCAAGGTAATTTTCATGGCATCACTCCTTAAAGCACCAGTTTAAAGCATCAGTTTCGCGCGCACTTCCGACCACAGTGAAGCATAAGCGCGGCCGGCCACCGACTTGGGCGCGAAAGCGGTCAGCGGCTCCCGCACGAAGCTCATCTGCTCCACCTGACTGGCGTACGGAATATGCGTCTCGAGTGGCGCATAGGGCAACGAGGCACCTTGCACGCATATCTTCTTGTGCAGCGCCCGCCGAACATCCACCATGGAGAAAAACGGCCACACGGCGAGGCCGCCGTCAGCGCAGGACTTCCCCATATGCCGCGCCAGCAGGCGCAATGAATTCAGTGACAGCGGCGTTGGGACAACCGGCACCATAACAGCGTCCGCCGCGCGCAACACGCTCTCCGCCATGAGGGTCAAACCTGGCGGACAATCGAACACCAGCAGGTCATAGACCTCCGCCAGCGGTGTTATCAACTGGCGAAAACGTTTAAGCGCATCCTTAAGCTCCACCAAGGCGGCATCGGCCTGGCGAAACGAAAACCGCGCCGGTAGCACATCCAGCTTGTCGTAATCCGATGCCTTGATGAGCGTATCCAGGCGTTCCTTACCCTTCAACAACCGGCGGGCGCCACCACCACCGGCCTGTAAGCGCAGGCTATAAGTGGTGGACGCTTGATGGTCCAAGTCCCACAGCAAGGTCTCAAAACCGGATAGGGCCGCCAGATGCGCCAAGTTCACCGCACTGGAGGTTTTGCCTACACCGCCCTTGACGCTGTAGAGGGCCAACACTTTCATACCGCCGCGTCGGCAAAAGCGCACGCCGCGTAAGCCGCATGCTTCTTGCTATCGAACTGGCGCCAGCGCTCATGGAATTCCTCACGCGCCTCGCCCTGAAGAGATTGCAGACGCTCCACCAAGCGGCCCATCACCATAAATGTGTCGTATGGGACAGCGCTCTTTTGACTGGCGGCCATGCGCGCTGCGAAATCCCGCAACCGGTGCACCTGCACCTCATAGTCGTTGAAGTCCCCCAGTGTAGTTTGCAACCGCTTCAGCGCACTGGTCAGTGCTTTGCTCTCGGCGCCGCCGTAAAGCGAGCCGAATGCCTCCAGCAGATAACGCAGTTTCTTGCATTCAATGCGCAGCGCGTGCACTGCCGCGGCAGGCGTATCCGGTGTTATCGAGCGGCCAAGCTTGCGCACCCGTTGCAGTTGTTTTCCGATCGCGCCATTGGCAACCTGCTGCAAACTCTGCCCGGCCGTCTTCGTCAGTGTCCCATTGGGAGCATCGGCGATAAAACGGCCCCAATCCTGCTGTAGTTGCACATACCGCGCGCTCGCCAAGCCGCGTGCCAACAGCCGTTGCTCCTTGCTTTTGTCCTTGCGCAAAAACCGCTGAAGCACATCGAGCGCCTGATTCTCCGCCTCGCTCAAGCCAACCCGGTAGCCATCGAATCCCAACAGATACACATCCAAATCACGGGTAGGCCCGGTCAAAGCGCCAAGCCAGGAAAACTCGGCGCGAAAGTGTTGCAACCGCCGGGCATCGAACACCTTCTTCATCCGCGCCATGAGCGAGCGGGTACGCCGCACCGCCACGCGAAAGTCATGCAGGAACTCGGCATCCACATCCTCGCGCGTACCCGACTCATTGATACGCATCGAGTGTTGATAACTCTTCAACACATGACACACGCCTGCGATGCTGGCGCCAGCGCCATCAAGGGCTATTTCATGTTTCGGCGCATCCCCTTCCGGCGCCAAACCCGCCGCGCTCATCCAATGGGGATAAGGACAAGCCACGCGCGACCAAGATCCTTCGCTCAGCGCGGCGGCGATGACTTCACCCTGTTGCTCGAACCCGCGCAGCGGCAGCAGCGAAACAGTGTGAGGCAATCGGGCGCTAACCCCATCGGCCTGATTCGCGGCAATAGTCCCGCAGGTATGTGCCACCCTGGCAACGGTTTTATCCAACCCGTCCAGGACGCGGTACTCGATCACCGAGGTATCCAACCGCGCGCGGGTGAGCAGTCTACGCACGCCGGCTCTTTGACTCAGTTGCTCGCGCAACTCTCCGCACGGCAGATCCACCGCGAAAGCCGCCCGCTTCGCCACCGGCGCACACGCTATCGTGTGGCCCTCCAGCGAAATCAGCTCAAACAGCCTCTTACCACCTTCGTGCCGGGCTTGCAGATAAGCACCCGAGCGATAGATCAAGCCATCGAAGGTATCGAGCAGAGCACCGCTCTCCTGGCGTACCGCCTGCTCCACCAACCGCAAGGATCTCAATCCCGCGGACCGCGCCACCTCCGGCAATGGCCCACCATCAGCAGACAGGAACATCAATCGGGGACGGACCAACATAACCTCCTGTTTTGAAAAGACAACATGCCTGTGGAAGACCGATTGGGAGGCTTAGCACCTTATTTTTGGGGGCCAAAAGTAAGCGCTATCAGTATTCCAGGCACGGTGAGTGTTTTACCAATCTCCTGGCCAAAAATGCGCTCCAAGCCAGGGATCCAAGCCGTTTCCATCTGGTAAAAGTAGCACAATCAGGCAGTTGCTCTGGCTCCGTCCCCAAGAAATCCCCCAAGCTGCTGCAATGGAAGGCACCCCGGACGCCCTCATAGAAAACGCGGACCAGACTCTTTACGCGGCCAAGGACTCAGGGCGCAACCGGGTTCATCAGACCTCAAGCCTCAGCTAGTTGGCCAAAGAATGGGCTTCTTACAGAGGAACATCAATTAGGGTCGAACCGGTCCGTCGTCCATCACGTGCTCTCTCTCAAGTACCTCTTGGCGTAGTCATTTCGCTAATTGCCGTCACTGCCGGTGAGTAAGCGGAAGACGATGGGGTGGTGGTCAGAGTAGAGCGGGTCCAGGAGGATGAGGGCTTAAGAGAAGAAGGCGCACCCTTAATTTCGCCACCAGGTGACTTGTGGACGATAAAATACCGTAGTTGCTATGGAGGGCAGATCTTAATTCGCCAACAAGCACCCGTTTGAAAGCCGTGTGGCCGCGGGGAAGGTCCCGCTTATTCAGGAGTTGTGGTATGTCATCTACTCGCCGGGCCAACTATCTCCAGAGTCTGCTGGGCGAGCTTTGTGCGCTGCCGCGTGAGGCTGAGTGGGTTGAGTTTAAGGAAAACAACTTCAAGCCCGACGATATAGGCCAATACATATCAGCCCTGGCAAATGCGGCAGCCCTAGTGGGGAAGACACACGCTTACCTGGTGTGGGGCGTTCGCGACAATGACCACACTCTAGTCGGCACGCGCTTCAAGCCGCATGAGGAAAAGGTGGGGCGTGAGGAACTCGAGAGCTGGCTGCTCCGCCTCCTCGAACCAAAGATCGACTTTCAATTCAACACGATAGCAGCAGATGAACTCACCATCGTTCTCCTGGAGATCACCCTTGCCGCCCGGCAACCGGTGCGCTTCTCAGGACAGGAGTACATCCGGGTTGGCTCCTATAAGAAAAAGCTCAAGGACTTCCCGGAAAAGGAGCGTGCGCTGTGGCGCATTTTCGACCAAACGCCGTTTGAGGAAGGGATTGCGTGGCAGGACGCTGGCACTGAGGAGGACGTCCTAAGCTTGCTCGACTACCCGTCGTACTTTGACTTACTGGAGCTTCCTCTCCCGGATAATAGGCAAGGCATTCTTACTGCGCTGGCTGCGGAACGCCTGATTAGACGGAGCGATGCTGGGCATTGGGATATCACCCACCTCGGCGGAATTCTCTTCGCAAAGCGGTTGGAGGACTTTCATACGCTTCGCCGCCAAGCTGTTCGGGTAGTCCAGTATAGTGGCACCCGCCGCACTGAGACGTTAAAAGAACAAGAGAGGGCAAGAGGTTACGCGGCTGGCTTCGAGAGACTCGTCAGCTATATCAACGGGCTTTTGCCGGCTAATGAAGTATTGGGACAAGCTTTGCGCCGCACTATAGCGATGTTTCCCGAGAGGGCGGTACGTGAACTGGTGGCAAACGCCCTGATCCATCAAGACTTCTCTGTGACTGGCGCCGGCCCAATGGTAGAAATCTTCACCGATCGAATAGAGATCACCAACCCGGGCGAGCCGCTAGTAGACCCGCAGCGCTTCATAGATTCTCCACCGCGCTCACGCAACGAATCCCTGGCCGGGTTGATGCGCCGCTTTGGTATCTGCGAAGAACGCGGCAGTGGTATCGACAAAGTGGTTCTTGAGGTTGAGTTATTTCAGTTGCCGGCACCACTGTTTGAGAGACCTGATGGATTTACAAGAGCGGTGCTGTTTGCTCACAAAGAGCTTAAAGCTATGGAGAAGCCCGACCGGATCCGGGCGACCTATCAACATGCCTGCCTGCGATACCTGACTCGTGAGGCGATGACGAACACCTCGCTCCGCGAGCGCTTTGGGATCGTCGGAAAAAACGCAGCGGTGGCTTCTCGCCTTCTCAACGAAGCGTTAGAAGCGGGACTCATCGTAATCGCCGATCCGAATGCCGGAACCCGGAATCGGCAATATTTGCCGTTTTGGGCGACGTCTGTCCCGCGCTCTCCAGAGATTGTTTGACGGGTTTCCGCTGGAGAGCCCTCGCCATATATAGAGGCTAAAGAAAACCCTTTAAAGGTCAATAGGTTATCAACTCTCGGTTTGTTTGATGGTTGTTTGATGGAAACCGCGCTGGAGGCTCTTTTACCCACGATAATCGTTTTTATCGTGGGTAAATCCAAGCTACAAAAGAGGGCATGAATACGCCCCTCGACACGCCCGAATCGAACCAACTCGCAAGCATCGAACCTCGAGCCCTCACCGCGGCCGAGTTCCAGGGCCTCGCCGACATGCCGCCGGAGTTCGAGTGGTTCGCCAACATCCAAAACGAGAAGACCCGGCACGCCTACCAAAACGACGTGCGCGAGTTCACCGGGTTCTGCGGGATCGCGCGGCCGACCGAATTCCGCGCTGTCACCTGCGCCCACATCCTGGCCTTTCGCCGGGACCTCGAGACGCGCGAACTCGCCCCGTTCACCATTCGGCGAAAGCTCTCAGCCCTGAGCTCGCTCTTTGATTATCTCTGTGAGTGCAACGCCATCACCCACAATCCGGTCCACGGCGTACAGCGGCCTAAGGCCAATGCCAGTGAGGAGGTAACGCCAGCGTTATCGGATGACCAAGCTCGAGCGCTGATGGCGGCGCCGGATCCGGAGACGCTTAAGGGTGAGAGACAGGGCTATCCTGGCGGTGCCGCTTTATCACGGGCTGCGGCGTGAGGCGCTCTGTCGGTTGACGGTCAGGGATCTGCAAGAGCGTCAGGGGGTGCGGCACTTTCGGGTGTTGGGGAAACGGGAGAAGCTCCGATTTGTACCGGCGCATCCGCTCGCGCAGCGCCTGATTGAGGACTATCTGACCTTTGTCGGGCACTCAGATGATGCGAAAGGTCCCTTATTCCGGCCGGTGCGCAACAACGCGACGGCCGCGGGGCTCACCAAAGCACTCAATCCCGGGTCGATTTATCGGGAAGTGGTAAGACGGTACGCCGCCTCAGCGGGGATCTCGGGGGATCTACAGCACTTTGGGCCGCACGCCATGCGGGCGACGACCGCCACCAATGCCCTTTCCCACGATGCTGACATTGCTAAGGTGCAGGAGTGGCTCGGGCATGCGAATGTATCAACTACGCGGCTCTATGATCGGCGGCAGACCCGGCCGGAGGAGAGCCCGACGTTTAGGGTCAAATACTGAAATGGCTCGCACCAAGATAGGCTTTAGCGGACGAGAGATAAGTCGAATATCGCTTGCGCGCAATCTGCCTGTTGCGCCCGGATAGTAATGTCGGCTTTCTCCAGTAACGGCTACCCCTTTGCCAACCGCGCCGGTCGTAGGTCGTAGGCCGACGAGGGGAAAATTTGTCGCTTAGAGTAATTCTACGAACAAGCTTTGCAATGACGCCTGATCAGCGTGGGCGTGCGCGATGCCACCTACGTGCTCGATGGTCTGCTCTATCACGAATCTGACCTGCGTATCGAAGAGCACTACACCGACACGGCGGGATTCACTCCTGGGATTCCGCTTCGCCCTGCGGGTCCGCGACCTGAAGGACACCCGGCTCTATGTGCCCGGAAAGGGCCCGGACTACCCGGCCATCCAGTCGATGGTGGGCGGGACGCTCAACATCCGTCACGCGCGCACCCATCAGGCTGAGATCTTGCGCTTGGCGGTCTCGATCAAGCTGGGGACGGTGACGGCCTCGCTGACGCTGCGCAAGCTCGGGAGCTATCCTCGCCAGAACGGCCTGGGCTGTCGCGTTGCGAGAGCTCGGACGCATCGAACGCACGCTGTTCATCCTGGAGTGGCTGCAAAGTGTGGAGCTGCGCCGGCGCGTCCACGCCGGGCTGAACAAAGGCGAGGCGCGCAATGCTTTGGCCCGGGCGGTGTTTTTCAACCGCTTGGGTGAGATCAGAGACCGTAGCTTCGAGCAGCAGCGACCTCGCACTAGCGGTCTCACCCTCGTGACCGCCGCGATCGTGCTGTGGAACACGGTCTATCTGGAGCAGGCAATCCAGGTGCTACGCGAGCAGGGTGAGTCGGTCGAGGACGAGAGGTCGCAGCACCTCTCGCCCCTTGGTCGGGAGCACATCAATCTGACGGGGGACTATGTCTGGCCGCAGCGCGGGCCCGCCACAGCCGCCGAGCTTCGTCCGCTACGCAGGGTCCAGGAAGCTTAGCGTACGATTTTTTCCGAATCCTGCGGTCATCCCAATTAGCCCAGACCATTATGCGTATCAGAAATTGAGCCGTATCAGAAATTGAGCCTAGGTCGCCTCACGTACCTTTGTTGGGACGAACCCAAGCGTGTGACGCGCGCGTCGCGAAGGGAGCCCGAGTGCTGTATTTGAGGCAGCCGCTCAGCATCGTCTGGAATTCCCGCCTCGGGTACCATGATCCCATTGTCCCAACACCAGGCGAGGGCTTCCATGGCCCGCGATGCGGACATCAGCTTGGTCCATTTGCAGTACAGAGTCGAGATCGGCACGGGTGTTGCCAGTGCGCGCAACAAGGCGGTGATAGGGGTATTGCCGAAGAATGCGACGGCCCGCTCTAACCGCGGGTGGTGCAGGGCCGGTAGCGTCTCTACGAATTCATCGCGAATCGCTGGCGCTGGCGCAACGAACGCCGCCGGTGCAAGCATGACTACCTGTGAAGAATTCGGTGCTGCGATACGGACCGGTGGAGAGGGGGCCGGTACGTCCGATACTACGTCCGATACGTAGCGATGCCAGAAGGGCGTGCCGCTCGCCTCGGCCTGACGCCGATAGATTTCCCGGCCAACCCGAAGGTCGGCGTCGATGGTCTCGATTTGCCGTGCCTCGTAGAATGCCAGAGCGGTAGACGCGTCGCTTGGCCTGCGCAGCAAAGTGTTCACCACGATCGCAGCTTGCAGGCTCGACACGATGGCACGCTGTACGCCCTGTGATGACAGCGGATCAAGCAAGAAGGCGGCGTCACCCGCTTTGATGAAGTCAGTACTGGCCACGGGTTGCACTATGCGAGTGGCCGCGCTGCAGGCGTGTATGACGCTGCCTAGCCGGCCGTCGAGGCATGGACGAAGTAGCGTCGATTGCGCTAACAACTCGCAATAGCGGTCGCGAAGCTCACTAGCGCGAAGTCCCGCGATGGATGTCGGATCTATGAACACCGTCGCGTTGAACAGGCCGTCTGGTAGTGGCGCGCCCCAAAACCATGCGGCGGAGACTGCTTCGATCCGTGCACAAGATCCCGTCAACGGCACATCCGTCCAATAGGCGAAGAGTGCGAGCGTCGCGGGAGACAACCGATGTTTTCTGCCCGGCAATAGCGACGCGGATCCGCTGGCATCGACGATAAAGTCTGCCTCGAAGTTGCTTCGACCGTCGGCGTGGGTGACGGGAATTCGCCAGGCCCCCGCGTGCCGGTACGGCGACCCGGCCCGCGCCGGCTGGAGAACCTGCACCCCAGCGGCCTTCGCCGCATCGAGTAGCAGCGTGTCAAACTGGCCGCGGTTTACCAGCAGACCACTGTCGGGCGCCTCGGGGCCTTGTCGGTCAACATAGCCTGCCCACAGTACGTGTGGAGCACCAGCCTCAATGAAGCCTGCGGACTCGACGGCCTCGCGTACGCCAAGCTCGTCGAGGAGAGGGATGACACCTGGTACCAGCGACTCGCCGACTCTCGAGCGTGGAAAGCTCGCGAGTTCGAGCAACCATGCGCCATGACCCATCTCCACCAGCCGCTTGGCCGCAACTGCACCGGCCGGTCCACCGCCGATAACGCAGATCCGGCATCGCGAGCGGCCGGCGGCGGTCGCCGCCGCGTCTTTTAGCCGTTCCGCGACGTTGGCCGAATGGGTCCGCACAACGCTATCCGAGTTGGAGTAATTCCGTGAGCGCAGTACGCTGCGCGCCGAATAGGGCAATCAACGGCGGCGTCGAGAATTCCTCGCCTAGCGCGTCGAGGAGACCGCGCATGTTCTCCGATGCGGCACGGCGGTCGGCTGCCTTTCCTGCGGCCAGCGCATCGCGCGCGGTATCGCTCAATCTGAACAATGGGCGTTCGCCGCGCTCAACGAGCAGGCGATTAACGTCGTGCATGTTGAACATGGCGCGCCGCGCTTGGTCGATAGTTCGTTGCACGTCGCCAGTCGGGCTGGCGAACGCAACGTGCAGCGTCCGAAGCATGACGCTGTAGTTCATGTCGGACAGCTGCTGGAGTGCCGCATCCTCGGGGTTTTCCGCTTCAGTCGGTTGACCAAACTGTGGCTCTTCTGGGCTTCCCCAGCTGGCCCGAAACCAGCGACCAACCGGGACCTCGGACAGCACGCGCTGAACGTTGCTAAATCGCTCGAAGTGGTCCTCTCCTTCGTCGATGATTAGTTTGACGAGGCCAATGAGTTCGTCGCCGATCTCCTTGAAATCACCGGGTTGCTCTTGGATGCTTCGCAGGACTCGCACATACATTCCGTCGAGCCCGTCGGTCTCGACGCGGCTCGGCGCTTCGACGTCGATAAAGTCCTGCAATACTCTCGGCAGGAGCGGGCGTAGCGCGAACTGCTGATTGAGGCGAGTGCTTACAACGTCAGCCCGGTCGAGCGCCGGCACGTAAGCCGCACCTTCGAGCAGTCGAAGCGACTGGTTCACCCAGCGCAGGTGGCGCATTTCGTCAATGGCCACCCTGAACACGGCGTTAGACGCCTCGTACCGCCGCTTGTCAAAGTCGGCCGCATCGTCATCAGGACGGTCCCGAGCAGCGTCTAGCGAGTAGTGAGCATATAGGTACTCCACGCACAGCGCGTGCTCCACGCCTGCCAGCTTGCGTAGTTCAGCGACGACCGCGTCGCGACTTAGTAGCTTCGTTGGTGCGGGGGCCTCCTCAGGCTCGAATGCCACGCTCTCATGGTCGTCTAGAACGATGGCCAGGCGCTGCCAGTCGGTCATCATCTGGTTGTAGCCCATTTCGCGTGTTGCGCGGATGCTGCGTCCGGCGACATCAGCTTCGTCGCGTAGAGGGCCACGGAGATCGCGCATGAAGTCGATGTGCCGGAGACGGCCCTCTTCACTGGTGACGACATCGGGCTTGTTGGATGCCCAATACCAGCAGCCGCAATCGCGGAAGTCGTACTGCCACGGCACGCACAGCGATTGCGACAGCTCGCCTGGACGGTAGGTGTCCGGGTCCACAACGCCGTCCTCATCAAGGTAGCGCGCGCGCTCGCCCACGAAAGTGGCGTACACCAACGTCTTACCGTCCCGCACAGCGAATCCCTTGCCATCGTCTCGTGCTTGACGAATTTTCTCGATGACTGCGGGGCTTTCGATGTCGAACGCGGTGCCGGTGTCACGCGCGACAACTACGACTACCGGCCCCGGCTGCAGGTCGTGAATGAGCCGCCAGACGCCCAATCCATTGAGCCCGATCGCGTTGCGGAACGACGCGGTAGCGTCAAAACCGAACTGCCCCGCTAGGCCGACCAGGAAGATGTTGCGCCCAAAATCGGCTTCCGTAAGGCCGGAGCCCGGTAGGTCGTCGGTAGAGCGCAGCACCGCTCCATCGGACCGGTGAAATTCGAACACAAGGCCTGGGAAGAATCGTTTGTCGAGATTTCGCTGGTCGAACTCGAGACCGGGGTAGCAGTTGTCCACGCCGGACTCGGGGCGCGTGTTGATCGGATTGCCTGCAACCGCGATGTCAGCCATTGCGGTCAGGTTGCGTGGAATAATTTTGTAGCCTTGATCGTCGGACATCCGGCGCTCTCCTCAACGTGCCAGGGCGGGTCGCGAGCCCGCCGCGAAGTACCGGGGGTTGTGTTCTTGCAAGGTAACGTAGCTCTTGAGGCAGAAATCCAACCACCCACGAATGTAATCGCAGCTTGGGCGGCCGCGATGACGAACCTCGTGGTGGCATCCGCCGCCGCACAGGTACCGAGCCCAGCAACCACGACAGGGCTCCTGGGTATCGATATGGCTGCGCGTGAGCAGGGCGTGCCTGGCGCTGACGTCAGCGCCGCTTGCAATGGTGCCCATCGCGAAGAGGTCGTCGTCAATCAGCCGATGGCAAGCGTACAGCTCTCCGTCGGCGTTCACGCTCAGGTAACCGGCGCCAGCCCCGCATGGATACGGCCTGTGCGAGCCACGATGAATCTCGAACATCGCAGTTTCGAAATTGGCGAACGGAAACGGCCTGCCAGCGATGATCTCCTCGAGGGTGTGCTGGCCGCACGCGATCATTTCCTCGAGGAATCGCGCGAGTGCCGCGCTATCCATCGCCACGTCGCGTTCGGGCGCCGAGAGCACGGGTGCGAAACCTGCGTCGTCGAAGCCCAACCCAATTACGTGGCGTAGCTGATCCAGCAGTGATGGGAAGTCGCGGGCCACCGTGACCCTGGCCGAGAGGTGGCGCGGTCTGCCGATTTCGGCGATCCGCTCAAGAGTTGCGACGACGCTGTCGTACGCGCTGCCGCCGATATTGAACTGACGTTGTGCGTCGTTCGCGGCGCGATTGCCGTCGATACTGACAGTCAAGTTGAAATCATGATCACGAAACAACTCGAGGTCGCCGTCTCGCGCCAACGTCAAGTTGGTGGTCATGCTGAATTTAACCCGCTTGCCCGCTCGTTCGCCAGCCATCGACGCGTACTGCGTCGTCTCTCGCAGCATGTCCCGTGCCAGTAACGGTTCACCACCCATGAAGCCGACGACAACGGTGTCGCTGTCGCCGCTGTCGGCTAACAGTCGATCAACGGCAGCGAACGCTACTTCACGGCTCATGGTGCGCGCCTTTCCGCCGAACGGGCCGCCGCCTGCATAACAGTACGTACAGTTCATGTTGCAGGCCTGCGCAAGGTTGAGCGACAAAGCGTAGAGCGGTGGCGGGTCCATTGGCCGCGCGTCGATGCGTTTCGCTAGCCCCAATGCATCAAGCTCACTGGCCGTAACCTGCGGCGGGACGTCGAGGATGCGGCTACCATCGGATAGCAGTACGTGGCTACCGTAAGCCGTGTCGAATCGATGAAAGTCTTTAGCTTGCAACACGGCTCAGCGCCCACGAACCATGGCCTGCCAGCGCATGAGGATGCGTTACTGGCGGCGGGTGAGGTGCATTGGCCTGCGGTCGGAGCCGCGCATCAAAGGCGGCATGCGCGAGTCGTAGTACTCGCTGTCGTCGATTGGGGGTCTGATCCAGCGCGAGAGGTCCGTGGTGCCGTCGCGGACGCGCGCGCTCAATATTTCGAAGTTGCTTAGCTGCCTGTGGCGGCGGCGCCCCGTCAACGTCAACGGCAATCCGTCCACGCTTGGGCCATTGACGATCGGCCAAGCGGGTCCGGGTGATACTTCTTGTCGGAAGTTGGCCGTTCGTGCGTTTTCGCCGGCCGAGCGCTGGTTCTGCGCGTCGAGGTTGCTGTTCGCGGCCGTCTCGAAGATCCGTTCGAAAATATCGCGAACGATGGCGTCAAGCGCTTCGGGGTCTTCGAACAGCCCGGACTCCACTTCGTCTAACCGGTCCACCCTGTCCTTGAGGCCGTCAGCGAGACTGACGAAGGGACGCCTATCCGGCGCGAAGTCCGGCGGCGATACCGCGAGCCGGGCATGAGCAACCAAATCGTCGCTGATCGTCACCGTCAGCAGTCCGTCCACCATGTCATCAATGATGCCCACGGAACGCCGGCTGTTGGGGTCGTCGTTGGCCGTGACGTAAAGTCCGCCGGGATTGTTTCTGCCGTCGCCGAACAACGGGCTGGACTCCGGTAGTTGAGTCGGGTCCCACTGGCACCAGGGCGCTCGCGGGTTAAGTATTCGCTGACCGGCGGGAAGTGTTAGGTCGGTAGGGCGCGAGTCAAGATCGGTGGGCCCGTAAACCAGTCCCTTGGGCGGTGTGTAACGCACGCGTAAATGATTAAAGTCGCCGGTTGGTCGAATAACTCTGAACCGACCCACCGGAATCGGTTTGTCCTTGGTTACCAAAGGTCGCTTCGTGGCTGGGTCGGAGTGGGCAAGCAACGCTATCTCGTCGTGCTCGTCGCCAGAGACGATTTATGTGCACGAGAAATAGTCATCGTCCATCAACGTGCAGTGGTAGGCCTTGGCATTGCCCACCTTTAGCGTCCACTTGACGTCGCCCAGGATAAACCCGGCGGCCTCTAACTCGGCCACGGTCAGCAGATGCAAGGATTCGTCTGCTTTGGTCGCCCCCCAAACCTCGAAGAACGGCGCAACTGGTCGAAAGCCGGATACGTCCTTGAAAGTGATGGAGTCGAGGTGTCGCCCCTTGTCCGAGCGGGGTGTTGACTCTTGGACGGAGCCATCGTTCTGAACCACCAGTGTTGGCAGCGGGACGATCCGGGCCTTGTTGGTTCCTCGTGGTCGGGTATCGGGCTCACTCAGCCCAAAGTTCTGCAGCGGAATGTCCGAGCCTCCGAAGCGCGCGAAGGCCATGGGCGGGGCGAGTACGATTTTCCTGATCAAGTCTGCCTCTCCGGGGGGCGCAGCCAGCGCCGATTGGCGTGGCCGGCTCAGTGTGTTTCGACATGATTATCTGACGTGTCGGTGGGTCTTTCGACTCCGACCTAGACGCCACTTGCCAGGCGGTCTCGGACGCCAGCGTTATCCGCGTGCAGTCCTCGCCGCGGCAGCCCTGCACCGGGCGGACACACCATCGACACGAAACAGCCGTCCATAGGCGCAAAGTCCTGTTCGCCGCGCACCAGGATCCTCTCGACCGTTAGTGTGTCGGCATTGAAAACTGGCGAACCGGAGTTGCCCCCGAAGGGGTCGAGGTTGGCGACAAAATAATCTTCGTGGGTGTTACGTACGAGCCTCCGCGGCGCCGGCAAACTTCTGTGGTAATCCGACAGGATGTCCGATGACGAATAACCGTTCCGAATCTGCGACCTTGCCGCCGGCGCGTACAACCAGCGGTGCACGCCCCGCTGCTGGACGATCTAGCCTGACGAGCGCCTAGTCCGCGCCCGACTGGTCCAGTTCCCAGCCAAGCACCTCCATCCCAACGTAGACGTCATCCTCCGGTACCGAGATGACCGCCGTGCCGCCGGTAACCACGCGGTAACCAAATATGAATCGCCGTGTGTGCAAATTTGACTCGTTAAGGCAGGGGGCCGGCCGTCGCCACGACGTCATCCTCTACCAGAAACGCAGTGCAGATGGCCCCGGCCGGCTGATCCTTGAAAGGTTCTCCGCCGCACAACGGCGCGCTGCCCGCCAGGCATGACTCCGCCATGCGAGTACGTGGTAGCGAGACAGTACCGTCGCCCTTGTTGACGATGTCGCCTACGTTGAATATTGCCGCAACGCTATCGGCCAATCGCTGGATGCGCTCATCCGCAATTTCATGAATCTCCATGCGGTCGCCGTCGCCGTACAGCACCTTTTGCTTCGAGCGCAAGGACTCAACAATGTCCCAAGAGTCCACCCCCTTGAAGTCGCCACGTGCTTCTCGAGCTCGGTAGGCACTCGTTGCGGGATGTGGCCCCGGTACCTTTGAAGTTGTGCGCGACACGAGCTCCGCACGCAGCGCTTCAACACTTAGCGAATCGAGCTTTTCGGCCATGATCGATTCCTCCTTGCACATTCGAGTGAGTTGTTGTCCCGTCGGTGTGGCATCGTCTTGACAATAACCTAAGGCCGGGTGGCCAATGAATGTCGATGCAGAGATTGCCTCAAATTTAGGCCCTCCGGCGGTTTGCCTTACCTTTCTCGGCCAGAATTCTCTTGGCCAGAATTCGACTCACCTCGCCAGCAGAGATATTTTCAATCGTTTTCATCATCGCTTCATATAGTTCCCATTTCCAGATCGTTGTCAACCGTTTCTGTTTGTTCGACAACGTCAAATCCCGATATCTCTTCACTTCGTCCAAGCTAACTTCATCTCCGCGCCGATCGTCGATCGTAGAGTTGTGTTGTGTGCGTTGAGGAGTGCGCCGCCATGGCCTGAGCGTGCTCGAGCTTGCCATCGCTCTTCAGGTACGCAGTGATGCCGGTCGCTCGGAAAGTGTGATTGGTGATCTTTGCTTGAATCCCCGCGTTTTTCGCACGCCGCTGCACAATATCCCAAGCATTCGATCGCAATAGCCGCGTGGGCTGAAGCACCTGGCTCCGCCCCCGAGCTGTCCGAAACAACGCCCCCTTCGGATCATCCGCAATCCCAGCCGCAGTCAGATATTCCTCCAGCATAATCCTGCAGGTTGTGATGCGCCGGCATCGTGTGGCGTTTACCGCCTTTTTCATGCAGCCGCACCCAACGCCACCCTTTCTGCCAAAACACATCCTCGACGTTCATGGCCACGGCAGCCGAGATCCGAGCAAAGCTGTAAATCATGAGCCCGATCGGAGCGCGGTCGCGTAATCCGGTGATAATCGTCAGCGGAATGCTGTCCAGCAGCAAGCGCGCTTCTTCAGCATCGAGCACCGGTGTTTTACCGCGGGTCACGACCTGTCCCGGTCCGCGGACCGACGAAGCTGGATTACTGGATACGACTTGTCGCACCAGGCTAGAAAATGTCCCACGCCGCGAGCGTAAGCCGCGCGCGTATTCGGGTTGCGGATGTTGGACGTAAAGAAGTCGAGGAAATGGCGACTTGCGACCGCGGCAACGTGTTCAACAAGCGTCAAAAAGAGGAGCGACAGCCGATGAGTTCGAGGTAGGTGCGGAGGCCGCCCTGTTTTTGGTTCCAGGGAAGGTATTGGATCACGTGAGTGAGGAAAAATAGAGGCCAGCCCTCTTCCTCGGGGAAGTAGAATCGGCTTTCAATCACGGCTCCGGCGCAATAGGCCAAGGGATGTACGGAGCGCCGTTCCGTGGTACAAACCCACCCGTAACCAGACGGGACTAGAACCCGATTACTACCTCCACGAAACCGGTGAATGGCTGGTGATACTCTACCAACTCAACGGTTTGACGCGGGCTAAAATAGGCCAGAACAAAGCCTTCTTATTGCCCATCTTGGCGGAACTCACCCGTTCTTGCTATCAACCACAACACGGCCTGAGGACTGCGCATGACGCCCCGGACATCAACCCCTGAGACGTCAACCCCTGAGACGGCAACGGCTGAGACGGCAACGGCTGAGACGGCAACGGCTGAGACGGCAACGGCTGAGACGGCAACGGCTGAGACGGCAACGGCTGAGACGGCAACGGCTGAGACGGCAACGGCTGGGATGCCGGGCGCGCTTGGCAAACTGCGCGTGCTGGAACTGGGACAGCGGACTGGCGCCAGGCTGTGCGGATCGCTATTCGCGCAGCTGGGCGCCGAGGTCATAGCCGTCGAGATAGCCCCCCGACGGATACCCAAAATAGACGCCACGCCGAGCACCCGGGCGCTGCTCCTGGCGGGCAAACGAAGTTTTTGCCCCGGCGCCGATGACGCTGACGACGGCGACGCTCTCAGCGCCTTAGCGGCGTTCTGCAACGTCATCATCATCTCCTCCGACGATGATGGCGAGTATCACCCTGTGCTGGAGGAAGCCAGCGCCGGCGGCAGCATCGTTATCGACATCACCACGGTCACGCAGGGCGCCGCTCACCCACTGGCCGGGCGCAGTGACGCCGCCGTGCAAGCGTTCAGCGGCATGATGGAAACCACCGGCTTGCCCGCAGGACCGCCCACCCTGGTCGATGGCAACCCGGTCGAAGTGACCGCCGCGCTACACGGCTTCGCCGGTGCCCTGGCCGCGCTATACGCCAAGGAAAAAGACGGCCGCGGCCAGCGCGTATCGGTGTCGCTTCTAGATTGCGCCATCTCCTCCCACGCCGTGTTCATGTCCAAACTAACGGAGCTGCCCGATGCGCCAGCGCGGCGCACCGGCAACCGCCATCTACTGGCCTCGCCGTGGAACATCTTCCGCGCCGCTGACGGCTGGCTGCTGATCTGCATGGCCAGCGAGATCCAGTGGCAACGCTTTTGCGCCCTCACCGGCAACGCAGCGCTGGCCGCTGCGCCGGGTTTCGACAGCGGCCCGGCCCGCAGGCAAAACCTGGACGCGATGGAAGCCCACGTGCAAGCGTGGACCAAGACCCTCACCCTTGACGAAGTGTCCAACATCTTGCTGGAAGCCAATATCCCATGCGGCGCTGTAGTGCCCGTCGATGGCTACCCCCGCGAGGCCAATCTAAACCACCGCCAGATGATCGCCACCTTGAACGGCGCCGACGGCAAACACTGGTACGGCGCTGGACGCTTAGTGCACGCATCAGCCACACCGGGCGCCATTTTGACGGACGTACCGGCGCCAGACGAAGCCCGCGATTGGGTGTTTGAGCAGATTGAAAAAACCCGGCTGAGGCCGCCCAAGCTGCGCGGCGAGGCTAGCACCGCCGCGCCCCTCGCCGGCATACGGGTGGTGGAGTTGGGCCACTACACGGCGGCACCATTGACGGGCCGCTATCTCGCCAACCTAGGGGCGGAAGTCATCAAGGTCGAAGCGCCCGGCGGCGAGGCTATGCGCGGGTGGGCGCCACAACGCCACGGCGTGGGCACCTTCTACGTGGTCAACAACACCGGCAAACGCAACGTCGTCCTGGATCTCAAGCAACCGGATGACTTGGCCAAACTCGAATCCCTGGTGAACAACGCCGATATCGTGGTCGAGAACCTGAAACCGGGCGCGCTGGCCCGCATGGGGCTCAGCTTCAAGCGCCTGCAAGCGCTGAACCCGGGCATTATCTACTGCGCCGTGTGCGGCTTCGGCGCCGATTCCAAATACCCTGGCCGCCCCGCTTACGACACGGTCATACAAGCCATGGCCGGCGTGATGGACCGCACCCGATCCGAGGGCCTGCCAGTCAAAACCGGCATGTCCTTGGCGGACGTGCTGGGGGCCAATCTGAGCGTCGGGCTCATCCTCGCCGCATTGCTCCACCGGGAGGGTTCCGGCAAAGGGCAGTTCATCGACGTATCAATGCAAGACGTGGCCGCCTGGGCCATGCAACTCACCTGGAACAATGCGCCCACGGTGTACGAGAAAACCCGCATCGCCACCTGCTCCGATGGGCAGGTGCTCATCGAAGATACGCAAGTGCCGCCAGCGCTAGAGGCGTTCGCTGGCGGTGCCAGCCGCGCCGAACTGGCCGCCCGCTGGCCGGAGTTGGTCACACCTATACAGACCCTCAACGAGTTCATCAGTTCGCCGCACGCCGATGGACAAGTCGCCGAGATCACCGATCGCAAAGGCCGCTCTTGGCCGGTGCTGATCAACCCGATCCGCCTGTCTAGGACCCCGCTGTTAAATCGCGCCATGCTGAGCGGCCTGGGCGATGACAATTTCCACTATTTCGCGGAGTAAGCGATGGCCGCTCTGATGTTGCCATCCCGGCGCGGCGCGGCAGCCATACTGACGTTTAACCGCCCGGATAAACGCAACGCCCTGTCCAGCGACCTACTGGCCGAGCTGTGCGAGCACCTCGAGCGCCTAGATGATGATCCGCAGGTACGCGGCGTGATCCTCACCGGCGATGATAGAGCGTTCTCTGCCGGCGCCGACATAAGCGGCGCTCTTGAAGCGCGATCACCCCGCGCCACCGATCGCCTGCTGGCCCACTTCACCCGCGCCAATGAAACGCTGGAGTCGCTCAGCAAACCGGTGGTGGCGGCCATCAACGGCTATTGCCTAACCGGGGGGCTGGAGGTGGCCCTGGCTTGTGATGTGCGTATCGCCGGCGACGGCGCCAAGTTCGCTATCACCAGCGCCAAAATCGGCTCCGTGGCCGGCGCCGGTGGCACCCAGCGTTTGCCACGGCTAGTGGGCGAGCAGTGGGCTAAACATCTGCTGTTCAGCGGCGACTTCATAGACGCGCCCACGGCGCTTCGGATCGGTTTAGTACTGGAAGTCCTGGCCCCGGAGGCGGTAGTGGAGCGCGCCGCCGAGCTGATTGAAAACTACGCCAAACAGGCACCGCTTAGCGTCTGGTATGCCAAAAAAGCCGTCAATAGCGGCAGGCAGATGAGCCTCATCGATGCGCTCAAATTCGAGCGGGAACTCACCACGGTGCTGTGGACCACGGCGGATCGCATTGAAGGCATGAACGCGTTTCTGGAGCAGAGAAACGCCCAGTTCAAAGGTAAATAAGTCCTCAAAAGCAAGTAGGTCAAAAACAGCTATCAAAAACAGCTAAGAGCGTTACCGTGGACCACTTCGACGACATTCTCTACGACCGCAGCGATGGCGTCGCCACCGTCACCATCAACCGCCCGGAGCGCTTGAATGCGCTTAGGGCGCAATCCTACGAAGAGCTGATCCAAGCACTGGATAATGCCGCCTGGGATGAAAAGGTGGGCGTTATCGTGCTCACGGGCGCCGGCAGCAAGGCGTTTTGCATCGGCGGCGACAATGCCTAGGACAAATCGGAACGCCGTGGCCGCGGCACCATCGGCGTGCCTATCGAATACATCCACTCGCTCATTCGCGACGCCCCCAAGCCGGTCATCGCCCGGGTCAACGGCTACGCCATCGGCGGCGGCAACGTGCTGGCCACCCTGTGCGATCTGACCATTGCCGCCAAGAGCGCCCAATTCGGTCAGGTGGGCCCCAAAGTAGGATCGGTGGATCCGGGCTTCGGCACCGTTTACCTGGCCCGTTTGGTGGGCGAGAAAAAAGCCCGCGAACTGTGGTACCTGTGCCGGCGTTACAGCGCCGATGAAGCGGTGGCGATGGGCTTAGCCAATATCGCCGTCCCCGACGAAGAGTTGGACGCGGAAGCGCGCCGCTGGTGCGGCGAACTGCTAGAGCGCAGCCCCATGGCATTGGCCATCGCCAAGCGCTCCTTCAACACCGACACCGAGCACCTGCGGGGCAGCGCATTGGCCGGCTTTCAGACCGTCGGACTCTATTACCAAACCGACGAAGCCAAGGAGGCCGGCGCCGCCTTCAAGGAACGCCGCACACCCAGATTCAGGGATCTCGAATAACCCAGGGATCTCGAATAATCGCTGGTCTTAAGCGCGGTACGCCGGCACGCCGGTCAATTCCCGGCCCGCGATAAGGGTCAGGATTTCGTAAGTACCATCGGGGATGGCCAGCATGCGCACGTCCCTGAACACGCGCTCCAAACCCAACTCCTGGCTGATCCCCATGGCGCCGAACACATGCATGGCGCTGGACACCGCCTTCTCGGCGGCATTGCAGGCATAACGTTTGGCCATGGCGGAGATGCCATTCGCTCGCTCCCCGGCATCAATACGCTCGAGCGCGTGCAGTGACAGCAGCCGCATGGACTCGCGCAGCAGGCGCTACTCTGCATTCAGCATAAAACCCATGAGGCTACTCTTTGGGGGCTACTCTCTTGGCCTAAGGCATGGCGAAACCACCATTGACACCCACCACCTGCCCGGTCACCCACCCAGCCCGTTTACTGGCCAGAAAAGCGATCATGGCGGCGATATCATCCGCTTCCCCCAAGCGCCCCATTGGATAGCGCTGCAGTATCTTGGCTTGCAACCCGGCGCAGCGCTCCGGCCCAAGGCACGCCGCCACCTCCTCTTCCCGGCGCTGGCGCAATTCGGTATTGGCGGCGCCAATCCTCCCCGTTTGAATCCATGAACGTCTTGTTATCCGAAATCGCGGCGCAGTGAATGAGAATGTCCACCGGCCCTAGCGCCGCGCTAGCTTGCGCGAACGCGCGCACCACGGCAGCCGCGTCCGTTATATCGATGAGATAACCCGCCGCCCGCGCGCCGCCATAGGCCCGCCAGACCAGACGGTCAATGTTGGGATGGGATGAAGCATAACTGCGAGTACCAGGTCATTGTGAGCAACCAACCCACCTAAAGGGCGCCTCTAAAAATAATAATTTTTTCGTGAGTGCAAGGAAGCACCGCGCGCACAACCGCAGTGTATAGGTCATACCTGAGGATTGGAGTACGGCGCTGACGCCGCAATCGCGGAAAAAGTGCATTTTTAGCGGTGCCCTAAACAAAGATCAACTGAGCAGCCGGTAAAGCACTTCCCCAAGCGGCTCTCAAGCGCTGGCCGCAGAGCCCGTCAACATTCGGCGAGTCCGATACAATCGATCTGCGTTAATATCCCCATTCGCTCTTACTTGGAGGAAGGAGTAGAAAATAATTCAACAAACCAGTACACCGTACTCCGAATCGACCCAATACCGACCCACAAAAAACAACATTGGATACCAGTAGCGTGGCTGCTTCATCGACCACTTTTTCGACCGCGTTGTTCGTCGATTTCGACAACATTTTCATAACTCTTAAAGGAGAAGACCTAAATCGAGCGACAAACTTCGCGGAGCGGGTATCGAATTGGCTTCAGTGGCTGGAAAGCGAAATGCCCGTGCCCGACGGGTTCTCGGGTAAGCGCCGGCGGATACTGCTACGGAAGTGCTATCTGAACCCGAGGAATTTCGGCAATTTTCGCCATCACTTCGTAATGTCCGCGTTTGAAGTCATAGACTGCCCTCCGCTGACCACCAGAGGAAAGACCAGTGCCGACATCCATCTTGTCATGGACATGATGGATGCATTGGAACACCCGACTAGGTTTGATGAATTTATCGTTTTTTCTGCCGATGCAGATTTTACTCCCGTGCTGCTACGGCTGCGGGCACACAATCGAAGAATCGCTGTTCTGCCGGTCGGCATGCCTTCACTCGCGTATAAAGCAGCGGCGGACACGCTGATCGACACCGAGGAATTGCTGCAGTCCATTGACGATGCCGATTCGAATTCAGAAGCCTTGTTGGGCGATATCGCCGAAGCCGTGGAAAAAGAAGCACTACAGTTAGACGGTGGATTGAGCCACGCCTCGCTGCTGGCCGTTCTCAAGAACTTCTATGAGTTCAGACGCAGTGAAAACTGGCTCGGGTTCGGTTCGGGGGACGCACTGGCAGCGGCCATATGCGACCAGAGTACGTCGCTTACCGCGGTGAAGGATGCAACGGACGGTTCGCTTATTATCTACGCGACCGCGGTGCTGGACGCGGAACTGACGGATGCACTGCGAGCTGAGTCGAAGTCTATCAAGCGGGCGACTGTCGTCGAGTTTGTAGTCGAGCAGCTAAGTGCCGCCAACACTCCATTGAACATGGCGATGTTAGCGGGGCTAGTACAGAAAACCTTCGGACAGGAGATTATCCGATCCAAGTGGTTGGGACATCGAAATTTCAAGGGACTGCTGGCTGAAGCCTTTGATGAGGGGGAGCTTGCATTTTCGCCAGCAGCAGGAGGAGAACTCTACATTCCTGGAGTCCAGCAACCTTCCCGGCCCGATGAAAAAGACGGCGGAAAAGCTGAATGGAAAGCCTATGCAGACATTTATGAAACCGCCGCCGCCATTTCATCGGCGACTGAGGTTCCGCTGTTGTCACCCGCCCAATACACGCACTTATTCAAAGAGATCGTCGATGAAGTTGCCTCGAATGGGTTTACGTTTAACACCACTGTGGAGAACATATGGGTTCGCGTGTCCCTCAAGGGCATATCCCGCCATGCCGTCGCCTTCGCGATTCGCAGCATCGTGCACAATGGGCACGACCTCACCTCTCACGGGCAAACGGCTGACTCGCTAGCCGTGGCATTCGTGAAGAACACAGAGAACTTGTGTCTGCAAGCCCAGCTGGAAATGGGTGCTGAGGAAAAAGCCGTCATCTCGATATGGGTCCGGGGAAACGCATCCGATTCCTGGCGTGAGAATCAAGACAGGTAAAACAGCGAAGCACTGGAAATCTTTATTGAACAAGCGGCTAACGCCTCTTCGGGATACGCATACGCGCAGCCATTCATGCTCCCCACCAAGCGGCCCTCTGCCCGGGCCTTGGCGGATCGTCATCCATATTCGATGCCGATATTCGGCGGTGGCCTTATTTTTCGAAAGCGAACGTTTTTGCGACCGCTAGGCGGTTTATCGGTCACAATGATACGAACGGCCACGGCAACTCAGGATCGGCGCAGGCCCCTTCCCGTCCGCCAGAGCCTAGCGCCCCTCAGTCGCTAATGGAGAATGGATGACCCTCGCCTGGACCCGACTTCTATGCCCTACTCGCCGCAAGTCACTTCATGGCTCTTCGGAGTCCATGAACACGGGCGCAGGCAGACAGGAATTGGAGCGAGACTACGACCGAATTCTGTTCGCCGCCCCAACCAGACGCCTCGCCGACAAGACCCAGGTCTTTCCACTGGAAGAGAACGTCGCAATACGCAACAGACTCACCCATTCGCACGAAGTCAGCAATCTTGCCCGCAGCATCGGGATGAGGCTGGCTTTCGACCATCCTGAGCAAGTTTTCAAGGACGAACACCAGCCTCTACAGGTACAGCGAAGCGTCCCGGCCCTACTCGCAGCCGTTGGGTTAGCTCACGACCTCGGTAATCCGCCATTCGGGCATCAAGGCGAAGCAGCGATTCGCGAATGGTTCAAAGAGAACAGCGAGAACGTCGATCAACACGACGACTTCCTCCGCTTCGACGGAAACGCCCAGACCTTTCGCCTGCTCACGAGATTGCAGGTACTGAACGATGAATTCGGCCTTAATCTCACCGTCGCCACGTTGGCGGCGCTGTTGAAATATCCGAGCCTGCACGATTCCAATGATCGGGGTGGCTTCAAAAAGTTCGGTGTCTTTGAGAGCGAGCGGGCCATCGCCGAGGAAGTGTGGTCCGAGACGGGACTGCGAGCAGGCGTGCGGCACCCACTCGCGTACGTGATGGAGGCTTGCGACGATATCGCTTACTCCGTGATCGATGCCGAGGATACGGTCAAGAAGGGATACGCCTCATATTACGACCTCATCGACTACCTGACTTCCAACGCGCCCGACGATCCAGTGGTGCAAGGAGTTGTAGAAGTCGCCCAGAAGAAGAATGCCGAGTTCAAGAAAGAGTCCCTCAGCTCACGAGAACTCAACGATATCTCTATGCAGATGTTCCGCGTCAAGGCGATCGCCATGATGGTCGTGGCAGCTACCGACGTGTTCGTGAAGAACATCGATTCGATGCTCGGCTTCACCATCCCGCCTGGATTCGATCTGGTCGAGAATTCGCCATGCTCCGTCCTCTGTTCAACCCTCAAGGCGTTCGACCGCCACCACGGATTTAGACACAGCGAAGTGCTAAGACTCGAACTTGAAGGCAACAACTACATAAAAGGGCTGATGACCCTTCTCTGGCCAGCCATTTCGACGCCAAAGAACCGCCGCAGCCCATTCGAGAAATACGCGTACGGCAAGATTTCCGAGAACTACCGGCGCGTGTACGAATCATCCGGGCAGACACGGTACGCCGCGCAGCGTCTTCTGTGTGACGCCATCTCGGGCATGACGGAACAGTACCTCATGCGGGAATACGAAGAACTGAGCGAGTTGCACAGTGGCGCTTCCTAAGACCCGCATTGCACAGTCCGAGTCTCAGCTTCGTCGCCGCGTCCTGCGCCTGCTCAGCCGCTCACGCTCCCCTGCGCTGCAGCAGGGCGAGAGCGATCTCTTCTCCGGCAAGGCGCCCTCGCCGGAACGCACTGCGATCTCGACCCCTACCCGCTCGATATCCGAATTCTTGTCCTATCTTTGCGCTGCGGCACCGACAGGCGAAATCTTCCTCTTCGGGGGCCTCCTGCGTGATGTGGCGCTGTTCGGCGCAAGAGGCTTCGAATCGGATGCAGATGTAGTCGTTGAAGGCCATTGGGACGGCATCGTGCGACATCTGAATTCCATGGGCGCGCAGCAGAATCGCTTCGGCGGATTCCGCTTGAGCATAGACGGGTGGCCGGTAGATATTTGGCATGCGCGGGACACTTGGGCAGTACGGCAAGGTCATGTCCGCTACCAGGGCATCGCTTCGCTGACTTCGACCACCATCGTGAATTGGGATGCAATCCTCATGGACTGGCGGACGCGGCGCTTCATCACGCGCGCGCGGTACTTCGAAGAGGTTCAAAACCGGCTGCTGGATATCGTCTTGACGGAGAATCCGAACCCGCTCGGCGCCGCCGTGCGGGCCTTCAGGCACTTTTGCCTGATGGACGCAAGCAAGACTACTGTGGCTGCGGCGAGATACCTCTCTTCTTCGGCGCGCGAGTTCACCCCGGCAGTCATCTTGGCAGCGGAGTCCAGAAGCTACCCCAATCCCGTCATCAACCGGGAAGTACTCGGGTTCTTCTCCGATATCGAGTCTGACGCTGAAGCCCCACTTCAGCAGCAGTTCGTGGCTACGGCCAATGTGTTCGAGCAGCATTCTCTGTTCGAGTAGCGCGTGAACCCGGAGTGATGTCCGGCCTGCGACGGGCAGGTACCGCACGAGTCCACACCGGCTCCAAGCCCCTGCTGGAAGGGACTTCGGTTGACGCTCGTCGATGCGATGTGGAAGCGCCTCCTTGCACGAAGACCGGCCCGGACATGCATGTAGTCGGCATCGGCCCCGCCCCTAGCAAGGGCTTGAATGTCTTCGAGGGCAACGAATGTTTTTGCTACGCCACCATCAGCTAACCCGAATCGAAGCGCTGGCAACTAGCGTTATGTCGGCCAACGCCGGGCCGAGGGAAGCTCGATGCAACATCAAGCCAAGCTGCCTAAAAAAGCATGTTGATCTGCCCGCTCGTCAAAGCCCCCGGCGCTTCCTGTGTCGCTGAACACCTCCGGGGTGACTTCCTCGATCAGCGACTTCCACATGGGCATACAGGAGGCTAACGTACCTGGTGCAATAACCTATTGTTTTTTTCCAGACTTACTGCTCTACACGTAGCGGGGAACGCCTGCTGCCACCCCTTGGGCCGCGTCCTTGAACACCACCGATAGCCCATGAACCTTCCCGAGGAAGGTTCAGCAACACGACTACAGGTAAGCGAGGCAGAACGACGACCCGCAAAACTCCAATATGCCGAGCGGCTAGCCTCCAAAGCAGCCTGGGCAGGCTGTTTCATGAACCGTAGTTGTCAGGAAGCGAGGGATTCGAAGCCGAAAAAAGTGGGGATTGCTCCGTGCCCTACGCCTCTCCTCCATCGACGGCGGGAGTTGACGCTGGCATCATTCGATGCTCGGCCCTAACCTGCCTCCTACATGTCAAGTGAACCAGACATCCACGGTACGAGTGTCGTACTGCTTGGGGATTTCAACCCGAAGATATTCCAGCCATCGTGGTTTGGAGCACAGGGACTCATTCGTCCAACGGAAGCCGAGACCGCCGAAGTCAAGATCATCCACCCGGACGTGGTGGAGTTCAGCCTTGAATGGGTACAGGTTCAGGTGACACGAGAAAGGTTCTCAGCGGATACGCGCCAAGATGCATTCTTCGAAGTCCTCCGAGACCTTGTCCTCGGCACGTTCGACCTGCTGAGCCACACCCCTGTTCGGAGGATGGGCATCAACGTCCAGATGCATTTTCGGATGCCGTCCGAAGATGCCTGGCACAGCTTTGGACACAAGATAGCACCCAAGGACTTGTGGACAGAGCTCTTGGATAATCCAGGACTTGCCAACTTGACGATGCAAGGTGGCAGGCCGGATGAATACGATGGCCATATTCAGGTACAGGTTCAGCCGTCGCGGCAGTTATCACCGCATGGCATTCACCTAGCGGTCAACGATGACTACATGCTCAAAGGGAAAGATTCAACTACCGGCTCGAAGGGTATGATGGAAGTTCTCCAGAACTCCTGGGTTCAGTCTCTAGAGCGCTCTAGAAGCATCATCAACACTCTCATGGAACGCTGATGGCATCACAGAATGTATTGCTTTTTGATGAGGTCGAGAGGGAGCGGTCCGATTCAGCAAGCGCAAGAGTTGGATTCCTTGTGGAGGGCGATCCAGAAAACTCAATCTCTCAGGAGCGCCTGCGTCCCTATCTCTCAGGCTCTTTCGCCCGAACATCTAGTGCGAATCGAATCGATGACATAGACGTGGAACTTCTGACCAATCTTCTGTCGCCGATCAGCCGCGATATCGTTCCAGTGCTATGGCGTCCAAGGAGCGCGCAAAGACGAAGCTCATCCAAATCCGCTGAACGGTTGGAGGGCGTTGTCCTTGAGGTATTAGATGACTCATTCATTGCCCGTCTAGTTGACCTCAACGGGCAAGCACCAGATGAAGAAGCCGAAATTCTACTCGACGAGATAACGGACGAGGACAGGATTCTCGTTCAAGCGGGTTCGGTCTTCTATTGGTGTATTGGCTACCACACCGACGCAAGCAGGCAAGTGCGTCGGCAGTCAATTATTCGCTTTCGTCGCTTGCCAACCTGGACTAAGCGCGAGATCCAACAAGCAAAACGAGAAGCACAAGCCACAAGCCAAAAGCTCGGGTGGGGTAATGAGCTTATCGAATCCTCCCGCAGCAAATGAGGTCGAAATTTCCGTTCTGGGGCCTGGTTACGGAGAGTGCATCGTTGCACACTTGGCCGACAGTGACTGGATAATCATTGATTCTTGTATTGACCGGTCCTCCAAACGACCCGCCGCGCTCGCGTACCTAGACAGACTTGGTGTAGAACCGGCCAATAGTGTAAAGCTGGTGATGGCAACGCACTGGCATGATGACCATATACGAGGATTGGCTGATACTCTGCGAGCCTGTGATGACGCGCAGTTCGCTTGCTCTGATGCCCTGAACACCAAGGAATTCTTGACCGTCGTCAATGCATACGCGAGAAGGCCAATGCTGGAAGGCGGCTCTGGCGCTCAGGAATTCCGTAGCATCATCGGCGTTCTAGAAGAGCGTGCTCACCGTCACCCCGCGATGAGCCATTCACCCAAGTGGGCAAGCGCCGACCGCCTGTTGTGGCGGCGCGAACGTGAAGTGTCCGTATCAGGAGCAGATGCCGAATTCCATTCCCTGTCACCATCCGATGCATCGATATTGGCAGCGCGACTTGGGCTGAGCGCTCTACTTCCGGTAGAAGGCACGCCCAAGCGACGAGTGGCGGCATTGTCTCCAAATCACGCTGCTGTGGCAGCATGGTTGCGTGTGGGTCCTCACACTGTCCTCCTCGGATCGGACCTAGAAGAAACGTCGAATCCGCTGGCGGGCTGGTCGGCGATTTTGACCTCGACGACGCGCCCATCCGGAAACGCCTCCGTGTTCAAGGTTGCCCATCACGGTTCCCACAATGGAGACCACTCGGGTATCTGGACAAACCTGCTTTGCGCGAATCCGCTGGCAGTCGTGACTCCATTCCCCAGGGGCAAGAAGAAACTCCCCACCCCGTCTGATGCCAACCGCATCTGTAGCCGAACATCCTGCGCGTACATCACTGCGAGTCCCGATGCGCCTCGAAGCAATCGCCCGAAGGTTGTAGAGCGAATGATGCGCGGAGCCGTTCGATCAATGCGTCCTGTTCACGGTGGCTATGGCCATGTGCGCCTGCGTAGAACGTTAAGTGACGAAGAAGCGTCATGGAGCGTCGAGCTATTCGGAGCCGCAATGCCCCTGAGTGCGCTCGTGGCCTAGTGGCGGCAACGTTCCCATCCCCTTGGGGCACACCCACTTCGGATCGATTGCCTCGAAGAGCCACCCGAGATGCTCACCCACTCACCCTCCACATTGAGAGCATTACACGGTTGAGCCGCCCTGCCCTGCTGAGGGCCCGCTACCGCCGGAAACTCGGCACCGGTTATAACGACACCATCCGGTCAATGCAGGGCGCGAAACAACCCCGTTTTCCCCGCAAGTCATTGAACACGTGTGTAGACGCTTCCCCGGACTGCCTTCGGCAGACAGGGGGCGTGGGTTCGAATCTCACCACTGCGAGTGCCACATTAGCGAGTCCGCCGGCTCCTCCCGGACACCCTCGTTCTGAGTTTTGTCCAAGCGCCGCTCAGGTTTGAAATCGATGCGTCACGCCGCCTGGTTTCGAGGCAACTGAATGACGTCGCCGCCAACATAAACTGCGTGACAGTGCGTTGCCGGCAGCATGTCCCATGCCCAGTCAAAGGTACGCTTTGGACAAGTGCGCGAAACGTCAAATCATCTGCCCACCCTCGTGCCGCCATCGCATGCCCGAGCGTATTCGGCTCATCCTCCGTGATCGGCTGACGGTGGGGGTAGGGATAGACGTATGATACGGACTCCGGACGCAGGGGAGTTCACACAGTCGAGACCGTCGTGGCAGAAGATTGGTTGCAGCGCTGGGAGCAAGGCAATATCGGCTGGCATCAGCCGCAGGGGAACGCCCACCTGCGGCATTGGTGGAACGCAACGGCGGGAGGCCGTGTGCTGGTGCCGTTGTGTGGCAAATCCGTGGACCTGTTGTGGCTCGCCGAACGCGGCCATGCGGTGACCGGCGTCGAGCTTTCGCCGGTGGCCGTGCAAGCCTTCTTCGAAGAAAACGGCCTGGCGTACACGCAGGAACCAGCCGGCGAGCTGCTGCGGTATTTCACTTGCGATAAGCCGATTGAAATTTACTGCGGCGACTACTTCGCACTGCGCCAAGCGCCTTTCGATGCTGTGTTCGATCGGGGCGCGCTGGTCGCGCTGCCCGCGGAGCAGCGGCCAGCGTACGCGGCCCACACCCGCTCGCTTTTGCGCGACGGTGCCACTCAACTGCTGCTGACGCTGAGTTATGAACAGGCGAAAGTCGATGGCCCGCCCTTCTCGGTGATGCCCGAAGAAGCCGCCCGGTACTGGCCCACGCTGACTCCGATCAGCCGGTTCGATGCGCTTGAGACCTGCCCGCCGAAGTTCCGGGCGGCGGGGTTGAACGAAGTGATAGAGATCGTGTGGCAAGGCGAGGTGTAGCGGCTTGCAGACCGGCGGATCGAGGCGCTGTTCAGTCTTTGCACTTGGCGCGCACGCGGCCAGGTTCCAACTGGCCACCGCGCAAACACAGCGCAAACACACCTCGAACTCCCCGCCCACCAGCTAGATACCCACGAGCTAAATACCAGGAAGAGCCCGTGAATGAATGACACCACGGACACAAGACCACAGCATTCAACCGCCGGGCAGCCGGATGCTGTGACCCAGGAGGTTCAGGAACTCATTGAGGCTGCGCGCGCCAAGTTGCTCGACCTCTCCGCCCGCAACAGGCTCCTCAACTTCCGCCATACACCGACCAACTGCCTGCGCGTCATCGACGAGATGCCGGACCCGCTCTTCGAGCGACTCCTCAACGATGCACTTTTCACCTTCGATGCCGTGCCGGCACCATCAATGCGAGAGCTGAGGGCGTATTACGCGGCGGAGCAGAACGTCCCGCGCGCACCGAACCCCGACGGGACACTGCCGCTACCCAATCCGCAGGTGTGGGCTCAGCATGTGGGGATCGAGCCGGGTTTCGAGTTACCGCTCTCCGAGGAGCACCCGGAAGAGCGCCGTCACGCTGACCGCAACATTCAAACCCTCCTCTATCACCAACCACTGGAAACCCGGCTGAGAAAACTCAGGGGCGATGCGAATACGGCAATCGAAGAGACCGGCAGCAACTTTCTCTACATGGCATTCGGTTTCCTCGAGTGGCGGCGGGCCCAGCAAAGTGAGCGCGGCATGCTCGCGCCTTTGATGCTTATTCCGGTCGAAATCCAGCGCGAGCGAAATCGGCGCGGCCAGTACGTCTACAAGCTGAGTTCCACCGGGGAAGACTTGCAGCCGAATCTCTCGCTTGAGAAGTTGCTCCTGGACGAATTCGGACTCGCTCTCCCCGAGCTGGCCGAAAACACTACCCCTGAAGAATATTTTCGTCGGGTCCGCCGATTGGTGAAAGACTTCGACGGCTGGCGCGTGCGCCGCTACTGCACCCTCTCGCTCTTCGAATTCGGCAAACTCTTGATATATAGGGATCTCGCCGAGGAGAACTGGCCCAAAGGACGCGGTCCCGCGGACAATGCCCTCATCCGCCAGCTGCTCGCCGGCGCGGGCGCCGGTGACGGCACTCTCTTCGCATCAGCGCCTCCCCCTGAACCCGTTGCCATCGACATCAAGCTGGAACTGGTCGATCGCGCCGACAGTACGCAGGCAGCCGCACTCCTTCGCGCCCTAGGCGAGGCGTCACTCGTCATCCAGGGACCACCGGGGACGGGGAAGTCACAGACGATCACGAATCTGATTGCGGCGGCGCTGGCCCGTTCGAAGACCGTTTTGTTCGTCTCGGAAAAACTTGCCGCACTGGAAGTGGTGCGGCGGCGTCTCGATCACCTAGGACTCGGCGATTTTGTCCTCGAACTGCACAGCCACAAGACCAGAAAAGCGGCGCTGATCGACGACCTGCGTCACCGTCTTGCGGTCAAGCGCGACCCCGATGTGGCGCGTGCATTCGAGACCGGACGTGACACTTTGATCGCCGAGCGTGACCGGTTAGAAGCTTACGTGCAAGCGATCCGCAGTACCGTCGGCAAGCTTGAACTGCCTGTTGCAGACCTCTTCTTCGAGGCCGGCAGAGCGAGGCTGCGGCTAGGTGGCGCGGGGAGCCGCCTGCCCGACATCGGTGAAGAGGAGGCGCTGGAGGTGACCCGCACCAGCCGCCGCGAAGCGCATCAGGGCATGTTGGCCTTGGGTGAGGCGGTTGTACATGCGCTCAGAGAGGGTGAGTGCATTAGCGAACATCCCTGGGCCGGCGTGTCATCCGCCCGAGTGCTAGGAAAACCGGACGAACTAGAAGTCATTGAGGCAGCGCGCACCTGGGCCGGGGCGACGCCTCCTGTGCTAGATGCGGCGCGGGCAAGACTAGCGGATCTAGGTGCTGGTGAGGAGGAGGTTGACGAAGGTCTCGTCGAGGTGCTGGTTTCACTGCATCGGCGCCGGCCGGAATTGAGCGAAGCCCGCCAAGCCATTCGCACTGTGGAAGGACTCCGCGAGAGCGTGGGGCGGGCGCTTGAGGTCGATTTTGATCCCGGACCGCGAGGACTGCGAGCACTCTGTACTGTAGTCGCACTGGCCGCGGCCGCTCCGGCAGAGCCCTACGACTCAACTCTGGTCATGTCGCGCAAGGACGGCGAGCGGCTCCAGCGGGTCCGTGGGCTCCTCGAGGACGTGACCCAGCTTGAGGCCAAGATCTCCCGGATCTTTGACCTCGCCGCCGTCTCGGAATACACCGCGCCGTCCCTGCGAGACCTGAGCAAGGAGCTTTGGGGACGGACCATCTTCGCATGGCTCGACGGCCGCTGGCGCCGCGCGCGCAGAGAACTCAAACGCGCCATTGGTGTTCGTCCTACCGGCTGGCAGCAAGCGCTCGAGTGCCTCGGTGACGCGGTTGCCTGGCTCGAAGCGCGGGAGAGGTTTGCGAACGATGCGGATGCCGGCCTCATTTGCGGTGTGGATCCACAAGCGTTTCATCGCAGACTCGAAGCGGCAGAGCAGACCCGGGCCTGGGCCGCCTCAGTGCAACAGGCCTTAGGCGCGGGGCTAGGCGATACGGCGGCGGCCGCAATGGCGCTGGTGCGAGCGGAATCGCTGACGCTGGAGCAAATTGGAGATCTGTACCGTTTGGAGACCGCACGGTTTGAACGGGTCGCACGGGCGCTTGATGCGATCGAAAAAACAGCCACTGCCGGGGCGGATACATGGGCTACTTACCTCACATCCACCCTCCAACACCCTCTCGCGGCGCGACTAGGCGCACTCCACGACAACGAATTCGAAGGGTGGGTGGCACGGCTTGAACCGCTAGACCGTCATTGGTCCGCTTACCGGGACGCGGAAGCCGCTTTTGCAGCGCGCGTCGATCTCGACCGCCCGCTCTGGTTCGGCTTCGCACAGGCAACGCTAGACAGGGTCGCTGAGCGCGTCGAGCGGGCGGTCGCCTCGACGGATCGGCTATCGGATTGGCTCGACGTGGACCGCCATCTGCGGCGCCCGATGGCCGATGCCCAGCGCCGCCTCGTAGAGTCATATATACGCGGGGAGGTTTCTCCAGAGGCACTTCGCGATGCTTATGACTTCTTGCTCTTCGACCGCCTCGGGCGTACAGCGCTCGCGGCCAACCCGGTACTCGCGGAGTTCGGCTTCGGCGATCAGGGGCGGCTGCAACAGCGCTACGCGAAGAGTGATGCCGAGTTGATGCTCGCCCGTGCAAAGATGATTGCCGCCCAGTTGGCCGCGAACCCCGTGCCTAGAGGCCGGACGGGAGGGCGGGCCGCACAGTTCACGCAGCGGGCGCTGATCGAGCGAGAAGCGGCCAAACAGCGCCGGCATATCCCCATTCGTCAGCTCGTCGCCCGCGCCGCAGACGCGCTACAAGCACTTAAACCCTGCTTCATGATGGGCCCTCTCTCTGTGGCCCAGTACCTGCCGGCAAAAGCGCTACGGTTCGACCTGGTCATCTTCGACGAGGCCTCGCAACTGCGCCCTGAAGAGGTGCTAGGGGCGCTCGCCCGGGGCGGACAAGCCGTGATCGTTGGCGACTCGAAGCAATTGCCGCCCACGCGCTTCTTCGAGAAGGTGGCCGATGAAGAAGAACAAGACGGCGACGCCGTCGTGGATAGCGCGCAGAGCGTCCTCGAGATGGCACAGACCCAATGGCCCAACGAGATGCTGCGGTGGCATTACAGATCCCGGCATCCCAAGCTCATCGAATTCTCGAACCACCATTTCTACGGCGGGCAGCTCATGCTCTTTCCAAGCCCGGTTGCGGATACCGGCGCAATGGGCGTGCGGTTTCATTTCGTCGAAGGCGGCGTGTTTAGTGCTCAGCGCAATGAAGCAGAAGCAGAGGCGATCGTGCATGCAGCCGTCGCTCACCTTCGGCGCCGGCCCGGCGAGTCGATCGGTATTGCCGCGATGAACATCAAACAGCGCGACCTCATCGAGCAGCGCCTGGAACGCTATCTACAGCGGGCGGGTGATCTGGATCAAACCCTAGCTGAGCTCGCTGCCCGTGCTGAGCCCCTGTTCGTGAAGAATCTGGAGAATGTACAAGGTGACGAGCGGGACGTGATCATCATCTCCATGACCTACGGTCCACCGGAGCCGGGCGCTCGGGTGCCGCAGCGGTTTGGGCCCATCAATGGCGCCGATGGCTGGCGTCGCCTGAACGTCCTGTTTACTCGCGCGAAGACGCGGATGGAGGTGTTTTCGTCGATGCAGGAGGCCGATGTCACACCGGGGGAGCGGGAGCAACGCGGGCTTCAGGCACTCAAGGCTTTTCTGCGCTTCGCAGAAACCGGCTCGCTCGAGCCCAGTGTTGCAGGCACTGGCGAAAACCGTGAGCCGGACAGCGAATTCGAGCTAGCTGTACTCGAAGGACTCAGGGCTTATGGCTACGAGTGTGTCGCGCAGGTTGGCTCGGCCGGGTTCTATCTAGATATCGGCGTGCAACATCCTGACCGGCCGGGCGCCTACCTGGCGGGCGTCGAATGTGACGGAGCCTCTTATCACTCGTCGCTCTCGGCCCGCGACCGCGATCGGCTGCGGCAGGAAGTGCTCGAACACCTAGGGTGGTCGCTCGAGCGTGTTTGGTCGATGGACTGGTATAGGGATGCCGAACGGGAATTGGAGCGCTTACACGGCCGATTGCAGGCGCTTCTGGCGCTTGACAGAGCCGCAAGAGCTGCCGCGACGGCTGACCACTCGCCCAATGTGGGGCGTTCGCTGCCGCCGCCGGCAAATGCAGGTGAAAATGCAGGTGAAGAGGAGGCAATAGCCGGCAAGTCCGGGGAACGAACCGATGCGGCGTCATTCGCAAGGGAGCAAACGCCCCATCCCCGTGAATCCATACCACTACAGGCGCTTCTGGCACTTGACGAAGCCGCAAGAACTGCCGCGACAGCTGACTACTCGCCCAATGTAGGGCGTTCGCTGCCGGCGCCGCCGGCAAATGCAGGTGAAAATGCAGGTGAAGAGGAGGCGATAGCCGGCAAGTCCGGGGAACGAACCGATGCGGCGCCCATTGCCAGGGAGCAGGCGCCCCATCCCCGTGGCTCCGTGCCACTAGAGGAAGTGGCACTTGTCGCAGACCAAGCAGCGCTCGGAATCAGTGCGGCCCGCGAGGCACTCGAAGCGCTACGTTTTGCAATCGAACAAGCACACCCAGACTACGACCGCGGACGCTCGCTGCTGCGACCCGAGATGCTTGACGTCTTGCTCGACCGCCGCCCGGCGGATCTTGTCGAATTCAGGGAATGGGTGCCTGTAAAGCTGCGGCTCGGGACGAATCCGGACGAGTTTGAAGAGTACGGGGACGCTGTTTTCGACGTGCTTGCAAGGACGGGCGATTGAGCAATGTGGCCACATGCAGGCCATTGTTTGCCCAAGCTCGCGTAACGACGGCCCGCCATTGATTCAAGGCCAGGGGTGAACCTTCTTCCGGTTCGGTGGGCAGGGGCATGAACACCGCGGCTAAACCGACCCCCGGAAAAGCGCGGCGCGGCGAGCGCGGCACGGATGGCTTACTTCGAAGCGGTGGCGGCGCGGCAATCGGTCGATTACGCAAGACAGGTGCTGGAAGCGGCCGGCGCCAGCCGTGAACTCATGGCCAGAATGAGCGCCGTCGGCAACTCCAGCAGACTGCAACATGCACGGGAGCAATTGTTTCACGCGCAAGCGTTAGCAGCGCTGGGGGCGGCGGCCGAGCAAAAAGCGGCAGGCGCGCAAGAAGCGCTGGTGCGGGCGCTGGGATTATGGGGCGAGCAGGTGGACATCAAGCTGCCCGAGCAACTGCCGGACTTGCCCGAAGCGCCATGCGAGATAAAAAACCTCGAGCAACAAGCCGTCGATCAGCGTCTCGATCTGCGGCAAGCCAAACCCGCGCTCAAAAGCCTGGCGGCCAATCTGCAAATGACCCGCTCCATAGGCTTCATCAACGTACCGGAGCTGGGTCCGGCGCAAGTGCGAGAACGGGGCGAAGCCATCAGGGATGGTTATGAAGTGTCTTTAGAAGTGCCCATCTTCGACTTCGGTGAGATCAAATCCAGCAAAGCGCAAGCGCAGTCGGTGCGTTGATATTTGCCCCAGAGATCGTTATCGCCTTGACCCATCCCCAGCAATCCACCCCGGATAGGCTTACTTTGTCCGTTTTAGTTGTGCATTCCCAAAAGTCCAATCATTAGAACATTTCTCCTGTTGCATGAATATTATTTGTGTGTACAATAATATTCATGCACATTGAATTCGACTCAGCCAAGGATCAAGCAAATATTGCCAAGCATGGCGTTAGTTTGGGTGAAGCTAAATCTTTGGACCGGGACGACGCCTTAATTATCGAAGACCCCCGTGACTATGGGGAGCTTCGCTATATCGCTTATGCAGCACTGCATGGGCGGCTGCATGTTACTGTTTATACAATGCGCGGCGATTCAACTCGGATCATCAGCCTGCGCAAAGCGAACTCTAGAGAGGTCAAATACTATGGAAGCCGATGAGAACTGGGTAACGCTCGATAACGGTAAGCGTGTCATCATGCCGACTAAGGATGAAGATGCCGCGATCACCGCCGCTGCGCTCGACGATCCGGATAACCTGCCTTTGACTGACGAAGAGTTTGCTAGTGCTAAGGTCGTTCGTCGTCCGGGGCGTCCCCCAAAAGCCAACCCAAAGATTCGCTGGGACATTCGAGTTGATCCCGAAGTTGACGCCTATTTCCGCTCACTGGGTAAGGGGTGGCAAACCAAGGTCAACCAAATTCTCAAAGATGCTGCCAGAAGTTAGTTCATTGGGAAAATCTTCCCGAAAGCACATTTAGCCCATCGCCGATAAGACCGCCCCGCATGCCGCCACGTTGCTGTTGGTTGGCTAGGTCAGCTTGATACTGCATTTGTGCGTGGGGATAGTCAGTATAAAGGCCGCATTCTGCATGATGCCGGAGTATCGAAGTGGTGTGATGAGATGAAGCAGTGAGCCAGGGTACGGGGCTCAGCGAAGGTTGCGGATAAGTGTTGCTCTCGGACGGTCACGGGCCACCTCGTGAAAGATACGCCGGAGTTTGCCGGAACCGATGTGTGCGATACCGCTTTCTTGGGCAGTTTGGCCTGATGGTGCACATCAAGCTTGCCGTGTCGTTGGGCTGGCGGCGAGTACACCACCCATGTTCGATGCCGATATTTGGCGATGGTCCTATTTTTCGAAATCGAACAGACGAGCTTCATTTTCGCGCAGAGTTTGGCAGTGATTCCGCTGTCTGCAGGCCGCTCATCACGCACATCGTCATCCGACCCGGGCCAACTCGGAGCCCCCTTGGGGTGGGTGTCGATGGAGTGTCACCGGGCTGGTATTCAACCTAGCGGACACCTCGGCCACCGTAATTTCAGGTTCAGCAAGCAACGCCGTAGCAGCAGCTATGTCTTTCATCTATCGGGGAACGAGGCCGGCCGCCTTTGTGTCCACATGCCCCGGCAGCTTGTAGTCCAGCGGCGGTCCTTTTCCGGATCAAATTCCGCTATGACACCGAAGACCTGAAAGACCAAGCGCCCTCCAGGAAGTCGTTGTGTCCAAGTGCTCTGTCAGGCCGGCCAGGCCAACTCCACCCGCTGCTAAACGCTCAATCAGACCGAGAAAGTCCCGCAACGAACGTCCAAGCCGCTCCAGCCAACCACTACATCACCATCCCTCGCCACGCTCATTACAACTTGCAGCCCCTATCGGATCGGGCGCCAGATTGCGTATCCGAGAATATTTTCTCGCATCCAAGCTCGTGGAGCGCATTCGGATTGAAGGTGCAGACCTCGGTCGTTGGTGCTGGCTCCGGCATAGCCGATCTTGGCCAGCGGCAATTATCCGCCTCTCAAAACCCGTGAGGGTTACCCAAAATGAGAGAATTCTCAAGAGATACGGTTGTGAGATGCCATAACCGGAACAAAACGACTGTTGTCGAAAATCTGGCAAGATTTCTCAAAAATGGTCATTTTCGGAGCACACAGGCTCGTCGCCATCATATGTCGGTGGTAGGAGGGAATCTTGATGGGTAAGTTTTTTGCCCGGGTCTCGGAGACAGCACTAGGAAAGATAGTTCTGCGCACCATCGTTAGACCAATGATGGAAAACGTCACACTGGTCCTAATCTTAGGCGGGGCGCTTCTTACTTTTGTGGGTGCCACATTGGGAACCTGGTTGGACGCAATGATCGATGGGGCCGGGGATGCCGCCGTGAAGGGGGGAAGTGCGATCCTTGGTGCTGGCATCTTTGCGGCGATTATGAAGTCTGCACAGTTCACGGACCTCTTCAAAGAGCAGATTCAGGAGGTGTTCAGAACGGACAGCTTCAGAGAGTTAGTACAAGGGAACGTTCACGAGGCGATCCACAACCCTCAGACAGCTTTCGGGGTAGATGATCTCAAGGACAAATGGTTGAAGCTAACTCAATCGCTACTGAGATCGATTTTGCCTAGTACTCATCTCAACGCCAGCCAGCGTATTATGGAGCAGTTCTTGGATGCAGAGTTGCACTATCATTTCACGGAGCATGAAATTCGATATGAGATTAGTGTTCAGGAAGGCATAGCTTCAATAACTGACATCACACGAACGAAGCTGGTAATTGCCCCTAATGCCCCGGAGCCGGTGTTTTCACAAGAACTAACGGTTGAAGGCACCTGCCTGCTCAAGACCCTCATCGTGAATGGGGAGCCTATTGTCCAGGATGGGAGGTTTGTTGAAAAGTATGAGGATATCCTCTCAAAGGACGATAAAGCGGACGATAAAGCCGAAAAGGAGTACAAATTTCGGCTCCCGCTCGAGAGATTTCTTGGGAGTCGCTCGTCCGATGAGGATCGCGTAGTAACGCTCGAAAGGAGCTACGACATTACTCAGAGCATCGAGTCCGAACCATACCTCATTGGTACTATGAAGCGGTTTGTCAAGGGGCTCACAGTGGGGGCAAAGATCAGCGGTGATTACGACCTTTACTTTACGGAAACTGGCCTCGATCATACGACGCGAGACAAGCCTATCAATCCATATACTGATAGCGAGGAATACACTTGTTGGAAGCTCGCTAACCCAGACGAGCTACTTCTGCCCGGACAAGGGTACGCTATCATCCTTCTCAAGAAGAACAGTGATACAGCACACACCTAGTGCGTTTGGAGTTACGTTACCCTAACGCCTGAGAAGAAGCAGCAGAGATCCCACGGAATCTCGTGAAAGTGCCGTACTTTCAAAGGGATAGCAGCATTTCTGTTCACCCGTATTCGAGAGGAAAACTTGTTTGGACCTATATGGCAGGAGGCTAGGGAACAGAAAAGACCGTAGAATGTCCGAGTGAAGAGACCATATGGTGCTTTATGAGAGGTGAGTCCTCCGAAAAGGAGGGTGGTTTACAGGTAAATCAGAGACGCCCCTCCAGAGAGCACGCGAACAACAGAGTGAGGAATGAGATGCTTCTAATAAAAGAAACTATATAAATCAGTAACTTATGAAGCCGACCGGAGGGTGCAGCTAACCGATAATGTAATTTGGTGTATGATGCGGCCTGTAAGACGTTAGTCAAACAACGTTTTTGTAGGTCGGGGATGCGTTGGAAGGATAAGGGCCTGAGAGCCGTGATGAGTTTGAGGGCTTTGGTGATGACACCAGGCCGATAGGGGCAATTTTGGGATAAGGTGCAGCATTATGGCGTGCCTACCTTAGCATAAACACATTATAGTTCAGCCACACCCCGACTGGACGGCAAAAGTAGTCTATGCAGCTACTCTCTGGGTTGCTCAAGCGAGTGAGAGGATATGTGTTGTTCATCTGATACTCAGGAGAGATGAGATATGTGTCGAATTAAGGAGACTATTTGACCCGACGAGAGTGCGCTCCCAAAGAGGCACTCTCTAGCCCTCCAGAGGACACCCCGTCCTCCCAAAGGACACTCTATAGAGCCAGGCGGAATAGGGCTTACTGTGCGGCTATGGATGCCTGCATGAATGCCTACTCGTAATGTGTTCGCCTGTCGTCTTTCCCCTTTTTGGCCCAGGATAAGCGTATCGTAGCAGCGGTTATAGCAAGGTAATATAGTCAGTTCGAGGCATAGAGACCGCCCCCGAAAGCCGCCGTAATTCATTGAAAACACCTGGGGGCGCTTCCCTGGACTGTCTTCGGCAGACAGGGGGGCGTGAGTTCGAATCTTGCCACTGCGAGTGCCCCGTTAGCGAGTCCGCCGGTTCCTCCCGGACACTCTCGTTCCGAGTTTTGTCCAGGCGCAATTCAGGTTTGCAATCGATGCGTCGCGCCGCCTGTTTTCGAGGAAACTAAATGACGTTGTCGCCAACATAAACTGCGTGACAGTACGTTGCCGATAGCATGTCCCATGCCCAGTCAAACGTACGCTTTGGGCAGGTGCGCGAAACGTCAAAATCATCTGCCCACCCTCGTGCCGCCGTCGCCTGCCCGAGCGCATTAAGCGTTGGGTGGCTAAGGTCCTGCAAGTCGCTTCGACGACGCCCGAACCAGTGGGAAGATCCTGCGCACCTGTTATCATCAGCGCTGTTTGATCTTTTATGCCTAAGTCCACAGAGTTCCTACACCGCTAAGACCATTAGTCAATGGCGCGCCACCATAGGCCCACTGATCCAGGCGCTCAGTGTCGCTATAAACGGAATCAAACACGTCCAAGCTCCTCCAGTCAGCCGCTCGCTTCACGGCTAACGCCCGTGGTAGAAAGCGCCCAGCCAAGGTCAATGAGCTGGCCTTGATGAACCTGACGGACTGGTTCTGCGTGGCGTTGGGCGCCCGGCAGGCGCCGGCAGGCCAGAAAGTTGCCCAAGTGGTGAACGCCTGGGGCATGCAGGGTGACTCACCGCTATTGACCGGCGCCCACCAGCGCGCCGGTGGGCGCCGCCCTGGTGAATGGCACCCTCGCGCATTGCCTCGATTACGACGACCTGCATTTCCCTTCCCTGGCACATTTGAGCGCGCCGACTTGGGCCGCCGTGCTGGCGCTGGCGCCCGCGGCGGGGACCGGTGAACGGACCATGATCGATGCTTTTCTGGCCGGCTTCGAGATCGGCGCCCGGTTGGGCGCCAACGGCGTCGGCAAAGCGGTCACCGGTGCCGGCTGGCATGCAACCGGCGTACATGGCCGCTTGAGCGCCGCCATCGCCGCAGCCGTCTTGCTCGAACTGGATGAAACCGGCATCCAACACGCCATCGCCGTTGCCGCCACCCAAACATCCGGCCTCACCACGTCTTTTGGCACCATGGCGAAACCGTTTCACGCCGGTAAAGCCGCCGCCGATGGCGTGCTAGCGGCAGAGTTGGCCGCCAGCGGCTTCGAGGGCTCGCCCGCTATATTGGACGACCCGCGCAATCTCACCAGCGCGCTGGTGCAAGACGGCTCGGTGACCATGCGCCTAACCGGCTTAGGCGAACACTGGGAAATCGAACGCAACGCGCTCAAGCCTTACGCTTGCTGCGGCCTGACCCACGCACCCATCGATTGCGCCCGCGCCCTATTCCCTCGCCTCGGCGGCCAGGCGGTGGAGCGGGTAGAAGTAGACGTGCATCCGCTGGCCACCCAAGTGGCCAACCAACGCGAACCGCACACACCGCTCGCCGGTAAATTCTCCCTCAGCTATTGCGTGTCGCTGGGTTTGCATGGCCACCGCGCCACCGCAACGGATTTTACCGGCGAGCGCCTGGCCGACGAGGCATTGCGCGACCTCGAACGGCAAGTACAACTCAATGCCGTTGACGATCTGGAACCTTCGGCGGCGCGCATGCGGGTCACGCTGAGCGGTGGCGGGCAGTTGTCTTCCAGCGTCGAAGCCTCCCTAGGCAACCCGGAAAACCCCATGGATTGGAATGATCTAGAAGACAAATTCATGCCGCTGGTGACACCGCATAGCGGGACACAGGCCGCGGCGCAATTGTTCGCGGCACTTGAGAACTTTGACCGGGCGGGCGCCTTCGCTGACGTGCAGCAGTTGGCGCTGAGCTAGTGGTTCAATGGACTAGTGGAACGTGACTAAAACGATTGTTACACTCTCGTTTAGCCATTTGGCTTATTAAGCGATTCATATGGCGGGCAATGCGTTCACATCCGATTAGATACGTGGCCTTGGTGCTGTATTTATACGGCACCTTGGTGAGCGCATTCGCTGGCGCGGTTACAACCAGCACTGACGTGGAAGGCTGCGCTCAACACATGGGCGCGGCCACAGATACCACGCCTGATCATCCAGCGCCGTCATCCGATCACACATGTTGCGATCTCGCCCTGTGTTGGAACTGCGTCAACTCGATAGCCGCCACAGACCTCCCTGCTCATCAGGCGTGCCCCGGTGGCAGAGTACAAGCCATGGAGGCAGCGCCCATTCCACCGCCGCTGCCATTCCTTCTTTACCGGCCTCCTAAAATAAACCACCCTTCTCCGTAGAGAGTTTAGTTCCAAGGACTTTAGGGCTCCGCGTTCACCGTGTGCATGCACCGCTGAGCTACGCGGGGACCCCTACAACCCTTTCCCCTGTGCGGGCGAGTGTTAACGCCCGCCCAAATCGAGGAGCAGTTCGTTGATCCTATTATCGCGCGGCGCGTTAGCACGCGCCTCCTTCATCGCGGGATTTACGTTCGCTATCGCGGATCCCGCATTCTGTGATGCAACAACCGATCTAAAAGGGGGGCCGGCCGATGCCACGGCAGCGGTTCCCGCGACTACCTACCAAAGCTTATTCAAACAACAGCCTGGCACCTATCTTCGCGAGACCAACCGCGAGCGCTTGCCGTGGCGTAAACTCTTCTACGCCGACGGGCGCTTCATTCCCGAAGAGACGTTACGGGGAGAACAAATCGCAACACCAACACCAACACCAACACCACCGGCACAGGTCCCTGAAAAAAGCCCGCACGCCACTCTTCCTCCAGGCAGCGATGGCCGCGGCATAGTGCGCTCCGTCAACCTCGAACAGCGCAAAGTCAAACTCAAACATGGGCCCATTCAAAAACTGGACATGCCCGGCATGACCATGATTTTTAGAGTCAAAGATCCGGCTCTACTAAAACAGATCAAGGCAGGGGAAGAAGTCGGTTTTACCATCGAAATGGAAGGCTCCACGTTTTATATCACCGGCTTTCAAAAGGAGGGGCGTTGATGAAAACGCTAACAACCATCGCCGCCCCGTTGGCAGGCGGCTGCTGCGCGCTGCTTTTGAGCGGTTGCGCGAACTTTTCACCGGATGGCGGATTTACCGCCGTTAAGGAGGAAGTCAAAAACGCTATTGGCCACGATGCGCATTGGTTACGCGATGAGCAGAGCAAAGCGCTCGCCACGCAGCAGGTGCGCACATTACTGGGGCAAACACTGACCGCCGCTACCGCCGAGCAGATCGCACTGCTCAACAATCCTGTGCTACAAGCCGAATTGGCCGAGCTGCAAATGCAAGAAGCAGCGCTGGTCGAAGCGGGCCGCATCCCCAATCCGGGTTTTTCCTTCGCCAAGACGACCGGCAATGGAGGGCAGGAAGTTGAACGTGGATTGCACTTTAATCTGCTCGCGTTTTTGACCATTCCCATACGCTACGGCATTGAAGAAGAGCGCTTTGAAAGCGTCAAACTATCCGCCGCACGCAGCGCCATCGAGTTCGCCACCGATGCACGGATGGCTTACTTCGAAGCGGTGGCGGCGCGGCAATCGGTCGATTACGCAAGACAAGTGCTGAAAGCGGCCGGCGCCAGCCGTGAACTCATGGCCAGAATGAGCGCTGTGGGCAACTCCAGCAGACTGCAACATGCACGGGAGCAATTGTTTCACGCGCAAGCGCTAGCAGCGCTGGCGGCGGCCGAGCAAAAAGCGGCAGGCGCGCAAGAAGCGCTGGTGCGGGCGCTGGGATTATGGGGCGGGCAGGCGGACATCAAGCTGCCCGAGCAACTGCCGGACTTGCCCGAGGCGCCACGCGAGATAAAAAACCTCGAGCAACAAGCCGTCGATCAGCGTCTCGATCTGCGGCAAGCCAAACACGCGCTCAAAAGCCTGGCGGCCAATCTGCAAATGACCCGCTCCATAGGCTTCCTCAATGTACTGGAACTGGGTCCGGCGCAAGTGCGAGAACGGGGCGACGCCATCAGGGATGGTTATGAAGTGTCTTTAGAAGTACCCATCTTCGACTTCGGTGAGATCAAATCCAACAAAGCGCAAGCGCAGTATTCACAGGCATTAAACCGCCTGCGGGGCGCTGCTATCGCCGCCCGCTCCGAGGTGCGCGGCGCCTATGTTTCCTATAGAACGGCCTACGATCTCGCCCGGCATTACCGGGATGAAATCGTACCGCTGCGCAAACGCATCTCCGATGAGCAGTTGCTGCGTTACAACGGCATGTTGACCGGTGTATTCGATTTAATCGCCGATGCCCGCGAACAAATCATAAGCGTCAACGCATATCTAGAAACCCTACGTCAATTCTGGCTCGCCGATACCGCGCTGCGCTCGGCCATGCTCACCGGCAAGGCGCCGCCAGTCAATCTTGCCGCCGCCGCGTCGGCCAGTCCCGCCAACGGCGGCGGACACTAACAAAGGAGTCTCATGATGTCCTCACGACGAAACTTCATCAAAACCTCCACCGCCGCTGTACTCGGCGCGGCCTTGGTCAGCAAAGCGGGCGCCGCCTCGCTGCCAGAGGCGCCGGAAGAGAAAAGCGCCACCACTAAGCCACCTTCGCTACCGCCCAATGGACGGCCATTTCATCCCGTGGTGACACTCAACGGTTGGAGCTTACCGTGGCGCATGAACGGCAAGTGGAAGGAATTTCATTTAACGGCCGAGCCGGTGCAACGCGAACTCACGCCCGGCAGCGTGGCGAATCTATGGGGCTATAACGGCCAATCACCCGGCCCCACCATCGAATGCGTGGCAGGCGATTGGGTAAGGATTTATGTCACCAACCGGTTGCCGGAGCACACCACTGTCCATTGGCACGGCATTTTATTACCGAGCGGCATGGACGGCGTGGGTGGCTTGTCCCAGCCGCAGATAGCGCCGGGCAAAACCTTCGCCTATGAATTCCGGATGAAAAAATCCGGCACCTTCATGTACCACCCCCACGCCGATGAAATGGTGCAAATGGCCATGGGCATGATGGGTTTTCTCGTGGTGCATCCCGACAATCACCGGCATCATCACGCCGATCGGGACTTCGTATTCCTGATGAGCGCGTACGACATAGAACCCGGCACCATGACCCCGCGGGTCAACACCATGCTCGATTTCAACTTATGGACCTGGAACAGCCGTATCTTTCCAGGGCTGGATCCGCTGGTGATACGCCAAGGGGATCGGGTAAGAATACGCGCCGGCAATCTCACCATGACCAATCACCCGCTGCATTTGCATGGTTACGACTTCGAAGTCACCGGCACCGATGGCGGCTGGGTGCCCAAGGCGGCGCGCTGGCCCGAGGTCACGGTGGATGTGGCCATCGGGCAGATGCGCGCGTTTGAATTCGATGCTATCTATCCAGGCGATTGGGCGTTCCATTGTCATAAGTCACACCACACCATGAACGCCATGGGTCATGATGTCCCAACGTTGATCGGTGTTGATCACCGCAAAGTCGCTAGGCGTATCAATAATCTGGTCCCTCAATACATGGTGATGGGCGACAAAGGCATGGCCGATCACGGCGCCATGGAGATGGAATTGCCGGAAAACACCGCACCCATGATGACCGGCCATGGACAGTTCGGCCCCATCGAGATGGGTGGCATGTTCACCGTAGTCAAAGTGCGCGAGGGTTTAGCCAAGAACGACTACAGCGATCCGGGCTGGTACCAACACCCTGAAGGTACCGTGGCCTACGAAGTTTCTTAAGACTAATGACTAAGCTATTGACTGATGCGGAGAGTTATCCATGAAAACCGTCCTGACGATCACTTTGCTGGCTACCACCTTGCTGCCCACGGCGCTACTGGCGCACGGCAATAAAAACGATGGCCATCAAGAGAAAGCACGGACCATCGACTACTCGAAAGCGGAAAAACATGTTTTCGGACAGGCCGCGGATCCGGCCAAAGCGGCGCAAACCATCACCGTGGACATGAGCGATCAGATGCGCTTCACGCCGAACCGAATTGCAGCCCGGCGAGGAGAAATCATTCGCATCGTGGTGCGCAACAAAGGCCAGCTCCTGCACGAACTGGTGCTGGGCACCGAGGGAACATTAAACGAGCACGCCGAGCTGATGAAGAAATTCCCGGGCATGGAACACGATGAACCCCACATGGCTCACGTGGCTCCGGGCAAAGAACAGATCATGGGATGGAAATTCACCCAGGCGGGTACTTTCTCTTTTGGCTGCCTCATTCCCGGCCACTACGATGCCGGCATGAAAGGCACCATCACAGTTCGATAACCGCTAACCGCCCCAGGCGCTAGCGCCTTCAGCTAGCGCCGCCGCAACTTGATGCCTGCCTCCAAATGCGGCGTAAGTGGAAACTGATCGAATGCCGCCGCTGCCTCTATCCCATGGGACTCGCCCAACTCATCCAAGTTGGCGAACAAGGTGCGCGGATTGCATGAAATATAAAGAACATTATCGCAGCGCCGCAGTAATTGCATAGTGCTTCGGTCAACGCCCGCTCTAGGTGGATCGACTAACACGGTGTAGAAATCGTAGCTATCCAAATCAATGTGGGCGAGCCTTCTAAACGGCCTCACCCGGTCTAGCGCTTCGCGCGCCTCCGCGGCGGAAAGACGGGCATAAGCGATATTGTCGATGCCGTTCTCCGCTAGGCTCCAGGCCAGCGCGGCGAGTGAGGTTTTACTGATCTCAGTGGCCAGCACCCGGCGAAAATGCCTGGCCAAGGGCAGCGTGAAATTGCCGTTGCCACAATACAACTCCAGCAAGTCGCCGCCTATACCCTCGGCCTGCTGGCCCGCCCACGTGATCATCCGCTCATTGACCCGCGCATTGGGCTGGGAAAAGCCGCCTTCTATCTGCCGGTAACGGTAAGTCCTACCCGCTATGTTCAACGCTTCGGTCACATGGTCCTGGCTGACCACCAGCCGCTGCTTCTTGCTGCGTCCTATGACATAAGCATTGAGCGCGCCGCCAAGAGCCGCGGCGGCATGTTCCCAGGCTGCATCCAAGCGGCGGTGGTAAATCAAGGTGATGAGCAGCTCACCGCTCAAGGTCGATAAGAACTCCACCGCATACAAACGCGCCCGCAAATGCGCATCGGCAACAACCGCCGCCAACAACGCCGGCATCGTTTTTTGAATGACGGGCGAGGCCGGCGAAAACTCGGAGAGCCCCCGCAGTTTCTTGCTGCCGGGTTCATACATGGCATAGCCGGACCGTTCTCCCTCATGCCAGATACGGAATTCACAGCGCATGCGGTATCCGCTGGCGGCGGACGGATACACCGCCAGCGCAACATCCGCTCTTCGCGCCAGTTGCTCACTGAACGCGCCCACCTTCTCGTCGAGCCGGGTTGGGTAGTCTGCCGCCATTCTGCCGCCATCCTCACTGGCTGCACCCGCGAAGGCGCAAACCGCCGCCGTGACTAACCGTGCCGCGTCACCTTGTACCCAACCCGCTCCCGATCCCAAGTAGCCTCGCTGAGGCCACGCTCGCGCAACTTGTTTTTCTGAATCTTCTGCGACGGCGTTTTCGGTATTTCGTCGATGAACTCAACATACCGCGGCACCGCGAAATACGGCATGCGGGGCACGCAGTAATCCAGCAGGGCCGCCGGATCGGGCCGCGCCGCGCCGGGTTTTAACACGATGCACACCAGCACCTCATCTTCGCCGCCCGCGTCAGCCTTGACCGCCACCGCCGCCGCCTCGGCCACGGCGGCATGTTCGAGGAACACCGCCTCGACCTCATAGGAAGAAATGTTCTCGCCGCGCCGGCGGATAGTGTCTTTGATGCGGTCGATGTACCAAAGATAACCGCGCTCATCCATACGCCCGGCATCGCCACTGTGGAACCAAAGATTGCGCCACGTGGACACCGTGTGCTCATCCATGTCCTTATAACCGCGCATGAAACAGAACGGCTCCTTGGGCCGGATCAAAATCTCGCCGACCTCGCCAGTGGGCAGTTCTTCATCGGTCTGCGGATCGGCGATGATGACCTCGAAATACTCGTCCCACACCTTGCCGGTGCAGCCGGGCTCAGCGGGTGCGTCAATAGGACGGTTCACCGGAATATTGCATTCCGTCATCCCGAACAGCTCACTGAATTGGGCAATATTGAACCGGCTGCGGAAAGCTTCCACGGTATCCGCCGTGACCGGCACGGCGCAGAGCATGCGCAAGTCGTTGTCCGCGTCCGTGGGCTTAGCCGGTTGGCGCAAAATGAAATCGTTCATCACCCCCAAAGCATTGGTGACGGTGGCTTTGTACTTGCGTACATCGTCTATCCAACTGCTGGCCCTGAAGAACTTGGTCAAGACAGCGCTGGCGCCGGCGATCAGCGTCGCATAGGTCTGCATCAGCGAGCCTTGAGCGTGAAACAGCGGCATGCAGATGTAATAGCGATCCGCCTCGGTGAGCGCCAGGTGCAGTTGCATGCCGTAGCCGAACAGGTACAGATGAGCGTGTGGCATCAACACCCCCTTGGACGGGCCGGTGGTGCCGGAGGTGTACATGATCATGCCGATATCGCTGTAGCGCACATCCACATCAATGGGCTCGGCTGGCGCCGCCATCAACTCATCGAAATGGCGCACTTCAATGCGCTTAAAAGCGGGCATGTCACCCGCCGCCAACGGCTCACCGGGCACGAACACCGTCTCCATCAGCGCCACGCTATCTTCCACCTCAGCCAGCCAAGGCAAAAACTCCCTGTCCATGACCCCGATCCTGGCCCCGGCATTGACCAGCACGTGGGTCATAAACATGCCCCGGTAAGCAGTGTTGATGGCCACCTGCACGGCACCGATACGGTTCAAGCCCCACCAGCACCACAGCCACTCGAGGCAGTTATTCATCATCACCGCCACGTTGTCGCCGAATTCAACGCCAACGCGGGCAAAGCCGTTGCCGGCGCGGTAGGACATCGCTTGCGCATCGGCAAAAGTGTAGGGCTCACCGTCTTCAAACTGCACAAAGGGCGCATCGCCACGCGCGCGGGCCTGCCGGTCCAACTGCTTGCCGATGACCCATTCGGATTTGTCAGTTGCCATGGGAACTCCAGTAGAAAACCAAGAATTTGGCAAATTCAAGAAGACTTAGCAAAAATTTGGTAATTCGTGGATTCGTAGAATAAGTGCATGACTATCACATGCAACCGAAGTCAGTAACCTGATGCTAGAAGTACAAGACTTAGATGGGTACTGAAAACAGTTGCAAACTCCTTATAGGGCACCTCTAAAAATGCACTTTTCCGCGATTGAGGCGTCAGCGCCGTGCTCGAATCCTCATGTATCACCTATCACTGTTGTCCCACAAACATGACATGGCGCACGCCGATCTCAACCAGCAGGTACGGACCGTCAGCCGGAGCAACGATGCGGCGGCAGGAAGGAGTACGGGCGCGGGTAGAGAAGCGTACGGCCCTATTCAAAAGCCATTAGTTCACTCACCACCGCAAAAACCCTCCTCGTCGAACCGCTCCAGCAATAGCCGGCCCGGGCGGCAAGAGTTGTCACCACCCCGCGCCTAGGACAGGCTATGCACATTTTTACCGGCACGAGAATAGGCGATGCAATGTGTGCTAGAAGGGGTACGGGTACTCGATTTCGGAAGCTATGTCGCCGGCCTGCTGGAGGACGAGCGCTTCAAGACCGGCATCGACAGGGGCGGCAACGGCACCATTCTCCCCGAACGCATGCCAGCCTGGTGTGCCGGGCGCACCGTTGAGGCGGCGCTGGCGGCGGCGAAGGTTCCGGGCGGTCCCGTCCATACGCCGCAACAAGCTTTGGATGACGCTCATATCAATGCGCTAGGTTGCCTAAAACCGGTGCAATACCCGGCGGCTTCAGGACCGAGTCCGCTATCCAACTACCCCCTCAACCGGTACGCCACACCCGGTGACATCAGACGCAGCGCGCCACAATTAAGCGAACCCACCGGCGAGGTCCTGACCGAACCCGGCTATGGCGCGGCGCAGATACAGTCTTTCACAGATCTACGGGTGGTGTGAAGCGAATACCATGAGCCAGACTACCAACGGCCATTGGCCGGCAAGCAAAATCCGGGGACTGGTGGACGAGCGCTCCGGCACTTTGGACCCGCGCATTTACACCGATGACGAACTCTACGCCCTGGAGATGGAGCGTATCTTTGGCCGGACATGGCTTTTTATCGCCCACGGAGCGCAGATCCCGAAGGTGGGCGATTTCTTCGCCACCTATATGGGCGAAGATCCGGTATTAGCGGTGCGGCAAAAAGATAAGAGCGTGCGGGTTTTCTTAAACCAATGCCGCCACCGCGGCATGAAGATCTGCCGCGCCGACGGCGGCAACGCGCGCGCTTTTACCTGCTCGTATCACGGCTGGTCTTACGACATGAGTGGCAAGTTAATCAGCGTACCGCGCGAGCAAGATGGGTACTTCGGCGAACTGGACAAATCGCAGTGGAGTGCCATCCAAGTGGCCAAGGTGGCAGCGTACCGTGGTTTGATCTTCGCCACCTGGGATCCTGACGCACCGCCGTTATACGATTACCTGGGCGATGCCGCTTGGTACATGGACAGTTTTTTCGATCGAGTGGATGCCGGCACCAGTGTCATTGAAGGGGTCACCAAATGGGTGATCGGCTGCAATTGGAAATTCGCCGCCGAGCAGTTCTGTAGCGATATGTACCACGCGCCCTTGGCCCACATATCCCCCACTATCGCCAAACTGCCGCCGGGCGCGCCCATGTCCGAGGCGGCGTGGCCCAACCGCGGTGTTCAATTCCGCGCCCTGCACGGCGGGCACGGCATGGGTTTTTTCACCGGCCCGCAGTCCGAGGATCCGGAGGAACAAGCACGCGAAGCGAGCCCGGTGATGGGCGGGCCGCAAGCGCGTGCTTACTATGCCGGCCCCGCCTTGGAAAGCGGCAGACGGCGTCTTGGCCGTCTTCGCGCCGAGCGTATGCGCGGCGGCCATATGACGGTGTTCCCCACCCTGTCGTTCCTGCCAGGCGTGCAGACCTTGCGCATTTGGCACCCGCGCGGGCCCCACGAAATCGAGGTCTGGGCCATGACCATGATCTTCGCCGATGCGCCACCGGCGGTCGTCGAGGACGCCCGCGTTGGCGTCATCAGAAGCTTTAGCCCGGGGGGCGTTTACGAACAGGACGACGGTGAAAACTGGGTCATGATTCAGGCTGTATTGAAAGGTTATAAAGCCCGGCAAACCCGCCTCAATATCGGCATGGGCAAAGGCCATGCCCGCGCTGATCATCCCGACTTCCCCGGCATCATCGGCAATGTCTATGGCGAAGAAGCGGCGCGGGGGTTTTATGCTCATTGGGCGGACATGCTGATCACCGATGATTGGGCGGCGTTATATCCTCCGTCCGCGCCATCGGTTTGATCCCACCAGTTCGATCATAATGGCGGCTTGCGCCGCAAAGAGTGTGCCCCCCGTGCAACTGCCCCCCTATATCGAATCGGCCTACGCCACGCCCATCGAACTGCATTGGGAGATAGAACAATTTCTCTATGCCGAGGCGGCACTCTTGGATGAGCGCCGCTACCGCGATTGGTTTGCCCTGCTCGCCGACGATCTGCGCTACCGCATGCCGCTGCGCTTCAACCGCGCCCAGCGTGAGCGGCATCAGGAACTGTCCGAAGACCATCAGAGCTTTCTCTTCGACGACACCAAAGCCTCCATGGATATGCGCATCCGCCGTCTGGAGACGGGCATGGCCTGGGCCGAGGAACCGCCCTCCAGGACCCGCCATCTGATCACCAATGTGCGGGTATTCACGGCCGATGATGCGCAGGTAGTCATCGCCTCATCGTATTTTCATCTATACCGCTCGCGCCTCGAGCGCCAAGTCGATCATTTGGTGGGCGGGCGCACGGACCGGTTACGCCGGGCGGACTCGCCGCTGCGCTGGTCGCTGGTGGAACGTTATATCGTGCTCGATCAGAGTACCGTGCTCGCCAACAACTTAAGCATGTTTTTTTGAGGCCAAGGGAGATAAGCGCCATGGCATTTATGCGCGCCTGCTCGCGCTTCGACGTCGAACCGGACCGACCGTTTCAATTCGAATGGGACGGCGATCCCATCGCCATAGTGGCGCTGGATGATGAATACTTCGCCATCGACGACACCTGTACCCATGACCGCTTCTCGCTCTGCGACGGATATATAGAAGGCGATGAGATCGTCTGCCCGCTACATCTAGCGCGCTTCGCCATCCGCACCGGTGAAGTGCGGATGGCGCCAGCATACGAGCCGTTGCAGACTTATCCGCTCAAGCTCGAAGGCGACGACATCTACATCGACCCGCAAGCCCACGACGAGTGAGCACGGTGCGGCGACCAGAGAACTCACCCATGGCCACCGCGCGCCATCATCAACTTCGATGGCGGCTTTGGTGCGCGCAGTGTACGGCGGGGGCGCGGCGGCGATGATTGGCCAGAGCGGACCGGCGCAACCACTTCCTTCTACAATTCCCCCCTACACTTCCCGCTAGAGGACCTGCCATGAGCCAACCCGATACCCTCACCCAAGACATCGGCGTTCTCAAACGCCGCGAGGTCGAAGCCCGTATTCTCGCGCCGGTCATCAATGCCATGAGCGAAGCATTCGGCCGCGACGAGGTCCTGGCAGTGCTGGCTAAAACCATCGTCAAGATAGCCCGCGAACAAGGCGCCGAGATGGCCGCAAGCCTGGGCGCGAATGACGCCCGAACTTTCATGGCCAGCTTGGAGGCCTGGACCCGCGGCGGCGCGCTGGAACTGGACGTTTTGAATAACACGCAAGACGCCGTTGCATTCGATGTCAAACGCTGCCGCTATGCGCAAATGTACCGTGACCTGGGTATTCCCGAATTGGGCGCCATCCTCTCGTGCAACCGCGACTTCGCCATGATCGAAGGTTTCGCACCGGATGCGGAACTCAACCGGACCCGGACTATTCTGGGGGGCGCGGCGCATTGCGACTTCAGATACAAATTTCCCGCTAAACAACCGGATTGATCGTCAACGCGATCGATCGCAACGGAGTCCTACCGATGGAACAGCGAAAATTTGGCAACACCGGACTTGATGTATCCAGGTTAACATTCGGTTGCGGCGCGGTGGGCGGGCTAATGACCAAAGGCCGCCCCGCTGATCAGGACCGCGCGGTCGCCTGGGCGCGCGACAACGGCATCAATTTCTTCGATACGGCGGCGAGTTATGGCGACGGTGCCTCGGAGACAAACCTGGGCCGGGCACTGAACGGCAACACCGATGGCTTGGTCGTGAGCACAAAAGTAGGGTTGCGCGATGCTGATATGCGTGAGGTGGAACTAGCCATCACCCGATCACTAGAAGCGAGCCTCAAACGCTTGCGTCTGGATCACGTAGATATCTTCCAGCTTCACAACACCTTGGGCCGCCCCGACCACCGGGGCACATTGACTGTGCAGCAGGTGCTGGATGAAGTCGTGCCCGTATTCGAAAAACTTCGCACGGCGGGCCGGACGAGATTCCTAGGCTTTACCGCCAAAGGCGAGGCGGATGATCTGCATGCATTGGTCAAATGTGGTCATTTTTCCAGCGCGCAGGTGTTCTATAACCTGTTGGTGCCCTCCGCGGGCCAAGCGGTGCCAGCAGGTTATCCAGCCGACGACTTCCGCCAGCTACTAGCTGTTGCCGCACATCATGGCGTCGGCGCCATCGGTGTGCGCGTGCTCGCCGGCGGCGCGCTTTCGGGCAGCACCAAGCGCCATCCGCTCGGCCTGCCGGTCGTCGCACCGATCGGATCGGACACCGATTACGCCACCGATGTGAACCGCGCCCGTCAATTCTCACCGTTGGTCGAGGCGGGCTATGCCGAAAATCTACCGGAACTCGCCATCCGTTACGCCATCTCGAACCCTGCATTGCCGACGACGGAGATCGGTATTGCGGCGTTGGAGGAGTTGCAAGCCGCCGCCGCCGCGGTGAACAAAGGTCCGCTGCCGCCCGCGGCGCTGGCGCAAATCAATGCCATTCAAGAAGGCTTTGCGGCCTTGCGTGCCTAGAATCGAAAATCCTGCCTCGCTCGCGCAGTAACGTGCCTAAATTCGATGAGCAACCGCACCATGGCGCGCATCATTCAACAACGCGCGGTATGCTTTTTCTGCCCGCTCGAAGTGCCCGGAGCGATGTAATGCCACCGCCCGTGCAAGCGCTTGTTCGTCGTTCGAGCATGTGTTCACTCGGCCGCCTTGGGTTGATGGCCAACAGAGTCAGCGTATTTCGCCAACTGCTCCGGCTCTAGATAAGCCTCCTCCCACTCGCGCACTCGATTGAATCCGGCGAAAGTGTGGAAGTCACCGAGCGGGTGATCATGGAAATCCTGGAAGAAGGTTTTTTCCGCCATCGCGCCCTCCTCGCGCAGGGCCACGGCGAAGTCGTACACCGCCTGCATGGTTACCCGCAAACTGGCGCTCGGTAAGATAGTGGCGCAAATACCGATCTCGGTCATTTGTTCTTGCGTGAAGCGGGGCGAAATGCCGGTCTGGTTGTACAGCACTGGTCCGTTGACCTCGTTGCAGATGCGCCGCACTTCACCCTCATCGGTAGGCCCCTCCACAAAAGCCATGTCGGCGCCCGCTTGCAGATAAGCGTTGGCCCGGGTAATGGCATCATCCAGGGTACCGCCGTGGGCGCCGCGCGCATCGGTTCTGGCGATGATGATGAAGTCTTTATCCAGTTCATCACGCACATCCGCGGCGGCGCGGTATTTGCCCGCCGCTTCCTCGATCGGGATCACCAAGCGGCCCGCCACATGACCACAGCGTTTCGGAATGACCTGATCTTCGATGTGAATGGCGGCGGCGCCCGTTTGCATGTACTCACGCACGGTACGGATCACATTGATGGCGTTGCCGTAGCCGTTGTCGGCATCAGCCACCAGCGGGATGTCCACGGCGTTGGCGATATATCTCGCGTTCAGGTGCATTTCGCTCATCGTCGCAAGGCCCGCATCGGGCATGCCTAGAAGAGACAAGGACGTGCCGTAGCCGGTCATGTAAATGGCCGGAAAGCCTACTTGCTCCAGGATCTTGGCGGTCATGGCGTTGTAGCAACCCGGGATGAACAGGGTTTCGGGGGCTTTTAGCAATTCGCGTAGACGGGTGGTTTGGCGCACGGTGATTCCCTCGGCGGTGTGAGGATAAGGCGCGCTATTGTGGGCGCCACTGAACCCCGCTGCCAACCGGGTTCGAACCCGGTGATCAGCGCCTTCAGGCCAGACAGCGCGGCAGCTGATCGAGGCGGGTGAGAATCAAATCGCAGGGTAATTTCTCTGGCGCATGGCCGCGCAGGCGCAGTGATCTCTGGTCGCCGGCAAACAATGCGGTGCGCAATCCCGCGGCCGCAGCGGGCACGATGTCATTGCGCATGTCGTTGCCGATATAAACCGATTCGGCCGGGGCGATGCCACGATCGGCCAGCGCCGACTTCAGCTTCGCAAAGAGCGATGCCGAGGGTTTCGCGATCCTCTCCTGATAACTCCAAATGCAGAGTTCTTCGTCGAAGCCCAGGTCGTGCGTGCTCTTGCCAAGAAAGTGCTGAAACAACAGCGGCGTATAGAATTGGGCATTCGAAACGATGCCAAGTGTGAAGTCCTCACGCTGGTGGATCCGGCGCAGAGTCCATGCCAGCCGGGGCATTGGCCAGACCGGGTTAACGCTTGTTTCAAAGCGAACGGATAGGCGCTCGATGAGTGCTCCATCGTACTCATGGCCCAAACCCGATAAGAGTTTCTGCCAAATTTCGCGGATCTCGGCTTCCGGAAAGTCGATGCCCTTTGCCCGGCTGTCCTCATGGGCCGTCTTGATCAGATCGTGGAACGTGGCGTTGAGCGCGCAGTCCTCGGGCACTGCAAGACCCTCCCGTGCAAATACGTCGAGCATCGCCGCTTCGCGGTCTTCTTGCTGCGCCAAACTCATATCGCCGGCACCGGAGACAAACAGTGTGCCGTAGATATCAAAGACGACTGCCCGGATGCCCTTCAATGTAGGAGTCTTCGCTGCCAGAGCCGTGGGCGACGGAGCGAGAACAGATGATTGATCGTCCATGATTGCAAGGAGATCTGACAGCATTGCACTAAGCCGTCTTCAGGCAGTGGAAATTTTCCGGCGAAAGGAATGCAGTCAACACCTTCTTTTGATCGAAGGGCTCTTGATCGAAAAGCGTCATCGCACCGTCTCCATTGGCCACTGTCTGGTAGATCGAAGCCAGCTTGCGGCCATAGGTAGAAAGAGAAAAATGTTCCTCTAAGAGAGCCGCGCATTCCTGTTTCACCGGTTGGTTTATTGAAGCAACGAGCCAATTGGCGGCGCCTAGTACCGCGCCGTTGGATAGGAGAACGCTCACTGCCTCGCGGGCCGGCGGACTGGCTAGACAGCGAAGAATGACAGCTTTTTGAGCCGGTTCGCCCAGTCCGCCAAAATCGATGTAATGCTCATGGCAGATCGCCCCAAGGGCGCGCTTTGCGGCCCCGGGAGGTGCAGTTTGGCCGCAGATCTGGTACTGGCGCGAAATCAGTTCCGATATCTGCGCTTCGATCGGCTCGAGTGCGATCCAATCACATGGCGCGAGCAGTCGCTGATACAAGCCCGCAAAGCTGAGTCCAAGAGCGCGGAAATCCCTGGTGACGTCCGGCAAATCCCGGCCAACTAACGGCTTGTTGAAAAGGAACGGCTCCAGAAAAACCAGGCCGAATCCTTCTGTAATGCTTGTTGTGACAATAGCATCCGCGGTGGTCATCCATTCGCCAAAGCTATGGCTGCCATAGGCAGTGTTTTGCACCACCCCCAAAGACGCGCTGATCTGGTGCTGTCTGGCAAACGCTTCCCAGCCGGCGTGAACCGGGCGCCACACTTCATTGTCTGGCGCTAGGCTGGTAGCAACGCCAAAACCATGCTCACTGAGCAGAACTGCGAGCAGGATCAATTCTCCGATGTTCTTCCGGCGAATGCCGCGTGTGGGATAGAACAGCACTCTGCGCCCGGTTGCAAAAGATGTTGCCCGTATCTCGGGAACCATTACCGGATTCGGCAGCAAGTGCAAACGATCCGGCGCCAGCCCTGCACCCTTTAAAATCGAGTAATCCCGCCCGTTTAGCACCGCGTAATGGCAGCGCGCAGACTGCGGATAAAGCGACTTGGCTTGACTGGCTACAGCATAATTCGCGGGCCGTCCGTCTTCGGCGAAGTCGTGGATCTGCAAAAGCAGGTTCTCGCCTTGCTGCGCCAGGATGGCGATGGCATCGGCGAGGAGCACGTTCTTTCCAAGACAGTGATTGTGAAAGTGCCAAACGTCCGGCGGCGGACCCGCGGCGGTTCTAAGCCGCAAGGCCAACTCCTGCGCTGTGAGGTTGCCCGCCGATGCGCGGTACTTCAAGCCATCGACCGTGCGGGCAACATCCCTCAGCGGTGATCGCTGCGGGCAGGGTTCGCCGATAAGTACGGTGCATTCATGACCGCTGCCGTCCAGGCTGGCGACAGCGTTTTCCATGACCCGGGTGACGCCGCCGGGCCGCAGGTGGTGGTGCAAGATGGCGATGCGCATCACTCTGCCGCCGCCCGGCTCCTGTCGAGCCCGTACTTTTCGCGATATTCGGCGACAGTGTTAATCGGTAGACGCTCCTCCTCGATGATATCGGTGAGCAGTTGTTCGTGACTGTGATCCTTCACCTGAAAGGTCCTGTGGATATTGCTCAGTTCCTGGCAGTCGTTCACGATTCCATGAGACTTGGCCCGGCTGAGGAAACTTTGAAGAATTCCAAAGCTCATCTTTCCAAGCGCCTGGATCGACCGGTTGCGGTGCACCCGCTGCTCGAGATCGGTCTGGGCAAATGCGGTCAATCCATATTGGTGGTAGACGTCCAGAAGGTGAGCAGTCTCCACTCCGTACCCGATCGGAAACGGTATCGTTTCCAACACCTGGCGGCGCACTGCGTATTCACCTGAAAGCGGCTGGATGATCGCCGTCAGTTCCGGGTAGAACAAGCTGAATAGCGGCCGCACGAGGATCTCCGTGACCCGCCCTCCGTCGCCGGGGCGGAGGCCCTGGCTGAAGGCGAGCGGCCGGTCATAGAACGCCTTGACATACTGGATGTCCTGCCGCTGTATAAGCGGTGCGACGAGCCCGTAGACGAAGCGCGGGTGAATGTTCGAGATGTCCGCGTCGATGTAGCAAATAATGTCGCCTTCGAGCTGGTGGACCGCCTTCCAGAGATTTTCTCCCTTACCCCGTTTGAAGCCTTGAGACGGTAGGATCTCCGAGGAAAGATAAACGTCCGCGCCAAAATGAGAGGCAATTTCGAGCGTGCGGTCTTCTGAACCAGAATCGATGACCGCCAATTCATCCAGCACTGGATACCGGTCCATCAATTGGCTCTTCAAAATGACGATTTCCTTGCCGATCGTTTGCTCTTCGTTGAGCGTTGGAATACAAAGCGAAATCCTGAGCCCGGCTCGTTCTTTCGCCTCCACCAGGGCGGTCAAGTCCGAGAACTGACTGTGGTGGAATGTGTTATTGTCGAGCCAGTCTTCTATGCTCATATATCGATTCCTTTCCTGTTCAAATCACTAGGATCCAGCGGCGGCTCCATCTGTGCAGGATGCGCGTCGATGAATTGAAGTATTCCTACGAGTTGCGCCAGTCCGTCGAAGATAGGTTTGATTTCGACGTTTTCGGTAGGCTCGTGAATGTGATACCCGCGCGAGATCCCAATGGTGACGCCCGGTATCTTTTTAAAGATCAGGGCCGCCAAGTCGCCGGCGCTAGGCTGAAACGCCGGCGTTATGTCGAGACCACGCATGACGTCGCAGGTGGCTTTGACCAGAGGATGAGAAGCTGCAACGCCACCGGGTGCTCGACGGGCGAGAACTTCGATCGAAGTGGACGCTCCAGTCTCAGCACTTACCTCATCGATAATTTTTTCAATTTGCTCACGAATTTCGCGCGCTTTGCCCACTTGCTCACTGCGAACTTCAAATCGAAGCACCGCCCGAAGAGGAGGGGACGTGTAACCGGTGCCCGCGCACATCGAGCCCATGATTACAGCCGTTTTGGGGCTCTGCGCAATGGGGATGTCAAGGATGCGGCGGAGGATTTCCGCCATCGTTACCAGCGCGTTTTGGCCACCCTGGTGAGGCCGTTCGGTGCCACCGGCTTGAACGTTACACACGATCTTGCTTCGGTTCATGCCCGGACACGAATAACTCAATCGGCCTAGCTGAGCACCTTCCAAGCAAACGCCTGCACTGATTGATCGATTGACCTGATCGAGAAAGAAACGAATGCCGCCGAGATCGCCACGGCCCAGACTGCGCGTTGCCGCTAGCAGTATCACATCGCCATCGAGCTCGATCTCCAGCGTTCATAGAATCTCCGGCAAAGACACCAGCGCCGCCAGGCCTAGGCCATTGTCGGCGATCCCCCAGCCGGCGATCCCGTTCTCGACGATGGAAACATTTGCACCGAATCGCGCTTCGTCCTTTAGGGTGTCCGCGTGAGCCGCGACCAAGATATTGTGAGACGGGTTTCTTCCGGGAAGGATGGCTTGTGCATTCCCCGCTTCGTCTATCGATGTGTGCTGAAGCCCGAGTTCCTCGAACCGGTTGTTAATGAACTGAATCCGTTCCTCCTCGAACTCGGTTGGAGCAGGGATTTCACTGATCATCACCGCATTGGCGACGATGATTTCCTTTATTGAATGGAGCTTCTTCCGTGCTTCGGGCAAGCTTGCTACGATGTCCTGAATGGTCATTCTAATACATCCTTCACACTTGAGCAGCTAGAGCCGAGCCGATAATAATAGTGCCCAATGGCAACGAAATCGACAAATTCTTATAGCTCCACGACAAGGAGCGCATAAGTTAAGACGATCGAACAACAAGTGTGCGATCTCGGGCACCAGTTGATATGCACCGTGTGATGAAAGCCTGAGCACCGTTAGAGCCATAGACCTTGCCTAGGCAGTGATGGACAACACGCATCAGGTGGTGGTTGATTACTGTCCATGCCAAACGCTCGGGTTGGGACCAATGCGGCGGACACTGCCAGAGCGCTTAACTTCAACACCGCGCAGCAACCGGTAGCTACCCGCAATAGCCAAGCAAGCCCGGGCGACAGCGCCAAAAGCCGGCGGCTCCTGCTAACGGACGCCGCCCCAGGGACGCCATCAAGAATTGCGCGCCTGCAACCAAATCGCGAGCAACATGCGTAATGTACTGATGAATGCAATGGGTTGGTCCAACATGAGGTGGTGATAAGCTGCGGGGATCTCCAGCACTGGCGATTGCGCACCCATGATGCGCCTCATGTACCGCGCCACTTGTGGTCTTATGAGGGCGCTATGTTGACCGTATATCAGCGCCCGCTTACACGTCGCCGATTGCAGATGTTCGTGATATGGCTCCGCGAAATATCTGGGATGCAAGGAGAGCGGATCGAACTTCCAAGTCCAATCACCGCTCTCCTGGCGCTGAAGCGAATGCCGGCCGATGAATTCGTGTAGGTACCTAGGTGCGGCCGGCTGCTCTGGCCGCAGCGCGAAGCGCGCCAAGCCCGTAGCAAAATCGCGATAGGTCCTCACTTTTTGCATATCCGGCGGCGGTCCAGGCGCCTTCGGATGCTCGGGCGGCACGATCGGTGAATCGACTATCACCGTACCAGCCAGAGCTGAGCGGTGATAATTGGCATAGAGCGCACTCATAAAACCGCCCAGGGAGTGCCCGACCAGGTATGGCTTCTCGCCCAGGTGAGCCGCGTCCAGTACCGCCTGGATCTCCGCCACCCGCAGATGCGCTGCGTAGTCCTCGCGCGTACCGCTATCTCCCATACCCGCCAAGTCCATCGCGGCGACTTTGAACTGCCCGGCAAAAAAAGGCGCGGTGAAACGCCACCAATGGGCATGGGCACCGCCGCCGTGAATAAACAATATGCCGGGCGGCTTTGCCTCAGTGCCTAGATAAGGCCAGCTCAGATAGTTGATCCGGCATCCTTCAACCACAATCTGATGGGCCGTGTACGGCTGTGTTATAGCCCAGTCGAACCAAGCGGGTGACGGTGCTTGGACGGCCAATAACTCTTCCGGCAAGGCGTTCATAGAGGATCTCTAAACGGCGGCGGGCGCAGAGTTTACAGCACCTTGCCGCCCTCCCTACCGTCTTCCTACTAGCACTTGTGCACAGAGGTACTAGAGCGGATTGAGTAAAGAGCCCCTCTAAAAATGCACTTTTTCCGCGATTGCGGCGTCAGCTCCGTGCTCGAATCATCAGTTATCACCTAGACACTGCGGTTGTGCGCGCGGTGCTTCCTTGCACTCACGAAACAATGACTATTTTTAGCAGGCGCCCTGTAATCAAATAACAAACAAGATACAAACGCGCGGCCATCGTGATCACCGCCAAGGATTCAAGGAACAGATAATTCAAACGCCTCATACATCTGATCATATGCCAGCGCCCACGGCGGGCGCAGATAACCCAGTGCTTTTACATCCAAGGCCCATTGACCGAAGGGTAGCGAGCGCGAGAAGGAACGGCCACCGATAGCCCTGGCTACTGATTCCATCGTGCTCTGCGCCAATTCCGCGATGGCGATCTTGCCATGCAGCGCCGTCAACCCGGCATCCTCATCCGCCTCTACCGCGCCCACCATGCCGCCAAGCGCCTGCCCGGCCAACCAATAGTGGTTTTGCGCTTTGCTCCACTCGACTCTTTCATACGGCTTCAGGCCACGCGCTTTGGGCCCTATGGTCTGCTGCGCTGCGCCCATCGCGGCATCGAGCACACCCATCGTCACGGCGGCGAAGGTGGATGAAATATAAGGCAAGACCTTCGGCGCGATAGTGGTGATATTGCCAGGATTGGCGAACCTGAGGGCCGGCATGCCGTCAAACATAAAGGCGTGGCTTTGCGTCGCCGCCATGCCATGGCCGTCCCACTCAGCCAGCAACCGCATCCCGCTACTGCCGTCCCAGGGGTGGCCGCGGGTGTCCAAAAGAAATAGCTCGGCATCGGCCTCACCTTCCGGCTTCGCCACCGTGATCATGAATGAGGTAATACCGGAGCCACTGCCCATGTGCTTGTGCCCCGAGAGTTCCCAGCCATCGCCATCAGGGCTAGGGCGGGCCACGGCTTTAGTCTCCATCAGGTTACCGGCGCTACCGGGCTCCGAGGCGACGGTGCCAAACCAATGCCCGCCCGCCACATCATCGAACACTCGCGCTCTTTGCGCCGCCAGCGCGGCCGCGCGCTCCGGCGCTACCTCGTGGGACTCCAGCCAAAAGCTCAGCACTGCGGGGTGCATGGCCGTCACCAGAGCAATCGATGGATCGCCTGCTGCCAAGGCTCTGAATACCCGCGCGTACATGCGCACGGACGCCGCCGCGCCCAACCAACATCCGCCTCGCTCAACGGGTAATCCGAGCCTTAGCAGGCCCGCATCGGCCAGCACCGAAAAATCCTCTGGCACCAATGTTCGCCGGTACAACCGCTCATCGCATTCCGTGGCGAATTGCGCAGCAACACGCCCCACCGCTGCGCATACTTCGTCGATCATGGCCGCCTCTGTCAATCGATGATCTTGTTGATTGAGTACTCAACGATACCACGCCCACCGGCCGCCCTGAGCTGCGGCACGATAGTGCGCACCACCGACTCGGGGACGATGGTATTCACGCTGTGCCAGCCTGCCGCCGACAGCGACGACACGGTGGGCGTCTGTAACGCCGGCAAGATCGCCACCACCGCATCCAGAGCCTCGGCCCGCGCGTTCAACATGAGCCCAACCTTGCCTTCGGCAGCCAAACACGATTGCAACATGAGTGCCAGGTTGTCGAGTTTGTTGCGCCGCCAAGGATCGGCAAACGCACCGTGATGGGCGATGAGGCGCGGCGTGCTCGACAACAATTCCTCAACGATACGAAGATTGTTCGCCCGCAGAGAATCACCCGTCTCCGTAATCTCCACGATCGCATCAGCCAAGCGGGGTGGCTTGACCTCGGTCGCGCCCCAGGAAAACTCGACCTGCGCCGTGATCCCGTGCCGGGCCAAGAACTGCGTCGTCAGATTCACCACCTCCGTCGCGATCCGCGCGCCTTGCAGATCTTTTACCGACTGCACGTGCGAATCGTTGGGCACGCACAACACCCAGCGCGCCGGCCTACGGCTCACCTTGGAGAACGTGAGTTCGCACACCTGCGCCACATCGGCACCGGTCTCGATGATCCAATCGAGTCCGGTGATACCGGCGTCCAAAATGCCCTGCGATACATAACGCGCCATCTCCTGGGCGCGCACCAACATACATTCGATCTCCGGATCGTCAATGGAGGGGTAATAAGAACGCGATGAAAAAGTGATGCGATAACCAGCCTGATGGAACAACGCCCCGGTTGCATCCATCAAGCTGCCGGCGGGAATTCCAAGTTTCAGAACAGGTTCGGACATGACTACTCATACACCTCTTCAGGATCGAAAACGCGCTCCCCGACGACCCTGAACGCGCCAGTCGCCGGCTCGACCTCGCGAAAGAAACAGCTCTCGTAGCCCTCGTGGCAAGCCGCGCCGCCCACTTGCTCCACCTGTACCAAAATGGTGTCGGCATCGCAGTCATAGAAGAGGCGTTTTAAGTGCTGCACGTTGCCGCTCTCCTCGCCCTTGCGCCAGAGCTTCTTGCGGCTACGGCTGTAATAACACACACGCCTGGTCGATACAGTCTCGGCATAAGCCGCTTCGTTCATATACGCCATCATCAGCACCTTGCCCGAGGCTGCATCCTGGGCAATAGCCGGAATTAGAGGCACTTTCTCGAAGTCGGGTCCGCTCATCACTTGGGCTTCGCTCACTTGACTGGCCAGCTAGGAGGGGGGCGCATCCTAGCGGGATCTACGCCGTTGTGGTAGCCAGTCGAGTTAACCGTCTCCCGGTGACAAGACCATGCCGCTAACTCACTGTGGACCCCCCACTATGGACCCCCCCACTATGGACCCCCCCGCTATGGACGATAAGTAAACGGGATGAGGGTAGCGCCGCGAACCGTAGTGCGTATAAAACGCCGGGCTTCATGCAGCGGGTAATCGAGCCGCCCGCTATGCATCACGCCACCGCGGTTATCCCAAACCAAGGTATCGCCCAACCGCCACTCGTGTTCCCAGCGAAATTCCGGGCGGTCGATGGCGTCGAACAATGGTTCCAGCAGCGCCTCAGCCTCCTCTTGCGCCATACCCACGATGGCGGAGGCGAGTAGCGGATTGGCATAGATGCCAGGGCGTCCCGTTACCCGGTGCGCATTGACCACCGGATGCCGCGCGCTGGCTTGTTGTCGTGCTTTCGCGTCCAGGGCTTGCGCCGCCACCCGCGCGCTGGGATTACGCTGATGGCCACCGTACCGGAACTCCGCCATCAGCCCATTCAAGCGCAGCTTCAAGTCCGGCGCCAAGGCGTGGTACGCGAGGGTGACATTGGTAAAGCAGGTGTTGCCGCCCGTGGAGGGGATATCGATGGCATGCAGGAGAGTCGCTTTGGCCGGCACCGGATCATAGGACAGATCCGAATGCCAGCCGTCGCGTGGATTTTCTATCGCACCGCGCCTAGCGCCTGCCTCATCGAAACTGCCATCCGGGTTGCGGTTGGTCATGATGACCACATCAGGGACCTCGGGATGCTGATATTTGCGCTGCACGTGCGGCTGAATAGGCCCGAAAACGCGGGCAAAAGCGGTCAGTTGCCGGGCCGTTAGCGGCCGCTCCCTGAAGAGCAACACACCGTATTCCGTCAGCGCCGCATCCAGCGCCGCCGCCACCCCGGCGGTCAACGGCGAGCGCGGATCAACGCCCCCGACTTCGGCACCACCGGCAGCGCTCATGCGGGCCACGGATAGAGGCATGGACCGGCTCCCCTGAAGCGGCCTCAGCTACCCGGCCACACCTCCGCCACACCCAGCTCATCGGCTAATTGGCCAAGCGCCTTCCAGGTACCGTCATCGAGCGGTATGCCTTCCCCGGTGCGTTGCTGCTCGCGCATATACTCCAGTTCGCCCGGGTAATAGACCCGCTCGAATCCTTGCGCCGGCGGCGTCGCCGTCAGGTATTCAGCGAACTGCGTCACCTGCTGTTTGAATTGCTCCAGCGGTAAAAACGCCTCCACTGCAAACGCCGCCATGAAAACACCGTCGTTGTGAAAACCGTCCGGATCGACGCCGAAACCGAGTCCCGGCAATATGCCTGACAGAATTTCCACCATGGCGGCAAGGCCGTAACCCTTAAACCCCTCGGCGCCGCCCAGCGGCAGCAAGGCGCCGCCTCGCGCCACCGCCGACGGATCGGTACTAGGCGCGCCGTTCTCATCCACCAACCAGCCTGACGGCACCGGCTCACCCTTGGCGCGCGCCACTTTCAGTTTGCCAGCGGCGGCGGCGGAAGTGGCCATGTCCAGAACGAAAGTGCCACTTAAGTTCGACGGCACCGCGATGCAGATGGGATTGGTCCCCAAGCGCGGCACCCGGCCGCCAAACGGCGCCACCGCCTTGGGCGAGCGGCCGGAATCGGCGGTCATGAGGCCGATGCAACCGGCCTTCGCCGCCATCATGGGATAATCCGCCACCCGGCCCACATGACCCTGGCGCAGCACGGTACAGGCCGCCACGCCGCCGCTGCCAAGCGCTTTGTCTATGGTCTTCTCCATGGCGTATTCGGAAGTGGTGTAACCAAACCCCCAATGGCCGTCGATGACCGCCGTGGTGGCCGACTCACGGATCACTTTCATGGGCGCTCGAGGCACGATATGCCCCTTAGCCATACGCTCTACATAAGTTGGGATCTGAATAACGCCATGGGATTCATGGCCCACCAGGTTGGCCCCCACCAGGTGACGGGTAACGGTCCCGGCCTCGTGCTCGCTAGCGCCCGCGGCCTTAAACAGGGCCTCACCGGCTGTGGTGAGATCGGCTTTGTTAATCAACGGCATGCAAGAATTCTCAGGATTTGAAATCTTAAATAAAAAAATCTTGGAACCGCACGGTGCCACGAATGACGGTGCGGGGAAGGACCCGGCGGTGTTGGTTCATATCGAAGTTGGCCACGGCCCGGTGCGTGAGGCTGCGGTTACCCACATCAGCAGAGCGCCGGGCCGCCAGGCGTGGCTGTAGCCATACTCATCTTGGGTGGGTCATCTTGGGTGGCGAATGCCATCAGCTCCCCCAGGAGCGCCTCGTCGATGGCCGCCTTGGCGGCACCGCTCAAGGGCGCGCGCAAGTCGAACCCATGCACTGCAACACCAGCCACGGGGGACAGTGGCACCCTCTCAAAAAACAACTTAGACAACCTTCGCCGTCATGGTGGGTTAACTCCGATCGCAATGGAAGCGGCGATTCTCACGCACCCGTAGATAAATGCAAAGCGCAATAGCTGAGAGCATTAGCGCTGATGAATAGCGCCTGCGCGCTAGGCGTACTCCTGCCACTACTACACCACCATGGGTTATTGCTGGCACTGTCGTTCTTGTTGTTTTCCGGCAGCTTCATGGTAGTCGTGGCGGCCACCACCAACATGGCCCGGCTGGCCCGGCCACCGGCGCTATGGCCGAGATGGATCGGTTACTTCACCATCGTCTTCGAGGTGGGGCAGAGCGCCGGCCCCTTAATTGGCGGCATCGCCGCTGATACGTGGGACACGGATGCGGTACTGTGGATATCCGGCAGCCTACTCGCACTGGCTGCACTTTGCGCCCTCGGGCAGCCGGCAACCAGGCAAAAAGCTATCACCGGGACAGCGTAATCACGCACTAGCGCATCATCGCCCTGCCAGCCATAACCAAGTTAAGAATCGTACGGCCCCAGGAATCTTTCCCCGTCGAAGTGAATAAGATGGCTCGGCGCATCAGCACACCACACTTGCGTTTCCCAACAAATAACACCTAGATACCGCCCCATCACGCCCCGGTTAGGAAAAGCCGTGACATATACCAAGCCAGGCCCGGCGTTGCCGAAGAGTGCGGCGAGTTCATCGTGCCGTTTTGCATCGACCGGCCCGTGACTCGTCACCGACTCCACCAACAGTAACCAGCTCTTTTCCCTGTAGGGGACCTCCAAAAACCTACTGCGCGACGCTATGGCTGCGTTGCGCGGTGCTCGCAATCCTCATGTATTACCATACATTGCGGTTCCTGCGCTCCGTGCGCCTTGCCCTAACGCCGCTCGCTACGGTTTTTAGAGGTCCCCTGTAGTACAGAACCACATCCGGCAGCTTGCCGCGCTCATCGGCCTCCACCCCGAAACTGGCAAGACGCTCTCGTTGGAAATATCCCGCCTTATCCCCGGTATCGCCAACGTAAATGACTTCGGCACCCGGCGCGAATCTTGGCGAGAACTGCGTGATGATTTCTTTTATCAACTCGCTATGAGCGCCAGGCGTGAGAGCGATTTCTTCTCCATCGGCTACCTGCACGGGAATCATCTGCACTTCCCGGTGTCGCGCTTATTGCGCCGCAAGCCTCTGCTGGCCTGCAACAAAGTCATCGAGTGCTTGCTGCCAATGGCCGGTTCCGAATGTCTGCATAACCTCTAGAGCTTCATCACTAATTTGGTAACAAGCCTTGGGACTGTTTACCGGTCTGGCGGGCGCATCCGGGTTATAGACGGCGAGTCCGGCTTCCACGAACTGATGCATCGTATGCCGGCGAAAAGTCTCGCGGGTATTCGGAGCATAGTCCCGGCCGTAGTGTTCCCGGCAGTAGTCCATAATGGGAGTGATACCCATCAAAGGCTGCCCGGCATCGCGCCAGCTTCCCGCCGGCTTGAGGGCCACAAGAGCCAATAGGGTTAAAGCAGAGCGCTCATTGTGCTGCGTTCTCGGCATGCCGAGTGCTTTCAATATCAGCAGGGCCTCATCGAGCTTCTCCTGGGCATTCAACGGATTCTCACCAGCGCTCATCCGGGCGATCTCCTTTTCTATGATGTTATCGATACCGGCCTGGGAGAGTGTCGAAACCGGGCCATAGCCCCCGATCCTCTCAAGAACCTCCCTGCTCGGATAACGCAAAAAACGTAGATCGGTAGCGTTTACCTGCGTATGCCCATTGAACTGCCGGAAATAGCGATCAACAAGACTGCTGTTTAAGTAAATACAAAGACCCTGGGCCAGGGCTTGCGAGACCCCCTCTTGCGCGGCATGAAAAACATTGAGGTGGTTCTCGAAGCCGACCAGCGCCCCTGGCAGATGGGACGGGTACACATAAGCCACCACCCGCCGCCGTTCCTCTTTAGCGGTGAATCGCTTTATAACAACGAAATGCCCTCTGTTCGCCCACAGCCACCGGCGGCTGCTAGCAGTGACTTGAATAGCATTCGGTTTCTTCGACTGAATAGGCCATTCGACCCCGCCATCCCTGAAATGCGATGCGTACAACAAAGGTACCGTGCCAGGCCCGGGCTGAGAGCGTGTATCAGTCTTGAGCCGAAAATCTACCACTGGGCCCGTGGACACAGAAAGACCGATATCACCGAGGGTGGCGGTGAACAGTCCCATCCGCTCAATGATCGCTTGCTCAATATCATTGGACGCGATGTGAACAAAACCATCGGGGTCGTCCGGACGAATAACCGCGGCATAATCGACCCTGCGTTGCGTCATATCCGCAACAGTGCACTCGCCAGTGCTCTTGTCGATATAAAACCCTCCCCCTTCGCTTGCGGTAATTAGCACTTTCGACGCCGAAGCGTTCCTCACCGCATGCAAGATGATGTTTTCCTGTAGAACCTCATCTCCTTTAAAAGCAGAATCTCTCGTTGCGAAAATATGCAAACGCCGCAGGCTCATCATCGAGAAGAACCGCTCTCTGAACGGCTTGAAGTACGGGCCGTTGCAAAAAGAGCGAGGAACAATCGCGACCAACTCGCCGCCCTGTCTCAACCTGCGGGCGGCAAGAAACATGAACGCCGTGTAGAGATTAGAGGTTTCCAGCCCGGCTTTACGCACAGCCAGTCTATGCTCAGACGTGGAACCAAGTTTCTTGTATGGCGGGTTCATGATGACATGAGTCAGCCCGTCGTCATCGGCGCTATCGAAGAGGTCCGCTTGAGGTCCGCGCAGCGGATCAAGAACAAAATCCACTGTACGGATTTCAGATGTGGCGAGAATTTTCGCGGCGGCACATCGGCTTTCCGACTCGGCCAGAGTCGCCCGCAGATAGCCGGCCAGCAAAGGCTCTATCTCATAGCAGATCAGAGACAAAGCAGATGGCGGCTTTCCTTCCTCGCACACCCGCTCCACCAGCGCCGCGGTCAGCGATCCCACCCCGGCACCGGGATCTAGAACTCTCATAGGGTCTGGAAAAAAGCTGAACATACTCGCCATGAAGCGGCATATGGGCACCGGGGTCATGTATTGGCCAAGATCAGAGCGCTTTCGCGGATCGAGTTTGAGCGCGGCATCAATCCTGTAGAACTCCGCGGTGTCAGCGAGGGCGGGTTGTGGATAAAACATCGGTATCCGGTTATTTCAACAGGTCTCGTAAACTCATCGTCTTCATCCGTCCGCAACGCCACAAACGACATCGAACAATGAAATAAAAAAGCTCACAGGGTTCTTTACTCAGGCGGTTAATACTGAAGAAATAACCAGCACAATACCCATCGACTAAACGCCCGTCCTGGCCGGTGGAAAGTTGCCCCATATAAGGCTTGGCATCGTCCAAAACCTTGCCCTGTAGCCGCAGATACCCATCCCCTCCCGCATCTCGGGTTCGCTGATCCAATGAGCATTCACCAAACGCCCATCATCGCGCTGGCCTAACCCGCAACGATAGACTGTGTAAACCTGCCCGGCATTGCCCGCACAAAAATGCAACGCGGTGCCGCGCAAAAGCCGCATAGACTTCACCCCGCCAATGGTATTCACTGCACGCAGTCTGCCCGAGCGCGCCACCGCTGCCAATGACCATAGCGAGTCAGCCCATAGCCACCGCCAAAGACGTACGCGAAGCCCTGCGCGGCAAAGCTGATCCCGCGACCGCGCAGCACGCCCAACGGTTCTTCAAGACCGCGCCCGGTGAGTATGGCGAGGGCGATATGTTCCTAGGCATCCGGGTCCCTGAGATCCGCAAACTGCTGCGCCGCTTCCGCACCATCAAGCTGCCGGCGCTGCGGCCTTTGCTGCGTTCCAAATATCACGAAGAACGCCTCTTCGCCGTCCTCATGCTGGCCGGGTGGTGTAGCAAGAGCCTCCCTGATGATCGGCGCCAAGCAATCTATGACTTCTATCTTGCCAACAAACAGTGGGTCAACAATTGGGATCTGGTGGACGGCTCCGCCCCGTATGTCGTTGGCCGCTATTTACGCCAACGCGATCGCGCCATCCTCTATCAACTCATCGCCTCGGCCGTGCTGTGGGACCGGCGCATCGCCGTACTGGCCACCTACGACTTCATCAAAGAAGGCGACTTTGCCGACACCTTAAAACTGGCCCGGCGGTGCCTCACCGATGAGCACGATCTCATGCACAAAGCCGCCGGTTGGATGTTGCGAGAAATCGGCAAGCGCGACCAAGCAGCGGTGGAACCGTTTTTAGTGGAACACTGCCGCACCATGCCACGCACCCTATTGCGCTACTCTATAGAGCACCTAGACAAAGGGCGGCGCGCCGCCTTCTTACGTGGTCAGCCGTAACCTTTACAACAAACCTTAAGGAGCATCCATGAGCCGGCTATCGACGATTTCCAAAGAGACACTCAACGATGCACAACGGGCCGTATTGGAGGCGATAGAATCGGGTCCCCGCGGCAAGATCGGCTTAGCCGGCCCGTTCGGTGTTTACGTACGGGTGCCGGGGGTCGGCAACGCGGTGCAAAACCTCGGTGCCGCCGTGCGCTACAACACGGAATTACCCGAAAACGCCAAGGAAGTGGGGATCTGCACGGTGGGCGCGTTCTATCACGCCAAATTCGAATTCGCCGCCCACGCCGCTCTCGCCAGCCATGCCGGCGTAGCCGCAGACATCATCGAAGCCATCCGGGTTGGCGAGGAGCCCGTATTCGTACTCGATGACGAGCGCATCGCTTACCAGGTCGCCCGCGAACTGCTGGCGAGGCATCGCTTGAGCGACGCCACTTACCAGTCCGCCACCAGCATACTCGGCGAAACCCAACTCATAGAACTGGTCATCACCATCGGTTACTACACCACCGTATCCATGACCCTAAATGCGTTCGCAGTGCCGCTGCGTGAAGGCATGCGCGATCCGTTTCCTGATTTTTAGCCTGTGCGGCCGGTGGCTGATAGTAAGCATATCGTTCCATTTACAGGGGCAGGCTTCTCTATGGCCGCGCGGGCGTCAGATGGCCTGATAAACCCTAGCGCTGCGGCCCTAGTTCAAGACCTACACTGCGCCATACAAAACCATGCACCGCCTTGCATTGTGCAAGAAGACCAACAGATCCTGTCACTCTTATCGGCGCCCACAATAGTCACGCTTGAGCAAAAACTCAAAGCTGTAGCCACTGACAGCGCACACCGGGAGATACGCGCCAAAATCGATTCCGAATTAGCCAGCGCTAGACAGTCATCCAGTCTCGCCCATGTCGCCGAAATCGCCGCCTGGCTGGGATTGAGTCAAGCACGAATACTGCGTCTATCACGGATCGAAAAATTCACCAAACTACATCCAAGCCGCGCTCACCGGTATCTAGGATATATGGCCAGAGAAGGATTCATTGATGAAGTCATTACCACTAACTATGACACATGCATAGAAAACGCCTATGAACGCAGCTTCGGACATGAACTGTCGAAATCCGGCCCGCCACTGCATTCGGCCATCATCCATGATCTGCAGGGCTTGCGCCAGCACAGTGGTAGAGCGATCCGTATTGATGCAGCCACCGGTATCGATGACACTCTTCTTAAAATCTACAAAATCAATGGCTGTGCCGAGCATTACCGCAAGGAAGCAATACGCGCCGGTGACGACGGACATTTCCGTATTGAACTCACCGAACGCGAGCTGCAAGCACTCAACAACCGTCAATGGGCGGACAACTTGTTACGCATGCGCGCAAGAAACCGCAGCCTTTTCTTCATCGGCTTCGGTTCCGGCGAACCGCAGATCCGTCATACCATGCTTGCGCTAGTCGCCGAATTTCAAACCGACGGCAACGGCAAAAGGGCACCTCTAAAAATAGTAATTTTTTCGTGAGTGCAAGGAAGCACCGCGCGCAGAACCGCAGTGTATTAGGTGATACATGAGGATTCGAGCACGGAGCTGACGCCGCAATCGCGGAAAAAGTGCATTTTTAGAGGTGCCCAAAAGACCGTCTCCTGAGGAGGTGTGGAAACTCCCCAACGCACCCTTTGTTCACGCCTTCGAACCACAACTTAGTTTCGCGCAATTACAATTGCTGTGCGCATTCTGGAGCGTCCATCAAATTCAAACCCCACCGGGCGCTGCGTACCCGCAAGCATTGGCCAATTCGGTGACTGGCCACGATGCCAAAGAATTCGCCTCGCCTGTAACAGACAAACTACCTGCCGATGAGCTGATGCAGCGCCTATTCCAAGCGCTGTACCGGCGTCTTCTCATCAAGCAGTGTTCAGTATCCAAACCTTATCCGGAATGGTTGCGCGAGCGCGATGTGCCATGGCGCATCTGGATCGATGCACTCATCTGTGAACTCTACCCCAATGACGACTCGTCAACCCCGCCGGCAACAGCGCTATGGGGCCGGCATCCTTATCTGTTCGAGCCCGCCTCCAACAACGGGCTATTGGATGAGCTTGGACCATGTGTGTTGTGGCGTTGGCTGCTGGTGATGCAACCGTCGTTAGCGCCCGCCGAAAACCGTGTGAATGAACACGATTACTACCTACCTTTAGGCAATGACCCTTTGTTTGTTTTAAGTTTTCTGAGCATCCTGACAAGCTTGTTACAACGTTTGCGACACCATTCATCAGCAGTTTTACACATTGATGAAGTGCCGGGTTTTGGCCTGGGCCTGAGCTGGGCGCAATCAAAGAATCCGGTTTACTTAATTCGTTCACGCGAAGTGCCGAACCGAACTCAACAGACCTTTACCCGCACACGCTGGACACTGCAGCCCGGTCAGCATAGCCAGTTGGCGCTACAACCCAGTAAAACAAGCCAATGGCATCCGGCCGCCAGCGGCAAAATTGAGTTCGTACAACTCCCAACCCTGCACATGGACCGTTTACGCGCGAGTCAATTGATCCGCACTTCAGACTCAGCCCCTATCGACAAAATTCGCCATGTGCGCAGTTCTTTCCTCTCCGCCGAAGAATGGATAGCACGCAGCCAAGTGCCTGACAAGTTGGCAAACAGCTACGCTTACGCGCGCGCGGCGCTACGGCCAAACCGAGAGTTTGACCGCCGGGTACCGTTGCGCCGTATTGATCTTGATACACCCAAAAACAGGAATGATCACCAGTGAGCGCAGCAATAACTCCAGCCGCAGAGCCTGCGCAACTCAATTACCAGGCTTGGCGCGCGCAAGATATCCAAGTCACGGATGTGTCTCTTGCATTTTACGCCTATCTGGACGTGGCAAAACTGAACCCAGCTACCGGTCTGGGCGGCGCCAAGCACGATTTGTACGTCCTGATACACCGCATCACTGATCTGGCGCAAGACTATGGCATACAAAGACCTGTGTCCGTCGTGCTCAAGCTGCACTCGGATAACGCAACCCACCCACCGCTTATTCAAGAGCAGCAAAGTTGGCAAGAACTGCAAAGTTGGAGTGCGGATCAGGATTGGCACCGGGGTCAATTCTGCTTATATGTACCCAACCGGCCAAGCCCGCCAGACAACTCATCAGCGGCGGGGCGCCTAGATGAACCCGAGCTTAAGGATCTGAGCCAACTCGCCCCGCCGCCATTGGTCGAATCGGAGCAACAGATGGACGCGCGTGAACCTGCCGGTGTTATGCAAAAATTGCAGAAGGGTTATCAAGGGCACCTCTAAAAATGCACTTCTTCCGCGATTGCGGCGTCAGCGCCGTGCTCGAATCCTCATGTATGACCTATCACTGCTGTCCCATAAACTTTCATGAGAATGTAAACTGCATCTGTACCTGAGTTTTAATAGGGCCTGGCGGATCTTCTTTGAGTAGTCCCCACAGGTCTCTTCGCTCAAATATGTGACTTGAAAGAGTCGAATAATCTGTTGAATGCTTAAATCTATTTTGCTACAAAATTTCAGGTAAGCGACCATTAAATACATACACATAGCGACCCCTATTTGAGTCATGACAGCATTCTTTGACGTGCCTACGAATGACTTAATCTTCAAATTTTGTTTGATGCATTTGAAGAATAACTCGATTTGCCAACGCGACTTATAAATATCTACAATGGTTTTGGCAGCCAATTCGAATGGATGGGTGAGAAAGACGTAATGCTTGCCGGTCTCTGGGTCACTATAATCCATCCGGCGCAACTTAATCGGACAGGTATCGGCTTTAGGGCCCGTTAAAATCAGCGTCTGATCTGAGGTGATGCCCTGCTCTTTATTGACCTGATGGCGAGAAATCACTCGGTATTTTGTATTGGCTTTCAACCGGGTGACAAAATAAATCCCCTTTGAATTGAGCAAGTTAAACCACGTGAAGTCCGTATAGCCACGATCAAACACCACAATAGAACCCGCATCCAGTTCTAAACTACGACCTTGTGTAATATCTTGTTGTTTGCCTTCGGTAATAGTCATAAAGGCCGGTAAAAAGCCATCATGGTCCAGACCAACATGTAATTTGATCGCGCCTTCGGTCTTGCGAAATTTGGCCCAAGGAAATAGTGATAAGCATCAATCGATGGTCGATGCATCCAAGGAATAAAGCTTATTTTTAAAGCGAAACCCATGCCTAGGGGCCAAGCTCTGACATCGTGCTAGTAGCTTCCAAAATAATCCTTCGTAGAGTGGATAAGGCTGTTGCTCGTTAACACGAGCCAGAGAACTTCGGCTGACCTTAGCGATACCCAAATGGCAACTTTTGCGGCGTTGTTTATCCAAGTTGCTGACAATATCTCGCAAACTACAGCGCCCGGCGAGTTGGGCAAAACTCAACGCCACAAACTGTGACCCGCGTGACATTGTCCTCAATACACGACTTTTATGGTGGGTTTTGGGGAGGGTTTCGAACTCATGTCTAGAAATCAGTTTTAGTCGCTGTGAAAATACGCTGTTACTGTGACTCAAGGCTATTATCCTGTTGATATTGAAAGATATTCTGGACCTCCATTCTAACAAATCAGCGCAGAATAGTCTTTGATTCTAAGCTCATTCAAAAGTTTGTGGGACAGCAGTGGTGACCTATACACTGCGGTTCTGCGCGCGGTGCTTTCTCATATTCACGAAAAAATTACTATTTTTAGAGGTGCCCAACAGTTCAAATTTGGCCTCAAGGACGTCGCCGCATGTTTCCGCCGCCCCACGACTTCTTCGGATCTGTCAGGTCCAGTTCCGGGAAAATGTACTTTGGCGTAACTTGAATCGCTCCTTGCGGGATTTTTTCGTACGGTGTCACTGTTGGAGCCTGCCACTTACCTGTAAGAGGATCTATTTCAAAGGTCCACTTTTTTCCGTCTTCCAGGTACCACTCACGCTTTAGCTTACCGTCTTCATAGATGTCCAACCGCGCTCTAGGGTCGGTTGGAGCCCTCCACTGCAATGATTGCGCGTGCGCGCTGGCAATCAGCCTCGGGTAGCGAGCGGCCGCGAGCGGCTCTTCTCGCAATGGTGATGCAAACCACTGACTACTGCTACCGTATCGGACATAGACATCGCCGCCTTCATAGACCTGAAACTGCATACCGACGTTTCCGACTTCGGTCTTCACCGGCACTTCAGCGCTGGCCAGAGGGCTCTTCCCAAAGTGCCGTTTGAAAAGAGACTGGTTGGTTCTTTCCGCCTCCGATCCGGGGATCTTCATGACGGCTTTGTACACATCGACACCCGAGTTTATCAAGGCAGGGACCACGAGCAGAACTCCGGTTAACCCTACGATGACCTTTGCGAGCTTCCCGAATGGTGCATAACTGTATGTCGGCTGTATCTCGCTCATTCTAACCTCCGATTCTCTTACACATCCGTTCTGCATTTCCGGTGAAACGGATATTCTGCGCAGCCGCACGAAGAGTTAAACGTAGCGGGCGCTGCGCCACTACAGGCAGCGCGCTCAATCGCGTGCGCTTTAACGTTTTGTTGAACTGACCGCCACCGGATAGTGCCGGGCCACGCCGATGGCAAAGCGCCGGGCCACGCCGATGGCAAAGCAATGGGGTTTCTATGCGCCCGTGGCCTACAACGGCGGCACGTGTACTTATAGCAGTGCCAATAATGTGAGCGACCACCACCGTCCCCCCGTTACACGCCTCGGCGATTAATGTCGCGCCGGTTGTCCAGAGGGGCGGCGGTTTGAAGGGATTTTGGGCCATATCTCACCTTAGCGCACCCAGTGCCTTCGCCGCCTGTTGTACCCGCTTGTGCTTTGATTGTCATCCCCTGACTCCAGCCGGTCGTGCTGAGGATCGACCCACCCGGCGTAGCGCAGCGGCGCGCCGTATTGGGTGCCAATGGCGGCCCGCGGTTGTCTAGCCCGAATCAGGCCAGCTTCCCAGGTGAGCACCGCCGGTGGCGTGACCGGGGCGTGGGCGAACCATGCACGCACCCGTATTCAACCGCCCCCGATTAGCATTGGCGTGCAGGCCACAATGGCGAGCCTGTGCTGTGCCGGCGGGCGACACGTATTGCACATGACGGGCGATGAAAGCGTGGCCTGATAAACGCACAGTCTCAGTCTCGCGCTGGCGCCGCTCGCCATCATGCGATTTGGTGGTGAACCCAACCTGTTGGCCGCTCACCCGGCATAAGCTGTTAATGGCCACCTAAACTGACCCTGTAGCGGCCAGCAGTTTTGCCCTCCCCCCGTCGGTGGCCTAAAGGCCGGCACACGCTCTAGGCTAGGCGCCATTTTCGCCAGTCGCAGCATGCATGAAGAGGTGGCCAATGAGCCACACAATCAAGATACTGTATGACGAAGGGCGAGGGGGCTCTATTCGTCACATCGCCCGCCAGTTAGGGCTATCGCGTAACCCCGCCAGGCACTACTTGCGCCAGGATACCGCGAGTATTGATGCCAGTGAGCACGCGGCGCCTAGCTGTGATAAAGCCCTCGATGCCCATAGGAGGTACATCGGCCATCTGCTGCCCACCTATCCCAACATCAGCGCGGTGACGGTCAAACCTAAGCTGCCGGCCAAGTTGCCCGGCTTCGATGTGAACAACCGCACCGTACGCCGCTGGGATCGCTCATGAGCCCACACCGGCAAACAAGAGCCAGCCGCAACGTGCGTATACTTCGGTCTGGGGCTGCCAAGCGGAGAGTGTATTGCCGTCGAGCCGCATCATTCTTTCCCGCATTTCTTTTTGCTTCTCGTTCAGCGGCCAGTCCTGCAATACAGGGCCAGTCCTGCCATGAGCAGAATATCCGGTTGATTGTTCAGCTAAAACGGCTGAAGGGCAAAGAGGCCGGCGCGGCCGCAGTGATCTCGATGGAGTCTAAAAAGCTGCTGGTGCGTGGCCCAGCCCCGCAGCGCACGTGGGCATCCAAGCATGCGGTCTCTAACTTACCGTCTAGAGAAGGGAGTTTACCGGTGGGCCGTGCAGGGATCGAACCTGCGGTCGCCTGATTAAAAGTCGCGGCACTCTGTTACAAGCTAACTCTTTGACTTATATCGGGTTATTGTCGTCCCGGTATTCTACATCATCAAGCAGTCGTAGCCCCGTAAGCTATTGTTTTTTCGTCGCCTTGGTGGGGATTGTAGAAGCTGTCTCTAGGCGAGAACGGGCTCGCCGGGCGGCGGATAGGTGGCTGCTACGTTCGCCAGTCTCACCGCCAACATCTTCTGCTCGTGCTTCTCTTCGGGCCACTCAATGATGTTCGCGTGACGGGGATGGGGAGTGATGTCAGGTTCGACCTTCAGCTTGATTGCATGTACGTCAGCCACCTGTAAGTCTGCCCGTCCCTTCAGAACTTCGCGGCGTGTTGAGCCAACGAAGTGAAGTCCAATATGCCACACTTCCTCGTTCGACAGGCCATCTACACGGAACACCGAGGTCTCGCCACGATGAGGCATAAAGGCAGCAGGCTTCACTGAAAAGTCAGTCTTCCTTATGTGGCGACCAGAGAATACGTACCTCGATATGATCTCGTCGGTCGCTACGTCATTGGCCAAGTGATGGTGACTCGTAGATCCGCCGAATATTGCTAAGAATCGTTTGAGGAATCGAATCATCGAACCGTTCTGTTCCGTGTGATTGAACGCCCTCGCCGAACATTCCTGCGTATGTGATCTTACCGTCGCCGCCGATGTCGATTGAGAAAAGCCAATCCTTCCCTTTATACCATTCTAGTCCTACTGTTCCATCCGATTCGGGCGTGACCTCTGGCGATGGCAAAGAGGGCGGGAGCAAGTCGAGAAATCTAAGGGCGTTGTATAGAGATGCTTGCGAGATAGCTGCTGCACCATATCCGTCCCAATTTGGCATCGAGCAGTCTTCGAACGTCGAGACGAGTTCTTGATATGTCGCTTCGATGGAAAGGCGAGAAGCTGGCTCTAGATAGTGTCTTCGAACCAATCTAAGCAACGACTCTAGCTTCACTGAAGCTTCGCTTACGGCACTGCTTTCTTTGTATGCGAATATATTGCTCGGATGCAGGGCGACGGTTGCGGTCATTGGCACAGTTCCACAGTGGCGTCAGTTATGCTCTTGAAGAAGAGTTCGTTCTTCAAGTCGTGTAGACACTCGAAGCTTGTCCAGATCTCGTCACCTTGAGGGTCAAAAGCACCTTCGTGAAATGCATCAATGTCAAGGACCACCGGAGCTATGTCCTTGTCTGACGCTTCTAATGCTTGAGTTAGGATCGCCTTTGCACTCGTAGATTCGTCGTGAATTACTAAACGATTCAGGAAACTCAGAAGTGAGTGTGGAACGCCTTCAGGTGGCGCAGGAGGCGATGTGAGGTATCGACTTAGATCTCGTACAGGCAGTGGCAACTCAAGGATGTTTATATATCGAATTGCCACCCTTACGACTTTGTCTGGTGAAGCGGTCTCAAGGTAAATATCCCACAGTCTCCTCGCTTCGTCCCTCATCGATTCCCAACGCTCATAAGGACGAAGTCTGTTGAAAATAAAGCCGTCAGTTCGAAACTGGGCAATTTGCCGTCCATCTCCCGAGGTAAAGATGAAACCGGTTGTCTTCGGTTGGGCCGCTGATATTGTTTGAATCTCCTCAGTGAGTTGGAGTCCTAGCATGCCCATCCTATGATCTTTGACGTGAGGATAGTTATCACGAATGTATGCGTTTTCGACTCTGAGACTCTCGACGACAATGTCTTGACCTGTTCTGACCCGAATATCGATAAGCGCCTCTTTGATGGGTGCCTTGGACAAGTGTGGGAATTTGCTCTGGGACATTCCGCGCTAATCTCTTGGATGGAGCCTGCCCATTTCTATGAAATTAGTTGTAATGAAGCAAGGCGAAAGCCAAGAGCCTGTTCGCTCACCTTAAACTTGCGTGCTAGGCGATGAACATCGAAGTCATCAAGGAGATCGATATTCTCATCTTCTAAGGCTTGCCCCAGCAAAGCCTTCGGCATCAGAAGTTCTGCGGCAAACTTGTTTGCTTCAATCTCCTGCACGTCTTCGCCAGTTGCTGCAGCCTCATCCCGAAAGAAGACCTTCCTGTCTACGAATAAGTGATCAGCACCACTATTGTGCAATGCATAGTGAGCTAACTCATGCGCTGCAGTAAAACGTTGGCGATTCGGGTGATGTTCAGCGTTCACGACAATGATCGCTTTGCCTCCTTTCACCATCAGGAGACCTGACACGTCGTCGTCGAGTTCTTCGAGAACGACCGTGAGGCCGAGGCGTTCGGCCAGAGCAACGACATCAACAGGTGCGCGGAAAAGGTCATTCTTCTTCAGCAACGAGATCGCTCTAGCTCGTATGCCACTTAGTCGATGACGCATAAGTCCTCCTAGTATCAGTTCCAAGTGAGCCCGTAGAGTTGTCAGGAACCTCGGGAACTCAACCGACGCACGACAGACGCGGTCTTCGGCGGGAGTTCCACAGCGTCACTGCCCACGGTGACGCTCTCGGTAGCCGTTTCCCTTGCCACTAGAACTGCCTCCAACGGCGGCAGCAGTTCGGTTAGCGACAAATTGAGGTGGGCGCACAACTGGTAGAGGACACCTAGCGGAGGTTTCTGAAGGCCCTTTTCAATGTTGGTGATCGAAGTGCGCTCTAGGTGGAGAAATTCGGCGAGCTTAGCTTGCGTAAGCTTGGCTCGCTTTCTTTGGTCACGAATTCGCTTCCCAACGGTGCTGAACAGATCCTGCTCGTCTATCACGTCAACGGTTCTCGCCGTACCAGTACTGCTGGGCATGGAAAGTTTGCTCTGTGCGTTGTACCCGCATGCCGCTGAGAAGTTTAGCCGTCGGTGCGAGGAATGTCAATGTAGTTGACTTCTGTGAACCACGATAACGGTCAATATAGTTGACATGTTTGCATAGTTGACATTTCGTGGATACCATGGTTCGATCTGCACCCATCGGTTCACCTGATTTGCCCGTCGCGGCGGGAAGCGAGGCAGCGGAAATGGCGATCTCACCACCGGAACGGGGTTATATCTTCTGGCCTGTCGGCACCGGAGACAGCACGACCATTCGTGTCGCTGAAACCGCCTACCTGCAGGTGGACATCCGACACATGGCGAAGTCTGAAGACAACGACGATCCCGCCTGGTCGGTCATCGACGAGTTGGAACAGATCCTTCCGACCCTCGACGGCCAGCCATTCCTATCAACCTTCGCGTTGACCCATCCGGATCTCGACCACTGCCAAGGATTCGCTGATCTGCTCAACCGCGTCTTCATATCCGAACTGTGGATGTCTCCACGGACCTTTCGTGAGTTCCAGGCGAACGAAGCCCTCTGCGATGATGCCGAGGCGTTTCACCAGGAGGCGCAGCGCCGAGTTCGAGCGACCATCTGCGCGGGCGGCGATCCAGGCCGAGGAAATCGGATTCGCATAGTCGGGTACGACGACCTGTTGAAGAGACCCGAGTTCGTTAGGTTTCCGCATGCGTTTCTCTCGATTCCCGGCACCGCGATATCCGTCCTTGATGGAGAGGACCATGGCGACTACTTCAGAGCGTTTGTCCACGCGCCGTTCAAGGACGATAGCTTCGGCGACCGCAACGATTGCAGCCTCGCCTTCCAGGTCAGCCTTGCAAACGGCTCAGGTCTCGGGCGGGCGCTCTTGATGGGCGACCTACGATACCCAACCATCCGACGGATCTTCGACCGTAGCCAGCCGCGAGACCTGGCCTGGAATGCGATGCTCGCGCCTCATCACTGCTCGAAGTCCGCCATGTACTGGAAAGGTGAGGATGGACGACGACGAGAAGCTCCGCGCGGACATCGTGCGTGACATGGGCAATTCTGCGCTGAGTCCTGGATTCATTGTCGCTAGTTCCCACCCCGTCCCCTCCCGCAATAAGCCAGGCGACAACCCACCACATGCTGTCGCGAAAGCTCAGTACCTGAGGATCGTTCCTAACGAGTTTCTCTGCACTCACCAGCATCCGAGTAAACACAAACCGTATCCGATCATCTTCGAAGTGACGGATGCAGGGTTCGCCTATGCAGGGAAACAGGCGGCAACGGAACCTCTAGACGCTGCGCTGACGGCTGCTGGCTCGGGCGCAGCCGCCGCGCCTGCCACTGCGGTTGGGTTCGGTCGTGGAGTTAAGTGAGGGGCAAGAACTAGCACTCCGCCAACTTCGCCGGATCGCCGCCGTAGAGGGCTCGGCATTACGCATTGACAACATTACGAGTGATGCCCGCTTCGATTCTGCTCTTGCAGTCGATGTATCAATTGATTGCACGCACTACGAGCAAACGGCGGAGGGGCTACAACTTCATGCCCGAGAAAGCCTCCGGCTATGGATTCCTGTTGACTTCCCGTATCACCTTCCGAGAGTAACCACCGCACACACACGATTCTCAGGGAATCCCCATGTTCAATGGGGAAGTCACCTCTGCCTGTATGTCGCCCCTGATTCTCAGTGGTTTCCCTCGGAGGGCATGATTGGCTATATCCGACAACTGAGCGCCTGGCTTCAAGCGGCGGCGACAAATGCACTGGACGCTCCTGAGGCTCCAATGCATCCACCGGTTGCCTACACGGAGTCTGACACGCGAGTCCTAATTCAGACGAACACGCCAGGCCGGGATAAGTGGCCATGGTTTGGGGCGGCAGTCGTCCTCCAGAGGCGAGCCAACCTCGTCGAAATCATGGACTGGAAGGAGGCTTACAAACTCACGCCTGGGGAACACTTTGCTGCGTCGATACTTCTCGACTTCGAGTTGTCATTCGAATACCCACGCACGGTCCGGGAATTGCTCCAGCAGATGGAGCAACGTGGGCTCGAGACTACAAAAACAATTGTTCACCTGATGCTCGCCGCAGAGCGGACTGCGCCTAATGCTCCAATGCTAGTTGTAGTCGGCGCTCCGTCACGTGGGGTTGTCTCCGAACCCGACCGGCGTCTTCAACATCTCTCCGTGTGGGAGATCGAAGCTGAACATGTCCAACGTCTGAAGAATGCCGCGCTCGCTTGTGATGTCATGAATCGATTCCAGGGCAAGGAGACCCCAGACGAACTGCGTGTGTTAATCGATTCGGTTTTCTCAGAGCTATTCAAGTGGCAGGCTCAAAGTAGGGTCCGGTGGTGTTACGTGCACGAGAATCGACCTGAAATTGTTGTTCGTCGGGACGATGGCGCTCCCGCAGCGTGGTTCCGAGGTAAGTCAATCGCGGTTTGGGGCTGTGGGGCCCTCGGCGGACTGCTCGCTGAACACCTAGTACGTGCGAGCGCGAAGAGACTCGACCCTTTATGACAAGAAGATTGTGGGCCCCGGAGTGCTCGTTCGGCAGAATTTCGAAGAGGTTGATATCAGCGATGGGAAGGCGGCTGCGCTGGCGCGACGCCTGCGAGCCGTATCTGGGGAGACGGTCATCAATGTCCATTCAAGGGATATTCTTCGACATCTGGACGGAACAGATTGGGATGAAGGAGTTGACCTTGTTATCGATACAACTGCTTCTCTTCGAGTTCGTACAAAGCTCGAATCGGTGGTGAAGGAAGGCCGGCGGTCGGCTCCGATTGCGGCGATGATGGTTAGCGGTGGAGTCAAGCATGCGGCTGTTGTATTGACTCCACGCGATTACACTGGGGGGACGCTCGACGTGTTCCGTCGCTTAGGACTCGCCGCGATGAATCGATCCTGGCTTCAAGGTTGGGTACAGGCATTCTGGCAGGACGAGCCTGCAGAGCCGACACGCCAGCCTGAGCCAGGCTGCTCTGATCCAACGTTTGTTGGATCACACGCGGACGTTGCGAACCTTGCGGCCCGAATGCTCAACATGTTGGCGAAGGGCCTTGCCGATAAAGATGTCTACGCGACTGGGACGCTGCTGGCTCAAGACGTTAACGAGTCAAGAGATCATAAGTTCCGATTTGCTCCCGACATCGTAATCAATGGCGGCGGGCAACAGTACCGACTATCGGTCAACGCCTGGCGCGACGTGCGGGGGTGGTTACGGGCGAATGAGCGAAGGAAAGGCCGATCTGTCGAAACGGGAGGCCTTATGTTCGGTCAGTTTGACGAGATTCTAGGAATCGGGTGGATATCGGCAGTTAGCGGTCCACCGGAGGGAAGCGAGCACTCCGAGACCGGTTTCGTATGCGGGACGGGAGGCGTGACTCGCTTGTGCGAAGCGCACGCTGATCGGTCGAGGGGAGATGCTAGCTACATCGGCACATGGCACTCGCACCCGTCGAGTGCGGCGACCCCTAGCGTGACCGACTATGCCGGGATAGATTCAATTTTCGCCGCAAGCCCAGAAGGCGGCACTCACCAACTGATGCTTATCGTCGGCAACGCCTCGGGGCCTGATCCAGAGATTGGTGTCTACTCCTTTGTTAAGCATTCACTTGTGTTGGAAGATGAACGACTGACGTTGCAGGTCGAACCGAGCGGCGGTAGGAGCACCATACCCGACGTGAAGAGCTATGAAGCCTCCATCGGTCTGGCTCTCTCTGGCGGCGGTTCTCGATCCGTCGCATTCCACTTGGGAACTTTACGAGCCCTAGACGACCTCGGTCTGCTGGATGACGTGGATGTTGTGTCCGGCGTATCAGGGGGGGCAGTGATGACGGGGATTCTGGGCTACTCCGACGAATCCTTCTGTGAAATAGATCGCCGAACGTTAGGATTTCTACGGCGCGGACTGGTAGTACCGGGACTTTGGAAGCTCGCTCATCCTCGCCGCCTTACTTCCATGATCGGTGCGTTCTTACTGTCAACATTGCCCACGAGAGGGACTGTTTTGGCCCGCCTTGCACTTAGTGCTGCGGCGTCATTAACACCTGGTGGCTCTCGACTATCGCCGTGGATTCAACGGATACACTGGCCGATTCGTCGATGGTACTCACGAACCCATGTGATCGCGGATGCACTCGAAGAGTTGGTTGGAAAACAACGATGCAGCGCAAGTACGAGGCAACAGAAGAGTATCGTGTTCAACGGTTGCGAGCTACGGACAGGGACTGCATTTCGCATGAGCAATCAACAAGCTGGCTCCTGGCGGTTTGGCTGGTTTGCTGCTAGTGACCTTCGAGTCGCCGATGCCATTGCCGCCTCTGCGGCTTTCCCGCCTCTGTTACCTCCCTTCGATTGGGTTCATGAATTCGAGAAAGACGGATCAATACGTTCCGAGCGAGTCATCGTTACGGACGGAGGAGTCTTCGAGAATCTTGGAATCAGCGTAATGGAACCTGGCAGGGACCGTGGCGTGAGTGCGATAACTTACGCGCCCGACGTGATCGTCGCGAGCGACGCAGGTGCGGGGCAGTTCTCGGGGGCGGCGGAGCCGTCAACATGGGGCAGTCGGATGGTTCAGATCGTCAACACCGTGATGCGCAAGGTCCAAGATTCTACCAAGCATCGGCTACACCAGCATGCAGCCGATGGTCGGCTGGAACGCTTCGTCTATGCTCAGTTGGGGCAACTAGACGAGCGGGTGCCGTTGAAGCCCGCCAACTGGGTCAACCGCAGCGAAGTCGTGAATTACCCGACAAATTTCTCTGGGATGACGGAGAAGAACATCGAGGCTTTGACCAATCGCGGCGAGGCGCTTACTCGAGCCTTGGTGACACAGTATCTACTATCCGACTAGCAAGCCCGGGCCATACGTGAGGCGGGCTGAATGGTAGTAGAGAAGTACCACGGAGCGTCTCACACGCCGGGTGCCGCTGGAGTACGCGGCACCTTTCGGAACTGTGCTTCGAATAGTCCCTTTCGCGTCACTCAACGCCAAGGCGGATTCCGACACGCCCGAGTTTTCGTCACGAAAGCTCAGAGACTCGTGAGGAAAATTGCAGACTCAAACCCGCCGAAGCCTGCGCAAGCCGTTTGAAACTCAGACGCCCGCAAGGGAAATGGCCGATCTTCGACTTCAGCGTGGCTTGAACGGAGGATTGCTCTGGCAGGCCGTACTCGAGCACATCATCGAACCGACGAAGCAGCGCTCGGTCAAGAAGTTGTGGATGATTCGTTGCCGCAATAAGCAAACTGTCGGATTCATCCGTTTCGATGAAATGTAGAAAGCTATTCAGAACGCGTCGGACTTCTCCCACGTCATTCGCGTAGGCGCGCTTTGCTCCGATGCTGTCGAATTCGTCGAACAGATAGACACCGCGAGTTGACTGGATCGCGTCAAACACTACCCGGAGCTTGGCGGCAGTCTCTCCTATGAAGCGCGTCATGAGCCCTTCCATCCGGACGACGAACAATGGAAGGCCAAGCTCGCCCGCAAGCACTAACGCGCTCATGGTCTTGCCGGTGCCGGGTGGCCCAATGAGGAGTATTTTCTTTCTTGGACTTAGGCCGTGGGACCGAATCTTGTGCGCTTGCCGGTTCTCCCGGAGCAGTCGAAGCAGGCGTTCCTTTATGCGCTCGTCGATGACGAGATCGGCCAACCGCAGCTAGGTGTATTTTACCGATAGGCGTTCTGACAGGTCTCCGCGTGGCTTGACCAAGGGCGTCGGTGAGGCAGTGCGGATCTTCGCTGCCTTTGCTTCTTCGACTAGCTCCCGCAACTCGGCCGCATGTTTTCCGTGGCCTCGCTTAGCCTCGTGCGCAGCCACCTGCATCGCTACCGATAGGAAGTGGGTGTCGTCCTTATCGATGTGTGCCCGAAGCAGGGCTTTCAATTGATGTGCGCTAGCCACGCTTCAGTCCAACCCACTCCCATCTCGCCGCCGGTGTTGCTGAGCCTCAGCAACTTTGCACAATTCGCCAAGAACATCATCCTACGTGCAGGCGGAGGAGAAAATTCTCCGATCTGGTCTGGCGCCGGCGCATCAAAGGCTCGTGTCAGGCATTGGCACTGACACTCGCAAAAAACGTTCGTTTTCGAGGTTCGCCCGGCGCGGTACCGAAACCAATCGGTCGAAACGTGAACCTTGACTCAAAACTGTCTCTCGAAAAGCCTCTCTCAGTTTGTTAACATGCTCCACGAGTTTTGATAGAGGGATGGTACCACGACAGCAATGCTTATCGGATACGCACGGGTGTCCACTGCGGACCAAGACCTCGCGCTCCAGGAGGCTGGTTGCGAGAGGGTCTTTACCGACGGCATGTCCGGGGCGCGGGCAGACCGTCCGGGACTCTCAGAGGCGCTGGACTTCGCTCGCGAGGGTGATGTCATCGCGATCTGGCGGCTGGACCGGCTCGGACGCAGCCTACGTGACTTGCTCGGCCTGGTTCAGGTGCTTGACGAGCGCGGTGTCGGGCTGAAGAGCTTGACCGAGTCCCTTGACACCACAGCACCGGGTGGGCGGCTGATTTTCCAGGTCTTCGGAGCCATCGCCGAGTTCGAGCGCAACCTCATTCGCGAAAGGACCACGGCGGCACTCGCCGCGGCGGGGGCCAGAGGGCGCCGGGGCGGTCGTCCGAGGTCGTTCACCGACCAAGATGTCGCCGCCGCCAAGGCTCTGCTAGCCGACCCGGAGCTCACAGTCGCCGAGGTTGCGGAACGCCTCGGGTGCAGTCCGGCGACTCTGTACCGGTACCTACCCAAGGGTGGTAGGTCGAGCGTGATTGAGTCCGGCCCGACGACGGCGTGAGGGGTGCGAATGAAGCGAGTTCCGGTAGCCGCATCCGTTCTCGTTGACCTCATCTGGAACGCTGAACTGCTGTCGGTCGGAATGGCCAATGACGCGGTAGAGTGGCAGACAGCGATACTTCGCGGCGACATACCCAAGGAGGCGTTCTATCCGCACGGTCGCAGACGTTCACAGCCACCAGGAAAGAGCATCGACCTCTTGCGCATTCCGGTGAAACGGCTCACCTGTTCGGGTGTGAAACGGCCCGGTCATCCGGTTCGACCCTGAGCACCGCCCGCGGCGCGGCGCTGCCGGCTCGGACTAAGAGCCGGTGTGCTCAGCTCGGGTCAACTTTGCGCTGTATTTTCGCATCGATTGTCCTTTCAGCTTGAACGTGTAGGCGTTGTGTACGAGCCGGTCGAGGCTGGCGCCGGCGAGTGCCGGGTGGGCGAGTGCCGGATAGGCGATATAGTCATGCTCTTTATCGACCGGCAACTGGCTAGTGGCGATGGTGGCCCGGCGCTGGTGTCGCTCCGCTATGACTTCGAGCAGGTCACGCCGGTTGGTGAGTTGGCGGTCACGGCGCCCGGTGCACTCTCGGCCGGCCATCAGGGCGAAGCGCTCCTCAACGTTGAGTTCGGCGGTCTCGGCGGTCTCGGCGGTCTCGGCGATCTCGAGTTGCCCGGAGAATGCACGGGCCATGCCGTGGCACTTCAGCGGCTGATGTTTTTCCAGTGTCGGGTGGTTGAGCATCGTCAATTGACTGGCGGCCCGCTGCCCGGCGTGCGGCACCTCGACGGTCTTGTCGGTGCAACGCACCATGGCCTCGCGCCGGTGGGGGGGGGAACGGCGCAGTCATGGCCAGCGAACTCGATGTGATAGTCGATCGGCACACGCCCCCCCTTGTACCCAACCCCTTGCCCGCGGCCGGCTTCACAGCGCAACACATGCCCACCTAAGCGAGCGGTACGGCACGGCATCAGCGCGTGGCCGGCGCTTACTTAGTCGCGGTTGAGATAATGCGTTCGGGCGTAGTCGGCGAAGTGGCGGCTATACAACTCTTGTAGTGTTTGCTCCATGCGCCCATCCTTGGGGTGGCACCGGAACCAGACTTTACGATCCCCGGGCGTAGCCCGGCAAGCGTTGGGCATCACTGCATGGGGATGCCGGCAAGCCTAGCAGTTTCTTGGCTATGTTCTGCGTCTGTGTATTTAGACACAGCCTGAAACCCACATTCACACATAAAATTAATATTGATCCTGCCAAGAAAAAAGACCTTAGATCTTTCTACCAAGCTATTGGACCCCTCTAAAAATAGTCATTTTTTCGTGAGTGCAAAGAAGCACCGCGCGCAGAACCGCAGTGTATAGGTGATACCTGAGGATTCGAGCACGGCGCTGACGCCGCAATCGCGGAAAAAGTGCATTGTTAGAGGTGCCCTTAAGAGGCTGGAACATTCGCGTAGTGAATGGGCCGGTCCGACTCAAAAGTATCGTTGAACGCGGTACCGGCCGTAGGCGCACCTTGAATCGCCGAACAACGCACCTTAACTGCTGGAATAGCAATCCGTGTGCAGGCCTTGGTGGGCCTATTCCGACCGCGTAGGGAATCAGTACGCACAGCATCCTGGCTGTCCCCTCGAGCCACTTTATAAATTGACTGTCCTGTCTTCTGTGAACTTGATTCATAACGGCCAGGTAGCGATCAGTGAAGGCGGGACATGCATCTGCGGGTTACGCATATGGAGCCAGCAGCCCACGACGCTCACCCACATACGTTCGAACCCGCAGGTGCGCCCGAACTCGTCAACGAATACTCAGGGCTCGAATACTCAGGGCTCGCCGCACCACCGGCCAGCTATAATGCCTTCGCAGAACTCGGGCACGCATGTCCTGAATGCTTACCCTACACCCGAGGGTCTGTATCATGAAACCTCCGTTGTGTGACCATCAGTTCCTCGCCTGCATAGGCTTGGATTGGGCTGACGCCCAGCAGGATAGCTGTTGGCGCGCAGGGCACGATGAGACGGTCGAATCGTGCGTCCTTGCGCACCTGAAGACATTGAGCCGTGGGCGCAGCAATGGCGCCAGCCTTTCAAGGGTGCGCCCATAGCCGTCGCAGTGGAACGGTTCAAGGGGCCTATAGTCACCGCCCTGAGCCAGTCCGATTGCTTCGTATGGTTCCCCATCAATCGGGCCCCATTGGCCACATACCGCCACACGTGGGTGCCCTGTGACGCCAAAGATGACCCTAGCGATACGCCACTCGCCCTGGAGTGACTCACCCTACATGGCGATAAGCTCAAGCCCCACAGTGCGCTTAGGCGTAGCCTGATCGAGCTAGTTCAATCAAGACGGCGCCGGGTCGATGACCCAACCCGCTTCACCCATCGCCTGAGCAGTGCTCTTAAATGCTACTTTCCTCAGCCACTTCAATGAATTAAGAACAACAACACCGATATCTTCTGTGACTGTCTGCCACGTTGACCAACGCTCAAAGCGGTGCCGCAGGCGCGCCGCTCAACATGGCCAAAGTTCTTCCACCCACACAACGTGCGATACCCAGAGCTCATCGACACGCGCCTTGATGACATCCACTCAGCGCTGCCTCTCACTGACGACCTTGGGATAATCGCGCCCAACGTTTTGAGGGTCCAATCCTTGGTCGAACAGCTTCGTACCACCTGACGGGCAATCGCGCGGTTCAATCAGGCGGTCGAATCCAAAGCAAGCGGCCATGAGGACTACGACCTGCTCGCTTCCTTCCCTGGCGCTGGGCCGGTATTGGCGCCGCGGGTGTTGGCCGCATTGGGGGAACAGCGCGCTCGCTTTGAGACTGCCACCGACCTCTAAAAGTACGCGGGCATGGCTCCGGTGAGTGAAAGAAGTGGCCATTCCAATGGGGTTCACTGGCGTTGGAGGTGGTCCCACTTTCATTCGGCAAACCTTCCTCGAGGGGGCAGCTTTGACACTACCGCATTCGTTCTGGGCCACAGGCGTCTATCAGCCCCAGAGAAGCGAAGGGGAAGTCCCATCAATCTGCGCTGCGAACTGTTGCGTTCAAGTGGCTACATATCTGCACCAGTGCCGGAAGACGAAGACGACCTACCACGAAGCGACCTACTGAGCCGCCATGAAAGGCCGCGGCTCGCCGCTTCTAGCCAAACTCGCCGAATCGCCCTGAAGTGGGTTGACGCTCCCACTCAGGGCGTGTGTGTTGGGCGAAATGCGCACTCTTGGCTAGGCGCTGAAATGCTTGCTGACAACATCCTCAAAGAATCGCCGACCGAATTCCTCGACACGCCCTGAACCGATGTTATTTGATCGACTACGAACCATAAATCTCTCTTCGCTCATCAAGTAACCGATCTCCACGAGATCGGGCACGTTAGGCGCTGTTATCGTGTCGAGGCGTTCATAGTGATAGAAGTTTGGAGGATCTTCTCTAGCAACATGCAGGGTAACATCACATTGGCCATGGAGCTTAGAGTGAGCATATCCAAAGAACATCAGGTAACGAGCGGTTTTGCCGCCGCTGCGAAAATCGATTCGGAAGAACCATGCTCTTTTCGCTGACTCCCCTAACTTAAGCGCCGAATATTTTTCGAATTCCAGGTTACCGAAGTCCTTGAAGTAGACATCGCCAAAGTCTGCCGCCTCATGCAAAGCGCCTGCTGTCTGCCGTAAATGGCTCTTGAGGAGTTCCATGGCATTGCGCCAGACTTCGGACTCATTTCTTGCCTTGTTGCGCTCCGGCTGGGTGAACTTCCCGGCGCTTTTTGCGATCCGTGTTTATGGCTTTTTTATGCCTTTTTTTCAACATTACTTTGTTTTCTTGCCATGGAAGCCCACGCTGAGTTTTCCTTTGAGATAAGTGACTCAACACGCTCCACTAATAAATGAAATTTTTCTTCTGTGTCATAAGGCTTCGCATTGGTAAGATAAACGTACTTTTCGTGTTTCAACTGCTCAGCCGTTGTTCGGTATTCAATCCAGTTTTCCTGATATTTGAATAAAGCAGTGATTGCCGCTGCGATTGCAATACCAACACCAAGACCACCTATTATCCATTGAGAGTATGCAACTTTGTCTCCCATGCCAGACAAAAATGGGATTAGCGCAGCAGACACAATTTCCATCAACCTAAGGCGCTTAAACCATTTTCGGTTATGTTGGCTTTTCTTGCTATACCATGTCAATTGGTCATCAAGGCGTTCTTTTAGGTATCCTTCTTCATTCATGTCAGGTTTCTTACAGCCTGTATTACACTTGCCCGATTCCAACCAACCATAGGAATTGATGACGCATTTTGCACATTAAGTGGAACACGCTGCTGATCCCACGGCCTAACGCCAATTATTGATTTTCCCATCCTTTGAGCTTCCTGAATTTCATAATCAATCCAACTGCTATGAGCTGCGTACATACCACCCAGGATTATAACTACCTGTGCAGGGCGCATCTGCCTTGTCATACCTTCGCTAAGACCTTTCGGTGTTTTGTCTGTAAGAACATCATGGCTTGGTACGCTGCAATTATTCCATGAGAAATTCGGTTTCTCGTTAAACCAATTTACCAACTTCCAATAGTGGCCGTTGTATTGCCATGCATGACTAATGAATATCATTCGATTTTTCAGTGTTGGCATTTATTCCCTCTTTTAGGCATAACACCAATTAAGTTGCAGACTAAAGTGCGGCTTGGTTCGTGGTAAAAGCGCAGCGGCCACAAACCGAGGCGCGCTTTAGGCTGCAACTGAACGCCTTGTTAAGTGGCTTTTTCACGCGATAAAGCTACCGTTGAAATAGCAAGCGCAACTAGCCACAGTATTGGACCTAGAGCACCAGGTATAATTGGTAAATAACCAGGCACAAGGACGAATAACACAAACCCGATGTCGCCTGCACTTACTACAATACAATTTAACCAATAGCCTAGTTTGCTATTTTTCCAATTTAGTTTTATTGCCACTACAGTGCCGAATATGGCGAAAAACAATAGATTCCAAGCATTTTGGAAAATGCGCCCTTGAAGCATACTGGGTTCAAGGCTTTGACCTAGAGTGTAAACTTTAAAAGCTGCTACAACATGTAAAAGCCCCCAAAGAATATAAATAATTGAAGCTGTTCTAGCTAAAGTCATAATTTATCCCTTTATGATTTTGTTGCCCTGACACGATTGAGACACTTAACGGGATGGTTCAGCCGCGGACATTTCACGTAGCGGAATGGTCGTCGGCTGCAACCACTTGTTATCTGCGATTTCCAAGCCAGTATTCTTCTGGTAGGTCGATCGCTCTCTCACGAATCATCTTCCTCCTCGATTCCGCCGATCCAGGGCAGAACGAATTGGAGACGCCAGATGTACTCGCAGAGATTTTCCGTTTCTCCCAGGAATCGCCCAAATGAAGCCGTAGTAACGACGTAAAGGCTATAGCCTTCGTCCGGATCAGCTTTTCTGATTAAATCTTCGTCGCTAAACCATTCAATGACCGGGTGAAAACATCATGCGCGTTGACCGGGTATTGCACAAGTCTGTCTTTAACTCCGTTCCTGGATGTCATCGCTCACGCAGCGCTGCTCTTTCCTGCGCCGTCGATGCGTTGAGTTCGTGGCCGCCAACTCTCGGTTACCTCTCTTGGTCGCTGCGTCAACGCCAGGCGCAAACCAAAACCTCTTGGAAGCGTTCAAATGGCATCTAGGACGCCAGACCGATGCCACCTCCATCTGGTGAAAAAGACGCCTGCCCATCGTCACCCCAACCGCACGCGCGGACACGCGCAAGCCGAGGTGTTTGGCAAACAGCAATCCAAGCCTTGGCTCATCGCGACACACTGGCCGCCCGAACTGTTCGGCCCACAGGCTATCACCGCTTGGTACGGTAGACGAATGCAGATTGAACTGGCTTTTCGTGACCGCAACTTTAATCCGTTCGGTTTTGTGCTCGCTACGGCACGCAGCCGAAACATCGAACGGTTCAATGTCTTGACCCTCCTCGCCGCCTGGGCATCGATTGGCCTGTGATGGATGGGTCTTCACGCCAAATCCATGCAATAGCATCGCCATTTCCAAGCCAATACCGTCACTCAACGCAACGTATTATCAATTCCTTTTCTAGCTCTCGAAGTGGTAAAGCGAACTGATTATACGACCAGCGCGAGCGAACTCATTGACTCGAAACGAAATCTGCGCGACCTTGTCGAACAGGCTCACAACGCATGATTTCGTCGGGATCCCTCAGCGGTGTAGCTCACTTGCCGCCGGAGCGCGGAGGGCACCAAGAAGCACCGCTTCTTGGCCGTCGCGTTGACCCACTTGTTATCACTGCTGTCCCACAAAATAGTTAAACACAGCGTATAACCTATTGATTTACATAAAAAATTGACTATGACATTGTGTTTGAGACATGAAAACAGTTTTTCCAGAAATTTCAAAGGGTTAGTATGCTCTATGGGACAGCAGTGATGACCTATACACTGCGGTTCTGCGCGCGGTGCTTCCTTGCACTCACGAAACAATGACTATTTTTAGAGGTGCCCTCAAGCCAGGGGCATTGACCCGGTGCTGATGGATGAGCTAACCACATTAGTGCCATTGGTAGGCGGCTCAACGCCACAAAACAAGGCGCAGATGGAACAACGCATAAAACATTATCTCGCGCCTGAATAAGCCGGGGCACTAAACGAAGATGGATAGTCTATCCAAAATTACCTCTCTCACGCTGGAGAACTTCCGCGGCTTCATCGGTCAACATAAGCTGGATGTGGATGCAGACATTGTGCTGATCCAAGCACCGAACGGCTTCGGCAAAAGTAGCTTATTGGAAGCACTACTAGCTATCTTAACCGGTCACACTTTTTTGCCGAACTGGCGGCAAGCCCTGACCTCTAAGCGCAATGGCTGCTATCAACGGCAGGGCGCCATTGAAATCCAATGCAAATGCGCACAGCAACCGCGAACATTTAGAGTCGAATGGGATTATCCGGAACCTTCCTCGAAGGGAGCGCTTGATCCTTTTCCACGGCCTGACGGTTTTTCCCATTCCAGCCTCATTGACGACCCGGAGTTGGCCTTCCGGCTTTGCGGTTATTTCCCCGAGTATGTGAATCGATTATTCGATGAATCCGCGTCGGGGCGCACGCTACGCGATGTGGTCGAAAAACCACATGCGGCAATTTTGGCTTTGCTGAGCACATTGGATCCTGCATCGAACACGGCGTTACAGGACCTTGGTGAATCGATCCGTTCGCTGGACAAAAATATCGCCGATATCGAAAACAACCCCAACCATCCGCAACGGTTACGCCAAGCGTACCCTCTTTTCTTCGGTCAATATGAACCCTTCCAACAGCGGGCAATAGGATGGCCGGAACTGCCGCCAATGGTGCCAAGCGCCGGCCAGAGCAGCGCCGAGTCGTTTCTGCTAGACACTTTCAAATCCGCGGCGAAGTTACCAAGCAATGCATCCCTTGCTACGGCAGAGCCATCAATTCGGACACTTCGCTCACGCTTACGGGCAGATCTGGACCACCTCATCAACGTTGCTAAACAACGTGCCGGTGATGAGGCGAACGAGCAAGCAGCAGTTCAGGCCAAAATTGCCCAAATCGACGCCAGCATAAAAACGATCGACACCCAGCATCCGTCTCTGGAAATAGTCAATAAATGGTTTTTGGATGCAGATGGAAATAGACATTGCGATGCCTTGGCCGTGCTGCGTTCACTTCGTGACAATGCCAAGCGTTGGGGTAACAAAACGGCACTGCGCGAGCGCGGCGTAGAAAAAGGCCGCATTGAGGATTTGCAAGAAGCGTTTCTTGCCGTAGACACAGCACACGCGGCTGCACTCGCCGAATGCTTGGAATACTGGTGGAATGAAATAAGCGAAACGCTACGGCGGCGTGAGAAGCTTGCCAACGAAAAAGCCAAGCTAGAGAAAGAGAATAGAGCGCTTCGCAAATCCGAAGAATTACGCGCGTTGGAGAACATCGAGCAAGAGCTATTTGTGAAAGGGATTTGGCACGACTTCGCCACCGCATGGGCAGCGGATTGCGAGTGGACTCATAGAGCCCGCCAACTCGATGACTTCAAGAGCAAAAAGAGCAGACTACAAAAGCGTGATCAAAGCTTACGCGGTGCCTACGAGCTACTTGATGAAATAACCCGCACTCCAGAGTATCTTGCGGGTTTAACTGACACGCTCAATTACATTGTCCAACGCTTTCGCATGGTCGATGGTTTGTATCCGTTTCGTCTGTCTGAAGACGGAAAACTGAACCGGGCGAATGCCGATGACAGTCCGTTGCGCCTGGCGATCAGAGCGGACGATGGCCGTTCCTTAATGCACCTGTCCGGCGGTCAAAAAAGTCAGCTAGGCGTTTCTTTGTTAGTTGCCCAAAATCTGTATTTACGCCGTTTTCTGCCGCACCGGATTTTACTGCTGGACGATGTATCGGCGGGATATGATCTGAGTAATTTATCCCGGGAGGTCATCTTGTGGCGGCAACTGGCGTACGGGCAAGCGCAAGAGAGCGATTGTTACCGGCAAATTTTCAGGTTCTTCCGGATTTTGAATGGGTATTGTATTCTCTCCTGATTAAACTTTCCAGTCCCCAGTGAGAGCCCAGAATGACTGAGCACCAATTTTTAGAAGCCGTCCTCTCTCTCGTAGCCCCTTGGGGCGTCCATCACGTCGATGTCGACGAAGAGGCGAAAGAAGTGCATGTCTGGCTTGAGCACCAGAAAGGGACCAAATGGAAGTGTCCAGATTGCGATCAGGAACTGCCCTGCTACGACCACGGAAGAGAACGGGCTTGGAGGCATCGAGACTTGTTCGAATACAAGACGTGGATTCATGCGAGGCTGCCGAGAGTGAAGGGTCCAGAGCACGGGGTTCGCCAAGTCCAAGCCCCTTGGGCAGAGGGATCGTCCCGGTTCACAACCCTGATGGAGAGCCATGTGATCGACACGCTCCAACAGTGCGAGACAGTGGAAGGAGCCCGACGTCTCAACGGTCTCTCTTGGGACGAGACCTTCGGTATCATGCAACGCGCCGTCGCTCGGGGACGAGAACGCAAAGGCGACGAAGCTCCCACAAAGAGTCGGGGTCGACGAGAAGGCGTACAAGAAGGGCCACAACTATTTCACCCTCGTCTACGATCTCGACCATTCGTCCGTCGTCCATATCTCCCAAGAGCGGACCAAAGCGAGTCTTGTGGAGTATTACGAGAGGCTGACGCCGGCGCAGTTCGGTGCGATCGAAGCCATCTCGATGGACATGTGGGAGCCGTTCTACCTGGCGACCGTGGAGACGGTTCCGCTGGCGAAAGACAAGATTGTGTTTGATCGATTCCACATTGCGCAGCCCGTCAATAAGGCAGTCGACAAGGTGCGGCGCGAGGAAAATCGAACTCTGAAGGCAGAAGGGATCGCTCTCCTCAAAGGCACGAAGTATTTGTGGCTTTATTCCGAGAAGAACCTCCCGGAAAAACGGAAGGAATCTTTTGAAAGCCTGAAGGCTGTGAACCTGAAGACCGGTCGCGCGTGGTCCATTAAAGAAATGTTGGGCGAACTCTGGGAGGCTCCCAGCGTCGAAGCGGGGCGCGAGTTCTTCCAACGCTGGTTCGGTGGGGCGAGACGCAGCCAACTGGAGCCGATCAAGACGGTTGCGTTGACGGTCAAGAATCATCTCGAAGGGATTCTCAACTATCTCCGACATCGTGTGACCAACGGAGTGGCCGAGGGGATGAACAGCAAGATCCAGACCGTCCGACGGAACGCTCGTGGCCATCGGAATACCGAGAACTTGAAGACAGCAATCATGTTCTTTTGTGGGAGACTGGAGCTTCACCCACACTAAACCCGGAAGAACCAATTTTCATCGCCAGCCACCATGAAGACCTGAGCAATCATCTGCTTGAGCTACTGGCGCCGCCACCTGGACGCAGCTTGCGTATTTTGCGTTTCGTGGATTGGCGCCCGGCAACAGGCCCCGTCATCGAACAACTGGAATACGATAACAGCAATGAAAGTGAACGGGCCGCAGACCTATTCAAGGCGGCACTCAAGGGGCATGAATGGGCGCACTGAAATGGGCGCGCTGAGCGGATAATTCAGCGCGGCAACCGGGGAGAGATCCAGCTTATGTGGGTGCAGATCAATGCGCAATTCAAAGTCATTACACCATTATTCATGGCGGGCGCGGATGACGCTCCAGAGCTGCGCGCGCCGGCATTCAAAGCCTTGTTGCGGTGGTGGTTTCGTGCCATCAAACCTTATTGCGCCAAAGAGGAGGCCAAACTGTTCGGTGCCGCAGGCGGGCAGCACGGGCGCGGCGCATTCGCTTTGCGAGTTGACGGTCCCACGCCGTGTACGCGCGATTGGAGCACCGCTGCGTTTTCACCCTCCGGCCGCAACGGCCGCATTGACGGCCCTAAACACCTGGGCCTTAAATACCTGTCTTATCCTTTCGATCTAAGCGGCGGCCGAAAACGTCAATTCATTCAACCCGAACATACTTTCGAGCTGCAACTGTTCTTTGTTAAGCAACCATCGGCAGATATGTTGCGTCGAGTACTGGCCTGCGTTTGGTTGTTGGGCCATGTAGGCGCCGCCGGCTCCAGAGCCAGGCGCGGGTTTGGTGCGCTGCAACTCATGCAGTGGCGCATCGATCCGCAAACGCCGCAAGCTGGCGTTAACGCCGCGACCCTCGCGCCCATTTTGCAAGCCCTGCCCTTGCTCGCACAGAACAACGAGGGCGCCGCCTGGCTGCGGCAATTGCGCCAAACAGTTGCGCAAATTCAACGGTGGTTCGGTGCCCCCGACGATAAAGTACTGCGAGCAGGGGGCCCACCCAAGCACCCCTATCTAGGTGAAGCCACCACCCTCGCGTTGCTGTCCAAATCATTCGAACACCAACAGTGGCACCATTGTCTAGCAGAACTCGGCAGCGCGATGCACAGCTTCAGGCAGTGCTACGAGCCGGATCGCAGCCATGCGCGCAGCGCGCTGCGCCATGGCGGCCACATGCAACATACACCCGAACGCGCCACTTTCGGCCTGCCGCTCACGTTCCGGTTTTACCGGCAACGGGAGGCCATTGAAATCGTTCCTTTCGTTGACGGTGCCAAGCCCGGTCAACGCCATGGCAGCCTGCTGTTGCTGCGGCCTATCGTGGCTGGCGAACGTTTGCTGCCGCTGCTGTTGCGCATGGATGGCAGCGTACCGGGGATCGACCAACCGGTCGCCACGCGCCGCCACCAAAAGCCTTTGCCGCCACTTGAGCACCACGGCCCCTGCTCATCGCAGGGCGGCACATTGGATGTATTCATGCAGCACCACGGGGCCAGCAAATTGTTCATATGAGCTTAAGGGCACCCCTAAAAATGCACTTTTTCCGCGATTGCGGCGTCAGCGCCGTGCTCGAATCCTCAGGTATGACCTATACACTGCGGTTGTACGCGCGGTGCTTCCTTGCACTCACGAAACAATGACTATCGTTAGAGGCGCCCTGAAGTAGCTATGTCTAAACGATCCGGTCAAAACATCAGCAAGTTGCAATTTTGGCAGCGCAAAATCGTGCAACTGCTGCACGATCCGGTGGCCAAACCGTATGCCTCCTATCCTCAAGGCCAGGGTTTTGGCGGACATCAAAAGGTTGCACTGCGAAACCTGGAGAAGCTGACCGAGGTTTCGTTCGAGTGGATCTACAACAAAGCGCCGGATCTCACCGCTACCGGTGCGGACCGGCCCATGATGCATCTACCTAATGAGGATAAAAAACAGATCAAAGTGCAATGGCCTGATGAGCCGCTGGTCAGCCATCCCCTAGAACCTTGTTGGCTCAGCGTCAAACCGCTGGGGGAATCTCTAGGCGATGAGGCTAAAGCCGAAAAACGAGACCTCATCGCGGCGGAAGAAAACTATACGGCTGAGTTCGAGCGCGAAGAAGAACAAGACACCGGGGATGAGAAGAACACACGCTACCCCGATGATCCGATCTGGCAAGACGCGGATGGCTTAAAGAACCGGCATCTCATGCTGTGGCGCAGCACCCAAGAGGCATTGCGCCAACGGGCGGCCGGGGCGCCGGTGCAGCGACGTTTGTGGCAGATCATGCCGGCCGATTCCCGCGCCCCCGATCATGCGATTTGGGATCACAACCGCCTCGCCAGCGCTCTGGCATTTATCCCCAAAGCGCCAACGCAAAAAGCCAACGCAGACCACCACATATGCGCGCCGTGGCTGTTTCGCTTCGAACTGGGGCCGGTGGGCCGCTTCATCAGCGAATCGCGCAGCAGCTCGGATCTATGGATGAGTTCATTCTTGCTGGCGGAGATGAGTTGGAGCGCGATGCAGCCCATCGTGGCGCATTACGGCCCCGACTGCATCATCTATCCGGATTTGCGCGGCAATCCACGCGCCGATGTGTGGCTCGCGCAATGCCAATCCGAGCTGGACCCATCCAAACTGGCCAAGGACCTGAGAATATTGCCCGAAGAGTTGGAGCATCCGGGCACATACGCGGCGGTACTGCCCAATACTTTCACCGCCATATTGCCTTTGGGCGGCGGCGATGACCAAGCCGGTCATTTAGAACCTCTGGAAACCTTCGCCAAGCGAGCCCAAGAGGCGGTAGAGCAACGCTGGCAAGCGCTGTCTGCGCAGGTGGAAAGCTGGTTGCTTGTTCAGCGGGGCGAAGGCACTTGGCAGGAGACTTTCAAGCGCCATGCCGGGCGCTCGCCTTTTGCCTGCACCTGGGTGGCATTGCGCTGGAGCACGCCCTTGCGGATCAGCGATGCGCGCGCTTTGTTCGGTCCCGCGCTGCCGGCGTCGGCGCCACCCATTAGCACTAAAGACCGTGCTGCGGTGGAAACGCGCGAAGAGAAATTGCGCGCTTGGGTAAGTGCCACCGATTGGGGCCGTTACACCGAAGCCCGGCGGGTATTCACCCATACCAACCCCGGATTGATGAAACAATCATCGGGCCACGACTACGCCTTATTGCACCATCAACTGCGCATCCGCCATCAGTTGCGCAAGCAAGAGAACAGCGAGCCCGCGCTGAGCGAGGAGTCCGGCGAAAATTGCACCCGATGTGGCCGCCGCCAAGCGCTGTATAACCACGAACAGGGCCATCACAACGACCGCGCACGTACCTTCTGGCACCCCCCTCCCAGCCATAAGTGGTATGACAAAAACCGCCTTAATCCAGGCAATGAGGGCACCGAGCGCCTATGCGGTGTCTGCGCGGTCAAACGTTTTTTGGTCGAAGCCGGTACCGATGACGGGGAGCTAACTGACAGGGAGCTAACCGGCATCAATCCGGTGTGGGCCGGTTATGGCTGGCGCCTGGATCAGATATGCGATGCCGACGGCCGCGCCCGCGTGCCATTCCCATCCACCGCGACCATCGCAGCGGTCAAATATGTACGCCAACTGTGTCTAGCCGCGCAGCGCGACGAGGCCAAGCACCAGCGCATACGCACCGCAATGAACGCCGTCGTGCAAGCGTATACGGATACGGAGGCCGGCTTAATCCGCACCGGCTTCGCCCGGGCGCTGGGTGCATTAGCCGAGTTCGGCGGGCCGCGGGCTAACCCCCTGGCTTTTCGCTTGACCACGCTGGATACACAAAATGCCGTTTTTCCTCACACTTTGGAGATAGCGATACGCCGCGCCGAACAGGCCGATCAAGCACGGGTAGGGGCGCTAAAGACGCTACATGAAGCCGTACGCGAACTGCGGCGCGCCACCGACCAAGAGTCTATAGATCCCCCCGAGAGCCGCATCGCCGTCATCCGGCTGGATGGCGACCACATGGGCCGTCTATTGCTGGGCGATGCGGCGCAGATCCAGGCGCAATGGCGCCACATATTGCATCCGCAGGCGTTGCAACAGATCCGCCAACACCCCCACTTAATCGACTCGGGCTGGCTCGATCTGCTGCATCAGCCGCGCTTGATGGGACCATCATTGCATGCCGTGATCAGCCGCATGCTGGCGCAATTCAGCCACCGCCTGGTGCCGTGGGTGGTAGAGCGCGAATTCTCCGGCCGCTTGTTCTATGCCGGCGGTGACGATGTATTGGCGCTGGCACCGGCCAGCGATGCCTTGGGTATCGCGGCACGCTTGCGGCAACTGTTTTCCGCCGCCTGGGTGATCGACACGCAGCCGCAGATCTCCGCTTGGGACTATAGGCACGGCAGCGTAGCGGCCACCCACGACCCAGAACGCGCTAGAGGGCGGTTTCTAATTCCAGCCAGACCGGCAGAGCACGGCACGCCGGTGGTATTACCGCTTGGCGCTGACGATATAGAAGACGCGGTCGGTGGTGAGGCCCGGATCGATTGGGCCGGACAGGAGAGCGGCGAGATCCTGCCCATGCTGGGGGCCGGCGTCACCTTGTCAGCCGGGATCGCCTATGGCCATTTCAAAACCTCGCTGCGCTTTTTATTGGACCAGTCCAAGCACTTGCTCGAAACCCGCGCCAAAGCCCAAGCGGGACGCAACGCCATCGCGCTCAGCTTGAGTTCGCGCAACGGCGTCAAAGCCGAGGCGCTGCTCAAAGACTCCAGCAACGTACCCGGCTGTGCCGCCGACGGCGCTCCATGCAGCGCTTACGAGCGCATGCAAAAGGTCATTGAGGGCTTCAAGAGCGGCTTGTTACCTGGCCGTTTACCGTACAAATTGCAACAGAGCGCGCCGCTGCTAGCGCCCCTCGACGAGAAGGGCTCACAACCCTCGCCCCACCTAGAACAGCTACTGCGGGGCGTATTCAGGACGGCACTTGAATCGAACCCAGCCACCGCCGCCCAAAAAGCCGCGTGCTCTGCGTGCTCGTTGTGGCGCGACGGCTGGCAACACCAACCCGGGCGCGCGGAAGGGGCACTGCTGATCGCACGTGCGCTGGCGCGCCAGCAGGAGGAAGAGGAGTGAACATACCTTTCGCCACGGATATTTTCGTACGGCCACTGGAACCTTTGTTTTTCGGCCCGCCCCGTACCACCCGTGCCGGCGAAGACCATGGCGACGCCAGCGCTTTTCCACCCACGCCCAAGACTTTTCAAGGCTTGATCCGCACCCAGTTGCTCTACCGGGTGGAGCCGGCGCTGGATCTGGATAGCCACTCGCGCCACGCCCGCGCGCAGTGCGCGCGCTTGGTGGGCACTGGTGACCGGCTGCCCGAAGGATGGCAGATCAAAGGCCCCGTAGCGGCACGGATCATGCGGGCCGAGGGCACCGAACGGCTACAGCCTTGGGCACCTACACCCCGTTTCTTGTCCCGTGTACCCTGCCCCAAGCCGTCCAACGATAAGCACAGCTCACAGGCAGAGCCTTCATGCGAGCCCGTTCAAAGAGCGGCGCCGCCCGATGAACCGTTCCCCAGCGACCCCCTGTTCCCCGAGTTCGTCCCGTCACAGCAACCCGCCATGGACGACCGCCATCCGCAGCCGGGTACTTTGCGCTGGCTACTAGGCAATCCACGCGTGCGCGATGCCGTCCCCCTGGACGGCTGGCTGAATGCGGCAGGATTGTATTGGGCGCTGAGCGCTGGTCGTCAACACCGTCATGATCTTTATCCAACCAACAACAGTGGCTTTGCTTGGCACCAGCATGCGCCTGGGCTACTGCCACCTTTCGTGCGCCACCAACTTCAACCCGGCATCAAGCTGGAGCGTCCTGGTCCCAGGGCTTCGACCCGGCACAACGACGAGCGCGTAGGACTTGCCGAAGACGCGATGATTTACACCAACCGGGCTATACGCATGGACTGTGCAAGCGGTTTTTGGGGCGCGCTCAGCATCGACGCCCACAGTAAAACACCGCAAGACCCGGGGCGCATACCGGAGGACGTCCTGCAAAACGGCCTGGGCCACACGGGCCGCAAAAGCCGTCTAGTGGCTTTTGAATCATGCCCGCCACTGGATCCTGGCTGGCGCGCTCTGTTGGACGGCGAGCATTTACAGCACTGTGATTATGCACCTGGACAGTGCTTTTGGATGTATGCGCTCACCCCGGTAGCGATGGATGAAAAACACGGCCTGCCATTGGGCGGCGGCGTCGCGCTACGCTGGCCCCACGACATGCCCCACGCCATCGCCGCCGCCATCAAGATCAAAGCCATTGCCGCATTCAACGGCGCCCCGCGCACCCTGGGCGGCTGGGATATGGCCGCCGGTGGCAGCCAGTGGCGGGCTAATCAATCCTATGCGCCCGCCGGCAGTGCTTGGTTGATAGAACTTGCAGGCGGCCAGCCTGGGCAACGGCGGCAAGCATTGGCACGGCTGAACAACAGTCACGCTCTCGGCTGCCCGCGCGACGCCACCTTCGGCTTTGGTCATCTACTGGTGGGCATAGGGCCGAAGCACACGCCCGCCGTGTAACCCAAGGAGTTTTAGATGAACAACGCACAAAACACACGCCTCGGGGCCTGGGTACGCTCTACCCTCAGCACTATATACACCCTGTCCCCCTTGCATGTAGGCAGTGGCCAAGCCGGGTATGGAGTGGATTTGCCGATCGCCCGCGACGCCGTTACCGGCTTTCCGATGATTCCCGCAACAGCGCTCAAAGGTGTCGCCAGGGAGTGTTTTGAGGGCCAGCAAACAGCGCCATCATCGCTACAGGCCAATGACATCAACCGCTTGTTTGGCCCGCTGGTACAGTCCGCAGCGGCCGCCCCCGGTGAAATCGCCCCTGATGAGATCGCCCCTGGTGAAATCGCCCCCGATGAGACCGCCCCTGGCGAGACCGCTGCTGGCGAGGCGCCAAACCCAGAGCAAGATACTTCACTGTATGCCGCCGCATTGGCATTCACCGAAGCGCGCTTGCTGGCTTATCCGGCGCGCTCATTGAACCGCCCTTTTGTACACGCGACTTGCCCGATGATCCTCGCACGGCTGTCCAGGGATCTGAACGTATTGGGTATCCAACATGATCAACAACAAGCCCTGGACGATATTGCCAAAGCGCTGCGTAACCTGCTCCCATCACACGCGGCCGTGCTCAATCCTGCAATCGCTAGCAACACCCTAGTCATTGAAGATCTGGTCTACAAGACCGACCAGATCGGCTTTTGCGAAGGTTTGCGTTTGTTAGCCAACTGGTGTCCCGATGCCTTCGGCCGGGCGCAGATGGAGATGGGATTGGTAATGCTACCGGACACGGACTTTGCTTATTTGGTCACACAAGCCATTCCTGTGGCGGCAAGAATCCAGCTCACCGATGGCAAAACCACGGATGAATGGAGAAATCCACAAGACCCTTATGACCGGCAGGAAGGCAACCTTTGGTATGAAGAGTACCTACCTGCCGATTGTTTGTTCGCGAGCTTCGTGGGACAACGGCGTAAAGTGGTAATAGAAAACAACGCGGACGAAAATCAGGCTAAGAATAGCTCGCCGAGTAGTCCACCAGGTAGTAGTCCACCTCAGGCCCTAGACCTCTTTGTACAGTACTGGGCGCTAGGCAGCACCGGGAACGGCCGCCAGGCAGCGCCCGCCGCGCGCCCGGGTGAGACATCGGAGCAAAGCCACGCCGAGCGGGTTGTGCAGATCGGCGGCAACGAAACCGTAGGTCAAGGCCTGTGTACATGGCGCTTTCTCAAAAGCGGGGAAGAACAATGCATGACCACCATCATTGAAGGCACGGCGTTCAGTGATCTGGGCGCGCACCGGACCCGCTATGCTTGGCAATTAGTCAACGAATACGGGCGCGACGCCAAAGCACTCAAAGAACTCAAGGATCTCACCGCTGGACTCCCCGTGGCGCTGCGCCTGCAAGGTGCGCTGCAAACCGTGCTGGGCTTGAACGCGGGTCAAGAACTTGCGAGGGAGCTCGCCAGCGGCCTGCTGCGGTGGCTCACACAGTGCGGCATACCCTTCGCCCAACAAGCTCCGCAACACCCCACCGGTTGGATAAAAATCCTGGTCGATGCCGATCGCCAAACATATATCGCGGCGCAGCAGGAGCTGTTAGCACTGGCCCAAGCACTCAAGCTATTCAGCAAAGGGATGGATATGGGCAAAGCACACCAAAATGCGCAACCATGAGTAAACCCATTACTAATCAAATCGCCGCCAATCAGAGCGCCGCTATCGGGCCCATCGATCCCGCATATGCGAATCCCAGCTTGGTCTATCACCGTTTCTTGGCGATCTGGGCACGCTCTGAAACCAGTTACGGGCTGGCCTGAAAGAGCCATGACGGCAGGGGACGTGACGACCTTGAGAAAAGTGGCGGCCTAAGAGAATACTTAGCGGCTTTCGCAAAGAATTACAAAGCCTACGCCGAACAAGGCCGGCGTGCGCTCAAGGCGGTGCACGCCCGCCAGCGTGCCATTTTGGCCAGCGAGCAAACTACGCTCAGCAAAACATATCAATGCACCTGGCGCTTCACCAGCGGCTTGGGCATCAGCCACCCGACCGAAAACGGCTTGAGCCTGGACCCTTTGACCGGCTCGGTGTATTTGCCGGCCAGCGCCGTCAAAGGCTTATGCAGACGTGGCGCGGAGCTGGCGCATGACAATAGAATACTGGATGAACAAACAAACTTTTCACAAACCTGCTTATTGCTAGGTTCAGATCCAACAAAGCAAACCGAAGTTAAGGCAAAACCACAACGTGGTGTGATCCGCTTTCTAGATGCTTATCCAGCTGATTGGCCAACCCTTGAAGTCGATATCAGCAACAATCATTACACCAGCTACTATAAGCGTATCCGGGAAAATCATCCCTCAGCGCCCATTGACCCCGATGAGCATAGTGCCCCCGATGAGCGTGAGGACCCGGTACCGGTTTATTTTCTCACCACAGCACGCGATACACGTTTCATCTTCAGACTACAAGCTATTAACCGCAGTACCATCGGTAGCGCGCAAGCACGTCGATGGGAAGTGCAAGCCCATCAATGGCTAGAGTTGGCATTACTGGTACTAGGCGCCGGCGCCAAAACCAGCGCCGGCTATGGGCAGATGATTCAAGTTGAGCCCACTGAGCCTGTCCCGGATGAAGACCCGACCGGCCTCGCCGCGCAGCTACGCCAACAAATCAACGCCTTGACACCTGCCCAAATGGGTAAAATCGCCGGTTTAATCACTCAACTAGAGACCATCACGGATCCAGATACGCAGCGGCAACTGACCCAAATGTTGTGCAAAAAATGCAACGCCAAAGCCGGAAAAACCTTGCGCGCTAACTCCGCTTTAAGCCGGTATTTGGATTAATCATCAACGACACTGACTCATCGATAACCATAAACATGGTTTATTGCGCATAAAGAGCGCCTCTAACAATAGTCATTGTTTCGTGAGTGCAAGGAAGCACCGCGCGCACAACTGCAGTGTATAGGTGATACCTGAGGATTGGAGCACGAAGCTGACGCCGCAATCGCGGAAAAAGTGCATTGTTAGAGATGCCCTATAGGGAGATCGGCTTGTCGAGGGCGATGCTCTTGACCATCGCCACCACGGCGAGCCCTTCTCTTAAACCCAGTTCATCAACCGAGCGCCGGGTCAGCCGCGCGCGCACCTGCGCCCCGCCTATGTCCACTAACACCTCTGCATAAGCCGTATCCGGTTCGGCGGCCAATTGGCTGATGGTCCCCTTGAGCCGGTTGCGAATGCTCGTGTTCTCCGGGCGGAGCAAAGCGAGGGAGACATCACGGGCGCGGATACGCACCCTCACTTGCGCGCCGGCTGCGTTCTCGATCAGCGGGATATACAGCCTGTGTTCACCATGCGCCAAGGTGGTGAGCCGATAGTACGGATCATGGGCGATCACGCGCGCTTGCAGTACAACACTGGCCTCGAAACGGCCCGTCACCGGCCCCAGATCAAGACGCTCCAGTACCTCGGCGACGCTGCCATACGCCGCTACAGCACCATTGGACAGCACGACCAGGTGCTCCGCCAACTGCACGACCTCATCCAGCGCGTGGCTCACATAGATGGCGCCGATGCCGAACCGCTCTGGAATACGTTGGACATAGGAGAGGATCTCCGCTTTTCGCCCCATATCCAGTGCCGCTAGCGGTTCGTCGAACAGGAGTAGCGAAGGACGCGAGACCAACGCCCGCGCGATAGCGACCCGCTGCTGTTCACCGCCGGATAACGCTGTGACATCACGGGGCAGCAGTGCGGACAGATCGAAGGCATCGATCACATCATCCAAAGCAGGGCCATCAGCCTGGCGCTGCGCCCGGCGCGCCGCGAACCGCAAATTGCCGAGTACCCGCAGATGAGGGAAAAGCCGCACATCCTGAAACACATAACCCACGCCGCGGCGGTGGGTGGGCACATTGATCCGCCTAGCGCTGTCGAACCAGGTAGTCCCATCCCACTGGACATGGCCTCTCACCGGCGTCTCCAGGCCCGCTATGGCCCGCAGCAAGGTCGTCTTGCCACTGCCACTATGGCCGAACAAACCGGTGATACCGTGCACGTCGAAGTTGTGCTCGGCGCCCAATGCGAAATCGGGGTAGTCGATATAGGCGCTAAACCCGAGCACGGCCATACGCTAAGCCCGTCCCAATGGGGCATAACGGTTGAGTCCGTACACGATCAGGAGAATGGTGAAGGACAGCACTAGGAGAATGCCCGCTAGCACATGGGCTTGCGCATATTGCAACGTCTCCACGTGTTCATAGATGGCGATGGAAACAACGCGGGTTTGCCCGGGAATGTTGCCCCCGACCATGAGCACCACACCGAATTCCCCCAGGGTGTGGGCGAAGGTCAAAATGGCGGCAGTCAAAAAACCCCGCTTCGCCATCGGCACGGCGACGCAAAAAAAGCGATCCCAAAAACCCGCTCTCAGCGTCGCTGCCACCTCCAACGGCCCGCGGCCGATGGCTTCGAAAGCGCTCTGTAGCGGCTGCACCGTAAACGGGAAAGAATAGATCACGCTCGCCAATACCAGACCGGTAAAGGAAAACGTCAGGGTCGTATCTGTTATTTGCAGCCACCAGCCACCGAATGCTGAATTGGGTGAAAACAAGAGCAGCAGATAAAAGCCGAGGACGGTTGGCGGCAGTACCAGCGGTAACGCGGTCACCGCTTCGAACACCGGCTTGAACGGATGCTTGGTGTGCGCCAACCACCAGGCCAACGGCGTACCGACGGCCAACAACACCAAGGCAGTGGTCGCAGCTAGATGCAATGTGAGCCAAAGCGGCCCGAGATCCTGCACCTGCACGTTGATATCCTATGGCCGTTCGGCCGCGTAACCGAACGAGTGGATGATCCGCCCCGCTGCGGCGCTGCGTACAAAAGCGAGGAATTCGAATGCGGCGGCATTCGTTTTTCCGTAAGCGGTGAGCACCGCGTCTTGGCGTATGGGATCGTGCATGTACGCGGGCACATCCCAGCGGCTTCCCAACACCGGGGAAGAGGCCTGTTCGGCAGACAAAAACGAGCGGGCTACAAACCCGAGTTCCGCGTTACCGGTAGCCACCAATGTATGCGCCTGCCCCACGTTTTCGCCTCTGGCGATGCGCGACGCCAGGCGCCGCCACAGTCCTAGATGCGCAAGCGTTTGCCGCGCCGCTAAGCCATAAGGGGCCAGCTCGGGATTGGCTATCGCAAGCGTGCGAAACCGCTCTTGCCGTAAAATCGCCGCCCCATCCCCCTGCAACAGTTGCGGATCGGCACTCCACAACACCAAGCGCCCCAAAGCGTAGGTGAACTGGCTCTCACCGATACCAAACCCCCGCTCCACCAGTACCGACGGCGTTGCCGTATCGGCAGCCAAAAACACATCAAACGGAGCGCTATTGACGATCTGGGCGAACAGTTTTCCGGTAGAGCCTGAAACCAACCGGACCCGGTGGCCAGAGGCACTTTCGAAACGCTGCACCAACCGCTTGGCCGCTTCACTAAAGTTGGCCGCCACGGCGACGGTGGCCTCCGCGCCCACCGCCACACCACTCGCCGCCAGGCATAGACTCACCAGCGGGAATAGACAAACGAGTGGGCGATGAAGAGCCAGCGCGGAACGCACAAACGAACGCATGAACATGGCGGCAAACTACGTCGCCGCGCACCAATGGTCAAGCTGACCTAGTGTACTGAGCCATCACCACGGTGGCTAACCGGTCACACCTATGCTCACTGTGGCATTTTCCCCGAACATCACTAAGGCACCACTAGAGGGCACCTCTAACAATGCACTTTTTCCGCGATTGCGGCGTCAGCGCCGTGCTCCAATCCTCAGGTATCACCTATACACTGCGGTTCTGCGCGCGGGGCTTCCTTGCACTCACGAAACAATGACTATTTTTAGCGGCGCCCTAGATAATATCTTCCATGGGCGCTCACCCTGACGCATATATCCAGGCTTTCGATCTAGCCAGCCATTGGCGCTATCCAAGCACGGATCAGATGGTGAGCGATGGCGATGCGGCCAGGTAACTCAAGCTCTCGAGCGGCATCCGGTGCTTTGTCCAACACCTTGCGTACCGTCTCCCTGTCGAACCATTGCACGTCGGCCAGCTCGTGTTCATCGACTACGATTTCGGTACTGATCGCCTCGGCCAGGCACCCGATCATCAAAGATGCCGGAAACGGCCAAGGCTGCGACGAGTGATAGCGCACCGCACCCACCCGGATGCCGGCCTCTTCCCATACTTCACGCCGCACCGCCCCCTCGATGGATTCACCTTGGTCCACGAAACCGGCCAGCGCCGAGTACAGCTTGGTGACCCGCCGGCGGCTGCGGCCCAGTAGACACCGGTCACCGTGGTGAACGAGCATGATGGCGACCGGATCGGTGCGTGGGTAATGATGCGCGCCGCAGCCGCTGCAAATACGCTCCTTGCCACCGAAATGGGCCGCAGTACGGGCACCGCAATTAGCGCAAAAACCATGACGGGCATGCCAATCCACCAGGGATTTGGCGTGGGCCAGGGTACCCGATTGCGCAATACTTAAATGCGCGGCGGTATTGCGCGCATCCTCGAACGCGGCATGAGGCGAGGCGCCGTTGGTGTAAATACGTTCTCCATTCCCGGACACGTCCAAGCCGAAATAGGCGGTGTCATCGCGGGTACCCAAAAATAGTGGCGCAGCGCCCGGTGCTTTGATGGACAATACCGCCGGTCCCACCCAACTGAGGGCGGTTGGCGGCCCTCGCTCCGCCAGCACTTTGAGCTCGTCGAAGGTGAGGAACCTGGAATCTTCCCGCGCCAGCCGCGCCTGTATCCAAGACTCATCGCGCCTGAGCGCATCGGCGCGGTCGAGCGGATCACCGGCGAAGACATGAACCGGGTAGGTCATTTCAGACTCCATAAGCGTAAGCGGTCCGAAATGATAGCGAAACACTGGCGACTTATCGCCCTGGCGTTCAATGATTCCCCGTGGTCAATGACCTAAGGGGCGTTCAATCATCTAACCAAACGGGATTCGACCAGGCTTTAGCGCCATTCATATCGGTGACGGTCACTCTGAACCAACCACCGCGAAAGCGTTTGAGCGGCAGCGTGGCGGCACGCAGGCCGTCGCCTCTTTGAAAAACGGACCGGGCGCCCCGCCCTTGCAACGAGAGGGTTCGCGCCGGCGAACAACGCACCGTGACCTCATCGCCCGCCATTGCCACATGGTGCAGCCGTGGCCCTTGACTCGAGTAGTAGCGGCCCGCTTTTAGCGAGTCCAGCAACGCATCGGGCTCCAGTGACCCGGCGTGCACATATACCCAACCCCCCAGCCAATCATGGTCCAGATGATGGGCATCGTCGCTGGCATAACCGCAGATGCGCCGGCCCCGGTTCAGCAGTGCATCGGCGTACGGCCAATCGTTGCCACGATCGACCTCAACGGCACTACCATGGTTATATATCTCCACCGCGTGAGCGAATGGCAAAGCGTCGGCATCCGCCGCGGTCAACCCGTACCACGATGGATGCACTATGCCCACGAAAGCACCCGCCGCATGGGCGCGGGCCGCCACTTCCGGCCCCGTTTCGCCCTCTGTGGCCGGGGCGAAATCCAGCGGCAAACCCACTGCTTTGATGTGCCACCTCTCCCCGATCTGTGTTTGCGGAGCGTGCAGCTCGGCGGCGATCAGCGTGGTGAAGCCGTCGCCGCGGTAGGGCCGGGTATCGGTAATCGGCCAATCGTAGCGGGCTGTAAAATGATCGGTGATCGCAAGAAAATCGTAGCCCGCCTCCCGGTAACGCCGGCACACCTCCTCGGCGCAATAGATGCCATCGGAGCGGGTCGAATGGGTGTGTAGATTACCGCGCCAGAATCGGCCTGGTTTATCAAAAGGCAAAGTATCCAAGAGCACTCCTCGATCAGTCGTAGTGTTCACACCTTGGGGGCACGGCGATGGCACCATTGAAGCCATTCAATGTGACACCGTTACGACACTTCCCCGCCTACCAGTCAAAAGCCTGTCCATCAAAGGCCCAACAAACATTAAAGACCAGAGCGCACTGCTGGCATCACTTCAGTGGCGAATAGCTCGATAGCATCGTTAGCCACGTTCATCTCCATCCCTGGCCAATGGATACTGAGCACCACATGATTGACACCGGTGGCACGGCAAAACGCGATCAACGCCTCAGCCACTTGCGCCGGCGAGCCGATAAGAAACCGGTCATCGACCAGTTCATCCAGCGGCCGTGACAGCGTATCGCCCTCGGGGAGATCCTCGCTCTGCCCCCATTGGTGATAGGTCTCGTATTTGTGCGCGAGCGAAGGACCACACAAACGCAAGGCTTGCGCCCGGCTAGCGGCGACGAACACCTCGCGGCGCATGGGTAGCTCCGCTGGAAACGGCTTACCCGCCTCATCCAGCGCGCGCCGGTAGACATCCAATTGCCGCATAACCACATCGAGCGGGTTGTGCGGCGGGATATACCAGCAATCGGCCATACGGGCGGCCCGGCGTATGCCAGGATTGGCGTTCGCCCCCATCCAGATGCACGGATGCGGCCGCTGCACGGGCAAGGTGCTAAGAGCGATGTCATCCAGCTCGAAATGAGAGCCTCGCAGGGTGACCCGCTCACCGGTCCATAAGCGTTTGACGGCCGTTAGATTTTCTTCCAAGCGCGCCGCCCGATCCTTGCCCGTAGTACCGAAAGCTTTGAATTCCACCTCCCGGTAACCGAGTCCGCAGCCAAAGATAACCCGCCCGTTGGACAGCACATCGAGGGTGGCGATCTGCTCTGCGATATCGAGCGGCTTGTGCATGGGCAGCAGCACGATACCGGCATTCAAGCGGCAATGGGGCGCCTCGGCCGCAATCCGCGCAAGAAACGGTATCTGATTAAAATCCTGCATCGGCGCGGCGCCATAATGCGAACCCTTGGTGATGCAGGAAAATCCGAGGGTATCGGCGAGGCGGGCCTGGGCACAGAGCTCATCAAAGCGCGCGGCCAAATTGTCGCCGGCGGGAAACTGCCCGCGAATCATGAGTCCGAACCGCACGCTCATCTTAAGACCTCGTAGTGCCCGCAGGGGATGAGGACAATCAATGCGATCGTAACAGATGAAAACCGGGACATCGGCTTGTAGTACCGTGTCTGCTCACCGCTTGGGGAAAGAGTACCATCATGAGTTCCGCTAAATTCGAATAGCCCACACCTGAACGATGCAAGGAGTGCTCAGCAACACGCCGCATCAGGCGCACAGCATGACCAAACATCCGGATGGCCAGCACAGCAATCATGCAACAGATAAGAAATCACGCCGCCCAGTCTTGCCAGCTCGGCCCGGTAGATAATACTTCTAGAGCGCCGCTGCGACGTGATGATCCCGGCCCGTTCCAACGCGGCCAGGTGAAAAGAGGCGCGCGACGAAGCCGCCGCCACATGCGCGCCGATATCCCCAGCACACGCGCCCTCGGCACCACACCGGACCAAGTAGCGGATGATACGCAGCCGCGTTTGCTGTGACATCGCGCTCAAAATCATGAGTACTTCAGGTTCATTCATATTTCAATATCTCTTGAATCATTGGAATGACTAATCTACTATCTCACGGCACTCAACCATTTCGCAGCGATCCGCTCCATCATGAAAATCGTCAGCTTCAAAATCTGCCCATTCGTGCAACGTGTGACCGCGCTGCTCGAGGCCAAGAACATCGCTTATGACGTCGAATACATCGATCTCGGTGATAAGCCGCAGTGGTTCCTCGATCTGTCACCACGAGGCCAAGTACCCATCTTGATCACGGACAACGGTACTGCATTGTTCGAATCCGACGCTATCGCCGAATACATAGAAGAGGCCTACCAGCCCCTGCAAGAAAGGCTATCTCCTGAGGACAAAGCACTCAATCGAGCCTGGAGTTATCTGGCGGCCAAACACTATCTGGTGCAATGCGGCGCCCAGCGTAGCGCCGACGGCGCCACGTTGGCCGAGAGAAGCAAACAGCTCGGTATGGCTTTCGATAAGGTCGAGAAACAACTGACTGGCTCTCCTTTCTTCGGCGGCAACACCATTGGCATGGCTGATATCGCTTGGCTAACGCTCCTGCACCGGGCCCACCTCATCGAAAGCTACGCCGACTATGACTTCATCGGCCAGCGGCCCAAGTTGAAAACCTGGCAACGGCAACTCATGGCAACCGGCTTAGCCCAGCGCTCTGTCGCCCCGGACTTTGAAGACGCGTTTACCGCGTTCTATCTATCGCCGCAAACCTACTTGGGACGCAGAAGAAAGAAGGCAAAGTCCAATGGCTTGCACGAAAGATGTGGTGTCACGCATTCGTACTGTTAGTTCACCACCCAGGCCTGCGATGATCGCAAGTATGCAGCAGACCCGTAGCAGCAAGTGCTGAACACACAGAAAGTGAACCTTCGTCATAGCCAATACGCAGGCGCCACATGTCGGTGAATTATCTGTCCCGAATAGCGGGGTAGAGTCCGAGCACCTTTAAACAACCAGCGCGCCCGGTTGTGCCCGCTGGCGCCAAGAACTCATTAGCACCGGACCCGGCCCTGAGAACTTATAACCCGCCCGCGCCGCTTCGCCATGGAACGCATTTAAGGGCGCCTCTAAGGCCAAGAAGAGCAAAAACAGCGTAGCTGCAACCATAGGCCGATTCGCCTGAAACATCACAATTGTGTTTGATTAGCTGCGCCTGACGGGCAATGCAAACCCCCGGCACCCGCATAAATCCACACAAGACGATAAATCCACACAGGGCGGTCAGAACCGTTGTGCCGTGTATTGACCTCAACAAAAGACTTGACATTGAATATGAATTAAATGCCTAATCTCTGGCATCGGCTTCGACATGGGGAACCCCAATGATCGCTTGTTTTACTTACCCCGGCCTTGGCTCTCTCGAAAAGAGACGGGTTCTCAAATCTCTAGGAATATCCCTGGTCTTCCTAATGCTCAGCCTCTCCAATGCGTCGGCCGACGACACATGCTCCGCCGCAACCGACAGTTATTCTTGGAAGCCAGTATCGCCTCATATCTGCAATAAGTCCCTTGATGTGGTCGAACTCCGTTTCACTCGTTGCTATCGGATGCGAGTTAAGGAACCGCTTCAGCGCTGGCTCCTCAAACCGGGCGTCTGTGCCACCCCCGTCTATTCCAACCGAATGACCCAGCGCCCCGTTGATAGAGATAATGCAGCCACTATCGAGGCCCACACAATTTCAACTGAAGGATACCGCGACTCCATTGGCAAAATAACCCTCCAAGGGCTCTATACTAGCGACCTCACTTCCTGTGCCGATCTGAAATCCGGATTAACTCAGGGGTGGCAGCTAGCTGGTAGCGTGCGAAGCTGTTGGAGATGGGCTGCCTCCAATTATGGCGCCAATGCGGAGCTGCGGTCCCCTGCCGAATTCGACTTTCTGGATGAACGAAACAAACCTGTCAAGGAACTCAGCCTCGAAGCTGAAGTCCAAGGGACCCTTTACCTAAGAAATCGGGGGAATTATCCGGCCATCCTTACAACACTTAACCTTGCCGGATTAGAGGGATTCAATACCTCCGACTGTCCCGCCGGCAAAACACTGGAGGCTCACAGTACCTGCCCCATCCCTTACAGTATTCCTAGGGACTTCCAAACAGGATCTTATTCCTTGACCGCGAACGGCACGAATACGTCCTCTGCTCCGATCTCGGCTAACCTAAACATCAACATCACTGGAGCTGACGGCCACTTTATCTTTATACAAGGGGGCCAGGAAATCTCTTCCCTCGACCTCTATCCTAGGGCTCAGGGAAGTATAGCGATCCAAAACACTGGATCCAGAACCATCAGCGGTATGAGGGTTAACATTCCGGATGCACTGCAAGGACAAATCTCCGATGCCTGCACCAGCACCACACCAGAAGGTCTTCAGCCCACAAAAACCTGTCAACTCAATTATCAGATCTCTGCAAATACCTCGGCCGATGAGTATCTCCTTAGCGTCTCGGGCACCGGAGCGAACAACTCCCCCCACACCTTAACTATGGATATTTCCAATCAAGGACACTTGGTTTTCAGGCAAAACGGAGCGGACGTCACCTCGCTCACCGTGGTCCCTGGCGACGACCGGACCCTTGAACTCCACAATATTGGTAAGCAAGACCTCAGGTTCAGTCTCTCCGTTCCTTCTTGGCTCGAAGTCACAGGCTCCCCTTGTGATCTCCATCCTCCACCAAACGCTCCACAAACCACCCCCCTTGGGGCTCAATCCTCCTGCACCATAAACTATCAGGTACCGCCGCCCGGTAGTAGTACTGTACCTGCACCGGGTCCCTATACTTTAACCGTCTCGTCCGCCCAAGCCGACAACTCTCCTGTCTCCTTGGACCTCACGGTGGCCGGCACAGGCTATTTGGTCGTTGAACAAAACGGAGTGCAACTGCAAAACCTAAATATGGTGGCAGGAGGCACTGGCAGTATCCGGATCTCCAACCGGGGAACCGCCACTGTCACGAACTTCAACTTAGTGCTCCCTTCGTCCATCGCATCCTACTTTTCTGGAACATGTAAAACCTCAAATATCAGTATAGAAACAAATGCCTTTTGTAACTTAGACTACAGTATTCCTTCCCCGCTGCCACACGCAGGGGATTACACCCTCACCCTGACCGGAGTGGGCGCAGCTAACAGTGGAACCGCTTTTGACATCAACTTAGCTGCCCAAGGACACTTAGTCTTTATTCAAAATCGAAGGGAGATAACCAACTTGGATCTCGCAGCCGGTGCCAGCGGAAAGATCAAGATCCGAAATACTGGCGGTGCCAGAGTCACCGGATTTAGCGTCACAATCCCTCCAGCTATCAAGCAGTATTTTAGTGGGCACGGCACCACTTGTATTCCAACACGAACTACCATTGGAGTCAGCAGTAGTTGCAATATCTTCTATGCAATTCCCAGTGATATAGAGGGAGGGGATTATACGATTCGCTTCACTGGACAATCCGTTGGCAACAGTGACAACTTCCTCCCAATCCAGATTGCAGGCATTGGCCATTTGTTTTTTCGACAACATGGCCGAAATATCTCGGACTTAACCCTCGTCAAGGGAGATAGCAGGTTCGTTCAGTTGATCAACACTGGAACGAGCAACATCACCCTAAATCCGCTCCAATGGTCTTCTAATATTGGGAACGTACTCTTTTATAATTTGTGTGCTAACTCTCAATTACTCAAATCAGGTCAAAGTTGCACCATATACTTTGCACTCCCAACAATCCCAACCGCCCCTGGAGATTACACCTTAATTGCTACAGCAACCGATTTAAACAACAAAGCTATATTAGATATCCACATTCCTGAAAAGGGGCATTTTTATTTCGAACAATATGACAAAAAAATCAGGAATGTAGTTTTTGCGCCCAACACGAGTGGCAGCATCCAGCTCACTAATGTAGGTCCTAGCTCAATACAAGGTGTTAGTCTCAATATCCCTGAAGCAATTAGAAATTACTTTCTTGCAACAAGTAGTTGTTTGGATACTACTACTACCATCACCACCTTAGCCCCAAGAGATAACTGCACTTTGAATTACAGCGTCCCTGCGAACCCTGCTGAGTTAACGCAATCCTACACCATTACCGCTAGAGGAACTAATGCTAACAATAGTGGAGTGACGATCACAGTACTACTCGAACAACCCACTTTCATTGGCGTAGGAACTGGTTTGCATAATCCTCAATCTGTTTTTTGTGAGATAGGGCTGTACTATGTTAGGAACTGTCAGCATAACAATTTGCCCTCTTCTATCAGTGGGGTAAAAAATGCGATTTTCAATGCTGGACAAAATCTTGCTTTTGTTGACACTCAAACCCCAGGACAACTCGCGCGCTGTCGAGTCGATCCAAGTAATGGAACTTTCAGCCAGTGTCAGAATGTCAACATCAGCTCTAGTCTATTTTCGAAGGTTACTGATCTTGTATTAAGTAACGATGAATCTCGTATCTTTATATTGTCACAACAATCCTCGATCACGACCTGCCAAGTCAGTGGCACAGGTCAATTCAGTGGATGTAAAAATGTTACTGTTACTGTTGAGGGGGTTACCGGTATCGCCCCTCGCGGAATGGCCCTGAGCGCAGACAATACTCTGGCCGTTATCACTGATGTTAATGGACATACGGTCATCGTCTGTAATGTCAGCATCACCACTGGAGACCTAAGTTCTTGTAGTAAAGGCACACAACAATCTCTATCTACAGGAAACTCCATCGCCTTTAATGCAACAACCGATCATGTATTTTTAAACACTATTACTATTACTACCATTAGTCACCCTCACTTAGAAAACATTTTACAAGAGATAACTATTTGCGATTTTAATAAAACCACAAAGGCTTTAAGTAATTGCGGCAAAACATCATATGACCATAACTTTACAAGAACGGGTGGACTTGGTATCTATTATCCTGAGTACTACAATGACTCAGGGACCATTATTTTCCGTCTGCACCCTGAAGATTTCACGGAGTTTGGTGGTGCTTACAGTATTTTGCATTTCGCCTCCGTTGACTTCGGTAACAACACTGTTATCCATCAAACGAGTAGCATAGACTATGCTTATACTTATGATATACTTATCAGAGCAGGTGTTTTTAACGATGCGGCAAAATCCCTGCAGATCACCCCTACAAGCCAGACCTTCACAGGCACCCCCAACACGGTCAAAGCAACGCACAGCGATGATGTGCAAGCACAAAGCGATGTGACGGCAATGCGCACCGAGGTGCTCGAGACCGGGCCTGTATCGGCCGCACTGACGGCCGCTACCAGTACGCACCTGAACGGCGAGCCAACGGCGCGTACAGCCGTTGACCAGTTGGTGGCCTACGCCAGCGCACCTTACGACAATGCCCAAGAGGCCAACGCCCAAGAGGCGACGGTGCAGTGGAGCACCTTGTTCGAGCACGGCACCGTAGGGTTTCACCTGGAGCGCTATGATCCCGCAGCCGGCACCTTCACCCGTTTGCATCACGATTTATTGCCAGGGGATTTATTGCCAGCGCTTGTGCACTCGCACACAGGCGGGGTGTACCGCTTCGTGGACCGCGCTGTGCAAGCCGGCGATGGGCTCACCTACCGGCTCGTGGCGGTGGACGGCACCGGTCATCCGATCACTGACCGGCAGTACACGGTGACGGTGGCAGCGGATGCCTCCAGTGTGGGCGCGCAAGCGGTGGGCGCGCAAGCAATAAGCGAAGGTCACTGGCTGACGGCTGACTTTGCGCGCATGGAGCGCCCGCTAGACCCGAGCCACGAGACGCGCCAGGCGGCGCGCTTGGAGTCCCGCGCGCGGGCATCGGCGCAACGTTTGCAACACAGCGGCCCGGTGGTCAAGGTCATCACCACCGAGCCAGGGCTGTACCGGCTCGAGGCGAGTGCGGTGGCCGCGGCCATGGGCCACACGGTGGACCACGTGCAACAGTTGTGGCAACGCGGGTTGATGGCGTTACGCAACAACGGCCAGCGGGTTGCCACCCGGATGGCCGAAGACGCCTCGGCCCTCCTGTTCTACGCGCAGCCGCTAGATACGCCATAAAGCGGGGAGAATGTGTACTGGCTCCAACAAGGCGCGGCCTTGCAGATGGCGGAGGTGGCGGCGGCGCCGGCCGGGCGTGCGCCGGGCGCGGGCAGCTATAGAGCCACAAGCCATGCCCATGGCAACCGGTACGCGCTGACCCATCTGTTCAATGACCCGGACGATGACTACTGGATGTGGGATCTGCGCTACGAGCAGCTAGTGTTGCGCTCTTGCGCCACGCACCCGCGGCCTTGTTCAGTCACGGCTTTTCCAATCGCCTCGCCGGGGCGCGATCCCGCCGCCGCCACGGCCGCTGACTTGACCGTGCGCTTGCACGGCGGCTCTGACACGGACGCGCCCATTGATCACCGGGCCACCGTGGTGTTGAACGGGGTTGAATTAGGTACGGCCGAATGGGCGGGGATGGCGCCGTTTGTAGCCACCTTCGAAGTGCCGCCCAGCGTTTTGAACGATGGCGACAATACCCTCGAAGTCAATGGCGCCAGTTCCGGGGTGGCGGCGCAACCGAGTGTGTTTTATATCAACGACTTCGAATTGGAATACTCACGGCGCTTCACGGCCAGGCAAAACCGGCTGACGTTCACCAGCGGCGGGCGCACGGCGGTGACGGTCAGCGGCTTGACCGGCGCGGCTGCGCTCGTATTGGACGTGCACAACCCGCAGGCGCCTACGGTACTGACGGGCGTGGCCATCGGTGGCGCGGCGGGCGGGCGCGATGTCAGCTTCGCCACCAAGGCCGATGGCCGCCACTACGTCGTGACCACTATCGAGGCGGCACGCAGGCCCGCCGCGGTCATCGCCGATGTGCCATCCCATTTGCGCTCGCGCGCTCACCGCGTCGAGCACCTGATCATCACCACGGCCGATATGGCCGAGGCCGCTCAAGTGCTCGCTGAGCATCGCCGTGCCCAGGGCCTGGCGTCCATGGTGGTGGACATCGAAGATATCTACGATGAGTTCAGCGACGGTATCAAGACCGCGGATGCGTTGTGGTCATTCTTGCACTACGCGCATTCACACTGGGCGCTCGCGCCCCGTTATGTGGTGTTGGCGGGCGCCGGCTCCATCGACTACCGCAACTATTTGGGTGTGTCCGAGGCGTTGATCCCTACTCTCTTGACACCGACCCCGCAGGGCTTGTACCCGTCCGATAATCGGTTGGCCGATGTCGATGGCAATGATGGGCTCGGCGAATTCGCCATCGGGCGTTTGCCTGTGATCAACGCGGCGGAGTTGAGCGCCGTCATCACCAAGATCATCGCCTACGAGAACAGCACCGGGGGGTGGCAGCGTGATGTGCTGATGGTGGCGGATAGGCCAGAGGCCGATAGCTATTTCATCGAAGACACTCAAGCGGTGGCGGCGCGGGTGGCGAACAGCCATTCGATGGGCGCACTACCCCTGGATAGCCCACACCTGGACAGCCCATACCTGGACAGCCCATACCTGGACAGCCCATACCTGGACAGCCCATACCTGGACAGCCTACCCCTGGACAGCTTGGCCGCCGATGAGGCACGCGAGCGCTTGCGAGCCAGTTTGCATCAAGGCTTGGCGTTCGTGAACTTCCTGGGCCATGGCGGTCTAGGCGCCCTGGGCACGCCCTACCGGTTAACCTCTGAAGCTATCGCGAACTTGGACAATGGCGAGCGCTTGCCGATCGTGACCGCGTTTTCACGCTTAGCCGGCCAGTTCACCTTTCAGGGCATAGAGTCGGTTGCAGAGACCTTGTTGCTGCTCCCCGACAGGGGTGCGGCAGCGGTGTGGTCACCGGTGGGGTTATCGTTCAACCCCCAGGCATGGCTGCTGAGTGAGGGGTTCTACAACGCCACCTTCACCGACGGTGAGTTGATACTCGGAGAAGCCATCTTAAGCGCCCAACGCCACTATGCGCAGGCGGCCGGCAGCGAGCGGTATTTGCTCAATGTCTACAATCTGCTCGGTGATCCTGCGACCGTGATGAAATAACCGGGATGAAATAACCGCCGGGCGGGAGCCCTGCTCCCAAGGCCGGCCCCATTGACTTGAGCGCAGGGAAATGGGCCTGCTGGCGATGCCAGGCAACGCGCTGGCGATGGCGCTGTTGGCACCATTGGCGCCGAGCCTGCTTCTTGCAGTTGGCCGCAGCGCTCCAGTGTTGGCGGCAAGCGCTGTTGGCAATCGTCTTCGCTTTCGCCGTGCTTTTTTACATTGCCGTCATGAACGGACCAGTCGGCGATGTAAAATACCGCTTACCGGTGGAGCCTATACCGATCGTGTTGGCGGCGGCGCTCAGCGGATCCCGGCTACGGTCTAAAGCCCCACCGCCTTGAATTGCCGCCGTCTTGAATTGCCACTGCCTTTAACTGCCACTGCCTTTAACTGCCACTGTCCTGTCAAAAGCACCTGCCTATCATTAGTTCCAGCAATGATCTGATGCGCCAGCATATATTGGGCGCCGCTAACAATAGTCATTGTTTCGTGAGTGCAAGGAAGCACCGCGCGCACAACCGCAGTGTCTAGGTGATACCTGAGGATTCGAGCACGGAGTTGACGCCGCAATCGCGGAAAAAGTGCATTTTTAGAGGTGCCTTATTGGGGTAAGCCATGCTCAAAGCCTCTCTACCCATGTACGACTTACCGCCGCTGCGGGCGGCGAATGATCGCCTGTGGAGGGAAATAGCCACACACCTGCGTTCGCTCGGAGTACGGCAGGTACCACAGTCCTTGACACGCGATCCCAAGACCGCCCGTGACTGGCTGGCCGATGATCTGTTGTTTTCACAAACCTGTGGTTATCCACTCACCCATGCACTCAAAGACAAAATACGCCTGGTCGCCACGCCCCGCTATTGGCTCAAGGAGGACGCACGTTCTGACTATTGCAGTTACATTCTCGTGCGCGAGAATGATGCCGCTCAATCACTAGAGGCGCTACGGGGACGGCGGGCCGTCATCAATAGCGCGGATTCACAGAGCGGGTTCTCCGCGTTTCGCCACGCGGTGGCACCGTTGGCTGAAAACGGCATATTTTTCTCAAAGGTATATATCAGCGGTGCCCATCTTTACTCTATCCAATGGCTACGTGAAGGGGCTGCCGATGTTTGCGCAGTCGATGCGATCACCTACGAACTAGCCGCTAAATGGCAACCACAGGCGCTGGCTGGCATACGCATTATCGGCGACACAGCATGGGCGCCCTGCCTACCCTACATCACACGGCTGCACTGCACGGATGATGAGGTACGCCATCTACAAACAGCACTGCAAGCAGCTATACAAAGCCCCGCCTTAGCCACTGTTTGCCAAGCTCTGTTGCTCTGCGGAGTAGAGATTAGACCCATAAGTGACTACGAGCGCATAGACGAAATAGAAGATGAGGCAGCCGCGCGCGGTTATCCCCATCTGCGATAGAACCCACTTATTTAGAAGAGGCTCTCGGTTGTTCTTGAGATCTTGCGCATTGTATGTATCGGGCGCCCGCTTCACGTATTGCTTGAACAGCGGCTTATCGAGCTCCGGTTCGCCCCGCGCATGATCAATACGCCCCGGCCAATAGATGTGACCGGCGTTTCTGGGCTCCGCCTCCATGGCTTTGCGCATGTGGTGAGCGGCGCGCTCCAAATCATTCTCAAACTGCCAAACAATGGTGGCCAATCCGCAATCGGCGTAACCCTTGTCCGGGTTTAATTCTAGAGCGTGTTGGTACAGTGATTTAGCCTGCGGATAACCCGTGCGGTTAAAGAGCTTCGAGGCTTTGGTCCGGAAAAACCCGAGTAGCGGTCTTTCACATACGTGGCGTATGAAATCTTAGCCGGCTCGCCATCGGAGACGATATCTATACCGGCCTCGCGCCGACACTTTACCGTCTCACCGACGGCTTGCCTCATACAGTCATCGCTCATACAGTCATCGAAAGCGCTTTGGTCAAACGCCTGCCCCCGCTCCCGGGCAAAAAATCTGATCAACCACTTCTTGTGTTCGGGGCAACGAGCCGATATGCGTAGTCAGAATCTTGCTCACGACGTGTATGCCTAAGGATTGAATGGCCAACGATTCAACGGCTAACGATTCAACGGCCGGGATCAGGCCAACGGGTGGGGCCAGGCGGATCATCCGTAGCGCGTACTCTAAAAGCACTGGCGGCCTGTGCGGGATTGGCTTGTAGCGAGCACCGGGAGCCCGCTTTCAAAATGGCGACATCGCCCGGCGCCAGCACATGTGCCTCCGATTCCCCGTCAAGCCGCCAGTGGCCGCGGTGCACCATCACCACTTCCTCGCGTTCTAGAAGGCCTCGCGTTCTAGAAGGCGCGGCGTATCCGGCTCCGAGCCGCGCGTCAACATCTCCAACTCGAAGCCTGGCCGATCATTGATGAGGGCGGCCTGGCCAATGACCCGCGCGGGTTCGCGCCGGGCGAGCGCCATTAAGTCAAGATGCCGGGCGACGAAGCGAGGCACCACCTGCGCGGCGCAAGGCTCCGAGCAGCCGCGCAGCTCATCCGCCCCAAGCGGCGCCATGGGCGCGACCCCGGCCGGTAATGTTTGGCCGGCCGCGGTGTCGTAAATACTGCCGTTCTCGCCTAGCACCAGGCCATGGGCCCGCGCTTCCTCCAATACGTGTGGCGCCCAAGTGACGCCGCCGCCTGCGTCATCGCCGCCCAGTATCGACATGAGCATGCCATAGTCCACGCCGGCGTTCTCAAAGCTTCTAAAAACGCCGGTGGGAATGTCGAAAACATCCCCTTCCTCCAGGGTGACCTCGCCCGCATCGCCGTATTGCCCCCAAAAGAACCGCCAGCGGCCGCTCAACACAAAGAACACCTCGGCGGTGCGGTGGCTGTGTAATGAGTTGCGGCACCGCGGCGGCTGACCGGCGGCGCCTATATTAAAACCGGGCGTCGCCTCGATATGGACGTGCTGCCCCGGATTCTCCGACACGCCACCGCCCACGATGCAGTAGTTGTCTTTCTTGTCGGAGCCAGGCGTGTGAGCATCGATAAACGCACTACGGCACGGCACCCATTCGCCATAGCGCACGATGGTGGCAGCCGATTCCATCTGCGTTGTTACCTTATCCCGTGTGCAGGGCTATCTGTTTCCAGATCGCCGTTTCGTCAATGAGGACGAATTCGCGGCTCAAGCCGCGCGGTCCGAACTCCGCGTGCGAGATCGCCAATAGGTCGATGGGGGCGCCCGAGGGAGCGCCAAAAGCGCCCCAGCCGTCATGTGTGCCCGATAGCGTCCAGCGCATGGCGGCACGGGGCCGCTCGCCCGGATCATCCCGGCCGATCATGTGGTCGATGCGAAATTCCGCGTCAGGCAGCGCACTTAGAAGGTTGAGCCAAAATTGGTACGCGGCGCCATGGCCGTGCCCGGTTTCGCCGCCAGGGAGTTCCAATTGGCAGGCGCGATCATACTCGCGGCTGATTACCGCCATGTCCGCGTCCATGATGCGTTGCAAAATACCCGCATAGCGCGCTCCCACCGGATGCTTGTTACCGCCGCCCTGATAGCGGCCAACTACATCGCGCGCGCGGGTCCACGGCTCAGCGCAGGAGTGAGGACCGCCCTCCCACTCGATGAGTTCGGCGGCATAACACTTCGGCTCTACCCCTAGCTGGCGCACGATAGCGCCTTGATCCCGTACCAGCCATTCGTCGTAGATTTGGTTATCACGGACAGCACAATCGGCGATGGTGCGATACCGAAGCGCTTTTCCGGCCGGCGCTCCGAAGGCACCGGCCATCGCGTGCGTAGCGGTACTGAGTATGCGGTGCGAGGACAAGAAACCGGTCTCCTCGTCACCGCTGCAAATCACGTCCTCGCCTAACAGCTGACGGTCGGGGAATTGCGCGAGCGTTGCGAGCGTAGCCTGAATCACAGCCTGGTTGCCCAGCACAACGCAACCGGGCGAGCGCACAACGATGTCGCTCGCATAGTATTCGTTCAGCCTGGCAATGTTGCGTTCTTCCCAGATCTCCCGTGTCACGCCCAGGATGTAATCGGGCAGATCTCGCCACTTCGGATCGAAGCCTTTCATCGCGGTTCCTCATCCACCGGTGTCAGGTTGGCATGATCTGCTTTTGACTGCTTCATAAGCACACATTCCGGGCGCTCTTGCCGGGCCGCGCACCCACTTAAGGGGGGACCCCTAAAAACCGACTGCGCGACGCTATGGCTGCGTTGCGCGGTGCTCGCAATCCTCATGTATTACCCCCCCCATACACTGCGGTTCCTGCGCGCCGTGCGCCTTGCCCTAAGGCCGCTCGCTACGGTTTTTAGCAGGTCCACTTAAGGCCAAAGGGGAACCATTGCCGGTGCGATGGCGATGCGCGTACAGTCTGCAAACGTATGCAATCGAATGTCAGCACTGGCCAATGTCAGCACTGGCCGGTTGCACACTGAATCCTTTGGCACCGGGAGAAGATTATATGAAGACATCACTCAGTTCACTGGCACGCCGGTTTTTGACGGCCGCGTTAGCATTCGGGTTTGCCGCCTCACCCACCCACACGGTCGCCGCTGACCTACCCTATGCGCTGAAAGCGGGCCAACCGTACGCCGGCACTACCATCAAGATTCTGTCCGTCGTCACCCCCCAGTTTGACGGCTTACGCCTGCGCGACCCGGAATTTACCGAGCTGACGGGCATTAAAACGCAGTGGACATTCATCCCGTTTGCTTCCCTGCAAGAGAAAGTCGCCGCCGTGGGCGTTGCCGCCGATGGCAGCTATGACGTAGTCAACTATCTGGATTCGTGGGGGCCGCCCAATGCGCACTGGCTCGTCCCTATCGACGAGCGGCTCGAAGCCGACGGCATTTCGATGGACCGCTATCCGCCAGCGTTCGCCCAATCCGCATCGTTCGAGGGACGCACCCTCGGCTTCCCGCTGCGGGCGCACGCTCAGCTTCTGTTCTACCGCACGGATGTGCTCAAGGCACTCGCTATGGCGCCGCCGAAATCATGGGACGACGTCATTGCGATCGGCCAAGCCATCCGAGCTAAGAACGTGGACATTGAGCCAATCGCACTGTACTACCACAACGATGGCAATCGTCAGGCCCTGTTTATCTGGCTCAATTTTCTCTGGGCCGCTGGCGCGGATGTGTTCGACGCCAACCATTGCCCAATCTGGGCGAGTGAGGCGGGCCTGAAGGCGAGTGAAGACTATGTCGGCCTGCACACGGTGCAAAAAGTGACCAACCCCGCATCGCTGTCGTTTGTTGAACAGGACGCGCGCCAATCATTCAATCAGGGCAAGTCCGCCATGATTCCAGTGTGGTGGTGGGCTTATTCATCCATGACCAACCCTAAATCTTCGGTCTTGAACAAGAGCCAGGTGGCTTTCACCGGTATGCCTACTTATCAAGGCAAAGCGGTCACCTACGCCATTTCGATGCCTTTCTCGATTTCCAAGTATTCCAACAATCAAGATGCGGCATGGGAATTTATGAAATGGCTGTCTAACCCTCAACTTGAAAAACGCAATGCGACGGAGCGCGAGGTGGGCGGCAAAAAAATCGTCAACAACGTGGTGACGCATATCGCTAATCTGCAAGATGAAGACGTCAATAAAGCCAACGATAGGATTCAGCAAGCGGCCTGGGATTCACTGAAAGAATCCAGCATCATGCCTCAGATCGCGCAGTGGCCCGAAGTGGCCGACATCATTGCAGGTGCCATCGCAAAAGCCGCGGGTGGTGGTAATACGAGAGCATTGATGAGCGCAGCCGCAAAGCGTGCGACCAAGGTCTTGCGCCGGGCGGGGCATTGCCGCTAGGCCTCTTCAGGGGGCGCGGTGTAACCACGCCTCAATACCTGTCGCCCCAATACCTGTCGCTCCGGTAATCTTCGATGCGCTTAATCTGCGATGCGCTGCCGTGAAAGACCGGTATCTTAAATACCTGCTCGTGGCGCCAGCGGTACTGGTGGTATTTGCCACCGCCGTGGTGCCGCTGATCGACTCCCTACAGCTTTCTTTGCGCAGTTGGAAGCTATCCCGGTCAAATGAACCGGGTCCGTACGTTGGCTTCGAGAACTACGAGTGGGCTCTGTTCGAAGCGCCCGATATGTGGAACGCCGTTTGGGTGACATCCATGTATACCGTGGCCACCGTGGCCTTGACGGCCCTGCTCGCACTGGCCTTAGCCATGCTGTTAGTGCGTGGCGGCCGGCTTCGCGTCACCGTGCAGACCCTGCTTATCTTGCCGTTCGCCATGAGCCCGGCTTTGGTAGGGGTTTCTTTCAGGTTCATGTTCAACCCGGAGTTCGGTCTATTCGACGCCTTCTTCGGCTTGTTATTTCCGCCGCTGGCGCAGATCGCCTGGTTGTCAAAACCGCACCTGGCATTTGCCGTTTGTGTGCTGGCCGATGTCTGGGGTTGAGTGCCATTCATGACTTTGGTGCTCATCGGCGGGCTTGCCGCCGTTCCAGCCGATACGATTGAGGCGGCGCGCGTGGACGGCGCATCATCGTGGCAAGTGTTCAAAGACATCACGTTGCCGCAATTGCTCCCTGTGGTCATGATCGTAGTCATCTTGAAATCCATTTTTTCTCTGAAAACCTTCGATCAGATCTACATGCTGACCAACGGCGGCCCAGGCAACGCCACGCAAACGCTCGCTCACTACGTCTATTTCAACGGTTTTAAATATTACGACATGGGCTATGCCGCCGCCGTCGCCTGGCTCATGGTCCTGCCGATGATTTTCCTGGCCTGGGCTTATACCTATTTCGTATTCAAGGAACGCTAGCGATGGGCTTGTCGAACCGCCAGCAGCAACAATGTTGGGAAGCCGTGCGGGTAGTGCTTATCCTGACGGCTGGCGTCATCATGATGGTGCCCATCGCCTGGATCATGCTCGCCGCCTTCAAGCAACACGTTGATGTTTATCAGTTAAAACTGCTCTTTACGCCGACACTAGAAAACTTTGCCACCGTCTTCTCCGAGCCCTATGATCTCGGCCAAAAGCTGTGGAACTCCACCCTCATCTGCGCCATCACCGTTGCTATCGCCATCCCCATCGCAACGGCTGCCGCTTATTCTTTTTCGCGCTTCAGGCTGCGTGCGCAACGCGCCCTATTCGTCACCATCCTCGCCACCCAATTCGTTCCGGCAGTGGTCATCGTATTGCCTTTCTTTATCCTGTTTAGAGATCTAGGCATCCTGGACACACGCATTGGACTGATACTTATCAACCTGTCCATCGTTATGCCCTTCGCCATTTGGATGATCAAAGGATTCATTGATGGTATCCCGATCGACACCGAAGAAGCGGCGTTAGTCGATGGCTCATCGCGCCTCCAAGTCATCATCAACATCGTGTTGCCGCTGGCCGCGCCCGGCATCATTACCGCGGCTATATTTTGTTTCATCATCGCCTGGAACGACTTCTTGTTCGCGCTCATTCTGACCAACCGGGATGCCGTCACATTGACCGTAGGGTTGGCGCTTTTTAAGGCCGAAGAAGGCGATCTTTGGAATTTGTTGGCGGCGGCCGGCATTATCATCATGGTACCGATGTTCATACTCGCACTGTCCATTCGCAAACACTTCGTGCAGGGCATGACCATGGGAGCCGTGCGCTGATGGCCGGCGTCAAGCTAGAACATCTAAGCAAGCGCTGGGGTGATTTCACCGCCGTCGATAATCAGTCGTTGGCTATAGAAGACCGCGAATTTTTGGTGTTGCTTGGTCCTTCGGGGTGCGGCAAAACCACGACCATGAGAATGATCGCGGGGCTGGAGGAGCCGAGTAGTGGTCAAGTTTGGATCGGTGGCCAGATAGTGAACGACGTTCTGCCCAAAGATCGCGATGTGGCCATGGTGTTTCAAAACTACGGGCTCTATCCGCATATGTCGGTGCGCAACAACATCGCTTATCCACTCAAGGTGCGCGGTTATTCGAAAGCCGACATCGAGGCGAAAGTGCGAGAGGCGGCGGCGAAAGTCCAACTACTACAATTACTGGATCGCAAGCCGCGCGCTCTATCAGGCGGGCAACGTCAACGGGTTGCATTGGCGCGGGCCATTGTGCGCACGCCGCGGGTGTTTCTAATGGATGAGCCATTGTCCAATCTGGACGCGAAGCTACGCGTGACCATGCGCGCCGAACTCAAACATCTGAGTCACGAGTTGCAGATCACCACGGTGTATGTCACGCATGACCAAATCGAAGCCATGACATTGGCCGACCGGGTGGCAGTCATGAACGAGGGTAAAATCCAGCAGTTGGGTACACCGCAAGCCATTTATGACGACCCGACAAACCTATTCGTGGCGGGCTTTATCGGTTCTCCAGCGATGAATTTGTTGGCGGGTGCCGTTGAAAATGGCGTGTTCGCCGCGGGTGGGGTGCCCATCGCCAAAGTGACGGACGTAGTCGATCAATCCGCCGTGGTCTTCGGCGTGCGTAGCGAGGATCTGCAAATCGCTCCGCCAGGTGCCGGTCACTTCGATGCTAGCGTGTACGCAAGCGAGCTAACGGGCGAGAGTGTACTGGTCACCGTCGAGATTGGCGGCTGCCGAGTTGCCGTCAAAGCGGATAGGCGAACACGGCTGGAAATCGGAGAAACGGTGGGGGTCAAGGTAGGCGCGGAGCGTGTATTTATGTTCGATGCATCAACCGGAAAACGGCTGCGGGGCGGAGAACGGCTGCGAGGCTAGAGGCTAGCATTGCGCCATAGAAGTACATTGCGGCTCTAGGGCACCTGCTAAAAATGCACTTTTTCCGCGATTGCGGCGTCAGCTCCGTGCTCCAATCCTCAGGTATCACCTATATACACTGCGGTTGTGCGCGCGGTGCTTCCTTGCACTCACGAAACAATGACTATTTTTAGAGGCACCCCCTCTGGCCACCCTCGGACCTAGACCACACTGAGCCGGTCCGAGGGTGGAATATACACACTGCCAAGCCTGAGCGTAGGTTACTTTCCAGTGTACGTGACGGTCCAAACAACACCTGAACCCGGCACGGTGTAGAACGGCGATGGCATTTCAAAGTCGGTGTAAACCTCACCATAATCGACGATATACATGGTTTTGCCGTCGTTGGAAAACAAGACATCATTAGGACGCTCTAAGCCGCCCCGATTCTCCGGCTTCTGATACGCCTGGGGACCCATTTCGATATTACGCGCGAAGTACGACCACTTAACCCCTGATGGCTCAAGAAATTCCACGTCCAGGATAACTGGCCACGTCGGCGTGATGCTTTCAGGGCCGGTGTCTAAAATTCCATAAACGGCACCGAATAGATGATTGTTTTTGCCAAAACCCGTTGCGCTCCAGGCGATGCCGTCGATGGGATTATTGGTGTCCCACTCCAAGATGGGATTGATGTAGCCGTTCGGGTTCGGATTGGCGATGATATGCGGCACGCCGCGTACGCCCGATACATGGTGTTGGAACTTATAGGGCCAGACCGTGGGTACCCAAGGCTCATCGCCGAGGTAAAGATTCGGATGGGGGCGCTGTATGGGGTTGCCTTCGTAGTGGGTCCAACCATAACGCTTGCCGGATACGAATAAAAACCCTTCTTTGTCCGGAAAACCCGCATCTTGCCCGGCTTGCGTGACTAGCCACAACTTTTCCGGTCCATTGGCGATACGCCGATGTCCAAGATCGTTCGCACCGTTGTCCGATACCGCTAGAGCGTGTTCGAAGCGTGTTCCCGCAGGACCGAACGCAACACCCGATTGGTTGCGGAAACCCATGGCGTATACTTCCATTGTTTCATGCGGATAGATGCCTTCAGCATCCGCGGCGTCCATTTTCACCCGCATGATAGAGCCGCCACAGGGCACCTTGCCAGAAATTTTCATACCGGGTTCGGCGGGCACGCCTACCGGTAGAAAAGCGCCCGTGAGGCGTCCGTCGGAGGAGCGTACGTTCAGTCCGGTATGAATGATATCGCGGCAGGGTGGATCGTGAGGCGTTGTGCCGAAACCTTCAGTATCATGTTTGACCCAGAACGGATCATTGGGGATATCGGTCCAGCCATGATTGTCCGGATCGGCAAAGCCGGTGTTCGAGGGCAGGCCGAGGGCAAAATAAATATAACCGTCTTTACAGGTGATACCGCCGTTACGGTGATCACCCATAAACAGATCTTTGATAATCAGTTTAACTTCTCCCTCCAAACCATCTACAGCCCAAATTTTTTCTCCGTATTCCGGGATATAAACTTTGCCATCCTCGGCACAGAACGCGATTTCGTTCATTACGGTTTTGAAGACACCTTTACCGATTTCCTTGATGAGTTTGCCATTCGTATCAAAAACTTTAACGTGGGCAGTCTCGAATTGATCCGCATCCGGGCTACCGAGCAGTGGCGGTGATACGGCGACCCATATGTTGCCATCGGCGTCAACGGTCGCGGCCGACGGTGCGTTGAGGCCTTTGACGAGAATGCCGACTTCGTAGCCATTGGGCACCACGACTTTAGACGGATCAGGCGGTACGGCGGTGCGTTTTTCCCAACCACCGGATTCTCCGGTGCCTTGCATGTCCGCGTTGACGACGCACGATGCGGCCAGCAACAACCCGGCTGACCATGCGGCATAAATATTCGACCTCATCTATCTCTCCTCCCGTTGTGCTCGACTAGTATCGATGTGGGTATAGCCCAGTGACGCTGTTCGGCCCGCTGCCCAAAGCGCGTCTCCCCAAAAAGTATGTTAACAAAAAGTATGTTAATAGGTTGGTAAGCTGCGGATATAAGCGATAACGTGCTTGATGTCTGATGGTGATAAAACGGTTTCCCAGGCTGGCATGTAACTGCTCTTACCTACCGCTTCTCCGCCTTTGCTAATGACCAGGAACAAAAAAGTATCGGGAATATTGTTGATGTAGTCTTTCTGGGTGAGCTTGTGTACGTGTGGCATAAAGGTGTGCCCACCGCCGCGGCCATCTTTGCCGTGACAGCCTCGACAATACCGTTTATATAACGGTGCGCCGTGGATAGCGTTACCGTCGGCGAAACGCAGGCCGTCCTCAGAGAGTTGCATATGGCTATCGGCGTGCGCCAGCGGCAGGAACAGGGCCAGCGCACTCAGATATGAATATAGAAGAGTTTTGCACACCTGCTTCTTATCAAACTTACTAAAGACTTTAGATCAGTTTGCAGACCCATTCGAAAAACGTATCAGACGTTAAGTCTACCCTGCCCGCGAAGCTTTGAGCTATCGAGCTGAACGCTATTTCATCTAGGGCATAACGTTTACAGTGTATACCGGCGCAGTATTGACATCCTATACGAGGTTGATTTAGCTGATGGTGCTTTCGCTTGGGTCAAGCGCCATAGTGGGTCAGGCGCCATAGCGTGAGCAGATTTAGCAGCCAAATCTGTGCGCTATTGCCTGCGTAGACGGGGAGGTTCGCGGCTCCATTGGCGAGCGAGCGCTAGCAGCGTATCAATATCGGCCTCAAACCGAGGCCATACAAACCTAATAATCCTTTCTGTGTAGATACCGCCAGCGCATCGATACCAAGCGCCTCCAGGTCAATGTCCAGCAGCCCTACCGATGGCACCGCGCCGGAAATGCCGGTATCCCCCACTAGCCGGTATCCCCCACTAATTCGTCTAGGGTCGTGGACCCGCCTTCCGGGATCACCGGTAAGTGAACGCAGTTGGCGCCCGAGGATTCCAGTGGCCCGCGACCCTGTTCGCGGATTTCGTCAGGCTGACGCAAATCGATCTGAGTGCTTACCCTTGAGGTCGCGTGCCGCGTGCAGATCTGAGGGCGCCATGCGGTCTTGCCATCCAGCACCTTAAGCATCCTCTCATTTTCGATCAGCCAAGTAACCGTGCTCACGGTAAGAGTCGATTTCAGTTTGGCTCAGCATGGGTCGTTTCATTCATCCAATGATCGTAAGAAGCCCTCGATCAAACCGTCAGGCGCCTTGATCACGTGTTCAGGGCCGGGAAATGCACCACTTTGCACATCCGCGATGTATTCCTGAAAACCAGCAACACGTTCGCGCTGCATGGCTTCTTTCAGCTTGTACAGTTCACGGTATTGTTTTGAATGACGCGGGTAAGGCGGCGGGCCGTTGCCAAGAATATCTTCCGCAAACAAAAACTGGATGTCACCACCGCTGCCAGCACCGATGGATGACGTCATCAGCGTCGTGCGCTGCGAGATCTCAAGCAGTAACTCAGCCGGGATCACCTCTACTTCTACTGCGTATGCGCCGGCGTTTTCGAAAGTCTTGATTTGGTCATAGACCCATTTTGCTTCATCGACAGTTTTGCCTACAGCGCGCAAGCCGCCAGTCCATGTGCTACGCCGCGGTACCAATCCTGCGTGTCCTTGTACCGGAATGCCGGCTTCCGCGGCCGCTTCAATAAAGCGCGGACTCCACTGACACATGATCGCATCGGCGCCTACAGCCATCGCGTCATAACCGATACGCACCGCTTGCTCGGCGCTGGCCGCCGCGATCAACGGCACGGAAAACGCCATAAACGTATTGGGTGCAGCGCGCCGGATAGAGGCTGCAGAATCGGGGTTTTGCGGGTCGAAGCGAACTTTCATCGTATCGATACCAGCCTCTTCGGCGGCGAGAGCCTCTGCCACGGAAAACGGCAGCGTCTCCGTCAGTACACGTTTGCCTTTTTGCTCACGCAGACTTTTTACCGTGTAATTGCGTGTGCCGTAAGCGCCGCCAAGTGTCATTACGCGGGTCAATCCGCGCTCGTGCGCATCGCGTGGCGGGATCCCGCCATCGCCGGTTGTGTGGCTTGCCATCGATATCTCCTTCGGCGGATGTCTAGTGGCGCTGTCGCGCCGGGGCCACACGGGCGCAATCTTGTTCGAGAGCGCACGCGTTCTGGTTTGGCGGCCACGAAGCGCGCAGAGGCGTTGACCGATGAGTTCGCGACCCGTAGGCGATTCGCACGAGGGCGCGGCCGGGCCGGCGCGCGCAGTATTTGCGACGGCTTCCGCTCGCCGCCCGCCTATTGCGCGCGGCGTCGCGCGGCTTCCTTACGAATCTCGCCCCCCTTCGCCTCAGGAAACACCCAGATCGCGAAAACCGCGAAGGGGCCGAGCGCAAGCGCTACCCAACGGGCTGCACCGTCCGTGATGGGGTCGAACCAGAACATGCCGGCCGACGCCAAAAGAGCGCATATGGAGACGAGGATCTTCAGATGAGTGGGCATGGTGACCTCCCGTGGGTCCGGCAGCCGGTATACCTCAGGCGAGTGTGTCCAACGCGGCATCGACGTCGGCGCTGTTCATCTCCCAGCTGTTGTCGAAGTAGGCCACTACCTGACGCATGAACGGTTCGCTCAGCTCAAGCGCGCGGGCATCGTCGCTGAGGTGATCAGCAAGGATTGCAACCGCAAGCTGGCGGGGCTCGCCGCCCTCGTATGTCCACTCGAACCCAGTCTCGCTATAGCGGGCGAGGTCGGTGCGCTCATCGAGCAGCTCGCCATCGACAGTGACCACGATCCCGTCGATGGTGCGGTCGCCTGCGTAGGTCTTCATCGGGTGTAATTCTTCCATTGGGTGCAAACCTTCGCTTGGTGCAAAACGGCATGAGGCCCAAGTCTGCTCGCTCAAAGCTCGTTACGCGCGAACTCGGATCGGATGCAACCCTTTGCTCAGGCCCGAGCTGAGATTGGGCCCTGTGTAAATTGGGCATTGTGTAAATTGGGCATTGTGTAAATTGGGCATTGTGTCCTTCTGGAATATGAGTAATATATCAGCTCCATGCCAATGAGCAATAAGACCGGAGCGCCCGCCACCGCGATGATCTTGCAAACCGCAGAGCGAATTGATCTCGCCGAACAGGCGCCGCCAGGGCGCAGAGCACGTGAGAGCCTCACCGATCGCGCTTATCGCGAGCTCGAAGAACGCATCGTCACGCTCGAGCTTGCCCCGGGGCAGGTGGTGTCGGAAGCCGGGCTATCCGAGGCGCTCGGCATCGGCCGCACCCCGGTGCGCGAGGCCCTGCATCGCCTGGAGCGAGAAGGACTGGTCGCGGTGTTGCCACGCCGAGGTGTGCTGGTCTCGGAGTTCGACGTCCGCTCGCAGCTTCGTATGCTCGAGGTACGGCGCGAGATCGAGCGGCTCATGGCCCGCTCCGCGGCGCTGCGGGCTACGCTCGAGGAGCGCACTTTATTCGCAGCGCTCGCCGCCGCCATGTGCGAAGCGGCACGCACCAGCGACGCGCTCGGTTTTATGCGGCTGGACCGCGAATTCAATGAGCGGGTAAGTGCCGCCGCCCGCAACACTTTCGCCGTCAAGACCATCGCATTGATGGCGGGTCTCTCACGCCGTTTCTGGTTCATGCACAACCGGCACGTGGAAGATTTAGGCATCACCGCGGAGGCGCATGCGTGCGTGGCAGATGCCATCGCCGCTGGCGACCGTGTGGGCGCAGCCGCCGCAAGCGATCGGCTCATTGATCACATTGAGGACATCACAAGGTCAGCACTCGACTGGTAAGGCCGCGGCTATGCGAGGCACGAGTGCGAGACTTCTGAATTGACAGACGAACCGGCTCAACACCGCAATCAGGAGGACGCCCCATGGAACTTACCGAGACCCCGATGTCGCAACGCCAGCGTGTTTATCGCCAGGTCTACCGTGAGCGCATTGCGACCTGGTACAACGGCTATCTGCACATTTTCATCATCTATACGATGGGATTTGGAGCGCTTTATATCTACGGCGCCCACATCCAGGAGGTGCGCTGGTGGGAATGGCTGACGGTACCGGCCGTACTGGTCATCGCCAATCTGTTCGAATGGTGGATCCACACCAAAGTGATGCATCGGCCGAAGAAGGACAAAGGCTCGCGCGCTATCTATACGCGCCACACACTGATGCACCATCAGTTTTTCACGCGCGATGAGATGCGCTTCGCCGGGCAGCACGACTGGCGGGTCACGGTGTTTCCGCCTTATGCCCTGGTCGTGTTTATTCTGATGACCATTCCGCCCGCGCTAATAACGGGGTTTCTCGTCAGCGCGAATGTCGGATGGCTGATGGTCTCGACCACGACCAGCATCTATTTGTTATACGAATTTATGCACTTTTGCTGCCACGTCGAAGAGAACTGGTTCGTGCGCTACTGCCCGTTCGTCAACACTATCCGGCGCCACCACAGTGCGCATCATGATGCCTCGAACATGATGGAGGTGAACATGAACCTTACGTTGCCGTTTGCGGATTGGCTGTTCGGGACCTCCGATCTCAATCGCGGCCTGCTCGGCCATCTGATTAACGGCTACGAAACGAAATATGTGAAGACCGATCTCAAGCAGGCTGCGCATTCGCAAAAGAGCACCTCTAACAAATAGTCATTTTTTCGTGAGTGCAAGGAAGCACCGCGCGCGCAACCGCAGTGTATAGGCGATACCTGAAAAGCCGAACGCAGCGGCAGGTCATGCACAGTCGGCGTAGGCGTCTTGGCTAGTGTCTTAAGGCTAGCAACCGGCGTGCGAGCGCCGGCTTTAAGATTGCTTTCGGAGCAGATGCCAGCAACCGTCACGAGACGGAAATCGGGGCCGGCAATCCGGCATGGACGCATTCGAGTTGCGCGCATCGGTGGTCATCGGCCCGATCGATACCACTGCTCGATTGGTACCACTTGGGAGGAGACTTCGAATGATAGAAAAAGCAAAAAAATTGGCTCTCAGCGCCGCACTCTGAGCGCTACTCGCGGCGCCGGTGGCAACCGCCGCCGCAGAGAGATGGAGTATGGCAACGCCGTGGGCGGCGGACCGTTTCTCGAGCGAGATGCCAAGGGCTGGACCATGCTGGTCGAGTAACTGACGGCTGATCGCATCAAGATTGCAGGTATTCCCGGGCGGCACCTTGGGTAAGGCATTGAAGGTAACCGACACCGTCAAATCGAACGTCGCCCAGGCCGGCCACAACTGGATGGGCTATGACTGGGGCATCGATAAGGCGACCGTGGTGTTCGCCGGCATGGCCGGTGGGCTCAATCCAGAAGCACTCATTTCTATGGCTCTTCCAGTCTATGGCTCTTCCAGGCTGGTGGCGCCGAGCTTGCGTTCGAGTACCGCAAAGAAAAGTTCAACGTCGCTTCGATTGCCTGCGGCGTCTTCCCAACGGAGATCTTCTTACATTCCAAGAAGCGCATCCAGACCCTCGCGGACTTCAAGGGGCTAAAGATGCGCACCGCGGGTGCATGGGCTGAGATCGCAGGAAACCTTGGTGCGTCCACGGTGATCTTGCCGGGCGCTGAGGTCTATCCAGCCCTCGAGCGTGGCCTCATCGACGCGATCGAATGGAGTTCGCCATCGGTCAACCTGCTTTCCGGTTTCCACAAGATCGCGAAGTACATCATCATGCCGGGCGTACATCAGCCGGGCGCGGTGCAAGAATGTATGGTCAACATGGATGTTTGGCAGCGCCTGCCGAAGGCAGATCAAGAACTCCTGAAGCTCGCTGGAAAAATCAACACGCTCGATAGCTGGAGCCGCTACTCCTACAAGGACGTCGCCGCTCTTGGCAAGATGCGTGAGCACGGCAACGAGTTCGTCAAGTTGAGCCCGGAGTTCATCAAAGCGGCAAACGAAGCCGCGCAGCAATGGTCCGACGCCCAAGCGGCCAAGAACGCGTGGTTTAAACGAGCGCTCGACCACCGTCGCGCATTCCAGAAAGCTATGCAGAACAACTGGAACTTCTTCCGCTTCCCGATAGGCATGAACTAAAAAGCAGCACCGGGGCGGCGCGCAGGTGCGCGTCGCACATCAAAACGGGCGGGAGGGCGCAATCGCCCGCCTTCCTCTCAACCACCGCGGATGCGGTAGCTTACCCGTTGGGGTATGCAACGCGCTGTAGCCGCCACATGAACCGTATTGGCATACGATTCGAATGTTCTGGCTCAACCAACTGGGTGATACCTTCTTGGCATTCGCGCCAATCGCGTGGATGATTCGCCCACCATTAGGCCCGCGGCAGCAGGGGGGAGCAGCGGCGGGCAAGGCTCCGGCACAGTCGCAGCTGTTTGGCGTGGAACCACCCTTCGCCCGCAGACCCAGCCCCTCGGGAGACTCGGCCCCACGGAGACCTAGCCCATGGAGTTCATGACGTGTTGGGCGCCATGCCACTTTTCATCTTCATGGGCTCGCTGCTCGAGCGATCGGGCGTGGCCGAGCGGCTGTTCGAGGCTATCCACTTGTGGACCCGCCGACTGCCCGGTGGATTAGGGATCGGTACGATTTTACTGTGCGTCGTGTTTGCGGCATCCACTGGCATCGTCGGTGCGACCGAGACTGTAGTAGGCCTCCTCGCAATTCCGGTGATGATGCGCTACGCGTACAACCACTCGTTGATCGCCGGCACCATCTGCGCGGGCGGCTCGCTCGGTCCTCTACATCATTTATACGCTGGTGCGGTGCACGCTGCGGCCGGAGGATGGCAAGCGGTTGCCGCCCGCTGAAAACGAGCCGCCTCTGTCGCAAAAGTTATGGATGACAGCGACCGCGCTGCTGCCGCCATTTTTGTTGATCACACTGGTGCTGGGCTCGATTCTCGCCGGGCTGGCGACGCCCACCGAGGCGGCTGCGTGCGGCGCGGTCGGCTCGACGATGTTGGCGCTCCTCTATCGTAAGCTTACCTTCGGCATCCTCCAGGAAGCGCTGGTCAAGACCGTGGTTATCACCGCCATGATCTTACTCATCTTACTGGGTGGGACGATGTTCGCGGGCGTGTTCACCGCGGCCGGCGGGCTGGTTGGCACGCAAAACCTGCTGCAGGCGGCCGAGCTATCCGCATGGCCGACGCTCGCAATCGTTTTGTTGCTCGCATTCGCCGCCGGGTTCGTGCTGGACCTGATCTCGCTGATGCTGATAGTGGTCCCGATCACGATACCCATCGTCACCGGATTCAATTACTACGATCTGCCGGTTGGTGAACTCAAGGTATGGTTCCGCATCTGTTTCCTCATCATGATTCAGACGAGTTACCTGACGCCACCGATGGCACCTGCGATCTTCTACCTGCGTGGGATCGCGCTGCCGGCGATCCGCCTGGTGGAAATGTACCGAGGCGTCATTCCGTTCATCTTGCTGCACGGCGTGGTGTTGGCCGCAGTGCTCTTATTGCCGCAGCTAGCGTTGTGGCTTCCGGCGCTCTTGTTCCGTGGGTTTTAGAGTATTCGCCCCGCTCGAATCCTCAGGTATCACCTATGCACTGCGGTTCTGCGCGCGGTGCTTCCTTGCACTCACAAAAAAATTACTATTGCTAGAGGTGCCCTTATTCCATTTATTTCTGCTCCATTTAGTCTGAATAGTAATTATTTAGCGCTACTCTTAATCCAGTAGCCACTATTCTCATCAATGCGCACAATGCGATCATTAATCCCGCGCGCTGCCCGAAACTCGTCTACAGCTAACCGCTCGCCAAAATGGGGCAGGTAATATTCATCCAGAATAACCCATCCACCGGGGGCCAGCTTGTCATAAAGCCCTTCGAGGCAGTGGCGAGTGGGCCAATAGTAGTCACAGTCTAGCCTCAACATTGCAAGCTCCGGTACCTCGTGCCAAGGGAAGGTCGGTGAGAACCAACCTTGTATGAGAGTAAAACCGTTTACGGTTCCGAGTTTTTTTTCAATATTGCGTTGAACCAGTTCGACACTGGTCGAAATCACCGGATGTTCAAAATGCTGCGCAGCTTTTTCGAGAATCTGCGAACACAGTACATCGCATTCCTCCTCGCTGTGAGTATCATGCAGTTCGGCTTCATTGCCGCTGTGCCCGGTAACGGGCGCGGTGGAAATATTCTCCATACCAGAGAATGAATCCAAAAGATAAACCTCCCGATCATCACGCAGGACACAAGATACATGACGCATAAGGATACCAGCGCCACCCCGCCACACACCGGCCTCAAGAAAAGCGTCGGGTACCTGATTTGATATCAGGTGACTGCAACACTCGACGATGTTGTCAAGGCGTTTGCGGGGCAGCATTGTGTAGAGCTCGGCGCCAGCCCAGTCCGCATACACGGCCATACAGATCATCCTAGTGTAGTTATCGACATCATTAGCGTTGAGGCCGAGCTTGTCGATTTGCGGTGCGCCAAACTGCTTGATAGCGTTCTGATCTTTTTTAAGACGGCACAATCGATAAAACCAGAGTTTGCACATTACCAGCGGCGAATAATTCCTAAATTCGCTGGTATCAAGTTCTCTTACCAAATTGCCAATACGGACCTGATCATACTGCGGTAGGGAATTTTGGAGGTGTCGAAGCTCTGGGACAAACAACCGTAAGAATCGCTGTGCGAGTGCAAGCACTAAGCTCTGGGCCGGCCCTAAACGCTTGAGGACATCCGGCTTATAAAAATCAATCATTAGGTTGATACGCGGGTTATCGGAACTATTTTGCACGCTATGAACGCTGGTAAAGTCGAATGCAAGTCCCTTGCCCTCTTGGTAATTGCGTTTATCTTCGCCGACAGTAATAGTGTTGCCAATCGAGTCGCAGACTAAAGGGAGGTGGTAACGATAAAATAGAGGGTTGTAGTCTTGGTGTGGTTCGATACGGCTCTTAGAACCAAGCATGGAGATGCCGATACCCTGAATGGCGGGATGGTTTTGACAAAGAGTGAGAAGAACCTGATGCGCAGCGGGGAACAGTTGCGCGAACAGTGCATTGTACTCGCCATTAATGTAAAATATTTCGCTGCGCCAATCGGAAGGGATTTCAGTTTTATAGGCATTGATAGTTACCAAATCCGCAATAGGGCGTGGAAACCTCTGATGGATGTAGGCCAATGCAGCTTGTCGAATGATGTCAATCCGATCCTCGATATAAGTGTTAAAAGGCAGACTATCTGAATCGATAAAGGTCTGCACTGTTTCGCTTTGAGGAACGAAATAACCTGCAAGCCATTCTAGGGTGTTCTTTGATATTTTCATTAATCAGCCGAGGAAATACATTTAAAGCGAGCGAAGGGCGCCTCTAACAATAGTCATTGTTTCGTGAGTGCAAGGAAGCACCGCGCGCACAACCGCAGTGTGTAGGTGATACCTGAGGATTGGAGCACGGAGCTGACGCCGCAATCGCGGAAAAAGTGCATTTTTTAGAGGTGCCCCGAATAGGCTTCTCAAGACCGACAAGTATACAGTATCAATTTTCGGTGCGGTGAAGAAAAGTAAGAGGCGAAGTTTGTTTAATTATATTCGAGAGTGTGTAGTGGTGGGCGCGGCGCTGGCGAGGCCGCGCCGGTTGAGGTATTCGAGGACCCGTGTACGAGCTTGGGCCCGGTGATGACGCCGATGACACGCCCATTGGCAGCGCAGCGCGGGCAGCGGCTAGCATCAATGGCGCGCACGCGGTGTAATCGAGCCATCGAGTTCGTGGGCTGGGCGCAAAGAGGCCGTGATACCTCACGACAGCCCGTGCACTCGACACGGCGGCTTGCTGGTGCGCGCGGCTCATCCGGCCGTATTGACCGCGAGCGTCAGCGGCAAAGCCTAGACCGCGGCGGCTTTCGTTTTTAAAACGGCGACACGACTTTTAAAACGGCGACATGGGGGGTGGCCGACGGGCTAGCGCTTACAGCCATCGAAACCGTCGCACGCACCGGCCGGTCGCAACGCATAAACGGTCCATCACGTCACTTCCACCCATCGCCGGATATGAGTCGCACTATCGCGCCCACCGGGCGGCGACTCTTGCTCTGATGCAGCGCGGGTGTGGGGCTTTAGCCGCGGACTTTCTTCCAGCCGCCCTCGCGCGAGGATAGCTGCACCAATTCGACCAGATGCTGAACACGCTCACCCGCAGCAAAGCCGAATGGTTCGGGGCGGTTTCCGGCGATAGCTTCGAGATAGCCTTTAATTTCGATCGCCTTCAGCTCGTTGAAACCGATCTGATGGCCCGGCGCGACGCAGAATTCGCCGTACGGTGGATGTTCCGGCGCCGCTTCGATGCGGCGGAATCCGCGGCGGCCAGTGCGGTCATCGACCGAATAAAAGTGCAGTTCATTGAGACGTTCTTGGCTAAAAACCAGCGCGCCTTGGTCGCCATATACCTCGAAGTCGTGCTGCATTTTTCGTCCCGTCGCCAGCCAGTTCGCCTCAACACTGCCGCTCGCACCGCTCTCGAAACGCAGTAGCGCACGTCCGATGTCGTCTACTTCTACCCGGCGCCGTCCCCCTCGGCCATCGGGCCGCTCGCCAATCACGGTGACGCAATCCCCCAGCAGGCTGTCAATGGGACCGAGTAAAAACTCGGCGCTCGCCAGCGCATGGCTGCCAACGTCGGCCAACGCACCGCCGCCCGATGGATCATGGCGAAAGGTAAAAGGCGTGCGTGCGTGCGCCATGTAATCCTCGGCGTGCACGCCACGGTAACTGCGAATGTTCCCGAGTTCGCCCGCTTCGATCATGGCGCGCGCGAGTTTCACCATCGGGTTGCAAAGATAGTTGAAGCCGACCTGCGTGCGGACGCCGGCGGTCGCCGCCGCGCGCGCCATTTGCGCCGCGTCGGTGGCGCGCGGCGCGAGCGGTTTTTCGCAATACACGTGTTTACCGGCGGCGATGGCCGCCAATGCCATTTCCTTGTGCAGGGCGTTGGGTGCGGTGATGTCGATCACACCGACGGCGGGATCGTCCAACATCGAGCGCCAATCATCCGTTGCGTGCTGAAAGCCCAACGCACCAGCAGCACGCTCCGCGTGTTCCGCGTTAACCTCCGCGAGCGTATGCAAAACGACTTGGAACGGCAGGTCAAACACCCGCTGCGCAATGGCAAAGCCAAACACATGGGCTTTACCCATGAATCCCGCGCCGATCAGGCCGAGGTTGAGTTCACGCTTCGAGTTCGCCATGCGGGATTGTTACTCCACCTCGTGGACGCCGACCATGCGGCCTTCGCTCAGCGAACGGTAGGCGGCCTCGGCAAGAATGAGCGCGCGCCGCCCGTCTTCGAATCCCACTTCGGGTTCGGTGCCTTGCTCGACGCACTCCACAAACGCGGCGATCTCGGCGGCAAACGCTTCGCGATAGCGCTCGATGAAGAAGTAAAGATACGGTTGCGCGGCTTCGGTGCGCGCCGCGGTGAACCGTTTCGCTGCGTGCGGCTTGCGGTTGCCGCTGACGAGCATGCCCGTGGTGCCAAGCAATTCCACCCGCTGGTCGTAACCGTACACGGCGGTACGGGAGTTGTTGATGTGGCACTGTTTGCCCGCTGCCGTGCGCATGATAATCATCGCGGAATCGACCTCGTCCAGCTCCGCGCCTAGGGCCGGATCGATGAGCGCCTGGGCGATGGCGAAGACTTCCACAGGCTCTTCCCCGAGCATGAAACGCGCGAGGTCGAAGTCATGGATGGTCATATCGCGCAACAATCCACCGGCTGACTCCAGATAAGTGCGCGGGGGTAGTTCGGGATCGCGGGAGGTGATGATGACCTGATGCAATTCCCCAATTTCGCCTGCGTGTCGGGCGTCGCGCACGGCGCGGTGGCCCGGATCGAAGCGGCGGTTGAAGCCAAGCTGAATGGGCACCGGCGAGCCGCTGATCCTCTGGGCGCAAAGATTGACGCGCGAGAGGCTTAAATCGATCGGCTTCTCACACAGTACCGGCTTGCCGGCGGCTACAGCCTGCTCGATGTAATCGGCGTGGGTGTCGGTGGCGGTGGCGATCAGTACCGCATCCACCTCGGTGGATTCGAGCAATTCCGCCGCGCTGGCAGCGACCGGCACGTGATGGGAAGCACCGACTTCCTGGGCCGACGGAGCGTGCACGTCGTACACTCCAGCGAGTTCCGCCTGCGGATGCGCGGCGATGTTGGCAGCATGCATACGGCCGATTCGTCCGCAGCCGAAAACAGCTATTTTCAACGTTCGCGCCCCAACATTTACCCGCTCCGACATTTACCATTGCAACGATTATTGCGATAGTAAAATGCCGTCAATCAGGATTTCAATGACTTCCGGAGGAGATGCAGCTATGAGCACTGTTCGGCTGACGATGGCGCAGGCCCTTGTGCGCTATCTATGCAGTCAGTTCATTGACATCGACGGCCAGCGCGAACCGCTCTTCGCCGGCGTGTTCGGCATCTTCGGCCACGGCAACGTCACTTGTTTGGCCGAAGCCCTCGCAGCGGTGCAAGACCGACTGCCGACCTGGCGCGGCCAGAATGAACAAGCTATGGCGCTGGCGGCAATCGCTTTCGCCAAAGCGAAGCGCCGCCGCCAGATCATGATCGCTACCTCATCGATAGGCCCCGGTGCGTTGAATATGGTGACGGCGGCCGGCACGGCGCACGCTAACCGCCTGCCGGTGTTGCTACTGGCGGGGGATACCTTCGCTAACCGGGTACCGGATCCGGTACTGCAGCAAATCGAGCACTTCGGCGACCCCACTGTCACCGTTAACGATGCGTTCAAAGCGGTCACCCGTTACTGGGACCGCATCACCCAACCGGGGCAAATTATCTCTTCCCTGCCGCAGGCCATCGCCATCATGCTGGATCCGGCCGACTGTGGTCCGGCCTTCTTGAGCCTATGCCAAGACACCCAGGAAGTGGCTTTCGACTATCCGGAGGTTTTCTTCGCGCCCAAGGTCTGGACCATTCCCCGTCCGCGGCCAGACCGGGGGCAACTCGCGGCCGCGGCCGCGCTTATGCAAACGGCGCGAAAACCCCTGATCATCGCTGGCGGCGGCGTGCGTTATTCCGGCGCGCAGAGCGCCGTTGCCAAGTTCGCAGCCGAGCGCGGCGTGCCAGTGGTCGAAACCATTGCCGGCAAAGGCGGATTGACGCACACCGATCCGGTGCACTGCGGGCCTATCGGCGTGGTCGGTTCGACCAGTGCCAACGCGCTGGCGGCGCAAGCGGATGTGGTATTGGCGATCGGCACGCGGTTGCAAGACTTCACCACCGGCTCCTGGACGGCGTTCTCGCACGAGGCGCGTTTCATCGCCATCAATGCCGCGCGCTTCGACGCGCACAAGCACCGGGCGCTGCCCGTCGTCGGTGACGCGCTGGAGACGCTAGCCGAGTTGGATGCCGCACTGGGCGGCTGGCGTGCCGATCCCGGCCATCTACGTCATGCACAGGCACTGTTCAGCCAGTGGAATGTGTTGCTTGACGAGCACCAAGCGCCTACCAATGCGCCGCGGCCGACTTATGCGCAGGTCGTGCACACCGTCAATCAGGCAGCGGCGCCCAACGACACGCTGGTGGCAGCAGCCGGGGGTATTCCCGGTGAAGTTGCCAAAGGCTGGCGGGTGAAGGATCCGCACACGTTCGATCTGGAATTCGGCTTCTCTTGCATGGGTTACGAGCTATCGGCGGGCTGGGGTCACGCAATGGCCAGTCAGGATGGCGGAACGCCTATAGTCATGGTCGGCGATGGCAGTTACCTGATGATGAACTCGGACATTTATTCGACTGTACTGACCGGGCATAAGATGATCGTCGTGGTCTGCGACAACGGCGGCTTCGCCGTCATCAACCGGTTGCAAGCATTCAAGGGCGGGTCAGGATTTAACAATCTGCTGAAAGATTGCCGTATCGCGGAACCAGGACATCCGTTACATGTCGATTTCGCGCGGCATGCCGAAGCCATGGGCGCGTCAGCGCGTCACTGCGATAGCCTGGCGGACCTCGAGGAGGGTTTGCGCTGGGCGAAATCCAACGATCGCACTACGGTGCTGTCCATTGCGACGGACGCGTACAGTTGGGTGCCGGGGGACGCCGATTGGGATGTGGGCGTGCCCCAGATATCCGAGCGGGCTAGCGTCAACGAAGCGCGCGCTGCCCACGAGGCTATTCGCGCCAAGCAGCGCATTGGCGTCTGAGCCATTAGTGTCTGAACACTATGAAGGCACGGCTTGGAATCGCCCTAATCGCGTGGTGGAACGATGATCTGGAGGAACTCTCCGACGGCGTGACGCTGGAAGAATGTCTGCGCCAGGCGTCCACGGCGGGCTTCAGCGGCATGGAAACTGGCCGCCGCTTCCCCCTGGACATGACAGTGCTGGCGCCTATTCTGGCGCGGTACGATATCGCCGTGTGCGGCGGCTGGTACTCAGGTTCGCTGCTAGAGGGCGATCTGGACGCGGAGAAGGAGAACGTCCGCCAGCAGTTGGATTTCTTTATCGCCGCCAAGGCGCCTTGTCTGGTCTACGGAGAAATCAGCCGTTCAATTCAGGGCGACCGTGCGCGAGCGCTTGCCACCAAACCGGTCTTGGCCGCGGATGACATCAAGGCTTATGCACACCGCGTCGGCGAGTTTAGCGCCTGGTGTGCCGATCAAAGCATGCCGCTCGCCTTCCATCATCACGTGGGCGCGGTGATTGAAACCGAAGCGGAACTCGATATTTTCATGCATCACGCGGGCGAGGGTGTTTCGCTGACGCTTGATACGGGGCACCTGGTCATGGCTGGCGGCGATGTTCAGCGGGTCATCGACAACTACCACGCGTGCATCATTCATGTGCATGTCAAGGACGTACGCCGGGCGGTGCTAGCAGCGCTAGACCGGACGCGGGCATCTTTTCTGGACGCGGTCGTCAACGGCGTCTTTACCGTACCGGGTGACGGCTCACTCGACTTCGAGCCCATTGTCAAACGCCTCGCCGCGCACGGTTATGAAGGCTGGTTTGTGGTCGAGGCCGAGCAAGATCCCACGATCAACCCACCGCTGGAAATGGCCCATAAGGGACATGCCGAGCTGATTCGAGTAATGAGCGCCGCAGGGTATGAAGTCGTCAGGTAGTTAAAAACACTTACTTTATAGTGGCACTTAACTTATAGAGGCACCTAACTTATCAGGATCAGCGTAATGAACCGACTCGATGGAAAGATTGCAATCGTCACCGGCGGTACGCAGGGTCTTGGCGCGGCAATCGCAAGAGTTTTCGCGCAGGCCGGTGCCGCGGGTCTGGTCACTTGTGGCCGCGACGTTGAAAAAGGCAGAACCATCGCCGCCTCGATCAGCGATGAAACCGGTTGCCCGGTCGAGTTCGTCCCCGCCGATCTCGCCGATGTCGCCGCCTGCCGCCGAATAGTCGCCGCCTGTGACAGCAGGTTTAGCCGCGTTGACGTGCTTGTCAACGCCGCTGGCATCACCGATCGTGGCGATATTCTCACCACCTCGGAAGAACTGTTCGACCGCATGATGGCGGTCAACATTCGCGGGCCGTTTTTCTTGATGCAAGACGCCGTAAAACTGATGATCCGCGATGCCGTTGAGGGCGCGATCATCAATATCGGTTCCACCTCGGCGCTTGCCGGTCAACCGTTCATCGCCGCTTACTGCACATCCAAGGGTGGACTCGCAACCCTGACCCGCAACACGGCGTTCGCCGTCATGCGCAACAAAATCAGAGTGAACCAACTCAATATCGGCTGGATGGCCTCCGATGGCGAGCACCGGATTCAGACCGAATACCACGGCGCCCCCGAGGATTGGGTGATCGCCGCATCGGCGCAACAACCATTCGGTAGATTGCTGGCACCAGCGGAAGTTGCCCGTGCCGTTGCTTTCTTGGCATCCGCGGATGCCGGCATGATGACCGGTTCAGTGGTCAACTTCGACCAGTCGGTGTGGGGCGCCTACCCGTCCGCGCCGCCCGCACCAGAACAAGCCCTGGTGCTGCAAGCCAGCGGGCAAACCGCCGAATAGTTCGCCCTCTCGAGCGCAAGCCGATTCTGCCATAGTTGTTGCAGGGTTGTGATTCGCACAAACTACCGCGCAAAATAACTGTGCGCACTTTGCTTGATTTGTTGCCCAACGCCACTAGCAGCGCCATTGCAACGTTCAGGGGGAAGAGTTGACGTGAGCCTGTTAGCACTCCAAGGCATCACTAAAAGATTTGGCGCCATCCACGCACTCGAGGGGGTGGACATCAATATCGAGCGCGGCGAGGCTGTAGGCTTGATGGGTGACAACGGTGCCGGCAAATCGACCCTCATGAAAATCGTCGCGGGCAACTTCCCGCCGACCGCCGGCACCATCCGCATCGAAGATCGTGAAGTCTTTTTTAACCAGCCGGTCGATGCCCGCGACAATGGCGTCGAGATCGTCTATCAGGACCTCGCCTTGTGCGACAACCTGACGGCGGCGGCCAATGTGTTCCTGGGCCGCGAATTGAAGAAGAAATTCGGGCCGATTCGCTACCTTGACCATAAGTCCATGTACGAGCGCGCGGGCCGGTTGTTCGCCGAGTTCAAATCCGAAACCCGCCCCCGCGATCTGGTCAAAAGCATGTCCGGCGGCCAGCGTCAAGCGGTGGCCATCGCGCGCACGCGCTTGTCGGATCCGAAGCTGGTGTTGATGGACGAGCCCACCGCAGCCATTTCGGTCCGGCAGGTAGCGGAGGTTCTCGCATTGATAGCGCGGCTCAAGGACACCGGTCACGCGGTCGTGCTGGTGAGTCACCGCATGCCTGATGTGTTCGAGGTATGCGACCGGGTGGTGGTGCTGCGGCGCGGGCGCAAAGTGGCTGATCGGCCAGTCCGCGACACCAGCCCCGAGGAAGTGACCGGATTGATTACAGGAGCGATAGAGGCGGCATGAACGGGCGCACGCGGACATCGCACGCGGACATCGACGAGAGCATCACGTCGCGTCAGGAACTGACCGGACTGCAAGGGATATTGCGCACGCAGCCCTTCTGGGTCTTCGTCGCCATTGTGGCGATCAGCGTGGTCATGAGCTTCGTGTCGGATGTTTTCCTCACCGAGCGCAATTTCTTCAACATCACACGCAACTTTGCTTTCTTCGGCATCATGGCACTCGGCATGTCGGCGGTGATCTGCACCGCTGGCATCGACTTGTCGGTGGGGTCTTTGCTAGCCCTGAGCGGCATCATGCTCGGACTGATCATGCAAGCTGGTTTTGGCATCGAGGCAGGCTTTGTTGCCTGCATGCTGACGGCCGCCGCCGTGGGCCTGGTCAACGGCATCCTCATCGCTTATCTACGCTTGGCACCGTTCGTGGTGACTTTAGGGATGCTCGCCATAGCGAGGTCGTTGGCGATGGTCGTGTCGAATAACAAGATGATCTACGAGTTCGGTCCCGACCAGGAATTGTTCGAGTGGATCGGCGGCGAAAGTGTTCTGGGCGTACCGAACGTCGTGTGGGTTTTGATCATTATGACCGCCCTGTTCTGGTGGATCTGGCGCTACTCGACCTGGGGCCGCTGGGTGTTGGCGATTGGCGGCAATGCACCGGCGGCTAAGCTTGCGGGTATTCCGGTGGAGCGCGTTATCGTTTCGGTGTACGTGGTTTGTTCGCTGTGCACCGGGCTCGCGGCGTTCATGTTCGTTGGCTACACCGGCTCGGTGACCAACGGCATCGGCGTCTCCCAAGAACTCAATGTCATCGCCGCGTCGGTGATAGGCGGCGCGAACCTGATGGGCGGTGTGGTCTACGCGGTCGGCGCGCCCATCGGCGCCGCCCTGATGGAACTCATCCGCAATTCGCTATTGCTCGCTGGCATCGACAGCCTGTGGCAACAATTCTTCGTCGGTCTGTTTCTGATCATCGCTGTTTTGCTGGAACAGATCCGTAACCGCGGCGGCAGATAGCTCTGCCCACGCATCTATATCTTCAAACAGGAGGGAACATGAAAAAATTCTTTGCAACCGCGATCGCCGCAACGCTGCTGCCAGCGGCGGCCATGGCAACCGATTACACCTTTGCGCTGGTGCCAAAAGCGATGAACAACCCATTCTTCGATCTTGCGCGTGACGGCTGCTACAAGGCCCAGAAAGAACTTGCGGATGTCACCTGCGAATACATCGGACCGGGCGAACATACCGAGCTTGAGCAAATCCAGATCGTGCAAGACCTCATCACCAAGGGGGTCGATGGGATAGCGGTGGCGCCATCGAACGCGCCGGCCATGGCTAAAGCGCTCAAGGCAGCGGTCAGGGCCGGCATACCGGTAATGACATGGGATTCGGACTTGCTCGAAAAGGACAAGGGGCTGCGCACCACCTATGTTGGCACCAACAACTACGACATCGGCGTCAATCTCGCCAAACTGGTGCAGGCGCGTCATGCGAACGGCGGCACGCTCTGTCTGCAAACCGGAGGCGCGGCGGCGGCCAACCACAACGAACGTCTGAAAGGCGCCCGCGACACGCTCGCCGGCAAGGACATGGGCACTGCGCCGGGTGCTCCGCTCAAAGGCGAGGGCGGTTGGACAGAAATCGGGGGTTGCCCCCTGGTCACCAATGACGACGGCAACATCGCTGTGCAAGGTATGACCGACATTTTAGCGGCTAACCCGAATCTGACCGCCTTCTTGTCAACAGGCGCTTTCACACAATGGTTCGACAACGCTTATCGCAAAGCGGCCGAGCCTTATAAGGCGAAAATGGATGCGGGCCAATTGACCATCGTGGTAGCCGACACGCTGCCCATGCAACTGGCGCAGACCAAGGACGGCCTCGGCAACGGCTTGGTTGGGCAACGTCCGTTCGAGATGGGCTACAAAGCCATGCACATCTTGAAGGATATCGTCGCGGGCAAGTCCGTGGCCGATCCGATCTACACGGGCCTGGATGTCTGCGACAACAGCAACATCGATACCTGTGTGAAGTAGCGGATACGGATAGGAATTATAAACGGCCAATTTGCCGCGAGGTCGCGCTATCGGCGGGCTCGAGCTGAGCCTGCCGCCTAGGGTGCTGCGGTTTGCGCGGCGCGCCGATAAGCCGGCGCTGTTAGGCCTTGAGTGGGCACCAAGAGGCCGTGATACCTCACCCGCTGTGCCCTGGAGCGTGGCCCCAATGCGGCCAGCCGAGCGCTGAAGTCCTCGGGCTCGAACAATACGTGGGTGAGGTGATTCCGTCAGTGAAGAGGCGCTGCAACTCAAGCCTCAACAAGCCATCACCATCGACACTCGGCGCTGCGCTGGCTGCGCGGACCATGTAACAGCAGCCCGCCCGCTCGAGTGTGGCGCGCTGGCAGTGCGCCTCGTCATGCGCGAAGGTGTCGCACCGCCTAGCGCCAAAACAGGCCGGTGCTGCAGTTGACGCGGCGGCAGTTGGCACGCACGCAGCCATAGGCCAATCGCCCAAGGTTGTTTTTTATAAAAATCTCAGCCCAAATCAATCTTGCACGGGTTTTTTTGAACCATCACAACAGGTGATCAGTTGTAACGATGTGTGTTAACGCCACAATTGAATAAACAAAGGATAGCTTTTCAAGAAATGTATGTTGCATCCATAAAATTGCGGTTTCCGCCAGGTTTATAAAAAATTATGAAATACAAAATTTTATTGCAAGCAACATTAGCTGTCTGGTTTCCTTCAATCCTGGCGATTCTTGTTATTGCTTTCGGGCCAAGGTTATACCCGCTGTTGCAGCCAGACAGCGGCGGATATATCAGCTTCGCAAGCAGCCGTACCGCGATTTACCCGATATTTTTGCAAACATTACAAAATATTGGATGCTCCTTGGAGACCATTGCGTTCCTGCAATGTGTGTTATTTGTCGCAAGCTTTGCCCTCCTACTTTGGGTCTTGCATCGCCATGTCCTCACCTTCTACATGACCGCATTGTTCGGAAGTTTGATTGCGCTCAACATCTACCTTGTTCAAGCACAAGTTACGATATTGACCGAAGCCCTCACCTTGCCTCTTTCGAATCTCTTGATTATTGCCATCGTGCTTGCGGCACGACATCCGAAGTCTCTTTCACCCTGGTTAGGCATAGGGTTTCTTTGCGGTCTCGGCATGGCTATCCGCCCTGCATTTCTGGCATTGATACTGGGGGTTGTATTCGCATTGCCACTATATTTGCGAACGAAGCATGCGGCATGGCTATCCACACTGTCTACACTGGCCTTCGGTTTCATCGCTGCCCTGATCCTCGAATATGCTCTTTACTCTAGTCATCATGAGGAACGAAATTCACTCCTGGGTCTGACGCTGTTCGGTAAAGCGGCTATCATGACTACGGATCCTCACTACAATGATACATTTTCGTCCGGTCCCTACAATCAGCTTGAAACTGCAGTGAAAAATGCGTTTTATGAAGCCAAAATGTGGCGCGAAGCAGAAAAGAATATTTTACGCAAAGTGACGCGTCTTGCTGAGTTGGAAGTGCATGCCCAATATCAACTGGTGCGCAGCGACTTGAAAATAGCTGCAAAAAGCATGGATATTTCGGTCAGCGAAGTGATGCAGGAATATGGCAAAAAAGTGTTTCTCAACAATCCAGGTGCATATCTGCGAACGAGCGTCTCGCACTATCTTGATCTGTGGACAACCGCTTCCCAAAGCGCTTTTGATGCGCTTGGAATGAAGACCAACGTTCCCATTCCCTCCATGTTGCTTCCCGCGGAACCGGAGACGGATGTGATCCGTCCACCATCGCTTATTTCCATAATTGTTACGCCGGCATTCTTTATTATGGGTGTTGTGTCCTTTGGGCTTTTGCTCTTGAGTCTTTTACATTTGACAAAGGCCCTGACGATTAGTAGCGTCAAGAGTGAAACTGTGCATACCAAATTGATGTGGATCACCATGACGGGTATCGGACAGGCCCATCTTTTTCTTATCGCGTTCATTAATGTTTCAACGGCAAGATACCTGCTTAGTTCATACCCGTTCTTGCTGCTGGCGATTGTTATTTACAGCCAATACTTGCTAACAGAAGTGCTGCTGCGAAAGCCATTAAAAGGGTGCGATAGTATTTCTGAACAGTGATCTCCAATCCGATTCGAGTTGCCTTATGATCGCCAGATCCGACATTGCTGTTTTAATTCCCTGCTACAATGAAGAAGTGCCGATTCCTCAAGTCATTGCGGCATTCAGGCATTCGCTGCCTGAGGCGAAGATCTATGTCTACGATAATAATTCAAGCGATAAAACAATTGAGGTGGCGAAAGCTGCCGGTGCAATCGTCAGGTCTGAAAAGCAACAGGGTAAGGGCAACGTTGTTCGCCGAATGTTTGCCGATGTTGAGGCTGACATCTACGTATTGGTCGATGGGGATAATACTTATGAGGCCGGAGCGGCTCCCCAACTGGTTGAAAAATTGGTGAATGAGCAGCTTGATATGGTCTATGGATGTCGCGTAACCGAAATCAAAGAAGCTTACCGAAGGGGGCACAGACTTGGCAATAAAATCCTGACAGGATTGGTGGCCAGAATTTTTGGGCGGCAAACCAAGGATATGCTATCAGGCTACCGAGTATTTTCCAGAAGGTTCGTGAAGAGTTTTCCCTCGCTTTCGCGCGGCTTTGAAATTGAAACAGAATTGACAATCCATGCCTCGGAATTACGTCTGCCTACAGCAGACGTCGATACAGTCTACATCAATCGATTGCCTGGTTCGTCTTCAAAGTTGAGTACATATCGCGATGGGTTTCGTATTTTGCGATTGATCACAAAATTAATGAAAGAGGAGCGGCCTTTCGCTTTGTTCGGGACAATATCGGCTATTTTGTATTTTCTGTGTCTCATCATAGGTTTGCCGGTCTTTGCCGAGTATTTTGCAACCGGTTTGGTGCCACGTCTTCCTAGCGCGGTTCTGGCGGCTTCGATTGCAATAATCGCAACATTCACGTTTTTCTCCGGGCTGACACTGCAATCCATAACCTTGGCACGTCGTGAGCAACGCCGTCTTGCCTACTTAAGCGTTCCGCCTTTCGCGCCAAAGAATCAATGACAAAGGCGTTCGTGCGCTTTTTTTCGCCGGCAGTATCGGATTTTTAATTGATGCGGTATGCTGTATGCACTCTTGCATATATACCCCGTTCCACTTAACTGTTGATTGAATGCAATAGGACGTTTATTCTTCCTATACTCCGACGCCGATATATCTGGATCCGGGGTCGCTCGGGTGCATTGGGATCGGCACTCCATTTGGCATCGCCGCGAGTCTCGCGTTTCCGGGACGGCAGGTGATCGTCGCTACGGGCGACGGCGCGTTCGGATTCAACGCAATGGAGATCGACACTGCAGTACGTCACCAGGCGCCGGTACTGATCGTTGTCGCCAATAACGGCGCCTGGCAGATCGAGGTCCATGATCAGGCCGACAACCACGGCAAGGTGGTGGGTACTCGTCTCCAGTTCGCGGACCACGCCCAAATGGCGCGAGCCTGCGGTATGCAGGCCGAAGGCGTAGAGCGCGAGGAAGATCTCGCGCCGGCCATCGAATGCGCCCTGGCCAATCGGCCAAGCCTGCTGGACGTGGTCGTCTCACCGGAAGCACGCTCCTGCGATGGCAAGACGGGCTTGCCTGGATCCCCGATCTGCAACCACTCGAAGCATGGGATGACGCCGAGTGCCGCTGGCGCACCGAGCGCCGCTGGCACGCCGAGCGAACCGGAGGAGCTTCGCATGACAGAGACTGGCAGCAAGCGCGTCTTTGACTGCGTGATCATCGGCGCCGGCTCGGCCGGCTGCGTGTTGGCGAACCGGCTGACCGGGACCCGTCGGTCCAGGTTCTTGTTCTCGAAGCAGGGCGCGACATTGGACTGCAGCCATCAATGCGGCGACTCGGGCTCGAGGAAACCGGTCCGGGACCCAAGGTGCGCTCCGAATCGGAAATTGATGCGTACATCCGGGCCACATCGGCGACGGCCCACCACCCGGCAGGCACTTGCAAGATGGGCGTTGATGACCTTGCTGTCGCTGACCCACAACTGCGTGTAAAAAGGTGTCGATGGATTGCGAGTCGTTGATGCCTCGGTTATGCCGGACCTCGCCGGCGGCAACATCAACGCGCCGGTAATGATGATCGCCGAACGCGCCAGCGATCTCATTCAGGGGCGTGATCCATTGCCAGCGAGCGTCCCACGAACGCAATAACCACTCGCAACCGTTCAATCTCTCGAGTCTCGACTCCCTGAGACTCCTGCCGTCAAAGACGACCGTAATCATGTATCAGAGGAACGCAACCCATGTCAGAAATCATCCTTCATCACTACGAGCTTTCACCATTCGCGGAGAAGATCCGTACGGTCTTCGGTCTCGAGAACCTTGCCTGGCGCTCCGCCGAAGTCGTCCCGTTTCCGCCGCGGCCACTGCTGGCGGTGTTGACCGGAGGCTACCGCCGGATCCCTGTGCTGCAAATCGGCGCGGACATTTACTGCGATACGAACATCATTCTGGCGGCGCTCGATCGGCTGCATTCGTCGCCGCCTCTGTATCCCGCAGGCAGCTAGGGAGTGGCGCGGGGTCTTGGCTTCGCCTGGGAGCGCCAGATGTGGATCCCGACCATTGGTGTGCTGGTGCACTTCATCGGCGAGCATCTGCCTGCGGAGATCATCAAGGACCGCAAAGAAGGCTACCTCGGTATCGATATCTCCAAGGAAGCCATGGCGCCGCAGCTAGACGCACACGTGCAGTTCATTCGCGCCCAGTTAAGCTGGCTGCAAGAAGCACTGGCCGCACGGCCATTCCTGTTCGGAGATACCCTTAGCGGTGCCGACCTCGCGTGCTGGCAGACCGTGTTTCTGCTGCGCAAGAACTGCCCGCCGGACGTCGATGCATTGCTGGGGCTCGAAGCATTGGCGCCCTGGTATGACCGGATCGTCGCGATCGGGCACGGCGTTTCCTCGCCAATCAGTTCCGAAGACGCCGTCGAGGCTGCTCGCACTGCTTCGCCGAGTGCAGTCATGCACCTCGATCCCAATGGTGACCCGAGCGGATTGAAAGCCGGCACTCAGGTCGCAATCACGCCGGACGACTACGCCCGGGTGACGGTCAATGGCACGCTCGTTGCGGCTGACAGCAACGAGATCGTCATCAGCGACCAGAACGGGGATGCGGGCGCACTGCACATTCATTTTCCGCGGCTTGGATTTGACGTAGCCGCAGCCTGAACGTCGAGGAGAATTCCCATGAGCGTATTGGAAGACAACAAACCGATCGCTCGGGATTATTTTCGTGCTTTTCTCGCGCGTGACAAGGAGTGGATGTAAAAACACATCGCTGCGGACTTCGTACGCCACGATCCCGGACTGCCGTTCGAAGTACGCGGCCCCGAAGGTGTCTTGCAGCTCCATGATGCGTTGATGCCAGCATTTGTGTATATGGATCTGCCGCTCGAGGACTTTGTGGCCGAAGGAGAAAAGGTCCTGGTACGTCTGCGCGTGAAGGGTACGCATACTGGCGCGTTCGGCGACCTGGAAGCGACCGGAAAGTCCATCGATATCGGCGCGCTCGATCTGTTTCAGATCCGCGACGGGGTCCTGATCGAACACCGGGCGCTGCTGGATAACCTCGGAATGTTAAAGCAACTTGGTGTCATCGACGCTTGACAAGCGTTTTGGGGGAGCAGACTGAAAGCTTGCTGATCGTGCAGTGGCTGGAGCAGACGTACGCAGACGGGCCAAGCCTGCTCGGCGCGAACGCTTCAGCTATGGCCGGCATCCTCTCTCGGACCGGCATTGCCATGGGTGCCATTGATGCGTCCGTTCATACCATCATCACGCGAAAGGTCACGGCGCCAGCGTTGTTCGATGAAACGCCTGTCGGGTTGCGCGGACGGCGCACGATGGTGGAAGGCGCACAGCGGCTCGAAGAGAGTAGGGATAACGTTGCTCACGCTTCGATTCCAACATTGGACATCATCAGCGCCGTGGTGTTTTTCGACTACCAGCAGTTCCGTTACGGCCAGCAACCTTGGCTTCCCGATACACCGAGTTTGCGGGCACTCGCAGAGGGCACCCGGCAAAGAGCCTCGTTCCAGTCTACGGATGTCCTACGATCCGTGAGCCTCGGCAGGCACAGTCAACCTGGCGGCCAATGCAGTACGGCAGAGCTTTGCCGTACTTCTCACTGAACATTCGCCTCATTAGGGCGCAGTCTAATTGCACCGACACGCAACGAGCATCACTCGACTTCTCGCGTATGCTCGCGATCTGACCGACACAGGACCGAACGACAAAGGTTGTCAATAGGCTCGGATGAGGGCACGAGTTCGGGGCATTTTGAGGGTACAGATGGAGTTGTGTCCTAAAAATATCGGGGAAAAAACAACCTCATCGATTGTCCTTTGGAGGACACCCGTAGCGACCCAATTCGGATCCAGGACGTCTGAATCTCTCCATATGCCTGCGAAAGCGTGGTTTTGTGCCATTACGATGCGCGGATGTTCGTCAGAATCCGCTGCCGGTGCACAGGTGGGTCAGGGGCGGACCCAAGAGCGTGTGTCAGGCTGTGCGAGAACGTCACCGCCCACCCTCATCAAAAACCTTGCCTGAAGGAAGCCCCGTTATCGCGGCGCGGACCGTCCGGTGATGCCGTGTGCCAGGACTCGGTGCAATTGAGATGTTGCTCTATCGGGTAAGGATGGAATGACGGTGCTTAGCCGGGTCTTGACGCCTGTTGCCGGCAGGTGGGGATAGTGCACAAACCCGGGAAATAGATGCGTCTGTATGCGGTTCGTCTGGTTCCGAAGCAGTTTTGCGCGCGGTCTTCAGACGGGCATTGCTTTTCAAAGATGGCCGTCCGGGAAATTTCGGCCACCTGTAGTTTCACATCGTCACATCGTCACGGCAGTTCATGACCAGTTCTGCCACCGACGCCTTGTTCGATAGCGTAAACAGCGTCAGTACCATCTGCGCAACGTCGTCAGGCTCCATCATCTGGTCGTGCGGGAACGTCTCAACGTCAGCCGTCATGCCGGTCGCGACAAAGCCCGGGCAAAGCGCCGTACAACGTACGCCGTCTTCCCAGCCAGCGCGTCGCGTCGCATGCGACAGCGCCACGGCGGCGAACTTGGTCATGGCGTAGCCGACGTTGTTGTTGTAAACCGCCTTTCCAGCAATGGATGCCACATTAACGATGCGGCCCGAACCGCTGTTACGCAGGTGTGGCAGCGTGTGGCGAATCATGGCCAGTGGCGCCTTGACGTTAACGGCCCACATTTCATCGAGTTCGGCTTCCTTGTCGTCCTCTACGGTGACACGGACCACGGTGCCTGCGTTGTTTACAAGGCCGTCAAGACGGCCGAATCGATCGACGGTCGATTGCGTCCAGTCCGCGTGAGTGCCGGGGTCGAGTGCATCATAGCGCGCGTAGAGCACACGCTGCGGATCCCATCCGGGCTCCAGTCCGAATGTCTGTTCAGGCCTGCGCACACCCAAGCTCAATGTGAAGCCGTGCTCGTAGAGCATCCGGGCGATGGCCTTGCCGATGCCTCGATTGGCGCCGGAAATCATGATCACGCGGCCGTCACCCTTCATGCGGTGGTCCTCATCACTCGTAGATGGCAATACATCGCACTTCAATGCTCCACCGGTCTGGAGCGTCGTCAGGTACCAGAGGGTCCTCGAAGGCGCTGTGAAAGCTGAAAGTTGAAGGCGCTTCGTCGGTACCGGAGTCAGCCAGCCGGCCAGCAGAGCGGGCGAACCGGCCGGCCGAGTCCCATTGCTTGATGAGCAGCACTTCGTCTTGCGTCATGGCTGGGTAAAAGAACCACTCGTGGCGTTCAGAGTGACGTGCAAAATAGTTCTCACCGACACGGTCAGCATAGTGGATCTCGAACACCACCAAATCTTCAGGCCGCACCCGGGCCGCATCGCATAGTGCGAGCGGATTGACGGCGACCGGCCGGGTATCGATGTTGCGCCAAACGTTGATGATGGCGAAACGTGCACCTCGCTCCACCCGTTGTACCAAGTCACAACTGAGCAATCCGGCTTCGCGGTCATGAGACGCCGCGAGTGTGTCGTTTCCGGAAGGGGGCTGGCTCAGATCACGAAGCCGCTGTGGCGCGCTCACGAGCGTGTAGTCGCCGTGCACAATGTGGGCAGGGCCTTGGACCTGTTGTCCGCCAGCGATCCGCCGACTACCGGCCTTGCCGCTCGCTGAGCGCACATTGTGGTCGAACGCTTGCACGACCATTGCGCCGCAGGCCTCCTTTACCAGTACAGCGCAGTGGTCGTAATAGCGCTTCACTACCTCAAGGTGATTCAAGAAGTCGAGAGCACGGTCCGGCAGGACACTGGCCCGTAGCTCGAAACCGTTCGCGAACAGGGTGCACTGCTCGCTTTGCGGCAGAGCGCGGGCGTTTCGCACCGGCATCGTTCGTGGTTCCAGATCGACGCCAACCCACTCGCCATCACTACCGTCCGAATTGCGGCGCGTCAGTACCTTGCCGTTGCGCAACAGTGACGGTTCAGTCAACGGCCGCAGGTACTGGAACACGCCCTCGCGAACGACAGCATCGGTCAAGGCGGTTGCCATATTGAAGCCCTCTGTTGGCGGCAGCGTGGGGTGGCCCGCCGATCAATGGAGGCGGGTCGATCGGTTTTTCGGAGCTCAGACGGTGAATCCTTCGCCAACGTGACTTTCCTGCCATGCAGGCAGTTGCTCCACTTCCTGTGTCATCCACCGGGAAAGGTTCGAATGCTCCGTGAGCGGAAGCTTCGCCCATCCGTGCAAGTGCATCGGTGCCGCAACGGCGATGTCAGCAATGGTCGGTGCGTCGCCGCAGAGCCAGCGGTTGTTCGCGAGACGTGCATCCAGGATCCCAGCCAGTTTATGGAAGTTAGGTGCCTGTGCGGCGAGCACGTCCTCGTCCGGAGAATCGTTCAGAATTGGCTTCACGCAGTTCTCGACGAGATACACGTAGCAGGTCGCGAACCAACTCGAACACTCCCACAGCAACCAGCGGTTGATGTCGGCCCGACTGGCCGGATCCGTCGGGTAGGCGGCGGACCTGCCATGCTTGTCGGCCGCGTATTGGAGAATCGCGTTGGATTCCCAAAGCACCAGGTCGCCGTCCGTCATTGCTGGCAACGCTGCATTGGGATTGATCGCAACGAATGCGTCCCCCTTCTGCTCGCCCTGAAAGTAGTCCACTTTTTCGAGGGTGTAATCGACATCGAGAAACTTGAGACCGGCAATGGCCTTGCGGCAATTGACCGTAATCGGATCGGCGTAGAGTTTCATGTCCTTCCTCCAGGTGATGATTCCGGGCTGTCAAACGAACTTTCCCGAAGCGCGTGACCGCGCGTCCGGCACTGAGCATTTGAGGACGGTAGGCTTGCACCGCGCAATCAAGTAATGGTGATTTCTAACACCGCGAAACGCGATATTGCACGATTGGAGCCGCGATTGCTGCAGGCATTTGACGCGATCATCGAAGAAGGAAGCATTTCACGCGCTGCTGACCGTCTGGGTGTTTCTCAACAGGGCTCGAGCGGCAGGGTGGCGCGGCTGCGGTTGTTTTTCGACGATGTACTATTCGTGCGTCAAGCTCGTGGTGTCGTATCTACGCCACGCGCCGAAGAACTCGCGCCTACGGTACGCGCTGTTCTGGGCCAGCTCCGCAAACTGATGGACCAGCCTCTATTCGACCCAGGCACTGTCGAGGCCACCATGCTCGTCGGTCCGACGGACTACATGTTGACCGTGTTAATTGCCGGCGTGTTCGGCCGCCTGCGGTCACTGGCGCCCGGCTTGCGCCTGGCGGTACGGCCGATTGATTCCAGGACCTTGTCGAACGAACTCCGCCGCCGCGGCCTGGATATCGCCCTCACCATACCGGAGTTCTCACCCGGTAATCTGTACTCGGAGGTGCTGTACCACGAACGCTATATCGGCGTTATGCGGCGCGGCCACCCGCTAGCCGGCGGGCCTGTGAGTCCGGACGCTTTTTGCAATGCGCAGCATCTGTTGGTGTCTCCCGACCGGGGCGACTTTCGGGGACCTACCGATGTAGCCCTGGGCCGTATCGGCCGGCAGCGGCACGTGGGACTTGTTGTACCGGGATTCTCAGCCGTGGACGCCGTGTTGATCCGTTCCGACCTGCTCGCCGCCATACCTGATCGCCGTCGTACCCGAGCGTCCGTTGGCGCACACCGGCAACAGGTTGGTTGCATTCGAGCCGCCGCTCGATATCCCCGGCTTCGAGCTGACGGCAGTTCGGCCGGAGCGCGTGCATTGCGATCAGTTGCACACCTGGTTCAAGGAGCTATGCGTGCAGACTGTAAGCCCGCCCCCAAAGCTGTAGAGGAGGGTTTACCCAAAGCGGCGAATGCTGCTTTTGCTCGTCGCCCTGACAACCGTTACGCATCTGAGCAAAAAGGGCGTCGAGCGCCCGGACGTGAGTGCTCACCCACGCATCGCACTACCCTGCGGGTCGTACAGCGACGTAGCAATTACCCGAGCCGGCCGCTCCTTCCCAACAATATGCACTGACAAAGCCTGTCCCTCATTCGCCGATCCGGTATCAACCAAAGCCATCGCCAACGACTTTTGAATCGCATGTCCGTATCCACCCGAAGTAACGAACCCGACTATCTCGCTCCCTGGCCACACCGGCTCATAGCCGCTCGCATCGGCATCGTCAGCATCAACTTCCAACGTCACCAACTTCCGCGAAGGCCCATTCCCATCGCGCTCCGCGATCGCGCCCGCCTTACCGATAAACTCGCCTTTGTCCCAGGCAATCCACCGATCAAGTCCCGTCTCACCCGGTATATAGAGCTGCGTAAACTCCGCCGGCCAGATGCCGAAGCTTTTCTCCAACCGCACCGACAACATGGCGTTAGAGCCGTATTCCCTCAGATCAAACTCCGCGCCCGCCTCCGACAACATGCGCCGCAATTTGATGTGATCGCCGTAGCGGCAATTGATTTCGTAACCGGGTTCACCTGCCACCGACATGCGTCCAACTTTCGCTCGAACGAGACCGGTGCCGAAGCCGCCACAACCCATGAACGGCAGTGAACCAATGTCTTCATCGGTCAACTTGCTGATGACCTTTCGCGAGTTCGGCCCAGTCAGGCCGAAGCCGCAGCTCTCTTCGCCCAGATCGTGAACGCTGACGCTCTCATCGAGATGGTCATCGAACCAACGCAGGTGCCAGGCGCGAAGGCAATGCGACCCCATGATCCGCCAGTTGCCATCGCCCCAGTTGAACAACGTGAGGTCACCCTTCAGCCGGCCGTTCTCTGCCAACATCGGTGCGAGCCGTGCACGGCCCGGTCCGGGTAGTTTTGATACCACCCATCGATCCAACCACGCCGGCGCATTCGGTCCCGTCACCTCGTAGCGTGAGAACCCGGTGATATCCATCATCCCCACGTTCTCGCGGGCGTTCATGCACTCGGCGGCGGCGATGTCGTGGGCGTTAGAGCGCTTGAGGGTCAGGTTCTCCACGAAGCCGGGGGAAGGCGCGAAGTACAGAGGTGTTTCCAGATCCCACGAGACGCCCCAGCGGCAGCCGGCGGCGGTCACGGCCCACGAAACACTCGCGGATAACCGGGCAGGGGCCCGGCTCGCCGCGGCCAGATGCGCGGTACGCTTCCTTGAACCACTCCATCCGCGCTGCTAGCTGGGTGAAATCGCAGGTCGGTGAGCCCAACCAAGCATCCGCCAAGCGGCCCGCCCGGCGAATGGCCGGCTCCACGTCGCCGCCCAGCCAAACGGGGGGTCTGGGTTTTTGCTTGGGCCGCACGCTAGCGCCCACGTTGGACAGGTGCCACGTTGGACAGGTGCCACGTTGGACAGGTGATAGTGGCGGCCATGGTAGCTCACCCGCTCCTCGGTCCAAAGACGCTTGATCACCTCTAGCGCTTCTTCCATACGCTTGGCCCGGTGGGCTTTGCGGGTGCCCATGGCCTCGAATGCCTCGGGGCGGTAACCGAGGCCACCGGCCAGTACGTAATGGCCGTGCGACATCCAATCGAGGGTGGCGCCTTCCTCGGCGATGAGCACCGGGCTCAACATTGGAATGAGCATGACCCCCGCCCCGATCCGCATGCCTTCGATTGCGGGCAGCAAGCGTGCCATCAGCGGCACCAGTTGCATCCGCGGCCCAGTGACCATGTGCTGGCCCACCAGTACCGAGGAGAAGCCGTTGGCCCGCGCCACCCGCGCTTGCTCGAGCAGGCCGTCCGTGACCTTGCTCAAGTCCGCGCCTCGGGGCCATTGGGGAGTGAGGAATAAGCCGAGCTTCATTTGAAGGTCCTCATTACTTTGGCGGAATTGCTATGGCGGTGCTGAGGTTTGTTATCTTCTAGGGCGTTATCTTCTAGGGCGAATTCGACGAGGGTACAACATTGGGCATCATGACCGATGGCGCATGGGTGCCAAAGGACTGCGCCAAGCGTAACCGCCAGCGTTTGGCGGATTGTCCGAATTCGTCCAACTGGGCGCCGCTAACAATAGTCATTGTTTCGTGAGTGCAAGGAAGCCCCGCGCGCAGAACCGCAGGGTATAGGTGATACCTGAGGATTCGAGCACGGCGCTGACGCCGCAATCGCGGAAAAGTGCATTGTTAGCGGTGCCCAACTGTCTACGCGGGCTGTATCAGCACCGCATCAGTAGCGCGGCCGGCTGGAGGCATACCCATGAGTTGGGAAAAAGAAGTCGAACAGATCACCAAGCGCCGCGAGCTGGCGCGGGCGCAAGGCGGTGAGGCGGGCATCAGCCGGCAGCACAACTACGGTAAGTTGACGGTGCGCGAGCGTATTGATGCGTTTGTCGATGATGGTTCGTTTCGTGAGCATGGACGTATGGCGGGCGCGGCTTATTTGTCGGCGTCGCTGGAGGACGTCGAATCGTTTACGCCCGCGAACTACGTCATAGGGCTCGGTGCCGTGAATGGCCGGCGGGTGGCTATCGGCGGGGAAGATTTCACGTTGAAAGGCGGGTCGCCTAATGCGGCCGGTCTGCGTAAGAGTGTGTATGCCGAGCATCTAGCGGTTAATTTCAAAGTACCGCTGGTGCGGTTCTTGGAAGGGGGCGGCGGCAGTGTGCCGGCTGGGAATGCGGATCCGCGAGCGCCGCGTACGGTGGGCGCTCCCCTCTACGATCCGCACCGCTTTCGTGTCATCGCCGATGCCCTGGGTGTGGTGCCGGTGGTGTCCGCGGCGCTTGGGCCGGTGGCCGGATTTCCGGCGGGGCGTTTGGCCGCATCGCACTTTACGGTCATGACCCAAGCAACATCGCAGATCATGATCGGCGGGCCGGCGCTGGTGGAACGGGCGTTGGGTGTTACGCTCGGCAAAGATGAGCTGGGCGGTGCCAAAGTGCATCGGCGCAGCGGGTTGGTGGATCAGGTGGCCGCGGATGAATACGACGCGTTTGCTCGCATGCGGCGTTTTTTGTCTTATCTGCCCACTAACGTTTGGGAGCACGCCGAACGTATCAGCACCGGTGATCCGGTAGACCGGTGCGAAGAAGAACTACTCAGCATAGTGCCGCGCAACCGGCGTCAAGCCTTTGATGTGCGCAAGATCATAGCTGCCGTGGTCGATGTGGGTTCGTTCTTTGCGCTAGCGAGTGGTTATGGCAAAAGTTTGGTTATCGGACTGGCCCGCATCAATGGGCAGAGCGTTGGCATTTCCGCCAATGATTGCCGCTTTGTCGCCGGCGCCATGACGGCGCAAGCGGCGCAAAAGATGCGCCGTATTATCGAGCTTTGCGATACCTTCCATCTGCCCTTGGTTAATTTTATCGATGAACCGGGTTTTATGATTGGACCGGATGCCGAGGCGGATGGCACGCTCCGCTATGGCATGGCGGCCGTGGCGGCCGCGTCGCAGGCCGCTACACCTTGGGCTACTGTGCAAATCCACAAGAACTTTGGTGTCGCCTCGGCGGCTCACTATGGTCCGGATACTTACCGGTTGACTTGGCCTTCGGCGCAATCCGGGGCTTTGCCGGTGGAGGGAGGCGTGGCCGTTGCCTATAGGCGCCAGTTGGAGGCGGCGGAAGATCCGAGTGCTATGCGAGCGGGGCTTGAAGACCAGCTCATGCAATCGCGCAAGCCGTATCCAGCGGCGGAATCGTTCTCCGTACACGACCTCATAGATCCGCGCGAGACACGGCCTATGTTGTGTGAGTGGGTGGATTGGATTCAGCCGAAGTTGGCGATGTTGTCCGGAACTACGTATTTTCCTATGCGGCCTTAAAAAGGCTTGCATATCGAGGAGAACAAGTCTGGGTTTGGCGTTTTTCATCTTCGGCTTCATGAGTATTCATGAGTAAATTCCGATTCTAAAGATCCAATTCAGCTTGTGGGCCGAGTGGAGGTAGCGGTAGATCAATGGCTCCAATCGCGCAGCTGCCAGCCTTTTCTGCAAATTTCGCTAAGTCGCCGTCATCTGTATAAATCACGTGCGCATTTCTTGATTTAGCAGTAGGGGACCTCTAAAACCGTAGCGAGCGGCCTTAGGGCAAGGCGCACGGAGCGCAGGAACCGCAGCGTATGGGTGGTAATACATGAGGATTGCGAACACCGCGCAACGCAGCCATAGCGTCGTGCAGTAGGTTTTTAGAGGTCCCCAATAGCGATAATCTGCCGGTCGAACTTGATCTTTGCCCACGGGGCTTCAACGCCGCCGCGCTGGCCATCCGAATCCATAGCCTCTCGGGTCATGGCGGCCAACTCGATCGATGCCTTGATGTCGAATGCAGCGCTCTCAAACCGGTGGCTTCCCGTTATCTGCCCTAGCAGCTCAGGGCCTGCTGCGCCGGCAAGAATGAGCAATTCGCTCAGAGCGGGCGTAGGAACGAGCACTCGTTTGCGCTCTTGTTCAAGGGTATCGATTAAATACCAGACACGCTCCTGCGAGCGCTCTAAGGGCGCACCGGTTGCTGGGACTATAGGGCACCTCTAACAAATGCACTTTTTCCGCGATTGCAGCGTCAGCTCCGTGCTCCAATCCTCAGGTATCACCTATACACTGCGGTTGTGCGCGCGGTGCTTCCTTGCACTCACGAAACAATGATTATTGTTAGCGGCACCCTATAGGAGGGTTGGCATCGGGATGAAACAGAAGTAGCAAAACAGAGGTGTCTGTGGCTACTGGCATGAGTGCTCCTCGTAGCGCCCGTGCCGAAGTCCGCCAAGTACCTTGAGTGGCTCATCAGCAGCATCTTCTCTGTTTTAGTCCCGTGCATCGCCGCGCCGTTGCTGGCCCGTGTAGCCTATGAGTTCCGGCCACCGGAGTATTTCGCGCTGACGTTATTCGGCCTGAGCATGCTCGCCAGCATCAGCTCGGGCGGCGCGGTGCGCAATTTAATGGGCGGCGTATTCGGCGTCTGGCTGGCCACCATAGGTGCAGAGCGGGCTACCGGGATAGAGCGCTTCATGTTCGGCAATTACGAATACCGCCCTGGCACTACCTTGGCGGCGAACAAAGCATCGAACCGTGACTCATCGAGCCCCCAAGCCGCCAGCACCTCACGGGTGTTTTCCCCCACCGCCGCCGGTGCCCGCCGAATGGCCGAGGGGGTGCGGCTAAAGCGGGGCGCCGCATTCGGCTGAATCACTCCGCCGCGGTTGACGAAGGTCTCACGCTCAGCGTTGTGCCGGTGCGCGTGCACCTCGGCCAGTTCCAACACCGGCGCAAAGCACACGTCACTCGCCTCCAAAATCTCACACCACTGCGCCCGGGTTTTGCGGCCGATGAGAGCAGCCAACTGCTCCTTAAGCAGCGGCCACGCCCCGGCATCGCCGCGGCTGTGCGGAAGTTGGTCCGCGCTCACCCCTAACCGTTGCAGCAATTGCGCGTAGAACTTCTCCTCAATGGGCGCGAGGGATATGTATTTGCCATCGCTGGTTTCGTAGACCTCGTAGAAATGGGCGCCGCTATCCAAGATGTTGTAACCACGCGGATTAGCCGCGGCGCCAGAGCCCCACAAGCCATAGGCCGCCGTCATCAACGAAGCGGCGCCGTCTATCATCGCAGCATCCACCGTCTGTCCTTGCCCGGAGCGTTTAGCCTCGAACATAGCCGCGACCACGCCCAATGCCAGATATAGGGCGCCGCCGCCACAATCACCGACTAAATTAAGCGGTGGCCCTGCCAATGGCCGCCAGAGCGCCGGTTAAAGCGATGTAGTATAAGAGCATGGCCAGCGGCTTGGGATAGGGCGCCCGCTTGTCCCCAGCCAGTCACCCGGCCATAGACCAGTCTAGGATTGCGTTTCGCACAGGGCTCCGGCCCCAGCCCCAAACGCTCCGTGACACCCGGCCTGAAACCTTCAATGAGTGCGTCGGCTCCCTCTACCCAATCCAAGATAAGTTCTCGCCCTTCGGGGCTCTTTAAATCGACTGCAATAGATGGCCGGGAACGGTTGAGCCCGGGAACAGTTGAGCCCGGGAACAGTTGAGCCCGGGAACAGTTGAGCAATCGGTATTTAGGCTCTAGCGCAATGCCCAATCCGGCATCGGCCACCCGATCGACACGGACCACTTCGGCCCCCAGTTCTGCTAGCAACATCGCGGCCATGGGCGCCGGCCCGATACCGGCCAGCTCGATGATTTTCGTACCGTGCAGTGGACCCATCTCATCTGCTCGTGGTGAATCGACAACACAAGCGTGGATGGTACACCAAGCCCCGGCATCGACACCCAAAACCTAGACTGGGTTCAAAGTTTTGCCCGCTACCATTACGCTAAGCTCTGGCGGGGCCTAGCATACTGTGATCCTTCATCTCCATGAACGCGTCGGCAAACATTGAAGTTAAAGCGCGCATCGTCGTCGTTGACGATGAATCTTCGATCGCTCGTTTCGTAGGCCGACTATTAGAGCTACACGGTTTCGAGGTGGATATTTTCGTGGACAGCCGCAACGCCTTGGAACACTTTCGCCTGGCCAGTGAGCGTTTAGATAGTGCGGCGCCCAGCATCCTAATCACGGATCAGACCATGCCGGACGTGTCAGGGGTGGAGTTGGTAGAGCAGGTCCGTGTGTTGTTGCCTGGCCTACCCGTCATCCTCTTCACCGGATACAGCGAGAGCGTCTCGGAGGAACATGTGCTGAGTTGGGGCAACAGCGCCTATCTCTGCAAGCCGGTGGATCCTAAAACCCTGGTTAGCACGGTTAACGGCTTACTGCCCGCGGCGCTGTAGTCCTCTTCGGTCAACGCCGGCTTCGATAAATGGCAACCTCAATCAACGAAGGGTTCAATCAACAGGGGCTCAATCAACAATGGCCTGATAGCTCAGCACCCGCAGCTCCCGGCGCAGGGGATATTGCGATGACGGCATCAACTGGGTCAGCAGTATCACGATCTGTTCTTCCACAGGATCCACCCAAAAAGCGGTACTGGCCGCGCCGCCCCAGGCGAACTCTCCAGGGCTGCCAACGACTTGGGCACGAGCCGGATCCAACATCACCGACACCCCCAGCCCGAATCCAATGCCCTCATAGCTCGATTCACTAAAACGGGGCTGTCCCATGGCCGCCATATCGCCCGGCAGATGATTGCAACTCATGAGTTCAACGGTCTTGCGCGAAAGCACACGTTGCCCATCCAACTCGCCGCGCCGCGCCAGCAAGCGGGCAAAGCGCATATAGTCCGCTACGGTGGACACCAAGCCGCCGCCGCCGGAGTAAGTCACAGCCGGTTGCAGGTAGCGCGAGTGCGCTGCCGCGTCGATCAGGCCTAATTCACCGTTGGAGCGGCGCCGGTAGTTGGAAGCAAATCTGGCCACTTTATCTTGCGGCACATGAAAACCGGTATCGTGCATACCCAGCTTTGCGAAGATCCGCTCCTGCAAGAACGACGCTAGATCACGCCCCGACCATATCTCCACCAGATGTCCCAGCACGTCCGTTGAGACGCTGTAGTTCCATTGCGTACCTGGCTGCGCCAACAAAGGCAACTCGCCCAGCTTGGCCACCAGTGCCGCCAACGGCACATCTGCGGTTTGGAAATCAACGCTGTGCTCCCGGTAAAGCTCATCGACAGGCGTGGCCTCCATAAAGCCGTAACTGAGACCACTGGTGTGGTTCATCAGCTCACGAACGGTGAAATCCCGTTCGCTAGCGACCAAAGTAGGATTGCTGGCGTCCCCTGCCACGAACACGCTCAGCCCGCCCAAGGCCGGAATAAACTTCGAGACCGGAGCGTCCAACTGAAAATGCCCCTCCTCGTAGAGCATAAGAGCGGCGACGGTGGTAATAGGCTTGGTCATGGAATAGATACGAACAATGGTGTCCGGCGTCATCGGTACCGCTGTATCTATATCCTGCACACCACACCAATCGGTGAACACCACCTGGTCGCGGCGCGCCACCTGCACCAGCGCCCCGGCCAATTTGCCGCCGTCCACATAACCGCGCATCCATGCACTGATGCGGGCCAACCTGGCCGCATCCAGACCGACATCCTCAGGCGCCGCAGTCGGATTGATCGGCAGCACCTGCAACAGCTGTTCAGCCATTAGCCTTTCAAAGCCGCCAACTGTTGCACCAGTTTGTGCGAGGGCACATAGCCATTGATGGGATGACCCTCTTCGGTCAGGGTGAAAGGGGTACCGCGAAGGCCCAGCTTACGGGCCAATTTCATGTGTGCTTCGACGGGATTGCTGCACGTTTCGTGACCGGGATCATGGCCCGCCTTGGCGTACGTGATGGCATCGTTGCGATCGTCAGCGCACCACACGGCCACCGCCTTGCGGTGCGAATCCGAGCCGATGCCGCTGCGCGGAAACAGCATATAGCGCACGCGAATACCGGCATCGGTAATGGCCTTAATTTCTTCATGCATCTTGCGGCAATAACCGCAATCGATGTCCGTAAACGTAGTAATAGTGAATTTGGCCGGCCCCTTGGGCTCGAAGATAATCATGGTGTTCTCGGCGGCGGCCGCCAGGATTTCGGCCCGTTGTTCGCGTTGGAAGTTCTCCGTCAAGTTCTGCTTGGTTTCGAGATCCAGCAGCGGGCCGCCGAATACATAACGGCCATCGTGGGTGGCGTATAAAATGCCGCCCTGGAAGCGGATTTCGTAGATCCCGTCGATCGGCGACGCCACCGCCTCGGCGCCAGTCACTTTAGGTAATAGCCGCATGACCTGTGCGGCCAGCTCTTCGGTGTGTTCCGCGCGCGCGGGTAGCACCATCATCATCGACATAACCAAAGCAAGCATCGCCCCGGTAATCATCGCCCTGGTAATTATCGCCCTGGCAATTACCGTCCTGACAAGCCTCGCCCCCCGCAGCTCAAACCCGTTCATCGTCATGCTCCTCAGCACCGTGTTTTCAGGCGGCACCCGGTACCCCGACTAATTGTTCACCATAGGCGCTCGGCCACGAGTCAGCCGCCGCTTGCCTCCAGCCGGCGCACCAGCGGCAAGACTTTATCCTTGAGACTGCTCGCGGTGAGCGGTCCTATATGCTTCATGCGAACAATACCCTCGGCGTCCACCACGAAGGTCTCGGGTACACCGTAAACCCCCCAGTCGATGCCCGCACGGCCCTCTTTGTCCACCATGCTCAGACGATATGGATCGCCCAGGGCCGCCAGCCAGCGCAGCGCGTCCGCCGGCTCATCTTTGTAGTTGAGACCGACGATGTCGATGTTAGTGCTACGGGCCAGCGCCACCAGCAAGGGGTGCTCGTGACGGCACGACACACACCAACTGGCCCACACGTTCATCAGTGTCACCTGGCCCTTGAGGGCGGCGTCGGTAACCCGCCGGTCCGTATTGTCGCCGAGCACCGGCAAGTCGAACGCCGGGGCCGGCTTGTGCAGCAGCGCGGAAGGCACTTTGCGCGGATCCAACCCGAGCCCCAGGTATAGCAAAGCGAACAAGCCGGCCACGCCCACTAAAGGTATGAAAACCGTTTTCATAACCGTCCTATGCCCGTAACGATCCTACGTCCGGGTAAGCCGCCGGGCCACCTCGGCCAGCTGCTCACTCAAAGTAGGATGAGGATGAATAGTGAGCGCCAGATCTTCGGCACAAACCCCCATTTCCAGGGCCAGCGCCGCGCTGGCGATGAGTTCGCTCGCGTGTGGCGCCGCAATGTGCACCCCTAAAAGGGTACCGTCCGCACTGTCTACCACAATTTCAGTGGCGCCTACCTGCGCGCCCATGATCGCGGCACGGCCCGAGGCGGTGAGCGGCAGGCGCTCAGCCCTCGCATCAATGCCCTCGGCCTTGGCCTCGGCCAGCGTCAAACCCACCGTGGCCAATTCCGGATCGGAGAAAACGATGGCCGGAATGCAGGCCGGTTCGAAGCCGGCGGGCTTGCCATTGAGCGCATCAACCGCCACTGGCGCCTCGGCGGCGGCTTTGTGGGCCAGCGCTGCGCCCGCTGTGATATCGCCGATGGCGGCGATGGACGGTGCCGCCAAGCGATCAGCACCTACGGCGATGTGGCCAGCCGCCGTTACCTCTATGCCGGCATCAGCCAGTCCCAGATCGGCGGTGTTGGGGGTGCGGCCAACGGCCACCACCACCCGTTCCGCCGCCAGGCGCTCTTCCACCACCGCCGCGGCCCCAGCCGTCCCTAGGCCTTCTATCTCTAGCCCTTTAACGCCTGGGCGCGCCACCACCAGGCAGCGCTCATCCATGGCCGTCACCACGGTACTGGTCATCACCCTTACACCGAGGGCTTGCAAACGTCTGGCCACCGCGCGTGACAAATTGCGCTCTAGCGCCGGCAGTAAACTGCCGCTGGCCTCCACCAAAGTGGTGTCAACGCCCAATTTGGCAAACGCCGTACCCAATTCAACGCCGATGTAACCACCGCCTACGATCACCAGCGACGCCGGCAAGGCCTCAAGGCTCAAGGCGCCGGTGCTGTCGAGCACTCGTGCACCATCAAACGGCAACGCCCGCAGGGGTGTTGGCGCTGAACCGGTGGCCAAGACGAGGCTCTTGAAGTCGATGAATTGGGCCCCGCCCTCGCCATCATCGACCAGCGCACTATGCGCTCCCAGCACCCGCAAGCGCCCGCGGCGCACCGCCACACCGGCCTTGTCCAGCAGGCTCTTCACACCCCGCTTGAGCGTCTTCACCTGGGCGCTCTTCCAGGATTGAAACACGGCCAGATCCACCCCCGAGACCGCCGCTGCAAGGCCCATCGCCGGCGCCGTCCTGGTCCGCTCCGCAGCCTGCGCCAATTCGATTAAGGCCTTACTGGGAATGCAGCCCACGTTCAGGCAAACACCGCCTATGCCCGCCTCGCCCGCCTCGTCCACCAAGAGTACCCGGCGGCCGCACCGGGCCGCGTGCAGCGCTGCCGTGTAGCCGCCGGGGCCGGCCCCTGCCACCACCATGTCCATAGCCTCGGGGATATTGCCCACTACCATGCTCAGCGCTGCCCCAACAACCGGATCGGCGCGGCCAAGTAACGGCGCATAGTGTCTATGAAGCGCCCCAGATCTTCGCCGTCATTCAGCCGGTGATCGGCGGACACACAAAACGGCAGGGTTTTGCGCACCACCGCTACCCCGCCGCGCGCCACCACCGCATCTTCGATACGGCCAAAGCCGGCGATGGCGCACTCCGGCGGGCGAATGATGGGGGTGCCGGTATGTCCGCCATAGCTGCCGTAGTTGGAAATACTGAAGGTCGCCCCGGTCAGTTGTTCGAGCTTCACCCGCCGGTCGCGCGCCGCGTCAGCCAGGCGCGCGATCTCGATGGCGATATCGACCAAGGAGCGGGTATCGGCATGGTGCACCACCGGCACGATTAAGCCGTCCGCCGTTTGCGTGGCGATGCCTATGTTGACATCGGCGTGGTACGTCACCGACTCGTTAGCCAGATCGATACTGGCATTGAAACGCGGCTCGGCGCGAAGCGCGGCGGCGCACGCTTTGACGAAAAACGGCAAGAAGCTGAGCTTGATATCTTGCCCGGCCAAATCATGATTTAGCACCTCCCTGACCTCGACCAAAGCCACCGCATCCAGGGTATCCATGGAAAAAATATGCGGCACGGTGCGCCACGCCTTATCCATGGTGAGTGCGATCCGGCGGCGTAATCCCCGCAGCGGCTCCGTGCGTCCAACGGCGCTAACGGCGGCAGATAACACCGCCGGTGCCAGCGCTGATTCGGACCGTCCTGATTCAGCTAATACCGGCTCCGGCGATGCCGGCTGCAGCGTTACGGATGAGGCTTCAGAGGGGGGCGGCACTGCTGCGGACGAGGACTGGGCCGATTCAGCGGCGCGCCGCACGTCCTCATGGGTGATCTGGCCACGCGCACCGGAGGCTTGCACGGTAGCCAAGTCTACACCCCGATCGCGTGCCAGTTTGCGGGTCGCCGGACTCGCCCGTGGCCGGCGCGGCGCCCCGGTTGCGGATGACGCCCCAGTTGCAGATAGCGCCAATGTTGGCGCCGGCGCAGCGCCGCCGGCCACACTATCGGTGCCTCTGGTCTGCACCGTCCCCGTTGGCGTAGCCGCCGCTATTTCCAGCGTCGCCAACATGGCCCCTACCGCCAGCACGTCGTTGGGCGCGCCGCCTAAAGCGATGATGGTGCCGGTCACCGGCGAGGGGATCTCGACTATCGCTTTGTCGGTCTGCACCTCCACCAGCAGTTGATCCCTCTTCACCGTGTCACCGATCGCCACGTGCCACTCGACGATCTCACCTTCGCTCAAGCCTTCGCCGACATCGGGCAACAAAAACTCGTACGTGCTCATGAGGCTAACTCGTTGGGTGATATAAACCCCTGGATGATATAGACCCCTGGTGATATAAACCGCTGGTGATATAGACTGCCGGGGAATAACTGGCTAGGGGATAACTCGCCGCAAGGTAACCCACCGGGGGTAACAGGCTGCCAACTCAATCCACCAACACCGAGCGCACAGCCCGTACCACCTTGTCCGCATCGGGAATGTAGTGGTGCTCCACGCCCGGCATAGGATACGGTACATCTGGCGCCGTGACCCTGAGCAGCGGCGCTTCCAGCGAGTAGAAAGCCTGCCCCTGTAGCAAGGCGATAACCTCAGCGCCAAAACCCGCCGCCGCCGGCCCCTCGTGCAAGACCACGCAGCGCCCGGTGCGCTCCACCGCCGCCACCAAACCGGCCTCATCCAGCGGGACCAAGGTGCGCAAGTCCACCACCTGCACGCTGATCCCCTCATCGGCCAACTGCGCCGCTGCCGCCGCCGCCACCGGCACGCTGGCACTCCACGTGACCAGGGTCACATCGGTGCCCTCGCGCACCACCCGCAACTGGCCGAATGGCACCGTATAGTCGCCAAGGGGCACCTCATCGCGGGTCGAACGGTAACCGCGCAGTGGCTCGAAGAACATCACCGGATCCGGATCGCGGATCGCCTCCAGCAGCAAACCCTTGGCGTCGTAAGCGGTGGACGGCATGACGATCTTAAGGCCGGTGGATTGGGCGAAAACCGCCTCCATCGAATCGCTGTGAAACTCCGGTGTGCGCACATTGCCGCCAAACGGTGTGCGGATGGTCATCTGTACCGGATGAGCGCCACGGGTGCGAAAGCGCGAGCGGGCCACCTGCTGGCAGATCTGATGGAAGGCGTTTTGCGTAAAGCCCGCAAATTGGATCTCCACCACCGGCACGAACCCGGTCAGCGCAAGACCATAAGCGGAGCCTACGATAACGCTCTCTGCCAGCGGTGTATCTATCACCCGGCGGGCACTGAAGCGCTGGCGCAAACCATCCGTGGCCCTGAAAACACCGCCTAGATGACCCACATCCTCGCCCATCACCAAAACCCGTTCGTCCCGTGCCAGCTCCAGCGCCAGCGCATCGCGGATCGCTTCGATCATAGTCAACTCGGCCATGGCTCAACCCTCCGAACCGAGATCGAAACGGCGCTGGCGCTCTTGGCTGGCGGTGCGCTGCGCGAAGATGTGCTCGAACACGTCCTCTGGCGCACCGGATGACTCGCTCATGGCCCGCTCAAAAATAGTCTCGATCTCGGCGGCGATATCCTGCTGCCAGGCTTGCGCCTGCTCATCGCTCCACGCATTCAGGCCAGCCAGATAGCGCTGCACCCGCAGGATGGGATCGCGCTTCGCCCAACGCGCCGTCACCGCCTCGTCCACATAGCGGCCGGGATCATCGGCAGTGGTGTGCGCCCACATGCGGTAAGTATGGGCTTCGATCAGCGTGGGGCCCTCTCCCGCCAGGCCCCGCGCCCTGGCCTGCTCGGTCACTTTATGCACAGCCAGCAGATCGTTACCGTCCACCGAAACCCCGCAAAACCCGTAACCGGCCGCCCGCGCCGCCAGATCGCATACCCTCGATTGCATCTCGCGCGGTGTCGAGATCGCCCATTGGTTGTTCTGAATGAAGAAAATAACCGGCGCTTTGACCACCCCTGCCAGATTACAGGACTCGTGAAAATCCCCCTCCGAGGAAGCGCCATCACCCAAATAAGCGATGCTCACCCCTGGCTCGCCCTTGAGCTTCATGCCCCAGGCCAAGCCCACCGCGTGGGGGAGTTGCGCCGCCAGCGAGATCTGGTATTGCAGCACCCGTACATTGGCGGGCAGAGAACCCCCTTCCGGATGCCCTAGCCGGTAACGGGCGATCAGTTCCACCGGATGGCCGTGGTGCAACTGCGCGGGCAACTCCCGGTACTGCGGCACTATCCAATCCAATGCCTTGTCCAGAGCCAGCGCCGAGCCAGCGCTCGCCGCCTCCTGTCCGACCATAGGCGCGAAAGTGCCCAGTTTGCCCTGCCGTTGCAAACTGAAGCACTTGGCATCGAAGGCACGGGCGAACATCATCAGCCGCAAGCCTTCGAAAATCTTCTGCATGGGCAGCGCAGGCTCGGCACCGGGCAGCAAAGTGCCACCCTCGTCCACCAAGCGGATCGGCTCAACCGCCGCGGTCGCCGGCTTGAATTGGGGGGAAGTATCAACCGTCATAATGTCTCTTTTGTTAGGGCACTTGCTAAAAATGCACTTTTTCCGCGATTGTGGCGTCAGCGCCGTGCTCGAATCCTCAGGTATCACCTATACACTGCGGTTGTGCGCGCGGTGCTTCCTTGCACTCACGAAACAATGACTATTGTTAGCAGGCGCCCTGTAGACGAGGTAATGGCGCGGCACACCATCCGGCCACAGGCTCGATTATGATCGCACGCCCCGTCCAGCCAGTAAAAACACATTTTCCCATGTCACACCCGTTCCGTTTTCCGCTCAGTGAGACCAGCGCGTGAAGGCGAAGACCGCGGGCGTTATCAGCGTACGCGGCGCCTGCCAGAACAATCTCAAAAACATCGATATCGATCTGGACTTGGGGCGCCTTACCGTCATCACCGGGATCAGCGGCTCGGGCAAGTCCTCACTCGCTTTCGACACCATTTACGCCGAAGGCCAGCGGCGTTATGTGGAAACCTTCTCGCCCTACGCCCGCCAGTTCCTAGACCGCATGGACAAACCGGCGGCACGGCGCATAGATGGCATCCCACCGGCCATCGCCATCGATCAGACCAACCCAGTGCGCACCTCACGCTCCACCGTCGGCACGATGACGGAACTCAACGACCATCTGAAATTGTTGTTCGCCCGCATCGCCACGCCGTACTGCCCAGGCTGCGGCGACCCGGTGCGAACCGACAATGCCCACTCTATCGCCGATGCGCTACTAAGCGACGGCGCGGCGGCGCAACGCATGGAAATCCGCTTCAGCGTTCCAGTCCCGGAGAACTTCACCGAACAGGAGATCCGTGCCGTCTTGAAGCGCCAGGGTTATACCCGCGTGTACAGTGCTCCGGCCCCGGATACGGCGCACCAAGGGGATTCACAGCCCAAAGCAGATTCACCGCCCAAAGCGGACTCGGAACACCTGGAAGTGGTACAGGCGCGCCTGCGCAGGGAACCCGAACGGCGCACGCAACTCATCGAAGCACTGGAGGCGGCCTTGAAGCACGGACGTGGCCTGGTGCGTGTGACCAGCGCCGGTGAGGACAGCGCCGGTGAGGACAGCGCCTGGCAGGATAGCGCCTGGCAGCGCTCGTTCTCGGCGCGGCTGCACTGCGCCCAGTGCGATCGGGAACTCGGCAAACCCCTGCCCAATCTCTTCTCCTTCAACTCGCCCCTAGGCGCCTGCCCGGAGTGCCGCGGTTTTGGCCGCACCATGGGCATCGACTTCGATCGGGTGGTGCCCGATACCCGCAAATCCCTCGCCGGTGGCGCCGTCAAGCCGTTCCAGAGCAGCAGCTACCAAGAGTGCCAGCGCGATCTCATGAAACACGCCAAGAAACGCGGCTTGGATACCGCCTGCCCGTGGCATGAGCTGGATGAGTCAACCCGGCAGTGGGTGCTGGAAGGCGAAAGCTCCATGCGCTCGGGCAAGTGGTACGGCGTGCGCCGCTTCTTCGACTGGCTGGAGAGAAAAAGCTACCGCATGCACATCCGGGTGCTGCTGGCGCGGTACCGATCCTATGACACTTGCGCCGTCTGCGAAGGCGCCAGACTGGTGCCCGAAGCCCTCGACTGGCGCCTGGGGAGCAAAGCGGGTGCGGACGCAGTGCTGGCGCCGGAGCAGCGCATCACGCCCCATCACAGCGGCATCACCGTGGTCGATGCGCGCGCGCTGCCAGGCCTCAGCATCCATGATCTGATGACCTTGCCGATCGCCCGCAGCAGCGCTTTTTTCGAGCGCCTCACTTTACCCGGCGCCCTGCATGAGGCCACCGAACTACTGTTGGGTGAAATCCGCTCCCGGCTGTCCTACCTCAACCAAGTGGGTCTGGGTTATCTCACCTTGGACCGCCAATCGCGCACCTTGTCGGGCGGCGAGGTGCAGCGCATCAATCTCACCACCGCGCTGGGCACCTCATTGGTCAACACCTTGTTCGTGCTGGACGAACCCAGCATCGGCCTGCATGCGCGGGACATGGAGCGGGTCACCCAAGTGCTGGCCCGCCTGCGCGATGCCGGCAACACCTTGCTGGTGGTGGAACATGATCCCATGGTGATGATGAGCGCCGATCGCATCATCGACATGGGCCCCAAAGCCGGTGAAAGCGGCGGCGAGGTGGTGTTTCACGGCCCGCCCAAGGCATTGTTGAAGCACCGCCGCTCTCTCACCGGGCAATATCTGTCGGGACGCCGTACCGTTGATAGTCCAAACGGCGATGCTCCAAATGGCGATGCTCCAGACAACGATGACTCAGGGGACGCTGACCTAGCAAGAGAGGCACTTGGCCCCCCACGCCCGCGCCTCCGCAGAAACAGCATTGAAGATGTCCACTGCATCACGGTGCACGGCGCCCGCGAAAACAACTTGAAGAACCTGGATGCCACCATTCCCCTGGACCGCTTGGTGGTGGTCACCGGCGTCAGCGGCTCGGGCAAATCCACCTTGGTGCACGACGTGCTCTACCGCGGCCTGCGCCGCCGCCTGGGCCGTCCCGACGGCGTGCCCGGCCTGCACGGCGCTATCAGCGGCGAATCTCTGATCACCGACGTGGTGATGGTCGATCAAACCGCCATAGGCAAAACCACCCGCTCCAATCCCGCCAGCTTCGTCGGCGCCCTGGATGTCATCCGCAAACTATTTGCCGGCCAGCCTTTAGCCCTGGAGCGCGGTTACACTGCCGGCACTTTCAGCTTCAACTCCGGCAACGGGCGCTGCCCCAGGTGCGGCGGCAACGGCTTCGAACACGTCGAAATGCAATTCTTGAGCGACGTCTACCTGCGCTGCCCGGACTGTGACGGCAAACGCTACCGGGCCGAAGTATTGGAAGTGCAATACGCGCCCCCCTTCACCGGCATGGCGGGCACGCCCCACTCCATCGCCGAGGTCCTGGACCTCACCATCGCCGAGGCGCTAGCGTTCTTCAGCAGCGATCCGGACCTGTATCTGGCGTTAAAACCCCTGCTGGACGTGGGCCTTGAATACCTGCGCCTAGGCCAGCCCGTGCCTACTCTTTCCGGTGGCGAAGCGCAGCGCCTAAAGCTGGCTGGCCATCTCGCCAAGCAGATGAGGCGCCGCTCCGATCTAGCCATGCTGGGCACCCTCTTCCTGTTCGACGAGCCCACTACAGGACTGCATTTTCACGATGTCGCCAAGTTGCTGGACGCCTTCAGGGCACTCATCGCTGCGGGCAACGCCGTGCTGGTCATCGAACACAATCTGGACCTCATCCGCGCCGCCGACTGGTTGTTGGATCTAGGCCCCGAAGGCGGCGACGAGGGCGGCGCCCTACTGTTCGCCGGCCCGCCGGAGAAGCTTCAGCGCAACAACAAAAATTACACGGGCCGGGCCTTGGCGGGCCTCTATGAGCAACTAGCCGCAGCGGCAAAAAAACCGCCAAAGCGGGGCGTCAAGCATAACGCCATCGCCATAATCAACGCCCGGGAACACAATTTGCAGGGCGTCACCGTCGATATTCCGCGCGGCTGCCTGGCGGTGATCACGGGTGTTAGCGGCAGTGGCAAGAGCACCCTGGCTTTCGACATCTTGTTCGCCGAAGGGCAAAGACGCTATCTGGAGTCGCTCAACGCTTACGCCCGCCAATTCGTGCAACCCTCCACCCGCCCCGAGGTGGACGCCATCACCGGCCTGCCACCTACCGTCGCCATCGAACAGCGCAGCAGCCGCGGCGGGCGCAAGAGCACGGTGGGCACCGTCACCGAAGTGCATCATTTTCTGCGCTTACTGTACGTAAAACTAGGCACCCAGTACTGCCCGGACTGCGATGTGCCCATACGAGCCCAGCGCGAAGAGGCCGTTGCCGCCGCCATCATGAGTGGTTTCAAGGGCCAAGACGTGACCCTGCTAGCACCGCAAGTGGTGGCCCGCAAGGGCTATTACACCGAGTTGGCGGACTGGGCCTCGCGGCAAGGCTTCAACCATCTGCGCGTCGATGGCGAGACCCTAGCAGTACGCCCCTGGCCACGGCTGAACCGCTTCGTGGAACACGACATCGACTTACCCGTTGCCAAACTACACATAGAACCAGGCGGCGAAGACAAGCTCGCCACCGCGCTTGCCACCGCCCTCAAACACGGCAAGGGCTTGGTGCGGGTGGCCGGCCGGCGCAAAGAGATCCTCTACAACACCGAGCGCGCTTGCCCCAGCTGTTCACGCAGCTTCGCGCCGCTGGACCCGCGCCTGTTCTCCTATAACTCCAAGCATGGTTGGTGCCCGGCTTGCTTCGGCACCGGCCTTGCGATCAGCGCCTTCGATGAAGAGCAAAGCGGCGAGGAATCCACCTGGGCCGAATTGGATGAGAACGCACTGAAGCCGTGCCAAGCTTGCGCTGGCGCGCGCTTGAACCCCACCGGCCGCAAGGTGCGCTTCAAGGGCCGCGGTATCGCCGAATACGCCGCCCTCACCGTGGTCGCAGCAGCCAAAACCATAAGCACCCTCAAACTGCACGGCCGCGAGGCCGGCATCGCCCGTGACATACTGCCGGAGCTGTACTCGCGCCTTGCATTCTTGCAACACGTGGGCCTCGGTTATCTCTGCCTGGACCGGGCCGCCCCCACCCTGTCGGGCGGCGAAGCGCAACGCATCCGCCTGGCGGCGCAGTTGGGCTCCAATCTTCGCGGCGTATGTTACGTGCTCGACGAGCCCACCATCGGCCTGCACCCGCGCGACAACGCCCTGCTGCTCGATACGCTTGACGGCCTCAAAGCCAACGGCAACACGGTGGTCATCGTGGAACACGACGAAGACACCATCCGGCGGGCGGACTACGTGGTCGATCTGGGCCCCGGCGCCGGTGTCAACGGCGGCGAAGTGGTGGCCGCCGGCACCCTGGCCCAAGTGCAACGTCAGCCCACCTCCGTCACCGGCGCCATGTTGGCGGCGCCGCTGGCGCATCCGCTAGTCACCACCCATCGCGGCAAGGCCGGGAAAGTCCTGCGCATAGAGGGCGCCAGTACCCATAACCTGCGGCACATAGACGTGGCTATCCCGCTTGAGAGACTGGTGTGTGTGAGCGGGGTCTCCGGCAGTGGCAAAAGCACTTTGGTGCGCGAGGTGCTACTGCGCAACGCGCAAAATCTTCTGGCCAAACGGGGCCAAAATCCCGCTAAAAAACCAGGCCGGCCCCAAAAATCATCGCCCCATAAATCATCGCCCAAAAAGTCAAACAATCCTAACAACCGGGGACGTCTAACCGGCTGCACCGCAATACACGGCCTGAACCACCTCGAGCGCGTCCTCGAAGTAGACCAAAGCCCCATCGGCAAAACCCCACGCTCCTGCCCCGCCACCTACGTAGGCATCTGGGACTACATCCGCAAACTCTACGCCGAGGCCACCGAAGCCAGGTTACGCGGCTACGGCCCCGCCCGCTTCTCCTTCAACGTCAAAGGCGGGCGCTGCGACGCCTGCGAAGGCCAGGGCCTGCAGCGCATCGCAATGAACTTCTTGCCGGACGTGCGGGTACCATGCGACATCTGCGGCGGCAGGCGCTTCAATAGCGAAACCCTAGCCGTCACCCACAAAGGCTTGAACATCAGCCAAGTGCTGGCGTTGAGCATCGAAGAGGCGGCCGAGTTCTTCAGCGCCCACGAGCAAGTGCACCGCACGTTGACGCTGCTCCGCGACATCGGCTTGGGTTATCTCACCCTCGGCCAGGCCAGCCCAACGCTCTCCGGCGGTGAAGCGCAACGGGTCAAGTTGGTCAGCGAGCTGGCCAAGGCGGCCAGCCGAACCCTATTCGTGCTGGACGAACCCACCACCGGCTTACACATGGCCGATGTGGAAAAGCTCATCCTCGTGTTGCACCGGCTGGTGGACGCCGGCCACTCGGTGATAGTCATCGAACACAATCTGGACATCATCGCCGAAGCCGATCATGTGCTGGACATCGGCCCCGAAGGCGGCGCGGGCGGCGGGCGGGTGGTGGCCAAGGGAGCCCCCGCCGCGTTGGTGCGCAGAAAACGCCACACCCACACCAGCCGCGTGCTGGCCGCATTCCTAAGCCGGCGAAAGTGCCGAGAAGCGCACTGATCCGCGCTTGCCCAAGCGCCGGGCGGCGTGGGAGTATTCGTTGTTTTTGTCCCGGCCCGGAGCCGTATAGACCATGGCTGCCACCACCATTTGCTCTTGGAATGATTTCGATCCGCTACAACACGTCATCGTCGGGCGCGCCGATCACACCTGCATACCGCCCAGCGAACCAGCCACCGAAGCCAAAGTGCCCAAGGACAGCGATATGCACGGCCTGTGGGGACCGCGCCCGCTGGAGACGGTGGAGCGAGCCAACGCGGAGCTGGATAACTTGGCAAATACCTTGGAACAACGCGGCATCCGGGTAGACCGGCCCACGCCCATTCAATGGAACCAAGCGGTGATCACCCCGGATTTCCACACCACCGCCATGTTCGGCTGCATGCCACCGCGGGACGTGTTGTTGACCGTGGGACGGGAAATCCTCTGTGCCCCCATGTCGTTTCGCTGCCGCTATTTCGAATACCTGGCGTACCACCCGCTGATGCAGCGTTATTTCGATGAAGACCCGCTGTTCCGGTGGGAACAGGCGCCGCGGCCACGGCTGACGGATGCTTCCTACCAAAGCGGTTATTTCGACGAGATCACCATTGAGGAGCGCTTGCGGCGCACGGCAGCGCTGGATTTCGTCACCACCGAGCATGAACCGCTATTCGATGCGGCGGACATCTTGCGGCTAGGCCAAGATCTGTTCTGCCAGCACGGCCTCACCACCAACCGCCGCGGCATGCAATGGTTACAACGCCATTTCCCCGATCACCGGGTGCACTCGGTGAACTTCCCCGGCGATCCCTACCCCATCCATATAGACGCCACCTTCGTGCCGCTGCGCCCCGGTCTCATCATCAACAATCCGCAGCGCCGGCTACCGGATGAGCAGCGCAAAATCTTCGCCGGCAATGACTGGCAGATCGTGAACGCCGCGCCACCCGCCCATCAGCAACCCCCGCCACTTTGTTACTCGAGCGTGTGGCTGTCCATGAACGTGCTCATCATCGATCACAAAACCGTCTGCGCGGAGGCCAGCGAGGTCTACCAACTAGAGCAACTGGACCGGCTCGGCTTCGAAGTCATCCCGGTACCCTTCCGTCACGCTTATCCCTTCGGTGGTGGCTTGCATTGCGCCACCGCCGATGTATTGAGGCGCGGCGGTTGCGATGATTTCTTTCCCAATCAGATCCCGGGCACGCGGATCAATTGAAAGCCGGTTGCGAGATACAGGCATGTCCGTTGAATTCTCCGCAGAGCAATACGCCATCAAAGAAACGGCGGAACGCTTCGCCCGCGAAAGGCTAGCGCCGAACTATCGGAAACTCGAACGAGCGGAGCGTTTCGACCGGGACATATTGTTGGAGATGGGAGCACTAGGCTTGCTAGGCCCCGAATTACCGGAACACCTAGGCGGTTTGAATGCTGGCAGCGTTACCGCCGGCATCACCATGGAAGCCATTGCCTACGCCGATCCCAACGTCGGCTACATACCGCTGCTGACATCGCTGACGGGCAGCATCCTGGCGGACTACGCGGCCCCGGCCCTGGCTGCACAACTCATACCGCGCATGCTTCGCGCCGAACATCTGGTGGCCATTGGACTGACCGAACCCAAGGGTGGCTCGGACGCGGCTAACTTAGTTCTAAAAGCCACCCGAGCCGGTGGCGGCTACCTGCTGAACGGAGAGAAAACCTCCATCTCCCTGGCCGCCCAAGCCGATGGCATCGTGCTCTTCGCCCGCACCGGCGAACCGCAGGCCAAGAGCAGAGGGATCAGCGCATTTTATGTGGATCTATACTCACCGGGCGTCAGCCGCTCACGCTTCAACGACCTGGGTTCAAGAGCGGTAGGCCGTGGCTCGTTGTATTTCGACAACGTGTTCGTGCCGCTGGAACAGCGCCTCGGTGAAGAAGGCTGCGGTTTCATCCAAGTCATGCAAGGCTTCGACTACAGCCGCGCCCTCATCGGCTTGCAGTGCCTCGCGCCGGCCCGCGCCTCCTTGGACGAGACCTGGGAGTATATTCAGGAGCGGCGTGCTTTCGACACACCGCTAGCCCGATTTCAAGGGGTCACTTTTCCCCTGGCCGAAGGCGAAACCCGATACACGGCCTGCCGCTTACTGTGTTATCAAACCTTGGCGCTGCGCGACAAAGGCGAGAAACATACCGCCGAAGCGGCTATGTGCAAGTGGTGGGCACCGAAGATCGCCGGTGAAATCATCGAGCAGTGTTTGCTATCCCACGGCCATTCCGGTTACAGCATGGACTTACCCCATCAACAACGGCTGCGGGATGTATTCGGCTTCCGGATCGGCGATGGCACGGCACAGATCATGAAACTCATCGTGGCGCGGGAGAAAGCGGGGCGGGCGGTGATCCAGTACTAGGGGGGAGCGGGAAACCTGGAGCCTCTTTAATGGGCGCGACCGTACTCCTGAGATCTGCGACGCTTGTGTTTAGTTTAACCAGGGCCTCCGCCAAACCCTCGGTTTGGCTCCCATTAGCAGCCAAACCTTTAGCCATAGCGGACTCCAATCCTTTCGTCATGGACGCAAGATCGATGGCGTTTCGTTCCTGCGATTTTCGCAATCGGTCCGCTAAGTCCTCCCATCGCTCACCATTCTCACGCTGAAGCGCCGCAATTTCTTTAGCACTCTGCATCCGGATAGCACCTAGTTGCCCGGTCAGTTCCTGCCAACGCCTGTCGCTTTCGGCTCTGAAGCCGGCAATCGCAACCTGGTGTTGCTGTTGAGATGCTTTCAGCCCCGACTCAAGTTTTTCAGTAGCTGTAACGAATCTAGACGCGATACGGTCCAAACGCTCCCCTCGCTCCTCCAATATCCGATCCAAAGACTTCTGCCGCTCTGCAAGAATGCGTTCGAATGACCGCTGCATATCACCCAACCCCCGCTGAAAAGCAGCGCGATCTGCGTTTTGTGTATTCAAGAATCCATCGTGTAGGCGAGAAATCGACTCTTCGTGTCTTTCGTAGTAAACGCTGCTAGTCCAGTAAGCCACACCCCAGCCTGCCGCCGCCGCTATAGCCCCTACAGAAAAGATCAATGAGAACGCTATCTTCCATCCGAGCGATTCCAGAACGGTTTTCACAACTTCCGCCCAACTGACTCTCGCCGGTTCGGAGGCAACTGACTCCCAGGAATGCTCACTACTAGATACCATGCTCATCACCATTCGGATCTAGTAGTCTGACAATTGGGCACCTCTAAAAATGCACTTTTTCCGCGATTGCGGCGTCAGCGCCGTGCTCGAATCCTCATGTATCACCTATACACTGCGGTTCTGCGCGCGGTGCTTCCTTGCACTCACGAAAAAATGACTATTTTTAGCAGGTACCCAATGTGTTAACCAATTTATTCTCGCCGTTGTGCAAGTATTGTGGGCATTGGCAGTATTAGTACCGCAATCGAACATCAATCTTCCGCTCACTCATCTTAACTTCCCTAGCCGGATCTGTAGAGCGTGCGAAGGCTGTTTTTGCCGCCACTAGGACGCGGCGTCGCGACGCCGGAAGCGCGCCGACCCCTGCGGCGCATTGCGCCGGCCGGTGGCGGTGACATCAGCATAACCAGGAATAAAGACCCAGTGTTCTTCGACACACTCGTTTTAGCCCTCCGCTTCACGGGCTTCGCCAAGAACAAGCATCACCGCATCAACCATTTCAGGCGATAGCTCATCGAAAAGCGCGTCGGACCCGCTCTCCGAAATGGCAAGACCATAACGGAAAGGAGCGCATAGCCTGCTAGCTTGTTCGGCATAGGAAGAAGCTTCTACCGCCGATATCGCCTCGCGCACTAGAGCCGGATTACCGCTGCGGAATACAGAGCGCATCATTGCCGCAAGAGCGGGAAGTGCCGAAACCGAATAGAGGTGCCACTCCCCTGAGAACAATCCGTGCATAGTATTAAGAGCCGCACTGGATCCGCCACGCTCAGCGATCGTTCGGATAGGCGTGTCGCCGTCACGCAACCAAGACCTGCCCTGAAAAGCCGATCAAGATTTTCGATGATGATGACGATTCCACGGCCAGACGCGCAAGCGAGGTGCTCGAGCGCGGCACGGGATCGATCGATAATCTTCTCGTCGCCGAGTTATCGAGCGCCGCTTCGAGTGCCGCGCTCAAAGCCTGAATAACGCTCTCGTTCACACCGCCGTCGCTCGTTTAATCTACAGTGGAGGGTGAGATCAAACGGCTCAACATCGTGACGCGACAGCGGTACTACACCGACGGATACCGCGCCCGTCAGCCACTTTCGGGGGTCATCAACCGGCGCACCGCCGCCGCCACATCCTCGGGCGCGAACACCGGCAACGAACAAGTTCTATTAGAACAAGCAAACGCTGCGGCCCGGTTCAAGCCGGGATACTGTACATCCGGGTTCGGCATCGGCCCCTCGCGCTTGTCCCACCACTCCACCCGCTTAAAACCGGCCGCAAAGCGAAGCGCCGCGGCATGTAAGGCTTGCGCTCTAGCATCGTCTTTGTGCCCGACTATGGTGATGTGCACCGGCTCTGCTGTGAACTCCGCGTCCACCAACAACACCCCGTGCAAAAACAGCCGGTTATCCGTAATCGTAGGCGAGCCCAAAAAGCGCATCGCCTGCGCCGCCATGCGCCGGTAGCGCTCATCCCCCGAGTACCAATGCACCCTGAGCGCGCTGCGGGCCAAGTCCACGTTCTCCTCCAGCAACACCACTTCCTTGGCGAACACGCCGATGGCCCCTGGCTGCACCGGATGGCTCACGTAGCCGGCCCGGGCCGAGCGAAAGTGCTGCTCTATGAATTGCAGCGCCGCCTCGGCGTGCCCCAGCCATTCTCGGTTTCCCGTGGATCCGTACAAACGCACGAAAGCCGCCGCCATCGCCGCCGAGTCGCCCAGGAACGGTCCGCCCCTGTCGTTGTTACCGTGGCTAAAACCGCCGCCCTCCAGCGCCCGGTGGCTCAATATCCAGCGCGCCGCCCGCGCCGCCGCCGTCAGCACTTCACGCTCACCGGTCACGTCATACAAGGCGCCCAGTGCGTCTATGACCCAACCGTTCTCCCGTGCATAGTGATTGCGATCAATGACCGGCGCCTTGCCCAGCGCTGCGCGCGCCTTCGCATCCAGCGCATAGAACGCCGCGCCGTCCATGGCCGCGTCCACATCGGCATCTTGACTGGTGTAGAACGCGCCATCCGCCGAGCGCATCCGCGTCAGCAAATACTTTTGCACGTTACCGGCTGCTTCCAGGAAACTCGCATTGCGCCCGCCCCACAGGGCATGGGCAAACGCGTAAGCCCGCAGGGCGCTGGCCTGGGACAACATGATCTTCTCGTAGTGCGGCGAGCGCCAATCGACGTGGTCGGAATACTGATAAACACCCCCCCAGGCCGGATCCAACAGATGCGTGGCCTGCGTCAGCGTCTGCCGCGCCATCAGCTCGTGCAGCCGCTCGCCCTGCGCCGCCCGCGCCAGCGCATACTCCAGGGTAGGGCCATCGATAAACTTGTGGACGTTACCCCAGCCGCCGTGGTCCGCGTCGTAGACCTTCCAATAGTCGTTCAACAACTGCTGGCGCTGGGCGCCGGTCAACTGCCCCACGTCCGCCGGCTCTATCTCCGCCTGCGCTACCACCGAGGGTCCCGGCGACGGATCATCGATAATGGCCTGCAACAGCGACAACATCATGGGCGCGGGGATAAAACCGCGCCGCTTGACGATCTCCGTGCCATCCGGGGCGAACACGATGGTGGCCGGCCAGCCCCAATTACCGTAACGGTTGGAGAGATCCGGATTGGCGTCCTGATCCACCCGCACGGCGATATACTTCTCGTTGATGAGATCGGCGATGGGTTGCTTCGAATAGGTCTCATCGTCCATCACATGACACCAGTGGCACCACACCGCTTCCAAGTCCAGCAACACAAAGCGGCCTTCCCGGGCCGCCACCTCGAACAGATCATCGCTCCAGCCGCGCCACTTGATAAGCGAGTTTTCACCGCTGCCGGCATGAGCCGGATAGGCCATAACGGCGATCAACATCAGCGCGGCAATAGATAGGGGATTTTTCACTGCAAACACTCCTAGGGTGAGGAACGGCCTGGCGAATGGCTCTTTCGACCGAGTGGCCACGGGAAAAGTGCGCTTACTATTCTGGCGCCTTCTCTGCCGGTCCTGGGGGAAGCCCCAGCCCATGCAAGGGATCATTGATTGAATGGCGCGGCAACATCCAAAACGCATCCGATTCGTCCATCGCCTTGCTGGATGCCCCGTTTGAAGTTTTAGTGAGACCCGGAGGAAGCGCTTGCGCGGCCAGGTGATGCAGCCGGTGTTGCTCAAGTCGGACAACTCATGCAACAACCGCCCAACGAGCGACTCCAGAACGGCGGCTAATCCAAACAGACATCGTCCCCGGAACCCACCACCCCCTGGTTGATGACTGCACCGTACACCCCGACCCGGCCTTCATGTTGGCGGACGATCTGTTTGAGAATGCGAGGATTGGACTCGCCCGTCTCGGGATGCAGTGTCACCATGGCGCACCGTGGATCACGCTCGACCACGGCCACCACCGCCTCGTCCCCGAGGTGCAACCGCCGCCCTACAAAAGCGTCCTCGGCAAAACCCCCGGTCTCTGGCAAATCCACCACGATGTTGGCTCTAAAGCGCCGCACATCCATGCTTAGCCCCAGCTCTTCGCCAAGACGGGTAGCACTCTGTAGGGAAAAGATGGACACAGGCCGGCAATCCGTCAGCGCTTTATCGGACCGGGTGAGGCTCAGGCGCTCCCCCGCGCCCTGCTCGAGCGCCCGCAACAACCGTTCATCATGCACCGGCCATAGCGCCCCTGCGGGCGTCTCCACCCGCAAGGCCAAATCATCCGCGCTGGCATCGATAGGCGACAAGCCGGGCTCAATCTCCCGCGCCTGTTGCCAATGGGGCGGGCACAATGCGCGTTGGGGATGAGCAAAACGGGGCACATAACACAACATGTCCCGCAGTTCCCTGCCGGTGAGCCACGGAAACACGGCGGACCTTTTCTCCGATCTGAACGCATACAGCCGATCGCCGTAGATACCGGCGTAACCCACGAACGCCTGCTCGATCACTTGCCCCCGCATGCTCTTGACCGGATAGCGCCACAGACTACGCACCCGTCCCACCCACTCCATCGGCTTATCCTTACCTGGCTTATCCTTCACCCCACCTGCCGTTGACCGAATTGCGGCACGCGCCGCTCTTGAAACGCCTTCAGGCCTTCATCGGCATCGCTGCCGCGAAGGCCCTCGACGGCCATCTTGATTTCCAATTCCAAGCCTTGCTCCAGGGTCAAGTCCGAGCCCGCGTCACTCATGCGTTTCATCATGGCCAGTCCTGGCGCGCTGTGGGCGGCCAGCTTGCGCGCATAAGCCATCGCTGCATTGATGAGTTGGTCATCGTCCACCACGTAGTTGACCAGACCCCATGCGTGCGCCTCCTGCGCCTCCAGCCAGCGGGCCGAGAACATGAGATCCAGCGCCCTGCGCCGGCCTAGTACCCGGGTGAGGCGCTGGGAGTTGCCGCCGCCCGGCACCAAGCCGTATTGGGCGTGCTGATCACCCAGCTTGGCCGAGCGGGCGGCGAAGACCACGTCGCACACCATGGTGATCTCGAGCCCGCCCGCCAAGACCAGTCCATGCACCGCGCCGATAATAGGCAGTGGACTGGTCTCCAGCCGGCGCAGCACGTGCAGGAGATCGCGCAGCAGCGCATGTAAGCCGGCTGCGCTCTGGCGGGTCTCCAATATCTCCTCGAGATCGGCGCCGGTGCAGAACACCTTACCGGCCCCTTTGAGAACGACGGCGCGGATATCCGCATTGCCCTCCAGCTGATCCAAACCTTCATTGAGGCCCGCCACTAGGGCCTTGGAGATACAGTTGAATTTCTCCGGGCGGTTGAGTTCCAACACGCCCACGGCACCGTCAATGTGAACCAATACTTCGTCAGCCATACTCCCCCCAAGTGCATTGCCTGCGCGGCGTAATCATGAAGCCGTGATGATAGCGCTTGACTTACGAGTAAGTGATTGAAAGCGCTCGCCAGCGCGATAGACGGCCGGAAAAATACCGCCGAAAAACGGCACCTCGAGCACCCTCAATGCATCTATGATATGCGCCAGGCGCGGCGCCTCGGAGGCGGCGGCGAACAACAAAACAGTCTCGCCCGATTGCTGATGCAAACGGCTTAGCTGGGCGGCGAATGCAGGCACATCGCCACCGACTTGAAAATACACCAGGAAAACCCCAGGCCCGCACGCGGGCTGCATGGGTTTTTTCGGCCACTGCTATTCCACCACTACATCCAATGGACGCGGCTCGCAGATGTAGTATCCCTGCCCATAATCGATACCCAGTGTCCGTAACTGCTCGAGCACAGGAGCGGACTCGATGAACTCGGCGATAGTGCGCATACCCAATACGTGGCCTATGTCGTTAATCGACCTCACCATGGCCGTATCCACCGCACTGCGGTCCATATCCCGCACGAAACTACCGTCGATCTTCAAATAATCGACAGGCAGTGCCTTCAAATAGGTAAACGACGAAAAACCGGAGCCGAAATCGTCCAGCGCGAACTCGTAACCTTTCTCGCGCAGGACCTGCATGATGTCACGGGCGCCGGTAAGGTTGGCCACCGCCGCCGTTTCCGTCACCTCAAAACAAATAGGTGCGGCCCGTGAGTCCTCATCAGCCAGGCGATCCAACAGATAACGGGAGAACTCCCTATCGCCCAGGGATTGACCCGAAAGATTGATATTCAAGCGTGTATCGCCATGCGGCCTGGCCTCCAGCCAGCTCAAAGCGGCTTCCACCACCCAGCGGTCGATGCGGCTCATCAGCTTATAGCGCGCGGCACCAGGAAAAAACACACCGGGTGCCACCACCGTGCCGTCCTCATCGCGCAGCCGCACCAGTACTTCTATACGCTGGGCTTCTACACCTTGGGCTTCTACACCCTGAGCTTCAACGCCCTGGGCTTCTACACCCTGGGCGCCCGGTTGGCCCGGACCGGCGACAGCGATGATCGGCTGGCCCCATAGCTCCAACCTGCCGTCATCCAATGCCCGGTTCAAACGCGCCACCCAGGCCATCTGTTGGCGCCGGTGCACCACACTGTCATCCGTTTCCGTGGCCAGGCGCACGCGGTTACCACCCTCGCGCTGGGCGGTCCCCAGCGCTAACCTCGCCGAACGCAGAATACCGGCCACGGAACCGCTAGCAGCGTCTATCACCACCGCGCCCACGCTGATACTGAGGCGGTAGCTCTCGCCCTGCCAGTCGAAGCGCAAGCCGTCGATGGCACAGCACAGCTTACGGGCGACTGCCAGCCCGTCGTCCCGGGTGCAATGTTCAAGCAGGAGCCCGAACTCGTCGGAACCCAGGCGTGCTATCGCATCGCGCTCCGCCAAACTGGCACGCAACTGTGCCGACACCGATTGCAGCAGCACATCGCCCACTTGCAGGCCGCCCGCTTCGTTAACCGCGTCAAAATGATCCAGATCAATGTGGCAGAGCACATGAGTGGCACCGTCCTCGCGCGCCGTATCGAAGGCATGTTCGATGCGCCGCTCGAAAGCACGGCGGCTCAAAAGACCGGTCAAACTATCGTGATCAGCCAGATGCTGCACGGACATTTCCATGCGTTTAGTAGCGCGCCGCTCGCGGGCCGCTTCCAGTTCCCGCTCCATCGCCGGAATCAGCCGGGCCGCGTCGCCTTTCACCACATAGTCGCGGGCACCGGCACGCATCGCCTCCACGGCATAGACCTCGCCAATGGCGCCCGACACGATAATAACCGGCAGATCCGGATCGAAAGCTTTGACTATGCGCAGCGCTTCGATGGAATCGAAGCCCCGCATATCGTGGTCGGTCAAAACAATATCCCACAACCCGTCATGCAGGGCGGCGACTAGACGATCAGTATCCGCCACGCAAGTACCTTCCACCTCATATCCGGCGCGGCGTAACTGCCCGATCAGCAAGAGCGCGTCATCTTCAGAGTCCTTGATGACCAGGACTTTCAAGGCAGGCGTGGTGGCTTTTAGGTCCTCGTCTCCGATAGCCCTATCCAGTACGTTACTCACGTATCGTTCATCCTGGGATGTCAAATCCCTAGTCAGTTCAGCTCATCCGTGGAGGTTCCCGAGCGCCGCTGACCCTTCCCCACTCACCCAACCCTGCGCCATCATCTCTTGGCCCACCAACGGCATCGGCACCCGCTCTAACGGCATCAGCGCCATCAACAGCAGCGGCGCTCAAGCGAATGAAATGCTGTTCGTGTGACTGGGCAATATACTTGAGGTCCCTGCTGGTTGAGAGAGAACTAGGGCACAACTAGAGCCAGGCACCAAGGTCCAGGCACTGTTGTTACCGCGAGGAGTCTAATTCCTGGGGCGAACTGACCCCGGCGCGAATTGACCCTGGAGCGAATTGACCCTGGAGCGAATTGACCCTGGAGCGAATTGACCCTGGAGCGAATTGACCCTGGAGCGAATTGACCCTGGAGCGAATTGACCCTGGAGCGAATTGACCCTGGAGCGAATTGACCCTGGAGCGAATTGACCCTGGAGCGAATTGACAATATCAAACCCGGCGTATTGCGCCCGCTGCCACCAGCGCCTCGATCTGCGCTTCGTCATAGCCGAGTTCGCGCATGATCTGCACCGTGTGCTCACCGAGCAGTGGCGCCCCCCGGCGTACCGCCGTGGGCGTTGCCTCGAAACGGGCGGCGGGGCGCGCCTGACGCAGCGGCCCGGCATGCGGGTGCTCATGCTCGACGATAATGCCACTCGCCTCCACCTGCGGGTGATGGATCATCTCTTTGCGCTTTAGCACCGGCGCGCAGGGCACCCCCGCATCGTCCAACAGTTGCAACCACTCATCGGCAGTCTTCTCGCGCAACGCTTCTTGGATGAGATCAAGCCGCTCGTCAGCGTGCTGATCGCGTAGTGCCGGGGTAGCGAAGCGGGCATCGCTCAACAGATGCTGGCGGCCGCTCACGGCACAAAACGCCTGCCATTGACTGTCCGTCATGGTCGATACGCTGATGTAACCGCTTTTGGTCTCGTAGATGAGATCGATGAAGGTGGCCGCCCGCTGCTCCGCCACTTCCTTGCCGATGAAGGTTTGACCGCCCATGTCCGATGACCATAGAAAAGCAATCACCGCATCCAGCATGGACACTTTGACATGCTGGCCTTGGCCGGTCTTGGCCCGGCCAGCCAAAGCCGCGGCCACCGCCTGCGCCGCCGTCACCCCGGTCAACTTGTCCGGCAAGATAGTGCGTATGAGACGCGGGCGCTCCGTGTCCGAGCCGGCCTGTACCGTGGCAAGACCGGACAGAGCCTGAATGATGGGATCGTAAACCGGCTTGTGGGCGAACGGACCACGCTCTCCCCACCCGCTCATGGACACATAGATAAGATCGGGACACACGGCGCGCAATTCGGGCTCGCTGATGCCTAGGCGCTCCACTACCCCGGGCCTGAAGTTTTGCATGAACACATCCGCCGTCGCTACCAGACGTTTTAAGGCTTCCTTACCGGCGGCGCTCTTGGCATCGATTGAGATAGAGCGCTTATTGCGGTTGTTGTTGAGAAAAGCCGCGGTCAGGCCCGCCTGCGCGTAGCCGGCATGGCGCGTGTAATCGGGTCTATCGGGCGCCTCGACTTTGATGACGTCGGCGCCCTGATCGGCCAAAACCATGGTCGCCAACGGTCCGGCGATCACATTGGTGAAATCTATAACCCGGTAGCCGGAGAGAGGACCTGACATAACACTTCGCTCAGATAAGTAGGGCCAAATAAATAGGCTCAAACAATAGGCTCAAACAAGCGGCTGGGAAAGGCTTTACCGCAGGCCTGGCCCACGGACGACGATGCCGCGCAGGATTTCCCGGGTACCGCCTTGAATAGTCAACTTCGGGGCAATGAGGGTGGCGAAAGCCAATTCCGCCTCAAAGCCCGCCTGATTGCCATGCTCCAATCGGACCACCTCCGCTCGAGCCACTTCCAATGGGGCCACCTCCAATTGGGCCAGCGCCGCGATATTACGCGCTCGTTCGGGTAGCGCCTGTTCCCGGTCGGTACCCGGATCCTTGACGATGGACGACTCGACCACCGGTTCCTCAAACCGTATCAGGCGCGCACTTTAGCTGAAATACCGCACACTCGTGCCAGGCTCAACTGTTCAAGCGACTCGACAACTAGAGCCGCGTCCTCGTAGCCGTACACCTCGACTGGCATAAATGAGTCAGGACAAACAATACATGGAATATGGGCGGCCCGGGCCGCTTGCAATCCAGTGACAGAATCTTCAATGGCCAGCGCGCTTCCGGCATCGCAGCCCATCTGGCGAAGCGCGTGCCGATACACATCGGGATAAGGTTTCTTACGCGCTTGGGTGGTGGCGGAAAACGAGGCTTCAAAACAACCACCCAGGTTGAATTTTTCTACACACGCATCAATGGACTCCAAGCGCGAACCGGAGGCCACACAGAGGCGAAAATGCTCGGCCAGGGTTCGCACCAAGGTCTGCGCGCCAGGCTTCAACGCCAACTCGCGCTCGATCAACCGGTCATAAATCACTTTTTTAGAGTCTCGTATGCGCTCCGCATCGCCTTGCAAACCGAAATGTTGCAACCAGCGGGCGGCGGATGCTTCCAGCCGGTGCCACAGCGGCCAATCATCCAGCTCAATAGTGATCCCATGCATTGCGAACGCTTCCTTGTACGCCCGGTATTGCAACGGCTCGGAGTCGATCAATAAACCGTCCAGATCGAATATCACCACTTCGAGCATCGCGATTTGCTCCTCGCCGCGCTCTGTTCGCCAGCACCAGTTCGAAACCGTATCACCGCGCGCGGGGAAGAGCGAGGCAGTGTGATCGATGAACCTGGTATTTATCCTCACCCCCAGGATAGGATAAGCAAACCCCGCCACTAGTCAGCCAGCGGCCATGAGTGACATCCACCAAACCCATGACGGCGTAGTCAAACGGCTCAAGCGGGCGCACGGGCACCTGCATAAGATCATCTCCATGATCGAAGAAGACCGCCCCTGCACCGAGGTGGCGCAACAACTCCAGGCGGTGGAGTCCGCCGTACGCAAAGCGAAACAGACCTTCATCCGCGATCACATCGACCACTGCCTGGAGGACCAATTGAAAGAAGGACCCGCGGCAACGGCCGTGTTAGCGGATTTCAAACAAATAGCTAAGTATTTATGACTTAAGCGGAGTGTGCCATGGACATCGTGAGCCTGATCGAAAGCGGGTCTGCATCGGTGGCTTATCTCGCCCTTGCCGGTTTATTCCTAGGCGGCCTTCACGGACTGGAACCAGGCCATTCCAAAACCATGATGGCGGCGTTCATCATCGCCGTGCGTGGAACGGTGACGCAGGCGGTGCTGCTGGGGATATCCGCGGCCATATCCCACTCCCTCATCGTCTGGCTGCTGGCCGCATTAGCCCTCAAATACGGCGATGAACTCATCGGCGAGAAACTGGAACCTTACTTGCTCCTGGTATCGGCCATCATCATTTCGGCCATCGGCCTCACCATGCTGTGGCGTTTTCATCGCCGCCGGCGGGCGCCTCGCCACCACCATCACGGCCACGGCCACCATCACGGCCACGGCCATGAAGGCGATGATGCCCATGCCTGGGCGCATGCCAAGGAAATAGAAAAACGCTTTACCGGCGGCGGGGCGACCTTCGCTCAAACCGTCAGTTTTGGCCTGACCGGAGGTCTTATTCCGTGCCCAGCAGCGATTACCGTCTTATTGCTTTGTTTACACATCGGGCAGGTGGGCTTGGGTATCACCCTGGTGGCGGCTTTCAGCATCGGTTTGGCACTGACATTGGTGCTCGTGGGGGTAGCCGCCGCCGCCGGTCTAAACTACGCGCGCCAACGCTTTGGCAATGTTGATCGACTTTACCGCGCCGCGCCTTTTGCCTCGGGCATTCTTATTCTCGCGATCGGTGTCTATCTAGGTTATTCGGGATTTATTCATCTACCGGCTTGAGGTGCACTTCCACCGCGCCTAGGCTGCCGAAATCGCCCACCAAAACATCGCCGTGAGTCACATGCTCAAGTCCGGTGCAGGTACCCGTGGTAACGATCTCGCCGCTAGCCAAGGTCATTCCCCTAGCTGCAAGATGATTAGCTAACCAGGTCAACACGAGTACCGGATCACCCAACGCTCTGGCGCCGGTTCCCGTGACGGTTTGCTCGCCATTGATACGAAGAGAACATTCGTGGTCAACCAGATCCCATGGTCCGGTTAACGCAACTTCGCGGCCTGCTATAAACGCCACATTGGCACCACCGTCAGCCGTTACCAAGGCCCTACCACTACCGGCAAGACCGCTGACAAGACGGCTACCCACCAGTTCTATACCCGGCATAAACGCCGCCACCGCTTGCCGTACTTCGCCGGCTTCATACGGTGCGTCCCGCGGCGCCAGATCCATCCCCAGTCGAAACGCGAACTCCACCTCAACTTGCACATCATGAGCCGGGCTCACACCAACGTGCGCGCCACTCTCGAAGACATATTGCCGCGGTAACCGCCCCGCGCCGGGCTCGCTGGTCCCTAACCGCTGTTGCGCTGCAACACTGGTCGAGCCCACCTTCCAACCGCGGCTCTCTGCGCCCAACAGGGCCGTTACCCGCTCCTGTACCTCATACGCCTGTTCTAGAGATAAAGCAGACCGGTCATCGGCAGGCGGACTAACGGTCCAACCGCCGGCACGCGCCGCCGCCAAATCCTGCGCCAATTGTTCCAATGCGCGCTTCATAATCGCCGATCTCATTCTTCCAGCTTGCCCAGCTTTTCCAGCGAGGCGGTGACGTTTTGCGCAAACGGCGTCCACCGGCTTACGGATAAGCCCGCTTGACGCAGCCCATCACCCAGCCAGGTATTGCAGGTCGTAGCAATATCGTAAGAACCGTACGCCTCGTAAAACGCATCCGCGCGGCCATAAGCATACCCCACCACTTGCCGCGCCCGCGGACCATCCATCTTCAACTGCGCCCGTACATAGTCGGCGAGCATCCGGTACTGGCTTCGAGTCAGCGGCAGCCGCCAGGTGCGCTCCGTCAACCAACCCTCTCTCAGATAAGTCACATGCACGGCCGATTCATTGCCGCCAAACAATGCCCCCACCACCCTTTCCAAGGTCAAGTCACGCCAATGAGGTGTATGCAGATAAAACGCCCTATCGCCCCAGCCGATGGCGATAAGCGGTAGTGGCGCTTGCAGGTGCGGAAAATCGGCCATCGGAAACACCTGGGTCCAATCGGCCACTTCGCTAGCGGCGGGAAACACGAAGTCAAGATGAACGCCGTTGGAAATAACGAACGCATCGATAAAGACCGGCTCAGATTGCTTGACCGGCGCCACCGGAAACAGCATCAACACAAACGCCAAGGCGCCGTAACATAACAATGCGAACAGCGGAACTAAAGCAGCAAAACCTGTCCACTTTATGATGCGTTTAAGGAGTGACATCCAGACTGTGTTCCTTCATGAACGAGTGAAAGCGTTACTAGCGCTCCCCCGCCAGACAACAAATCGCCAACACGGTTCGCTCCAGGTGCGCAGTTGCGACGGCGTGCGCCACAATCCTTCGCCAAGTGAACTGTAGTGACGCAACACAAGCAGACTATGAGAACGAAGCTATGAGAATAGGAGTGAGTTTTATCGGGGCTAAGCCAACCGGCGTTGTGACACGCGAACGGATGACCGAGGACGCCAGCTTAGCCGAGAGCATCGGCTTTGACAGCCTATGGTTTTTCGATGCATTGGGACGCGGCATGATGCTGCCCGACCCGCTCATCGCTTTAACGGTAGCGGCCCTGGTCACCGAGCACATCGAAGTGGGCACCTGCATTCTACAAGTACCCCTTAGACGGCCCGCCGAGCTTGCGCAGCGGGTGTTAACAGCGCAGGCGGCAACGGATGGCCGTTTTGCATTCGGCGTGGGCGCCGGCTCCACCCGCACCGATTTCACTTTGACCGGAGTGGATTTCGCCTCGCGGATGCAAGCAATGGACGAAAGCATACAGACCATGCGCAAACTCTGGCGCGGCGAACAAATCAACGGCGTCTCGCTGCATCCGCCCGCCAATGTGCGCGGCGGTCCACCCCTATTGATCGGCAGTTGGAGTGGCGCCCAATGGATCCCGCGGGCAGCGCGCGAATTCGATGGTTGGATTGCCTCGGGCGCGAGAAGCAGCGTGAGCGCGCTCCACTCAGGCATCGAAGTGTTCAGGCGCGAAGGCGGCAAACGCGCCATCGTTACCAATATCCCCTGTCATTTAAACGCAGCCAGCGAACCGCTCACGGACGACGGCCCCTTCCATGTCCGCTGCGGCGAGTCCGAGGGCCGGGAACGCATGGCCCGTCTAGCTGAACTCGGCTACGACGACGCCGTGTTCATGGTCCCCGACCGGGACCCGAAGCATCTGCAACGGCTGCGTGATCTCGTTACCTAGCGATGCAGACGAGCGCATCGCACGTCATGTCCAACGAAGAACATGTACATCGATTACTTTGAGAGCAATGCCAATAATGATAGCATCTGCTGGCATTGTTGGCGTATTCAACGGAGGCGTTCAATGGGCAATATCAGTGTGAGAAAACTAGACGAGGACACCATTTTGAAGCTACGCGTTCGCGCTGCGAAAAACGGGGTGTCGATGGAGGAAGAAGCGAGGCGCATTCTTACCGCGGCGGTCACCACCCCGGAGAAGATCGGCGATCTAGCCTGCTCTATGTTTGGCAAGAGCCACGGTGTGTCACTGGAATTGCCCGCGCGGCCTCCACATGAGCCTATGCCGATAGAATCAGTTGCAATCGAACCGTCAAATCATCCTGAACGGCCGTGATCGTCCTCGACACGAATGTTGTTTCCGAGGTAATGAAGCCGGTGCCTGCACCATCCGTAGTTGACTGGTTGAATAACACCTCTTCCGGGACCTTGTTTTTTACCACGATCTCCGTTGGTGAAATCGAGTTCGGCATCCAGCGTCTTCCGCCAGGCGCCCGCCGCACAGCTTTGGCGGCCACGTTTGATGCTTTTTTGCGGCGCGCCTTCGCTGGGCGTGTCTTGCCTTTCGATTTCGAGGCAACTCGCCATTATGGCGCTCTCATGAGTACTAGACGGGCGCTAGGAGCACCGATGAGCATCGCTGATGCTCAGATCGCCGCCACCGCCAAAGCGAATGGATTTGCTATTGCAACCCGCAATGTTGCTGGTTTTTGCGATTGCGGATTGGATATCGTCGATCCTTTTCTTTAAGTCTCTGGCCCACCCCGCATCGCCTCCGCCAAAGCCGTGGAGCCCACCAGCGTGCGGTGCATCAAGCGCAACTCACCGGCGGGGTAATCGTGGGCCACCTTATGCAGTGCTTGGCGGTTGTCCCAGATCAGCACATCGCCGAGTTGCCAGCTATGCCGGTAGACAAACTGCTCGCGCTCGCAGTGGGCGGTGAGTTGCGCCAGTAATGCCTGCGAGGCCGCCTCCGTCATGCCGTCGAATTGCTCTATGCGCACGGGATTGAAATAGAGCGCCGGGCGTCCGGTCACGTCATGGCGCCGCACCAACGGATGCCGTGCACTGGGGGCAGCCGCTCGCTCCTCGGCGGTCATCGCTTGCAGCCGGCGCTTCGAATACTTGCTGAGATAAATGTGATGCCCCATCAAACCTTCAAACCGGCTTTTATCTTCACCACTCAACGCCGCAAAAGCAGCCGTTTGATCAGTAAAGCTGGTCTGGCCACCACGGCTTGGCAGGGCGATGGCATGGAGCATGGTGCCCCACGGCGGTTCTGGCAGATGGGAATGATCCGTATGCCAACTACCGCCGGTGTAAAGCGGTTTTTTGTCGCCATGGGTATCCACGTGTTCGCTGGACAACACCCGCAACTCCGGATAACCGGGCACCTGATACTCGGCCCGTTGCAACGGCTGCCGCGCCGGGGTCCCGAACAGGCGGGCTAGACGTAGCAATCCATCCGGCGCCACATGCTGCTCACGCAAACACAAAACAACATGGTTGACCCAGGCTCGATTCAACCGTTGCACGTCATCGCGAGCTAGTGCCCGCGGCTCGGTCAAACCCAACACTTCCGCGCCAAATGGCCCGTTTAAGCGGCGAATTTCAAAACCCATTGTTACGTCCCCATATCCCCGCCTATCCCCGGCTAATCCGCTTGACGCAATATCTCGCGCTGCGTGCGCCCTTTGTACTGCGTACGAAAACGTCCCCGGCGTTGCAACTCCGGCACGATCCGGTCAACGAATTCTTCGATAGCGCCCGGACTGTAGATGGGCGTTATCATGAATCCATCACCGCCCGCGGTATCCATAAACGCCTCCATCTGATCGGCCACACTGGCCACCGTACCCACCAACTGCGGCAAACCCACACTCTGGCCGTGACGGGCCGCCACTTCACGCAGGGTCATGGACCCGCCATCAGGCTTCAAGAACCGCGTACGCATGCGGTGCAGTTCAGGCTCTGTCCTGAAAGCCATCTGCGCATCCAACGGGAGCTTGGACAGATCGTAGTCCAGATGGGCCGACAGAATGCTCATGCCCGCATCCAGCGGCACCAAGGCATTGTGTTCCTCCGCCTGCTCCTGCGCATCGGCCTCGGACTCGCCGATGATCGGCTGCGCGCCAAATAAGATGCGGCATTCGTCAGGCTCGCGGTCATACTCATCCATGCGGCTTTTGACCGCCTGAAAATACTCCGCCGCATCTTCCGGGCGTGGCTGGATGGCAAAGATGCCATCGGCATACTTAGCGGCGAAGTCGATGCCTTTAGGCGAAGTACCGGCTTGTAGAATAGCGGGGCCGTTTTGCGGCGAGCGCACTACATTGAGCGGCCCGCGGGATTTGAAAAAGCGCCCTTCGTGTTCGATGCGGCGCACCTTGGCAGCATCGGCGAAAACGGCGTTGTCTTTGTCCATGACCACGGCGTCCTCATCCCAGCTATGCCAAAGAGCGCGGCATACCTCCATATACTCGTGAGCCTGATCGTAGCGGGTATCCGCCGCCGCCCGTTCGGTGCCGTAATTGGCTTGCTGATTGCGGTTGATCGAGGTCACCACATTCCACGCGGCGCGCCCTTCGGTCAGGTGATCCAAAGTGGCCCACATACGCGCGGCGTAGAATGGATGTTGGTTACTGGTGGAGAAAGTCGCGCCGAGGCCGATGCGCTCGGTCACTGCCGCCAGCCATGACAGCAGCGGGATCGGATCATGCTCCGGCGCCTGGGCGGCGTAACGCAGCGCCGGCTCCAGCGAGCCTTTGTAACTATCGGAGATGTAGTTCAAATCAGCGAAGAACACCATATCGAACAGGCCCCGCTCGCAGGTCCTGGCGATATGCTGATAGAGCGCGGGCCTGGCCCAGTTGTCGCGGGTGAACTCGGTTTTGGGATGCCGCCACATGGCCAGGCTGTGATAACTCGGGCCGTGCACCAAAAACTGCGCCAGATGGATCATCGGCTTGGTCTTGGCGCCACGCCGCCGGCTAGCGGTGTTAGCTTCGGGTCCTTTTTTCTCGGGTGTTTTTTTCTTCGCCATCGCGCTAACGCTCTTCAAACGGTAACAGGCGTGAGCGTATCCAGCGCCCAACGGGCATGGGCGCTCATACGCGCATCCTCGTGTTGCTGGCCGAAGAACTGCACCCCGACCGGCATCCCGCCCACACTCATCAACGGCACCGTCACCGCCGGCGCAAACAACATGGAACTCGGGTAGTTGAACACCGCATCGCCCGTTGGCCTGGGCGCTAGCGGCTGGCCCGGTTGATCGCCCAGCCATTCATGGGCAGGACCCGGACAGGCCAGAGACACGATAGCATCGGCCACTCCCCGCAGGGCTGCATGACAGCGCTGCGCGTACTCGCGCGCCAGCAGTGCGGCGCGGTAGTCCTCTACGCTCATCGTTTCCGCATCCGCCAAGGCCGCCTTGGCCCGCGCGCTGACACCCTCGGGATGCTGGTCAACCAGATTGCGGGTGGCCCAGCGGTTCTCCCAACCCGTTATCGAGTTACACACGTTGCGGGCATCACCGAGCGCGCGCTCCAACGCCTCCAAACTGCGCCGCTCCTCCCTGCCGATGATCTCCACGCCGGCATTGGCAAGCCCGTCCAACAGCTCCCCGAACCCTCTTTTGCTAACCTCATCCAAATCCGGCCAGCCCTGGGTTCGCAACACCAGCAGCCGGGCCGGCTTGACTGGCGCAGGTGCCATCGCCGGGCCGCTCAATCCTCGCGCACCGCGATCACCCCCCACACGGTTGGCGATCTCGATGGCGACCCGCCACATATCTTCGACGTTACCGGCATGCACACCGTGGGTGCTCATACTGGTGGCTTGCCGCTCACCCCGGTTGATGCCACCCTGTGTCGGCTTAAAAGCCACGTTGCCACAATAACCGGCCGGACGGATGATCGAACCGCCGACCTGGGTACCGATGGCCGCCGGCACCATGCGCGCGGCAACGGCAGCGGCGCAGCCGGAGGAGGACCCGCCGGGGGTGCAACGCTCATTGAACGGATTGGTGGTAGGACCGGGATGGGCGCCACCCAACTCCGCTGTTACCGTCTTGCCGAGGATGACCGCGCCGGCCTGCCGCAGCGCCCAAACGGCGGCGTTATCGCGCTTGGGGAAGTTGCCGGCGTAAGCGGCGCAGCCCATGCCGGTGGGCATGTCCTTGGTTTCCAGCAAGTCCTTGATGCTAACGGGCATGCCGTCTATGGACGAGCGCGGTTTACCGGCGCGCCAGCGGGCAGTGCTGGCGTCAGCCGTCTCCCGCGCCGCTGTCTCATTGATGGCGGCGTACGCTTGCACCACCGGCTCGCGCTCGGCAATGGTGGCTAGGCAACGCTCCAGGTACGCCCGGGGGTTGTCCTTACCGGCACGAAAATCGTCCAACCCATCGTGGTAGCTGAGAGCACTGAATGTATTGGGGTCGTAGCGGTCTTGACTAGACATGGTTGCCTCTCCTATCCCCGGCACTTGACGCCAAGAGGATACCCCGTCTTTGCTATCGTCGGCGACGCAGCCGGAAGCGGTCACACATCGTGTATAGTGGCGCATTTCGCCGCCAGGGAGCAGCGCCCATGAGCAGCGCCCAAATCATCCTCACGGACCGCCTTTTCGACGGCGCCAGCGTGCGCGAGCACGCCTATGTGGTTTACCAGCATGGGACCATCACGGACGTGGGCGCGCGCGCTGATTTAGGCGAGCGCATCAGTGAGCGGTTTGCACAACCCATAGTGTTACCGCCGGATGCTACGTTGCTACCCGGCCTCATCAACATGCACACCCACTTATCGTTCAGCGCCGCGCCCACCGTCTTCGACGATGCCCGCTCGGAGAGCGATGCTCTCAAGATGATCCGCATCGTGGAGAACATGCATGCGGCCTTAGCCGTGGGCATCACCACCGTACGCGACTGCGGCACTTGGCCACACCTGGCGCTGCCGGCCCGCGATGCGGTCATGCGCGGCTTGTTGCCCGGCCCTAGAATCATCGCCTCCGGCGCCGTCACCACCACCGGCGGGCACTGCTGGTACTGCGCCACGGAAGCGGATTCGGAAGACGAAGTGCGCAAAGCGGTACGCGCCCATGTCAAAGACGGTGTCGATTTCATCAAGCTCTTCGCCACCGGCGGCAACACCACGCCCGGCTCCGACGCACTCATCTGCCAATATACCGAGGCGCAGCTATGCGCCGCCAGCGAGGAAGCGCGCAAAGCGGGCCGGCGCACCGCCGTCCACGCCCACGCGGAAGAAGGCGTGCGCCGTTCCATTGCCGCCGCTGTCACCACCATCGAGCACTGCTCCTTGCAAAACGAACACGGTATCGGCTGGAATGAGCAGATGGTGGGCGACATCGCCGCCAAAGGTATCTACGTGTGCCCGACCGTATTTCGCGGTGTCACCCAATACTTCAACGATCCTTCGTACCAGCCCGATGCACGTGCAGAGCAGTTCGCCAAACGCCTGCAACAACGCCTGCAACTCACCCGGCGGCTGGCGGATCACGGCGTGCGGCTAATCTGCGGCAACGATGCCGGCGTCAGCCATTGTCATATACGCGATTATCCGGGCGACTTGGTGTTGATGGCGCAGGGTTCGGGCCTCGCACCGGCGCAAGTGTTGAAAAGCGCCACCAGTGTTGCCGCCGCGGCGCTGGGCCGCGGCGACATCGGCACCGTCGCCGCAGGCAAGGCGGCTGATCTGCTGGCCGTGCAAGGCAATCCTCTGGACGACATAAAAAACATTCATAGAACTACCATGGTCATCGCCGCGGGTAAAACCATAACGCTCAAAACATCAAGCCCCAAAACATCAAGCCCCAAAACATCAAGCCCCAAAACGTAAAACACTAAGGAGACAGTCGATGATCAACCTCTACCATGTGCCGTTCACCCGCGCCTTCAGGGTCATCTGGGTATGCGAAGAGCTCGCCATTCCTTATCGATTGACGCCGGTGGACTTCTCCCCCGAATACCGCGCCAGCGCAGAGTGGCGCAAACTCAACCCCGTCGGCAAAGTGCCGGTCATGACCGATGGCGATCTCACCATGTTCGAATCGGGCGCCATGGTGCAATACGTCCTGGACCGCTATGGCAACGGCCGACTCCAACCCGAGGCCGGTACGCCGGAGCACGCTATATATCTACAGTGGAGCTGGTTCGCAGAGGCCACTTTTTCACGCCCCATCGGTGAAACAGTGAACCACAGACGCGCTTTCGCCGAACCCATTCAAGCAGTGCTCGATGAGATGATCGCCCGCGCCCGGCTGGCGTTGGCAGCGGTGGATCAAGCCCTCGCCGGCCGCCCCTATCTGCTCGGCGGCGAATTCAGTGCCGCGGACATCATGACGGGTTACACCGTGATGCTGGCCGAGCGGGCCATTAAAACCGGCTTGCCCGAGCGGGCCGCGGATTACTGGCAGCGCTTACAGGCGCGCGCAGCGTTCAAGGCGACCAAGGCGGCGGAACAAGCCATGGGTAAAGACTGACAGGGGTAAAAACTGATAGGGGTAAAGGCTGAAAGCATGAGTACCCACCTCATCCACTACGAGGCCACGGCGGGCACCGAACCTGCCGCCGTCTTGATCCACGGCATGACTTGCGACGGCAGCGATTGGTACCACCAGAGCGCGTTTTGCCAAAACGCCGGCTACCGGGTCATTACCCTGGACCTGCGCGGCCACGGCCAGTCGATGCACCTTAAGGATGACTATGCCATGGCCACCATGGGTGCGGATGTCGCCGCTTTACTGCGCCATCTGGGGGTGAAATCCGCCATCACCGTGGGTCACAGCATGGGCTGCCGGGTGGCCACGGAGGCGGCGTTGCAAGCAGCGGAGATAGTACGAGGCGTCGCCCTGGTCGATGGCAGCCGGCAAGCCAGAGGCGACCCGCAAGCGGCGGTGGAGGCGGTGCGCGCGCTCATCGAGCAACGCGGTTTTAAAGAACACTTCTCCATCCTGTTCGATAACATGTTCATCGCCAGCTCCGATGAAGAGGAAAAACACCGCATCATCCAGCGGGCCATAACACGGCCAGCGGAAGTCGCCGTACCGATCATAATGGGCCTGCTGCGTTGGGACGCTGGCCAATTCGACCAGCGTTACAGCGCCCTGAACGTACCGGTGCATGTTATCCAAAGCACCCACGTCAACGAAGCGCACGAGCGAGTGGCCATGACCGAGACCTTGGCGATCCCCTGGCATGCCGAGCTGCAAGCCTTGGTGCAGGAGGTACACATCGAGCGGGTACCGGACTGTGGTCATTTCACCCTGTTGGATGCACCCGCTCGGGTTAATGCGGCGCTGGAACGCTTACTGCAATCGGTCCGCGAATAAACCGAAGGGCACTGTTCACAGCCGTGGAATCGGGCTTCTTCGAACTCGTGCTCTTCGCGCTGGCCGCAGCCATCGCCGGCTGCATTCGGGGCTTTACCGGTTTCGGCGGCCCGGCGGTACTCACCCTGTTCCTGGTGCCGTTCTACAGCCCCTTGTCCGTGGTCTCCAAAGTCGTCGTCGTCGATCTCATCAGCAACATCAAACTCATACCGGACGTCTACCGCCAACCGGGCTGGCGGCCGGTGTGGCCCTGGTTCGTACTGGCAGCGGCGGCGGTGCCCATCGGTCACCTGGCGGTATTGCAAATGGATGCAGACGCATTACGGCAAGGGCTCGGTATCTTGGTGGTCCTGTGCACCGCCGCCATGCTGGCGGGTTGGCGCTGCAACACCATGCCCCACGCCAGTGTTAGCTGGCCGCTGTCGGCCGCCGCCGGCGTGGTCATGGGCGGCGTGTTCATCGCCTTGCCGATGATGGCTTATGTGTCCAGCTTGCCTCAAAGTAGCGCCCACAGCCGGGCTCAAGCCATCGTCTGGGCTTTTTTCACCGGCGTGGCGCTGCTCATCACTCAAAGTTTCACCGGCGTTTTCGGGATCAGCGACCTAGCACCGGTGGCGGTTATGGCGGTGGCTTATCTGGGCGGTTCCATCGCCGGAGCCAAAGGTTTTAGACGGGCCAGCGAGGTGGCCGTCAGACGGGCGGTATTGTTCTTACTGCTGTTCCTAGCCTTGATGACAATCGTGGTGTGAGCCCGCGGCGGGCACCTCTGATGAGAGGCCCGCCCTCGATCATTTGAGCTCCATCAGCTAGCGGCGGCCAGTGCTTGGTCCAGATCAGCCACGATATCGTCGATGTGCTCTATGCCGATGGACAAGCGCACCAAATCCTCCGTCACGCCGGTAGCAGCCAGTTCCTCCGGCGACAACTGCCGGTGCGTGGTAGTGGCCGGATGCGTGGCTAAGGATTTGGCATCGCCGATATTCACCAGGCGGGTGACGAGTTGCAGCGCATCGATAAACTTAGCGCCGGCCGCCTTGCCACCCGTGATACCGAAACTCAGCACACCCGATGCCCGGCCACCGCAGTATTTGTCGGTCAGCGCTTTATCGGGGTGATCATCCAAACCGGCGTAGCGCACCCATGCAACGCTGCCGTGCCCCTGCAAATGCTTCGCCACCGCCAGTGTGTTGTCGCAGATCCGATCCATGCGCAGGGGCAGAGTTTCTATGCCCTGAATGGCCAAGAACGCATTTTGTGGCGCGATGGCAGCGCCCGTATTGCGCAGCGGCACCACGCGGGCACGGATAATGTAAGCCAATTCACCCACCGCCTCGGTATACACCACGCCGTGATACGACACATCCGGTTCGTTCAAGCGCCGGAACCGCTCCTTGTTGCCCACCCAATCGAACTTACCAGAGTCCACGATCATGCCGCCTATAATCGTGCCGTGACCGCCGATGTATTTGGTCAACGAATGCACCACGATATCGCAGCCATGCTCAAAAGGCCGGCACAGATAGGGCGACGGTACCGTGTTATCCACGATAACCGGCACACCGTGCGCGTGGCCCACATCGGCCAGCGCGGATAAATCGGAGACGGCACCGGATGGGTTGCCGATGGACTCGCAGTAAATCGCCTTGGTCTTGGCGTCTATCTTCGCGGCGATGGCGGCGGTATCGTTGGGGGCCACGAAGCGCGTTTCTATGCCCATCTGCGGCAGGGTATGGGCGAACAGATTGTAAGTACCACCGTACAGAGTGGGCATCGAAATAATGTTGTCGCCCGCCTCTGCGATAGTGAAAATGGCGTACGTGGTCGCCGCCTGTCCCGAGGCGAGCGCCAATCCGCCTACGCCGCCTTCCATGGCATTCACCCGCTCCTCCAACACCCCTTGAGTGGGATTCATGATGCGCGTGTAGATATTGCCTTGGACTTTCAGGTCGAATAGATCGGCCCCATGCTGGGTATCGTCGAAGGCATAAGCCGTCGTTTGGTAAATCGGCACGGCAACGGCTTTGGTCGTGGGATCAGGCTGATACCCAGCGTGCACTGCCATCGTTTCCAGTTTCATTCCAACAACACTCCTCAAGGTGATGAGCTAAACAACAAGCGGCTAACCTAACACTGCCAATGCAACGTATCGAAGAGCCTTGGGCGCACCTAAACACGCCGCCGTTGGAAATACAATCAGCAGCGTTGTAGCGGCAGCGAAAGCCATTCGCTAACCGCTGCTAGCGCGAGAACAGAACATTAGCGGCTAGCGCAAACTACAACATCTGTTCAGGCCTAGATGCAGATGCGAAAAAGATTGACAGTGATGCACCACGGTTCCGTGGGTGTAACAGTCCGTGCTGTGCCGGCAAGAGTGCGGCTCCTTTGCACGCCGCTTGGGGCAAACGCGGATCGGGGCCACCACGGCCACACTGACAACCTTGCCCCCTGAACACGGCGGGCCAGCGCAACTTTGGCTCTTAGCACTACCCTCGCCTAATAAGTTCAAAAATTTGTTTTTCGTTCAAATAATCGTAAAAGTCAACACTAGGTTGTAATGTGATCATACTCATTGAAAAAATCTCGTCTAATGGGCGCCGCTAAAAATAGTCATTGTTTCGTGAGTGCAAGGAAGCACCGCGCGCAGAACCGCAGTGTATAGGTGATACCTGATGATTCGAGCACGGCGCTAACGCCGCAATCGCGGAAAAAGTGCATTTTTAGAGGTGCCCTAATGACTGTAAGCCACTTTCACACCTAACCGGAAACAATAATAAGCCTATTAATCAAGTTGATATATTTAAAAACCTGCACATCAAAAGAACATGAAGTTCTGACAAATTGTAAGGCATGGATAATCATGCGTTGCCGAGTACTATGAGACAATTGAATGGCATCCAAAGTTTTTTTCGCTAAATGGCAGCAATCACCCAAATGATAGCTCATAGCTCTGGTATCGTTATCTGTAAATTCTATGGTTTGGGTTGTTTGTGGAATCAATGTCAAGAGCCCGCTGGCAAAGGCTTCCAGAACAACGCGAGGAAACCCCTCTCCATCGGAGCATAAAACAAAAAGGTCGCTCATTTTTAATAAATCAGGAACCTGTCGGTGTTCTTGAGCACCTAGATAAATAAAGTGATCAGCATACCTAGATGTGTTGATAAGGTCTAGTATTTGCTTTGTTTCCGGTCCTTCGCCAACGATTACATACGTTATATCTTTGTTCTGCTCCAGCACTATTAATCCAGATATTACAAAATCTATAACGCGCTTATGATGGTAGTGCATTGATATATTGATAATAATTTTATTCGTTATCGGTATATTGAGTTGCTGTCTTTTTTTATTTAAGCGCTGTACTTCAGACTCTTTTTGAAACGTTGATATAGGGTGGAACAGTGACAAATCGATACCATTATCTATCGTTGTTACTTTGGTTTGAGGTATACCATTATCGATCAAGAATTTTTCAAAAGTTTTACTGACCGAAACTATATAGTGGGAAGCGTGTAAAAAAGACAAAAAAAGTTCAGTATCTTGAGGGGTAAATTTTTTCTGGATAACTAATCTGGTTGGTGCCCCTCTCAAGTTAACAATAAAGGGAATTTCATAATCTTCTAAAGCTGCTTTGTACCATACCCAGTATTCGTGGCCAAAGATGAAAACATCGGGCAGGGCATCCATGCGCTTTTGTCGATTAAGAACACACTTGATAAAGTTAGTTACGATCTTAAATTGTCGCGCATTTGGAAGAACAACCGAAGAACCCGGGTCGGTGGGAAGGCGATGTATCTTCACCCCATATACATTCAATATTTTCTGGTCATATGCTGCTGAGCCAGAGCAAGCTTGAGCTATTACTTCGATTTCGTGACCATATTCCACAAAAGAGCGAACCAGTTCGGCATAGAACCCCGGTCCAATGGGAGCTGGTTGGTACCAACTGATCATTAAAATTTTCAATGGATTTATTTTTCAAGAATTTAAAAAAGTAAGTAGATTTTTTAAAAAGATGCAAATAAATTTTTTTTGAAATTTTTTCGTAGTCTATATCTCCACCGAGTTCCCTATTATTTTTTTCAGGCAGTGACCATGCCAGCCTGTGCCCGGGGGCACTTAGAGCCTGTTCATAATCTTCTCAGCAGAAGAACCCAAAAAGCCAGATGCGTAAACTGGAGGCTGGTATTCAGTTTACGCTCACAGTTTTTCCATAACCGAGGACATTTCTCTAACCAGGCAAAGGAACGCTCAACAATCCAACGCTGAGGGAGCACTGTGAATGTGTGTAGCTCATTCCTTTTGGCAACCTGTACTGTCGCCCCGCTCTGTTCCTTTATGCCATCGGAAAACGGTTTGCCGCTATAGCCACCATCCACCCGCACAGACTCGACTCTCGACAGGTCGAATTTACGCTTTGTGAACGCTTCCAAGGCGCCCGCACGGTCTGTCACATTCGCTGGGGTGACGGCAATAGCGTGTGCTAAGCCCAGCGTATCAACCACAATATGACGCTTGATTCCACCGACTTTCTTCCCAGCGTCATACCCCTGATGGGTCGCCGTATCGGTATTCTTTACGCTCTGGGCATCAACGATGCGGAAACTCGTCCATGCGTTGCGCCCCTGTTTGATACGAGCCGCGCCACCCTGATTTTTTTAAAGCACGTTCAAGAACGCTTGGCGGGTTATCTCCTGTGACCTCACTCCAGATTGGGTAATAGGCATAGACTGTCTTCCCTTTGGGAAAGTCATAGGGAATCATGCGCCACTGGCAACCGCTCTTCAGCCGGTAGAGTACGGCACAGAAGACCTCATAGAGGTCAACGGTGCGGGGGCTGGTTTTCTTCCTTGCACTTTCAAGGATTGGCAGTATGTGCTGGAACTGCTCGCAAGTAATATCGCTGGGATACTTCTGTCTCATTCCCCAGATTAGCCGGGAAATGAGAGATTATGGACAGGTTCTTAGCGTTTGCCAGCGAAGGGCGGACACTGAACGTCTGCTTTGATAGAAACCAACATTAAAAATATCAAGTGCACCGGCAATATGCAATACCCCTGTTGCACCGCTGATAAATACATCGGCAATCCACAGTGTCCTGGCAAACTCTTGCAGTCCTTTGGTCGAGTGATATACACAAGATGGCGTATTGACGGAGAGCTTTTCCTGCATTGCTCTGACCTGCTGAATTTCAGTGGGGCCTGCGCGTATCACAACAGCCGCCTTTTGTCGATTTTTGCTGAGTATGTAATTCGGCGCATGGATGACACCAACGGCGATGCCGTTAGGAAGCCTCGTCATCAGCCACCGCTCTTTCTCTCCGGTGGTACGGTCCTAGTGCGCACCCGCTTTAGAGGTCCCCTTGAGTGGGATTCATGATGCGCGTGTAGATATTGCCTTGGACTTTTAGGCCGAATAGATCGGCCCCATGCTGGGTATCATCGAAGGCATAAGCCGTCGTTTGGTAAATCGGCACGGCAACGGCTTTGGTCGTGGGATCGGGCTGATACCCAGCCTGCACTGCCATCGTTTCCAGTTTCATTCCAAAAACACTCATCGAGGGTGATGAGCTAAATAGCAAGCGGCTAACGTAACACTGCCAATGCAATGTATTGAAGAGCCTTGGGCGCACCTAAACACGCCGCCGTTGGAAATACAATCAGCAGCGTTCTAGTGGCAGCGAAAGCCATTCGCTAACCGAGGCTAACGCGAGAACAGAAAATTAGCGGCTAGCGCAAACTACAACATCTGTTCAGGCATAGATGCAGATGCGAAAAAGATTGACAGTGATGCACCACGGTTCCGCGGGTGTAACAGTCCGCGCTGGGTCCGCAAGAGTGCGGCTCCTTTGCGCGCCGCTTGGGGCAACGCGGATCTGGGCCACCGAGGCCACACTAACAACCTTGCCCCCTGAACACGGCGGGCAAGCGCAACTTTGGTTCTTAGCACTACCCTCGCCCACGGCGGCAATCCTATTGCTCCTGAAGGATCCCACGGTCAGCTAGCGCTTTACCAAACCGGCCACGGCGCCATGTGGAAGGCACCTTCCACAGCCGCTGGCGTGTAGATGTCCTATTTAGCGACAACGATGCGGTGGACGGACATTCCGTGCCCGGCTGAGCCACCGATCCGCAAGCGGCGCAAGAACACACGCAAACCGTGCCGTGCACGCACCTCTTGTATCGCCAAGGACGGGGGCATGCGCGGGCGAGTTGCGACATGGGGGCGCAATTGGGCATTTACCTGGCGCTGCCCTTGGAGCTTGAGCACCTCAGATGGGCACGGTTGGATATGGGCACGGTCGCAGCGGCGCGCGCGACCTGGACGGGCGCGAGCTGCAATTCACGCAGACCGCATTCGCCGATCAGGTCGCGGCGGCTGCGGACCTCGTCGCCGGGCAGGCCGCGCAGGGGCGCGCTTGCGTTTGGATGCGCGGCCTGCGCTTCGAGGCGATCGACGACGCCGCAAGCCTGCTCTGCCGCGAGCCGCACGAGGACCTGTACGCGTGAGAGTCGTCGCGCTGTCCGGCGGCGTCGGCGGCGCGCGCCTGCTCCACGGGCTGTGCAAGCACCTCGACGCGTCGCAGCTGACCATCGTGGTCAACACCGGCTGCGACTTCGACCACCCTCGACACCGTTGGGGCCTGCGCATCTGCCCCGGCCTCGACACCGTGCTCTACACGCTCAGCGATCTGGGCGACCAGCAGCGGGGCTGGGGCCTCGCCGACGAAAGCTTCGCCGCGCTCGCGATGATGAAGCGCTACGGTGGCGAGGACTGGTTCGCGCTTGGCGACCGCGACCTGGCCACGCATCTGCTGCGCACCCAGTGGCTGCGTGAGGGTCGCGCGCTCAGCAAAGTGACGGCCGAACTGTTTTCGCGCCTCGGCGTTCAGGCGCGCGTACTGCCGATGAGCGATGCGCCCTGCCCCACTTGCGTGGCGACCGGCGCCGGTGAGCTGCCGTTCAACGATTGGTTCGTGCGCCACCGCTGCGGCCCGCGCGTGGACGAGGTGCGCTTCGACCGCGAAGCCGCAGCCGCACCCGGGCTGCTGCGGGCGCTCGACGAATGCGACGCGGTCGTCTTCGGTCCGAGCAATCCATACGTGCCGGTGGAACCGATGCTCGCGCGCCCCGGCGTGCTGGAGCGCGTGCTCAGGCTGCCGGCCGTCGCGGTCAGTCGCCATCGTCGATGGCGACTCGGTGAAGGGACCACTGCCGGGCATGTTGCAGAGCATTGATGGTATCGAGGTTGCGCCCGCCGCCGTCGATGCGCGCTATCGGCGCGTCGCCGGCGAACGGCTGGTCGATGCGTGGATCGTGCAGGCCGGCGACGAGAAGGCGCTGCGCACGGCCGTCCCCGATGCGGCGGTCGTCGGTGCCTAGACGCTCATGAGGACGCGCGCGATCAGCGCCGAGCTTGCGACGGTCGTACTCGACGCGGCGCACAACCGCGCAGGGCGTACATGACGACCTGGGCGCTGGTGCCGGTGAAAGCATTCGGCCGCGCAAAGTCTCGGCTGGGCGCGCACCTGGCTCCGGAACAGCGCGCACGCCTGGCCCGCGCGATGTGCGAGCACACGCTGCGCACGCTGGCCGAGCCGGCGCTGCGCGAGGCGGGCCTCGCGGGCACGCTGCTGTTCACGGGCGATGATGAGGTGGCTGCGTGCGGCGGCGCGTTGGGCGTCGAATCACTGCACGACGCGGACTTCGACCCGAAGCGTCCGCGCCTCGCCTGCGTAATCGACACCGGCCTCGGTGCCCTGGTAGAGCGCGGCGCAACGGCCGCGCTCGTGCTGATGGCGGATCTGCCGGCGCTCGACGTAGCAAGCGTGGCCGCGCTGCTCGACACGCCGGCGGACGCGGCCGCGCTCGCCCCCGATCACACAAGCCTCAACACGAACGCCCTGCACTGCGCACTGCCGTTCGGGCCGACCGCCTTCGGCAGCGGCGGCTCCCTACGCCCCCACGTCGCGCTGAGCGGGCAGCTCGGCCGCCGCGTGGTGCGCATCGAGCGACCGGCCCTCGGCGCCGACCTGGACACGCCCGACATGCTGGAGCGCGCACCGGCCTCGCTGCGCGCCCTGCTGTAGCTGCGGGTGCGTCCCGCAGTTCCCGATGGCTGCCGCGGCGGACCCGCAATGGACCGAAGCTGACTCGGCGCGGCTCGCAAGTAAGCCCGCAGCGCTCCGGCCGCCCAGAGGGAACTACGGGGTCACGCACTCCTCCTCGTCGCAGATTTCGCCGGCATCACACGCATTGTCGCAGTTGTCACAGTCGCCGCAGTGCAGCGGGTTGAACTCGACACCCACGCACACGCCACCGCACAGATCCTCGTCGCAGATGCACTCGCCGTCACACTTCAAGGACAAAGCCACAAGCAACGAACCCAGGGCGTTACCCTAGAGCCGGGCGCCAGCGCCAATGGTGCTGTTCACGTCCTTGTTCCGATGCGTTGTTAAGCAGCGGCGCGAGCACGCGCATAGCCGGTGACAACTACTGGAAATGTCCACCTTATTTCTGAGCAAAATAGGCGGACCCTATGCAACCATCCTGACCGTACACCACCTGCAATCACTCAAGACTAGCCTGTACCCCGTTCCACTTAACTGTTGAGTTGGATGCAATAGGGCGTTTAGTTTTCCTATACTCATACCCTTAACTCTGATCATCGCGATCTGGGCGCCTCGCGGCATAAAGCGCCAGTAAATCCAAGGCAATACTGGCGCCTGCGAGTGCGGTAATTTCGCTGACATCGTACGCCGGCGCCACCTCAACCACGTCCATTCCTCGAACATCGAGGCCTGCCAAGCCCCGGAGTATTTGTCGTGCATCCCCAGTATTCAGACCGCCCACGACCGGGGTACCCGTTGCGGGCGCGCAGGATGGATCAAGGCAGTCGATATCGAACGTGACATAACACGGACCATCGCCAACGCGTTCACGTATCGCCGACGATACGCGCTGCGGCCCGCTGGCACGAACCTCATCAGCGTTGATGATTTTGAATCCGTGTGTCTCGGGGTTGTTTGTTCTTATTCCAACTTGAACGGATCGAGAAACATCAATGAGTCCTTGCTCCGCAGCATGGAAGAACATCGTGCCGTGGTCTATACGCCCTTGGGTGTCGCGCCAGGTGTCGGTATGTGCATCAAAGTGCACCAGAGCCAGTGGACCATGTTTCTCGTAATAGGCGCGTAATACCGGATAGGTGGCGAAGTGATCGCCGCCGAGCATTAACGTCGCCACGTCCGATGCCAGTATCTTCTTGAATTGGTTTTCAACGGCGGCCGGAATGGCTTGCGGTACGCCCGGGTCAAATTGGCAATCGCCGTAGTCGATCACGGCCACCCGTTCGAACGGGTCGAATCCCCAGCCCCAAACGGTGTCCCATGCCAGCATCGCGGAGGCGGCACGAATGCCTCGTGGTCCGTGTCGTGCACCTGGCCGGCTGGTGGTTGCAAGATCGAAGGGAAACCCCACGACAGCCACGTCTGCGTCGGACAAGTCCTTGGAATAGCGCCGACGCATGAAACTGAGCGCCCCCGCGTACGTGGCTTCAGCCACGGTCCCGTACGCGCTCTGACGCGTAAACGCTAGATCGCCGGCGCTAAATTCGTCATGGACGGGCGGTTCATTGGCCACAGTAGGGTCCTGCTGGTATGGAAGAGTTGTTCATTTATGCGACGGCCTGACGCTCACGCTCCATGCGCCGCTCAAATCGACGGCTTACCGCAGAGGCGAACACAACGCCGGTGGAAACCAGTGCGATCAGCATGGTTGAAAGCGCGTTGATTTCGGGGGTTACGCCCAGCCTGACCTGCGAGTAGATCTTCATCGGCAAGGTGGTCGCACCTGGGCCCGAGGTGAACGACGCGATGACCAGATCGTCCAACGACAGTGTGAACGCCAACAGCCATGCGGCAACGACCGCGGGAGCAATCACAGGGAGCGTTACCAGCAAAAACGCGCTCACTGGCGTACACCCCAAATCTCGCGCCGCTTCCTCAAGCGATCGATCCATGCTCACTAGCCGGGATGACACCACTACGGCGGCATAACACATGGAAAAGGTGATGTGTCCGATAGTGACCGACCAGATGCCTCGGTCGAACTCCACCGCAACAAACAACAGGAGCAGGGCCAAACCCATGATGACTTCAGGCATGACCAGCGGCGCGTAGATCATGCCATTGAACAGTGTGCGGCCTGGAAAGCGCCCGGCACGTAGCAAGGTCAAAGCCGCAAGCGTTCCCAGCACGGTGGCCACGGTCGCGGAAATCACGCCCACACGCAACGTAACCCAAGCGGCGTTGAGGAACGCTTCGTTCTGAAAAACCGCGACATACCACTTGGTGGAGAATCCGGCCCAAACCGTAACGAGACGCCCTTCGTTGAAAGAGAAGATCACCAAGATCACGATAGGTAAATACAGGAACGCGAGCCCAAAAGTGACACTGGTCAGCGAAAACCAACTACTGCGCCTCATTTCACCAATCCCGCATTGCGCTCCTGCACGCGCTGAAACAGCACGATGGGAACGACGAGCAGCGCCAGCAAAACCACGGCCACTGCCGCCGCTACGGGCCAATCGCGGTTGGAGAAAAATTCCACCCACAACGTCTTGCCAATCATTAATGTGTCTGAACCGCCCAACAGATCGGGAATAACGAATTCACCGACGGCCGGTATGAAGACAAGCAGGGCGCCCGCCAGCACTCCCGGGATGGCGAGTGGCAAGGTCACGGTCCAGAACGCGCTGATTCGTGTACACCCCAAGTCGTACGCAGCTTCAAGCAGCGAATCATCCAGCCGCTCCAGACTCGCGTAGATGGGCAGGACCATGAACGGTAGGTAGGAGTAAACGATGCCGATGTACACCGCCACGTTGGTGTTGAGAATGGTCAGCGGCTCATCCACGAGCCCGAGGCTCGTCAGCGCGAGGTTTAGTAAACCCTCCTTTTTTAAGATACCGATCCACGCATAGACGCGAATCAAGAAACTCGTCCAGAACGGCAATATGATGAGCATGACCAGCGTGGGACGCCATGACGCTTTGGCCCGGCTCATTCCGTAAGCGATGGGAAAACCCACGGCCAGCGTGAGCACTGTGGAAATGGAAGCGATCTCTAAACTGGAGAGGTAAGACTTCCAGTACAAAGCTTCCTCGGTCAGCCAGACGAAGTTCTCCAGATCGAATGCCGAGACAAGGCCCACGAATCCCTCCCATCCCTTGGAAAGGCCGAAAGTCGGCGTGTACGGTGGGCGTGCAATGGCAGCATCTGAAAGGGCGATCTTGGCGACGATGCCGAACGGAATGAGAAAGAAGACACCCAGCCACACGAACGGAACAGCAATGAGGATGTAGCGCGACTTTGCTGGCTTGTCGTTGCGCATTATCGAGTCAAGAGCACACCAGCGGCGGCCGGCCAGTGAAGCCACACGGAGTCTTCCCAGGTGAATCGGCGATCAGCGACGGAATGTTGATTCACTTCTCTGGACTTGACGATAGTGCCGTCATCCAGTCTGACGTGATAAGTGGAGGTCGATCCGGTGTAGGCAATATCCCAAACATGGCCGGAGACTGCGTTGTCTGCGCCAGCCGGTCGATCGTGACTAATCTCAACCTTCTCTGGGCGCACTGATAGCCAGGCGGTTGAAGCTACTGCCGGCACGGCAACGCCCCGATCCGATACTTTGAGATTGGGTTCGTTCTCTTTCCAGGCAAGCCCCGCCACGCCCTCCGACATCGTCGCTACATTGCCTTGCAAAATGTTGGCGTCGCCTACGAAGTCCGCGACGTAGCGGGAGTTGGGTCGTTCGTAGAGTTCTATTGGGGGCGATACCTGCTCCAGTTCGCCGCCTTGCATAACAGCGATACGGCTGGCGACCGTCATGGCCTCTTCTTGATCATGCGTAACGATGATGAACGTGACACCAATACTCTCTTGGATGTTCATCAGCTCGAACTGAGTTTCTTCGCGCAGCTTCTTGTCGAGCGCCGCAAGCGGTTCGTCCAAAAGGACAAGTCGTGGCCGTTTGGCCAGTGACCGTGCCAGCGCTACCCGTTGGCGTTGCCCGCCGGAAAGCTGGTGAGGTTTACGGTTAGCAAATGGCTCCAGCTGTGTAAGAGCCAGCATCTCATCGACCCTAGCTCGGATCTCGGCCTTGGGTTTGCCTTCACGAGCGAGCCCGAAGCCGATGTTCTTCGCAACACTCATATGCGGGAATAGCGCGTAGGACTGGAACATCATGTTCACAGGGCGGCGATTTGGGGGTACACCGGCCAAGTCCTGGCCAGCGAGCAACACACGTCCTTCGCTGGCCGATTCAAAACCGGCCAACATCCGCATCAACGTGGTTTTGCCGCAGCCGGACGGACCGAGCAGAGCGAAGAACTCGCGCTCGTAAATGTCTACGCTGAGATTGCGGATCGCAACGAAGTCGCCAAATCGCTTGGTAACGTTTTCAAAGCGCACCAGCGGTTGCGCGTCACGGTCCGCCCACGGAGCGAATTCACCCGCCATCTGACTGGACTACTAGCAAGTCGCAACGCGAGCCGCGCGGTTGTTGCGCGGCTCGCGCCGAAGCGTTACTGACCGGTCTTTACCGACGTCCATGCACGGGTCACGACACGTTGCACCTTGGGCGGGTATGGCGTGGTGACGTACAAATTTTTCAACGTCGATTGGTCCGGGTAAATGGCCGGATCTTCAAGCATCGCAGGGTCCAACAACTTCTGCGACGACAAGTTTCCGTTAGCGTAGAAAACGTAGTTGGACGCCTTGGCAATCACTTCCGGGCGCATGATGTAGTTGATGAACTTGTGCGCGGCTTCCACGTGCTTCGCGTCGCCGGGAATCGCCATCATGTCGAACCACATCAACGCGCCTTCCTTCGGAATGATGTACGTGATGCTGACGCCATTCTTGGCTTCTTTAGCACGGGCCTCGGCCTGAAATACATCACCGGACCAACCGACGGCTAGGCAGATATCGCCATTGGCAAGCGCGTTGATGTACTCGGAGGAGTGAAACTTCTGTACGAAGGGCCGAATTTTCTTCAGCAGCGCCGCTGCTTCCTTGATCTCAGCTGGGTTGTGGCTGTTGCCTTTGTGGCCCAAGTAGCGAAGGGCGGCCGGAATGATCTCGGTGGGGGCATCCAACACATGAATGCCGCAGTCTTTCAACTTCGAGGCATTCTTTTCATCGAACAGTAACGCCCAAGAGTTGAGCGGCCCGTTGGGCAAACGCTTCTTGACGGCATCCATGTTGTAGCCGATGCCTGTAGTGCCCCACATGTAGTTTACGGCGTACGCGTTGTCCGGGTTGTACTGCTGGGTGCGCGCAGCGATTTCCGGCCACATGTGTTTACGATTGGGGAGCTGACTGTTATCCAGTCGTTGGAACACACCGGCTTGAATCTGCCGTGCGAGAAAAGAGCCGCTCGGCACGACCACGTCGTAGCCGGATGAACCGGCCAGCAGTTTCGTTTCCAGCAGCTCGTTGGAGTCGAAGACGTCGTAGACGACTTTGATGCCGGTTTCCTTGGTGAAGTCGGCCAAAACCGACGCGTCGATATAGTCTGACCAGTTGTAGACGTTGACGACTTGATGATCTGCAGCACTAGCTGCCAGCGACAGCGCACCGAGCGCGGTAGCGGCGAATGTCGTGCGCACGAAAGCGCGAGGCGCAAACGTAGCCATGGTTTACTCTCCAGTGATGTGACGATGTGGTGCCGGTGCGCCGGCATTCTCAACGGGGCGACTGTAGCGCGCAACGTTCCTCAGCAGTAGTCCTGGCGCCGCCTTGCGCTTTACCTGTCGCGTCGCACTGACAGCTAAACTGACGAGCTATGGACACTCTGCACACACCATCGAATTCTGTGCCTGGCGCCGAGCTGCCACCGCGCACCTCCGAGGAGGCCCGCAACTGGTTACGCGCGCATCACATCGAAGAGGCGGAGTGCATCACGCCGGATTTGGCAGGTGTCGCGCGCGGTAAAGCCATGCCGGCGGCGAAATTCGCTGATCTGAAGGCAAGTTTCCTGCCCATATCAATTTTCCATCAGTCCATCACGGGTAACTACGCGCGGTTCGACCGAGATGACTTTTGGACGGAAAGGGATGTCAGTTTGGTCCCCGATCTGTCCACCTGGCGGTTCGTCCCGTGGGCCAATGAACCCACCGTATTAGTCATCCACGACTTACACGAGACGGATGGAGCGCCCCTGGGATGCGCGCCGCGCAACGTGTTGAAGCGGGTATTGGCCCTCTACGCGGAGCGGGGCTGGCGCCCGGTCGTGGCGCCGGAGATGGAGTTCTACCTGACTCAGAAAAACAGCGATCCGGACATTCCGCTACAGCCACCAGTGGGCCGATCAGGGCGCCGTACGGTCGGTCGACAGTCCTACAGCATAGCCGCAGTGGATGAGTACGAGTCCGTCATAGAACTAATCTATGACTACGCGGAAGCGCAGCGGTTGGAAATCGATACCATCATCCAAGAGGGTGGTGCGGCACAGTTGGAGATCAATCTCCAGCACGGCGATCCGTTGGAGCTGGCCGATCGGGCCTTCCTTTTCAAAAGGATGGTTCGAGAGGCCGCCATCCGCCATGACTGCTATGCAACGTTCATGGCTCGCCCGATGAATCACGAACCTGGCAGCGCCATGCATATTCACCAAAGCGTGGTGGACGCGCGGTCGGGGCGCAATTTGTTCAGTCGCGAAGACGGTAGCGCCTCAAACCTGTTCGAGCACTTCATTGGTGGGCAACAAAAATACCTGCCCGCTGCCATCGCTTTGATGGCCCCTTACGTTAACTCCTACCGACGGCTTACCCCGGGCGAAGCGGCGCCTATCAATCTCGAATGGGGCGTGGACAATCGCTCAGTTGGTCTACGGGTGCCGCGCTCCGAATCAGCAGGACGCCGGCTGGAGAACCGACTGGTGGGCGCGGATGCCAATCCGTACCTGGCCATCGCCGCCAGTTTGGCGTGCGGTTACCTCGGGATGGTCGAGGCGGTGTCGCCGCGGGAACCGTTCGAAGGCGATGCCTATAGCGCGCCGCACACGCTTCCGCGCAGCCTGCTGGACGCCATGATCTTGCTCGAGAATTGTCCCGAGATCATCGAGCTGCTGGGTAGAGAGTTCATCGACGTTTATTGCACGATTAAGCACCACGAATTCGAAGAGTTCATGCGCGTGGTGACTCCGTGGGAGCGTGAAAACCTGCTCCTGACAGTCTGAGCGCTTTGCCACCGTCCGGGATCTCACCAAAGGTATATCGGGCAACCGTACTGGTACGGCGAGGGTCAGAACGCTGCTCCGCAGGCGTTCGGTTTGCGGCGAGCTCAGGAATTGCAATCGGTCATCGACCAATACGCAGCGGACCGCGTGGCACCCACCTAGCCTCAAGCAAATGATGCACCCACTCATACTCCCAAGGGCATACTCCCAAGGGCATATTCCCAAGGGCATATTCCCAAGGGCATATTCCCAAGGGTGAAAAGCCGCCGGATTGCCATCTAGCGGCGGGATCCCAGCATTGGTCACCCCCGAACAGAGCGCGACCACCTCGCCACCGGCGCGCTAAAGTCTCAACCGCATCGAAAAAGAGCCGCTTCTTGCCCGTCATATAATTCGGCGCATGGATGACACCAACAGCGATGCCGTTAGGCAGCCTCGCCATCAGCCACCGTTCTTTCTGCGCTGATACGGTCCTAGTGCGCAGCCGCTTGAGCGGGTTGCCTGGCAGCCAGTAACAAGCCGTTGACCGCAGGAGCGCGGCATTTGAGCGCGGTGAGTTGATGGCATAGGCCTGGTTCAGCCAAAGCTTCCGCTAATGCCCGGCTAGCGCAAAAACAGAAAGCTTTTCGCGCACGCCAACGGCCACTTGAGCAATGTACGCCACCCAGTTATTCGCAATGCCCTGAGGGTCTTCACCGATGAGCCCCGAGGTATGTGCACCAATGGGGTTGAAGTAACGCAGTGAAGGTTACGCTCCAGTCAGGCTGCGCTTTTTGCTGCTACTGCTAGAATGCGTTCTACCCTGTGCTTGGCTAGTAGCGTAAGGATTGGTTGTCGCCCCTGTTTCCGATTCTTCTGTAAGGCACCTCTAAAAATAGTAATTTTTCCAAATAGTAATTTTTCCGTGAGTGCAAGGAAGCAGCGCGCGCAGAACCGCAGTATATAGGCGATCACTGCTGTCCCATAGAGCATACTAAACCTTTGAAATTTCTGGAAAAACTGTTTTCATGTCTCAAACCCGATGCCATAGTCAATTTTTTATGTAAATCAATAGGTTATACGCTGTGTTTAACTATTTTGCGGGACAGCAGTGATAGGCGATACATGAGGATTCGAGCACGGAACTGACGCCGCAATCGCGGAAAAAGTGCATTTTTAGCAGGTGCCCTAGAACCGGGCGTCAGCGCCAGTGGCACTGTTCATGCCCTTGTTCCGATGCGTTGTTAAGCAACGGCGCGAGCACGCTCATGACCAGTGAAAAATACTGGAAATGTCCAGCCCATCGCTGACCAATATAGGCGGAGCCTATGCAACAATCCTGAGCGTACACCACCTACAATCACTCAAGACTAGCCTGTACCCCGTTCCATTTAACTGTTGATTGGATGCAATAGAGCGTTTAGTCTTCCCATCCACTTTATTTCGCTTCTGTCCTTCATCCGGCTTAGACGATACATTATACCACTATCTACTTATTTGTAAATGTCAACACAACCTAATAAGGGATTCAAATATGAATGAAATAATTTGTATACAAGTCGGCCAATGCGGCAATCAACTAGGAACCGCTTTTTGGGATGCGATCCGTAAAGAGCATCAGATCGATGAAAACGGTGAATTTCAGCATTCAAAAGGTGGCACCTATGCACAGGATGATGCGGTATTAGCTAAGATCGAAGTTTTTTTTAAAGAAACAGGAGAGTTTAGATTTACACCAAGAGTAGTCCTGGTGGATTTGGAACCAGGCACCCTGGATGTGATTAAAGCCAGTCCTACAGCATCACTGTTTAGACCCGATAATTTTGTGTTTGGTGCTGCGGGTGCGGGCAACAACTTTGCCAAAGGTTATTATACGGAAGGTGCAGAACTAGTTGACGAGATTATGGATGTAGTTCGAAGGGAAACTGAAGCGTGTGATTCTCCACAAGGTTTCATTCTTTTCCACTCAATTGGTGGCGGAACCGGATCCGGCTTAGGTACCTTATTGCTTTCGAAAATTCGGGATGCCTATCCTGATAGAATGATAGCTACTTTCTCGGTTTTTCCTTCTCCTAAAATCAGTGATGTCGTCGTTGAACCCTATAATGCGACCTTGGCGATTCATAAGCTTTCAGAATATTCCGATATGACTTTTGTCATTGACAATGAGGCACTTTTCAATATTTCCCATAATGTACTCCAACAAAAAGAGCCGAAATATGCAGATTTAAATTGGTTTATTACGCAAGCTATGGTTGATGTGACCGCACCCTTACGATTTGAAGGTATGGGAAATGGGAACTTGAGAAAAATGGCTTGTAATCTGCTCCCATTTCCTCATCTACATTTTTTGCTATTGGCAAGAGCACCCTTGTTTGCTCCTGGCCAAGGAAACAAGATCAAGTTGACCGTTCAAGAACTTGCCGAGCAAGTTTGGTCTTCTCGGAATTTCTTCTCAAACATCACATCAGACGATGGTAAGTATCTATCGGTTTATTATGGCTTTCGTGGCAACACGACTAGGCGAGAGGTTGATGAGGAGTCTGCCAAGGTTCAACAAAAAATGTCGGATGATTTTGTTACGTGGATACCCAATAGCATAAAGTCAGATATTATCGATACACCACCTGAAAATACCCTAATAAGTGCTGTCGTTATCGCTAATACCACCGCCATGAAAGGAATTTTCCAACGTATCTCCGCGCAATTTGCAAAACTGTATAAAAGTAAAGCCTTCTTGCCTTGGTATAAAGGAGAAGGCATGGATGAAATGGAGTTTCAGGAAGCAGATAAAAATATGCGAGATCTGATCACTGAATATCAGGATAAGCAAGATGCTGTCGTTGATTTGGACGATGATGAAGAAGATGCGGAAGAAGATGCCGTCGTTAATGTGGAAGAGGAAGAAGAGGAAGATTATTAATAAGATATGTAATTTTCGTCAATATCAAACATATTTAGAGACCATATAAAGGGTACTATCATGACTAGAGAAATAATAACCATTGGGGTAGGTGGAGCAGGTATTCGAGCGGCAACCAAATTCTGGGAGCTCATATTGGCAGAGCATGGCATTGGAAGATATGGTACGAATCCAAGCACACATGATGATGGAACATTTGAATGTTTTTTTGAGAAAACTGGTGCTGGTCAATTTGTTCCACGCTCCCTACTAGTTGATTTGGAGCCTAATGTTATTAACGACGTGAAAAATAGTCAGTACGCTGCTATTTTTCATCCTGATTTTTTGCTATCTGGTAGGGAGGATGCGGGCAATAACTTTGCCAGAGGGTATTATACAGTCGGAAAAGAGATCATTGACAAGGTGAATGATCGCGTAAGAAAGCTGGTTGATTCTTGCGATAATGTTCAGGGTTTTATCATTTTTCATGCGCTAGGTGGAGGTACTGGTTCAGGCCTTGGTGCATTACTTTTGGAAAGACTGGCAGTCGATTATCGGGAAAAAAGTAAAATAGCTTTCGCAATATATCCTAGCCCTACCATGTCACATTGTGTTGTTGAGCCTTACAATGCGTTATTGTCAACACATTGGCTTTTGAAATATACGGACGTTAGCTTTATTTTTGATAATGAAGCATTAGTGGAGTATTGCCAAAAGTGGCTTGATATCGAAAAACCTACATATGATCACCTAAATGAATTAATTGCCCATGCAGCTTCTGGAATAACGGCTTCCCTTCGGTTTGAAGAGGAATTCAATGTTGATCTTGATGAATTTAAGACGAATCTGGTTCCTTATTCTCGGCTCCATCTTATGACAGTAAGCCTGGCAGGTTTTACCACGAAGGAAAAAAGTGAAACAGAGAACCAAGACGTTCAAAACTTATCGGAAAATCTCTTTTCACCCAGCCATTTTTTGACTAAAATTGTTGATTTTGATATTGAAGAAGATAAATATATGGCGATTTCTCTCACCTATAGAGGAGGTGTCAAAGCTAAAGTAGCTAACGCAATGGTGCAGTGGCTTAAAACGAATAGAAAAGTCACTTTTGTGGAAGAGGTGTCAACAGGTTTTAAAATTGGTTTAAGTGAGATGCTTCCCACTCCCCCTACGAACTGGACGATTTATCCCCTGAATATAACCGGTTTGATGATTGGCAATAATACAGCTATAAACCGAGCTCTATTCAATCAAAGAATATCGAAAAAATATGATCTCATGTATAGCCAAAGAGCTTTCGTGCATTGGTATATTAGTGAGGGCATGGAAGAAGGTAAATTTGCAGAAGCCAGGGAGGACTTAGGCCTTCTGGAAAAGGATTATTTGGATGTTCTAACAAGCGATTATGAAGATGAAGAAGAAAATGAAAATGACGATTAAATACTGATAAGAATTTGGTTTCGCCAGTCATATCGCCGATCTTGTGAGCTGCGCTCCCTATTGCAACTCCTACTGCTCCACCGATAGATTTTGGGAACGCGCATGCTCATAAATTCCTTTGGCCTCTTGGTCTGTTTGTCTTTTGACCAATAGGGCGCCTCTAAAAATAGTAATGTTTTCGTGAGTGCAAGGAAGCACCGCGCGCAGAACCGCAATGTATAGGTGCTCACTGCTGTCCCATAGAGCATACTAACCCTTTGAAATTTCCGGAAAAACTGTTTTCATGTCTCAAACACGATGCCATAGTCAATTTTTTATGTAAATCAATAGGTTATACGCTGTGTTTAACTATTTTGTGGGACAGCAGTGATGGGTAATACCTGAGGATTGCGAGCACCGCGCAACGCAGCCATAGCCTCGCGCAGTAGGTTTTTAGAGGTCCCCTCAAGACACCTTACCGGGAGGGTACAACCCAGCTAATGTTCGAGTGTAATGTTCGAGCCTTTCGGATGTCATCGCCAGGCTGGCCGCCCTGCTACCCAACCCCCGCGTTAACCTGACACGCTTTCATGGAGTGTTCGCGCCCAACACTCAAGCACCGGGCGTGAGTGACACCGGCCAAGCCGGGCACGGGTAAGATAAGCCAGGGTATCCGTTGAACCACAAACCCTTATCAGATGCGGCGTGATGCCATGATCTGGGCGCAACGCCTGCAACGGGTATTCCCTGCAACGGGTATTGAATATATCGATATTGAAACCGGTGAGCGCCGCGGTGCAAAGGTTGAGGTGATTGTCAGTATCGAAGACCCGGCGGTGAGCAACAAATCCTTGACCTCTTCAAGGCCTTGACCCCTTCAAGGACAAAGCCACAAGCAACGAACCCAGGGCGTTACCCTAGAGTTGGGCGCCAGCGCCAGTGGCGCTGTTCACGTCCTTGTTCCGATGCGTTGTTAAGCAGCGGCGCGAGCACGCTCATGGCCAGTGACAACTACTGGAAATGTCCAGCCCATTTCTGAGCAAAATAGGCGGACCCTATGCAACCATCCTGAGCGTACACCACCTGAATTACGCAAGACTAGCCTGTACCCCGTTCCACTTAACTATTGAGTTGGATGCAATAGGGCGTTTAGTCTTCCTATACCTATACCTCGACCCAAAAAGGTGTTTCGAAAAAGCGTACTCCAACTCGGTATAGCGCGTCTCGTCGTTGTTGATACTAATTCGGAAAAAAATTACCCGACATCAATTCAGAATATATCTGACATGCTCTTCATAGAAAACCGTTTAATCATTTGCGTATTGTGTTGCAGTGAGTGCAACACCGAACGAACCAAAGCCACCCGTTGCTCCTTTGTAGCCACCACTGTCCGCCCAATTCGTTGGCTTTTTACGTGATGCCATACCCGTTCATCAGGATTGAGTTCCGGTGAATACGGCAGTAGCAATACTAACGTGAGCCTCCCTTGGCTATTGCGGACAAATTCTTGCACCTTCTTGGCTCGATGAATCCGATGGCCATCAACAACCCAATAGATCGATCCCTTGGCGTTGTGCAACAAACGCCTTGGAAAGTCGATAAAAACGTCTGCGGTTACCCGTGATTCGCTCACCATGAAACGCAGGTGACCCTTCGGCGAAACGGCTGACAGCCTATTCACGCTAAAGCGCCGACCCGTTTTCGCTACAACCGGCGTATCACCCCGTACCCCCCAAGTGGTACCACGATGATAATCCGACCGGATCGTCGATTCGTCGCCGAAATAGACCCGCGCTCGCCGCCTTTTCGCTTGTTGTTGTACTTCAGGCCAAGTTTCTCTTAACCATACCTTAACCTGATCAGGGTCTGGCTCGTATGCCTTAAACCCAGGGCGCTGCGCACTCATCCCCAAACGAGACAGGCTATTGCCCACCGAGCGCTCGCTGACCTCGATGCCAAATTTGTCTTTCAGTCATATCTGAATCATCGAGCGCGTCCACAGGGCATCGTGAAAATCCAATTGCAACGGATTCGTTTTAACCCGTTCACGTAAGCGATCCGCATATTCATCGGGACACTTTCTTGGGCGACCCGTGATCTTGCCGGTGGACAGCGCCTGTTCACCACCTTGCTCATATCTGGATAACCAATCGTCAATGCAAGAACGATGAAATCCGAGGGCTTTAATTACTTTTTCAGGGCTTTCACCCGACAATACTTGCGCAACCGCGTGCCTGCGGATGGCTTCTCGCGCGGAATGGGGCAGTGAGCGACCGTCTGTCTTTTTCATAGCATCACTATAACACATTTTATCAATTTGTGTCGGGTAATCTTTTGCCGAAGTAGTAAATGTTTCGTACCTCGTCCAATTTCTGTTGGTATTGTATAAGCGCTTTGTCAGAATTCGAAGAGAGAATAGCTTTGGTAGCCATATCAGAGATAGCAATAGCGTTGAATATACCTTGAGAAGACAGGGGGTCAAAGCATAATGCAGCGTCTCCTGTGGCTATCCAATGATCGCCGTAGGCATTGGATAGCCATGCTGTACGGGCATCGGTAGCGCGAAGTTCGGTATTGGCGAACGCCTCCGGATCGATGTGTTTGGAGATCAAGCGACTTTGCACAAGCTGTTTTAGCCAACGTTGAGGTTCTTGTTTTAACACTGGCGCCTTTGCTGCGCTGGTGTGGTAGATGGCTAGGGGGCGGTGGTCTGGTAGGTGGGCTGCGTACCACCAACCGGAGTCGTCGGATTCAGTTATAGTACGAGCGTCCGGGACCAGGTTTTGGGTGGCTTTGCCGATGCCCCAGATGGCGATGAGTGGCGGTGATTTCTGTTTTTTGATGTTGTGGATTTTTGAGGCCACGCTTCTACGGCCAGTAGCATCGACTAACCACTTGGCGCGGACCTTATGCCCATCCTCAGTTTCGATCCCCCAACCTTGATCAGTAAGCTGGCAGTGTTTCAGCCAAGCATCGTAGCGACTTACACCGGCTTGTAGCGCCTGGTTCGCAAGCGATTGCTCGAACGCGAGACGGTCGAGACGCCAGCCAGAACCCTCGGCTTGCATCACAAAATCCTGCGAGCGGATCTCACCAGCCCATAGGGATAGACTACCGGGGATCCTGCGATGAGGGGGAGATTCCAGCGGTGCTAAATCAAGTTTCGCAAATAGCGTCTCGATAGAAGCGGGTAAGGATTCACCGATTTTAGGCGTGTCAGTGACCGCCCGGTCAAGCAATATAACCCGGCGGCCTGCTCTAGCGAGTCGAACTGCGGCAACTAGCCCGGCGGGTCCTGCTCCAGCGATGGCAGTATCAAAAACACTGTCGATCTGGCTCAACGCACGCCTTACCCATTGTTACGAATCGATTCTCTCGCGCTTGCGCAACTTAATGGCGTCTTGCAAATGCTTCTCGCTCGCCCAACCCGCTTGCGCCAACTTCGCCTGGCGAGAGCCAATTTCTACAGCGGCAGCGGCGGCGGCCATTCTGAGATCCTCGGCGAGCTGATAACCGACATTTTCGACGTAAATCACCTCTGGAAATTCAGGGTCGTTCTTCACCCCCGGCCGCGCTTCGACGATGCCTTGGGAGCCGAAATCGGCGATCATTTTCTCCATGATCTGCGGTACCGTTCCAGCGGTATCAATGAACCGGTTCCAACTTGACCGTCGGCTAAAAGCGGCGACGCGGGCTTCTCTGGGTTCGCTTTCATTGATGACGATCTGGTAATCCGCTTCGGTTAACACCGTATTGGGCACCCTCGCAGGCCAGAAGCTGGGTTGAAACATGTCGTAGTCGGAACCGTACCCCGCTCTGCAGTAGGCGGTGTCACCCTGCCAGGGTAGTCCCATCCATCGTGAGATGCTCCCAGGGACTTGCGCATAAAGCGGGCCATTCGGCGCGAGCACCTGGGTTTGATCCAAAGTACTACCCCATTGATCCGGGGATTCTGGAACGGCACTTTCACGAATTCTAAACGGTTCTCGATACATACTGGCGTGGCGCATCGGCCAGGTCATTTCGCAGCCGGGATGAAATGCATCTGCGAGACAAAAGTGTAACGCGGCCTGATCCAGCATCGCACCCTGCTCGGCAAGGGGGACATCGCTAAGCTCGGCAGGCGGTTTTGTTGCCGGATCCCAATCTGCTTCGAAAGTACCGCTGGCCCAGCGCTCCAGGTGTAGATGCTTAAGTGCGGGCAACGCTAGCATGGTATTAGTGGAGGCCTGAAAGTGATCACCACTGAAATCGTCACCATATAACCAAGGCCACAGACGAGGTTCGTTAACTCTGGGTTGATGAGGGCGAAACGCGTTGAACATCTGGCGTCTTAGTGCACCATAAGGATCGATTGAGGCAGATAGTGGTTTTTTCGACAGCTTTGCAACGAAATCAGGATCTTCGAAATCGATAGGTCCACCTTTACCAAACATGGTGGCAAACCCTTTATTGACCCATTGTAAATTAGACAGGCGCTGTAACTGGGGCAGCACATCCTTGGTAAAGGAGGTCACCTCAGGCACCGCCATCCAACCATTTTGGGTATAAACATCAACTAAGAGATCGTATAGCGTCCGCCAGCCGATCACATCCGGCGCGTAGTTCGGTGGCGCAGTAACCACCCATGCGCTGTCCACCGGGACGGTTTGTCCGCTAATACTCACCGTCGCAGATACCGGACCATCAGACATATCGTCATACCAGTCCGCCGCGTTGTTGAAGGAATCCGGGTCCGCAGGATCGTACGGGGGCTTACCGGACGGTGAGGTAGATTTCCCATGACCACCCAAGAATAGCAAGCGGCCCTCTGCATCGGTTTGTAGTTCGCCTAGATAAACCGTCTCGCCTTTAAATTCGCCGGTATGAAAACGATGTTGATGGCCCCCTGATACTGAAAGACCGCTAATGCTTCGCGGACCAGGATCGATCACCAATGCTTTGCGATCATCTCCCCGGATATCTGGATTACGCCGTTTCACTACCAAGTCAGCGGTTTCTGGAATATCCATTGCAGTAATGAAATGGAACCAGTCTGCTTTGGTATTGGCGACATGGACAGTCCAGGTAATGTCGGCATTATTCGCCGTTAATTCCCGTACTACGTCGCCAGCAGCGTTATAACCATAGATTCGAAATCTCGCCGCCTGTCGTTTCAGCGACCCTTGAGAAGTACGATAAAAACCATTGGACTTTGAGGGTGGGGTGGTCACCTCGGGGCCGATAAAAAACTCGCTCTCTGCGTCGCCAACCCGAGCAACGCCGATACCCGGATGAATCGCTGCCCTAACGATCACTTCATCCTTACAAGGTGGCAAGACATCGTCGGGTTTTGGACTCACCGGTTCACCCACCGGAACGCCGTTGGCATTTCGCCTTTGTAATGCCGACGCCTCATAAACCACCCTGCGCACTTCAGAGATAGAACCTTGCGGCCGATGATCCTCGGTTACCCGCCAAATATTCATACTCAGATTTTCGCCATATTCCGACTGACCTCGAGCGTTGATATCCTGTTTAGGGAACACCACCTCGGCAACGGGAACGAATTGACTTTCCAATTCCGGCCACGCAACAGTCGCCTCATCCAATGGCATGGTTTCGGGATTGGTTCGAAGCTGGAGACAAAACTCGAATGTCACATCCTGCGCCGCCAATCGATCCGCCATCTCCTTGGCAAGATACGTCGGGTCTGCGGGCTGTTCGTGAGGTGGATTATCGACAATTGTCGGTCTAAGTAGATATTTGACATACTGCGACTCCCCCAAAGAGAAAGGTAGAATCCCCCAATAAGCAGTCGCCAGGACGGATCCAACAGGCTGCGCCATTTCATCAAGGAGTTTCGCCGTCTTAGGGTGCTGCTCTAAATAAGGCCCGTAATCGCCATCAATAACACCGGCTTTGGTGAATTCACACATGTCCGTCGCGGTATCCACAAAGAACACTCGAAAGTTCTGCAGAATGAAATCAAAGGTGTCATCCTCCGGCGCACCGATGATTTTTGGTGTTGGTGTATTAAACAGCTTTAAGCCGACACCACAGGTGGTTTTGTAGTCGTTGATCGTCGGCAAAGTATCCGACGAAAACCGCGCCCACAGGGGATACTCCGATCCTTGGAAAAGCCCGACAGCGAGATTCGCTGGCAAGTCGGGCTTCACCTTGAATGTCCCTTTCGCCACACCATGGGGCTTAAGAAAAACCGGCCGCAATGCCGGACATTGACCCGCATCTATCCTGCTCTTCTGAACGATGTTGACGAACATTTCTACTAAAGACGCGGCGGGATCGACACCGCAGTCCACACTTTGGTTATGCGAGGTAGCGGCACTACGAGTTTGAAGATGTTTGATCATGGGACTTACCTTGTAGTGGGATGGCGTGGTGGCAAGGTCTAGCTCGTATCAACGCTAAAGGGCACCTCTAAAAATGCACTTTTCCGCGATGGCGGCGTCAGCGCCGTGCTCGAATCCTCATGTATGACCTATCACTGCTGTCCCACAAAATAGTTGAACACAGCGTATAACCTATTGATTTACATAAAAATTGACTATGGCATTGTGTTTGAGACATGAAAACAGTTTTTCCAATAAATTCAAAGGGTTAGTATGCTTTATGGGACAGCAGTGATAGGTCATACATGAGGATTCGAGCACGGCGCTGACGCCGCCATCGCGGAAAAGTGCATTTTTAGAGGTGCCCCAAGCCCCATTTAATGCTCCAGTGGATGGATGAAAGGAGAGCCTTGCAGCCCAGGGGGGCTCGCTGCCCAACTCCGTTCAGCGTGAATTCGAAGAATTTCTTAGCTGCGGCCGTCTGCAACAGGGTTGTCTAGGGGTGCGTTGCGAAGATTGCCAACATGAGCGGGTGCTGTGAACCTCAATGTTCATTTCCACCTGCTGTTTCTTGACAGTGGGTATGCCGAAGATACCTGGGGCGCGATGCGCTGCCACCGGGTGAAGGCACCGGCTCAAGAAGAATTGCTACGTTTAACCCATCGCCCTGAGTCAACCTATAGCCTTAAGTCAACGCGTTACCCGGTTCCTTGAGAGGGGAGGATTGCTTGAGCGGGACGCCGGCAACAGCTACCTGGTCTTTGCGCAGCGACAGGCGGGTGCGGTGCGGCCGCTGTTCGGCCACTCGATGACTGACCGTATTGCGTACTTACCGTGTTGCGCTGGGCCCGCATCAGGGACGCCAAGGTTTTCACCTGGCAAACCGTGCCGCCACGTGCGCGCGGCGATGAGTCGGCGCAGGCTGCCAAAGTAGCTGGTTTTTCCCTGCCTGCGGGGGCCGTGGCCGAACCTCACCGGCGAGACAAGCGGGAGCGGTTGTGCGGATATAGTTCGCAGCCGGCTGTATCGGAAAAGCGCCTGGCCCTGACCTCCAGCGCAAAGATTCGTTACCCGCTCAAGACACCCTACCGGGAGGGTACAACCCAGGTCATGTTCGAACCTTTCGGATGTCATCGCCAGGCTGGCCGCCCTGCTACCCAACCCCCGCGTTAACCCGGCACGCTTTCATGGGGTGTTCGCGCCCAACGCTCAAGCACCGGGCGTGAGTGACACCGGCCAAGCCGGGCACGGGTAACAAAGCCAGAGTCTCCGTTGAACCGCAAACTCTTATCAGATGCGGCGTGATGCCATGACCTGGACGCAACGCCTGCAACGGGTATTGAATATATCGATATTGAAACCGGTGAGTGCTGCGGTGCAAAGGCCGAGGTGAGTGCCAGTATCGAAGACCGGGTGGTGAACAACAAAATTCTTGACCCCTTCAAGGACAAAGCCACAAGCAACGAACCCAGGGCGTTACCCTAGAGCCGGGCGCCAGCGCCAGTGGCGCTGTTCACGTCCTTCATGGCATTCACCCGCTCCTCCAACACCCCTTGCCCTTGAGTGAGATTCATGATGCGCGTGTAGATATTGCCTTGGACTTTTAGGCCGAATAGATCGGCCCCATGCTGGGTATTGTCGAAGGCATAAGCCGTCGTTTGGTAAATCGGCACGGCAACGGCTTTGGTCGTGGGATCAGGCTGATACCCAGCCTGCACTGCCATCGTTTCCAGTGTCATTCTCAACACGGCGGGCAAGCGCAACTTTGGCTCTTAGCACTACCCTCGCCCACGGCGGCAATCCTATTGCTCCTGAAGGATCCCATGGTCAGCTAGCGCCTTACCAAACCGGCCACGGCGCCATGTGGAAAGCACCTGCCACAGCCGCTGGCGTGTAGATGTCCTATGTCGGCGCCAACGATGCGGTGGACTGACATTCCGTGCCCGGCTGGGCCACCGATCCGCAAGCGGCGCAAGAACACACGCAAACCGTGCTGCGCACGCACGTCTTGTTATCGCCGAGGACGGGGGCAGGCGCGGGTGAGTTGCGACATGGGGGCGCAATTGGGCATTTATCTGGCGCTGCCCTTGGAGCTTAAGCACCTTAGATGGGCACGGTTGGATGGACACGGTTGCAACCGCTAATGATTAACCCGACACTTGCCAGGGCCCTATCATTCGATGCAACAGATAGTCCATGAGCGACCCAACTGAAGCACTGGGATGCACCGCCGATGACACCGCGCCGGTGCCCTACCTACAGCGCATTCGTACCTATTATCAGACCCTTGGCTACGGCCAACCCTACCGTTGGGCGCAGTACCCGCAAACGCCGTTCACGCCGTTGAGCAAACCGCTGTCGCAAAGCCGCGTGGCCCTGGTGACGACCGCCGCGCCCTACCAGCCGGACAAAGGCGATCAGGGTCCATGGTCGGCCTACAACGCGGCCGCCAAGTTCTACCAGGTCTACACCGGCACCACCGAGGGTGAGCCAGACGTGCGCATCTCCCATCTCCGCATCGACCGCAAACACACCAGCCAAGAAGACGTCAACACCTGGTTCCCGCTGGCGCAGATGAAACGCCGCGCGCAAGAGGGCCGCATCGGCGCCGTGTCGCCGCGCTTCTACGGCGCACCGACCAACCGGTCGCAACAAACCACCATCGGCAAAGACGCCGTCGCAATCCTCGCCGCCATCCAGACGGACCGAGCGGACGTCGCCGTACTGGTTGCCAATTGACCGGTGTGCCATCAGACCGTGAGCCTGATAGCCCGCCACCTGGAAGAGAACGGCATCCCGACCGTCGTCATGGGCTGCGCCAAAGACATCGTTGAACAAGCAGGCGTGCCGCGGTTCTTATTCAGCGACTTCCCGCTGGGTAACGCCGGTGGCAAGCCGCATGATCGCGCATCCCAGGCGTTTACCTTGGAACTCGCTTTCAAAGTGCTGGAATCCGCACCCGCCGCCCGCACTACCGTGCAATCTCCGTTGCGTTGGTCGGATGACCCTTCCTGGAAGCTGGACTTCAGCAACGTCGAGCAGCTATCCGCAGAGGAAATCGGCCAACGGCGCGCGGCCTTCGATGAGATCAAAGACGTCGCCAAATCGCGCCGGGCAGCGGCGGGCCTGAAAGTTTAGTCTGGCCCGGTTCCGATCATGGGGCTGCCTATCGGCAGCCCTGGGCACCATTGGACACCCCACCATGAACACACCGTTACCGCTTGACGACGTTCGCGTACTGGACATCGGCACGCTTATCGCCGGCCCCTTCGCCGCCACCATGATGGGCGACTTCGGCGCCGCAGTGATCAAAGTCGAACAACCAGGCCGCGGCGATGCACTAAGAGGCACGCCCGTGGATGACAAAGCGGGCCGCTCCGGCAACTGGCGGGTAGAAGCGCGCGATAAACAATCCGTCACCGCCAACCTGCGTGTACCCGAAGGCCAAGCCCTAGTGCGCGAACTGGTCGAACAAGCCGACGTCCTGGTGGAGAACTTCACCCCCGGTACCTTGGAGCGATGAGGTCTTGGCTGGGAGGACCTACATCCTCTGAACGAGCGCCTCATCATGGTCCGGGTATCGGGCTACGGCCAAACCGGCCCTTACTCCAAACGCTCGGGATACGATCGCATTGCATTGGGATTTTCCGGCTATATGTATCCCACCGGCTTCCCAGACCGCTTCCCCGTGCGCCTCGCCTTCCCCACCGCCGACTACAACACCGGCACCTTCGCCGCCCTGGCGGCCATGTTCGCCCTCTATCAGCGCGATGCCCAGGCTGGTGGCAAAGGACAACTCATCGATCTAGCACTCTATGAGGCACCCTTCAGAATCACCGCCGACAGGGTCCCTGAGTATTTAAAGTCTGGCCAAAACCGCGAGCGCATCGCCAGAGCGGACGAATTGGAAGCCCTACTGGCGCAGTGGATCGCGGCACGGGACTTTGGCGAAATAGAAGACAAACTGGTCGCCGCCAACGTCCCGTTCGGCGGCATCTACACAGCGGCGGACATCGCCCCGGACCCACATTACGACGCCCGCGGCAACATCATTCGCGTACCGGATGAGGAGGCAGGCGAAGTGGTCATGCCCGGCGTCGTGCCACGGCTAGAGGGCACGCCAGGCCGGGTGGCGTTTGCTGGACCCAGCGCCTGGTTCTCATAACGGTGAGAGCTAGCAGGGGCTTTTGGGCAAAACCGATGAGGAAATGGCGGTGTTGGCCGAGCATGGGGCGATTTGACTCGGCTTTTATACAACCTCTTGATTAGACAGGGGAATTTGTGCTTTGCACAGAATCTTGTGCCCACAAGAATTAGTAAAAAGTGGCAAAAATCGGCAACGTTTGCCTTCGCTTTTTCTTTTCAAGAATTCGCCAGGCGAATGAAGTTAGCCGTTTGTAAACATAGCGGTAGAAAGAACCGGTTCTCAGTTTTTTGGAAATCCGTGTTGCGTCTTTTGTGAAACACGGAAAGCTACGTCCACTAGAGGGTAGCTAAACTGGTCTAACCCTAATCCATGCCTATGCACCGCCTTGAGAAGCCGAATTTCACGCCGACCAAACGAGTTCTACACGACCTTCCCAGCGCACTCAAAAACAAAGTCCGTCACAGTTGAATACCATGTTGCCGTGCATACTGAGCTAGCCGTTGATACCGGTGGTCGTGTTGCAAGTCAGGCTCAGCCTCCCCGATAGCTGTCAAGCATTGTCCCAATTCCCGTGGCGCCCAGGGTTGGTTCCCGAGGATCGCGTTCAACAAACGCAATGCATCCAAAGGGAACCGCTTCACCAAGCCAGATCGCGTGTAGCTGACGTACGATGTGGTGCGGGCGCCCCACCGGTTGTAACCAATCGAAAACCGCTGACAATGCAACAGGAAACTCACCGCGTGCTGCGATGCTCATGCGTGCTAGAGCTCCTGCAATCCCAGGTGAGGCAAGGTCGCGCGACTTGGGCCAAACATGCTGCCAAAAAGGTTCTATGCGATTCCTCCAATAGCCCTCCCGCTGATCGCCGGCCCCTCAAGGGCCTACAATAGTGCCTGCGCAGCTTCCTCCAATCCCCCTTGGCCCATGTTTGACATTCCAGTCATCAATTGTCTTATAAATCGATATGTTAGAGGATTGCGGGGTGCCGTTATGGCACTACACGGTGATGGCCTGCCCGCGTGACTACATCCACCCCTTCTGCGTTTGGCCTGGGCAGTGCGACAGTCCCAGCGCGTCGTAGATAAGTGGTTGGCGCCCCTCGGCGCGTGTGCTCTTGCGCACGTGCACTGTGCACCCATCGGCGCGCTTGAACCGGACCGTGACCCGCTCCTGTCCACTGAACCGGCGGCGCCCACTCTCCCGACTGAGCGTTATACCCGCGGCCTTGAGTGGATAACCGATGCAATGAACCCGATGATAAGCCGGTACGGCAATCAACCGATGAGCGCTGACTCGCTCAGCCTTGTGGTGCTCAATCGGGCGCAGCCCCCGTTCGCCTTTCCGTGAGCGAAAGACCGCTTCGAGAGCAGTCGGCATCGTATAGGTGCGCCCCACCGTAGCCGCGTCCCAATCGGTTGGGTGGGTGCGTAAGCCATACACCGCGGGCCAAGTCAGCGCAATGGGCTGGGTGCGCGTCCCCTTGAGGGCGCTGGCGTTAGCGCTGGCCGGCGCTTCGCTCACCTCAATGTCGTAGTAGTCCTGTGCGGCGCGCGCATAGCGTTGTTCGAGCCGTGCGATGCGCTCCAGCACCTTGGCATAGGTCTTCACCGTGCGCGGCTTATCTAAGCCCGCGGCGAGCTTGTCCGGCGCCGCTCGAAGCGCTTGGCCAATACCTGCGCCCTATCGAGGTCCCTATGCTCACGCCGGCTCGAATGACAGTACAGTTCTACTTCACCGGGCTCAGTGAGCACACGCTGCGCGCCGAATAGGGGTATCAGCGTGGTCTTTGATAAGCACCGCCTCGTTGGCGTCGAATGGACGAGGGCGCTTACGGCTGACCCCCACAGAGCGATAGGGCTTGTCGTTCGACCCGGTGACCTTTTCTTCGGTAGCCATGCCGGCATCGAGCACCCCGGTAGGGGCTTGCGTCGCGTGCTCGGGGCTGAGCGCCTGCCCCCTCGTCTCCAGCGTGTGCGGTTCACCGACATGGCCAGCAAAGATTTCACTGCGCTTGGGAAAGCCACTGGCATCGAGCACCCAAGCCAAGGTCGCCCGGGGGCAGTCGGCGCGTTTTTCTTGGGATTGACCGAGGGCCGCTCATGTATTAGCGCTGGCAGTACCTTCGAAATAGGTGGGGGTTCAATCATGAAGCGTGATGAGTTCATCGAACTCAAACAGTTCACGCTCACGGTTATAGACAAACGCTTCGAACGCCGGTTGATGGGCCTGGAGGCGATCGGCAATACGATAGAGCGGTTGCGGGGGGGGGGGGGGGGGGGGGGGGGTTGGCAACATCATGCGCAATGAGTTCGCCTCACGCACTTTGTTGTTGCAACCAAGTAGGGGGATACCGCGCGGGCCGGACAGGCCATGCGGGCGATGAGGGGGCCCAAAGCGGCAGCGAGTGGGCGTGAGTTGAAGCCCAAGTCGCGCAATGGCCGGTCGAGTGGCAAAGGCCGCACGGTTTGCAAGGCAACCGGTTCGAGGGCCACGCTGCGCGGGCGCAGCCCTTCGAGGTGCTCCCCATCAATGGCCTGGCTATCGCCCGGCTCACTATCCTAGTGGGGGTGTAAGCGTGCCCGGGTGTGCAAGAGCAGAGCGCTTAAGTGTGGGGCAGTATCTTCCCATTGTGGCTCGAGGTCGATGGGTATGAAGTCATTTTGCCCTGCCCCTATCTGCTCGACCCGTTGAGCCAGGGCCGGCCAGTGCTCTTTGGGTACCTCGAAGTGTCGTCCCAAGTGAGCCACAGTGCGCTGTCGCACGCCGTTGTCGGTGCGCACGGACTCGACGAGGCGGTAGGTGAAGTAGGGCTCAGCGGTTGGCCGGCTTTTGATGAAACTGCGCCGGAGGTACATGAAGGGGGCCGGTAGGGCAGTGCGGGGTCTGGGTCAAGGGGTATGATGTATTTTATGGCACTACAAAACAATCTTCAAAAACTCACTCATTGACATTATCGGAGATATTGTTCGGCGGATGTTTGAACAACGGCGAAATCGGGGCAAAGTCGCCTAGATTGGAAGTCCAAATGTCAAACATGGGTCGGCATCGGCAAGGATGAAGCATTGCGCATCTCGTTGGCTGGAGCGCAAGAGAAAACCGCTCTACTCCATTGGCGAGGCCAGTGGCATATCCCGCACGGCACGACGGCGACTACACATATTCTCAAACCCGAGATCGGCAAGCGCCCCGGCGGCATGGACCTCTCACTGTCGGTCGAGAACGAGTATCTGTGCATGAAACTCCTCAATGCGCTAGGCCTACCGGCCGCTGATGCAGCTATAGTGACTTCGGCACCAAGAGAGTGCTCGCCGTGAAGCGGTTTGACCGTCTCTGGAGCAAGGGCGGACGATTACTGCGCTTACCACAGGAAGACTGCTGCCAGGCATTGTCGGTGGCAGCTACAGCCAAGTATGAGAGCGATGGCGGGCCGGGCCTGCCGGATCTGATCGGCTTGTTCACCGGCGCCGACAAACCGTTACACGACCAACGGCTGATCATGAAGGCTGCAATAGTATTTTGGCTGCTGGCGACAACCGACGGCCATGCGAAAAACTTCAGCCTTTTCCTACACCCGCACAACCGGTTTTCCCTGGCGCCGTTCTACGACGTGATGTCGGCCCAACCACTCTATGACGCAAAGCAGCTAAGCCGGCGGCAAATGAAGATGGCCATGGCCGCCGGCACCAACCGCCACTATCGCGTGCACGACATCGCCCCCCCGGCATTTCCTGCAAACCGCCAAAACCAGCGTCATGGACGCGAGTGTTGTCCAGGAGTTATTCGCCGAACTGCAACAAATTAGCGAACAAGCTATAGCCGATGCTCTTTGCGAGTTGCCAGAGCGTTTCCCTACAGCTCTGGCAGAGTCAGTTATCAGCGGATATCGCAGCCGCCTGCGCCAGTTGGAGGCGGTCACGGCCTAAGCTAGGCTTACCCCCGGGGGGGATTGCAGACATCCTCGCACGGTGTGTGGGCCGCGATCCAGGCAACCGATCGAGCGGGTCGATCTCATATGCACCTGCTTCGCACCGCCAGGAAATAGGAGTTCCGGCTCGACCATGCGCTTGCAGCCCAGCCCTTAGTGCTGAACTCATGTTCGGCAGCACCGGGCTTGTATACGGAGCGACCGCCTTCACGCCGCCTTGCCCATTTGATGCCACGTTACCGTGATGAGCGGCGCCGGCGGTCAAGGCATTGACGGCTTCAGAAGGCGGGAGTCACCGTCGAGCGGCACGATGGCGCACAATTGCGCCAGGTATCGGGTAGAACCATATCGCCCAACCCTCGCCTAGGCGTGATCTCCGCAATATGGATCCACGCCCCCTATATCCGTCTTCGGCAACGGGAAGTAGCTTGTGCATACCGCTGCCGTTCGCTTGCAGGACGCGCGTAAGCCGGCCTGCCAGTACAACGTGTTGCTTGCTCTTCTCTTCCGCGATGAGCGTCTCGGCTGCCGAACGTACCGCGCTCTTGTCGCCGGAAACACTCGCTCTCACGGGGTTAACTAAGAGGTCACCGCGCGCCATTTGCCCCCTCTACCGTAGGCTCGTCTGAGCTTCTACATAAACGATTCGACAATCCAGTGGTTGCGCCATACTGGCACATCCTCCCAGTCGAGGGATGCATCGATCGGTTTGAGAATGCGTTACGGGATTCTCGGGCACGTTCATTATCTTTGTTGGCTACTCTCATCCATCGCGCTTCTCCCAGGCGTTGACCAGCGAGGTGCGGGGTATACGCCTAACGTATACGCAGGCTCGTGGGCTCGTCCAGACATCGCCGAATTGGGATTTGGTGGCTATGGGTGCCCTGCTATTTTCCCCTTACGCTTTTGTTTTTCTTAATCTTTCTTTGAGTTTGATTACTCGTATGCCCCCGATTGTGCCCCTTTATGGCCTGGGCCGTTCGCGCGCATAGACGAATTGAGAATTCACCCAAAAGAGCGTTACTAGAAACTCGTTTCTTGGCGTCGGTACGTTAGACCGCCTCCGAAATCCGACCGCCGAGCCGAGACCCAACACACGAGCGTGCTGGCTCTTTAGCGACCCGCAAGGCACCTCGATCAGACTCTATTTGATATGTTTTTCGTACTAATCGTCTTTTTGTGATATCCTGCAACGCGACATCTCAGATAGGGCATGCTGGTGAAGTTTCGCGATCTACTGGCCCATAACGTTCCGACGGAATTGTTGTCAAGGTTGCAGCAGGAGGTTCCGCGTATCTACCCGGCGGCCTATGAAAGAGCCCATAGTGATCATCCGGAGCCTCAGGCGCAGAACCTTGTGGGTAACATCCGTTCTGCGATGGTCGATGCAGCGCTCTTCCGGCTCGGCCAGCTGACAGCTCGCGTGGACGTAGAGACGCGCACCGTTGGTGGCTGGAACTACACGCTGCTGAGGGCCGGTCGTTTGTTGCTTACCGCGGCGCGGGCCGACGGCAAAGGGCTGCCTCCTCGGGACTGTAGCTACAGACGTGGTTACGCCGCTCTAAATCAAGGTCAGGGTGACCTGTTGTACTCCCGGTTCACCCCTGAGGAGCTGGGGATAGAGTTCGGCCCCGATCCGAATTTTGATGCCTACTGCTGCTGACGCATGGTCCTAGCCGGGCCGACCCACGAGTGGTCGGGTTCATGGAACTTTCGTTTCCTATACCGGATCTGTCCAGCGTCGCATGCGCACCATTTGATCTCACCGAGCTCTGTACCAACGTGGTCGCCAATGCGCGTACTACCGAACACATCGTCGATAACGCACAACCGAAACTCCGGAAGATCCGAAAACGCGAAGACAACGGCCCAATGGTGGGCAGTTGAGCGCGCAATTATGCCATCTGGAACTATTGGGTTCATGGGAACCCGGCTGCGCGAGGCGCGCGCGTTAACGCAAGTTGCCCTCGCTGAGCTTTGTGGACTTCCCGTGCTCTCCGTCCGCCGGTATGAGGGTGACACAGTCTCACCGAGCCCTACCGCTTTCAAAGCACTCGTTGACGCGCTTAGATTCCCGAAACATTTTTTTCTGCAGCCACGAGCCGTCACGCCGGGCGAACTCACGTTTTTTCGATCTGTCCACGCAACATCGAAGTCTGCGCGAACACGCGCGCACTGGCGTATCAATTGGATTCAGTCTATCTGCGCATTCTTGGAGGAGCACCTTGAACTTCCGCGAGTCAACTTGCCGGTATTTGATGTCCCTAGTGACCCTCGAGAAATCTCATCCTCCGAAATTGAGGCGCTGGCAGAACAAACGCGCAGGGCATTCGGACTTGGCGACGGAGTAATCTCAAACACTGTCTTGTTGCTTGAGAGTAACGGTGTCGTAGTTTCTCGCGCGACCGCGGGCCACCCGAAGATCGACGCATTCTCGCAGTGGAGGTCCGGCAGCCCCCCCGTTGTGCTACTAGGCAATGAAAAAGACTGCGCCGCACGGTCCCGGTTGGATGTCGCGCACGAGCTAGGACACTTGATACTTCATCGCCATGTCGCGCCCGAATTCTTCAATTTGAGCTCTGGACACAGGCTCATGGAGGACCAGGCGCAACGCTTCGGCGGCGCATTCCAGCTGCCAGCGTCCACCTTCTCTGACGAGTTCTACGCTGCTTCGCTCGACCATCTTTTGCATCTCAAGTCACGTTGGCGCTTGTCAATAGGTGCAATGCTGTATCGTGCGCGTCAGCTTGATCTCCTCGACGACAAGACTACGCAGTCTTTGTGGCGTCAGCGCGCGAGGTGGGGTTGGGCACGTCACGAACCGCTGGATGAAGAGTTGCAGCCTGAGCGCCCTCGACTACTCGCAAGGTGCATCGATCTCCTCTTACAAGAATGTGTGGTCGAGAAGAGCGATATTCTCCAGGTGCTGCCGTACCCTCAGGACGCCCTCGAGGAACTGCTGGGCCTTCATAGCAGTTTCTTCGATGAGTCGAGAGCGACAACGGTAGCGAGCTTCCCACAGATGAAGAGGGAAACGCGCTCGGGAGAAACGCAAGCCGGACCGGCCGATGTCGTTCAGTTCCCAACAAAAGAGCCGCTGTAGTACCTCCGAACCGAGCGTGCCGTCGCATGTGCGGCGGCTCTACTCGCTGCCTGGAAGTGCTGGCTGCTTGACCTGCGACTGCTCACCAGATACTCGTTCACTGGATTGCACCGCGACTTGGTACCTACGCTCCAATCCGCTTCCGCAGCTGCAGTAACCAGTCGCCATCCCGACGAAGATCGGTCATCTCAGAATCGATCACTACCAATTCGCTCGCCCGGCTCCCAGAGGCTAGCGAATGCTCCAAACTCCTATTCAATGAGGCGAGAAACTTGATTGAGAGTGACTCCTCCTCGGGTCGCCCCCGGAATCGTATCCTCCGCATTTGTTCACCGGGGCTGCAGCGCAGCCAAATCAGCCAGCAAGGGTACCCAAGCTCCGCTCTCACTTCCTGATACACAAGTCGGAATATCTCTCTTCGCTTCTCGGGAAGCCCAACCAACGCGTAAGCAAGATCCAGCTCAAGAGAATGATCCAGCACTACTAGCGCGTCTGACTCCAATGACCGCTTAGCGAAGTGATAGTGCTGCAACAGAAAAGTAAGCTCAGTCTCAAACGCATGGGCCTCTGGCGTCTCATAGAACGCGCGCCAGAACGGGTTTAGTTTGTGGTCCTCGAAAACGACTGATACGCGGGGTACAGACAGCCGATTTGCAAGCGTTGTCTTTCCGGAACCAATTCCACCTACAATCTCGATGAGCCGCTGATTCACCATTCAGCGAGATTCCCCAACTGCTTACACGTTACTTGCTCATTCATTCGGGCCGCACTTGTGGTCTGCCGTTTCGCGCGTCCAACGGAGATTCGGGTTCCCCCATCAACTCGATTAGCTTCTCGTGAAAGTCACGTCTCTCTTTGCGTGTTTCATTCAGGATTGCATTCGCCTTCTCCAGGGACTCCTCTGCTTCAAGCAGCATGATCTCAGCCTCCTGATACGCCTTAAGTGCATCTCTAACCAGCGGGACAGCCGCCACAATGAGCGTGAACACCGCAACTACCAGCACGAGAGCTGCAACGAACCCGAAAGAACGCAGGGATTTCACCTTTTTCTTCGCGCCTTCCGCCGCACTGACTGCCTTCTTGAGTTCGCCCTTGAAAGCCCCCACGACACCACCGCCCCAGACGCCGCTCTTCTGAAAGTATTGATGGGCGCTCAGCGAGTTTTTTCTCGGCGGAAACAGGACAAGGTTATCGGGCTTCTCTTCATCCTTCTCACGCCAGTACGCGTGTTGACTCACCTTGGTGAATTCGACCCAAATCAGTCCCTCTCCCCCAATGAGAACATGGTTCTGGTCCGTGAGGTTGTGTAGTGGGATTAGCAGCCTGCCAGAAAACCCGGGATCAACGAGAGGCCCTGTTCCCAACAGTAGCCCTTTATGGACAATCCCAATACTGAGATTGAACCTTGCGGCGATGTATTGGGGAAGACAGAACTCCTCTTGCAATAAGAGATAGGTTATCGAGTTTCGAGGAAGCTCCACTTCCTCACCCTCCGAAACGACAATCTTGCGCTTTTCGTTCCTCTCGCCATCCTCAGTATCCCAGTAGTGGAGCTCCCCAAGAAACCGCATCTCGTAGGACGCGGGCTTCAACCGGTCACTATCAAAGTCCGAAACCAGACAGCCGAGCTCGGCGTATTTCGCAATGTCAACTGAATTAAGAAGAGAAGGTTGGATATCAGGAAACAGATCAAACCTCAAAATATCCTCAGATTCATGGTTCATACTCCATATCCCTTTAAGCGGCGGAGTTGAACTGCCAGCCTATTGATGGTCTCTCGATTATGGTCGAGGGGCCTGTGCCGACCAGCTGGACAGGACATCCGAGCTGCGTCTCGATTTCTGCAACGTGCGTATAACAAACGTCGGAGAGCGTTGTTCTTTCGTGGACCGCGTAGTCAAAGTAGTCCACGTGATTCAGAGCGACAATAGTCGGCAAGTTATGCTCAACCGCCCTTCGTGCGAGAGCGGCATCAAACCGCCCTACTCGTCTAATGCGACGTGTTGCTGTCGTGCGTTCTAGTAGTGGAACACACGAGCCACTCAGTAAAGTCACGTCCTCCCATGTAGTCTCGTTCTCAAGGACGCCCGAGTTTCCGCCTACCCGAATGGGAAAAGCTCGCAGAACTAAGGCGATGCAATCCACTGCCAGCGGACTGATACCAGCCTCGGAGAGAACAGCCGCCGCAGTCGTGTCGCGGCTGGTCACGTAAGGATAGCGACCCGAGTGAAGCAGCGACAAACCGAACCCTTGGGTACCTTCCACGACAACCCGACGTCTCTCCTTTATGTATCCTCCGGCGAGGTTGTGGGCATCACGACTGACGAAATCACGGAGCATTCGACAATGCTTGGCGAACATCACATCGGGATCGCGAAGCACCCTTTTCGCAATTGCTCCCCCGACCCCCTGACCCGTGGAACCAATCTTGTCCGTTAATCTACGTTGGAATTCAAGCCGGCGCGCCGCATCCCCAATCACGACAGCGTCAGGGTGAATCACCAGCCGACGTGGCGTCAGACCAAGCAGCTTAACCTCCGCAAGTAAGACATCGACATCTATGTAGGAACCGGCGGGTAGCAGTCCAATCACACCGTCATGGAGGCAGGGAGTCGGCACCTGCCTCAGGGGAAAGGCCTGTCCCGCGGACACGGCTGTGTGTCCCGAGTTTGGCCCGCCTACGCGGATTGCCAGTTCAGCGTCCTGTTCTCTGGCGAGCCAATGAGCAATCTTTCCTTTACCCTCAGAGCCGTACTGCCCCCCGACGACGACCGTAACTGTCATTTCTACTTCTCCAGTTCGCTCAGAATTTGGTTACACGCCTTTCTCAGCAATGAATTGTTCTCAATCACCTTGCCAGCTAATTCATGCAAGACTGCAGCGTTTCGCTCGATGCCATGTTGCTCTGCAGCATCGAACGATTCGCGTGAGCACTTCTCTCGACTCATGTACCTTTGCGCCCGGAGCTCTCGCTCGGCACAGAGATGCACGTGCAAGCATTTACCTGGCCACGTCTCCGAAAGAAACGCATGGTCCTCGGGGTGCCGCAAGCCATCGATGACTATCCTTTCTGCTCCGGCCACGCGTTCCGCAAGCGAGTTCTGTAGCCATCGTTGTCCACCTCTCCGCTCGAACACCTCCGCACCGAACTTTGCCAACTCGTCACGAGTCGGTGCCCCCCCAAGCGCATCTGCCAGAACTTCACTGAATCTGCAGTAAACAAACCCGTGCTTTAGGAGCTCTTTGCCGACGGCTGTCTTCCCAACGGCGGGGCGGCCGCTCAGTGCAACAACCGCGTGCGTATCCATGAAACGGGAATTCGGATCGATGGTTGGCACAACGAGAAAGTCTTCCTCAGCGGTACCCAGTAGCTCGAAGTGGCCCCCGACCAGAAACTGTGCGACTAGAGCTGAAGTCACTGCGTCGAGTTCATCGTGCGACAAAGAGTGCAGGTCAAGATCGTATCCGAAGCGCTCCAGTCCCCGTTTCAGGTGATGAAGGCTCGTTCCCTTTCTCGGGATCCCAAGGATGTCTTGCGCTGCGCCCGGGTAGCTTTCGACAACCGGCACCCCCAGTTGACGGAGCCGGGTCGCGAGCCGGCTACCCCGTTCCGTGAGCTTTTGCATACTTGGAATTAGCGCCGGGTAGACATTAATTCCTCGCCTACGGAGTAAGCGCTCCGCGTACCGAGTAATTCCATACTGGTTCCGCGCGGGATCGTCGTCGAAGGCAGACGTTCTCCCCTTTGGTAGAGACAGTGGAGAGTCAATTGATACCAAGAAAGGCTTTGCATCAACCGTCCGCTGCAATAGCTCTTCGTCAGTCGAAATTAGGGAACACGAAACACTGCGGCCTTCTACGCACGCCCAACCGGTCTTTCGAGCTTCACTGCCTGTTAGGTCAATTCCCACGATCGGTGCGGAGACAAGCTTCGCATTCGCATGCAGGTGTTCAAAAACAACTCTGGGTCCAACTGCTCCAGAAAACGGACTGACTATGATCTTTCTGGTTGAGCGCCGGTCTCTTGTAATCTGGACCTCTGAACGCGCAAAGTGCTGATGGCCGCTCCCGGAGGAATGAATGGATCGCGCGATTACATGCTCGAGTATTTCCTTCATTCCCTCGATGTCGGCATGGTTGTAGCGAATAAGTCGCTCAAGGGCCTGCAGGTCGCCTTCCTTGTAGTCAAACCAAAGTTCGACTGCTTTTGCGCCATCAATGCCCGTGGTTAGTCCCGGACGTTGAAGACCCAGCGTCTGCTCTATTCGTTTCTGGCCTCCCTTGAGCCCCACCCTTCTCGCCGGATAGACCAAGTCCAAATGCGGACAGTGCGAGAAATCCGTACCGAAGTGAGCTGTCAAGAACGGTAAGTCGAAGCGAGAGCCGTTGAATGTGACCAACAGTGGCTCGCACTCCAATGCAGTCACCAGGTCGGTCATCGAGCTGGGGTCTACCATCGCTCGATACTGTCCTCGGTACGACCATCCTACTAGGGTCACTACGTCGTAGAAGGAACTTAGACCCGTCGTCTCAATGTCGAGGAAGAGGCATCGTTCAGGGAATGCAGCCGCGATGCGTATCCAATCTGGGCGCGGAAGCCTAGCGGCAAAATAGTTGACATCTCCGTTCAAGAAGGCTCGCTCCGAGTCGCGCACGCCTTCTTCGAGAGTAAATACTTGGCCTTCAAACAACTCCAACTGCGACGACGTTCGATCGGCGACCTGTGCCCAGTCGTGAACCCCCTGTTGCCATAGCCGTTCCTCGCTCGCCTCGCTGATCCCCGGAAGATGTTTGAACGTGCCACGGAGGGGCTTCATTGAAGGTCGCGGTCGCTCACGGTGCCGCCTGAGAGCCAAAACGCTTCCTGGTTGGGTGGCACTTTCTCAACGAATTGCTGCATTAGCCGGCGAAGCACATGCGACGCTGATAGGTCCAGCTGGTAGCAAGCCTCTCTAAAGCTCTCGTACAGTTCCGGTTCAACTCGCAACCTCAAATCTTTCGTCTTGTTCACCAATTTACGCTTGGATACACATTGTGTATCCAGCATGGTACGCAGAAGTGCGCAGACTGCAAGTCGGTATTGCTGAATCCAACCAAGGAAAATCCAATAGCATTCCCTGAACCGGCGCCGCTCGCAGTCGCCTAATCGGTATTGGTCTTCCCCCGAAAAAGTGAACACCTAAATTAAGGGTCTTAATGACCGTGAAGGTGTTTGATGGGAACTAAGAAAAGACGTCAATACACCGCTGAGTTCAAACGCGAAGCCATAGAGTTGGCCATGTCGTCTGGGCAGAGCATTGTGGGCACAACGAAGGATCTGGGCATTGCCACCAGCGTGCTGCATCGGTGGAAGCGTGACCTAGAAGAGCACGGGTCGCAGGCGTTTGTTCGACAAGGTCAAGCCCTGCGATGCAGCACTGATGGCGCTGCGCCTAGAGTGGGCGCAGGTGAACAAAGGAACAGGGTTTTTTAAAAGCGCGGCGGCGTACTTTGCCAGTGACGCCAGTGAAGTCGGCGCGCATCGACAAGAATCGACACGACTATTCGATGCAAATGATGGGCCGGTTAGTGCAGCTCAAGCCAAACGGCTACTACGCTTGGCTGCGACGCAAGACCGAGCCGCAACGCCATTGAGAACCCAGCACTCAAAGCTGCGATGGCCCAGGTGCACGCCGAATCGGACGGCGGGTATGGTCGCCCCAAGGTGAGCGACGAATAGCTTGACCGAGGACGGTCTGTGGGCCGCCACCGCATCGCCCGGTTGATGCGCGACATGAGCCTGTTTGGCGGTCCAAAGAAGCGTTACAAGACCAGCCTTTACATCGGAATTTGGTGGCTACGGGTGGACTTGAACCACCGACCCCATCATTATGAGTGATGTGCTCTAACCGGCTGAGCTACGTAGCCATAGCGCGAAGGGCGCGCGATCGTACCGGCGCGTACCGCCACTTGCAAGCCTAAGCGGCCACTGTTGCCGGCTGCGTTCGATGCAGCCGGTTCATGGCGCCAGCCATATCGCCTGCCACTATCTTGGCAAAGTCCGCTAACGCCGCATCAATGGCCTCATCGATGGCCTTAGACTCGCCAGCGCTCGGGCGGTTCAAGACGAAGTGGACAACTTCTTCGCGCTGCCCCGGGTGACCGATCCCCAACCGCAAGCGGTGAAAATTGCGATCGCCGAGGTGCGCGATGATGTCTTTGAGGCCGTTGTGGCCGCCAGGGCCGCCACCGAGCTTGAGGCGGGCGACGCCAGGTTTCAAGTCGATCTCATCATGGACGATGAGGATCTGTGCAGGCTTCAGCCTATAGAAGCGGGCCAGTGCCGCCACTGCTTGGCCGCTTTTGTTGACGAAGGTGATCGGCTTCAACAGCCGCAGGCGCTGATCTTCAATGTGCGTGTCAGCCACTTCTGCGGCGAACTTTGCCTCAGCCCGGAAACTGCCACCCCATTTATGGGCCACCTGCTCCACGAACCAAAAACCCGCATTATGACGGGTCGCCTGGTAACGGCTGCCCGGATTGCCAAGGCCGGCAACCAATGCTAAAGGGGTACAGTTCATGCAGGTTCACGCCGCCGCTGTCCAAGACAAAAATTACTCGGACTCCGCACCGTCCTCGCTCTCCTCACCCTCGCCGGCAGATCCCGCGCTCTCATCACGGGTGGCGACGACGCCAGCCACCAGCAGATCTTGCGAATCTTCTCCATGGGTAAGCGCGGTCAGCTCCACCCCTTCGGGCAAAGTGAGATCGGATAAGTGAATGGTGCCGCCAAGCTCCATAGCGCCCATGTCGATCTCGATGTATTCCGGCAAATCCTTGGCCATGCACACCACTTCCACGTCGATCATGGCGTGCTGCACCATGCCGCCGGCCCGCTTGCCTGGTGCTTTGTCTTCGTTGATGAAGTGCAGTGGCACGTTCATGTGCAAAACCTGCGTGTCGCTGGCCCGCTGGAGGTCCAAGTGCATGACCTCATTGGTCGCGGGATGGCGCTGCAACGCTTTCAGCACGGCTTTTTGTGAGCCGGACGGCGTGGTCACCGTCAAGATGGTCGAATAGAAAGCTTCATTCTCCAGTTGCTTGCGGATGACATTGCGCGCCAGCGCCAGAGACTCGGGTGCTTCGCCGCCGCCATAGATAATGGCCGGCACCGCTCCGCTTTTGCGCAAGCGGCGGGTAGCCCCTTTGCCCAGGGCAGTGCGCGGCTCGGCGATGATCTCGAATTCGTTCATGACTTGTCTCCAAAAAGTGCGTACCGCTAATCCATGAACAAAGAGCCCATGGATTCGCCTACGTTGATTCGTCTAAGGCTCTCCGCCAATAGCTCGGCGATGCTGAGCTGGCGAATGCTCTTGCACGCTGCGGCCGCCGCCGATAACCCGATGGTGTCGGACACGACCAGTTCATCCAATGCGGAGGCGGCAATGTTGTTCACCGCCGGTCCGGAGAGCACGGCGTGAGTGCAGTAGGCCACCACCCGCTTGGCGCCATGCGTTTTCAGGGCTGCCACCGCCTGGCACAGCGTGCCGGCGGTATCGACCATATCGTCGATGAGAACGCAGGTACGTCCTTGCACATCGCCGATGATGTTCATCACCTCGGCTTCGTTGGCCCGCGGGCGCCGCTTATCGATGATGGCTAGATCGGCGTCGTCCAAACGTTTCGCCAGAGCTCTGGCGCGCACCACACCACCCACATCCGGTGAGACCACCATGAGGTCATCGTAGGGGTGGCGCCATACATCACCGAGCAACACCGGTGAAGCATAGATGTTATCCACCGGCACGTTGAAAAAACCCTGGATCTGATCGGCGTGCAGATCCACCGTGAGTACCCGATCGGCGCCGGCGGTACAGATCAGATCCGCCACCAGCTTGGCGGTGATGGCCACCCGGGCGGAACGCGAGCGCCGGTCCTGGCGGGCGAAGCCGAAATACGGCATCACAGCGGTGATGCGGCTGGCCGAGGCGCGCCTGGCAGCATCGATGAGAACCAGCATCTCCATCAAGTTATCGCTAGCCGGCGCGCAGGTGGGCTGAATGATGAAGACGTCGCGGCCACGGACGGAATCGACCAGCTCCACCCTGATCTCGCCATCGCTGAACCGGCCGACGGTGGCTTTGGACAGGCGCATCTTCAGATGGCGGGCAACGCGCTCGGCCAGTGGGCGGTTAGCATTACCACACAGCAACGCCATAGAGGATGTCGCCAGCTCCTCGCTATGGCGTACGTCGAACAGCTCGTTCATTATCTTGGCGCTCATGGTCTTGGCGCTGCTCATCGACTGAACCGCGCATGTGGCCACCCGTATGACCACGGGTGTTGAGCCGCTGGTATTAGCCTTTTTACTGGCCAGAAATCTTGGCCAATAACATTGGCTGGGGTGCCAGGATTCGAACCTGGGATGCCGGAGTCAAAGTCCGGTGCCTTAACCACTTGGCTACACCCCAAAAAAAACTCAACTCATGTCCTTTTCGCATGGCTCCGCTTCCACGGCCCCGTCTCCACGGCTTTGCGAAGCGGCGACTCATTGAGCGTTTTGGCGCTGAACACCCGCCATTCGGCCACCGGTGGTGGCGGCAATGCCGCCGCTTCACCTAGCACACAGAAACAGGCTGAGCCCGTTCCCGTCATACGCGCAGGCCCGAATTGCGCCAGCCAATCCAAGCACTCGCCTACGCCCGGATACACACCACGCACCACGGACTCGCACACGTTGCCCGCGGCCATCAACTCATGGGCACGGCGCTTACCGTCAGCCAAAGGAAAGCCGTGTATTGTCAAAGGCAAGCAATTCCGTGTCAATTGCTTCGCACCGAATACCGCAGCGGTGCAGACCCGCACCCCAGGCGAGACCACGGCCACGGTGATTTCCTCCAGTTCCGGCAACGGGGTCATAATCTCACCCGTCCCTTCCGCCCAACACGCGCGGCCGGCGATGAAAACGGGCACATCGGCGCCCAGCGACAGGCCCAAAGCGGCCAATTCCGGCGTTGGCAAGCCTAGCTGCCACATGGCATTCAAGGCGACTATGACGGTAGCAGCGTCGGAGCTGCCACCGCCTAATCCGCCGCCCATGGGCAGCCGTTTGATGACACTGATGTCGGCTCCAGGTGTATGCGGATAGCGTTCCTTGAGCAGGCGCGCGGCACGCAGCGTCAGATCGGCATCCGGCGGCACCCCGTCCAGCGCAGTTAACAGATGCAGTTCCCCATCGTCACGCATCCGAATAGATACCGTGTCGCCCCTATCGAGAAACTGAAATACGGTTTGCAGCTCATGGTAGCCATCGGCCCGCCGGCCAGTAATGCGTAAAAACAAATTGATCTTGGCCGGGGCAGGAAATTGCCCAGCGAGTGCAACCATGGGCTAAAGACGCCAACGGCGAATGATCACTCGCGCCCGTATGTCCTTGTTGTTCAAGGCCACCCGCACCGGCATTGCCATCGTCTTGCTCAAGGTGTAGCCGTCGTAGCGCACGGACCAACCACTTTGCTCGAGTGCCAATGGGCGGCCGCCTTCATCCAGTATCAGGCGCTGGTAGGGTTTACCGGGCTCTACCGTCCCCATCAGCCAGTAGCGTAAACCGCTGACCGGCAGCCGCCAGCCGATGGTTTTTTCCATGAGTGCCTCCGCATCGCGGGCCGTATAGGTGCGCGGCTCGGAGGTGCGTAGCGTGACCTTTTGCTCATCGCCTTTCATGCGCATCGCGCTCTGCCCCAACGGCCCGCTCAAGTGGATTTCGTAAGCGCCGCCAGCCTGCGTCCAGCGCACTGTCGCCGACCAACTATCCTGCTCGGTTTTAAGTCCTAGCTTGCCGACGGCGTTCCAGTCAACGAGGGTACCCAGAGCTTTTTGCCGCGCCTCAAAGGCGGCTTGGCGATCGTCCACCACCGCCGGCGCCACTTCCTCGGGCAGCGTCTCGCAACCGCCCAGTAATAGCACCACCGCCAGTAGCAGGGCGCCGCCCCACCAACGCCCCGCTCTACTAGCCGGCAGGCCCGACTCGAGCGGCGTCGATTTAGCGGGCATCGATTTGGCGCAATTCATCCAATAAGGCCTTGTCTTCGGGATCCCTCTCAAGCGCCTCGCGCAAAGCCGCGCGCGCTTCATCCTGCCGGCCTAGCGTCCACAACACTTTTACAATATGGGCGGAGATCTCCGCATCGGGGCTTATATCCCGAGCCCGCACCAAGTGCTCTAGCGCCTCTTCGTGACGCTCCAACTTATGCAGCACCCAGCCCAAGCTATCGATAATGTAGTGATCGTTCGGCTTGAGCGCTATGGCGCGCTCTATCAGCCCAAGTGCCTCTTGAAAGCGATCGGTTTTGTCCGCCAGTGTGTAGCCGAGCGCGTTGAGCGCATCGGCATTTTCAGGCTCCCTTGACAAAATATCGCGCAAGTCCCGCTCGAACATCGCTATGCGCTCGGCGCGCACCGCCACCATGGCCCGGGAGTAGAGCAGATCGGTATTTTGTGGATGGGCCTGCAAAGCCTGATCGTAGATGCCGATGGCGCCGTCGTAGTTCTGGCGGTTAGCCAGAAGCTCCGCCTCGGCCCGGTAGAGCCTGATTGCCTCGGAAGGATAGCTTCGCCGCAGACCCTGCAAGCGGGCGCGGGCTTCATTCACGTTACCCGCTTTCGCCGTCAGCACCGCTACCCGCATCTGCGCATTCAAACGCAGTTCGCCTGCGTAGACATTACGATAGGCTTCAAGAGCAGCCGTATCGTTATCCAAGATCTCTTCGATCTGGCCGATGTAGTAATGGGAGGAATCCGAGCGCTTACCGGCGTTGATAAGCGCCTCGAATTGTTCCTTGGCGGCCTCGTATTGCTCGTTTTGCAAGAGCACGATGGCATAGGCATGGCGCGCCTCGGCGCTGTCAGGCAGCGACTCAGTCAACTGTTCGAATTGCTCCCCGGCGTCGGCGAAACGCTCTGCTGTCACTAACATGCGCCCGTAGGTCATGCGCGCGCGGTGCGCTTCAGGCTGCCTAGCGAGATAACTCTCCAGCACTTGCAGTGCTTCTTCACCGCGCTGCGCCGATTGCAATACGCGGGCCGAGAAGTCGAAGGTGCGTTCCTCATCGGGCGATGCTTCGCGCAATCCCTTCAATTCGGTGATCGCCCGTTCCGTCATGCCCAGACGGGCAGCTAATTCGGCTAGCGCGAACTGTGCGTCCTGATCATTGGGACGGCCCACCAACAGCGATTCCATGAGCGCGAACGCTTCTTGTGGTTTACCTGAGCGCCCTAGGATTTCCGTGATGCGCGAGTAGGCTACTCTACGCTGATCGCCGGCCATCGTGATCATGTCATTGAAACGGGCCAAGGCCCGATCGGTGCGCCCATTGCGCACCAACAAGGCGGCGTGCATGGCCACCGCATCGGCGTTATCTGCATCCAGCGACGCCCACTGCGATGCCGCGGCCAGGCTGGCTGCGTTGTCGCGGGCATGCAACGCAAGACTTGTGGCGCGCTGCGCGACGCCCGCATCCCGGGTTTCCCGTGCCGCTTCCAGGTAGTTCTTGACCGCCAGCACCAGATCGCCGCGGTGGGCGGCGAACTCGGCGACTAGAAGTTTGTTGAGGGTGCCGCTGTCAAAATCGGAATAGACCGGCTCAGCCGGCGGCGCCGGCTCCGCTTTCGCCTCGGCACTCTTCTCGGGCCCACGTTCATGGACCGCGCTCTTATCGAGTCGGGGCTGAGCTTCCGGAACCGGCGCAGTGGCGCAACCAGCCACCACTAATGTTGCCATCAGTGGCGTTAGTACCAATGGGGTGTCCACCGCGCCAAGGCGCCGGATTAACCATCGCACCAGCTTAGAATGTAGCGCAGACATCACCATCCTCAATATCGGGCCCCAAAATCGCGAACCATCCGCCGGGCGATTCTATACGCTCGCGTTAGATTCCGTCCGGCTTCGCATTACAATAACGGATCGAGTGACATAGGACTGCAATAGTTCAATGAATCTGTTCGCATTCGGCATCAACCATACGACCGCCCCGGTAGCAGTACGCGAGCGCGTCGGATTTGCGCCGGCGCTAGTGCCCCGTGCGCTCAAGGAGTTGGTGACCTGCACAGACGTGGCAGAGGCGGCCATTCTATCGACCTGCAACCGCACCGATCTGTACTGCGGCCTGCGCGGCGGCCGCGGTGAGAGCGCCATCGAATGGTTCGAACACTACCATCGCATCAGCGCACAAGAAGTAAGACCCCATATCTATACCCACCACGCAGCCGCCGCCGTACGCCACATCATCCGTGTCGCCAGCGGGCTCGATTCCCTGATCCTGGGCGAGCCGCAAATCCTGGGTCAGGTTAAGGACGCCTATCAAACCGCCCAGCAAACCGGAACGGCAGGACGGGCCCTAGGGCGGCTGTTTCAACACGCTTTCTCGGTGGCCAAGCAGGTGCGCACGGATACGGCCATCGGCTCCAGCCCGGTGTCGGTGGCGTTCGCCGCAGTGACACTCGCCAAACAGATATTCGGCGATCTGAGCGCACGTACCGCCCTGCTGATAGGGGCCGGTGAAACCATTGAACTGGCCGCCCGCCATCTGGCCCGTTCCGGCCTGACCAAGCTCATCGTCGCCAACCGCACCGTGGGCAACGCACGCAGGCTGGCCGCCGAATTCGGTGGCTACGCTCTTTCCTTGAGCGAGATCCCCTTGCATTTGGCCGAAGCGGATATAGTCATCAGCTCTACCGGCGCGCAAGAGCCAGTACTCACTGCGCAGCAGACCGCGCAAGCGGTGCGCGCGCGGCGGCACAAACCGGTGCTCATGGTGGACATCGCCGTGCCCCGCGATATAGAAAGTGAAGCGGGCGGCCTCGAAGATGTGTATCTCTATACAGTCGATGATCTGCATCATGTCATTGAGGAAAACCGGCGCGGCCGGCTAGAGGCGGCCAAGCAGGCGGAACAGATCATCGACGCCCAGGTGCCCAGGTTGATGGGGTGGCTGGAGGCACAAGATGTGGTGCCCCTTATCAAAGCGTTGCGCGTCCAAGCGAGCAGCACCCGCGATGAAGTACTGCTGAAAGCACTGGCTCAGATAGAGGCGGGTAAATCAGCCGAACAGGCTTTGCGCTTCCTCGCCAATACCCTCACCAACAAGCTCATTCACCAACCTACCAGCGCGCTCAAAACGGCTGGCGCCGATCGCGACCACAACACCGTGAACGCGGCTAAGACACTGTTTAAGCTCGAACAAATCGATGATTAATAGCATGCTTATCGAGCGCCTTGGCGCGCTTAAAGAACGATACGAGGAGGTACAGCACCTACTTGGCGATCCGCAAGTGCTCTGCGATCAAGAACGCCTGCGTGCGCTCGGCCAAGAACACCATGAACTCACCCCCGTAGTCGAGTGCTTCGATGCATACAACCAAGCGCAGGACGACATCGCCAGCGCCGCGCAGATGTTGAGCGACATCGATGAGAGTATTCGCCTCCTCGCCGGCGAAGAGATGGGTGAGGCGCAGGCGCGGCGCGAGGCCTTGGCCGAGCGATTGCGCCGGCTGCTGATCCCGCAAGATCCGGCGGATAAGAGCAATGTGTTTTTGGAGATCCGGGCCGGCACGGGCGGCGATGAGGCGGCGATCTTCGCCGGCGATCTATTCCGCATGTACAACCGCTACGCCGAAACCCACCGCTGGAGCGTGGAGGTGATGAGTCAGAGCCTGGGCGAGCACGGCGGTTACCGCGAGATCATCGCCCGGCTGGTGGGACAGGGGGTTTATCGCAAGCTCAAGTTCGAATCCGGCGCCCACCGGGTGCAGCGGGTGCCAGAGACGGAATCCCAAGGGCGTATTCATACCTCCGCATGCACCGTAGCGGTGCTACCGGAGTTGACCGAGATCGAGGCAGTCCCTATCGAGCCCAACGATCTTCGCATCGATACATACCGTGCCTCGGGCGCCGGCGGGCAGCACATCAACAAAACCGACTCCGCCGTACGCATCACCCACATCCCCACCGGCACCGTGGTGGAGTGCCAGGATGAACGCTCGCAGCACAAGAACAAGGCCCGGGCCATGTCGTTGCTACAGGCCCGCATTCTAGATGGTGAACGATCAAAACAGACGGCGCAGCGAGCCGCCGAACGCAGCCGGTTGGTGGGTAGCGGTGACCGCTCGGAGCGCATCCGTACCTACAATTTTCCCCAGGGCCGGGTTACCGATCACCGCATCAATTTAACCCTGTATCAACTGGACGGCGTCATGCAAGGGCGGCTTGAGACACTCATCGAGCCACTGATCGCGGAAGATCAAACCCAGGCTCTGGCGGCCCTGGGCGCATGAGCGCGCCCACGCACCCACAGCCATCGGCTGCCACGCAACGGTCAACCCCCATGCAACCATCGACCCCCATGCAACCATCGACAATTGCCCAGTGGTTAAGCCATGGCACGGCGGCATTGACACCGGGCAGTGGTTCGGCGCGCCTGGATGCGCAAATCCTGCTGGCGCTGTCGATGGATACCAGCCGGGCATTCCTGTTCGCCTGGCCTGACAGCAAGATATCAGCGGCGCAAAGCGACGCCTTCGCGGACCTCATCGAGCGCCGCGCCGGCGGCGAGCCGGTGAATTATATCACCGGACGTAAAGAATTCTGGTCAGTGGAATTAGCGGTTACCCCGGACACTTTGATCCCCCGGCCCGACACGGAGCGGCTGGTCGAATTGGCGCTAGAGCATATCCCGCAAAAGCGAGAGGTGACCATCGCCGATATAGGCACCGGCAGCGGTGCTATCGCCATCGCTCTGGCGCTGGAGCGGCCCCTATGCCGCGTGTTCGCCACCGATGTGAGCGACGCCTGTGTCACCTTGGCCCGCCATAATATCGCCCGCTTGGATATCCCCAACATTGAAGTCCACCAGGGCGATCTGTTTGCGCCACTGGATGATATGTTGTTCGACGTGGTGATCTCTAACCCACCCTATATACGCGACGATGATCCGCACTTGAATGAAGGCGATGTGCGCTTCGAACCGCGCCTAGCGCTTACTGGCGGCGCGGACGGATTGGATGTTATCAAACGCTTGCTAGTCACCACGGGTGGCTATCTGCACGATGGTGGCACGGTGTTGATCGAGCATAGCCATGATCAGGGCGGCAGTGTGCGGGCGCTGTGTGCCGAGGCCGGTTTGCACAACGCGAACACGTTTCGCGACTACGGCGGACGCGAGCGGGTGACCATCGCCCACGGCTCCGTCACCCACAGCTCCGTCACCCACAGCTAAGGCGATGACCCCGGAGCAAAAAAGCCGCTACGCGCGGCACATTCAACTACCGCAGATAGGGGAGGCGGGACAACACCGCCTACTGGCCGCGAAGGCGCTCATCATCGGCCTTGGTGGACTCGGCTCGCCCATTGCCATGTATCTGGCGGCCGCCGGTGTAGGGGAGTTGACGCTGGTCGATTACGATCGGGTGGAGCTATCCAACCTACAGCGCCAAATCGTGCACCACACCGGCTCTATCAATGAGAATAAAGTCGATTCCGCGCGCCAAGCGCTAGCGGCGCTGAATCCAGGGGTGCGGGTACGCACCGTGCCAACATCGCTAGACGGGGACGATTTGATCGAAGAGGTGGAGCGCACCGACGTGGTGGTGGATGCTTGTGACAACTTCGAATCGCGCTTTGCGCTGAACGCCGCCTGCGTGCGTACGGGCACGCCGCTGGTGTCGGGCGCGGCGGTGCGAATGGAAGGGCAAGTCTGCGTATTCGAGCCGGCCAAGCCGCAAAGCCCCTGTTACCGGTGCCTGTATCCGGATAACTCCGTTGCAGGTGAGCCGTGTTCGTTGGTGGGCGTGTTGGCGCCGTTGCTCGGGGTCATCGGCTCGGTACAGGCAACCGAGACGCTCAAATTGCTCTGCGGGATGGGCACGTCGATGACAGGCCGTTTGTTACTCCTGGATGCGGCCCGCATGGAGTGGCACAACTTGCGCTTGAAACGCAGTACCAAGTGCCCGGTGTGTGCCCACCGAAAGTGGTCTTGACGGCGGCGTTACCGCTGCTGCCTAACCGTCCTTGGCCACGGCTTGCGCATAGCCCGCACTGTCCAACAAGCCGTCAAGCTCGTGCGCATCGGATAGGGCGATGCACATCATCCAGCCGTCCGTGTACGGCCCTGAGTTCAGCCATTCAGGGTTATCGGCTAACGCTTCGTTCACCGCTACCACTTCGCCAGACACCGGCGCGTAGATATCCGATGCGGTTTTGACCGACTCGACCACGGCCACCTCCTCACCAGCCGACACCGCCCGGCCAACCTCGGGCAATTCCACATAAACCACATCGCCCAACTGTTCTTGGGCATGTTCGGTGATACCTATATACACCTTCCCATCGCCTTCATCCCGGACCCATTCATGGGTGCGTACGTATTTCAGGTGGCCGGGTATTTCACTCATGCTCTCATCTCCTCCTCTCATCTACTCGCTGGCAACCGTTGCGTTAGCAGCCATTGCAGTGTAGCAGCGCTGCGGCAGCCGGGTTGTCATGTGTCAAGCATAAACCTGTCGTAAACTCCCCGCCTGCTCGAGCGCCCGCGGCAGTGCATCGCCGCGGCGAATACTCACCTGGATATTCACTGCAGAGGATATTCACCGAGGGGGATATTCACTGAGGGGGATATTCACCACAGGAGACTTCGGTGGACGCAGCCGTGGAACCCACTCCACCCGCTGGCTTGTTACTCGCTGGCGAACAACTACCACGCTTCACAGCTATTACACCTGGCGCCATAGAGCCGGCCATGGATGCCGTGCTCTTGCAGGCACGTGCCGAATTGGACGAATTAGTAGCGGGCGAGGTTCCCGCCTTGAGTGTCATCGCCGAAAAACTAGAAGCGCTACTGGATAAGCTGAACAACGCCTGGTCGCCCATACGCCATCTTCATGCCGTGGCCGCCACCGCGCAGTTGCGGGCGGCGTATCGAGCCTGCCTGCCCAAGGTGAGCGCTTTTCACACTGAAGCCGATCAACACCCGGGACTCTTTCAAGCGCTTAGCCACCTGCAAACGGCCATGAGCCAAGCCACAGGGACCGGCGAGGATGGCTATGGCGAAGATGGCTATGGCGAGGATGAGGACAAGCGGGCCTGGCTGGACTACAAACTCCAACAGATGCGTCTTAGCGGTGCCGGGTTGGATGAGGCGGCGCGTCAACGCTTTGCCGAGATCACCCTACAACTGGCGCAGCTCACCAACCGATTCTCGGAAAACGTATTGGATGCATCGCAAACCTGGCAGCTACACATCGAGAACATCGCAAGACTGGACGGCCTACCGCAAGACATCCGCAATGCCGCCGTCGTCAAAGCGCAACACGCACGTTCGAGCGGCGCTTTGCTCACGCTGGATTTTCCCGTTTTTGCTGCCGTGATGGGCTACGCGCAGGACCGGCGTCTGCGCGAAAAACTGCACCGGGTCTGGGTTACGCGGGCCTCCGAGCAGCCGCCCAGTGATGCTCGCTTCGATAATACGGCCCTGATGGGCGAGATTTTAAAGCTGCGCCACGATGCTGCCCGACTGCTCGGATTCGACACCTATGCGGATCGCTCGCTGGCCACCAAGATGGCCACCAGTGCGCGAGAAGTGGTGGCGTTCTTGCGCGATCTCAATGCCAAAGTGAAACCCTATGCACAAGCGGAGTTGGCGCAGTTACAGCGGTTCGCACGCGAGCGCGATGGACTCGATACATTGGAGTCCTGGGACGTGAGCTACTACACGCAGCGGTGGCGGGAGGAGGCACTAGGACTCGATGTGCAGGCGCTGCGGGCCTATTTTCCCATCGATCGCGTACTGCATGGTTTGTTCACCTTGCTCTCGCGCCTGTTCGGCATCGGCGCGGTGCGCTGCGATGAGGCCGATACATGGCACCCCGACGTCCGGTTGTTTCGTGTCCATGGCGACGATAACACCACCATCGGCTATATCTACCTGGACCTCTATGCCCGGCAGGGCAAGCGCGGCGGTGCGTGGATGGACGAGTGCCGCAGTAAGCATCACTTGAGCGCATCCGAACAACTACCGGTTGCCTACCTGACGTGCAATTTCACGCCCCCCATCCCGCACGGCACCGCGCTGCTCACACACGATGAAGTATTGACCCTGTTCCACGAGATCGGCCACTGCCTTCATCATCTGCTAACCGAGGTCGATTATCCGAGCATAGGCGGCATCAACGGCGTCGCCTGGGATGCCGTCGAATTGCCCAGCCAACTGCTGGAATATTGGTGCTGGGAACCACAAGCACTAGCGCTGATGACAGCGCACATCGATACCGGCGCGCCGCTGCCGGCGGCCGCAGTGAGCAAGCTGCGCGCGGCGCGCACTTTCATGAGCGCCTTGGCGTTTGTGCGCCAGCTCGAATTCGCCCTGTTCGACATGCGCTTGCACATGGAGTACGAACCTGCCAACGGCGCCGGCCAAGTGCAGGCAATACTCGGCCAAGTGCGCGCGGAAGTAGCAGTGGTACGCCCGCCGCCGTACACCCGCTTCGAGCACAGCTTTACGCACATATTCGCTGGCGGCTACGCTGCCGGGTATTACAGTTACAAATGGGCGGAGGTATTGGCGAGCGATGCTTTCTCCTTGTTTGAAGAGCGGGGTGTTTTCAACGCGGACGTGGGCCGCGCGTTTCGCGCTCATGTCCTGGCCCGGGGCGGCAGCCGGGATGCGGCACAGTTGTACCGCGCCTTCAGGGGACGCGATCCGCACACCGCCGCGCTGCTTCGTCACCATGGATTGGCCCTACACAGTTGCGGCCCAGGACATGGAGGCCCGGAACATGGAGGCCGGGGACATGGAGGCCGGGGACAACGGAGAATGTAGCGTCATGAACATCCGTCAGCGAATGTATGCGGCGGTGTGTGGCGTGCTGCTCGCTCTTACCTCGTCAATCAGCCATGCGCAGACGGTCTTCGTCATCGACGAATTACAGCTCGGCTTGCATACGGAGCGGCAGATCACCTCACCCATAGCGGGAATGATCGATTCGGGCACGGAATTAGAGGTGCTCGAACGGGAGGGCAACTTCGTACGCGTCAAAACCAAAGACGGCCGCGAAGGATGGGTAGATGGCGCCTACATCGCATCGGCACGGCCTGTGGCAGCGCGCTTGAAGGCGATCATCACCAGCAACGAAGCGCTGCGGGCCGAGTTGTCAACGCTGCGTAGCGAGGCGGAACGGCTAAAGAGCGACCTGCTCGACTCGGAGGAAAACCGCAAACGGCAGATCGCGGCGATCACCCACACTCTAGAGGCGGCAATAGAAGCGAAAGACGCACAGATAAACGCTCTTAGCCAGCCGCGCGGAACGCAACATACTAGCGGGCAGCACACTAGCGGCGGCGAGCAAGCTGGACAACTACAAGCCGAAATCGAGCGGCTGCGGGCGCAGGTGAGTGAATTGCGCGCGGCATCGGCCACCCACACCAATGCGCCCATACCCAGCGATGCCTTGCGCGAGATGCAACATCTGGCCGAGGAAAACCGCAGCCTCAAGAGTGAACTCACGGCAGCCAGGGCCGCTGCCCGCGACTTGCGCGCACGCCTCACCGCGGCAACACCATCGCCACCACCGCCGCCGCCAACACTGCACGATTGGAACGCTAGGCTGCAAAGCTTAACGGCTTACGATATCGCCGCCATCGGCTTTACTATCTTGTTGTTATTCGTGCTGGGCGTACAATTCGAAAGCTACATGGTGCGGCGCCGGCACGGTGGCTTTAGACTCTAGGGCATACCTCTAGGGCACCTCCAGAGCCGCTCAATCAAACCGGGTCAAGCAGTAGGGCTGTGCATCGACCAGCGGCGGCCTGCCCATAACGATATCCGCCATCAGATAACCCGCGCCCGGACCTATACCGAAGCCATGCCCGGAAAAGCCGGCGATGAGGTGCAAGCCCGGCACCGCGCCCACCGCCGAGATGACCGGCACCAAGTCCGGTGTGAAATCGATCGCCCCGGCCCAACTCTGCGCCACCTTGACCCCTTCGAACTCAGGAAAAACGCGGGCGATATTGGCCAGCCCTGTGGTCACTGTTCGGGCCCGCGGCACCGGATCCAACACTCGCACCGCCTCAAACGGACCCGGGGCATCCAGCGGCCAGCGTTTGGCGCGCAGCAGCTCATCCAGGAATTCGCGCCCCAAGCGCAACCGGACCTGGCCGTACTGGGCACGCATAACCGGCCAAAAATCCAGCATCAGACTAAAACTATCCGGCACTATGGGAATCACCGCGACACCGCCCTCGGTGATGGTGTAACCACCATCGGCCCGTTTCCTGAAAGCGAATCCGGCCCCGGAGATAGCACCGGAAGCCGATACCTCCGGGCCGTTGGGCAAAGGCTGCGTTCTAAATGCGGTGGAAAATACCTTGATTTGAGGGAACGCCACCCCGTGGCGGCGCATCAACAACCGCGACCACGCCCCTCCGGCCACGACCAGTGCATCACAGCGAATCACGCCCTTCTCCGTCACCACGGCGTGTATCGCGCCAGCAGCCGTCTCGAATCCCCGCACTGCACATCGAGTGAATAATTTAGCGCCCGCGGCGCGCGCGCCGCGGGCCATAGCGGGCACTGCTTGCTGCGGCTCTGCGCGCCCGTCGCTGGCGGTATAAAGAGCGCCGGCGAAGGCGCGCCTAGCGGTGGGAAAAAGCGCCGCCACTTCGTCCGCCGAAATGCGTCTCGAGCCTATCTGAAAAGGTTGCGCGTGGGTCAGATATTCCTCATGGCGCTCTAAATCAGCCTCCGTCTCAGCCAGGTAGGCAATGCCGCACTGACGAAAGCCAGTATCGCCATCCACCTGACTATTCATATTGCGCCACAAACGCAACGATTCGACGATGAGCGGTAGCTCGCGCGGATCGCGTCCCATCTGGCGCACCCAACCCCAGTTGCGGCTCGACTGCTCGCAGGCGATGTGGCCTTTCTCGCACAGCACCACATCAACACCACGCTCCGCCAGGTAGAGTGCGGTGCAAACGCCCGCAATACCCCCACCGGCCACCACCACATCGGCACGCCCGGGCAATACTTCATCGCACTGCACCGGTACTACTTCAGGTCCCACGCTTCACCCCCGCCTCAGTCTAAGAGCGCACAACATAACGTATGTGTCGGGCGCCCGGCGAGATTGCGCGGGCGAACACAGCGCCGCGGCCCATCAATCCAATGTTAAGGTAGCGCGGCATAGATGCAGAGCTGAACCCATGTGCAATTCAATGATGGGCACCTGCTAAAAATGCACTTTTTCCGCGATTGCGGCGTCAGCGCCGTGCTCGAATCCTCAGGTATGACCTATACACTGCGGTTCTGCGCGCGGGGCTTCCTTGCACTCACGGAAAAATCACTATTTTTAGAGGTGCCCTGAAGACATCAAATCCGATCCATTCTTACACTCTGCCCAGTTTGTGCCGATTGTTGAGCCGCCATCCCCATTGCCACTGCCATCCAGCCGTCATGAACGGTGACCTCGGGGTGATGGGAGCCGAGGACAACTTGCTGAAACTTTCGATGCTGGTAGAAAGTTGACCCGTTATGATCCCCCGCAGCCAGTAACTCGGGATCAACAGGGATTTCCAGCATCTGCGGACCTTTAGGGAATCGCGGCGAGACAATCAATTGGGGTATCGGGGCCGGGCCAAGGTGATCTGGCCAAAATCGACCTGGGCCTGGAACCAGGCATTCGATCTTAGCTTTGCGTCCAACAGCGCAGATGGATTCTTGATAGCGTTCACCCTCTGCAAACATGCACAACTCAAGCGAGGCCCTGGCGCCGGACTCAAATTCGACAATCACGAAACCGTGATCGAAGATATCCGGTGTCTCTCCCTCATAGCTTTCATCCAAATGATTATAAGCCTGCCCGGCAGATGCCATGATAGTTACTGGATCGGATTGCAGTATCAGCCGCATCAGATCAAAAAAGTGGCAGCATTTTTCTACCAACGTGCCGCCGCTATTACGGTTGAAACGGTTCCAATTGTCCACTTTATGTAGAAACGGAAAACGATGCTCCCGAATTGTCAGCATTTGTATTCCCCCCGTCACCGCGCCCGCCTTTTCGATCAGCATCGCAACAGGAGGCATATAGCGGTACTCCATCGCTACCCAGATCGACGCGGAGTAGTTGGCTTTTAATTCATCGATAAAAGCCTTTTGGCTCGGGTCGGTCGCCAGCGGTTTCTCCACCAATATGGGCAGCGGTCGAGTTTCCGCGACCTCTAGAAGTTGTTCTACATGTAAATGATTGGGACTGACGATCACCAAACAATCGATGTTGGGAAGATTCAACAATTCACTGATCGATTCACAAAAGACCGCATCTGGGGCAAGAGTTTTGGCTTTCGCCGCCATGCCCGCATCAGGCTCTACGATAGCCGCGATTCGGGTGTGGTCCAATAGCTGGATATTGCGGATATGTTCGCGGCCCATCATTCCACATCCGATCAGGCCGTACTGTAAAGTCTTCAAGATTGTCTCTCTTAAGTGTTGGGTATGTTGATTGCGACAAAAAATTATTGCCAGCGCGCTACGAACCGTGTGGTCGTCGGATTAAACCAAGTTTTGGAGAACTCCGCGCAAATGGTATTTTGATCATAGCTCAGGCGCTCTACATAGCCCCATGTTTCGATCTCTTTTTTCCCTATCGGTGTAGCGAATTCGGCTGGTTTCCAGCTTGGTGGTGCTGCAACACTAACAAAGTGACCGGCCCTGATAATCCAAAACCCGGTTTCTCTTTGTAGAAAAGGTAGAGCGAATCCGGCAAGTCATCTTTGGAAACAACCTGACACCGATCCGCGTCTAACCAAATTTCTTCCATCGCTGCTGGTACATTGTTAAGCCTCCGCAATCGGCGAATGCGATAACCTTTTTGACTAGGGCCTATATCGCCAACACCTTTCGGTTTATTCAAGCAACTAACTGACAATACCTCCGCTGTAGGTAGCCCCCCTCCCTCAATCAATTCCAGCCTAAAGAAGCCATAAGGCGCTTCGCACATAGTTCCCAGAGCCATGAATGCGCTCTAGCAAACCCTTTTCCTCAAGATCCAACAATGCTTTTCGTAACGTCCCCACCGACACGCGCAAGCTCTCGGCCATCGCCCGCTCTGGCGCAAGCTTGGTGCCTTCGAACAGAATGCCAGCCTGGATCTCACGGGCAAGCATCTCGCTGATCTCGACATGCAAAGGAAGTCGATGGGGAGCGTGGCGCGTCTTCTGATCCATTAACAAACGAAATTTTGAGTTGCCATATTGATACATTTCTCTGCAAGCAGTATTTTTCGTCCATGATCAGTCTCGCCAGAAACTAAGCCTATGTCCATTGTGCCAATCCGTTCAGCGGATACGAATTCAGCCGAGGTCGCCTGGTTTGCCCCTTTGTGCTCGGATGACTTTCGCTACCTGGGTACGCCGGAGGGACATTTGCGTTCGTCATGGGAGAACACGTCAAAAGTTATCCAAACCGCGGATCGGCTCGGATACCGTAACGTTCTCTGCCCATCTTCGTATCAGGTCGGACAGGACACACTGACCTTTGTAGCGGGAAATGCACCTTTAACCAAGAACATCAATATGCTTGCCGCCGTGCGCTGCGGCGAGATGCAACCGATCATGCTGGCCCGAACCGTTGCGACCCTCGATCACATGCTGGAAGGCAGACTGACCATCAACATCATCTCGTCCGATTTCCCAGGGCAGAAAGAGGACAGCCAATACCGGTATCAGCGATCAAAAGAAGTCGTGGAAATTCTCAAACAAGCCTGGACCCAGGATGAAATAAATTATCAGGGAGAAATCTACCAGTTCAGCGGTTTGACCACCGACCCTGCGCGACCCTACCAACAAAACGGCGGACCGCTGCTGTATTTTGGCGGCTACTCCCCCCCGGCGCTGGAGTTATGCGGGGAGCACTGCGACGTTTATCTGATGTGGCCGGAGAAAAAAGAAGATCTGGCCGAGCGGATGAAAGCAGTAAACGCCTGTGCAGAAAGATACGGTCGGGTCCTGGATTATGGGCTTCGGGTCCATATGATCGTTCGCGATAGCGAAGCGGAAGCGAGGGAATACGCTAGAGAGCTGGTCTCGAAGCTGGACGACGAACAAGGGCGATTGATTCGCGAAAGAGCGCTGGACGCCACTTCTCTTGGTGTCTCCCACCAATCCAGAAACCGGGAGCTTGCCGACATAGAGGGCTATATTGAACCCCATCTTTGGACCGGTGTGGGACGGGCTCGCTCCGGCTGTGGCGCGGCGCTGGTCGGATCACCCGACCAAATTCTGTCAGAAATCGAGAATTACAAGAAGATGGGGATGCGTACATTCATCTTTTCGGGTTATCCGCATGTTGAAGAATGTGAGCATTTTGGCACTAAAGTGCTTCCCCACTTGGATACCTGCTCATTTCCGCAACTGCAGAACCGGCGGCCTGCGAGTGTGCCGGATACACCTCTTGGCATTGGAGAAAGAAAATAGTGGAACGCGTTACCCTTCTCATATTCAGGCGAAAGGCGATGTGGCGTTCCTTCAACAACACAAAGTCTACCCAATGGCCTGGTCTCCTCTGGGCGGTGACGCATTGTTCGACCAGGAGGATCCTGCCGTTTTGCCGCTGCAAACCTTGCTAGAGCAATTAGCAACAACCACGGTGTCGGTATGGATGCAATAGCATGCGCCTGGCTGATCGTGCATCCAGCGAAAATTCTGCCCGTCGTCGGTACCAACAATCTAGAGCGAATTGGCAAATTGCCGGATGCGATGCGGATCAATATTGATCGTGAAACCTGGTTTGAGATTTACCCTGCTGCCCAGGGGCATGAAGTTCCCTGACCCATTAAAACCGTCCTCGAAATACCGAGCAACCCTGTGGTCAAACCATGTATGCGGTCAATCGTGACGCTATCGTTGTCATTGCGGATGACAGCGCCGGTTGAATAATGCAAAATGAGGTGATGAACAAACCACGCATGGTGTTACTCTCAAACTCGCTTGCGCTAGTGAGCGCGGTCAATGATCGCGTACTTCGCTTCGGCCGAGGCATTGGCTGCGTGGCGATGGTGTTGATGGTGTTCGCAATATTGCTACAGGTTTTTTACCGCTATGTTTTGAACAATGCCCTACCTTGGCCGGAGGAGGCTGCGCGGGCGTTCATGATTTGGATGATGGCCGTGGTAGCCCCTTCCGCGTATCGCGCGGCTGGTTTTGTCTCCATCGACATGTTCCCGGGCCTGCTGCCAGAGAAGATTCGTTCAGTTCTGATGTTTATGATTTTGTTGTTATGCACACTGGTTATCGTGATTATGCTGCAACATGCCTGGGCCCACTATTGCGCACCGCTTTTATTCGATTCTTCCGGGTTAAACAGACTGCTGCAGGAGAGCGGGATCAATCGGTTACTCGGCACCAATTTGCGATTCAAGACCGCCTATATCTATCTCGCCATGTCGGTGTTATCGATCGTCATGCTGTCCGTCTCTGTGGAGTTATTTCTACGGCAAATCGGCCGATTTTTAGGGCTTGCGAAAGACCTCCCACCATCAGGCCGCGATCATGGGACGGAGGAAACCTAGACTATGCTAGCGCTGTTCCTCCCGTTGTTCCTGATATTTTTGCTGATAGGCGTGCCCGTGTTCTTCGCTATGCTGGCAGCGCCTGGTTTGTTACTTTATTTCAACGGTCAGGCCAGCGATATCGCATTGATGTATCGCAATGTCTACAACGGCATCGACAACGGGGTTCTTTTAGCAATCCCGTTTTTCATGCTCGCCGGAGAGTTGATGAACCGAGGTGGCATCACCGAAAGACTGATTGGTTTTTCGCAAGCCATTATCGGATCGTTCAGAGGCGGACTAGCGCAAGTCAACATTCTCTCTTCCATGCTTTTTGCCGGCATGTCAGGCTCCGCTGTTGCAGATACGTCAGCGCTTGGGAGTATGTTGATACCCGCTATGGAGAAGGAAGGCTATTCCCGTAAATTTGCTGCCGCTATTACTGCAGCCTCTTCCGTCATCGGCCCCATCATCCCACCATCCGGAATTATGATCATCTATGCTTATGTGATGGAAGTATCGGTGGCCGCCCTGTTCGCCGGCGGCATCATTCCAGGGGTGTTGGTGGGCTTAGGGTTGATGACGATCACCCGGTTAATGGCCAATCGCTACGACTATCCTCCGGCTAAAAAAGTAGAGTTGACGGACGTATACCTCTCAAGATCAGAGAACATCGCCGCCAAAATCATCATGCGTTCGCTTCTGGCCGCGCTATTCGTCCCGTTAGTGTCGAAGATATCCGGCTTCGATGACGCTACCGGATGGCACATCACCATAGGACTGTGGCTTGCGAGTCTTGTATTGGCAGAAGTTTTTCTGTTCATCCAGCGCTGCTTCATGTCGATACCATTTAGCAATGTTGCAAAACGAGCGGTTTTGCCCTTGCTGACTCCCATCATTATTTTAGGCGGTATATTAGGCGGCGTTGCCACGCCAACAGAAGCCTCCGCCCTGGCAGTGGCATATGCTGCATTCTTGAGTCTGGTCGTCCTGCGGACGCTGAAGCTTTCCGAATTACCGGATGTATTGATCCGCGCCGCGACGACGTCGGGCGTTGTTCTGTTGCTGGTTGGTGCGGCGATGGCGTTCAAGACCGTTGTCAGCCTCTCTCATGTTGCCGAAGACCTCGCGCTGTTCATTGTTTCCCTTACCAGCGATCCGTTGTTCTTGTTACTGCTGATCAATATCTTGCTATTCGTGGTGGGCATGTTTCTAGACGCCGGGCCAGCAATCATTATTTTGGGTCCCATCCTCGCACCTATCTTTGTTGATATGGGCATTCACCCGGTGCACTTTGCTATGGTAATGTCCGTCAACTTGACGGTAGGACTGGCCACCCCACCAATGGGTTTGGTCTTGTTCGTCGCATCGTCGGTATCAGGGGTGAAAGTCGAGACCATTTCACGGGCCATCCTGCCCTTTCTCGCCATTGAGGTATTGGTTATATTTCTCATTACCTATTTTCCGGCAATCTCCCTGGGGATACCGGTTTGGCTTGGTTTTGTAAAAGACGTAGATTTATCGGGGCCGATTCTGTCGGCGTTTTTAGGGCGCCTCTAAAAATAGTAATTTTTTCGTGAGTGCAAGGAAGCACCGCGCGCAGAACCGCAGTGTATAACTCATACATGAGGATTCGAGCACGGAGCTGACGCCGCAATCGCGGAAAAAGTGCATTTTTAGAGGTGCCCTTTAGTGAGGAAAACTCTGACTGGTTCAGGTATCCTTAACTCAACACAACACTGAACATAAGTTCAAAACTGGAAAATGGAAATGAATGAACTTCTTAAGTTGATCAGTACGGCTGCGCTCGGGGCGAGTCTATTGGCCGGGGGTATGCCGGCAGCGATGTCGGCAGATTTTAATATCCGCGCGACGGCGAATTCCAATGAGAATGACGAGGACTATGACGGCCTTGTGGTTTTCAAGAACTACGTCGAGGCCGCTTCCAATGGCAAGATCAGCGTCGAACTATTCATCGGTACGCAACTTTGCTCCAAAGGCGCTGAGTGCTTGCAGGGTGTTGCCGACGGCACAATCGACATCTACATTTCCACTTCCGGCGGTGCTGCGGGTGCTTTTCCCTATGTTCAGGTTCTAGACCTACCCTATCTGATGGCAAGCGACCGAGTGGCCGAAGCGGTACTGTCGGGCGACTTCACCCGTACCGTCCGGGATATGGCCCTAGCCGATTCAGGCGCTAAGATCCGATTGATGACAATCGGTAATACCGGTGGCTGGCGGAACTTCGCCAATACCAAGCGCCGTGTTCAAAACCCCGGCGACATGGAAGGGCTGAAAATACGGACCGTTGTCGCGGATCTGCCACAAGAGTTGGTTAAAGCGCTGGGCGCATCACCTACTCCGATCCCCTGGCCGGAGCTTTTCACTTCCTTCCAAACCGGTGTGGTCGAAGGCTCCAAAAACGGTATCACCGATATCATGGGCATGAAATTTCCTGATGCCGGCTTGAAATATATCACTTTGGATGGTCACGCTTACATGGGTGCGCTGTGGTGGATGAACAACGACAAGTTCATGGGTATGCCTGAAGATTTGCGTCAAGTCGTTGTTGATGGGTTCATTGCCTTGCGACAAGCCACATTCGCTTCTCCCAAACGTAAATCCATTGCTGCATACGAAGAATTCGTCGCTGGTGGTGGCGATCTTTATGTTCCTACCCCCGGCGAAAAAGCCGCTTTCAAATCCGCAGCAGCGCCGGTTTACGAGTGGTTTAAGTCCAACGTGAGAGGGGGCCCAGAGGTATTCGACGCTCTGATCAGTGCGGTAGAAGAAGCGGAAAGCGCAATCAGCGCGGCTAACGCGAAGGACATCAACTAAGTCTTGCCTCAACTAAGTCTTGAGTCAGCAATAAAGTTGATAGAGGTGCCCTAGAGGGAGTCGATTTCGACTCCCTCTTCGTTGCAACAAGCGTACTTAGTCTCCTGCTACCTACTTAGTCTCTTCTACCTAAATGGGTAGAGCCACACGCGATAGTCATCAATCAAAATATGGGCCTTTTCTATCTCGGCTTTCGTCATCTTCTTTACCACCTCTTCCTGACTGATCGCCGCATCGGGATCACCGCCAATCGCCGACAACACATACCACATATAAGCCCGAACCAAATCGGGCGCAGGCATCCCCCGGCCGATCTCGTAGTACCATCCTACCCCGCTTTGCGCCCCCGGATGGCCCTTCATCGACGCTCTCAAGTACCAGTCAAACGCGCGAACATCGTCCCGCTCCACGCCGAGCCCCATTGCATACATAACCCCAATCAACTCCTCCGCATCCGCATTGCCGGATCTCGCGGCTGGAAGTAATTCAGTCATCGCCTCTTCGAAATGACCCGCTTCCATCAAATCCCTCGCCGTTTCAATCTCCGCCTGGGAGGCGATGGGCAGCGACATTCCAATACTGATCAGGAGCAGATAAAAAGCCGAACGCTTTGTTCGTTTCATCTATCGTTCTCTTATTTATTGATTTTATGTTTCGCACTGGTTCCACTTCTCGCCCAACCTGAAGAGCGAACCTACCCATTACCACCGCCACTGAGCCTCGAAGATTTCATCACCTTCGATCCAGCCCAGGTGGAGCTTGGGCAATTGTTATTCTATGACAAAATTCTGTCGGGCAATCAAAACATCGCCTGCGGTACCTGCCATCATCCTGAATTCGGCGGCAGCGATGGTTTATCTCTGGGTATCGGAGAAGGTGGTGAAGGACTCGGCCCAACCCGCCTCCCGGGCACGGGCGACAACCGCATCAAGAAACGCATCCCCCGTAATGCCCCCGGTCTGTGGAATCTCGCAGCAAAAGAAATTCGCGTCATGTTTCGTGATGGCAGACTGACCGAGTCCAATATCTATGAAAATGGTTTCAACTCTCCGGCAGAGGAATGGTTACCCAAAGGGCTGAGCAATCTACTGGCCGCGCAATCCCTCTTACCCATGACCTCCCAATTCGAGATGGCCGGGAACCCCAAAGAAAATGAGGTGGCAGGCGCAGCTCACGACCGCATCGACCGAGTCTGGCCCATCATCGCCAAACGCGTCCGCACGATTCCAGAATACGGAAAAAAATTCGTCCAAGCCTTCGACCACATCTCATCGCCAGAACAAGTATCAATCGTTGAAATCGGCGAAGCACTCGCCGCCTTCATGGGCACCGAATGGAACAGCATGGACTCGCCATTCGACCGCTATTTAACCGGTGACGAGGATGCGCTGAATGAATCTCAGAAACGCGGGCTCAACCTGTTCTATGGAAAAGCCAGTTGCGCCAGTTGCCACTCGGGTCCGCTGTTAACGGACCAAGAATTCCACGCCCTGGCCCTCCCCCCATTCGGCCCCGGCAGAACCCGAAGATTCGATCCTTTAGTCCGAGATGTAGGCTTGATGGGAACCAGTGACAGATTGGAAGACGCCTATCGATTTCGCACTCCCATATTACGAAACGTAGAACTCACCGCCCCGTACGGACACAACGGCGCTTATCAAACCTTAGAGGGCATCATCCGCCACCACCTGAATCCACAATCCGCCTTCGATCAGTGGACTCCTGATCAGGCAAACCTGATCTCGGCACCCTGGCTCGCTAGAATTGATTTCGTGGTCTGGGACGACAGAAGGGAAATACAGAGGGTGCGAAAAAAAGTGGACATACAATCCATCGAATTAAATGACGCAGACATTAACGACCTGATCGACTTTATGCACGCGCTGACCGGAAAAAGTGCCCATTCCCTCCCGCTTGGCGTACCCTCTCGGGTACCGAGTGAATTACCAATTGATTAGTCGTTACCTCAAGAACACATCGCGCTGGGTGCGGTAGCTGCGATGCGGGTAGTCAAGCAGCGAGTTCCATTTCAATTTCTGCATCAAATATAGCTTGAAGCGCTGCATCAGTGATGACCTATACACTGCGGTTGTGCGCGCGGTGCTTCCTTAGCACTCACGGAAAAAGTGCATGTTTAGAGGGGCCCATTGGTTAGGCAGCGCCTATGCCATTCAGGGATGCGCTGGAAGGAGGCTGGGGCTCAAGCCGTTTTGTCATTGCGTGGGTTGACCCACACGGATGCTCGTTGGGAGCAATGTTGGCGTAAGCTCGATCAATATGGGTTTGTTTGAGCTGCTTAAGTACATCATATTGAGAGCGTACCCATTTGGCTGAAGCCGAATATGAGCGTGTGCTGGAGTTTGCTCTATCGATGGTCGGGCGCAACATGGCAGGGCCATCCAATCCACATCGTCGTTTGCCAACCCATGCACTGGCTGAGCGTGGCATTGCCGGTGAATGGCAAGCACAAGCAGGCCAAATGCCCGATGGTGCCGTCATCATCGCAGCTATCACAAGCTGTACCAATACCTCCAACCCACGCGATGTGGTTGCTGCCGGATTGCTGGCGAAAAAAGCCAAGGCATTAGGTTTGGTACGTAAACCTTGGGTGAAAACCTCATTTGCACCGGGTTCAGAAGTCGCCAGGCTGTATCTCGAAGAAGCCGGCTTGCTCAGCGAAATGGAAAAGTTGGGCTTTGGTATTGTGGCTTATGCTTGTACGACCTGTAATGGCATGTCGGGTGCATTAGACCCCAAAATCCAACAAGAGATCATTGACCATGACCTGTACGCCACCGCAGTATTGTCGGGTAACCGTAACTTTGATGGACGCATCCATCCGTATGCCAAACAAGCCTTCCTCGCATCACCACCATTGGTGGTCGCGTATGCGATTGCCGGCACCGTGCGTTTTGATATCGAACAGGATGTCTTGGGTACCGACACGCAAGGTAATCCCATTACTCTAACCAAGATCTGTGGCCAAGCGATGCAGAGATTGATGCCATCGTGAGCGAATATGTCAGGTCAGAACAATTCCAGCAAATCTATAACCCGATGTTTGATCTGGGTGCACGTGAAAAGGCCGAAAGCCTCTTATATGATTGGCGCTGGAATTATTATTCGCCGCCGATCACAGTTACGACTACACCACGGGCCACGGTCTTGGCACCGCCACCTCGCTGCGGGAAGTCCTGGCCCACGTGACATCCGCCAAGAGCAGCTTTGATGGACTGGCGCGATCCCTGCCGCTCAGACGGGGCGCCCTCAACAAAGGTAAAACCCCGCTATGATAGTGTGTTTACGCGCCATGCCGCATAACCTGCTCCTCGTCACCCATACTCGTCATGAGGAACCGCCACCGTGGGATAAGCCGCCACGCCAATACACGCCACCCCCCATGAGGTAGCCGACGACCTGTTGGCAGCCATCGACTACTGCTATGAGCAAGGCTGGACCGATGGACTACCGGTAGTGCCGCCCGAGGCTTCCCGAGTCGAAGCGATGCGGGCTTTAGAGGGCCGTCCGCCGGAAACGGTGCTGGCGCAACACCCAGCCACGGGGCTGAAATGCACGGTACAAGCGGCCGCCATCAACGCCGTCATGGCGGGCTGTTTACCGGAGTATTTCCCCGTCATCACCGCCGCCCTCGAGGCGATGGATGAGGCACCGTTCAACTTTCACGGCTCCACCGCCAGCACCGGCGGCTCGGCGCCATTGCTCATCGTCAGTGGCCCGGTGACGGACGATATAGGCATGAATGCGGGGGGCAGCTTATTTGGACCCGGCAACCGCGCCAACGCCACCATCGGCAGAGCGGTCCGGCTGATCGTGATGAACGTGTTTCGCATGGTGCCGGGTATTTCCGACCGATCCACCCAAGGCCATCCTGGCAAGTACAGCTTCTGTATCGCCGAGCGGGCGGACTTGAATCCCTGGCCCAGCTTGACCGAAGAGCAGGGTTACCCGCCGGGTGTCAGCTCGGTCACTGTGTACGCTGGCGGCGGCTTCGTCAATGTAGAAAATCACGGCGGCAATACGCCGGAGGCGATATTGGATACCGTCGCCGATGCCATGGCCAACTACGGCTGTATTACCCTCGGGCAATCGGTTGTCGTGCTTTCGCCGGAACATGCCAACATCACCGCCAGCACCGGCTTTTCCAAGACGGATGTACAACGCTATCTGTTCGAAGCGGCAAAGCGTCCCGTGGAAGGCATGAAAGCCCTGGGTAAATTCCGCCAGCAGGATTATGATCTGCAAGGCCGCGAAGACATGCACAGAGGACTGGAACCCGCCGATATTCTGGTCACGGTAGGCGGCGGCGACGCGGGTGGCCACTCCTGCTTCATTCCGTCATGGAGCCGGGAGCGCAGTTCGCTCATGCAGTCCAAGCCCATCGGCGTTTGCATAGACTGCGACTGATAGATCCCACCATTGATGGATCCCCTAGAGAGAGTACACCCACCCATGCAATTATTAGATCCCACCGTCGCCCTAGATACGCGGGCTTGCATCCGCGCCCCGTTGCTCGATGATCTGAGCGGGCGCACCATCGGCTTACTCACCAACGGCAAAGTCAACGCCGACACCTTGCTCACCGAAACCGCCGCCCTCTTTCGCGAGCGCAACAGTTGCACCGTCCTCGACCTGTTCTCCAAGGCCAACGCCAGCGCCCCGGCGCCAACGGATACTCTTGCCGAGATAGCCGAACGGTGTGACTTCATGATCACTGCCTCCGGCGACTGAGGCTCGTGCTCAACGTGCAGTTTGCATGACGGCATCACTTTCGAGCAGCTAGGCAAACCGGCGGTGGTACTGTGCACCCATCCCTTCGAGGTGACGGCCAGGAACATCGCCTCGATGATGGGCTTGCCAGACTATCCGTTCGTCATGGTGGAGCACCCACTCGGCAGCCGCACACCGACTGCAATCAAGGCGCGAGCCGAGGACGCCTACCGCCAAGCCTTACCGATCCTGCTTATGTAGGGGGGCTCAGCCTTATGTAGGGGGGCTCAATCGAACAGCCCGTGCTGATCGGCATACTCGTCCATGATCGGCTCGAACTCATCCACTCGCATGGACAGTGGCCCTAGTGCATCGTCTATCTCTATGAACTCATCATCGTCCAACTCGCCGGCCAACACCCGCCGGCGCACGTCCTCATAGGCGGGTATCAGCTCCGCCTCATCCAACATACGCAGGCAAGCGACATAGCTCTCACGCACCTCCTCGGGGTACTCTTTGAAGAAATTCAAGACTGAGCCATTGACCACGCAGCAGGCGAATTCGTTGTACGCATAATAGAGCCGCTGCGGCTCAGACATGGAACTGAGGCCGTCTTTGGCAACCTTGTCCCGCAGACGATCCATCAATTTTGACACCGGATCTTCGCCGGCTAAGTACGCCTCCAAATCGCGTATATGCTCTTCGAAGGCGTTCCTAGAAGGGCCGTCCAAACTCTCGAAGATTCGTTGCTTAATCCGCTCGTCTCGCAGATTCACTTCCATAACATCATTCCTTGTCCATGGTTACCTCAAGCTGGGGGCTCATCATCGCTCAAGGCGTTAATAAAATCTGTAGGCTAGAAGCGCGAGCGCTGTAGGCCAGGGCGCAGACAACTCACACCACCGGCTTACGATTAGTATCAATTTCTCCTTGGGTATCGATTCCCCCTTGGGTGTCGATTTCTCCTTGGGGCATCGATATCCTCCTTCGGTCAGCACCAAGCAATACACCATGAACCCACAGGAAAACAAGCATGAGCACTTCCGGCTCCCATAGTCATAATCATGACCGCTCTCCTGAAACCGGAACGAGTGTGGATGCCGTCGTCGTCGGTGCAGGCTTCGCCGGCATGTTCATGCTCTACCGCCTGCGCCAGCTCGGCTTTAGCGTTCGAGTATACGAAACAGGCGCCGACGTGGGCGGCACCTGGTACTGGAACCGCTATCCTGGCGCGCGCTGCGATGTGGAGAGCATGCAGTATTCATATTCGTTCTGCGAGGCGTTGGAGCAGGAGTGGAACTGGACTGAGAAATACGCGCCGCAACCGGAGATATTGGCGTACGCACGGCACGTGGCCGAGCGGTTCGGCCTGCGCCAAGACATCCTGTTCAACACCCGCGTCACAGCCGCTGAATTCGATGATGAAACGGGCCGGTGGTGGGTGCAAACCGATCGCGGCGAGCGGGTTAACGCGCAGTTTTGCATCATGGCGGTGGGCTGTTTGTCTGCCGCTAACCGCCCACCGTTTCCAGGTATTGAGCGTTTCAAAGGCCCGCTACTGCACACCGGGGAGTGGCCCCACGAGGCAGTGGATTTCACCGGCCTTCGCACCGGCGTCATAGGCACCGGTTCCTCGGCCATCCAATCCATTCCCATCATCGCCGAACAAGCCAAATCGCTTACCGTATTCCAGCGCACACCGAATTACGCCGTGCCGGCGTGGAACGCGCCGCTGGATCCGCACTATGTGAAAACCATCAAAGCCGCCTATCCTGAGCTGCGGGCCAAAGCCCGCGCGCGGCCGACCGGATTTTATTTTCCCTTCAACACGAAACCGGCGCTGGCCGCCAGCCCTGGGGAGCGCGAGCGGCAATACGAAGCCTGCTGGGCCAGAGGCGGCTTACCCTTCCTCGGCGCATACGGGGACCTGCTATTCGACAAACAAGCCAATGACACGATAGCGGAATTCGCCCGCCGCAAGATCCGCGCCATCGTGCGCGATCCCAAAACCGCCGAGCTGCTGTGCCCGGACAATGTGTTCGGATGTAAACGCCTGTGCGTGGACAGCGGCTACTATGCAGTCTTCAACCAACCGCACGTACAGTTAGTTGACGTATCCAAAGCACCCATCGAGAGGGTGACAGAGCAAGGTATTGTCAGCGGCGGCGTCGAATATCCAGTCGATGCGATCGTGTGCGCCACCGGTTTTGCCGCCATCACCGGCGCGTTCGAACGCATCGCCATCACCGGCCGCGGCGGCTTGACGCTTAGCGAGAAGTGGCGGGCCGGTCCGCGCACCTATCTGGGCCTCACCACTGCCGGCTTTCCCAATCTGTTCATGATTACAGGCCCAGGCAGCCCTTCTGTTCTAGCCAGCATGATCCAAGCCATCGAGCAACATGTGGACTGGGTGGCGGACTGTATCGCTCACCTGCGCACGGTGGGCGCGCGCACCATAGAGCCCACCGCCGCCGATGAAGATCGGTGGGTAGAACACGTCAATGAAGTGGCCGCTATTTCCCTGCGCTCCACCTGTAGTTCGTGGTACGTGGGCGCGAACCTGCCGGGCCGGCCGCGGGTTTTCATGCCATACATAGGCGGTTTTCCCATTTACGTGCACCAATGCAACGAAGTGATGGTCAACGGTTACAAGGGCTTCATCATCAGGGGCGCAACCGCGGCTCACACCCCGGCACACATACAGTGCACCAAACGCTGGCAGGTGCCGTTGGATATAGAAGTTATCTCGCCGGCCGCGATCGCCGCCAAACGGGTACCGGTTGTCTAGGGCCTGTTAACACTATTCAGCGCCTGCACGATAAGGGCGAACTGGATAAAAAACATAAAAACAACATCCAGTTTGTCGAAGCGTGAAAAGATTCGACGAAATCCTTTCAGCCGTCGAAACAATCTCTCTACTTCATTTCGCTTTTTATACAGCGCCTTGTCGTATTTCCAAGGCCTCAGCCGATTGCTTTTCGCTGGCACAACGGGCTCCCTCCCCAAATCGACTATCAACTGCCGGGTCTCATCGCCTTCGTAGGCCTTGTCCATGATGACTTGAGTCCCGTCCCAGCCATTGTTTTCAAAGGATTTCACTCACTTCCGGCCTGCTGCGCATCCCCAACGTGGCCCGGGGACAGAGAAAAGGTCACTGCCGTTGTGGCATCTGCTGCAACCCTATGAATTTTCGTCGTCCACCCGGCTCGGGATTGACCCATCGACTGTGGACCGTTTTTTTAACGCGCCAGTCCCATCGGGGTGAACTTTGACTGTTGTACTGTCCAAAGATACCTGCTCCACCTGTATGTTGATGACATCGTTTTCCTGTAGTGCAGCTCTTACCTACGCTCGTCTGGAACAAGGTTTTCTGCGGCTACGTTGCGAGGGCTGCAACCGTGAGCCGCAGGTTGCCTTTAGCTGCAAGCGCAGAAGCTTTTGCCCGATCTGTGGGGCACGGCCTATGGCCGAGAGTGCGGCTTGGTGGGTAGAAGAGGTATGACCACGCGAACCCATGCGCCAATGGGTGTTGAGCTTGCCGTTTCAACTTCGTTTTCTGTTTGCCAGCGACCCGCAGTTGATGGGTCAGGTGCTAGGCATTGTCCATAAAGGGCACCTCTAAAAATGCACTTTTTCCGCGATTGCGGCGTCAGCGCCGTGCTCGAATCCTCATGTATCACCTATCACTGCTGTCCCACAAAATAGTTAAACACAGCGTATAACCTATTGATTTCCATAAAAGATTGACTATGGCATTTTGTTTGAAACATGAAAACAGTTTTTCCATAAATTTCAAAGGGTTAGTATGCTCTATGGGACAGAAGTGATCACCTATACACTGCGGTTCTGCGCACGGTGCTTCTTTGCACTCACGAAAAAATTACTATTTTTATCAGGTGCCCTATCGATATCGAGACGGGCAGTGCCTGCGGTGGCACCATGAAAGTCATTGCCTGCATTGAAGGTCCGGCGGTCATCAACAAAATTTTTGACCATACCACTTGCAGTAGAAAACCAGAACCAACCAGCCCAGGGCGTTACCCAAGAGTTGGGCGCCACCGCAAGCGGAGCTATTCACATCCTGGTTCTGATGCCTTGCTATTGAGCGGCGAGAGTTCGCTTGTGCTCAGCAAAGCACTCAGCAAAGCAGACCAGAAATTGCCGGCCCATTGCTGGTCTAAAGAGACGGTTGGCATTCAAAACGCCCGCTCCATCACCCACTGATTCGCTCAACAATGGTCTGTAACCTACTCCACTCAGTCGTTGGTTAGACACAATAGCGCGTTTCTTCTTCCTATACTCATCGTTCTGCGGGAAATGGGGTTTGATTTAGGTGTGAGGTTTTTGGGCATGGTCTGATTTACGACTTCTTTCATAAGCGGGCGAAACTTTTTGAGAGCTTACAACCTTGTTCATCGAGTGGCCGGCGAGCCCCTACATAGAAACATGGAATTCAGAGGTCAATTGCCTAAATTCAAGATTCGCGCGCCCAACTTGTGGAAATCCTTCAGGCAATCAGCATTAGGGGTTGCGAGGGCGGTGTCCTCGATTGCGTTTATTAACTCTTGAAAAAAAGTTCTGAAGGAGGATGGAAGCCATAGGATTTATCTAACTGTTGCCGGAGTTCCCGCAACAGTCTTTTACCGTGGAATTCATGTAGAAACGTCATGTCTTGCCAGTAACTCTCTTGTTGCATTTGCGCAATACGAGTTGCATAACGCGCAGCAATCTCGGCCTCCTGTAAGTCTTGCGCAATTGACGCTTCTGATGCCGCACTCACCAAGCGGCTTACTTCGGCTTTCAATGCTGTAACACATTCCTCCTCGGTCGTGTTGTTTCCGGAAGTAAAGATGCAGGGAATGCGTTGTTGAATCCGCCCAAGACTTTCCCGTAAATCAACCCACAGGTTGTGAATACACAGGCAACCACATTCCTTCCGAATTATCTGCTTTCCAGCTTCGACCAGATCGTTTTTGATTGCATTGATGTTGTTCTCCGGCAGGTTTTCGGTGCATGCTGGTGGATGCGGCATTGCCTGTAACGAGTGTTTAATATTTTCGATCGTCTTACTAACCACCACTGGTTCAAGCAGGTAATTTTCGATGGAGTGCCGTCGCCAAAGGAATTTCACGCTACCAACGTTATAACTTGCGTCACAATCTGCTAATGAGCGATAGTCCCGATCGGAAATGGAAGCCGCCGCCACGCCGTTCTCATGCTGCCAACGCGCGATTTCCGCAGGATTTCCACCTGTTGATTCGGGGATTGCATCGATTGCAAGAGCGGCGAACACTGCCTTCAATACCGGTGCATCGGATTGGCCTTCGCAATAAAGCCATCGTTCTTTCATGGCTGTTTCCTTACGCTTGAGTTTCCGCAAGCTCACCTGTTGAAAGAACAATGTTGCGACCGATAGATTTTCGTAAATAAGACGAGTGCGTCGTAAAGATGATTTGATTTTCCACACCGAGTTTATGCAACGATTGATAAAGCCGATCTTGCCACAATGGATGGAGATTCAACTCAAGTTCGTCAATCATGACGATCGAACGGTGGATGTGCTTGGTGGCGAAGTTAAGGAGTAACAGAAGTATCATTTGTTGACCGCTGCTGAGTCCGTGGAAGCCGTAGATTCCTTCCGGACCCGAAAACTCCATATCTAATCCCGTGTCGGTATTATATAGCCCCTTGATGGTATGTGGCCGGCACGTCGTAGCGTATAACTCTCGCAAACGTTCGAAGTCTTTTTTCTGAGTCGCCTCGGCGTCTTGCTCGGCGTTTGCACGCATGGCCAACGACAAGAGAATAATTTTGGGATCGATGGTGAATTCCTTAGCTCCGTCGTCCTGCGTCAAACGCTCGACGTAGTCCTCATCTAACGAGACGTTCAAGAGTTCTTTCTCAACTCGCGAAATCCGCTTCGCAAGACCTTGCCGTTGTTGATCAAATTGAAATACGCCGCCATGCGATTTAAATTGCCCCAGAGAAACCGAAGCGAGATAAAGATTGCGTTTGGTGAGCATTCGGCCTTTGAAGAGCGTCCAGCCGTCAGAAGGATCGCACTTATAAAAACCCGTTTCATATTTTCCGTTACGATCCGGGTATTCCCAGTTAACGATGACTCGCTCCGCAGCAGGGATACGATTTATGTAATTTGGATTGGCTTTCTTCGCGATGTCCTTCAACGCATCAATTTCCTCCGGCGAGAACCGTACTGTACACGAAACTTTCGCTTGAATGGCCCCTCGCCGAACAATCGCAGCAGGCGTCAATGTAATTGCCGGCAAATAGAACATTTCAGTGACCGGCATCAGACAAAGTGAAATCGCATCAAGAATAGAAGTTTTGCCAGAGGTGTTCGGCCCTGCAATGGGAGCAACCATGCGGACTCGTTTCAACTCATCTGTAAAATCGATTTCTCGATATTCGATACCACGAAAATCACGTATGACAACTTTTTCTAAAAGCATGACCTTACTCGGCGTTATGGGTTCAGTGAGCCATATCCTAATTATAACGTTGCCGAGGTATCCCTCCTAGCGTCAACTGAGACACTTGCTTGCCCTAGCGTGTTCGGGGCGTTTAAAAGAAAACCGGCAAGGTCTTCGTTGATCGTCATCTACTTTTTGCGAAACAAAACGCTTTTGGCGATGTCGTAAATCAAGGTGCGAAGTCCGTATCCGCTCTCCTTGCTCCGCTGGAGAATCCGGGCCACGGATCGGTGGTCGGCGAAACTGACTAGCGCGCCGGTTGCATAGAGCACTAGGTGTTCAATCAGGCTTCGCGCGATGGCTTCCTCATCTTGAAGCAAAATCTGTTTGAACTCGGTGATATTGGCATTTCGCGAAACCAAGCCCGCGTTTCCAGCAGCATGGCGTCGCGCAGATCATTGCGAAACTCTGGATAAAGCTTGCGGTCGGGGCTCGTGAAATTGATGTCGCGCAGGTCGATCCACTGGCCCAGACAATCTTTTACAAAGCGATCCGATCGCGGATCGGCCAACATCCGGTCGATCTCTTCGATGAGACGTCCCCCGCCAAGCTGATGCTTTGAGCCCAACTCTATCAGACGCTCATCCGGCATCGAATTCCAAAGGAAATACGGCAGCCGCGAGGCTACCGAATAACCGTCCAGCACCATCGGATCACCGGGACTTGAGCCGGTTGGCTCCTGCAAGAGGAGGAAGTCGGGTGAGCAAAACGCAATACCAGGAGCTTCAAAAGCTCGCGAAGCAGCACAATGTCTCGATGGCGTGGCTTGGCCGTCGCGCCATCGCTTGGTTCTTGGAGCAGAACAACAGCACGCCGGAAGAAATCAACTACGTCAGCTTCGACGTTGCCCATCGAGACGCCAACACAGTTCAGACGGCGCGCATTGTTCGAGATAGCGCAGTGCAGAGGGAATCCGACCCGACTGCCATCCGACGATCATAGCCATGACCTCGGAGCAGCGCAGCCGGACCATGCGCGCCGTCAAAGGTCGCGACTCCAAACCCGAGATGGCGGTGCGGCGGCTCCTGCATCGTATGGGCTATCGGTACAGGCTGCCCAGGAAGGACTTGCCGGGTAAACCGGACATTGTGTTCGGCCCGCGTCGCAAGGTCATCTTCGTTCACGGATGTTGCTGGCACGGGCACTCTTGCAAGCGCGGGAGCCGCTTGCCGAAAACCAACGCCGAGTACTGGCAGGCGAAAATTGCTCGCAACGTCGAACGCCACACCGACCAACTCGACGAATTGACTGCGGCTGGGTGGACGGGGCTTACGCTATGGGGGTGCGAGCTTACCGACGAGGATGCGGTTGCACGCCGCGTAAGCGCCTTCCTTGACGAGACCGTCAGCCCGTAGTTCGTTGGGACCGATCTACCGCCGCACCGCTTGGCGGGCAAGCCGTTCCTCGCTGGTGTCCCTTGGGCGCGTCGCTTCGCGACCGGGCTACCCTGTCGAGCCCGTTGCGCGGTCTCGACCCTTCGGGCGGATAGCCCTCGCGCTCGCTGCGCGCTGGCGCTTGCCCGGCGGCTCGTTCCGGAGCGCGTGCTGACACGTCCACCCATTCCGTTGCGCACTGGGTTCCGCAGCGCGCCTCGCATTGGTGCCCGAACAAGTGCGGACACCGCCGCAGGGTCGTTTGCCATCACCGATCCCGGCCATGCTAACCGTTGACCTCACGCCGCGCTTTGCCCGCTAGAGCAAGCCCGGTCCCAAAGACACGTTCTTGTTCAACCACTCGCAGCCTGGCTTCGGACTTTGCATCTGGAGTAGCCGATACCGCTTCCGTAAACGGCCTTACCGGCCACGGAGGCGATGTTGACCACCCGCCCGCTGCCGCTTTGCCGGAGCTGGGGCAACGATTTTCGGATCATCGAGAGCGGCGCTTTTACGTTGATCGCCCAAAGCCGGTCGAGTTCCACGTCGTCACCGTCCTCCAACTCAATGCTAACGGCGATGCCGGCGTTGTTCACCAAACCATCAACCCGCCCAAAGCGCTCCACGGTAGCCGCGACCCATTGGCTGTGGGTGGCCTGATCTTGAGCGTCATAACAACTCACCATAACGCGGCCTTCATCCCATGATGCGGTGTTGCGCTGCAACGGCGCCCACGTCACGGACACCCAAGCTGAGGTGATAACCAACACTGTAGAGGTGTTGCACCACCGCCCAACCTATGCCCCGGCTGGCACCGGATATGAGTACTACGCGGCCCTTGGGTAATAACATTTGGGTAATAACATAATGATGCTCAGTACAAACTTAAGAGCACCTCTAAAAATGCACTTTTTCCGCGATTGCGGCGTCAGTTCCGTGCTCCAATCATCAGGTATCATCTATACACTGCGGTTGTGCGCGCGGTGCTTCCTTGCACTCACGAAACAATGACTATTTTTAGAGGCGCCCACTTGGCCGTTGCGGTAGAGCGACGCCGCCACCGGCGCTTGCATGTAATGAAAAGTACCCGCGCGGACCGCAGACGCCATAGCGGTTGACTCTCAGATATATTGCCAAAGCAGGTGGGCAGTTGCGCCACGGGGAGAGATAAAATACCTTCCCCATAGGCGCCTCCCCACCGCTTGGAGTCAAGATTACGCTTGGAGTCAAGACTAACCGATCAACGCCGCGTATTGGTCCAGTAGCGGCAAGACCGCATCCGCCCATTTAGAGGGCAAAGGCATAATGGCCCGGCGCGCGCCCATATCAGCGTGGGCTTTCATAGCGTCCGGCTTCACCGCACGGGCGTAGAACATGCTAAGCGATAGGCTGGCCGGATCCCGGCCCACTTTTTCGCAAGCCTCCCGGATACGGCGCCAACCAGCCGCCACGTCGTGGGCTCCTCCAAGCGGTAACCAACCGTCGCAGAACTCCGCCACATGAGCCGCCGTCTGCGGACCAATGGCCCCACCCATCACGATAGGCGGATGTGGTTTTTGGGTAGGTTTAGGCCACGCCCAGCTCTTTTCGAATTGGATGTGCTCGCCGCTGTAGCTGGCTTCATCCTGAGCCCACAACTCTTTCATCAGCAGAATTTTTTCCCGCAACAGCGCCCGGCGATCCTTAAATGCCAAGCCGTGGTTGCGCATCTCCTCCTTGCACCAACCATAGCCGACGCCCAATTCAAAGCGGCCATTGGAGATCATGTCCAAACTGGCCACTTCCTTAGCCAGCCAAATAGCATCGCGCTGCGCCACCAGCGTAATACCCGTACCTAGCCGAATCTTCTCGGTCACCGCAGCACAAGCGCCAAGGGCGACGAACTGATCATGGGCGCGCCAGTACATCTCCGGCAACGGCGGCGCCCCTTCGCGCCCGCCCCAGGGGGTCTCGCGGCTGACCGGAATGTGGCTGTGCTCGGGAAACCACAGCGATTCAAAGCCCCGTGCTTCCACTTCTTTGGCGAGTTCGACGGGCTGTATGGAAGTATCAGTTGGAAAAATCATAACGCCGATGTCCACGGCCATTCTCCTTCAAGACGTGTTTTAGAATTGCGCTTACGAAGTCGCGGTAAGAAAAGACTACCGGGCACCTCTAAAAATAGTAATTTTTTCGTGAGTGCAAGGAAGCACCGCGCACAGAACCGCAGTGTATAGGTCATACATGAGGATTCGAGCACGGAGCTGACGCCGCAATCGCGGAAAAAGTGCATTTTTAGCAGGTGCCCTACCAGCGCTGGCGCCCATTGTGCCCATAGCGCCTGCGGGCTACAAATGACCGCCACCCGGCAGCGCAGTGTTGCGCTAGCATGATGAGAGGCAGCCGCAGCGGCGCTACCACTTGGAGATCTTGGCTTGTGAACGACGGATGGCGCGAAGTCTTCAGAGGCGTGGTTCACCCCTGGCACCACGACCAATTCGGGCACATGAATGTACGCTGGTACGGACATCTGTTCGATGACGCGGTATTCCATTTATATGCCGAAGCCGGCATCGGCGCGGCGGCCATGGAGGCGGAGCATGGTATTCACACCGTGAGTGCCAATGCTAGCACCAACTTTATCAAAGAGCTTAAAGCCGGCGACTTAGTGCGTATAGAAGGCGGTGTCAGCCGCATCGGCACCAAGAGCGTGACCATCACTTTGCGCATGCGTCACGTGGATACCGGCGCAGTGCACGCCACCTATGATCTAGTGGAAGTAGGGTTCGATCCTAAGACACGTCAGGCGGCAGCGCTACCGCAAGCAATCCGGGATCGGCTGCAAGCATTCAGCGTAGAATCAAAACCTGTCAAATGAACACTATAAGTTTTTATAATATCCGATGAGTATCTGCGCCACTTCGGGCCGGCTAAATTCCTTGGGCGGCGCAATACCATGACTGAGCATTTCCCGCACCGCGGTTCCACTCAGTAATACAAAATCGTCTTTTTCGTGATCGGGCGCTTCGCGCATCATGACCACTTTGTTGAGCTTTTTTGACCATGCGGTATGGTCCGCTTTGAAAATTTCTATCTCAAGCGTGCCTGCCGGTATCGAATCAAAAATACTCTGCGCGTCGAAAGCACCGTAATAATCGCCTACCCCGGCGTGGTCGCGGCCAATGATAAAATGCGTAGCGCCCATATTTTGCCTGAAGATAGCGTGCAACACCGCTTCGCGGGGGCCGGCGTACAACATGTCAAAACCATATCCGGTGACCATGCCGGAGTTAGCGGGAAAATAAAGCTCGACCATCTTACGAATAGCCGCGTCTCGTACCTCTGCGGGCACATCGCCCTGCTTGAGTTTACCGAGCAACATATGAATCACCAACCCGTCACAGCCGAGGCGCTCCATCGCCATACGGCATAATTCTTCATGAGCCCGATGCATCGGATTGCGGGTCTGAAAAGCTACCACTTTATGCCAACCGCGCGCAGCGATCGCCTCGCGGATAGCGACAGCCGTGCGAAAAGTATCGGGAAAATCCGTTTCGAAGTAAGAATAATTCAACACTTCAATAGGCCCGGAAATACAGACATTGCCTTGCGCATTAAAATTCGCAACCCCTGGATGAGCGCTGTCTTGCGTGCCGAACACTTGCGCCGTGATATAAGCCAGCTCCTCGCCGGAAAACGTTTCCACCGCATCCACGCGCTGTATCGCTAACGGCGGGTGGCCCTCAACGTTCGGATCGGTCAGGGCGATAGGCTGGCCGGGTGTGATCGCCGCAGCACTCGGCACCAGATTTAAGACCGGCGTGGGCCAAAACAAGCCCTCACCGGTGCGCATGGACTGTGCCACCGCCAGCGCATCGGCCTTGTTCATATAACCAGTTAAAGGATTGAAATATCCACATCCCAGCATCACCGCGTTGGCGGCGGAGGCGGAACTCACCAAAACACTGGGCAGCTCACGTGCGCTCGCTACGCGCTGTGCCCGGGCGTTCGCGTCTTGTATGAATAGAGGATTGAGTTCATCGGAGCCGTGCGGCTTTATCATCTAAGCATCCATCGGGCGAAGTCATGGCACACCGGGTGCGGACTGTAACCAGTTCGTGCGCCTGCGACAATGGCCACAAAAATGCTGAGCTACTTCGCCGCATTATCAATATTTATGCACCCATTAAGCCGGTAAAAACCGCTGTATCGCCGCCGCCGCGATATATCCTTGGGCAAGACTTCCCTCGGCCCTCAGCTCGCGCAGCCACTAGCGCGGCGGGGTACCGGCGATGGCACAGGATTGAGCAATGGCTATTGCAGGCGGGGCCGGCGCGAAACCAGTTAGCTGAAGTGCCGCCACAACGGCTATGGCCACGGCGGCTAGAGCCTCGGCGATCATCAGTTCTAAGGCACAGCTTCGGCTACCACGGATCGATATAGGGGTATTTTTTGCCGGCTCTCGCCTGAACCGGCGGCAGGCGGCGTAAGCTATTGGCGATCCAGCGCCGCGTCTGGGCAGGATCGATCACGTCATCCAAGCCACCCCCCGTCCCAGCATTAACCGCCCGCGCCGTCTCGTAAGCGTCCGCTACGCGTTTATCGAATTCCGCTTTGCGCTCGTCAGGATCATTGATGGCGGCCAGCACCGGCCTGAATCCCAGCTTCACCGCACCCTCGATGTTCATCCCGGCAAACTCCGCCGTCGGCCACGCCACGGTGAAAAAACCCACCAGAGCACTAGCACCGCACATGGCTTGAACGCCTAGCCCATAAGCTTTGCGCACGATCACGCCGAACAGTGGCGTAGTCATATTCGCGCCCACGTTGAACATGCGGGTGCAGTGGCGTACCAAAGCCGTGCGCTCATGCTCCGGCCCCACCATGATACCGGGACAATCCATCAGACTCAGAACCGGAATATCAAAAGCATCGCAGAGTTGCAAAAAACGCGCGCCCTTATCAGCCCCGTCCGCATCAATGGCGCCCGCTAGATGATGCGGATTGTTCGCAACAACCCCCATCGGCCGCCCTTCGACGCGGATAAAACAGGTGATCACGCCGATGCCGAACTGCTCGCGTATTTCGAGCACGGAGTCTTTATCGGCCAGCGTCCTGATGATTGCACGCATGTCATACAGGCGTACCCGGCTCTGGGGCACTATATGCCGCAGCTTTCTCTGATCGTCCGCTTCGCGCCATGCACTGAGCGGCCCCTGAAAGTAGGACAGATATCTCTTCGCCACCGTGACCGCCTCTTCCTCATCCTCAACTAGGATGTCAACAACACCGTTGGGCACCTGAAACGACATCGGCCCCACTTCTTCCGGTGTGTAGACCCCTAAACCGCCGCCCTCAATCATGGCCGGCCCGCCCATGGCGATGGTCGATGATGCGGTAGCGATGATGACGTCACAGCAGGCCAGCAGCGCCGTGTTGCCGGCAAAACAGCGGCCATTGTTAATGCCCACCATGGGCACCAAGCCACTCAGTTTAGAAAACGTGGTAAAAGTGTGCGTATCGAAAGCCACCCGTGGCCCTACATCGTCATCGCCGGGACGGCCACCCCCGCCCTCGGAGAACAAGATCACAGGTAAGCGGAAGCGATGCGCCAGCTCGAACATGCGATCTTGTTTGTAGTGATTGCGCCGGCCTTGGGTACCGGCCAACACGGTGTAATCGTAGTGCACCACGATGGCGCGGGAATGCTCATCGCCGAACAGATCCCCGTTGATAGAGGCAGTGCCAGCGACGACGCCGTCGGCCGGATATTTCTGGCGCAACGTGGTGATGTCATAGCGTTGATGCTGAAACGCCGTGATCAGAGGCCAGTACTCTTCGAATGATCCGTCGTCCACCAACTGAGCGATGTTCTCACGCGGCATGCGGTAGCCCAGCGCTTTTCGTTTCGCTACTGCTTCAGGCCGGTTTTCATCGAGTGTGTAAGCATGTCTATCAATGGCCTCTTGCAGATCCGGCCTCAGGTAGTCCCAATCGACGGCGGCGGCGCCAGTGGAGAATTCAGCATCTGCGCCTTCGCCGGCAGGCTCTATAAAAACGACAGGAAACCCCTCGCGCACCACCTCGCCCGGCGCCATCGTTATTCGACATATCCGCCCGCCCGATTGCGCTTCGATGACATGCTCCATCTTCATCGCTTCCAGCACGGCGATGGGTTGGCCTTTCAAGACCTCTTCACCTTTTTTCACCGCGATCGAAATGATAGTGCCTTGAATAGGCGCCACCATTGCCAGGGCGCCGTCCGGCCCCGTGACTTCGCCCGGCCCGGTAGAAGAGCGCGCTTGTGATCGGCTGGCTTTTACGCGGGCATCGTGCGCGAACAAGGCGAGCGGATCACCGCTGTCTACGCGCGCGCCAGCGAAGCCATCGCCTAACGAAGCCGGCGCCGCCGGGTGCACTCGCCGGTACTCGCTTGGCGCCGCCAACACGGGCATGTTCTCATCCACCCACTGGGTATGCACATCACCGGCGGTAAAAGCAGGCGCGGCCAGCACATTTTGCAGGAAATCGATATTGGTGCCGATCCCCTCCAAGCGAAATTCACCGAGCGCCCGCCGGGTGCGCGAAACGGCGTGGGCCAGCTGTGGCGACGGTGCGTGGCAGATCACCTTAGCCAGCAGCGAGTCATATAAACCACTGGTGGTATAGCCGGCGTAGGCGAATCCATCCGTGCGCACACCGGGGCCACTGGGTGCTTCGTAAGCAGTAATGGTTCCGCCACCGGGCTTAACCGTTCCATCGGCGCCTATAGTCTCCAGGTTGACCCGGGCTTGAATAGCGTAGCCTCTGGGCTTGATCGGACCCGTGCCAGCGAGCCCCAGCTCAGCCAGCGTCTCCCCCGCCGCCAAGCGAATTTGGCTCTGCACGATGTCTACCCCCGTCACCTCTTCGGTCACCGTGTGTTCGACTTGCAAACGGGCGTTGGTCTCAATGAATACAAACGTCTCACCGTTATCTTGAGCCGCCGTATCGACCAGGAACTCGAAGGTACCAACATTGTTATAGCGCACATGCCGGGCGAAGCGCAGCGCCGCACCGATGATCTGATCGCGCAATGCATCATCCAAAGCGGGCGCCGGCGCCACTTCCAGCATTTTCTGAAAACGCCTTTGCACACTGCACTCACGCTCCCCCAGATGAACCACCGCGCCGGTGTCATCGCCAAGAATCTGCACTTCTACGTGACGGGCGCGAGTGATGAACTCTTCGACGTAAACCTCGTCTTTACCAAAAGCGGCCTGTGCTTCCGAGCAGCACCGGTTGAAGGCTTGCTCAAGCGCCTCAGCACTCAACACTGCCCGGGTACCTCTACCGCCGCCGCCAGCCACAGCTTTGATGATCATCGCGCGGCCACCACCAAGCCCGGCGAAAAATGCCTTGGCCTCAGCCAAACTCACCGGCCTAGCTATACCTTTGCTCACCGGGACTTGGGCGGCGATGGCGGCTTCTTTCGCCTTCGCTTTATCGCCAAACAAAGCGAGCAGTGCCTCGCCCGGGCCTACGAAAGTCAGTCCCGCTGCGGCGCAGGCGGCGGCGAAATCAGGCCGCTCGGCTAAGAAGCCGTAACCGGGATGCACCGCATCACAGCCGTGCTTTGCCGCTATGGCGATGATCGCTTTCATATTCAGATAGGCCGCCACCCCCTGGCCAGGCAACGGATAAGCGGTATCGGCAACCCGCACATGTAAACTGGCGGCGTCATCCTCAGCGTAAACGGCCACCGTTTCGATACCGAGATCGGCCGCGGCCCGGGCTATGCGAATGGCGATTTCGCCTCGATTGGCGATCAGAAGAGAAGCGATGCTCAAAACAACTCCCTAGCCCGGATACTCTTACAGGCAATTACAAGCAATGGACGAATTGTAGGGATAGGACTAAAAACAAGGACAATCGAATAACGCAGGCCTCCCCTAGATAATCGATCCAGCTATAAGCCAGCACGCTCGCTACCTTCCTAAACAAAGCCGCCACCGGCCAGAGACTGGCATCAGCTCTAAGTGAGCGTGCGTTGAAGCCCCTTCCCTGAGTAACAGAAACGTGGGCAAAAGAAACATGGACAGCCAAAAACCAGCGCAATTTCTGACCATCGGCCAAACCGCGAAACGCGCTGGCGTCAACGCTTCGACCCTACGTTTCTACGAATCTAGGGGCCTTATCGAGTCGCTCCGCACCGATGGCAATCAACGGCGCTACGAGCGGGCCACGCTGCGGCGCATCGCCGTTATCCAGGTGGCCCAAGCGTTGGGCCTTACCTTGACCGAGATAGGCCAAGCCCTGGCCGCATTGCCGAACGGCCGCACCCCCACCAGGAAAGACTGGGAGCGGCTGTCTAGCCGCTGGCGGGAACAGTTGGATGAACGTATACGCATCTTGCAGAAAGTGCGCGACAACCTGAGCGGCTGCATCGGATGTGGCTGCCTATCACTGCGGCGCTGTGCGCTATACAACCCCAAAGATCAGGCCGCCACCCGCGGCCCAGGACCGGTGTTGCTCACTCAGCGGTAGCCATCTTCGCCCAATACGAAAAAGCGCGGTTTTACAACTCGCAATATATTGCCGATTACCTTTCCCAAATTTTCCTTACAGTCTGCTCTTCAAATCAGCAATAACTTTCTTGACATCAACAAGATACGCCAATTCACAAATTTCTGTGACGGGCTGATCTGCCAACTGATTGCGCATAGTTACCCGCCCCCTTACGAATTATTCCGACTACAAGCCAACCACTACCCAATTGCCGAACTACGCGCGGAAACGCGGCGCTAACTCGCTGCGCCACCCCGGCGTTGACCATCTAATCGCTAGGGGCCGTTGCTCTAGCCAAAACCACCACGCGGTTATTTGAAAGTGGTTATTTGCAAGTGGCGTGGGTACTGGCGCGGTGCCGTCCTGCGCTTACGCATGGCACTCGGTAAAAGGTTTTGATGCTCCCCCAGCCCTGATTGTCGCCTTCTATCTCAGCTCACTGCTGTCCCATAAACTTTCATGAGAATGTAAACTGTATCTGGACCTGAGTTTCAATAGGGCCTGGAGGGTCTCCTTTGAGTAGTCCCCACAGGTCTCTTCGCTCAAATAAATTGACTTGAAAGAGTCTAATAATCTGTTGAATGCTTAAATCGAGTTTGCTACAAAATTTCAGGTAAGCAACCATTAAATACATACACATAGCGACCCCTATTTGAGTCATGACAGCATTCTTTGACGTGCCTACGAATGACTTAATCTTCAAATTTTGTTTGATGCATTTGAAAAATAACTCAATTTGCCAACGCGACTTATAAATATCCGCGATGGTTTTGGCAGTCAATTCGAATTGATTGGTGAGAAAGACGTAATGCTTGCCGGTCTGTGGGTCCCGATAACCCATCCGGCGCAACTTAATCGGACAGGCATCGGCTTTAGGGCCCGTTAAAATCAGCGTCTGATCTGAGGTGATGCCCTGCTCTTTATTCACCGGATGGCGAGAAATCACTCGGTATTTTGTATTGGCTTTCAACCGGGTGACAAAATAAATTCCCTTTGAATTGAGCAAGTTAAACCACGTGAAGTCCGTATAGCCACGATCAAACACCACAATAGAACCCGCATCCAGTTCTAAACTACGGCCTTGTGTAATATCTTGTTGTTTGCCTTCGGTAATAGTCATAAAGACCGGTAAAAAACCATCATGGTCGAGACCAACATGTAGTTTAATCGCGCCTTTGGTCTTGCGAAATTTGGCCCAAGGAAATAGTGATAAGCATCAATCGATGGTCGATGCATCCAAGGAATAAAGCTTATTTTTAAAACGAAACCCATGCCTAGGCGCCAAGCTTTGACATCGTGCCAGCAGCTTCCAAAATAATCCTTCGTAGAGTTGATAAGGCTGTTGCTCGTTAACGCGAGCCAGAGAACTTCGACTGACCTTACCGATACCCAAATGGTAACTTTTGCGGCGTTGTTTATCCAGATTGCTGACAATATCTCGCAAACTACAGCGCCCGGCGAGTTGGGCAAAACTCAACGCCACAAACTGTGACCAGCGTGACATTGTCCTCAATACACGGCCTTTATGGTGGGTCTTTGCAAGGGTTTCAAATTCATGTCTCGAAATCAGTTTTAGCAGCTGTGAAAATACGCTGTTACTGTGACTCAAGGCTATTATCCTGTTGATATTGAAAGATATTCTGAACCTCTATTCTAACAAATTAGCGCAGAATAGTCTTTGATTCTAAGCTCATTCAAAAGTTTGTGGGACAGCAGTGATCTCAGCTAGTTCGCCATCCAACCGTGCCGTATATCGAAGCGAATATCTATCGGGCCCCTCTAAAAATGCACTTTTTCCGCGATGGCGGCGTCAGCTCCGTGCTCCAATCCTCATGTATCACCTATCACTGCTGTCCCATAAACTTTCATGAGAATGTAAACTGTATCTGGACCTGAGTTTCAATAGGGCCTGGAGGGTCTCCTTTGAGTAGTCCCCACAGGTCTCTTCGCTCAAATAAATTGACTTGAAAGAGTCTAATAATCTGTTGAATGCTTAAATCGAGTTTGCTACAAAATTTCAGGTAAGCAACCATTAAATACATACACATAGCGACCCCTATTTGAGTCATGACAGCATTCTTTGACGTCCCTACGAATGACTTAATCTTCAAGTTTTGTTTGATGCATTTGAAAAATAACTCAATTTGCCAACGCGACTTATAAATATCTGCAATGGTTTTGGCAGCCAATTCGAATTGATTGGTGAGAAAGACGTAATGCTTGCCGGTCTGTGGGTCCCGATAACCCATCCGGCGCAACTTAATCGGGCAGGTATCGGCTTTAGGGCCCGTTAAAATCAGCGTCTGATCTGAGGTGATGCCCTGCTCTTTATTCACCGGATGGCGAGAAATCACTCGGTATTTCGTATTGGCTTTCAACCGGGTGACAAAATAAATCCCCTTTGAATTGAGCAAGTTAAACCACGTGTAGTCCGTATAGCCACGATCAAACACCACAATAGAACCCGCATCCAGTTCTAAACTACGGCCTTGTGTAATATCTTGTTGTTTGCCTTCGGTAATAGTCATAAAGGCCGGTAAAAAACCATCATGGGCTAGACCAACATGTAGTTTAATCGCGCCTTTGGTCTTGCGAAATTTGGCCCAAGGAAATAGTGATAAGCATCAATCGATGGTCGATGCATCCAAGGAATAAAGCTTGTTTTTAAAACGAAACCCATGCCTAGGCGCCAAGCTTTGACATCGTGCCAGCAGCTTCCAAAATAATCCTTCGTAGAGTTGATAAGGCTGTTGCTCGTTAACACGAGCCAGAGAACTTCGACTGACCTTACCGATACCCAAATGGTAACTTTTGCGGCGTTGTTTATCCAAGTTGCTGACAATATCTCGCAAACTGCAGCGACCGGCGAGTTGGGCAAAACTCAACGCCACAAACTGTGACCAGCGTGACATTGTCCTCAATACACGGCCCTTATGGTGGGTTTTTGCAAGGGTTTCAAATTCATGTCTCGAAATCAGTTTTAGCAGCTGTGAAAATACGCTATTACTGTGACTCAAGGCTATTATCCTGTTGATATTGAAAGATATTCTGGACCTCCATTCTAACAAATCAGCGCAGAATAGTCTTTGATTCTAAGCTCATTCAAAAGTTTGTGGGACAGCAGTGATCACCTATACACTGCGGTTCTGCGCGCGGTGCTTCCTTGCACTCACGAAAAAATTACTATTTTTAGCAGGTGCCCATTATTTGCAATTGATCTTATTTAAATTTGCAGTGGGCAATCGGTCGTTGCGCTTGATAAATAGCATCCTCCCAAATATAAATACCCTCCCCATGTTCTAAATATTCGCGATTAGGCAGCTTAACGTTCTCACATACTAGGCGAGCACACCGTCCACCACCGTCAATATACCATTCATCAGAAGGGCATTTAGGAGCACCACATTCGCAAGGTGGGGCGCCAACCTCATGAGAAAACTCCCAACTTTTTTCTCTCCTGTCGAAGCCATAATCAACACGAAAAGTTGCTTTACCGTCTTGACATATTTTGCTCTGCTCTTCAGCAGATAGTTGGATATGTGCCCATATTTCCCCATTATATAGCCAATGAGCTTTGACAGCATTTCGACAAAATTTTTCCCGGTCGCGGAGCCACTTAGCTGACATACTCCAGTTAGGCACAGTGTACGAATGAGTAGAGCCAGTTAAGTGTATTGTTGCATGACAAGTCCAGCTTCTTGCCATTGCGTTTGATGACAAAGAAAAGAAACATAATAGAATGATTATGTTTAAAAATTTAGTGTACTTCATATGAATACCTCGTTGTTTAGAAGCAATTTAGGTGCGGAACATTCAGTTGCTAAAGCCGCCAAGTGGCAACGGCAGTATAGCTATGAAGGAGGCAGAATGACAGCAACAGTAGCAAGGCATTAAAGGGGTGCTAAGCATCAGCGGTGATCGTGGTGTATCGGCATTACCTCGAAGAGCCGGTCTGAGGTGGCCCCCATAGCCTAGCCAAGGATCAGCGCCGATTAAGTGGATCTTCTGCGTGACGATGATGCTGATAAGAGCAGAAGATGACCGAAAGAAAACGGCGCCATCATTGTCCTGCATTCAAAGCCAAAGTGGCCCTGGCGGCGTTGAAGAACGAACCTACTTTGGCTGAGCTAGCAGAGCCATTCGATGTCCATTCCAATCAGAACCAGGATTGCAAAAGGCGCTTAGTCGATAGCACCGAAGAGCTATTCGGCGGCAATGCGCTAGAGGCCCAACGCAACGAACACGAGATTGAGACATGACACGCCAAGGTAGGCCAATTGACGATGGAGAACGACTTTCTTTTAACGTTTCTAGGGCGCGACCGGTGAGCGAGCGCCTAGCGGCTATTCACGGGGCTCACCCGTTGCCCAAGACTGGCCCGGTGCGAGTTGCTGGATGTCGCGCGTTCATCGGCCTACTACTGCCCAATGGCGGTGAGTGAGAAAGAACTGGAACGGATGCGCAGGGTTGACGAACGGTATCTGCCCCCCCCTGTTCTCGGTAGCCGGCGTATGGGCGATGCCCTGCACGAGCGCGGCTATCGCATCAATCGTCAGCGTATGCAAGGTTTGATGTGCCCGATGGGTATTCAGGCGCTCTATCCGAAGCGGCGTACCTCGGTGCCGGACAAAGCTCACAAGGTCTATCCCTACCTGCTCACAGAGGGTGTCATCGAGCGGGCCAATTAGGTCCGGGCCGCAGAGATTGGTGATAGTCCGATGGCCAGGGGCTTTATGTATTGAGTGGCGATGATGGACTGGCACCCACGCAAGGTGATGGCATGGCGGGTATCGAACACGATGGTGCCGGACTTGTGTGTCGAAGCCCTAGAAGAGGCGCGGCAGCGTTACGGTTGCCCTGAAATCTTCAACACCGAGCAGGGCTCACCATTGACCTCTAAGGACTTCACTGACGGGCTCAAGGCCCATGCGGTGGCAATCAGCATGGACGGCAAGGGTCGGTGGTTGGATAATGTATTCATCGAGCGGTTGTGGCGCAGCGTAAAGTATGAAGAGGTGTCACTGCGCGCCTACGCGACACCCGCACAGTGACGAGCAGGGCTGGCTCGATAGTTCGAATTCTATAATGCCAGGCGCCACCACAGCGCACTGGACCGACGCACCCCCGATGCGGTGTACTTGGCTCAGGTCGGCGCATCAAGGGCGGCCTGATACAGCATAAGGAGCACACTTAATGGGCTGTACAATTTTCCGGGGCCACTTTTGTTAAAGAGGTTGTATGACGAAAGCTTGTCCAGCAGCTCCTTCAATTCATGCCCTCCATGCTTCAAGATTCACTTACACCAGCTCCAACTTCAGTTCGCGCCCTACTGCATGGGCTGCCTTGAGCATCGTATCGAGCTGAACGCGGTTGTTCTCCGGGTCCAAAAGACGGTCCAGATGCGCACGACTGGTGCCCATGCGCCGCGCCATCTCCGATTTCGTGACTTGGCCTTCGTCCATCGCCTGGCGAAGCTGCCAAGCCAACACGGCCTTGATGGCATGCGCCTGGGTCTCCTCGAAGGCGCCCTGCTCGCGCAGCAACTCTTCCAGGGAGGAGCCAATATGCGGGTTGTTTGTTTTGCTACTCATAGCGTTGTAACTCCTTCATGCGTTTTTCAGCGAGGTCGAGGTCTCGCTCGGGCGTCTTCTGGGTCTTCTTGATGAAGCCATGAAGCGCATGTAGCCGGTCGTCGGACACGCAGAACAGCACCCGCGCGATCCGCCTGCCCGAAAGATCTGTACGCACTTCCCAGAGGCCTCGCCGTGAGGAGATCGCCCGGCAAAGCGGCATACCGATAGGCCAGCCAAACTCCACCGTTGCCAAATCGATCCCTATCCGGCGCCGGTCATCGTCGGGCAGCTCAAGCAACCACTCCCGAACCGGCTCATTCCCCGATAGCGTTCGGAAGAATCGGAGTTCAATGCGTTTTGGTGTCTCTGGCATCGTACCTCACAAGATACACTACACATCATGAGGTGCATTCATGTCAATGGCATTCGTTCCCGCCCCTAGTACTCGTGGGCCAGCGTCAGCGTGAGCACACGGGTCGTCTTCTCCGGATCGGCCGGGTCTTCGCTACCGTAGCTAAGCTCAGTGTCATAGCAATCTATCTTCCAGAACAACTTGCCCAGGTCTCCGGCCTCGAAGGCCCCGAAGTCGTGCTCGCCGTAGGGATCGTTATCTGGCGTGAAATCCTCATAATCCCGTACTCGCGCCCAGGGTTCGGTGATGGTCTAGGGCGGCAACACCGCCACCCTTGTCGCTCACGTCGAGCAACGTGATGCGATCGCGCAAGCGCACGCCGTCGCCGATAACCACCGGCTGCAACACCCGCACTTTGTCCATGCCGTAGTTCAAGGAGCGGCTGGCATCCGCCGGGCGCAGTCTCGCCATGTCCAGGAAGTGGGTCAGCAGTGACACCATCATGAAGCCGTGTAGCAAGGTGCCGCCGTAGGGACTCTCTTTCGCGCAGCGCTGCGGATCGCTGTGCATCCAGGGTGTCCAGCGGGTGACTTCGCCGAACACGTTGGCCTGGATCTGATCGATGAATACCCAATCCGTTAACGCCACTTCCAGGCCCACGAAAGTATGGGCGTTGGCCAGCAGAAAAGGTTCGGATAATCGGTGCACCGCCATACTCCGGCTCTGTTGAATTCACCTCAAATGCTAGCATTGGCGCCACGCATAGATAGCACGCACCTATATCACACGCACCTATATCAAAGGGGGGAGCGTCACCATGGACTTCACTGATCGTATCGCTTTGGTCACTGGCGGGGGTAACGGCATCGGTAAAACCACGGCGTTGGCCTTTGCCGAGCGCGGTGCCTCGGTCATGGTGGTAGACCTCGACGAAGCCGCGGCGCAGAGCACGGCCCACGCCATCACCCAGGCGGGCGGCACTGCCTCTCACACCGCGGCCAACGTCACCCAAGCAGCCGACGTGCAAGCCTACGTCAAAGCAACCTTGGACCGGTTTGGGCGCATCGACTGCTTTTTCAACAACGCCGGCATTGCAGGGGATGTTGCCCCCATCGCCGAGTACGACGAGGAGGTGTTCGATCGGGTCATCGCCGTCAACGTTAAAGGCGTATTTCTAGGTATGCGCCACGTGTTGCCGGTCATGCTGGCACGCAAGCGCGGTACCGTGGTCAACACCGCGTCCGTCGCAGGCTTGGTCGGCAGTCCCGGCATGCCGGCTTACGTGGCCTCGAAACACGCGGTGATCGGTTTGACCAAAGTCGCCGCTGGCGAAGTCTCCGGTGAGGGCATACGGGTGAACGCCGTGTGCCCTGGTCCTATCGATACGCGCATGGTGCACGACATCGCGGCGCAAGTGAGCCCGGATGATCCGGGCGCCGTGCGACGCAACTACGAAGCCTCCATTCCGCTAGGCCGCTACGGTACCCCGCAAGAGGTGGCCAACGTGGTGCTGTTCTTGGCCTGCGATCTTTCCGCGAATGTGACAGGCGCGCAGTACGTGGTCGATGGCGGGCGCACCGCCAGTCCCAAAGGGGTCACGGCTAAGCCCACATAGTGATGGGGGGCACGCAGAGTGATAGGGGGCCCGCAGGCCGCTGCCTCCATCTGTTATCGTCATGGCGGCAAAACGCGAGGAGTATGGCTTTGGTTTCAGCAACTCACGATGAGCACCGAGTCAGCGATCTGGCAGCGCTGGAGGCTATCTACGGCGAAGCGCTGCCCCGCGCCCTCACCAAGGAGCTCGATTACCTCTGCGATCACTACCGTGCTTACATCGAGCATTCCCCGTTCGTCGTCATCGCCAGCGTAGGCCCTGACGGTACCGACTGCTCACCCCGGGGCGATCCCGCCGGCTTCGTCCACGTTGCCGATGCCAAAACCGTATTGATACCTGATAGACGCGGCAACAACCGTATCGATACGCTGCGCAACATCGTATGCGACCCCCGGGTATCATTGTTGTTTCTCATTCCTGGCATAGGCGAAACCTTGCGCATCAATGGCCGCGCCGATATCACCGTAGAACCGGCGCTGATCGAGCGGTTCCCGATGAACGGAAAGCTGCCCCGAAGCGTCATCCGGGTGCACGTCGATACGGTCTATTTCCAGTGCCAAAAAGCCCTGGCCCGGGCCAAACTTTGGCAACACGAGGCGCAGGTGCCCAGGAACGCTGTACCCACCGCCGGGGCTATCCAACAGGCGTTATCGGATACCCCTTTCGACGGTGCTGAATATGACCGTAACTATGCAGAGCATATGCGCAAGACCATGTATTGATGAATATGCAACCGATGGGCGCAAAAGACAGGTACCGGCGATTCTTTTTATTTCGCCGTGCGCGGACGGGCTGGCCCATCGCCGAATCCGACGGCTCACGCGCTCCATTTTTTATCGATTTTAGTTAACGGCGCGCTAAAAGGTGATAGTTCAAGAGCAGGTGCGCGATGCCTTAACCCAAGGCCAACCGGTGGTGGCCCTAGAATCCACGTTGATAACCCACGGCTTGCCGTGGCCACAGAATGTGCAGTGCGCATTGGGTGCGCAAGCGGCGGTAAGAGAACACGGGGCGATTCCGGCGACCATCGCCGTCTTGCAGGGCACCATCACGGTAGGTCTCTCGGATGGAGAGATAGAACAGTTGGCCCGCGTACAAGGCGCCGAGAAAGTAAGCCGGCGCAATCTTGCGACAACCGTGGCGCGAGGCAAAACGGGCGCCACAACCGTTGCTGCCAGCATGTGGTGCGCACACCGGGCCGGCTTAACAATCTTTGCCACGGGCGGCATCGGCGGTGTTCACCGGGGCGCTGAACACACGTTCGATATCTCCGCTGATCTCAATGAACTCGGGCGCACACCCATGGCCGTGGTGTGCGCGGGCGCAAAATACATGCTCGATTTAGCTAAAACGGTGGAAGTACTAGAGTCCAACGGCGTGCCTATATTAGGTTTTAGAACAGAGCAGTTCCCCGGCTTTTTCACCGCGCATACCGGATTGCCGGTAGATGCCAGGTTCGAAGACACCGCCAGCCTCGCGCGGGTTATCCACAAACACCGGGCGATGGGCCTTGAGAATGGCTTACTGGTGGTACAACCGCCACCTCAAGAATACGCCATCGATCATGCGGAACTGGAAGCGTGGTTGACTACGGCACTGGCGCGTGCTGATGGCGCCGGCATCTTTGGCCACCAATTGACGCCCTATTTATTGGAGCAATTGAGAATACTCTCATCGGGCCAAACGCTTGCATTGAACATGGCGCTGATCCGTGCCAATGCGGCATTGGCGGCGCAACTGGCGGGTGCCCTACGAAGTATTCAATAACTGGGCCGATAAATCCTGGCGGCTAGGCATCCTTGTCTTCCGCCACGTTTTCATCACCTTCTCGGCCGCGTAGCCTGTCCAATACATCCTTGACAGCACGGTGCGCAAACACTGCACCCACAATGACGAGCGCGGTGTAAGTCAGCTGCTCCTTATCCGTAGCGATCCATGCCTTCCAGGTGAAGTACCCCAAACCCAGGGCACAGACGGCAATAGTCAAAATGAGTTCGACCCGAGGCGTCATCGATATCTGCACTCCCGCGGAGGTTTAGCGGTTAATGGCAACATGGCCAGACTCCAACTAGAACGGTGTTCGTTTAATTTGGCCAGCATAGACGCCAGCACCGTCAAACCGGCTGTCGCGAGCAGTCCTTCAACAATAGCCGAGCCAAGTGAATAGCCAAGTCAAGTGGCAACACCCACTGACGCATCTTAGCAGTCAGGCTTGTGGGGAACTTGTACGCAGACCACACGCCCGCGCCGCGCATCACCGTGAATCTGATAACATCTAGCGTCCACGCTTACTCTGTACAGCAACATCGCAATGGCACAAAAACGGCCATCTCATTAAAATCCTGCCTCATGACTTCACTCGTTTTCATCGACGGGCACGCTGGCACCACCGGTCTTCGCATTCGGCAATGGTTAGCCGAGCGGCGCGATCTGAACCTGCTCACGCTGAACGATACAGATCGCAAGTCGGCGCCGGCGCGGCGTCAGGCCATGAGCAAGGCAGACGTCACCGTTCTATGTCTGCCGGATGCGGCAGCGAAGGAAGCGGGTAGATGGGCGCTGGAAGATGGCAACCGGATCATTGATGCCAGCTCCGTGCACCGGGTAGCGGACGGTTGGACCTTCGGATTACCCGAGTTGTCACCCGCGCAACGCAGCGCTATTCGCACGGCCAAGCGGATCAGCAATACGGGATGTTATCCGTGCGCCTTCCTGTTACTGATCCGGCCATTGGTGGATGCAGGATTGCTACCCGCCGGCACCCCTGTATCGATACACGCCCTGTCCGGCTACTCGGGCGGTGGGCGTGGGCTCATCGAGCACTGGGAGTCGGCGCCGGCGGGCTTGGAGGCCCATCCTTACGAAGCCCCTTATGCACTTGATAAAGTGCACAAACACGTCCCCGAGATGCACCGTTACAGTGGACTCGTGCAGGCACCGCAATTCATCCCGGCGGTAGGCCCGTTTGCCTGCGGTATGCGCGTGCAGATCCCGCTGCACGGGGGCTTATTGGCAGAGGGCACCACGGCAAAAGCCGTTTACGAAGCGCTTGCCACCCGGTATGCGAACGAAACGTTCGTTGAACTCATGCCGTACGACGGACCGGATGCAGGTACGGCACACGAACCGCCACGTGACGAATGGTCCTTTGATCCAACCGCGCTGAACGGCACCAACCTGATCCGGCTCCAGGTGGTTGCTAATCCCGCCGGACATCTTTTGCTGGTAGGGATCCTGGACAATCTTGGCAAAGGCGCATCGGGCACCGCCATCCAATGCATGAGCCTCATGCTGGGCCTAGACGAGGCGGCCGGTCTGCCCCGCGCACGCCCGCAGCCACGGCGAGCGGTGGCATAACCACTGTGCGGGCGGCATCAAGACGCCGTCAGATAATCCCGAACTGCTACCGCTAACGCCACCAATCCGGTCACAACGAGCACCAAGAGTGCCGCATGGTGGTAGTGCTCCCGGCCACTTGCCGAGAACTACCGCGCGCCAAGCCAAGTGGAGAAAACATACAGGGGCGCCAGCGTGATGCTGATCAGCACCGCTTTCTCGGTAAACAGGGCGCGGTATCAAAGTGGCACGATGGCTGGATACGAATAAAGAGCACCTCTAAAACTGCGCGTTCAGAAAAATGCCGAAAACCTAAGCTAGCGCAACTGACTGTCCTTGCTGCCGCGGCGGTTGTAACCCGCAAAGCTGCGGCTTCGCTCCTCGTCTGCGGCCTGCTGACATTCTATGCAAAAACGCACCCCAGGCACGGCCTGGCGCCGTGCCTGGGGGATCTCCCTACCGCATTCGCCGCAATGTTCGGCACCCTCCCCTCGTGGAAGTTGTTGCCGCGCCCGCTTGACCGCATCTTGCACGGTGGCCTCAATCTGGTCTTGAACTGCGCCATCTCGCGCCCAACCGCCAGCCATTAGCTGCTCCGCACCATTGCCTGAGAGACGACTTAGACTTTAGTGCGACAAAACCCTATACGTCCAGGGCCCTGGACGTATAGGGCGATGGTGGACAGTCAATATCTGAGATACCGCTATCTGTTGGAACAGGACGGGGCAAATCCACTGGCACGTTCATCCCGGCCGGTGGCGGCGAGTTCCGTAGCCGGATCGCCAGCAATGCGGGTCCCTTGTAACCCCCGCACCTCATTGAAATCGTACGGCCGCGCGCGGTGTAAAACGCAACGGTTGTCCCAGACCAGCAGATCCCCCACGGTCCAGTGATGGGTATACACCCGCGCCCCTTGACAGGTACGTTCCAACAAGCCGTCCAACAACGCCTGCGCTCTCGCGTCCTCCATACCAGGAATACGGTAAGCGTGACGGCCAATACAAAGGGCACCTCTAACAATGCACTTTTTCCGCGATTGCGGCGTCAGCTCCGTGCTCGAATCCTCAGGTATCACCTATACACTGCGGTTCTGCGCGCGGTGCTTCCTTGCACTCACGAAACAATGACTATTGTTAGCAGGTGCCCTTTGAGACGCATACAGGGAGTGATAGGCGAACAGATCCGCAATCTCGGCCCGGGTTGCCTCATCCAAGCAGTCGTAACCCGCCCGCCTATCGGCCAACTCCGTTTCCCCACCTACTGGCGGCACCTCAATAGCCGGCAACAACCCTGCATACTTCGTTTATTAGCTTCCTATACTCTCACGATGTCATCGGGCGGCGGGACAAATCGAGGGAAGCCGCATCGCGGGCTTGGGCAAGTTCGAAGCCAGGTCTCGAAGGTTCCAGAAAGGTGATGGCATCATAGAAGTCGTCCAGAGGCACGAACACGCCGTTGTCCTCAGCCCAGTGGCGCATGCGTTGGTTGCAAGAGTGCGCCCAAGACAGGATCTCTACACGCCAGCCACGCCGGTGCATGCGTTCCAGTGTGCTATGGAAACCCGCCCCTTCCCGATAACCGGCCCCATCACCTGTAAGCAGTACGACAATGCCAGGATCTCCGTTGTAGTCCAAGGCGTCTTCAAGCATCTGCAATTGCAGGAGGCGGTCGGGCATTTCCTGCTCGTCCCGTTCCCGGCCACCGCGATCGAATAATCCGACTTCAATTCCGTTGTTTTCCATCCGGTTCCAGAGTTGCCGCATCTCCGGTGGAATCGAGCCCATTGCTAAGGCCCGCTCGATCGGCCGGTCCGCGTGCGCCAGTCGGAGCATATTGTCAAAGTGCACCCGGATGCGATACCGCGCATTAGGACCCTCCGAGTGCTCCTCGGCCAAGCGTTGCGCTTCGTGGAAGATGTTCGAGTTGTCCCAATAAATAAAAACGCCGGCCATCAGAACCTCCGGGGGATTACCTGTTTGAACTGGCAGGGGGTGTAGGATAAGGACGTCTTCACAGGGCTTAACTTATACCGCGATTATTTAGATTTCTCAGATCTCAGACGTGCATAAGTCATTTTTATTAGCTCATTGAAAGCGCTGGCAGCATCGGGATGTAAGATTCGGATCCTGACTGATAAGAGTTGAGATAGTGGACTTGACTCAGCCGTTAATTAGACGCAATAGCGCGTTTATTGTTCTTATACTCGACTTTAGTGCGGCAAAACCCTGTACGTCCAGGGCCCTGGACGTATGGCGATGGTGGACAGTCAATATCTGAGATACCGCTATCTGTTAGAACAGGACGGGGCAAATCCACTGGCCCGTTCATCCCGGCCAGTGGCGGCAAGCTCCGTAGCCGGATCGCCAGCAATGCGGGTCCCTTGCAACACCCGCACCTCATTGAAATCGTACGGCCGCGCGCGATGTAAAACGCAACGGTTGTCCCAGACCAGCAGATCCCCCACGGTCCAGTGATGGGTATATACCCGCGCCCCTTGACAGGTACGTTGCAACAAGCCGTCCAACAACGCCTGCGCTTTCGCGTCATCCATACCGGGAATACGGTAAGCGTGACGGCCAATACAAAGTGCTTTTCGTCCGGTTACCGGATGCACCTTGACCAGCGGCCGTAACGGCGCGCCTTTGTTGTGATAACCGTAGCCAGCACCGGTAGCCACCGAATAACCCAGTTTGGCTTGAGACGCATACAGGGAGTGATAAGCGGACAGCTTCGCAATCTCGGCCCGGGTTGCCTCATCCAAGCAGTCGTAACCCGCCCGCATATCGGCCAACTCCGTTTCCCCACCTACTGGCGGCACCGCAATAGCCGACAACAACCCTGCTTTGGCGGCCAGCGGCATATAGGTGCTGTCGATATGCCATCCTTCGTTGCCACGTAGCGTCTTGAAGCGAAAATCACCGGCTTGATACAGCGTGCCATCGGGTTTCTTGTTGCTGATCCGCACCGCTTGTGCATTCTCGCGCAGAATCTCGATCTCACCGAAACGCAAGCCGAACGCAACCTGCGCCTTCTCGCTCAGGAACTGAGCGGGAAAGACCAACGCAGCGAACTCATGGAACGCATCCTCAACAACTCGCCACGCCGCCTGGTCAAGCTCACTCAGATCGATGCCCGTGATGATCGCACCAAACGATTTATCCGCTATAGCTGTTACCTGAACAGACATGATTACGCTCCCTTGCACTGTGCCCCTAGGACGCCCCGCCGGAGACTGCGTGCTTCCCGAAGACTACGTGAACCCGGGCCATTGATCTAGTGGACTGGACACCTGCTAAAAATGCACTTTTTCCGCGATTGCGGCGTCAGCGCCGTGTTCCAATCCTCATGCATGACCTATACACTGCGATTCTGCGCGCGGTGCTTCCTTGCACTCACGAAAAAATGACTATTTTTAGCAGGTGCCCTTTTAACGGAACTTGTTCTCGTAAACACTGTTCGTTGAAAACAAACAACTGGACAATTTAAGCTCGCGAGCTTAATTCGCAACAGGAATTAGCCGCTGCGCGAACCGCTTCAGTCCTCCTCGCCAGGTTCGTAAAGAGAGCCGCGGCCAATTCGCTCCAGACACAACTCCGCGGTCCAGGGCAACATCAACGCGCCACAACGACTGTCCCGGTACATACGCTCCAGGGGGAACGACTTCAACATGGAATGCCCACCGCAAGTACGGATGGCCAGGCGGCAGATGTCATTGCAACCTTCCATCACCGTGTACTGAGCGGCATAAGCGCGCAAGCGCTCGCTCTTGGCCGGCTCAAAACGCGCCTCGGCGATAGTGCGAAGAAACAAGGCCTGCATCTGCTCGAGTTGAATCGACATTTGCGCCACGGCTATCTGTTTGGTCGGATACATGCGCCGCTTGACCGGCGGTGCCCCTGCCACCTCTCCGCGCAGATAGCGCACGGTGAAATCAAACGCGGCCTCGGCGATGCCCATGTAGGTAGGGGCCAGGGTGAAGAACATGTGGGGCCAACCCATAACCGCGTGGATATAGAGTCCGGCCGGCATCATCTCCTGGGCATCGGGGACAAACACGTCTTTCATCAACAGATTACGCGAGACCGTGCCGCGCATGCCCAAGGGATCCCAATCACCGGCGATTTCGAGCCCCTGCGCATCGGCGGGCACCGCCATGTACTGGGTGTCGCGCAGGCTTGGGCGGTGACCATCACCGCGCTCTTCAGTACACAACATGCCGTAGTAATTGGCGGTACCTGAGAGCGATGCGAACACCTTACGCCCATTCATGATCCAACCACCGTCCACTTTGCGCACGGTACTGCCATAGGGGGCGCTATTGGTGACGGTGCCGGCGCCTTCGGAGAAAGGCTGGGCGAAGATGGCACCTTCTTGCACCACCCGCCGATAGTGCTCGGCGCGGCGCTCTTCATGCAGGCAGCGCTGCCCATCTGTCATGGGCAGAGCGTCAGCCAGCTCACCGCTCCACATCATCGAACAGGTATGCATGTTGAAAGTGAGCGCGGTGGCGCCGCAGTGGCGGCCAAAGCGCCGCCCCACCTGACAATAGGTTTCATAGTCGGCGCCCAGGCCGCCGTAGCGCTGTGGAATGCAAAGCGCGAGAAACCCGTGCTCATGGAGATCGGCATAATTCTCCGTTGGAAAACGGGCCTGTACATCGACGTCCTTGGCCCGGGCCGCGAACCGTTCCCGGCCCAGCCAATCGGCCAGTTCGATGAGGTCTTCTCTGCGCGCAGCCGAGGGCCTACTGCTCACGCCAAATCCCCTTGCAAAACCCCCTCTCGCACCAGCGCAACTCCGTCCAGTTCCACCGTGCACCCTCTCATGGGCAGATCGAAGTGGCCCAGCGCATAACGGTTGGCCACCTCGTTGGCGCCCGTCGAGTAGAGAAAGTTGCCAGCAAAAGCGCGCTGCTCAGTGCCATTGGTCTGGGTGCGATCATAGAAAGTCAGCGCATCCCACCGGGCGGCGGGATTCATGCCCCAGCCGAGGTGAGAAACCGCATAGGTATCGGCATCGCGCCATGCTGCGTAGTGCTCGCGCATCAAAGCAGCATCAAAACCATCGCCGCCGATGGCGGTCACATAGTCGTTCTCTATGGTCAAGGTAATAGGAGATTCCAGATAGCGCTTGAACGTGAGATTTATATCGCCTGGTGCCATCACCACAGTACCGTTGACAGTGCCCGCCGCCGGCAATGCCAAACACAGCCCGCCAGGCCAATGGGTCATGGTTCCAGGGCGGGTGGTGTAGCCCCAGCCGCCGCCCGCCCGTGCCCCAGTCAGATCGACACTGAGATCGGTACCTGCAGGCGAGTGCACCCGCATCGTCTTGGCCTCGCGCAGCGCCCGTATACCGGCTTTAACTTTAGGTTCGAGCGCAGGATCGGGCCGCAACCGCTCCAACATCTCCGGATGCTCGTTGGACACCATAATGATGCGCGCCCCAGCGCTCAGGATGGCCGGCAGCTCGCGTGCGTGGAGTAAACCCTCCACCGTACAATCCACCACCAGGGTAGATTGGCTCAACGCTTCGATCACCGGTGCGAGATTCTGAATAGCATCGCTGGCCCCGGTTGATCGGATGGGCACCGGCGCGCTCTGGCGCGGGGTCGGCATGGTCAGGGTGAAAATCCGCGCCCCGATACGCTGCAAGGCAAGCTGCGCCAGCTCCACATTGACCGCCCGGCTTTGAGACTCGCAGAGCACGGCAACGACATCGCCCGCAGTGGTGCCACACCGCTCAAACACCTCTACAAAAGTATCGATCCACTTCGCTTCAATCTGCTCGCGCAACATCGCCTACCCTCACGACTACCGTCCGGCCGCCATTGTATTGCCCAGGCGATTGTACCCGGACCCCACCCTGACTAAGAAACTGATCAGGGTGGGGTCCGGGTATCCTGATAAGGGCCCCTCCTAAAAATGCACTTTTTCCGCGATTGCGGCGTCAGCGCCGTGCTCGGATCCTCAGGTATCACCTATACACTGCGGTTGTGCGCGCGGTGCCTCCTTGCACTCACGAAACAATGACTATTTTTGGCAGGCGCCCATAAGGCGGTAGGAAAAGGGCGCAGGACGCAGTTAGTTAAGATAGGCAACTCATCTGCAGCGGACATCCGCCGTCAGGGAGGAATATATGATCCGTTTAATAATCCGTTTAATACACTGGCTTTGGGCCATCTTATTGCTCACTTTATCCAGTGCGTCTCTAGCCAACCCGCAAGGTGGCAACGCAGACGCCCGGCGATGCTGCTATAGATAACTCCAGTTCAAATATGACCAGTATCCGGCAGACCACACCAAACGCCATCATCGACTGGCAAAGCTTCTCTGTAGAAAGTAAGCCTCCTCAGCAAAATCTGTGGGTGAATTCCGGCTCGGGTAGGTTGCCAAGTGCGTGATATAGGGCTGTTTCCATCGCTTCGTACGCCCTAAAGCCAAAGGCTTTTCTGAGGGTCAGTTTTGCTTGGGTGTTCATACCCTTCACCGGACCGGAAGAACGTTCGCCTTTGGCCTTGAACCCATTGAGTAGCACCGCACGATGCTTGCCTAATGTTTTGGCGGCTTTCTTGCATCGGCTCAATCTTTGTGCGCAGGGTACACGTGCACCAGCGGTCCAGGAATTGCCCGGCCCAGTAGCGGCTGCGATAGCTCCAGAAAAACTGGAAATCTTCCTTGAGCAAGTAGGCGCGTACAGCGCGTAAGTTGTACCGCAACAACTGCGCCAGCTTAGGCGGCTCCTTGGCGGTGAGATTCTCCGGGCGTTTGAGGAGTAACCAACGACTGTGCTTGAGCACCGGCTCATAGCCGTGTTCGCGTAACTGACGCGCTTCGCCGGCCCAAGCCATTTCATCGATACCCATGGCACTGACGCCGCTCACGTTCTGGTGCGCTCGGCCCCACGCCAGCGCCATCGGTACAGACCGCTACACCTGCGCCCAACGGGTTTGAAACGCCTCGCCCACTTCCTGCCCCGGCAAGCGCTTCGCCCATCTGGCCAAAAACCAAGCGTAGCCGGTCGTGAACCGGTGCTTGCCCTCGCACCCCGCCACCGCCTCCACCTTCACCCCGCACAGTTCACCCGGCGCATCGCATGGACTAAAAACACCGCGATACCCCACAGCGGCACAGGCTCGAAGCGCCGCGGCGCTAGCGGGTCATAACCCGGTCCGCGGCGGCCGCAACCCGGGCAGTGGGCGCGCGAATGGGCGCGGGGGCGAACCAACACTGCCAACGTCAACCGGGCTGCTCCTTTTACCCAGCGCACCTCGTCATAGACAAATGAACGGTGCTTTTCGATCTGATTCAAGAGAGTCTTCAGTTCCCTCTCGTTCTTTTGCTCTGAGTCGGTGGGCTGTAGCCACCCCATCTTCTCAAAGCTTGGGAACGAGAGCTTGCCCTTGCGCGCAATAGGCTACCGGCTTCGATACCGCCACGGCCAACTCATCCACGCCTTGTACACGGCCAGCAAGCCTCGCCCCTACTCGCGCCGCGGTGGGCAGGGGGTGGGTGAGTTCGGCCTCTAATCGGCACCAATCACTTCTTACATACAGGTCAATTCACCCACAGATTCTGCCGAAGAGCCCGACTTGTTATTCAGCTTCCTCGCAGTTTACTTGCCCGTTTCGCATATTGCTGCGTTGCCAGAACCAAGAGTGACTTTCGCGACGGACTTGCAATTGCCGTATGTCTCAAGCGTTGGTGCGCCCGTCGGATGGACAGTACTGTTCTCACGCGTCGGTGCATGCAATGTAGCCTTGGCATACGGGGTCTGATCACAGGCCGACACGCTCAAGTAATACTCGACGAAAAAGTTTGTGCTACTAGTCATCCACTTCCAGTCGGCTGGAACCTGGATTTGGCCGATGAATGTCTCCTGTTTGGTCTTCATGTTCATTACCCATGCGCCCCACCACTCGGGCTCAGTGGGCTTGCGTGCGTCCGCTATCTCCCACAAACGCAAGCGATATTCTGTACCTTCCTGCCAATCATAAGCGATCTTACAACTGTAGCCCGTGCCCTCGCCACCAAAGGTGCCCGCAAATGCGTCACGACCATCACCTTTCTTGGCATCGAGCGCTTTCCAAATTGAAAAGATGGCGATCTTCTGTTCCTTGCCGCCTAGGTTGGCACCGGTTTGCAGGCCCATGTATCCACCATCGCCTCCATCAAACCAGAACTGCTGAGCCCAGAAATAGTAACTCTTCCCAGTGGGTGCTTTGTTGATGGTGAGAAAGGTATCTAGGTTGTAAAAGCCCTTTTGTTGGCCGTTCCAATAAGTTGGCTCTGAAGGCCACTCGTGCTTTACTGCAATCATTCCGCCGGGGGTAACGTTGGTCATGTTGGCTATCCTGTAGTTTGGAAATAAGAAAATGGCAGGACAGGTTGTCCTGAGTAAATGCAGACTCGAACGGAGAATAACAGTCTGGTACTAGGGCCTGTTAACACTAATTATGATAGACTTCGCGTATGAAAATCACCGCATCACGTTAAACTTCTTCCTGTTCAAAGAGGTAACGTCAAAATACCCAATTGACTGGTGTTGGGCGCCATTTTATATGTCGCTGAACACGGTTGCAAGTGGCGAGGTTTGCCGAAAAAGTTTGGTAATTGGCACAGCATTTATACTCGGGCCAATCGCTGGGCGGAAAATGGTGTACTCGATAGTGTATTTGCTGCACTACAGGAAAACGATGTCATCAACATCACTGCTGTCCCATAAACTTTCATGAGAATGTAAACTGTATCTGTACCTGAGTTTCAATAGGGTCTGGAGGGTCTTTTTTGAGTAGTCCCCAGAGGTCTCTTCGCTCAAATAAGTGAGTTGAAAAGAGTCTGATGATCGGTTGAATGCTTAAATCGAGTTGGCCACAGAATTTCAGGTAAGCAATCATTAAATACATACATATAGCGACCCCTATTTGAGTCATGACAGCATTCTTTGACGTGCCTACAAATGACTTAATCTTCAAATTTTGTTTGATACATTTGAAGAATAACTCGATTTGCCAACGCGACTTATAAATATCCGCGATGGTTTTGGCAGTCAATTTGAATGGATGGGTGAGATAGACCTAATGCTTGCCGATCTCTGAGTCACTATAACCCATCCGGCGCAATTTAATCGCACAGGTATCGGCTTTAGGGTCCGTTAAAACCAGCGTCTGATCTGAGGTGGTGCCCTGCTCTTTATTCGTCTGATTGCGAGAAATAACCCGGTATTTTGTATTGGCTTTCAACCGAGTGACAGAATAAATCCCTTTTGAATTGAGCAAGTTAAACCCTGTGAAGTCCGTATAGCCACGATCAAACACCACAATAGAACCCGCATCCAGTTCTAAACTACGACCTTGTGTAATATCCTGTTGTTTGCCTTCGGTAATAGTCATAAAGGTCGGTAAAAAACCATCATGGGCTAGACCAACGTGTCATTTAACCGCGCCTTTGGTCTTACGAAATTTGGCCCAAGGAAATTTAGCCCAAGGAAATAGTGATAAGCATCAATCGATGGTCGATGCATCCAAGGAATAAAGCTTATTTTTAAAGCGAAACCCATCCTTAAGCGCCAAGCTTTGACATCGTGTCGGTTGCTTCCAGAATAATTCTTCGTAGAGTGGGTAAGGCTGTTGCTCGTTAATACGAGCCAGAGAACTTCGGCTGACATTAGCGATACCCAAATGGTAACTTTTGCGGCGTTGTTTATCCAGGTTGCTGACAATATCTCGCAAACTACAGCGACCGGCGAGTTGGGCAAAACTCAACGCCACAAACTGTGACCAGCGTGACATTGTCCTCAATGCACGGCCGTTATGATGGTTTTTTGCAAGCGTTTCAAATTCATGTCTGGAAATCAGTTTCAGTCATTGTGAAAATACGCTGTTACTACTTCGGAAAAAAATTACCCGACACAAATTAATAAAATGTGTTATATTGATACTATGAAAAAGACAGACGGTCGCTCACTGCCCCATTCCGCGCGAGAAGCCATCCGCAGGCACGCGGTTGCGCAAGTATTATCGGGTGAAAGCCCTGAAAAAGTAATTAAAGCCCTCGGATTTCATCGTTCTTGCATTGACGATTGGTTATCCAGATATGAGCAAGGTGGTGAACAGGCGCTGTCCACCGGCAAGATCACGGGCCGCCCAAGAAAGTGTCCCGATGAATATGCGGATCGCTTACGTGAACTAGTTAAAACGAATCCGTTGCAATTGGATTTTCACGATGCCTTGTGGACGCGCTCGATGATTCAGATATGACTGAAAGATAAATTTGGCATCGAGGTCAGTGAGCGCTCAGTGGGCAATATCCTGTCTCGTTTGGGGATGAGTGCGCAGCGCCCTGGGTTTAAGGCATACGAGCAAAACCCTGATCAGGTTAAGGTATGGTTAAGAGAAACTTGGCCTGAAGTACAACGAGAAGCGAAAAGGCGGCGAGCGCGGGTCTATTTTGGCGACGAATCGACGATCCGGTCGGATTATCATCGTGGTACCACTTGGGGGGTACGGGGTGATACGCCAGTTGTAGCGAAAACGGGTCGGCGCTTTAGCGTGAATAGGCTGTCAGCCGTTTCGCCGAAGGGTCACCTGCGTTTCATGGTAACCGAATCACGGGTAACCGCGGACGTTTTTATCGACTTTCTAAGGCGTTTGCTGCACAACGCCAAACGATCGGTCTATTTGATTGTTGATGGCCATCCCATTCATCGAGCCAAGAAAGTGCAAGAATTTGTCCGCACTAGCCAAGGTAAGCTCACGTTAGTATGGTTACCGCCGTATTCACCGGAACTCAATCCTGATGAGCTAGTATGGCATCATGTAAAAAGCCAACGGATTGGGCGGACAGTGGTGGCTACAAAGGAGCAACGGGTGGCCTTGGCTCGTTCGGTGTTGCACTCACTGCAACACAATACGCAAATAATTAAACGGTTTTTCTATGAAAAGCATGTCAGATATATTCTGAATTAATGTCGGGTAATTTTTTTCCGAATTAGTATTATGGATCAAGAGCATTATCTTATTGATATTTAAACATATTCTGAACCTCTATTTTAACAAATCAGCGGGGAATAGTCTTTAATTCTAATCTCATTCAAAAGTTTATGGGACAGCAGTAGGATTTGATTTAGCTGATTAAATACATCATATTGAGATCATATCTCTGAGAAAAATTATCTGCGCTTAAGAAGTAAGTGCCGTGTCTTCTTCCAAGGCGATGGCATCAATGTCATGCTGATCGCTGGGCCGTCCGTCATCGGTGATGATGACGCCACGCATAGCGGCGGTCTCAGGATGCTGCGGCATAGGCTTCTACATAAAGGGATTGGGCCTCCCAGGTCTCGTTGTCATGACCCGAGAGCATCGCATCGCGGGATTGCCCACAGGTGCATACCGTAACGGAGTCGAAGCCGGCCTCACTCAAACGTAGCCGCAAAGAATGCTCATCCCAGGACGAGAGGTGAGGGTTCCAGTAGGAGTCGCGAAAAGCAAAGTCCATCACCTCCAGCGGCGTGGACCAACTGTCTTGCCGATGCCAGGGTGGGTAGAGCTGAGCACTGTGGTTCAGATCGTCGGGTTTATCGCAATAAGCGCGGGCAAACTTGGCCAGATCCGGCACTATGATCCTGAGAGTGCCGCCGGCGCGGAGCACGCGCCGCGCTTCGCCCATGAAACGGCACGCATGGTCGTGGCTCAAATGCTCGACCACGTGATGAGCGTAGACGCCGTCTAAACACCGGCCGGGGAAAGGCAGGTCAAAACACCGGCCGGGGAAAGGCAGGTCAAAACGCAGATCCACCCCCCTATCTGCAGCCCGGTTGGAAAACACATCCGTGTTCAAAAAGCCCTTGAGCAGCCGGTCGCCACAACCAACCTGAAGATAGGCGTACGGCGGCGGCGCGACTTTGCTGCGCCACCTGCCGATGGTGGTGCGCCATTCGAACCGTACCTGATCGTAAACCGGTTGCCAGTGAGCAGGCAGCAAATCTCGGAGCATGAAATCTTGGCCTCAAAAACGCGTATTGCGTTCTCCGAAAAGTATTCATGGCGAAACGGCCGCGTCCAGTCTTTAAGTTGTGACTGGGGCCACTGTTGATGGCCCCAGTCACAACGCAACGTCACTTCGGGATGACTACGAAATCAAGATGCGGAACCCGCTTGCGGCACGATGAGCGCCAACGGCGCCTAGCCGCGGTAAGCCACTTCATAGCTCAGTTCGCGCAGCTATTGGGTCCGCACTTCGATGACCACCCGCAGGCGCAACGCGAAGCACCGTAGACAACATCAAACCATCGTATGGCAAATCATCGTATGGCAAGCCGTCGTATGGCAACAGTTTGACAAATTGTCGTGGGCGGCTCTAGGATTTATACTGATTAATTATTGAGCATATGTATATATAGTACAGAAGAGGGTATGATGATGATTGAACGAATGATGGTTAAACGAAGGCGAGTACTGCACGGTATGTGCGTGATGGGTATATACCCATCACACTTCAAGATGCGAACATCGGTGCATTAATAATGTGAAACCTATCAGTGATTCTTTTTCTCAATAAAATCTTTCGTCTTCCAATGCGCTTGAAAAAATTCAAAGAGGCTTCCCGAAAATCTACAAACTTCTCATAGTACCGATTATAAGTAACCGCTTCATGCATCATTTTCCAAAGTCGCTCAATTGGATTTAAATTCGGTGAATAGGGCGGCAAATAGTGTCATTTAATGTTTGAGTCCTTGGCATAAGCTGAACGTCTTTGCTCTTATGATAAGCCGCATTATCCCATATTACATGAATGTCTTTCTCTGGTGCATGCCGTTTGCGTAGAGATTTTAGAAAAGATTTAATGGTTTGCGCATTCACTCGCTCAACTTCAGTGTGGATTATTTTGTGACCCTCCAAAGATACAGCACCAATGAAATTCAATCGTGTTTGACGAGCCGTTGTGGCAATATTCTTTCGAGTGCCTCTTAAAATCCATCCATAGGCCAACCGCGTTTGATACTGCGGATGAAAACTGTCCGAGAAATAGATTAAACCCTTGTTTTTAGCGTCTTTCGAAAGATGTTCATAGTCTTTGGCAAACGCTTTTTGCGCCTGTGCGTTTGCTTTCGCTGGCACTGCATGAGGCTTCTTATGGCAGACATTATTGCGATGCAGCCATTTTGTCATGCCGCTTACACTGTAAAGCTTACCAAAATTCAACTTCACATAAGTGCAAATGTCCTTAACATAAGGATAAGTCATTCCTTCTACGTGTTTAACGAGCTTTGCTGTTTCATTCTCGTCTCAATCACTTTTGCTGCCTCCGTTTTCGGGCTTCAGCTTAGCTTTAGAAAAGTAATCATCGACATGGCGTCTAATAGTCTCATCATCTAAAAGCAAAATCCTAGACATTTCTGAATAACTATAACCCTCATCAAAAGCTAAAACAGCTTTTATTCGGTCTCGAATACGCCCATCTCTCTCTTTACGATGAGATTTTATGAGTTCATCGCGCTCGCTGGGTGTTAAATGATTGTTCATAAGCTTATTTTGACCATAATCAGCTAGCTAATATAAGTATTCTAGATTCGCATTTTCAATGGCGATGGGTATAGTCTCTGCCGCCGCCTGGTCCCTGCCCGCCTTGGCAGGGTCTTGGGATGCTTATATCGATAATCTGATTGCACAGACGCAAGACGCGTCCGGAACTACGCATGCGGACAAAGCCTGCATCATCGGTCTGGACGGCGGTGCGCTCTGGACCTCGGTTGCCCATCCCAATGCCCTGAAGCTGGCCAGTGGGGAGGGAGCGGCCATTGCCCAGGCCTTCAAGTCGAAGGATTTCACGCCTTTCATGGCCTCCGGTATCGTTGCCGAGGGAGTGAAGTACCAGTTTCTCAGAGAAGAGGACGGCAACATCGTCTACGGCAAGAAGAAGGATGCCGGTGGGATCACGCTTCAAGCATCGAAGACCGCGATTGTGATTGCCACGACCCCGGAAGGTAAACAGCAAGGCAACACTAATAAGGGCGTTGCTGTGATCGCGGATTACCTGGAATCTTTGGGCAGGTAGCGGTGCAATGCGTCGCGCCGAACATACCTAACGCCGCCACATAGTAGTCCGGGCGCGTGACCACGAACTCACAGGTGAGCCGCACGCGTTCGGCAGCGATGTTCCCCCTAGAACTTTATTGGCTTTGACCCCTTTAAGTTGCGATAGGCCGGCCATGAAGTCGGCCACCTAATCGTCCGCCGGATGCATGACAATATCCCCGGCGGTGCCCGGGCAGCGCGACGGGCCATGGAGCGCTCGGGCTCGAACAGCAGGTGGGTGGTACCGCCGGTGAAAGCGCGCTTGAGCCTGAGCACCACCACGCCCTGTGTCAGGCTAGTGGTCACCTCTAACAAATCACAGATAACGTCGTTAGTTGGAGGACAATCACTAGGGCACCTCTAAAAATGCACTTTTTCCGCGATTGCGGCGTCAGCGCCGTGCTCGAATCCTCATATCACCTATACACTGCGGTTCTGCACGCGGTGCTTCCTTGCACTCACGAAACAATTACTATTTTTAAAGGCCGCTGGCATCACGCTCAGTTGGGCGGGATGCCTCGGCCACTTAAACACAAAGCCGTTGAACTCCGACCACGCATTCAGCGGGTGGATTTTTATCTTGTGATTAAAATACTCAACTAACGTGATTTTTTCACCACGGTTGGCAATATATCCAGGCCAAGTTCCTCGCTTACGCTAAAGGACGCAACCATAGTGCGCTGACGACACCAAGCGGGCGTACTTGTGTTGCACAGAGCCGAGGGACACTTTCTCCAAAACACTAGGCGCCTGCCAATCTTGCATGCGGCGCTCAATCTCAGCGTTATCGACCTCCATGTTCAACGTCCTATTCGCCGGCTCGATGACGATCATGTCACCATCGCGCACCGCGGCGATGGGTCCTCCTGTTGCCGCTTCGGGACAAATGTGCCCGATGAGAATACCGTGGGAGACGCCGGAGAAGCGGCCATCGGTGATCAAAGCCACGTCCTTGCCCAGCCCCCGGCCCTGCAGTTGAACCGTCAGCATCACCATCTCCGGCATGCCGGGCGCACCCACAGGACCCACGTTGCGTACCACTATCACATCGCCCGGCACGATCGCATCTTCGCGGATCGCCCGCAGCGCCGCCTGTTCACTTTCGAACACCCGCGCCTTACCCCGGAACTCGCCTCGCTCCAGGGTTTTGCCACTCAACTTCAGCACACAACTCTCGGGTGCCAGGTTACCCGACAATACGCTGATGTGATGGTTGGGGGCGGCCACCGGCGCGGTCACGGGGAACACCAAATCCTGTTCGCCCAGAGCGCTCAAGGAAGGCGCCTGCGCGAGGTTCTCAGCCATCGTTTGACCGGTCACCGTCATCGCATCGCCATGCAGCAAACCATGATTCAGGAGTTCCTTCATGACGATGGGAACTCCGCCCAATTGATGCAACGACACCATGGCATAGGGGCCGTGGGGCTGTAAGTTCCCGATCAGCGGCACGTTTTCACCAATGGCCTGAATGTGCTCGATGGTAAGGTCAACGCCAGCCTCGCGCGCGATGGCCAAGAGATGCAAGTACATATTGGTGGAGCCACCCATGGCATACGCCGTGGTCACCGCATTCTCAAATGCTTTCATGGTCATGATGTCGCGGGGCCGCAAGCCGGAGGCTATCAAGCCGTAAAGCGCTGCCACCGTGGCCACGATCTGCGCTTTGACGTCATCGTGCACATCGCTGGCGGCGTCGTAATCGGCCAGGTGAGAGGCTCCGCGCGTCAGCATCATGCCCATAGCTTCGGCGATGGTGCTCATGGTGTTGGCGGTGAACATCGCCCCGCAGGTGCCACTGCCCGGCATCACCGAACGCTCCAATTGCGCGAACTCCTCCTTGGAAACGCGCCCGGCTTCCATGGCCGCTTTCGCCTCGGCCCAGTCGAGGATGGTGAGGTTATTACCCTTATCGGCCCAGGGACCAAAATTGACGCAGCCCGGCGAGCTGGTGCCCGGATAAATCACCAACCCGGGTGCATTGGTGCGGGCCAGGGGCATCATTGCCGCCGCGCCGGTTTTATCGCAGCCCGAGATCACGATCATGGCGTCGCCGTGGTGGGCGTGGTGACCGGTTTCGATGCAATCGGCGATCAGATCGCGCGAGATCAAGCTAAAGCCGGCGTTGACGGTGCCCTGGGTGAGCGCGTCCGACACGGCAGGTGTGCCGACCAGCAATCCCTGACCGCCCCTGGCGCGCAACGCTTCTTGCAATAGATCGGCGATGCGGCTCACCCGGTTATTGCAGCGGTGGGCGTTGGTGTAAGGGCTTGCGATGGTGACGACGGCACTGCAGTCCGCCGCCTCACCCGGCGCAAAACCCGCCGCGCGCAGCTCCACGGGATTGTTTCGCCACACTTTCGAAGGTACCTCAGCCATGCGTTGTCTCCCCCTGCTTGAAATCGATGGTTTTCAACTTATTTTGCGCTCACTCTCACCGGCCGGCAGCGTGGCTATCAGAGCAAAAGCAACGGCACTCAGACCAGCCAATCCCCAAAATGCCAGCGCGTAGCTGCCCTCTACATCGAATATCCAGCCCGCCGCCATTGGCCCCGCCGCGGCGCCCAGGGTGCCACAGAAGACGATGGCGCCGAAAATCGCCCCATGGGCGCGCATGCCGAAGTATTCCGCTACCGTGGGCGATATCACCGTGAACAAACCGCCGTGGGCAAAGCCGTACAACACGGCAAAACCATAGAGCGCCGTGGCCGACGTGAGCGCCGGCACTAGCGCCAGGCTCGTGCTCAGCAACACAAGACATAACGACAATGCTCTGCGGCCACCGAGCCAATCGGCGATACGCCCGATGACGAGCCGGCCCGCCACGCTGGTGGCACCGATCACCGAGAGCAGCGCCGCCGCCGCCGTGACCGTCATACCGAGATCAGTGCCGTGCACCGGTAGATGCAATGGAATAGTGATCAGGGCGGGCATGAAAGTGAATTGAGTGACGCACAGGGTCCAAAAAGTGCGCCGGCTGAGCACTTGGCGCAAGCTATAGCCGCTACGCGGCGCCGCTCCTGCGTGCTCAGGGCCGCCTGGCCGGCGGATCCGCGATGGATTCAGACCTTGCGCGGCCAGCAGCAGCAGGACTGCGCCACCACAGCCAAGCGCGATAGCGGCGCAGCGCCAGCCCAAGCCGGCGATGAGCACGGTGGCGGTGTAGGGAATGATGATCTGGCCAACAGCCGTGCCCACTTTGACGACCCCGGTCATGGCACCACGGCGTTTGTCGAAGATGCGCGCGACCACCGGCAATGTGCCCACATCGTGGGTGCTCATGCCGATCCCCACCATGAGCCCGAAATAGACAAAAAGCTGCCACGGCGCCGAGAGTGTTCCGGTCAATACATAACCGAGCCCGCAGATGACGCCGGTGACACTCAACACCCAACGCGGGCCGTAGCGATCGACTAGATGACCGCCCCCTATGGCGAACACCCCCATCACTAAAGAGGCGGTGGAAAGAGTCGATGAGAGTAAGGCTCTAGACCAACCGAACTCCGCCTCCAAGAAGGGCAGGAACACGCCGTAGGCGAACATGGAGCCGATAACTACGCCTTGAATGACGAATGAACAGCCGACCAGGGTATAGCGCGGATCCATGGCAGGGTTCCTTCGCAAACGTGAGCATGTTGCAGATCTGGCCAGCATTGGCCAGTCCGGCCCAAAAAGATGAGTGGCTTAGGCAGCCCTAGGTCCCGGTGAACCGGGGAGCGCGGCGCGCGGCCATGGCGGTCACGCCTTCGGACCAATCATTGGTCAGCCGCAAGCGGTTCTGCTCGGCCAATTCGTGCTCGGTGGCCGCCCGCACGCGCTCGGCGATGTCGCCGCGCAGGGTGGCGCGGGTAGCCGCCACCGCCAGCGGCGCGGAACCGGCGATTTCCTCGGCCAACTCAATGGCCGTGCTGCGCACCGTATCCAGCGTCGCCAACTTATCGGCGAGACCGATGGCTACGGCCTCCTCGCCCTTGACCCGCCGGCCAGTGTAGAACAACTGCGCGGCTTTGTTGTGCCCGATCAGTAACGGCAGGGTATAGGTCAAACCGAATCCCGGATGAAAGCCTAGGCGCGTGAAGTTGGCGCTAAAACGCCCTTCAGGGCAAGTCACGCGAAAATCCGCCGACACCGCAAGACCCAAGCCACCGCCGATAGCAGCTCCTTGGACGGCGGCGATAACCGGCGTTTTAGCCTCGAATATGCACACTGCGTGCCGATACAGATGGCCGGAGATCTTGCCACCGCCGCTGCGCTGTGCGTTGCCGGCGCTTTCACTGCCCGCACCGAAGTTGGCGCCAGCGCAGAAGTTCTTACCCTGGGACGCCAGTACGATGGCGCGGCAATCGGGATGTTTATCCATGGCGCTATAAGCATCGGCGATCTGATTGATAAGAGAGATATCGAAAAAATTATGCGGGGGACGTTGCATCTCCACCACGGCGACGTAGTTATCGCCTAGGGTGACCTCGATGTCGGTATATGATCCGGTGATTGTCATGAAACTCAACTCGCGTGGGGCTTAACGCACTTATGGTACCGGAATCAAATGCTATGAGGCCGCGCTCCCTTACAGGCGGGTTGGCGCCCGCCAGCATCGCTTTGCGCCCGCCGGCGGCGATTGCGAGTCTTGGTTTTTGCATAAATACATGTACCACCCGGAAACTCATGTTTAGAGGAACTCAATTTGGCGAAGAGCACCGTCGCCTAGCGGCAACAGTCATTTGGGCGATGCCGCGATTCGGCATCACGAGAAGCCGTGATGGTTACCCATCACGGCCATGATAACGCAGTGCTGATTGCGGCCGATGAGTATCGGCGCCTACAAAGCCTCGATACCCGGCGTGCATGACATGTCACCGAGTTGACAGACGAGGAGCTTGCCTTACTCGATGCCGCTGAGCCGCCAGCTTCTGCTGCAAGCTACGATCATGAGTTAGCGTGACCCGAGGGCCCCCGCATCCAGGTGACGTCATTCAGCACGCCTATCTGTGGTGGCATGAAGCGCGCCGCAGACAATACGAAAGCCTGCAAGATAGGCCCTGCGGCGTGGTTTATGCCGCATCATTCAACGCGGATAGTCTTATGGCCAAGAAACTAGGTCGCAATGACCCTTGCTGGTGTGGCTCGGGTAAGAAGTATAAGCGTTGCCACTTGGAGCGCGAGTATCAAGAACGCGAGAATCCGTGGGAAGCTGAGCAAGAGCTTCATAAGGCTTATTCGAAGAGGACGTGCTCAGTACCACCTGACTGGAAAAGCGAATGTCGTGGACCCGCCATTCGGGCTCACACCGTGCCCAAATCAACCAGTCTCAAGAGCATTTCACGGAAAGGACACGTATATGGGTACGTCCCTACGTTTGCGAAGTTGACCAAACACAAAGGCAAGATACCACCGGAACTAGTTGGAATTAATAAAGCTTCAACATTCACCGGATTCTGTTCAAAACACGACACCGAGTTCTTCGCTCCACTTGAGACGCAGGCATTTAATGCGTTGCAAGAACAGTGCTTCTTACTGGCATACCGTGCCTTGGCTCGAGAGATCTATACGAAAGACGCAAGCGCCGCACTGTCAGATGTGCGGAAGAATGCAGATAAAGGCCGCCCAGAACCAGACCAGTTTGCAATTCAGGCCCTAAGTTCCTCATTCGACATCGGTCTAGCGGCTGGTCAACGAGACAACTCGCGTCACCTGCGAGAAATGCACGAGTGCCTTCTCCGTGGCAGCTTCTCGTCAGTAAGAGCTTACGTGGTCGAAACTGCAGGACCACCGCCCGTTATGTGTTCGGGTGGAATATTTCCAGAGGAGACTTTTGACGGAACCAAGCTACATGATCTGTCTGATCCTAGCGAGCACGCCGATCTATTGACAATCACTAGCTTTTATGACGGCTCCCGAGGATACGTGGCCCTCGTGTGGTTTCCCGGCAGTGACACACGTTGTGTTCCCTTTGTCGAGAGCTTAAGTGCAATTCCGACGAACGAACTGACAGGCGCGCTGGTTCGGCTCATATTCGAATACTTGGAGAACACCTTCATTGCTCCGGACTGGTGGGAATCACTGACGGAGGGTCAAAGACACGCTCTGAACAACAGGATGTGGGGGATAGCCGATCAATTCGCGACGGGACAGTCAACAGGAAACATTCAGCCAGATGGAATTAATCTCCCATCGTGGGCTATCCAGGCGCGTAGTCTGATCGGAATGATCTGCGCTAACAGCGCAATACAGCCGGCCGGCGAGGACGCCAGCGGCTGATGGTGGCCACTTTGTCAGCGCGCCGCGAGATCGGACGCACGCTGGTGCCCTGTATCCAATCAACGAGAGAACTCGCCAATTTCGGCGGATGGGCCTAAACGACTGAAAACGGATACGCTGGGGCTGCGCTAGGCGAGTGCCTGCCGGGGGAAGACGCGGTTTTGCAGCCGGAATTTCGGTTTTTATGTAGCCTATTGCGGAAGATGCGGGGACGGGCGGAGGTTGACTATTCGTGCTTAATTGGCAGCTCTCAAAACTGAGGGAATTGGATGCGCTGGCGGCGTTTGACCTGTTCAAGTTACGCCAAGACGTGTTTATCCTCGAACAAACATGCTTGTATCCGGACATAGACAATCTCGACCAGTGCGCTTGGCATCTGCTGGGCCGCGCGGAGGATGGGGCTCTAGCCGCCTGTCTTCGCGTCATTCCCCCCAGCGGCAAGTATCGAGGACCGGCCCTAGGGCGGTTGGCGACGAGCGCGGCGCACCGCCGGTGCGGTTACGGGCAAGCGCTGTTAAAAGAAGGCATTGAACGCGCGCGCGGGCTCTTCCCGGCGCAAGGGATCTACCTCGCCGCGCAGACCTATCTGCTCGGCTTTTACCAGGCTTTCGGTTTTCATGAGGTGGGTGAGCCGTATCTAGAAGACGGCATCGAGCACATCGAAATGGTAAGACCGCCCACTGCAACCCAATTGTGAACCACCACCGACTCGGTCGAACACCCGGAAGTCGCCAGCAAGCGGTTACTGGGATAGCAGGGCGTGAGATCTTAAACGGCTAGAGTGATTGCGCGGTACTGCATCGAGAGCACCTTGGTGGCGCTGGCGACTGTCCGCTGACCGACTTCCTTGAACCCCAGCCGAGCATGGAAGCGCTCCGAGGGAACGTTCCTCGGCAGCCAGTTGTATTCGCACACAACGCGCTCAAGTCCGAGCCCGCCGGCGGCGAAGAACACGTCCTGGTAAAGAGTACTGCCTACCTTCTGGCCGGTGTATTGTTTGGCGACGACGACTCTGTCGATATACAAGAATCGGCTATAACGCTCTTCAAACCACTCGAAGTTCTCGTTCTCATATCCACACCCGCCATGCATCGCCAGAACGAATCCCGCGATTTGCCCATCGACTTCGGCAACGCGATAGTAGCTCGCCAATCCGGCGAGTGTTGCCAGCCGGGCAATGTCCATCGGGCTGGTCCATTGCACCTCGGCTTCATTCATCCACGCTACGGCTGTCGCGTCGCCGCCACCTGCGTCCCGGATTACAACAGCGGTCATCGGCCAAGACCTCACATCAAAGATAGCCGGGAAACTCACGTATGGCGCGGTAGTTGAAAAGCACTGCTTGCGCCCCCTCGGCCGGGGTGATCTCGCCGCTCCAACTCCATCGTATCTCATCACCGGCCAGGCGCTCCTTAAACTCCACCTCCAGCCGCCCACCGCGCTTGACGCTAAGCGGTTCACCGATGGGAAAGAATACTTGACCCCAATGGGTCTGCACCGTATCGGGCCCTGAATCGAGCACGATGTCATCACCTAAAGTAGAGCGGAACCACCCGGATAATCCGTGTAGCTTGCCGGCCCGTCTGAAAGTAATGGAGACGCGCGATACGGTGATCGGCCCCTCGATAGTGGTGAAATCGATAGCGGCCAAAACCACCGGTGCCGCCAGTAATTGCACCTCTTCACCGGAAGTCTGATAGACCGTGTTATAGGCCCGCTCCTGCAGTGGCGAAAAATCGATGTCCCATTGTTTTTTTTGCCAAGAGACCGCCCCTCTATACGCTTTTGTACACTGCACCGGCGCCATCATCAGCCGCAGATCGCGCGGGATCATGACGCCGCCGTGCTTGAGCATTTCGGTACGGGCTCGAATCAATACCTCGACCACGTTTTCATCAATGCCGAAATTACCCAGCAACTCGCATACCAGCACATCCGCCTTGGCCCGGGGCAACTCGTCGCAGATCACGTCCTTGGTGTGGAAAGTGACCGGCGCATCGGCAAAATTCAGCGCCTTGATACGGCGCGCCTCGCGTATGAGCCCGCCACGATCCAAGCCGATGACCTTGCGTGCCCCGTAGCGGGCCGCCAAGAACGCCAAGATGCCAGTGCCGGTACCTATATCTATGACTATCGATTGAGGCGTGATGGACTGGCGCAACGCCTGCGAAAAAGCTTTCATCCTCACATCGTCTTGAATCATCGCCAGATGCAAACTGAGAGGAAAATCACTGATATCCGGTGATGAGAAAAGTTCCTCCATTGACGGGAGCTCCGCCGCGAAAAGGGCGGCAAGCTACTATTCATTGGTCCACGAAGCAATAAATCTTGAGCGCCCGCGCCCGCCCGCTTGCTAAGATGCGTGCGCTATAGAAGCTACCGGTGGGTTGAGGAATTGTTAGCACAAGAATCGAATAACACAGCCTTGAGCCAAGCCGATCTCGCTACTTATTGGGCGCGGCGTGAACACGAGTTCGCATGGGCGGCGGGCTCGATGAACCCGGCGGCTTATCCCTACACCGTCGGCTTCGAGATCAGCATTCCCTACTACGACGAAGAAAGCGGCGTGCTGCATATGCTCATGCGCTTCCCGCCGGGCCGCTTCGGCTGTCCGTTGCACCGCCACTTCGCCGTCACGGAAACCTTCGTGTTGAGGGGGGAACAGGTGGTTCACCGCGATCCGGATGCCAACTCCTGGCAGGCACTGTTAGCGGCCGATCCGCAGCGCCGCGAAGTAGGCCACTATGATCACTGCGGCGGTCCTCACGAGCTTCCACACTTAGAGCACGGCGGTGAACACGGTGGACTCGTGTTGTTAGCTATGCGAACTGGGGCTATGCGAACGGGCGAAGGCAATGAACAGCTCCTGTTCCAGTACTTCAATAACGACTTGACGCTCAAGGAACCGGCACCGCACAAGAAGCTCACCGTCAGCAAGGTGGTGGCCGGCACCAGGGCACAAAATAACCAAGCCGTCCCGGATGCGAGCGAGGACACCCTCTATTCTTTGGTGAAAACCCAATTTGGCCTGAACACCCGATTTGGCCTAAACACTCTTGGCCATGGGCCCACTTGAGTTATGCAAGCAACGCACACCGCTATTCGAACCACGCCCATTGACGAACCATCCGCTTGGGTGGCCGATGAACTGGCCGCTGACGATAGTTGGCGGCACACCCTCACGGCAGAAGAAACCGCCGAGCTACACCAAGCCACTCTAAAAGCCGAGGAACGTGGTCTTCAAGTAGGAGAATTCGATAACGATGACTTTCTATTACCCACCCTTGGCCCACGCATAGAAGCCTTGGTGGAGGGCGTGGAGAATGGCCGCGGTGTCGCCTTGCTCAAAGGGGTGCCGGTTGAGCGCTACAGCCATAACACGCGCAAATTGCTCTACTGGGGCTTCGGGGTTTACGCCGGTGAGGTCATCTCACAAAACTCCAAAGGCCAATTGCTGGCCGAGGTGCGCGACCACGGCAACGATTACGGCAAGCAAAACACCCGCGGCTTCTCCACCAACGCGCAATTATTGCCCCATGTGGACACCTCGGATATGACCACCTTGCTCTGTGTGCGCACGGCCCGCCGTGGCGGGGACAGCCGCGTGGTCAGCGCCACCAATGCGTACAACGCACTGCTGCGCGAACATCCCGAGCACCTGCCTATATTGCATCGTGGCTTCTTCAACGATCTGCGCGGTGAAGGTCCAACGGGCGACATCAACGAACTCACCCACGATCGCATCCCTGTTTACAGCGATTTCGCTGGGCGTGTGAGCTGCTCCTATAACGCGCGCATGATCGAAAACGCGGCGAACAAAAGAGGCGTGCCACTCACAAGCGATGAGCAGGCGGCACTCGCTAAACTGCGGGAGATAACGCTACGCCCGGAGTACGGATTCAAGTTCCGCATGGCAGCCGGCGACCTACAAATGGTGAGCAACCACAGCGTGTTTCACTCCCGCACCCACTTCGATGATCACGGCGAACCCGAGCGGCGGCGCTGCTTGTTCAGACTCTGGGTGAATATCCGCAATGGGCGGCCACTGGCGGCAAACTTCGCCGACCGGTACAACACCGGCCCCCGTGGTGGTGTGGCCGTGGGAGACGGTGCGCGGTACGTCTTCGAATAACCTTAAACAAACCGCGCGCCGTCAACGCCGCCGCGCCTCAGGCGAAGGGTCACCGGGTTGATCCGTGGAGCGGATCGTAAGGGGGGGGCGGAAACGTTCATCCCACTCAGTCCAGCACGGATACGTGCTACAGCCGGTTATCGATTATGCTCCGCACGACGGGTAAACGCCTAATTGTTATCTGGCTTGCGAACAACGATCGTTCTATATAGCGTAATACCCAACCCTCATCGATGGTGTTGTGATGCCGACTGTAACAGTTTCGCCTAAGTTCCAAATCGTGATTCCGAAGGACATAAGGGATTCCGTGGGAATAATCTCAGGCCAAAAGGTGCAAGTACTCACGTATCAAAATCGGATAGAGTTAAGGGCACCTCTAAAAATGCACTTTTTCCGCGATTGCGGCGTCAGCGCCGTGCTCGAATCCTCAGGTATGACCTATACACTGCGGTTCTGCGCGCGGTGCTTCCTTGCACTCACGAAACAATTACTATTTTTAGAGGCGCCCTTAATTCCTCTATGGCCAATGAGACGACTTAAAGGTGCCTTCAAGGGCATTAACACGGAGGTCGAGAGAGACGATGACCGGGTATGAATATTGTGGACTCATCGGCATGGCTTTCGTACTTCGCTGGTGATGCGAATGCCCACAGATTCACACCCGCAGATTTACAAGGGGGCAATTGAAGACTTTGATGAGCTCTTGGTGCCAAGCATCATACTGACGGAAGTGTTCAAAAGTATCCTTCGTCAAAAGACTGAGGAATCGGCACTAGAGGTAGTTGCTCACATGCAACAAGGGCGGGTCGTGCCTTTAGATTCAACGCTAGCAATCGCAGCGGCAACAATTGGCGTCGAACTAAAGTTGCCTCTAGCCGATAGTATCATCTACGCAACCGCACGGCGCTTCAACGCCACTGTGTGGACGCAAGACTCGGATTTCGAAGGGCTCGAAGGTGTCGAGTATTACGCGAAGCCATCGGCGGCCACATAAATGGTAGGCTGCATGTCACCAGGGTGGCGGCCCAGGCGCTACCGGCAAACCGAACCGGTGTTGGCGGCGCGTTGCGCGGTAGCGCCTCGCCCCGGATAAAACGGCTCAGTGCCGAGCAGTTCCGGGCAATTACGTTTTAGAGGCACCCTCAGCTTTTGGCAAATGCCAAAGGCGCCGCCGCGCTCCAAGGCAGAGCCTGCTCCTCTACCACCAACTTTACCTGTGACCACGACAGGCGGGTGTCATCCGCCGTGCCTTCCACCAGCAATTCGAAGTTACCCAGATCAAGCTCTTCTTGAGGGCGGGTGAGAAGCTGTGCCACCGCCTGCGCCGCCTCGAACGGTTCCAGCATGCGTGGCTGCCAGCGGCCGAAGACTTTTTCATTGCCGGCGTAAGCTTCCGTCATCCCGGTGCGTACAAAAGGCAGCATCAAACAGCACGCGCCGACTAAATCGGAGGCGCGGCCAAGATTAACCCGCAGCACTTGCGGCAATTGGAGCACCGCCCAGTTAGCGATCACGTAACCGGGTACCGCCACGCCCGGTTCGATGGCTTGACGCGATGACACATAAACAATCTGCAAGGGTTGTTTGTGGTAAACCGCCTCACCGGCCCAAAGATGGGTCATGGCCAAAAAGCCATCCACCTTCGTGTCCACCACTTCCTTGGATTCTTTCAGGTTATCCAAGAACGATTGCCGCACCCTGGCCCGCCGCTCGCCCCGGCTTTCGTTGTCTATCTCCGCTAAGGCGCGGCCAAAGCGGTAACCCGATTCCGTCAGCCCGGAGTTACATACCACCACGTCGGGTCCGCGCCCGCCCATCTGCTCGACGATATAGCTGCGCGAGGCCCACAGATCGCCGGTGTTGGTAACATCGGCCTGAAGCGCAAACGATTGGATGCCCAGTTCCTTCAACGCCACCACCAGATCGAAACCATCCCGGTAACTGCGGTGAAAATGAACACCGACCGCCGCCGCGCCATTCAACCCGGCCGCCAGTGCCAGCGCCTGCCCGATGCCACCGTCGCGGCCAGAGCCGGTAATGAGAACGCGCTTGCCGGCAAACGCGCTTTGATAACTATCGGAGAAGCGAAATGAATCAATGGGGGCTGTAAATGCCACGGCCAAAAGTCCTTATGAAATTTAACGAATCGTTGTATGAGTCTTACAGGGTGCCGCTAAAAATAGTAATTTTTTTGTGAGTGCAAGGAAGCACCGCGCGCGCAACCGCAGTGTATAAGGTCATACCTGAGGATTCGAGCACGGCGCTGACGCCGCAATCGCGGAAAAAGTGCATTTTTAGAGGTGCTCTTAGGTGAGATCGCCCATTTGCACATATCTGCCAGGGGCGTCCTCGATAATGGATAAGCCGCCCTCACCCGGGATCCGGGCAGCGATTTTTTTGCCGCCGTAGCGGCGCACCCAGGATTTCCATTCCGGCCACCATGATCCTTCTTGGTACTGCGCACCTTCGAACCACGCATCAGCGCTAGCCGGGAATTCGCCGTTTGCTCCAATATGGCTCCAGTAGCCGTATTTGTTGGCGCCGGGAGGATTGATAATGCCGGCGATATGCCCCGAGCCGCCGAGCAGGAAGCGTACCGGCCCGCCGTACAGGTGCACCGAACGGTAAGTGGCTTGCCAGGGGGCGATGTGATCGTCTTTGGTGGAAATAATGCAAGCGGGTGTTTGTACCGCGCCTAAGTCTATAGCCACGCCGTCTAAGGTAATACCACCGGCCTCGACCAAGCGGTTCTTCACATACATCTCGCGCAGGTAGAATCGATGCATCGCCTTGGGCATGCGCGTGGAATCGGAATTCCAATACAGCAGATCGAAAGGAAACGGCTGTTTACCCATCAGGTAGTTGTTGATCACGAAACTCCAGATGAGATCGTTGGAGCGCAGCGCATTGAAAGTGGACGCCATGGTGGCGCCATCCAGATAACCGTCGCGCTCCATTTGCTGATCGATCAGCGCCAAATGCTCATCGTCTATAAAAAGCCCGAGTTCTCCGGGTTCGGAAAAATCCGCCAGGGCGGCGAAATAGGTGGCCGACTTGGCCCGGTTATCGCCTTTGGCGGCGAGGTAAGCCATGGTGCAACTGAGTAGCGTGCCGCCCAAGCAATAGCCGACCAAATTAGCGCCGCGCACTCCGGTTGCCTGTTCGATGGCGTCCAGCGCCGCCAGTGGCCCCTCCAGCAGATAGTCGTCAAAACGCTTTTCACTGAGTGAGCTGCCGGGATTTACCCAAGAGATGACGAAAACAGTGTGGCCCTGTTCCACGGCCCACTTGATAAAAGAATTCTTCGGTTGTAAGTCGAGTATGTAGAACTTATTGATCCACGGCGGGATGATGAGCAGCGGTTTTTCATAAACTGTGTCCGTGGCCGGCTCATACTGAATGAGCTGCATCAGCTCGTTTTCGAACACCACTTTACCGGCGGAGGTACCCACGTTCTTACCGACTTCGAACCGTTCGAGATCGGTCATCTTTATGCGCAGCTTGCCCTTGCCACGCTCCAGATCGTCCAATAAGTTCTTGAGGCCGTTGACCAGATTCTCGCCGCCGCTGTCCACCGTTTCACGCAGCACCGCCGGATTGGTGGCGGCGAAGTTAGTGGGCGACATGGCATCTACGAATTGCCGCGCGTAGAACTCTAGCTGCTGCCCCCTTTGGTCGCCGCCCGCAGTGCTTATCGCCTCGTTAGCGGGCAACGACTCGGCCACATATTTGGCAGTGAGCAGATAACTCTGCTTGATGAAATCGAATACGGGGTTCTCGCTCCAAGCCTCATCCTGAAAGCGTTTGTCGCCCTTGGATGGCTTGATCACGGGCTCGGCCTGCAGGCCCATGGCGCGCATCCCGGCGCGCTGCCAAAGGGTGAGCGTGTCTTGCCAAAAGCCGATCTGCGCTGCCACCAGGCGGCTCGGATCTTTACCCGTGCGCTCTATAAAAGTTTGCAAGGGCCGCAGCAAAATGGCCGCTTCCGCGGCTCGCGAGCCGGTCTCTTGTGGGCCGCCCTCAGGCGCTTGGGCGTGTTTAGCGACAAATCCTTCGATGAGGGTCCGGGTCTTCGCGGCGATAGCTTCCCAGGTCTTGGCCAACTCCACAGGATCGGGCAGCTTCGGCCCGTTCTTTTCCTTACTGCTCATGGTTTCGCTCCTCAGCCATTTTGTTCAACGGTCATGATCATCTGGCGGATGCGCGGGCGGATCTCCGTGCGCCAGCGCACGCCGTTGAATACACCGTAATGCCCAACACCCGGTTGTACATAATGGGTGCGTTGATGCTCTTTCAGATTCGAGCACAGTGCATGGGCTGCTTGGGTTTGACCGATACCGCAGATGTCATCACGCTCGCCCTCAACCGTCATGAGCGCGGTTTTTTCAATGGCGGCACAGTCAACGCGCCGGCCACGGTGCTCGAACACCCCTCTGGCCAGCGCCCGTTGCTGAAATACCCGATCAACGGTTTGCAGGAAAAATTCAGCGGTCAAATCCATCACCGATAAATACTCATCGTAAAAACGCCGGTGCTGGGCAGCACTATCCGCATCGCCCCTCACCAAGCGCTCGAAATAACGGTGAAAAGCGTCTATGTGATTGTCCGCGTTCATGCCCATGAATCCTGCCAATTGCAGAAAACCGGGGTAAACCGGACGCATGGCACCCATATGGGGGAACGGCACATAAGTAATAGTGTGACGGCGAAACCAGTCAAGCGTGTGACCAGTGGCGTATTCATTGACCAGCGTTGGATTAGCGTCCGTATCGATAGGCCCGCCCATCAGCGTCAGCGACGCCGGCTGACAAGGATCACCCTCCTGCGCCAGCAAAGCGGTGGCCGCCAAGGCGGCAACGGAGGGTTGGCACACGGCGATCACGTGCAGGCGCGGGCCCAGGAATCTAAAGAACGCCAGCAGATAGTCGATATAGCCATCGAGATCGAAGGTACCCTGCACCACCGGCACCAGCCGTGCATCCTGCCAATCCGTCACGTACACATCGTGCTGTTCCAACATGGCGCGCACGGTGCCGCGCACCAGGGTGGCAAAATGCCCGGACATGGGCGCGATGATCAGCACTTTGGGTTGCCCCTCGCCCGCTTGACCCTTGTCGAAATGCACTAAGCGCCCGAACGGCTTTGCGGTCAATGCCTGTGCGGACATGCAACGCTCGGCCACGGCGGTTTCAACACCTTGCACCGATACCGACGTGATGCCGAATTCGGGTTTGCCGTAGCGCCTGGTCAACTCATCGAAGACCTGCCAACCGGCCCGCACCATACGCGCCACCGGCAGGCCATTCCAGGGACTATTGGCGTGGCTGAATAACAACTCGAAATTGCGCCCTAAGGCCCGGTAGGGATAAACCGCGGCGTGGGCCAACTCATAGGCGGTGTAAAGATAGGCCGCGCGGCCTCCAGCGATGAAAGCTGCGCAAGGCCAGGCGGCACCCGCGGATTTAGAGAAAGATTCCAGGGACATAGTTTTCGGGCTACGGTTCAGTAGCCCGTCTCTCGAGGTAGGGGCGGCTTAAGCTGCTTTGTTACCGAATGCGGCGGTCAACTCTTGTTGGACTGCGCTCGCCAGCGAGCCATTCAGCGCCGCGTGTAACTCAAGCGTTTCCCAGGCGAGCCGCGCCAGCTCTTGTCCTGTCTCGCAGTGTGCTTCGCTTGCTTTGCCGAAGTACTCGGCGGGATGGGTACATTCGCTTATCAGCGCCATCTGCCGGTTGGCGGCAGCGGCAAACTTATGCAAAAACAATGCATGTTGCCGAGTGGCACGGGTCTGATTGGTTATAGCGATGGTGCCAACCCGTTGCGCCGCGTTCAACAAGCGCTCATGCGCCTGCCATAAGGTCTCATTCATCTGGTCCACCTCAATGTTCTGTTATCGGGTTCTGTTATCGGTCATGTTGCAGTGCAACATCCGACGGCTATGCTAGCGCACTGTTTGGTGCGCTGCAACATAACATTGACCCACTCAGGCGATTACCGTGGGTAAATCCTGTTCCAGAGCCCGGCCGTTCCCATCGAATGATCTGAGAGAAGTTCCGCGGGTACCTGTAAACCGTCAGGCTCCAACCGCATCAGCCGCCGAGCCAACATGGACACGATGAGCAAACGGCCATCGGGCAACCCGCCCAACCCGGAAGGCTGCGGCTGCCCCCGCGCGATGGTCTCGCACCTGCCATCCAGGGAGACGGCCATCACTGCATGCCGATAGAGGCCGGAAAACCACAGACGCCCATCGCGCCAGCGCGGCCCTGCGGGAAAACTTAAGTCCCGCTAAAAGCGCTGTCCACTGCACCCACTCACCCACGGTTCATCACTACCTCGCCCGTGCATCCACTCACCGTTGATACCCCACAACATCCTACTGCCCATGATCCTGCCGATGAAGGTACACTGGCGCTACAGCTAAATGCGCAGCGATATGCCATGTTGACCGAACAGTACCACCGCGATGGATTTTATTGCCCTATCGGCGTCATGAGCGAGGGGCGGGCCGCAGCGTTAAGAGGCGAGTTCGAGCGGTGCGAGACATTCTTCAAGGAACACCCCGAGTACGGCTCAATGGGCGCCTACCCGCATTTTTTCATGCCTTGGCTCGATGAGTTGATCCGCGATGAGGCGCTCCTCACGCCGGTGCGCTCCTTGCTAGGTGATGACCTGCTGGTCTGGGGCGTGAGTTTCTTCATCAAGGAAGCGCGCACCACCAGCTATGTCAGTTGGCACCAAGATCTGCACTACTGGGGCTTGGACGATGTATACGAAACCACCGCCTGGATAGCGCTATCCCCGGCCAGCAAGGCAAGCGGCTGCATGCGTTTCGTTCCCGGCACCCATCTCACCGGTGATCGGGAGCACGCCGACTCTTTCGCCGAGGGCAACTTACTCTCCCGCGGGCAGGCGCTACTCGTGCGAGTGGACGAAAGCAAAGCCGTTGACGCCGAACTCGAACCCGGGCAGATGTCTTTGCATCACGGACGCACCTTCCACGCATCGAATCCCAATACCACCGGCGAGCGGCGTATCGGCGTAGCCATCCGCTATATCCCGGCCAGCATAGCGCAGGCCGATGGTACGAGAACCATGGCGAGTCTAGTGAGCGGAGATGATCGCTATGGCCACTTCTTGCTGGCCCCGCGGCCCAACAGTTTCGCCGCGCCAGCGGATATTGCCCGGGGTCGGGAGGCGGAGAAACTCAAAGAATCCATTCTCTACCAAAGCGCCGCGCAACGCGGGCGCCGCCATCACGCCGCGGCGTAGTTTGTGCAGAACCGAAGAGCGCTGCTAAAAATAGTCATTGTTTCGTGAGTGCGAGGAAGCACCGCGCGCGCAACCGCAGTGTATAGGTGATAGCAGTGTATAGGTGATACATGAGGATTCGAGCACGGCGCTGACGCCGCAATCGCGGAAAAAGTGCATTTTTAGCAGGTGCCCTGAAATACCACGGGAGGCAACACCATGATGACATTAACCAGCCGAATGACCCACGCAGCCATTGGCGTCTTGCTCTCAATGACGGTCAACGCCGATACCACCGATCAGCAATGGCTCAAAACCGTAGAGATCAAAAAATCCGGGGAGCACTGTGCGGACGATCCCCATTGCATGAACCGGTATCACCCAGCCATTCCGGCGATCGCGACAGCCGCAGCCGGAGATGCGATCGTATTTCACACCCGCGATGCGCTGGATTCGGATTTAGGCATCGATTCGGTGGCGGACGATCTGGCAGCGGTCGATCTGAACTTGGTTCATCCGATGACCGGTCCGGTCGCCATCGAGGGTGCCAAGCGCGGTGACGCGCTAGAGGTCGAAATTCTTGCGATCAAACCTGATCAATACGGCTATACCTTGATAGTGCCAGGCTTTGGCTTCCTGCGAGACCTGTTTCCCGAGCCGTTCATCGTCAACTGGAAAGCAACCAGCCGCGGCGCTGTCTCCGAACAGATGCCAGGTGTCACCATCCCCTACGAAGCGTTTCCAGGTTCTATCGGCGTGTTGCCAGGTAAAGCTGAAGTGGCCGCCTGGAAAGCACGCGAAGCCAAACTGGCGGAGTTTGGCGGTATCGCCCTAGGACCGCAGCCAACCGGCGCGCGGCCTAGCGCCGTATGCGGGCCTAGCGGCAGCCACAAAGAGGACTGCTTGCGAACCATTGCGCCGCGCGAAAACGGCGGCAATATGGATGTGCAACAAATGCAGGTCGGCACCAAGATCATCTTTCCCTGCTTCGTCGATGGTTGCGGGCTGTTCGTGGGCGATGTGCATTACGCCCAAGGGGATGGCGAAGTCTCCGGGACTGCCATCGAAATGGGCGCGGTGGTCACGGTGCGCACCCGGCTACTGCCCGGTAAAGGCGCCGACTACCGGGTGCCTCACGTAAGCGGCAATAGTGAAATCCGTAACATAGAACCCACCCGGTTTTACCAAACCCTTGGTATGCCGCTCAAAAGCAAAGATGAAATTCCACCCTACGTCACTTATCTGGATTCGAAAAAGATAGGAGAACTTGAAAATCTTTCCGAAGACTTAACGCTGGCGGCCCGCAACGCTCTCATCGAAATGCTAACTTACATTCAACGCGAACACGGTTTAAGCCGCGAGCAAGCGTATGTGTTGGCGAGCGTTGCCGTTGATCTTCGGGTCGGGCAGGTAGTGGACGTCCCCAACTACGTGGTGAGCGCGGTATTGAATCTAGACGTTTTCGACAAGCTGCGTAATTAAAGCGTTGAGCGGTACCTGGGCTGACGGCCCGGGCTCCGCCACTGGTGACGCTACCATTGGGCACCTGCCAAAAATAGTCATTGTTTCGTGAGTGCAAGGAAGCACCGCGCGCGCAACCGCAGTGCATAGGTGATACCTGATGATTCGAGCACGGAGCTGACGCCGCAATCGCGGAAAAGTGCATGTTTAGCAGGTGCCTCATCAATGGCTGCACGGCCAATTAAGCCCAACCACACGGCGGTCGATCCAAGCCGGCGGGGCTTCACCGCCGCACTGGGTGCGTTTAGCCTGCTGCTGCCGGCGTGGATGGTGGAGGTAGCGGCGCACACCCCTTATCAACAGTGGCAAGTTTACCGCAGGCGTCATCTCATCATCGGCACGTCCCGCGAAGAGCAGGGCACCTATACACTCGGCAAAGAGGTGGCTGCAGCACTGGCGTCACTGGTGCCGGAAAGTAATGCCCGGGTGACTCGCGCACGCACAGTATCAAGGCTTGCCAGTTTGATAAGTACCGATCAGCTAAAGCTAGTACTGGCCTGCTCCGCTACCGCCCTCGAGCTCTACCGGGGTACTGGCCGCTTTGCAGCCTATGGCGGCATACCGCTTCGTATCCTGGCTAAGTTCGACAAATTCCTTCTGTTATCGCGCGCTGACTTTCCCAAGCAGCATGCGTGGATTATCGCCCACGCCCTATTGGATGCCCCTAAGCGCTTTCCCGGCGTGACGATCCCACCACCTGAGACAGCGACTCCTCCGCTGCATGCCGGCGTGTTGGCGGCGGCGCGAGGCGAGTCCGAGCCAGCGGCGCCTATCGAACCATCACCGGGGCAAACACCATCCGATCATCATTCACACTAGGCGTGCGTAGAGTACCCGCCCTGCCCTTACCGAGAACATCGAATCCCCATACAGGCGCTTATCATCGGCGGCACCGGCCCTACCGGCCTCTATCTAATCCACGGCATGTTAGAACGCGGCTATCAAGTGGCAAGGCCGCCCAGCTTCTGACCGTAGGGGGCCATCTAGTTACCGCGGCATGGGCGATCCGCGCTCGCTCAACCCCGCCGGTATACCCATTGCCACGCCCGAGGACGCCTAGAAAGTCATTTCAATGGAGGAACACTGCTTCGGTTACCTGGTTAAACAGGCGCAGGAGGCGGTCATGGAAGTGCCCGCCCGCGGTCACACCAGCGCCACTCATTGCCGCTATCCGCTGGTGTATGGACCCGGTCAAGTGCGCCCGGCCATGGTCTGGTCAGTCTTGAATAGCATCACTCCTACGCCCACCCCATGCGCCGGGACTGTCGCGCGATCACCGCAACCGTTGAGAGTTGCCGCGGCGGGCACTATCGCGGCCCGTACTGGGGTTCGCTCACTGCTGGGGTTCGCTCACTAAGAAAGCCACCCCTGCGGCGGCAAAAGCCGCGCCGCCGAATAAATAGAAAGCGGCAGCAATGCCCCATTCATCCGCCGCCAGCCCGCTCACCACTGGCACCGCCGCCGCGAACAGGGCCTGGATAGCGAATACCATGCTGATGGTGGAGCCACCCAGATGAGGTGGCGTCAAATCCAGCGCCCAACCCTGAATAACAGGCCGCATGGATAGCAAGCTGGCCCCGGCAACAGCCGCTATGGCGGCAAACATCAGTGGACTCGTGATCGCGGGCATGCCGATGACCACAGCGCCACCTATCAACAAGCCGGCCAGCAAAACCGTCCGCCGGCCCATGCGATCGGATACGGCGCCGGCGCTCGGTGTAGTCAACGCACCCGTGCCCTGAAACGCGAGCAATACCACTCCGATCCACACAGCACTGGCGCCCATCTCGTTGACGATATACAGGGGGACGAAAGCGCGTAGCCCAACTTGGCAAGTGCCGCGCAAACCGGCCAGCAAACACACCGCCCAGACCCGGGCATCGCGCAAAACCGTACCCATCCCGTCCAGGTATTCGCTAAAGCTGCGCCGCTGCGCGTTCGCCTTCGGCCTGGCGCTGGCGTCCTCGGCATCGGCATCCTTAGCCCCGGCAAAATAAAACCACAGCAACAATCCTGCGATAAGAGGGGGTCCCGCCCCCACCAAGCCTGCCGTTTGCCAACCGAGGATGGCCACGCAGGAACCGACAGCGATGGGCGCCAAAGCATCCCCTATACTGGCCCCCACCGTATGAAACGACAGTGCCAGCCCCCGTTGCTCACGGTAGTTGCTGGACAGAAAAGAAATAGCAGCCGGATGCCACATGGTGTTCATACCGGCCAACACCGCCGTCATCAGCACCACCATCCAAAATTCGCCGGCCAAGCCGAAGCCGGCCAGGGCGGCACCGGCCAAAAACAAGGATACGAGCTGACACAGCAGACGTTTGCCGGAGACATCGACCAGCGCGCCACTTGGCAGATTGACGGCAAAAGAGGCAATATGCACCACCGAGGCCAGCAGCCCGGTCTGGGTGTAATTCAACGCCAGTTCTTGCTGGATGAAAGGCAAGAGCACATAAAAAGTCGCCAGCCCCCAATGCAGGCTGGCATGGCAGCCGGCAATCAAGAATAACGGAGTTTTCACGAGCGCAGGCGCAGCGGTGGTAGTGGCAGACATGGATAAGATGAGGCGGGAGAACAATCGCTCATGATGACACAAAAGTGTGCGCTCGCTCACCATCATGAAGACACCGTTCCGTGAAAATACCGTTCAGGTCCGGTTCAGCCAAGCGGGCGCATCATGGCGCCCATATCCACACACACCGTTGCCGAGGACTTCCCACTATGTTGTCTCGCCGTCACACCGCCAGCGCGATTCTCGCCGCCATGCTATCGGCCGGGCTCTACGCCGGACCTGGCGCGGCGCAACAGTTCCATAACAGGTCTTACTTCAACACTTCACCGGACGCGGTAGAGCCCTTCGGCGCCACCCCGGTCAGCACTGACAAGCATGCCGATTACGCGGACGTGATCCGGGTGCAACCCCTGCAGCGCACGGTCCGGGTATCGCGTCCGGTGGAACGCTGCTGGGACGAGCGGGTGACCTACCGCCAGCCGCGCAATTACGATTATGGCCGGCATAACCGCGCCCGGCGCTCTTACACCTCGCCCATCGTGGGCAGCATCATCGGTGGCTTGGTGGGTAACCGGTTCGGCGGTGGTGACGGACAGACCCTGCTCACGGTGGCGGGCGCGGTACTAGGCGCATCGCTCGGTAATGATTTCTCCCACCGCCGGCGCCACCCATCGAGTTATCAGCCCACCTACACCGGTACGCAGCGGCGTTGCGAAACCACCTATAGCCACCACCAGGAAGTGCGTAACGACGGCTACTTGGTCGATTACCGCTACCAAGGGCGGGTCTACTCGACCCGGCTGGACTACCACCCCGGCAACCGTATTCAGGTCGATGTGCAGGTCTTACCACGTAATTGATCCAGCCGGGATGGATCCGCCGGGATTGCTCTGGCTTGATTAGCCTGACCGATGCTCTAAATGGGTCTGCGCCCGGCGTTGGGGATGTCCTCTGTGCAGAATTCCCGCACCATTCGGGACGCCGGGCGGCCGCGCTCAAGCAGCCTTGAACGCGTTAACAACCCCCTGCCACTCACCTGCTGGCGTGTCCGGCATGATGGACCGATACAGCGAACCGCTTTGCACGCCCGCCGCCCGGCAACGGGCTTTCAGCGCCCGTCCCAGTGCCGCGCCATTGCCGTGAACGGCCACCGCTGCCATCAGCGCGTCCGGCACCAGGCGGGGCATGCTCTGCACATCCCCCCGGCGCATGAGAGCACTGAGTTCCTTGGCCACGCCCATGCAATCGTGATATTCGAGGAAACGCCGGTAGCTAGGCGTCGACGCATAAAACGCCACCTGGCGGCGCACCGACATTTCACCCTCCATGCGCTCAGCCTCGGTCTCCCCGCTGATGGCGAACACCGGTATATGCAAGATCATGGCATCCGCATCGCGGCCCCGCTTCGCCGCCCCCTCGCGCAACGATGGCCGCACCACATCGTTGATATAGCCGGGGGAGTGCATAGGATGCACTTGAAAACCATCGGCCACCTCACCGGCGGCCTGGCACATTCGCTCATTGACCCCAGCCAGGTAAACCGGGATCTCGGGATGCTCGATCGGCCCCGGATTGAAGAAATCGTTGATCGCGGTGAACTGGTAGAAAGGACCGCGGTGCGACGGCTTGTCGCCATCTTGAAAGGTGCGCCACACGGCGCGCAGAGTGTCTATGTAATCCGTCACCCGCGCCGCCGGATGGTCGAATTGCATGGAAAAACGCCGCTCCACATGGGCCCGCACTTGCGTGCCCAAACCGAGCACCATACGCCCCCCGCTCATCGCCTGAAGCTCCCATGCCAACTGCGCGGTCACGAACGGACTGCGGGCGAAGGCCACGGCAATATTGGTGCCGAAGCGCAGCCGCTCGGTCGCCATGGCCACCTGCGTTAACGGCAAAAACGGATCGCGCGCGGTTTCAAAGCTCCACACCGTATCGAAGCCGATCGCTTCATAGCGCTGGGCCTCGGCGGCCACCTCTTTAAGCGGGATGTCCCGCAGCCCTACATCGAAGTGAGTCATTGGTCGTTATTCCAGATTTAAGTTGTTGCAGATTTAAATTGAGCGTTGTCATTCAGCACGCCAGCGATCAACTGCCGCCGCCTAGCTGCAACAGTTCCCGGTACAGCGCCTGCGGTAAATCGACACCCGATTGCTCGGCTTTGGCCCGCGCCGCCAGACTCGATGTCCCGGGTAAACGGGTGCCGGGCTGTGCCAGTATCGCCTCGCACAGCTCGCCGACGCGGCCCGCGAAAGTGCCGGCAGACAGTTCATCGGGAGCGATGGCCAGCAGCAGTTGCCCCGCCCGTGGCGGATCGCCCTCGCCAGCGAAAAACGACGACGCCTCATAACCGAAGTTAGACGCCGACAACGCCCCCGCCAAAATCTCCACCATCAACACAAGCTGCGCCCCCTTGGCATCCCCCATGGGCAGCATGGTCCCGGCCAGGGCGGCCTTGGGATCGGTGGTGGGCGCGCCGTGCGCATCAAGCGCCCAGCCTTCGGGTATAAACTCCCCGCGCTGCGCCGCCACGTTGACCTTGCCCCTGGCCACCTTGCTGAGGCTCATATCGATCACCAGCGGCGGCGCCTGCGCTCTAGGCGCGGCGAAAGCGACAGGGTTGGTACCGAAGAGCCCTTTGTTACCCCCCCACGGCGCAATGCCCTGGGGACCATTGCCAAAGCTCAAACCGATGAGACCGGCTTTCGCCAACGGCGCCACGTGGTGGGCGGCGACGCCGGAGTGATGCGAGTTGCCGATAGAGGCGAGCGCAACCACCGACTCAGGCGCCCGCTGGCGCAACGCCTCTATGGCCAACTCAAGCGCCGGGTAGGCGAAACCGCAGCGGGCATCGATACGCACCGCGCCCGGCCCGATCTCGGTGCACGACGGTGCCGCAAAACCATCGACCTTGCCGCTGCGGGACTGGGCCGCGTACGACGGAATACGCGACGCGCCATGTCCTTTTTGTCCATCCGCCTCGGCCGCCACCAGCGCCCGCGCCACCGCCTGCGCATTGGCCTCACTCGTGTTGTTGGCGCGCAGTACCGAGCGGGTCAACTCGTGCAGTTGCGCGAGTGACAGATTCACCATCGACATCGAGATCTCCAGGGAAAGAAAAAACGTCCTTCACACTACACCGACGGCCCGAAGCGGCTCACCGAAAGCTGCTGCTCATACAAAATTTCACAGCGGGTCAGCTTGCCACCGGCCACCTTGCCCACCTGCCGCCACACCAGTTCACCCGCATCGTCCAGCCCCAGACCGGAACTCAAGATGCCGCTTACATCCACATCGATATGCTCCGCCATGCCAGCCGCCGTATGCGGGTTACCCGTCACCTTGACGGTGGGCGCCACCGGCGCGCCGATGGCGTTCCCGCGCCCGGTCGAGAAAACGATGATCTGCGCACCACCAGCAACCAAGCCGGTCATCGATTCACAGGCGGCCGAGGGGGTATTCATAACCACCAAACCCTTACGGCTAGGCGCCTCGGCGTACTCGACGACTTCCACGATGGGGCGGGTGCCGCCTTTGGCGATAGCCCCTAGGGATTTCTCCTCCAACGTGGTGAGCCCGCCTTCGATGTTGTCCGCGGTTGGATTGGTGCCGCGCATATCGACGCCGTTGCGCCTCGCTTCGTCTTCAAACCAGCGCACCATATCGTCAATGCGTCGGGCGTCTGCCGCGTTGACGGTGCGCGCCGCCAGCAGGTGTTCGGCGCCCATGAATTCAGCCGGCTCCGATAAGATGACAGTGCCACCGACATCCACTAGCCGATCAGCGAACCGGCCCACGGCGGGATTCGAGGCCAAACCGGACGTGGTATCCGAACCGCCACACTCCACTGCCACCACCAACTCGCACAGATCGCAGGGCTCGCGCTGCAACTCCGATGCATCCGCCACCAATCGGGCGGCGGCTTGCACGCCACGGGCGGTCAACCAAGTGGCGCTGCCCACATCTTGCAGGCCCAGCACTGCAACCGGCTTAGCCGTCTTCGCGATCCGGGCCGCCAGTGGCTCGCCCGCTTTGAGACTCAAACCGAGCACCAGCACGGCAGCGATGTTCGGATGGCTGGCGAGGCCGGCCAGCGTGCGCAGGGTAACGTCGAAGTCATGCCCGATCTGCCCGCGGCCAAACGGCGTCGATAGCACCACGGTACCGGCAACCATCGCGCCGATGCGCGCGGCGCTGGGATTGGTATTGTCCATCGCCGACACAATCGCCACTTGATTGCGCACCCCCACCCGGCCATCAGGCCGCCTGAAGCCCATGAAGCTGAAAGCGGCCATTAGTCGCGCCCTCCGCCGGCTATATCCCCTCTGGCCCGGGCGCTTTCAACATTGTGAGTGTGTACCCACTCACCGCGCTCGATACGCCTCGTGGCCCGCCCTATCACTTGCCCATACTTAACGATGTCACCGCCCGGTTCGATGTCCGACAACGCCAACTTGTGACCGAACGGAACGGCATCTAAAACAGTCAACGGCCCTGCGTCAGGCAGATTAACGACGGTGCCCCGCTCAAGCATGCCCAGGCTGGTGGCAACATTGTCAACCTCATGCAACACAACGGTCTTGTCCACACCCAGTCCATCGCGTAGCCCATCAATGAGGCCACACAGTGTAGCCAATTCGGGGTTCACCGGGCAGTCAAACAAATAAGCAGTTGTTTTTAGGGCTTCTTTTTCGCAATATTTCGCGCCCGGTGTTGATAATCACAAAAATCTGTCAGCACGGAATTTCGTGATTTTTTCACGATTTCCTGTTAATCGTGGACATTCGCCAACATGAATGAATCTTCGGCACGCGAGCACATCGCCTCCATGGCCAAGTCGCTATTCGACAGAGGACTCACCTTCGGGGCAAGCGGCAACATCAGCGTGCGGCTAGACGACGGTTGGTTGATGACCCCCACCGGCGTATCCATGGGCGGCATCGATCCCGCCACCCTCGCCAAACTCGATGACACCGGTGCATGGCGCCACGGCCACCAGCCGACCAAGGAGTCCTCGCTCCATCTGACGATGTACCGATCCCGCCCTAGAGCCGGCGCAGTGGTACACCTACACTCCACCTATTCCGTGGCCGTGAGCTGCATTGATGGCATCGACCCAACGAACGTGTTACCGCCACTGACGGCTTACTACGTCATGAAAATCGGCCACTTGCCACTGCTCCCCTACTACCCACCCGGCGCTTCCGACTTGGCCAAAGTAGTCGGCGAAATGGCCTCCAAACACCACGCCGTGCTGCTGGCCAACCACGGCCCGGTGGTGGCCGGCACCAGCCTGAAAGACGCCGTCTACGCGACGGAAGAGCTAGAAGAGACAGCCAAGCTCTTCCTGCTACTGCGCGGCCAACCCTTACGGCCACTCACCGCCGCCCAAACCGCGGCACTCCGGGCCGGACCAGCGTAATGCGCTGTTCTCCCGGAAAAAACCGACCCTGGCAACCTTACTGTTGCGCTTCGCAGTTCAATGTAGGCATGACAGAAGTAGTCAATGCCGGGAAATCAGCCGGTTACGCTGGTCCATCCCCCTAGCTGGCCACATAACCACCCTCAACGGGGATTTAGGCACCGGTGGCGTAGGACGACCCGTCGCTTGCCAGCAATAAATTAACGCAAGCGACCTCTTCCACCCGGAACCGCCGGCAGGCGTAATACGCCACATATCGCACGACAGACTCTTGCGCGCAGGTGCCAGCGGGCCGGAGCTTAAAACCTGTGATATGAGCCACCAGTGATATAAGCCTCCCGGCTGTCGAACGCACGGCCCTTGCCTTGCCCGATCCCGCGCGGTGTGGAAGTCCGCCCAGGGGTCGGTTGCATCATTGAATCGATGACGATCAACGTGGTCACCCACTGCGGATAAAGCGCTGTTGTCCAGTTCCTTGCAAGGAGAGGATTGCTTGAGCGGGACGCCGAAAATAGCTACCTGGTGTTTGGCAGCAGTTGTTCGGCCACTCGATGACTGACCGTATTGCCGATGACTGATCGTATTGCGATAGGGCCGCATCAGGGGCGCAAGGTTTTCACCTGGCAAACTGTACGGCCATGTGCGCACGGCAATGATTCGGCGCAGGCGGCCAAAGTGGCCGGTTCTTCACTGCCTGCGGGGGCGTGGCTTAGCCTCACCGACGAGACAAGCTGGAGCGCGCTTGTGTTGATATATCAATAGACCCGCCGTATCGCAACAGCGCCTGACACCGACCTCCAGTGGAACGATTCGTTACCCGCTCAAGACACCCTACCGGGATGGTACACCCGGGTAATTTTCGAGCCTTCGGATTTCATCGCCAAGCTAGCAGCCTTGGTACCCAGGCCCCGCGTTAACCTGAGCCGATTTCATGGCCTGTTCGCGCCGAACGGTAAACACCGGGCGTTGGTGATACCGGCCAAGCGGGGCAAAGGCAATAAAACCAGGGGATCCGTTGCAGCACAAACCGTTTCGCAGCGCCGCGCAGCTATGACGTGGGCGCCATGACGTGGGCGCAACGCCTGAAACGGGTTGTCACTATCGATATAGAGACGTGCAGTGCCTGCGGTGGCGCCATGAAAGTCATTGCCTGCATTGAAGAGCCGGCAGTCATTAACAAAATCCTTGACCCCTTGAAGGAGAAAACCACAACCAGCGAGCCCAGGGCGTTACCCAACAGTGGGGCGCCACCGCAAGCGGAGCTATTCACGTGCTTGTTCCGATGCGTTGTTATTGTGCGGCGAGCGTCCGCTTGTGCCCAGTAAAGCAGACCACACATGTCCGGCCCATGGCTGGTCTAAAGAGACGGTTGGCATCCAAAACGCCTGCTCAATCACCCGCTGATTCGCTCAACAATGGTTTGTAAGCTACTCCACTCAGTCGTTGAGTAGACGCAATAGTGCGTTTATTATTCCTATACTCAACCTGCACAAACTTATTTTTAAAACATGGAACTGTGCTAAGATTAAATACAGGTTGCTCCAGGGAGCGCCCGGCAAGATTTCACAGGAAGGAATTACTATAGACCCACAATCCGTACAATCGCCTGTCTATCAATACCTAAGCATTTTACCTCAACAAGCCCAACTACCATTGGGATTAGCCAATGTCGGTTAACATGGTAACAACACAATGGTTGGACACGTTGCGCTTGGGGCAACGTACTCCTCCTGAGTTTATTCAACCATCGGATAATCTAAGCGCTATCCCTCACGGTACTTTAATACGCCAATCCTTCGACGAACTCGGCTTGGCTGCAATACACTGTGTCTCGAATGTTCCAACCATCGCTTTTCTGGTGCAAGAAAATTTTAACCAGAATGAAATTAATCAAATCCATAAAGCATTATGGAACCAAGGGCTTGTTTCACTGTTAGTCGTCATCACAGGTGATACATTACGCGCCTATTCATTAGCCCAGCTCCCATCACTTGATGGTGATCTGGCGGATAAACTCGTACACATCCTGAACCTTGTTAACGACGCACTGGAACTCAAGAATTTGGTATTCGGCGTCGAATCAGGTCGATTCATTGCCGAACATGAAAAAAAATTCAAACCCGACTACCGGGTTGACCAAGTATTGTTAGGTAACCTCGAAGCCACAGTAAAAAGCTTAGTGGCGAAAAACATGCCACTTGCGTCCGCACAGGCATTATTGATGCAGGTCATGTTTATTGCTTATTTGGAAGATAAGGGCATCATTAATGCCAGATATTTCCAAAAGGCAACAATTAATCCTGGTATTAATTCACTAAAATCCTTGCTTGCTGATGGCTGTCCAGATGAGTTCTTAAAGTTGTTCAAACTGCTGAAAAAGCATTTTAATGGCGACTTGTTTGTTGCCCCCTGTTCTTTCGATGAAAAAGAACCGCTTGAAACCATCAATACCGGGCATATTGAAATGATTGCCGAATTTCGTGCTGGCAACATTCGTTTAGATTCAGGACAATATCAGTTCTGGCCTTATGATTTCAGGTTCGTTCCAATTGGCCTGATCAGTGCTGTCTATGGTCGTTTTCTTGGATTCGACCCAGTCACCAAACGAACATCCGGTGCCTACTATACCCCCATGTTTCTGGCTGATCTGGTGACTGAACAAGCATGGTCAACACTTTCAGAGAAGCAAAAAAAACAGGGGCATTATTTTGATCCAGCCTGTGGTTCAGGAATTTTCCTGGTTCGTTTTTTTGCAAAAATGGTTGATGAGTGGAAGGTAAGCCATCACCAACAACGCCCCACATGGCCGGCCTTATTATCGATGTTAAATCGGCTGCACGGGCTTGATATCAAAAAAGAGGCGATACGTGTTGCTGCCTTCTCGCTATATATTGCCCTGCTTGAAAATACGCGGCCATCAGAAATCTTGGCACTGATGGGAAAAGGCCGCTTGTTACCCAAGCTATGCGGAAAAACACTAAACGCGGTAGATTTCTTCACGGTGCCTCATGAAAACAAGCAATATGACTTGGTGATTGGCAATCCCCCATGGGTCAGCCGGCGTGGCGACCAAAAAAGTGCTGAGCAATGGTGCAAGACATATGGATATAAAATGCCCGCCAAGGAAATCGCCTGGGGGTTTACCTGGAAAGCACTCGCCCATATTCGGCAGCACGGTGTTGTTGTTCTACTGTTAAAAGCAACCAGCCTGTTAACCAACCACAGCCAGCCTTTTATTGCTACGCGATCACAATGGTTAAACGATGCACATCTTATCCGCATCATCAACTTTGCTGATACTCGTTTTCAACTTTTTGCAGGCGGGGATGCCCCGGCAGCACTGGCCATCTACAAACCAAAATGTGCGGATAAGCCGTATTACCGATTTGATTACTGGACGCCAAAAGCAGACCTGAACCTAAAGACAAAACGCTTGATGATGCTCAGTACGGCTGACCAGGCCAGATTACCCATACAACTTGTCAAGGATGATCCATTGTTGCTGAAACGCCGGATGTGGATGCAGACGCCCGATGCCAAATTATTTCAGTACCTATCCAGCCTACCTCGGCTTGAAGGTAGATTGATAACCTATCAAAATTCCAAGAAAAAAATCAATGTCAAACATGAAAAGTGGATTATTGGACAAGGATTCATACCTGCTCAAGAGCATAACCTAGCAAATCCAAGTTATACACCTTCATATTCATCGCTGGTGACACAAATACCTCATTTGGATATACAGGCATTCGAACCTTTAGTGTTACGCCAGAATCTAAACGCACCATGGCCAACAGAAACCGTTCGTCGCAAAGGCTTTGAACGGGGCTTCAAAGCCCCCTCTATTTTAATTCCACAAGGAATAGGGGCATCCGGGAGACTACGAGCAAGCTACTGTGTCCAGAATCTCAGTTTTAGGCACTCTATTCAGGCAATCAGTTTTGACAAAGAAGATGAAAAAACGGCCAAATTTTTAACCGTCCTGTTAAACAGCTCTTTGGTTGCCTGGTTTTTGTTTCATAACAGTTCAAATACCGGTATGGAGCGAGCTAAAGTCCACCAGGAACAACTATTGTATATTCCATTCCTCATGCCTGACGACACAAGCCATAAACACCAATCGAACCGTGCATTCGATCAAGCCATACAATTGATTGACGGGTTATTGCAACGCAAAGACAATTTGCTACAGGCTGAGATTACCAACCAGATGCAAACGGTTGACCAGATCATCTACCAATACTTTGGCTTAGATCAAGCTGACATCCTACTTATTGAAGATACACTGAAATATGTTATTCCCAGTATGCAGCCACGTTCAAGCTCAAAAACCATCCCTACTTTGTGGAAAGATGCCAATGAACAAGACTGGTCATTTTACGCAAAATGGCTGGTACAGAGTTTATGCCATTGGCTGGAAAAACCCTACCAAGCAGTGGTGGAATTAGTGGGTACATCACCTGATCTGGTGGTGATTGGTGTGCAACTGAGCAACGATAAAAATAAAAAATACTTCAATAACAATCAAACTAATGATATGGATGCCGTGCTCACAAAAATATGGGATGCCTTGCCACAGCATATGCCCGGAAATTTTCAACTGATCCCCGATCTACGAGTTTTTATTGATGATGTGCTCTATCTGGTGAAACCCAGGAAAAAGCGGTTTTGGCTGGGTTCTACCGCATTGGCGGATGCCGATGCGATTGCGGCTGATTTATTGACTCAAGCTGGATAAGGACATCCCATGACGATTGGACGCTCCTCGCGCTGGCTCAGTAACCTCAAAGACATTGACAACGAACTGATAAGCTGTGTAACGCGTGTTTGGCCAACCGTAATAGCTAGACTAACTATTGACGCAAAGGAAGACAAGATCACCGAACGCTTGGTCGATCTGTTGAGGAAAGATGGAGGTATAGTCAAGCTGGGATTCCTGTGCCTACAGTTTAAATTGCGTGAGGAAGATAGGCTGGGTGACTTTACCACCAAAGGTATTCTGGATATGGCACTCTTTCTCGACCAGGATCATGAACGTTATATCGCCTACGAATGCAAACGATTAAACGTTATCGATGCAACAGGGAAACGCATCCGTTCGCTTGCAGATGCTTATGCCAAAGAAGGAATTATGCGTTATGTCACGGCAAAATATGCCGAACGATTACCCTATGGCTGCATGATCGGCTATGTTATGGATGGCGATAGTGCCTTTGCCTTTCAACAATTAAAAACAGCTATTGTAAAAAGAAAAGACCTACATTTAGCCTCACAAGCTATCGATTCCAGCACTTCACCATCATATACCAGTTTTGAAACAACCCATAAGCGGCAAAGCAACCAATCCATTATCACAGTTCGTCACCGATTGTTATCAATGAGGCCGAATTCATATAATAATCGCGATACATTTAAAAGGCACCGCTAAAAATAGTCATTGTTTCGTGAGTGCAAGGAAGCACCGCGCGCACAACCGCAGTGTATAGGTGATACCTGAGGATTCGAGCACGGCGCTGACGCCGCAAGCGCGGAAAAAGTGTATTTTTAGCGGTGCCTGAAGTCTTCAATATATGCTTCACCTGCCATGACCAAAATTGACAAACTTCAAGACGCCCAGTTCTATATCGTTTCTTGGACTCAGCTTTCCATTTTTCCGCTTCGGTCTTCCGGTCATCGGTCGCTATAGTTGGAGTGCTTAGGAGCAACCCAGAAAGTGTTGCAACGATCACGCACCTATATTTTTAGTTGGCGTCCCCGTTCGCAGTTCTTTCGTAACCCGGTGCCGGATCCGGGTACGTGGCGGCGGTTCGCAAAGGTCCACGTCGCCTGCGGCCGCTGGTCCGCCGGTGGGCGGAACCGGATCATGCGTGCAGCGCGCCCGCGCGCCGTTCTGGTCCCGGCGCGCCTGCGCAAACTCGTAGCTTGCCTGCATCCGCATCCAGTGCTCGGCGGTGCTCCAGCCGATGTCCTCCAGCGCGAGCGCCATGTTCGCGGACACGTCCGCCTTGCCGTTCGGCAGGCGCGACAGCGTTCCGCGCTCGCAGCCGAGTCGTGCCGCCGTCTCGGTCACGTTCCAGCCCACATCGTCCATGCTCTCCCGGATGAGTTCGCCCAGGTGCGGCGGGTTCAGCATCAGCCCGGCGCGATCGTTCGCAATGTCGTTCATGGTCAGCGCTCCTCTTCGATCATTCTTCCTACAGTGCCGTTCGGAAGCCGCGCGGCACTTCGGGGACTGTCTGCGCAAGTACGCGGCGGGCGCTGCCGCTCAAGCGCCGTTCGGGCTAAATGCCGATTGCACAACGGCTTTCATCGCCCGACGGTTTGTGCAGCCAGGAAGCGCGATAGGGGCGCCCTTCAGCGCGTGGTTCTCACACCACACGCACCTGCATCAGCGCATCGACCGCGCAGACGCGATCGGCCAGGACGAACAATGGATTGACCTCGATCTCCACGCCGTCGTTGTCCTCGCGACAAAGCCGCGATGCGAACCGGGACAGCGCATCGGCGATCACGGCCCGATTCAGCTGGCACGGCGCCCCGGAATACGTCCAGCAGGCGGGAAACCCGCAACCGCCTCAGTGCCGCCTCCGGAGCGGCCCGCGGCGCCGGCAGCAGCACCCGCAGTTGATGGGTAAAGGTGCTGGGCATTGTCCATAGCGCCCGGTCCACCCATCTGGTCAAAAAGGCTGGACTCCGCAAGGCGGCAGCACCAACCGGCGCGGCCACCTTGATGCAACGCTTCGGCAGTGCTCTGAACCTCAATGTCCATTGCCATATGTTGTCTCTTGATGGTGTCTATGCCGAAAACCCTTAGGGCGAAAACCCCCGGGAGAAAACCCCTAGGGCGCGATGCGCTGTCACCGGGTGAAGGCGCCTAATCGATATCGAGACGTGCAGTGCCTGCGGTGGCACCATGAAAGTCATTGCCTGCATTGAAGGTCCGGCGGTCATCAACAAAATCCTTGACCACATCACTTGAAGGAGAAAACCAGAACCAACGAGCCCAGGGCGTTACCCAAGAGCCGGGCGCCACCGCAAGCGGAGCTATTCACATCCTGGTTCTGATGCGTTGCTATTGAACGGCGAGAGTGCGCTTGTGCCCAGCAAAGCAGAGCACAAATTTGCGGCCCATTGCCGGTCTAAAGAGACGGTTGGCATCCCAAACGCCTGCTCAATCACCCACTGATTCGCTCAACAATGGTCTGTAACCTATTCCACTCAGTCGTTGAGTAGACGCAATAGAGCGTTTATTCTTCCTATACTCATGCGTAAACCATAGTTGACATCACAGATTGTGAAAATTACAGTTTACACATGGCCGATATTATCAAAACTGCAACTTTTGACCGGTGGCTGCGGAAACTGCGAGATCATCGTGCAAAAGCACGCATACAGATGCGAATTCGAAGGCTAAGTCTCGGTAATCCAGGCGATATTAAACCTGTAGGCGAAGGCCTCAGCGAAATGAGAATCGACTATGGCCCCGGTTATCGGGTTTATTACATGCAGCACAATTCGGTTTTAGTTGTTCTTTTATGCGGTGGAGACAAAAGTACACAGCAAAATGACATCGCTAAAGCCAAAGAGCTTGCGTCAGAATGGAGGGGCTGATAAATGGCCGAAAAATTCACTCATTACAATACTGCGGACTACCTAGAAACAGAGGAAGATATACACCTATATTTAGAGGCTTGCCAAGAGGAAGGAGATCCAGCTCTTATCGCCGCTGCTCTTGGAGACATTGCTCGCGCGCAAAATATGACCCAACTTGCACAAAAAGCCGGGATGACACGAGCAGGTTTGTATAAAGCTCTGTCACCTGAAGGAAATCCAAGCTTTGCAACGATTTCAAAAGTTGCTAAAGCCCTTGGATTCAAGATAACTATTCAACCAGTATAACGACTGAGGGGCACCTGCTAAAAATGCACTTTTTCCGCGATTGCGGCGTCAGCGCCGTGCTCGAATCATCAGGTATCACCTATACACTACGGTTCTGCGCGCGGTGCTTCCTTGCACTCGCGAAAAAATGACTATTTTTAGCAGGTGCCCTAAAGATCAGTATAGCTGGGAGGGATTTGTTTCTCTGAATATAGAATCGTGCCAAATTTTGCTAAAAACATTAATTAGCTGAAATCATGATCTGGTAAATGTCAGCAATTCCCGCTAATTTATGAAGCCCTTGGTAATAAAGAGCTGTAGCGGTCTTACAAATTTTCAAACCGCAAACTTTCTAGGATGTTTTTAGTTTGAATACGATGGGCATTCGTAAGAGTTAGCACCCTTAAGGGGGCTGACAACCTATAAAAATTCGTTCTAAAAACGCCAGCGGGAATAGCTGGGAAAATGCTATGGGCACATGCCAAATTATATTTAATATCTAAGAGCTATGTATGTGAATATACACCTCAAAATTCTACCTGATTACCACTGAACCTCCGCCAGCCTCCAGAAAGGTCACTTCCTATTTTTGGCGCTTATCCCAAGGGCTGGCATATTTCAGCATTACAGTCATTGATTTGATAAATCTGAAGATAGAAGCCAAAACGTGGAGCTTCCTCCTTATCTGGCGGGCTGCCGCTAAAATCTCCACCATCAACACAAGCTGCGCCCCCTTGGCATCCCCCATGGGCAGCATGGTCCCGGCCAGGGCGGCCTTGGCATCGGTGGTGGGCGCGCCGTGCGCATCAAGCGCCTAGCCTTCGGGTATAAACTCCCCGCGCTGCGCCGCCACGTTGACCTTGCCCCTGGCCACCTTGCTGAGGCTCATATCGATCACCAGCGGCGGCGCCTGCGCTCTAGGCGCGGCGAAAGCGACAGGGTTGGTACCGAAGAGCCCTTTGTTACCCCCCCACGGCGCAATGCCCTGGGGACCATTGCCAAAGCTCAAACCGATGAGACCGGCTTTCGCCAACGGCGCCACGTGGTGGGCGGCGACGCCGGAGTGATGCGAGTTGCCGATAGAGGCGAGCGCAACCACCGACTCAGGCGCCCGCTGGCGCAGCGCCTCTATGGCCAACTCAAGCGCCGGGTAGGCGAAACCGCAGCGGGCATCGATACGCACCGCGCCCGGCCCGATCTCGGTGCACGACGGTGCCGCAAAACCATCGACCTTGCCGCTGCGGGACTGGGCCGCGTACGACGGAATACGCGACGCGCCATGTCCTTTTTGTCCATCCGCCTCGGCTGCCACCAGCGCCCGCGCCACCGCCTGCGCGTTCGCCTCACTCGTGTTGTTGGCGCGCAGTACCGAGCAGGTCAACTCGTGCAGTTGCGCGAGTGACAGATTCACCATCGACATCGAGATCTCCAGGGAAAGAAAAAACGTCCTTCACACTACACCGACGGCCCGAAGCGGCTCACCGAAAGCTGCTGCTCATACAAAATTTCACAGCGGGTCAGCTTGCCACCGGCCACCTTGCCCACCTGCCGCCAAACCAGCTCACCCGCATCGTCCAGCCCCAGACCGGAACTCAAGATACCGCTTACATCCACATCGATATGCTCCGCCATGCCAGCCGCCGTATGCGGGTTACCCGTCACCTTGACGGTGGGCGCCACCGGCGCGCCGATGGCGTTCCCGCGCCCGGTCGAGAAAACGATGATCTGCGCACCACCAGCAACCAAGCCGGTCATCGATTCACAGGCGGCCGAGGGGGTATTCATAACCACCAAACCCTTACGGCTAGGCGCCTCGGCGTACTCGACGACTTCCACGATGGGGCGGGTGCCGCCCTTGGCGATAGCCCCTAGGGATTTCTCCTCCAACGTGGTGAGCCCGCCTTCGATGTTGTCCGCGGTCGGATTGGTGCCGCGCATATCGACGCCGTTGCGCCTCGCTTCGTCTTCGAACCAGCGCACCATATCGTCAATGCGCCGGGCGTCTGCCGCGCTGACGGTGCGCGCCGCCAAGAGGTGTTCGGCGCCCATGAATTCAGCCGGCTCCGATAAGATGACCGTGCCACCGGCATCCACTAGTCGATCAGCGAACCGGCCCACGGCGGGATTCGAGGCCAAACCGGACGTGGTATCCGAACCGCCACACTCCACTGCCACCACCAGCTCGCACAGATCGCAGGGCTCGCGCTGCAACTCCGATGCATCCGCCACCAATTGGGCGGCGGCTTGCACGCCACGGGCGGTCAACCAAGTGGCGCTGCCCACATCTTGCAGGCCCAGCACTGCAACCGGCTTAGCCGTCTTCGCGATCCGGGCCGCCAGTGGCTCGCCCGCTTTGAGACTCAAACCGAGCACCAGCACGGCAGCGATGTTCGGATGGCTAGCGATGCCGGCCAGCGTGCGCAAGGTAACGTCGAAGTCATGCCCGATCTGCCCGCGGCCAAACGGCGTCGATAGCACCACGGTGCCGGCAACCATCGCGCCGATGCGCGTGGCGCTGGGATTGGTATTGTCCATCGCCGACACAATCGCCACTTGATTGCGCACCCCCACCCGGCCATCAGGCCGCCTGAAGCCCATGAAGCTGAAAGCGGCCATCAGTCGCCCTCTACGCCGGCTATATCTCCTCTGGCCCGGGCGCTTTCAACATTGTGAGTATGTACCCACTCACCGCGCTCTATACGCCTCGTGGCCCGCCCTATCACTTGCCCATACTTAACGATGTCGCCGCCCGATTCGATATCCGACAGCGCCAACTTGTGACCGAACGGAACGGCATCTAAAACGGTCAACGGCCCTGCGTCAGGCAGATTAACGACGGCGCCCCGCTCGAGCGCACCCAGGCTAGTGGCAACATTGTCAGCCTCATGCAATACAACGGTCTTATCCACACCCAGTCCATCGTAGCCCATTAGATGAGGCCGCACAGTGTAGCCAATGCGCCATGCAACTAGCAGCCGGGAGAGATAAGCAGTTGTTTTTAAGCTTTCTTTTTCGCAGTATTTCGCGCCCGGTGTTGATAATCACAAAAATCTGTCAGCGCGGAATCCTGTGATTTTTTCACGATTTCTTGTTAGCAATGGACATTCGCCAACATGAATGAATCTTCGGCACGCGAGCACATCGCCTCCATGGCCAAGTCGCTATTCGACAGAGGACTCACCTTCGGTGCAAGCGGCAACATCAGCGTGCGGCTAGACGACGGTTGGTTGATGACCCCCACCGGCGTATCCATGGGCGGCATCGATCCCGCCACCCTCGCCAAACTCGATGACACCGGTGCATGGCGCCACGGCCACCAGCCGACCAAGGAGTCCTCGCTCCATCTGGCGATGTACCGATCCCGCCCTAGAGCCGGCGCAGTGGTACACCTGCACTCCACCTATTCCGTGGCCGTGAGTTGCATTGACGGCATCGACCCGACGAACGTGTTACCGCCACTGACGGCTTACTACGTCATGAAAATCGGCCACTTGCCACTGCTCCCCTACTACGCCCCCGGCGCTCCCGACTTGGCCAAAGTAGTCGGCGAAATGGCCTCCAAACACCACGCCGTGCTGCTGGCCAACCACGGCCCGGTGGTGGCCGGCACCAGCCTGAAAGACGCCGTCTACGCGACGGAAGAGCTAGAAGAGACAGCCAAGCTCTTCCTGCTACTGCGCGGCCAACCCTTACGGCCACTCACCGCCGCCCAAACCGCGGCACTCCGGGCCGGACCAGCGTAATGCGCTGTTCTCCCGGAAAAAACCGACCCTGGCAACCTTACTGTTGCGCTTCGCAGTTCAATATAGGCATTGCAGAATTTGCTGCCATGGCGGGACATGGTGAGAAGCGGCAGTGCTGGTATAAACGGCACTGGTAAAAAAGTGCTTCTCTACAATTGGAGAGAAGTCTAGATCAAGGCAGATAATCTGGTGGGAAAATTTTAGTGACAAAGATGCAGGTTTCAGTGCAATCCTTACCAGCATTGCGATGATACGACTGAGAAGCTGATGCTCTCACTGACAAAATAGTGGTGCTGAAATATGGAGGGGGTTCACAGTCCCTGTGACTCCTGAATTCCTTTCCTGAACTCACACCTGATGAGACAGCAGGCATTCCTTCCCATCTTGCCCCTGCTCAAAAGCGGCGTCGGACTCAAGAGTGCCAGCAAACCGCTATGGCGAAATATCAGCCCCCTTATACCATTACTCCCGGCATTCTCGATGCCGTAGCCAATATCAGTGAGCTACTGGGACGGTACAGTGCCAGTGCCGGGGAGTCCGTGACACCCCGGTTGCGGCGGGGAAACCGGATTCGCACGGTTCAGGCATCGCTGGCAATTGAACACAATACCCTGAATCTGGAGCAGGTGACGGCCATATTCGAGGGCAAACGGATACTGGGGCAACCCAGAGAAATTCAGGAAGTGCAGAATGCTTTTGCCGCCTATGACCTGCTGCCAACCCTGAACCCAGCCAGTGCTGACGATATGCTGAGTGTTCACTCCGCACTGATGAAAGGGCTGACAGATCAAACCGGATGCTGGCGTGACTCGGGTGTGGGTATTTACCGGGACGATCGGTTGGTCCATATGCCACCACCGGCCTCTCAGGTGCCCAGGCTGATGTCAGACCTGCTTTCATGGGTTCAGGATGCCGGTGTTCATCCATTGATTGTCAGTAGTGTCTTTCATTATGAGTTCGAGTTTATCCACCCCTTTACCGATGGTAATGGTCGTATGGGGCGTTTCTGGCAGACACTGATCCTGTCCCGATGGCGTGAGCCACTGGCTTATCTGCCGGTAGAGACTATTATTCGTGATCAGCAGGCAGCTTATTATCAGGCACTGGGAGAGGCAGACAAGACCAGTGATGCCACAGTTTTTATCAGCTTTATGCTGCAAGCCATCGAGCAGGCTCTGCAAGAGGCTCTGAATACGGAAACGTTACTTCCTGTTGAAAGTGACCAAGCATATGACCAAGCAAGTGACCAAGTAAGCAGGCTGCTGATGACGTTACATCACAGCCTCAATGCCCCTATGCCTGCGCCCGTCATTATGGAAAAACTGGGCTTAAAGCACCGCACCAGTTTTCGCAAGAACTACCTGAAGCCTGCCCTTGAGGCAGGCTGGATGCAGATGACCCATCCTGACAGTCCGAACAACCCCAGGCAACGCTACCGGCTGAGTGCTGAAGGCTTGAAATGGATAGAGCGCAAGAGTAAAAAATAAGTCTGTGCTACTGGGATGAGCCGATGTAACTGGCAACCACATCCGTCCGGTTATGCCCCAGCCCCTGAGCAATGATTTCCCTTGCTTTTTTGTCTGCTGGCTTCTGGCATCGTCGATCTCCTGCAATGACCGGCGCATTGGTTTGGGTAATCTGCCGGTAGCGTTCACAGGCATAGGCGGCTCTCAGGTCATGGTGATTATTGAGTCCATGCTTTTTTAAAACCGTACCCCTGTAATAACGGATTAGGTCACTGGATAGACATTCACGATGGGGCGGGTGCCGCCTTTGGCGATAGCCCCTAGGGATTTCTCCTCCAACGTGGTGAGCCCGCCTTCGATGTTGTCCGCGGTTGGATTGGTGCCGCGCATATCGACGCCGTTGCGCCTCGCTTCGTCTTCAAACCAGCGCACCATATCGTCAATGCGCCGGGCGTCTGCCGCGTTGACGGTGTGCGCCGCCAGCAGGTGTTCGGCGCCCATGAATTCAGTCGGCTCCGATAAGATGACCGTGCCACCGGCATCCACTAGTCGATCAGCGAACCGGCCCACGGCGGGATTCGAGGCCAAACCGGACGTGGTATCCGAACCGCCACACTCCACTGCCACCACCAACTCGCACAGATCGCAAGGCTCGCGCTCTGACTCCGATGCATCCGCCACCAATCGGGCGGCGGCTTGCACGCCACGGGCGGTCAGCAAAGTGGCGCTGCCCACATCTTGCAGGCCCAGCACCTCAACCGGCTTAGCCGTCTTCGCGATCCGGGCCGCCAGTGGCTCGCCCGCTTTGAGACTCAAACCGAGCACCAGCACGGCAGTGATGTTCGGATGGCTGGCGAGGCCGGCCAGCGTGCGCAAGGTGACGTCGAAGTCATGCCCGATCTGCCCGCGGCCAAACGGCGTCGATAGCACCACGGTACCGGCAACCATCGCGCCGATGCGCGCGGCGCTGGGATTGGTATTGTCCATCGCCGACACAATCGCCACTTGATTGCGCACCCCCACCCGGCCATCGGGCCGCCTGAAGCCCATGAAGCTGAAAGCTGCCATTAGTCGCGCTCTACGCCGGCTATATCTCCTCTGGCCCGGGCGCTTTCAACATTGTGAGTGTGTACCCACTCACCGCGCTCTATACGCCTCGTGGCCCGCCCTATCACCTGCCCATACTTAACGATGTCACCGCCCGCTTCGATATCCGACAGCGCCAACTTGTGACCGAACGGAATAGTATCGGCAACGGTCAACAGCCCTGCATCAGGCAGATTAACGACGATGCCCCGCTCAAGCGCACCCAGGCTGGTGGCAACATTGTCAGCCTCATGCAACACAACGGTCTTATCCACACCCAAGTCCATCGTGGCCCATCAATGAAGCCGCACAGTGTAACCAATGCGGGGTTCACCGGGCAGTCAGGAGAGATAAGCAGTTGTTTTTAATGCTTCTTTTTCGCAACATTTCACGCTGAATGTTGACACTCACAAAAATCTGTCAGCGCGGAATTCTGTGATTTTTTCACAATTTCTTGTTAACAGTGGACATTCGCCAACATGAATGAATCTTCGGTGCAAGCGGCAACATCAGCGTGCGGCTAAACGACGATTGGTTGATGACCCCTACCGGCGTATCCATGGGCGTCAAGGCAGTGCAAACGAAGATCACCGATCGTTTGCCAACAGCTTCGGCTTTTCATAGGCTGCATGGCAGCCATATTTCCCGCCCTTGCGCCTTCGCGTCAACTTGCACCCGAAGCGCACCACGCTTGCGATCTGTCAGACTCCTCCCATGGCTGACACGGGTGATACATTCAAGGACTACTTCGAGCGCTACGGCCACGCTTACCGGTGGATCGCCACCATCACCGTGGTGGGCGCGTCCATCAGCACCGTGCTCTCAGCAACCATCGTCAACGTGGCGGTGCCGCAGGTCATGGGCTCCTTTGGCATCGGTCTTGATCGAGTGCAGTGGATGGCGACGGCGTTCCTCGCCACCATGACCGTCAGCCAACTGCTCTGCGCCTGGCTGCTGGACTGCCTGGGCACCCGGTCAACTTTCGTCTATATGCTGATGTTGTTCGTCGCCGGAGCGCTGCTAGGCGCCGCCGCCCCGAACATCGAAATCATGGCCTTAGGCCGCGCCATGCAAGGCATGGCGGCCGGCGTGATTCAACCCCTCTCCATGGTCGTGCTGGCCCTCGTCTTCCCGCCCGAACGGCGTGGTTTCGCCATGGGCGTTTACGGCATGGGCGTAGTGCTGGCACCGGCCATAGGACCGTTGGCGGGCGGCATCGCTATCGACACTTTAGGCTGGCGCTACATGTTCCTCATGCCGCTACCCCTGTGTGCCATCGCCTTGCTAGCCGGCGCCAACTTCCTGCCAGGGCGCGAGGCGCACCACCGGCCAAGAGCGTTTGACTGGCCCGGGGTATTACTGCTCGCCACCGCACTGGTGGCCACGCTGGCCGCTCTTAGCAACGGCCAGCGCTGGGGCTGGCTGTCCGATCAGATCCTCCTCTACAGCCTGACCGGCGCAGGCGCCGGTGCCGCCTTCGTCTACAGTCAGTTGAAGTCCACCTCGCCGCTGCTCGACTTCGCCGTACTCGCCAATGGTCATTTCGCTTCAACCTGTCTTATCGCTTTCGTATTTGGCAGTGGGCTGTTCGCCACCACCTATTACATCCCGGTATTCGTACAAACCGTGCTCTCTTTTACGCCCACGCAAGCGGGACTGTTGTTGGCCCCCGCCGGTCTCGTCTTGATGGTCGCACTGCCGGTGGCAGGCCGCCTGGCGGATTCGGTACCCGCCCACTATCTCATCGTCTTTGGCCTCATCGTCCTCGGTATCGGCTTCATGATGATGAGCGGGGCGGACGCGAACACGTCATTTTGGACCTTGGCTCTTATCGTCATGTTCGGGCGTGCCGGCATGGGTTTTATCAATTCGCCACTGCGCACCGCCGCGACCCGTGTCCTTCCCGGCAGCCAGTTGGCCCAGGGTTCGGGCACCTTGAACTTCTTTCGCCAATTGGGCGGTGCTTTCGGCATCAGCGCACTCGTTATCATCGTCGAGCAACGTACCCAATTTCACGCCGAGGCATTGGCCGCAACGCAAACCGCCGCCAATCACACCTCTCGGGAACTGCTGGCCAAGGTGAGCCAATTGTTGAGTGAAGCCGGGCTGGCGATACCGGAACATCAAGCCGGTGCGCTCAGCTATCTAGGCGAAGTAGTCACCGCCCAAGCCCAATCAAGAGCCTTCAACGATGCCGCCATCGCTATTGCTGTGGTCTTTTTCTTAACGGTATTGCCGGCCTTGTTATTGGCCCGTGCCCGTACCACTGCTTGATCCGCCTATTTTTCTTTCCTTGACCTAAACTTGACTTTAAATTGTACTGTACGGTGTCGGTGCCAGTAGAAGACGGGAGCGCCAACTATGGAGACGCCAACTATGGAGACGCTTAATAAGCAGGTAGAGCACGGCGCGTCCTATTGGCCCACTAAACAGCCCAGCGGATTCAGCGACCATCTACCGATGGCACTATGTGCGATAGCGGGTCTAGGCGGCAGCGAAGCGGAATTGACCCGTTTCCGCACCTCTTACACTCCCACGCTCAGCCCACTCGATATATTGCCCACTCCCATGGACGACTGGCGTAGCGGCATCGGCAATGCGGACGCCTACCCGAGCCTACGCGCCTATTTTGTGCAAGCCATCGCGCAAACAACCAGGGAAGTAGTAGTAAAAGATGTATTGCCGCACCTCATCGAAAGCCTGGCATCCCACGCTTTTCATCCACTGATCCGCCTAGGTTATGCGATCGATTTTCGTTCCGATGACGAGACCGCCGTGGCCCTCGCTTATCTCGTCAGCGTGCACCGCCCAGTGCCTACTACAGCCGATCCGCTCAACCTTCGCGCAGCGCTCGCGGCACAAACTCGAAGCGGCCCCATCGATTTCGCGGCCAGTGGATTTACGCCACGGTTGATCGAGCTTATCGATACCGGCAACTATCCAGTTGGCTGTGCGCAGAATCTGACCCTCTGTGCCGCCGCCGCGTTGGATGCATACCGCAGCACACGGGATTTTTTCGCCCTGCATATGGTGACGGCAACACACACCGCTGGCATCCTCGGCGGCGTGCTTGAGGAGCGATTACTGTTGCCAGCGCTAACCGGTGCGTTATTGGCCGCCCACACCATAGTTGGCCGCCCACCGCTGTCCACCGGCAACGTTGCACCCGCTCCCGCCAGTCTCGATGAGGCACACGTATTGAAATACGCTTGGTCGTGCCATTGTGAATACCGGCGCTACGGCGACCCACGCTATTTGGACGAAATCAGGCGTTTTCGGCAGTCCGGCCTGTTACCGGACTGGTGCACGACTGATCAGCTCAACGGCTAATTACGCTGGGTCAACAAACCCACGATGCTGTCGTAAGCCGAATCCGCGATCGCCCGGATCTCCTCGTCGGTTCGGTCTTGGATGGGATGTTGCACAAACAGCATTGCCGGATCGTAACCGAGGGCATCAGCCTGGGTTTGCGCCGCATCCACGAATTCAGTGGTGGCGACCCCTACCCCTACAATACCGCGCATCTCAAGGTCCACGATGTCATGCGTACAGCACGATGTGCATGAACCTCAGTCGGCTAAGCCTTCCACCAACGCATCGACTTCCGTCGCGATCTGCTGGCGCAACCCGGTCGGCGCGGGGCGGGCAAAAGTGGGTTTCACGTAACGCTTGACGCCAATGCCCGAGGCGCTCAGCCGCTGGTCCAGCCGGTCCAGGAACACATCGCCCCGTGGCTTTGAAATGTCCAAGATGCCGACGGTAAGTCCGGCTAGTGCGGGCGGGCGCGGTAAGCGCTCGCGGCGTACCGGTGAGAGCTCACCGGTGGGATCCACCAGTCGCGTCATGATTTCACCTCTTTAGTGATGGGAATACTGCCTTTGGGTCCACTGGCCAACCAGCCGCCGATGATGGCCGAGAACATCCCGGCGCCACCGCCAGCACGTACGGCCAGAAGACCACCCGGCCTGAACTTGTTAAAGGAGCGGTCCGCCAGTTTTTGTGCGATGCCTTCGGCAATACCACCCACACCGGTGACCAATTCCTCGCCTGGGATCTCGCAAAGCGCGTAGAGCCGCTGCAAAAACTGCTGCTTGCTCCACCCCGCCTCTTTGAATGTGCGGTCATGCTCCGGGCACACCACCACGATAGCGTCACCGGCGGGGGCGATTTTGACGTTATGAAAAGCGCGCAGGCTGGCGGCGAAGGAGTGGCATAGAGACTGCGGATCACGCGCTTTCTGATCGACCACCCCTTGCACGCCATAGCCGGCGAACACCGTGACCGTTGATTGCCCGGCGGTAAAACCGCGTTCAACGGCCAGCGACTCCCAACACGAGCCTTCTTCGTCTTCCGCGAAACAAAACGTGTACTTGCCGGGATTGCCTAGACAGGCGCGATCGACACCTTGCGGCAGACCACCGCCCACATTGCGCACTATAAGCTGGATGGCACGGCCAATGGTGGCATTGGCGCGGTTGCCCTGGCCGAGGGCGTTGCCTTTCGCGTTCATGCCGATCCGGTGGCGCACAGGACCGTTCACCACCAGCACCGGGCCCACGAACATGGTCGTCGCCAACACCCCGTGCAGGGCAAAATCGTCTTCTAATGCCGCCCGCATGGACGCCAACACAACGGGCATGTACTCGGGTTTGCAGCCCGCCATCACCGCGTTGACGGCCACTTTCTCCACCGTCAGTGCCACCAAGTTCGGCGGGCAAAGTCCCAATACCGTGCGCGGATCTTCCGTGGTGCCAGCGAGCATCCGCAACACCCGTTGCTCGGTAGGCGGCACCAGCGGCAGCCCATCCGACCATCCCCGGTCGAACATAGCTTCGGCTTCATCTTCCGCTTCGCCGATGTCCACCAAGCGCGACTGTATGCCGGTCTGGCCGAATTTGATCTTGAGCTTTTCCAGCACCGCCGGCTCAGCGTTGATGGCGCCACAACCAGCGCCCCACTCCGGCAGCCCGGCGCCCAACCCATCCACACCGCTCAATGCCTCCCAATCACCCCGGTGCCACCCTATCTGGCGGGCCACTTCCTCATCGCCGGATATCCGGATGAGCGTGGGCACTATTTCTATGCCCATGCGGTGCGAGGCAGCTAGATCCCTGTCATCGATCACCTGCGGCACTGCGGCTGGGAACCCCGGATCATCCTGGGAGTAGACAGTAAGGCCCGCTTGCTCCGCTAGCTGAGCCAATACCGGCTCTACCAATTCACAGGTGGGACAGTCGCGTTTAACAACGGCGATCAACCGGTCGGACATTGTAGGGGCTTCCGTATAGGCGTGCGTTGCAAAAGATAATAGCGTCAAATCCGCGGCCCTTCATCCACTCAGATGGGGGCCGCCAGTGTCAACGACGCGGCAAACTCATCATTGCCGTCCCGGTACACCACCGTGCCGTAACCCTCCCGCCCATACAACCAATTCCAATACCCCTGCCATAATTTTAGCTTCCGCGAATGATGGCTTAAGCAACTGACGGCTGTTAAGCGAATTGCGTGCCAAATTGAGAAAGTGCCCTCATTCAAAGCAGCTCCGGACACACCGAGGCGTGTTTGCACGTCTTCAGCGCACTGTCTAGCGCTCTAGTCCCCCGATCGGTGCAGCGCCATGGCTACACCGGTGCGCGCGGGGCGCTTTATAATGAGCGGCATCGAATACGCCCTACACACGCCCTGAGCAGGACCGTTCCCATGGCTCTGACAGCAACGATCTACCAAGCGGATGACACCTTCGCGGTACAGGAGCTTTACCACAGCAACGGCTGGACCGACGGCTTGCCGATCATGCCGCCCACCGCCGAGGCGGTCTCAGCCTGCTTGGAGTGGGCGGGCCTGCCGGGCGAGCAGATCATCGGCATCGAACCGGTGCGCGAGCGCCCCATTACGGCGGAAAAACTCGCCATCAACGCCGTCATGGCCGGCTGCTTGCCCATGCACTTCCCGGTGGTGGTGGCCGCTTGGACCGCATTGCTTGAACAGGAATATCTACTGCACGGTTCATCGGCCAGCACCGGCGGCTGCGCCGTGTTACTTATCTTGAATGGGCCCATTCGCCTGGAGATCGGCGCCGAGAGCCGCTTCAACGCGCTCGGCAGCTCGGATCGGGCGACCACCGTCATCGGCCGCGCCCTACGTCTCGGTCTTATCAATCTGCTGGACGTGCGGCCCGGCGCGATCGACCGCTCCACCTTGGGCCACCCGGGCAAACTGACTTATTGCCTGGCGGAAGACGAAGAGGATTCGCCCTGGGACTCAGTGGCGGCAATACGAGGTGTGCCGCCGGAAGTCTCTGCGGTCACCGTCATGGCCGCCGGCGCGCCGCGCCAACTCATGAACGAATGGACTACCGATCCCAAGGAAATCCTAGAAACCTTCGCCGCCGAGATGCGCGCCAATATGCGCAACTACTCCATCTGGCCGGGCAACTACGCCATCGTCATCCCCAAGCAACTGCGCGAGCACATCAGGGCCGCCGGCTGGACCAAAGCCGACATCAGCGAGTACCTCTACGAGCGGGCTAGAATTTACCGGCGTGAATGGGCCAGCGTGGGTAAAACCGCCGTGGTGCGTGATCGCGGTGACACCGAGTACAGCGCGATGGACTCACCCGAGCAACTTTTAATCATCGCCGCTGGCGGACCGGCGGGTGGCTTCGGCGCCGTTATTCCACCCTGGTTGGGCCACAAGAGCCATGCCGTGACGCTGCCCATAGGCGCCTGCGTTGCTTGCGGCCCACCGCCCATTCAATAACTGGCCACCCACTCACTGGCCATCCACTCACTGGAGGATTCCCATGACGCTTCACGTGCTAGACCCAAGCCATGAGCTGGCGGTAGCCGGCAGCCAGCGGGCGCCGCGCTGCGATAGCCTGGCGGGCAAGACCGTCGGCTTCATCTCCAACGGCAAAGAAGGCACCACCGCTTATTTCTCCCATCTGGGCCGCATCCTGCGCGAGGAGTTCGGCGTGGCCGATGTGCGCCTGCAGGTCAAGAGCAACTACAGCGCGCCCGCCGATCGCCACATCATGGAGGAAGTCAGCCAATGGCACGCGGTGGTCAGCGGCCTGGGTGACTGAGGCAGTTGCTCGTCGTGCAGTTTGCATGATGCAGTAGCTTCGGAAAAATTAGGTATTCCCGCCATCGCCGTGATGACCACGCAGTTCGTGAGCGCTGCGGAACTCATGAGCCGGGTACTGGGGATGCCGGATTACCCATTCGTGGTTATCGATCACCCCGTGAGTAGCGCAAGCGATGCGCAGCTTGAAAAGATGGCCCATGTGACCATGCGCCAAGGCCTAGAACTGCTGGTATACGGTTAGGGATCATGAATGCCATCAAACTGACGCTTGACGATCGGGCGTTCTACGAGTGCCACGGTTACCTGATACTGCGCTCCCATTTCGATGAGCGCGAGTTGCAACACTTGGATGGCGCCATCGCGGCCAATATCCCCGATGGCGCCTACGCACCGGGTTGTGTGTATCCACAGCCGGCCAAGTACACACTGAGCGAACAGAGCGCTGCCGATCCCCGCTTTGCCTATATCATCGAGCACCCAAAAGTGCTCTCCCCTGCCGAGCAACTGCTGGGCGGGCCTAGCCATTTGACCGCCTACGTTATCTACGTACGTACACCGGGGGATCCGGGTTCCCTGGCGCACAACGATTACAAGCGTTGGCGGCCAGTGGGTTCGTCGATGAACTGGTTGTTCGCCATTCTCGCTCTGACGGACTTTGACCAAGAGACCGGACCGCTGCTGGTGGCGCCCGGTTCGCACCAGCTCAACTTAGTACAGGACCGCGGCGAGAAAACCTTGCACCGCGGTGCGCCGCAGCGGCCACAGGACAATCAATTCATCGACGCGCAGCTCAAACGCGGCGATCTGCTGCTGATGAATATGTACACTTGGCACTGGGCACCGCCGAACAACTCCGCCCGTGACCGCATCGGTGTCTTCAACAAATATGCTGCCGCCGATGCGCCACCGGCCGCTGGTTATTTCGTCAACGTACCGGCAGTGGCCGGCGCGCTGTCGCCCACCAACAAGCGGCTGATCGCGATCACCCACCCGCAAGGTGTGACTGCCACTCGGGCGCTATGCACCCGCGGTGAAGGCGCTGATACCGAGGTCTTGGTGACTCGGCCCCGGCTGAATACAAAGCAAAATAAAACCCAATGGCAATTGCCCGGCGGCGGCGCTTGGGAGGAAAGCGTCATTCCGGGCTGGGACGTGGGCAACCGTATCGCGAGTTTAGGCCAACACCTACAGACCCAAGCGCACGCCGCCTGCCCGTGGATGAGTTACGTGGGCGACTATGAGGACGGTAGCGGCGGCGGATTGTGCCGAGTTTACGGTTATACGGATAGAACCATGCCCGAGTTCTGCGCGGGCAATATCCACGATAGCGCCTGGGAAAGCACCTGGCTTCCGGCGGCGCAAGCCGAAGCGCGCATCGCACAAGCTTATGCCAGCGCGGCGCTGGCCAAATGGCAAGACCCCTCGTTAATCCGCGGTAAAGGACTCACCCAAGCGCAAAGCAAGATTGACCAATACGCGCTTTAACGGCCCCGCTAAAGGGCGCTGCAAGGCCGGCGCAAAGTACGCCACATATGGGCGCTTGGCGAGTTGTCGTTGCCAAGCCCCTCCTTTGGCTGTTTGAAATGACGGCCTATAACATCCTCGAACTCCTCGATCTCAAGGTGCATACCGGGATCGAATGAGTACTCATCGTTGAGGCAGATAATCCGCGCGGACAGATACCATTTGTGATCACGCGCCCGCTCGTATTCGGCGACGGCATACGGCTCCGGCTCGAAATCGGCGCCGAACATCTGCACATAAGCTTGCGGATATTCATAGCCGATGGCTTCGTCGGGAAAGAATTTCATCACCTGGTGCATGCGGATGGCCCAGCTCACCTCCTCGTCCACATACGGCTCCAGCAGTTGCGCGCCCCAATACCCATGCTCGGCCCGAATAAAGCCGATAACGGCGATGTCGTGAAGCAAGCAAGCCAGCACCATCTTGTCCGGCAAACCGTTGTTGCGGGCCAGGCGGGCGCTTTGCAACAGATGTTGTTGGCCAGCGGAGAAGCGCAGCTTGAAGAAGTCGATGAGCGTGGGGGCCTTGGGCATGGCCGGCAGGCGCGGATCCTCTTTCATTAACACCCTAACACCAGGTGGGCGGTTAGTAGGCTGCAAAACACCATCGGCCAGATGATAGAGTTGCGAGCGCTGTATGAACTGCTCCTCCAATTGCCCGATTTGACGGGCCTCCAACTCTTCGGCGGCCTCCAGGGCGGTGGTGCTCATCGATAGTCTCCCCAATAGCGCTAGCCGTTCATGCTACAACATCGATAGTAAGCCATGGCCAAATACAAAAGAAGAAAAGCGCAGATTTCCGATGAGACCCGCGCCGAAGCCCTCAGCATTGCCAATGGCATCAAGCGAGAAGGGCAAACCAAAGAGCACACCAAGTTAATCGCGCAGGGTATAGAAAAAGGCATTCAACAGCACAAAAGACAACAAAAAACCAAGGCGCGCCAAGGACAAGAGCAACGCCGGCAGCGGGAATACAAGCAACCCCCCGCCGCCGCCATGGAAACCCCGCCACCATCGCCGCCGGCTTCGGCAAAGCTGCCGTGGACCCTGCTCATCTTGACGTGGCTAGGGATCACCGGCTACGCGTTGTATGCAAGCGGATTCATTCCAGGTACTTAGGCGCCGACAAGCCAAAGGGCCGATGGACTAATAAAATACCGCGGGCGGATTGCCTAGCATGATTCTTCCCACCGCCTCGAAATGCGCATACCTAGCCTGGATCTGCTGCGACAGCGTGCGGATATCTCTATAGCGGCGTTCGAAAACGCCGCCTTTGAAGATGGCGCTCATGCCAGCTAGGCGGTAAGCGGTCTCGGCAACTTCCACGCAGGACTTGATGGCGTGGCTGCAACCGAGGCGCACTCTAGCCCTATCATCCAAGCCTATGGAACTCACCGGATGATGACTTACCTGCGTGTATATACCCATCACACTTCAAGATGCGAACATCGGTGCATTAATAATGTGAAACCTATCAGTGATTCTTTTTCTCAATAAAATCTTTCGTCTTCCAATGCGCTTGAAAAAATTCAAAGATGCTTCCCGAAAATCTATAAACTTCTCATAGTACCGATTATAAGTAACCGCTTCATGCATCATTTTCCAAAGTCGCTCAATTGGATTTAAATTCGGTGAATAGGGCGGCAAATAGTGTAATTTAATGTTTGAGTCCTTGGCATAAGACTGAACGTCTTTGCTTTTATGATAAGCCGCATTATCCCAAATTACATGAATGTCTTTCTCTGGTGTATGCCGTTTGCGTAGAGATTTTAGAAACGATTTAATGGTTTGCGCATTCACCCGCCAACTTCAGTGTGGATTATTTTGTGACCATCCAAAGATACAGCACCAATGAAATTCAATCGTGTTTGACGAGCCGTTGTGGCAATACTTTTTCGAGTGCCTCTTAAAATCCATCCACAGGCCAACCGCGTTTGATACTGCGGATGAAAACTGTCCGAGAAATAGATTAAACCCTTGTTTTTAGGGTCTTTCGAAAGATGTTCATAGTCTTTGACAAACGCTTTTTGCGCCTGTGCGTTTGCTTTCGCTGGCACTGCATGAGGCTTCTTATGGCAGAAATTATTGCGATGCAGCCATTTTGTCATGCCGCTTACACTGTAAACCTTACCAAAATTCAACTTCACATAAGTGCAAATGTCCTTAACATAAGGATAAGTCATTCCTTCTACGTGTTTAACGAGCTTTGCTGTTTCATTCTCGTCTAAATCACTTTTGCTGCCCCCGTTTTCGGGCTTCAGCTTAGCTTTAGAAAAATAATCATCGACATGGCGTCTAATAGTCTCATCATCTAAAAGCAAAATCCTAGACATTTCTGAATAACTATAACCCTCATCAAAAGCTAAAACAGCTTTTATTCGGTCTCGAATACGCCCATCTCTCTCTTTACGATGAGATTTTATGAGTTCATCGCGCTCGCTCGGTGTTAAATGATTGTTCATAAGCTTATTTTGACCATAATCAGCTAGCTAATGTAAGTATTCTATATTCGCATTTTCAATGGCGATGGGTATATATCGGTCAAGATATGCTTCAGCCACACGCGGGCCGACTCCAATACCGCTTCAACTCGAGCGATATCTCCTTGCACGGTGGCGCTGTCGGCCAGGCGCCCCAACCCTCTTGGCGCTTTGTGGGTAGCCAGCTGCACACATTCGTCCAGCATGGCGCGCGCCATGCCAAGCGCGACCCCGGCCACCCCCACGGCGTATAAACCCTGCATGGGAATGGCGTACAGCGGCCCCTGCTCGACCCGTCCATCGGGATCTTCGCGGGTCGCACTAAACGCCTCGGCCACCTCCAAATCAGCGACCCGGTAACCATCCGAAGCGGTACCGCGAAGACCGAGGGTGTCCCAATTGTCGATGAGTTCCGCCCGCTCGGCGGGAAACAGCAGCGTACGAACGGCCGGTTGCCCCCGGTGATCAAGGCGCGGTTGGCCGCTGGACTCCACCACTTGGCAATGCACGCCCATCCAGTTCGCCTGCCGGCAGCCCGAGGCAAAATGCCATTCGCCGCTTACGCGGTAGCCGCCTTCAATGGCGTGAGCGCGGTGGGAGTTAGGCGGCCCCCAAGCGAGCAGCGAGCGGCCGGAGCCGAATATCTCCAGTGCCACCGGGTGCTCCAGGAATGCGGCGATAATGGCCGCGCTGTTGGCAACGAAGACATTCCAGGCGATGGATCCATCGAACTTGGCGAGATATTCAATGATCTCTAGATAATCGGCAGGCGCGGCTTCGCCGCCCCCCACCGAGCGCGGCAACAACAGTTTCAACACACCGCTTTGGTGCAACTCATCGAGCAATGAAGAGGGTATGCGCCGGGTCCGTTCAAGCTCGTCAGCGCCCGCCCGTATGCTGACGCCCAGCGCCTCCAGTTCCGGTGTCTGCGGTGTGATGCTCACGCCACTTATTTGCGCCAGTAGCTTCGGTCAGCAGGCAATACGCGGGTACATTCAGCCCGCTCCGGTGGCCCCTCCAATGTCTGCGCGGCCGCTGTCCACACCGCGTAGCGGGACGCCGCCCGGTGGGCCGCCCGCGCCTCATCGCTCTCATACACATCGTAGAAACGATACACATTCTCATCACCGGTGTTTTGCAACCCATTGCAGCGAATGCATCCCGGCTCATCCTTTTCCGAACCCGGGGCGTGCGTTTCGATGGTTTTTAGGCACTCATCGCGCAACGCCGGCTCAACCCGCACCGTGACCCGAACGGCAAGCATAGCTAATGTCCCTTCTGTTGCATTCTCAGGGCCGCGCCGTAACGCAGTTGTGCGCTGTATAGAGCGGGTGAGAGGCAATCTGTGTAAAACCCGCGCGACTGAGTTGTTCGCGGATGACTGGCAGCGGTACCCGGCGCCCAGCCGGCGGCACGCCGTCTATATCCTCATCTTTCCAATCAACGATGGCCAGACAGCCTTCGGGACTGAGCACGCGATGGCATTCGCGTAACAGCGCCTCCGGTTCATCCAGTTCGTGATGAACCTGGAGCATGACCACCATCGCCACCTCGCCATCGGCTAGAGGTAAATCAACCGGCCCCGGCATTACGCGGCATTCGATATTCCGGGCGTCGCGTTGCCCGGCGTCTTCGGTCAGTAAATCGAGCATTCCCGGCAGAATATCGCAAGCCACGATATGGGCCGACGGCAGCTCAGAGGCAAAAGCAAATGTGACGAAGCCAACGCCAGCGCCCACGTCCAGTACCGTTCCACCGTCCGGCTTTTGCACCACGGTCCATAGCTGGCTCGGGTCCACCAAGTCATACCGTGCCGGATCCCGCAGCCGCGCGATACGGGCCGGATCCAAGCCTAGAAGATCTACCATCGCTAATCCTATGTTTGGAAGTATTCAGGCGGTGTTGTGAAACGTATTCGTCTCGCGCAGACCACCTATGCCGGCGCGCTCCGTATCATCCAGATAAATCTTAGCCTGGATATCGCCGATACGTTCGTGCAGCGCCACGCATTCGTCCGGCCTCTCACCGGTAGCCTCCAGCTCGAAGTGACCGTATTCGTCGCGCCCGCGCACCGAGTCGGTATCTGCTGCGAATCGAGTCCCCAGTGGGCGCAATCTTGGTGCCGGGAGATAAACCGGCCATCACCCGGTTCCTCGGGATAAAGATGGGATGGCCACACCATCAAACCCGGTCCCAATACCCCTTCCATCAGATCCAAGATCGGTTGAAGGCGTATCATGCGGTCAATCCAAGAGAACACGAGGTGGAATTCATAACGCCACTTACCGTTGACTGGCCCCCGGTCTTCGCTTCATAGCGTTGCAACTCGCCCAGCGCCCCGGCGGTTCGCGCTTCGCTCAATACCCGTTTAGGGGACCTCTAAAAACCGTAGCGAGCGGCCTTAGGGCAAGGCGCGGCGCACGGCGCGCAGGAACCGCAGTGTATGGGTAAATACATGAGGATTGCGAGCACCGCGCAACGCAGCCATAGCGTCGCGCAGTAGGTTTGTTAGAGGTCCCCTTTAGGGAATAGCATCCCGGTCTGGTGACAGCGTGCGATTTCTTCGGCGGTCAGTATGGACATGGCAGTAGAGATTGACAGTGTCGGAAGTCAACTGCATCAGAGATTGGCTCAGGGCCGAAGCGTCCTGCTAAGCCTAGTCAAATGCAACAGCGGCCCAGTCCAAGCGAGTCCAACCCTTTGTACTCAACTCATGTTGTACTCAACTCAAGCGCAACCCGCCGTAGCCGTTAGCCGCCACCTCATCACACCGCTCCCGGTACCGGGGCGCACCGCCGGAATCGCGTAGAAAAACCCGCTTGTTCTTGTGCGCGAGGTTGGAGTTGCTGCCCATGAACCAAGAATCGACTTTGGGGCACCTCTAAAAATGCACACCCCACTCGGGCGTTGAAGCGAATATTCTTGCGCAAGTCCAGCTTGTCGGCCACGTGATTGACGTAGCACAAGGTTTCCGGTTGCGGTGAAAAATGCTCCGCCCAGTTCCACTCGTTCAATAACTTCTTGGAAAACGAATAGCCATAGCTGTCACTCTCCGAATCGAAGCGGGCGCCCGGATAGCGGTTCCAATACCACGTTCCACCCACATCGCCGCCCGCCTCGAACACCTGCACCGACAAACCCAACTCATCGCCCAGGCGGTGGCGCTGGTAGAGGCCGGCGCGGCCGGCGCCGATGATGATGACCTCAGAGCCTGTTCAAGATCTCCGAAGCAACAGCGCAATATTTGCAAGTAGCATCATGCCCAACGAGCTTTCGATTAGCCGCTCACAGTTTTTCCACAACCGGCGGTTTTTCTCAAACCATGAGAAGGTTCGCTCGACAACCCACCTCTTCGGGAGGACGGCAAAACGACCCGTGTCCGAGCGTTTGATAATTTCGACGTTCGCTCCGATTAATCTCAGCACTTCGCCAGCGAAAGCCATCCCCGTGTACCCGCCATCGCCCACTACACACCTAACCTCCGAGAGGCGCCCATCTGCTTGAGCAGCAAGTGCGGCCAGTGCCCCAGCTCGATCAGTGACATTTGCCGTGGTCACAAAAGCAGCGTGCACCAATCCCTGAGTGTCCACAGCTATGTGCCGCTTGATACCAGAAGTCTTCTTGCCTGCGTCATAACCTTTGTGGTTTGCACTGTCTGTGTTCTTCACGCTCTGTGCATCAACGATGATCAGGCTGGTTTTGCCACTGCGCCCCTGGGATTTGCGGGCCTCGCCAACCCATTTTTTTAACGCCTTGTCCAAGGCGCTGCAAGAGTCTTCTGGGGACGATTGCCGCCAGATAGTGAAATACTCATGCACACTTCGCCACTTTGGATACTCGTTGGGCAACATGCGCCATTGGCAGCCGGTCTTCAGCAGGTACAACACTGCGTTGAACACGTGATAGAGATCGAGTTGCCTTGGCTTGGTTCGCCGACGCGCCGCCTCCAGGATCGGTCTAACTTTCTCGAACTGTTGGCGAGATAGGTCACTCGGGTAGATTCGCTCGTCTGTCATTGCCTTCGCAGCCGCTATGACTATGGATAACAATAGCTTAGGTCAGATGTCCAAAATCGTCAGATCTTGAACAGGTTCTCAGAGCAACTGTTGTCTTCAGATGCGGGCATCCTTCAAATGCTCCACTTGTCAAAGCGCATGACTTGCTCCACCGCAAGCCGCGTCACCGGGCCGAATTTACCGAGCGGATAACCGACCGGGATGAGCGCATAAGCGGCGAAATTGGAGGGCAGTTCCAGCGCTGCAACGAAGTCCTCGTAGCGGTTGAGCGCGTAGGTGGTCAACACGGCGCCCAAGCCGAGGGCGCGGGCTGCCAACAGCAGATTCTGTACCCCGGGATACACCGACGAGTGCGCCCTAGCCCGGTCCTGCTCCGTGGGCGGCGCGTCGAATTCGTAGCAGGCGATGATGAGTGCATGGATCCGCTGCATGTTGCGCGCCAGCCAAAGCACCGCTTGCAACATCCGTTTGCGGCTTTCCCGATCATGGTGAGGCAGCGCCTCGCCGCGCTCGATGCGGGCGCTGACATAGTCCTCCGAGACCGCCCGGTTCAACTCCGCCAACTTGGCTTTTTGCGCCGGGTCGCGAACGATGATCCAACGCCGCCGCTGGGAATTGCTGCCACTGGCGGCCTGCTCGGCGGCTTCGATGAGCTTGACCAGTTGCGCCTGCGGCACCGGCTGATCCGATAACCGGCGCATGGCCCTACAATTGAACATGGTTTCAAAAATGCCCATCTCGGCAGTCATGATTCACCTCCGGTAGGAGTGGGAAAGTCCAACTTGCCCGCGCTCATTCGACAGCAATGAAGCAAGGGCGCCTCTAACAATAGTCATTGTTTCGTAAGTGCAAGGAAGCACCGCGCGCACAACCGCAGTGTATAAGGTCATACCTGAGGATTGGAGCACGGAGCTGACACCGCAATCGCGGAAAAAGTGCATTGTTAGAGGTGCCCGTCATTATGATGAATAGCCTGAGCCCGCTAGAAAATTACTGCGCGGATCCCGCCATCACCTATCTGCGCACCGCCGCTCAAGGATTGCTGCCCACATCGGCCCGTGCCGCCATGGAAGCGTATATCGCCAGCCGGACCGGGCAAGAGGACGGCAGCCAGGGGCAAGTATACGGGGCATGCAAACGGCGCCTGGCCGATCTGCTGGGCGCTGACGAAGACAGCATCGCTTTTGTCAGCTCCACGTCGGACGCTTGCAGTCTCATCTACGGTCTGATCGATTGGCGTGCTGGCGATAACGTTGTAGTTATAGACGACACCATGGAATTTCCATCCGTCACCCTTCCCGCCCACCGGCTAGCAACGCGGGGCGTGCAGGTGCGGGTGGTCCGGCCTGAACAGTGGCATGTGTCAAGCGAAGCGATTGCCGCCCGAACGGACAGCAGAACACGGCTGGTATTCGTCAGTCATGTCAGTTACCGCAGCGGTTTCAGGCTGGCTTTGCCGGAGTTGGCATCGCACATACGAAAAGCGAGTGGCGCTTGGCTCGCGGTGGATGCCAGTCAGTCACTAGGGGTCACGCCGGCTGATGCCCGTGTCTGCGATTTCGTTGTAGCCACCGCCTTCAAATGGATGCTGGGTGCACACGGCGCCGCGGTTTTGTACTGGAACCGGGAACGGGTGCCGCAAGCTAGCCCACCGGCTATAGGCTGGCACAACGTGGTCGGCGATGTAGCCGCTGGCTATCAACTGAAAGTCTCAGCGGAACGCTTCGAAGCGGGTAATCCATCCTACCTTTCTCTATTCGTGCTCAATGCATCACTCGCATCACTGGCGTGTTATGACGCGGCCGCTATAGAACGGCACGTTCTTGATCTGACCGGATACTTATTGGAAGAAATCTCCAAGCTCGGGCTCCCCCTGATCACCCCCTTACGCGATGAGCGCCGCGCCGGCATCGTTAGCTGGCTAGATGAGCGGTGCGAACAAACAGCGCAACGGCTCGATAGCGAACACGCCGTCAAAGTCAGTGGCAATGCCGGACGCATCCGGGTGGCGGCCCATCTCTACAACAGTATCGATGACATTGAACGGCTGCTGAGGGCGTTACATGAACTGCAATGAAAGATCAGCCCTCGCCAAGGGGTCTGTACTCTCCAAGAAGTGAATGAATAGTACACCCAGTCACTCCGTCGGCCCAGTCACTCGTTGGGGAGTATGTTATGCGCAAATTATCTTCGATTCTTAGCGGATTAATGTTGGCCACTATGAGTTGGCACGCACAAGCGAATGGCCAATCCAGTCTGTGCGAAACCCAGGTAAGACAATACGTGACCACGGAGCTTGGACAAACCATAGAACACGTTGATCTGCATTGGACTTACAACACGGGTGACCAGGGGGCCAACGAATTCGAATCACAAGCGTTGGTGTACACCAAGGAATGCACCGGCTACCACTGGTTCAATCTTCTAGGCAACTTCGATACCTGCGAACTTCAGGTTTATTACGGCAGCCCACCCAACCTCGTCTTCTACCGGGGTGGATACAAGGGCTGCTAGGCAACGAGGACGAACCGATGAAATACCTTCAACCTACCCGCGTATTGGTCTACACCGAGGAATGCCCGGGCTACCACTGATTCAACCTGTTGCGATCACACGCAACATGCGTACTGCAAACTTTCCACGGCCAGCCACCGAACTTTCTGTTTTGCCGGGGTGGTCATAAAGGGCGTCGAAGGCCGCTAGCCGGGCGGCAATTGTTCTTTACACTCATCCAGCCAACGGCGCACATGACCACGCGATGCAAGATTAAAACCGCCTAGATGGACATCGCGGGTATAAGCATACAAAGCGATATCCGCGATGCTCATCGCCTCGCCCACCAGCCATTGTCTACCGGCCAACATCTTGTCCATGAAATCGAGTGCATTCTCGCCGCGCTCGACCCGCCAATCCTCCCGCTCATCCGCCGAGCGGCCCAAGTACAACATGTGGAAGCGGCACACGGCGATATAAGGCTCGTGACTGTACTGCTCCCAGAACATCCATTCATCGACCTTGGCCCGCTCATAAGGCGTACTTGGCAACAGCGCCGAACCGTCTGCCAGATAACGCATGATGGCATTGGATTGGGCCAGGTAGCGCCCATCCTCCAACCGCACGCAGGGCACCTGACCCTGGGGATTGATCGCTAAATACTCATCGGTGCGGCTCCCGCCGGCCATGATGTCTATGTCCCGCCATTCATAGGCAATGCCCAACACCTGCGCCGTCCACTTCACTTTCAAGCAATTACCGGAGCGCTTATCGCCGTAGATGATCATACGAGTGTCTCCAATGGGTCAGGCGAGATGGGATCTTGACGGGCGTCAGGATTAGACGACAACTGGCAAGATTACCTATTAACATAAAAATCATGCCGAATTCGACAACGCGCGCTCCGTCAGTGGCTCCATTGGTGGCGGCATTGGTCTATTACGGTCTTTGCACCTTCGAGTTCGGCATCGGCCCGGCAGCGACGCTGCGGCACCATTTCCGCACGCGGTTGACCACCACCCCGGCCAGCTACCGGGCACGGTTCAACCACATCAACACTTAGCACGATTCTACTCAGGCTCTTTCCGGCCCAACGCTTCACAGAGCTCGCCCATCCTGAGTTCACCTTCCCTGGTTTGCCCGCCTATTTGCAAAAACCGCGACATATTCCGCCGGGCACCGTCCGTGCGCAGCGTGCGCTCGAACAGATAAGCCTCCTCGAACAACCCCTCCAACCAGGGTTTGTCCGCCGCGTTGATGCTCTCTTTGGCCAGGCGCACCGCATCGGGTGGAAAAGAAGCGATACGCGCGGACAGGCGATCCACATAAGGACCTATGTCTTGCGGCGCGAAGATACGGTTCAGATAACCCCACCGCTCCGCCGTCTCCGCATCCAGATCATCACCCCCCAGAATCACCTCCATGGCCCGGCCACGGCCCAGCAGACGCGGCAACCGCTGCGTACCGGTACCGCCGGGTAATATGCCTAATGGCACCTCCATTTGATTAATGATGGTTTTGCCGCGCACACCAAAACGCATATCCATGGCGGCGCACAGCTCACTGCCGCCACCTCCCACACGGCCTTCTATCTGCGCGATAACAATTTTGTTCATGGTTCTAAAGCGTTCGCAGAGCACGTGAAACGGTTTTAGCTGCGCATCTTTTTGTGGTTCGAAGCCGATGGGCCGATCCAAAATGGCGCTGACGTCGAAGTGGGCAAGAAAAAAATCCGCATCGGCGCTCTTGAACACCACCACGGTCAAATCCGCATCGGCTTTTAGCTCACTGGACAGGGCATTCAGTTGACCCAACAGTTCCATGGTGATCACATTCACCGGAGGGTTGCTGATGGTCACTTGCGCGCGGCGGCCATCGACGGCTACATCCAACAAATCGTATCCGTAGGGCATGATCCCTCTCCCTCTTGTGAGAGATGAGCCAGAGCACTGCCACTATACTGAAAAAATGGTGGGTTAGTGCTTGATGGCTAATACACGGGATGGAAGTTGCTTGTTTTACTGAAACTCGTTAAAAGTGATCTTGGATTCAAGTCATAAGGGCGCCTCTAACAATAGTCATTGTTTCGTGAGTGCAAGGAAGCACCGCGCGCACAACCGCAGTGTATAGGTGATACCTGAGGATGCGAGCACGGCGCTGACGCCGCAATCGCGGAAAAAGTGCATTTTTAGAGGGGCCTTTAGACATAATATGCCTTAGCCCTATTTACAGTGCGGTAGGTTGGGTTAGCGAAGCGTAACCCAACCTTACGGAGCTACCCTTCGACAGGCTCAGGACACGGGCGGTCCTCGAGCTTGTTGAAAGGCATTACATCTTAGCGCTGTAAGTCACTTCAATCACCACGTCATCAATCAGCTTCAGCAGTTTTTTCTGAGGAAATTTACGACGTTTTTCCTGTTTCGCTGCGACAATGGCAGGGAAGGATAAATGCCAGGTTGAATCAACTCCAGTGCCCTGGAAGGGTTTGAGGCGACCTCGCGGTAAGGTCAAACTGGCCGAGTCCGTCCGCCACCCCGCTAAGGCGATGCTTTGATAAGCATAGGGATTGAAGATGGAGTGCTTCACATCTTTGTGGTGGCTATAGTAAAGTCGGCTATCAATTTGAGTTAAACGCCCACAGCCAGGCCATCGTCGATTTTTCAGAGCGGGAATGGACACCCGAATACCTTGAATTTGCCGGTTATACAATGTGGGATCGTCTGCCTCAAACCATTCTTCTTTGAGATAAAAAACAACTTCACCACGGGCTTGCAGCGATGCCATGCAAGATGGCTGAAGTTCGAGCAGAGAAATTTCTTTGACGATCTCGGTCTCCGGCCCGATGCGACTCCAATACGCCAGATCCATGCGTTGCAGGTCTAACCAGAGTGCCTGACCGGCTAGTATGCCTTTGTGACGTCGATCCCAATGCGAGCCAATAAAAGTAGCGGTAGGGTCTCCAGTCTCAGCACGGAACGCGGCTTCTGCCATTTTGGCAAACTTGACCGTCGCGTCGTAAGAGGAACGATAGAGATTGCTGATCTGCCCAATGTACCAGTCGTAGAATTGACTTTTGGTAAAGCGACGTTGGTTATATTCCACCAGGTGTTTGGCGTGTTCACGCTGCCACTTGAGCTGTTGCAGTTTCTTTTGTTCCTGTTTGATTGTCAGATTGACTTCACTGTCCTGCTCCAGGTCAATATCGCTGATTTTCTCTTCCAACTCATCGTCAAGATCTTGCCCCAGGTCAATATCGTCTATTTGCGCCTGCAACACATCATGCGCAAGTTGAGCTTCTTGCTGACGACGCAGGTAGTCTCCCTGATCGGCCAAAACATCCATGATGTCACCGATCATATCGGCGGTATTTTGGGCTGCATCTTCATTAGCTTTCAAAGGGGATTTTGGCTCATTTCCCCCAGCAGCCAAACCAAAAATAGTTGGAATTAGTCCAGCAAATCCCCCACCCATTGCTGCAGCAGTAGCTAATGTCATCATGGTATGTTTGTATGGTAATAACCCAACGCTCGTTATTTCCAAAGGATTCATGTATTCACCAGCGAGCTTTTTCTGCCCATCGCGTTCTACTTCCAGGATTTTCTTGGCGCCCTGTAAAGATTCTTTGGCTTTTTTAGCAAGTGCAACAGCATAGTCCTGGAGACTGATCGAGAAATCAAACAATTGGTGCTCATGCTCCTGAATGATTTTGTCAAGCAGGCGTTCGTCTCGTTTTTCCAGAGCTGCTTGCATTTCTTGAGCATAGCTCATCAGTTCCTTGGTATAAGTTTGCGCTTTGGCCAGCATCGTCTCGAAACGATAAGGTAGAGCCATTTGAGAAAAGCTCTGGGCTTGCGTGGCTGGCAATCCGGATAAGGCTGTTACTACTTCGGAAAAAAATTACCCGACACAAATTAATAAAATATGTTATAATGATACTATGAAAAAGACAGACGGTCGCTCACTGCCCCATTCCGCGCGAGAAGCCATCCGTAGGCACGCGGTTGCGCAAGTATTATCGGGTGAAAGCCCTGAAAAAGTAATTAAAGCCCTCGGATTTCATCGTTCTTGCATTGACGATTGGTTATCTAGGTATGAGCAAGGCGGTGAACAGGCGCTGTCCACCGGCAAGATCACGGGTCGCCCAAGAAATTTCCCGATGAATATGCGGATCGCTTAGGTGAACTAGTTAAAACGAATCCGTTGCAATTGGATTGTCACGATGCCCTGTGGACGCGCTCGATGATTCAGATATGACTGCAAGACAAATTTGGCATCGAAGTCAGCGAGCGCTCGGTGGGCAATAGCCTGTCTCGTTGGGGGATGAGTGCGCAGCGCCCTGGGTTTAAGGCATACGAGCCAGACCCTGCTCAGGTTAAGGTATGGTTAAGAGAAACTTGGCCTGAAGTACAACAAGAAGCGAAAAGGCGCCGAGCGCGGGTCTATTTTGGCGACGAATCGACGATCCGGTCGGATTATCATCGTGGTACCACTTGGGGGGTACGGGGTGATACGCCGGTTGTAGCGAAAACGGGTCGGCGCTTTAGCGTGAATAGGCTGTCAGCCGTTTCGCCGAAGGGTCACCTGCGTTTCATGGTGAGCGAATCACGGGTAACCGCAGACGTTTTTATCGACTTTCCAAGGCGTTTGCTGCACAACGCCAAGCGAGCGGTCTATTGGGTTGTTGATGGCCATCGAATTCATCGAGCCAAGAAAGTGCAAGAATTTGTCCGCACTAGCCAAGGTAAGCTCACGTTAGTATGGTTACCGCCGTATTCACCGGAACTCAATCCTGATGAATTGGTATGGCATCACGTAAAAAGCCAACGGATTGGTCGGACAGTGGTGGCTACAAAGGAGCAACGGGTGGCCTTGGCTCGTTCGGTGTTGCACTCACTGCAACAGAATACGCAAATAATTAAACGGTTTTTTCTATGAAGAGCATGTCAGATATATTCTGAATTGATGTCGGGTAATTTTTTGCCGAATTAGTAAGTGTCTTACCCCGGGAGATCTGTCATAGGCGCAGGGAACGCAGTGAAATTCGAGCCATCGGATTTGGCCGTAGGGCACCAGTCAGCAAAAGACACAGTAGGGCGCGTACCTGGCGGCTGAAGGTGTGAACATTACCGGCATCATGAACGTCTTGAAGTATCACCTGACAGCCGCCGGCCGGCGGCGCGAAGTGCTTCGCGTGAGTGGGAGGTAAGAACCGGTGATGGGAGAACAACGCCCTCAGGAAATCGATCGAAGCGGATGCATGGATGATGCAGGTATTGGGCAGGGGCCATCGGATACAGGCCCTGAAACCAATTAAACGTAATAACCAGCCAATGTAATAACCAGCCAATGTAATAAAGGTGCATCCGGTGTCGATGGCATGACGATAGACGCATTGGCGGATGACCTCAAACAGCACTGGCCCGACATCAAGGCACCACGGCTGGACGGAAGCGACCGTCCACCGCCTGTGTGACGAGCCGAGATTCCCCAACCCGGCGCACCCCAGCGCAAACGGGGTATACCGGCGGTCATAGACCGCCTTATCCAGCCAGCGATAGCACAAGTCTTGCGCTGGCGATGGGAACGGCAATTCCATCGCAACAGCGACGGCTTGCGCCCGGTGCGAAGCGCCCAACACGCGCTACCTCAGGCACCAAGCGAAATCACCCAGGGCCGCCCATGGGCCGTTGACCTTGACTTTGACCGCTTTTTCGACCGGGTCAGTCATGACCGGTTGATGCAAACGTTGAAACAGGACAGAGATGACCCCTGCCGGATGCGCCTGCTCAACCGCTACCTGAAAGCCGGCATTGAGAAGCAACGGTCAAGTTGAGAAAACGCATGAAGGCGTAGCGCAAGGTAGCGCGCTATCAGCGTGACTCTCAACTATCGTTCTCAATGAACTGGACTGGGCATTGGAACGGCGGGGCCACACTTTTGTTCGCTACGCCGATGAGTGTCAAATCTAGGGACGCACTCAAGGTGCGGGCGAAGGGGTAAAACAGAGCATCCCCCACCTTGCCGGGCCACACCTTGGGGTTCAAGGCCGATGCCGCCCAAAATACGGTAGATGGTCCCTGGAAGCGGCGCTTGCTTGAGTCTGCGCCGGGGTCGCAAACTGAAAGTATCGGAACAGGCGCTGAAGCAGGTGAAGCACACGGTCAGGGGGCGATGCCGCCGAACACGAAGCCATTCAATTTACCGGATTATCGCTGATCTGCAAGGAAATCCCTGCTGGGTTGGAAAGCTGACTTTGGCATCGCCCAGGTAAAGAGCAGGCAGCGCGAACGGGATAAAGGGATACGGCGGACATTATGTTGCTACCGGTGGAAGCAATGGGGCAGGCCGGGTTAGCGCGAGCTCAGGGCGCGGGGAGTCAAACGCCCATGGGCCTGGACTACGGCCCAATCAGCGCATGGCCCCCGGCGGCTGAAGGCGAGTCCTGGGCGGTACTGTGCGCCTGCCAACAGGTATTTTAAAGACTTGGGGCGGGTAGAATTATCAGCCTGAATCAGACACGACATGATAATGAACCGCCGCGGAACGTGCTCCGTATGCCCGGTGGGGTGGGAGTAGAGGCATCGTGAGGTGCCTCACTATCCTGATTGAGGCTATCAATGACATGGGGAGAGAAAATGAAAGCCGAATTTACCGCAATTATTGAGCAGGCTCCTGAAGGAGGATATTGGGCGATATGTCCTGAAATATCTGGAGCAAACGGCCAGGGAAAAACAGTAGAAGAAGCGAAGGATAGCTTAAGGGAAGCCATTGAACTAATCTTGGATGATCGCAGAGAAGATATGCTTCGAGGGTTACCGGAAGATGCCATTCGTGAAAAGGTTATAGTTGCGTGAAACGCCGAGAGCTGGAGCGTAAACTCAGGATAGCCGGATGTTACTTGAAAAGAGAGGGTGGCTCGCATTCTCTTTGGATCAATCCGAATAATGGAGTAGTTGAGGCGGTACCTCGTCACAATGAAATCAAGGAACCATTGGCAAAGAAAATCCTGAAAAACTTGAATGCTGAATAAGTGGCCTAACAAAGCGCTGCACCTGACCGCTTTTCCGCTGCACTCCAAAGCGTCAGGTGAGCTTGGTCGTTGAGGCTGTAGAAAAATCCCAGTTTTTGATAGAATATTAGCGTTTTTTCATGATGCATCTGAGTTATGCCAAATTTCATACCCTACGATCATAATCAAGCAAAAATAGTGGCCAAGCAAAAATAGTGGCGATTACTTTTTGGATCAGATTCAACCTGGCACATTTGAGCACGCAATCCATTATTTGATTGAAGAGCGGCTTGCTCTAAGCGTGTTCTATCCGAGTTACTAATTCGGAAAAAAATTACCCGACATCAATTCAGAATATATCTGACATGCTTTTCATAGAAAAACCGTTTAATTATTTGCATATTCTGTTGCAGTGAGTGCAACACCGAACGAGCCAAGGCCACCCGTTGCTCCTTTGTAGCCACCACTGTCCGCCCAATCCGTTGGCTTTTTACGTGATGCCATACTAGCTCATCAGGATTGAGTTCCGGTGAATACGGCGGTAACCATACTAACGTGAGCTTACCTTGGCTAGTGCGGACAAATTCTTGCACTTTCTTGGCTCGATGAATGGGATGGCCATCAACAAGCCAATAGACCGATCGCTTGGCGTTGTGCAGCAAACGCCTTGGAAAGTCGATAAAAACGCCTGCGGTTACCCGTGATTCGCTCACCATAAAACGCAGGTGACCCTTCGGCGAAACGGCTGACAGCCTATTCACGCTAAAGCGCCGACCCGTTTTCGCTACAACCGGCGTATCACCCCGTACTCCCCAAGTAGTACCACGATGATAATCCGACCGGATCGTCGATTCGTCGCCAAAATAGACCCGCGCTCGGCGCCTTTTCGCTTCTTGTTGTACTTCAGGCCAAGTTTCCTTTAACCATACCTTAACCTGAGCAGGGTCTTGCTCGTATGCCTTAAACCCAGGGCGCTGCGCACTCATCCCCCAACGAGACAGGCTATTGCCCACCGAACGCTCGCTGACTTCGATGCCAAATTTGTCTTTCAGTCATATCTGAATCATCGAGCGCGTCCACAGGGCATCGTGACAATCCAATTGCAACGGATTCGTTTTAACCCGTTCACGTAAGCGATCCGCACATTCATCGGGACACTTTCTTGGGCGACCCGTGATCTTGCCGGTGGACAGCGCCTGTTCACCACCTCGCTCATACCTGGATAAGCAATCGTCAATGCAAGAACGATGAAATCCGAGGGCTTTAATTACTTTTTCAGGGCTTTCACCCGATAATACTTGCGCAACCGCGTGCCTGCGGATGGCTTCTCGCGCGGAATGGGGCAGTGAGCGACCGTCTGTCTTTTTCATAGCATCACTATAACACATTTTATTAATTTGTGTCGGGTAATCTTTTGCCGAAGTAGTATAAAAATGATCTTGCCGGGCGAGCAGCCTATAACCCAGCACTACTACTAAAGGGCACCTCTAATAATCCACATTCTGAAATCTGATGATCAATAAAATCAGTCATTTACGCTCTAGCGAAGTGTCAAAATCTTAATTTTTAGAGACGCCCTAGTGTTAACAGGCCCTAAGCTGATGTGACATTGTCATAGGGAAATATTTTTCAATGAATTTGAAGACAAAATTAAAGAATTTATGTGATGTATTGTCAAAGGACTTGATTGAACGGGATACGCCAATACGCTTAACATTATTAAGCTGCATTATCAGGGGAACACCTGCTACTGCTTGGCCCTCCCGGCACAGCTAAAAGTGAATTAGCACGTCGCTTAAAGCAGGCTTTTAATGGAGGCAATTATTTTGAGCGCCTGCTGACACGCTTTTCAGTGCCAGAAGAATTATTTGGCCCCTTATCCATTAAAGCTTTAGAAGAAGATCGTTATGAAAGATTAACGAGTTGTTATTTGCCTACTGCCACAGTCGCTTTTATTGATGAAATCTTCAAGGCAAACAGTGCCATTTTAAATTCGTTACTGACTCTATTGAATGAACGTGAATTTGATAATGGTGTCAACAGAGATGAAACCCCCTTGAGTTGTGTTGTCGGAGCCAGTAATGAATTGCCAGAAGGCGAAGAATTAGATGCGCTGTATGATCGATTTTTATTGCGCTATCAAGTCATGCCTGTATCGCAAGAAAATTTTGTACAACTGTTAAGATTAAAAGGCAATCTGAAGCCTAAACCAGATTTAAAATGGCGTTTAACCATGGAGGAATTAGAGGAAATTCAGGACTCGACAGAATTGGTGGAGATTCCTGAAGATGTCATTGTGTTATTGCAGGAACTGCGACACTTTTTGAATAAACAACAAATTTATATCTCGGATCGTCGCTGGCGAAAAGTCGTTAAATTGCTACAAGTTGCCGCTTATACGAATGGCAAGAATGATGTTTCCATTTGGGATTGCTGGTTACTTCAACATTGTCTTTGGGCGACACCTGAACAAAGAAAGATTATTTTTGACTGGTATCAATCACGGGTGGGTATAAAAGCCAGCTTTAATCCTGAGAAGTTTAGCAAGCTGATTGCTGCTTGGGAAAAGAAACTGGAATATGAAAACAGTCCCATTCAAGCCAAGAATGAAAAAGGTAACTTACTTTGTATTAATAAGCAAGGAGAAAAAAGTACTCGAAAAGGAGAAGTATTCGCTGAAAGAGATGGTGAAGCACTTTACCTTGCTCCGCCAAGCTCACGGACAATGCCTACTCACAAAGAAAAGGGCTATACAAAAAAAAGAATTTTTAGAAACATTTTGTAGGGAATCTGATTACAATGGAAGGAACTTTTATGAAAATGGCAGATGGCATGATGTTGATGATTATTTTAGCGATAATAAAAATCGTTTCGTTTGGCATTTTCAACCCCTAATGCAATCCGCCAACTATTCTCAACATCACATCAATGGGCGCGTTGAAGAAACAGACAAGATCATAAAAGACATTACTCACTATCTGGCTAAGATATACCCATCACACTTCAAGATGCGAACATCGGTGCATTAATAATGTGAAACCTATCAGTGATTCTTTTTCTCAATAAAATCTTTCGTCTTCCAATGCGCTTGAAAAAATTCAAAGAGGCTTCCCGAAAATCTACAAACTTCTCATAGTACCGATTATAAGTAACCGCTTCATGCATCATTTTCCAAAGTCGCTCAATTGGATTTAAATTCGGTGAATAGGGCGGCAAATAGTGTAATTTAATGTTTGAGTCCTTGGCATAAGACTGAACGTCTTTGCTCTTATGATAAGCCGCATTATCCCAAATTACATGAATGTCTTTCTCTGGTGCATGCCGTTTGCGTAGAGATTTTAGAAAAGATTTAATGGTTTGCGCATTCACCCGCCAACTTCAGTGTGGATTATTTTGTGACCCTCCAAAGATACAGCACCAATGAAATTCAATCGTGTTTGACGAGCCGTTGTGGCAATATTCTTTCGAGTGCCTCTTAAAATCCATCCATAAGCCAACCGTGTTTGATACTGCGGATGAAAACTGTCCGAGAAATAGATTAAACCCTTGTTTTTAGCGTTTTTCGAAAGATGTTCATATTCCTTGACAAACGCTTTTTGCGCCTGTGCGTTTGCTTTCGCTGGAACTGCATGAGGCTTCTTATGGCAGACATTATTGCGATGCAGCCATTTTGTCATGCCGCTTACACTGTAAAGCTTACCAAAATTCAACTTCACATAAGTGCAAATGTCCTTAACATAAGGATAAGTCATTCCTTCTATGTGTTTAACGAGCTTTGCTGTTTCATTCTCGTCTAAATCACTTTTGCTGCCCCCGTTTTCGGGCTTCAGCTTAGCTTTAGAAAAGTAATCATCGACATGGCGTCTAATAGTCTCATCATCTAAAAGCAAAATCCTAGCAATTTCTGAATAACTATAACCCTCATCAAAAGCTAAAACCGCTTTTATTCGGTCTCGAATACGCCCATCTCTCTCTTTACGATGAGATTTTATGAGTTCATCGCGCTCGCCTGGTGTTAAATGATTGTTCATAAGCTTATTTTGACCATAATCAGCTAGCTAATATAAGTATTCTATATTCGCATTTTCAATGGCGATGGGTATATATAATCCCTGTCGATCCCGCAGTAGAGAATTAGCCCTATTTGTGTAGGGGATATATTGGCTTTCCGTATTGCTACCCATGCCGCCTCTATCGCCAGTTCCGACGGGTTGACACCTTCATCAGCTACTCGCCGTTCAATGATCCCCAGATGTTTGTCCATCCAATCATCGGCAATATCAAATCGGTTCGAGTGCGCCTCGTCTAATAACGATCTGCTGGTGACTCGATTTGGTGGGAGATAGCTGCCTGTTGCTACGATTTGCGAATAGGTTTGCTGTTCCATGTTCATGTCCTCTTTAATGGTCAAAAATCAATCCAACAGGGGGTATGTCGATTCTACTGCAACAAAAGACGGACATGGATTTAGCGGAACATATGAAGGCCGGGTGTCTTGATATTTCAACATCCTATAAATGGATAAGGCCCGTATTTCGGGCGCTGACAGGGGATTAAAAATAAATGTGAAATACAAAAAATAATGTGTTGACAGTGCTTTTAAAGGAATTTAAAAGCGAGCCTGCCGAGAGTTGGCCCTCCCAACAGACTCTAACCACAATCATTAGTTTCCACAGGAGTCAATCATCATGGCTACTAACACTTTACCACAATTCAACTTAACCAACTTACATAATCTTGTTTCTGGCGGTGCCATCTTCTCTGTAGAGTGCATCAAGCGCAGCAATGGCAAGCTTCGCAAGATGGTTTGTCGTACTGGTGTCACCAAGCATCTTAAAAGCGGTCAGAAGGTTTACAGCGCCAAAGCCCATAACCTGCTAACCGTGTTTGATATGGAAAACCAGGGTTATCGCTCCATTCCGGTTGATGCGATACAAAAGCTATCTGTCAACGGTCAGACGTTTAACTTTGCATAAGGAGGATGCCACCATGACTACTACAAATAACCGCCAGCAAGATTTTATAGACGTGCAAGACGATTTTAACCGTCTACTCGCACAGACTCAATCCCTATTAATTGCACTCACTGCCAATGATAACTTCAAGTCGTTAAAAAAGGATTCGTTAGCAGATGCCTTATGGCTGGTAATGGATCGACTGGATGACATTGGTAAAGCATACCAACAGACAGTCAATATCATGGCTTGGAGAGGGTTTATTATACCAAGCGTTACATCGGAACAGGGGCCTGATTAAAGCCCTTTTGTTTTTTGGATGTCGGGTTTTGGAGACGCGGCACCCTAAAACCAAGCCACGGCTATTCCAAGCCTATTTATGGTGGACCCCACTGTCAAGACAGTAAACCAATAAATTTAAGTTAAGCCCTGGCAATGGTTTAAAGGGCACCTCTAAAAATGCACTTTTTCCGCGAGGGCGGCGTCAGCGCCGTGCTCCAATCCTTATGTATGACCTTATACACTGCGGTTCTGCGCGCGGTGCTTCCTTGCACTCACGAAACAATGACTATTTTTAGAGGCGCCCTAAAGTCCCTCATGCAAAATGAATTGCTTGAGGAGTTTTATAACTCAACGACTGGTGTGGCCATTCAGTGTTGTAGAACTCAAAGTATTCATTCAGTCCAGCATAAAGCTCTGGAACAGTCTGAAATTCATGCATGTAAAGCCATTCATGCTTGACGGAGCACCATCGTCTTTTCAACAAAAATGTTATCCAGTCTCGCCCTTTTCCGTCCATACTGATGCGTATTTCCCGCTCTTGAGAAGGTGTCAGAAAATCATAACTGGTAAACTGGCAGCCCTGGTCTGTGTTGAATCATTGCTGCCCCATAAACTTTTGAATGAGATTAGAATCAAGGACTATTCTGCGCTGATTTGTTAAAATAGCGGTTCAAAATATATTTGAATATCAACAAGATAATAGCCTTGAGTCATAGTAATAGCGTATTTTCACAATGACTGAAGCTGGTTTCTAGACATGAATTTGAAACGCTTGCAAAAACCCATCATAAAGGCGGTGTATTGAGGACGATGCCACGCTGCTCACAGTTTGTGGCGTTGAGTTTTGCCCAACTCGCCGGTCGCTGTAGTTTGCGAGATATTGCCAGCAATCTGGATAAACAACGCCGCAAAAGTTACCATTTGGGTGTCGCTAAGGTCAGCCGAAGTTCTCTGGCTCGTATGAACGAGCAACCGCCTTACCCACTCTACGAGCGCCGGACGGAGTATGTGTGGGCCTGCACCTGAACGCCCACGGGTCGGTACGGAGCGCATTGGATATCATCAGCGCTAGATATCAATGGCGCCATCAATGGTATCGCTTGACTTGGGTTCGTATCGAGGACTTTGTTGGTGCTGGCCGTTGTCTTGCAGGCGCCTGCACTTCTTTCCATGGGCATTGATGTCGGCGCCTATGAGGGCGCCTATCAGTGCGCCCGCGGCCGAGCCCGTGATCGCGCCCGCCCGAGGATGGCGATCCGCTATTTCCGCTCCCAGGTAGCCGCCGAGCAAACCACCGATAATACCGCCCAATGCTGCACCCGCACAGGGGTTGTCTAGACGGGCGTTGTTAGGGCGTGGCATGTGTTCGAGCCGCTGGCTTTTAGTGCCAATGCTTGCAGGCGCGAAGTGCAGGTGATTGGATGGCGGATGGCCGGAGTGGGCGGCGCTAGCGGCATTGGAGTACGATAAAACGGCGCACAGCGTTAGCATGATCGTTCTATTTGGCATGGCACAAGCGCCTCATCGGTTCTATGTTTTTGGACACAGTGAATACTTCAGTTCAAATCGTCCGAGCGCGGAGGCAACGGCATTGGGATATGGCGACTACGATACACCGCAACCCAGGGTGGAGCCTATAGGCTGGTGGCCGCGCTGCGTCGGTGTGCTGACAGATTGTTTGACGCTATTGGTGAGAGGAGTGGGCCTTATTTTGCTGGTGGTGGGTCTTTGGGTAGCCGTGGAGGTGGTGGTCGAGGCGTGAGGGCTCTATAAAGATCCCGCGCGGATCGGCCGGCTCGCCGCGGTGATAGAAGCACATACGGGCATTGATGCACTTGTGTCCTCCTCCGGGGCGGGCAATGAGGCTGAAGCGCGAACGCCGTTGCGTCTGTCTTATCTGTCGGGTTGGTTGTTGGCGCCGGCGCTGTTGTTCACGGCGGGGTATTTGGCCATGAGTGCGGCGCGCATCGGTGGGCAGCTAACGGTCGGAGGGCGCCGCGGCGGTAGGTGATTTTCGAGCATCTGACCGTTTGGTTTTTTCCTGGTCACACGGCATCAATCAGTCTTATTGCCGGATCGGATCTGTGGGTTCGCCGGTATGCCTAATCCAAGATCCTTTTGCGGCTTCGGCTCGAGGCGCGAAGCCGCGGGTAGCATAGGAGCCGTTGAATCCTCAAGAGGCGGGTGCGGTGCTTGGATGGTTGTTCGGTAAAGCCGGAGAAGTTAAGCGTCTTTGCAAGGATGCGGCGGCGATCATTGAATCAACCCGGCTAGGGCAACGTTCCGAGAAGCAACGCGATATCGCTTTGCTGACCAGACGTACGCTTGCCGAGGCTGAGTCTATAGTCGCAGTGGGTCCGGAGCATTTTGATGTTCTGTTGGGAAATTTACGCAATGCTCACGGGGAAGCGCGAAGAGCTGCCCGTGATAGTGAGTTAACAGCGTTTACGCTCTGCATTATTTATATGCGCTCGCGTCAGCTCGGTGGTGATGCATTGACTGCTTGTGCGGCGATCGATGATTTTCTAGCTGATTGGAAGCACGTCGAGGACGACAGCTTCAACGCCTAGTGTGGACGCGGTGCGGTGATCTATTGCCGTTGGCCTTGGTTTCCAAGCTGGCTTCGAATCCGGCTAGGATCAGATCCCAATCATGCTCTTGCTGTACGTGCTGCTTAGCGTTGCTACAAATTGATTCAGCGAGTTGTTGGTTCTGGATGAGGGCTATACAACATTGGGCAAAGTCCGCAGGACTATCAGCGATCAAAATCTCTTCTCCCTCGCGGACATGAAGACCACTTAAGGCCCGGTCAGTAGAGACGACCGGAACGCAGGCTGCCATTGCTTCCAAGATTTTATTCTGTACCCCGAAGGCCAGCCTCATCGGCGCGACAAAGACCGCCGCTGTTGCTAGGTAATCACGGACGTCGTTTACTTCTCCAGTAATCACCGCATCCGTGCAAATATCAAAAAGCTCCTCGGTTGGGTTTCTTCCGACAATTTCGAATACGATATTCGGGATTTCGGCTTTGATGGCTGGAAGGATTTCGCGGTAAAAATAGGTCACCGCATCTATGTTCGGCAAATAGTCCATTTGCCCTATAAATAAAAGTTTCGCTAATTTGTCTTCAGCTTTCCGGGTTTCGAAGAAAATTTTGTCTATACCGTTTCTGATAACTTCGATGGTATTTGAAGCTGGTGCGTTAATCGCTGCCAGTTTTTCTTTTTCTCCTGGAGTCGTTACTACTACTTCGGAAAAAAATTACCCGACACAAATTAATAAAATATGTTATAATGATACTATGAAAAAGACAGACGGTCGCTCACTGCCCCATTCCGCGCGAGAAGCCATCCGTAGGCACGCGGTTGCGCAAGTATTATCGGGTGAAAGCCCTGAAAAAGTAATTAAAGCCCTCGGATTTCATCGTTCTTGCATTGACGATTGGTTATCTAGGTATGAGCAAGGCGGTGAACAGGCGCTGTCCACCGGCAAGATCACGGGTCGCCCAAGAAATTTCCCGATGAATATGCGGATCGCTTAGGTGAACTAGTTAAAACGAATCCGTTGCAATTGGATTGTCACGATGCCCTGTGGACGCGCTCGATGATTCAGATATGACTGCAAGACAAATTTGGCATCGAAGTCAGCGAGCGCTCGGTGGGCAATAGCCTGTCTCGTTGGGGGATGAGTGCGCAGCGCCCTGGGTTTAAGGCATACGAGCCAGACCCTGCTCAGGTTAAGGTATGGTTAAGAGAAACTTGGCCTGAAGTACAACAAGAAGCGAAAAGGCGCCGAGCGCGGGTCTATTTTGGCGACGAATCGACGATCCGGTCGGATTATCATCGTGGTACCACTTGGGGGGTACGGGGTGATACGCCGGTTGTAGCGAAAACGGGTCGGCGCTTTAGCGTGAATAGGCTGTCAGCCGTTTCGCCGAAGGGTCACCTGCGTTTCATGGTGAGCGAATCACGGGTAACCGCAGACGTTTTTATCGACTTTCCAAGGCGTTTGCTGCACAACGCCAAGCGAGCGGTCTATTGGGTTGTTGATGGCCATCGAATTCATCGAGCCAAGAAAGTGCAAGAATTTGTCCGCACTAGCCAAGGTAAGCTCACGTTAGTATGGTTACCGCCGTATTCACCGGAACTCAATCCTGATGAATTGGTATGGCATCACGTAAAAAGCCAACGGATTGGTCGGACAGTGGTGGCTACAAAGGAGCAACGGGTGGCCTTGGCTCGTTCGGTGTTGCACTCACTGCAACAGAATACGCAAATAATTAAACGGTTTTTTCTATGAAGAGCATGTCAGATATATTCTGAATTGATGTCGGGTAATTTTTTGCCGAATTAGTAGATTCAAGTCAGCGCAGGCGCTGAGAATCCCTTCCCATTTGCGAAGTCTGCGGTATTCCAACGAGTAGATGAAAGATATTGGGAAGTGCGCAAAAGAAGAATATTCTTTCCACTTAAACGAATCTATATCAACGAAATCGATCACCTTGGCGCTGTGTTCCATTGAAAGCAAATACTGTCCCATCGAAGAGCAGTATGCGAACACTACGTCGAAATGTTGTCGTTTCATGGTTTTTTTTATTTCTCGATGCAACCAATACGAGTGGTAATAACCGAATGTCATTGGAAACGGACTTGCAACACACAGTAACGATTTTATCTTCGACCGCAGTGAATGTATTGGAAAGAGCTGTACATCACTGCAGATCTTTTTAAGCTCGGCCTCATAGTGCATATCGTTGGGGTCTTTCACAAAAGAAAAAAGAAAGACCTTGTGACTCTGTGATAAATGCTTAATCTGGTGATAGGCACGAATTTTCTCTCCCTTATTGGGTGGATATGGAATATTGTGCGAGAGAAATAGAATGTTCATGATGGCTGTGCAGTGTCTGTCCGTGTTGGGGCCCCGTATGCCCGGATGTCAGAAGGTGCCAAGTGTTAGAGGGCGCCAAGTATCAGAAGATGCCAGGTGTTGGAAGGCGTTGTCGTTTTGCCCGCAGTTCCGACAAGGTTTGTCGAAATAAGTTGATTCGGGGACCGCCAAGCTCTACCGCCCGGTGGGCATGGCTTAGAGCTTGTGCTATATCGCCGAGTTCGCCGAGGGTGTGGGCGAGATTGTTGTGCGCGATACCGGCGCTCGGGTGATGGCGCACAGCTTGCTGCAAGATGCTGGCCGCACCGCTGATATCGCCTTGGCCATACCGCGCATTGGCTAGCCCTACTAGGAAAACGAGTGAACGTGGCCAAAGTTCCAGTACTGCTTTCCACGCCGCTTGTGCCGCAGCCCACTGATTTAGCCGCTCGAGCGGGGCCACCGCCTGTCCGTAGGCCTGCTCGTCAATCTGCGCAGGCAGTTCGCCGGGCCGTAGCACTATCAAGGCCCACGCACCGGCGCGCCGCCAACTGTGGTTGAACTCACGCATGGATGTTTCCAGGCGCCGCGTAGTGCCTGAGCGCAGCACGATTGTTTGCTTCGCTTGATTGAAGCCGATTACAACGGCGTAGTGCCACATGGGCCGGCGGGTCGGCGACAGATTCTGCAGCACCAACACCGGACGCCCTGCTGCCACTTCTCGCAGCAAATGCTCCAGTTCACCCTTGATGCGATATGCGATGCGGTTTTCTCTGCGCGCTGCCGCGGCCATTTCCGCCTGTAGACTGCCTTTTCTTCCGGGGATATAGATCTTTTCGGCAAGCTTGTACGCAGAGGTAACAACGCCGCTGTATTGGAGGACGGTGGCCAGGGCCGCCGGGCCACAGTGGTATGCGGTCTGCCGGAAGAACGCTACTTCGCGCAGCTCCCGTTCGCCACCGGCAATGCCGCTGGGCTCTGTACTGTCAAGTGGCCGCATCGCGCAGCCATTTAGCAGCACCATGACGGCGCCCGCCGCTGCCGCCGCTATGCGGCCTTTATTGAGGCGTCCGCCGTAAACGCGTGTCACTCCGCCGCGTCTGCGTAAGCTTCGATCGGTGGGCAGGTGCACACGAGATGGCGATCACCGTGCACGTTGTCTATACGGGCAACGGGCGGCCAGTATTTGTCCTCGCGCAATCCGTTTAACGGAAAATACGCTGCCGCTTTGTCATACGGATATGGCCATTGCGCCTCGAGTAATGCATGGTGTGTATGAGGCGCGTTGGTCAGCAGATTGTTCTCCTGATCGGCCGTGCCGTTTTCGATAGCGGCGATTTCCGCTCTTATCCGGATCATGGCGTCGCAAAAACGATCGATCTCCCGCTTGGCTTCGCTCTCGGTAGGTTCGATCATCATGGTGTCCGCTACGGGGAAGGACACGGTCGGCGCGTGAAATCCGTAGTCCACCAGGCGCTTGGCAATATCCTCCACGGAAATGCCACAACGCTCCTTGATGGCCCGCAAGTCGATGATGCATTCATGCGCGACAAAACCATTTTGCCCGGTATACAAAATCGGATAGTGCGGCGCCAGCCGGTGGGCGATGTAGTTGGCACTTAAGATGGCCACTAGCGTGGCTCGGCGCAGACCTTCACTGCCCATCATGACAATGTACGCCCACGAGATGGGCAAAATGCTGGCCGAGCCCCAAGGTGCCGCCGACACTGTTCCTATGGTCTTACCACCGCGGGCCGCCGGATTGATGCCCAAGACCAGGGGATGTTCGGGCAAAAAGGGCGCTAGATGGCTTTTTACGCCAATAGGTCCCATACCCGGACCACCGCCGCCGTGGGGAATGCAAAATGTTTTATGCAGGTTGATGTGGGAAACATCCGCGCCGATCTCCGCCGGCCGGCAGATCCCTACCAGCGCATTGAGGTTGGCCCCATCCAGATAGACCTGCCCACCCGCCCGGTGAACGATATCGCAGATTTCGCGAATAGCTTCTTCGAATACGCCGTGGGTGGATGGATAGGTGATCATCAGCGCGGCTAGCTCGGATTGATGCTCGCTCGCTTTGGCTCGTAAATCATCCACATCCACGTTGCCGTTTTCGTCGCAGGCCACGAGTTTTACCCGCATCCCTGCCATCACTGCGCTGGCCGGGTTGGTACCATGTGCCGAAGTCGGGATCAGGCAGATACGCCGGTGCGCTTGATCCCTGGATTCGTGGTATTTGGCGATGCATAGCAGGCCAGCGTACTCCCCTTGGGAGCCGGCGTTGGGCTGCAACGAGATGGCGTCAAAACCGGTAATCTCGCACAGATAGTCCTCCAATTCCTCGAACATCTCCTGATAACCCTGGGTCTGATCGAGTGGTGCAAAAGGATGCAATGCGCTGAATTGTCTATACGTGACCGGCGTCATTTCGGTGGTCGCATTCAGCTTCATGGTGCACGAACCGAGCGGAATCATGGCCCTGTCTAGAGCGATATCGCGGCTCGCCAACCAGCGTAGATAGCGCAGCATCTCTGTCTCGCCGTGATAGAGATGAAACACCGGGTGAGTCATGAATGGGGCGGTGCGGCGATGGAGCGCATCAAAGCCCACCGGCACCACCGCGTCCAATTGCTCTACATCCAGTGCCGCTGCCCGTTTCGTCCCAAACACCCGCCACACCCGCTGCAAATCTTGACGGCGAGTGGTTTCGTCGAATGAGATGCCGATATGGTCGCCGTCTATCACCCGCAAGTTGATGCGTGCTTCGCGGGCGCGGGCGGCGAAGCCGGCGGCTTGCCCAGGGACCCGCACCGTCAGCGTATCGAAGAACTGCCGATTGGCGACTTCTATACCGAGATCCATGAGCCCTTGTCTTAAGATGCCGGTGAGCCGGTGAACCCTGGAGGCGATGATGGTGAGGCCTTGGGGACCGTGATAGCAGGCGTAGAGCGCGGCGACTACCGCCAGTAGAACCTGCGCGGTACAGATGTTGCTGGTCGCCTTCTCGCGCCGTATGTGTTGTTCGCGCGTCTGTAGGGCCATGCGCAGTCCCGGTTGCCCCCTGGCATCGACGGATACGCCGATAATGCGGCCAGGTGTGGCCCGCTTGAAAGCGTCTTTGGTGGCAAAAAAAGCGGCGTGCGGGCCGCCGTAACCCATCGGCACGCCGAAGCGCTGGGCGCTGCCGATCACTACATCGGCACCTAAGGTCCCAGGCGGCTCCAGTAAGGTGAGTGCCAGTAGATCGCTGGCTACCACGACAATGGCCCCCCGGTTGTGCGCATCTTCGGCGATGGCTTCGATGTCGTACAACTCACCGCTGCAACCCGGGTGTTGCACCAATAGGCCGAAATAGTCGTCTGCGTTCAGATCGTGCAAGGCGTTGACCGTGCGGATGTCGAAGCCCAGCGAGCGGGCACGGGTGGCCATGATCGCCAGCGTCTGCGGGTGACAGTCCGCGTCGATCAAGAACACATTGCTCTTGTTCTTGGCTACACGCTTGGCCATGGCCATGGCTTCGGCCGCCGCCGTGCCCTCATCGAGCAATGAAGCGTTGGCGATTTCCATACCGGTGAGATCGATGACCATTTGCTGAAAATTGAGCAGCACTTCCAAGCGGCCCTGGCTCACTTCCGCCTGATACGGCGTGTAAGCGGTGTACCAGCCGGGATTTTCCAGCACGTTGCGCTTGAGTACCGGGGGCAGAATGGTGCCGTAGTAGCCGCATCCGATCATCGAGACGAAAACTTGATTGCGCTCGCGCATCTGCCGCAAGCGGCTCAAAGTCTCGCGCTCTCCGCTGGTCGGTGGCAGGTCCAGGGGGCGGCTGGAGACGATGCTGGGGGGCACCGCCGCGGCGCAAAGGGATTCGAGGCTGGCGAGTCCTAGCGCATCCAACATAGCTCTGATCTGATCATCACCCGGACCGATGTGCCGGCGCACAAAATCTTGACGTGTTTCGAGATGGGTAAGTGAGCGGCGTGTGTCTGTCACGTATTCGACTCCAGGACCTTTGAGTAATCAGAGGGTAGATACCTGAGAAGTGGCCTCGCTGCAATTGCGGTGTCTCAAGGCGTCGTCTAGGGACACTTACTCTTCGTACGGATGACTCAGGCGCGGCGATGGTAAAGGATCGACCATTGCGATGCCGGGAATTTGACAATCTATCGTTGATTCGACAGACATTCGTTGTCTTAAGCTCTACAGGTCTTTGCTGTCGGTGAAGCGGGAGCCCGGTTCTTGTGGGCGCCGCGTGTCCGCACCAAGGCTGCGTGCGTTCTCATTGCGATACGAGTCACGATTTTTCGCGGAACTTCGAGGGAGAGAGCCGCGCACGAAGTGCGTCTTCGAATGTTGGCACGGTGAATGCATTACTAGAGTCAAGACGGTAAAGGCTTTCTTCCCCTCTCCCCCGTTAGCTTTTATCGACTTACCTTGGGCGTCTACGGGCGCCTTTTATTTTGCGGACATCGCTATTCTAAGGTCGTTGAGGCCAAAATGTCGGAGTCCAAGCACTAGGGCCAAATACTAGGGAGCGTTCTCAATTAAATTTCTCTGATGTGGTCAGTCTGCGGTAATACGCCGATTTTTTTTCTGGAAATTCGCATGACTCGCACGATGTTACGAGATGATCAGTGGGAACGCATCAAAGAGTTACTGCCGGGGAAAGCCAGTGATTGTGGTGTCACCGCCGCGGATAACCGTTTGTTTCTGGAAGCCGTATTGTGGGTCGCACGGACTGGCGCTCCCTGGCGTGACTTGCCGACGGATTTTGGTCACTGGCACCGGGTTTATGTGCGTTACAACCGTTGGTGCCATAAAGACAGGTTGAGAAACAGCAAGAACGAGAACAAGTCCAGTCATACACTCAGGAGAGACGCTATAGCATACAGAGCGTAAGAAGATGATAACTCGGCAAGAGTTGCACCTTTAATAGCTTCACTTTTCCACAGGGATACAAGGATCATCAAATCGTTCCTCGAAACCGCCAAGCAGGATGTGGGCCACCAATTGCACTTAGTCCAATGCGGGGATGAGCCCAACGATTGGAAACCGATGAAATCCGTGGGTAAAGGAGTCAAGGAAATCCGCGTTAGGACGCCGAGTGGTGTATATCGCACGATTTACATGGCCACCACTGATGCGGTCTATGTGTTACACGCTTTTGTGAAAAAAACGCAAAAGACCCGCAAACAAGACATTGATTTAGCCGCTAAACGCCTGAAGGAATTGAGGTAGAGAAATGACAGAGAAACAACGATCCTGCTATGCAAGCGTATGGGATGCTATCGCAGACACACCACAGGAAGCTTCCAATCTGAAGCTAAGATCACAGGCGATGGATGCGTTAATTAGGCGCATTAAAGCCGAAAACTGGACTCAGACCGAAGCCGCGCAGCACTTAGGCGTGACCCAGCCGCGTGTCTCCGATCTGTATCGCGGGAAGTTCTCTCAGTTCAGCCTGGATGCGCTAGTGAACATGCTGATCCAGTTAGGTGATGACGTGGAAATGGTCATCAAGCACAGGGCGCCGGTACCTGGGGCCAGCGGCCATCGGCCATCGGCTACGAGCGCGGTACCGGGCCATCATCATTGAGTGGTTATTGGCGGTGCTCTACAGATGTCACACAAACGGTCGATGAAGCGATTTGGGTAGCAGAGGGCCAGGACGGCCCAGCCGCAGGCAGGAAGGCTCGATAATCTATTTATCGTGCGCGCCAAGTGGTGATTGCATGACTATTGAGGGAGGGATGCCATGGAAAGACCGAGAGCTCCTAAGCGGTGAGCAAAAACCTCTGGATAGTCGTCTGGAAACCGCATATTTGCGATCTCTGCGTAGCGACCATCAACAAGCCTTGCAAGGTGGCCTTCCGTATTCTCCGCTCTAAGGGTGAAACGGCGCAGATAGTGGTCTTGTCGAGCGGTTGCCTTTGAGGTCGCCCACTGTATGGCGAAGCGTTTCTCTCCAGATGGCATACTCCGAGGCGTCCCTCTATGAATGAGGCGGCCATCCCATACCACAAGGTCTCCGGGGCCGGTATCCAACGTCACAGCCTTCCGCTTGAGGTTTAGAAGGGCTTCTGACGTATTGTCACCCCAGGCATCATCCTCGATATAGTGCGAACCAGGAATGACGTCGAGGCCGCCGCCAGTTGTCGGGTCATTGTGCTGAAGGTAGATCGAGCACTGGAGGAAAACGGGCGCTCGAGTCTTCCCTCCAAGGCCGGTAGTTCGAAACGCTTCGTCCATATGCCACGGTGTGACCGGGTCCTTTCTGACCGTGAGAGCTTTAATTCGATACTGCGCACGATTTGCTTGGACCGGTGGTGTTCAGTTCGATGGCCGAAGCTCGGGCTGTCATCCAATCAATGGCTGGAGGAGTACAACACCATGCGACCCCATGGTTCATTACAAGGAATGAACCCCGAGCAGTTCTTGAATCACTGGCAATCCTGTCGGAACGATTCTAAACCCGAAGTACTCACACTGTGAGTAGACCAACGATCATGGGCTTGCCACACGAGTGGTTTTATTTGGATCGGCTGGATCTTCACTGCCTAATTCCAACGACTTGTCGTAGTTGGTCTATTCGTTCGCACGCATCAGCGCGGCCGTTGCCATGAACGTCGAGGACGTGTTCTGGCAGAAGGGCAGGCGTTGGATTCGGCTGCATGAGAAGGGCGGCAAGCACCACATCATGCCCGCGCACCACAATCTGCAGGACTGTCTTGTCACGGAGAGCATCGCCCTTGTCGGCATCGTTACCCATCCGTTGGACGCAGCTACGCGAGCGTCATAGAGTGTACGCGTGAGCCCAGGGAGCGCAGCAAAAAATTCCCGGCGCAGCTAAGACATTCAATGTAGCCCAATTGGGCTACAATATAGGTGTCGTCCATTTAGAGGAAGCGGAAACATTATGGCTGCTACCGGAACTGTTCGCGCTCGCATTGACGAGTGCCTAAAAAAAGAGGCCGCCGAAATACTTGCGACCATGGGGCTTACTGTGTCCGATTTCGTGCGCATCGGCTTGACCAAAGTGGTCAGTGAGCAAGGCTTGCCGTTCGAGATGCGTGTGCCCAACCAACTTACCGCCGAGACTCTGGCCAAGAGCGAGCAGGGCGAGGATTTGCACCGCCCTAAAAATATTGATGCTCTGTTCGATGAGCTAGATATTTGATGCGCAATCCTGTCTATACCGGCCAGTTCAAGCGTGACTTGAAGGCTGCCAAGAAGCGCGGCAAGGACATGGAGAAAATTAAGAAGCTGATGCTTCTGCTACTTGAGGGCCAGTCTTTGCCGCTGGAGTACAGAGACCATCCGCTCAAGGGACGATGGCACAACTTCCAAGACGCTCATATCGAACCGGATTGGTTGCTCATCTACAAGATCGCCGGTGATGAGGTGTACTTCGAGCGCACAGGCCGACATGTCGATCTGCTCGACAGGTGAGTGGCATCGGTAAAAGAAAGCCCCAGCTCTGCCGGGGCTAATAATGCGGGAGGAGGGACATCATCACTTTATGGACATCATCATTTTATAGTGTGGAAATGGTGCTTCAACCAGTGCGCCCATCTTCTGGCTTTGATCATTAATTGAGAACGCCCCCTAGGGACGCAGTCGCATAGCATATAGCCGCTCGTAGTAGGGTCTACACATCGTCACTACGTCAGCGTAAGCCTGCGGCACGGTTACCGCCGTGGCTCGGTAGGGGGCAAACCCGGTTGAGGCCCATACCGAGGCATACCAATGTTTAGCCCATACTCCATCGGAATCTCTAGGGCCCGCGGGCCATGACAACATGCATTCGTCAAACGGGACGGCTAGCGCATCACACAGGGCCGCTAGCATCTCCCGTGGTGCTTTCAGTAGATCGCTAGCCTCGATGATAAGCGGTGTGTGTCCCGAGTTGATGACGTGATCCACCAGTTCGCATTGACGTGCATAACCCAGATCCTCGGCCTTGGCTGTTGCGCGCGAGTGCAGGTAGGAATTGAGCACCGCCTCGGGGCGGCGGATGAGGAACGCATTGCTGACATCCGCCATCCAGCCCAGCGAGAGGTGATCCAGCATGTGGTGGGTCATATGTTTTTGGAAGAATATCGCTGCCCCGCCAGGGGCGGGTCCGCGGCAAGCTTCGGCGATGGGTTCCCACGCCTTGCCTTGGGCGGCGATGACTTCGCTGGCATGTGGGTGAGGCGCGCCTGTGGCGTGCAGGTACGGGCCGTAGAAGGGTTCGTCCCATACTTCGGTGTCGGCTCTGTTTTCCCAGGCGCGCATCATCGCTGTGGAGAGGTTGCGCGGGCCTGACCACATGGCAATGCTCTTCGTCATATTATCCCTAGGCCTATTATCCCTTAGGCCTATTATCCCTTAGGCATACATGAGGTCCTGGGGCGCATTCATGTTCCAAGGCCCGCAGATAGAGTTCTTGTAATCTCGCCACCACCGGTCCACGCTGACCGTCGCCCAGTATGCGCCCGTCCACACTGCCAACGGGCGCGACCCCGGCGAAAGTACCGGTGACGAAGGCCTCATCAGCCCCATAAACATCGGTTAGCGAGAAGTTGCGCTGGCGGCAGGGGATGGCGTGTTCTTCACATAGGCTGATGATGTTGCTTCGGGTGATGCCGCCTAAACAGTAATCGCCAGATGAGGTCCACACTTCGCCGCTTCGCACGATGAAGAAATGGGTGGAGTTACAAGTGGCCACAAACCCTTGCGGGTCCAGCATCAGTGCTTCATCCGCGCCGGCCTTGGTGGCTTGAATACAGGCGAGGATGCAGTTCAGTTTCGAATGGCTGTTTATCTTTTGATCTTGTATGTCGGGAAAGCCGCGCCGCACGTGTACGGTAAATAGCCGGATACCCCGGATGAGTGTTTCCGGCAGCGGTGTTTTGTGTTCCGCGATGATGACGATGGTGGCAGGAGTGATGGTGACGCGCGGGTCTTGGTAAGGCGTCGCTTTGACACCGCGGCTTACCATCAAGCGCATATGTACGCCATCGCGCATGGCGTTTTTCTCGAGTACCCGGTAAAGCCGTTCTATGAGTGTGTCCCGGCTGATACCCAAAGCAAAATCCAGCGTCTTGGCGCCTGCCAAGAGCCGCGCCAGATGTAGGTCCAAAAAAGCGATGCGCCCATTATGAACCCGTAGGCCCTCCCACACCCCATCGCCTAGGACGAAGCCACTGTCGAAGACCGAGATCTTGGCTTCATCGCGTGGATACAACTGGCCGTCGATGTCTATGAGGATGTGCGCATTGCGCGGGTCATCTTGGTAGTCGTGGGTGCCGTGGGCCATGACTGCTCCGTTGCCGCCGAGTGCAGGACTTGTGCCGTTGGTGGATCTAGTTGGTGGATTTTGAGCGGGCGCCGGCGCCGGGTTGGCCCGGTGGGTGCTGCCCGCCTTTGGCCCGCCGGGTGGGGATGGCGTCGTAGACCATATCCTGCACGCCGTTATAGACGAGAAAGTGCCGTCCTTTGGCGCGCGCGATCATCGTCATACCGACGATGCCGGCCAGCTCTAAGCCCATTTCTGTAACACCTGAGCGCGAAAGCAGTACGGGAATACCCATTTGCGCCGTTTTCATCACCATTTCGCTAGTCAGACGGCCAGTCGTGTAGAACAGCTTGTCCTTTCCATCAAGACCCTCCAACCACATCTGACCGGAGATGGCATCGGCGGCGTTGTGCCGTCCCACGTCCTCTACAAAGCTCAAGATTTCCGTGCCGTGGCAAAGAGCGCAGCCGTGCACGGCGCCCGCTTGCCGGTAAACTTGATTGTACTGACTGATATTGGACAGCAGCGTGTACAGCATGGATTGACGGACTTTGACAGGCGCGAGCCTGGTGTTGTAGATGCTGTCGATGGTGCAGCTAAAGATGGTGCCTTGCCCACAGCCGCTGGTAATGGTGCGGTTGGCTAATTTGTTCTCCCAATCGATGATGCCGCGGCCATGGGTGGTGGTTACGAATACGGTCTCGAGATCCCACTGCACTTCGATTTTAGCGATCTCATCAATGCTCCCTACCAGGCGCTGATTGCGCAGGTAACCTAGCGCCAAGGCTTCGGGTTGGGTGCCCAGCGTCATCAGCGTGACCACCTCTTTGCCGTCCACTTTCAGGGTGAGCGGTGACTCGCCGGCCACCTGCACTTGACGGTTTTGGCCGAATTCATCCACGGCAGTGACGTGGTGGGTGGGAGCGAGACCGGCCTCGCTCATCAGGGGGCGGTGAATGGCGGCGCTCATATCAATCCTTCGAAGGGCTGTACGCTCACCCGCTCTCCAGCTTCGGCGCCTTCGCTTTCCAGCGGCAAGACAATGAAGCAGTTGGCGGTGCTCATCGAGTGCAGGATATGCGAGCCCTGCGCGCCGGTGCTGCTGACTTCCAGGCTACCGTCGTTCGCCGCCGTCAAGATGCCGCGTTGGTATTCCACCCGGCCTGGTTGTTTGCTGATGCTGGCGGCCAGCGGCACCCGCATCAACGGCGGCTCACCGCCTTTGATGCCCATGGCCAGGCGCAAAGCCGGCTGCACGAATTGGTAGAAGGTGACCATGACCGACACCGGATTACCCGGCAAGCCGAAGAACAGCGCGCCATTGACATGACCGAATGTAAGCGGCCGCCCCGGCTTCATGGCGATCTTCCAGAAATTCACCGTACCCATTTGCCGTAGCATACCGGTGACATAATCGGCGGCGCCGACGGAGACGCCGCCGGTTGAGATGACTACGTCGGCGGCTGCACAAGCTTGTTCGAACGCCCGCCGCACCTCGTCCGCGGTGTCGCGGACAATGCCCAGATCGAGGCCTTCCACACCCAGGCGCGCCAGCATGCCGTGCACCGTGTAGCGGTTGGAATCGAAAATGTCGCCGGGCGCTAGCGTTTGGCCGACGGAACGCAGTTCATCGCCGGTGGAGAAATAAGCGGTCCGCAGGCGCCGGTACACGGGCACTTCGGCGATGCCTAGGGAGGCCAGCACGCCTAAATCTGCTGGCCGTAACCATTGACCGGCGGGCATGACCGAGGCGCCGGCCCGCATATCTTCGCCCGGGTGGCGTATATGTGTGGTCCGTGCCGCTGCTTTGGGCACGTCCACGTAGCCGCCATCAACATCCACATGCTCTTGCATGGCGACACTATCGGCACCGGCGGGCATGGCGGCGCCGGTCATGATGCGGATCGCCTCACCGGCGGCTAAGGTGTGTGGGTACGGATGACCGGCGAAGGAGGCGCCTACCAGGCGCAGCCGGGTGAGCGCCTCCCGCAAGTCACTTGAGCGCAGCGCGATGCCATCGCGCGCGGAGTTGCGGTGTGGGGGGACATCGAAGGGAGCGGTTACCGGAACGCTCAACACCCTACCCAAGGCGGCGCGTACCGCCACGCTTTCGCTGACTTGCAGCGGTTTGATCGCCGCTTTTATGCGCCGCAATGCTTCATCTACCGGCATCGAGTGCGGGTCGTAGTCATCCTCGCAACTCGGATCGGGATTGATGCTCTCTTGGCTCATGGTGTTCTCTAGCTACGATAGTTGGGATGGCGGGGTGAGGCGGCGTTCGAGCTTCTCTTTGTCAGCGATGCGGTTGATGTTCAAAAAGCTGTAGGCGATGTCCGCGCAGTCCGCCGTGACCCATCCTATGGTGTCGAACCACCGATCGATTTTACGCGCCCCGGATTGTAAGTAGGCTGCTGCGTTCGCCGCTAATGCGCTATCCATGAGTGCGAATACGGGATGATAGCGCTCCTCATCTGCAGCTACGGCGATGGCTTTACCCGCCGCTATTTTCGCCGCCCAAAGCCGCCTGCCCAGAGCGGTGCTGATAAGCGGTGAGTCGCAAGGGACGAACAAGGTCAATGGGGTAGCCGCTATAGCGAGAGCGCTGGCCATGCCGCTCAATGGTCCCAAGAAGCCGGTATCTTGATCTTGAATGACCTCACAGCCGAAGGCAGCGTAAGCGGCCAGGTTGCGGTTGGCGCTGATCACTACCCGGGCGCACTGGGCTTTCAGGGCAGCGATGGCGTAGGCCGCCATCGGTTGGCCGGCCAGTGGTTGCAGGCCTTTGTCGATGCCGCCCATGCGCTGGCCTCGGCCGCCGGCTAGCACCACTCCGGTGATGTCGGCCAGAGGATAAGCCGAAATAATGGATAGCTTGTGGTGCTCGCTCATACGTTACAGGATCGCTCTTTTGTGCTGCTGTATAAAGCAGTGTTACATAGAACTGAAGGCGTAGATTTGCGATGAGCAGTCAAAGGCAGTTCATTCCGGTGAATGTGGCGGTGTTGACCATATCCGATACCCGCACCGAGGCGGATGACAAATCGGGCGTGCTACTTGCCAACCGCGTAAGCGACGGTGGTCATAAGCTGTGCGAGCGGGCCATCGTAAAAGATGACATCTACTCCATCCGCGCGCTCGTCTCCGGGTGGATTGCCGATGATTCAGTGCAGGTAGTGTTGACCACGGGGGGCACTGGACTCACTGGCCGCGACGGTACGCCCGAGGCGTTACGGCCACTGCTCGATAAGGAGATCGACGGTTTCGGCGAGATGTTCAGGGTACTGTCCTACGAGGATATAGGGACCTCTACACTACAATCCCGTGCGCTTGCCGGGGTCGCCAATGGCACTTATATCTTCTGCTTGCCGGGCTCCTCGGGTGCTTGCCGCGACGGCTGGGACAAACTCATCTGCAAACAACTCGATTACAGGACCAGGCCGTGCAACTTGGTGGAGTTGATGCCGCGGCTGCTGGAGACTTAGCTGGCCTAGTAGTGCTGGCTCTGGCTAGCTAAATGACCTAGGTGCCCGAGTAGTTAGTTACCTTGGTGCTTGGGTGATTACCTAGGCGCCTAAGTGGCGGTTTCTTGATCGCGCAGGCTGAGCCCCGCTTTTTGCAGTTGCTCCGGCTCTACCGGTACATCCAGGGCGTCGAGCAGTGCGCATAGATCGACCGGTTTCGCCAGGCAGGAAGTGGCGCCGCAGTCGATGATACGTTTGGCGTTTTCATCGCTCGGATAGCCGGTGATGGCTATCACCGTGATGCCCTCGGTTTTCTCGGATTCCTTGATCATGCGGCACACTTCGAATCCGTCCATGTCAGGCATCATCAGATCCAGGACAACCGCGTGGGGCTCGAACGACAGTAATTTATGACCGGCTTCGAAACCGCTGGAAGCGACCTGCGCCTGAAGTCCCGGGCATAGGCGTTCCAACGCTTCGTGTAAAAACCGCGACAGTCCGAAATTGTCGTCAACGATGAGTATCCGGTGAGCTTCCTGCTTGTATTCTTCGATATGCAAGCCCTGTTTACGGGCAAAGTGGAGCAGATCCGCGACCAGATAACGCCGGTGGCCGCCTACGGTTGTCTGTGGTTTCATTAGTCCCTGTTGTACCCAACGGCGCAAGGTCATAGGAGTAACCATGAGCAGTTCGGCTGCCTCGCCCGGCGTGAGGTAACGTTTGTTTGACTGAGACATCTACCCCTGCAGCTTATTGGCGCCCTTCGCTTCCAAAGCGGTGCGATTGGCACTCTAACACGCTCAATAGCACCACAGCACGCTTGTGAGAACAGGGTACGATTACGCGCCGTGCTTGGCTCCCGATCTGTGAACTGGGTCTAGGTTTTAGCAAAACATGCTTGCATATTGGCTGCAAATAAAGTTTGGGCATGAGGGCTCATGCGCTCATACAGGTAGCGCCGCGCCCGGCAGACAGCAACGCTGTAGCGATCATTGGCGCGCATGCCACCCGCTACATCGCGATAGCCGACAGGGGCGGCTGCGCCGCGGCATTGATAGTACCGGGCTCCCCGGCGGCCAAGCACCTTGGCGCCGTCTCCGTTCGGGCAAAGCGCCCGTACCCAGGGGTCGCCGACGTTGGGATCGTGAAAGTCCGCTATGGCAGACAGGGGGGCCGAGTCTTGCATGACGTGCAGCGGTGTATAGAGACCATGAGCGTCTGTGGCCCAGGGCGGTAAGCGCTCGAATTGGAATTTCGCGGTGGCTTTATTGCTGATATGGCACCGAGCGCAGTGATTTAGCATCTCCACCCGGCGTACTGTTTGGGGAGCAGGTGGATAGCGGCTGCCTGGTGCCGGAGTGCGCGCCACAAGACGGCCAAGGTAGCGGGTAGTGGCGCGGACGGCGTCACGATTGTCGCGAGGCCATTCGAAGCCGGTAAGAGCACTGCCCACGGTCCCGGTACGCGGGCGGTAAACATGAAAGAATTCGCGTCCATCGGCGCCCCAGCGTGTGCCACGCACATCTTCGATGGTGTATTCGAAACCGTTGGTGGAACGCACCGGTACCCATGAGATCCGATCGGCTTCGGTTCCGGGCGGATAGTGGAGGGTAATCCGGCCATCGTCCAAGCGTTTGGCGGCCACCCGATCGTTTGGCGGTAGATATAGATAGATCTGCGTGCGGGCACCACTATACGCGGCCACCGATGGCCGGATGGCCGGTGTCATCAATACGAACCCGGCTTGACGCCAGTACCGTCCCGGCTCTTCGACATCGACGGTGCTGATGTCTTGATGAGCCTTAAAAGGCGCTCGAACGGCGCCTGTTAGTGCCGCCGTGTTGTGGGCTGTCAGGGCGCTTGCCAGTAAGGCGGCTGCCGCCGCGCGTCTACGTTGCATCGAAAGCGTCCATCGCTGGAGGAGTGCTAGTACTCTAACTTTCTGATAAATTGGGATAAAGTCTCTTCGATTTGATTCGGGCGTGTTGCGTGGTCAAGCGCCAATCGACGGCAAGTACTGCGGCTGGTGCGCATTGTGGGTCATCGGCATCACGAATAGCGTGCTCCAGCGCCTAGATGGACATTTCGCCATAGCGGTCAGTGGCAACGGGATGCAAAACCACACCGCCTACGACGGATCCCCCCCGGTAACGATGGTGAGTGCGAGGCCGTATTGCCTGCACACAATCGCCGAGCCGAGTGCGAAGGTGCCGCTGGAAGATTCGACGATTCGGGTTGATGGGTTGATTCGGCCTTGTTCAACCGTCCTACGTATCATGTAGTGGGCGGGAATGATCTTCATGGTTTGAAAGGCGACCACGTAGAGCCGTTCGTCCAGCCGCACGATGCGCGGGACGCTGACGGCATCGGACCAACTGTCGCAGATGGGTGCCTTGTTTACCGCGGGTACACTCATGTTCGGATGAACCTCGAAACCTCGGCGGACATGGCGGGATGGATTGGTGTCAAGCCGGCTATCTCCTCAGGACGCCTGGCTGCCAATCTTCAGGCCCGCAGGTTGTCCCCGTGCAAGCCAAACCGCAACGCCGGCAATCATCAACGCACCCAGACAGCCGCAACTCGTCCATACGGCCCAAGGGCCAATGTTGTCGTAGAGCCAGCCTGCGGTTGCCGGTGAGATGAGCCGGGCGACGGAAGATATTGCGTAGTAGAACGAGATGAATTGGGCTTGATTGATGAACAGTTCTGCACGGTTCATCAAGGTGCTCATGAGCGCCGGGTATACCGCGATCTGACCGGCGACGTAGGCGGTCCACACAAAGAACACGACAAACGCGGTATCCACCCACAGCAATGCAGTCAAGCTGCCGCACATCGCCAGGGTCGCGGCGGCCACCACCAGTCTTTGATCTGTCTTTTTGCAAACAGTGGTGATCGGCAGACTGAACAAAATGATGCCGATGCCAAGCCCCGTCATCATGAAGCCCCAGATTTCTGGGCCGAAGTCGAAGCGGTCGCGCAGATACAACGGCAGTGTGAACGGTACCTGCAGTTCGACCAGTTCAATGGCGAAGTAAAGAGCACCCACTGCCCAGAAGCCCCGGTCGCGCAATGGATGGCGACGCAGCTTGGCCGCGCCGGTCTCAGCCGGTTGCTCACTGGTGTCGGCGTTGCCGCGGCGCTCGCGTACCGTGAAAACGAAGACGATGAGAGCGAGCAGCAAAAACACGGCGTCCAGTACGAATATGGCTCTTGGGGATATGTTCATCACCAGGCCACCTGCCGCTGCCGCGGCGGCCACGCCCAAGTTAGCCGCCATGACAAACAACGCGTACGCCCGGCCGCGGTCGTCCGGCGCGCAGATGGCGATGACGTGCGTGTTGTAAGCCGGCCTGAAAATGGAGCGGGCGAAGAACAACGCGCTCAGCAAAACCGCCAGCACGATGGCGCTATCGGCGGCGATGCAGGTAAAGGAAATGAGACCAGCGATAGCCATACTGGACAGCAGCACTCGCCGCGGTCCTAAGCTTTCCACGATGCGTCCGGCAAACATCAGTCCGGCCAGGCCCGCCACGCCCTGTACCGCCAGTACATAACCGATGGTTTCGGCATCCGCATGGAGGTGGTCGGCCAAATACAAGGCGATGAAAGTGGCGACCATCGACGCCATGAACTGAGCCAACGCACCGCCGGTCACTTTCCATAGCTCCGGCGATAGTTCGCGCGCGGCGGCTGCGAATCGACTAAACACTGACGCCGTCCTGAGTTTTACCTGCTGAAGGCCGGTGGATGCTCACGCCGCGGTTTCCGGTGAACCCAGGCGGGCGCTGACGATCTCGCTCATTGCACCGGCGGCCGTGGGCGGTCTTGGGCAGGTCCGCTGATACTGACGGCCTATATAGGCCAGCACACTAGATAGCGCCGCTCGCTTTCATGGCCAGGTAGGTGTTGATGAGTTCAGTGGACAGTTTGCCAGGTGCCACGTCCAGGCAGGCGACGCCGCCAGCGCGCAGCCGGTTCAGACAAGCGAGCCGGCTCTTGGTGTAGTGGTGCGCGGCGGTGATACGCAGGGCATCTGAAAAGCCGGCTACTGGTTGATCGGCGAGATGGTCGATGGCCTCTTCGCGGGTGGAGGCGACTAATATCGAATGGCGGCGCGCCAGGGTGGCCACGGCGGCTTGCAGATCCACGGCGTCTTCGTCGCGCAAATTGGTGATGATGATAACTAGAGCGTGTTTTTTGTGGCGCGCCAGTATGTTGATGGCCATCTGGGCATAGTCGGGGGTGTTGAGCCCGGGCTGCACATCGTAGAGTTGATTTAACAGGCGGTTGACGCCGGCATGGCCTTTGAGTGGGCTCAACCAACGGTTCTCGCCAGCGAAAGTACCCACGCCTACCGCGTCTCCTTTGCGCAAAGCCACGTAAGCGAGCAACAACAGCGCATTCAAGGATTCATCGAAATGCGTGAGCTCCCCATCCTTGGCCCGCATTCGCCGTCCACAATCCAATAGGAAGAGGATGGTCTGATCGCGCTCGTCTTGGTATTCGCGCGCTATCAGCTTTCGGGTTCTGGCCATAGCACGCCAGTCGATCTGACGCAACGAGTCGCCTTGGCGGAATTCGCGCAATTGCTGAAATTCCGAGCCGAGGCCGCGGCGGCGTTTCTTCCGTACGCCGATCGCCACCAAGCGGTTCTCGCTGGCGAGCATGGCGTAGCGGCTCATGGCGGCGAAATTAGGGTAGACGCGCACTGTCGATACTTTTTGCAGCATGTGCCTGTACCACCAAAGACCGAGGGGCGAGGCTATGGTGCAGTGAAGGGCCCGGAACACCTGATCGCCCCGCTCCGATGGCCAGATCCTGTAGTCCCAATGGGATGTGCTGCTGGCAGGCAGGATGACTTTGAGCGGCAGATGGGCCGCTTTAACGCTGTGCGGGTGCAGGTCGTGCAGTAGCGCCGCCCGTGGGCGGGCGGTGCGGTTTTCAAGTTGTAGCCGGACTGTGGCCGGCACACCTACGGGCAGCGAACTCGGTAGATGGCGGGTTAAATGCGGAGCTTGTTCGACTCGCAAGATGACGAGATCGGCAAGAGTGGCACAGCCGTATAACACGGCGAGCGCTAACCAGACGGCCGGACTGAGGAGCTGGAAGGCGGTGAGTAGGCCGAGTCCGGCTATTATCAGGGCGCATACACCGAGGCGCTTGGATGGGGTCATTGCCGCGGCGCTTCTACCTGTTCCACCAGTTGCGCCAAGACGCTGTCAGCGGTTTGTCCCTCGAGTTCCAGTTCCGGCGCGAGCACAATGCGGTGGCGCAACACGGGTATCGCCATCTGCTTTAAATCGTCCGGGGTGACGAAGTCGCGGCCGGCCATGAGCGCGTTAGCCCGCCCGGCCCGAATGAGCGCGATGCCGCCCCTAGGCCCGGCACCCAAGTGCACACCGGGCCATTCCCGGGTCGCGCGCACCAGCCGGATGGCGTACCTATGCACGGCCTCATCCACCGCCGTGTCGGAGGCCAATTGCTGGAGTTGCAACACTTGCTTCGGGTCCAGGGAGGCGGTGACTGACGAGACGTCCAAAACATCCCCGATGCGGTTACCAGTGACGCTTCGCACGAGCAACGCCTCTTCCTCGCTGCTCGGGTAGTCGATATGGATCTTGAGCAAGAACCGGTCGATCTGCGCCTCCGGCAGCGGATAAGTGCCCTCCTGTTCAACCGGGTTTTGAGTGGCAATGGTCATGAATGGAGCCGGCACATCCATCGCGTGCCCCTCGATGCTGACTTGCTGCTCCTGCATGACTTCCAGCAGCGCAGCTTGGGTTTTGGCTGGCGCCCGGTTGATTTCATCCGCCAACAGAAGATGGCAAAAGACCGGGCCGCGGCGGACGGTGAAGCGCTCTTTTTTCATGTCGTAGAGAACGGGGCCGGTGATGTCCGTGGGCATCAGATCCGGGGTGAACTGGATGCGGGCGAATTGTCCGCAGAAAGTCTTGGCAAGAGCCCGGGCGAGTAGGGTTTTGCCGAGGCCGGGAACACCTTCGACCAGCACATGGCCAGCGGCGAGCAGGCAGATGAGTATTTGGTCTATAACCTCTTTTTGACCGATGACCGCTCGCCCGATGCTCTGACGGATGATGGTACACAGATCCCCGGCGGCCTCGACCCCAAGGGCGGGTAACTCGGCATGGGTAGATGGCTGCTTTTCGGCCACCTCCGAGATGGGCTTTTGTTCGGTCACAACGATTTCCGCAATATCTGTAAGGTGCGCACGGCAGCGGCGAAATCGCGCCGCTTGCCGTTTGCTCGCTCGCTGTTCGCTTCGTCTTCAAGGGCCGCATGCACCGCTTCCGGTTCTAGCTGCGCGCTTTGCGCGAGCCGTGCGATGCACTGCTCAGGTGCGAGCTTGGCCCAAGCCGGCTGGCGCCGTTCCAACTCCTCGCGAAACACTCGCCGCAGGCAGGCCAGCAATTGGGAACCACCTCCGTGCCGCCAGATAAAACGGCTGGCCGCCTCCACGTGCTCGATGGTTTGTCTGCGCTGCGGGACGGGAAGGTCGCGGATCGGCCCAGCCCGGCGCGTTGCCGCCCATAACAAAAGGACGCTCCCTAGGGCAGCGAAGACGATGGCTTCGGGGAATCGGCGCCAAGCCCACAGGTAAAGCGGTGGCATGTCGGTGCGCGTGACCATCCATAGCGGGCGTTGTCCATGCATTGATGCGAGGGCCCAAAGAAAGCTCGCGTTTTGCTCATCGCCAATAGTGCGGTTGAAGAAGGGGGCGGCGCTGCAAAGTACCGTGATATGACCTGCGCCCAGGGCACGCTGCAATGCACAAGCGCCGTGTTCGTCCGTACCCAAGACGCTAAAACCATCCGTTTCGAACCGGGCCGGGCTCGAAAAAGCCACCCGTAGGCGCTCGCCGCCAAGGGTCACTTGGCTGGTGGCGTCACGGCGCGCGCCGATGCGTTTCACGGTCTTCTCATCATCGTCCTCGTCGATGGTCTTCAAGGTGACGCCCAGCCGGGCGAGCAGGTTTTGAGAGGTGTTCGCATCGTCCAGCAGGTAAGGCAAGTGGGGAGCGAAAATCAGATGACCGCCGGCCTCCACCCAACGCATGACACTGTAGAGGCGCTTATCGCCGAGGGTCCAAGCGTCGCTGAACGTCATCAGCGTTGCGTTCTTTTCCAATATCTTGTCCCAGTCGGGTTGGGTGAAGGTCTCCACTTCGATGCCCATGTGATACAGCAGGCGTTTGGCAGCCAATAGGCGGTCGCGGCGCGCCTCGATGCTGAGGTTCGTACGCTCCATTTGGACGCTGCGATCGGTGCAGATCCAAAACCATGATGCGAGGGCGCCGATGATGAGGATGGCTGCGGTGATCGCCCAAATGATGCTGCGTGGACTCATATGGACGGCCGCTTTGCTAGATGCTGCTCAAAGCTTTGCAGTAACGCATCAAACGCGGATGCAGCGGGAGAGCGGTGGGCATAAGCCATCGCCTGCCAAGCGCGCACCAAGGCGGTGAGGGCATCCATGGAGGGTGGCGCCAAGTGGGCGGTGGCCCGCGCCAGCACATTGTCCTCGGTCGATGAACGGGGCAAGCACAGGCCTGTTTGCACTAGCGATACGATGGCTCCCCTGTAGAGCACGCTGAGGGCGGCTCTGTGATCGCCGTTGTTCCAAGCTTGACGGGCGGCGGCGGTGATGTCCTCCGGTAGCGTTTGCGGCGCGATGCGAAGGCCGCCTATATAGAGCGGTACCGAGCTTCGCTGTGGTTTGCGGGTGAGGTCCCGCCATAGCTGCTGGAGGTGGGTGCCACGGATCGCGAGTTGGTAGAGCACTACGGCGGCGAGGGCGATGACGATGACCCAGAGCAATCCACGCATGACGGAGGCACCGATCGTCCACCAGTCGAACAGCCAGTCCCAACCGGGGGTATCGGTCTGTTTGTGCTCGGTGGCGGTACAGATCTCACGCCATTTCCGTACCGTTACCTGTTGCTGGTGTCCGAAAGCCGGATCGGCCAATATGTCCTGAATGATTTTTTGGGCGTCAGCGTCTACTTTGAAGGCACCCAATGGCGCCTTGGCGGCGCTGGCGAAGCCTGTCCATAGGCAGTGCCGCACATACCAATAGTGCGACGATGAGGGCGCCCGCGTCCGGACGTAGCGCGCTCAGTCGCTCGGCCAGCCGCCGCAGGTCGAGTTCCAGATCCCAACCTTCCAGGACTGTGCGGCGGTTCAGGTAGAGGGCGAAGCCGCTCGCGACGAAAGCCGGTTGGACCACGCTGATGCCGATGTAGACGAGGACGTTGAGGCCGAATTGGGTTGCGTTCGGATAAGTGTCGAAGCCGTATCCAGTCATGTCAACCGATTCGGGCAGCAGCAAAATCAACAAGACGAAACTGCTGCTGGCGAGAATGAATTCCAACGCCGAGTAGATGAGGAACTGCAAGATTGCGGTGCCCGAGTCGCGGGCCGCCAGCACCCGCAAGCGGGCGCGGCGCTCAGTGCCCGTTTGCCCTTCCAATTGATAAGCCGGCAGGAGGTAGGCGCGGGTCCAACTGAATAGCCGGCCCAAGCTTAGGTGCCAGAGCAGGCCGGTGCGCCAGAGCAGCCGGGGTGTTTGCCGTAGCGTGTTCCACACTGTGGGCACAGAGCCGAATGCGGCACGGGAGTAGACGAACAATAAAACCCGCTCGTATACCGGTTTTAACCACCAGAAAATAAGTAGTGCCCAGAGCGTCCAGCCGGCGATGGCATGGGCCAGGGCAAATATCGGCAACGTCGACGCAAACCAGACACCGTACGCCGGGCGCCACCAATGCTGCATCATGGTGAGGCCTAGGTCACCGGCGGCCCAGGCGGTGCGGGGGCGCAGGCGAATGGTGAGGTCGTCAAGTTTCACGGTTTATATCCGTAAGAGGCCTATATCCGGAGTGGGTTATACCCGAGGCGAGGAAATAAGCGCCCACCAAGATCCAGCCCATACCGCCCACTAGATATTTGGTGAGGGACGCGATGGTGCCTATGGACGACCAAAAAGCTTCCACGAATGCGGCGGCGAAGAACAGGGCCACGGCGCCGTACATCAGTTTCACGCCGGTGCCCATGGCTTCGCGCAGGGCCAGGCGGCGAGTTCTGGCCGCCGGCGCGATCAGGGCCAAGCCAACTTTCAAACCGGCAGCACCGGACAGCATGATGGCGGTGAGTTCGAAGGCGCTATGGCCGGCGACGAAACCCCAGAACGTCTCGATGTAGCCTAGGGCCGTCAGGTGGCCGGCGATGGCGCCTATGTAGAGTCCATTGAAGAGTAGGAAAAATATCGTGCCCAGGCCGAACAACAGGCCGCCCACGAAAGTTCTAAAGCCGATGCTGGTGTTGTTGTAGATGTAAAAACCGAACATTTGGAAGTCGGTCTGCGCGTCCCGGTCCCTGCCCAGCTTGTCTAGGGACGGGTCATACATGGACTCGGCGTCGTTGAGCGCGCTGTTATCGGCGACGGTGTAAACCAACTCCGGCTGAAATTGCGCGGCGGCTAGTAATCCCAGCAGTGGTGCCATGAAAAGTGCGGCCGATAAGGCGAGCAGGCGCCACTCACGGCGTACCAGACGCGGGTAGTCGTCCAATAGAAAACGGGCGGCGGCCCGCCACGGCCGTTTTTGTATCCCATAGAAGTGTTGATGGGCACGCATCACTAGGCCATGCAACCGGCCTTGCAACCCGCGGCTGTAACCGCGCTCGGCCGCGATCGCCAGATGCTGACAGATACGCCGGTAACGGCGATCGAATTCATCGACCGGGAAGGGCAAGCCGGCGCTTTTAGAGCTGTCCAGCACGTTGAGGAAATGCTCTAATTCTCGCCATTGGGCATCATTGCGCTCGATGAAATGCGATTGCCTCAATGGTGTTCCCCTACGATCCAAGTGGCGTAGGCTTGTAGGAGATCAGCCGGTTCTACCGCGCTTTCAATCTGCGCTTCCTTGGCCGATAAGCCAGCTATCAATACGCCGGCGGACATGGCCAGCTCATTGGCCCGTTGCGGGGTGAGTTGTTTACGCCGTTCGGCGAAGTCGATGATGGTTTTTTGTTCATGGGGCGCCAATGGCCAAGGCGGCGCTTGTGGTGCGGTCCCTGACGGTAGGTTCGCTTCATCTTCTTTGTCTGCATAGATAACCACGGTTGCGGCCGAGAGATCGCCCAGGCGTTTGAAATCCGGATGAAACATGCTCGACACGATGCCGAAACCGTACATAAAAGGTAAAAAGTCAACGAATCGCACCAAGTTGCGAATGACCGAAGCACTGGCCCGTATCGGCGTCCCGTCATCGTTGACTACGCGCAAGCCCATCAATCGTTTCCCGGGGGTTTGACCGTGCCAGTAGAGTTCGAAGAGAACTGGATAAAACCACTCAAGCAAGAAGAATACAATAAGAAACAGGCCGCTGCCGAAACCGCCCAGGTAAACGGCGCTGACTTGCAAAATCCAGTAGATGACGAGCCGGCCTAGTACGTCCATCAGCCAGGCGAGGAAGCGCGGTAGGGGACCGGCAACCTGTAGCGCCAGTTCAATGCCCTCCGGCGTCTCGATGCTGCGCACCGTATCTAACATGCGCGCTCTGACATACGCGGTTCCATGGAGGCGCTTCAACCGCCTATATAGGACATTTCGATCTTCGGGCCGAATTCAACAAGCCGGTGAGTCTCGAAAGTGCGGATCTCGGAGTAGCGGTCGTCGCGGGCGCGCCACAGCCGTGCCACCGCTGCGGTCAACCGGGCCGGGTCATCGCGTACCAGGGTGCGAAAATCATGTCCCGACTGAGCGAACAAACAGGTGTATACCTGTCCTTCCGCTGATAGCCGCGCCCGGGTGCAAGCGCCACAAAACGGTTGACTGACCGATGAAATGACACCGAGTTCGCCGGCGCCGTCGCGGTAGCGCCAGCGTTTAGCCACCTCGCTCTGGTAATTGGCGCCGATGGGCTCCAGGGGATGGACGGCGTTGATGGCGTTGATGATTTCGCTGGCACTCATGACGTCTTCCAGACGCCAACCGTTGGTCGTACCCACATCCATGAATTCGATGAAGCGAAGGATGTGGGGAGTGCCACGAAAACGCTCTGCCATCGGCACTACCTCATGTTCGTTCATACCCCGTTTGACTACCATGTTGACTTTGATGGGTCCGAGGCCAACCGCCGCGGCATTGGCTATGCCTTCCAGTACCTGCTCCACCGGGAATTTGACATCGTTGATCTGCTTGAACAGTGCGTCGTCCAGGGAGTCCAGGCTGACAGTAATGCGGGTGAGTCCCGCCGCTTTTAAGGCGGCGGCGCGCTTGGCTGTCAGCAATGCGCCGTTCGTGGTCAAGCTGAGATCGGTGACGCCTTCGATGCTAGCGAGGCTTGCTATTAAATGTTCTATTTGACGGCGCACCAACGGCTCGCCACCGGTGATGCGCAGCTTGCTGACGCCATTGGCAACGAAGGCGCGGGCGATGTGCGCGATCTCCTCGAAGGTGAGCAGCTCTTTGCGGTCCAGGAAGCGGTAAGCGGCGCCGAATACGGACTTCGGCATGCAATAGACACACCGGAAGTTGCAGCGATCGGTGACCGAGATGCGAAGATCGCGCAGGCCGCGTCCCCGGGTATCGACTGGATGGGATTCCATAGAGCGATTTTAGTTGAACTCGATCCAAGGCGCACTCTATGCTGCGGCGCAGGCGGATGACGCCGGATTCAATGGGGGGTCCAGGAGCATATGTTCAGGCCATCGAAAATTGTTGCGGACGCGTTTGTCCAACGCCTTCAAGCGGGCTATAGAAAGGTTTATGGCGAGGGGCCACCCGGGCATCTGGAGATTATCTCTTTAGTAGCACGCATGGCGTTGTCGCGGTTGGCCCGCTCCAATGCGCTCTATCACAATCTGGATCACACCATGATGGTGGCGGTGGTTGGCGAGGATATCTTGTGCGGCCGCCTGTATAGAGATGGGGATGTGCGCTCTATAGACTGGGTTCATTTCGTCATCTCATCGCTGCTTTTCGCCGTTGGGTTCACCCGTAACCTCTGTGCTGGGGATAAGCACGCTACCTGTGTTATAGATGCGCACGGTAATACTATCGAACTGCCGCGAGGGGCTACGGACGGCTATCTGTGGCCGTATTTCACCGAGCGCAGCAAGTTATTCGTTCGCCAATATTTTCGCGATCATCATATCGTGGATGCTGAGATCTTAGCTGAACAGATCGAATATTGCCGTTTTCCACCGCCTGCCGATGGCAACGCGGAGACCAGCTCATTTCCCGGGTTGTTGCGCGCCGCGCAGGTAATCGGCGCCATTGCCGATCCGGATTTTTCCCTGAAGATCATGCGATTGTGGCTCGAACTCAAGGAGTGTGAAATGCATAAGATGCTTGGTTTCGAGTCGCCTTCCATACTGCGGGACAACTACCCACAATTTTTCTGGACGGTGCTCTATCCGCTCATTCCCGAAGGCATTGAGTTCCTGACCTACACCGGTGGCGGCCGGTTATGGTTAGCCAATATGCATGCTCATGTGTTGTTGGAAGAGCACCGGGATAACGAAACTACGGTAACCGTGGCTTAGCTCAAGCAGTCTCTCAAGAGCAGGTCTAGGCTAGAAAGCACTTAAACGGCCTATACCTGGCAACTTAATGGCCAGATCCAAAGGGTCTAGGCCCATACTCAAGCCGAGCAGATTGAATTCGATTCCCTCTTCCCAACCCACCAATATGCCAGCGACACCGGCCAAAGAGATCTGACCACCGGTGCCACTTGGGCTCAGCGCCATGAGCGCGCCCTCGGCGAGATAGTCTTTGCCGATGGCGGTAGGTGGCAGGTCCAGTTTCAGTTCCGGGATCTGGCGGGCGATGTGCGCGGTGAAGGTGTTGCTATTGGGTCCTGGCCAGACGGTGTATTCGTACGCATGGGGATAGTTGGCCACCGCCGCGTAAATGCGGGGGATGGCTCTGGCCGCCTCCTGGCCGCGTAAATCGAGCAGGAGTTCGGGTTCGGCGCCGTACCAACGCCGATCGGGTAAGTCGCGTTGTTGCACCACCGCGGCGGCGCCGTACCGGGCCCGCCAGCCGAGTACCTGATGGGTGATGTAATGGTTGGCACCGCGCTCTTTGGTGGCGATCCAGGTATGTACGCCGAACACACCGCGCCATCCGAAAGCGCGTCCGGCATAGATCTGTACCACCGCCCGCGGCTCTTGTTCAGGCGCAGGCGCCATACCGGTACTGTCGCGGCTGGCGGTTTGCCAATTACCCCCGAAGTCGATGCCGCCTAAAGCGGCCACCAACAGGGGGCCGGATAGATAAAAAGCCAACCCTATGAAGAGGTGTTTTATCCATTTCATAGTACTGCCGGACGCATGGAATAGCTCTCCCGAATCGGGTCGGGCTCAGCCATCACGCATGAGGGGTATGGAGAAATCCGTCCTCTCTTTAATGCCCGATGGCCAGCGTTGGGTAATGGTTTTGAGCCGGGTGAAAAAGCGTACACCCTCCGGCCATGCATGTGGTGGTCGCCGAAGAGGGAGCGCTTCCAGCCGCCGAAGCTATGGTAGGCGGTAGGCACGGGGATGGGAACGTTGACGCCGACCATGCCGATTTTGACCCGGTGGGTAAAGTCGCGGGCAGTGTCGCCATCGCGGGTAAAGATGGCTGCGCCATTACCGAATTCATGCGCATTGACCAGCTGTAAGGCTTCCTCGTAATGATCCACACGTACCACGCTCAATACCGGGCCGAAGATCTCATCGGTATAGATGCTCATATCGGGCGTCACCCGGTCGAATAAGCAACCGCCCAAGAAAAAGCCCTCGGGGGGAAGATCCCCGGGAGGAGGGCTGTTGCCATGGTCTTGCAGGCTTTGCTTGCGGCCATCGACGATGAGTTCGGCGCCCTCCTCAACGCCACGGTCTACATAGCCGGTCACTTTCTCCAGGTGAGCGCGGGTGACCAACGGCCCCATTTGCGCATCCGGATCCGTATGCGGTCCCAGCTTAAGTGCTGCAACTCTGGGTGTTAGCGACGCCAATAGGGCGTCGGCGGTGTTGTCGCCTACGGCTACTGCGACGGAGACGGCCATGCAGCGCTCCCCGGCCGAGCCGTAAGCGGCGCCCATCAGCGCATCGGTGGTTTGGGCCAGATCGGCATCAGGCATTATCACCAGGTGATTCTTCGCGCCGCCTAGCGCTTGGACCCGTTTACCGGCGGCGGTGCCCGTGCGGTAGACGTATTCGGCGATAGGGGTAGAGCCGACGAAGCTGACGGCATCGACCAGCGGGTGGGTCAGCAAAGCATCCACTGCTTCTTTGTCGCCGTGGACAACATTCAAAACCCCTTCGGGTAAGCCGGCCTCCAAGGCGAGTTCGGCGAGGATGAGGGGGCAGGAGGGATCACGCTCGGAGGGTTTCAGGATGAAAGTGTTGCCGCAGGCGATGGCCACCGGGTACATCCACATAGGCACCATGGCCGGAAAGTTGAACGGCGTGATACCCACACATACGCCCAACGGTTGGCGTACGGAGTACATATCTATGCCACCGGCCACGGTGTTGTTGTACTCGCCCTTGAGCAGTTGCGGGATGCCACAGGCGAACTCCACCACTTCAAGACCGCGGGTGATGGAGCCCTTGGCGTCTTCTACGGTTTTGCCATGCTCCGAGGAGACCACTCGGGCCAAGCGCTCCATGTTTTTGTGTAGCAGCTCCTGATAACGAAACAGGATGCGGGCGCGTTGAGCCGGTGGCGTCGCAGCCCAGCCGGGGGTGGCTGCATGGGCGTTGACGACCGCGGCATCTACTTGCGCGGCGGTGGCGAAGGGTACACGGGCTGCTACTTGACCGGTGCCTGGATTGTAGACATCGCCGAACCGGTTGGAACTGCCGCTAGAGCGTTGGCCGCCGATAAAGTGTTCTATGGTTGGCAGGGCAGTGTCTGACATTGAATGTCTCCTCAGGGCCAATAGTGAAGGTACAGGACGTAGAGCAAGTGAGGAGCCGGCTACCGTTGCCGGCAATGGTCAGGGAATTTTGCCATTATTACGCTCTTATTTGCTTAAGTCTTGCTCTTTGTAGCCTTACCGGGAGTGCCCCATGGCGGCCATGTTTTCGCCGGCGGTATCGGCGATGAGGACGAGGTTTTGTCCGAATCTTGGCCATCAAAAGATGTTCCATTTGCATATGCTTTTGCTAGGAGGCTGTGCTCTTGGTTCAATGTTAGCACGTTGAGGCAAAAGAAAGACGTTTTTTTGACAAAGTCCTCTGTAAACCTTAAATTCTGGTGGATTTAGACAGTATGTCTGTATACATTGACAGGCTAGTCCACACTACGGAGTAAAAACGTGTTAACGCTGACAGCCCGCCAGCAGCAAATCTTGCAGTTGATTCAAGAATTCATCGAGAACGAAGGTATGCCGCCAACCCGGGCGGAGATCGCCGAAGCCTTGGGTTTCCGTTCGCCCAACGCGGCGGAAGATCACCTGAAAGCCTTGGCGCGCAAAGGCGCTATCGAGTTGATAGCCGGGACTTCCCGCGGTATTCGAGTCCTCTCTCAAGTCAAGCCTAATGCCGGATTGCCCATTATCGGGCGGGTGGCTGCCGGCAATCCCATCCTCGCCCAAGAGAACATCGAGCGGCACTGCCGTTTAGATCCCAAGCTGTTTCAGCCACGCGCCCATTATCTTTTGAGAGTGCGAGGGATGAGCATGCGCAATATCGGGATACTCAATGGCGATCTGCTGGCGGTGCACCGCACCTCACAGGTGAGCAGTGGGCAGATAGCAGTTGCCCGGGTCGGCGATGATGTGACGGTGAAGCGGTATCGCCGCCGTGGCAATATCGTGCGCTTGATGCCGGAGAATGACGACTTTAAGCCCATCGTGGTGGACTTACGGCTACAGGAGATGACCATTGAGGGACTCGCCGTAGGGGTTGTTCGCGACGACCTTTGACGGCACGCTGCATAACGGGTTTCAGCTAAGCCGTGATTCAGCTAAGCCGTGATATTGATCCTGCCGCTTTTGAATGGCCATCTCCAGCGCCTTACATATCTTGTTGCGCCGTCCCGGCATCTGCGGGGCCGGGTACGAGGGAGAGTACTGGAGCCTATTTGGCTGCGGGGTGGTGGGCTTTGGATGAGGCATTGCCGGGTGGCGGTGGCCACTCGGCATATTGACGGAAGTTGTAACCAGCCATGTGGGTTGTGGCGAGGTTGGCCGGTTCTTGCCAGTCTTAAGCCGCCATTGCGCTGTTGCCTATACAGTGCATGGACTTCGAGGCGTATTCCCTCAGAGCGTATCGAATACGGTTGGTGGAACGGAGATAATGTACGCCGTGATTATCATGTGGCGGTAAACCCCGCGGGCGAACGCTTTTAGATTGACCGCGATCGCAAAGTGGTAATAGAGAAGTGGTTTTTACACGGCCTATTGATGTGTTTGTTTAGACGTATTTGTCTAGATCGGGGGAGGGCTTAGATCGGATTCGTTGCCTCCTCTTCCGCTTGTGCATCCTGTTGCACTTGCAGTGCGGTTGTTGGCTGCGACTGGAATTGCGCGGGCGCTTAACGGTACGTATAGGCGCCGTGCTCGTCGAGCGGTGCTGCCACCACTGCCAGCATCGCTGTGACAGGTTGCAAAATTGTGGGTTTGGCTACTTATTGGGGTTTTGAAACTGTTAAAGTACCGGGCGTCCTCAAACTTAACGGCGCTCGTTACCGGCTCAATTAACTGCGAATTTGAAGGAGGCTCATATGCCAGTTCTGCACGCATCGCCGACAATCGAACAATTCATGGAAGGGGTCAGGCGCCGTAACCCAGGTGAGGCCGAGTTCCAGCAAGCAGTGCAAGAGGTTGCCGAGAGTATCTTCCCTTACATTAAGGACAAGCCCGTCTATCACGAATGGGAGATATTGCGGCGTATCGCCGAACCGGACCGGGTCATCATGTTCCGGGTCTGTTGGGAGGACGACAAAGGCAATATTCGTGTCAACCGCGGGTACCGCGTGCAGAACAACAATGCTATAGGACCTTATAAGGGCGGTATCCGCTTCCATCCCTCTGTGACTTTGAGCGTTCTCAAATTCCTGGCTTTCGAGCAGACTTTCAAAAACAGTTTGACCGGCTTACCCATGGGGGGTGGTAAAGGCGGCGCCGACTTCAATCCCAAGGGCAAGTCGGACAACGAGGTGATGAATTTCTGCCAGTCCTTTATGACCGAATTGACCCGTCACGTGGGCGAAGACACCGACGTACCCGCCGGCGATATCGGCGTGGGCGCGCGGGAAATCGGCTACATGTTCGGTCAGTACAAGCGTCTTACCAACAAATTCGTGGGCGTTCTTACCGGCAAAGGCATGGAATTCGGTGGCAGCCCGATACGCACCGAGGCAACCGGTTATGGTGCGGTATACATGATGGAGGGCATGCTCAAGACCAAAGATCAGAGGGTGGAAGGCAAGACGGTCGCCATCTCCGGTTCCGGCAATGTTGCCACTTATGCGGCGGAGAAAGTCTTGCAGCTCGGTGGCAAGGTGTTGACTCTGTCCGACTCCAGCGGCTTTGTGCATGCCAAAAACGGTATCAGCCAAGAGCAGTTGCAGTGGGTTATGGAACTGAAAACCGTACGCCGCGGGCGTATTGATGAAGCGGCTACGGCATTTGGCTGGGACTTTGTGGAAGGGCAAAAACCTTGGGGCGTTCCTTGCGATCTGGCATTGCCATGTGCCACCCAGAATGAACTGGACGAGGACGGTGCCAAAGCACTGGTTGCCAACGGCTGTATCGCGGTGGCCGAGGGCGCCAATATGCCGTCCACCATTGAAGCGGTGCAGGCTTTCCAAAAAGCGCGCATTCTATTCGCCCCCGGCAAAGCGGCTAACGCGGGCGGGGTCGCCGTATCCGGTCTGGAAATGAGCCAAAACAGTGCGCGCATCACCTGGAAAGAAGAAGAGCTGCAGCAACTGCTTCGCAACATCATGCAGGGCATTCATGACAAATGCGAAGAATATGGGCGCGTCGATGATGATTATGTCGATTATGTGAATGGTGCGAATATCGCCGGCTTCGTCAAAGTTGCTGACGCTATGATCGCCTACGGTGTCGTGTGAGCGAACCCAGGTACGGTCTAAAGCGGGCGCTTCCGCTCTAGGAAACGCTCCTTTGGTCCTTAAGGGCGCCTCTAACAATAGTCATTGTTTCGTGAGTGCAAGGAAGCACCGTGCGCACAACCGCAGTGTATAGGTGATACCTGAGGATTCGAGCACGGCGCTGACGCCGCAATCGCGGAAAAAGTGCATTTTTAGAGGTGCTCTTTAGAAATTTTCGGGGCTGCTGTCCCATAGCTGTGCTCTGATAGCTGTACTTTGATGTTGTTGAGTCAAAAGTGTGATTGACTCTTTTTATAGTGGCGACTGGCTATTTAAGTGCATGGCAGGGCGTCTATAGCAGCGACAAGATACGTTGTTCAAACTCGTTAGCTGCTTTTGGATCGTCGAAATCAAGCATTAGATCTGCGACGATTCTGCGGATGCTATCGGTCGATTGGCCGTGTTGTTCCAGCAGATCTTGGCACAGCATGCCGGCAATTGGCCCTAGTGCATCGATAGCTTCGTCCGCAAGGGTAATTTACAAAACCGACATGAAGCCGGCTTTGTCTGATGGTTACGGGGTCTGATGGTGACGGGATGGCGGTTAGGGCGGCCTAATAGCCCTCCGGGTCTTAGGCGCTGCCGAATGCCTCGGCAATGATGGTCAGCTCATGGGCCAGCACGCCGCTCTCATGGGGGGGAGCGAAAACCGCGTGCAACTGCCCGGCCGGGTTGATCAGCAAGAGACGTGAGCTGTGATCGACGGCATAGTTGGTCTCCTCGGTGTTGTGTTGCTCGATGCGGTAGACGGCGCCTAGCGCGGCGGTGAAGCGTTCTAGTCGCTCATGCTCGCCGGTGACGCCGATGAATGCCGGGTCGAAGAAGGTAATGTATCGACCTAGTTTGCTGCTGGAGTCGCGCTCCGGATCGACGCTGACGAAAATCACTTGCAGATCATCTAAAGCAGGCGTGTTCAGGACTTCGATAGCACCTTTGACGGTGCTCAGCGTGGTCGGGCAGATGTCCGGACAGTGGGTGTAGCCAAAAAAGAGCAAGCTCCACCGGCTTTTGAGGTTGCTTTCGTCAAAGACTTGCGCTCGATGATCGATTAACTCAAACGGCGGGACCGGTGTGTGTTGGCCGAATAATACGGTTGCCCGCTCCAATTCGGGATTGGGATCGACAGGGCCGCGGGTTTCCAACACATATCCAAGAGTCCCGCCTAATAGCACGCCCGCCAGGGTGACACCGATGACATGCGATTGCGTCATACTTTCTTTTACTCCGTTAGTTAGCCCTATATTGTGCAGCAGATCAGATCCCGTTGGTTGACTGAACTGGCGGCGATGGAAGAAGCCGGTGTGCCGCTGGCCGGTTGGGTTCCACCCCGCGCCGTCTGGCCGAGCGCCTCAAAGCGCGTGAACGGTTCCGAGCACGGACCAAGGTACGCATGATAATACCGTGGCGGTTATCGTTATCGCGGTGTTCATAGCACCGTTGCCTGCTTTGATCGGCGGTTCTCTGAGTCCGGCTCAATACTTGGTGCAAACTTTGGGCGAAGTGGCTGGGCTCGTGGCTATCGTTGCCGTTGTCCGCTCAGTGTGGCCGGTGTTGTGGGAAATGAACGGCCTTAACCGGGCAGCGCATCACTTCGCTGTGGCCCTGCGCACCAGCTTGGTCGCATCCGGCTGGTCGTTCACACGCCAGACATTCATATCCTCGCCTAAGTACAACTCGCGTTGTTCACGCAAGTTGAAGGGCCGGGAGCCGATGCGGCCGAAGACGGCCATCTGGTGACCGGTCTCATCCACTGCCCGATCCCGGTCCAATCCCTTGGACAGCGCTCGCGCTGGTGCACCGGTCGGGTAGGTGGCGATCACTTGCGGCTTGGGTTCCGGGCTAAAACCGTAGAACTTGGGCTGGCTCTCCGGAGAGGTCAGTTGCACGACTTTGAGCCCGTTACGGCCATCGGCCACATAAGCGAATAAGCTCGCGTTGGTGGTGCCGATGATCACATCGCTGGCGTCATTTAACGTACCGTCCGCCGTGAACCGTTGATAGATCTTCGGCTGCTCCGGCTTTTCCACGTCCACTATGGTGAGCCCATCAGCGCCGGCTGCGATGTAGGCGTAGGTACGGGCGACATAGATACGGCGGGCGTCATTGAGCGCCACCCGGGCCGCTGGCACCCGCTTGGCTTGCTCGGGAACCGTTACGTCGATGACGTTCAAACCGTGGTCGTCCAATGCGAACAGGTAGCGGAATTGGAGTGCCGAGGCGCGGGCGTTTTTAAGCGGAATGATATTGACTAGTTTGGGTGCCAGTGGCGTATCCATGTCGAGCACGACGATGCCTTGATCCGCGGCGATGTAGATATAGTGCCCGCCTATGGTGATATGGCGCGCGCCGTTTAAAACCCCGCCTTCATTCCAGGTGAGCACCCGCTCGATGAAATTGTTGCGCAGCTCGCCATCGGCGAAGGTGTCTACATCCGTCAGTATCAGGCCCTCCTCGGCGTCGGTGATGAACGCATAGTGATAGATGGGATGGAAAGGCTGCTCCATGTTGGTGTTCAAGATGAGATCGCGCATCTGCTCGGCGCTCAGGCCGAAGCCAGGGGAATTTTGCCGGTGCGGCGCGATCGGCTGATTGGTGGGTAACGCTACGCAGGTGGCATTCTTGGAGCGGATGCGTGCGTCATGGCCCCAAAGGGAGAAGGGGGCGGTAATGATGCGCTGGGAGAAGCCTTTGTTGGCGATCGCCTGAACGTCGTACACCTCCATGCCGGCGTCTCCTTGGGCGACGAACAAGTACTCGCCCCGTAGTTGCAGACAGCCAACCTTGCCGCCGCGGGTGCCGTGGGTGTAGGCCTCGCGCAGGACTTGACCATCATCCATATGGTCTTGGTACCAGTCGGGGTAAGCGTAGCGGTGCAGATAACTGCCGACCACGGCTTGGGGCTCGTCCCACTCGGTGACGCGTACGGCGGCGATTTCATCCTCCGTGCCCATCCAGGCGTTGAAGCCGACGAAGTTGACGAAATTGGTGCCGTGCAAGAGGAGTTGGGCCATGATGGCGTTGTTGTCGTTGTCCTGCGATATGTGACAGTCCGTGCACTGCTTGGTCTCGGTCTTGCGCGCCGTATGCGGAAAATGGGGTGCGAATGCTTGCGAGCTGTAACCGCTGGCGGAAACCGGCGGCTGCTGGATGTAGATGCGCTGCCTGTTGGTGTCGGTGGAAGACAGCACCAGGGCGGAAGAGGAGCGGATGGGGGCGATACGGTTGCCTTTGGCCGGCCCGTGTTTGCCCAACTGGAACATCTGGTCGCGGGCCACCTGCGGGTTATAGGTCGCGTAGTTGCGCGATTCGCGGTTTTCGTAGTGATGCAAGCGGGTTTTCCAGTTGGCTTGGATCGGCAGATGACAGCCGCCGCAACTGGTGACCCAGGAGCTGTGGCAGCTAAAGCACAGCATCTCGTTGTCTTTATGGGCACGCTTGTCTGCTGCAATACCCGGTCCCCAGGCCATGGAGCCATCGACAGCGACGGTTTTGGCTCTGGATGATTTGACATTGAAGTGCGGATGGTCGGGATCGACCGAGTCCTTGACCAACGAGAGCTGCCATTCCCGATCGGGCCATAGCACCGAGCGCTGGTAGAGTTTGCCCTCGCGCCACTCGAACCGGGCGCGGCCATCGGGGTTGCGGATGAGGCTGAGATCGCGCCCGCCGGCAGGCGCCGCGGGGCCGCTGCTCATCAGGGTAGGATATGCATCCGCGGTACCGTGGCAGTCGATGCATTCGATCTCGACGGCTTGCGCCACCTCGCCGACGATATGGCCGTTACCGTGTGCGTCTTGGGAGAAATGGCAGTCCACGCAGTGCATGCCGTAGTCCACGTGAATGGAGGACAGGTGTACCGCTTTTTTCCACTTGTCCGGATCAATATCGGAGATGGTCTTGCCTTGAGCGTCCAGTAAAGTTCCTTTGCGGTCGCGTTTGAACACGGCGCGGAAGTTCCAGCCGTGGCCGTGGTAGTCGGCAAACTGTGTGTCTTTGAGCTGCGGGTTCAATAGCGACACGTCTTTCAAGAACGCTTGATCGGACCACTTGCCGCGTATGGCCGCCTCCTCGGGATTATTCTCGTTGATGACGCGCACTTTGTGATGGCCTAGCACTTGCGCCTCACTGACTTCACTCTTGTCGCGCACTTCGTACCACGAGGGATAGAGTTGCTTGTCCGGCCACATGTGCGGCGCATCGGATTCGTAGTCCCACATGGTGTAGCCGAGGTAGCTATTGATGAACATATTCGGCTGGTGCATGTGGCAGATCATGCACTGGCTGGTAGGGATCGCGCGGGTGAATTTATGGCTGAGCGGATGACCGGATTCCTCTTTGGGAATCGTGGGATCGGCCGTCTGGGTGACGCCCGTGTTGCCGAATTTGCCGTAAGGGCCGGAGTGGCGTGGATCGCGGTCGTTGGCATAGATCACGTGGCAGCTCGCGCAGCCGGAATGCCGGTAATCGCCAGGGTTCTCATTGGTGCCCATGAACCACGTGAACGGGTCGTTCAAACGGGTTTTGTGGACATTGATCACGGGCACGGCGATGCGTGCCCCGGTACCCGGTCCACGGTTCGATTGGCGAATATCCGGCCGCCCCGGCTCTTCTAGGCGCTGGATTTGGCCGAGCGCGTTCGGCAGGCCGGTTTCCGGGAACAAATTGACGACGTTACGCCCGCCACGCTCGAAGACGCGAAAGACATCGCCCGGCGGGATAACGTGCCAGGTGGGCATGGGATAGAGCGCTGGCAGTACCCCTTTAGCCGCCAGTTCCGGGGTGATGGGCACTGGGTTTTCGACTTTGGTCGGCTGTCCGTCGGGGGTGTAAACCTCGCCTAGGAGGTACCGTTTAAACGGCAAGATACCGTTGTTGTAGGTCGCTCCACCCCAAAACATAGCGCCGGTGGACATGAGGCTGCGCTTGGCCGCTTCGATAACTTCCAGATGGCACGCACCGCACGCTTCATTGACCACCCGGTAGTCGCTTGGATTCATGAAGCGGATGAACTGCGGCGCTTCCCGGTTGATCAGCGAATAGGTTTGCGGCGCGTTCTTGCTGTGCGGGTAATGCCAACTTGCGGGCAAGGTGGGCAGTACGTGGGCCGCGTCGCGGGCCGCGTCGTAGGCGCCGTCGCCGGGTTGAGTGCCGTGCGGTTTTAACACCGATGCGCTGCCACCGTGGCAGTCCGTGCAACCCAGGATCACAGCCGGGTTGTCGTGCATGGTCTTGGCGTCGGACGCGGTGTGACAGCTCACACACCCGCTGCTCTTGGCCTCGGCGTCTTGCGCGCTTTGCTGGGCGGGGGCTGGCGGTGTTGCCTGGTACGAGCGCTTGACCGGCTCTTCATCGGCGGCGGCCGCCATGACTGAGGTTGAGGTCAATGCACCCGCAAAGAGCATGGCAATAACCGTATGGAACAGGACTGCCTGCCAATATCCGGCCCGCAAATAGCCTGGGCCTAATGTATAGGATGCACGGATCACCGCTGCGATGCCTCCCAAGCTCAAGAGTTCAGTACATCAGTATGACGTTGCCAAGCACTGAATAAGCCACGTCGTCGCCGAATAATTGTTCGTAGCCGGTACCCGGGATCAACGCCGCCCCGGATAAGCGCATGACGATGTTCTGGGTCGCAAACGGACGGTAGATCAATGCGCCCGATAGATCGAAACCGATTTCCGGTTCGATGGGACCTTGGTTTCTGGCCACTTCGACCGTCGCCGTATCGGCGAACCAGATGTGGTTCAGGTTGGTCGAGAAGCGCAGCTGCGGGGTGACGTCCAAATCGGCACCCGTGCCCACCAGGGTTACGCCTGGATTGGCGAAGTTCGATTGGCCGTGCTCCTTGGAGGATTTCAGATTGTTGAGCACGCCGTTGCGGGTCGAAGCGGTGATACTGCCGCCGCCGATGTTGGGGATGCCCTGGCGGATCCAGTGAAGCTGGTGTCGGCACCGGCGATGATCGGATTTTCGAAGATGGCATCGAAGCCTTCCGCGCGGCTGTCGAAAGGATCATCATCAGCGCTGGCGTGCACCGCGTGCACCCGCGCTCTGATCCAGTCGAAATCCACCGATGCTTCCGCCGCGCCGAAATAAGCGCGGATCTCTTGCGGGCGCACCGTGAAGACGCCGGCGGACTCGTTGCCGAAGGCGTAATACGCGCCGAAAGTGAGGTTCAGCCGGCCGAAGTGACCGTCGCCGTGTAGGCCTAGATAGTTGACCCGGTACCGGCGCAGGCGCTCGTTGCCGAGGGAGGCCGGGCGTTGAATGAAGCCGTTTTTGTCAAAGAAGAACTCGTCTTCGCCGTTACGGTTGTGGATGACCGTGCCCATGGTGGTGAAGCCGAGCACCGGCCAGTCTTGCCGGTATAGATTGAAGATGAAAGTGTCGTCTTGGCGCACTTCTTCGGCGAGATCATTGAGGCCGCTGTTGGTGTCTTTCTCGAGCTTGCGGAACCAGGCCAGGTTGTATTGCCACAGGTTGTTGTCACGGTTACCGAACAGGCGTATGCCGAGCTGATTGTCTTGAAAGAGAAAGCCGCGGAAGTCGCTGGAGAACGGCTGAATGCCGATGCGCACGCTGTCGAAGTCGTAGCGATCGGAGACGTTGCGGATGTGGTAATCCAAAAACAGCTCTTGCACACCCAAGTGAGCGTCATGGCGATCATCGCCCTCGCGCGGATCCACATTGAGCACACCCACCTCGCGCACTTTGGTGTAGTTGTAGTTGATGACGGGGGTGAAGCGAAACTCGTAGTCCGGTGGCCTGAATACGGTATCGCCCTTGAATACGATAAAGCCGAGGATCAGGTTCTGATTGAAGGTTAGTTGTTGCTGATCACCGAAAATGCCTAGATCATCGGCCTGGTTACTGCCTTGCAAGCCCACCGGTGTGGGAATCGAGCGTGGCTCGAGGATGGTATCGGAGATAACGCTGAGGTTGAAGAACCAATCGTCATAAAAGGGGCGGTCTGCTTTCAGGATATTGCGGTTGTAGGGATCATGCCAGCGCTCTTCGATCAGCCCTAGATCATTGATGAGGCGCCATCTGTCCGGGATCGGCACATAGTCGTCCGGAGCCACGCGAGGCGGCGGGGGTTGTACTCTTGGCAGTGCGGTATTTTCGTTGGGATCGGTTTGCGCCGGCCGCTGGTACGGCAGTTTGGGATCGGCGCCTGGGCGCTTGCGATCCAACTGAGCGACTTTCAACTGCTCTTTGAAGTGGCTGGTGGCCGGCTGTGGCGCCGCCCTCCGGGCGTAGCTGCTTGAGGACAATTTGCGATCCAACCGAGCGACTTTCAACTGCTCTTTGAAGTGGCTGGTAGCTGGCTGTGGCGCCGCCCTCCGGGCGTAGTTGCTTGAGGACAACTTGTGATCCAACTGAGCGACTTTCAACTGCTCTTTGAAGTGGCTGGTAGCCGGCTGTGGCGCCGCCCTCTGGGCGTAGCTGCTTGGGGACAACTTGCGATCCAACCGAGCGACTTTCAACTGCTCTTTGAAGTGGCTGGTAGCCGGCTGTGGCGCCCCCTGGGCGTAGCTGCTCGGGGACCAACTGAGCAGGGTTAAACTGCTCAGGGCGGTGCTTAGCGTCAGTCCTGCAACGCTCAGCATACTCGTACTTGTAGAACTCATGGTCACTTGCCCTGGCATACATTTTGCGCCGTGCTGTTCAGGAACGGCCCTTGGGGACACTGCACGTAGCGAAGATTGACGCCGCCGACGACCAATTGGTCCGCGCGGATGTTGGTGGGCGCGTTACCGATGGCGCCGCCTAATAAGACGCTGGCGTTGTGCAGGCCTAGGAAACTCACCATGTCGTCCTGATCGATGCCGTCACCGGATACGCCTACGCCACCGATCAAGGTGTTGCCGCGGTAGATAGGCACGCTGCCGGGGAAGATCTGAATACCGTTTTGCAGGCCGGCGATCTGATGCAGGGTGGAACAGCCGGTTTGTATGTCGCCAATAGCACCGGCCGCGCTAGGGCCAGCGCCGAATAGCCCGCGGGTGATTTCCTCGAACACTAATTCCAGTTGCAGTCCGGTGGCGAACGGGCTCCACCTGGCGAACGGATTGCTGAATGGCCCCGGGATTTCGCCCACGCCGTCCGGGTAGAACGGACGGGAGAGGTTGCCGCCGGCGCGGTCGGAGAACGCGGTACCGTCGGTGAGCGCGGCGCCGCCGATGGCTTGATGGGGGTCTGCCACACCGGCGGCGGCGCCGGTCTGTGCCAGGGTGACCCGGGTGCCGAAGGTGCCGTCGGTGAGGTTGGTAAAGGCGGTGGGGTTGGTGGGGTCGGATTGGCCAGTCATGCCGGCAGTCAACTGTGCCCCGGCGTCGGCACGGGAGAAAAGCGCCGCCGTTCTGGCTTTTTGCAGCGATACATCCGTGCCGAACAGCGGCGCATCCCGCGTGCGTACGATGCCTAGGATCCGGCCTTCGGCATCCACCACCGAGATGGTGGCCCGCATTTGACTGCCGACCGGCCGGCGGATCTGGGCGCGCGCTGCGTTGGCCACGTCGAGCGCACTGCTCAAGATCTGCACCACTTCGGCCACGGTCAGCACGCTACCGGCAGGTGCTGTGCCGTCGCGCGGTAGGTAAGCATTGGTATTGCCCGCGGCGTTGGTGAGCACGAATGCATCACGGGCAGCGAATTCCGCCTGCCCGGTGAAAGCGTTGACCGCCGCTGCGGGGACTATGCCGGAGAAACGCCCACCTCCCACGTTTTGCGCCGCGGGTACACCGAAAGCTGCGCCGGTATGGGGACCTACGGCATCGTTGAAAAAAGCAGTCGCCGCCACCTGTACGCCCACGCTTACACGGCCGGCCGCGGCCAGTAGGGCGGCCTGATTGCCAGCCGCGTTAGCGGGGAACGACTGTAGCGCTATGAGGTCCGGATCCACGTCCGTGAAACGCAGCAGCTTACCGTCCACGGTGATGCGGTTGGCCAGGCGATCGATGGGCGCGGCGAAACCGAAAGTGGCGGCTAAGGCGATAGCTTCGTCGTTGGCCGCCACACCGGTATCAAAGTCGCTGATATTGCGATCAAGACTGTAGATCTGATCGGAGATGACACCGATGCCCCCCACCGGGGTGCCGCCTTTGTAAAGCGGTAATCCGCCCGGATCGGCCGACAGGCCTAAAGGCGAGACATGGGGCGCGATGGCCCCGTCGATGTTCGTCGCCGGCTTCACTACACCGGGGTTATCCGGATCGTTGGAGATGACAGCGATATCGGAGCAGGCCAGTTGGCTGAATTGCACGCCGAACAGCGGCCCGCCGGCGCGGCCGATTTCGCCCGGGTTGAAGTTTTCCTGAACGATCTGGCTGGCGGTGCGGGTGGTGAAAGCATTGCCTTCCGAGGACAAGTACGCGGCGGTTATCGCTTTTGAAACGGCCGCCAGACCGCTGGCGTTGACGTTGGCAACGGCCACCGCGCCGTTGACAGTGCCGTTGTCGGTGATGACCAAGCCCTCCAGGGAGGCGCGGGAGAAAGGTGCTTGCACCGGGGAGGTGCGGTTGGAGGTCACCGTGATTTGACTGGCGCCGCCCAAGCGCCGCGCATCCAGTACGAATCCGGTTCTGTCCACCACTGCGAAGGTGGCGTTGCTGACGCCGCGCGCCTGCGCTTCCTGGATGGCTTGCGCCATGATGAGATCGACATCCGCGGCGGTCAGAAATGTATTGGCGTTGGCACAAAAACCTGTGCAGCCGCCGTCTTGAGCCGCTCCTGATCCTTGACCTGATTGCGTACCCCCAACGCTACAGCCGGCGATGCCGGTGACCGCCCCGAGCATCAAGCCCTTAACCAACGATCCGGCACGAAATAACGATCTGACTCGCACAGCTGCACCCGCTGTCACCGCACACCAAGACATGGCGTGACTCGTTAGCCGCTTCGTGTGGTTCCCTGCGAGGATCCTACACGCCCCTATGCTGTTTCCGCTCCAAATCCTTCCGTGGTAGCCGGTTGTTTTTTATGTCCGCTAGCAGATAACAGCGTTAATATATTGATTTTATTTAAGTGTTATATTAATCGCATGTTGCGATTAGTGTGTAAGTATCCCATAGACCAAACGTATTCCATAGACCCCAGGCGATAAACCCCGGGCGATTTTGCCGCTTTCTTACTGTCCCCCACCCATCGCCTGAGATTTATCCATGTCTTGGCCCATGTTTTTAGGATTACCCATGAAATGCGTATCCAGTATGTGGAATTTATGACAGTCCACGCATTGGGACGCCAATTGGTTGTGTACGTCCGGGCCGCCATGGCATTCCATACAGCTTTCAATACCGGGTAACAGCACGTCTTCGCTCTTCTCCGAGGCAGTTGCTGCGTGACAGGTGGCGCAGGGTGTGGTGCGATGCTTGATGTGTGGAAACAGGCCCTTCGGTAACCAGCGATCGGCGATCTTCACGGGCGCGAGCGTCCAGGATGGGGGCTGTATGTTTTCGCGGCTCACAATATGGCATGTCGTACAGGCGCGGAACTCGAACATCTCCTCGGCGACAAAAGCGAATTTTTCTTGCGCCCATTCAAGTGCCTGTTTGCGCTCCGATTCGGTCAGTTCTTGCGCTGGACGCCGGCGCTTGCGCACGGTCTCGGGAGGTTCGGGATCAGTTCGGGTCCTGGCCTTGTCCGGCGCCGCTCGAGCTTCGCTTTGCCATTGTTTTTTATCCAGGTAACCACCTTCCAGTGCCCGCGCGGCGTAGTATTCGCGCAGTGTGTGGGTGACCGTTGCGATATCGGCATGAGGCATTTGTCTTGCCGGATCGTTCGGATCGAATTCAAGCCGGTGACAATCCTGACACATAGTTTCCATGTTCACCGGCGCTAAGCCGGTGCCGCCCGGCTCCAGTTGATGGCACGAGCCACAATCCAACACGCGCTTACCCGCAGGGGCGTTGATGCCACCCGCTGCCAGGTGCACTTTGTGATCGAACCGCACTCCGGAACGCTCCACCAGGTTGGCTTTGTCGTCCAAGCTGACGCGAATAGTGTTACTGTCGCTCTGCGCGTCACCGCTACTTGCTGCGCTGTTGTCTTTGAACAAGGTCGCCTGAAACTGCGGATGCTCTTCGAAATCGCCGACCGGCAATAGTTCGGTGTTCGGGGCGAAGTCGCGAATGGATGAATGACAGTCCACGCACAATGGGTCGTTCAAACGCGATAAACTGCTGGGCGCGTTGTGCTCCTTGTGACAGCTACCGCAACGTGTGGCGGTTAATTCTTCCACCGGGTAGTGCACCGGATCGGCGTGTACCGGTACTTCGCGGTGGCATTCAACACAGGCTTCGTCCTCCACCCTGACAAATGCTTTCTTATGGCAAGCATTGCAGTCTTGACCGATGAACTGATGGACATTGGCGAGGCGCCCGGTATCCCACATCTGATCGCTCAACATACCAGTCGCCCTCAATGGCTCTCTCAGGTCTTCGACCAAAAAGCCCGCCATCGGCGCAACCAAGAATACGGTGAATAGGGTCACGGCCAGCACCCATGACCACATACGCTTGCGCAGTCCGGTATTTTCCAAGCCGATTCGAGAGCGGCTTTGCAGTGTTGCCGTGTCCTCGGCGCCGGTCTTGGGCTGCTCCACCTCCAGGCAGAGATCGAAGCCCTCTAGCGGTGGTTTGACCACTTCGATGCGGCACGAGCCGATGGAGATGACATCGCCCGCGTTGATGATTCCAACTCCGGTGGTCGCTCCATTGATTCGGATCCCGGATAGAGCCAGCGCTTGGATCTGGAACTTGCCGTCGGGTGTTTGCGAGACGCGGGCGTGGTTGAGCGCTACCCGCAGATCGGATAGGAAGATCTGGTTTGCGGCGGCCCGGCCGATGGTGATGTGGTCGCCGCTAAACGGCTTGTCCTCATGGGTGATGCCGCTTCTTTTGCGAGTGATATTTCGAATCAGGCAGCGCATCTGAGGCTCACCAGTAGAGGAATACGCAGATGATGTGCGTAATCAGCGCCGCGAGTAGAGCGAACGTGATAGGCACGTGAATGTAGAGCCAAAAATCCATGGTCGCTTTATAGCGAATGTCTTTTCTTACCCGCTCCACCAATGCTTTTTTTCGGGTCAGCAGATCCAGTAACTGCCGCACCCGGCTGACTTGCTCACCGCCGCGCGCCGTGGACAACTGGTGGGCCATGACCATCATGGTCTTGCCCTCTTCAATGTCGGATGCCAAGGGGTCGGCGGTAGTGAGTTGGGTGTGCATCTCTTCTAGTTGTTGTTCGATATTCTCGAGGTTTTCCGTTTGGCTGGCGCCGCGCAATTGCGTAAGGAAGTTACCGCCTACCGTGGTACGCTCCACCGAGCGGACGGTGATTTCGTGCACTTTGGCGCTGATAACATCGGCCGTGGCAATGGCTTCGCGGTCTAGCGCGGCGATCTCATCCAGCATACTCTGCAGGGTTTCGCCGGCGCGGTTGGCGGTCATGAGCGCCGGCAGGCGGGCGTAGGCGTAGATCCCGTAGAAGCCGCTGGCGATCACCGCCAGCATGAGTACATAGGCCAAGGTGTGCACGTTCCAGCCGAATTGAAAGCCGGTATGCAAGGTGGCGATGATGATGAGAGAAGCGCCTAGATAGACGTGCGCGGACAACCAGCCTTGCAGTCTGGAAGAGGCCTTGTAGCTGCGTTTGCGGGCGCCGAACCAGGTCAGCCAAAAAATGATCGCGGCGCCTATGCCGCCCAGCGCATAGCCGAGCCAGGTGCCGCCATTGCGCGACTCGGCGGCGTCGTGGAACGGATGCCAAATGTACAAGATGATAGCGACTAGACAGAGCGCCAGCGCGAGCTTTAGGTGCTTAAATTGGCGGTAGACTAAAAATGACTCGTGCATTGTGGGCGTCTGTCTCGTTTGAAGCTGCCTGGACCTAGCTTGGATATTGGGCCTGTAGACATATCGTGGCGGGGATACATCGTGACGGCGGGCAGGTGGTTATGCGCTCCCCGCGGAGGAGAGTTTCAGGAAATCTTCCGGAAGCACCCGTAGGGTGGCGCCGGTAGGACAGGCACGCACGCAGGCGGGACCGCCTTTCAGATCCTTGCACATGTCGCATTTCACCGCCTTCTTCGATGCGTCGCCGCCTGCCGACTTGTCCGCTTTTTTCTGCCCTGGGGCGGCGCCTTTGCCGAACAGCAGCCAGGAGAACAGATTGAACTCGTGTTCCTGCGTCTGCGCCATCTGGATCACGCCGTAGGGGCAATTGCGCTGGCAGTTGCCGCAGCCTATGCATTTTTCGTCTATGTAGACCTCGCCGTTGGAGGCCCGGTGAATGGAGTCGGCGGGACAGTCTTTCATGCAGTGAGGGTGTTCGCAGTGCCGGCACGAGGTCGGTACGTGCACCGATGCGAAAGTCGGTCCCGCCTCCCGATCCAGCCGGGAGGTGCCTTGATGGGTCTCCGCGCACGCTTTTTCGCACTGATCGCACCGTATGCACAGAGATTCGTCGATGAGCAGTACGTCGGTGGCCTCGCCTAGCCCTTGTTGCACCAAAAAGCTGATGACGTCGCCCGTGTCCGGTTGCGAGGACATTTCGATGTCCCGCGATATGTGCTCTTGGATCTTGCCCTCCACCTGGCGGCGCAATCGTGCCGAGCGGTTCATCAAGGCTTTGAAGGAGGCGCCTTCTAGCCGCACGGTTTCAGTGCGCACCGCGGCGCGAATAGTGGCTGAGCGCGGGGCGTCGCTGAGCAGCGCCATTTCACCCACGTAGTGTCCTGCCGGGATATAAGCCATGACGACTTCGCGGTCGCCTATATTGCGTGACGCGGTGACCGAGCCGACCCGGATGAGGTGCAAGCTGTCGCCCGGTTCGCCCTCTTTGAAGAGGATGTCGTTGGCGTTGAAAGTCTCTATGGTGGCGGTATGTACCAGATCCGAAAGCTCCTCTATAGGCGTGTCCGGCGCGACCTGCGCCTGAATGGCGCGCATCAAGAAAGTCTCATCAATGGTGCGCTTGGCCGATTCCACCGAGGCGATGAGTTTGTTCATGGAGCGCCGCGGTGTTTCGATGAGCACACAACCGGCGCCGGCGATGACGGTGGCACTGCGCCGGCGCCCCGAGATCAAGCTCATTTCGCCGAAGAATTGACCCTGGCGCAGTGGGATAAGCTGGGAGGGATCATCGGGATTTATCTGAATCTGGACTTCACCCTCGAGGATGGAGAAGAAGGAGGTGGTGTAGTCGTTGTATTTAAAAACGTAATCGCCCGCCGCCGGCGTCAGTACCTCGGAGTCGAGCATGAATTCACGTAACTGAAGCGGCGTTAGGCCCGATAGCACCGGTACGTTGGCGATGACCCGGCCGAGCGCATCGGTGACACTGCTCACGCCCGGCAGTTTGTTGAATTTCTTCCACAGCAAGGGCTCATCCGCCGGTTCTACATTGCGCCCCTCAATGAATTCAACGACCTCATAGCCTTGATTCATGCATTGCTTGATGAGGGGGTAGCCGGCCAGCGCGCCGATGATGTAGAGCCCGGGTACGTTGGATTCGTATTGCGGGCTGACCGCCGGTACTGCCGATGGTTCTGCGCTCGGGAATTCCACGCCAGTGGCTTCCACGAACCGCCGCGGTGGGCTACCGCCTAGACGGGCGATGATGCGATCGCACGGCACCTCCGCTTCGCCGTCGGGCGTATTGAGAATGAAAAGACCCGGTTTACCGCCGTTTTTCAGCGGATCTTTTGGCTCGATCCGCTCCGGTGTGGTGGAGTACATGCACTCCAGCACCTCGTCGTCAATGCACTTCAGGATGAGATCCAAGTTACCCTGCTTGGCGCGGGCGAATTCATCTTTGCGGTTGACGATGATGACCGAATTCTGTTTGGCGAGACCCACCGCGTTCTCGATGGCGGCATCGCCGGCGCCCACTACGACGATGGTCTCGTCTTCATATTCGTCGGGATCATCCAGTTGATATTGGACGAAGGGCGCTTCCTGCCCCGGTACGCCCAGTTTGCGCAGGTTGCCCTGCACGCCTATGCCCAAGATGACATATTCAGCGGTGAGGGTCCTGTTGGCCGAGGTTTTGAGGATGAAGTTGCCTTTCTCACCCTCGATGGAGGTCACTTCGTTTTGAAACAAAACGCGGGTGCCTTTCTGCTCAATGCCTTCGTCCCACTTGCCCAGGATCGCCTCGCGGGTGCCGGCGGTGAATTGCAGCGGGCTGCGCAGGGGCAACACTGCCGGCTCGTCCATGACATGTTTGCCTTTCTGATAGCGGAATATGGTGTACGACAGGTGGGCACTGGATTCCAGCAACACGTGGGAGACGCCCAGTTCGGCCGCATGTGCAGCGGCGCTCATGCCACCCGGGCCGGACCCGACGATAGCTATTTTGAAATGCTCGTCCGTCATATTTCGCCTCGCCGAGTCCTCTGTCTTTTACCTATGTAGGTTATTGCACCTTAATCAAAAAGAATATCGGCAATCAAAAGATTTCGGCCAGCCGTTTCATCGCTGCCTGGTATTTGGCGGCGATGTAAACATCCTTGTCGTCCTCGCCCGGCCGGTAGCCGTCTTTGCCCGGCCGGTAACCTCGCTCCGGTGTGCGCAGCGTAGTGTACAGCGCGTCCATCGCTTCAGCCGCACTGGCGCCTTGCGAGGCAGAGAGCGCCTTGGCTTGCTCGAGTGAGGCGAGTAGGGAATCCAGTGCTAAATAGCCTTGTTCGGCGGCTGCGTAATCACGGTATTCACCGCGGCGGCCATCGTTGAGAACGCCCACCAACATCGCTTGCATCGCTTTTTGATCGATGTTGCCGGCGAGGCGCCGGCGCACTTCATCCACCAAGCTCTTCAGCTTGCCCGCCGCGGATCAGGTTTGACCCCATCCTTGCCCGGTGGCTAGATGCAGGGCTTTTAGGGCGCCGCGTACATCGGTACCCGATTGTCTGGAGACGCCACGGGCGATCGAAGCTACCATGAGCAAGGTCGCGTCGTTGAGCCTGACCACACCTGGGCCTAGCCCGGTGGTACGGCGCGGTGTCCAGCCCCGCTTGGGATGCTTGAATAGATCACCGTAGGCCATCGGATGATGGCAGGACTGGCAGTCGAAGTAGACCAGTTCCGGGAAAATCCCCTTATGCTTCGAGTTAACCAATGAGTCCAAGAAAGTAGCCGCGGCACTGAGTTGGCCCAGCGCCCAGATCTCGGCATGGCTGAAGACCGGTTTGCGTTTGCCGTAGTCGTCGTCGATCTTGAAATGCCAGGGCTCAATGATGGTGAAAGTATCGAGTTCAAACGACAGCCGTGGATGCCCGGCGCCCATGATGCGGTGATCGATCCGGCGCTGCCCGACATTGCCCAGATGGCACGACAAACACAAGGTGGCGCGCGCCGATGGATCTTCCGTGGGATAGAGGCCGGCTTGGACATTCTCCTCGTGAGTGCCGGCGCCGGTTACGTGCAGTCCCAGCCACCGCTCGGCGCCGCCATGGCAGGCCTCGCAACCGACACCATCGGACAATTGGTAACGCCTACCCCGGGCTTCTTCCGCCACGTAATCGGTGTGGCAGACCAGGCACTCTTTGGCCGTGTGTGCATTGTCCAACCCCAGGCTCCTGGCGATACGCCGCGATTGTTCATTCAGGAGGACTTTGTAAGCTTGGGCATGTTGGTCTTCGCGGTGCCAAGTGATGAATTCGTTTTGTAGTACCGGCGAATCCTCGAAAGGTTTTGGCGTGCCATGGCAGGTACTGCCAGCACAGGTAGCTACCCCCAAATGCTTGTCTTCGCTGTCTATGGGCAGAGCGGTTTGGGCCAATGCTGGCGCTGTGCCGGTCACTGCTAGCACCGCAGCCAGGATTTTCAACCCGCAGGTCAATGTCGACTCAGCCGATGTCGATAGGATGGCCGATGTCGATCGGATAGCTTGGGCGGTGTTGTGCAAATGAGTGGTGAGCATAGCGGTCCCGTTATCTACTTTCGGCATTTGTTTTAGCAATCTGTTTGCGTTGGGGCAGGTGGGTAACGCCTTGCTTTCGCCATCTCGGCAAGAGTGGTTGACGGCGCCAAGGCGTACCGTCCTATTATACCTACGATTCGCACGGTTGGCGGTAGGGTATGCCTTGATCGGGTCGGCGACAACCCTCTTCGGACATCTCGGCGATGGCAGTTGACTATTTCGTGAAAATCTTCGCCGCAGCGTGGCTCCGGGGCTTTGCGTCGCCCTATCGACAGTTTTTGTCGGTTATCGAGAAATCGCGGATTCTGAGTGGTGGGCGGCTTGCGCCATAGTCGCCGGTAATTTTTCTCCTCGAGACCGATTCGATGGCTGATGCGAAAGCGGCGCGCCGCGCTGGCGGGCGCAGTGCGAAACAACGCAAGCGGCAGGCGCCGGTGGCCCGTTCGCAGCGACCGGTTCAGCCCGGCCAGTTGGGCGGGCGCTATCAGCCGCTGACGAACGCGAATGTAGAGCGTGTGCACGAAACGGCGCTGACCGTACTTGAAACGGTCGGTTTGGCTAATTCCATCCCCTCATGTGCGGCGCTGGTCCAAAGCGCCGGTGGCGGCATCAGCAAAGAGGGGCGCTTGCTGTTTCCTCGCAAGTTGGTGCAGGAGGCTCTGCGCCGCGCCAACCGCAATACTGTATTGCATGGCAGGGTGGCGGAGCACGACTTGCAGTTGGCCGGGACGCGCCTTTATTTCGGCACCGCGGGCGCCGCCGTACACGTGGCTGAAGCTGGCGATAAGGAGTATCGGGAATCCACCCTCGCCGACATATACGATGCCGCCCGGTTGGTGGACGTGCTCGATAATATCCACTTCTTCCAGCGTCCGATGGTGGCCAGGGATATGCCCACGGATCTCGAATTGGATGTCAACACCCTGTATGCCTGTCTGGCAGGTACCGGCAAACACGTGGGCACCAGTTTTGTGACGGACGATACGTTGAGAGCTTGTTTGCCGTTGGTACACGCTCTGGCGGGCGGCGAGCAGGCTTGGCGCGCGCGGCCTTTCGTCAGCATTTCCTGCTGTTTCGTGGTGCCGCCGCTGCGCTTCGCGCAAGATGCTTGCGGCGTGTTGGAAGCAGGGGTGGCGGCTGGTTTTCCTATTTTGCTCTTGAGTGCGGGCCAGGCCGGTGCCACTAGCCCGGCCGCACTGGCCGGATCGGTGGTGCAAGAGGTGGCTGAAGTGTTGGCCGGGCTGACCTACGTCAATCTCTTGCGTCCCGGGCACCCGGCGATTTTCGGCACTTGGCCGTTCGTGTCGGACTTGCGCACCGGCGCCATGAGCGGTGGTAGCGGTGAGCAAGCGGTGTTGGCGGCCGCCTGTGCCCAGATGGGCCGTTATTACGATCTGCCGACCGGTATCGCCGCCGGCATGGCGGATGCGAAACTGCCCGATGTGCAGTCGGGTTACGAGAAAGCTTATACCGATGCCTTGGCTGCGCATTCGGGTGCCAATCTGGTCTATGAAGCGGCCGGCATGCAGGCGAGCTTGCTCGGTTGTTCGCTGGAGAGTTTGGTGGTGGACAACGACATGCTGGGCGCGATCAACCGCACGGTGCGGGGCATAGAAGTCAATGATTCGACGCTGTCGCTGCAAACCATCAAAGACGTGTGCGTGGACGGTCCTAGCCACTATCTTGGCGATGCGCAAACCCTGTCGATGATGCATAGCGAATACCTCTATCCCGAAGTGGGTGACAGAACCAGCCCGAAGGAGTGGTATGAGCAGGACAAGCCGGATGTGATGCTCAAGGCTAGCGCCCGTTTGCGGCGCATAATGGCGGAGCATTTCCCCGCGCACATCGACGCTGCTGTAGATGCCAGGCTAAGAGCCGAGCTACCGATAAGGCTGCCGCCCGAGACCATGCGGGCCAGCACCTCCCCATGGACTGTCAACAAGACGGTCGCCGGGCCTGAGTCCGACGTTGCCTGACTGGTGTTGGGCCTGACTGGTATTGGGCCTGACTGGTATTGGGCCTGACTGGTATATAGTAGCGGCCTTGTAAACTATGCCGTTTCGCGGCGGTGTCCATGGGTGTAGATACCGATTTCATCCGCCGTTTTCTGTTGGACGGCTCTAATGTACGGGGCGTACGGGTGTATCTTTCCGGGGTGTGGCAAGAAATGCTTGCCCGCAATCCCTACCCGGCGCCCGTCTCCCGGTTGCTCGGTCAAGCGCTGGCGGGTGCCTCGCTGCTGGCCGCTACCATCAAAATAGACGGGTCGTTAACGCTGCAAAGCAGCGGTGATGGACCCGTCACCATGGTCGTGGTGCAGGCGACCGGTGCCAAGACCGTACGCGGCATGGCGGCGCAGCGGCGCGAGATCGCCGGTGATGACTTCCAAGCGCTGGTCGGAGCCGGACATCTTGCTATCACCATCGATCCGGGCACGGGTAAAGAGCGCTACCAGGGCATCGTCGATCTGCAGGGCGCCTCATTGGCGCAGGTCATCGAGCGCTATTTTGCTACCAGTGAGCAATTGCCCACCCGCTTATGGCTAGCCGCCGATGAGCATTCGGCGGCCGGCATGTTGCTGCAACTGCTGCCGGCTGACGATGGTGAGGCGCCGGATCTGAGGTCATGGGAGCACTGTGTAACGCTAGCCGATAGCGTGACCCCGGCGGAGTTGCTCGGGCTCGGTACGGAGACTTTGCTGCGCCGCTTGTTTCACGCCGATGCGGTGCGCTTATTCGCTGGCGAGAGTATGCGATTTTACTGCCGGTGCTCACGCACCCGGGTCAGCGCTATGCTGCGTAACATGCCCAAGCACGAACTGATGGAGTCGGCCCGCGAGCAAGGTGGCGCGCTTGAGGTAAGTTGTGATTTTTGCAATGCCAACTACCCGTTTGATCTCCCACAGATAGCAGCCCTATACGGGGTGGGTGGCGCGTCTAAAAGGCCATTGAAACGCGCACCGGCTTAGGGGCACCTTAAAAAATGCACTTTTTCCGCGATTGCGGCGTCAGCGCCGTGCTCGAACCCTCAGGTATGACTTATACGCTGCGGTTGTGCGCGCGGTGCTTCCTCGCACTCACGAGACAATGACTATTTTTAGCAGGTGCTCTTAGGCGGATACGGAGCCAAGCGGCGCCGCCGGATCGATGGTGCACATGAACGGTTCATGCCGATTCTTGCCAGTCAACTGATACACCATGCCGAGCCAGTTGTTGAACAAGGACTTGCCGGTATCGGTCCAAGTGTTCTCCAGGCTGGCGATGAAATCGCCCTCCGCAAACTCCGGCATCTGTGCAGCGCTTTTCAGAGCCGCCTCCACTGCCGCCCGGTAGTGTTTCAGCAGCGTTCGCGTCTCGGCGGTAAAGTAGTGTTGCGGTGGCGGCGGGAACTCGGTATTGGTGCCGTCGATGTACCGGTTGACTTCCCGTTTGTACTCTTTTAGCAAGCTTTGCCGATCATATTCAGGATGACCTTGGAAGTATATCCAGCGCACGCCGTCACCGCTGACGGCAAGATGCACCCCGGCTTCCTCGCTCTCAGCCAACACCCGGATACCTGCCGCTTCCAGCGCCTCGCGCGGTGCGTCATTCCACCTCGAATGCGGGGCATCGAAACGGGTGTTGATATTCGCTGTGAGCGGATGGTCCGCCGTCACTACTCTGTGTGAATAAACGCCCCATTGTTTGACCGCCAGCGGTACCCGCTCAACGCCGTGGGTCTGGGCGATGTGGGCATGGGTGGCCAAGCATGAGCAAACAGTAGAGGTTACATGTTCACCGGCCCAGCGCATGATGCCGTAGAGGGCATCCCAATAGGGCTCGTCGCGTATATCCGGGTGGACTGGATTGGCGCCGGTAATGATAAGAGCATCTAGCCCTTCCGCCTGTATCTTTTCCAGCGGTTCGTAATAACGGGCTACGTAATCAGCGGCGGCCCCTTCGCGCGGCAAACCCGGCACCGAGATCGGATGAACGTAGAACTGAGCGATGCGGTTGCATGAGGTCACCAGGCGCAGGAATTGCCGCTCCGTCGCCTGCAAAGCCGCATCCGGCATCATATTGAGCAAACCGATGTGCAATTCACGGATATCCTGGGCGGCGGCGCGCTGCGGGCGCAGCACATCGTGGCCCTCTTGGGCCAGGCGCGCGAAGGTGGGTAGTTCGCTATGGGCGATGAGTGGCATCAGGCTGCATTCCTACTGCGGCTTAAGGCGGTGGCGACCAATTCCAGGAAATCCGTCTCGTCGCGCACACTGGCGACATCTGCGGCGCTGACGGTATAGCCGTAGCGGTTGGCTATCCACTGGTAACGAGGCCGGCGGTGCTCCACCAAGAACGGAAAAATCCACTGCACGAAGTGATCGGGATCCATCTGCGCGGCGCAGGCCAAATTGTTGTTATCCAAATATCTGAGCAAGTGCTGGTCGAAGAACTGCTCCTGATAATAAAGCGGCTTAGGCGCAGCCACCGCGCGCCGGATGAGTTCCGCTTGCATTTCATCATCTGCGGCGATGTAGATGAGCAGCGAGTGCCGGGCCAACAACTCGATGGTTTGCGGGTCATCCAGTTCGCAGATACTGCCGCTGGTGTCGGCGATAAAATGCGAGTAACCATAGAGGGTCTGGCCCTTGTCGATGAATTCGACCGCATCGCGGGTGGCGCCGATCTCGGCGTTGCGGTGCAAGCGTTGGCGGCGGCGGAACTCCTCCACGCTGAGGCCGCCGTTTTGCACCGCGCCTACTTTGCCGAGGAAGGTGGAGAGTGGCTCCAGATTGTGCACGGTGATATTGCTGCAAATATAAATACTGTCGGAGCGCAGCAGATCACGCAAAAAACCCACCTGCATGGCCTGGCGCTTGATGTTATCCAGGATCGGCTCTTCCAGATATTTGGTGCCGATGCGGTAATCTGCCGAATAGTGAAACCAGTCGGACTTCGGTAGCCGGTTGGCCAGCGTTGTCTTGCCTACGCCGGACATTCCGAGCAAGCTGACCGCTTTGTTGGACCAGCTTAGGAATTGGTCTCGGTCCATTTGCATGATAGGCACTCGCTCGCGTCGGGAGGGAGCATTTTCGCGGCCAACGGGGGCTTCGCACAATCATCAATTCGACGCCTGCGCAGTTTTATTCTGGCTCGCCTCGGTTGGGTGGATGTTTTGTGCACAGGGGTGCTTTATCGCGATAGGGGATTGAAGCGGTGTTTGGATTGTTAAAAAAATTGTTTGCCGGTGGTGGCGCCGCGGCGGTACATACGGCACAGCCGGTGCACTGTGGTGACTACACCATCACGCCCGTGCCACGCAAAGAAGCCAACGGTTGGCGGGTCGAAGGGCTCATATCGCGCCATATAGACGGCGAACACAAGGAGTTTCGTTTTGTGCGCGCCGATGTTTATTTCAGCATTGACGACACAGTCAGTGCCACAGTGCAAAAAGCGGAGCGGATCATAAAAGAGCAAGGCGACCGTATGTTCGAGTCGCCTTGATCTGCACTTGGGCGCCTGCTAAAAATAGTCATTTTTTCGTGAGTGCAAGGAAGCACCGCGCGCAGAACCGCAGTGTATGCAGAACCGCAGTGTATAAGGTGATACATGAGGATTCGAGCACGGCGCTGACGCCGCAATCGCGGAAAAAGTGCATTTTTAGAGGTGCCCACTTCTACTCATCGCCAGCACTGATAGGCCACGTATCTTAAGCGTCCTGCTTAGGCGCGATGTTGGGGATCCCTGACATCAATGTGTTCGGCACCCATTGCAGCAGTTCGTCCAAGTCGAACAAGCCGCCGTCGGTCTGCTTGTGTATGGAGCGGGCCTCCTCGCCGTAGAAATAAGTATGGATGCGGCCACGTTCGGCATGGAATACCTGCCCATTGACGTCCGCCGCCGCGTCCGTGGCCAGATAAGCCACCATCGGCGCAACGAATTCCGGTCCGGGCATGGCCATGAAGTTGTCGTACTGCGCCTGGCTGATCAAAGCGTTGTCTAGGCGCCGCTTCATCCCCTCGATGACCTTGTCGTTGACCGTCATGCGGGTGGCGGCCAGCGGACACATGGCGTTGGCGGTGACGCCGTAGCGGCCGAGTTCGCGGGCCAAGGAGCGGGTCAGGCCGATGATGCCTGCCTTCGCCGCCGAATAATTGCACTGTCCCACGGAGCCTTTGAAAGCATCGGAGGAAAAGTTGATGATGCGGCCATGGCGGGCGGTGCGCATCAACTTGGCGGCGTGATGACAGACGTTGAAGTGGCCTTTTAAGTGCACGGAAATGACCGCGTCCCAGTCATCCTCGGTCATATTCCAGACCATCCGCTCGCGCAGCATGCCGGCCACATTGACCACTATGTCCACACTGCCGTAGGCCTCGGCGCAGGCCGCCACCATGCGCCCTACCTCATCGTAGGAGGCGACCGAGCAATAAGCCGCCATGGCGGTCCCACCGGCTGCCTGGATTGCAGCCACGACTTCATCGTCCGGTCCGTTGTCGGTACCGGCACCGCCCCGGTCCGCGCCTAGATCATTGACCACGACCTCGGCGCCGTGGCGGGCCAGTTCCAGCGCGATTTCCTTGCCTATACCTCGGCCCGCGCCGGTCACGATGGCGGATCTACCGTCCAAGTGCATGATCTGTCTCCTCTAACTGATTGCTTTTGAAAGTCGTCGAGCGCCGCGGTGTCGCCCTCAAGGGACCATGACCACCGTGACCGTCTCCGTACCGGGATCGAATACGACTCGGGCCTCCCCGCTTTCCAGGAGCTGTAGCAGGTTGGCGACTTTTTCATCGAAACTGAGTTCTATTTCCCCGTAGTCCGTACCTTCACGCAGTACGAAGGATTCCGCTACCCCACGAAGCGCGGCGGCTGATAGATCGCCGGTGTCTATGGCGATGGGATCGGTGTCTTCGGGTTCGCTCATGATCTTGGAGGTCTATGCAGGCTTCGGCGGTTGCCCGAGGGTGGCTTGTAGGTGCGATACCCCACTAGTTCCGTGGCGTGCATGTTGATGAGGGCAGGGTGCCATGTTTTACGGGCCGTTGCGTATACGTCTTATCGGCGGCCTGCTGCGATGTATCGTTCTTGTGGGCGGGTCCATAGCCTGGGCCGAATTACCAAGGATGAGCTATTCGAGGTAACGCAAGCGTTGCTGGCGGAGTTGCGGCTACCGGCGGGCGCACCACCCACAGGCGGGCGCAGCCAGTGACCCCGGCGCTACCCCCGCTGCATCATCCGGACGGTATGTAGCTGGCTCTCAGAGCATTGCTTGTAGGCTGCAGCTTGGCCGGCAATGCGGCCGAGGACGACGGCACTCAACAGACCATTGCCGGACAGATAACCCCATACATGCTCGCCGGATAGTCCGCCGGCGGCACCTCCCCCGGCGTAGAGATTTGGCAACGGCTTACCGGTGTCCGTTAACACCTGTCCCTTCGTGCTAACAGCGAGGCCGCCCTGGGTGTGAAGCAGGGCGCCGGTGACTTTAATGGCGTGGTAAGGCGCCGCCAGTGCCGGCGCGGTGAAGCTGCGGCCAAAGGGGCAGCGTCTCTCGCCCTGGGTCATGGCGATGCTTGCCGCCAGCGCCGCGTGGGGAACCGCCATTTGCGCTGCCAGACGTTCCGTATCAGCGGCTTGGAGCACCGCGCCGCGCTCGCAGGCGCTTCGGTAATCCTCGAATTGTCCACCTAGCTGGTGCCGGCGCCCGTCGTACACGCACCAGGCGATGCCGCCCGGTTGGTCTAGCACTCTGACCGCCTGCTCTGAGTAACCATCGTGCTCGTTGGAAAATCTTTCCCCGTGGGCGTTGACCTGAATGCCGCCCTCCATCATCAAGGCCCACGTCACCAGGATTTGATGGGGCGTGGCCACCGAGCCGTGTCCCTGATAAGCGCCCATGCAGCGGGTGGCGGCGCCTAGGGCATGACCCCATTGCACTGCCTCGCCCTGATTGCCCCTATGGCCGAAGTACTCGGCGCCGGCCATCGCGGGGATGTATTGCGCCACCATGGCCGGATTACCGCCAAAACCGTTGCAGGCGAGGATGAGCGCGCCGCAGCCGATGGCCTCGCCTGTGCCATCGGGCCGTGCGATGCGCACGCCTTTGACGGTGCCCTCCTCAGCCACGAATAAGGTGGTGACCCACGCATCAGTCATGAGGGTGGCACCGCTGCGTTCGCTGGCTTGCAGCAACGCCGCTTGCAGATCGGCGCCAGCGCGGGAGGCCGGCGCATGCATGCGGGCCACGCTGTGCCCCGGATAGAGAAAATCGTTCACCAATTGCAGAGCGATGCCGTGCTCTTCGGTGAGCCAGCCGATGGTTGGGCCGGACTGGGCGCAGATGGCTTCAACCAGTTCGGCTGGTGCTTGATTGGCGCATTTTTTGTTGATATCGGCCATCATCAAGGCGACGCAATCCTCGACTCCGGCATGTGCTTGTTGCGCCGTACGGCAGGCCGGGATCATGCCCGATGACAGCGAGGTGGAGCCGGTCGCAAGGCTGTCCCGCTCCAGTAGCACCACCTCCACGCCGGCGTCCCGGCAGGCCAGGGCGGCGGTCAAGCCGCAGGCGCCCGCACCCACGATCAGGACCGGTACGCTGGCGGTGAAATACTGTCCGGCAGCGGGCTTGACGGTGGCCACGAGGTTAGTGTGCCTGCGTATGGTGCTGGATGATCAAATTGCCCATGGCGTCCACCATGGCACTCAAGTCGTGTTCCAAGAAAACGGTAGCGTCGTCTTGCTCGAACAGAGCGGGTCCTTGAATACCGGCACCGGCGGGCAGTGCCAGCCGGTCGTAAACCCGTGCTTCACGCCAACGTCCCGCATCCCATACTTGCCGCACGCCACGCTCGGCCGCCGCTACGGTGGCACCGGGCGGTGGCGCCAGCACGCTCAAGTCCAGTTGCGGCCGCCGGCCTATGACCGCCACCCGCAGGTTGATCACCCGCAGGGGCAAGCCCTCCAACAGGCGTCCGTAAGCGTTCAGGTAGGCCTTCTCGAAGGCCCGCTCTATGAACGCTGCATCCAGTGTGGGTAGTGCTGCGGCGGTGAGCGCCAGCGGGACGGCGATGGTGTGCGTTTGTCCCGTGTACAGCATGTCCAGCTCATACTCGACATCTAAGCGTTCAAACGGCGTTCCAGCCGCAAGGACCAACTGGCGTCCCTCCTCCGCCAGGTACTCCATGCGCCGGCGTAGGAGGTCCAAGCACAATGAATCAAGCGGGGCATTCAGCGTGTGCACGCGGTCGTGGCGCATATCCGCCAGCACGCAACCCAGCGCGCTATTGACCCCCGGAAAGCGCGGTACCAACGCCTTGGCCAGTCCCACTTCCTTGATGAGCGCACCCACGTGCAAAGCGCCGGCACCGCCGAAGAGCATGGCGGCGAATCGAGCCGGATCATGGCCCCGCTCGATGGACACTAGCCGGATGGCACCGGCCATGCGCGCATTGGCGACCCGCACTATCGCCTCGGCGGCGGCGACGGTGTTCAACCCGAGCGGTTGTCCTATGTGCGTGTCGATGGCCGCGGTGGCTGCCTCACTATCCAGCGCGCGCATCTTGCCGCCCATGGGGCGCGCTGCATTGATGCGCCCGAGAACGAGGTTTGCGTCGGTGACGGTGGGGCGGGTATTGCCGGCGCCATAGCAGGCCGGTCCCGGCTCCGAGCCGGCGCTCTGCGGGCCTACCTGGAGCAGCCCGGAGCGATCGATGGCGGCGATGGAGCCGCCACCGGCACCGATGGTGGTGACTTCCACCATGGGGCTGCGAATGACCATGCCGAAAGCCACCGCCGTCTGTGCCGTGAGCGCCGTCTTGCCGTCCACCACCAGCGCCACATCGAAGCTGGTGCCGCCCATATCGCAGGTGACGATGTTGGGCTGGCCGGCGGCTTGAGCGATTTTGGCCGCCGCGATGACGCCAGCGGCGGGACCTGAAAGAGCCGTGCGCACGGGCAGCGCCCGTGCCGTCTTTGCGCTCATGATGCCGCCATTGGACTGCACCACCAGCAATGAGCCGCCGAAACCGGCCCGCGCCAAGCCGTTGTCCAGGCGCTCCAGGTAATCGCCGATGAGCGGTTGAAGATAGGCGTTTAACGAGGCCGTGGAGGCACGCTCGAACTCGCGGATCTCGGGCAGCATGTCACTGGCAACGGTGATGTGTTGGTTGGGCCAGACTTTGCGCGCTGCCGCTAGCGCCTGGGTCTCGTTGATGGGATTGGCGTAGGCGTTGATGAAGAAAATGCACAGTGATTGGGCACCGCGGCCTAATAACTCGCGGCAGGCGGCTTCGATGGCTTGGCCGTCAACGCGGGTCAGTACCGTGCCGTCGGCCAACACCCGTTCGTCTACTTCCAAGCGCAGATCGCGCGGAATAAGCGGTTCGAATCGGCCCCGCAGTCCCCAGGTTCGGGGCCGGTCGCGGCGGCGCATTTCGAGGACATCTTTAAAGCCTCGAGTGGTGATGACCCCGGTGCGGGCGCCGCTGCGCTCCAACAGCGCGTTGGTGGCGACGGTGGTGCCGTGCACGATGGTGCTGACTTGTTCGGCGTCGGGATACGCGCTGGCGATGGCGGCGCGGATGCCGTGTGACGGGTCTTTGCGGGTGCTCGGTACTTTCGCCGTGATGAGGCCGCTGGGGCTGAGAGCGAACAAGTCGGTGAAGGTGCCACCCACGTCGATGCCTACCACGGCACCGGCCATGTCCACGGTGTCTGGTGTCGCCGGTGTGGCACTCATGGAGCGGTCTCGGCACGTAGTCGCTTGGTTTCTACTGCATCTAAAGTGCCATCGGCGGCGATGACGCAGCGGTAAGCAATACGCGCCACTGCGGCGGACACATAGCCGAGGCGTACATCGTCGGCCACGGCCTCGGCGTCGCGGCGGTGGGCCGGCCCGTAGCCGCCACCGCCCGGCGTTTCCAGCCGCAGCCGCTGGCCGCGTTGCAGTTGGATATCGACCATCTTCGAGACCATGGGTGGGTTCTGCCCACCCGCCGCGGTTGGATAGGTGAATCTGTTGAGCGCGCCGCCCGCACCGCCAGCGACACCGGGCGGGGCGTATTTACCCCGTTCTCCGAACAGGAAGCCGGTGGCCTCGCGTGCGAGCAACTCAAGCTCGTAAACGGCGCCGCAACCGCCCCGGTGCTGGCCGGGTCCGGCGCTGTCCTGGCGCAGCGCCCATTGCGTGAAGCGCACGGGATAGGCGGCTTCCAGGATCTCTAGCGGCGGCATCGTGGCCATGGAAATGGGCGCATTGCCGTGGTTGAGACCGTCGCCGGCGGGGTGGCCACCATGGCCGCCGCCGAAGAACGAAAACATGACCCAACGGCTGCCGTCACCCCGGTAACCGGCGATGGATAAGGCGTTGATGGTGCCGTAAGCACAGCCGTTGACCCGCTCGGGCGCGGCTTTGGACAAGGCCACGAACACCACGTCGATAAGGCGCAAAATCGTCTCCGTGTAGCCGCCCACCGGGCGCGGTGGACGGGCGTCCAGCAAGCTGCCGTCGGCGATGACGAAAGCCACCGGATCGAGCACCCCGGCATTGGCGGGCACATCGGTGAAGACGTGTTTTAACGCTACATAACAGGCGGCGATAGCGGTGGATTTGGAGATGTTCACCGGTCCTGCGCAGGCCATCGCCGTGCGCGAGAAATCGAGGGTCAAGGTATCGCCCTGCACCTGTAGATCCAGGGCCACGGCCAGCGGTTCATCCGTGATACCGTCGTTGTCCAGCCAGTCCTCGGCGCTGAAGACGCCGTCCGGCAAATCCGCCACCAGACCCTGCATGACGTTGGCGGCGCGCTCGCGTAGCTCTTTCATGGCGTTGGCGACCAGGGCGTCGCCGTACTCGTCCAGCAGGGCGTTGAGGCGCGCCTCGCCCAACTCCAAAGCGTTGATCTGACCGTTCAGATCGCCGTAGAGCGAGCCCGGCAGGCGCGAGTTTGCCTGCATGATAGCGACGATGTCCTGGCGCAGCTCGCCGTTCTCGAATAATTTAACCGGTGGGATCACCATGCCCTCCTGAAAGCTCTCGGTGGCCACCGGGTTGTAGTTACCGGGTACGTTGCCGCCCACGTCATGCCAATGGCCGACCGAAGCCAGATAACAGTTGAGCGCGCCGCCCCTGAATACGGGCTTTACCAGCTTGAAGTCGGAAAGATGGGTACCGCCGTCCCAGGCGTCGTTGAAGATGTAGATATCGCCAGGGTTGGGACCACCTTCGGCGCGGGCTTTGTCGATCACCGCTTTGACCGCGAAAGCCATGACACCAACGAAAATGGGCAGGCCCGATTTGCCTTGAATCAGCGTATCGCCAGTGAGCGCGTCGTAGAGGCCGTGACTGGCATCGTGGGCCTCGGCGATAATGGGGTTGAAGGCGCTGCGGAACAGGGTTGCGTCCATTTCATCGGCGATCTGCTCCAAGCGTCCTTGCAAGACCGCCAAGGTGACGGGGTCTAGCGGGGTCGGCTTTGAGGCGGCTGGGGTACCCATGCGCGAAAGCTCCAAGACGGCGAACGGTTCATAGTACAAGGGACCCATAGCCGGATACACGTGCCGGATACACGTGCCGGGTTTGGGGACTATTTGCCACGCGCCGGTGCGCCGCGGTAATGAGCCGCCTAATTCGGCGAAAAGAGTATAGAACGACGGCGCTGGCGGAATTTCGGACCCTGGACGTAGCCGCTCCACGGGCGCTGATGAAAGCAGCGCAGCACGCCGAGGCCGCCGGCTGGGACGGCTTGCAGGAGGTGGATACCCAAGGTGCCGGTGGAGGTGGTGGCCAGTGGACCGCGCGTCACCGGCATCGCCGCCCGCCATGCCGACACAGTGGTGCTGGCTCTTGGTGCCGAGCCGGAGCGCTTGGCGTGGGGTATAGAAGTGGCCAGGAAAGCCCGGATAGCGGCGGGATTGGATTCCGATATCTTGCAATTCGGTGCTTACATCCAGTGCGCCGCTCATCCCGGCGCCAATGTCGCCAGGGAATGGGTACGCGGCGGCAGCAGCACCCTCGCCCGCTTCTCGATGTGGACGACGTTTTCTTACGCCCGCTATAAGATTCTCCGTGACGGGCGCTTAATCGTCCTTTGTTGGCCATGCGAATTCGGCCACTACTACCTTAGTGCCCAACGGCACAACATCACGCGGCAGGCTATCCAGAGCTAGATAAAATTCGTAGGTTCCTTCTACGGCATCGGGACCTAGGGAAGTAACAAGTGCAGAAACCTCAGCCGGTGGACCGTCTTCTCCAAGGTATCCTATAACCCGTGGAGCAGTCCCCTCGAATCCAGCGAGACGGATTCGCTCTAGCGCTTTGTATGTTATTCCCCGTGCTGCTTTGTATGTTATTCCCCATGCCTGATCGGGGTGTTCATTGAGTGCTTTAGAGGTTTCTCGCAACGCATTTGCGAACTTTTTGTTCCACTTTATCGGTCGGCCCAGCGCATAGTTCGAGTGTACAAGCGCATTCGGTGTCGACCAAAGTATAGCGGCCCGGATATTACCTGGCGGGAGAGACGCAACATGTTCAAGCACGGAGTCAATCTGCTCTGCTTGAAGGTCATGTATAGGAAGACTAGTCATTACTCGGCGGTTTTTTGCCGCGCGCGGAGACGTGACAAAATCAAGTGCCCACGAAATCTTCTGTCGCGCATTAAGCGTATGGAATAAGGTGAATTCACCGAGCTTTATTTTCACCTGAGAGCTATCCGGTATCCCTGCTTTCAATATCTCTGCTAGTGAATTGCCGTCAGCACCCCTAACTCTGTTCGAGCCTTCAGAACTCATTGGTATAAAAACGTTTTGCCACTCTAGCGGTCCCGTAATATCGCCACGCGCCGTGTACAACTCTTGCGCGCGCCCCACCTGTCCAGCAGAGGCCAAGGCAAGAGCGAGGATAAAGAGCAACAACAGCGCTAATGAGGTGTACTTCGCTGTCATATCAGTAACCTCCAATTTACAAGCCGGCGAACCATTTAAAGATCACCGCTGCAACCAGAAAGAATGTCCAAACTTTGATAGCTAAACGTGCGCCGGTAAGCAGCAGATCCATATAGTCGGCGTTTTTCGGCGCACCATCTGCGACCGCGTGTCCGTAGAAGAGACACGTCAACACGAAGATGGTGGCTATCAGGGTTCCCCACAAGATACCCAGTTCGGGAAGAAGCTCGAATAGAAACGCTTTGAATGTCTCGGTAATGTACATCCATGCGATTGACGCTGTAGCGGGTACGGTCGCAAAACCAAGCCCAGCATACAGTGTCCGCAAAATTGCCCGAAATTTGGTGCGTGGCTTCGCGCCATCCCTGCCGGTGGGTGTCTCCGGGGCGCCTTCGTCTCTTCGAAAGACTCGTTGCGATAGGTTGTACAGGTCCTCGAATCGCTTGAGCCATTTGTCCCACTAGTCGTCTTTGTTGTCCGCCACGATCCGTAATCCGTTGTCGTCTCCCGCGATATCGGCAGCCCGCACCCGCAAGCGTTCAGCCGCGTAGGCGCACTAACCTCCGCTTGGCACTCGATTCAGAAAAAGGTCAGTATAGTTCTCTGTTTCTACCATCGCTCTATCCGATAATCCGAATCCGTGAGACCGTACATGCATCACAGCGCCCAAAAACTCGCTGCTGGATCTCTGTTGGGGCCTGATACACATTCCCATAATAGCTGATATATCCTAGTAAAATCAAACAGTTACGAAATTTACTTGCATTTACTGGCTTCGGTGTAAACGATGCCGGAGAAGCCTACTTTTTCCGTTTGCACGGCCAATTCGGCGGATCGTCGCCACATGCAAGCACCGGCCATCAAATCAAATTCCACGGAATCATTTGCTCCTTTGCTTCAAAGACGCTATCGGGTCTAAACACGTCATCGCTTGTTTAATACATGCCATAGCCGGTTAGGCGTCGCCGGCATGGTGAAATCCCGCACACCCGCCTGCGCCAAGGCGTCATGCACAGCGCTCATGCCGGCGGCTAATGCCCCTACCGTTCCCGCTTCGCCAGCCCCTTTCACGCCCAGCGGATTTCTCGCCGTCGGCACCGGATTGGAGCTGACCTCCATGGCGGCGAACTGATCCGCCCGCGGCATGGCGTAATCCATGAAGGTCCCGCTGTTTAGCTGCCCCGACTCATCGAAGACGATTGCCTCGCATATCACCTGGCCTAGACCTTGCGCGATGCCGCCATGGATCTGGCCTTCGAGCAGCAGCGGATTCATCACCGTGCCCACGTCTTCGACGGCCACGTAGCGCACGATGTCCATGGCACCCGTTTCCGTATCGATGAGCACTTCGCAGGTATGGCAGGCGTTGGGAAACGTCGGGCCGGGCGGGGTAAATGTGGCGAAGCCGGTGAGGCCGCTGTCCATACCGGGTGGCAGCGCCCGCACTGTATGGGCGGTCTTGGCGATGTCTTGGAGCGAAAGGCGCCGATCGGTACCGGCGACAATGAACTCGCCATCAGTAAACTCGATGTCTAGGGCGGCGGCTTCCAGCACATGGGCCGCGATCTGCTTGCCTTTTTCGATAATGCGCTGCGCCGCCTTATGCAGCGCCGAGCCCGCCAGGCCCGAGGCCCTGGAGCCGCCCGTGCCATGGCCGTAGGCGACGTGATCGGTGTCGCCCTGCACGAAGCGGATGGCGCTGAAATCCAACCCCAACCGCCCGGCCACCAGTTGTCTGAACACGGTGGCGTGGCCTTGGCCGTGGGAATGCACGCCGGAGAGGATGGTGGCCACACCTGTTGCATCAATGCGTATCTCCGCCCCCTCGTCGAACATGCCGGCGGCCTGTTCCACCGCGTTGGCGATGCCAAAACCCAATAGCTTGCCGGCGGCAGCGGCGGCGGCGCGCCGGGCGCTCAGGCCGGCGTAATCGGCGTTGGCCAGCGCCTGGCGCATGTTGGCCTCGAAGTCACCGCAGTCGTAGTGGTAAGTAAGAGGCGTTTGGTAAGGCATATCTTGCGCGCGGATCAGGTTCTTTTGCCGCAGTTCGGCCCGGTCCATGTTGAGTTCGAGAGCCGCTTTGTCGATAACGTGCTCGATGAGCAGCGTCGCCTCGGGCCGCCCGGCGCCGCGGTACGGATGCACGGGCGCCGTGTGGCTGAACGCTGCGGTGATGGCGGCGTGGATGGCCGGGGTTTTGTAGGTCCCGGCGACGCCGCCTATGTTGCCAAATGCTGGCAACGGTCCGAATATCGACAAATACGCCCCTAGATTGGCGGTCCCCGATACCCGCAAGCCCAGGAAGTGTCCAGCACTGTCCAGGGCCAGATCCGCTGCCAGGATGATATCCCGCGCGTGTTCTTCCATCAGCGCCTCGCTGCGCTCGGACAGCCATTTGATCGGCCGCGCCAACTCCTTGGCCGCCCACAAGGTCAACGCCAGCTCAGGAAAAATATTACTGCGAAGCCCGAAAGAACCACCCATGTCCGGGCTGATGATCCGCACGGCGCTGTCGGGCACCCCTAGCACGTAACGCGCCAGCCAACCACGTATATCATGGGGAAACTGGTTACCCGAAGTGAGGGTGTAGCGCTCATCGTACGGGTCGTATTCGCCGATCGCCGCGCGCGGTTCCATGGCGTTGACAGCGAGCCTTGATATGGGCAGCCGCGCGTGGGTGACATGGGCCGCCTCGTCGATGGCGGCGTTTACCGCCTCCTCATCGCCGATCTGGAAGCGAAAACAGATGTTGTCCTCGCACTCGGGCCACACCGCCACTGCTCGGGTAGCAGTGCCGGTATGGGTATTGGCTTCGAGGATCTGGTAGTCGATGACTATGAGTTCCGCCGCGTCCCGTGCTTGCAGGGCCGTTTCCGCCACCACGAAAGCGACCGGATCACCCACGAAACGCACTGTATCCGGAGCCAGCGCGGGATGCGGCGGCACGTAAATGGGCGCGCCGTCGGGCCGGGTCAACGGCACCAATTGTGGCGCGAAGGTCGGCAGATCACCGAGTTTGGAGGCGGCGATGTCGGCACCGGTGAATACCGCCAAAACGCCGGGCGCCCGCAGCGCTTGCACGGTGTCTATGTATTTTATGCGGGCGTGGGCATGGGGTGAGCGCACGATAAGACTATGGGCTTGCCCCGGTGCGTTGATGTCGTCCGTATAACGCCCGCCGCCACGCAGCAGACGGGGGTCTTCGGCGCGCGGTACGGCTTGTCCCAGTGCATATCGGCTTTGGGCGTATCGGCTTTGGGCGTATTGATCTTGGGCATATTTCATCGGCGTTGATTGGCGCTTTTTAGTCCACTTAAGCGGGTATGTAAACGCTGCCGCCCGGTAGCGCCACCGGGCCTTCGGGAAAGCGAAGACCCTTGGCCATCACCGTCATGTTGTGCACCGCTACGCGCCCAGCTTGACCAACATCTTGCCGAAGTTGTCACCGGTAAATAGCTGCATAAAAGCATTAGGCGCATTCTCGATGCCCGTGGCCACGGTTTCCTGCCAGCGGATCTCACCAGCGGCGATCCACGCGGACATGTCTTTGACGAAGTCCGGATACATATCCCAGAGCTGGGTGACGATGAAGCCTTGCATGCGTAGGTTCTTGCCTATCATGTTGAACAGATTCGGCGGACCTGGGCGCGGTTCGGTGTCGTTATAGCCGCTGATCATGCCGCACATGACGATGCGGCCAAACGGATTCATCGCATCCAACGCCGCCCTCAGGTGCTCACCGCCTACGTTTTCGAAGTACACATCCACGCCGTCCGGGGCGATCGCGCGCAGCGCTCGCATGAGATTGCCGCAGCTCTTGTAATTGATGACCGCATCGATTCCAAGATCATCGCCTAACCAGGCGGCTTTGCGCTCCGAGCCCACGCTGGCGACCACCCGGCAACCTTTGAGTTTGGCGATCTGACAGACGATGGCGCCCACGGCGCCGGAAGCGGCGGAGACGAAGACCGTTTCGCCGTCCTTGGGCTCGCCGATGCGCAACAACCCCGCGTAGGCGGTCATGCCGGGCATGCCCAGCGCACCCAGGTATGCTTGCAATGGCGCGGCTTGACCATCCACCTTGGTTAACCCTTTAGCGGGCGCCACATACCACTCGCGCCAGCCGTTCATGCTGAGCACGTGATCGCCCGGGGCGAAGTTGTCATCGTTGGATTCGACCACCTCGCCGACCGCACCACCTTGCAGCACCTCGCCCACCTGAAAAGGCGGCACGTAGCTGCGCCTGTCCACCATGCGCCCGCGCATGTACGGATCCACCGACATCCACAGGTTGCGCACCTGCACTTCCCCGGCGCCCGGTTCATTGACGGATACGGTTGCCAATTCGAAGTCCGCGGGACCCGGCATACCGACGGGACGCTGTTTCAAGCGTATTTCCTGGGCAGTTTTCTGACTCATATTCCTCTGCTCGCTGATGCCACAACATAGGCGTAGGCCCTGGAGTATGGCATGCCCGGCGCCGCGCGGGCTTTCGCCACCTCCCTCACTTTGCGATTATTGAACGCTCCAGCTACCTTCGCGGAGACCCAACATGGCGTACGAGTTCATCACTGTGCAGTCCAGTGATCACATCACCACCGTTACCATCGACCGCCCGGAGCGCATGAATGCCCTGCATCCTTATGCCACCATCGAGATGAACCAAGTGTTCGATGAGTTCGAGGCGGATCCGCAGCAGTGGGTAGCGATTGTCACCGGCGCTGGCGACAAAGCTTTCTGTGCCGGTAATGACCTCAAATTCCAGGCCGAGCACGGCGGTGACGAAGTGCGCCGGTTGCGCTTGCAAGCTCCGCGGGGCTTTGGCGGTCTACACAAACGCACCCGCTGCATCAAGCCGATTATCGCGGCGGTGAACGGTTTCGCCCTGGGCGGTGGTTTTGAACTGGCGCTCTCCTGCGACCTCATCATCGCCGCCGAGCATGCCAGTTTTGGACTGCCGGAACCGCGCGTGGGCTTGTTGGCCGGGGCCGGTGGCGTACACCGCTTACCCCGTCAGATCCCCTATCACATCGCCATGGGCGTTATTCTCGCCGGCAAGCGCCTGAGTGCCGGTGATGCGCTTCGTTACGGCCTCGCCAATGAAGTCGTGCCGCTCGCCAAGCTCATGGACACGGCCAGGGATTGGGCGCATGAAATTCTGAAAGGGGCACCGCTGTCGGTGCAGGGCTCCAAAGAAGCCGCCGTGCTCGGCCTGGGCCTGCCGCTCGATTTGGCGCTGGAGGCGGTGTTTCCAACCCAAGGCCGGTTGTCCGAAACAGCGGATTACGTGGAAGGACCCAAAGCCTTCGCCGAGAAACGGCCCCCGAATTGGACAGGTGCTTGATCGGTTCGCAGTACTAAAAGTTCCGACTGTCGTTTGGAGGACCATCAAATGACCGTTTCCATCAACGGCATCGCCCATATTCAACTCACCGTCAATGATCCCCAAGCGTGCCTGCCGTTTTGGGAAAAGCTCTGTCATTTCATGGCGATGCAAACGCTGCTCAGAAACGATGAGTCGGTCTATTGCATCGGCGGGCGCACCGGTATCCTGGTGCGTGGCGCGCCACCGGAGAAACGTGGCAAACCATTCGATCAAGATACCTGCGGCTTGCATCACATCTGCTTTCGCGCCCGCAGCGTCGAGGATGTGCAGGCGATTGCAGCCTATGCCGAAGAAGAACTGGGTGCCAAGATGGTTCACCCGGCTGAAGACGGCTCGCAGTTCGCCCCGGGTTATTACTCCGTGCTGTTCGAAGATCCGGACGGCATCCGCATCGAAGTCAATCACGTGCCCGGCAGGGGCCATTTCGGCGCCGCTGGCCGGTTAGGCGAGGGCGGCCTGGGCCCCGCCAGTCGCTATGGTGAGGAAGGCTTAACCGGGACTCAAACGGATAGTTAGCCTCACATTCTTGAATTCAAGTGATAAGTGCATAACCGGACCAACTATTCGCATCCGTACCAGCCAGCGCCATAAATACTTCAGGGCACCTGCTAAAAATGCACTTTTTCCGCGATGGCAGCGTCAGCGCCGTGCTCGAATCCTCAGGTATCACCTATACACTGCGGTTGTGCGCGCGGTGCTTTCTTGCACTCACGAAACAATGACTATTGTTAGCGGCGCCCTTCAGCCGGTGCCCCAATGCTGCACTGGGATTGACGTACCTGAAACAACAAGGCCTGTTCTCACTTCGGGACGGCTGCATTGCCTGTCATCACGGTTGATGAAACGCCCTGTGCGCAGCCGCATGCAGGGTGTTGTGGGGGCTGGAGCTTAGAGACCTCCGGCTACCCGATTATGCATCAATACCTGATTCATGCATCAAGCTTTCAAGTGGGATTGATAAATTTGAATGAAGCGCTCGAATCATATTAAGTGACAAGCTTCTACGATGATTTAAAATTTCAGACACCCTACCTCTACTACCGATATATGGTTCAAGGTCTTTTCTCGATAAATTCATTTGCTCCATCCGAAATTTAATTGCTGCTACGGGATCAGGAGGAAAAATTTGATGATGTTTATTTTCATAATCTTCAATTAAAACCAACCAAATATCCAATTTATCTCCATCTTCAGTACCTTCATCAGCGCCCCATAAAGACTCAACTTCTGCAAGAGCGCTCTCATAATCCCGCTCATTTTTTATAGGCTGAATATGCATCGTAAATCTCTGCGTCTATTTCATCATATTGTTTATGCGTGCCAACAAACTTAATAAAACAGGCTTGCCTTTGATAATCGGTTGCTATCACTAACCTGTACTTATTACCTGCGATATTGAATACCACTCGATTATTTTTGAGAATACTGGCTGAACGAAACTGTGCTTTAATATCCTGCGGTGATTTCCATTTAGCTTTTGAAGCTTCCTCATACCATGCTTCCAAGGCTGACTTTGAATCATTGTATTCTGGCGATGATTCCCAGAAGTCGCTAAGTGATCGTTTTGCTATTACTCTCATTTCCTACAGTATAGAGAGATACCGTATTGGGATCAAGCTAGCTTAATGCATAACGAATAGTTGAGCGGCCCGCCACAGAGCAACGATAAGTACGTGTCCCTATCCCGGGTCCGCTCGCACGGCTTGTTGGGCGAATCTCCGCCGGCGACGGTTTGGCGGGCAGGCTATCTATGGAGTTAACGCTTGATGGCGGTGTTGCGTTGGCTAGTGGCACCGGTGTGCATAGGCGCCGTGTCTGCGGTTCTGTCGATGCCATTGCCGCCTCCTTGGGCCTTCGCCCTGCCCGGGTCGGGCGTGACGGCTCTATGATGCGCTCGGCCAGGTGTACCGGCGCGGCGCGGTGCTGGCAGCGCACAGACTGTGGGTGATGGCGTTGAACGAAGGCCATCCAGTCCACCGACTCGGGGTCGCTGAGTTGGCTGTTGCGCAACGGCCCGCCGCGCACCTAGCGAGCTCAATACGTCGCTACCCCTTGGCCATGGGTATAGCGTTGGCCGATATGGACATGCCAAGGCGAGTGGCCGAGTGTGTTGAGCACGTTGCGAAGGCGCTGAGCGCTCATTTGCGAGGGCGATCGAAGTTGCCCGGCTTGGAGAAGTTGGAGAATCTTGACTCGCAGTTTGCCGCGAAACAGAGGCATCAATGCTTTGGCCGGCCACACGAACGCCGCACGCTTAGGCGTGTGCCACTGACCTTCGCTATCGGGGTCCGCCTTCGCTGACCAGGCAGTGGATGTGCGGGGGATAGGATGAGTTGCGCCCCCAGGTGTGACGGGCCAGCAACAGTCCAGGTGTAGTGAGGTGGACCCCTTAAGTGGATCTTCTGCGTTCCGATGAGGCTAATAGGAGCAGGAGCGCATTGGACCGACGCACCCCTGATGCAGTGTACTTTGCTCAGGTCGGCGCATCAAGGGCGGCCTGATACAGCATGAAGGAGCACACTTGACGGGCTGTCCAATTTTCCGGGGCCACTTCTCTTATAAAGTGTCGTGAATTCACGTGTTCGATGAAAGCTCTGATGAGTACTGCAGTGGCTATGTTGAGCCCCTGCGTACCGAGCGCGTTTACGTTCGATCAAATTATCCAGTAGTTGCATGCTTAGGGGCTGCTATTTCGCGGCTGCACCAGCGCAAGTCCTAGCAACATCAGCAACAGCGATAGCCATACCCAAGACGAGTAGCTCTCATTGAGGATGAGCGCACTGAGCAACACGCCGAACAAAGTTATGACGTAGGCGCTCTGGCTGGTGAATATCGGTCCCGCGATGCCGACTAGCCAGATGTATCCGGTATAGGCGGCCGTGTGGCAGAGCGATGAGAGGAGCAGAGCCCACTCGGCAGTTTGCCATGGCACCCACATATCGACCCAGGTGCCGCTGGCGAGGGCTAAGGGTGCGGCGATAAAAGCGCCCGTCACTGATGCGCCCAGGAGCGCGGCGGCAGCATCGACAGTGGGCGGAGCCCGCTTGGCGATATAGCTCACCTCGACGCCGTAGCAAAGCGGTGCCAGCAGGGCCACCAGCACGAATACCCGCTGGCCCGCGTCCGGCAAACTGGCCTGCGGTACCAGCAAGACCAAGACCGCCACGGCGCCGACGGCGACGCCAGTTGAGCGCAGCCATGAAAAGGGCTCAATGCGTAGACCGTTCGCAACCACCAGCGCGAACATGGGCGCTGATGCCATAACGATGGCCATGATGCCGGCGGGTAGCTGCGCCGCCGCCAGATACGAGAAGCTGTTCGGCACTATGGTGCCAAGCAATGCGATGACTACAACATAGCCGAGCACCTGGCGCGTTAGCGGGAACCATAGACGGCGTAACAAGCAGATGCCGGTCAATGCGATCGACGAGAAGATAAGCTGCCAGAAAACCAGTCCCAGTGGCTGGTGTCCCGAGGAGACCGCCAGCTTGGTGAGGGGGATGGTCAAGCCCCAGGCGGCGCCGCAGGCCAACAAAGCGAGGCCCAGCGCTAGACGGGTGAAGCGCGGCGCTGGGGGTTTGGATGCTGCCGCAGGTTTGGATGTTTGAGTCGATGGCAAAGCACTGGACCCGGTTTAGGGGTTATTCCGGCGTACGGTGCGCCGCCGGGCCGTGTTAAGTTGCTGCACGCTTGCACCACACCGTCAGTTACTATGAAGCGCCTTATCTTCACCGCCTGCCTTGGCACCGAGACCAATTCCTTCTCGCCGATCCCTACAGGGTTGGATCTGTTCACCCGCACCATGTTAGTCCGTGGCGGTGAGCACGGCGATAGACCGGGTCTATTCGCCCTGCCGCTTATTCACTGGCGCGAACGGGCTCTCGCGAGAGGCTGGGAGGTACGTGAAGGCTTGGCCGCTTTTGCCACCCCGGCCGGTGCTACGACGAGGGCGGCGTTCGAGTCGTTACGCGGTGAAATACTGGCTGATCTGGATAAGGCTTTACCGGTCGATGCCGTTGTGTTGAGCTTGCACGGCGCGATGATCGCCGATGGTTATCCGGATGCGGAAGGCGAGCTGTTGGCCCGTATTCGCGAGCGTGTGGGGCCCGATGTACCGATTCTCGCGGAACTGGATCTGCACGGCCACCTGACGGCGCAAAAAGTCGCCGCCGCCGATGTGCTCATCTTCTTCAAGGAGTACCCTCACATCGACGTGGTCGAGCGTGCCGCCGAGATCTTCACTTTACTCGAACGCATGCTCGATGAGGGTTTGCGCCCGGTGATGGCAATGCATGATTGCCGGATGCTCGGCATCTATCCGACCACATGCGAGCCGATGCAAAGCTTCGTCGCGCGCATGCAAGCCTTGGAGCGTGAGGCGGGTATCTTGAGCGTGTCTTTGGCTCACGGCTTTCCCTGGGGCGATACCCCCGAAGTCGGAACGCGGGTACTGGTGGTAACGGACGGTGATAGCGCGCTTGCCGAACATACCGCCACTACCCTCGGCCAGTGGGTATTCGATAACCGTTATGCTTTGTTGGCGCCTTTCGTGAGCCAGTCCGCCGCCATCAAAAAAGTGATTCGGGCGGCGCCGGGCGAGCGCCCGTTCGTGATCGCCGATACCGCCGACAATGCCGGCATAGGGGCGGCCAGCGATGCGACCTTTTTTCTCGCCGCGTTGCTCGAACGCGGTGGTGGTGGCTTTGCCTGCTCGCCAGTGTGGGATCCGGGCGCCGTCGAAATCGCCCACGACGCCGGTGTCGGTGCCCGGATCGACATTCGCATTGGCGGCAAGTTGGGGCCGGCGTCCGGTGCGCCCCTCGATATCAGCGCAGTCGTGATGGGATTAAAACGCGATGCCCACCAGCCCTTTGGCGGCGCCATCGTGCCATTGGGCGACATGGCATGGCTACGCATCGGCGAACCGGACAACGATACCGATGCCATCGATATCATCTGCAACTCTCATCGGATGCAGGCATTCCACCCGGACTGTTTCGCCCAAGTTGGACTCGATCCATTGCGGCCCAAAGCGCTGGTGGTCAAATCAACTCAGCACTTTTATGCCGGTTTCGGATCTATAGCGCGGGAGGTTATCTATGTTTCTACGCAGGGAACGGGATCGATGAATTTCGCTTCGCTGCCGCACAAGAGGGTGACGGCGCCGCTTTGGCCGCGCGTGCCGCAGCCGCATGCACGGAGCGCTTAGGTTCGCGAGTTTTGCCGGTCATCAGTCCTAAGGGCTAATGGCGCCCGAACGGTTTGTTGCCGCCGGCGCCGGCGGCAAAGCGCCCGGTGCGATAGTCGTGAACCGACACGGGCGCATAGCGGGGTGGATTATCCGCCCCTTGGCAGGTGGGCAAACACTCAAACGTGGCGCCGTAACGTGGTCCGGCGGCAAAGCGCCGGGCACCATCGCCCGCGTCAAGAGGCGGCACACTACTGCAGCAAACACTTTAGGGGGAACGTGGCCGTGACGCATGCAGACAATCCTTTTCTTAGTGGCAACTTCGCTCCCGTGGAAGCAGAACTGACGGCTTTCGATTTGCCGGTCGAAGGACAGATCCCAAAGGCACTCAACGGGCGTTTTATTCGCAATGGTCCCAATCCGCTGGGTGACATCGATCCGGCCACCCATCACTGGTTTACCGGCAACGGCATGGTGCACGGGCTAAAGCTCGAAGACGGGCAGGCCCGCTGGTACCGCAACCGTTACGTCAGAAGCCCCGCTATCTGCGCGCTATTGGGTGAGACACCCATCGAGAATCCATTTGGCGATCCAGCGCGCATCTTCGCCGCAAACACCAACGTCATCGGCCACGCTGGCCGCACATTCGCACTGGTGGAGGCGGGTGGCTGCCCGGTAGAGCTGTCTTATGAGCTGGATACTATCGCTTACAGTGACTTCGGTGGAACCTTGGAGCGCGCTTTCTCGGCGCATCCAAAACGCGATCCCCTAACCGGTGAGTTACACACTGTTGCTTATTGCTGGGGTTGGGGGAATCAAGTTCAGTACGTGTGCGTTGATGCCATGGGGCAGGTTAGCCGCAGTGTGAACGTGCCGACCACTGGTGGCCCCATGGTTCACGATACGGCGTTCACGGAGCGGTTCGTGCTGATTTTGGATCTGCCGTGTGTATTCGATGTGAATGCCGCGCGGCGCGGGGTTTCGTTACCGTACCGCTGGCAACCCGAATATCCGGCCCGTATCGGTTTACTGCCGCGTGACGGCGCTGAGACCGGCTCTAGCGATGTAATCTGGGCCGATATTGAGCCCTGTTATATCTTCCATCCACTGAATGCGTACGACGACGAACAAGGGCGGGTTGTGTTCGATGCCGTGCGTCATCCGCGTATGTTCGCGGGTGAGCATGTAATAGGTCCTCCGAATGAAGGCACCTCCACTTTGGATCGCTGGACTATAGATCCGGTCAGCCGCCGCGTTAGCCATGATGTGATAAGCGAGCGGGCACAGGAGTTTCCACGGCACGATGAACGCCGCGAAGGCCGCTTCAGCCGCTTTGGCTACAGCACCGATCTGTGGCCCGTGGACAATCAGATGGCCTTGCTCAAAACAGATCTGAGGACCGGTGGCGTTGCGGTTCATTCATGTCCGGGCCGGCACCATCTCGAAGGTGTTTTCATACCCCGCGAAGGCAATGCCAATGAAGACCAAGCCGATGAAAACCAAGCCGGTGAAGATGATGGATGGGTGATGGCGTACGCATGGGACGCGGCCAGCAGCACAAGCGTAGTAGTCATCATTGATGCGGCTGACTTTAAAGCGCCACCGGTGGCCACCGTGCGCTTACCGCAGCGCGTACCGTTTGGTTTTCATGGTAACTGGGTTTCTGGTTAAATTGTCCAGCGTGTGCGCCTAGCCAGAATGTGTTCAACACCGCGTCTACCCCGTTCCACTTAACTGTTGATTGGATGTAATAGGGCGTTTCTTGCTATGCCCGCACGGGAGCTGGACATCATGGATTGACCTGCCCTGTCCGCGGGACACGTGGGTTATGTTCGAGGTCAGGACCCTTGACACAGAGCCACATTGAGGAGGGCAGGTCGTGAACGAGTTTAGCGCATATGCCGGACTGGACGTTCACAAGGACACGCTCGCGGTAGCAGTGGCGATGCCCGGGTGCGAGGAGCCGGTGTACCGGGGCGAGATCGAGAATCAGCGCAAGTCGCTTCACCGGCTGATTCGCAGCCTGAGCCGCCTGCATCGTGCCGTGCTCCTCGAGTCAGGCGCAAGGGAACGGGGGGCGGCCACGCCCCCTCCGGAGCGCCAGCCGCCGCCCCGCTTAGGTTAACAACGCATCCGGCCAGACTCGCCCTCTAGACGGTGCGGGGCTTCTCGGTGGAGCGCCTATGCGGCGGTCGTGTTGACGGCTATACGCAGAGGCACCGCATGATCTCGGTCGGCATTGTCATTGGGCGGGCGCCAGCACGGCACCGAAGACTTCGACAGCCGTGAGGGCGGATTGATAAAAGCAGCACTCGGTGTTATGAAACGCGCATGGTGAAGGGCGCTCGCGAGGGTCCGGATTGCCGGCGTTCAAGACCAAAGCCTGCGCCCGTTTCGCCGGACGCGAGGGAATCGGCGACGCCACATTGTGCGAGGCTCTTCTGCGGGCGCGGAGGGGCTTGATCGATGCCGATCGGGGTGGCGACGTCATCGAGCAGCGCATCGCCCGCAGAGGTGACGGGCGCTCCGGCGAGTTTCGCACGAGCATGCTGTTTCGCCGGGGCGAGCTGGCGTTTTTCGTGTACGGATTCGCGAAGAGCGGCCGGGACAACCTGCGCCGGGACGAGTTGGAGACCTTCCGGCGGCTGGCCGACGAGTACCTGGCGCTGGACCGGGCGGGCCTTGCAGCGGCGCCGGCGGTTGGAGTGATCATCGAGGTGCAATGCGATGACCAAGCAATACAAGAGTGAAGCGTTGGCGGCCGCGCACGAGGCGGCGCTTGGCCTCGCCGAGGCCGGTCTGATGTCGAAGCGGACCATGCGGGCGTTCGACGAGATGTGCCTGACGCCGGTCGAGGAGATGGCGCCGGAGGATATCTGCGCGCTACGGCTTCGCTAGAATGCGAGCCAGGCCGTGTTCGCGCGCTACCTCAACGTGACGGCCGGACTGGTGAGCCAGTGGGAGCGCGGCGAGAAGCGTCCGCGGGGCGCATCCCTGAAGCTGCTGACGCTGGTGGCGAAGAATGGCTTGGGGGCAGTGGCATGATGATAGCCACCACTTTTGGGAGCGGGTAGGAAGAAATCCTCTCATGGTCGCGCCGCTCATGTCACGGCACCCGGTTAGCTTGTTCCGCCTTGGAATAGCTAGGGCGGGCGAGCATGCGCGCCATGTATGCGGTCAGAACATCCGGTATGGATTGATGGTAGTCCTTGGCCCAGACCAGGCAGGAGGCCAGCAGGATGTCGGCGCCGGTGAAATGCTCGCCGGTGAGGTAAGTCTGCTCCTCTTTAACGAGCAGCGCGGCGGCATTGATCATGCGGGTGAAATACGCGCTGCTGGAATCCACTGCCACCGGCGCTTCGCCATAGATATCCGGTAGGTACTCATGGCGCCGCAAGATATAGAGACTGGTGGCGTCCAACTCCATGCAGACGAAGGACAGCCACTCGAAATACTTGGCCCGTGCTTTGATGCCGGTGGGAATGAGCGGCGCCGCCGGATCGCTGTAGCCTTCGGCCAGATAGGTGACGATGGCGGCACTCTCGGCGATGGTGAGGTCGCCGTCGCGCAACACCGGGATTTTCTGGCGTGGATTGAGCCGTTTGAACTGCGGGGTTTCGGTGTCCGGCGTGCGCGTTCGCACCGGCACGCAGTGGTAGTCCAGGCCGAGTTCGATGAGCGCCCAATGGGCCCGTAGCACGCGGATCGTGCCGACGCCATACAGTGTGCGAGCATGGGAAACCGACATAAAGTTCATGTTACTTCAAGTACGCGGATGTGGCACAGGATAACTCAGTGTTGTTTGGCCGCCTGCGTTGCTGTCACTTTGCCGTTGCGTACATCCTCCTCTACCTGTTCCCGTTCCCTTGCTGCTGGCGGGTCATAGCCGCCGCCTGGGGTTTGCACCACCAGGCGATCGCCTTTGTGCACCGTGGTCAGGAGCTTGGAGGCGATGGTTTGCTCTGCGCCGCTCGCGCGGATAATAGTTGAACGGGCTGGGGTTGAACGGGCTAGGGTTGAACGGGCTAGGGTTGAACGGGCTAGGGTTGAACGGGCTGGGGCGCCGTCACCGCCGCCATGGGCACCGCGGGCTGGGTGATGGTGGGCGCCTGCTAAAAATAGTCATTGTTTCGTGAGTGCAAGGAAGCACCGCGCACACAACCGCAGTGTCTAGGTAATACCTGAGGATTGGAGCACGGAGCTGACGCCGCAATCGCGGAAAAAGTGCGTTTTTAGAGGTGCCCTAGTGCCGTTCGCCGCGGTGGGTGAGGGTTATCTCATCGGTTAAGAACTCGAACTCCCGCACGCAGCCCAGGCCGCCGCGGTACTGGCCGGGGCCGCCCGAATCGGCGCGCAGGGCCATGCGGTGGACCCGTACCGGTGCCTCCAACTCCAGGGCCTCCACCGGCAGGTTCATGCAATTGCTGCCGTTTGTCTCGATGACATCGACGCCATCGCGCCGTGGGCCAGCGCCGCTGCCGCCGGCATTGAACTCGCCGGCCACGAAAGGCGTACCCGTCGTCCTGTTTGCCACCGAACATCAGCACTAGCGAGGAGCTGGATGCATCCGCCGGTACCCTGGCGGGCGGTGCCTCTTTTAGGGCCCCCACGATGCAACTGGCAATGCGCTTGATGGTGGCGGTGCGCGAGTTGACCGGGGCTGATTCTTCGGGATTGACCAACGTGCCCTCCGGCAGCCGCAGGGTTACCGGCCGGAAACAGCCGCCATTGGTGGGGATGGACGGATCGGTGAGCGAGCGCACGGCGAAATAAGCCGCCGCTTGCGAGCCGGATGGCACGGCGTTGAACGGACCTTTGGTCTGCGGGCCGGTGCTTTCGAAGTCGCAATGCGCGGTGCCGCCCTCAATGGTGGCGGCCACTTCGATGCGCACCGGCTTATCCAATTCGATGCCGTCGTTGTCTAGGCAATCGGCGTAGCGGTAAGTGCCTTGCGGAATGGTTTTTAAGGCTTTGCGCGTTAGCTGCTCGGAGCGGTCCAACAGTTCCCTGAACGTATCACGCAGTCGGTTGTGGCCGTAACGGCCCGTTCATTCATCCAGTCTGCGTGCCGCCACTGTACAGGCGGCGATCTGGGCGCCCGGATCGCCCAGGAACATCTCCGGCACTCGCACATTCAGTTTCAACAGCCCCATCAGCGTGCCGTTGATGACGCCGGCAGCGCGCAGCTTGAGGGGCGGAATGCGGATCCCTTCCTGATAGATGTCAGTGGCATTCGGCGGCACTGAGCCCGGCGCCATGCCGCCCACGTTTTGGTGATGGGTTATGGCGGCGCTCAAGGCGATGACCCGTGCGCCATGGAACGCCGGCATGACGATGGCGATGCCGGGCAGGTGGGTGCCGCCCAGGTAGGGGTCGTTCATGCTGAACAGATCGCCCGCGGCCATCGCGTTCACCGGAAACTTGTTGAGCAGGGTTTGCACGATGGGGAGCAGGGTCGCCAGATGGATAGGGATGGCGATGGCTTGGGCCAGTGTTTCGCCCTCCACGGTGAACAGGCTTGCGGATGCGTCCAGGCCCTCCTTGACCACGGTGGAAAATGAACTCCGCAGCAAAGTTGACTGCATTTCATTAGCGATGCCGTCTAGCTTGTTGCGCACGACTTCCAAGGTAATCGGATCTAACCCGGCGGCGGTATCCGCGAAGAGAGTGTTCATGGCTATGGCTGTCGTCTCTTTGGGAGCAACGCTCGCAGGTGAGTTCCAGATAGCCGCTAGTCAGTACCACGCTAACCCAGCCGGTGTCGATTGAGGGTGGTGGTATCGCGTTGTTCGATGATCGCCGGGCCAGCGATACGGTTGCCTGGCGCCAATGCTTCGCGAGCGTACACCGGTACCTGCCGTGGCGGCGCCGCATCGCTCAACATAGCTAACCGTGAGCGGGGCGCGGGGCTCGCATCGCTCGTTTGAGTAGCCGCCGCTGCGGCCGCCGCTGCACGCTCGGCAATCGATGCGCGATGTACGCTACGCAGATTGACCAGCCGGGCCGGCGATTGCGTGGCGTAGCCGAAGACGCGCTCGTGCGTGTCCATGAAGTGTTCATATAACCGAGCGAGTGGGGCCGGTTCGTCCAGGTGTAGCGGTACCTTCAGATAATAGGATTGGCCCACATAACACACATCGGCGGAGTAGCTGATCGCTATACCGCCGGCTGCCACCGCTTCGCCGGCCATGAGCGCAGCGCTCTTTGCATCCAGGCCGGCCAGTTGCCGTTTGACCTCATCCGGCGAGACCTTGGCCAGAGCCATGGGATAACCGGTGGCCACGGCGTGTTCCACCGCTGCGCCTAGCAGGCCAGCGGCGGACAACACGCCTGGATAGCGGGGCACCAAGACGGTGTCCATGCCGAGTTCCTCGGCCAAGGCCACGGCGTGCAGAGGACCGGCGCCACCCGGTGCCACCAGGGTGAAATCGCGCGGAGCGAATCCTTGTTTGATGGACACCATGCGGATCCCCTCGGCCCTCTGCGCATTGAGCACTTGGTGAATGCCCAATGCCGCTGTCTCGGTCTTCATCCCCAGGGGCTCGGCGATGGCCCGTGCGAATGACTTCGCGGGCGCTTGCGGGGTCCGGTTGTAGCTTGCCCGCAGCGAAGTAAGCGGGGTTCAGCAGGCCGAGAACCACGGCAGCGTCGGTGACGGTGACCTGCTCGCCGCCGCGGCCATAACAGGCGGGGCCTGGATCGGCGCCGGCTGAGTGCGGGCCCACCCGCAGGCCGCCGGCCTGGTCTAACCAGGCGATGCGGCCGCCGCCCGCGCCGATGGCGTTGACGTCCACCATCGGCACTCTTACTGGAAAGCCGTCTATGAGGCCCTCTGGCCGCGCCAGCGGTTTGCCGCCAGTGATAAAAGAGCGATGTCGCAACGGGTGCCACCTATATCCACCGTGATCAATGGCTGGTGGCCTGCTTCGGTGCCGGTTTGACCAGCACCGATGACGCCAGCGGCGGGGCCGGATAGAAACAACCTGACCGGCCGTTCCACCGCGCTGCTGGCGGCGCTGACGCCACCGCGCGATTGCATCACTTGGAAGGGCGCGTTGATGTGCTGTTGCCGGAGCACATCCTCCAGGTTGCGCAAATAGCGGGTCAGCACCGGTTTGGTGTAGGCATCGAAGCCCGTCACCACCGTGCGCTCGTACTCGCGAAAAGCGCGATCCACCGCGGATGACAGGGATAGGCTCAAATGGGGAAAATGCGCCGCCGCCAGGGCGGCGCTGCGCTGTTCGTGAGCTGGATTCAGGAATGAGAACAGCACCACCACGGCCACCGATTCAACCCCCTGCGTGCATAGCTTTTCGAATGCATGCAGTACGGTGGATTCATCCGGATCTGTAAGCACCTTGCCGTCAGCACCGATGCGCTCAACAACTTCAGCCCGGCGCGCGCCCGGTGCCAAGAACACGGGGGTTGAGGGTTGCAGTTCAAGATCAGGGCACCGCTAAAAATGCACTTTTTCCGCGATTGCGGCGTCAGCGCCGTGCTCGAATCCTCAGGTATCACCTATCACTGCGGTTGTGCGCGCGGTGCTTCCTTGCACTCACGAAACAATGACTATTGTTAGAGGCGCCCCGTAGATGAAGTATTACGGGAACGGGCCAGCCGTGGTTGGACCCCCATCCCCAGTGAATTGCATGAAGGATCCATGATGATCGGCCATACCGCTTCCATGCCGGGCCCGTTATTAACGGCCCGTCATTAACGGCCCGGCATTAACTAGAGCGGCGCTGCCGGAGTAACCCGTTTTTGGCGCCACAGGAACGCGGTGGCTGTTACACGAATGTGGCGGCGGCGCGTTTCATGCCACCGCCATCAACTCATCCAAGGCTTTTCGATAGCCGGCAGTGATGGCTTCGCGCGCCACGTGTCGCCCCGCCTCGACGGTTTGTCTGCCAGCGCTCCACACCTCTGCGACCGGGGACTCTAGAGCTGAGAAAATCCAACCGTCCAGTAACTCGTCGCCGTTCAAGCCGTGTAACCCCACCGCGTTGGTGTCCAGGGTCAACAGATCGGCCAGGCGGCCAGGTTCGATGGCTCCGGCGTTGCGGCCAAGAGCGGCGGCACCACCGCTAAGAGCCGCATCGAATAGCGCCCTGCCAGTGGCTTGCTCCGCTCGCGCCAATACATTGCGCTGGCCTAGGGTGAGGCGTTGCGAATACTCCAGCAGCCTCAACTCCCCCGCTAGCGTGATACCTATGTTGGAGTCGGTGCCCACACCCAAACGCCCGCTGGCGGCGGTGAAGGCTGCCGCCGGGAATACACCATCGCCGAGGTCGGCTTCAGTGATCGGGCAAAGCCCGGCCACGGCACCAGTTGCCGCTAGCCGGTGGCATTCCTCGTCATTGATGTGAGTGGCGTGTACCAGGCACCAACGCCGGTCAACGTCATGGTGGTCTAGCAGCCAAGCCACTGGCCGCGCGCCCCAAGCGTGTTCAATCTCATCCACCTCGGCCATTTGCTCAGCGATGTGTATGTGTACGGGACCTGCCGGGTGAGCGTCCACCACCTCGTCGAGGAGCGGGCGCGGTACGGCGCGCAACGAGTGCGGGGCGATACCTATGTTCCAATCCCCTGTTGAATATGCGCTGGTTGAATATGAGCTGGTTGAATATGCGTCGGGGCCTCGCTTGAGCGAGCGCGCCGCCGCCGCCCAGAGCCGCCCGTAGCCATCGGCGTCGCATGCGAAGCGCAGTTGTGCGCCAGCCGGCGCGCGGCCATCGGCCCCGCCCGCGGCGTAGAGCACCGGCAATAACGTGAGGCCGATCCCGGTATCTTCAGCCGCGCCGATGATGCTCTGCGAAGTCTGCGCCGGATCGGCGTAAGCGCGTCCGCCCGGGGCATGATGCAAGTAGTGGAATTCGGCCACGGCGCCGTAGCCCGCTTCGCACATTTCCATCTGCGCCTGGGCGGTGATGGCGCCGATCATCTCCGGCGTCAGCGCGGCCAGAAACCGGTACATGAGTTGGCGCCAACTCCAGAAACTGTCCGCGCCGGGGCCGTGCCGTTGGATGCGTCCCGCCAGGGCACGTTGAAAACCGTGACTGTGCAGATTCGCTGGCGCTGGCAGCAGCGCGCGGCCGCTGAGGCGGCGGTCCCCGGCGGCTGGCTTGGAGTCATGGCGGACGTCTTCCAGGCAGCCATCCTCGCCGATGAGGACACGCACGTCGCGGTACCAACCGCCACGTAGTAGAGCCAGTGGCGCATGAAGTGAGAAAGGACGCATGGCGGATCGCTCTTGAAGTAGGCCCAGACATAATAAGCGCCAGCCCGGTCTAGACGTAGAAGAACATACCCGCCGGGAATAAAGAGCACCTCTAAACATGCACTTTTTCCGCGATTGCGGTGTCAGCTCCGTGCTCCAATCCTCAGGTATCACCTATACACTGCGGTTGCGCGCGCGGTGCTTCCTTGCACTCACGAAACAATGACTATTTTTAGCAGGTGCCCTACAAGTCCGGGTGCGGCACCGGCTTAAATCCGCTAGCGTGGGACTAGGCCGGTTAGCGGGTTGAGGTCAACTGGGCGCCAGATCATTGGACGCCAGACCATTGGGCGCCAGGCCATTGGGCGCCGACAACGGAGGCTGCCATGAACGATCCCCGTCACAACCAGCGCGACATCTACCCACCTACCGGCGCTGAATTGAGCGCCAAGTCCTGGCTAACGGAAGCGCCGTTGCGCATGCTCATGAACAACCTGCACCCGGACGTGGCCGAGAATCCCCATGAACTGGTGGTCTATGGCGGCATAGGCCGCGCCGCCCGCACCTGGAACGATTTCGAGCGCATCGCCGCGAGCCTGCGCGCGCTCGAAGACGATGAAACCTTACTGGTCCAGTCCGGCAAGCCGGTCGGTGTGTTTCGCACCCACGCGGACGCCCCCAGAGTACTCATCGCCAATTCGAACATCGTTGCGCACTGGGCCGATTGGTCGCATTTTCACGAACTGGACCGCAAAGGTCTGATGATGTACGGGCAGATGACGGCGGGCTCTTGGATTTACATCGGCTCGCAAGGGATCGTGCAGGGGACCTACGAGACCTTTAGGGAGGCGGGCCGCCAGCACTACGGTGGCCAACTCGCGGGCCGCTGGATCCTCACGGCGGGCTTAGGCGGCATGGGCGGCGCACAGCCGCTTGCTGCGGTCATGGCCGGTGCGGCGTGTCTGGTGGTTGAGTGCGATCCCAGCCGCATCGAATTGCGCCTGCGTACCCGTTACCTGGACGAGCGAGCAGCAAGTCTTGACGGCGCGCTGGCGATGATAGAGCGCTGGACGGAGGCGGGTGAGGCGCGTTCGGTGGGGGTGCTTGGGAACGCCGCGGATATTTTTCCCGAGCTGGTCCGGCGCGGGATAAAACCCGGCATCGTCACCGATCAGACCTCCGCGCATGATCCGGTAAACGGTTATCTGCCCAAAGGTTGGACCCTGGCTGAGTGGCGGGCGCGGCGTGAATCGGAGCCGGCGGCCGTGGAAGCCGCTGCCCGGGCCTCGATGAAAGAGCAGGTGGCGGCCATGGTCGAGTTTTGGAACGCCGGTGTGCCAACGCTGGATTATGGCAACAACCTCCGCCAGGTGGCCAGGGAAGAGGGCCTTGTCAATGCCTTCGATTTTCCGGGTTTCGTGCCGGCTTACATCCGCCCGCTATTTTGCCGCGGCGTGGGGCCGTTGCGCTGGTGTGCTCTATCGGGCGATGCGCAGGATATCTACCGCACCGACGAGAAGGTAAAAGAACTGCTCCCGGATGATGCCCACTTGCATCACTGGCTGGATATGGCGCGGGCGCGCATCAGCTTCCAGGGGTTGCCCGCCAGGATCTGTTGGGTCGGATTGGGACAGCGCCACCGCTTGGGCCTCGCGTTTAACCAAATGGTGGCGGACGGTGAACTCAAAGCGCCTGTAGTGATCGGGCGCGACCATCTGGATGCGGGCTCGGTGGCGTCGCCGAATCGTGAAACCGAGGCGATGAAAGATGGCTCCGACGCAGTGTCGGATTGGCCGCTGCTCAACGCGCTCCTGAACTGCGCCTCAGGCGCCACCTGGGTCTCCATTCATCACGGCGGTGGCGTAGGCATGGGTTTTTCGCAGCATGCCGGCATGGTGATCTGCTGTGATGGCACCCCGGCCGCCGCCAAGCGTATCGAGCGGGTGCTGTGGAACGATCCCGCCACCGGCGTTATGCGCCACGCCGACGCCGGTTACGGCGACGCTATTCGCTGTGCACGAGAACACGGACTCAAGCTGCCGTCGTTAGGAGGGTTGAGTGACGGTTGAGGTCCTAACTCCCGGCGCGGTGCCACTCCAGCAGTTGTTGAGGGTGCACGCCGGGCAAACACCGGTACGGATCGACCGCTGCGCCCAGGGCGCCGTTGAAAAAGCGGCCCGGCAGGTGCGGTTCGCCGCCTGCGGGGAGCGCCCTGTGTACGGGGTCAACACCGGCTTCGGCAAACTGGCCAGCGTCAAAATAGCGGCGAAAGACACCGTGACGCTGCAGCGCAATCTCATCTTGTCCCACTCAAGCGGCGTGGGTTCGCCAGCGCCGCCGGCGGTTGTACGTTTGATGATGGTGCTGAAGTTGTTGTCGCTGGCCCGGGGCGCATCCGGTGTGCGCTGGTCCCTCATCGAGCTGCTGGAATCAATGGTGAACAGTGCTGTACTCCCGGTCGTGCCAAGCCAAGGATCAGTGGGTGCTTGCGGTGATCTCGCACCACTAGCCCATATGGCGGCAGTCCTGATCGGCGGGGGCGAGGCGACTTTCAAAGGCCGTAAGCTAGCCGGTGCGGCGGCTTTGGAAAAGGCGGGCCTCGCGCCGATCACGCTTGCCGCTAAGGAGGGCCTAGCCCTCATCAACGGCACCCAATTCTCCACCGCCCATGCCCTGTCGGCGTTGTTTGCGGCGTGGCGCAACGCCGAGGCGGCAGTGGTGGTCTCGTGCCTCGCCACCGATGCGATCATGGGCTCCACGGCACCGCTGCGGTCCGAGATCCATCAACTGCGCGGCCATCCCGGCCAGATCGACGTCGCCCGCGCTATGCGCACACTGATGTCCGGCTCTGCCATTCGCGACAGCCACCGGGACGGTGATACGCGGGTGCAAGATCCGTATTGCATCCGCTGCCAGCCACAAGTCGCCGGCGCCTGTGTGGAACTCCTGCGCCAAGCGGGCCGCACCCTCGCCATTGAAGCCAACGCAGTCACGGACAACCCACTGGTGCTCGGCCCGCAGGTGGGCATTCTCTCCGGCGGCAACTTCCACGCTGAGCCGGTCGCTTTCGCCGCTGATCAAATAGCCCTCGCCATCGCTGAACTCGGCTCTGTCGCGCAGCGCCGGGTAGCGCTGATGGTCGATCCCGCTTTGTCCTTCGATCTGCCGCCGTTTCTCACTCCGGATCCGGGGCTGAATTCAGGCTTCATGATCGCGGAGGTGACGGCGGCGGCGCTCATGAGTGAGAACAAACACCTGGCCAACCCTTGCTCCACCGACTCTACCCCCACTAGCGCGAATCAGGAGGATCACGTATCGATGGCGGCACATGGTGCCCGGCGCCTCGCGCAGATGAATACCAATCTGGCGTACATCCTCGGTATCGAAGCCCTCTGCGCTACCCAAGGGATAGAGTTTCGCTCGCCGCTTAAGACCAGTGCGCCGCTACGGCGGGTGATAAAGCGTTTGCGGCAAGTGCTGCCGCCGCTTGAAAACGATCGTTACCTAGCCCCGGATCTGGAGCGTGCCGCCACGCTGGTAACGGGTGGAGAACTGGCTGAGGCCACGGGTGAGAGGCCATTGCTTGAGTTCTAGCCATGGCCTAAGTGTTAGTGGCGCGGCTGTGAATGCCGGCAGCGGTGGCGGCTGGCTGCCGTATGCCATACTGCGGCGATGCCATTCCACCCGCACGCGCTCTGGCGGCGCTGAAGCCGGCAAGCTGTTCGTATTCACAGTCTGAACGGCATAGACGCACCGCGCTTCGAACAAGCCGGGTAACCGCCTCTAGGGCACCTGCTAAAAATGCACTGTTTCCGCGATTGCGACGTCAGCGCCGTGCTCCGATCCTCAGGTATGACCTATACACCACGGTTGCGCGCGCGGTGCTTCCTTGCACTCACGAAAAAATTACTATTTTTAGCAAGTGCCCTCTATTGCCTCGAACTATCTATTGTTGAAGAACATCAGCGTGGCTGGTTATTCGTTCAGCCTCCATTCACGCGGCCATCCGCACCATGACCGGAACATGTTCGCCGATCTGGCGCCGATGTATGCCGATAGGGCCTTGCAGCCATATATCGGCGTTGTTTTGCCCTGGCTGATCTGGCGCCGCGCTGCGCATGCTTGAACAGCGGCGCGCTACCGGCAAGGTGGTGCTGCAGGTTCGCTAGTGCTACGCGGACTCGCTAGCCGATCTGCTATGCTCCGGCGCTTTGTATAGAGGCTGTAAGTTGGAGGGCTCCCATGGAACTGAAGATTGAAAGCGAGGTGAGCGGCACGGCGTGGAAGATCGTCGTCGCGGTGGGACAGAAAGTTGCGCAAGACGAGACCCTCATGATCGTCGAGTCCATGAAAATGGAAATCCCGATCAGCGCCCCAGAAGCAGGCACCATCACGCAGGTGTGCGTGGAAGAAGGGGCGCTTATATCCGAGGGTGACGTCGTTTTCATCATGGAGACTTGAGGGCGGCGATGGCATCGGTATGCGGATCTGTCATGACACGGGCGAATTCGTGCAAACGGAAATGGTGACGGGTGAAGATCCGGTAGCGCGGCGGTTGGGTTTCGCGTCAGGGCTAGAACGTTTAAAAGTAGCGCCATTAGCCGATAGCTACACCGGCCACGCCATTGAATGGCGCATCTATGCGGAAAATCGCACGAAGAAATTTCTTCCTTCGCCGGTTCTGTTGACCCGCTTTCCCCTGCCACCGGCGAGCGCCACTGTACGCGTGGACACGGGCTTTACCGAAGGTGGCACCATCACCGCGTTTTACGGTCCGATGATCGCTAAAGTCATCACCTGCGCCGGTTACTGGATCAACCGCAGTTCATCGCGGGTAATACCGATACCCGCTTCATCGAGCACTTTCACGGCGGTATAGCTGATTGACTGGCTATTGTGCGCCTACGTCTGAACTCTCTAATTCGAAGTACAGTCCGTTAGTATTCGCGTTGAAATCCGATAAAGCGCCGCGTATTGCGGTGCGCGGGGAAAGTACTACCACTAAGTAATTGACTGACAAAGGAAATAGAGGTAGAAATCTTTTGGGAATTAGAGAAGTACGAATAAATACATGACACAACGCCCCGGACAGCAACGACAGCCCGTCGTGGAACTCCGCGACGAATGTCCGGCGAATACCTGTTAAGTGCCTCAACATAGGAACAACATGCAACTTCATCATTTTGAAAAATATTATAAGTTCTATCTTGGTTCAGAAGAAAGAACCGATATAGTCGAGGATGATGCCAAAAAAGGGCTGGGGATACCCGCTGGTTCGACTATTGCCACGCCTCCCCTGGAGCAATGCGAAGATGATGAAATTCCAGTATTTGAAGATGGCTCATGGAAAATTGTAAAAAACGATTTTTGGCGTCCGGTAGTTGAAGAAATCAATTATGACGCGGGTCGAGAAATGAGTACATTCCAATTTCTTGAACCGAACATGTCTGATTTCATGAAATTTCCTTCAATGCCTCAGTTATGCAATATCAGTTTAGTAGGCACGAGAATTCATCAATCGCTCATTATCATCAATAAAAAATTTGCTCAATGTGTGGAAATGCACAAAATAATATTGCAAGGCGGTGGCAATAATGCAATTTATCTAACACAAAAAGGAACGATGACCTTCAATCCTTTGACTCTATACGAGTTTAAAATCGAATTGGAATCAATAGTCTTTATAATGAGGCGAGTACTAGATTCTCTAGTTCAGCTAACCGATCTCGTGGTAAATTTCCCGGATTTTGAAAAAACAAAGACTTCAGGTGATGAATCTATTGACTCAATTCTTTCACCGAAAGCAAAAGACACTCCCGTTAAAGCAATAATCCTTGGAAACGATACCTACGAAAAAGACCAAAGCAAATTTTTGGAAATTTCAAATAACTTATTCAATTGCTACAAACACTCATTAATGCACGATGAGTCATTTAACCTAATAGGTGCAAATGTACCTACTTTCGTAGGGTTCCTTGTAAAATATGCTAATCACAAAAAAGTAATACAACACCATAATCATAACGCTTACCATCTGATGATGGGCTTCCAAGATTGTGTGGCAAGAATCCTGAGAAACCAAGAATTGTATAGAAACAACAAGCAAAATAACGGTACTTAACAAGTGCATGCATACGACCGCCTACGGCGTCGCATGATGCAAGCGTTAGGCGTAAAGCGTGTAGCGAAGGACGAGAAGAATTCGAGTTCAGTATTGATGCAGGCCTGCCGACAGTGTTGTGATTTCGATACTCAAGCGCAGAAGAACAGAATTTATGTGCCAGTGTGGATACGGGGGGGCTGATGGCCAAGAATAGCTGCAAAGTTCGACCACGTTCTCTCGCGCCGGCTGGCCCTCGACCGCTCTGGAATATCTGCAAAGCACAAGCGTTGCGTCTCGGTGCGAGGACACGTAGCCGGGAATCTGTCACGGTAGAGTCTAGTGCATGTAGACAAGCTGATGTAGCAACAAGGTAGAAAGTCGATGTGTGAATTTCAACGCTGTCGATATGCAACGGGTTGCGAAGTTGGTTGTTGTAGTAAGCGCCTTCGCCCAACGATGGCTTGGAGCTGGGCTGGCCCATTCGCTGCACGAATGCCCTAGCCGCTCAAGCCTACCGTTAGCTCTCTACGCCAGCCCTGAAATTACCTTCTTTGTTCCTTCCTGCAACCATTCAATAGCGCACTCAATATCGTCAGTCCAGTATTCGTTTGCAACCTTGGGCACGGGTTGGAATTTTAGAAGTTGAGAGGGTTCATCATCCCTTGGTAACAACCAGTCGGCTACCGTGTACAAGTAGTCTTGCCAATTACCCGTGCTCGGATGAAGCGACACAGCAAGGAGGTCAAACTCACCAAACCGGTACGGACGGGTATTAGTCCCGTCGGCGGCTTTTCCACCTCGTGTTCTTTGGGTTTCGACCACCCAAAATTCGTCGCTCAGCTTTCTATAGCCTTCTGATGCAATCATTGGGCGATGCTGCTTTTTGCGCTGCATTTTGAGCTGGATAGAGACGCGCGATTGATCTTTTTCGAGCAAAAAGTCGTAGGGATGGTCTCCCTCCGGCGCAACATCCTTCCAGCCGTCGAGCCCATCAACCACCTCAACGGCAAACATTGCCTCGGCGATAACCCCTCGCAGTCCACGCTTTGTCAGGTCAGATGATCGTGAAATTGCCTCAAGTATCACTTCTGCGGGCGCGCTGAATTCCAGTTCCAGAGGGTGAATGCGCTGATCATGCATAAGCCATTCGAAAACACTCCTGCGATCAGCATCTGATGCTTCGAGCAAGAGCCGTTTGATCGCTAAGACCTCTTCCGAATCAGAGTCTTCGTCGCTACCCAACTCGCCCGTGACGTCATCACGATGCACCAAGACATGCCCTCCGATAGTCAATGTCCGTAGGCGCCCCTTGTTGACTAGTTTCGAAATCGCTTGCCGGGAGACGCCACGCAACCGTGCAGCGTCGGCCTGTGATAGCCATTCTTTCATTCAAATTCCGGACACAAGGTTGACATTGTCAACCTATAGTGTGAGTATAGATCTCAAGGATGGCGCGCAACCGCGTTATCTTGAGCGTCAAACCATCGATTAGAGCATATTTCGATGCCCCAACAAACATCACTAGCGATGGAAAGCCCGTTTGATCGCGGAATTCTAGACGGCGTAACTGCCCACTATTCAACAAGTTACGGATCAGCCGTTTGTGCCGACTCGTTAGAGCAGCTGAGCGGCCTACCCGATAAATCAGTGAATGCGGTCGTCACATCACCGCCATATGCTCTTCATTTCAAGAAGGAATACGGCAATGCAGACAAACAAGACTATCTGAAATGGTTTCTGCCATTCGCCGGGGAGATTTTCAGAGTTCTAGCGGACGACGGCAGTTTTGTTCTGAATATCAGTGGCAGCTATAACAAGGGCACACCGACCCGATCTTTGTACCACTACAAATTACTTATATCGCTTGTCGAAGAAATCGGTTTTTATCTGGCCCAAGAGTGTTTTTGGTACAACCCCGCGAAGATGCCGGTGCCTGCCGAATGGGTCACTGTTCGCAGGATTCGAATTAAGGATTCGGTTGAATACGTCTGGTGGCTATCAAAGACGCCTTGGCCCAAAGCAAATAATAGGAAAGTCCTTAAACCTTATAGCAAGGACATGCTTCGATTGAATCAGAAGGGGGTAAAAGAAACTGTACGGCCATCGGGTCACAAAGTGAACGCTTCTTTCGACAAAGTAGAAACCGGCGGTTCTATTTCTTCAAATGTAATCGATGAAAATGCTGAATCATTTCTTTCGTTCGGAAATAATTCAGCCAATGATCGTTACACAAAATTGTGCAAAAAAGCTGGAATAAAAATTCATCCCGCAAGGTTTCCCGCAGCGCTTCCAGAGTTTTTTATTCGACTACTTACTGAGGAAGGTGATCTAGTAGTTGATCCGTTTGCCGGATCGAATACGACAGGGATGGTCTGTGAGCACCTTCAACGACGATGGCTCGCGGTAGAGAGTTCGCCTGAGTATATTGAAGCTAGCAAATTTCGCTTCCCCGAGTTGAGCGAGAGCTAACAACGCCGTGGAGTGGGACGCATTTTCCGCTACGCGCTCCACTCCAAATGCGCCCCTCACGGCGAGGGCATGCTCTAGTAGCATTCGTTAAACAAAAGCGCTACCTCTGAGTGCGAGCAACACCCAGAGGCAGCTAACCACAACCGATATAAGAGGTATTAATCATGGCTAAGAAATATCATAAGCCAGAGTCCCGCTCGGCTGAAGCAAAATTGCCCTACTCTCGTCGTCTTAAAGTCCATTCAGGGCATTACGGCCACCAATCTACCAGCAATCCGTCCAGTTACCGCAAACCCATACCCGTGCCATGGATACAACTCGAAGGCTATTGGCTTGGTCAAGCGGGTTTTACCATCGGCATCGAGCTTGAAGTCAAGATCAGCCAACAGCGTATGGTGATGGCTCTTCCCTTCTTTAAGTGGGCGGTTTTCAGCGATGTATGCCAGTGGGATACAAATCCAACCCACCCAAATGAAAGTAGATCGCTGCCTTATATCGTTCACGATTTCTGAAACCACACGCTCGATTCTTCAAACTTTGGATCGTGCTGTTAATGCCTTCTGCTCGTCCATTGTTGGCCTTAAGAACAATAGCGTTGACGATGCCCCACAAATGCTCTTTAATCGTTCTGGCAACTTCTTTGATGGGTTCTAGGCGACATCGCTGAGCCCAGGCTCAACCACTTCTTCCAGGCTTTGATTGCCCAAGCTGTGGATGGGTAATCCCATAAGCTCATCGCCAGTTCACGAATAGCCCAGGCGCGAGCTGTTTTAAGCGTTCAGTGTCTCAGTGGTTCAAAGTTATCCCACTGCTCTTTAGACAGGTTCTCAGGGTTTGTCAGCCCGTTGTAACGAGTTCCCTTCAGCCACTCTACACCCTTGCTTATAAGGGTTTTATTCTCTTCCATGCGAACCTTATTGACCGCTTTACCCAGGGACTGAGCAATAGGGAATTTATCAAATGCTATCTTCCGGTCTGCCTGCGGAATAGTTTGCCTGACTGACTTGATATAAGCCTTGGACCTATCCATCGTCACACATTCGATACCTTTTTTGGCGTCATCCGCCAACGTATCAAAATACTCATTGAGGCTGTCGCTCTTACGCTCATCAGCGACATGGGTAACGACGCCTTTATCGTGGTCAGTCACTACTGTGACGTATTCGGGGTGCTTTTGAAAAGAGGTCTCATCGACAGCTAGTCGTTTTGGAGGTTGGGCATCCCTGCGAGCAAGACCTCTTGTTCACGGCACGTTGCCCAATACCATCAATGGCGTTCCAGCTAAGCTTCATTGGTCGTGCAACAGCCTTGGTTGTTGCCTCTTTGAGCCAGTCAATGACCAAGGCTTCGAACAGGGCTGTGTATCGGGAGCCTGATCAGCCCAAGGAACGTCAATGGCCAACACCTTGTGTTTCAGGGCATTGGACACGGGGAACACGGGCAACAAGAATAGTTTGGAACTGACAGGTATCCCAATGCCGCCACTTCTAGATAATGTGGTCGTAACCCGGACAGGGCTCAGCGCAAACACGGCATTGGCAGCCTTTTTTGCCAGTGTGCTCAATAAAGACTTTAACCTGTTGCGCCTGAAGGGACAGCTCGACATCAGACACGAACCAGGGTGTTTCAATACCTAGTATTCGAGAATAGAGTTTCTTGTCGCGCATTGATGCATCTTTGCATTGAGTGTTTTAGATTATGCTAAACCACCCACTTAAAGAAGGGAAGAGCCATGCGGGTTCTAAACTACGGCCTTGTGTAATATCTTGTTGTTTGCCTTCGGTAATGGTCATAATAGCCGGTAAAAAGCCATCATGGTCCAGACCAACATGTCATTTAATCGCGCCTTTGGTCTTGCGAAATTTGGCCCAAGGAAATAGTGATAAGCATCAATCGATGGTCGATGCATCCAAGGAATAAAGCTTATTTTTAAAACGAAACCCATCCTTAAGCGCCAAGCTTTGACATCGTGCCAGTCGCTTCCAAAATAATCCTTCGTAGAGTGGATAAGGCTGTTGCTCGTTAACACGAGCCAGAGAACTTCGGCTGACCTTAGCGATACCCAAATGGTAGCTTTTGCGGCGTTGTTTATCCAAGTTGCTGACAATATCTCGCAAACTACAGCGCCCGGCGAGTTGGGCAAAACTCAACGCCACAAACTGTGACCAGCGTGACATTGTCCTCAACATACGGCCTTTATGGTGGGTTTTTGCGAGGGTTTCGAATTCATGTCTAGAAATCAGTTTTAGTCGCTGTGAAAATACGCTGTTACTGTGACTCAAGGCTATTATCCTCTTGATATTGAAAGATATTCTGGACCTCCATTCTAACAAATCAGCGCAGAATAGTCTTTGATTCTAAGCTCATTCAAAAGTTTGTGGGACAGCAGTGATGTGACGGAGAGTATAACGAGTAGCTAAAAAAACAGAGAAGAATCAGTGATTTAAGTGACGGTATATTCCAGTATGGCAGGGGGCGAAATATAATAAAGGTAAGGTGCCGTATAGCAGATGCAATATAACGCGCCATGTTGTACCCCTGCGGCGATGGGATCAGCCGAGCGCTGCTTGCAATGCATAGCCATCCATATCCGGCGCCGGCAAACCCAGATGCTTGAGCGCGGTGGGAGCGATGTGCACCAGGGACGTCGCCCTGCCGTCCTTTGCAGGTATGAATCCGGGGCCATCGGCCAGCAACAGCGCAGCGCCTTCGTACGGCCCCATGCCGCCATGCTGGCCAAGTCCGCTGGAATCCTTGGGCGAGAATGGGTCTTTGACCACATAAGCAAACCCGGGTACGCCGAAACGGTTGGCATCACCGCGCCCGGCCATGGCGAAAGCGGCGGCTAAACCACCGGCCGGACGCTGCCCCACCGCGGCCAATTCATCGCCGTACCAAGCGGCCCGGCACCAAGGCTGCGCCCGTAACCAAAGCGCGATATCCTGATCGCGATGGCGGGCCTCCCGGGCGAGATAAATTAACGCGCCCATGCCACTCGAAGCGACGACCACATCCGTTGAGCCCATGTTGGCTTTTAGGCCCGCCGCCACTAACGCCGCGTCAACGTCGATCACTTGCTCGCAGGTTTCCTGGCCGTGATCGGAAGCCACCATGAACAACACCTCTTCACCGCGTTCGCGCAACCGCGCCACCGTGTCTGCCACCTGCACCGCCAGCCGATCGGAGCCGGCCAAAATGGCGCGGTGCTCGGGACTGCCCAGTTCAATCACGTGCTGCGTATGATCCGGCTCACAGATCCACAGCAAATTGATGGCGCACGGGCCGTCGTGCAACAGATAGTCGCAAAAACGCACGGTGGTGATGGCATCGCCAGTGCTGTCGTAATCAACCTCCAGTGTGCCCGGCGCCGACGCGAAGCCGGGAGACCAACAACCGCTACGGTGGAAAAAAAGCGCGTGCCCGTGCGGGTCTTGCATATGCGCCGCCCCGGGCGATGAGTTGCTGTGGATGACCATACCGCCAGTTCCGGCTACCCGCTCGGCCATCGTCGGCACCAACAAAGTGTGGCCGGTCACCCGCCACCAGCGGTCCCTGAACCCTACCGGCCCCGCGCTAATCGCTTTTAATCCATCGCCTTCATCCCAGGCGATAGCGTTGCCGGCAAGGCCGTGCCGGGCCGGATAGCAGCCGGTGGCGATGGAGGCAGAGCTCACCCGAGTGGCGCTTGGAAACACGCCGCGGTGGGCGCTGAACCAACACGAGCGCGTGGCGATCCCATGTAAGCCCGGCATCCAGTCGGGCCGCACCGAGTCCGCCCGCAGCCCGTCTATCACCATCAACACCACCCGCTTCACGGTGTAATCTCGCATAACCCGAACCCCCGGCAGTCAGACTCCTCAGCGATCAATCCCCTCAAAATCAAAGGCCCCCAAAATCAAAGGCCCCCAAAATCAAAGGCCAATAGGCGCGCAAGCGCGCTGCAGCCAGCGTTTGCACGGGCCGTCCAACAGCGGCGACAACTCACGGCGCACCCGCCGGTGATAGCCATTGAGCCACTTAAACTCGGCATCGCTCATCAATTTGCGATCGATGGGCTTGGTGTCGATGGGACAGAGCGTCAAGGTGGCCAAAGCTTGCATCGGCCGCACCGAGGCGGCCGTCGCCTCATCTTCTATGACTTCCACCAAGTTCTCTATGCGGATGCCGAACCGGCCAGGTTCGTAATAACCGGGCTCGTTGGATTGAATATTGCCCGCCTCCAGCGCCACCGCCTGGCTCCTCGGACTGATGGACTGCGGCCCTTCGTGCACATTGAGATATGCCCCTACACCATGGCCAGTACCATGGTTGTAGTCCAGCCCTGCTTGCCACAGGTACTGCCGCGCTAGCGTGTCCAGGCGCGCGCCAGTGACACCTTTGGGGAACTTCGCCGTGGCCAGAGCAATATGGCCTTTCAACACTCGGGTATAGGCTTCTTTCTCGGCCCGGCCTACACGTTCGCCGAGGGCGACAGTACGGGTAATGTCGGTGGTACCGTCCAGATACTGGGCACCGGAATCCACCAAATAAAGTCCCTTGGACTTCAACGGCACGTCCGTCTTTGGGGTGACGTAGTAATGGATGATAGCGCCGTGCGCCGCATAGCCGGAGATGGTGCGGAAAGAAAGGCCCTTGAAGTGCTCGCCGGCGGCGCGGAAAGCGGCCAATTGCTCCGCCGCACTTATCTCCGTCACACCGCCTTTGGGCACCGCCCCGTCAAGCCAATGCAAGAAATTCACCATGGCGGCGCCGTCGCGCCGGTGGGCCCGCCTCATCCCCGCCAGCTCGATCTCGTTCTTGCGCGCTTTCATGCGGCCTATGGGCGAGACGCCGCGGACTATTTGCGCCTTGCCGAGCCCGCGTATCACCCACTCGCTGGCCGTGGCCGGCTCCACCAAGACTTTGCCATCGAGCTGCGCTAAAGCGCCGGGGAAGGCAGCATAAGGCTGCACCGTCACATCCGCGCCCAGATGGCGGCGCACACCGGCCGATAGTTTCGTCTCGTCAATGAACAGCGATGCGCCGGAGTCGGTCACGATAGCGTAGGCCAGCGCCACCGGATTGAAGTCCACATCACGGCCACGGATGTTGAACAACCAAGCGATCGCATCGAGCATGGTGATCACGTGGGCGCCCGCGCCCGCCGCCCGCACCGCCGCCATCACACGGCTCAATTTAGAGCGCACCGCTTCCCCGGCAAACTTCTTCGCCAGGGCGCGCACTGGCTCACACGGCAGTAACGGCCGCTCCGTCCATACTTCATCGACCAAATTGAGCGCGCTACACTCGAGTCTGGCGCCGGCTTGCGCCACCGCTTTCTCCAGCGCTATAGCCCGGGCGCCGGATATAAGGCGCGCATCGACACCTAGCGCTTGGTCCGCGCGCAGCGTCTTCGCCAGATAGGCTTCAACAGTAGGCACATCCGGCTCACCCATGCGCATCAGCTCTATGCCAGTTCCAGCCAATTGCTCCTCGGCCTGGAGGAAATACCGTCCATCGGTCCACAGCGCGGCACCGCCGGCGAACACCAACAACTCGCCATTGGAGCCGTTAAAACCGCTGACCCACGCCCGCCGTTCCCAGCAAGCAGGCAGGTATTCGCTTTGGTGCGGATCGGTGCCGGGCACCAGATAAGCGGCCACCCCCGCAGCCTTCATCCGGCCCCGTAAGGCGGCGAGCTTTTCTGCTGTATTCATCTATGCTCTCTCGTGTAGCGCCCTGCTAGAGGATGGCGCAGTAGCACGGGGATTCATTGTTCATGAGCCAGTTTACGGAAACCGTTTGCCAAGGCGTTACTTTCACAGTCCAGCCCGAGACGATGATCTTCGAAGGGATGACCGAATTTCAGCGCGTGCATATTTTCTCGCATCCGGTATTAGGGCGGGCCCTGGCCCTGGACGGCGTTATGCAAACCACCGAATTCGACGAATTCATCTACCACGAAATGCTCACCCACGTGCCTATGCTGGGCCATGGCAACGCGCAGCGGGTGCTCATCATCGGCGGTGGCGACGGTGGCACACTGCGCGAAGTCCTGCGCCATCCGGTACAGCGGGTGCTCATGGTGGAGTTGGACGGCGAGATCGTGAAACTCTGCAAAGCGCATCTACCGGCGTTATCGAAGGGTGCTTTCGATGATCCGCGCTCGCAGTTGCTGATCGGCGATGGCGCTGCTTTCATGAGCGGCAACCGTGAGCTTTTCGATGTCATCATCATCGACTCGACCGATCCCGTAGGCCCGGGCAAAGTGTTATTCGAACCGGCCTTCATGGCCGCCTGCCGGCAGTCGCTGGCCCCCGGTGGCGTGCTCGTCAACCAAAACGGCGCACCCGCATTCATGCCCGGCGAGCTGCGCGAATCGGCCCGCGTATTACGCTCGGTATTCACCCACACCGGCTTCTTCTACGCGCCCGTTCCCACCTATGTCAGCGGCGCTACGGCGCTAGGCTGGGCCAGTGACGGGTTAGCACCCGGCGAGGTCCCCGAAGCGGCACTGCTTGAACGGCTACACCGGATCGAGGGTACGATGCGCTGGTACACCCCGGCCGTTCACCGTGCCGCCTTCGCCGAACCGCCCGCCCTAAGGGCGTTAACCCGCGGTTAAATTACTCCACCCGCGGTTAAATTACTCCACCCGCGGGTAAACTACTCCAACCCGCGGTTAAATTACCCTAACCCGCGGCTAGCGCCGCCCGCACCTCACCCGCCGCGGCGAAGGTACATACCTCCATACCGGCCTCCCGTCCGCGCACCTCGACCGTGTGCCGCTTGGCGGGATCAACCACTGCTCCGGCCAGCTCAAGCGTCGCCACCGAGACCACCACGGGCTGGCCCAGAGATTTACTCCGGGCTTCCAGCCGGGCGGCGATATTGATGTTATCGCCGATAGCGGAGTGATTCGGCGAGGCCGGCGGCCCCATGGTGCCGACGATGGCTTCACCGGCATGAATACCGATGCCGATGCGAAGTGGCGCCTCCAACTCATCGGCTAACCTCTGGTTGAGACCCTGCATACGCTCCAACATCAAGGCGGCGCCCTGCAACGCCGCACGGGCGCCCGCCGAGGGTGTTTGCCGAAGACCGTAAAGAGCCATCAATCCGTCTCCGGCGAATTGGGCGTAGTGCCCGTGGGTCTGGTCCAAGGCCGCAGACATCTCGGCGAAGAACTGATTCAAAATGAACAGAACATCGTAGGGCAGCTTGCGCTCGCCAAGGCGGGTGGAGCCGCGCAAATCCAGGAACATGGCGGTGACCACAGACTCTTGCCCCGACACGCCGCCAGGCTGGCGCACCGCGGCGACGCTGGTCGATGGCGGCAGCAAAGCGGCGAAGGTCAACGTACCGGCGGGCCGCGCTTGGCAGGCCAAGCGTACGTTCGGCGGCGCGTCGATGCGGGCCAGCGCTTCGCGCTCCAGCGCATCAGGCAATGGCAGATGCTCGGCGCCACGGATAACGCGGATGCGGCAAGTGGTGCAGCGTCCCCGCCCACCGCAAACCGAGGCGTGGGCGATACCAGCGGCCCGTAGACCGTCGAGCACCGTGGCGCCGGACGTTGCGTGCACACGGCGCCCGTCACTCAACTCTAACCTAAGGCTACTGGTTGAACGCGCCCGCCGTCCGCGCCAGGCGCGGGCCACCGCAACGGCGCCCAAGGCCCCGAAAAAGACCGCCAGCACCGCCCGTTCACCCTCCTGCATGAAGCGCACGGCAGCCTGCATGGGCACGCCTAAATCGGCAAACCACAGTTGTATAACCGCCGGCTCCAAAGCCGCGAGTTGCGCCCCTGTCCGTAACAAGCCGGTAATCACCAAAGCCGGCATCAGCACCGCCAGCGCCAACAGCAGCGGCTGCCAGGGCGGGTACCATGATTTCATCCGTAGCCAGAAATGGATGCCGTAGCACAGGTGTAACCACACCACCACGATGAGGGTGAATTGGCGCGCCGCGCCGAGATCACGGGACCAGATAGCCGCCGCTACGCGGCCGTAATGGGCCTCGATGCCGAACACCTCCGTTACCCCCCGCGTGCTCACTATATGCAGGGCGATGAGCGGGATCACGGCCAAGCCAAGCATCACCTGCGTTGCCTCCCAGGCAGGCATACGCAATGAGTGGCGCCGGTACAGTGAGTGAAGAGCACATAGGAAGTGGATGGCAAAAGACAGATAGAGCGCTACCTTAGCCGGCCAAAAATGCCAGATTGAGGCGATCGATTCGCGCCATGTCTCAGCTGCATCCAGCGACTGAATAGCAGCGATATGATTGATGAAGTGAGTGATGACAAAAGCGGCGATCACCAGACCGCTAGTCAATCGAGCACGCCGCGCATAACCTCCCATCGTGCACCAACCTCACCGATCAAATCGGCTACTAGTCAACCCGCTCACAACGCGGGTAAGCCGCCCTCAACTCAGGACCCTGTGGACACTCGTGCGCTATTGCATCCGGGTTGAATCGCTTAAGCTATGACGCCCCCACGGCTTAACTTATCCTGCGCACGCACGCCGGCATCCGCGGTACAAAAACCGGGCCACTCTGGACTTACCGCCCGTTGGTTCACCGGCCAGCGTCGCGCCAACACTAAGGACCCAACAAGAATGGCGCAAGATAACAAGCCTACCGTCAAAAGGCCCGCGAACAAGCAGCGTTTAGCGGTCATCTTCGGCGGTCAATCGCGCGAGCATGAGGTCTCCGTGATCTCCGCCCGTTCAGTACTGGAGTACATAGACCGGGACCGCTACGACATCCTGCTCATCGGTATCGACAAACAAGGCCGCTGGTTGGCGCTGGACGAATCGCACAACATGATGGCGGCGAGCACCGTTGAGTCGGACGCGGCACGGACCATCATGGTTGATCATAGCCAAGGGGGCGCTGTCATCATCCGCTCCAACGACGGCGGCGAAGAGCGGCTCGGCATCGACGTCGCCTTCCCCGTGTTGCACGGCCCCCGTGGCGAAGACGGCACCGTCCAAGGCCTTTTGGAACTGGCCGGTATCGCCACGGTCGGCTCGAGTGTAGCCGGTTCGGCGGTGGCCATGGACAAAGAACTGGCGAAACGGGCGTTCAGAGCGGAGGGGCTGGCCCAACTCGACTACATGGTGGTTCGCCGCCAACGCTGGCGTGAGCGGGCCGATACAGTGCTCAGCGAAATCGAGGGGCGGCTCGGTTTCCCGGTATTCGTCAAACCGGCCCGTCTAGGGTCCAGCGTGGGGGTCTCGCGCGCCACCGACAAAGCATCGCTGCGGGCAGCGCTAGCCGAGGCGGCCCGCTATGACAGCAAGCTTATCGTGGAAACGGCGGCTACCGGCTGCCGCGAGATCGAGTGCGCGGTACTCGGCTATGCAGCACCGATCACCTCGGTCCTGGGGGAGATCGTCCCGTGCAGCGATTTTTACGATTACGACGCCAAATATGTGGCGCAAGATTCGCAGTTCATCATCCCGGCGCAACTCAGTGAGGACGCCACGGCACACATACAGGAGATGGCGGTGGCGGCATTCCGTGCCGTCAGTGCCGCCGGAATGGCGCGGGTGGATTTTTTCGTAGTCCGGGAAGAAACCATCTTTTTGAACGAAATCAACACCATCCCCGGATTCACACCGATCAGCATGTATCCGAAGCTGTGGACAGCAAGCGGTATTGAGTACAGCGATCTGATACAGCGGCTCATCGAGCTGGCGCTTGAGCGGCACGCAGAGCACCAGCTCGATGAGCACTAAAATCTAGCAGGCTATCACCCGGTAGATTGAGTCCGCTTGACTCAGTGGATTTCGATGCAGCGGCTCACCGCCTCGCGGGCACGAAAAATACGTGAGCGCACGGTACCGATGGGGCATTCCATCTTGCCGGCGATTTCCTCATAGGTAAGGCCGGAGAGTTCGCGCAATAACAACGCTTCACACAACTCGGTTGGCAACGCCTTCACCGCCTCATCCAAGGCACCTAGCGCCTCTTCGCAACGCGACCACTGTTCAGGGGTGTCGGCGTCGCGCATCTCGAGCATGCCCTCGCAATTCTCGATGGGCAGTAACTGTTCGCCACCGGGACGCCGCGAACGGGCATCCAGATGATTCTTGGCCGCATTGACGCCGATCCGGTACAACCACGTGTAAAAAGCGCTGTCGCCACGGAACCGGTCAAGCGCCCGGTAAGCGCGGGTGAGCGCTTCTTGCACCACATCGAGCACATCCGCCGGATCGCTGACGTAGCGCCCTATCAGCTTGGCCAACCGGCCCTGATACCGAAGCGCCAGCGCATCGAAGGCGACGGACTCCCCCGCCCGGGCACGTTCAACTAAGTCGGCATCCGGCAACTCCCGTATCGCTAGCGGGGACATCGGTAACAAGAATGTTTGGGCTACGCTCACAGTTTGGTTCTCCCGGCTCGGCAAAGGGCGAGTCCTGCTCATTAGCTCAAAAGACCGGGAGGAGGGGGTAGATCTTTCGCCGCGCGCAGAATTTTTCGTGCGGGGCTCATCCATGGCGCGCGAGCCACGCCGGTAGAGAAGCGATGCTCGGGAGCACCCAATCGGCTAACGGCGCCAACGCATCGCGGGTGCCCGCCCCGCTCAGCACTGCGATCACAAAGCCGGCGCCGGCGGCGCGCCCCATCATCAGATCGTAGGGGGTATCGCCCACCATGACGACTTGGGCAGGCGTTAAAGCAACGGCCTCGCAAAAAGCGAATACCATCCCCGGATCCGGCTTGTTGCCCAAACCGCTGTCGTGACCGCACACGAAGTCGAAATAATGGGCGAGCTTCAGTTCATCCAGGTGCAACGCCGCCATGGCCGCGCTATCCATGGTCGCCAGCCCCTGTTTGAAACCGCGTTCGGACAAGGCGTCCAATGTTTCATGCAACCCCTCAACCGGACAGGGGCTACGCCCTACGAGGGCTTGAAATATCCGCTCCAATTCCTGCGCGAGCGGCCCGGCGTCAACGCCGTCCAGCAGCGGTGCCCAAACAGCGGCGATGTCCGCCGTAGTACCGCAGGCCAGTGGCGCATCAGCGCGGTAACTGTTCGAGACGGGATCATACCCACCCGCTTGCAATAACCGGGCGGCAGTGACAGCTTGGCCACTGCCAGCCGCCACCACCTCGGCGGCCTGTTCATTCGCACCCGCCCAGGTGCGGTGGAAATCGAGCAAGGTCCCGTCCTTGTCGAACAAGACCCCCTGTAAGGTGTTTGACATCGGGGTAAGTGATACGATTATGGCTTTGCGCTGCCTAGAGTGAACAGCCCATCGGAGTGAGCCATTTTAGAAGGCGCTTATGACAACCATGGGACCCATGATCCGATTATGAGTGAAGAACGTTTTGCCGGTACTACTCGCTACGTAGCCACCGAAGAGTTGATGATGGCGGTGAATGCAGCCGTCACCCTGGGCCGGCCGCTGCTGGTCAAAGGCGAACCCGGCACGGGCAAAACCATGCTGGCCCACGAAGTGGCGAGCGCCCTGGGCCGGCCCTTCATCCAATGGCATATCAAATCGACCACCAAAGCCCAGCAAGGCTTGTACGAATACGACGCGGTGGCGCGCCTGCGCGATTCACAACTAGGCGATGATCGGGTGCAGGACCTCTCCAACTACATCGTGCGTGGCAAACTCTGGGAGGCTTTCGAATCGGACGTGCAGCCGGTGGTCTTGATCGATGAAATCGACAAAGCGGACATCGAATTTCCCAATGACCTGCTGTTGGAACTGGACCGCATGGAGTTCCACGTCTACGAGACCAAGGAAGTCATACAAACCAAGCACCGCCCGATCATCATCATCACCAGTAACAACGAAAAAGAACTACCAGACGCTTTTTTGCGGCGCTGCTTTTTCCACTACATCCGCTTCCCGGACAAAGACACGATGACGCAGATCGTCAATGTCCACTATCCGGACCTTAAAAAAGATCTGCTGCGCGAAGCGCTGGAGAGTTTCTTCGAAATGCGCGATGTACCGGGGCTTAAAAAGCGCCCGTCCACCTCCGAGCTATTGGACTGGATCAAGCTCCTGGTGGCCGAGGATATGCCACCGCAAGCGCTGCGCGAAAAAGACGCCAGTAAAGCCATTCCGCCGTTATACGGGGCTTTGCTCAAGAACGAGCAGGACGTGCAGTTGTTCGAACGTCTAGCCTTCCTGCACCGCCGCAATGCTGGTTAGTTTCTTCTATCAACTGCGTTTAGCGCAGCTTCCGGTCACGCTGACGGAGTTCTTGACCTTGCTGAGCGCCATGGAACGGCGTGTAGCGAGCGTGAGCGTGGATCATTTTTACTATCTGTCGCGGGCCGCTCTGGTGAAGGACGAGCGCCACTACGACCGCTTCGACAAAGTCTTCGGCGCCTATTTCAAAGGCATGGAGGAGTTGTTCGACGAGATTCTCGGTGAGATCCCCGAAGAATGGCTGCGCAAACAAGCCGAGTTGCTCTTGACCGACGAAGAAAAAGAGCAAGTCGAAGCCTTGGGCGGCTGGGACAAGCTCATGGAGACATTAAAGAAGCGTTTGGAAGAGCAAAAAAGCCGCCATCAAGGGGGCAACAAATGGATCGGCACCGCCGGCAAATCGCCCTTCGGTGCCTACGGCTACAACCCGCAAGGGGTGCGCATCGGCCAGGACCAAGGGCGCCATAGACGCGCGGTCAAGGTGTGGGACAAACGCGAGTACAAAAACCTCGACGACACCGTCGAACTCGGTACCCGCAATATCAAAGTCGCGCTGCGTAAACTGCGCCGCTTCGCCCGTGAGGGCGCTGCCGACGAACTGGATCTGGACGACACCATACGATCCACCGCCCGCAACGCTGGCTTATTGGATATCCGCATGGTGCCGGAGCGGCACAACGCCGTGAAAGTATTGCTATTCCTGGATATCGGCGGCTCCATGGATGATCACATCCGCGCCTGCGAGGAATTATTCTCGGCGACGCGCTCGGAGTTCAAACATCTGGAGCATTACTACTTCCACAATTGCGTTTACGAATCCATGTGGAAAGACAACCGCCGCCGCCACGCCGAACGGGTGCCAACCACAGAGATCATCAACAAGTATGGCCGCGAGTACAAAGTGGTGTTCGTGGGTGATGCCAGCATGAGCCCCTATGAGATCGCCTACCCGGGCGGCAGCGTGGAGCACTGGAACGAAGAAGCCGGCGCCGTGTGGATGCAACGCTTGTTGGAGACCTGGCCCCACGCCATCTGGCTCAACCCCAAACCCAAGGAACACTGGCAATACACGCAGTCCACTCAGCTCATGAAAGAGATCATGAAGCAGCGCATGTTTCCTTTGACCATCGCAGGTCTGGACGACGGCATCAAGGAGCTGAAACGCAAGGGAAGCCTTTGATGGGCACCGCTAAAAATGCACTTGTTCCGCGATTGCGGCGTCAGCGCCGTGCTCCAATCCTCAGGTATCACCTATACACTGCGGTTGTGCGCGCGGTGCTTTCTTGTGCTCACGAAACAATGCCTATTTTTAGAGGTGCCCTTAGGTTGAATGCACCATCATCAAAAGCCCCCCCGTGAGCCGCACTGAGCACTCGGCCCTGCAAACCGCCCTAAGGACCGGGCTGGTGGCACGGGCGCTACCTGCCAAAGCGGCACGGCCGCTGGTATTGGATTCGCCGCACAGCGGGCGGCTGTATCCGGCAGATTTTAACCACAGCGTCAGCCGCCGATCCCTACACCGTATGGAAGACGGGTTCGTAGACCTAGTATTCGATGACACACCCCAGCAAGGGGTTGCCTTCATACACGCCCGTTTCGCCCGCTCGTACATCGATCCGAACCGGGCCGAGCACGATCTGGATCCGCAGATGATCGATGGGCCGTGGCCGGGCGCGGCGCCTAGCAACAAGTCTGCATTGGGCGTCGGCTTGATTTTCCGCCGAAATCTGGACGGCGCCCCTATATACACCGCGCCCTTGCCAGTGGATCAAGTACGCCACCGCATCGAAGCGTACTACCGTCCCTATCATCGGCTGTTGGCGGCCACGCTAGCCGCCACCGAGCGGCGCTTCGGCGCTGTTTGGCATCTCAACTGCCATTCGATGCCCGCGTGCGCCGCCGCGCCAGCGCATCATGGGCGCCAAGAAAGCCACCGTGCAGATTTTTGCCTGGGCGACCTGCACGGTAAGAGCTGCGATCCCCGCTTTACTCAGACGGTCGCGCGGCGGTTAACGTCCATGGGCTACCGCGTCTCCATCAACGAGCCATACGCAGGCGCCGAGTTGATACGCCGCTACGGCGATCCGGCAACGGGCAGACACTCGTTACAGATAGAGATCAACCGCGCACTCTACATGGATGAGCGACTGCATCGTCCCCATGATGGCCTGCGGCCACTGCGTCGGTCCATGAACCGGTTAGTGGCGGCCTTAGCTGATGATTTAGGGGCCGATGATTTAGGGGCCGATGACTTGAGTGGCTATCCAGTGCTGGCGGCCGAATAACGCGCCAGTGTGCTCGGACAGTCATTGTTATGGACCAGGGCTTCTATGGACCAGAACTGCTATGGACCAGAACTGCTATGGACTAGGGGCTCGCTGGAGTAATGGCGGAATAACGATCCGCACCCGGGCGTTGCTTAAGGCGATCAGTCCGTTTTTCGCATCCTCATTATTAGGTCCGAGTGTCAATACCGTGCGGTACAGTTCCCGCGCCCGCCGCACCTGACCCGCCGCTGCCGCTTGGTTTGCCTCCGCTATGAGCCGGGCAACCCGCGCATCCAAACGCTTTTGTATGGCACGGGCTGGTGAGCCCTCAGATGGTAAGTCCCCTGATGATGAACCCACCGGTGGCGTACTTCCGCGGGCAGCATCCTTATGTGTTAACCCCCCAGGTGTTGCACCCTCTAGCCCCGCATCCTCTAACTTCAAATCCTGTGACGGCGCGTTGGTCAACGGCCCCCGCTGCCCAGTGGCTGGCGGTTCACGCAGCGTCAACCTGTATGCGGGGAGGGGCCCACCTCCAGGTATACCTGCCAGCGCCGCCTCGATTACGCGCTGCTCCGCATTCAACCAAAGTAGTGCCGAGCGGCCCAAAGACACTTCAGCACGCACCGCAGTACTCACCGCGTAGGCTTGACGCCATGCGGACGCCGCCACCTGCAACCGGCCCGCCATCTGCGCCGCCTTAGCCCGCTCGGCATAAAAATCGATGATCTTGTCTACGCCGATCAGAGCCTGCTCATTATCCGGATCCATACCCAACACGAACAAATAACGGTCGAATGCGTTGTCTTGCGCTGGCGTGGTCGCGCGCTCCGCCCGTAGCGCCTGCGCGGCCGCATCCAACAGACCTCGCAGATCGGGCAGCGCGGGTGCGGGAACAACATTAGGCACCGCCGCCGTATCAGCGTTGCCGGTCCGATCACCGACCATGGGAGAAACTGATGTTAAGTCCAGCGCCTCCAATCCTGTCTCACCGGAGCTGGCCGGTGTCCGTTGAGTTCCAGCACGCTGCCCGAACAACAACCGCCCGGCATCCTCTACAACCCCCAGATGCCACCCGAGCCAACCGCCTAAATAAACAATACCGATGGCCGCCACCCACCCGGCGGTCTCGGCGACCCTTGAACGGGGCCTCGAGCGGCGCAATACCGGCCGTTCTTTCTCCAGCACGTGCGCCGCGCTCAGCAAGCGCTCGCGCAACTGACGCGCATCCGCAGGCCGGTCCGCGAGTTGAGAGCAAGCACCTGATCCACCGCGCGTAGCAAGCCCTCGCCAAAGGTTCGGGGGGCACAGGTGGAGGCGTTGATCAACGGATCCACGGCGGCGGCGCAGCGCTCGGATGCGGACAACGGTGCGCGTCCCGTCACCAAACGGTAAAGCATGGCGCCAAGAGCATACACATCCGTGGCCGGCGTATCATGCATCACCTGGGTTGCAGGTTTATGGGCTTCAAGTTGCTCCGGCGCACCGAAACCCGGCTGCGTCTCGCCCAACCGCAACCCCAAGCGTTTTTCGATAAAGTGCCGCCCCGGTTGTAGTCCTGCCAACACGCCGGAACCATCGCTGCGGATGCGAATAGAACTGGTGTCGATGCGGCCGTGGACCTGTCCACTACGATGCAGCGCGTCAACCGCGTCGAGCACCGGCAATATCAGATCCAACACATGCCGACGTGTCAGCACACCGGGTTGCTCCAGCCAACTGGCCAGCGATTCTCCCCGGATCCATTCACTGAATACGTAGTTGGTACCGCGCTCGCGTTTAGCGAAATAGTACTTGGCTAGACCATGTTGACTGAGATCGCACAAAGCCTCCACTTCGGACTCGAAGCGGCGGCGCACCTCCGCCAACAGCAGCTCATCCCCGCTGGTGCGGGGACGCACCTGCCCATCGCTGGTGCGCATGGCAATCGCGATGGGTAACAGTTCGTCAACGATGACGCGTTCACCCACGTCATCGAGCGTATTACGGCGGGTATTACGTGCCGAATAGCAAACCCCTTGAGGATCGTGCTTCAGCACAGCTTCCACCTCAAACCCGCTAACCCGCTGGCCTCGAGTCAACACATCAGCAGCGGATCTGGAAGCATTCACAAGTGAATCCACGCCGGTCACCGTATCGCTAGGTGGGCGCTAAATGCGGTGCCAGATAGGCCGCGGCCGCGGCCACTCCGGATTTATCCAGTGGCACGCCAAGACTCAGTAAAACCGACTCTATGGTGCCCACAGTACCTAGCAACATCGGGGGATTCAGATGTCCCATGTGCCCGATACGAAACGCTTTGTGTTCATAACCCGTCAGCGGCACACCGAGTATCAGCCCGGCATCGTCCCTCGCGCTAACCCTCAGCGCATCGGCGTGCCCGGTTAGCACCGTGGTCACCGCCGTCGAGCGCATCGCCTGATCAGCTATGTTGTGCTCCACTTGACCGGAAGTGCTCCAGGCATCGACCGCCGCCCACACGGCACCGGCCAACACCTGGTGGCGCCACCATACGTTTTCGAGCCCCTCTTCCGCTAACATATCCAGCGCCGTGCGCATGGCATAAACATGCTGAATAGGGGGGGTGCCGCAATAGCGCAAATAATGCGGAACGCGGCGACGGCGGGGTCCCCAGTCCCAATAGCCGGTACGCAGATCGGCATGTTCGTAGGCCGCCGCTGCCTTCTCGTTGGCCCACACGAAACCGAGCCCCGGCGGCACCATCAAGCCCTTCTGTGAACCGGCCACCGTGACATCCACACCCCATGCATCCATCTCGTAGCGCTCGCAAGCAAGCGAGGCGATACAGTCCACCATGTAAAGCGCCGGATGTGCCGCAGCGTCTATGGCCCGGCGAATGGCACCGATGTCGTTACGCACCGAGGAGGCAGTGTCCACTTGCACCACCAAAATCGCTTTGATGGCGTGGCACTTGTCCGCCTTCAAGATATCTTCCACGGCGCCAGGATCCACCGCGCCCCGATCCGAACCCGGTAAAACCTGCACCTCGAGTCCGGCGGTAGTCCCTAGAGCCCCCCAAGCGGTGGCAAAAAGTCCGGATTCAAGAACCAATACCTGGTCACCGCGGGACAAGGTATTGCTGAGCGCCATATCCCAGGCACCGTGGCCATTGGACACGGTAATGAACACCTCGCCCTCGGTGCGGGCGATGGCCGGCAAATCGGCCAAAATGCTGTGTGAAGTATCGACCAATTCGCCTTCGTAGATATTCGGCATGGCCCGGTTCATCGCCGCCAGCACCCGGTCGGGGATCACTGACGGCCCAGGGATAGAAACCTGCTCACGGCCATGCTTAAGCGATCGGCTCACTGTGTTCGTCTCCGGCTTGAAATGTTGTTATCGAGAATCCTGGTCATGCGATGCCTGGTCATTGAGTGCATTGGGACAAGGCTTACCGGCAAAAAAAGCACTCAAATTATCGAGGCAACAAAAACCCATGGCATCGCGGGTTTCGTGAGTCGCACTGCCCAGGTGAGGCATGGTGAAAACATTCGCTAGGGTACGGTAACGCTCATCGAGCCGCGGCTCGCCCGCAAATACATCCAGCCCCGCCGCCGCCAGCTTACCCCTCGTAAGAGCGGCTATGAGCGCGTCATCATCGACTAGCGAGCCGCGTGCCGTATTCACCACTACGGCACCATCGGGCAATCGACCGATAGCCGCTTCGTTCAAAAACTTATCGTTTTGAGCGGCAGCGGGCGCGTTCAACGACAGAAACTGACTGACGGCCAGCAATCGTTCGGCACTTTCATGGTAGATAGCGCCCAGTTCCAGCTCCGGCGCCAGGCGGGTGCGGTTGTGATAGTGAATCTCCATCCCGAAGCCGCGGGCGCGGCGCGCCACCGCCCGGCCGATGCGGCCCATGCCGTAAATGCCGAGCCGCTTGCCGGTCACGTGCACACCGAGCAGCATCTCGGTAGTCCAAACCGACCACTCGCCTGTGCGCACCAGAGCATCGCCCTCGCGCGCCCGGCGCGCAGCGGCCAGCAAGCAGAGCATGGTCATATCCGCCGTAGCATCCGTCAGCACCTCAGGTGTATGGGTGACGATGATGTTGCGGGCGGTGGCGCCGGCCACATCAATATGCTCATAGCCCACCGAAAACGTGGCAATCATACGCACCGACCCCGGCAAATTCGCCATGAACTGCGCGTCCATCCATTCCGTTGCGCAACATAAGATGGCGTCGTGGCCGTTAGCCAGTTGCAGCCACTCGGCCGGCGTGCGCAGCACATCTTCCGGGTTCAAGGTGGGATTGAAGTCTCGTTGCAGCCGGGCAGTCACATTGGGCGGCAGGCGGCGGGTAACCAGGATCTTGCCGGATAGAGCGCGGGGCAAACCGTTCGCTGCGCTCATCATCGGCTCTCCGGCGGCACCGATTCATACTGTTTCAACAACACCGCGTGGGCCGCTTGATCAACCGGTTTCAGTACCCGCTCGGCACTGGCCGGGCGGGTACGCAACTTCGCCTTGGGCCGGATGGGGCGGGGCGCCAAACCGCCAGCGCAATTCGGACAAACGTTTTTCAGCACGCGCTCTACGCACTCAGCACAAAAAGTGCACTCAAAGCTGCATATGCGCGCATCGGGAGCGTCTGGCAGCAGATCCCGATCACAGTGCTCGCAATTGGGTTTGAGTAGTAACAATGCCCTCTCCTTCGCCGGCATGACATAAGCATAGTACCCCTACATCCGGGGATAGCAGGCTGCGGCATTGTGCACCGGCTTAAGATGTGGAAACAAACGATGTAGAGCATCGGAGGCCATTTTTACCCGCATACGGTTGGGTTACAGTGCCCGCCGTATAAAACGTTGCCCTATAAACACGCTGCGCCGACGCTTCACCAAGATCCTACATGTCAACCCTTTTTGTATTAGCCACCCCCATCGGCAACCTGGAGGATTGTGGCGCGCGCACGCTGCGCATTTTGAGCGAGGTGAATCATGTTGCCTGCGAGGACACGCGCATCACCCGGCGCATCTTCGAGCGCTACGGCATCGCCAAACCTGCATCGTTGTTCGCCTGTCACGAACACAACCAAAGAAGCGTGGAACGCAAGATCATCGATCTACTGGAGTCCGGTGAAGACATCGCCCTCGCCTGCGACGCGGGGGTACCGGGAGTGAGCGATCCGGGTTTCAACGTGGTTCGCGCGGCTCTTGAAGCACATCACGAAGTCGATGTCATTCCCGGCCCTACAGCGCCCATCACAGCGCTCATTATTTCAGGCTTACCCTGCTCCAGCTTCACCTTCAAAGGCTTCCCTCCCCGCAAAGCGGGCGCGCTGCGCCGTTTTTTCGAGATGGACCGGGACTTGCCTCATACGCTTGTTTTCTTCGAGTCCAAATTTCGCTTGCATCAATCCCTGGCGGCAGCCTACGAGGTACTCGGCGATCGGCAAAGCGCCGTGTGTATTGAACTCACCAAGAAATTCCAAACGGTAAAACGCGGCTATCTGTCGGCACTGGTGCCGCTGTTCGAGCAACGATCCGTCAAAGGTGAAATCACCGTGGTCATCGCGGGCGACAACGCAAAATTCACCCGCCCCGCGCAAAACCCGCCATAACCATAAGCCCAACCATAGGCATGACACTAACCCTCCCCCTAGCGATGAGATCAAACCCATGGACAGAAGGTGTTGCTTTTCCCACCACCGAAATAGGCAATGACATCGAAAGAAATACGCGCTGTTGCCGAAGGTGTGGAGGCGCTAGGTTTTGACTATCTCACCTGTATAGGCCACAACGATACTTTCCAATTCATCCAGCCGCGCGCGCAGGGCGGCGTGGGCTTCGCTCAACTCAAGATGGGCGAGTTCCAACTCTTCCAGACGTTTATCGAGGGCGCTATGGCCAGCCGGTGCGACACCATCGGACGCCGGTGGGGCGGCGCCCGCCCCTGCCGCGGGTTCGATTCGTGCCGCGGGTTCAATGGGCGCCACCGCCTCGGACACAGGTCCGCATAGCAGGTGGGCATAACGCGCTTCTTTGTGTCCCGGTTCTCTGGCGAGCTTGACCACATAGGGTCCCCGATTGCCATCGGCTAATCCGATGAGGGTACGCTCCACCGCTTCAATATCCGCAAATTCGTACAGCCGGCCCGCCCGGTTTTTGATTTCACCGGGCGTTTGCGGCCCGCGCAGCATCAATACGCATAAGGCGCCTAGCTGCGCATCGCTGAAATCGAATCGAAGACCCAGCGCGTCATTTAACCGGTGAGCATAGCGGCTAACCCGAGCGCCAGCGTGCTCCCTTACTAGCTTCGCCTCTTGCAAAGCATCCAACGCATCGCGCACATCCCGTTCGCGCAGGTTCATAACCGGTTCACGATTGGTTTTTTGGTTACACGCCGCTGTCAATCCATTCAGCGACAGCGGATATTGCTCCGGCGTAGTGCGTTGTTTTTCGATAAGCACGCCCAAAACCCGGACTTGTTGCGCGTTTATTAATATCTCCACCACCCTGTCCTACTTTGAGTTCTACGTTGGGTCCTACCGCTCGTTGACGGCTTATGGGCACCTGCTAAACATGCACTTTTTCCGCGATTGCGGCGTCAGCTCCGTGCTCGAATCCTCGGGTATTACCTATACACTGCGGTGGTGCGCGCGGTGCTTCCTCGCACTCACGAAACAATGACTATTGTTAGAAGCGCCCTTATGAATTGTGCGCCATCCAGTCGCGGATCCGCTCCATAGCTGCCGCAATATTGGCCAGTGAATTGGCATAAGAAAAGCGTAAATATCCTTCCCCTTGCGCGCCGAAGCTGGTGCCGGCGATGACGGCCACGCCCGCCTCCGCCAGCAGGCGATCTTGCAAGGTGCGGGCATCGAATCCGCTCGCCGTGATATTGGGAAACGCATAAAACGCCCCCCGCGGGCGCACGCAGCTAAACCCGGCAATACCGTTTAACTGCTGCGTGATGAGTTCGCGGCGCTCATCGAAAGCACTCACCATTTTATCCACATCGTCTTGGGGACCTTGTAAAGCGGTGATGGCGGCGAACTGGGTGGGGGCATTGACGCAAGAATGGATATTGATGCAAAGCCGCACCGCCTGCTCGGCCAGGGATTGAGGCCAAAGCCCCCAGCCCACGCGCCATCCGGTCATGGCGTAGGTCTTCGACCAGCCATCTAAAACGATCAGCCGGTCACGCAACTCGGGGTAGGCGAGCAGCGTCACGTGCTCCAAGCCGTCATAGGTCATGCGCGAGTAGATCTCATCGGACATGAGGGCGACGTGGGGATGGGCGTGAAGCCCCTCCACCAGCCTATCTATCTGCGACTTGGGTACGACCCCGCCGGTGGGATTGGCGGGACTATTCAATATGATGAGCCGGGTTTTCCCGGTGATGCCCTCCAGCACCTCGGCGGCGGAGAAAGAAAAGCCGCTCTCCTCGTATAGGCGAATCGGCACCGGCTTGGCGCCCGAGTAGCGGATCATCGACTCGTAGATGGGAAACCCCGGATCGGGGTACATGATCTCGGCGCCCGCTTCACCGAACATCAGCATGGCCATGGCCATGGTCACCTTAGCGCCCGGCACGATGACTACGCACCGCGGGTCGATGTCCACGCCATGGCGGGCGTTCACATCGGCGGCCACCGCTTGACGCAACTCGGGGATGCCGTTGGATGGGGTATAACCATGGTGACCGTCCAACAGCGCTTGGCGAGCCGCTTCCACCACATGATCGGGCGTCCTGAAATCAGGTTGGCCGATCCCCAGGTTGATGATGTCGCGGCCTTCAGCCGCCAGTGCATTGGCCCGCGCCAGTACCTCGAAAGCGCTCTCGGTACCCAGGCGTCCCATCCGTTCCGCCGTTTTCATGGCTATGATTACCTCATAGAAATGGCAGCGATTATAGCGTGCACCTTCGCCAGCACTTTGTCTTTTACTCACGCTACAATGACGTGCTGCTCAACGAGCCCATTCGAGCGAGGCCCACACAGACCATGGCGCGCATGCCCATCGACAAATATCAGCCGTTCAAACCTATTGCCCTACCTGATCGCACTTGGCCTTCCCAGGTGATTACCCAAGCACCCATCTGGTGCAGCGTCGATTTGCGCGACGGTAATCAAGCCCTGATCAACCCGATGGATTCAGCCCGCAAGCTGCGCATGTTCAGCACCCTGGTGGATATGGGCTTCAAAGAAATCGAAGTGGGCTTTCCTTCAGCCTCGGAGACGGACTTCGATTTCGTACGCAAGATCATCGAAGACGATCTGATCCCGGGCGACGTCACCATTCAGGTGCTCACCCAGTCCCGGGTGGAACTCATCACCCGTACCTTCGAGGCGGTTAAAGGGGCTCGCCGCGCCATCATCCATCTGTACAACTCCACTTCGACGCTACAACGCCGGGTGGTGTTCAACCAGGACCGGGATGGAGTGAAAAAGATCGCCACCGATGGTGCCCGGTTGGTACGCGAACTGGCAGAAAAACAAATGGGCTCGCAGTGGGTCTTCGAGTACTCACCGGAGAGCTTTACCGGTACCGAGCTCGACTACGCGCTCGAGGTCTGCGAGGCGGTCGCGGCTATATGGGAGCCGACGCCGGCACAGCCGATGATCATCAATCTGCCGGCCACGGTGGAGATGGCGACGCCGAATATCTATGCGGATCAAATCGAGTGGATGCACCGCAACATCACACGGCGCAACGCCACCGTTCTCAGCTTGCACCCGCACAATGACCGCGGCACCGGCGTAGCCGCCGCCGAGCTAGGCCTCATGGCCGGTGCCGATCGCATCGAAGGCACTTTGTTCGGTAACGGCGAGCGCACAGGCAACGTGGACATCATCACCCTCGCCGGCAATATGTTCACACAGGGGGTGAATCCGCAGCTCGACATAAGCGACATCAACCACCTCATAGGGGTGGCCGAATACTGCAACGAGCTACCCGTTCATCCGCGCCATCCTTATGCCGGGGAATTGGTGTTCACGGCCTTTTCGGGCTCCCATCAAGATGCCATCAAAAAAGGCATGGATGCCATCGAGAAGAGCAATAGTGCGGTGTGGGAGGTGCCCTACCTACCTATCGATCCTAAAGATCTAGGCCGCAGCTACGAAGCCATAGTGCGGGTGAATAGCCAATCGGGCAAAGGTGGCGTTGCCTACATCATGAAAGCCGAGTATCACCTGGATCTGCCCCGCGCCCTACAGATCGAATTCAGTCAATCGATTCAAGCGATCGCCGATGAAACCGGCAAAGAGATCGTAGCGCAGGACATGTGGACGGCTTTCTCGCAAAACTATCTCGAGGCCAATTCACCTTATGATCTGGTGGACTACCGCTCCGAGCCGGATACCACCTCATCGCAGATGTGTATCGTCACCGCGACCATCCGGGAAAACGGCATGGAGCGGACGATCAAAGGCAGCGGCAACGGTCCCATCGCCGCCTTCATGAACGGCGTACAACGTGATCTCGGCCATCACATGCGTATCGCCGACTACTTCGAGCACGCCATTGGCCACGGCAGCGATGCGGCGGCGGTGTCTTATGTGGAAATGGAAGACGCCATGGGGCAGAAAACCTTCGGCGTGGGCATCCATCCGAACATCGTGAGTGTGTCGCTGCGCGCTTGTATCACCGCCATCAACCGGCATCTTTCGCGCCGCTAATCAAGCGTGAAAAGACGAGGCCTAAAGCATGAGAACGGGCCGTGAATACCATTGATTTTCGCAGTGATACCGTGACTCAGCCGACTCCGGCCATGCGCGCAGCCATGGCTGATGCCGTGGTGGGTGACGATGTGTACGGTGAAGATCCAACCATTAACGAATTAGAGCGGCGCGTAGCCGAACTCACCGCTCAGGAGGCGGCGGTCTTCGCCACCAGCGGCACGCAAAGCAATCTGCTCGGCATCATGAGTCATTGTGGGCGCGGCGATGAATACATCGTGGGCCAGGACGCACATACCTACAAACTGGAGGGTGGCGGCGCCGCCGTGCTCGGCAGCATTCAGCCCCAGCCCATCGAAATGCAAGCCGATGGCACCTTGGACTTGACCAAGGTAGAGGCGGCCATTAAACCCGATGATTCCCATTTTGCCCGCACCCGCCTCATCTGCCTGGAGAACACCACGCAAGGACGGGTACTGACGCAGGACTATGTAAGAGAAGCCGGCGCCCTAGCGGCCAAACACGGCCTCGGGATTCATCTGGACGGCGCCCGCGCATTCAACGCCGCCGTCAAACTGGGGGTGCCGCTGGCGGCGATAACCGGTCCATTCGATACCGTGTCCATCTGCTTGTCCAAGGGCCTTGGAGCGCCGGTGGGTTCGGTACTGGCCGGCAAGCGTCGATACGTGGACCGGGCCCGCCGCTGGCGCAAAGTGGTCGGCGGCGGCCTACGCCAATCCGGCATTTTAGGCGCTGCCGCCCTCATCGCTCTCGATCAACATGTAGACCGGATAGCCGACGACCACGCCAACGCGCTACATCTAGCCCAGGGCCTAGCTGCTATCGGACCGTTGCGGATAGACTTGAGCAGCGTGCAAACCAATATGGTGTTCGTTCAGATCCCACCGGGACACAATCCCGGTTTACAAAGATTCCTCGGGGAACGCGGTATCAAGTGGAAAGAAGGACAGCGCATCCGCCTGGTCACCCATCTGGACATAAACCGAGATGACATAAATACCTGCCTTGCCACGGTGCGCGAGTACTTCAGTTGAGCCAATCCCGTATGACGCGCCGCCGTCCCTACACCGCCCCCACCCGCATTCTCCAATCAACGTCTCGCGCCGTACAAAGTATGGAGCCGGGACATCGTGTCCTCTAACAGCCAGGGGTCCTCTAACAGCCAAGGATCATCCAACGGTCGGGGCTCGCCCAAGGGCGCGAAACTGGCTAAAAATTCAGCCTCATCCAGTGACGCGGGCTCACGTCTTTCGCTCTTTCTAAATACTGATTTTGCCAGCGTATGGGGCATAGGTGCCATCGCCAACGTGGTGCGCTGGCTAGAGATGCTGGTGGTGGCGGTCTACGTCTTCGATGTCACCGGCTCCGCGTTTCAGGTCGCTCTCATGACCATCATGAGGATGGCACCGCTCGCTCTGGTGGGTATCTTCGCCGGGGCTATGTGCGAGCGCCTGAACCGGCCTCTCATCCTCATGGCCGGCTACAGCGCCAGCGGTGTCATCGGCACTGTGAGCGCTGTACTGATCTATACCGGCCAACTCGAAGTCTGGCACCTGGCCGCCGGTGCGTTTATGAACGGCATCGTCTGGGCGATGGACTTCCCCGCCCGGCGCACCCTGCTCGGTGAAATGGCCGGCCAGGACAAAATAGGCACCGCCATGAGCCTGGATGCGCTCACCAGCAATAGCACACGCATGGTGGGTCCAGCCGTGGGCGGTCTTGCCCTGGAGGGCATTGGTCTGGGGGCCACTTTCATCGCCGGGGCTATACTTCACTTAATTACAGTGCTGCTGCTGCTACGCCTCGGCTACGCCGATAAAAAGGACGACGGTAGCCCCTTCACCGTTTGGCGCGACATGCGCGACGGGCTCGCGCACGTACGCTCCAACCGCCCGCTGATGGCCACCCTGATGGTGACTATCGTCTTTAATCTCTTCGGTTTCCCGGTGACCTCCATGATCCCGGTAATCGGCCGCGAGATACTGGAACTCAGCCCTTTCCCCATCGGCTTACTGTCCAGTGCCGATGGCGTTGGCGCCTTCATCGGCGGCTTGCTCATCGCCGCTTACGCCAATCCCAATCACTTCAAACGCCTGTATTTTTATGGTGTTTTTCTATATCTGGACATGGTGCTGTTGTTTTCTTCCGGCATCGTGCCGTGGCTCTCCGGCGCCCTGCTCATCATCATGGGTCTAGGCGCGGCGGGGTTTTCGGCCATGCAGGCGACCCTCTCCTTCCTGCACGCGGCACCCGAGTACCGCAGCCGCGTCATGGGCATCTTAACTGTATGCATAGGCAGCGGACCCCTGGGATTCGCCCACGTGGGTTTGCTGGCCGACGCTGTGGGTGCACCATTGGCGACGGCCATCATGGCGGTGGAAGGCATCGCACTGCTCATCGTCGTGCTGCTGGTGTGGCCTGAAGTCGAATAGTCAGGCGACCCCTGTGTCAGGCAAACCCTGTGTCAGGCGAATAAAGTCCGGGAAAGCTAAACTCCCAGGAGACTTAAGCGCCACGGGGGGACTTAAGCGCCATGAGGGACTTAAGCAATATACACCGCTGAACTAGAGGAGCCGGCCCCGTGCATGGCATCGACCGCCGATTTAAGTAGAGCGAAGAGCAGCCCTAGCTCTACATCGGAAAGAGGACAGTCGTATCTCATCACATTGCGATCAGTGCACCGCTCTAGCACGAAGAACATAACGTAAGGTTGGCGCGAATACGCCGGATTCACGAGGCGGTCAACGAACCGCTGATCGGCATCATCCAGGTTGAAGAGTAAGTCGGTCGTGCGATCGAAGACATCCTCCGCAACCTCTTTCTCGACCCTCTCCAACGGCCCGTTCGACGCACTCTCGAACATACGCCACACGATACTAAGCAGCCGTGTTGCCAAAGATATCACTTCTTCCCGGTGATCGGTCAGGTAGTCCTGAAAGACAGCAAAAATGTGCGGTTGGTGGCGGGTTAGGTCGGCGATTTCCGCAACTGTGGCGGCGTGATCCAGCCGTTCGCTTAAGTTCTTCACTGTGCTCACTAATACAGCATCGATCATCTCCACGTTTTTGCGCACCTCCAACAGCCAGTAGTGAGCCGGGAGCTAAGGTTTCGCGCCCTCCCATACTGGCGTCGGAGATGGCGGGCCGACTAGGGGTGCCAGCGCAACGACGCGAAACCTATACTCCCTGCCGCTCCCTGGCGAGATTGCGTGCCACATCGAGCGCTTCCCCTGCACCCGTTTTTGGACACCGTAATCCTATATCGAATCTTGCACCGCCCGGAGCGTTTGCGAACCCGTACTTTCTTAGGGGTCTATATACCGCGTCCCATATGCTAGGGTTATTTGTTGGTTCCATGAGCGGCAGCTACATTTTGGGCGCTCAGCGCAGACTAAGGACACCGGCAACGCAAGGGAGCGGGTGCCCCCCGAACCGAATGGTAGGGGGTCAAATGGTGGCGAGATTCAACAACCCCGTACGTAATGCCGCATGGGTCAACTCCACATCGGTGCTCACCCCTAGCTTGCGGCACACACGAGTCCTATAGGTACTGATGGTCTTGGGGCTGAGCGACAGCGCCTCGGCAATTTGTCTTAAGCTGCGCGCACGGCTGAGTTGCAACATGACTTCCAACTCGCGCTGGCTGAGTGCGTCCAAAGCCCCGGCCACGCCGCTCAGGCGCGCCGACACCAGACTTTTAGCCACCTCAGCGCCCACATAGCGCTCGCCCCGGACTGCTGATCGAATGGCGCCTTCCAGCTCGTAGCGCTCGCAGCTCTTACTGAGATAACCCACCGCGCCAGCTTCTAGCATCTGCAGCGGATAGGGTCCGCTGTGATGCTCACTCAGGCCGATGATCTGAATGCTGGGAAATCGCATCTTGATACGCTGTGTAGCCTCCAACCCGCTAATACCAGGCAAATCTATGTCCATCAGCGCGACATCGAAATCCACTCGGCGGCAGGCAGCGACAGCCTCTTCACCGGTCTCGGCTTCGCCGGCTATTTTGAAATCCGCAACGTCCTTCAAAAGTCCACGGATCCCCGTGCGCATCAAACGTTGGTCATCCGTAATCAAAATTCGAATCATGGCTTGCCTCCATAGCTGATTATTTAAAAACCCGGCTCCAGCGCCCATGAGTTGTGCCATAACTATGGCGTTTGGCGAAGACTTGGCGAGACGCGAAGAGGCCGTGGGCAGCAATCCTATAGGCACAAAGCAGGGACGCAGTGGCAAATCTCACACGTAACGGGGAATGGGCACCTGCTAAAAATGCACTTTTTCCGCGATTGCGGCGTCAACTCCGTGCTCGAATCCTCAGGTATGACTTATACACTGCGGTTGTGCGCGCGGTGCTTCCTTGCACTCACGAAAAAATGACTATTTTTAGAGGTGCCCGAATGTAGCTCAGAGCATTCGCGGCATGAGGTCTTATCGCTTTAACAGTGGTTTTTAGTACTGGCCGTGGCCGCTCGAAAGCGAGACGAACGCCATCGCCGCAAAGTCAAGGAGTTGCCCACCACGCACACGCTGCTGAGCGCCATCGCCGCGCCGGCGACCGTGGGACTCAGCAAACCACCCATCGCCATACCAATACCCCCCACGTTGAAAACGAAAGCCCAAAATAGGTTCTGTTTAATCTTCGTGAACGTCGCCCGCCCGATGGCAATCGCATCGGCGACGCCACGGGGATCGCAACTCATAAGAGTAATACCGGCAGATTCCATCGCCACATCGGCACCGGCGCCAATGGCGATCCCCACATCAGCCCCTGCTAGCGCAGGTGCGTCGTTCACACCATCGCCAACCATCGCCACCGTGCGGCCACCGTCCCGCAACTGCTCTATCATCCGCGCTTTACCCGCCGGCTCAATCCGCGCGAAATGCTCGGCAACAGACAACTTGCGGGCCACGGCGGCTACCGCCCCGGCACCATCACCGGACATGATCACAGGCCTCACGCCATCGGCGATCAGCGCTTCAACGGCAGCGCCCGCCTCCTCTCGCAGGGTATCTTCCAGTGCCGCTATGCCGAGGATCTCACCATCTACTGCGATCCAAACGACAGTGCCTCCATTGCTGCAGGCCCGCTCGGCAAACTGCGCCCAAGGACCGGATCGAGGCAACGGTATGCCGGCGTCGGCCAGCGCCGCCTCATTACCAGCGATGACGGCCCGCCCCTGCACCTCGCCGGCAACCCCCCGCCCCGGCACCGCTTTGAACCCTAGCGCCTCTACCAACGTCAAATGGCGTGCCTTCGCCTCACGCACGAATGCTTCCGCCACAGGGTGCTCACTACTTTGCTGCAAACTGGCCACCTGGCGTAACAAGTCATTGTGAGACACACCAGCGCCCGCAATGTCCGCCCCTGAAGTGTTTACTCCTGAAACGTCTACTCCCAAAGCGTCCACCACCAGAATATCCACTACGCGGGGCTTACCTGAGGTCAAGGTGCCGGTTTTGTCGAAAACAACCGTATCGACTCTGTGGAGCTGCTCCAGCGCGGCAACGTCTTTGATGAGCACACCGGCCCGCGCCGCCGCGCCTATACCGGTCATCACGGCCGTTGGCGTAGCCAGCCCAAGAGCACAGGGGCAGGCGATCACCAACACCGAAACCGCCGCCACCAGGGCGGACTCGAAATCGCCAGTGGTGAGCATCCATGCCAATAGCGTCAGGGCGGACAGCACCAGCACCACCGGCACGAATACGGCGCTCACCCGGTCCACCAGCCGCTGCACCGCAGCCTTACCGGCTTGTGCCCGTTCCACCAATTCGATGATCTTGGAGACCGTCGTATCGGCACCCACCGCAACCGCTTTCATTTCCAAATATCCGGTGCCGTTGATAGTCCCGCCGACCACTCTATCCCCTACCGTCCTAGGCACCGGCATAGCCTCGCCGGTAACCATGGATTCATCCAACTCACTGGCCCCCGAAGTGATACGCCCATCGACCGGCACGCGCGCGCCAGGCTTGACTATGAGGCACTCGCCAACGCGCACCGCAACTACCGGCACCTCCTCGCTCTCCCCATCGGCACACCGCCGTAGCGCCGTGGCTGGCTGCAGGGACATCAGCATTCCAATGGCGGCCCTAGTACCGGTCTTAGCCCGCGCCTCCATCAACTTGCCGGCCAAAACCAAGGTGATAACAACAGCGCTCGCTTCAAAATAGAGCTGCCCGCGGGCCGCTTCGCCCAAGGTAATCATCAAATAGACGCTGAACACGAAAGCGGCGGTGGTTCCCAACGCCACCAATACATCCATGTTGGCGCTGCCTCCTCGCAAGGCGCGCCAAGCCCCACCATAAAACTTGGCACCGAAGATGAACTGCACCGGGGTGGCCAACAACAACTCAACCAATGGCGGTAATGTCCAAGCACTCCCATGACTAGACCAACCGCTTAAATGGTTGATCATCTGGGCAACCAGCGGCACGGTAAAAGCGCCCGCCCCCCAAACCATCCACCCGCTCCCGCTCAACCGGCCCGTCAAGCGGTTAGCCTCCAAGCCGTTCCTCCCCCGGTCGTCCGCTCCCAGGTCATCTACGCCCAGGCCATCTACACCTTGAGGGCCAGAGGCCAACACCTGAAAGCCAGCGGACCGGGTTGCTTGTTCGATAACGCCGGCATCGGTGGCTGCCGGATCGAACGCGACTTCGGCCCGCTCCAATGCGAAATTGACCTCAGCAGCCTGCACCCCCGGCACGCCGCCCAAAGTCCGTTGCAAACGGGCTGCGCACCCGGCACAAGACATCCCACCCACCTGTAGGCGCAAGTTTTCAACTACTTCAAGAGATCCAGTCCCGCTCGCCGCCGTCATCCGCATCCACCTATTCGATCAGCCTTGGTTAAACAACCCTGGTCAAAAAATCACGCGATGGACAGACTAAACCTTCCAGTTTATGGAAGGTCAACCATGCTCGTTCGAACACCAAAAGACAGGTAGGCGGTACCGCTCGCATTAGCCACTACACCAGGCCAACTGCGCGCTAAATCATCCCGTCAAGGCGCGCCAAGCTAACCACGACTAGGCGCCGGCGCCATCCCGTCGAAAGTGCAGGTGGCAGTACAGGCCAGCCGTACGGCGGTCGCAGCCAGTGGTACTGCTTTTGAAAGCAGAAGCCGGCGCGAACGCCTCGCCGGCTAGCTCGATCCGCAACCAAGCTCGCTGCCTGCGCTCCACTCAGATAACGCAACGCCGCAGCACGGCCTCATTCGCACCCGCCTGGAAGCAAGTCATCCAACAACCCCCACCGGTGGGACATGCGAGTACCGGGGTACCCGCTCCCGGCGTTTGACGGCATCGTGCGCCACGGCGTGCATGGACACACCAGAGACTAGAAAAACCACCCCGGCCAACACCAGGGCCGCTCGGCCGCTCCCTTCACCGCACGCCTCCCCTCACTTCACTGTTGCGCCGCCGCCGCTCAATCTTATAGCTTTGTAGCCTCATACCGAACAATGAGGCGCTCTCCGAGCGTGTGCCACCCAATCTACCGGCCACCCGCGCGGACGGAAAATTATCCGGATGCACTAAAGCGATGATCCGGTCGAATCCCAGAACTTCATAGCCATGGTGCAAAGCCGCATGGGCCGCCTCCATAGCCAGCCCGCGGCCCCACTGAGGCTTATCCAACAACCAACTGAGTTCAATGCCGGGCCATCCGGTAGGATGTACAAATCCGACCCGGCCCACCAGCTCACCGGTGTCCTTCTCCTCCAGTGCCCACATCCCATAGCCGCGATCTGCCAGTGGCCGATAAAACCGGCCACCTGAAGCCACGTCTGCGCCCGCGTCAACGGCCGCCCTTCGCCGACAAAACGCATAACTTCCGGGTCCTGGCACATGGTGGCATAGACGTTTACATCCTCCTCAGTGAACATCCTCAAGCACAGTCGCGTGGTCCGAAGCTCGGTCATTGGCCTGTTCCTTGCGATTTTTCGAGCAACGCGGCTAGACCTTCGAACGGACGATGAGTCGCGGCAGCGGTTTTGTTCCCTCCCTCCTCGCCAACCGCTCCAAACTGCGCATCGACCAAACGGCGGTGTTCGTTGTCATGACAATAAAGGCACAGCAACTCCCAATTACTCCCATCCGGTGGATTGTTGTCGTGGTCGTGATCTCGGTGATGTACTGTCAGCTCGGAGAGATTCTCGCGGGTAAACTCACGCTGGCAGCGCCCGCACACCCACGGATACAAGCGCAGCGCCTGCTCCCTATAGCCCGCCTCACGCTGCTCGCGCTCACGCCTTGCACGCGCCACGGTTTCATCCAGCCGGCGGCTCGCATCATGTCCAGTCATTCCTCTACCCCTCCCGCATATTCCAGATGAACACCATCCATTGCAGCGAAGCCGGCATTCTCGCGCGTACAATGAGCGGATGAAAACCACCTCAATCGACCCATTCCCTGCGGGCTCGCTGCCCCCGAACTCGCTACCCCTATGGCGTTCGTTGCTCTATGTTCCCACAAACGTAGAGCGATTCATTGACCACGCTCACACCCGGGGCGCGGACGTCATCCAACTCGATCTGGAAGACAGCGTTCCTCCTGCGGAAAAAGAGCGGGCTCGTGGCCTGGTGGAGCCGGCGCTGGCCCGAGTACGCCGTGGCGGCGCCGATGTGGTAGTGCGCATCAACCGGCCACTGTCACTCGCGGTACGCGATATAGAAGCTTGCGTAGTGGAAGGCGTGGATGGACTGGCTATCACCAAAATTTCAGGGGCCGTTCATTTGCAGCTATTCGATGAACTGGTGAGCGAATTGGAGATACGCAGAGGATTACCGCAAGGTAAGATAAAATTCCTCGCCATGATCGAAACGCCGCAAGCGTTCTTGAAAATCGATGAAATCCTGCGCGCTTCGCCGCGTATCGTCAGCGCCAGCATAGGCGGCGAGGATTTCGCCACCGCCTGTAACATGGCGCCCACCCACGAGACTTTATTGCATCCCAAGCAGCATATGATCATCAGCGCCATGGCCGCTGGCGTCATGCCACTAGGATTTATCTCAAGCGTGGCCGACTTCAGCGACATGGATGCGTTCCGGCAAATGGTGAGGCGCTCGCGCACCTTCGGCTTCATGGGCGCCAGTTGCATCCATCCCACGCAAGTCAGTATCGTCAATGAAGAATACGGCCCCAGCACAGAAGAGATCACCTGGGCGCACAAAGTCGTTGATGGTTACGAAGAGGCCAAGCGCGAGGGGCGGGCGTCATTTGCCATCGACGGCGCTATGATAGATATACCGGTAGTGGTGCGGGCGGAACGGCTACTAGCTCGGCAACAAGCTATCGCCGCACGCGCAGCCTCTCAAGGGCGCCTCTAAAAATAGTCATTGTTTCGTGAGTGCAGGAAAGCACCGCGCGCGCATCCGCAGTGTAAAGGTCATACCTGAGGATTGGAGCACGGAGCTGACGCCGCCATCGCGGAACAAGTGCATCTTTAGCAGGTGCCCTCAAGCATTAGGTGTGGACCCGAGCGCCGATCATGAAACCGGATAGCAACAAACCAGATCGCAACACATGCGGCTTTACCGGCCACGCAAAGACTCGTTCATCGCCGCCACATGGACTTCGCCATCATGCAAGAAACAAGACTTGCTGAATAAAGATAGATCCAACGGATTAGGTAACCGCACATCTTCTAGCGCCGGAACTGTTCTTTGAGTGGCCGCATAAGACCTGTCGATCTGCGACACGAATATGAAGATGACTCCACGGCGAAGCGCGAATGTCTTGAGCGACCGGATTTGTTCCATCACACCTGGATGAGTGCGTTTTTGGTCAAGAAGCTGAAGGTAGTCCACCACCACCAGGGTGCCGCGAGCTGCCCTATCCAATCGGCCAATCATGTAGTGCGCGCTGATGGCATCGGAGTTGTCGAACTCGAAACGACTCCCGAACGTGTTCGGATCTTCACCGATGGCCTGAAATGCGGCCAGCATATCTGCTGCACTGTATTCGAGTGTAAAGAACACCCCGCGATGGCCGGCTCGCATGGCCGCCACCATGAGTTCAAGGCTCATCAGTGTCTTGCCGTGCCCGGGGCGGGCGCCGAGCAGCACCATGTCTGCGGGCACCAGACGAGGGTATAAGGTCTTCGCTGGCGCCGCATCTGCGGCCCGTGCGGCAAGCAAACTCCAGGCGCTGAACCCTTCGCGCTCAGCGATACGGTCCAGCGCCCGATGCAAAGCAATGCCCTCACTCCGGGCCAACATCTTGGCCTCTCGCTTCAGGCGGTAAATAGGTGCTGACAGTCTCATACAAACCTCCTATCGCGAGCCTTGGTAGCAATCCCTCCTTATGCGATCGGCTTCGAACAGTCGGTTCGACAACGATACGGCCCCACAGGTGATGTGCTTCCCCAAACGGAGGGAGGTGGCATGGGCTACGGCCAAGCGCCAGTATGGATCAATGGTCTTCGCCCACTCAAGGGCACCTCTAAAAATGCACTTTTTCCGCGATTGCGGCGTCGGCGCCGTGCTCCAATCCTCAGGTATCACCTAGACACTGCGGTTGCGCGCGCGGTGCTTCATTGCACTCACGAAAAAATGACTATTTTTAGCAGATGCCCTCAAGCTGAACGACTATCACGCGGAAAAATGATCTGGCGCAGAAAAATGATCTGGATCGAGCGGGAGGCCATAACCTCCTCGCCACGGCCATTGTAAGTACGCCAATCAAAGCCGATCAGCCCCCGGTCCGGCTTCGACCGCGACACCCGCTTGTCGGTCACTGCTACCTCCACCCGCAGCACGTCCCCTGGCCGCACGGGCCGGCGCCAGCGTAGATATTCCAAACCCGGCGAGCCCAAGCTGGCCCCGGGTGCGAACGGTTCAGTGTCCATGAACAAACGAAAAGCGAAAGCCCCCAGTTGCCAACCGCTGGCGATCAGGCCACCAAAATCGGACGCCGCGGCGGCCTCGGGATCAGTATGAAACGGCTGCGGATCATAGCGCCGGCCAAAAGCCGTCACGTCATCCACGCTCAGCGTCCCCTCGGCGGAGCGGATAACGTCACCGACCGCAAAGTCCTCATACCAACCACCAGCCATAGCCGCTCCAACACCATAAAACACACCCGCTAAGTACACCATTTTGGCACAATGCGTCACCCGAACCGCAGGCCAAGCAACACCGCCCCATGAACAGCCGCAAACAAGTCCTGGCTGGCGTTGTGTTGAGCTTCATCGCCGGTGTTTGCTTGAGCACGGGCGGCATCGCCATCCGCCTGGTGGAATCGGCGGACGGCTTTCAGATCCTGTTCTACCGCGCCCTAACCCTGTTCATAGGCATGGGTTTGTTTTTGCTTTGGCAACACGGCCGCCGCCTCGCCGCCGCCGTGGTCGCCATAGGCTGGCCTGGCGCGCTGGTCTCGCTGGCCCTAGGCAGCGGCGCCATCTGCTACGTGATAGCCGTACTGCACACCAGTGTCGCCAACACCGTGGTGATCTTGAGCACCAGCCCATTGCTCACCGCCGGCCTCGGCTGGTTGCTATTTCGCCAGCGTGCGGATCGCAAAACCCTCCTCGCCTCGGCAGCGGCATTGAGCGGCGTCAGCATCATGGTAGTGGACGGCTTGGACAGCGGCGGGCTTACCGGGATGTTCATCGCATTCATCGCCGCCGGCTCCTACGCCGTCATGTTGATCATCATGCAACGCCACCGCGGCCGCGACTTATTACCGGCCACGGCCCTGTCCGGGCTAGTCACCATGGCGGTGGCCTGGCTGGCGGTGGACTCGTTACAGATAGGCGGCCACGATCTCGCCATCTCGATCTTCCTCGGCTCTTTTCAGTTCGGTTTGGGTTTTGCCCTGATTACCGTGGCAGCGCGTTACATCGACGCGCCAACGGTGGCACTGCTGACTTTATCGGAAGTGATCCTGGCACCGCTCTGGGTGTGGATAGGGGTAGACGAGACGCCTACCCCCTTAGGACTGCTGGGCGCCAGCGTGGTCTTCGCGGCAGTCTTGGCCCAGGCTCTTTCAGCCCGTGGACTCAAATAACCGCCGGCACCGGCTTCAACTCATCAGCGCTTCTTGATAGTGCTCTTCATCGAACCCCACCAACAGCGTCGTCCCGGCGCGCACCGTAGGTGCCCGCAGATTGCCGGTAGGTCCGAGCATGGCCGCCACCGCGCCATCCGGCACCTGACCCTTGCTGACGCTAAAAGTAGCGACCTTCTTGCCTTTGGCAACAATAATGGTCTTGGCTTTAGCCGCCAGCGCGGCGGCGTCTTCCCGGCCCAGCTTACGCGAAGCGGGCACGCTTTCTTCGGGCGCGAGCCCATGGGCATCCATAAACTTGGATGCTTTGGCGCAGGTCGTTCACCCCTTGCGGTAGTAATACCAATTGATGGCTTCGCTCACCGGTATCCCCCTTTTCAGATTGCTCAACGTGCGCGCATTGTAGCGGCAATGCGGGCTAAGCTATTCGTTTGATCAACCCGTCAACAGCACACCGGACAGGACCCATGAATTGGCAAACAGAACTGGACGAACTCCGCCGCCGCGAATCTTTCGCCGAGGAGTTGGGCGGACCTGAACGGATCAAACGTCAACACGACGGTGGCCGCTACACCATCCGCGAACGCATACAACTGTTGGCCGACAGCGGCACCTTTCACGAAACCGGCAAAATCGCCGGCTTGGCCGAATACGACAGCAACAACGATCTGACGCGCCTCACCCCATCCAACTTTGTCTATGGCCGCGCTAAATTGAATGGCCGTCCCGTGGTCATCGGCGGTGACGACTTCACCGTACGCGGCGGCTCCGCCGACGCCACCATCAAAGAGAAACACAATCTGTGCGAGCAGACGGCCCACGCACTGCGCTTACCACTCGTGCGTTTAGTAGAGGGCTCTGGCGGCGGCGGCTCGGTCAAAACCATCGAAACCACAGGCCGGGCCAACGTGCCGGGCGTAGACGGTTGGGAGGTCGTGGTACAGAACATGGCCACCATCCCCCGCGTCGCCCTCGGCTTGGGCTCCGTGGCCGGATTGGGTGCCGCGCACCTAGCGGCATCGCACTACTCAGTGATGGTCAAGAACAAATCCGCCCTCTTCGTCGCCGGACCGCCGGTGGTCGCGCGCACCGGTCAAGAGCTATCCAAAAACGAACTCGGCGGCACCGATCTGCAACTAAAAGCGGGCGCCATCGACCACGCCGTCAACACCGAGGAAGAAGCCTTCGAGTGCGCCCGCAAATTCCTCTCCTACTTGCCGAACTCCGTCTATGAACTGCCGCCTAGGGGCGCCTTGGACGACGCTCCGAAGCGGCGAGTGGATTGGCTGATCGACGCCATTCCGCGCAACATCCGCCACGTCTACAAAATGCGCCCGATCATTGAAGCGGTGGTAGACCAAGGCTCATTCTTCGAGATGGGCAGTAAATTTGGCCGCTCGATCATTACCGGCTTCGCCCGGCTGAACGGATGGCCAGTGGCGATGATGGCGAGCGATCCTTATTCCTATGGCGGTTGCTGGACCGCCTACACCTGCAAGAAAGTCACTAAATTTGTCGATCTGGCGGAAACCTTTCACCTCCCGGTGGTGTACCTGGTGGACTGCCCCGGCTTCCACATCGGCCTCGACGCCGAGCAAGCCGGCACCATCAAAGAAGGCGTTCGCGCCATGAGCGCCATGTGGCAAACCACCACGCCCTGGTGCGCCGTCATCTTGCGTAACGCTTTTGGCGTGGCCGGCGCCGCCCACCGTAACGGCGGACGCTATTGCACCCGCTACGCGTGGCCGTCGGGCCGCTGGGGCTCGCTGCCGCTAGAAGGCGGTATCGAGGCGGCTTACCGGGCGGATTTGGACGCCGCTGACGACCCGCAGGCGAAGCTTGAAGAAATCGAGGAACGGCTGAACAAACTGCGCTCGCCGTTCCGCTCGGCGGAAAGTTTCCTTATCGAGGAAATCGTCGATCCGCGCGATACCCGCGCGCTGCTCTGTGACTTCGCCGACACGGCGGCGGCGCTACGTGAGCCTGGGCCTAGGCACTTCGGTATGCGGCCTTAGCATCTGAGCACCTCTAAAAATGCACTTTAACTATTTTTGTCGCGGTTCAAATTTGATACTAAGCTGCGTCATTTCTGACCAGTATAGCTACATTGCTGAATTTCTTTTTCACCGTCCTCATTTTCCACAAGTTCCGGATACACATGACCAACGAAAAAGCCCATGCTGATATTTAGGCGTACATATCTGGTTTGGCCCTTCTCTAAGGCAAGCGATAAATGCCTATCCACTTCAGTAGAGGTTGCGATCTTATAGTTGCCTGGCTCCTGGTCCACATAGAAGAATCCATTTGGAACAGCCTTTCCTACCACCTCACCATTGAGTTTTACTTCGGGCTGTAACGCCGCCCCCAACACAGCTGTCCTATAAACATATATCCTGCCAATATCAGGAGCAACAGCGCCTAACGATGGTGATATTTCCGCGAATTTTGGACCGGTTGCACAGCCCCCGAGGTAAATGGTAGCCATAAGCACCAGGACTATTTTTGATATTGCTTTCATTACACTCCCCTGTTGATGTATGTAGATGAACTTTAGTTTGTTACGAGCTGTATTCTTTTATCCAAGGGAGAAAACGTTCCCTCTACTGGCAAATAAAATCCTACAAGCTCACCAGACGATACGACTATGTTGGCTTCATATATATTTGATGCCTCTACCGTTAGTATTTGATCTTTTGTTTTGTAAACGTCTCCTTGTATTATACTTCCAATGCAATTCCATTTCGTTCCCTTTTTTAGTATTCGGCTATATCCACTGTCAAGTTGAATATCAATTTTTTTGGTTAAAATGAATGAATCATCGCAATTTTGAGCCGACGATAGACTCGTGGGAACCTGTTCTACCCGAATTACATCAAACGCACATCCGACCATGAGAGGAAAAATACAAACAATCCAAACACCAGTGATTATATTTTTCATCATTTACTCCTAAAATACACCGAATTTGCTTAAAGCAGTACAACGGTGAGGGTAACTGCGGCCGGAGTGCGAAGCGCGGAGGGAACCAAACCGCGTAGCGGGTTGGCCGTCAAGTTCACCCACTTGTTATGCCAACTTTTCAATCCCGCATTCTTCTAGCGCCTTCGAAATGACTTTTTCGGCAACACCTTGTTCCCGGAGGCTTTCCAAAAGGGCCGATATGTTCGTACCCTCTAGCCGTTCAAGGTCATTTCGTAGTCCTTCGCCAACGTAGGCCCGAATGAGTGGCTGGTATCCACTAAACCCGAGTATCGGTGCAATTCGCTTCAGGTCTTCGACAACATCGTCCGGCATACGGATAGTCACCGACGACATTGGACGGTCGCGCTCTAGACGCTTTTTAATCGTTTCAATCTTCATAGTGCCTACGCTCGACGCTCGTTGCTTTCCTCGCAGAAATGATTCGAATGCTCTCGCCTTCGAGGACTACGTGAACTACATATAGAAGATTCCACCTGTTGTCGAATCCAACTGCCGCATCACGCACTTCTTCCTCAACTCCGGCATTGACAATGCGAACAAACGGGTCAAAGAGGACGTGAACGGCTTGCCGGAACTCGACACCATGCTTAAGCACGTTTCGCCGAGCCTTCTCCAGATCCCAGACGAACTCAATTCCATTGACGAAGTAGCAACCTTCCATTAGGGAATGATGCATTCGACGTACTTACAATGTCAATACAATATCCAACAAAGCGAATCGGCATAACGGAGAGCTAAGCGGCGGCCCGCGAAGCGGGACGTCCAAGTGAGCATAGCGAACGACTTGAGCGACTTGTTATGCGGTGCTGTGGAGCAAGCGGGCTAAGGGCATGGCCATGTCTCTCTATACACCCCTAGAGCGAGACTTGCGGCGGATAGGTGCAAGAACTCGGGATTCGCCTGAGCGAACTTAAGCCATACCTGACGCATCTGCTCCGGCGTTACTCCGAAGGGGGCGCACAATATGGGTCTCGCCTCCAAAGCCTGCAAAATCACTGCGGCTGCATCCCGCACCCCTGCCAAGTAGCCAACACAGGCAGCGTAGTGGCCTACCGCTGCGCGAGGTTCGCCGGATCTGGTGTCGTAACACGCGCGCTGCAACTTGTTCCCATTGTAGAAGGTACGAACTCCGCCTTCCGCGACTACCGTTCCGGAATAGCCGAGTACTGCTCCGATAAGAAGCATTGCCATGGTCACATGTCTGGCCTCTCGAATCGTCATCGTGCTAGGTGCACCCCGAAGTTAAGTCCGCCCTACCACGCGTGCGCCTAACCGTCCCACGAGAGTGGAGGTGGGTTCGCGCCCAACGCTTGGGCTTGAGCGGCTGGGGCATTCGCGCAGCGAATGGGCCAGTCCAGCGCTAAGCCATTGTTGGGCGAAGGCGCTTACTACACCAACGAACTTCGCAACCCGCTGCATATCGACCTGCATATCGACAGCGTTGAAATTCAAACATCGACTTTCTACCTTGTTGCCACTTCTGCTTGTCTATAAGTACTAGACTCTACCGCGACTGATGCCCGGCTACGAGTCCTCGCACCGAGGGGCGATGCTTGCGCTTCGCAGACATTCCAGAGCCGTTGCGGGCCAGCCTGGGCGAGCGAACATTGTTGAACTTTGCAGCTATTCTCGGCCATCAGCAGCCGTATCCACACTGGCACATAAATTCTGTTCTTCTGCGCTTGAGTATCGAAATCACAACACTGTCGGCATGCCTGCATCAAGGCTGATCTCGAATTCTCCTCATCCTTCGCTACACGCTTTTACGCCCAACGGCTTGCTTGAGCGGCAGGAACATTCGCGTAGCCAATGGGGATGGCCCGCCTCAAAGCAATTGTTCGGCGTCACACGCCACCCCGCGTGCGCCACACGGCCGGACTTTGTCTTTGGTGAAGTTACAGCCAGAACATGTGCGACGCCTCCGTCGATAACGAAGTACACGGCGTAAGGGAAGCAGCGCAACAGAACACGTCTGACTTCGCCGTATTGGCGTGCGTACTGCTCGGGGCCTTCAACAATGCGTTCCAATACCACGTCAAGCTCGGCCGCAAATTCAACGCCCAGATCTGCACACCGGGATTCATACCACGCAGTCGCGGCCAGAATATCATCGACGGCCTCGTCCCTAAGCCGAACTTCGATCAATTCTCACCCAGTCTCTGTAGAACTTCCAATTTCACTTCTGCCCACGGCCGATCGGCGTCAGGCTGCTCGCGGTATGATTTCAGACGCTCATCTAGAATCCGACGATGCTCCTTGGGCACTGACACGATGGAATTCATTCGTTAGGCTCTAGCCAGCCGCACGTACCACAATCATCAGTGGTTTCGCGGCCATTCACTCAGACCTTTACATTCCACTAGAACTCGGACTCGGTCATCAATGGGTGTGGCCCTAACGCCAACCATAACCGGGAGCAAAAAAGCAGAGCGAGATACCAGCGGCGCTTTTTGCGATCCGTGTTTATGGCTTTGTTATGCCATGATGACTCGCGATCACCACTGTAGCTTGACATGAACTGACTAACTTGACTACGCTCTTTAGACTGGGAAGAGGTGAGGGTAATCGCTCAAGCAGCGACCTCAACTCAGGACACTTCCGAATCAAGAACTCTTTGACCGCCAGTTCAGCGGCAATGGTTGCATCGATCCACTTGTGACGTGGAAGCGGCTCGTTTACGGCTCGGTGCAGGTGGGTCATTGCAATGAGCGGTTCTTCGCCAGTAAGGAGTTGGGTTGTGGCCTTGTCTGCAAGTGCTTGATCAACCGTAATCGCAATGTGCTCTTTCGGCGTGTAGGACTCCAGTGGCGGTAGAGCGTAATGGGCATCGTATTCCTGCGTGAATGCGAACTCGTGTCCAAGAATGTTGGCGGTTTCGTCGAGTTCGTATTGGTCGTAGGAGTATTTCAATAGCCTGCTTACTCGGCTGATCATCGACGTGTTGGCCTCAGTCATGCGGTGGCGTTCGGCCCGTAGATGATCCGGCCATTTGAACCCGTCTGGAATTGGAAATGGGAGCGAGTTGGAGCCATCGACGGAAATGCGATGCTTTCTCAGATTCGAGTTCTCTTCGTAATCATGGCTTCGCTACCACACCACGTTCTCCTCAGTCCACTGTCCTTCGTCGAAGCTGGAGAAGATTGCGGCATCGAGAACACATGGCATGATGTCGCAAGCCTTGCAGAGTTCCTGGAATCCATCGGAAACGAAGTTGTAATAATTCCGATCTTGCAATGCGTTGGCTGTCGGCTTGACCGGAAATCCAGAGGAGTTCAGCCATTTCGTGATCCGGCTGTCGATTGGGATCTCGAATCTTGAAATCCCCAGACCTTGCAAGAGGTTGCGGGACTGCTTTGGCCCGAACCCTTTGAAATGCCGGTCGATAAACTCGGCGGCAAGACGCTCGGTCTCAGGACTAGAGTTGCTCCGTATTTCATCTAAGTGTTGGAACGTGGTTTCCCAGCCACCATTCTCCAGAAAGGGCAAGTTGGCCGAGAGAAACTTGCTGATGTTGTTGTAGTAGAGCAATCCGCCGAATTCGCTGAGCACTTTGCGTGCAAACTCGCCAAGATTGTCCTGCTCAACGCAAGTCTTGTATTCCAGTGGGGACGGCCTCGTGAGCAGGAACTTTGTGACAGATGAACCCGGCCCGGATCGTTGTTGTGTGGTTAGCAAGCAGCCAACCATTCGATCCCAGAAGTCGCCCTTGGAGATCGGCGGTTTTTCAGTTCGCAGATTGGTCGTAATTCGAGTCTTCACGAAGGCATTGTCGGAGTGTTCTTCGTAAAAGCCTTTGACTCTTGCGATGTCATCGGGATCGATCTGCCAAACGATTCTCATTCATTCCTCAGCTTCCACTTCATCCAGTTCTTCTTCCGGCGAGCCAGCCAGCCATTCCGATGCGAGAAGCTTCTCGGTTGCGGCTTGATGGAAAAAGTCGAAGTCGTCTTTGGTTGCGAGGAAGAAGCTGAGGCACTTTCCGTCCTTGACTGGTTTTACTGCTTTCGCATCACTGAGTCCGTGTTGCCAAAACTCGATATCGCCATCGAAACGACCGTGCTGCCAGACGTATGAGCGTGCCTGCCGAGCGGCTGCAAACCACCGGCGCTTGCCGTCGATCCGGTAGTGGAGGATTCGCTTTCGCAGGTATGATTCTCGCTTCGCCTCCAACTGCTCTCGGTAGTAGTCGGCGACAGCAGAGTTCTTGATCTTTGCAAGCGCCGAGTCCCAGTCACTCCATTTTGCCTTGTTCGTTGCTGACTTTCTGCGACCTCGTGGGACGGCTTCCTGCGCCAATTCTGGAGCCGGATATACGTTTGAGCAAACGAGGTATTCGTTGTTTGTGGCGGCGTCTTTAGCAACGGCGATCCGACAACACATGACATCAACGCCATAATTGTCGCTCAACCATTCGGCCCCAATCAGCAACGCATAATCGAATGCCTCGGCGACGAGGATGATGCGCTGGCTGCGGTTGATTTTCTCGACATCAACTTCTTCAAGGAAATCGATGAGTGCATCCTGCTTGCCATCATCGAGTAACTGCAAAAAATCATCGGATGACCACTGTGCGATCATCCCGGCATAGGAGATCGCTTGCATCATGTGCAGCTTGTGATTTCCCCGCTTGAGTTCAACTACTACGCAGGCTCCCTCTTTGTCTACGGCCAGCACATCGATACGATCCTGCATGTTCTTTGAAGGCTCAATCTCCTTGCCAAGCAGGAACAACTCCTGCCCAATCTCTTTGAAGAAGGCGTCAGGAGTGTTGCAGATGAACTCTTGCAGATCGTAGCGCTCAGTGATCGACACATCTGCCAATGAAGGCGTGTCGAGCAACGAGAAGCTCTGGTTGTCTCGGTCGATTTTCAACATGGCTGTTTTCCAGACGTAACTTTGATTCGGAGCGTAGCAAGTGGTGATGCTGCGTTATTGCGCCACTATGACTCGTCTCCCTTCACTGAGAGCTTGGGCGACTCTACGGAGCTTAACAACTCTAAAAGGCGGGCCAAGACTGCTACCTGTGCAATAGCGGCTTTTTTGTGTCCGAAACTCAGCCATTTACTATGGCTGGGAGGTCTGGGGAATACAACACCCGCAAGGGAAATACCCAGAGCAGTGCCTTTTGCTGTTGTTAACCTCCTGGCCGCCCGTAAATACGGGCTTTACACAACTTAACAATTGCAAAAGGAACAACCATAAAAAAGCGTTACCTCAAAGTTTGTGATACTTACTACGAACACCATCTGAAAAAATGGCCTCGGTCACCTTCAGTCCCCGTTGTTCAACTTAAAGGCTATTGGCTGAACCAAATTGGTTTTGAAGTTGGCAAGCAGCTTCAAGTTTCACCGGGTGTAGACCATTTGGTGATTACTTTAGCACCAGACCAAACATCCTGATTTTTTAGCCCTGGCTATATGCCGGGGCTTTTTTGGGCATAAGAGCGCCTCTAAAAGTGCACTTTTTCCGCGATTGCGGCGTCAGCGCCATGCTCGAATCCTCATGTATCACCTAGACACCGCTGTTCTGCGCGCGGTGCTTCCTTGCACTCACGAAACAATGACTATTTTTAGCGGCGCCCTTCTGACTTGGGCTTGCTGAATGATACAACCCTTTACTTAACCATGACTCAGTATTAAGGGCGCCTCTAAGCCACTCGACAATTGATACTGCCAGCCTCACTAAACCAATGAGCGCTCAAAACACGCGTAGGGCATGAGTTGCCCGACTCATTCAGTATCGGAAGGCTCTTGATCCTTGAGTTCCTCAAACTTGGACGCCATCGTGGGGTTGCGTCGAGTCAGCTTCTTGATCGTTACGTCCTGCGCCTTGTCGTTTGCAAGACGCAGGTTCCGATCCGTACCAAGTAGGGCGTCCTTCGTCTTCTGCAGGTGGTCGATTGACTTATCGATCTCAGCGATTGCTGTTTGAAAGCGCCTTGAGGCAAGATCATAGTTCTTCGCAAATGCGGTCTTGAATTTTTCGAGGTCGTTTTCGAAGTGTGTAATGTCGATGTTCTGTGCTTTTACGAGCGCAAGCTCTGTCTTGTATTCAAGCGAGTTAATCGCTGCGTTCCGCAGCAGTGTAATAATTGGGATAAAGAACTGTGGTCGAACGATGTACATCTTGGGGTGGCGGTGAAACACATCGACAATCCCGGTGTTGTAGAGTTCACTGTCGGGTTCGAGTAAAGAGACCAACACCGCGTACTCGCACCCCTTCTCGGTGCGATCCTTGTCGAGTTCCTTTAGAAAGTCCTCGTTCTTTTTCTTCGATGCGGTGCAATCGTTCTCGTTCTTCATTTCGAACATGATCGAAACGATCTCAGTACCAGTCTCATCTGAGTCGCGAAAGATGTAGTCGCCCTTGCTGCCAGTCCGTGCGTCGTTGTCCTTCTCAAAATATGCCCTCGGAAACGCCGTCGCTCGAATGCGGTTGAACTCGGTTTCGCAGTGCTGTTCAAGGGTTTCGCCAACCATCTTTGTCGATAGGCGGGCCTTCATATCCCGGAGGCGCTCGATCGCGTCATCGCGATCTTTGATCTGCGTTTCGTATTTGTCCTTAAGCGACTTCTCCGCGAGTTGTTTTGCAAGCTCCGCTCGCTCAAGAGCATTCTTCAGTTCGGCGCGCTCCTTCTCGACTGAACTGAGTGCCTCGGTGATTTCAAGCTTCTGCGCAACCTTATTGGCGTCGAGTTTGGCCTTTAAGTCTTGGATCTCCGCGTCCTTCGTTGCGGCGGCCTCTTGCAGTTCCTTGGAGAGCTTCGCCTCGGCTAGCTCGGAAGCGGCTTGCTTATCATGCTTCGCCTGTTCCAGTTCGTTGGCGAGCGCGTCGCGCTCTTTTTCAACGACGCTTAGGGCCTCGGTCACGGCAAGCTTCTTCGTGACCTCACCGGCATCGAGTTTGGCCTTCAATTCCTGGATCTCGGCGTCCTTGGCCGCGGCAGCCTTCTGCATTTCGCTGCCGACCTTGTTCTTGGCGAGCTCGACAGCATTTAGCTTGTCCTGCTCGGCTAGCTCAAGCCGTTTGTGCAACTGTTGCTCAAACTCGCTGTCGCGAACCTGCTTAAGAATGTCTGCATACCCGGCTTCGTCAATCTTAAATGCTTTCCCGCAGTGCGGGCAGATGATTTCATGTGCCAATATTTTTCCTCCTCTTTGGCCGGGATTTGCATGAGTACATAGCACACCGCTCATACGCCAGCGAGTGTCGCAGGCCGGTGTTCACCATCCGCATCCTCAGCGCATGCCGCACCACGAGCGACGCTCGGGATTACGGCCTTCAACGATCTATTCACGGGGCCCAACGACAAAACTCAGCGGCGAGTTTACAGTCCGCTGGAGTGGTTTGTTAGGCGATTTACTCTGCATTCATATTCTTTAAAATTCTTCTTGCCAATGGCTCTTTGATTTCCCTATAGCGAGGGAGAGCTTCAACTACTTCATTTTTTGGATTAATCCAGCAGGGAATGGGAGCCGCCTTCTCTTTTCAAGTAACATCCGGCTATTCTACTAATTCGGAAAAAAATTACCCGACATTAATTCAGAATATATCTGACATGCTTTTCATAGAAAAACCGTTTAATTATTTGCGTATTCTGTTGCAGTGAGTGCAACACCGAACGAGCCAAGGCCATCAGTTGCTCCTTTGTAGCCACCACTGTCCGCCCAATTCGTTGGCTTTTTACATGATGCCATACTAGCTCATCAGGATTGAGTTCCGGTGAATACGGCGGTAACCATACTAACGTGAGCTTACCTTGGCTATTGCGGACAAATTCTTGCACTTTCTTGGCTCGATGAATGGGATGGCCATCAACAATCAAATAGACCGATCGCTTGGCGTTGTGCAACAAACGCCTTAGAAAGTCGATAAAAACGTCTGCGGTTACCCGTGATTCAGTTACCATGAAACGCAGGTGACCCTTCGGCGAAACGGCTGACAGCCTATTCACGCTAAAGCGCCGACCCGTTTTCGCTACAACTGGCGTATCACCCCGTACCCCCCAAGTGGTACCACGATGATAATCCGACCGGATCGTCGATTCGTCGCCAAAATAGACCCGCGCTCGGCGCCTTTTCGCTTCTCGTTGTACTTCAGGCCAAGTTTCTCTTAACCATACCTTAACCTGATCAGGGTTTTGCTCGTATGCCTTAAACCGAGGGCGCTGCGCACTCATCCCCAAACGAGACAGGCTATTGCCCACCGAGCGCTCGCTGACCTCGATGCCAAATTTATCTTTCAGTAATATCTGAATCATCGAGCGTGTCCACAAGGCATCGTGAAAATCCAATTGCAACGGATTCGTTTTAACTAGTTCACGTAAGCGATCCGCATATTCATCGGGACACTTTCTTGGGCGGCCTGTGATCTTGCCGGTGGACAGCGCCTGTTCACCACCTTGCTCATATCTGGATAACCAATCGTAAATGCAAGAACGATGAAATCCGAGGGCTTTAATTACTTTTTCAGGGCTTTCACCCGATAATACTTGCGCAACCGCGTGCCTGCGGATGGCTTCTCGCGCGGAATGGGGCAGTGAGCGACCGTCTGTCTTTTTCATAGCATCACTATAACACATTTTATTAATTTGTGTCGGGTAATTTTTTGCCGAAGTAGTAAGTTTACGTTCCAAATCAAGGCGTTTCATACAATCATAATTTTTTCACGAATTCCTTCTGATGGTAATCCTCGAAGAATATCTTCCCTGCGGTCTTCTAATGGGCGCCTGCTAAAAATAGTAATTTTTTCGTGAGTGCAAGGAAGCACCGCGCGCAGAACCATCACTGCAGGCACTTACAACGTGCTTTGAGTCGATCTGAAACACTGTGTAGGCAAACGCATTGACAGAAATAGTAATCACAATAAGTGCAAATAGTATCTTTTTCATCAGAGGAAGCAGACATCATACCCATCCACAATTTATCCCGGGGTTTTTGTAATATTGGTGCGTATTGTACATTTTGGAATGAAATTCGTGTCCAATCGCTACCTAGAGCTTTTTTAGTCCGTCTTCCAAATTTGAAAAATAGCTTGGTTTGGACTTACTCATCCCGTGAAGTGTGATTAATGCTACATCTTTTATAGATACCTCAGTATTGTTTTAAAGTCTAACGCCTCAATCAGCCGGCGCCGCAGGCGACCGGTTGGATTGACTTGTTAGGCCTGTGCCTGTTGATGCTATTGGCCGATATTCTGGGAAAATAATTTTCTCGCGAAGATATATACCCATCACACTTCAAGATGCGAACATCGGTGCATTAATAATGTGAAACTTATCAGTGATTCTTTTTCTCAATAAAATCTTTCGTCTTCCAATGCGCTTGAAAAAATTCAAAGAGGCTTCCCGAAAATCTACAAACTTCTCATAGTACCGATTATAAGTAACCGCTTCATGCATCATTTTCCAAAGTCGCTCAATTGGATTTAAATTCGGTGAATAGAGCGGCAAATAGTGTAATTTAATGTTTGAGTCCTTGGCATAAGACTGAACGTCTTTGCTCTTATGATAAGCCGCATTATCCCAAATTACATGAATGTCTTTCTCTGGTGTATGCCGTTTGCGTAGAGATTTTAGAAACGATTTAATGGTTTGCGCATTCACCCGCCAACTTCAGTGTGGATTATTGTGTGACCATCCAAAGATACAGCACCAATGAAATTCAATCGTGTTTGACGAGCCGTTGTGGCAATATTCTTTCGAGTGCCTCTTGAAATCCATCCATAAGCCAACCGCGTTTGATACTGCGGATGAAAACTGTCCGAGAAATAGATTAAACCCTTGTTTTTAGGGTCTTTCGAAAGATGTTCATAGTCTTTGGCAAACGCTTTTTGCGCCTGTGCGTTTGCTTTCGCTGGAACTGCATCAGGCTTCTTATGGCAGACATTATTGCGATGCAGCCATTTTGTCATGCCGCTTACACTGTAAAGCTTACCAAAATTCAACTTCACATAAGTGCAAATGTCCTTAACATAAGGATAAGTCATTCCTTCTAGGTGTTTAACGAGCTTTGCTGTTTCACTCTCGTTTAAATCACTTTTGCTACCTCCGTTTTCGGGCTTCAGCTTAGCTTCAGAAAAGTAATCATCGATAGGGCGTCTAATAGTCTCATCATCTAAAAGCAAAATCCTAGACATTTCTGAATAACTATAACCCTCATCAAAAGCTAAAACAGCTTTTATTCGGTCTCGAATACACCCATCTCTCTCTTTACGATGAGATTTTATGAGTTCATCGCGCTCGCTCGGTGTTAAATGATTGTTCATAAGTTTATTTTGACCATAATCAGCTAGCTCATGCAAGTATTCTAGATTCGCATTTTCAATGGCGATTGGTATAGACGAGAGCCCCTTCGACGATTTGGACTCGGAAGTCTGCTCTGCCGCGAACTGTGGACATGGCTTCGTCGTGCAGGTTTCTTACAAAGGTCAGGAAATCATCAAATAGCACTTCCATTGGCTTGTTGCCTAACAAGTATTAGCCGGACTTTTGTCGCGGCATTCTACGACGAATTGTCGTAGCTGTTTACGGCAACGTGTCATGTATTCGTTCGTCTTTGCCACTGCGGTGGGATTGCTACTTTTATTTCCCTTCCCAGTCAATGAGTTAATTGGTGCGGTCTTTTCGTCTTCGCTTAAACCTCGGTAATGCGCGACATCTGTTCGTGTTGCAACGCGAACGCTACGCGGTTGCGGCTTACAAAAGACAAGCTTATCGACTGCACGAGGCCCCCAATGTTCGGGCTAGTCTTTCTGCGTGTTCGGATGGCAAGAAAGACCTGCAGTGGAAGGGTTATCGGATGATGCGAAGGCTGCGCTGCGCAAGTCTTGGAGAGAGAGGGGCTCGATACCAACGAAGCATCGCTACTGTTCATCGGAGCCACTTTGGTCGCACCAGGATCTCTAGCGCATCGACTGCTTTGTCCGCGGCCGTAGTGCCGGCGAGTATTGGTTCGACACTTGGACGATAGCGGTCATCGACTGCGAGTTCGTATACATTCTCTTCAATCTCTAACGTATGCGGTCTCTATGGCACGTTCATGGACTCACAGTTTGTGCCTAACATCTGATGATAGTAGGTCACTTGGCTATGGCGATGCCGCTTTTCGCAGCACTGTTCACAGCGCCCCGTGGACGATGGGAAGATCCCAATACCATCGACCGGTAGCAGGTAATGTCGGTCCAATACTTCATAGCCCTCCAAACCCTTACCCAGTTGTAGGGCCGCCAACTGAGCGGGGCAGCGGGAGCAGAGGGCGGGCAGCTTCGTGGCGCTTGGCGATAGCGTGGGAGCCATGCCTGCGAAGTCAACAATGATTGTCAGGCCCGTAACTGTTCATTGCGAAGAACAAGTGAGCACACTAGGGCAGAGTAGCAGTTGAGGACATGTAGGTATGTTTGACGTTGAAATGCGCGGCGATGTCGCCGTTGTGAAAATGAATCATGGTAAAGCCAACGCTTTGGATATTGAGTTTTGTGAAGGCATCGTCAAACAGCTTGACGCACTCAGGACGGGTGCCAAAGCGGTGGTGTGGACTGCCACGGGCGGCATTTTCTGCGCCGGCGTGGATTTAAAGCGCGTGCTGGCTGAGGGGACCGGCTATCTGCACACCTTCTTGCCGGCGCTTAGCCGTGCGTTCAAGACGCTTTATGCTTTCCCCAACCCGATGGTGAGCGCGATCAACGGGCATGCACTGGCCGGTGGTTGTATTGTCGCCATCGCCGGTGACTACCGCATTATGGCCGAGGGCGGCGCCACTATAGGTGTACCCGAACTGCGGGTGGGGGTGCCGTTTCCCAGCATGGCGTTGGAAATGGTGCGCCAATGCGCCGGTCGCAATACCGAGCGGGTGCTCTATTTCGGCGAGCGGCACACGCCGCAGGCTGGTTTGTCGCTGGGCTTGGTGGACGAACTTACGCGCGCAGAGCGTTTGCTGGACCGGGCGGTCGCGGTGGCGGAGGATTGGTCATCGTTACCGGCCGATGCGTTCGCTGTGACCAAGTGGCAAGTGCGCGAACAAGTTTTCTTGCGGTTGGAGGCGTTGGAGGACGAGGAGCGCGAGGTCGAACGCATTTGGATGGAAGCGGCGGCCTTGGATCGTATCCGTGCGTATGTGGATGCCAAGCTGTAGTGCCAACTGGCCAGATAGCCTGCGCTCGCGCTAAACGGATAAAGGGCACCTCTAATAATCCACATTCTGCAATTTTCCGATCGATAAAATCAGCCACTTACGCTTCCGCGAAGCGCGAAACTCGTAATTTTCAGAGGTGCCCTAAAGACTAACCGGTATAGGCAGCCACCCGCTGATCGGGTTCTTCTTGACCGGCCACGGTAGGGGCCTCGCAAGCGACGGTGGTGCGGCGCAGATCGCGCACTTGCGTGTGATCATAGCGGCGCGCCCGGTGCATGGTGGTGCGGTTGTCCCACATCAGCAGATCGTATTGTTGCCAGTGATGGGTATAGACGAATTGGCGTTGGGTGGCGTGCTCGGTCAAGTCGCGGATGAACATGCGCGCTTCCGGCACTGGCCAGCCCTGAATGGCGCCTATATGGGCGGATAGGTACAGCGACTCCCGGCCCGTGCTGGGATGGACCCTGACCAAGCGTTGCAGAACCGGCGCCCATTTCTTTTTATCATCCTCGCTGAAATCGTCAAAGCCCAGCAGGCCCCGTGAATAGAGCTGACTGTGCTCGGTGATAAGAGGCCGGCATTGCTCTTGCATCGACGGCTCCAATGCATCGAAAGCGGCACGCATGTCGGCGAATTCGGTCTCCCCGCCAGTGGCCGGAATTTGCCGGGCGTACAGGAGGGAGAATTTAGCCGGCGTGGCCTTAAAAGAGCTGTCCGAATGCCACAGCATGTTCCCCAGCGAAAACAACCGGCGCCGGTCATCCCGGGCCACCACACGGCCGTCGCGGTCCAGGTTCGAGATGTCGTTCATCTTCATCGATAAACGCCGCTCCTGCGGCGCCGCCACATCGCCGGTGGCGGTTTCCATACGGCCAAAATGAGCGGAGAAATCGTATTGTTGATCGTCGGTGATGTTCTGCTCAGGAAATACGAGGACGGCGAATTGATCGATGGCCGCCTCTACCGCGACTGCTTCTTCATGGCTGACACCAGCGGCGATATCGATGTTTGTCACCCGCGCGGCCAAGTGTGGATGGCCCGGATCGATGACTGCAATGCTAACGGGCATGGATTTTCAACTCTTGTTGGCTGGATGTGGTTGAAGACTGATGTGATCGGCTTGGCCGTTGCCTGTTAAAAGAGCGGCTTTCTCGCCGGCTGAGACACCGCCCGTCAGGTGTTTGAAGGCATTGCAATAGTCGTCACTGTAACCGTCACCCACCATTACTGATTAGTGCCCGCATAACGCCGCAAGCGTATATCGGCTTGTTCTTTGTGTCCGGCGAAGCCTTCTAGAGCGCAAAGCCGCGAGCAGTATTCACCTATCTGCACGGATGCTTCCTGCGTGATCCTCTGATAGGTGCAAGTCTTGATGAATTTGCCAACCCACAGGCCGCCGGTGTAGCGGGCCGCCCTGCGGGTGGGCAGGGTGTGATTGGTGCCGATGACTTTATCGCCATACGCCACATTGGTCTCGGGGCCGAGGAACAACGCCCCATAGTTACGCATGTGGTCCAGGAAATACCGGGGATTGCGGGTCATGACTTGAACGTGTTCGGCGGCTATATCGTCCGCCATTTGCACCATTTCATCGTAGCTTTCGCACACGATGACCTGACCATAATCGCGCCACGCTTCGCTGGCGATCGCCGCCGTGGGCAAGATACCGAGTTGGCGTTCCACCTCGGCCATGGTGGCGCGCGCCAGCGGCTCTGAGTTAGTGAGCAAGATAGCCGGTGAGGTAGGTCCGTGCTCCGCTTGACCGAGGAGATCGGCAGCGCAGAGTTCACCGTCCACACTGTCGTCGGCGATGATCAGGGTTTCCGTCGGGCCGGCGAAGAGATCGATACCCACGCGGCCGAACAATTGCCGCTTGGCCTCGGCCACGAACATGTTGCCGGGGCCCACTAGCATGTCCACACCGGCGATGGTCTGCGTGCCTAAAGCCATGGCGCCCACCGCCTGCACACCGCCTAGGCAGTAGATCTCATCGGCGCCGCCCAAGTCTTGCGCCACTACGATCGCTGGACTCGGCCCGCCCTGATAGGGTGGCGCGCAGGTAATGATGCGCGGTACGCCGGCCACCTTCGCCGTCACCACACTCATGTGGGCGGAGGCCACCATGGGATATTTGCCACCCGGCACATATGATCCCACGCTTGCGACCGGGAGGTTGCGGTGGCCGAGGATGACCCCCGGCAGGGTTTCCACCTCGACGTCCTGCAAAGCGGCACGCTGTACTTGGGCGAAGTTGCGGATCTGCGCCTGGGCGAATTGGATGTCCTCTATGGCTTCGGCGGGCAGCGCGTCGTAACAGGCGTCGATCTGCTCGCGTGTCATGCGAAACGATTGCGGGCTCCATTTATCGAAGCGCTCGGAGTATTCACGCACCGCCGCGTCGCCACGCTTTTCGATATCAGCCAAGATAGCCTCAACGGTCTCGCGTACCTTGGCATCGGCATCCGCTTGCGCTGCATCGCTGATGCCGGTCTTTAAAAAAGTCGCCATAGCCCTGCCCTATAACTTGAGCACGTGAAGGATGGCGCGGATGGTAGCGGGCCGGCGACCGCAGCCGCAATCGATGCCACACTTAACGCTTCTTTTAGCTAAAACCGGGGTGTTGGCGATGACAGTGAAAGCGGCGGCGATGCCGATGTGGATGCAGGGACTGGAGGGCAAGGTGGCGTTGGTGACCGGGGCCGGCAAAGGATTGGGCCGGGCGGCGGCGCTCGCCCTGTCGGCGGCCGGCGCGCAGGTGATAGCGGTGGCGCGCAATGAGGCGGGGCTACGGTCGCTGGCGCAGGAGGCACCAGGCAAGGTGGAGTATTGGGCCGAAGATGTGACGGATGAGCCCATCCATCAGCGTATCGCGGCGCTTCCAGGCATCGACATTGTGTTGAACAACGCCGGTACCAATCACCCGCAGCCGTTCCTGGAAGTCAGCGACGAATCGCTGGACACCATGTTGGATCTCAATGTACGGGCCGCGTTCAGGATTGCCCGCAGCGCCGCCACGGTCATGGTAAAAGCGGGCGCTGGTGGTTCCATCATTCATATGAGTTCGCAGATGGGGCATGTGGGGTCGCCGCGGCGCACGGTTTATTGCATGACCAAGCACGCTATAGAGGGGCTCACCAAGGCCATGGCGGTTGAACTGGGCCCGCATAACATTCGGGTGAATGCCGTAGGCCCGACTTTTATCGATACGCCGCTGACCCGGCCGTTTCTCGCTGATCCGGCGTTCAAGGATTTCGTTCTCGGGATGATCCCTCTTGGCCGTCTTGGCACCTTGAACGAAGTGGCGGCGGCGGTGGTCTACCTGGCCTCACCCGCGTCCGCCATCATTACCGGCACCTGTCTCAAGGTTGATGGAGGTTGGACCGCCCACTGAGCGCTTATATAACCAGGCGGTGCTCCTCGGCGACGGCTTTGTTCCAACGCAGGCCCGAGCCCGGCGCACCGGACAGGCGCAGCACACCGTCACGTTGAGGGCCAGCCTGCGCGAGAGAATATCGTTGAGCTTTGCGATCATTCTTGGCCATCAACCGCCGTGTCTACATGGGCACATAAATTGCTGTTGTTCTGCGCTTGGGCATCACAATCGCAATACTGTCGGTATGCCCGCATCCAGGCTGAATTGGAATTCTGTTTGTCCTTGAATACACGCTTTTACGCTTAACGCGATGATTCAGCCGCAAGCATTTCGCGCAGCGGGATTCTTGTCAGTTGGAACCACTTGTGTACGCCCAGCATGGGCACGAACGAATGGGGCGAAAGTCCGCTGTAGGAAAATCACACTCCATGGCAGTAGACATTGCTACGGAAATTAACGACTAGCCACCCGCAAGGGCGAAGCGGTGAGGCAACGTCTGAAGGAAGCGTTAAGCCAAGCGGCGAGTTGATGAACAAGACCGTCATAGGAGGCGTAGGCTGAAGACGAGATGGCACAAGACATCGAAGCCCTGCGATTGAACGGCCAGCGTCAATGGCGCAGTGGTGCAGCGAAAGTGCGTGCTCTTAGTCTGGGGAGAGCTGCTCGACAGGCGAGCGGTAGATAACCCGTCAGGCCACGGGTAGCTCAAGCCTGGGCCTGTCCGTATGCCTCGCCGCAGAAGAGCGAACCCGATGCAAACCGATAGCGCCTGGCGGGGTCACTCAGTCGGTGACCGAACAGAAGTCAGCAGAGGGCCTAGTCGCCCAATGCCTCGCGTAAGGGTGGGGACAGGGTTACGTTCGACATGTCGAAAATTTGCTCAAAGCTTTTCCGGATAAATCACTGCCTGTTTTATCCAAAGCAGATATAGAGGGCACCTCTAAAAATTACGATTTTGACATTTCGCTAGAGCGTAAGTGACTGATTTTACTGATTATAAGATTTCAGAATGTGGATTATTAGAGGTGCCCTTAGAGGCTTTTCTGGGAGATTTGTCGCGCCAAAGTTGATTACAGGATTGGCAATTCAAGCAAAAGGTTTGTTCATTCATCAATGGATTTTTACATGGGCCTCAAATCGCGCGTCAATAAAAAACTCTTTGTTCTAGACACCAATGTACTGATGCACGATCCCGCCGCGTTGTTCTGTTTTGAAGAGCACGACATATTTATCCCGACGGTGGTGCTCGAAGAGTTGGACCGCGGTAAAAAAGGTCTGTCCGAGGTCGCGTGCAATGTGCGTCAGATCAGCCGTTTTCTCGATGAGTTGATGCCCGACGCCAATGCCGAAGACATCAGTGACGGCCTGCTATTGGTCAACGCCCTGGTCAGGAACGACGATTCTGATGCCGGCCACCTGTTTTTCCAGACGCAACTGCACGCCTGCCATCTGCGGGTCGTAGACGATGTCCTGGGGCCTGAAGGCGGTCTGGGTTCGCCAGCCGTCGATCATGACGTAACCGTCCTCAGTGGCGAGGTTGGCGACGATGGCCGCTGGGTGGCGGGCGCAAGCCTGGGCCAACAAAGCTTGACCGGTGAGCGCCACGGTGCCCAGCACCACCTGCGCCGCGCTCGAACCAGCCCTCGATCTGGGCCAGGGTGCGCAGGCCGCCCGCCGCCATCACGGGGATTTGGGTTGCATTTATGAGCGACTCGATGAGTTCGGCATGAGTGGCCTGTTTACACAGGGCGGCATCCACGTCCAGCAAAACAATACGCTCAGCCCCCTGGGCTTCGAAATCTGGGCTTCGAAATCGCGCACCGCTGTCATGGGTTCGATGCCGTGGACGATGTTGGGGGCTTCGGGACAGACGCGTGTGACGACGGTGCCTTCTGCTATCTGAATTTCCGGTAAAAGTAACACGCTGGCACCTTGAGCGGTTGGACGGACGGCGGGCTAGTGTATCCTCGCCGGCTGATTGGCACAGGTAACGCAATAGCAGATGGGTATTCCCAGCGGATGCGGCGCGGTGTTCGCATTTGATTTCGACGGCGTGATCTGCGACAGCGTGGGTGAGAACGCGCTTACGACGTGGCGCGCTCTGCGCGCCCATTGGCCGCAGCGCATTGCCGGTGAACTGCCGCCGGATCTGCGGCAAACATTCACCGCCTGTAGGCCGGCCATAGAGACTGGCTTTCAGAACATAGCGCTCATGTGGCAGTTATTGGACGGTGCGACGCCTGAGCAAATCCTGGCTGATTTCGATGCGTTGGTGGCCGAGATGATGGAGCGTGAAGGTCTGGGCAATCGGGATCTGGAGCGTATGTTCGGCGCCGCCCGGGATGAGTGGTTAGCGCAAGACTACGACGGTTGGCTTGATGCTCAAGGCTTTTATCCGGGCGTGGTGGAGGCCATCAATCACGTCTCGGCGGCCAGTGTGATCATCACCACCAAACAGCACCGCTTCGCCCTGGAACTGGTGGAACGCGCCGGTATCGATATAGCGCCCGATTGTGTTTTCGGCCTGGAACGCCTGGGCCAAAACGGCAAGCGGGATATATTGGAGGGCCTGATAGAGGCCAACCCCGGAGCGCCGGTGCATTTTTTCGAGGATCGGCTGAAGACCTTGGAGCGTATGGTGGACCTTGCCGGTACGCGCCTTTACCTGGCCGGCTGGGGCTATAACACGGCAGCGGAGCGCGAGGCGGGTGCCCGGATGGACGCGGTGCAGCTACTTTCGCTTGAGACTTTTGCTCGATTGCTAAAATAGCAATCGTCGTCATTCACCCTGCTAAATGACACTGCGGATCGTTTATACCTCACAAGCTAGAGCCGGGCTTGAAGGGCCGCGCTCCTGGCTGAGGACATAGGAGGTGATTGTACGGCGGGCATCCCGGTGCTCCTCACAAGATATTCACGACGCTGTTTTCGGCAAGAAGCAGGATGGGGCGATATCGGCGCCGAGTGCGGCAATGGACGCTGGTATTCGAACTCACTATGGAGGAGAAGCCGGTTGGACAGCGGTGACAGTACCGTACTTGATTTGGATGAGGGCAAGCGGAGCAGGGTCCTTGCCTAAGCCTTGGTTTGCCGCAGCCTTTGGCGCAGATAATTGATCTCTATATCGACAGTGGTCTTGATCATGAAATCGAAAAGCGCGACCGCCTGCTCGGCATTGAATGCGTAGTGTTGCGCTAACTTTCGCGCCAGCTCGTACACTTTCGTTTCGCGGTCTTTTTTGACGATGAGCGCCTTGAGCCCGGCCCTATCGCCGCCGGTGGTGTGAAAGCGTTCCGGCGCCTCCTGGAACTTCGATTCGGCCACGAACTTGCCGAGGTTCACCCGCTCCATGATCGCTAACAGGGCGCTGACATCGGCCGTCACCGTTTCGCCAAAGGAATCGGCATCGGTGCCCTCCTCACAACCCACCTCCACCCAATTGAGGTAATACGCGATCACTTTGCTGCCTACGTTGGAGCGCATGGGCTGGATGGGGCTAGGCGGCGCGGCGCGCGCGAGCACCGGTGCCACGCCGCCCACGTCCGTGAACGGCTCCTGATCAGCGTAGGTGTAGCGGCCCAATTCGGCGTGCACCCGCTCCATGGCGTGTAACTCGTAGTGCAATAACGAGAGTTGGGTATGCTCTTGCACCAGGCCGGGTTGATAGATCTCGCGATTGCGCGGGAAGCGGGTGCGCTTCTTGAGGCCGATGATGATCTCGTTGGCGAGGATATCCAGCCCTGGCCGGATGGAATGGTTGAGATCCAGATCGCGCGTGGTCATCGGCTCGCCGCTGCGTTGGCCACAGCGGTGGCCAGCTCGGCCATCGAGAAGAAGATGAAATCGAATTCCGGCCGAATGTCTACCGCCGCCGTGGCCCCCCATGCGCCCGACCCGGATAGGCCCGACCCGGATAGGCCCGACTCAGACAGGCCCGACTCGGACAGGCGCTGCCTATCGATCCAGGCGTTGGCTAGTCCGAAGGCGCGCGCCTGTACGTGATCGTGGTGCAAGCTTTGGGCGGTATGCAGTATCTCGTGCTTTGCGGTCCCAAGCTCCTTAAGGCGCTCCAGCATATAGGCAAAATTGCGCGGTGAGGGTTTATACGAGCCGATGTCTTGCGCCGTATAAATGGCATCGAACTCGACCCCCAATTTGCGGTTGGAGGCGGCAAAGCCCGCCCGGTGTACGTTGGAGAGAATCACCAGCTTGAAGTGCTGCTTAAGCGCCCGCAGCGCCTGCGCTGAGTCGGGGAAGGCGGGCCATTGGGGCACGGAGGCGCCGAAGTTTGCATCCAGAGTGTCGTTAGTGGCCAAGCCGAGTTCATCGGCCATGGCACGATGCACGGTGGCCAACAACTGGGGATAGGGCCGCTCCGGGGCATTCGCCTCTTGCGCTGTCTCGTGTTTGGCAAATAGCTTGAGCGCGTCCGTGCGGGATATGTCATTGCGGCCGGTCTCCATCAACACCGGCTGAAACGCATCCCAGATGCCGCTTTCCCAATCGATGAGGGTGCCGTAACAATCAAATGTCAGTACTTTGAAGCTGCGAAGCTTTGCCATGTCCGGGTATCCGAGGTGAGCCAACTATTTATTGCACCAGAGCAGTCCCGGCGCAGCCAGCGTTTTTTACTTATTTGCCGGGCTAGCCGTTGTGGCATAGGGGCGGTGACAGACAAGAGTTGTAACCGGACAAGGGTTGTAACCGGGCGGATGGCGGGCGAATCACAACGGGCCGCGAAAAATAAGGCTTTGATGGGATCGCACCCGTTAAGCTTGCGCGCCAGCCCGGTGCAGTTGCACTACCAACGATTATTGAGAGGCTTTTATGGCCGTGCTCCTGGGAATCGATACGGGCGGTACCTACACCGACGCCGTTTTGTTCGACGATGGCGACGGTGTGCTGAGCACGGCGAAAGCGCTCACCACGCGCGGCGATTTGACTATCGGTATCGGCGAGTCGGTCAACGCGGTATTGGCCAAAAGCCAAGTGAGCGCGGCGGATGTGGCGCTCATCTCTTTATCCACCACGCTCGCTACCAATGCCTTGGTTGAAGGCCAGGGCGGCCGCGTGGCATTGGTGCTCATCGGTTTTGATGACCACGCGGTGACCCGGGCCGGCTTGGCTGAGGCGCTGCGGGGCGAGCCTTGTATCCGGGTGGACGGCGGCCACGATGGGCATGGCGAAGAGCGTCATGCTTTGGATGCCGCTGCCTTGGCACTGGCGCTCAGCGAGTTACCGCCGGTGGATGGTTTTGCCGTGGCTGGCATGTTCGCCGTGCGTAACCCCGCTCATGAAGTGGCCGCGCGCGATCTGATCCGGGTGCGAACGGGTTGTCCGGTGACATGCTCCCATGAATTGTCGGCTAAGCTGGACGGTCCCCGCCGGGCCATGACCGCAGTGCTCAATGCCCGCCTCATTCCCATGATCCAACGTCTTTTGTTGTCGGCGCAAAGAAGTTTCGACGCCTTGAACATCGCCGCCCCGCTCATGGTGGTACGCGGCGACGGCGCCCTGGTGAGTGCCGAGCTAGCCAGACAAAAACCGGTAGAGACCCTCTTGTCCGGGCCGGCGGCCAGCCTGGTGGGGGCGGCTTATCTCAGCGATGAACGCGATGCCATCGTCAGTGACATCGGCGGCACCACCACTGATTACGCTTTCCTGGAAGACGCCCGGCCCCGGTTGGATGCGTGCGGTGCCACGGTCGGCGGGTTTCGCACCATGGTGGAGGCGGTCGCCATGCGGACCATCGGTTTGGGGGGCGATAGCGAAATCGTGTTGCACAGCGAAGGCACTCGCTGGCATCTGAATGTGGGGCCACGCCGGGTTATTCCTGTCTCGCTCTTTGCCACCGAATATTCGGAACTGGTGACGGCGACATTGGAGCGGCAGTTAGCCGGCCCGCGGCGAGATGCGCTCATGGGTTGCTTCGCCGTATTGGTGGGTGGGTTCCGCGATGGGCTTACTATCAATGCGCGCGAGGCGGCTATCTATGCGCGTCTGCGCGATGGGCCATTGGCCCTCGATACCTTGATCTCGGCGCAACTGGAAGTGGTGGCGCTCAATCAACTGGTGGCGCGCGGGTTGGTGGCCCGCAGCGGCGTGACACCCACCGACGCGGCCCATGTGGCTGGCCTGCACGCGGCATTCAATGGTGATGTGGCGGAGCAGGCACTCATGCTTTTCGCCGGTCAGCGAAACAATTCAGGCCTGCCCATCGCCGAGAGCGCCGCGCACATGAGCGCCGCGATCATCGAGGCCCTGGTGCGCGCCTCCGCCCACGCTTTACTGGATGCTGCTTGCGCCGCTGATGGGCACGGCTACGCGGAACTGGCCCGCTACTTGTTCGACGCCGGCGCACGTTCGGATGGGGAGAGCTTGGTGCGGATCGCCACGGAGGTGAGCCGCCCTGTAATCGGTTTGGGGGCGCCAGCGGCGGTGTACTATCCACAGGTCGTGCAGCAACTCGGTACTCGCGCCGTGGTCCCTAAACACGCGGAAGTGGCTAATGCCGTAGGTGCCGTGGTGGGGCGGGTAGGTGTAGGGATCGATGCCACGGTCACGCAGCCCTCCGAGGGGGTATACCGCGCGTTTGTTAACGAGCACCGGGCCGACCACCCGTCCTTGGAGGCTGCCGTAGACGATGCGCTGCGGGTAGCGCGGGCGGCGGCCCGCCGCGCGGCGGCAGCGGCGGGCGCTGAATTCGTGGAACTGAGCGAACAGCGGGTGGATCGCAAAGCTGTAGTCGAGGGTAAAGAGACATTCGTTGAGAGCGCTATCCGCGTGCAGGCCAGTGGGCGGCCGCGTTTTGCCGTGTCTTGTTAGACAGGGATCGAGGCGTGCAAGCTACATTTGACCGCTGGCCGCCGCAGCGTCCGCGCAACCCTCCAAATAGGCCGGATCGTCAAAGCGGGCGGGGGCCAAGGCATCGCTGTAGTGCGGCAAGGGGCTTTGCGTGACATGGGCCGCTAACAGTTCGCCGCCGGCGCAGGCGGTCATGATGCCGAAGCCCGAGTACGCGGCGTTGACAAAAACGCCTTCGATAGGCAACGGGCCTATCAAAGGCCGGTTCTCCGGCGTCTTCACGTAATAACCACCATCCACCGTCATCTTCGGCAGTGGAGCAAAATACGCGCTCATGGCTGGCAGCATGGCGCTCAATCCGCGCACGATGATCTCCGGTAGATGAGGATCCCATTGGAGCGGGAAGCGTGGCGCCAGCAAAGGCGTGTGATAAGTCCAAAGGGCGAGTGCGTAGTGATTGCCAGCGCTGCCCTCCGGCCGCGTGTGAACGCCCGCGGGGAAGGTCTCCAGTAAATATTGTGTTGCCGCATCCGCCGCGAGCAGCGTTTTTTCTTCGTCTGTCCAGGGCAGTTGCACCGGATCGGACCAGAGCAGCAAAGGTGCATCCGCCGGGAGCGCGCCTTTGCTGTCCTTGAGCGCGATCTTGACGTGACATTCGCAAGCCACTGGCAGATCCACCTTTAGCTGCTCCAGCATCTCGGGCAGATAAGGCCCCGGTGCAAGGATCACCCGTGGCGTGTGGATGGTTTGGCTGGTGCCGCCCGGCTCGTCAATGCGCACCGCCCGTACGCCGCCGCCGCGTGTGTCGATACCGCTCACTTTCGCGCGGATGAGCCGCGCACCTCTGGCCCGCGCCTGTTCCAGGAAATAGGCGCCCAGTTGCTGCGCCCTCAACCATCCGCAGCGGCGCACGTGCAGCGCGGCAATAGCCGATGGGCTGATGCCGGGAAAGTGCTGTTGGATGAGAACCGGGTCCAGCAGTAAATCCGAGCCGGTGGGCATGTCTTCCCAACCGGATGCTTGATGGGGCACATAGCAATGGTGGGCGGCGCTTTCATGCCGGCGCAGCGGACCCACGCCTAGCGTTTGCGCCGCCTTGCCCTGTTGTTCGAACAGCTTGGCTGTCGTCTCCTCGGCGGTGAGGAATAGATACCCGCGACGACTTAGATTGAAACGGTCGCCGCTATGCTCGGTGAGTCTTTCGATCAGATCGATACTGCGGTTGGCGAAATCCACCATGGCCGTGCCTGGCCCCAGCCACCAGTTGCGGTAACACTCGGTAGACTTGTCACTGGTGAGGGACAGCGGTTCGTCCCGCTCGACGATGCAAATATCGCTGAGGCCGTGCTCCACGGCCAGGAAGTAAGCGGCGGCGGCGCCAGCGATGCCGGCACCGGCTACCACCGCTTCAGCCGTTGGTGTCATGTACCCCCTGCGTCATGTAACCCTGTGTATGTAACCCTGTGTATGTAGCCCTGTGTCACGCAACCTCGTATTTATCGCGTCGCACTGTGTCCATATTCATGCCCTCCACGCGGATAAGACGGGTCTCACCGTCGCGCGAGGGTGAATGGACATCGCCGATGTTGTAGAGATGAGCGTCGCCGGGATTGAGCGGATAAGTGCGCGCTTTCTTGACTTTGCCGGGATTGCTGTTCTCTGGGCGGCTCAGCACCTCCCAGTCGGTCATGCTGGTGGTGCCCACCGCTTGGCCATACACCGCCCAACTCGGCCCATGATCATGGGGATTGCTGTTCTTGGCGCCCTCGTACACATGGGCCAGAATGCAAAATCCGAATGTCTCATCTTCGTAGAGAATTTTGCGCTGTGCGGTCTCCTCGCTCAGGTAGGCCGCCACGAAATCCGCATCGGCGCAGGCGCAGGCGATGAGATCACGCACCCGTTCGCGGCCGGCTAGATCGTTGTTGTGCGTCAGCGCCTCGCGGCAGTCGTTGGCAAGTGCTTGCAGTGTGTAAGCCATGATTCCCCCTCGCGGTAGCGGCCTCAAGATAGCCGATGCTCCGCCAGAAGATACCGCAACTGGGGTTGATGGCGAAGGGGTTGATGTGGGGTGAGTTACCGCGGCTCTTATATCGCCGCCACTGGCCAGGGCGGGCCTCATGTGCCACGATTTAAAATTATACATACCAAGACTTATAGCCTGGTAGCACCCGGAGGCACACCATGGACTTGCAAGACAACAACCCCGCTGAAGAACACGCCACCACCCCTGACAGCGCCCCCTCATCGGTCTATGTGCCCTCTCTCCAACTGACTGAAGGACAACCACCACCCATCGCCGCCAATGGCGGTCTTTCCTACATGTCTTTCGATCGCGGCGGCGATGCTGGCACCGCCGCCGCGACAGAAGAGGCGTTTCGCCTGATCGCCGAAGGGGACGGACAGGCGGTCATCGATATGATCGAAAACGCGCCTCCGGGCCCGATCGAAACCCAATGGGGCCTGGGGTTTCGCACTCACGAGGAAGGTGTTGACTACATACGGGCGAACAACATTGCAGCGCCTGAAGGTGGAGTGGCTTTGCCTTTGCGCTACACCGTCCATGAGCAGCCTTCCTATTCGATCGTGTCCTCCAACGCGCTATGGCGCGATCCGGCCCGTCAAGCCGATGCGCAGGCGATGCGCAAGGAAGAGCAGGACCTCAAACGGCGGTGTCTTTACTTTCCGCAAGTTTTGCGCGATGCACGGCGTATCGAGGAATACTACCCCGGCCTATCTCCGCGCAGTGCCGAGTGCATGGACAAGCTAGGTGTTGCATTAGCCCATTGCGAATCGAAGTGTCAAAACTTCTATGATGCGGCTGAAGTGGAACGGGTTTTCTATCCGGAGATGGAAAAACTGCTGCTTGAGTTCTTCCCGGACGCCACCGATGTGCTGGTCTACAACCACGATATTTTTGACCAAGACTACGAAGGTGATCGCACCGAAGACCAGGCGAATAAAAACCCCGGTGTGAATGCCAACTACGCTTATCTCGTACACAACGATTTGAACGACAACAGTGGCCGTGTGCGCTGCCGTGAACTGCTGACGAAGAACTTGCGTAACTTCGGGCGTGAACAGCATTACACCGAGGCGCAAGCTGACGCCAAAATGTCGCGCCGGTTCTTGTCGATCAATCTGGCCAAGCCGATGGAGACGGTGCGGCAAAATCCGTTCGTGCTGTGCGCGTGGCCGTCGTTCGCCGATCAGCCCTATATCACCAACTACCGCATCTACGACGACCGCGTCGGCGAAACTACCCGCTTCACTTACAGGCCGGAGCATGAATGGTACTGGTTGCCCAACCAGTCACCTACGGAAGTGTCGATGTTGAAGTGTTACGACTCGACTACGGATGGCTCCGTATCAAGATGGTCGTTTCACTCGGCTTGCATTGATCCCACCGTGCCGGAGGACGCGCCTTGCCGGAAGAACGTGGTGGTGCGGTCGTTTGTGTTTTTTTAACGCACTGATTATCGCCTCTGGGGTTGTTCGCTCCTTGGATCCGCTACCCATGTTTTCACCTAAGAAAGTATGTAGACTATCGTCTCCACTCCCGCCCGATAGACCTCAATCGTCGATGATAGATTCATGTTCTACTACTACGGACGAAAGAAGCAGATAGCGCGACATTATCCGGCACCAAACTACAGTGCCGTCGTTGAGCCATTTGCTGGGTCTGCCGCCTACTCCTTATACTAAGACAACTGGAAGAAAGAGATAACTCTCATTGAAAAAGATGAACGAGTAGCTGCATTGTGGGATTGGCTAATTGATGAAGCGACGCCAGACACAATCCTCTCTTTGCCAGAGGTGGAGATCGGCGAAAAGAGTTCGGAATTCATTCATATCATTCACGCTGCAACGAAGATGGCGTTCGCCTATAAGATGATCAAGGTCACACCAGTACTTGCTCGCCACTGGGAGATAAGCAGGAGACACATGGCGGCGAATCTCCACAAGATCAAACACTGGAAGATCCTATGCGCTGACTACTCAGAATCTCTGGACATTGAGGCTACGTGGTTCATCGATCCGCCTTACAAAGAATCTCCAGGGAAAGGATATCATTACAGCAGTTCACAGATTGGTTATGGAGCACTCGCAGGGTGGGCAGAGGCAAGGAAGGGGGAGATTATCTACTATCGCTCGGACAGGGGCCAGGAGCAACTGTCGTTATTTGCACGATAGGGCGCCTCTAAAAATAGTCATTTTTTCGTGAGTGCAAGGAAGTACCACGCGCAGAACCGCAGTGTATAGGTGATCACTGCTGCCCCAAAAAATAGTCAAACACAGCGTATAACCTATTGATTTCCATAAAAATTGACTATGGCATTGTGTTTGAGACATGAAAACAGTTGTTCCAGAAATTTCAAAGGTTTAGTATGCTATATGGGGGCAATGCCTCTAAATAATGTATATTCTAAACCAAAGCCTCAATGCCACACTGATTGATGCGCTCCCAAAATTGTGGCTCTTCCCTTCTTTAAGTGGGTGGTTTTCAGCGATGTATGCCAGTGGGATATAAATCCAACCCACCCAGATGAAAGTAGATCGCTGCCTTATATCGTTCACGATTTCTGAAACCACACGCTCGATTCTTCAAACTTTGAATCGTGCTGTTAATGCCTTCTGCTCGTCCATTGTTGGCCTTAAGAACAATAGCGTTGACGATGCCCCACAAATGCTCTTTAATCGCTCTGGCCACTTCTTTGATGGGTTCTAGGCGACATCTCTGAGCCCAGCTCAACCACTTCTTCCAGGCTTTGATTGCCCAAGTTGTGGATGGGTAATCCCATAGCTCATCGCCAGTTCACGAATAGTCCAAGCACGAGCTGTTTTAAGCGTTGAGTGTCTCAGTGGTTCAAAGTTATCCCACTGCTCTTTAGACAGGTTCTCAGGGTTTGTCAGCCCGTTGTAACGAGTTCCCTTTAGCCACTCTACACCCTTGCTTATAAGGGTTTTATTCTCTTCTATGCGAACCTGATTGACCGCTTTACCGAGGGACTGGGCAATAGGGAATTTATCAAATGCTATCCTCCGGTCTGCCTGCGGAATAGTTTGCCTGACTGACTTGATATAAGCCTTGGACCTATCCATCGTCACACATTCGATACCTTTTTTGGCGTCATCCGCCAACGTATCAAAATACTCATTGAGGCTGTCGCTTTTACGCTCATCAGCGACATGGATAACGACGCCTTCATCGTGGTCAGTCACTACTGTGACGTATTCGGGGTGCTTTTGAAAAGAGGTCTCATCGACAGCTAGTCGTCTTGGAGATTGGGCATCCCTGCGAGCAAGACCTCTGTTCACGGCACGTCGCCCAATACCATCAATGGCGTTCCAGCTAAGCTTCATTGGTCGTGCAACAGCCTTGGTTGTTGCCTCTTTGAGCCAGTCAATGACCCAGGCTTCGAACACGGCTGTGTATCGGGAGCCTGATCAGCCCAAGGAACGTCAATGGCTAACACCTTGTGTTCAGGGCATTGGACACGGGGAACACGGGCGACAAGGATAGTTTGGAACTGACAGGTATCCAAATGCCGCCACTTCTGGATAATGTGGTCGTAACCCGGACAGGGCTTAGCGCAAACACGGCATTGGCAGCCTTTTTTGCCAGTGTGCTCAATAAAGACTTTAACCTGTTGCGCCTGAAGGGACAGCTCGACATCAGACACGAACCAGGGTGTTTCAATACCCAGTATTCGAGAATAGAGTTTCTTGTCGCGCATTGACGCATCTTTGCATTGAGTGTTTTAGATTATGCTAAACCACCCACTTAAAGAAGGGAAGAGCCAACAATCTATGTTCTGAGGAGTAAGTCCGAGCATTCCGTTATTACCAAAAACCGAGATCTTATTCACAAGATTGGAGTGACGGGTGGAAGCGTTGAAAAGCGCATAGCCAATGCCAGGTTAGACCCTACTTTTCTTATAGCTGATGTTGAAGTTGTTGCGACCTATGAATTTTTTAATATCAAGCGTACAAAGCTGTAGAGGTTTATACACAGATTCTTTGAAAGTGCCCGGTTAGACATTGAGATACAAGACAGGTTTGGAAATCCTGTGAATCCGAATGAATGGTTTCTAGCTCCGTTATTCGTCATTGATGCCGCCGTCCAAAAACTTATGGATGGCAGTATTGGCGCCTATCAATACGATGCAAAGACCGCATCTGTGGTGAGAAATGATTCTTAGCCCAAGTTCCGTAATTTTCGCATAAGGCTGAGCATCCATCTCTACTGCGTTAAACGTATCGGCAAATGAGCCCGAATACACCCGTCCGCCTTAACATCTAAATGGGAAGGATGGTAAGCCGCCAAGATCGCCCGCGCTTTCTCTCCCGCTCTTTGCCAACTATCCTTGGCGCCTCCTTCCTCCCACGTTGTTGGATCATCCCGGTCGGCCAACTTCGGATAAAAGTAATCCCTTTGCATCGCCGCCATCGTCTGCCCGGCGCCTAGGAAATGCCCCTCACCTAACACCGCCTCGCAGATCGCATCGAAGCCAAGGGTCTCTTCATTGACCTCGATACCCCGCACCATGCGCTGCACGTGCGACAACATTTCATTGTCTAGAACAAAGGCCTCGAAACTCACACCCAACAAACTGGCCATCATGCCGCACGACTCGTACACCATATTGCCGCCGGCCAAGCCGGCGGCCAAGGCTGCCAGCGCTTTTTCAGATCCCATCTGCGCATCCACCGCCTTGGCATCGGCCATCGACGATGCCACCCCGGATGGCAGATTCAGAAAATTGCTGAGCTGAGCCGAAGCCGCGTTCATCACGCTGATTTCGCCACCGCCGCCGCAGAAAGAACCGGTACGTAAATCGATCACGAATGGCCAATTGGAGAAGATCATCGGATAACCGGGCGCGAATACATTCACCATGATGAGCGAAGCCAGCGTCTCGGCCAGGGATTGAGCCAGAAAACCTGCCAGGGGCGCCGGTGCCGTGGCGCCCGATTGCGCCGCAGTGATGCAGTTGATGGGCGCGCCGCGGCGCATGGCCGCCAAAGCCACCGCCACGGCGTCCTCGCCATAGCGCATCGGCGAGATAACCGGAGAGATATGTATCTTACAAAACGGCCGCGCCCTGAATGTGCCCTCGCCCCCTGAGGCGATATCGAACATATCGATGATCGGATCCACATTCTCGGCCAGCGTAATGGAGGTACCCAGCGGTTTGTTGGTGCCCTTGAGGAGTGCGTAAGCCGTATTGATATCCAGTTCGCGGATATCCGGTAAATCCGTCGCCACACAGCACCGGGTAAACCAACTCACGTTCTCCAGTGTATCCACCAGGCGGGCGAAGTCGTAGAGATCGCGCAGCGTCGATGGCCGGTACCAGTGGCTGTCCAAATCCAATGTTTGCACCGCCGCCCCGCCGGTGCCGAAGTAAACCCGGTTGCCGCCTATTTCAAAGTCGTATTTGGGGTCGCGGCCATAGAAGATAAAAGAGTGGGCGGCTCCGGCGATGATGTCCTCTACCATGGACCGCGGAAAAAGTACCCGCGTTTGCCCATCCCTAGTGGCGTTCAAGGTGGCGCCCTTGAGCACACATTGCTCTTGTAGCGCCCTGGGCGTCTCACCCATGCCGAGTTCGCTCAATAGCCGCAGCGCCGTATCGTAGATGGCCGTGATTTCCGCCGGCGTCAGTGGTTGATACTGTCCACCCGTTTGGCCGGGGGGACTCGGATTGACGCGGGCGTTGGCATCGCTGCGCACGGCTTGGCGGTTGGCGCGTCCGCCTTGGCGGCGCGGGCGGCGTTTTTCTTCGGTCACGCGGGTATCGATGTCCGGTCATTGCAGTGAAGCAGTGCAGGATAACGGGTAGGGTGGCCGCCCGCCGCGTGAACGATTGTCCCACTGGCGACACGCCCTGATGTAATCGGGCAAGCGGGTGCAATCGGGCAAGCGGGCCGGGCATTATGCGAAAATCCGCCTTCGGATTTAGCGAGTAAGCAGTTGTGAAATCACAGGCGCGGGCCGTTGTCATCGGCGGCGGTATAGCTGGGTGCAGCACCCTCTATCATCTCACGCAAGAAGGCTGGACGGATGTTGTACTGATCGAGCGCGATGAGCTGACTTCAGGGACCACGTGGCACTCCGCCGCGCAGGTGACCAACTTCGGCACGGTGCAGACCATGGTCGGCTTGAAGAGCCATTCCATACGGCTCTACGCCGAGCTGGCCGCGGATCCGGACTATCCCATCGACTACCATCAGCGCTGCGGCGGGATCCGCCTCGCCTCCAGTGCTGATCATCTGGATGGCTATCATCATTTCGTGTCCATGGCCAAAGGCATGGGGGTGGATTTTGAGGTCATTGATGCCGCTGAGTGCGGGCGCCGCCACCCGCTGCTGTCCACTGATGGCTTACTCGGCGGCTTGTGGGATCCGTTGGATGGCGATATCGATCCGGCGCAGCTATGCCAGGCGCTAGCCCGCCGGGCGCGCCGGGCCGGTGCCCGGATCTACCGTCACAATCCGGTCGAAGCCATCGAACAAAAAGCCAATCACGAATGGCGGGTGCATACCAGGAACGGCACCATTACTTGCGAAAAAGTGGTCAACGCCTGCGGTTACCGGGTCAACGAAGTGGGCGCCATGATGGGTGTCACGCACCCGGTCATCTCCATGGAGCACCAGTATTTTCTCACCCAGCCCATCGCGCAATTGGAAGCACTCGGGTGTCGCGTGCCGTTGCTGCGCGATCCCACCGATGATTTTTATTCGCGCCAGGAAAAGCACGGCTTGTTGGTCGGTATCTACGAACAAGGCTGTCAACCGTGGGGCTTGGATGGCATTGATCCGGACTTCGCCAATGCGCTGTGCCCCGATGATCTGGACCGTTGTCTGGATAATATGGAACGGGTGTTCCAGCGCTTGCCCTGTTTAACCGGCACCGGCATTCACACGATTATCAACGGTCCCATCACCTATTCCGCCGATGGTTTGCCACTGGTGGGCAAGACGCCCGGTTTGATCAACGCCTATTCCATCATCGGTCTTCGCGCCGGGGTGGGTGAAGGCGGCGGGCACGGCAAGATATTGGCGCAGATCATGGTCCACGGCGAGGCGCAATGGGACACCTGGTGCTTGGACCCGCGCCGCTTCGGCAGCTACGCGACAACGCAATACACCAAAGTCAAAGCTATCGAAGACTATCAAAACGAATTCCGCTTCCACCTGCCGCACGAGCACCGGCTGGCGGGGCGCCCGGCCCGTACCACGCCGCTTTATCCGGTGTTGAAAAACGCCGGCGCCGAATTCGCTGTGGTCAATGGTTGGGAGCGGGCCGCTTTCTTCAAGCCGTCCGCGGATTTCGAAGAAGCGTTGAGTTTTCGTTTCAACAATACCTTCGGCGTCGTAGGCCAAGAAGTGGCTAATGTGGCGGGCAACGTTGGCATCATGGAAGTGTCCGGGTTTAACCGTTACCGCATCAGCGCCCCAGGTGGCGGTGAAGCCCGCGTGCTCGAATGGCTGAACACATTGACCCCTAGCCGCCTGCCGCGGGCCAATGGCAAAGTATCGCTGGCTTATTTCTTGACGGAGCGTGGCAATCTGCTGGCCGAAGCCACCTTGGCACGCTTGCCTAAGGCCGCTAACCACTACGCAGAGGTCTGGTTCGGCTCCGCCGCCGCCGAGCAGCACGATTGGGATTGGTTGCACGAGCGCAAGCCGGCGCCTATCAAGCTTGAACGGCTGACCGGTGCTTACACCACTTTAGTTGTCGCCGGCCCCAACGCCCGTGCCTTGATGCGGGCGGCTGCCCCCCGCACCGACTGGAGCCGGACGGCGTTTCCCTGGTTGAGTGTGCGTCACGTGATGGTTGGAACCAGCCCGGCTGTCGCCATGTCCGTGAGCTTCTCCGGAGAACTGGCTTATGAATTGCATGTGCCCAATGAATCGCTCCTGCAGGTATATCTGACCCTGCGTGAACACGGTGGGCCACTGGGACTTAAGCCGTTCGGTTCGTATGCCGCTGAATCGATGCGCCTTGAAAAGAGTTACCCTCACTGGAAGGCGGAGCTCATCACGGAGTTCAATCCCATCGAGGCCGGCTTGGCGCGCTTTATCGACCGCGACAAGCCGGCCTACCCCGGCAAAGCCGGACTGGAAGCGCAATTGCGAGACGGCCAATTGCGAGACGGCCAATTGCGAAACGGCCAATTGCGAAACGGCCAATTGCGAAACGGCCAATTGCGAAACGGCCAATTGCGAAACGGCCAATTGCGAAACGGTATAAGGCGCAAGCTGGTTACCCTGACAATCGATACCCGCGCCATGCCGGCGCACCCGGGCGATTCAGTGATGGTGGGCGATGCGGTCGTGGGCACGGTGACCTCGGCGGCCTTCGGCCACCGCGTGCAGCAGAATTTGGCGCTGGCTTATGTGACGCCGCCGCACGCCGCCGCCGCTTCCCAGGTTGACGTGCTCATTCTCGGCGAGAGACATTCGGCGCTTATCACCGATGGGTGTTTGTACGATCCTCACCACGAGCGGGTGAGAAGTTAAGCCTCGCCTGTCATGTACTGTTAAACGGCGAGGCCATTAAACGACGGGGGCTGCTCGAATCATGAGAGCGGAGACGCTGTTGCCGCTAGGCAAGTTGGATCCGGGATTGGCGCAGCCGCAATCGCCGCTGGAGCTGGCAACGGTGCCAAGCGAAGCGGGGCAAGCCGATGAGCTGGGTTACCACGCGCTGTTGATGGAGGAGACCAAGGACGATCCGTTTGCGGTGCTGGCGCTGGCGGCGCAGGCAACGCAGTCGGTTCACCTGGGTACCTCCGTCGCCATCGCTTTTGCCCGCAGCCCCTTTGTAACGGCCATGTCCGCCTGGACCCTACAGAAGATGTCCAATGGCCGTTTCGAACTGGGGCTGGGCTCGCAAGTGAGCGCCCACATCCGCCGCCGCTTCGGTATGCAAGCGCATCCGGCGGGACCTTGGATGCGCGATTACGTGAGAGCGGTTAGAGCCATATGGCGCAGTTGGCAGGAGCAAAGCCCGCTCGAATTTGCCAGCGAGCACTACCGGCTCGATTTGACGGTACCGCTATTCACGCCAGCCCCCATAACACATCCCCATATCCCGATACAGGTGGCGGCGGTTAATCCCTATATGTGTGGGGTCGCCGCCGAAGTGGCCGATGGTGTGCGCCTGCATCCGGTCTGCTCGCGCCGCTACATCGTGGATGAGGTACACCCGGCTATCGCCGCCAAGCGTGACATGAAGGGTGACACGAAGGCGGCGCCGTTCGATATCTGTTTGAAACCCTTGATCGCCAGTGGCCCGGACGCTGCCACCCTGGCTAAACGCATGGAGGTGGCCCGTCAACGGCTGGCTTTTTATGTGAGCACACCCGCCTACCGGTTGCCTTTCGACAATGCCGGCTTAGGCGATCTGGCGCGGGCAATGAGCCAGCTTTCCAGGGCGCGCAAGTGGCAGCAGATGGCGGCTTTGGTCGATGACGATGTGCTGCACGAGTGGGTGGTGGTGGCTAAGTATGATGATCTGGCGGACGCGCTGATCGAGCGCTACGGCGGCATCTTGCACCGGCTGGAGATCAGTATTCCGGTGGCTACAGCCCATGATCAGGACGTGCTGTCGGCCATCGTGAGACAGCTGCATAGCGCTGACTAATAGGCGCCAGACCGCGAAGTTTGAGTCACGCAACGCAAGTGGGCGGGTTTAACGCCGGGCGCATCCTCATCTGGATGTGCGTACTGATCGGCATCAATCAATTGGGCTTCGGCGCTTTGGTGCCGGTCATGCCGCTCTACGCGCAAGGTTTCGGCGTGACGCAATGGGCCATAGGCATGGCGGTGGCGGCTTACGGCTTGGCCCGCTTCGCCACCGGGGTGCCCGCCGGCCAATTGGCCGACTGGCTTGGCCGCCGGCCTACCTTGGCCATAGGCGGCTTGGTATCGGCACTCGGCAACTTATGGTGTGCTGTCGCCGCCAGCTTCCCTGAATTCGTCATCGCCCGGTTTGTCGCCGGTGCCGGCGCGGCGTTGGTATTGAATGCGGGCGCCATAGTGTTGGCGGATATCTCCACGCCCGAGCGCCGTGGCCGGATCATGGCTATTTATCAGGGCACGTTCCTCTTCGCCGTGGGGGTGGGGCCGTTACCCGGCGGCCTCATCGCCGAACACCACGGCTTGGCCGCGCCGTTCATCGCTTACGCCGTGGCCGGATCGCTGGCCAGTTGTATCGCCTGCTTCGCCGTGCATGAGACACGTGATCTAGGGCGTGATCTAGGGCGCGATTTAGGGCGCGATTTAGGGCGCGATTTTAGGGCCGGCACCGCGCCGGTGGCCGCACCTGTAACCCCTGAGAGCAGGCCGCCGTTGGCGCAACAGATGCGCCTCATGTTCGCGCAGGTAGGTTTTCGCCTGGTGAGCGGCGTAGGTTTCACCAACGCGTTTGTCAGAACCGGTGCTTTGTTTACCTTGGTGCCGCTCATCGGCAGCACTGGCATCGGGCTTAGCGCCACCCGAATCGGCATCGGCTTGGCTGCTGGCAGTGTTCTAGGGTTGCTGATGGTCTATCCAGCGGGCGTATTAGTGGATCGCTTTGGCCGCAAAACCGTCATTGTGCCGGCGACGGTGATGTCGGGTGCCGCCATGGCTTTATTCGGCATCGCCCCCACTTTCTTCTGGTTTTTCGTGGCCTGCGTTATCTGGGGCGTGGCGTCTTCCATAGGTGGCGCCGCGCCGGCGGCTTATGCGGCGGATAGCGCGCCGGCCGGCATGAATGCCACTGCTATGAGTGCATACCGTACCTTAAGCGATTTAGGTTATGTATTGGGGCCTATAGGATTGGGCCTGATCGCCGATGCGCTGGGCACCACGAGCGCCCTGGCTTTATCTGCCGTGCTGCTGCTCTCGATGGGAATTGTCTTCGGTAGATGGGCACCGGAGACCTAGAGTGGCAGAACTATGGAAATGAAGCCATGACCATGCAATTCGAAGCGGCATTATCGGCACTGCCCCTGATCGCCGTGTTACGGGGCATTCGCACCGAGGAAGCCTTGGCCGTGGGCGGCGCCTTGGCGGGCGCTGGTTTTACCCTGATCGAGGCCACCATGAACTCGCCGTCGCCGCTGGCCACCATCGAGCAACTGGCTGACGAGCTCGGCGAAACCTTGTGCGTGGGCGCCGGCACCGTCTTGAAAGTGAGTGAAGTGGATGAAGTGGCGGCAGCAGGCGGGCGCCTCATCGTGTCGCCCAACATGGCGCCGGCGGTGATCAGCCGCACCCGCGAACTCGGCTTGATCTCAGTGCCTGGGGTGTTTACGCCCACGGAAGCGTTCGCCGCCATTGCTGCGGGGGCGCATGCGCTCAAGCTGTTTCCAGCCGAGGCTATCGCGCCGAACGTGGTCAAAGCGTGGCAAGCGGTCTTGCCGCCGGAGATACCGATTCTAGTGACGGGTGGCGTCACGGCGGCTAATTTGCCCGATTATCTCAAGGCTGGAGCACGCGGGGCCGGTCTCGGATCGGCGCTGTATAAAGTGGGCAAAACGCCCGCGGCGGTGGCGCAGGCAGCGCGTGGCTTTCATGCCGCATATCATCAGGCTATAGCCGGGTCCGGTGGGTGATCGCCCATGCTTGATCTGGTGTGCCTAGGCGAGCCGCTGATCGAGTTCAATGAACAACCCGATGGCCGGTATCTGCGGGGTTTTGGCGGTGATGTCTCCAATTGCGCCGTGGCGGCGGCCCGGCTCGGTGCGAAAACCGGTCTACTGACCCGTCTGGGTGATGACAGCTTCGGCGATGCTATCACCGCGATGTTGACCCACGAAGGGGTAGACATCAGTGCCATAGAGCGGGACGCCGCCGTCCCTACCGGTATTTACTTTGTTACCCATGATGAGGGTGGCCATCATTTCGAATACCGCCGGGCCGGCTCCGCCGCGAGCTTAATGAACCGGGGCACGCTGCCACTCGATTATCTGCGCCACACCCGTGCCCTGCATGTGTCCGGCATCAGCCAAGCCATCAGTGAGGGGGCGGCGGATGCGGTAGTAATGGCGATCGAAACCGCCCGTAGTGCCGGTGCTTTGGTGGCTTACGACACCAACCTTCGCACTAGGCTGTGGCCGGTGTGCAAGGCTCGCCCCGTCATACATCAAGCGCTGGCTTTATGTCACATCGCGTTGCCCGGGTTTGACGACGCAGTGGCGCTCACCGGATTGACCGAACCTGATGCCATCGCTGATTTCTACCTGTCCTTGGGCGCCCAAGTAGTGGCGCTGACTCTAGGGGATAAAGGTGCGTTAGTGGCAACGGCGCAGGAGCGGCAGCACTTGCCAGCGGTACCGGCGGCGCACTTGGTGGATGCCACCGGCGCTGGCGATGCTTTCGATGGAGCTTTTCTGGCCGAATATCTGAAGGATGCCGATCCGTTTAGGGCCGCCGCGTTCGCCAATGCCGCGGCCAGCTTGTCCGTGCGCGGATTTGGTGCCATCGAACCATTGCCCCGGCGCCAGCAAGTAGAGGCGTTGGTGGCAGCGTAGCAGCATGAACATTGCTATACCGGGCCCCAGCAAAAGAGGTCAAACGATGGCGCGTTACTCAGTCTAGGTGCTATACGGCCGCTACCTTCTCCCACCTGAGCCTCAATAACTGAAAGACTTGTCTGGGGTATTAGCTGCGCTTTATATAAATGAGCACCATTAATAGCGTTATCACCGGGGCGCCTCTAAAAATGCACTTTTTCCGCGATTGCAGTGTCAGCTCCGTGCTCGAATCCTCAGGTATCACCTATACCCTGCGGTTGCGCGCGCGGTGCTTCCTTGCACTCACGAAACAATGACTATTTTTAGCGGCGCCCTTAAGTCTCCCGTGCTTGGAAATTGAAGCAAATGATTTTGTAGAGATCGATATTCATCATCTTGCATCAAGGTGTTGATGATTTTTGTGAATATTGAGGTTTCAATGATGACCATACCTCAAATAATATGTCATTGACGTATGTTGTCAATACGGTGGTTTGAATGCCTAAGGAGATTGTAGAAAAACCTTATTTTTCAAATTTATTCTAATAAAACCAATCACTTATATAGCAGTAAAATGGTGATTTTTTGGGTTTTCTACAGCTTCAACGCCATGCTCAGCGGCGCATCTTTTGCGTCCGCTCGAACGCTTTGTTAGCCATGACATCGTGTAGCCCACCTGAGACATATTTATGCAAAATGCTGGAAACCAATGTCTGATACGGAATACCTTCCTCAAGCGCACGTCTTTGAAGCAAGGTTAAATCACGATTAGAAATTCTAATATTAATACGCTTATCTTTTTTGAAAGTTTCTTCCGCTATCGATTGAAGATATTTTTTGCGCTTAGGTGTAAGTACAGGCTTGAGTTCACCTGCCTCAAAAGCGTCTAGGATTTCTTGCTCCTCTTCGCTAAGTTTATATTCGTTCATCACTTTTCTCCAAGATACTGCTTGGTGGCTTTTCTGCTAGGAATTACCGTTTTTAGGAATATTTCTTTTCGATCTTCGACATATGGCACCAGATACACATACCCGTCAACGTCAATAACATATATCCGCTGCCCTGGATATTTTTCGCTATTTGGGTGTTTGACATCGCCTAGTAGTTGTCCCTGTTGCATATAGAACACAATATCCTCAAAGAAATGTCACGCTCTGCAATTAATTGCTGGTTTTTAGTGGAATTCCAATTGATTGGCTTCATGGCCTGTAAGGATAGCACACGCGTGTGCCCATTGGCATCAACCTTTCGTGAATGGCTAACACCGCTAATCCAACCGCGCGTGCCTTTGGCGCGGTTGGATTAGCGGTGTTAGAAGTATTTTACCAAGGCACCAGCTCGGTTTGAGTTTATCCCAAACCTCTTCAATCACATCAACAGCAATGTCTTTCACCGCACCAGCTACTTCTTTAAGATACTCTAACACCCCACGCTTAACTTCCTTTTTTGCGTCTTTCGAAACATTCTCCTTTATTGCCTCTCTGGAAAATGCATATTTTCTGTCATCCGCTTTTATTACCCATAGCAACAAATCCAGTTCCTTCACAAGAGTGTCATACAGCTTAATGTACTCATCATGCCTGTCGGGGTCTTCACCCAACCCAGGGACATCAACAAGTATCATTCCCCCTTTTTTCAGATGGCTGTAGATTTATCTCTTGTATTTCCCTTGTACAAGCCTCTACGTCGCTAACACTCGCGATATCTTTTCCGAAAAGTGAGTTGCAAAGCGATGATTTTCCGACGCCAGTATCTCCAAACACACCAATTTTTGGAGTGTAATTTTTGATGTGGTTCAATGCCTCCCTGATCTTTGGAAAACTGATATTTATTTTCTGTTCTCTGCATCATTTCCTCCGTACTTCATAACGGGCTGTATGAGCGGCTGGAACATTCGCGTAGCGATGGGCCAATCCGTCTCAATGCTTTTGTTAGGTCAGGCTTTTGTTAGGCCAGCGCCCATCTGACGCTGGCCACTTACTTTAGCCCAATATAACCTTAAGTTGTACAACCAGAAGAAGCGGAGGTAATCACCATACGCTGTTGGCTGATCTTGACTTCAAGCTCGATGCCGATGGTAAAGCCCGCTTGACCGAGCCAATAGCCTTTGAGTTGTATCCACGGCACGGGTATGGGTTTGCGGTAACCGGACGGGTTGCTGGTAGATGGGTGGCCGTAATGCCCTGAATGGACTTTAAGACGGCGGGAGTAGGGTAATTTTGCTTTAGCCGAGCGGGACTCTGGCTTATGATGGTTCTTAGCCATGATTGATACCTTGTTTATCGGTTGTGGTTAGCTGCCTTTGGGTGTTGGTAGCACTCAGGGGTAGCGCTTTTGTTTAACGAATGCTATTAGAACATATCCTCCTTTTTTGGGTCCTCTTTTTTGACCCTCCTTTTTTGCTTGAAGGCTGCGATTCATAAAACTCTCTTTTGCAGGCAATTGCAATACTTTCTTTGATTTTTTGAGCTACTTTCCATTTTTTCGATTACGTTCCAATCGAACTAATTAACAAATTCGACCTGGAGATAAATCTAGAAGCTCAGCGACTTCTGCCTGACTACCACTAGTCTCGACTAGAGAGGCAACATACCTTGATTTACCACTTGAAGGCAGTGCTCCATATGTCGCTCGGGCATGGTCTGTTTGGGTTTTCTTCATGGCATCCATTGCTGCCTTCCTGTATGAATTCGTGGGGATCGGTCAGGCGGCGGCATTAGCGCTAGGAGACGCAGTTAGTCCGCGTAGGAAAGGCTAGGCATAAAGTCGCCGCGGCCTTCGGGGGTGAGGTCAAAGTAATGCCACACCGGCGAGAACAGATCCATGCCGCGGAAGTGGCCGTCGCCCATCAGGGCCGATGCGGTGTACTGGTGATCACTGCTGTCCCATAAACTTTCATGAGAATGTAAACTGTATCTGGACCTGAGTTTCAATAGGGCCTGGAGGGTCTCCTTTGAGTAGTCCCCACAGGTCTCTTCGCTCAAATAAATTGACTTGAAAGAGTCGAATAATCTGTTGAATGCTTAAATCGAGTTTGCTACAGAATTTCAGGTAAGCAACCATTAAACACATACACATAGCGACCCATATTTGAGTCATGACAGCATTTTTTGACGTCCCTACGAATGACTTAATCTTCAAATTTTGTTTGATGCATTTGAAAAATAACTCAATTTGCCAACGCGACTTATAAATATCTGCAATGGTTTTGGCAGTCAATTCGAATTGATTGGTGAGAAAGACGTAATGCTTGCCGGTCTGTGGGTCCCGATAACCCATCCGGCGCAACTTAATCGGACAGGTATCGGCTTTAGGGCCCGTTAAAATCAGCGTCTGATCTGAGGTAATGCCCTGCTCTTTATTCACCGGATGGCGAGAAATCACTCGGTATTTTGTATTGGCTTTCAACCGGGTGACAAAATAAATCCCCTTTGAATTGAGCAAGTTAAACCACGTGAAGTCCGTATAGCCACGATCAAACACCACAATAGAACCCGCATCCAGTTCTAAACTACGGCCTTGTGTAATATCTTGTTGTTTGCCTTCGGTAATAGTCATAAAGACCGGTAAAAAACCATCATGGTCCAGACCAACATGTAGTTTAATCGCGCCTTTGGTCTTGCGAAATTTGGCCCAAGGAAATAGTGATAAGCATAAATCAATGGTCGATGCATCCAAGGAATAAAGCTTATTTTTAAAACGAAACCCATGCCTAGGCGCCAAGCTTTGACATCGTGCCAGCAGCTTCCAAAATAATCCTTCGTAGAGTTGATAAGGCTGTTGCTCGTTAACACGAGCCAGAGAACTTCGACTGACCTTACCGATACCCAAATGGTAACTTTTGCGGCGTTGTTTATCCAGATTGCTGACAATATCTCGCAAACTACAGCGACCGGCGAGTTGGGCAAAACTCAACGCCACAAACTGTGACCAGCGTGACATTGTCCTCAATACACGGCCTTTATGGTGGGTCTTTGCAAGGGTTTCAAATTCATGTCTAGAAATCAGTTTTAGCAGCTGTGAAAATACGCTGTTACTGTGACTCAAGGCTATTATCCTGTTGATATTGAAAGATATTCTGGACCTCTATTCTAACAAATCAGCGCAGAATAGTCTTTGATTCTAAGCTCATTCAAAAGTTTGTGGGACAGCAGTGACTGGTGATAGATCTGGCCTGCTTTACGCACGAACACGGAAACCCCCGGGAGCTGCGAACCATCCGGTGTCTCCATGCTCAAGTCTGCCTTGAAGGTGGATCCGGCGGCGCTCAGGAGTTGTAGTTGCGGGTTCCAGCCGCGCGAGCGGGCGAAGTCGCGAAATGATTCCAATTCGCCGGCCACGACCACGCTGAAGCTGGCCCGCTGGTTGATGTGTGCAATAACGCCGCTATAGCCGTCCGTCCACATGGCGCACATGGGGCAAGCATTTTTCTGTGCTTTGCCGTACATGAATTGCATCATGATCGCGGTGTTGTTGCCGTCGCGGAAACATCCGTCCAAGCCGATCTCGTCAATGGTGTCATCGCCCACTTTGCACGCCTGAAAGCGGTAGTCCGTTGTCACCGGGGTGGTCAGTGGCAAGGCGCGGCGCAGTGCCGCCACTGCTTCGCGTTGCTCTTTGAGGGCGACTTCCGCTTGCCACAGGGCTTCGCGCTGCGCCATGTATTCGCTGGATTCGGTACCTAGGGTGTGAAGATTCATGGGATGTTGCCTTCATTTAACCAAGTGGTTGAATGATGGGATGCGAATTTTATGTTGTCAATACCGGCGTTAGGCGTCGCGGCTTAGTGGATCCGAGCAGGGCGCTCGCGCAACTGCCCGTGCATACCGCAATGAGCAACGCGGCACACACCACTTTTGTCGCCGATGCCCCCCAAGGCAAACGTCTGTATTTCGATGGACATCCCATGTCCGGCACTGCCCGTGGCGCGCAAACTTATATGCGCTTAATGGCTCATTTACCCTTGTTGGCACAGCGCGGCCCTCGTGATGCTTTGGTAATCGGTTTTGGTGTAGGTAATACCGCCGCCGCTATTGCTCTTCATCAGAGCATCCAAAACATTGATGTTGCCAAGCTCAATGATCGGGTAATCGCAACGGCGCCACAGTTCGCTAGCACCAATGCTAGTGTTATCGATGCTCCGCGCTTGAGGGTTTGCCACGGCGATGGCCGCGCTGTACTGGAACTACGCTCACAACACTACGATCTGATCACCACCGAATCTCCGCCACCGAGGGTTGCGCGGCTGCGATGGGCGGCGCGTTTATCGAACATAGCATCCTCGTGCGCCGGTGCTCAGGTCCGCTGGCAAGAGGTGATGAACTGCCTGCCTCGTTCTCTCTTGTGCAAAGCGGTGCATTAGCGCGACCATGCAGCTTCAGAACAGACACAGAGGAGCGTGTGACATGAGCACGCCGATGACAGCGCCAGCCGCGGGCAGTAACTCGCCTATAGAGACCACCTTCAGGGCGCGCACGCAAGGATCGGCGGACCGGGCGGCGAACGCGAAGAGGATATTCCCCAGCGGGTTGGTGCACGACGCACGGCGGATGTGGCCCTATCCGCTGTACGTGGAGCGGGCCGCCAGTTCCCATAAATGGGATGTGGATGGCAATGAGTATATCGATTACTACGGCGGGCACGGAGCGCTCATCCTGGGCCACGGCCATCCGCGGGTGTTGCAGGCCGTGCACGAGCAGTTGGAACTCGGTACGCACTACGCCGCTGGTCATGATCTAGAGATACGCTGGGGGGAGCGTATCCAGGCGCTGGTGCCCTGCGCTGAACGGTTGCGGTTCACTTCATCGGGCACTGAAGCCAACCTCCTGGCGCTCAGGCTTGCCCGGGCTTTTACTGGCCGCAACCGCATCGTGCGGTTCAGGGGACATTTTCATGGGTGGCAAGATCACGTGGCTTTCGGTGTGGACAGCCATTTCGACGGCACGCCGAGCCCGGGGGTCTTGGACGGTATCGCCGAACAAGTGTTGTTGGCCGATGCCCACGATGAAGCCGGTACCAGAGCTTTGCTCGAAGCGAACGATGATATCGCTGCCGTCATTCTCGAGCCGACCGGCGGTAGTTTTGGCGCCGTTCCGCTGCGCGATTCCATGTTGTCCATGTTGCGCGAAGTCACCCGCGCCAGAGGCAGCGTGTTGATTTTCGATGAGGTGGTCACCGGTTTTAGGGTGGCTCCAGGAGGCGCCCAAGCACATTTCGGCGTGACGCCCGATATGGCGACGTTCGCCAAGATCGTCGCTGGCGGTCTGCCTGGCGGTTGTATCACCGGCGCCAAAGACATACTCGATTTACTGGACTTCGATGTGAGTCAAGCACTGGGCCGGGAGAAGATTGTCCATCACGGCACCTATAACGCCAATCCGGTGTGTGCCGCATCGGGGTTGGCGGCGCTGTCGGTTATCGAACGAGAAGATGTTTGTGCGATTGCCAGCGAACGGGCGCGGCAGTTGCGGGGCGGCATCAATGATGTTTTGGTGGAAAGCGGTGTGGCTTGGGCTTGTTATGGCAGCCACAGTGCGTTTTATTTTTATACCGGCGGTGAGAGTGGCGGCGTGGATCCGGCGAATTTTGATCCTTTTGACTGGCCGCTTGAGGCGATTAAAGCGTGTTCCGGCACCAGCGCCGCGAAAAAGCTGCGCTTGGCGTTGTTGAACGGAGGCGTGGACATCTCCGGTAAGCTAGGCGGCCTCACTTCCGGTGTGCATACCGATGACGATGTTGGCCGCACGATTGAGGCTATGCGGGCAGCGGTTCTGGCACTTAAAGATGAGGGCGAGTTGAACTGATCCTCTGGTGTTATCTTGACGCACCTGAAAGTAAGCGGACTTTTTACACCTAAAACCTAATTATGGGCACCTCTAAAAAATGCACTTTTTCCGCGATTGCGGCGTCAGCTCCGTGCTCCAATCCTCAGGTATCACCTATACACTGCGGTTGTGCGCGCGGTGCTTCCTTGCACTCATGAAACAATGACTATTTTTAGAGGCGCCCTTATTAGTGAAATCAACAGTGAGTGGAGGCGGATGTGATCGTTGAGCAGATTTGGACGGGGAATGCGTATCGTAACTTTAACTATTTGATCGCATGTCCCGAGAGCGGTGAGGCGCTCGCTATCGATCCATTGGATCATGAGAAGTGTTTAGCCAAGGCGAAGGCGAAGGGTTGGTCGGTGACGCAAGTGTTGAATACCCACGAACACGGCGATCACATAGGCGGCAATGGCCCGGTGGTGGCGGCGACGGGGGCGAAGATCCTGGCCCATGCTGGTGCCTCTAGCCGTATTCCGAATATGGATCGAGGACTCAACGCAGGCGATGTGGTCACGGTTGGAAAAACCGTCGCCCTCGAATGTTTGGATACGCCTGGACATACCATGAGCCACATCTGTCTGCTCTCACGCACCGAGCAGGCCGCGTTGTTCTGTGGCGATACGCTGTTCAACGCTGGCGCCGGCAATTGCCATAACGGCGGTCATCCGGCGGAGTTGTTCGATACTTTCGCGCAGCAGTTGGTGTCGCTACCCGGCGACACGCTCATCTATCCGGGCCATGATTACTGGACCAATAATTTGGAATTCACGCTGGATCGCGAGCCGGATAATGCACGGGCCAAAGAGGTATTGGGTGATGCGTCGGCGCGCGATCCAAGCGATGCCTTGATTTCGACTATGGCGCTGGAGAAGGAGATCAATACTTTTTTCAGGCTACAGAGCCCTTCGGTGATCGCTAGGTTACGCGAAGCTTTTCCTGATCTGCCCGATGAGGTAGATGCTAAAACGGTGTTCATCAAGCTGCGTGAGCTGCGCAATAGCTGGTAGGCTTTTTATATCTCCGATCGGCGGTTGCCGGCGGCGGTGCGCACTATGCGGCGTTCAACGCAGCGCCAAGATGGCGTCAGCGAATGCCGCCGGTGCTTCCTGCGGCGGATTGTGGCCCACATCGCGAAGCGTACGGGCTGCGAAGCGCCCATTGAAGCCTTCCCCGGTGTCAGGCGTGCTGCGCACCGGCGCAACACCATCAGCGTCGCCGTACAAAGCGATGGTGGACACGCCGATACGCGGCTGCCCGGCCAGGCGCTCCTCCGTCGCCTCGACGCCGGGATCGCCGGCTACCAGGGCGTAGCGGTGACGGTAGGAGTGGATCACCACATCGACGAAGTCAGGGTTGCCGAAAGATCGGGCGGTAGCCGCGTATTGAGCTTCGGTAAATCGCCACTTCGGTGACCACAGACGCCAGAGCAGTTTGCACAACTCGAAGCGGTTGGTGCTGAGCCCGGCGCGGCCGCGCTCGCTATGAAAATAGTACTGATACCAGTAACGGTACTCGTTCTCCGGGCTGGCCGGTTCCATGGAGCGGGCGATGTTGTGAAGGTTATAACCCTCCGCCGTCACTAAGCCTTTGACCCGCTGCGGCCACAGAGTGGAGACGATGCAGCCCGCCCGTCCGCCCCAGTCATAACCCGCCAAGATGGCGCTATTGACGTTCAGCGCATCCATCAGGGCGAGCAGATCATGAGCAAGGCTTGCTTGTTGTCCCGAGCGCAAGGTACCGGCATCCAGGAAACGGGTCGGGCCATAACCACGTAGGTACGGTGTGATGACCCGGCAACCGGCACTGGCCAGGATTGGCCGTACCTGCGCGTAACATTCCACGTCGTAGGGAAAGCCGTGGCTCAGGATGACGGGCTGGCCATCGGCGGGGCCGTCTTCCAGGTAGGCGATATTTAAAACGCCCGCTGCGATGTGTTTGACGAGGTCACTCATCGTTGTTCTTTTTACAGTTGTGCGGATTCATTCAAATGATCATAGCGAAATGATCATAGCGGCCGCCGCCGTCCTGCGCACCCTTCCCGGTGGCGCTGTCTTACTGCACTATCGCCGCGCGGGTATTGCGCCGCTGTATATGACATCAAAGACATGACAATAGAGGCATAACTAATGGGACAGTTCATCGAACTCAACGCATCCGATGGCCACATTTGCAACGCTTACCGGGCCGAGCCCGCCAGTGCACCCAAGGGTGGCGTGGTCGTGATCCAAGAGATCTTCGGCGTTAACGGGCACATTCGCGAGGTGGCTGACGGCTACGCCCTAGAGGGCTACCTCGCCATTGCACCGGCTTTGTTCGACCGCAGCAAGAAAGATGTGCAACTCGGTTATAACCCTGATGACATCGCTATAGGCCGGGATATGGCATTTCCCATGGGATGGGACGCGCCGATTTTGGACATCGGCGCAGCGGTGGAGGCGGCCCGCCAAGGAGGCAAAGTGGCAACGGTTGGTTACTGCTGGGGTGGCTCCCTGGCGTACCTGTGTGCTTGCAAGTTGGACATCGGTTGCGCGGTTGGCTACTACGGCGGTCAAATCACCAAGATTTTGGACACCGATCCGTCAGCTAAACCCAAAGTGCCCACCATGCTGCACTTCGGCGAGCGCGATGCGGGTATTCCCATGGATATGGTCGAGCGGGTACGGCAAGAAAATCCCACGATCCCCATCCACATGTACGACGCCGAGCACGGCTTCAATTGCGATCACCGCGGCTCGTACGATGCCGCCGCGGCCAAAGTGGCGCTTGAGCGTACTTTGGCGTTCTTTGCCACTCACTTGAGCTAACGTTTTCTCGCGTTTATTTGGCGCGCAGCGCGCCGTCCACTACCAACGAATGCCCGCTGACATAGCGGGCCTCGTCACTGGCCAGATAACACACGGCGGCGGCGATATCCTTGACGTCGCCGCGCACACCAGCGGGAACATTGGCGCGAATGAGATCGTCGGTGATGCCGATACCGCGCGCCACCGTATTCGACACTGAATCGCCGAGTACGTCTTTGGTGTGTTCCCGCAGATTGGTGGGTATAACGCCGGGGCACACGCAGTTGACGGTGATGCCTTTGGCGCTGTAGACCACAGCCATCTGTTTGGTGAGCCCGATAACGCCGTGCTTGGCGGCGATGTAGGCGGCACCGCCACCGGTCCCGTTCAAGCCGGCGATGGAGGCCATGTTGATGATGCGCCCGCTGCCGGCGGGCAGCATCTCTTCCAGTGCGCGTTTGCAGCCGAAGAAAACCCCGCTGAGGTCGATGTCGATCACCCGGCGCCAGTGGGTTTCATCGATCTCGTCAACATCTTGATAGCCATCGAGGATGCCGGCGTTGTTGACCATGATGTCCAGGGAGCCGAAGGTGGCGACGGCCGCGGTCACCGTCTGGTCTAGCTGCGCTTTGTCGCTGACGTCCGCTGCGAACGCGCTGGCTGTGCCGCCAGAGCCGTTGACCAGGGCAGCGGTCTGTGCGGCCCGCTCAAGGCTCAGATCAATGACCGCGACCGCCGCGCCCCGGGCCGCTAATGCGCCGGCGATGGCGCGGCCAATACCCGATCCGGCGCCGGTGACGATGGCGCTGCGGTTGGCCAGGGGGGTGGCGTTCAATGACATGGTCTTCTCCTGCAGGTGTCCGTAAAGTGGGTGGGATACGCGGCGATACGGACTATTATCTTCCGCTTTCTGGCCAAGGACATCACTATGCTCGAACGCTATGCCCGCATCGCCCGCTTGCTGCGGCGCGCTTGGTTCCTCTTCGCCTTGATCATGCTGGGCGGTGCTGGCGCATTCGTATACGGCTTGTTCGGCGATGATCGTGGCGCGCCGGAAGCCTATCTGCTGTTACCTATACTGACTATGTTGTGGGCGTTTTCGATTCTGTTGTTCACCCACACGTTCGCCTCGGGCGTGCCGGTCATCGATTTGCAGGCGTCGTTTTGGCACCGTCTACGCATCCGGCTAAAGCGCTTCGTTTTGCATTTTTTCGCCATTTTCATCGGCGCCCTGACGCTCGGCTGCTTAAGTCTTTCCCTGCGCGCCTTGTCGGTGATCAGGAACGAACTCGGGTTCTAGGCAAATTCGGCTACTTTGAGTGCAAGCTGATGCAAAAAGAGCCTGTTATGGCCCATGTATGGGTGAGCCGGTGACCCCGGCCACCGGCGTGGCCTAGGTGGATGAGTCAGCCGGGCCGCCTGACAGGCGCGTCCGTCGCAACCACCGCCGTTGGCCGTGGCGAGGCAGTGGAACTGCTACTGATGGCGCTATTGCCGCGAGGCCATGTGCTGCTGGAAGACTTGCCGGGAACGGGCAAGACCATCTTGGCCAGAGCCGTGGCGGCGGCGCTCGATCTCAGTTTTGGCCGCATTCAGTGCACCCCGGATCTGATGCCCGCCGGCCTCGCCGGCGTCAACCCATTCGACGAAGGTGAGTGCGCCGCGCGGCCAGCCGCTTGTGCGTATCTGGGCCGGGTGTTCGGGTTGCGGACAGGCGCCGTCAATTCGGCGGGGATGTCGCTTGGCGAAGCCCTGAGTGGTGTCTGAAAAAGCCGGGGCGTTCACATCCGTCCAGGCGCGGCTGCCGGCCACCGCATACCCGCAGCGCTGTCCATCGCCATGTTGCTAACCATGCTGGCCGGCGTTGTCTGGATATTCGGCATTTTGGTCAAGGCCGGGCAGGTGTGGGTGCCCGAGGGTGTACTCACCGAAGGTGAACAGGACCGTGAAAAGATGGCTAACATCGATACGGTGACTTCAGCCACGTTATTTGAACAATCAGTACCGGGACGAAGCACGATGGGTGGCGCCGAGCGGCAGTGGCGGGTGCCGGATGACGCGGCACTGGCGCCAGCATTTTGGCTTTATTACCGAATGTTGGCGCTGGCCGGTGATACTGGCATACCATTTGACGCGGCCATGACGCCCCGCTGGAGCGGGCCCGCGCGCTGCGCCGCGATCGCCCGGCTCTTCCCGTCGATGACATCACACGCGGTTGTTGTGCCGCCTGCTATGGGGCGCGCCCACCGGGCCGGAGGGTACTGGCCTGGTTAAAGGCGCCGTTGGCAGGGCAGGAAAAGCCCGGTGCCTAAACAGCCTTACTACGGTTGAGTTGACTACTTATGCAAGCTGCCGCTGAACTCCCGCTTAAGCCATCGACTTGGCCCGCCGTCGTTTTCTCAAACGCTGGTCACACATTTACTCATCTGGTGACGATTCTGTACGCCAGCGCGGTGCTGCACCTGCCTAGTGTTTTCGAGCTACCCTATGGAGAACTCCTAGCGCTGTCTAGCTTCGGCTTGGTGCTATACGGCGTGGCCGCGTTGCCGGCGGGATGGTTGGGCGATCGCTGGAGCCAGGTCGGCATGATGGTGGTGTTCTTCTTAGGCGTTGGCGCCGGGACCATCGTGACCGGGCTCGCGCAAACGACTCAGCAACTTTTCATCGGGCTTAGCCTGATCGGCTTGTTCGCCGCCATCTATCACCCGGTGGGCATCGCGTGGCTGGTGGCCACCGCCAAGAAGCAGGGCATTACCCTTGGCATCAATGGCGTATTCGGTGCCATCGGCAGTGGTCTTGCGCCCATTTTTGTAGGGGTGATGATCGATGCGGGCGAATGGCGTAACGCTTTCATTATTCCCGGCGTGATCAGCGCCGCCTGTGGGCTGTTGTTGGCTATTGCCTGGCGGCGCGGCTGGGTGGCGGATGCCGAGGCCGATCGGACACCCATGGCGCGGCCGGCGCGGGACGACATCAAACGGGTGTTTATCATCTTGACCGTCACCATGGTGTGCAGCGGCGTCGTTTACTCCGGGCTGACAGCGACCATGCCCAAGCTGTTCGAGACCGGCTTGGGACCCGGCTTGGTCCAGAGCTATACCAGTATCGGCGTCTATGTGGGCGCCGTGATTCTGGTGGCCTCGCTCAGTAGTTTGCTGGGAGGCTGGCTGGCTGATCGCTACTCCGCCAGGACCGTTTACATCGTGTTTTGGTTTGCCTTGGTGTTGCCCTTGTCGGTGCTGGCATCGACGGCCGGCATCACCCTGCTGACCATTACTTTCTTCGCGCTGGTCTTCAACGTCGCCTTCGCCGCGGCGGAGAATATGCTGGTGGCACGCTACACACCATTCGAGTGGCGCGCCATGGCTTACGGCGCCAAGTTCGTGCTAGCCCTCGGTATCGGCGGACTAACGGTTTGGCTCTGCGGCGCGATGCACGACGCCGACGGCAACTTTCACCTCCTCTATCAACTATTCGCACTAGCAGCACTACTAGGCGGCATTGGCGCCATCTTGCTGCCGCGGCGCCCAATGCTTGAGGTGAGAGCAGCGTAACGGATTGATTTTTCTATAATTTTAGGTACTCGATTTCCAAAACATCGCCCGGCTGCGCACCTTTGATGAAGAACGGGCCGGTGAGCGGATGGGCTAGCGTACCTTCCATTTTGCTCAGATCTTCCACTTGGACAGCGCGGTGCATCTGGCCATCCGACACATCGCGGATCTGCGCCATCAGGGCCTGCCCCTCAGCCACTTCACAGCTCGGTTCTAACTCCGGGTGCCAGCGGTTGTGTCCTAGATGGGCTTGCTCTTTTAATCTCTTGTTGCGGTCGATACTGATATGAATGCTGTCCACCGGCGGTACCCCCCACGCAAAGACGGGGCCAGTTTGCCATAGGAGTTTGAACTTGAATTTAGAGAACAAAGTAGTGCTCATCACTGGGGCTGGCACTGGCATCGGCGCTGCCAGTGCACGCTACATGGCCCGCAACGGTGCCGCCCTCGCCGTGACCAGCATCGTTTTTTCCGAGGCGCGACAGGTGGCACGGGAGATCGAGAGCGCTGGTGGCAAAGCGGTTGCCATCGAGGCGGACGTGACTCAGCCGGACCAGATCGACGGCGCCATTGAGCGCACAGTGCACCAATTCGGTCATCTGGACGTGGTGGTGGCCAATGCCGGTATCCAACGGCACCAGACCGATCGCGATCTTTTCGAGATGGAGGCGCAGGAGTGGATGCGTACGCAAGAGGTCAATCTCACCGGCGTGATGCTGACCTGTAAAGCGGCCCTGGCGCGGTTTGTCAGCCAGGGTACGGGTGGCGCCATCGTCATCATGAGTTCGATTACGGCCTTGCGTGGGTTTTCACCTAACGTTTCCTATGCCACCGCCAAGAGCGGATTGCTCGGTTTGAACCGCCATATCGCGGTGCACTATGCGCAGCACGGCATCCGCTGCAACGCCCTGTGTCCTGGCGCTTTGGAGCAAACACCGGACTGGTCCGAGCACCCCGATCCCGATGGGCGCAAGGAAACCATGGAGCGCGCTATTCCCCTGGGACGGCTAGGCACGCCGGACGATATCGCCCCGTGGGTGGCGTTCCTGGCCTCCGATGCCGCCAGTTATGCAACGGGTGGAGAGTTCGTGGTTGATGGTGGCTTCACGTGTAAGTGAATGGTGCTCGACGCGGTTGCACAAAAGCAGCATCCTGCCGCCTTTGTTGCCGGTGCGTATGCGCATCAATAGCGGATCCCATCAGCGCTGTAGCGCATGCTCTTTTTTGCCGCTTGCGATCGAATAGCGCCGTACAGCTCGGCGTCTAACGACTCCCCGGCCGCACTATTTTCTTGTACTTTTTTACCCAGATAGTCATTGCGCTGTGCCGCCAGATCCTTCATCTGCGCGCGCAACTGCGCCGTGCGCGCCACCAGCTTCTCCTGCTCTCCAATATCCAGGCTTTGCAGAGCCAGCGGCAGTTCTTCGCGCTGCACGGCGGTCAAATCGACTTTTCCTGTTTTGAGGCCGTCCACCAAGTCCGCATCGCCCAGCGCATTCGCCCTGCCGCTGGCGGACACGTCAAACGCCGCCCGCCGCGCCCGTGACGGCTCGGATGCGCCCGCGTGCAACTTGCGTGTGGCCGCGCGGCTTGGGCGGCCGCCCGCTGCTTGACGCGGCGCTCACTGTCAATGCCCTAGACAGCTGCGCTAGACGCTTGTCGAACGGCGTGGCGATGGCTACGGCATTGCCGTCTTGGCGCACGTTGAAGAACTCGCCTTGCGCCAAGCTGGCGATGTGTTGCCACTGTTTGGCCGTGACTGGCATGTCACCGCATTGAATGGCGTTGACGACGATGCCCTTGGTGGCGGCTTGCGCTAAGACGGGTGCGAACGGATCGTGTTGTCCGCTATGCCGGTGGGCGGGCGCATCGCCGGCCAGTCATCAGGCACCTCGCAGGCGCAGCTCGCGCAGAAAAGCCACTTCCACATCATCGTCCGTGACGCTGGGTGATGGACCGCTGGATGATGGACAGAGAACAGCACTGGCTGGCGGCATGTGCTTACAGAATCAACGCTCGCGTTTGAGAAAACGCCCTCGGGATATCCGAAGCCGCCGGCATGAGGAGGGACTGTTGAGTTACACAGGCATTGAGCAACAGCGCAAGAACGGATGCAAACGCGAGTCTCTTGCATGAGTTCTCCTCTTTGGTTGCCTAACGAGGCTGTAGAAAAACCTCATTTTTCAAATTTCTGATCCAATAAAATCAATCACATACATAGTAGTAAAATGGTGGCTTTCGGGTTTTTCTACAGCCTCAGCGGTGGGCTTGAGCGGCTGGGGCATTCACGCAGCGAATGGACCAGTCCAGCTCTAAGCCATTGTTGGGCGAAGGCGCTTACTACACCGGCGAGCTTCGCAACCCGCTGCATATCGACAGCGTTGAAATTCACACATCGACTTTCTAACTTGTTGCCACTTCTGCTTGTCTATTCGTACTAGACTCTACTGCGATGATGCCCGACTAAGAGTCCTCGCACCCAGATGTGATGCTTGTGCTTTGTAGATATTCCAGAGCGGTCGAGGGCCAGCCTGCGCGAGCGAACGTTGTTGAACTTTGCAGTTGTTCTCGGCCATCAGCAACCGTATCCATACTGGCACATGAACTCTGTTCCCTTCGCGCTTGAATATCGCATTGCGACACTATCGGCATGCCTGCACCAACGCTGAACTCGAATTCTTCTCATCCTTCGCTATACGCTTTTACGCCCAACGCCTTGTTCGATTCCTATTTTTTCTTGCACTCTTTGTTGATAATGGATTTTTCAACTGCCGAAACCTCTCCTTTGAGGCGAGCATATTCAACCTTTAGGTAATTCAACCTTGTCTCGTGCCTAACGGTTTCCGATAACGTGACATTCAATTCATTGATTCTTCTTTGTATTCTTGTTGCTTCTTCGGCCAATTGGTCGCAGTTATAGTCTTTATACTGCAAAGGAGACACATACGAAGGCTGAATAGTCTCTGGCTTGAACATTGCCACTTGTGGGCAACCAGCTAGACCTATAACGACCAAGAACCCAACAGCTGTTTTCTCTAGCATCAGACTCATTTCCTTTTCCTTCTGTTTCAAAGCTAATCAGGATAGGCAGGCACTCACGATGCCTCACCTCCCACACCACCGGGCCTACGGAGCACCTACCACGGCGGTTCATTATCATGTAGTGTCTGATTCATGCTAATAATTCTACCAGCCCCAAGTCTTTAAAATACCTGTTGGCAAGCGCACAGTACCGCCCAGGACTCGCGCTTAGCCGCCAGGGGCCATGCGCTGATTGGGCCCTATTCCAGGCTAATTGGCGTTTGACGCCCCGCGCCCTGAGCTTGCGCTAACCCGGCCTGCCCTATTGCTTCCACCGGTAGCGACATAATGTCCGCCGTATCCGTTTATCCCGCTCGCGCTGCCGGTTCTTTACCTGGGCGATGCCAAAGTAAGCTTTCCAATTGGCGGCCCTGGATGATTTCGCTTGGTGCCTGATGTAGCGCGTGTTGGGCGCTTCGCACCGGGCGCAAGCCGTCGCTGTTGCGATGGAATTGCAGTTCCCATCGCCCGAGCAGGACTTGTGTTATCGCTGGCTGGATAAGGCGGCCCATGACCGCCGGTATACCCCGTTTGCCCTTGCGTGCGCCGGGTTTGGAGATCTCGACTCGTCACACAGGCGGTGGACGGTAGCTCCCGTCCAGCCGTGGTGCCTCTTCTACCGGTTCAGTTCCTTGCAGAAGCCATTCTTGATCATACTTTCCTGTCGCAGCTAAGCGGCTACGAATATATTCAGCAAACTCTGGAAGACTAACTCCATCTTGAAGTATGCTTTCAATACTTATGGGCTGAAAAGGTGCTATTAAAAAGTTTTGAACCCTTGTTATTCTCCCACCATGAGCTGCTCCAGTAAAATAACAATTCAGTGTGTACCTTATACCACTGCTGTCCCACAAACTTTTGAATGAGCTTGGAATCAAAGACTATTCTGCGCTGATTTGTTAGAACGGAGGTCCAGAATATCTTTCAATATCAACAGGATAATAGCCTTGAGTCACAATAACAGCATATTTTCACAGCGACTGAAACCGATTTCCAGACATGAATTTGAAACGCTCGCGAAAACCCGCCATAAAGGCCGTGTGTTGAGGAAAATATCACGCGGGTCACAGTTTGTGGCGTTGAGTTTTGCCCAACTCGCCGGGTGCTGTAGTTTGCGAGATATTGTCAGCAATCTGGATAAACAACGCCGCAAAAGTTACCATTTGGGTATCGGTAAGGTCAGTCGAAGTTCTCTGGCTCGCGTTAACGAGCAACAGCCTTATCAACTCTACGAAGGATTATTTTGGAAGCTGCTGGCACGATGTCAAAGCTTGGCGCCTAGGCATGGGTTTCGTTTTAAAAATAAGCTTTATTCCTTGGATGCATCGACCATTGATTTATGCTTATCACTATTTCCTTGGGCCAAATTTCGCAAGACCAAAGGCGCGATTAAACTACATGTTGGACTGGACCATGATGGTTTTTTACCGGTCTTTATGACTATTACCGAAGGCAAACAACAAGATATTACACAAGGCCGTAGTTTAGAACTGGATGCGGGTTCTATTGTGGTGTTTGATCGTGGTTATACGGACTACACGTGGTTTAACTTGCTCAATTCAAAGGGAATTTATTTTGTCACCCGGTTGAAAGCCAATACGAAATACCGAGTGATTTCTCGCCATCCGGTGAATAAAGAGCAGGGCATCACCTCAGATCAGACGCTGATTTTAACGGGCCCTAAAGCCGATACCTGTCCGATTAAGTTGCGCCGGATTGGTTATCGGGACCCACAGACCGGCAAGCATTACGTCTTTCTCACCCATCCATTCGAATTGGCTGCCAAAACCATTGCAGATATTTATAAGTCGCGTTGGCAAATTGAGTTATTTTTCAAATGCATCAAACAAAATTTGAAGATTAAGTCATTCGTAGGGACGTCAAAAAATGCTGTCATGACTCAAATATGGGTCGCTATGTGTATGTGTTTAATGGTTGCTTACCTGAAATTCTGTAGCAAACTCGATTTAAGCATTCAACAGATTATTCGACTCTTTCAAGTCAATTTATTTGAGCGAAGAGACCTGTGGGGACTACTCAAAGGAGACCCTCCAGGCCCTATTGAAACTCAGGTCCAGATACAGTTTACATTCTCATGAAAGTTTATGGGACAGCAGTGACCTTATACTGATGATAGAACTATCATGTCTCACTATGAAATAGCTACCAAATAACCTACTTGGCGCTGTAAAGATTGGTTTGTCATCTTCATAAATTATATGCTCTTCCTGATTTTCTCTAAACAGGGTAAGAAGCTCATAGCCCCATGCCTCAATATTTTTCGAGACTATTTTTTCAACTGACTCTTGAAAGTCTGGGAAGTCAAACTTGAAAGTATATCCAGGAACAGTAACTTCTTTTTCGCTGATCCTTCTACGTATTTCAACGATAGGCGCAGAAAAGTCACCTGAGTTGTTCTCATTGAAATCGATAGCAAGATTCTTTTTGTAAATTAGCAAATATTTTCTATCTATTTCTCCATTATGTGCTCTTCTATGACAAACTGGACATAATGCTATTAGATTTAAATATACCAATCGCCATTGAAAGTGCGAATCTAGAATACTTGCATGAGCTAGCTGATTATGGTTAAAATAAACTTATGAACAATCATTTAACACCCAGCGAGCGCGATGAACTCATAAAATCTCATCGTAAAGAGAGAGATGGGCGTATTCGAGACCGAATAAAAGCTGTTTTAGCTTTTGATGAGGGTTATAGTTATTCAGAAATTTCCAGGATTTTGCTTCTAGATGATGAGACTATTAGACGCCATGTCGATGATTACTTTTCTAAAGCTAAGCTGAAGCCCGAAAACGGAGGCAGCAAAAGTGATTGAGACGAGAATGAAACAGCAAAGCTCGTTAAACACATAGAAGGAATGACTTATCCTTATGTTAAGGACATTTGCACTTATGTAAAGGCTTTATTGAGAAAAAGAATCACTGATAGGTTTCACATTATTAATGCACCGATGTTCGCATCTTGAAGTGTGATGGGTATAGCTCTATGTTATTACTAATTCGGAAAAAAATTACCCGACATCAATTCAGAATATATCTGACATGCTTTTCATAGAAAAACCGTTTAATTATTTGCATATTCTGTTGCAGTGAGTGCAACACCGAACGAGCCAAGGCCACCCGTTGCTCCTTTGTAGCCACCACTGTCCGCCCAATCCGTTGGCTTTTTACGTGATGCCATACTAGCTCATCAGGATTGAGTTCCGGTGAATACGGCGGTAACCATACTAACGTGAGCTTACCTTGGCTAGTGCGGACAAATTCTTGCACTTTCTTGGCTCGATGAATGGGATGGCCATCAACAAGCCAATAGACCGATCGCTTGGCGTTGTGCAGCAAACGCCTTGGAAAGTCGATAAAAACGCCTGCGGTTACCCGTGATTCGCTCACCATAAAACGCAGGTGACCCTTCGGCGAAACGGCTGACAGCCTATTCACGCTAAAGCGCCGACCCGTTTTCGCTACAACCGGCGTATCACCCCGTACTCCCCAAGTAGTACCACGATGATAATCCGACCGGATCGTCGATTCGTCGCCAAAATAGACCCGCGCTCGGCGCCTTTTCGCTTCTTGTTGTACTTCAGGCCAAGTTTCCTTTAACCATACCTTAACCTGAGCAGGGTCTTGCTCGTATGCCTTAAACCCAGGGCGCTGCGCACTCATCCCCCAACGAGACAGGCTATTGCCCACCGAACGCTCGCTGACTTCGATGCCAAATTTGTCTTTCAGTCATATCTGAATCATCGAGCGCGTCCACAGGGCATCGTGACAATCCAATTGCAACGGATTCGTTTTAACCCGTTCACGTAAGCGATCCGCACATTCATCGGGACACTTTCTTGGGCGACCCGTGATCTTGCCGGTGGACAGCGCCTGTTCACCACCTCGCTCATACCTGGATAAGCAATCGTCAATGCAAGAACGATGAAATCCGAGGGCTTTAATTACTTTTTCAGGGCTTTCACCCGATAATACTTGCGCAACCGCGTGCCTACGGATGGCTTCTCGCGCGGAATGGGGCAGTGAGCGACCGTCTGTCTTTTTCATAGCATCACTATAACACATTTTATTAATTTGTGTCGGGTAATCTTTTGCCGAAGTAGTAGTAAAGACGTATCTTGATACAAGTTCCATTCATGGTGTTGGCGTTTTTGCCGATGAATTTATCGCAAAAGGAACCCTGGTTTGGCAATTTGATCCGTTAATTGATATTATCCTCAGCCCTGAACAGTTGGCCGATTGCCCTGAGTCAGCAAAAGAATTTATTATCTCCCATGCTGTGCCCTATCCTTTTGGAGCGGATAATTACTGCCTGACCCTTGATAATGCCCAGTATATGAACCACAGCCCGGAGCATAATCTTCAATCGAGCAGCAAGGGAGACCGGGCCCTTGTGGACATCCCCAAAGGAACTGAATTGACAGTTGATTATTTTTCAGAAGATCATCGAACCAGGACAGAAGATATCTCCTAAAAACTGCTTCACAGTGACCGCCTATCAGTAAGTTCAGACAAATCACCCTTCCCTGTTCTTTCCCATTGTCTTTCTGGAACATTGTATTATAACGGGTTGCGTGTACTCTCATGTACCGAGCATACACAGGAGAATGCAGCCTATCTCCTTTGATAACGTATATGAATTAACCGAGCAATCTTTCTGGCTCGAACTTTTTTATTATATAATAGGAGCTTCTAATGTCCCTAACCTTTGACCTTTCCGCACCCGAGTTAACGGCTGAGGAAATCACAACCCTAAAAGATTCCGAGTCTGTCAATCATGCGCTACGTATGTTTTTAGAATTAGTTGGACAAGAAGTAAAGAAAAACTTAACAAGGGGCTCAAGCGGACGCTCGTAAACCCGCGCCGTTTAGCCCAACGTTAGAGATTAAAAGGAGACAATAGATGTATCCCGCAGGGACAACCCTTAAACTAAATCTTGGTACTTTCTTACACTATGGCATAGCGGACGGCAGTGGAAATGTCATACATAATTCAAAAAAACGGTTAATGGTTATAAAAGAACCAGAGGCAAGCTTCGCTGAGGGTAAAGCAATTCAAGTTAGTAGCATTACCAGTGAAAATCCTGAATCAGCCGTTGCTAAAGCCGAGCGTTATCTTGGAATGCCGTACGATTTAATAGAGAATAACTGCGAACATTTTGCTCGTCTTGCTCACGGGTTAGAAGTTGAAAGTACACAGATTCAACACTACTTCATTGCAGCTTTAGGTGCTGGTGCTGCCATAATAAGTGACAATGCTGTAATTAAAGCAGCTGGCGGTGCTGCAGCACTAGCTGCATTGCTCACGCCAGGTGAAAAAAGTCCTTTCAAAAATGCAGCCGTAGCTGTATTGGTGGCAGCAGGGCTTGTTGCGTTAGCAAAAGATCATGAGATTTCTAACAAGTAGCTCCACCGGACAAAATACTCGCTGCGATCGCATTTTTCCGGTGAGTTAAGCGTTGGGCGGACAGATGCCGCGTGGCTGGCGTCGTGACAGTGCATGTTTGAGCTTCTAGACCGAAAGTCTGCCGCAAATGCAGTTAGGTGCTTCTCTTAACCACATTACGTCTGTGTACTGGCTCTCCCCGATGGAACGCCTTTCTACGCCGGCAAGAGCAGCGGTGATCGCTTACTCCAACATGAAGCGGAAGCGCGGGGAACGAATCGCAGAACGCACAAGCTCAAGGGCGCCTCTAAAAATAGTCATTGTTTCGTGAGTGCAAGGAAGCACCGCGCGCACAACCGTAGTGTATAGGTCATCACTGCTGTCCCACAAAATAGTTAAACACAGCGTATAACCTATTGATTTCCATAAAAAATTGACTATGGCATTGTGTTTGAGGCATGAAAACAGTTTTTCCAGAAATTTCAAAGGGTTAGTATGCTCTATGGGACAGCAGTGATAGGTGATACATGAGGATTCGAGCACGGCGCTGACGCCGCAATCGCGGAAAAAGTGCATTTTTAGAGGTGCCCTTAAGGCACGAGGGTTGTCGTATGTAGAGGAGGTATTCTCCGCGCGCCGCTTGACCGGGCTTGGCGTGCTAGAACCCATGTGATGAATCAATCTCGTGATGCAGGTGCTCCGCTAAACATTGAAGCGAAAGTGCACCACGTCGCCCTCTTGTAGGCGGTAGTCCTTACCTTCCAGGCGCCAGCGGCCCGCCTCCTTGGCACCCGTTTCGCCCCGATAGCGCACATAGTCGTCGTAGCCGATGACTTCAGCGCGAATGAACCCTTTCTCAAAATCGGTGTGAACACGCCCGGCGCCCTGCGGCGCCGTGGCGTTCGACTTGATCGTCCACGCCCGCGCCTCTTTAGGTCCGGCAGTGAAGAAAGTCTGCAATGTAAGTAACTCATAACCGGCGCGGATAACGCGGTTCAAGCCGGGCTCTTCAAGGCCGAGTTCGCTCAAGAACTCGGTCGCTTCAGCAGCCGGCAATTCGGCTATCTCCGCTTCGATGGCGGCGCACACCGGAACCACCCGCGCGCCGATGTTCTGGGCTATTTTTTGCACCGCATCCAAGCGCGGGTTACCGGTGAATCCGTCCTCATCAATATTGGCCACGAACATCACTGGCTTAGCCGTGATCAGGCGCAGATCGCCGATAGCAGCCGCGTCTTCTTTATCCAGTCCCAAGGTGCGCGCCGGCTGACCTGCCTCCAAATGCTCGCGCACCCGGCCCATCAGTGCATGGCGTTGCACCAAATCCCGGCCACCTGCCTTGGCTAATTTACCGGTCCGTTCATGGGCCCGGGCGGCGCTGTCCATGTCCGCCAGCAGCAATTCGGTATCGATGATCTCGATATCGGCGGCGGGATCCACCTTACCGTCCACGTGCACCACATCATCGTGCTCGAAACAGCGCACCACATGGGCGATGGCATCCACCTCCCGTACGTGGGCCAAAAACTTGTTGCCAAGCCCTTCACCTTTGCTGGCACCAGCAACCAGTCCCGCGATATCCACGAACTCCATGGTGGTCGGCACCACTTTAGCCGGATTGACGATATCCGCGATGATCTGAAGCCTGGAGTCCGGCACCGGCACGATGCCGATATTGGGTTCGATGGTGCAAAACGGATAATTCTCCGCGGCGATCCCCGAATTGGTAAGTGCATTGAATAGGGTTGACTTACCCACATTGGGCAACCCAACGATTCCGCATTTGAACCCCATGGGATTCGATCCTCGGTGTGTAATTAGCAGGTTGATAGGTGTGAGATGGCGCCAAGTGGTGCCGTAACACGGGGCACGGCGAAGCTGGCGGATGGGGAGTATAAGCCGGTTGGGAAGGTGCCGCTACAGCGGCTAGCTTGGACCCGATCGGGTGCCACGGGGCTAGGCCGGTTGGCTCCAGGAGACCGTGATTCCCGTATAGCTACCGCACTACGAAAAGCGGGCGTCCACGATTGAAGTATCTTGTTGCCGTGGGTGCATACTCTTCATGCTCTTGCGCAACTATCCACCACTCACGCCGATCGGGAACAAGCCGTGCGGCACCCGCTCGCCAATAAACACGCCGAACGAATCATGCTGCCCAAAGGTTGTATACCCGCGCCGGCTTTATGGTGCCGAAGTTGTTCGACGAATTAAAAGACGTGGCAGCGCGGGGCCGCATCGCAACTGAAGCCCAACGGCTATAGATATCCACTACAACGGGCGCTCGCGCACAACGGCATAAGCCAGCGCACCGGTCAGCAATAACACCACTGCGTTGGTAGCAAGCGCGGCGCCCGCGCCGGCGAAGCCGGCTAGGAGGCCCACCTCCACGTGGCCCACAGGTCCAGCGCCAAGCGCCAGCACCCAGGCCCCCATGGCCCGCCCGCGCAGCTTATCGGCTACGCAAAGTTGCATCATGGATTGCACCAGAACATCGCATGACGCCGCGCAAGCAGCGACTAGCGCAACGGCGATCAGGGCTAACGCAAGGCTAGGCACAGCGGCCAATACCAGCAGTGATACCCCAAAACCCACGATTACACCCGTGTAAACCATGCTTTTCGCATTCAGCGCGCCACAGTAAGTGAGCGCTAACGCCGCCAACATGCCACCGATGGAACGGGCACCGTGCAGTAATCCCAGACCATCCGATCCGACACGCAGGCGTTCGGCGGCCAACTCCGGCAGTGCGGTAGCAAAAGAAAAACCAAAAACTTCGACAATGGAGGCGAGAACCGTCAGGCGCCACAGGACGGGGTTGTGGCGAAGTTCGCGTAGATACTCGATACAAGTCTCTTTGAACGGCACGCCGATAATCTCTTTCGGCTGCCCGCCGGTTTGAAGCTTCGACAGCAATACGAACGCGACAGCGTGGAATAAAACAAGCGCGATCAACGCGGCGACAGCCCCGCGGTATTCGAATAGAAAACCGGCGGCCAGGGCACCGATCAGTTGCCCGATACGGCTGGTAACACTCAAAAATCCGAGCGCGCCGACCAGTTGACTCGCGCCGATGACATCGTGCGCGTAACTAAGCCGCACCGGATGCACCATGGCCCGCACGCAACCTGAGACAAAGGTAAATACCAACACCAGCGGCAACGAGCCGAAGCCGTAAGCATAGAGCGCTGCCATCACGGCCATGATGATTATCTGCACTAGCTCAAGGCGCGGAAGCAAGCGGCGCCGGTCAAGCCGATCGGCGGTGGCGCCGGCGGGAATACCGATGAGCAACATGGGCAAAAACGCCAGTGCATAGGCGATACCTACCCATTGGGTCGAACCGGTGAGTTGATAGGCCAGGACACCCACCAGCACTTGCTCGCCCTGAAAGCTAGCCGCGTGCCAGGCGCTGCCTATACTCAGGCAGCGGAATTCACGGTTACGCAGATATGCCTGCACCGGTACCGCTCAAGTTGCTTGACCCCACACCTATACGGCGCGGGCAGTGGAAGATGGCGCTCGGGATCGGAGTTTAACCAGACTCTCGCGCCTGAGCGGCGTAGATCGAAGTATAACCACCGGACCAATCCGGTGGGATGAGGCAGGGTCTTGGATCATGGTGCGCCCAGCGGGCCGGCTTGCCGCGCACGATGCTATAAGCATTGCGGGTCGGCTGGGGATGGGGCGTGTAGGGCCGCGCGTCCGCCGATGTATAGCAGTTCAACAACAACGGCCGCGGGGTAGGCGAGCGGCTCGCCGGAGAACCATGCACTGTACGGCAGCTATGGATGGTAATAGAACCGGCGCTTCCCGTGAGGATGCTCATCGATTCAAGGTCCAACGATTCCACATCATCAGCTTTAAGATGGCCAACCCAGGTGTCGTTGGTGTCGTACTGATCGTAGAGCGGACCTTCATGGCTACGTGGGATCACGGCCAGAGGGCCATCATCTGGACCGGTATCGGTTAGATAGGCGCCTATGGTTAGCACGTTGTAGTTGGTGTGTGGAAAGAACTGGGCGTCTTGATGCCAATGCACCTCATCGCTTTCGTCACACCACTTGAAGTTCAACTTCGAGTGGTGAAACACCACGTCGGGTCCAACCAAATCAGCCGCCACATCGGCTAAAATACCGGTTGCCAGGCGCCAGTAAGCGTCATGTTGTATATCAGGAGATTTAAGCCGCCGCACGACCGGCTTCTCTGCCGAATGCTCCGGCGCCAGATCGAAGATATCGTCGGACTGCGACACACTGCGAGAGCGCTCAGTGAACGCGTTCGTGACGGCCCGAAGCTCTTCGAGTTGATCGGCCGGAATCACGTTTTGAACGCACAGGTAACCGGTTGAAAAGTAGCGTTGGCGGTCGCTTTGCGGCAGCACACGCGGCGGTACTTTCAAGATCTCGTCAGCGATCATGGTCTTAGCTCGACGGATGTGAGATGACGGTCATAGGTTACCAGACCGTACCTGCGAAGGCTTCACGCTTACCCCACGGTTCGCCATGGTCCAGCGCGCCTTACATCTAGGTTTTGTTCGAGCCGTTATCGAACAGCGCATCTAGCCGCGCGCGCGCCGCGTTAGCATCCGTGGCTGCGGGAATACTCCCGGGCGTCAAGCCAAACATGGATTCGAGTTCGCTCTGCGCACGTTCCACCGCCGCCGGCGCGTCGGCCACCTCCGCTGGCGGCCGCGGCATGAACCAGCCACAGAAATTGGCCCGCTCCTTGTCACGCACTTCTTCGGCCACCGGTTCGCGGCAACCACGGGCCGCGCCACGGTCAAAGAATTTGCACATGTGGCACACGTGCAAATCCACCGTACATTGCGGACACTGGGCACTACGTGGAAATGGCTGCACCACAGTGTCTAGGCCACCACCACACTTCCAACACATCAAACCCTCTATCATCACCCCCGCTCCTTCGCCGTGAAGCCGCTAGCCTAAACGTTCGCAAGACAACGCTATCATGGCGCCAGTGCCGGCGGGCGCTCACCTGAAAAGGTTAATGAGCACCTCTAAAAATAATAATTTTTTCGTGAGTGCAAGGAAGCACCGCGCGCAACCGCAGTATAAGTGTATAGGTGATACATGAGGATTCGAGCAGGGAGCTGACGCCGCAATCGTGGAAAAAGTGCATTGTTAGAGGTGCCCTAATGTCTTTTGACGCTTAACCGCGGCCATCGATACCGCCTGATGGGATCCACCCAACTTAAATGACCAATCCAACCCGCCCGCCTCTTCGCATTAGAGAGGCCTACGCCTTCTTTACTCCGCTCATCCTCATGACGGAACTGAACATGATTTCCAAATCGGCCATTCACGCCTTCCTCGCCCGCGGCGAAACGCCAGGTCCATCCCTAGCTGCGTTCAACACCGCATTTACTTGCTACTACACCCTAACCAGTGCCACCGAAATCACCGTCGCCCTCAGTCTTTCGTACCTTAAAAGCCGCACTGACTTACTGCATCTCATCAAGTTCATGGTCTTGGTGCTCAGCCTTCCACTGCTGCTCATCGCTGCCACCGCCGTCACACCGATGGGCGATTGGTTCTACGGCGAATTATTCAGCCTTAGCCGCCAAGCTATAGAGGAGGCGAAACTCTCTGCCGCCATCCTCATGTTGAGCGCCCCCGTACTGCTGGCCCGCGGCACCGCTTTCGCGCTGCTCATGTTGAACCGGCGCACTTTGGTCATCACCAGAAGCACATTGGTACGGCTAGCTTCCATAGTGCCGTCTTTGCTGGTATGGCCGCTGTTGCTCGATAGCGCGGCGGCGGTTGGCGCGGCGGCGCTGGTCACCTGCATGGCGGCAGAGACCCTCTACGCTTGGTGCTACGCCTGGCAGGACTTTCTGGCGCTCGCGCCCGCGCAGGCGCCGCCAAGCCTGATGGCACTGTGGCGCTTCTCGTGGCCGTTGGCGCTCAATAACAGCGCGGAGATGGGCACCGTCTTCATCATCAATGTGTTCTTGGGGCGTTTGGAGCAAGCGGAGATGACGATAGCGGCGTTTGGCGTCGTACACGGCTTAGCTGGCTTATTGATGGCCCCCTTGCGCAATCTCGCGCAAAGTGGGCAAACCTTGACGGCATCGCGGGCGGATGCGCGGGTAATGCTGCGTTTCTCGGTCCAGATCGTGTTGTTCATGGCGCTGGCCGCGGCTCTCATTTTCTACACGCCGCTCAATGAGGCTGTATTGCGCACTATCATGGGGCTCGACGATGAATTGGTGAAGACTTGCGCGCCAGCTATGTTACTAGTGACCGGTTTGGCTTTCGGCTGGGGCTTCGCATCGCTGTTTCGGGGGCTGCTGTCGCGCGCCCGTCTCACCCGCGCCCTGGCTGTCACCGGACTCATGCGGTTAACCACCGCTGCTCTTATAGGCACCGCCGTATTCTGGTACAGCGATCTGAATGGCGCGGTCCTGGGGCTGGCCGCATGGATCGCCTCCTACGCGGTAGAGGCGGCTTACACTGGCGGCAGGCTTGTGCAACTCGGCTGGTATGTGGAGGCGAAATGACACGGCCTGTGCACCCATCGCTACTGCTCTCAAACGGGGGCATACCCAATAATCCGCGATTGCCGCTACTGCACTACCCGGATGCCGTAACCATTGAAGGCAATGACCCGGCAGCGGCGTTCGAAGATCTTTTTAACCGCCACGGCTGGGGCGGCGGCTGGCGCAACGGCATCCTAGGTTTTCATCACTACCACAGTACGGCTCATGAAGTGCTAGGCATCTACAGCGGCGAAGTCACCGTTCTCTTCGGCGGTGAGGGAGGACTTACGGTGGTAGCCAAGCCCGGCGACGTTATCCTCGTTCCGGCCGGGATTGGCCACAAACGTATCGCCACCCGGGGCCGCCTCGGCATAGTTGGCGCTTACCCTGAAGGCCAACATGCGGATTTATGCCAGGGGGCCACTGGCAACGGTGAACGCCATCTGACGGCGGTGAAAGCCGTGCCTATCCCGCCTTTGGATCCCGTCCATGGAACTGATGGTCCAATGCATCAGTATTGGCAAACAGCATAAAAGGCTGAAGCGTTCGACGTATCAGCGGATGCCGCTCTTACACGAGGCCGGTGGTTAGGCGTGTTTAGCTGGAAATAACAATGTCCGACACCCTGTCAGCCGTCAAGGACAAGGCGCGAGGAGTATTGTCGAACAAGGTACAGTCCAAAGACAGTGCATATCTATTCATCTCTTTTGATCCGACTAACTCAACTGCTTTTAAACGCGAGGAACCCAAAACATGGCCTATTGCGTTTAGCTGCTTTTATGAGCTATCCGTCAAGGAAATGGAGTGGCTAGATATTCATATCCACACATGAAAGTACTTTGGTGACGAGGTGATCTTCTACAAACGTGTCACCAACATTGAAGATCTAGCATGCGATTTAGACCGTTGCCTTACAATTAGCAAGCAACTGGAAAGCTCCGTACGAGAGCGATTTTCAAGAGCGTCATCGCCTCTAGGAGTCAAAACGACTGCTTGGATAGCAAAAACATCACATATTCCGTCGCAAGAGTTCGATGCCATCGTGGCCGATGGCGATGCGTTTGACAAAAACATTTCCTTCCACCTACCAGAACCTGTTACAGGCGGACCCGTCCTAGACTTTCTAGGACCCGATATCGACACCGGATTTAGAATCTCAAAACACTCGTTTCGAGGCGTTGTAACTTGCAGCGCGCATCTCGCGTACCTCCTAACACAGCATGTGACATCCAGTGCTTTTGATGTCGATTCTCTAAGAGTAGCGCGGTACGAGGAACTCAAAGGTGTATGGGAAGGGAAACCCTACCCGATCATTTGGTACCACGACAATTGGAACGAATGGGGCAACGAATACTCATATGACGAACCCATAAAAAGCGGCGTACTAAAAACTCCTGAAGAACAAGCGCGAACCGTTCTGCCGAAAAGCACCCGCTCAGGCAGCAAGGCGCTGCGCGCGGTGCTCGTCGAGTGCGCGTATGGCTCGGCCCGCACCCATGGCTGCCAGTTCCGTGGCTACCACAAGGCGCTGATGGTACGCCGCGGTTACAATCGCGCCATCGCCGCCACCGCCCGTAAGCTGTTGCGAGTGGACTACGGGGACAAGCTACTGCCGTGTCCGTGGTACATTTTTGCTCCGCGGTCGATAGTCGAGGAAATCGCGTCCTGTCTCGATTGGTAAAACATTCCACGGAGGCGAATGATCAGACATAGCAGGTCGGTGCGCGCACACTGATCCTGCGCGATGATGCCGGACCTGTTACGGATTGCGAAGTGCGAAAACTCAAGAAGCAGAGGGTAACGAGCGTGGGAAATGAGACGATCGTCGTAACCGGTGCAGCAGTGGCATGGGAGCGTCCCTCTGTCGCATCCTTAAGGATCGGGGACACGTGGTGTTACCTATCGATCGCCACAGCACCGGCCTAGCGAACGATCTCGTTTGCGACCTCATGGACAGAGACCTCCCCAGACAACTCAGCGCCAGACTCGATGCACTTCCCTCGGTTTCAGGCTTGGCCAATGTGGCAGGCACGTCAATCGGATCGTGTCTTCTTGACGCGTCCACCGAGGAATGGAACGGTATGATCGAAACGAACCTCACTGCGCCGATGACGCTCGCTAAATGCCTTATCCCGAAAATGATCGAGCGTGGCGGAGGGGCCATCGTCAACGTCGGATCCCCGGTGGGCTTCACCGGGGCGCGGAAACCGGGCTATGCGGCGAGCAAGGCGGGGCTGATCGGCCTCACGATGACGATCGCCAGGCGGTACGGAAAGGATGGCATCCGCTGCAATCTGCTTCTACCCGGAGCGACCATCACGAACATGACTCAGGACTGGGATCAAACCAAGCGGGACAGAATCGCGTCCACGGGCTTCCTCGGTCGGCTCTGCAATGCGGACGACATCGCCGAGGTGATGGCGTTCATGCTTTCTGACGCATCGAGATGCATCACCGGTGCCGTGATCGATGCGACCGCCGGACAGATGCTGGGGGCGCATTGATGGCCAAACGACTCGCGATCTGCGGGCTCGGTCAGGGGATGGACCACCTCGAAGCATGCCTTGAGAACAAGGCTATTCGGATCGTCGCGCTGATCGACAAGTGCCCAGGCAGGCGGACCGAGGGGCTGGCGAAGATCGAGGCCATGTATCCCGACGAAGATCCTCCTGAGTCCTACGAAGAGTTGTCCGAGTTGGCGGGCGCTGACTCGAAGAAGGGTGAGTTGGATGGTGTGATCCTCGCACTTCCGCATCATGTGTATATCAAGGAATGGGAAAACATCATGCAACTCGGAGTGCCCACCCTCAAGAAGAAGCCCCTCGGTCGGAACGTGTCCGAGGCGATCGCCTTCCTCCATGAAGCGCACAAAAAGGACATTATGCTCATGGCCGCGGTTCAGCGACGATATCACCCGGCGTATCGCGAACTGCGAAAATTGCTTGTCGAACCGCAGACGGTGGTTCGCAGCATGCGCATTATCTACACACTTGGACGGTCTAAGTCGGAGTCGGGAAAAGAAAGAATGGAGGGATGACCCCAAGAAATCCGGCGGCGGCATGCTGCTCGACGCCGGATACCACATGGTGGATCTCGTTCAGTTTTTGGTGGGCACAGGACATCTCGTCTCAGCGACGCTCACGAAGGACGTGCGCGGACGGGGGGAGATCCCCTGTGGCCCAAAGGACGGAGAGGACCATTGCTACCTCATCGTCAGCAAGGATTCGATGCTCATATCGATAGAGTGCCATCGGTCTGAAGAGAAGGCCGAGCACGTGTTCGTCGATACTGAACATGAAGATAGTCCGAAAATTGGTCGGATCGAGCTCGAACGGGGACCTGGGATGTTCAAACTCACGGAGCGGAGTGGCGAGGTGCGGGAGTTCTGCAGAAGCTGGAAGCCGGCGCTTAAGCATCAGATCCAGAAGTTCGTCGAGAACATCAGCAACCCTCCCTTGGATGTTCAAAAGGATGTCTACTCACAATTGCCTGTGCAACGCATCATCCACGACGCCTACGCTCTGGCGGACCCGTTCTCTTTTGGCACGCCTGACCGGCAGAGGGACGACGGGAGCGAAAGGGGATGACGAACGGTAATACAGATCGCCGCATGACCGCGGAGGAGTTCGATCTCGCGGCATCCATGATCCTTCTCGAGGGAGGGCACAACCGCAAAGCGCTTCAGGATCTCTTCGACCAAGTCGAATTGAAGTGCTCGCCGGATCTAGTAGACTACTTTGAATTCATTTCAGGCAGCAGATTCATTTCAGGCCGCGCAAACGAAAGGACTTCACCTGTACAGCCAAAACCGGATAGCAGTCTATCCAAGCTCCGTGAAGGATTTAGGCTGCTGCATGAGGGCGATCCTGCCAAAGCCGTATCGTACTTCTTGAGTGCCTTCAAGCTGGGCTTGGGGTCGAAGCTGGATTATTGGACCCCCCTTGGACTGTTCGGCATCGGGGCCTCATGCCTCCGGATCCAGCGTTTCGACCTCGCGAAAGACTCGTTCTTGCGCTGCATCGAATGCGGCTGGGCGTTCAACAACCATTCGGCGATTGCGCAAGGATTCGGCGGTCTGGGAAATCTCTTCATGGCTGCGGGGCGGCCTCATCTTGCGTTCGACACCTACAGCACCGACCTCGGCTTCATCCAGACCAATCATTATTTCATTCCAATATTGCGTGTGAGGCGCTCACTCACGTATGCGATGACGCAGGACAGGGAACGGGGTCTTGAGATGTTGCTCGCCGAGACGGGGGACTTCTTTGAGGAAGACCACGTGCTCCACCGCTGAGAAAAAGAGGTACCGGACCACCGCTGAGGACGAGGTCTACCGGGGATTGGCCGCCTGCTCGGTCGTCTGGAAGGATTCCCAGACCTTCGATCTTCTGCCCGAGCCGGAAAAAGAAGGAGTTGCCAATCCACTCTCCGTCATCGCGTATCATCTCGCGGCGATGTACCACCGCGCCGAGAGGCGTGCCGATCATCTGTACAGTGCGAGGAAGGCGTTCGATAAACTGAATTGGAGTGAACATCCCGTTCGGTGTTGGCTTGATTCCCTCCTGTCCGAAAAGACGCTTTGTACTGGCCGTGTGCTACGACCGCAGCCGAATACCGACGAGATATTGTTGCCTCCGCTTAGTGTTCCTACCCTGTCATTTCTGAATCGCTTTAGGAAACTGAAGATGGATGATCCGTGGTCGGACTTGGACGAAGCTATACCGTTCGAGGATGCCATCAAGCTCACCCTTGAACGCGGCATGCTCAGCAATTCCCGCTAATTTGAAGATTCAGTTTATCAGTAAGCGGGCCAACAGACCCACCTGGAGATCCGCTTACCCGAGAACCGCATCCCAGTGGCGTGTTCCCCGCGTCCGCGGGGATCTTCCTTTCAAACTAGCAACGCCGATATCGGAGGCACCACACATTCTGCCCGCGTGTACAAGGTTCCCCCAAAATCATCAACTCGCGATTGATTGTAGAACGTGACGCAAACTTACGCACTTTTTCTTGAACGTCTGGACTTGGACGGCAAAACATTGAAAGCGTGGCTGCAATCACTGCATACAGTACTGACAAAAACAATAGAACGCCAATAAGCACTGTCCCTGCGAGAGCGAATAGCGCCACCGGAAATAACGCGGCCAAGGGCGCGAACACGAGCGCCCAGCCGGCGCCTAGGCCGTTCGACCATAACCACCACCACGCTATGAATAGCGATACACGGAACACGGCTTTGAATTCCACGTCCATCAGCCAGTCAATGAGTTGCTCGATGAGTTGACCGATGTCCAAGGAGTTTGCCTTCTCTGTTGTCATTGGCGCGGCCCTCGCAGGATCGTTTAATTTCGTACTCGGGGGCAATGTAAAACAGATCGACCGTCTCGGTGAGACGATAAAGCGCGTACAGAGCCAATCGGATCACATCAAGACGTTCCGCCGGTTGAAAACCGAGTTGGCAGATACCGACCAAGCGCACCAAGCGGCCAAGGAGCGGGTGGCACAACTGACCCAAGAGATGCGCCGGGCCGAAAAGCCCACGCAAGCCATGCACCGCGAGCTAGGGCGGGCAAAACGCGAGGCCAACAAGCTGAATCAAGCGTTGGCGGACCAACGTGACGCTTTGGTCCGCCAACGCAAAGCGATGCGCGACGCCGGCGTCGCCACCGCTGGACTGGGCGACCAAGAGCGGCGTCTCGGTGCCACCGTCGCACGCCTGCGCGAACGCTATGACGCGCTGGGCAGTGCCATCCAGCGGCGAGATGCCGTGCTCGCCAAGCGCCAAGCGATGCGCGGCCAACTGCTTGATGCGGTGGCTTTAGGCGCGGCGATCACCGCGCCCATCAAAGCGGCGATTCGGTTTGAGTCGGTGATGGCCGATGTGAAGAAGGTGGTGGACTTCGAAAGCCCCACTCAATTTCGGACGATGGAGCGCGATATCCTGCAACTGTCCACCGTGATCCCGATGTCCGCCCAGGGATTAGGCGAGATCGTCGCTGCGGCCGGGCAGGCTGGCATCGCGCGTCATGAGTTGACCCGGTTCGCCACGGACGCGGCCAAGATGGGTGTCGCCTTTGACCTGTCCAGCGAGCAAGCCGGCAGCACGATGACAGGCAGGCGCTCGATCTTCAAGCTCAAACAAGACCAAGTGGTATCACTCGGAGACTCCTAAAATAAATGAAGGATAGGTCGCGCGCAGCCGCGACCTGCTCCGGTGTTGGACAAGCCCGGGGTTAGGGCAGCCTTAGTGTATGGCAATTAGTTCGAGGTGTTCGGCGGCAGGCGGGGTTTGGCGGAATTTGGGCTTTGTTGAAGCCGAGCGGTAGCCTGAGCCAGCCGGGCCAAACTTGGAGGATGCCATAGCCCAAGACCCACCCTCCCTATAGTGAGTGTGGCGGCGCAATACCATCGCCGGCGCCGCAAGGCTAGCGTTTCAGGCAGCCATGCCGTGACTCCACCCCCCGGTAGTGGCGGTCCGAGTGGCGAGATAAACGCCCTGTTTGGTATGAACGACCCACCTCGCATGGGAGAACCGCAGTGCGGGCAGTGCAAAGGTCTAGCCGTTTTGGGTGACACCGGCGCCGGTGCGATGTGCAGTACCCACTGCACGAGCCGCCATAATGGCTTGGCGTTGCCATGAAGCAAACCGTAGTTGCGCACCAACTCAGCCAATCGAGGTGAGGCATTGATGCCGAGCCCGCCTCAGCCCAGAGGGTGCGCAAGGTTGATGCAAACCGGCCAACCAGGGCCTCCAACATTGCCTGGGCATCGCCCGCGCTTTTCTCGCTCCTACGCACATAGCGAGCGGTGGTCTTAGGACAGGCGTGCCCCCGTTGATGCTCAATAGCACTGAGTGTGAGTCCCGCCTCCAACATAGGTGGGGCGTCGCTATGACGAAGGGAATGAATCGAGACGTGCTTTAGGACCCGTGCATCAGCAACGGCCTGCTGAAAGCTCTTTTGCCCGTTGGCGCGGCCCAATGAGCCGGGGGCCGAGGCCCCGTCACGGCGAGGGAACACCCCTCGTGGATGGCGATGAGGGCACCACAGCTTGCGCAGAACCGGCAACGTCATTGACGGCAAAAGCACAAAGCGAGCTTGCTGGCCCTTGGGGGGGCGGATAGGTACCTGCCCGCGCTCACGGTCGATGTCGGCGCACTCAAGGCGCCGTGTGTCACCTAGGCGCAGACCCAACGTATCCGTGACGAACCCCAAGCACTGAAGGTCAAAGCGGCGAGTGATGTGGAGAATGCGGGCACGCTCATTTGGCGTCAGGCTATCGGGTAGGCGCTGGGTCTTGGGCGCCTTAGCGAAATCGAGCCCGGGCCATGATTGAGCGAGGACTTCTGCGTAGAGAAAGCGAATACCGTTACGGTCAATCTTCATGGGGGCCCAGGCAGGCGTTTGGAGCAGGCAGTCGACATGGGGGGTCGAGTTCTTCCTTGGTGACATCGCCCGGGCAGCGCTTGAGGTGTTCGCCCAGGCGGCGCACGCCTGTGGCATAGCCCGCAATGGTTTTACGGGCATGGCCTTTGAGTTTTAGGGCGCGTAGGCGTTTCTGGTATAACGCCTCAAAGCCGGACTTCTCGTGTGCTTGCCTGAGGCGGGTTCCCAATGACACACGCCGAATTGCGGGCACGGGGAAGTCTCCGCTTCATCTAAACCATGAGTAAAAGCCAATGGCTTCAAGCTGCCGCGTAGCGGCTTCGTCCAACAATGCAATCAACTTCGCGCCTTCAGCGCCGGACGCAGCAAAGCTGCGCCGGTTATGCATGGCGTGTGTGTCGGGCATGACACAGACCTAGCGAGGTGAAAGTCCTCTTACCAAGTATTCGTGGAGTTGAAGGTTAGCGGAAGGACAAGGATTACATCGTGAGGTGTAGGCTGGAGGAAGTCCAACGCAAACTGGCGGGGCGACGAACACGAACAGGATAGAAGGTGTGAGGTATCCGAGACCAGTGGGCACGTGACCACGAAGTCTTCCCTCCACAGACGGGATAGGTTTTATAAATCGAGCGTTTACGCCCTGAAAGCCCTGTGTCTTAGCCCGAGAGGTCTGTCATAGGTGCCGGAAGCACTGAAATCGGGGTAACCGGATTTGAGCGTAGGGCACAAGTCAGCAAAAGATAGAGTAGGCCGTGTCCTCGACGGTTGAAGGTCTGAACCTTATCGGCATCATGAACGGTTTGAAGTAGGACCTGACAGCCGCCGACCGGCGAGGCGAAGAGCCTGCCGCGAGTGGGAGGCAGAACAGGTGAGGGGAGGAAAACGCCCTCAGGACGCCCTCGAAGCGGGTTCATGGATGATGCAGGTAGTGGACAAGGAAAAGCGGATACAGGCATTGAAACCAGTCCAACGTAACCGAAGGTGCAGCGGGTGTAGAGGGTATGACGGTAGATGAACGGTCAGGCTACCTGAAGCACCACTGGCCTGCTATCAAGGCGCCACGGCTGGCAGGCACCTATCAGCCACAACCGGCGCTGCGAATCGAGATACCCCAACCACACGGACGCCTGCGCCAACGGGGCCTACCCCCGGTCACCGACCGTGTTATCCAGCCAGCAATAGCACAAGTGCTGCGCTGGATGTGGGAACCGCCATTCCATCCCAACCGCTACGGTTTGCGCCGGATGCGCAGTGCACAACAAGCGCTACACCGGGCACAAAGCGAGGTCATCAAAGGCCGCAAGTGGGTCGTTGCTCTGGACTTCGACAGCGTCTTCGACCGGGTCAAGCAGGACCGGCTAATGCCTAAGCTGAAAGCTGAAATCCAAGACAAAGCCCGGCTAGGGCTGCTCAACGGCTAGCTGACATCGGGCGTTGAAATCAATGGAAGGTATGAGAAAACAGCCGAAGGCGTACCACAAGGGAGCCCGCGGTCACCGCTGTTATCAAATAGGGTCCTCAATAAGCTTGACCGGGAACGGGAACGGCGAGGCCACCCCTTCGTTCGCTATGGCGATGACTGCCCAATCTATGGACGCCGCCCACGCGCAGGCGAACGGGTAAAACAAAGCATCCCCCACTTTGCCGAGCCTACCTTAGGGCTCAAGGTCCATGTCGCCAAAAGTGCGGGGGTTCGTCCCTGCAACCGGACAGTCCTGGGGTTTACCTGTAGCCCACGCCCTGGCTACACACTCAAAGTGTCTGAAAAGGCAGTGGAGAAGGTGAACCACACGGTAAGGGGGCTAGGCCGCCGGACCCGAGGCCATTGCTATCTATCAGCTTATCGCTGAATTGAAAGAAACCCCTGCTGGGTTGGAACGCTTACTTGGGTATCGCCCCAGTAAAGAGCCCGCAGCGCGACCTGGACAAATGGATACGGCGAAAGTTACGGTGCTACCTATGGAAACCGTGGGACAGGTCGGGCTACCGCACGCTCAGGGCTGTGGGCGTTGAACGTCGATGGGCGTGGAATACCGCGAAATCGGCCCATGGCCCATGGCGGTTGAGTGCAAGCCCAGCCCTTTACTAGGCCTTACCCCATAGGGACTTTAAAGACTTGGGGCTGGTAGCCTTATCAGCATGAACCAGAAACGACACGATAATGAACCGCCGGGGTACGTGCTCCGTAGGCCCGGTGGGGTGGGAGGAGGGGCATCGGTAGGTGCCCCCCTATCCCGATTGGGCGATGCATGACAACAGATATAGCAACTTAAAATTGATGATTAGCTATGAAATTCAAAATTCATAGTCAAATTAGAGACAAAGAAACAATAGCAACAGGCCGTGGCGTATGCATCAGACGATACCTTGAGCGCGCATATGGGAAAGGTCATTGGAAAAAAAATGAAGGGAATTGCCTCTATAGAACTTTCTGATGGCACATTCTGTGAAGCGGAAGTACACTGGTTTGAAGCACACGGCATAGGTCGCAAAGATTTCAAAATCAAGAGAGTAATCGAATGAATAAATTCGTTATCTGTATCAATAATTCCGCCAACCCAGCTAGCTTGATACTTGGAAAGGTTTACTCTGCTTTGCCCGATTCAGAGGCGGAAACTCATAACATGGTTCGGGTCATTGATGAAGATCGTTCAGAGTCTGATGGTTATCTTTATGATGCATCAATGTTTACTCAGATTGAGTTACCTGAAGTAGCAGAGCGCGCCTTGATAGCAGCGAACAAGTAATCGCCTAACATGGCACTCCAGCGAACACCCAACCCTGCGCGGCTTTTTGCGCATGGCTTCGCCATGATTGCGCAAACGCCGCTTCGTGTTGGTTGCCCCTGAGCTTGGCGTTATCGCGCTGGGCAAAGCCCGGCGTATCTAGCAGGGTGAAAGTCCCTGTCGGGCAAGGGTTAGCCACCCACCCGTATCGAGTCTTGATCCCACTGCGGAGCCGGTAACGGTGAACAAAGATGTGGGGTAAGCGTACACAGAGCATCTTGTAGGCCGTAGGGGAGGTCGCGCTCCCTGAAGTGCTGGTACAGCTTCGACATATTCAGTTCCGGACGCCGAGGGTTTTAACGCACACCGAAGGCAACACAGAAGCAACCGAATTGGCGAGGTGGTGGAGGTCCGGCGGAGTCATCAGGCCGTGGCATGCACGAAGAGATACGTTGAGGAACCCAGGAAGCCCCAAAGGCTCCTGATCGGGGTGAGATGATGGCACTGACAGCGTTGGGACACATAAGGGTGAAGAACCCTGACACGGCGCGGGCGCGGGTGGAATCTTTGAACACGGAGCGGTCAGGTAGGCGCAAGTCAATGCCGAGGGGGGTTTTATCAAGCATAGTACTCAGGGGTGGGGAAAGCCTGCCACAAGGGGAAGGGCTTGACGGAAGTACGTAGCCCACACAGGAAACCCGTGCCGGACATGGTAGGGCTGGAAGAACGCGGGACAACCTCCCTGTGGGGAATAGCCAAGCCTGCAAAGACCATCGTTTTCAGAACCTCTACCGGTTACTGGATGCCAACCTGTTACTTGACGGCTGGGACGGGCTGGACAAGCAAGGCGCCAGTGGTGTGGATGGGGTCACGGCAGCGGCGTATGAACAGGAACTCATCGCCAATATCCAGGACTTGGTCGAGCGCCTGAAAACGAAACGCTACCGAACCAGGCTGGTTCGGCGCTGTTATATTCCCAAGGACAACGGCGGTGAAAGGCCACTGGGGATACCCGCCCTGGAAGACAAACTGGTGCTGAGCCACAGGATTGACGACAAGGCTTTTCTCTCCCTCATCCGCCAATGGCTGAAGGCGGGCATCCTGGAGACCGATGGGCAAATATTGCACCCGGTGACAGGAAGCCGGCAAGGCGGCAGCATCTCGCCCATACTGGCCAACGTGTATTGGCACCATGTGCTCGACCTGTGGTTCGAGAAAGTGGTCAAACCGCGATGTGGTGGCCAAGCACTGCTCATCCGCTATGTCGTGTTGTAGGGCTTCAATGAACAGTGAGGAAAACACTTCGGAGTTATCTTCTCAGAAAAGTACACTGCGAATCAGCAAACGCGATAAGGATGCATATGCGAGCACACTACAGGGGGCAGGTGATGTAGTAGATCGAATTCAAGGTGCAATCGCTGGTGATCGCAACCGATAAACTATCAATTGTCTATTGGAAGGACGAGAATGGCGAACACTGTTATTACACAGGAGAGCTTGCAGTAGAGAGAAAAAATGCTTAACAAGCATATTAAGCCGTTCGCGTTGCTCACTCGGACGCTCCTGCGTCGCGCCGCTTATATAGGTCGTTAGGTGTCAATAGCCAGCTAAAGTTTTTGTTCTTTGGTGCACTATTTCAGGTTGGTGTTTAGGGTGCTTTTTTCCTGGCGGTTGTTTTAGGCTAAGTGTCTCCAGTGCATTTTCAAGCTCCGTGTTTCAGGCGCATATTGCATGTGGACATGGATGCGTTCTATGCGTCGGTGGAGGAGCGCGAAGATCCGTCTTTGGCCGGGCACCCGGTGGTAGTGGGCGGGGATGCAGATAGCAGAGGCGTGGTTTCCGCCGCTAACTACGAAGCGCGCCGTTACGGCGTACATAGCGCGATGCCATCGGCCCAAGCCCGGCGCTTGTGTCCGCAGGCGATCTTCATCCCGCCCAGGCATGCGCTATACGCGCAGATATCCCAACAGATCCGGGCGATCATGCAAACGTATACGCCCCTGGTGGAGCCGCTCGCCCTGGACGAAGCGTTCCTGGATGTTACCGCCAGTCAGCGCTTATTCGGGCCCGCGCTGGAAATCGCACGCACCATCAAGCGGCGGATCCTGGATGAGACCACGTTGGTCGCCTCGGTGGGGGTCGCGTCGAATAAGTTCTTGGCCAAGTTGGCAAGCGATATCCGCAAGCCGGATGCTCTGGTGAACGTTGAGGTAGGTGGCGAACAAGCGTTCTTGGATCCTCTGCCAGTGTCCAGGGTGTGGGGTGTGGGCAGGCGCACTCAAGAGCTGCTGGAGCGCATCGGGGTGCGGACCATCGCCGAGTTGCGCCAGCGTGACAAAACGTTGCTCGATGAGTTGTTCGGCAAAACCGGTGAGCACCTGTGGCGGCTTGCCCGTGGCATGGATGAGCGGCCCGTGGTGGCTGAACATGAGGCCCGCTCGGTCAGTCACGAAACCACGTTCTGCGTGGACCTAACCGAGCGGGCGGTGATGCGCATCTGGCTTTTGGACCTGGCCGAACAGGTGGCGGCCCGGCTGCGCCGGCTCGGCATTGCCGGGCGCACCGTTCACATCAAAGTGCGCTTTCATGATTTCAGGACCATTACCCGATCCATGACGCTGGTGACGGCAACCGCGTCTTCGCAGGACCTTAGGCGCGCGGTGGATCAGCTTTTTGGTCCCAGATTGGACGTTGCTCTTGAACCGGTACGCTTGCTGGGGGTAGGTGTCAGTGGATTTGACGGCGATAGTGAGCAGCAGGGGGATCTTTTCGCTGCACCGCCCAGCCGTGAGGCGAATGTAGACCGGGTGCTGGATTCGGTGCGCGAGCGCTTCGGGCGGGCTGCCCTGCGCCGCGGGGTTGATCCACGGCGTGCTTAGCCAGGGCGCGGCCAGCCAACGGTTGGGCGGTACCTCCAAGAGCGGCGTTGCTCTTTCTTTTGTGCTCTATGTCGCGGCGGTATTCGCGCTGGCACCGTTATTCGCCGTTGTTCTGCACCACGGCTGGATGGCCGCTGGTGCGCAACCGCCACCGCTTCACCAATTGACCGCCGATGCTTTGAAGTGGGTCGCTCTTGGCGCATTGATTCCCTGGCTTCGGTGGCATGGACGCCTCAACGGCGAAGGATTGGGGTTGGCCTGTGGTGGCGGGGCAGTAAAGGGGGTTTTAGTAGGTGGTCTAGTCGGGCTTGCGTCCATAGCGTTCGCGCTTGTACTAGCCGTGTTATTCGACCTGCGCGAATGGCGGCCCAATCTGACAGGGGCAATAGTATTTGAGGCGCTGTGGCAGTCATTACTGGCCGGCTGTTTGGTGGCGCTCGTTGAAGAACTCTGGCTACGGGGCGCGGTTCAAGGCGTGCTGTTAGCCTTGGGGCGTACGTTTGCTATCGGGTTTGTTGCTGTGGTTTACGCAGCGTTGCATTTTATTCGTCCCGATCGGGCAGTGGATGAGTCTGAGGGCTGGTTGGACGGCTACACCGCCCTTGCCGGCATGTTCTCGCGGATGGGCGATCCCGACAATCTTGACGGGTTCATCGCACTCGTAGGCGCCGGCCTGGTGTTGGGGTATCTGCGCGAGAAGTTCGGTTGCATTGCCAGTGCCGTGGCGTGTCACGCCACCTGGGTATGTGTTATCAAACTTACCCGGCGAACCAGCACGCTAGACGTTGATGCCGCCAATCTTTGGCTGGTGTCGCAATACGATGGTGTCATCGGATGGGGTTTTTGCTTAGGGTTGGCGCTGTTGGCCGTGGCATTGGTTTGCACTACCCGCGCTACCTGTACTCGCTCGCTCTAAGCCTATAGGCCTGGGCGGCTAACAACAAAGACCCGCTTAGGGAATTTCAAAATACAAGAGCAACGTTTTTTGAAGTCCGCTGCCGTTGTCGTCGCTGACCAGAAAAAACTTGTTGTCTTCGTGTCTGGACAGCCCCTCGAAGTTGTCCACCCGCCAACCTAGGGCGGAATCGAAGCGGGCCACTTCGCGGCTGGGTACGGAGTTCATTGGCTTGGAGTTCATTGGCTTCAGGACCGGCTCACTGATGCGCAAGGTGACTATGAGCGTGAGCGTCAGCCAGCTATGGGCCCGCTCGAGTATTAGCAGGCGCCCATCGGGTAGCGCTTCCATTGCCACCAATCCGGCGTTGCGCGCGTCCAGCCGGGGTAGGGCGATGGTGGTGCCATCGGCGAAATACAAGGTGTTGTGGGTATCCGCGGTGCCGCGCAATGGCCATTCCGGCGCCGCTGCCAATCCTAGCTGCGGATGCACGGCAAGCGCTTCCATACCTTTATTGCGGCTGCGGTAAGCGCCTGCGGCGCTTAGCGCGGGTGGCAATCGATGTGCATGCAGGTATGTGCCATCCGGGCGGTGAGCGTCGATGCGATGCTGGCGTTCATAAGCGATCAATAGATGAGTATCGCCCGGTATTGCGTTTGCTTGATTGACGGCGGTGAGCCCCTCCGCATCGGCTGCTTTGCCTTTTAACGGCTGCCCGTGACGGTTCCTGAGAGCGTAATGGGCAACAGTGGTCACATCGGCCAAGCGGCCATCGGCGAAGTGCGGTTTCAGATGGATTAAATAGCCGCGATCGGAAATGGCATAAAGCACTTTTTCATCGGCGTCCCAGGCCAGACCGGACAGCTCAACCAAAGCCGGTATGCGCTCTTTGAATGGGCTCAAGTCGAGCATGCCCAGCAGCCGAATATTTTGCTTTAACTCGGGCGCTAGCGGCCCGGGGGCCAATTCCATGGGCAGCGCACCCCGGATTTGCGCGCCGGCGGCCATGGATACGAGCAACGCCGCCGCTAGAAGCGCTGCTCTTAGTCGCCGCCGCATGTGCTCTTGGTGAGGTGTTCCTTCAGCACTTGGAGGAAGGCCTGGGGTTGTTGTGCATGCAACCAGTGCCCGGCTTGGGCGATAGTGCGCATCTCGAAGTCGGCGAAGTAACGGCGGAACAATGCTTCATGCTCATCGAGCACGTAATTCGATTGGCCGCCCCGTATACACGTTGCCGGACCTTCATAACAAGCGGCTATTGCGGGAAATCCAGTCAGCTCGGCGATGCCGTGCTCAATAGCCTTGAGATTGATGCGCCAATGATACCTCCCGGTCGCCGCCGAAGTGACTAGATTCTGCAGTAAAAAAGCGCGCGTGGCGCAGTCTTGCACGAACCTGCCAAGCTCGGCGTCCGCCTGTGAGCGGCGCTTGAGATGCTCCAAAGCCAGGGAGGTCATCGCCGTCAATTCGGCATTGAAGTGGTGTGCATAGCGGACTGGGGACACATCAGCAATCACCAGCGAGCGCACTAAATGTGGTGCCGTCAAGGCCACCACCATGGCGGTTTTGCCACCCATGCTGTGCCCTATGAGGTGCACTTTCGACAAGCCTAGCTGCTTTAACGTGGCGATAAGGTCTAGCGCCATGTCGCCGTAGGACATCGAGTCCGCATGGGCGGAGCGGCCATGGTTGCGAGCATCCAGCAGATGGACTTGGTAGTGCGCTGCCAGCGCTTTGGCCAGTGTGCGCCAATTCGTGCCCGAGCCGAAAAGTCCGTGGCAGATGACTAGAGGTGGACCGGCGCCCATCACTTCGCAGTACAGTTCGATGGCCGGCGGTGCGCTCATGTTTGTCTGCGGCGGGGTACGTAAAGATCCGTGATGGTGCCCTCGGCCATCTCCGCGGCGAAGTTGATCGTCTCTGACAGCGTTGGGTGGGGGTGCACGGTCAAAGCCAGATCTTGCGCATCCGCCCCCATTTCCATGGCCAGCACTGTTTCGGCGATGAGATCGCCCGCGTGCACCCCGACGATGCCGGCGCCTATGATCCTTTGGCTTTCTTTGTCGAATAACACCTTGGTGAAACCTTCCTCCCGGCCTATGCCTAAAGCCCGGCCACTAGCGGCCCACGGGAACACGGCTTTCTCAAAAGCGAGTCCTTGGCTCTTGGCCTGCTCTTCGGTGATACCCATCCATGCCACTTCCGGATCGGTGTACGCGACCGAGGGAATGGTGAGAGCGTCAAAGCCGGCTTTGTGTCCGGCGATAACCTCCGCCGCCACTTTGCCCTCGTGGGTGGCTTTATGGGCCAACATGGGCTGGCCCACGATATCGCCGACGGCGAAGATGTGCGGGACATTAGTGCGTCCTTGTCTATCGACCGCGATAAAGCCGGCCTCATCCACCGCTAAGCCGGCCGCCCCGGCCCCTATGTGGTGGCCATTGGGGCGGCGGCCCACGGCCACCAAAACCCGATCGAAGACCTCGGTGGCCGGCGCTTCGGGGCCATCCAAAGACACTTGGATGCCCTCCTCGGTGGCGTTCATGGCACTGACCTTGGTGCCTAGGTAGATGCTCTCGTAGGTAGCGGCGATGCGCTTTTGCAGCACCCGGACCAAGTCCCGATCACAGCCGGGCATGAGGCCGTCCAGCAACTCCACCACCGTAACGCGGGTGCCCAGGGCGGCGTAAACAGTGGCCATCTCCAGGCCGATGATGCCGCCACCGATGACGAGCATGCGTCCCGGAATAGTGCTCAGCGTTAACGCATCCGTCGAATCCATGACGCGCGGATCATCGTTCGGGAACAGCGGGATCTGCGCGGCCTGTGAGCCTGCCGCGATGATGGCGTGCTCGAAACGTATCCGCCTCGCACCATCGGCACCTGCCACGTCCAGTGTATGGGGCGAACTGAATGTACCCTTGCCGTGAAACACGGCGACTTTGCGCTGCTTGGCAAGCCCGCTCAAGCCCTTGGTGAGCTTGCCGACCACCGCATCTTTCCAGCCCCGTAGCTTTTCCAGGTCGATACTCGCTGCCCCGAACGACACGCCGTGTTCAGCCATCGCGGTGGTGGCATTGATCACCCCGGCTGTGTGCAAGAGAGCTTTGGACGGGATACAGCCCACATTCAGACACACCCCGCCCAAGGTGGGGTAGCGCTCTACTAAAACGGTATCGAGTCCGAGATCGGCACACCTGAATGCAGCCGTGTAGCCGCCTGGGCCTGCGCCGAGGACGGCGACTTGTTTGTGTAATTCCACGTCAGCGCGAGCGCCTGGCTCGGGTACTTTGATGTCGCTGGTGTTGGTCATGAGCTTTGCCTACAGCAAAAGACGCCGAACGTCGCCGAGGAGTTGTGTGAGGTAGGCGACGAAGCGCGCGGCCGCCGCGCCGTCTATAACCCGGTGGTCGTAACTCAAGTCCAGCGGCAACATGAGGCGAGGCTTGAACTCGGTGCCGTTCCACACTGGCTGCATGCGCGCCTTGGAGACACCCAAAATGGCCACCTCGGGTGCGTTTACCAACGGGGTGAAAGCGGTGCCGCCGATGCCGCCTAAGCTGGAGATGCTGATGCAGCCGCCGCGTAGGTCTTGTGGTGTGAGTTTGCCGTCGCGGGCACGGGCGCTCACTTCGCCCATTTGGGCGGCGAGGTCGTAGATGCCCGATTCATCGACATTCTTGAGCACCGGCACCACCAGTCCTGTGGGTGTATCGACGGCGATGCCCACGTGGTAATAGCGTTTTAGGATCAAGCTTTGCCCGTCCCCGCTCAGGCTAGCGTTGAAGGTTGGATACTCGCGCAGGGCAACCGCCATCGCTTTGGTAATGAAAGCCAGCATAGTGACGCGCACACCCCGCGCCTCGGCGGATGCTTTAATGTCCTGGCGAAACGCCTCCAGCTCCGTCACATCGGCCTCGTCGTGGTGCGTGACGTGAGGTACGTTCAGCCACGCGCGGTGCAGATGGGGACCGCTTATCCGTTGAATGCGCGAGAGCGGGCGTACTTCGATGGGGCCGAATTTGGCAAAGTCCACTTCGGGGATCGGTGCAATACCCGTACCGACCGCCGCTGCCGGTTGACTCCCAGGCGATTGATTCCCGGGTGGTTGATTGAGGCGCTCTTTGACGAACTGTTTGACGTCCTCTTTGAGCACCCGGTCTTTGCGTCCAGTGCCCCGCACTTGGCTCAATTCGACACCCAACTCACGGGCAAAGCGTCTGATGGCTGGTGTCGCATGCGAGGTTTGCGGGTTATCACTGTTTGACAAACTGGCGGTTGGCGACGGGCGCCGCGGCGCCGCTACGGGAGGTGGTGTTGGTGGTGTTGACGGCGCGTTGTCACTGGCTAAATCGATAATGGCTACCGTCTTTCCTGCCGTGATAGCGTCGCCGGTGCGGACCAGAACTTCACTGATGCAACCGTTTCGTGGGGCGGTGATGGCTAGTGACTGTCCAGCCTGTTGCAGGACCATCAAAACCTCGCCCGCGGCCACCATGAGACCCACCGCGGCGGACAATTCGCTCACGGTGGCACCATCGCTGCCAGCCGGTGCATGGATGCGAATATGCTCGGTTTGGGTTGGCGGTGGTGCCCCGTCCTCATCGGCTTGAGAGGGCGGTGGCGGCTCGGCGAATGCGGCTGCCTCGCTTTGACCTGCGCTGGTATCTCGGCCTGAGCCGGCACCGCCATCTTCGGTTGCTTCCAGCGTGCATAGCAGATGCCCCTGGGAGACCTGATCATCCACGGCCACGGCCACCGCGACCACGGTACCGGCGTGAGTCGATGGCACGTCCATGGTGGATTTGTCGCTTTCCAGCGTAACCAGCGGGTCTTCCACCGCCACGGCGTCGCCCACCGCTACCAATACTTCAATGACCGGTATGTTCTCGAAGTCGCCTAGGTCGGGAATATGGATATCAATCCGGGCCACATCTGCTCTCCTCGTGCCGCGCCGTTATACCGTGAGCGGATTGGGTTTGTTGATATCGATGCCGTACCGCTTGAGCGCATCGCTGATCCGGCTAGGGGGGATTTCACCCTCGTCAGCCAGGGCTTTAAGGGTGGCCACAGCGATGAAATGCCGATCGACTTCGAAGAACTCGCGCAACTTCGTCCGCACATCGCTGCGACCATAACCATCCGTGCCTAAAGTGACATAGCGTCCTGGCACATAAGCGCGGATCTGATCGGCGAATAAGCGCACATAATCCGTCGCCGCCACAACGGGCCCGCCGCGAGCGCCCAAGCACTGCGCCACGTAGGACACACGCGGCGGCTCCTGCGGGTGCAATAGGTTCCAACGCTCTACATCCTGCGCCTCGCGGCGCAGTTCGGTAAAGCTGGTGGCGCTCCACACATCGGCGTCGATCCCATAGTCTTGCTGAAGCAACACCCGTGCCGCCTGCACCTCGCGCAAGAGGGTACCGCAGCCAAGGAGCTGCGCCCGCGGCACTTCGGTGGATGGCCGCTCGGCTCGTTCCAGCAGATAGAGCCCTTTGACGATGCCTTCGCGCGCCCCGTCCGGCATGGGCGGATGGGCGTAGTTCTCATTCATGATGGTGATGTAGTAGAAGACACTCGCGTCGGCGGCGCCGTACATGCGTTCTAGCCCATCGTGGATGATGGTGGCCAGTTCGTAAGCAAAAGTGGGATCGTAGGAGATACAGTTCGGGATGGTGGCCGAATGCAAGTGGCTGTGACCGTCATCGTGCTGCAAGCCCTCGCCGGCCAGGGTGGTGCGCCCGGCGGTACCGCCCATCAGAAAACCGCGCGCCTGTATATCGCCCGCCGCCCAGGCCAGATCGCCGACGCGCTGGAAGCCGAACATGGAATAGAAGGTGTAGAAAGGCACCATGGAAATATCATGGTTGGCATACGCCGTACCCGCCGCGATCCACGATGACATGGCACCGGCCTCGTTGATGCCCTCCTGCAAGATCTGGCCTTTCTTGTCCTCACGGTAGTACATCAGTTGATCGGCGTCTTGCGGCTCGTAGAGCTGGCCTTTGGATGAGTAGATGCCGAGTTGGCGGAATAAGCCCTCCATGCCGAACGTGCGTGCTTCGTCCGGCACGATGGGGACTATATACCGGCCGATGGATTTGTTGCGGCTAAGCGCAGTCAGCATACGCACGAAAGCCATGGTGGTGGAAATTTCCCGCTCACCGGTGCCCTGGAGCATGGCGTCGAATACCGATAGCGGTGGGATCTCGAGGGCCGGGGCTTGGCCGCGGCGTTGTGGCAGATAACCGCCCAAGGCCTCGCGCCGCGAGCGCATATAGCGGATCTCGGGGCTGTCTTCCGGTGGCCGGTAAAACGGCGCGTCGGCGATTTCATCGTCCGAAATAGGGATTTCGAAGCGGTCACGGAAGGCTTTTAGTGCATCCTCTCCCATCTTTTTTTGCTGGTGGGTGATGTTTTGGCCCTCGCCGGCTTCGCCCATGCCGTAACCCTTGACGGTCTTGGCCAGGATAACCGTGGGCTGTCCGCGCTTGGCCATGGCCGCGGCGTAGGCGGCGTACACCTTGTGCGGATCATGCCCACCGCGGTTCAAGCGCCAGATGTCATCGTCGGACAGATTCGCCACCATCGCTTTCAGTTCGGGGTATTTGCCGAAGAAATGCTCTCGCGTGTAGGCGCCGCCCTTGGCTTTGAAGTTTTGATATTCGCCGTCTACCGCCTCTTCCATGCGCTTTTTGAGTAGCCCCTTGGTGTCCTGTTGCAGCAACGGGTCCCAATACGAGCCCCACACCACTTTCAGCACGTTCCAGCCGGCGCCTTTGAAGGCCGCTTCCAACTCCTGCACGATCTTGCCGTTACCCCGTACCGGTCCGTCCAGGCGCTGCAAATTGCAGTTGATCACAAAAACCAGGTTATCCAGTGATTCGCGCGAGGCCAGGGTGATGGCGCCCAGCGATTCCGGCTCGTCCATCTCGCCGTCGCCCATGAACGCCCATACCTTGCGGTCACCGGTATCGGTGAGTTCCCGGTTGTGCAGATATTTCATGAAGCGGGCTTGGTAGATAGCCATGATAGGGCCCAAGCCCATGGAAACCGTCGGAAATTGCCAGAAATCGGGCATCAGCCAGGGATGTGGATAGGACGACAAGCCGCCCGGTTCGACCTCCCGGCGGAAGCGGTGCAACTGCTCTTCGCTGATGCGCCCTTCCAGGTAAGCACGGGCGTATACACCCGGTGCGCAATGGCCTTGAATGAAGATGAGATCGCCGCCATGGCTCGCGCTAGGCGCGTGCCAAAAGTGGTTGAAGCCGACGTCGTAGAGCGTTGCGCTGGAGGCAAAACTGGCGATATGACCGCCGAGTTCGGAGGTCACCCGGTTCGCTTGTACCACCATCGCCAAGGCGTTCCAGCGGATGAGTGAGCGTATGCGCCACTCTATCGCCGGATCGCCGGGCGTGTGTTGTTCGCGGGTCGATGCAATCGTATTGCGATAAGGGGTGTTAGCCGAGTACGGCATGTCTGCACCCGCTTCACGCGCTTCGGCGATGAGTTGCTCGAGCAAGAAGTGGGCCCGTTGTGGACCATCGCGTTCCAACACGGAGGCAAGTGACTCGATCCATTCCGAGGTTTCTAGTGGGTCTATATCGTTTGGACGGGGTATAGCTGACATAACGGCGCAAAACTCCTATGGACCGCCAAGAGTATAGGCTTGCGCCTATCCGCGAACACGTCGTAGCCTAAACCTGTGGTCGCGAAGTAGTGGCGCCCGCAGCAAACCTGTAGAGTGCCCTATCTTCTGCACCCCTTGAGGATGGCTGGCTCGACTACCATGCGCGCCAGCATACCGGATACTCCCGCGCTCATGACATCAGCACGCTATCACATCGCGTCGCGCTTTCGCGGCTTTCTGCCTGTAGTCGTAGATATAGAGACCGGTGGTTTCAACCCCAAGACCGACGCGCTGCTGGAGATTGCCGTGGTCTTCGTAGAGATGGACGAGGCTGGTTGTTGGCGCCGCGGTGAGACCGTGGCTACCCACGTGAAAGCTTTTCCGGGCGCCAACATAGAACCCTCCTCCCTCGAGTTTACCGGCATTATCCCGGACCATCCGCTGCGCTTCGCCGTGCCCGAGAGAGAGGCGCTCAAGAAGGTGCTGACGCCGGTAAGACAGGCGGTTAAAGCGGCCGGTTGTACGCGGGCCGTGATGGTGGGACATAACCCCGCATTCGATCTGGCGTTTCTGCAAGCGGCGGTGGAGCGGGTGTCTTTCAAGCGCAACCCTTTTCATCAGTTCACTGCTTTCGACACGGCCACCTTAGGCGGTTTGGCCTATGGACAAACGGTGTTGGCACGAGCGGTGGAGGCCGCGGGATTGGAGTGGGATCAGCGCGATGCCCATTCGGCCATCTACGATGCCGAGCGCACCGCGGAACTCTTCTGTACTATTGTCAACCGGTGGGGCGCTATTGGCTGAGCAATCGTTATGACGGAACTTGTAGCAGCGCAACGCGGTGAGGCGAAAACCGCGCGCAATCCGGTTAAAGTGGCTCCAGCACTCGGTCGCTTGCCGCGCAAACCGCCTTGGATTCGGGTAAAAGCCCCCACCGCAGCGGCAGTCAAGGATGTGAAAGCTCTGCTGCGCCGGCGCCAGCTTCATACCGTATGCGAGGAAGCCTCCTGCCCTAATCTGAGTGAGTGTTTCACGCACGGGACTGCCACTTTCATGATCCTGGGCGATGTGTGCACGCGGCGTTGCCCGTTTTGCGATGTCGCCCATGGCCGTCCCGGCGCCGTCGATGAGGCGGAAGCGCAGCAGCTAGCCGATGCGGTGAAGACCATGGCGCTCAAGTACGTGGTCATCACATCGGTGGACCGCGACGATTTGCGCGACGGCGGCGCCACCCATTTCGCCCGTTGCATCCAGGCTGTGCGCGAGCACACGCCAACGGTGAAGATAGAAGTGTTGGTGCCGGACTTTCGCGGCCGCATGGAGCGGGCCTTGGAGGCGCTGGCGCAAGCGCCGCCGGATGTGTTCAACCACAATCTGGAAACCGTGCCGCGGCTGTACAAACGGGCTCGGCCAGGGGCGGATTATCAATGGTCGTTAGAACTCATCGGCAGCTTTAAAGATCGCCATCCGCAAGTGCCCACCAAATCGGGCCTCATGTTGGGACTTGGCGAGCGCGATGATGAAATCATCGCGGTACTGTCCGACTTGCGCGCCCACGGTTGCGACATGGTAACGCTGGGGCAATATCTACAGCCGAGCCGGTATCACTTGCCGGTGGAGCGTTATGTGCCGCCGCTCGAATTCGACGCCCTGGGCCGCAGCGCCCGCCGCCTCGGCTTTATCAGCGTGGCAGCCGGGCCGCTGGTGCGCTCTTCATATCACGCCGATCTGCAAGCGGCGGGCGATCGCGTAGTGTGAGCGGTACTTTGCGTACGTCGGATAGCCCTGGATACACAGATAGCCCTGAATTCAATGGTGCTAAGGCTCCGGGTTCGTAGCCTTGGAAGTGCTCCTCACCAAAAGTGTAGCGGCACTGATATTGCCTCCTGGAGGCATCATCGTGTTGTTCTCGATGGGCTTGGGCTTGGGCGTGGGCCGGCGCTGGCCACGCGCTGGACGTACTGTATGCGTGCTCGGCTTGCTGGTCCTATACGCGTTGAGTACCGATATCGTCGCCACCGCGCTTATTCAGCCTCTGGAACGCTACCCCCCGGTTACGTCAACGCAACTCGTGCGGATGAATGCGCAGGCCATCGTGGTGATGGGCGGTGGGCGTTACCCCGCGGCTCCGGAATATGGCAACACCGACGCGGCTTCGCCGGCGTCACTGGCCCGGGTGCGCTTCGCCAGCCATATTGCCAAAGTGGCGCGACTGCCGATCCTGGTGACCGGTGGCCGGGTCTACGGCGAGGCCATCTCCGAGGCCCAAGCGCTGGCCGAGGTGCTCAGCGAAGATTTTGGCCAGCCCGTGCGCTGGCTAGAGGAGCGGGCGCGCAATTCAGCCGAAAACGCCCGCTATAGTTATGCTCTGCTGCGACGAGAAGGCATTCGGCGCATCATCCTGGTAACCCACGCTTATCACATGCCTCGCAGTGTGCGCATGTTCGAGCAAGCCGGGTTTGAGGTGGTGCCAGCGGGTACCGGTTACACCCGCTCAGGTAACGGTCACTATGGTGTGTTGGCATTCCTGCCGTCCATGAACGCGTTCAGTATGAGCGGGCGGGCGCTGCACGAATATTTGGGGCAGGCCTGGTACGCGCTGCGGTACTGAGCCCGCTCTTGGACGGGCTACTGCTTATACCGGCTAGTGGCCGGTTTTGGATTCTAATACTTTCAGCGTGAGTTGCCCTCGGTGAAGGCGCGCTTTGACGCTATCACCGGGCGTGCTTTGCGCGGCGTCGGTTAATATCCGGGTGCCCTCGGCATCAGTGAGAATGGCATAGCCGCGTGCCAAAGTTGCTTGCGGCCCTACCGTGGCCAGGGTCCTGGTCGCGCGCTCGCGGCGGGCTTGCATGGCCGCCAGACTAGCAGCCATGGCATTACCGAGCCGGCTGTGTAGCTGGTGGTGCAGTGCGCGGGCGCCCGCAACCCGGCTATAGGGGCGGAACCGCTCCAGGTGCGAGGCGGTTAGGGTGTAACGCATACGGGCGCGGCCGAGCAGCCCATCGGCCGCTTGGCGCAGGCGCAGCCAAAGCGTGTCGCAGCGCTGGGCGTGATCGCGTAAACGCGCCCTGGGGTGCAGATTCAAGAGCTGGGTACGGGCCACTAGCAGGGTTTTGCTCTTGCGTTCAATGCCCGCGCCAGCGGCGTGGCCAAGGCGGGTGACCAGTGACCTCACCCGCTCGGCCATCGCCTGCGCATCCACGGTCACCAGCTGCGCCGCCGCCGTTGGCGTCGCCGCCCGCACATCGGCGGCGAAATCGGCGATGCTGAAGTCTATCTCGTGACCGATGCCGGTCACGACGGGGAGGCTACAGGCGGCGATAGCGCGGGCCGTGCGCTCATCGTTAAAAGCCCACAGATCCTCTAGCGAACCGCCGCCGCGCACCAGCACCAGTACATCGCATTCGCCTCTAGCATCCGCCGTGGCCAGCATGTTGGCGATGGCCGGCGCAGCCTCGGCACCCTGTACCGGCACCGGGTAAATGATGACAGGAAGCCCGGGAAAGCGTTTGCCCAAGGTGACCAGGAAATCGCGTATCGCCGCGCCGGTGGGGGATGTGATCACGCCTATAGTGCCAGGTACTTTAGGTAATGCTTTTTTGCGCGCCTCGGCGAACAACCCTTCCGCGTCCAGGCGCGCTTTAAGCGCATCGAAAGCACGGCGCAGCGCGCCGGCGCCCGCTTCCTCCATGTACTCGGCGATGAGCTGATAATCGCCGCGCTCCGCGTACAAGCCGACTCGGGCGCGCAGGACCACCTGTTGGCCATTGGCGGGGGTAAAGCGCAGGTGCCGGTTCTGGCTCCTGAACATGGCGCAGCGCACCTGGCAACTAGAGTCCTTCAACGTGAAATAAATATGCCCCGAGCGGGGCGTTGCCAGATTCGATACCTCACCTTCAACCCATAGAGTGCCGAAGGCTGAGTCAAGCAGCGCGCGCGCTTCGTAATTGAGCCGCGATACGCTCCACACTTGGCGTGTCGCATGCACAGCCGCCTTGGATCCGGGTTCGCTCACCATCAGCCTCCAACGATTGTGTTGCGGGAAATCAGTATTTGGTATGCAGCAGTCCGATGAGCTTATAATGCGCGGCTACTCCAGCCTTGTCGAGGACGGTCCATGCGACTCGAGGAAGCGCTCACTTTCGATGATGTTCTCCTCGTTCCCAACTACTCAGATGTGCTTCCGCGCGAGGTTGAACTCGCCACTCGGTTGACCCCGGATATCACTCTAGGCATCCCCCTTTTATCGTCGGCCATGGATACGGTAACCGAAAGCCGCCTGGCCATCGCCATCGCGCAAGAGGGCGGCATGGGGATCATTCACAAAAACATGTCCGTCGCCCGCCAAGCGCAAGAAGTGCGTACCGTGAAAAAGTTCGAGAGCGGGGTCATCAAAGATCCGATCACGGTGACGCCTGATACCACCATTCGTGATGTCATAGAACTCACCCGCTCGCGGCATATCTCCGGCGTGCCTGTGGTTGAGCACTGCGAGTTGGTGGGCATAGTTACCAGCCGTGATCTGCGCTTCGAAACCCATCTGGATGCGGCGGTAACCACCATCATGACGCCACGTCACAGGCTGGTTACGGTGCAGGAGGGGACCGACAAAGAAGAGGTTCAGCGGCTCTTGCACGAGCACCGTATCGAAAAAGTACTGGTGGTCAACCAGGAACACGAACTGCGCGGCCTCATCACGGTTAAAGACATACAAAAAGCCACTGAATACCCCAAAGCGTGCAAGGATGAGCATGAGCAGCTACGGGTAGGGGCCGCAGTGGGGACTGGCGCTGATACGCAAGAGCGCGTGGAAGCGTTGATGGACGCCGGGGTGGACGCCATCGTGGTAGACACGGCGCACGGTCATTCCAAGGGGGTGATGGAGCGGGTGCGCTGGATCCGCCGTCACTATAATTCCGCCCAGATCATCGGCGGTAACATCGCCACCGGGCAAGCGGCCAAGGCCCTGGTGGAGGCTGGGGCGAGCGCGGTCAAAGTCGGTATAGGGCCCGGATCTATTTGCACCACGCGGGTAGTGGCAGGCGTTGGCGTGCCGCAGTTGACCGCCATCAGTGAGGCGGCGCAAGCCATAGCCGGGACCCGCATACCGGTGATCGCCGATGGCGGTATCCGCTACTCGGGCGACATCGCCAAAGCCATCGCCGCCGGCGCCACTTGTGTCATGGTGGGCAGTTTATTCGCCGGTACCGAAGAGTCTCCTGGAGAGGTAGAACTGTTTCAGGGAAGAACTTACAAGTCTTACCGCGGCATGGGATCGCTGGGGGCCATGGGACAGGCGCACGGCTCCAGCGACCGCTACTTCCAGGATGGGGTGGAAGAATTGGAGAAGTTGGTGCCCGAAGGTATAGAAGGCCGCGTGCCATACAAAGGGGCGATGAGCGCAGTCATCGGCCAGCTCATGGGCGGGGTGCGGGCCAGTATGGGCTACACCGGCTCCAACTCGTTGGAGGAGCTGCGAACCCGGGCACGGTTCGTCAAGGTGAGCGCCGCAGGCATGCGCGAGAGTCATCCTCACGACGTCAGTGTGACCAAGGAAGCGCCTAACTATCAGGTGCGATGAGGCTGCGGCGCTGGATATTCATCAGCAACGGATCTTAATCCTCGATTTCGGTGCACAGTACACGCGGCTCATCGCGCGGCGCATCCGCGAAGCGGGCGTTTACTGTGAAATCAAAGCCTTCGACATGGATGAAAGCGCGCTGCGGGACTTCGGGGCCGCCGGTATTATCCTCTCTGGCGGTCCGGAATCGGTCGTCGCTGACCATCCCCTCGTGGCGCTGCCCGCCGTATTCGAACTGGGTGTCCCGGTGCTCGGGATCTGCTATGGCATGCAAGCCATGGCCAAACAACTGGGCGGTGCGGTAGAGGCGGGTGCCGAGCGGGAATTCGGTTATGCCCAGGTCAGCGTCGTCGCTGATTGCCCGTTACTGACGGGATTCGCCGACAGTCATGACGAGCAGGACCGGCCGCTCCTCGATGTATGGATGAGCCACGGTGACAGGGTGGTGCGGGTGCCGCCTGGATTTTGTGCGGTCGGCGCCACCGACAATGCGCCCGTGGCAGTGATGGCCGATGAAGCGCGGCGTTTTTACGGCCTGCAATTTCACCCGGAAGTGACCCATACGCGCCAGGGCAAGCACATGCTGGCCCGTTTCGTACACGACATATGCGGTTGCGGCACAGCCTGGACTCCAGCCAACATCATCGACGATGCGCTAACCCGGGTGCGCGCTCAGGTGGGAGAGGAGCGGGTAGTGCTGGCCTTGTCGGGCGGTGTGGATTCATCGGTGGCGGCGGCGCTACTGCACCGGGCCATCGGCAAGCAATTGCATTGCATCTTCGTGGATCACGGGCTGCTGCGCCTGCATGAAGGCGATGAGGTCATGGCCACTTTTGCCCGGCACATGGGTGTGTCCGTGAAACGGGTGGATGCGCAAGAGCGCTTCATGTCGGCCTTGGCGGGCGTTACCGATCCGGAGGAGAAGCGCAAAATCATCGGCCGGCTCTTCGTCGAGATTTTCGAGGAAGAGGCCTGCAAGTTGAGCGCCGGGGAGATGGGGAGGCAGGGAATGGGAACCATACGTTTTCTCGCTCAAGGTACCATCTATCCAGATGTCATCGAGTCGGCCGGTTCGGTCACTGGCAAAGCCCATGTGATCAAATCCCATCACAACGTGGGCGGGTTGCCGCAGCGCATGAATATGGAACTGGTGGAGCCGCTGCGCGAATTGTTCAAAGATGAGGTGCGCACTCTAGGGATAGAGCTTGGGCTGGCCCGTGAGATGGTATGCCGCCACCCTTTCCCCGGGCCCGGACTTGGTGTGCGTATTCTAGGTGAGGTGCGTTTGCAGTACGCGCATACACTGCGATTAGCCGACGCGATATTCCTCCAGGAGTTACGGAACGCCGGGTGGTATGACCGGGTGAGCCAAGCGTTCGCCGTCTACCTGCCGGTGTACTCCGTGGGCGTGATGGGTGATCAGCGCTGTTACGAACACGTTATCGCGCTGCGTGCAGTAGAGACAGTCGATTTCATGACCGCGCACTGGGCCCATCTGCCCTATGAATTGCTGGAACGGCTCTCCACGCGCATTATCAACGAGGTTGCCGGTGTCTCAAGAGTGGTCTATGACATTTCCGGTAAGCCACCGGCCACCATCGAGTGGGAGTAGTTTTTCGTGCGTAGCTCGTATCTACAAGCGAGGCGAGCATCGGCAATTTCGTATGTGGTTGCCTAAAGAGCACCTGCTAAAAATAGTCATTTTTTCGTGAGTGCAAGGAAGCACCGCACGCACAACCGCAGTGTATAGGTCATACCTGAGGATTGGAGCACGGCGCTGACGCCGCCATCGCGGAAAAAGTGCATTTTTAGAGGTGCCCTGATGTTAGACACAAGCAGCAGCGTAGTAGCTTTAGCTAGGGCGTGTTAACACTATTCAACGCCTGCACGATAAGGGCGAAGTGGATAAAAACATAAAGGGCATCTATAAAATTACGATTTTGACATTTCGCTAGAGCATAAGTGACTGATTTTATTGATCATCATATTTCAGAATGTGAATTATTAGAGGTGCCCTTATTTAAAAAGTAACAAATCCAAGATGCATTATTCTCGACATCAGTCGGACAATTTACCGATTGGGTCAGGTGTGACTGAAGCGGCTTGTAAAACATTGGTTAAGCAGCGCCTATGCCATTCAGGGATGCGCTGGAAAGAGGCTGGGGCTCAAGCCGTTCTGTCATTGCGTGGGTTGACACACACACACACACGGATGCTCATTGGAATCAATTTTGGCGTAAGCTCGATCAATATGGATTTGATTTAGCCGCTTAGTTACATCATATTGAGAGCGCATCCATTTATTGAGAAAAGGAATCACTGATAAGTTTCAAATTATTAATGCACCGATGTTCGCATCTTGAAGTGTAATGGGTATATCAGCCACCCATTACTGCTCTTTTGCTATTTCTACCTCTGCAAAACTACCAATAATTGCATCAATAATATCTTCCGGTGCATCAATGTACATGGAGGTACTATCGTGTAAACCAAATCGCACTATTAGGCTGTTGGCAATAACTTCAACGTCTAAGTCGTAAAACCACTCCTCTGTGCCTTCAAGAAGTTTTTCTAGTATACCCCTTTCAACAAGCACTCCATCTTGATTATCAAGCAAATCATCCCATTCACAAATCTGAATGCCATAACCTCTGGATCGCTTAACAGCAAACTGGAGAGGCATTACCCCCAAACACCTTAAGATCAACTGAAACAGCAAGTTCAATGGAAACTGTTGTGGGGTTTCAACGCGATCCTTAATCCAGTACATCATAGCGGTTCACCTGGTCCCCTCTGATATCCACCTTTAGGTGCTAATTTAGGATTATTAGGAGTTAATGTATGCTGGTGAGGTACATGCGGATGCGCATCAGGATATCCATGGTCGGTGAAATCAATATCGCGTTTTGGCTGAAGGTTACCGTTCGAACCGTAACCCCATTCTCTTGCTTGTGGCTCTGATCCATATTTTGGCTTAGATCTGCCGAGCTGAGTGTGGGGTAAATCTGAGTCAGGAAGGGGTACCCCATGTTTATCAGTAGGTAGAGTTCGGTCAGAAGTATAGGATCCTGGCTTTCCCCTCTCTGGTTCAACAGACAGTTTTCTAGTTTTTCTGAGTTGCTTGAGTGCCTTAATTGAGCCAGCCGGTACAAAGATGGAGGCGATTTTTGCACCGCCCTTGATTTGGTTGCGAGTATGCTCCGGAATTTCATTCCAGCGTCTTGAAACCTTGTTTCCAGTTGCGTCATCCACATAAGTGATGGTCGCATCAATGGCTTCTCCGGTGGCTTCCACAACATCCAGTACGGCAGCGGTTTGTTCAGGATATTCGGTTGCGGACCATTCAACGGCTGCGCTGGTGACCGCGGCAACGGCTTGACCAAGAGGACCATCGCCTGATCCGATAACAGCAAGTCCTTCAAGGGGATCACCATCCCCTGAATAAGTCGTATAACCGATGATGGCGGCGATGACGCCAATGCATATCCCCCCGCATAGCGCATTGTTCCGGGCAGCGTTCCCACCGGTAAGGGCGGCTGTATCAATATCACCGCCAGCAACCGCAACGGCTAAACCACTTACCAGACGGGCAACATTAACGCCAGCATCCTTATATTCGTTCAACTCCTGTAAAAGTTGCTCTTTAGAAACTTCACCTGAACGAACATCCTCCGCGCGTTTTTCCAGCCAGTCGGCCAATCGCGCCTTGGTGATCAGGCCCACTGTCTCGCCCACCACACCGCCTGCTGCACCCGAGCCACAATCACCCGAAGCGGCTGCACCCACCACACATCCAAGTGCCGCATGAGCAATCAACTGACCTGCCGTATTGAGATGACCATCATCGACAGCAATGCCAATCTCCTGCGCGGTATTTTCCCCGATGACGCTCGCCGCCTCCATTCTGAGCGCAGCGATGAGATTTGCATCCAACTGGCCGCCTTCGATAGCGGTGGAGACACCCGCGTTGACCGTGGTACGGATGAGGCCACGCTGAATATCCTGTGCCACACGATCGGCCAGCGAAGCCGTTTGGGGAAGATCGATGCCAATGTCCGCAACATCGCTGATGTGGGCGGTAAGGCCCGTTGCCACCATGGCTGTTGCCAGCGAGCGCAGGGAGGCGGATGAGCCAAGGGTTTCCAGTGCGGCACCCAGATCACCCTTGTTATTGATAAGCGCGATGCTCGCCTGTTTGGCCAGCGAGTTCAGTCCCGCCTGAAGGGCGGCTTGCACGACACCTTCGGCTGCAAAGCCAAGCCCCTGGGCAAGGGTTGCTGAAAGGCTGGAGAGTGCCCCTCCACTGACTGCACCCACCACAAGAGAGACGAAAGCAGCACCGGCTTCTGTCAGCCCTTGATTTTCATAATCCCATGTGTCGAAACGCGCCTGAACTTCAACCCAGTCCACGCGTGGATCATTTTTGAGCCCGCCGATCCACTCTAGTCCAGGTGATTGGGCAAGCTGGTCTATGGAAGCATTTAGATCGCCAGTCTTTTGATACTCTACAACAAGGCCTGCTCCTGCATTGATCGTGAGACCGCCGCCTGCCTCGATTGCAACAGGCTTGATGGTTTCCCTGACCTGCCCTTTGTCGCTTTCATTCCACCAAAAGATATCTTCTTCACGCCGTTCATCACGTTCAAATTCGGAATCGGTTTCTGTGAGAAGTGCGACCTTGCCCTCTTCGGCTGAGAGGGTTGTTTGTTCCTCGCTGGCAAGTCTGGAAGCTTTTACTGTAATACCTTCCTTTTGGGAGGTGATGTTTAAGGCGCCGCTTGCCTCAATGTCTGACCCTTTGGTTTCAGTTGAAGCGGATTGTCTGCGAATGTGGGTTTCGGTTCCAAGCAGACCACTTGTCTTGAGGTCAAGCTTCAGATCTTTGGATTGTTGGTCCTGAACAGCGACGATATTCACATCACCAGTTGCGGTGATGTTTGTGTCTTCGCCGGAAGAAGTTTCTACACCTCTTAACGTGACATCACCGCCGGAATCGATGGTGAGGTTTGTTCCTGCATTAATGCCAACCAGTCGATGAGTGAGTGAGGATCCGCGATGATAGCCTCCTTTGAATTCATCCTTGGCAAGACGCTCGATTTCAAGCGCACCGAGTGCAACCGCTTTTCTCGCATCCAGTGTGGTCGAACCGCCTGAGCTGAATTGTCCACCCGTTGAAGCAATGGTTCCTTCGGCTTCCAGCAACAAATCGCCGCGTGCCTGAATACGGGCGATTAGCTGATTGCGATCGGTAAACCCGTTGTTACGCTGATCGCGGGTTTTGGCAGTATCGTTCAGGATATCATCCGCTTTGATCGTCACGTTGTCGCCGGATACCGTACCAGAGTTGTTGGCAAACAACTTGCCACTGTTGATCACGATATGCGCATTGGCAAACAGCCCACCGCCCTGATTGAGCACGGCATCATTGGCCGTCACATTCAGACCATCATGGCCTGTCATATCGCCCGAGTTGAACAGTGTGGCCACTTGCACATTAGCCTGACCAGCCTTGATTCGCGCACTTGCAAAATTGACGTTATCCAACGTGGATGAGGCAAGATAAACGCGTGGCACCCAAACGGATTGCCCACCAACAACACGCGCTTCAAGCCATGTGATGTCCTGTGTCAGCCGCGCAACCTGAGCAGGCGTCAAGGCCACACCCAATGTAAGCCCGAGACTTTGCCGAGCATCAATAGCGTTTTCGTACAGGGATTGAACAAGACCACGAGTGTCTGTGGCGTTGCCTACATATCGTTGTCCGGTCAGCGCGAAAATCTGGTCGAAAATAAGCCGCGTTTCCACATAAGCATCACCGAAACGGCGCAGGGTCTGATCGGGGTTGTATCCACCGGCCTGATTAAGAAAAAAGTCCGAACCCAGAAACTCGCTTGGATCGATAAACTGCGAGCGGGTTTCCACCAAGAAAGGCGAATGGGGTTGCTGCGCTACATCAAAGAGCGCACTGCGTCCAAGCAAGGCAGTGATGCCGACATCGAATTCGTCAAGATTGACAAGATTTGCGGGGCCGCTTCCGCCTGCGACATGGGCCGAATTCAGTGCACGGCTACCCGAAGAAAGGCCGATTGGTCCGGCACTTCCACGTACGGCATCGTTGTTCAAATAACCGCTTACATCAGCATCCAGCGTGCCGCCTGCTTCAATGGATGCAAACGTCGAATCATAGGTTGAAGAGGTCGTATTATGGCTGGTCGTTGTCCAGTAGCGGGTTTTCCTGCTGATGCAGATACCCAAAATGCGTCTGGCACAATATCTCTGCGAATGCTGGATAACGGCTGTTGTATCAACCGTTTCAATCAAGTCGCGACCGGTGTTGTTCGCCGTGTTTGCGGTGACTGTAATATTTCCATTTGCCGCGATTTGGCTGTAGTGGTTATTGAGCGTATTGGCATCAACCGTGATAGTGCCGCCCGCCAACAGTTTGGAGGCCGCAGAGCTTTGGCTTAAAGTTTCGCGGGTTGTAACCACAGTCGTGGTCGTGCTGCCCGAAGTTGACGTTTGTGTTGAAGACGTGGTCCCAAAAGCAAGGTTGGTACGCTCATTGGTAATCGTATCGGCCGCCAGCGTCAGGTCACCCGAAATGGCTTCTATATTGCCCGAGGAGTTCTTGATTGACGTTGCGCGGGCAGCATTTAGACCTCTTATGGTCAGAGCAGCTTCGGCCAGAATATCGGCATGGGTGTTGCTCAGGTGTCCATCGAGCTTATAGATTGACGACGTCCCGGAATAGAACACACCGGTGTTGGTCAAATCACCAGAAAGTTCAGCCAACACATGACCATCAACCGAACCCATTGCCCCCGCATTCGTCACAGTAGCGGCTTTTATAGTCAAGCGCTCCGCGCCGTTGATCAACGCAGTGTTGTGTGAATTCGACAAAGTGCCCAACCGGCCACCAGAACGGCCAACAATCACCAGGGCTTTCTCACTGATAATGGAGCCGGCATTGGCAAGGTTGCCATCCAGTTCTATCGTGCCTGTTGTCTTGGCCGCTATCGCGCCGGTGTTGCTTAGGTTGCCGGTGACATCAATGTCCAATCCGCCAGAGCGCGTTGTCATAACAGTCGCATTATCGAAAGATGCGACAGAATAATTGCCCGAGCCACTGATGATTGAGCCGCCTGCATGATTGTGCAGTGCTGTGCTGTGGGTGTGGTTATGGCCCTTGAGCGCCAGTGCATGTGTGACATCCAGTTGGCCACGGTTGCTCAGCGTCCCATCCACATTCAAACGGGCGCTTGCACCGCCAAGCTCACCGCTATTGTCCACATTGCCATCGGTATTGACACTCAGCTCCGACCCTTGTGCGGCAACCTTGCCAGCATTGTGCACCGATGCGGCATTGAGCCCCACGCCCTCATTACCGGCAATCCGTCCTGTGGCGGTATTGATTGAAGCCCCTAGCGATGTAATGTTGACGGCTTTGGCAGAAAACAGATCGCCCTCATTGCGAACGATCGTCACCGCGCTGACAACCGTTCCTGCATCACCTGCCATCCGGCCTGAATTGACAACGCTCCCGCTTATTCCGCGCAATGTTACGGTACTTTTGGAATTCAAGACCGCACTGCTTGTAATATCATCAGCTTCAACAAAAAGATGTCCGGCAGCCGAGTACAAACCACCCGTGAGATTGAGTGATGAAGATGATTTCAGGTCCAATGCACCCAACGCTGTCACACGGGCATTGTGAGCGGAAACATTTTCCGCCTTCAGGGCGATTCCCCCCAAGGATCGCAACACATCCGTATTGCCATCGGCTGCGCGGTCCAGATTGATAGTCGATGCAGTAACGGTCAGTGTGTCTCCCGCGGCAAGTTGACCGTCTCCAGCGTCAAGCCGGTCTGCCTCAACGCTCAGATTGCCAACATTGCTTTGTGCGCCGTCTTCGCGGGTGCCTGATGCAACCAATGCAGCATTACCCAGTGAAACAGAATCGGCTTTCAGGGATACATCGCCAGAAGAAGCAATCAGCGCATTATCATCAAGCGTAACGGCATCGTTAGCCTCTAGAACAATGGCCTCATCAGCAAACAAAGTCCGCTGGACTTCAATCGATTGGGTTTTGGACGTTGCACCGATGGCTCTCTTGGCACGTACATTGCCAAGTACCAGCTTGCCATCGGCTGTCAGGGTCATGCCATGGGCATTGGCAGCCATCTGTCCTTGAGTATTGACCCCTGCACCCCGATCGGTCGAAATAATCTTGATCCGGCCTGCATACATACCGCCCAGCAATGAAGAATCAATCGCCACACCGGGTTCATTCGCGTCAGAAGCAAGGGGCGTGATCAAGCCAGTTTGATACGCATAGCTGTTGCGCCCCGCGACCAGATTAAGATCACCGGCAACCTTGACCGGACCGCCAATACTGATCTTGCGCGACACCAGTTCGAACGCATTGACGCTATCAAGATTAGCCCCATTCAGGCCGATGTTGATATCACCTTTTTCAACCAACAGGCTCTTGAGCGAGCCATTGCTGTTCAGTTCAGGGCGAGCAGTAGCAAGCGTGACCCTGGGTGTATTGATAAAGCCACAGCCGTTACAGCTTATTCCATTAGGGTTGGCAACAATAACATCCGCTCGACTACCATGAACCTCAAGGGTTCCTTCCAATAGCGACCGCTTGGCGCTGATCACTTCATTCACTATAACCGATGCAGGTCCCGATGAGCTTAGGTTAGGGTTACCCTGAACCAGCCCACCCAGTTGGGAGCGTTGCAGGGTTTGATTGGAATTGTTTAAAATCGCGCCCGGTTGCCCAACATTGAATTGATCATATTTATTATGCGAGAGACCGGATGCATTGGGCCTAACGATATTGACTAGAGGTACACCATTACCGGCGCTTTCAACCCCCGGTTGGTGGGCCGCTGCCGCATTCCGGGCCGCTGTTATCTCTGCCGCCTGCATGATCAATGGCTGGAAAGCAAGGAGTAAGCACAGCAGATATGACACGGCCTGACGCCTCAAGCGGCCTATTTTGTTAGAGAAATATTGCGAATGCCTGTGTTTCCTGTTTCTAGCCATGTAATACATTCTCCGTGTTTTACACTTATATCAGCGATGAATATTTATAATTGATTGACCATTAAAAAGCAAAATTGACCCGTGCATAAGCCAATCCCGATGCAAAGACTGCCGCATCCAGATTATCGGATGATGCGACACTATCCGACCACGCCACATCAAAACCGATCTTGCCACCGCGGCTGCGCAATCCGATGGCCGCACCGGTCAGATTTCCGCCATTGATGCCAAAGTCCTCTTCTTCGAACACATGAGCAAAATCGATGGCTGCATAGGCTTCCAATGTTCCAAACACCTTTGTAAATGGTTCGTTTTTTGATTGCGTCAACTGGAGGGCACATTCATTGCGCGTCATCACACCACGATTGCCGAACACAACAGATTCGCGCAATCCACGAACCGTTGAATACCCACCATAAGCAACCTGCTCTGAGTCAAACAAAAGGTCTGGCGTATATTGCCCGCTTACCTGACCGTTATAGGTCGCGCTTAGATCACCCAGTTTGAAGGGCTTGAAATAACTGATGGAACCATTCACACTTCTAAACTGCCCCTTCGGCGAACCGGCTGGGGCCGTATCATCATCAAAAGCCCCCCCTATATCCAGACCCCGACTTATAACCGGCAAACGCGACCAGTTGACCGTTCCATAGTTGTCGGGAATGGACGAGTTCTAAAGTACCTATGGACAGGTCGCGGCTGGACACATCTATTCGGTTGCCCAAAATAAAATTCTCGGTCCGTTTCCATTTGAGCTTGCCAGATAGTGAGGTGATTGAGATCTGATCGCGATGAACAACCCTCGAGACACTCGCGCTCACAGATCGCGAAAGACCCGAGGTATCAATATCTGAAACTGCTCCGACAATTTGCGAATTGTATTCACTCCATAAACCATCCACCGCAAATGTCCAATAACCGTAAGGAACAGAAAAACCACCTGTATAGGTGTCACTGCTTGGAACATCGTCAAAATATAGAGGATGGCGGTCCATCGACCGCTGGTAGCTGAAATTCCATTGCTCATTCAGACGCAAAACATCTTCAAACCCCCAATCGACCCTCGACTGGTATTTGCCGGTTGATGAGGCACCCAAATTGTCAAAGCCCACGGTTCCATACCAGTTTTTAGACTTGTTTCGTCGAACCTGCAAAACCGATGAGCCCGGTTTTTGACCCCCCTCCAGTTCAACTGTTGCATGGTTTGACCGCAGCCGGTTAAGCTGCTCAAGCCCCTGCTCAATGTCACGCAAATTGACCGGCTTGCCCACCATTGCGGGAAATGCGGTATCGATCCGGCTTCTGTTTGTATCAGGCTCACCGTCCATTACAATAGATTCCAGCTTACCTTCGACGACAACGATCTCAAGCAAACCATCTGCCAAATCCTGCTCCGGCAACAATGCGCGCGAAGTGATGTAACCTTTCTCCACATACAAAAATGTCAACTGCTTGAGAAGATTGTTGAGATCGGAAAGCCCCAGCCATTGTCCCTCGAACTCGGAAACGACCCCGTTGACTGCGCGAGCTTGCAACAATGTAACGCCGGTTAGCGAAACCGTGTTGACCTCAATACAAGCCTCATCCGGTGCAGCAACCTCCCTTCGTGGAGGAGCAACATTTGCACCACCGGGTGGCCGGTTATCGAGCCTACTTCGCTCCAGTTGGCGCTGACGTTCGTCGGCCGCCCGGTCGCGCTCGATCTGTTCAGCCTGTCTTGCGGCATCATCGGTAGCACTTTGCGCTTGAGCCATATCTTGCAGGCCCAACAAAAACAGACTTGCAGTCAAAACAACCGGCAACACCGATTTGCAAAAAACCCGACCCAGCATGATGGCAATCGCTCGGATACATCCGCTTGCTGGATATTTTACTCTTCAAGAAGATCACCGGAAGCAAGCGCGTTGAACGCTTTGGTAAAGCCCTTCAAAGAAAATTCTACCCTGATGACCTTGCCGTTCAACAGTCGGAACAACCCCGCACCGTTGTTTGCGCGCTTCAGATTTGTCAACAGAGAGTGGTCAGCAGGAATAACGACCTGACAGCCTTGTGCATTACAATGCCTGAATCTCGTCAGAAAAGGCTTTTTCTTTCCCACGATCAAACCGAAATCCGACGGCAAATGAATATCCAAACCAAGAGGCATCCATACCACCAGCGCCCATTTTACTTTTCCAGCCTTGTCATCGGCGTGTATCAACGCCACATTGAACAGCTCAATATTTGCCCCGTTCTGCTGTGCTCGCACCGACTGAGCAATCTCGCATTCGGGTTGCTGTACCTCTGCTGCCTGCTTGCTCGGCACAAGACACTGGTAGGTCCAATCACTATATTGACGGGTTTGCATTTTCAAATCTTGGCGGTCGCTTGAAGCGTCAGAAGCGCTTACCTGCGCATGAACCGGGTACGCCAAGCACAAGACAATCAGGGGATACAGTGTAAATTTGGCGAGTTTGCAAATCTCGATAGAGCAGTATTTTTGTTGTTTCATTTTCCAATATTCACACTATGATTTATTTACAGGGTGCGATCTCAATATGATGTATATAAGCAGCTCAATCGAATCCATATCGATCGAGCTTACGCCAACATTGATCCCAACGCGCATCCGTGTGGGTCAACCCACGCAACGAGAGAACGGCTTGAACTCCAGCCTCCTTCCAGCGCATGCCTCAATTGCATAGGCGCTGCTTAACCAATGTTTTACAAACGGTTTTACTAACCCCCCCAAAATCCACCCACTGTCGATCAATTCCAGACCTCGAATAAGACCCATTAAATAAGGCCCATTGCCTCTCGCTCTATCAGCTATTGCAACACAGGCTGCCTTGGGATATCGTTCCTTGACCTTCGATAGCTCTTGATCAAATCGACCATAACACTTTTTCTTGCTATATTCGGGTGTAGCCCCCATTTGAATGGTATGCAGTCTTTGCCCTTCGCGCTCATAAAGACTTATAGTACCCACCATGGACTCGCGCCAACCGCCTTCAGTTAACAACATACAGCTTCCATCTATTCCAACACTCACACTCTTAACCGGTTTAGCTAATTGCGGTGGGGCATACGTCCATGCCTGTGCTTTCGCGTGAGCGAGTGTTCCCGCTGCGTCACCGAAATTCTCCGATCAATAAAATCAGCCAGTTACGTTTCCACGAAGCGCGAAGCTCGTAATTTTTAAAGATGCCTATGAGTTAGTGTTACTAATTCGGAAAAAAATTACCCGACATTAATTCAGAATATATCTGACATGCTTTTCATAGAAAAACCGTTTAATTATTTGCGTATTCTGTTGCAGTGAGTGCAACACCGAACGAGCCAAGGCCATCAGTTGCTCCTTTGTAGCCACCACTGTCCGCCCAATTCGTTGGCTTTTTACATGATGCCATACTAGCTCATCAGGATTGAGTTCCGGTGAATACGGCGGTAACCATACTAACGTGAGCTTACCTTGGCTAGTGCGGACAAATTCTTGCACTTTCTTGGCTCGATGAATGGGATGGCCATCAACAATCAAATAGACCGATCGCTTGGCGTTGTGCAACAAACGCCTTAGAAAGTCGATAAAAACGTCTGCGGTTACCCGTGATTCAGTTACCATGAAACGCAGGTGACCCTTCGGCGAAACGGCTGACAGCCTATTCACGCTAAAGCGCCGACCCGTTTTCGCTACAACTGGCGTATCACCCCGTACCCCCCAAGTGGTACCACGATGATAATCCGACCGGATCGTCGATTCGTCGCCAAAATAGACCCGCGCTCGGCGCCTTTTCGCTTCTCGTTGTACTTCAGGCCAAGTTTCTCTTAACCATACCTTAACCTGATCAGGGTTTTGCTCGTATGCCTTAAACCCAGGGCGCTGCGCACTCATCCCCAAACGAGACAGGATATTGCCCACCGAGCGCTCGCTGACCTCGATGCCAAATTTATCTTTCAGTAATATCTGAATCATCGAGCGTGTCCACAAGGCATCGTGAAAATCCAATTGCAACGGATTCGTTTTAACTAGTTCACGTAAGCGATCCGCATATTCATCGGGACACTTTCTTGGGCGGCCTGTGATCTTGCCGGTGGACAGCGCCTGTTCACCACCTTGCTCATATCTGGATAACCAATCGTCAATGCAAGAACGATGAAATCCGAGGGCTTGAATTACTTTTTCAGGGCTTTCACCCGATAATACTTGCGCAACCGCGTGCCTGCGGATGGCTTCTCGCGCGGAATGGGGCAGTGAGCGACCGTCTGTCTTTTTCATAGCATCACTATAACACATTTTATCAATTTGTGTCGGGTAATTTTTTGCCGAAGTAGTAACAGGCCCTAGGAAGATGGCTAAGCCAGAGACAAAGACTGTGACACACACAGTAGCTGTGCCTAAAACCAAAATTGTTAAACAGCAACCACAAGCTAAAAATCCCCAGCCAACTAGCGATACAGACACCACAAGCTTGCAGCCTATGCGCCCATAGCCGCCGTTACCAAATCAACAAGACAGCTAGCTAAACACACGAAAATTAAGCATGCTTGCACGGTTTATGCTCTTCAGGTTACCGATTGACAGAGTGAGAGACTAGCATAGTGAGGCGTGGTTGAAATACGTTGTCACATATTCCTAACGAATCTGTTGAGAGCATAAAACGGTGGCAGGGTTTTTGCCTAGATGAAGTTTAGCATACGTACTGAGACTGCGCTAACATGTAGGGATTTTTAGCATGAAAAATATTAGTAAAAACTTAGCGAAAAATAGCGTTTTTTATCCTTCGCTAAGACAATTTTGGTTTGACTTGATGAAATTGTCAGCTCGCTTAAGGACTAAAAAAATGCATCAAAAATATATGAAAAAAATAAAGCTATTCCCGGTAAGCTGCATTTCGGTTGCGGACATTGTCGTGTTGATGGTTGGTTAAATGTAGCTATTAAATACTCTGATATTGATATCGATTTTTCGATGGGTAAGTTGCCATTTCTAAATGACTATTTCAGTCATATATTATCTCAACACGTGATTGAGCATTTGGAGATGGAGCGTGAGCTATTACCAATTTTTAGTGAATTTCACAGAATACTTAAGCGCGGTGGTGAAGTTTGGCTCTCATGCCCTAGTATTGAGAAAATTTGTAATAGCTATATTCATGACAGAGCAGCTTCACTTATAAAAGGCAGGCAATCAAGGTTTCCATCATATTCGACAAGAGGTTATCCACCAGTAGTCACATTAAATTCCATGTAACCCGACGGGCGAGAAGCATGATAATAAGTTGGCATTCCTTGAGGCGTAGCTTCGGCATCGATATTGTTGAGGTCAAGGTAAGGCTGGTTCCAAGGTTGTCCGCCCATGCGCTGAGTACTTGTTGCCTCGGCTTCTTCCCATCTTTTCAGAATCCGCTGAACAGCTAGAGGCCGGAAGATATTCGGTGCCTCTGCCACAGACTGCGAGCTGGCTTTATGTGCGTAATGGAAATACAAGTACATATTGGCGATGAGGATATCATTAGCAGAGCACGCAGTGGGCAGATCTTCGAATTGCACCAAGGATCTTTTGAGCGGATACTGAGGGTGTTTAGCAACTAGCAAATACTTTAGATAATTGTAATTTTTGCCTTCTCTTTCAAGTGTCACATCCTGAGTGACAGGCAAGGTATATAGTATCCCAGCACCTGTATCTGTTGCGTTTGCTGCGTATGAAGGCGCTCCTAAAATCGAAGCAACAACGAGAAACAAAAAAGGTATTTTCAGTAAGGCTTCTCTAAAAATTAATGGTTTTTCCGGATTTTGAATGGGTATTGTATTCTCTCCTGATTAAACTTCCCAGTCCCCAGTGAGAGCCCAGAATGACTGAGCACCAATTTTTAGAAGCCGTCCTCTCTCTCGTAGCCCCTTGGGGCGTCCATCACGTCGATGTCGACGAAGAGGCGAAAGAAGTGCATGTCTGGCTTGAGCACCAGAAAGGGACCAAATGGAAGTGTCCAGATTGCGATCAGGAACTGCCCTGCTACGACCACGGAAGAGAACGGGCTTGGAGGCATCGAGACTTGTTCGAATACAAGACGTGGATTCATGCGAGGCTGCCGAGAGTGAAGGGTCCGGAGCACGGGGTTCGCCAAGTCCAAGCCCCTTGGGCAGAGGGATCGTCCCGGTTCACAACCCTGATGGAGAGCCATGTGATCGACACGCTCCAACAGTGCGAGACAGTGGAAGGAGCCCGACGTCTCAACGGTCTCTCTTGGGGCGAGACCTTCGGTATCATGCAACGCGCCGTCGCTCGGGGACGAGAACGCAAAGGCGACGAAGCTCCCACAAAGAGTCGGGGTCGACGAGAAGGCGTACAAGAAGGGCCACAACTATTTCACCCTCGTCTACGATCTCGACCATTCGTCCGTCGTCCATATCTCCCAAGAGCGGACCAAAGCGAGTCTTGTGGAGTATTACGAGAGGCTGACGCCGGCGCAGCTCGGTGCGATCGAAGCCATCTCGATGGACATGTGGGAGCCGTTCTACCTGGCGACCGTGGAGACGGTTCCGCTGGCGAAAGACAAGATTGTGTTTGATCGATTCCACATTGCGCAGCCCGTCAATAAGGCAGTCGACAAGGTGCGGCGCGAGGAAAATCGAACTCTGAAGGCAGAAGGGATCGCTCTCCTCAAAGGCACGAAGTATTTGTGGCTTTATTCCGAGAAGAACCTCCCGGAAAAACGGAAGGAATCTTTTGAAAGCCTGAAGGCTGTGAACCTGAAGACCGGTCGCGCGTGGTCCATTAAAGAAATGTTGGGCGAACTCTGGGAGGCTCCCAGCGTCGAAGCGGGGCGCGAGTTCTTCCAACGCTGGTTCGGTGGGGCGAGACGCAGCCAACTGGAGCCGATCAAGACGGTTGCGTTGACGGTCAAGAATCATCTCGAAGGGATTCTCAACTATCTCCGACATCGTGTGACCAACGGAGTGGCCGAGGGGATGAACAGCAAGATCCAGACCGTCCGACGGAACGCTCGTGGCCATCGGAATACCGAGAACTTGAAGACAGCAATCATGTTCTTTTGTGGGAGACTGGAGCTTCACCCACACTAAACCCGGAAGAACCAAATTAATTTCAGAGTAAGAAAATTAGGCAACGTAAGAGATCGCTACATTTGCCTAACGCTTGAACTGTGGGGCCGCCGAGCGAAGCGAGGGAACTAACGTGCAGTGTTAGCGGTTCCTCACCAGCGATTTGTGTACGCCCAGCATGGGCATGAACTGATGGGGTGTAAGTCCCCTGTTGGCAAACTACCACTTGTACTTTATGCTGGAGTATGGCATTAACAACGAGCAGAAGGCAACTGCAAAACCGCGAGATTTTGTGGGAAGCAAGCCCAATGCAAAGCTGTTCACGACAAGCACATTCGCTGGTACCGCAAAAGCGTGGAAAAGTTCAAGCACCGTGTGCGTGAACTGACCGGCCGTAGCTGGGTGTGTCGAGGGCAAGCAAAATCCGCGAACTGTAAGTCTCTATCGGCGTGGCTGGAGCAACGACTGCGGGATGGGCAACCCATACCAACGCGGTGTTGAACTTGACCACGGGACATGCCGGTGGGGCGCGATGGGCTACTGGAAACAGTGGGGCAGGCCGCGTACCAAGATACGCAACCTAATCAAACTTGGCCTTGCGCTATGCGCCTGATGCTTAAAGAAGTTTTGGTGCCGGGGGAGGGACTCGAACCCTCACGTGCGTGAGCACAGCAGATTTTGAGTCTGCCTCGTATACCGATTTCGACACCCCGGCAGGGCGGCGCAGTATAGCGCGACTCGGGCACATGTGCGTACTATCGCGCCGCCATGGAACTCGCCGATTTTCGCTACCATCTGCCCGCGCACCTGATCGCCAAGTATCCGTCGCCGCGGCGTACCGAGTCGCGGTTGCTGCACGTGCCAGCCGTAGGCGGGTTTGTGGATACCACCTTCGCCGCATTGGCCGGCTGGCTACAGCCCGGTGATGTGCTGGTGTTGAACGATACGCGGGTGATGGCCGCCAGGCTGACGGGCCGCAAGCGCAGCGGTGGCGCGGTGGAGGTATTGCTTGAGCGGGTTGAGGACGATGCGAAAGCGTTAGCCCATATCAAGTCGAACCGTTCCCCTAAGCCTGGTAGTGAGCTATTTCTGGCGAATACGCCGGTCCGCGTGGTGGGCCGGCGCGATGATCTTTTTGTACTGCAACTCATCGAAGGCTCTTGGCCGGAGCTTATAGAGACCCACGGTCAGCTACCACTGCCACCTTATCTTGAGCGCGCGGCGGATGAGATAGACGCCGAGCGCTACCAGACGGTATACGCGCGCCGGTGCGGTGCGGTCGCCGCTCCCACGGCAGGATTGCATTTCGACGAGGCCCTGCTAGAGAGGCTAGAAGCCCGCGGCGTGTCGCTCGCGTATGTCACGCTGCATGTGGGTGCGGGAACGTTTCAGCCGGTGCGCGCCGAGGGGGGCATCCACGGCCATAAAATGCACGCTGAGTGGTTGGAGGTTTCTAGCGTCGTTTGCGATCAAGTGTGCATCGCCCGCGAGCGCGGCGGGCGGGTGGTGGCGGTGGGTACAACGGTGGTGCGCGCCCTGGAAACGGCGGCGGTGGGTGGCACCCTGGAACCTTATAGCGGCGATACCCGCCTGTTCGTGACCCCGGGCTTTGAGTTTCGTGTAGTGGATGCACTGGTGACCAATTTCCATCTGCCGGCTACTACGTTGATGATGTTGGTGGCGGCGTTTGCCGGCCGCGAGCGGATTTTAGCGGCTTACCGCCACGCGGTGGAGCAGCAATACCGCTTCTTTAGCTACGGGGATGCCATGTTCCTGGAACGTTCGCCATGACTGCACAACAACGCCACTACTTCGAATTGCTGGGCATCGAACACGGTGCGCGCCGGGGCCGTATGCACTTTCCCGCACGGCCAGCGGTCGAGACCCCCGCGTTCATGCCGGTGGCCACTTATGGCACGGTGAAAGCGATGACGCCCGAAGAGTTGCGCGGGCTGGGCGTGCAGATAGTCGTCTCCAATACGTTCCATCTGATGCTGCGCCCCGGTACGCAGATCATGGCTGCCCACGGTGGGCTGCACGGGTTTATGCACTGGGACGGACCCATCTTGACCGACTCCGGCGGCTTCCAGATATTCAGCTTAGGGGCGCTACGCGAGTTGACCGAAGCGGGGGTGCGTTTTCGCTCGCCTATTGATGGTTCGAAGATCTTCATGGATGCGGAGACCTCCATGGCCGTGCAGCGGGTGTTGAATTCGGACATCGTGATGGCGTTCGATGAATGCACACCCTATCCGGCGACCCTGGCGCAGGCGCGCACTTCCATGGAACTCAGCATGCGCTGGGCGGCCCGCTCCAAAGTGGCCCATGCCCATGGCCGCGATGAGCCTGGTGCGAATGCTTTGTTCGGTATCGTTCAAGGCGGTGTCTATGCGCAGCTACGCAGAGCCAGTTTGCAGGCGCTGACCGATATCGGTTTCGATGGCTACGCAGTGGGTGGTTTGGCCGTGGGCGAGCCGGCTGAGGAGCGTTTGCGGGTGTTGGACGCGCTCATGGCGCATATGCCCGATTACACCACCCGCTACCTGATGGGCGTTGGCACACCGGAGGATCTGGTGGAGGGGGTGAGCCGGGGCATCGATCTGTTCGACTGCGTGCTCCCTACCCGCAATGCGCGTAATGGTCACCTGTTTACCGCGGGCGGCACGGTGCGCATCCGCAATGCGGCGCACCGCACGGATGAGCACGCGTTGGACCCCGCTTGCACCTGTTACACCTGCACCCACTACTCGCGCGCTTATCTACACCATTTGTCCAGGGCGAATGAAATTTTGGGGGCGAGGCTGAACACCATCCACAACATTCACTATTACCAGCACTTGATGGCCGCTATGCGCGCCGCCGTGGAGCGGGGCGGATTCGCCTCTTTTAAAGATGCGTTCTATGAGCAACGCAGACCTTGAGCCCGCCAGTGTTGAAATCGGCGCGCTTCAACTCCACCTGCAGCGTTCTGTATACTTCGCACCCTTTGCCCAGCCCATATCCGAGGCTTACCCATGGATTTCTTCATCTCTAATGCCCACGCCCAAGCTGGCGGCGGGGCCGGGCCGGGATTTGGCGATTTTCTCTTCATCATCATTCTTTTCGCTGTTTTCTATTTTCTCTTAATTCGCCCCCAGCAAAAGCGGGCGAAGGAGCATCGGAAGATGGTGGCGGATCTCAAAAAAGGCGATGAAGTGGTGACCCAGGGCGGTTTGCTTGGCCGCATCAGCGAGGTCGGGGACAATTTCCTCCATGTTGAGGTGGCTTCGGGCACTGAGGTGAAAGTGCAGCGCAGCGCCATCGGTGCGGTGATGCCCAAAGGCACGATTAAGTCCGCATGATCAATCAGTATCCTTTTTGGAAGTATCTGCTTCTCATCGCCGTTTGTGTGATCGGGCTCGTGTTCGCCTCACCGAATCTATTCGCGCCTGATCGCGCTGTCCAGATCTCCGCTCACCGGGCCGGCGCGGCTCTGCCCGCTACCCTTGAGGCCGAGGTGCGCACGGCGCTCATTCAGGCGGGCATAGAGCCTAAACGGATAGACCGTGGCGAGGCGCGCTTGCTGGTGCGGCTTGATGATCCCAAGAAACAATTGGAAGCATCCCGTGCCATTCGCGCAAGCCTGTCCGATGACTTCGTGGTGGCGCTGAATCTGGCGCCGACTACGCCCGCATGGTTGCAGGCGGTGGGCGCTTTGCCGATGTATCTGGGCTTGGATCTGCAAGGCGGTGTTCACTTCCTCATGGAGGTGGATATGAAAGCGGCCGTGCGTCAGGCCGAGAACCGGCATGTGGGCGACATACGAACGCTGCTCCGCGAGGCGCGGATCCGGTACCGCTCGGTGCAGCGCCCGGAGACGGGCGGCATCTTGGTGATCTTCCGTGACGCCCAGACTATGGCTAAAGGCCGTGAGCTTATCCGGGCGGAGATCGCTGATCTTGAACTCAGTGACGGTCCCGAGGGGCAGTTTCAATTCCGTGCCGCTTTGACTGAAGAGGCGGTCTTGGCGGTACGTGCTTTCGCTCTTGACCAGAACATCACCACGCTGCGCAACCGGGTCAATGAACTCGGTGTGGCCGAACCCGTGATCCAGCGCCAGGGTGATGATCGCATCGTGGTGCAACTGCCCGGTGTGCAGGATACGGCGGAGGCGAAGCGCATCCTCGGTGCCACGGCGACGCTCGAGTTCCGCCTGGTCGATGATCGGGGCAATGTGGCCGATGCGGTGAATGGACTTGTGCCGATCGGCTCAAAACTCTATTACGAGCGCGGCGGCAGGCCAGTGTTGCTTGAGCGCGATATCGTCATTTCCGGTGATTACATCGTCGATGCCCGATCGGGTATAGAGCAACAGACCGGGACTCCGGCAGTGTTCATCGGCCTGGATGGCCGCGGTGCCGACATCATGCATGATCGCACCAAGGGCAACGTGGGCCGGAGCATGGCGGTCATCTTCATCGATCACAAGGTGACGGTGCGTGAGGTCGATGGCGTGCAGAAACGGCAGAAGAAGATCACCGAAGAGGTGATCAATGTCGCCGTGATACGGGACCGCCTAGGGAAAAACTTCCAGATCTCGGGACTGGATTCCACCGCGGAGGCGCGCGATTTGGCCCTGCTGCTGCGGGCCGGTGCCTTGGCCGCCCCTATAGTGATTATCGAGGAGCGCACAGTCGGGCCCAGCCTAGGGCAGGAGAGTATCGACAAGGGCACCTTGTCCGTACAGATAGGATTCGTGCTGGTTCTCGTGTTCATGGCGTTTTATTACCGGGTTTTCGGCTTGGTGGCGAATGTTGCTTTGGCTACCAACTTGGTGCTCATCGTGGCGGTGTTGTCGATGCTGCAAGCGACGTTGACGCTGCCGGGTATCGCAGGGATCGTGCTGACAGTGGGTATGGCGGTGGATGCCAACGTGCTTATTTTCGAACGCATACGCGAGGAGCTGCGCAACGGCAACTCGCCTCAGGCGAGCATTAAACGGGGTTACGAGCAGGCGTTCACCACTATTGCCGATGCCAATATCACCACGCTTATCGCCGCCGTGGTTCTCTTCGGCTTCGGTACCGGGCCTATTAAAGGGTTCGCGGTCACTTTGTCCATAGGTATTTTGACGTCGATGTTCACCGCCATCATGGGCACGCGGGGCATCGTCAATCTTATCTATGGCGGGCGCCGGGTCTCGCAACTGTCCATATAGCCGCCGCCTATAACCCCGGATCACAACGATGCAGTTACTCAGCAAACCCACTAAGTTCGATTTCGTCGGTCAACGCCGCAAGGCGGTATGGTTCTCCGTCGGCTTACTGCTGCTCTCCTTGCTGTCGCTCGGCTTTAGGGGGCTTGATCTCGGTATCGATTTCACGGGTGGCACCTTGGTCGAGGTTGGATATCCGGGACCTGCCGATGTGGAGAAGGCCCGTGAGGCTCTGGCTGAAGCCGGCTTTCCAGAGGCCATAGTGCAGCACTTCGGCACCAATAGTGAGGTGTTGGTGCGCATCGCGCCCCGTGATGAGCTCAATAAAGCCGAGTTGAGCACCACCTTGGAGGATGCCCTGGAAGCGGCCCACGGTGAGCAACTGGAGATGCGCCGCGTGGAGTTCGTGGGTCCGCAGATCGGCGAGGAGTTGCGTGAGGACGGCGGCATCGCCATGTTGATCGCGCTAGCCGGGATCCTTATCTATATCGCCCTGCGCTTTGAATGGCGTTTCGCCATCGGCTCGGTGGCCGCCTTGGCCCATGACGTCGTCATTACATTGGGTTTTTTCTCCGTTATCGGTATTGAATTCGATCTGACAGTGTTGGCCGCTGTCCTGGCCGTTATCGGTTACTCGCTCAACGACACCATCGTTGTGTTCGACAGGGTGCGGGAGAATTTCCGCAAATTGCGCCGGGCTACGGTGGAACAGACCGCCAATATTTCCCTCAATCAGACCTTGTCACGGACGTTGATGACGTCCTTGACCACGTTGTTGGTGTTGCTCGCGCTTTTCTTCCTGGGTGGTGAGTTGATCCACGGTTTCGCCACCGCGCTTATCGTCGGTGTGTTCATCGGTACTTATTCATCTATTTATGTGGCCACCAGCTCGGTTCTCGCCCTCGGCGCGCGGCGCGAAGATCTGTTGCCGATGGCAAAAGAAGGCGCCGAAGCCTGAGTAATAGGCCCGCGGCACCCCTAGCTTCAACTTTGAAGTGCGACAGTTCGCTATCCCGCGCGCGTAATGGGTCAGCGCGTTGCCGGATCCGCCCAGCAAAGTGCGCCCTTAATCGGCCACTACAACTTATGGGACAGCCCATGCAAGCCGAAGAGATCAAACAGTTAATAGAAGCCGGTCTGCCCGGAAGCTGGGCGGAGGTTGACGGCGATGGCCGGCATTGGAATGCCGTCGTGGTCAGCGAGTCCTTCGCGGGTAAGAGTATGCTGGCCCAGCACCGCCAGGTATACGGCGCGCTGGGTGATAGTTTCGATACCGAAGCGGTACATGCTCTATCCCTGCGTACATTTACACCGGAGCAATGGAAAGCCGATGGCGGCGGCGCATGAGCGGCGCCCGTGGATAAGCTCATCATCACAGGCGGTGTGCCGCTGGCCGGCGAGGTACGGATCTCCGGCGCTAAGAATGCAGCCTTACCCATCCTGGCATCGACCCTGCTGGCCGATGAACCGATCACCGTCGGCAATATTCCCCATCTGCACGACATCACCACTACCATGGAGCTACTTGGGCGCATGGGGGTGGGGTTGGTGGTGGATGAGCGCATGAACATTACCGTGGACCCATCGCCTATCACCGACTTTTACGCGCCGTATGAGCTGGTAAAGACCATGCGCGCGTCCATTTTGGTGCTGGGTCCGCTATTGACCCGTTTTGGCCGTGCCTCGGTTTCCCTGCCCGGTGGTTGCGCCATCGGCTCCCGTCCCGTGAATCTACATCTGGCGGGATTGGAGAAGATGGGAGCGGAGGTGGCCGTGGAGAATGGCTTCATCCACGCCACCGCCAAGAAATTGAAGGGCACGCGGCTGGTCATGGATCTCACCACCGTCACCGGCACCGAGAATCTCATGATGGCGGCGACCCTGGCTGATGGCAGCACCATTATCGAGAACGCTGCCAGGGAGCCTGAGGTGGTTGATCTGGCGCATTGTTTGAATGCTATGGGCGCGGACGTCAACGGCGCTGGCACGGATACGATTACGGTCCATGGGGTCGAGCGCCTATCCGGCACCCATTACAACGTGTTGCCCGACCGTATCGAATCCGGCACTTATCTGGTAGCGGCGGCGATCACCGGCGGTAAAGTGCGTATCAAAGACACCAATCCCGACATGCTGGAAGCGATTTTGGAGAAGCTGGACGAGGCGGGTGTGGACGTGGGGGTAGGGCCCAATTGGGTGTCCGTGGACGCATCGATCCGCCGGCCACGAGCGGTCAATATTCGCACGGCACCTTATCCGGCTTTTCCCACCGATATGCAAGCCCAATTTACCGCCCTTAATGTGGTGTCCGAGGGCACTGGGACTATCTCGGAGACGGTGTTTGAAAACCGTTTCATGCACGTGCATGAGCTACGCAGGATGGGGGCCGATGTGCAGCTAGAGGGCAACACGGCGGTGACCCGGGGCGTGAACAATTTAACCGCGGCGCCGGTGATGGCCACTGACTTGCGCGCATCGGCCAGTTTAGTGCTGGCTGGATTAGTGGCGGAGGGCGACTCCGTGGTCGATCGCATCTATCACATCGACCGGGGGTACGAATGTATCGAGGAGAAGCTGGCACAACTCGGTGCCCGCATCCGCCGGGTTCCGGGGTGAATCCAAGCAGATGACGCCAAGCAGATGAGCCCGGATAGATGACTACGATTAAGCGCCTCAACGCGCAAGCCGCCGAGTTTCCGGAGCAGCTTGCCGCGCTCACGGCGTTTGCGCTGGAAGACGGGCGCGAAGTGGAGGCCACGGTCCGCGAGATCGTGGATGCGGTACGCCATCAGGGGGACGCCGCCTTAGTACGCTTGACCAACCGTTTCGATCGCCGGACTGTGTCCGACACTGACGAGTTGGTGCTAACGCCTGAGCAAATCGAGGACGCCTGGTCCACCGTCGAGCCCCCTGAGCGCGACGCGCTGGCCGAGGCGGCTGAGCGTATTCGTGAGTTTCATGCACACCAGCGCGATGAGTCGTGGCGGATGAGCGACCGGCACGGCAATGTGCTGGGCCAGCAGGTGAGGGCGTTGGACCGGGTGGGTATCTATGTACCCGGCGGCAAGGCTGCTTATCCATCCTCCGTTCTGATGAATGCTATTCCCGCCAAAGTGGCCGGGGTGGAAGAGGTGGTGATGGTGGTCCCGGCCCCAGATGGTGTGCTGGAGCCCATGGTGCTGGCCGCTGCGCGGGCCGCTGGTGTTGATCGCATATTCACCCTCGGCGGTGCGCAGGCGGTGGCAGCGCTGGCTTTCGGTACGGAAACGGTACCTGCCGTCGATAAGATCGTAGGTCCCGGCAATATCTACGTCGCTACCGCTAAGCGGCAGGTGTTTGGCGTGTGCGGCATCGACATGATCGCCGGACCGAGCGAGATCCTGATTATCTCCGATGGCAGCGCGGATCCTGCGTGGTTAGCGCTGGATCTGTTCGCCCAAGCGGAGCATGACGAGGACGCCCGCGCCATTCTCATCTCCCCCGATCGGACGCACCTAGACCGGATGGAGCAGACCATCGCGCGCCTGCTGCCGAAGATGGAGCGGCGTGCGATTATCGAAACATCGTTGGCCCATCGCGGTGCTCTTATCGATGTGGCCGATTTGGAGGCGGGGGTTGATCTGGCCAACACGCTGGCGCCGGAACATCTGGAATTGGCGGTGGCGCAACCGGAGCAATGGGTTGATCGGGTCAAGCATGCCGGGGCCATTTTCCTTGGCGCGCATTCGCCTGAGGCTTTTGGCGACTACTGTGCCGGACCCAATCACGTGCTGCCTACGGCCAGAACGGCCCGGTTCTCATCGCCGCTTGGCGTTTACGATTTTCAGAAGCGTTCCAGCATCATTCATTGCTCGCCGGATGGGGCGAGAATGTTGGCACCGTTGGCACAAGTGCTCGCGAGCGGTGAGGGATTGGCCGCCCATGCGTACTCTGCCAAAGTCCGTGACGGCAGTAATGGTGTGGATCTTTGATTCGGTGTAGACCTTTGATGAGCATCGTAGCTACTTTCTTGTCCGTTGGATATCTGAAAGATAAACTGAATAATATCAAATTTTTATAGTCAATCCCACAGGGTGCTGCCTTATAATAATGTCCCATCTAAACCAACCCCCCAATTTCGCATGGGTTGATGCGCTCCCAAAATTGCTGCCATCGACCTTGGGTCAGCGCTAACGCGCGTAAGCTCAATACTGTCTTCAAGCCTTTATCTTTCCCTCTCATACCCGAATGACACAGGCGCTGTTCAATTAACCTCTTGCAGGCGGCTTCCGTGACACCAGAGCCGATTGCAAAGTGCTTCTCACGCTATCGCGCATAGTCCATCATAGACCGGTGATGGGTGAAGCATCTGATGGCGTCTTTGACTTTTTTCTTTGCTATCTGCCGTTAGGCGCTTACGGCCCACTCTGTTCAATTCATCGAGCACCTTTTGTGCGCCATTGCTTTGGTGTTTGAGTCTGTGACATTGCTCTTTTAACCAAGCTTTTCGTTTTGACTTCCCGGTTTTGTCTCGATAGGCCCCGTTAGCCGCCTGCGCCAGATATTGTGTTGCATGATAGAAATCCAAAATCTGATGCTGCGTCAGGGGGGTTAATAACGGCCAGTTATCACTCGCTCCATCAGCAATGCCCACTCGAGTGGCATTGGGGTAGAGCGACTTAACGTGTTCAGCCTCCGCCATAAACCGCTGTTTGAATGACGCCTTGCCCTATTGCGCACAAGCCCCTCAATAAATGCTGTGTAACCGCTGCCCTTCACCGTCATACAACGAGATAGAACCCACCATCGCTTCTCGCCAAACACCCCCTCGCATTGGCACCATCGCACCGTCCAGGCTCATACTGACCCCTTCTACTTCCTCATCAAACTCAGGCGTTCGATACTTCCATACCTCTTCCTTGGCCATACCGCCTCCTTGGCTTGGGCAATCGCACCCACCTGCCCGGCCACTTTTTGTCAATCATTCACTGAAATCTTGCAGCCATGATTATTCGCAAGGTCATGGCGGGTTTCATTGGCGTTCAGCCGGGCCTATTGGCTTGATAATAGCTTGTCCATGCGCAGGGTTGCATTTTGCATGACCCGCGCTGAGGCTTCCATTGGACCGTAGATACGACCCCCCTTGGACGTTGGGTACACAGGGCGAACAACGTCGATGGGTCCATAGGGCGAATAATACGTTTGGTTGCTTTGCGTGCGTGAAGTGAGTGTTATACCGCTCACCTCGATTGGACTGCCATCGGTATCAAAGCGATGAAGGGCTTGGGCTGTCGCAGAGCAACCCCGTGGGTTGCTCACCGATAAAATCGTGCTTTCCATCGCCAGCAATGAACCGGTTAACTCCCTCTCTACTTCAAACTTAATCCGATGGCCTGAGCGTGAAATGATTTAGACCGATGACGGGGAAGACATGATAGAGCACCCTACAAAGCTTATAACAGGGCTAAGCTAGCTGAAATATCACATTATATCAAGGCAGTACTCTTTTCGGTTTGGTGATCCGAAATAAATGGAGCGGGCGATGAGTCTGGAACTCTAAGCGGGCTGAAATGCTGATCTGGAAGCGCCGCTTGCTACCCTGGTCTTTGCGAGACCACTACGTCGAGGTCAAGCTCCCGGCCGCTTCTCAACACCGTAATCCGTACCGGCGACCCAGGTGAGACTGCGCTGATGGTGTTGATGGCCGATTGCGGATCGGAAATCGGTGTGCCGTCGATCTCTACGATCAAATCTCCAGGCTTAAGACCGGCGCGGGCAGCGGGGCCGCTGGCCAGTACCCGGTTGACCAGTACGCCGGAAGTTGATGCTGGCGCATCGTGTTTTTCAGCTTCCGCTGCCGTTAGCCGTTCCACTTCGATGCCCAGCCAGCCGCGGCGCACATATCCGAACTGGGTAATTTGTTGCGCCACATGTTGGGCGACGTCCACTGGAATAGCGAATCCTATCCCTGACGCTTGCCCGGTATCAGAGAGGATAGCGGTGTTAATACCCACCAATTTGCCCTCGGCAGTGATGAGAGCGCCGCCCGAGTTGCCGGGATTGATCGCCGCATCCGTTTGGATGAAGTCTTCGAAGGTGTTGATGCCTAGCCGTGAGCGCCCCTTGGCGCTGACTATCCCCATGGTCACGGTCTGTCCGACCCCGAAAGGATTACCGATGGCTAACACCACGTCGCCCACTGCAAGATCATCGACTGTTCCTATGGGAATACCGGTTAGGTTTTTGAGTGGTATTCGCAAAATGGCGAGATCGGTGTCCGGGTCCACCCCCACAACTTGTGCACGCGCCGAGCGGCCGTCACGCAACATGACGTGGATCTCCTCGGCGTTGGCGACTACATGGTGATTGGTGACCACCACTCCGTTTGCCCCGAGCAGCACACCGGAGCCCAAGTCCGATTGGGTTCGTTCCTTAGGTACATCGGGGCGGTTGAAGAAGCGCCGTAAAAACTCGTCGTCCACCAGGGGATTGACGCGCCGCTTCACGACTCTGGAGGCGTGGATATTGATCACCGCCGGTGCCGCTGTGTGCACGGCGCTCGCATAGGATGCCGCCGGTGTTGCTGGCGCCAGATCTACTGCTTGAGGCAATCGCGCGATGAGGTTGGGTTTGATGGCCACGACGATGAAAGCAAGCGCTAAGCCGGCTATCACCGACTTCACCACGAAGCGGATTGTTGTTAGCATGCGCTATTGCCTCAGAGAGTCGGCTCTGTAGGTGGGAAGAACCAGCGGAAAACGCCCGCTTCGCCGTCACGGGGTGAGGTTGTCTGCGCAAGTTTAACGAATCGAGCTTTTTTTGTGCGCACCGAATTGGTGCAATCTTGACCAACCTCTCGGCTTGTAGGATCCTTTCGAACCTGTCTGGTTACGGGAAACCCCTGGCGGTGATATCGAGGGGTGCTAGCTGCGCCCGCGTGACCAAAACGAATTCATGAAACTTTAGATCCGGCGGAGTTCCACATGACTTATGGAGGCGTGGACCACGGTCGCCGGCGGTTCCTCACGGCTACCACTTCGGTGGTGGGCGCTGTAGGTGCTGCTTATGCGGCCGTTCCTTTCGTCACGTCTTGGCAACCTAGTGCGCGTGCCAAGGCTATCGGTGCCCCAATAACGGTCGATTACAGCAAGATCGAACCTGGCCAGCTTATCGTGCAAAAATGGCGAGGCAAGCCAGTTTGGATCTTGCGGCGTACCGAGGCGGCGCTGGCGTCACTGGATGCGGTGGCCGAACAGTTGCGCGACGCCGGCAGCGAAGAAGACCAGCAGCCCGCCTATGCCCGCAACAAACACCGGTCTAGGCGGCCTGAGCTTCTGATCTTAGTGGGTTTGTGTACCCATCTAGGCTGTGCGCCCAGCATGGTGAGGCCGGCCGAAGCCGGGCAATTCAATCTCGGCAGCGATTGGCAAGGGGGGTTCTTCTGTCCTTGCCATGGATCCAAATTCGATTTCGCTGGCCGTGTCTACAACAGCGTTCCGGCGCCGACTAATCTGCAAGTACCGCCGCACCGGTTTGAAGGTGAGCACCTGCTCATCATCGGAGAAGATGAGGGAGGTATCGCCTGATGATGCAATCCATCGTGGCCGTGCGCGATTGGGTCGATGCCCGTGTTCCGATCATGAAGATGTGGAACGAGCATCTGGCCGAGTACTACGCGCCCAAGAACTTCAATTTCTGGTACTACTTCGGCTCTTTGGCATTGCTGGTGTTGGTGATCCAGTTTCTGTCCGGGATCTGGCTGACGATGCACTACAAACCGAGCGCGGAGCATGCATTCGCCTCGGTGGAATACATCATGCGCGATGTGCCCTGGGGTTATCTGATTAGATATCTTCACTCGACCGGAGCTTCCGCGTTCTTCGTAGTGGTGTACCTGCATATGTTTCGCGGCTTGCTTTACGGATCGTATAAAGCGCCGCGTGAGCTGATCTGGTTGATCGGTATGGGCATCTACATGCTGCTGATGGCCGAGGCGTTCATGGGTTATCTGCTACCTTGGGGGCAGATGTCCTTCTGGGGCGCGCAGGTCATCATCTCCTTGTTTGGTGCTTTGCCGTTTGGTATTGGAGAGGCACTGTCTCTTTGGATCCGCGGTGACTACGTGGTCTCCGACGCCACTTTGAACCGGTTTTTTGCGCTGCATGTGGTGCTGTTGCCGGTGTTGTTGCTCGGTCTCATCGTCGCGCACATCGTCGCGTTACATGAGGTTGGTTCTAATAACCCGGACGGGGTAGAGATCAAGAAGAACAAAGATACCAATGATATCCCGAAGGACGGCATTCGCTTTCATCCCTACTACACGGTGAAGGATCTTTACGGCGCCAGCGTCTTTTTGCTCATCTTCAGCGCGGTGGTTTTCTTCGCGCCCGAGTTCGGTGGCTGGTTCTTGGAAAAGGATAACTTCGTGCCGGCCGATCCATTAAAGACGCCCGAACACATCGTACCGTTATGGTATTTCACGCCGTTCTACGCGATTTTGCGTGCTATTCCCCACAAGCTGACGGGCGTATTGGCCATGGGTTTGTCAATAGCGATGTTGTTCGTCTTGCCTTGGTTGGACCGGCATCCGATCAAGTCTTTCCGCTACCGGAGCGCTCTTTACCGTGGTGCGCTGTATGTGTTCGCCTTGGTCTTTGTGGTGCTGGGGTGGTTAGGCACACAACCTGCTACCGTTGTTTACTCCGAGCTAGGTCTGCGCCTGGCCGAGCTGTATTTCATGTTCTTCATCGTGCTGGTGATGTATAGCAAGGACCGGGGGGCGGATACTCACTTCATTGTGTTCATCGTGTTGCTCGCCAGTATGATGTTCGCGGATGTAATCCGTTTCGATGCGCAGAAGGGATGGCTGATGTTCTTCAGCGCGATCATCCCGCTTGCGTATATGGTGGTTTTTATTCTAGGGCCGATTTTCACCCGTATGAACGAGTCGCGTGTTGTGCCGGAGAGAGTGACGTGAGGATTAAGCAATACCTTTTTGCAGCGTTTGTCGCTCTGGCATTGCTTGGGTCTGCGTCAGCCGCAGGTGGCAACTACGACTTGATGTCGGCTCGATCCGATCTCAGCAATCAAGCGTCTTTGCAGCGCGGGGCGAAGCTTTTCGTTAACTATTGCCTGAGCTGTCACTCCGCCAGCTTCATGCGGTACAACCGCATGGCTGAGGACCTGGGGCTCACCGAAGAGCAATTGATCAGCAATCTTATGTTCGCATCGGATAAGAGCGGGTCTACCATGACGGTGGCCATGAATGAGAAAGATGCCAACAAATGGTTCGGCGTGGTTCCTCCGGACTTGTCCGTGATTGCCCGTTCGCGAGGACCGGACTGGCTTTATTCTTATTTCATGACATTCTACCGGGATGATGCGCGGCCTTTCGGTGTGAACAATTTGGTGTTTCCATCCGTGGGTATGCCCCATGTCATGGAACGCCTGCAGGGCGTGCAGCGCTTACGTGAACTCAAAGAGGACGAGGTGCGCTCACGCGATCCTAAACGCGAGCTGGTACTTGAAAGCGAAGGCAGCCGCAGTCCCGGTAAGTTCAGCAAGGATATGCGCGATCTCACCAACTTCCTGATCTACGTTGGAGAGCCAGTCAAGCTTGAGCGCTACGGACTGGGGATCAAGGTCATTTTATTCTTACTCGTGCTAACCTTCCTTACTCGGGCACTTTACAAAGAATACTGGAAGGACGTGCACTGAGTTCTTCTGCCGCTAAACCTGTTCGATGGGGGTCCTATGGCCAAGGTCTTTATGGCCGAAGGTATGGCAACCCGTCGGCGGCACGCGCTTGGGGTTGTGCCGGAGGGCGCGCCGGCCTTAAAGCCCAGTGATGCCGCAAGAGGGGACCATGGCTCTGCTTCCTAACCGCCGTTCGATAATGACTCTTTACTCCAACGAGCGTGATCCTGCATCGCATGCGGTCCGTTTCGTCCTGGCGGAGAAGGCGGTCAATGTAGATGTCGTTCACGTATTGCCCGATGAGCGCCCTGATGATCTCATAGAGCTGAATCCGTACGAGGACGTTTTGACGCTGGTGGACCGCGACTTGGTGTTGTACGAGCCGCAGATCATCATGGAATATCTAGACGAGCGCTTCCCTCATCCGCCGTTGATGCCGATCGATCCGGTGACAAGAGCGCAAAGCCGCCTATTCCGTTTTCGCATTCAGCGTGATGTGTATGCATGCGTCAAGCAGATGTATGATCCGCAAAAAAGCGTGGTGGATGCCGCTCGTAAAGCACTGCGAGATAACTTGACCGCAATCGCACCGATTTTTTCTCAAACCAAGTTTTTCATGAGCGACGACTACTCGTTAGTCGATTGTTTTATGGCGCCTGTGTTGTGGCGTCTGCCTAGTTTGGGGGTGAAGTTGTCCGGTCAAGCGAAAGCGATGATTCGCTACGGCGATAATCTGTTTGAGCGGGAGGCTTTTGCCAACAGCTTGACCGAAACCGAGCGGGAAATGAACGAAGACTAAGCGTGTAGGTACCCTGGTCAATGTTAGCTAATCATGGCAGAGCCTAGTTTCACCTCACTCAAGCCTTATCTGTTGCGGGCACATCACCAATGGATGGCCGACAATGGGCTCACGCCACATCTGGTCGTAGATGCCGATATACCCGGCGTGGTGGTGCCGCGCGAGCACGTTAAGAATGGCACCATAGTGCTGAAGATTGCCGCCCAGTCTATTGATGCGCTTGTGATGGGTAATGAGCACGTGGAGTTTTTGGCACGCTTCAGGGGCATTAGCAAGCATATATTCTTACCCATAGACTCGATACGGGCGCTTATAGATATGGATTACGGGGTGGGAATGAGTTTTGCGCCTGAAGATGACGGCGCTGCGGCGGAAGGGGCCGGGGAAGGACCAGACAATGAGCCTCCGCCCGATGCGCCAAGACCTAGGCCGCGTCCTTCTTTGCGGGTCGTCAAATAAGAACGTCCCGTTGTTCTGTTAATGAACCTGATCGGGATCCCAGTCCAGCCACGGTAAGTCCACTATCTGGGCCCCATCGCCGGTGAGCGTCAACGAGCCGCGTAAGCGGGAATAGCCGTCCAAAGAGACCTCGAACACGTAGGTACGTACGAATACGACGCGGCCTTGGGGGTCACGGGCAAGGCGGGTACGCGCAAGGGCGACTGTATCATCCAGAAGCTGTATGGGCTTTCCGTATAGCAATAGCCGGACGGTGGCGATCGCATGCTCGTGCTGGTGACTAGAGTGCCTCCAATACCATAATGCACCCGCGAGAAAAGCTAATGCCAATAGCGCACTACCCATGATCCCGTCAACGGATGTATTCGAAAAGTTTTACCACTCGTTGAACGCCGCCTATTTTACGCGCCACGTTGGTGGCGGCATCGGCTTCGGCGCGTGTAGTCAGGCCCATCAGGAAGACCGTGCTATTTTCCGTGACGACTTTGATGAGATGTGCAGGAACATTGCCGTGCGCGAATAATGCGGTTTTGACTTTGGCCGAAAGATAAGCATCGCTACCTCTGACGCCAAGAGTACTGGGCGCTGCCGCGCGGACTTCATTGTATACTTGGCGTACTTTTTCGATGTTGCTGACGAGGGTGGTGGCGCGCTGCTTGAGTGCCTCCGTAGGGGCCTCACCCGATAGCAGAATGATGCCGTTGTAACTGGTAACGTTGATGTGGGTTTGTTCGTTGATAGCTTTGTCTTGAAAGAATGCTTGCACGCCCCTGATTTCAATTAGCTCATCGTCGATAACGGTTCCTGGAGTGCGCCTGTCCAAGATAGTGGATTGTTGACTAGGTTGGGTGGCGCAGCCTGTTAGTAGCATGGCCCCTAAGAGGGCCGCTGTAAAAAGGCTGAATTGTCGGGCCATTTCAATCCTCCCGCCCGCTGAACTGTAGATCAATGAGTTCACACAGACAATGGACAATTAAAATATGCAGTTCTTGGATGCGCGCCGTCGATTGCGCTGGCATCCGCAATTCGATGTCTTGTTGGCGTAAGCGCGTCGCGGCCTCGCCGCCATCACGGCCCGAGATCAACACGACTAGGAGGCCGCGCTCTTGCGCTGCCTCGATGGCGTGCAAGATATTCGTGGATTGACCACTGGTGGTGAAAGCGATGAGGGCATCGCCAGCGTTACCCAAGGCATGGATTTGTCTTGCGAAGATTTCGTCATAGCGGTGGTCATTGGCGATAGAAGTGATGGTCGGGCCATCCGTGGTGAGGGCTATGGCAGGTAATCCGGGGCGCTCCATTTCGAAGCGGTTGACGAATTCCGAGGCCATGTGTTGGGCGTCGGCGGCGGAGCCGCCGTTGCCGCACAGCAAAACCTTGTTTTGATTCAGGAGCACCTGCCAAAGAGCCGCTCCGGTTTTGGCTATGACTTGAGGTAGCTCGGCGAGTGCATCTTGTTTGACTTTGATGCTGTCTTCGAAGCTTTTAGTGACGCGTGCTGTTAACTCCAAGATTCCACCTCGAATGCTCCTGTGATCCAGTCTATATTTGCCGCGCCTGGACCCATGGCGACCACGTCAAAGCGGCATGGGGTTGCCTGGTTTATTCGATGCACTTGTAAATAGTGTGATGCCGCGCGCGCAATACGTTGTTGTTTGCGCCGGTCTACTGACGCGGCCGCGCCTCCGTACCGGCTGGTTTTGCGATAACGCACTTCAATGAATATCAATGTTGCGTCATTATCCCGGGCGACGACATCGATTTCTCCAACGCGGCAACGGTAGTTACGAGTCAATACCGTCAACCCGCGGGCTTGAAGAAAAGACAGGGCACGCTCTTCAGCAGCGTCACCGACCGTTTTACTCCTAGGGGCTGTTTTGCTCTCAAGGGATTCATCCCCCGCAGTTTTAGGCGCCGGGGTTTGGCGTTCGGATCTCTTCAAAGCCGGTTGCTGGGTGATAGCGATACGGCGGTACCCAGGAGTTCGGGTACACCTTCGGTAATACGCGCCCACTTCAATTGGCGGATGACAACGTTGTTATCGCCGATCAACAAAGTACCGGTGTGTCCCTGGAAGCTCTCACCCGGTTGCGCTCTCAGCCGGCCAGCCCGTTTGACCAGGGCGGCAGCATCGGCGCCCAGGGCGAACAGGCGGGAATATCCAGCCATCGCCTCCGGCCAGTGTTGTTCCAGTACTTGGCGCAGGGCGCCTTGCTCATCGACGGGAGTTAAAATCCAGGGCATGTCGCCAAAGATAACCCCATCTATATCGCGATCCAGATCGGCGTTAGGCACGCCGGTGTAGACGTGAGAGGTGGCGTAAACAGGCACCCTGGAGGCCCGATGAAAACGCAGTTGTGGCCGTAACATCCGTGCCTGGTTGGCGAATCCGGCCATGAAGATAGCATCTATGTCTTGCCTGCGCCGAACGGCGAATGCCACGTTGGTGCCGACCAGTTTGCGCACCGCCTTGAAGCGTTGCTCGCTTTGTTCAATGCTGAGCAGCGCTTTTACTGGTGCGGATAAATCCCGCTCCTCAGGGTCGAATTGTCCTGTCTCGACCACCGTTCCGCCCAGGCGCTCGAACGCTTGCGCGAAAGCTGAAGTGACCCGCTCCCCCCAATTGCCGGACGGTCCTATAACCGCTGCCGCCACGTAGCCGTCAAACCAAATGCGCTCAGCCACTTGACCAGCTTCTTGTTCTGGCGACAGCGCCAATTGGAAGAGGCCGGCAGGTGGTGCGCCGCTGTCCGCGGCGCGGGCCACGGTATTGAGTACTAGGGTCGGAACCCGGATGTCCCCGGTATTTGAGATCGCGGTTACGGCTTCTTTGCGAAGTGGACCAATGATGAACTGAGCACCAGCCTCAACCGCATCCAAGTACGCTGTTCCAGGATCTTGGTCGTTGGTGTCGATAATGCTGATGGAGCGCTCCGAGCCATGTTGGCCCTCAGCCAGCCACGCCGTGATAAAGCCATCGCGTAACGCCGCACCCGCATCGGCGAATTGCCCCGTCAGTGGCAACATGAGGGTGATACGGTTCGCCGGCAGTGACAGGCGTTCACTCTCGGCCAAGAGCTTATCTACCACTGCGAACTGGCCTGGGTGATTGGGGAAACGCGCTTGCCAAGTGGCCAGCTCTTGGCGCAAAGCGTCTACGTCGGTGAGGTATGTTTTACCGATGAGAGCCAGTTCGACCCAACCGCCGAAGCTATCGAGCGGTGGCCGGTTCACCGAGGACAACTGCGCCCGCTCCGCCCATTGTAAGGCATCCCATATGCCTTCGTAGTTGGCTTGCCGGGCGGCCGGATCGCTTAATTCAAGGTCCAGTCGGGTACGCGCTTCGGCCAGCTTTAATCCAGCGCCGGTGGCATCCAAGATGTCAACTTTGGCCTTGAGTAACGAAGGATGCCACTCGGGTGTCAATTGCTCTGGCCGCGGTAGCAGTTGTTCCGCTTGGCCTGCCTTACCCGCAAGATAAGCTAGACGCGCTTTAGCTAAAGCGGCCAAGGCGGCTGTGTGTGGTGCAAGTCCGGCTGGCGGTATACGGGCCAGATGCGTTTGTGCGCTGGTCCTGTCGCCCGCCGATAGCAATGCATTGGCGGCGCTTGCCAATGCTCGGCTGGCGCTAGCCGGATCGGCCCCTTTGACCTGGCTCAAATATTCCGCCGCGGCCGCCGAGTAGAGCTTTTGTTGCAGTAAGGTGGCTGCTTGAGGCGTTACCGGTTGTTGCTCGATGTCGTTTACACCGCCGCCGCAGCCGCTCAAGCCGGCCATGAGTACACTGAGAAGTATAGCTATGGTGCCGCAGTGGGTTGTAGTGGTGCGCGGTGCTTTAAGGGTCATCGACATTGGAGGCGATATTTTTCCTAACTCTATCGTATTAAAGAGTACCAGCCGGACAGTGATAATTCATCTTCTTGGCAATTCACCCGCTTGGAGCTTATTTGGTGTTGCCTACGTTACTCATCATCGGCCTTGTTATCGATCGGCCTTGTCATCGGCTAGCCCCAGGCGCAGACTGATTCGCGGGGAGTCGGCCGGACAGTCGCTGCCGCTTAGGCGGGAGAGGAAAGTCCGGGCTCCGAAGGGCGGAGTGCCAGGTAATACCTGGGGGGCGCGAGCCTACGGAAAGTGCCACAGAAAATAAACCGCCAAGGGCGTTTGATGAGCAAGCGCACTTGGTAAGGGTGAAAAGGTGCGGTAAGAGCGCACCGCGTTCCTGGTAACAGAGACGGCAGGGTAAACCCCACTCGGAGCAAGACCAAATAGGGGAGCAATGGTGTGGCCCGCACAAGCTCCTGGGTAGGTCGCTAGAAGCATGCGGTGACGTATGTTCTAGATGAATGACTGTCCACGACAGAACCCGGCTTACAGGCCGGCTCCCCCCTTTATCGCCCCGTTCCATTCTTATCCGTGCGTCTTTCTCGATCGCCTTAGAACGATCGGAAAAACCTCAAGTCGAATCTTAGCAACTGATTGTATTTGTTCGTATTTAAAGTTCTTCGATCGCTAGATCTACAAGCCGATAAAGTTCCTGCAATTCACGATGTAACTCATTGTAATGATTAGGATTTTTAAAACTACTTCATTGGACTAATTGATTGACAGTGGAAAGAGGGTGGACTAATGTTGCTAGTCCGTGGGAGAAAGTGGGAAATATTGGATCGAACTCATTAACGTGAGTGCATCCTCACTGCCAGCCAGTTTTGACTTCTGGATTAGGCGTTCAAGGAGGGCTTGGTCGTGTTTCGTGGTGAGTCCGCGCTCAACATGGATGAGAAAGGCCGCATGGCCGTACCGAGCCGCTACCGGGAGCAGCTGCATATGCAAGCTGGAGGCCGGCTCGTCATCACGATCGGCCTACAGCACCGCTGCTTGACGGTTTATCCATTCCCCGATTGGCAGCGTATTGAAAGTGAACTGGAACGCCTGCCGGCGTTCGACGATGGCGCTGAAGCTGTGCGCCATCTTCTGATCGGTCATGCCACGGAATGTGATCTGGACAGTCATGGCCGCATCTTGGTGCCGCAGTCACTGCGCGAATTCGCTTCCTTGGGCAAGCGCGTGAAGATGATCGGTCAGGCGAGCAAATTCGAACTCTGGGATGACGGGGCGTGGGCTGCCAGGCGCGAAGAGTGGCTCGGCCAGGTGATAGGGGTGCTACGGGACCCACCGCAGTCTTTACGCGAGTTGGTGCTTTGAATGGGGTCAGATCACTTGCACCGAGGTCGAGGAGTGACTAGTGCGCGAGCGAGCAGCGAGGTAGGGCAAAAGCATGTGCCGGTACTGTGCGCGGAAGTGGTGGCTAGTTTGATGCCGAGTCCACCGACCAATACAGCGTGGATTGGGATCGATTGCACGTTTGGACGTGGCGGACATGCGGGCGCGCTGCTGGCACGAGGTGGTAACGATGCGCGGTTATTGGCCCTTGATCGCGATCCGCAGGCGGTGGCGGCGGCCCATCGAAGCGGTGATCGGCGCTTGCACGCCGTGTGTGCGCCGTTTTCATGTTTGGCGCAGATCGCCGAGGGTGAGGGCATGAGTGGCAAAGCTGATGCTGTGCTCTTCGACCTCGGGGTGTCCTCGCCGCAGCTCGATCAGCCCGAACGCGGTTTTAGCTTCATGGCCGATGGCCCGTTGGACATGAGGATGGATCCCGACAACGGCCCTTCGGCGGCGCAGTGGTTGGCTGACGTTTCCGAGCGGACGCTGGCCGACACCTTGCGCCGGCTGGGCGAAGAGCGTTGGGCTAAGCGTATCGCCCGTGCCGTGGTCCGCCGGCGCGCCGAACGGCCTATAGAGCGCACGTTGGAGCTGGCCGCGTTGATAGCGGCGGCCTGCCCACGGGCTAAGAAACCATCGAAGCATCCGGCAACCCGCAGTTTTCAAGCGATACGGATGGCGGTCAATCGTGAATTGGAGGAATTACAAGCAGGACTTGAGCAGGCGGTCGCTGTGCTACGGCCTGGCGGACGCCTGGGTGTTATTAGTTTCCATTCCTTGGAAGACCGTATGGTGAAGCGTTTTATGCGGGTGCGGCACACCGGCCCGCAGCTACCCCGTGGATTACCGCCGCCTCCAGGCGCGCCACCGCCGCCGCTCGCCAGCGTGCTCAAGCCGGTGCGTGTGAGCACTGCGGAAGTGGTGCTCAATCCCCGTGCCCGCAGCGCTACGTTACGGGTGGCGGAGTTAAGGCAGTGAACCGGTTGGCGGTGGTTGCTTTGTTAGCGCTCGCGGTGACCGCGAGCGCAGTGAGCGTGGTGCACGTCAAGCACCGCAGTCGCACTTTGTTTGTTGAATTGCAAATCCTGGAGCGCGAGCGGGATCGGCTCAATGTGGAATGGAATCAGTTGGCGCTAGAGCAAAGCGCCTGGGGCACCCATGATCGGGTGGCAGAGCTGGCCACCAGCCGTCTTGGCTTCGAGGAGCCCAAGGCCACAACGATGGAAGTGGTGAGCAGCCATGGCCGCTAAAGCGCGCGATATGTCCGGCCAAGGAAGCATGTTTAGCTGGCGCCGCCGCATGGTGGTGGGGGCATTGATGGCCGGCTTTTTGGTATTGGGTGGCCGCGTTATCGATCTGCAGATCAATCATCACGAATTTTTGATGAACGAGGCTAACGCCCGGCATTTGCGGGTGGTACGTATGCCGGCCCATCGCGGCATGATCCTCGATCGCCACGGCGAACCGCTGGCGATCAGCACACCGGTTAGTTCTATATGGATTCATCCAGCGGAGCTGTCCGTTGATAAAGCGCGCTGGCCCGAGCTGATCAAGGCGCTAGACATGAGCGAGGGGCGTTTGCGGCACACCATTGCGCAGCGGGGTGATCGCGAGTTCGTCTATCTTCGCCGGCATGCCGATCCGGCTCTGGCGCGAAAGATCATCAAACTCGGTATCCGCGGCGTCTATCAACAGCGCGAGTATCGGCGGTATTACCCGCACGCGGAAGTCTCGGCCCATGTGGTCGGCATTACCGATATCGACGAGCGGGGCCGCGAGGGATCGGAACTCGCATTCGACAATTGGCTCACTGGCCGCGATGGCGCCAAGCGGGTCATGCGCGACCGGCTAGGCCGCATTATCGAGGATGTGGAGCGTATCCGGGCGCCGCGCCAGGGCCGGGAGTTACGCCTGAGTATTGACCAACGGTTGCAGTATCTGGCTTACCGGGAATTAAAGGCGGCCGCCAAACGCCACCGCGCCCGCTCTGCTTCTATGGTGCTCATCGATGTTCTGACCGGAGAGGTGCTCGCGGTAGTCAATCAGCCTTCGTACAACCCGAATACACGGCGCCGGGGCAACAGCAGCACGCGGCGCAACCGGGCGATTACCGATGTGTTGGAACCCGGTTCGACCATGAAGCCTTTCACCATTGCCATCGGTTTGCAATCCGGGCAGGTACAGGCGGATTCTCGTATAGATACCAGTCCCGGCACCTTCAAGGTAGGCCGTCATCTGATTCGGGATCACCGTAACTACGGCACTATCGATCTAGCTACGGTGATCATGAAATCGAGCAATGTGGGGGTGAGCCGGATCGCCCTCAGCGTGCCGCCACAAGATATGTGGCTCATTTTGTCTCAACTCGGTTTTGGCAATACCACGGGATCCGGGTTTCCGGGCGAATCGCCGGGTATCTTGAGGCACTACGGGCACTGGGGGGATATCCACCGGGCGACGTTGGCCTATGGCTACGGTTTGTCGGTGACACCGCTGCAATTGGCGCAAGCTTATGTGGCCATAGCCAACGATGGGTTGGTGCAAGCGCTGTCGTTGCAACGGGTCGATAGGCCGGGCAAGCGGCGGCGGGTTCTGTCCGAAGATGTGGCGCTTGCCGTGCGCACTATGATGGAAGGGGTAGTGGGGCCGGGGGGAACCGCCGGTAAGGCCGCCATTCCCGGTTACCGCGTGGCCGGCAAGACCGGCACGGTGAGAAAGCCTATCGCTGGCGGCTATTCCGAAGATCGGTTCACGGCGTTGTTCGCCGGACTCGCGCCGGCCAGCAAACCGCGCTTGGTGGGCGTGGTCGTAATCGATGAACCGGGGGGTGAGGAGTACTACGGTGGTCAGGTCGCCGCCCCTGTATTTCGCACAGTTATGGCCGGTGCGTTGCGTTTATTGGGCGTTGCACCGGATCGGCCGCAAGACTTGAGCCCCGGGCCCGTGGCTCGGTTGGCGCGCGGTTAACTTAAGGGAGATGGCATGGCTGATCCATCCGCAGCGCGTCTTACCTTGCGCGAGCTGCTCTCACCTGTGGATTGCCATGGCTCTGGCAATGCTGCAGTACGCGGTATCGCCACCGATTCGCGGCACGTTCAGCCGGGTGATGTGTTCTTTGCGCGCCCAGGTCTGCGGGTAGATGGCAGGCGCTTTATGCAGCAAGCCGTGGCCAATGGTGCGGTGGCCGTGGTAAGCGCGGCGGACCCGCTTGCCACGGCAATGCACTCTTCAGGCGTTGATGTCGTCAATGGTGTTGCCGTCATCGCGGTGGATGATATCAATGCTGTTTTAGGCATCGCTTCCGCGCGCTTGCATGGATCGCCTTGTCAATCGCTAAGGTTATTCGGCGTCACCGGGACTAATGGTAAGACGACGGTGGCCTATCTCTTGGCCCATGTGCTGGATAAGCTCGGCGGTTGCGGGCTGATCGGTACCTTGGGCGCCGGGCGGCCTGGTGAGATCATCCCCACCACACACACTACGCCGGAGGTGACACGGACCAACGAGTTGTTGGCCAAGTTCGCGGCCAGTAGGACCCAATATGTGGCAATGGAGGTGTCATCACATGGTATTGCGCAAGGACGCATCTGTGGACTCGTTTTTGATACGGCGATATTTACCAATTTCTCACAGGATCATCTCGACTATCACGGTGACATGGAGTCCTATTGGTCGGCCAAAGAGGGGCTGTTTAAAAGCGAAGGTCTTGGGACCGCCATCGTCAATCTGGATGATCCTTGCGCAACCCGAATCAAAGCGCCCGCCGGCGGACAGTTGTTGGGGTATTCGGCGCACGCTGGAGTGGCCGGTGCGGAGCTGACGGTCACGGTCGATGAGCGTAGCGAAGGTCCTGAGCTTCGTTTGCAAATAAATGGGGCATGGGGGCCGGCGGAACTCGAATCGCGGTTAGTCGGCGATTTCAATGCGTACAATCTGGCGGCGGTTATTCTCGCATTACTAAATGCCGGGGTTTCCTTGGCCGATGCTTGCAGATATCTGTCGTTAGCGGATGCGCCACCTGGAAGAATGCAATGGTTGGGCGGTGGCGACCGGCCGGTCGCCGTGGTGGACTACGCCCACACGCCTGCTGCCTTAAGAGTTGCCCTGCGGGCGAGCGCCACTCTTTTGGATGAGCGGCTTTCGCGGGGGCGGCTTTGGTGTGTATTCGGTTGTGGCGGAGAACGCGACAAGGACAAACGTGCGCAGATGGGGGCTATTGCTGCCGGCTTAGCCGATCGTGTGATGATCACCGATGACAACCCGCGGGCGGAACCGTCGGCCGAGATTATTGCCGATATCCTCGCCGGCATCGCTAAACCTACTGATGTGATGGTGGAGGCCGATCGGGCGCAGGCCATTCATCGCGTCATCAGTGCGGCTAAAGTGGGCGACGTGATTTTAGTGGCCGGCAAAGGACATGAGACTAGCCAGGAACGCGCTGGTGTACGCACGCTTTTTAGCGATGTACAGGAAGTGAGAAGAGCGCTGTGCGCCTATACAAGTATTGGCCATACCAGCGCTGATTGGAATTATCCGGGCTTGGCGTCATGAGCATTCGCATGACGGTGGCCGAAGCGGCACGAGTGGCGGGCGCGAAAGTGATCTCGAGACACGCTATTTCAACGGGCGCCACTTCAAAGGACGCTGTCGCACCGGACGCTGTCGCACCGAGCGGCGGGTTTCACGGTTGTAGCATCGATTCGCGTCAAGTGAGCAATGGTGCATTGTTCGCCGCGCTATCCGGGGAGCAGGCCGATGGCCATGATTTTGTTCACGACGCTATTGAACGGGGGGCTGGCGCTGTTCTGAGCGAACGGGTTGTGGAGGCAGATGTTCCCTTGTTAGTGGTGAAGAGTTGCCGGCGAGCCTTGGGGCGTTTAGCCAAAGCGTGGCGGCAGCGGTTTTCCCTACCCATCGTGGGTGTGACCGGCAGCAACGGCAAGACCACCGTTAAAAATATGATCGCGCAGGTATTGCGCTCAGGTGGGCCGGCGCTCACCACGGTGGGGAATTTGAACAATGAGCTGGGGCTGCCTCTCACGTTGATGGCATTGGATGAGCCGCATCGGCGGGCAGTCGTGGAGCTGGGCGCCAATCATATGGGCGAGATCGATTATCTCGCCGATATGGTCAAGCCGCAGGTAGGGGTTATTACGCAGTGCGCACCCGCTCACCTGGAAGGATTCGGATCCATTGAGGCAGTTGCCAAAGCCAAGGGCGAGTTGCTGTTGCATCTGACTGGAGCGAACAGTTGCGCCGTCTTGAATGCCGATGATGTTTATTTCAGCTATTGGCGATCCAATTGCGCCGCGGTTAGAACGCTCAGTTTCGGATTTTCCAAGACCGCGCAGATTACCTGTGAATGGCAGGTAAGTGATGGAGCCATGGAGGTTGAGATTCGGTTGCCGCAAGAGTCGGTCACTACCCGTTTGAACTTGCTCGGGCGTCACAACGTAATGAATGCCATGGCGGCGGCGGCGGCGGCTCATGCGCTCGAGTGTGAGACTGACGACATAGTGCGTGGCTTAGCGCGGACTGCGCCGGCGCCGGGCCGGCTACAACATCACCGGCTGAAAACCGGTGTTTCGTTAATTGACGATACCTATAACGCTAATCCAGTTTCCACCAACGCGGCCATTGATGTTTTAGCGCAGTTTGCCGGTCCGTGCTGGATGGTATTGGGAGACATGGCGGAATTGGGCGATGCAGCGGCCGATTGGCACCGCGGTGTGGGTGCGTACGCAAAAGATCAGGCGATTCACCAGTTTTTTTCCGTGGGATGTATAAGCCGCGCTTCAAGCGATGCCTTCGGTCAATACGGGCAGCATTTCACGAATTGCGAGGGACTGATAGAAAAACTTCGGGCCCAGTATACGGATGCGGGCGCGATTCTCGTCAAAGGTTCACGTTCCATGTGCATGGAGAGGGTGGTAAACGCTCTTTTGGAGGCCGATTCCTGATGCTGTTGGAACTCACTGAACTGTTAGAGCAAATCCACAGTGGTTTCAGCGTGTTTCAGTACCTGACGCTGCGGGCGATTTTAGGGGTATTGACGGCGCTTCTTATCTCATTGCTTATCGGTCCTTATATGATCGTCCATTTGTCCAAATACCAGATAGGGCAGACGGTGCGCGACGATGGACCCGAGTCGCATGTGCAAAAAGCCGGGACGCCAACTATGGGCGGCGTATTGATTCTGGTTGCCATTATCACCGGTACCTTATTTTGGTCCGATCTTTCCAATCGTTTCGTATGGATCGTTGTTGTCACTACACTGCTATTCGGTGCGATAGGTTGGTGGGACGATTATCGTAAGCTGGTGCAGGGCGATTCGCGTGGGTTGGCTGTTAGATACAAGTTCTTTTGGCAGTCGGTGGTGGCGATGGGTTGTGCAGTACTGCTGTATACCACTGCAGCTTCTCCTGCGGAGACAGCGCTGCTGGTACCACTGGCGAAGAACGTCGCTATCGATCTTGGATCCGGTTTCATTTTCCTGACTTACTGGGTCATAGTGGGGACTAGTAACGCCGTCAACTTGACCGATGGGCTAGACGGGCTCGCCATCATGCCCACTGTTTTAGTGGCAGGGGCTTTGGCCATATTTGCTTACGTTGCCGGTAATGCGAAGTTCGCCGCCTATCTAGGATTTCCGTTTATTGCCGGCGCTGGCGAGATGGTGGTGTTTTGCGGCGCCATCGTTGGCGCCGGACTCGGCTTTCTTTGGTTTAACACCTATCCAGCCCAAGTGTTCATGGGGGACATAGGCGCGTTGGCACTAGGCGCGGCGCTAGGCGTGGTCGCCGTCATCGTGCGCCAGGAATTGGTGTTGATGGTGATGGGCGGGGTATTCGTGGTGGAGGCGATGTCGGTCATCTTACAAGTGGTCAGCTTCAAGCTGACCGGTAAGAGGATCTTCAAGATGGCACCACTGCATCATCATTTTGAACTCAAGGGTTGGCCGGAACCGCGTGTCATTGTGCGCTTTTGGGTCATCACGGTGATTTTGGTATTGGTTGGCTTGGCGACGTTGAAAGTTCGGTAATGGTGTCGAGTGTAGCGGTTGTGTGGAACATCTGAAGAATGAACGCGGTAGATAGTCCTCAGGCGATACCTTTTAGCCAAACGAGCAGCCGTACAAGTCGGGGTGCTCGCACAGGTTGGAGTGCTTGTATCGACGGTTATTTTCTTTTTGCTGTGGTTTCGATCCTTCTTATCGGTTTGACAATGGTAGCGTCCGCATCCGTTGCTATCGCCGATAAGAGTGGCTCTCCTCTGGGGCTTTTTTGGCGTCAGAGTGTTTATCTAGGGGTAGCCACGGGAATCGTTACCGTGCTTTGGCCCCTGGAACTGAAGTTTTGGCACCGTGCGGGCGGTCTTTTGATGCTCGGGTCCGTCGCATTGCTCGCGTTGGTGTTAGTGCCTGGTATAGGGCGGGAAGTCAACGGCGCCACCCGCTGGCTCTCGCTCGGAGTGGTGAACTTGCAGCCGTCCGAATTCGTGAAGATTTTCGTGGTCATGTATTTAGCCGGTTATCTAGTGCGCCGGGCTCAAGAAGTACGATCGGCGTTCAGCGGTTTTTTCAAACCGGTTCTGATACTCGTAGTGATCGCTTGGTTGTTGCTGCTGGAGCCTGACTTCGGCGCTACCGTGGTTGTGTTTGCCACTTCGTTGGCCATGTTGTTCCTGGGTGGGGCGCCGCTGCGTATTTTTTTCGGTTGGGTGGCGGTGACAGCGGTTGCCTTAGGGGGCATCTTGATGGCCGCGCCGTATCGGCTTCAGCGGCTGTTTACATTCTTGGACCCGTGGGCCGATCCGTTTAATAGCGGCTTTCAATTGGCCCAAGCGCTTATCGCCATAGGCCGTGGTGAGTGGTTTGGCGTGGGTTTAGGAGGCAGTGTACAGAAGCTGTTCTACCTTCCCGAGGCCCATACCGATTTTCTCTTCGCGGTATTGGCAGAAGAATTTGGCTTGACCGGTATGACAGTGGTGTTGGCATTGTTCGGGCTGCTTATTTGGCGGGGTTTTAGTATCGCCAGTGAAGCGCACGCCAAAGGCAATGAATTCGGTGCATATCTGGCTCAAGGTTTGACTTTGCTGATCGGTATTCAAGCGTTTTTCAATATTGGTGTGAACGTGGGCGTATTACCAACCAAAGGGTTGACGTTACCGCTTATGAGTTTTGGAGGATCTAGCTTGTTGGCGTCGGCTTTCGCCGCTGGACTCATTTTACGTATCGGTTACGAGGCGAGGCGCGCTCCATGACCGGGTCAATGAGTAGGGGAGCACCGCACGTATTGATCATGGCTGGCGGTACCGGTGGCCATATTTATCCCGGGCTTGCGGTGGCCGGTGAATTGCGGGGGCGTGGATGCGAGGTGAATTGGTTAGGGACTCAAAATGGACTGGAAACACTATTAGTTCCCAAGGCGGGTTTCCCGTTGCATTTTATCGATATCTCCGGGCTGCGTGGCAAAGGTTTTGTGAACTGGGTAAGAGCCCCTGCACGTGTATTGCACGCGTCGTTGCAAGCGGCGGCTCATATTAACACCTTGGCGCCTGATGTGGTCTTGGGGATGGGCGGTTTCGCTGCCGGTCCGGGTGGTCTGGTGGCCTGGCTAATGCGGCGGGCGCTGGTGGTGCATGAGCAAAACGCTGCTCCTGGGTTGACCAACCGTATTTTGAGCAAGATTGCGCGTCGAGTACTGGAAGCATTTCCAGATACCTTTTCCAGTAGTCGCACTCATACGGTCGGTAATCCGGTACGCGGTGATATTGCCGCTGTGGCGCCCATGATCGAGCACCAAGGTCCTACACGTTTGCTGGTTTTGGGAGGGAGCCAAGGGGCACTGGCGTTGAACCGGTTGATGCCAGAGGCATTGGGTTTGGTGAGCGCTTCTTTTTGCGTTACCCATCAAGCCGGTCCCGCGCATGTAGAAAGTACCCGGGCGGGGTATGAGCGGGTAGGGGTGAGGGCGAATTTATTGCCATACATCGAGGATATGGCAAAAGCTTATCAAAACACCGATCTGGTGGTGTGCCGTGCGGGGGCGATGACGGTAGCGGAAGTGGCGGCGGCTGGCAGGGCGGCGCTGTTTATACCGTTTCCGTATGCGGTGGACGATCACCAGACTTTGAACGCGCAATATCTGGTTGACGTCGGGGGTGGGCTTATCGCGCAAGAGCGGGATCTGAATGGCGCATATCTTCGTGATCTGCTAACGGCGTTGATCGAATCACCGAAGAAGCTGTGTGCATTAGGCCGGCAAGCGCGCACTCGAGCTATGCCCTTAGCTACGCAAAGCGTGGCAGATGTTTGCTTTGAGGTGATGCGTGGTTGAGCGTACTCAGTCCATGCGGGTATTGCACCGGGCGCCGGCGATGGGACGGGTACGCCGAATTCACTTCGTGGGCGTGGGTGGCGTAGGCATGGGCGGCATCGCCGAGGTGCTAGTGAATTTGGGTTATGAAGTATCCGGTTCCGATATGCGGGTCAATGCTATGACGGAGCGATTGGCCAAACTGGGCGTGGTGATTTATAGGGGGCACCGGGCCGAGTATGCCGCGCGCGCAGATGTATTGGTCACCAGTGCCGCTATACCAACGGACAACCCGGAAATAGCGCACGCACGCGAACGGCAGGTACCGGTGGTAGCCCGGGCGCAGATGCTGGCCGAACTCATGCGTTTTCGCTACGGCGTGGCCGTGGCGGGTACGCATGGCAAAACAACGACTACCAGTTTAGTGGCCAGTTTATTGACGGAAGGTAATTTAGATCCGACTTTCGTGATCGGCGGCCGTCTTATAGGTGCCGGCACCAACGCGAAGCTGGGAGAAAGCGATTACTTGGTGGCGGAAGCAGATGAGAGCGATGCTTCATTTCTTCATTTGAATCCTATCGTCGCCATAGTTACCAATGTCGATCAAGATCACATGGAGACTTATGGCGGCGAACCGGAACGGTTGTATCAAACCTTCGTGGAGTTTCTACACAATCTCCCGTTCTACGGTCTTGCTGTTTTGTGCCATGACGACCCCGGTGTGCAGGTGGTGCGCGAGCGGGTGAGCCGGCCTGTGATTAGCTATGGTTTCAACGAAGCGGCTGACTATCGTGCGGTCAACGTCTCGCAGCGAGGGCCGCGTATGAGTTTTGAGATCATGTCCCCCGGGCTATCCGGGGCCGTGCCGGTGGAACTCAATTTGGCCGGGCGCCACAACGTACTCAATGCTCTGGCGGCGGTGGCGGTGGCGCGAGAGCTCGATGTCGGCTATGCCGCCATCGCCCGCGGCTTACGCCGCTTCGAGGGGATCGGTAGACGTTTTCAGATCTACGGCGAAGTCTCTATTGCGAACCATCAGGTTTTGCTGGTTGATGACTATGGTCATCATCCACGGGAAGTTGAAGCGACTGTCCGGGCCGCCCGCGCTAGTTGGCCGCAGCGCAGGTTGGTCGTCGCTTTTCAGTTACACCGTTATTCACGCACACGTGATCTGTTCGAAGATTTCGCCTTGGTGCTAAGCGAACTGGATGTATTGCTGTTACTGGATGTTTACGCGGCCGGGGAACAGCCCATTGCCGGTGCGGATGGCCGTGCCCTGGCGCGTGCGATACGCAACCGGGGGCGCGTCGATCCGGTTTTTGTAACCGGCCCGCAGGCGTTGCCTAAGGCATTGGCGGGAATATTAAACGATGGTGATGTGCTGCTCTTGTTAGGAGCAGGAAGTATTGGCGCGGTGGCCCCGCGATTGGTGGCCGGGTAAGCCTGGTGAACGCTTCGTGGTTACCTGAATTGCGCGGTGATCTGCGTTTGGATGAATCCATGCGCAAACACAACGTGTGGGCCGTAGGGGGCCACGTGCAGCGCTATTTCAAGCCACGCGATATAGACGATCTCTGTGCTTATCTGGATGCGCGGCCAGATAGTGAACCCTTGTTTTGGTTGGGGCTGGGTTCGAATTTGCTGGTGCGTGACGGCGGCATCGACGGCTGTGTAATCGCTATAGCGGGAACGATGGATGAGATCGAACGATTAGATGAGGTACGGGTGCGGATAGGTGCTGGCGCTCCTTGTGCCAAGGTGGCTCGGTTTCTAGTCCGTCAAGGATTAACCGGCGGTGAGTTTTTGGCCGGAATACCAGGAACCATGGGTGGCGCGTTGGCCATGAATGCGGGCGCCCACGGTAAGGAGACGTGGATGGCCGTCGAACGCTTGCTCATGGTGAATTCGAACGGGCGGCGTCGATGGCGGGACGCGGCTGATTTCACCGTTACCTACCGCAGTGTGAATAGTCCGCCGGGGGAAGCATTTGCGGGTTGTGAAATGCGTTTTTCCACCGTCCCTATCAGTGTGGTGCAGGAGAACGTTAAAAAGTTGCTGGCGCATCGCGCGCAAACGCAACCTACCGGTCAGCGAAGCTGCGGATCGGTATTTCGCAATCCGCGGGGTGATTTCGCTGGCCGGCTGATTGAAGCGGCGGGATTGAAAGGAGCGCGGTGCGGCGATGCCGTGGTATCGGAAAAACATGCCAATTTTATCGTTAACGACGGTGGCGCGAAGGCAGCGGATCTGGAGGCCCTTATACGGTACGTGCAAGACACTGTACTGGAGCGCTTCGGCATAGCACTCGTTCGCGAAGTACACATAGTGGGGCGGCGGGCGGCATGACTAGGGGCGCCCAATCGAAGGTCGATCAAATCGAGGGTGATAGGGCGCAGGTGGCTCCCCGTGAGCTGTGGCGGCTGATGCCTTTTATGCCGCTGGCGGGGTTGGCGCTACTTGGAGTGATTTTGGCGGAAGGGCCAGCCCTGGCGCGGTTGACGGGGTTATCGGCATTCTTGCCGCGTTGGCCTATAGAGGCGGTAACGGTGACGGGCGAGATGCGTCAGGTTTCTCGCGATGAGCTGACTGCTCGCATAGCGGCAACGTTGAGCGATGATTTTTTCTCCGTGGATGTGAGAGCTATCAGGGTTGTTGCTGCCGAGCTGCCGTGGATCGAAGAAGTCGCGGTGCGCAAGATCTGGCCCGATAAGTTGCACGTGCAGGTGCGCGAGAGGCAGGCGGTAGCGCGCTGGGATAGCGGCGGTCTAATTGCCGCCGATGGCACGTTGTTTTTCCCTAAACACGGGCACGGTATAGACGTTTTGCCGGTACTGGCTGGCCCCGATGGCACTCAGAGAAGCGCACAGCGGCGTTTGCTCGAACTGCGTTCGGATCTAGGGGCGATGGGATTGACTATAACCCGTGTAGTTCTAGATCCGCATAGCGGTATGAATGTGTGGTTGAACGAGGAATTAGAACTCGTGTTGGGGCACGATTTTAGCCGTCCCCGGCTGCGTGAGATGGCCATGAGGATCCCTGCGATGTTAGGTGATCGGCTCTCCCGTGTGGCGCGCATAGATTTGCGTTATGCGAACGGATTCGCTGTGCGTTGGCTTGCGCCCGGGCCGTCGCTGGCCATAGGAGAGGGGCAGTGAAAAAGCTGGAAAAGAATCTTATCGTCGGACTGGATATAGGCACAGCTAAGGTAGTGGCCATTGTCGGTGAGATAGGTGTGGATGGCGCGATTGAGATCGTCGGTCTAGGTTCGCATCCGTCACATGGACTGAAACGGGGGGTTGTGGTCAATATTGAATCGACGGTGCAATCTATCCAAAGAGCGGTGGAGGAAGCGGAGTTAATGGCCGGGTGCCAGATTAATGGTGTTTACGCAGGTATCGCCGGCAGTCATATCCGCAGTTTGAACTCCCACGGTATCGTCGCTATTCGAGACAAAGAAGTTGCCGCTACGGATATCGATCGGGTTATAGATGCCGCTAGAGCGGTAGCCATTCCGGCCGATCAACGCATTGTTCATATTCTGCCGCAGGAATTTATCGTCGATAACCAGGATGGGATCAAAGAGCCTATAGGCATGTCTGGCGTGCGTTTGGAAGCGCGGGTACATATGGTCACCGGAGCGGTTAGCGCCGCGCAAAATATCATTAAATGCGTGCGCCGTTGTGGACTTGAAGTAGACGACCTCATTCTTGAGCAATTGGCGTCCAGCTATGCTGTGTTGCAAGAAGATGAAAAAGATCTAGGCGTTTGTTTGGTTGATATAGGTGGTGGTACCACCGATATCGCGGTTTTTACCGAAGGTGCGATCAGGCATACAGCCGTCATACCCATCGCCGGCGATCAAGTGACTAACGATATCGCGGTGGCGCTCAGAACGCCCACGCAGTATGCCGAGGCGATAAAGATTCAATATGCGTGCGCACTCGCGCAGTTGGCAAGCGTCGATAACAGTATTGAGGTTCCTAGTGTGGGCGATAGGCCGCCCCGGCGTTTGCAACGGCAGACCTTGGCCGAGGTGGTGGAGCCGCGCTACGAGGAGCTGTTGTCGTTGGTGCAAGCGGAGTTGCAACGCAGTGGTTTTGAAGATCTGATCGCCGCCGGTGTGGTGTTGACTGGCGGCAGCTCGAAGATGGAAGGGTTGGTGGATTTGGCCGAGGAGATCTTTCATGCACCGGTACGGCTCGGGTTACCGCATACGGTGACCGGGTTGGCCGACGTAGTGCGCAACCCCATTCACGCAACAGGTGTGGGGTTATTGATATTCGGTCAGCAAAATGCCCATGAACGTACACCTGAGAACGGCCTGCGTCCTGGAATAGATGGTATGTGGACGCGCATAAAAAGTTGGTTTCAAGGGAATTTTTGAAACGATCATAAAACTGGATCATGACAGTAGATGGAGGTTTGAGATGTTTGAGCTGTTAGATAGCCATAGTCAAAGCAACGCGGTTATCAAAGTCATCGGCATCGGCGGTGGGGGCGGCAATGCACTTGAGCATATGCTGGCTACCAATATGGAGGGGGTTGAGTTCATCTGTGCCAATACCGATGCCCAGGCACTCAAGAACTCATCGGCTCGCTCTATCTTGCAGTTGGGCAGTTCCGTCACTAAGGGATTGGGCGCTGGGGCTAATCCTGAAGTAGGCCGCCAGGCGGCGCTTGAAGATCGCGATCGCATCGTCGAGACCTTGCAAGGCGCCGATATGGTGTTCATCACCGCTGGCATGGGTGGAGGCACGGGTACCGGCGCTTCACCGGTGGTGGCGCAATTGGCCAAGGAGATGAGTATCTTGACGGTCGCGGTGGTGACCAAACCGTTCCCGTTCGAACTCAAGCGGCGCATGGCGACGGCGCAAACGGGTATCGCTGAATTGCAAGAACACGTTGATTCCCTCATCACCGTGCCCAATGAGAAGCTCTTGCAAGTGCTCGGTAAGGGCGTGACTTTGCGCGATGCTTTCAGAGAGGCCAATGACGTTCTGTTGGGCGCAGTGCAAGGTATCGCGGAATTGATCACCCGGCCCGGCATGATCAATGTGGACTTCGCGGATGTGCGTACCGTGATGTCCGAAAAAGGCCGCGCGATGATGGGTAACGGTAAGGCCACCGGCGAGGAGCGTGCGCGTACCGCGGCGGAAGCTGCCATCAATTGTCCGCTCCTAGACGATATCAATCTGAAAGGCGCCCGTGGCATTTTGGTGAACATCACCGCCGGTCCTAGCCTCGGTATTGACGAATTCGCCACAGTCGGTGAGGCCATCGGTGAGTTCGCATCGGACAATGCATTGGTAGTCATCGGCACGGTGCTCGACGAGTCGGTGAAAGAGGAGTTGCGGGTCACTGTAGTCGCCACCGGTTTGGGGGAAGCGCAAGCTCAACCGCAAGTGCCCGAGCAGCCCTCCGCCAAGCCGGCGTTGGTATCGGCGTCTACATCCTCCGATGTGGACTATAAACACCTTGAAGTGCCTACCGTGATGCGGGGTAAATTGCCGGCGCGGGAAACGCAGGCCCAAGGCGCCACCGTTCCCGCGGCTGACGGCGATGCCGATTATCTCGATATCCCAGCGTTTTTGCGGCGACAGGCAGACTGATGGCACTGGCAGGCCGGTGCCGATGAGCGTCTGCTTGTTGCCTGGCGGCGGCGGATGGCGCAGGACGTACTATACGCAGGTCGTGGGAGTATCGATTGCCGTTTCGCTGGAATTGATGCCCGGACGGTTCGCACTCCCTGGCACGAGTGCGACTATGGTAGGATGCGGCGCGCTGAGTGAACTGACCCCGGCTGGCGACCGATTATGGATAGCCCACTCATGGGTAACTACTGGTGGGTAACTACTGGGCCGGCACAAATGGCTAGCGCTGCCGGATATGAGTAGGGCAGCTTTGAATGAAGGCTGTGTCAATGGCAAGGGAGGTGCGAATGCAGCGGGTGGCGCCGCACTCGAGCTAAGGCCCACTCAAGCTTTTAAGCCGTTGAAAAATAACGAATCGAATGATTAGGTGTCGGGGGGCACGAGAATGATAAGACAGCGGACGCTCAAAAATGTGATCCGCGCGACCGGGGTCGGTCTGCACACGGGCGAGAAAGTGTATCTCACCTTGAGGCCGGCGGCTTCGAATACAGGTATCGTGTTCCGCCGTGTCGATACGCCGGAGCCGGTGGAAATTGCCGCCAGGCTCGACAATGTAGGCGACACGACGCTATCGACCACGCTCAGCCAAGGCAGTGTGCGTGTCTCGACGGTAGAGCATTTGTTATCGGCCATGGCGGGGCTTGGAATCGACAATGCTTATGTGGACTTGAGTGCGCCAGAAGTGCCCATCATGGACGGAAGCTCAGGCCCTTTCGTCTTTCTCATTCAGTCCGCTGGCGTAGAGGAGCAGGACGCCCCCAAGCGGTTTATCCGGATCAAACGTTCCGTATGTGTAGAAGACAATGACAAGTGGGCCAAATTCGAGCCTTTCGACGGTTTCAAGGTCAGCTTCGGTATCGAGTTCGACCATCCCGTGTTCAAACGCTGTACTTCGCGGGCGTCGGTGGATTTTTCCACCACTTCGTTCGTCAAAGAGGTCTCGCGAGCTAGAACCTTCGGGTTTATGCGCGATCTGGAGCGTCTGCGCGACAGCAACTTAGCCCTAGGCGGTACCCTGGACAATGCCATCGTGGTCGATGATTACCGGATCCTAAACGACGATGGGTTGCGTTACGAAGATGAGTTCGTCAAGCACAAGATCTTGGATGCCATTGGCGATCTGTATCTGCTTGGACATTCATTGATAGGTCAGTTTCACGGTTACAAGTCAGGGCATGCTCTCAACAACAGGCTTCTACGTGAACTGGTCGCTGATCGCAGCGCGTGGGAGATGGTTACCTACGAAGATGCGGTGGATGTGCCGATAATCTTCATGCCGCCCATTACTGCTACGTAGCGCGCGAATTACGCCCAAATTACAGTTACGCCCAAATTACAAGGGGGCCGGCCTCCCTGATGGAGGCCAGTCTTATGTGTCGTCCTTTGCTAAACCCGTGCTGGCCCGCTTTGCCGTGTCGGCTCGTTTTGCGTCCACCGCCTTGGTGCCGATGTCATCAGGGCCAATGTTCCCAGGGCTACCATCATTGGAATTGATATTCTTTGGATCAGCCCGTTCGGCGATGCTACGCAGTGTCCGGGCGAGACGGGGGTCGTTGATTTGGCGCGCACGCTGTTCTAGTTCATATGCCAGGCTTTGGCTGACCGAGGGTTCTTGCGCATGCGCATCCGTGACTTCCTGCTTCGCCATACGAATGTCTACGCGGGGGGCTCTAGAGCGGTTGAAGTGATCGGCGAAGAAGGCAGCGATATCCGGCGAGGCGAAGCGCAGCCGGGTGGCCCAGGCAGGAGAGTGCGCCACGATCACAACCTGCGTTGGCTCGCAACGGGCAACCGCGAAGCGTCCAGCCAGTGGCGGTCCCAATGTTTCGTTCACTTGGGCCGTTATGTTACGCAAGAAGTCGGTTCGTTCACGTAACCTCTGTAAGTGTTGCGCATTGGTCAAGTGTTCTCGGATGCTTCGTAGCGGCGATTGGGGGGCTTGGCCCATATCATTTCCTCATTCCCATCCAGCCGGTACCGGCTCGCGCGGAGGTTATTAAGATGCAAGTCATCATACTCGCAGATAACGCCAAGCGCAGGATGCAGATGGGCAACGGTGCACTCGCCATGCTCACCGCTGCGATTGTGGTTATGGTGATGGCCGCGTACACGGCCGGTTTCCGCCGCGGTATGAGCGAGGCGCCTTTGGCCCGCAATGATACGGATTTCGCCCACCATGCGATGTTGCTACACCAACAGCGCGAGGTCGATGAAGCGAAGACCCGTGCCAGGTTTCATCTGGATCAGTTGACTTTTCATCTGGCCGCCCTGAAGAGCAGGGTTGAGCAGATCGACGCATTTGGAGCGCGTCTAGTGGAACTGATGGGATTGGAGCCCGCTGAGTATGCCTTCGGTACCCCCGTTTCCGTACCTCCGGCTGCTGCTACTCTACAGTATGGAACTGCCGTGGGCAGTGCTCCGGTTGTCAATGCCCCGGTTGTTTATTCCCCGGGTGTCTATTCCCCGGGTGTCAATGATTTTGTGGCGGATCTGGAGGCACTTGGTGAACGGCTGGATGCGCAAGCGCCTAAGAGCCTGTTCAAGATCTCCGAAGCAACAGCGCAATATTTGCAAGTAGCATCATGCCCAACGAGCTTTCGATTAGCCGCTCACAGTTTTTCCACAACCGGCGGTTTTTCTCAAACCATGAGAAGGTTCGCTCGACAACCCACCTCTTCGGGAGGACGGCAAAACGACCCGTGTCCGAGCGTTTGATAATTTCGACGTTCGCTCCGATTAATCTCAGCACTTCGCCAGCGAAAGCCATCCCCGTGTACCCGCCATCGCCCACTACACACCTAACCTCCGAGAGGCGCCCATCTGCTTGAGCAGCAAGTGCGGCCAGTGCCCCAGCTCGATCAGTGACATTTGCCGTGGTCACAAAAGCAGCGTGCAATAATCCCTGAGTGTCCACAGCTATGTGCCGCTTGATACCAGAAGTCTTCTTGCCTGCGTCATAACCTTTGTGGTTTGCACTGTCTGTGTTCTTCACGCTCTGTGCATCAACGATGATCAGGCTGGCTTTGCCACTGCGCCCCTGGGATTCGCGGGCCTCGCCAACCCATTTTTTTAACGCCTTGTCCAAGGCGCTGCAAGAGTCTTCTGGGGACGATTGCCGCCAGATAGTGAAATACTCATGCACACTTCGCCACTTTGGATACTCGTTGGGCAACATGCGCCATTGGCAGCCGGTCTTCAGCACGTACAACACTGCGTTGAACACGTGATAGAGATCGAGTTGTCTTGGCTTGGTTCGCCGACGCGCCGCCTCCAGGATCGGTCTAACTTTCTCGAACTGTTGGCGAGATAGGTCACTCGGGTAGATTCGCTCGTCTGTCATTGCCTTCGCAGCCGCTATGACTATGGATAACAATAGTTTAGGTCAGATGTCCAAAATCGTCAGATCTTGAACAGGTTCTAAGCTCGCCAGCCTCGAGGAAGCTTGGTTGTTAGGGCGCGTTGAGCGAGCTGGAAGCCCTAGTGGCCGGCCGGTTACCAAGGGTTGGGTGTCATCACATTTTGGCTGGAGAACTGATCCGATTACCGGCCGCAAGGCATTCCATGATGGTATCGACTTTGCCGGCCGCTACAAGTCACCGGTCATCGCTGTGGCCTCCGGCATTGTGACCCACTCGGAGAGCCGCCGCGGTTACGGCAATATCGTGCAGATCAAACACCCGGGTGGATTGTCTACCCGATATGCGCACAACGCCAAGAACACGGTGTCGGTAGGGGACAAAGTCGAACGGGGTGAGGTTATCGCGTTGATGGGAAGTACTGGGCGGTCCACTGGCGCGCATGTGCATTTCGAAGTCATGCGGGGCGGCGAACAGCTCAATCCGCGCGACTTCATCCGTGCCGAGAACTAGTGCTTCTGTGCAGAGGGACTAGTAACTGTTAGATGTCCCTGGGCTAGATGTCCCTGGGCTAGATGTCCCTGGGCTAGATGTCTCTGGGCGCACATGCAAGGGAACTGAAGCCACACTGGCGTTATACTTTACGATTTGGCGCGGCGATTCGAACGTATATCGATAAACGCCCCAGGGATAGGCGCTCGAGAGATGAAAGCCCAAGGGATAGGCGCCCAAAGATAAGCACTGCTCGCCGGCGTTGACGGAGCAATCGAGGACCTTTGAGTCACATGGGTATCAGCTTCATAAGAAAGCTCTTCGGATCGCGCAACGATCGCATCATCAAGCGCATGAACAAACTCGTCACCCGCATCAATGCACTAGAGGGCGAGCTGCAAGCGTTGGATGAGACTGCCCTCGCTGCCAAGACTGGCCAATTCCGTCAGCGCTTCGATAATGGCGAGAGCCTCGATGAGTTGTTGCCGGAGGCGTTCGCGGTGGTCCGGGAAGCGGGTAGGCGCGTCCTAGAGATGCGTCACTTCGATGTGCAAATGGTGGGCGGTATGACACTCCACCAGGGCCGCATTGCCGAGATGCGCACCGGTGAGGGTAAAACCCTGGTAGCCACCTTGCCGGCTTATCTGAATGCGTTGACCGGCAATGGCGTGCACGTGGTCACGGTCAACGACTACCTGGCCCGCCGTGATGCGCGGTGGATGGGTCAGATCTACGGCTTTCTAGGCATGAGTACCGGCATCGTAGTACCCGGTATGACCCATCAAGCCAAGCGCGAGGCGTATGGCTGCGATGTCGTGTACGGAACCAACAACGAATTCGGTTTCGACTATCTGCGCGACAACATGGCGTTTACCAAGGCCGATAAGATGCAAGGCGTGCTGTCTTACGGCATTGTCGATGAGGTGGATTCCATCCTCATCGACGAGGCCCGCACACCGCTTATCATCTCCGGTCCTACCGACGAATCGTCCGATCTCTACATCACCATCAACACGCTCATCCCGAAGCTTGTACGCCAGGAAGACGAGGAGGCGCCCGGCGACTTCAACGTGGATGAGAAAACGCGGCAAGTGCATCTCACCGAGGAGGGGCATTTCAATACCGAGCAGCTACTGGAGCAAGCCGGTTTGTTGCGCGCCGGTGAAAGCCTTTACGATTCGGCCAATATCGTATTGATGCATCACGTTAATGCAGCGTTGCGCGCCCATGCCCTCTTTCAACGCAACGTCGATTACATCGTACGCGACGGCGAGGTGATCATCGTCGATGAGTTCACTGGGCGTACGATGCCGGGACGGCGCTGGTCGGAGGGTTTGCATCAGGCGGTGGAAGCCAAGGAAGGGGTGAGTATCCAAAACGAAAATCAGACGCTCGCCTCCATTACCTTTCAGAACTATTTCCGGCTCTACGACAAGCTCGCCGGTATGACCGGCACAGCCGATACCGAAGCGCCGGAGTTCCAGCAGATTTACGGTTTGGAAGTGGTGGTTATTCCCACCCACAAACCGATGATAAGAGATGACCGTACGGATCTGGTTTATCTCACTAAGCGCGAGAAGTTCAAAGCCATCATCGAAGACATCCAGGACTGCCGCCAACGGGGGCAGCCGGCGCTGGTCGGTACCGCCTCCATCGAGAGTTCCGAACAATTGTCGGAGTTGCTGCGCGAAGAGGGTATAGAGCATCAGGTTTTGAACGCCAAACAACACGCCCAGGAGGCGCAGGTCGTGACCCAGGCCGGGCGCCCACGTACGGTGACCATTGCTACCAACATGGCCGGGCGGGGTACCGACATCGTACTGGGCGGCAATCTGCAAGCGGAGTTGGAGGCAGCGCAAGGGACTAGCGAAGCCGAACTGGAGCGCATTCGCGAGGCGTGGCAGGGCCGCCATAACGAGGTATTGGCGGCGGGTGGTTTGCATATAGTCGGCTCCGAGCGTCACGAATCGCGCCGCATCGACAACCAGCTACGCGGGCGTTCCGGGCGTCAAGGCGATCCGGGCTCCAGCCGGTTCTTCCTTTCCTTGGAAGATGATCTGATGCGCATCTTCGCCTCCGATCGGGTTGCTTCCATGATGAAGCGCCTCGGTATGGAGGAAGGCGAAGCGATTGAACACGGGCTGGTTACCAAAGCGATAGAAAACGCGCAGAAGAAAGTCGAGAGCCGCAACTTCGACATCCGCAAGCAGCTTCTAGAATTCGATGACGTGGCCAATGATCAACGTAAGGAGATCTACACGCTGCGCAACGAGCTGATGTCGCAGGATGACGTGTCTGAGCGCGTCGAGCTGGTGCGCGAAGATGTACTGAACCAGACCATCGACACTTACATCCCGCCGCACAGTTTGGATGAACTGTGGGATATCCCGGCGCTTACCGAAGCGCTCAAAGAGGAATACGGCTTGTCCTTGGACATCCAAGGTTGGCTGGATGCGGAGGATGATCTGCACGAGGAGCCGCTACGGGCGCGGATCCTCGATCACTTGGAAGCGGCCTACCAGGAGAAAGAAAAAGCCTACGGTGCCGAAGTCATGCGCCAGCTCGAAAAAGCGATCATGCTGGAGATACTGGACACGGGCTGGAAGGAACATCTGGCAGCCATGGATTACCTACGCCAAGGCATTCACTTGCGTGGTTATGCGCAGAAAAATCCCAAGCAAGAATACAAACGCGAAGCGTTCGAGATGTTTGGTGTGTTATTGGAGCGCTTCAAACGCGAAGTGGTCACCATGCTGACCAAGATAGAGGTGCGCATGGAGGCGCCGCCTAGCCAGTTGCAACCACGCCGGCAAATGTCGATGGAATTTCAGCATGACGAGTCGGCGGATATGGCCGGTGAGGAGGAGCCGGTAGAGATGAGCGTGGCTCAGGCGGGCGGCGGGGCACCACCGCCACTGCCACCGCGGCAGGCGGCGTCTAGGCCGATGCAAGCGCCGTTCGTGAGATCGAGGCGCAAAGTTGGCCGTAACGAGCCCTGCCCTTGCGGCTCCGGGAAAAAATATAAGCAGTGTCACGGCCGGCTTGGATAGCTTTCGCATGGTGTTGCAAATCGTGTTGGCAGTATTACCGGAGGTTGCCCATGGCAGTGGGCCTCGCACCCGCTAAAGAGCTGGGTACCGTCGCCGGCGTTAGAGTTGGAACGGCCAAGGCCGGGATCCGCTATGCCGGCCGTAGAGATCTGACTGTTATCGAACTGACTGAAGGTACCGTCAGTGCCGCCACTTTTACCCAAAACCGCTTCTGTGCCGCCCCGGTTCTGCTGGCCCGCGAACACCTGGCAGTGACAGCGCCCCGTTATCTACTCATTAACACGGGTAATGCCAATGCGGCCACGGGTGCGGCCGGGCTGGCCGATGCGCGCGCTTGCTGCGCCGTCCTGGCCCGCATCTGCGGCTGCGAGCCGGCGCAGGTATTGCCGTTTTCCACTGGGGTTATCGGTGAGCGCCTGCAACGAGAGGCATTCGAGCGCGGGGTGCCCCTGGCCATCGAGGCATTGCAAGAGGCCGGCTGGGAGTTGGCCGCCGAAGCCATTATGACCACGGACACCATACCGAAGGGTGCTGCCCGCGAGGTGGTTCTGTCAGGCGGCAATTGCCGGATCGTCGGCATTGCCAAAGGTTCCGGCATGATTCGCCCGGATATGGCGACCATGTTGGCGTTCATCGCCACCGATGCGCGTTTGGATCAGGCACGAGCACAGCAGTGGTTGCGCCAAGCCGTCGAGCACTCGTTCAACCGGGTCACGGTCGATGGCGATACTTCCACCAACGATGCCTGCGTACTGAGCGCTACCGGCGCCTGTGGCGTGCCGCTGGCGGGTGCTGAAGACGAACAGGCGTTTCACACCGCGCTCACCGAGCTGATGCTCGAGTTGGCGCAAGCCTTGGTGCGTGACGGTGAGGGCGCCAGTAAGTTCATCACGGTGCAGGTGGAAAAAGGCGCCAGTACGGCGGAATGTCTGGTGGTCGCGTATACCGTTGCCCACTCGCCGTTGGTTAAAACGGCAATGTTCGCCTCTGATCCGAATTGGGGGCGGTTAGTGATGGCCATTGGCCGCGCCGGGATAGACGATTTAGACCCGCACAAGGTGGAGGTTTATCTGGGCGACGTGTGTATTGTGCGCGCTGGAGGGCGCGCCGCCGAGTACACTGAAGAACGGGGCCAGGCGGTAATGGATCGCAGTGAGATAACGGTGCGCATTGTACTCAACCGCGGCGAGTCCACCGACACCGTATGGACCAGCGACTTATCACACGAGTACATCACCGTCAACGCCGAGTACCGGACTTGAGATCGATCCATGTGGTCGCCGGCATACTGCTTCGCCCCGACGATCACATACTTCTCTCGAAACGCCCCGAGGCAGCCGATTTGGGCGGGTATTGGGAACTGCCGGGTGGCAAGATGAAGGTGGGTGAATCGCGGTGCCAAGCGCTCACCCGTGAACTTCTGGAAGAACTCGGTGCAGAGGTGGAACGGGCGCGGCCTTTTCATCTTCACACTCACGATTACCCGAAGCAACAGGTAACGCTGGATGTCTGGATGGTCGAGGCGTGGCGCGGCGAGACTAGTGGCCGCGAGCACCAACTCATCGAGTGGGTGCCGCTGGCAGCGTTAAGAGAGCGGCTGTTGCCGCCCGCGAACGAACCGGTTATCAACAAACTACTGTTATCCCCTAGATAATCATTCCCTGGGCAATATGGAGAACAGCCGCGGTAACCATTGATTGGAAGCGCTGCCGCTTCCTCGGACCCCCCCCCTGGCTTACAGGCAAGCTATCGTTGTAAAAATTGCAGCTTGTCTTTAACGGTTTCCCAATCCGCTGCATCATCCGGTGCATCTTTTTGCTCGATAATGACCGGCCAGTCCTTGGACAGTTCGGCATTGAGTTCCAAGAAATGCTCTTGTCCCTCCGGCAAATCGTCCTCCGACATGATCGCCTCGACCGGACATTCCGGTTCACACAACGTGCAATCGATACATTCGTCCGGGTCGATAACGAGGAAATTCGGGCCCTCATGGAAGCAATCGACCGGGCATACTTCCACGCAGTCCGTGTATTTGCATTTGATGCAACTTTCGGTAACGACAAATGTCATCCAGGAGCACCTTCTCTGCTCAGGTGAAAAAAAACGCCATAGTGTAGCTCGCAATAATGCTTGGCGCACTTAGCACCGCGACTCGGAAGCACTATTGGTGTGCATTCAATGCTTGGGCGACATCGCCGGGAACTGCCGACTGCGCGAACACCTGGCGCCACCGGTCCATGGCTTGGCGCGCGGCCTGCAAACGCCCGGTGGCAATGTAGCGATAAACGCCGCTTTTGTGCCGGCTGTAGAGCTGCTCGAAAGCAGCGGCGTCCCCTTTGTAAAGCGCATCATGCGATCCTCGTCACTGGATATCTCCATCGATCAATCGCTCTCGGTCACGGGGCTTTCTGGTGTTAAGGGTCAGCGGGACCCTTCGGGATCGATGAGCGCGCGTAGCGCGTACAACGCCTCCAAGGCCGCCCGCGGGCTCAACTCGTCCGGATTGAGTTGCTCCAGAGTTTCCAAAACCGGATGGGGGGCCGGTGCATCGAATAAGCTCATCTGCGAGTGGGGCGCCGTGTCGCAGGCTGGGGGGGTAACGCCGCCTGGCGGTTCAAGCCTTGCCAGCAGCGTCTCGGCATGGCGCAAAACGGGTGCGGGCAATCCGGCCAGTGCCGCTACTTGCAGCCCGTAGCTGCGGCTGGCAGGGCCTTCTTCGACCTGATGAAGAAATACGACGTCCTCGCCATGCTCGACCGCCGCGAAGTGGACATTCGTCAACGCTGAGTGCTCATCGGCCAGGGCAGTCAACTCGAAATAATGGGTCGCAAAGAGGGTGAATGCGCGTACCTTGGAAGCCAAGTGAGCCGCGCAGGCCCAGGCCAGGGCCAGTCCGTCATAGGTACTGGTCCCGCGCCCCACCTCATCCATCAACACCAAGCTGGCGGCGGTGGCGTTATTCAAAATGTCTGCCGTCTCCGTCATTTCCACCATGAATGTTGAACGCCCGCCCGCCAGATCGTCGCCGGCGCCGATGCGGGTGAATACCCGGTCGAAAGTCCCCACCACCGCTCTTGCTGCCGGCACGAAGGCGCCGGCGTGGGCCAGCAGTACGATGAGGGCCGCCTGGCGCATATAGGTCGATTTACCGCCCATGTTCGGTCCGGTCACTATCAACATGCGCCGCTTGGCGTGCAGGTGTAGGTCATTGGGCGTAAACGGCGCTTGCGCCAGATGCTCCACCACCAGGTGACGGCCAGCTTCTATGGTCAGCTCCGGCCGGGCGCTGAGTTCGGGGCGCACTAAATTCAAGCTCTCGGCCCGCTCGGCAAAACAGGCGACAACGTCTATCTGGGCAAAAGCGCTGGCTGCGGCCTGCAGCGCATCCAGGCGTGTGCCAAGAGTAGTCAAAAGTTGCGCATAGAGTTCGCGCTCGCGGGCGAGTGAGCGTTCACGGGCGCCGAGTACGCGGTCTTCAAGCTCTTTGAGTTCCGCGGTGATGTACCGTTCGGCGTTCTTGAGTGTTTGCCGGCGGGTGTAGTGTTGGGGCACGCTTTCGCTTTGTGCTTTGGAGACTTCGATGAAATAGCCGTGTACACGGTTGAAGCCCACCTTGAGCGTGTTGATGCCGGTGGTTTCGCGCTCGCGCACTTCTATCTGCGCCAGCACGGTGCTCACATCCCCCGCCAGCCGCCGCAACTCATCGAGCTGCTTATCGTAGCCCTCGGCAATGATGCCGCCGTCGCGCAGCACCACGGGCGGATTCTCGCGTATGGCCTCGGCCAATAGAGTTTGCTCTTGCTCCAAGCCGCGTAGCGGCTGGGCCAGCATCTTCGCTAATGGCGCGCCGATGTTCTCTAGCACTGCCGCCACCTGCGGCGCTATTGCAAGCGCTTGCCCCAGCCAGGCGAGGTCACGGGGTCTGGCCGAGCCCAAGCCGACACGCGCGACGATGCGCTCCACGTCGCCTACGTGCCGCATATGATCGCGCAACACCGGTGCGGCGCCCGTTTCCACCAGTGCTCCTACCAAGCTATGGCGGGCGGTGACCGTTTGCCGATCGCGCAGTGGCCGGTGGATCCAGCGCCGCAGGGCGCGGCTGCCCATCGGGGTCACGGTGACGTCCATGACGCCAATGAGCGAGTGGCCACGCTCGCCGGCCAGACTGGCATCCAGTTCCAGGTTGCGGCGGGTGCCGGCATCGAGGGTGACAGCCGTATCGTGGCTCTCGTGGCGCAGGCTCTTGACGTGTGGTAGAGCGGTGCGTTGGGTATCGCGTGCATAGCTTAGCAATGCACCGGCGGCGCCGTGGGACAGGGGTAGATGGGCACAGCCGAAGCCGCGCAGATCCCGGGTACCTAACTGCTTTAATAACGCGCGCTCACCGCTGGCGGGTTCGAAGTGCCACGGCGGTAACGGTCTCAGTGCCGGACAGTAGTTTTCGTACGGTGCCGCGTCCACTTCCTCGGACATGAGCAACTCGGCCGGTTGCACACGGGCCAGTTCCGCCGCCAGCGCTTGCCTGCCCTGCACTTGCGACACGGTGATGAGCCCTTGCCCCAGATCCAAGGTGGCCAGGCCGAACTGTTCTTTATGCTCAGCGACGGCCACCAGCAGGTTGTCCCGCCGCTCTTCCATTAGCGCCTCATCGGTGAGCGTGCCAGGGGTGACGATACGTACGACTTTACGCTCCACCGGGCCCTTGGAAGTGGCCGGATCGCCCACCTGCTCGCACACTACCGCTGATTCCCCGGCCCGTACCAGCCGGGCCAGGTAGTTGTCCACGGCATGGTAGGGGACGCCCGCCATGGGAATGGGCGCACCGCCCGAGTGTCCGCGGGCAGTCAGGGTGATGTCCAACAACTCAGCGGCCCGCTCGGCATCTTCGAAGAACAGCTCGTAGAAATCGCCCATGCGAAACAGGAGCAGCGTGTCCGGATGCTCCGCCTTGAAACCCAGGTATTGCTGGATCACCGGCGTATGGGCGTGGGCGTCCCGCTCCGGTGCCTTGGCACCGCGGGCAGTGGCCGTGTTCAACGAATACCTCCCCTGATGAGTGCCGCGCCAGTGTACGGCGAGTCAGTGTACGAAGGAGGCAGCCGCGTGTCATCGCCCGGCGCTTAGCGCTACGGATCTTGAATTGTGGCGGCAAAACCCCACATTGGGGCGCGGAACAACGGTGCTCCGGGGAAATGCAATGACCATTGAAGAACAATCGGATAAGCAGACGCTAGGATTTCAAACGGAAGTCCGCCAACTGCTGGATCTCATGATCCGCTCGCTTTATAGCAATAAAGAGATATTCTTGCGCGAACTCATCTCCAACGCTTCGGATGCGGCTGACAGGCTGCGCTTCGAAGCGTTGTCGGACGGTGAGCTGTACGAGGGTGATGGCGATCTCAAAATTCGCGTTCGTGTCGATAAGGAGGCGCGCACTATTTGCGTGTCCGACAACGGCATCGGCATGACCCGGCAAGAGGCGCTGGATAACCTAGGCACTATCGCTCGTTCCGGTACGCAGCAATTCTTTGCTGCGCTCAGCGGCGATCAAACCAAGGACGCGCAGCTCATCGGCCAATTCGGGGTTGGTTTTTATTCGAGCTTCATCGTCGCCGAGCGGGTCACGGTGACGTCCAGGCGCGCCGGCGCGCCCCGTACTGAGGCGGTGCGGTGGGAGTCCACCGGTGAGGGCGAGTTCACTGTGCAGACCATAGACCGCGCCCGGCGTGGGACCGAGGTGAAGTTGCACTTGCGCGAAGGCGAGGACGAATTCTTGGACGGCTGGCGGCTGCGCGCCGTCGTGCGCAAATACTCCGATCACATATCCCTGCCCATCGTCATGGACAAGGACAAGAGCGGGGATGACGACGAGGGCGGCGAAGAGACCGTCAATAGCGCCACGGCGCTTTGGACCAAAGCCAAAAACGAAATCAGCGATGAACAATACGATGAGTTCTACAAGCATGTGGCACACGATTTCGAAGCGCCGTTATTGCGCTTGCATAGCAAAGTGGAAGGCAACCTCGAATACACCTCGCTGCTGTTCATCCCGGCGCGGGCGCCTTTCGACCTTTGGGATCGCAGCGCCCGCCATGGGGTCAAGCTATACGTGCGCCGTGTGTTCATCATGGATGATGCCGAGAAACTCATGCCCAATTACTTGCGCTTCGTGCGCGGGGTTGTAGATTCGAGCGATCTGCCCCTCAACGTGTCGCGGGAAATCCTGCAAAACAACCGTCAGATCGATTCGATGCGCAACGGCTCGGTGCGCAAGATCCTCTCCATGTTGGAGAGCACCGCCCGTGATGACAGCGAGAAGTACTACAAGTTCTGGAGCGCATTTGGCCGGGTGCTGAAAGAGGGCATCATCGAAGATCACTCGAACCGGGAAGCCATTGCCAAGCTTTGCCGTTTCGCCAGTACCCATGATGAAAAAGCGGGGTCGGTGTCCCTTGAACAGTACGTGGAGCGCATGAGGGACGGCCAAAACAGTATCTATTACATCACCGCGGATAGTGTAGAGACCGCCCGCAATAGCCCGCATCTTGAAATCTTCGGTAAACATGACGTGGAAGTGCTGTTCTTGACCGATGAGGTGGACGAATGGCTGGTCGCGCATCTGACCGAGTTCGACGGCAAGTCCCTCAAATCCATCACCAAGGGCGATTTGGACCTGGCGGAGCTGGGTGGTGAGGAGAAGGCGGACGATGATGATGATGAGGCGGCGGGCGATGAAGGCGATAAGAGTGATACCGAGGCCAAATCGGAGGAGCACTCGGCACTGGTTGCGCGGGTCAAAAGCGCGCTCGGTGATCGGGTCAAGGAGGTACGCGTGACCCAACGCTTGGTATCGTCTCCTGCTTGCCTGGTGGCCGATGAACACGAGATGGGTGCTCACATGGAGCGCATCTTGAAAGCGGCGGGCCAGGATATTCAAGGCTCCAAGCCGATTATGGAGATCAATGCCGAGCACGCGTTGGTACGCCGGCTCGGTGAGATGGAAGATGGCGAGCAGGCCGATGATTGGGTGCACCTGCTCTACGGTCAGGCGGTACTGAGTGAAGGAGGACAACTCGATGATGGCGCTGGCTTTGTGCGCCGTCTGAACCGAGTTTTCGATACTTTATCTGCAAGCGCCTCCTAGACGTATAAGTACTCAATGCGGCGGGCTCATCGCTCGCCGCCCTCTCATACGCCTCTTCCGGTTGCCGGGACGCGAATTTAGGGCACCTCTAACAATGCACTTTTTCCGCGATTGCGGCGTCAGCTCCGTGCTCGAATCCTCAGGTATCACCTATACACTGCGGTTGCGCGCGCGGTGCTTCCTTGCACTCACGAAACAATGACTATTGTTAGAGGTGCCCTTTAGTTCTATCGCCACATCCTGTGTGCGATCAGGCGAGTTTTTCCCGATCGACCACTGACTATACTGTGTAATCGAGCACTGTTGGTGTCCTGTCCCATATAGCAATATCACGACTGGCTGCCAGTCGGCATTGCCCAGAGGATATCCATGGATTCGATGGGAAAGCCCATAAACGTTGTCAGGCGTCTCACGGAAATCGGTGCTGCGCTGTCCGCGGAGAAGGATCATGGCCGGCTCATGGAGCTTATTTTGGAAAGTGCCAGGGAACTGACGGGCGCTGACGGAGGCACGCTTTATACCCGCACCGATGCGGACGAACTCAAATTCGAAATCATGCTGACTCAATCACAAGGGATCCACTTAGGCGGGACCAGTGGTAAGCCGGTCACTTTGCCGTCCGTGCCTATTTACGATGCCGATGGCGAGCCCAATCACAGCGCCATCGCTGCCTATTGCGCGGTCACCAGGAAAACCATCAACGTGGCGGACGCTTACGACACGGCAGAATTCGATTTCTCCGGCACCCGGGCTTTCGATGAAAAAAACGGATACCGGTCGCGCTCTTTTCTGACCGTACCCATGCTCAACCATGAAGACGAGATCATCGGCGTACTTCAGCTTTTGAACGCACGGGACACTGCGCGCAATAACGAGTCCCGTGCTTTCTCGATGGAGGAAGGCGAATTGGTCGAATCGCTCGCCTCGCAGGCGGCCATAGCCCTCACCAACCGCCGCCTGCTCGAGGAGCAAAAAGTACTGTTCGACTCGTTCGTGAAGCTTATCGCAACGGCCATTGATGAAAAATCGCCTTATACCGGCGGTCATTGCCGGCGGGTGCCGGAACTGACCATGATGTTGGCCGAAGCGGCGGCGGACACCACGCAGGGGCCGTTGGCGGACTTTCATATGAGCGAGGATGATCGCTACGAACTGCATATAGCCGGTTGGTTGCATGATTGCGGCAAAGTCACCACACCCGAGTACGTGGTCGATAAAGAGACCAAGTTGCAGGCTATTTACGATCGCATCGGGGTAGTCGCTATGCGCGTGGATTCTCTTAAGCGGCAAGCCCGCGTCGATATGCTCGAAGCGCTGGTGGCCGGAGGCTCCTATCAAGACTTGGAAGCCGAGTACAGCGAAACGGTGCGGGCGTTGAACGATGATCTCGCTTTTCTACGGCGCTTCAACGTGGGTGGAGAGTTCATGGCAGCGCAAGACATGGAGCGGGTGAAAGCGATAGGGGCAAGAGCGATGCCGGAAGGCGCCGAGCAAGCGACCCTTCTGAACGAGGAGGAGATCTACAATCTTTGCATATCCCGCGGTACCCTCAATGATAAAGAGCGCGCGGTTATCAACCACCATATCGTCGCTACCATCAGCATGTTGGAGTCGCTGCCATATCCGAAGCACCTGCAGCGGGTGCCGGAGTTCGCCGGCGGTCACCATGAGCGCATGGATGGCAAGGGCTATCCGCGCGGTTTGAAGCGCGAAGATATGTCGGTGCAGGCGCGGGTTATGGGTATAGCGGATATATTCGAAGCCTTGACGGCAGGGGACAGGCCGTACAAAAAAGCCATGAAACTCAGCCAAGCGCTCACCATATTGGGGCGTATGAAGGAAGACGATCATGTCGATCCCGATCTGTTCGACGTGTTTGTACGCAAGAAGATCTATATGCGTTACGCGCAGGAGTTCTTGGAACCTTTTCAGATCGATATCATCGACGAGAGCACTATTCCGGGTTATTCGCCGTAGATGATCCCGCTTTGGATCCGTTTTCAATAAATGCGCTGTAACTGAACATGGAATTATTAGATGAAGCGCGCTGCCTGGAGGCTGTTGGCGAACTCCATTGTGCTGTCGATTTCGTTCGCTGGGGCGCATCGGCCCTCGCCGATGCGGGCGTGATACTGGGCCATGGTACGGACAACTGCGTAGATGAGGCACTAGTCCTGGTACTCCACGCCCTCAGCTTGCCCCATGGAACACCCGATAGTGTGCTGGCCGGGCGCCTGCTGGAGACGGAGAAAGAAAACATCGTTGAGTTGTTGCGCCGGCGTATCAACGAACGCTTACCGGCGCCTTATCTCACCGGGGAAGCTTGGTTCGCGGGACATAGGTTTCTGTGTGACGACAGAGCATTGGTGCCGCGCTCTCCACTCGCCGAACACATCGAGCGTTGTTTTGAACCGTGGTTGACGCCTGAGCAGGTGCGGCGCATCGCCGATATAGGCACCGGCGGCGGCTGTCTTGCCATAGCCCTCGCGCATGCTTTTCCGCAAGCCCGCGTGGACGCCGTGGATAATTGCCCGCGGGCGTTGTCGTTGGCGGCGGAGAATGTCCGCATGCACGCAATGGGCGACCGGGTGAACTTATACGAGGGGCATCTGTTCGAGCCCTTGCACTATGATCCCTATGATCTCATCGTCAGCAATCCTCCTTATGTTCCGCAGGCGGATGTAGCGGGTGCCGGTGCCGAATTCCAACATGAACCCCGCCACGCTTTGGCCGCCGGTAGCGATGGTCTGGACGTGGTTCGCTCGATAATGGCCGATGCTGGCTGCTATCTCGATCCGGAGGGCGCTTTAGTGTTGGAAGTCGGTGCCAATTGGCCGGCGTTTGCCGCTGCTTTTGTCGGGCTGCAATTTCGCTGGCTCGACAATACCCGGGGGGGTGAAGGTATTGTACTGCTCGGCTGGGATGAATTGGGTCGTGGGATGAATTGGATCGAATGAGATGACTTGCTGATGCTGTAGGTGCAGTTTCAGCGCGTGTTCATCCGTGCTTTACCGGAGCGGTTGGTGCACACCACTCGAGAGTTGGTCCGTTCGCACGGTGGCGCTGCCGGTTGATGCAATAGTTTATTAGTTACGCACGCGACGCGGCTAGCCGCTACAATGCGCCCCTATGTCCGGCAGCACCATAGGCAAGCTCTTTACCCTGACCTCCTTCGGCGAGAGCCACGGCCCGGCCATTGGCTGCGTGGTCGATGGCTGCCCGCCAGGAGTTGCCATCGACGAGCGGGTGCTGCAACACGATTTGGAGCGCCGCCGTCCCGGCAAGTCGCGGCATACCACCCAGCGCCGCGAACCCGACACGGCCCGGATCCTCTCCGGTGTGTTCGAGGGCCGCACCACCGGGACGCCGATCGCCATTCTTATCGAGAATGTGGATCAGCGCTCGAAAGACTATTCCATGATCCGCGATCAATTTCGCCCGGCCCACGCTGACTACACCTATGGGCACAAATACGGCCATAGGGATTACCGGGGCGGCGGCCGTGCCTCCGCCAGGGAGACGGCGGTACGCGTCGCAGGTGGTGCCATAGCGCGGCGCTATCTGCGCGATCGCCACGGTATCGCGATACGAGGGTACTTGTCACAGTTGGGGCCGCTGCGGCCGCGGCAAATCGACTGGGCCAGCGTAGACGATAATCCGTTTTTCTGTCCGGATCCGGATCTGGTGCCCGAGCTTGAGAAATACATGGATGCTCTGCGCAAGGAAGGCAATTCCATCGGTGCCCGCGTGACGGTGGCCGCCTGCGGCGTGCCACCCGGTCTCGGTGAACCGGTGTTCGATCGCCTCGATGCGGATATCGCCCATGCGCTGATGGGGATCAATGCGGTCAAAGGTGTAGAGATCGGCGCCGGGTTCGACGCTATCGAGCAAAAAGGCACCGAGCACCGTGACGAGATGAGCCCGGCGGGATTTTTGAGCAACCGCGCCGGTGGCGTGCTCGGGGGTATATCCACGGGGCAGGATATAGTCGCCAGTGTCGCGCTCAAGCCGACCTCCAGTTTACGCTTGCCGGGCCGTAGCATCGATGTCAACGGTGAGGCTATAGAGGTGGTCACCCATGGCCGTCACGACCCTTGCGTGGGGATCCGCGCCACGCCTATCGTCGAGGCCATGCTGGCTATAGTGCTCACGGATCATCTGCTGCGTCACCGTGGGCAGAACGCCGAGGTGCGTACCAATACGCCGGTGTTGCCGGCCGGCGTCGGTTCCGGCGTCAATGACGGGTAGCCACTCGGATACCGCATGTTTGCTGCGTTGGCCGTGCGGACTGTGATTAGCCGGCTAAACTTGATTAGGACAGCATTCGACTAGTTGCGCTATATGAGGGGTACCCTCGGTTTGAACACAGTGTTGGCCCGAACCTGGTTGAACGGATCGCTTGCCAGTGTGCTCGTTATATGCACAGTGCTTGTTGCAGGATGCATGATGCTCACTCAAGGCGAGAGATTCGTTCCTCTAGCAGACGTTCCGGGTAAGGCGACGCTGTATGTATTGCGCGACAATCTCGTGGTGGGCCGCGGGCTGGACTTGGACATTTTGATTAACGGTGAAACCTTGACCACGTTGCAACCCGGCGCGTATCACGCCACGCATGTGGCGCCCGGAGAACTGCGTTTCGGGGCTGCGGCACGGCGCGGCAAGGGACCGCTTCTTTCAGGCATCGAGCCCGATCAGCTAACCGGCAATTTGTTGCTCACCATGAATGTTGCAGCCAATCGGACCTACTACGTGACGGTTGAGGAAGGATTGGGCTCGGTGCTGCTGGAACCGCTCTCCTACGAGGAGGCGTGGGAGCGTTTGCCCGAATTGCGCAAGACGGGCACTTTGTAGTCAGGTCTTCATGACCACCCTTGCGGTAGCGCTCATGGGTTTGAATGTTGCGTCGTTTAAGTGCAGGGTACGCCCGCGGGCATAAACGTGGGCCGCGGATGTTCGCGCCGCCCTGATACTTCGACGGCCAGGATTTCGTCTATTGCATTCCATGGTTGTGATACCGGTTTTGCGCCTATAGACACGCCCACGCTCGCTTATTGCTTTAGCTCGGTTTCATTGCAGGAGAGCCGATTCTCGTGAACCCCGTAGTCAGTCCACAAGACGCGCTGGTGGCGATCATGCTCACGACTTCGGCGGCCGATGAGCGCCTGTCAACCATCGAGTTGTTGTCTATAACTCGCATTATAGACCACCTGCCGGCGTTTCAAGACTACGAGCATGAGCGGATCCGCATGGTGTCCGGTTGGGTGTTCGAGATGATGGAAGTGGACGATGGCCTGGACGCTATTATCGGTCTCGCCAAGGACGCGCTGCCGGATGGTTTTAATGAAACAGCTTACGCGCTCGCTTGCGATGTGGCGGCGGCTGATGGATCGGTACCGATGACCGAGTCGCATTGGTTACAGATCCTACGCCAGGAGCTGGCTGTCGGGCGGCTGCCAGCGGCGGCCATAGAACGCGCCGCCCGCGCCCGGCATCTGCGTCTTCCCGGTCAAGAACCCGGTCAACCGGCGCAGGGCTGAGGTGTGTACTGCTGACCTCGCGGTCCACTTGCATGCTTTATCCTTGCGTGGTTGACCGAGCGCTTGAGGTTCACGCAGTGTTCGCCGCGGCGCTCAGCGTATACTGTTGCGCCGCGGGCGTGCAGCGCGCCCATTGCCTTCGGTTGCGAGAGTATCGATGAACATTGTTTGTATCCACGGCTCGGGTTCGGGCAAAGAATCTTGGCACTATCAAGTACGCGCTTTTGGCCAGGTGCATGCGCTGGACCTGCCGGGGCACCCGGATGGGGAATTGATTCCTACTATTGCCGGCATGGCCGATTGGTTGCACGGTTATGTGCAGGACAATGCACTCACCGGCTTGGTGCTTTGCGGGCATTCACTGGGCGGAGGGGTCGTCCTGCAATATGCGCTCGATCACCCTGGTTCGGTACGGGGCTTGGTGCTGATAGGCACCGGTGCCAGGCTCAAGGTGTTGCCTAAGACGCTGGATGATCTGGCACAAGATGTGGCCTGTGGTGCGTCTTTCGATGCGATGGCCGGTTACCATCTTATAGAGCCGGCGGTGGCGCAAGTCCTGGCCAGGCGCCGGGTTGAGAACGGGCTGAGCGCGCGGCTTAACGATCTGCGCGCTTGCAACGAATTCGACGTGATGGCCGAATTGAAATCTTTGACGATGCCGGCGCTCGCCATCTGCGGTTCGGACGATGTGATGACGCCGCCCAAGTACACCCGGTTTCTCGCCGAGCGCTTGCCTGACGCAAGAGGCGTGGTGATAGAGGGCGCAACCCATCAAGTGCATTTGGAGAAACCCGAGCAGGTGAATGCCGAGATCGGCGCTTTTCTCGCCACCCTTTAGAGCATCTGCCGCAGTTTCGTGTCTTTGAGTACGGTTGAATGAACGAACAAGAATTCGACGTCATCGTTGTAGGTGCCGGCAATGCGGCCATGTGTGCCGCCCTGTCGGCGCAGGAGAACGGCGCCAAGGTGGCCCTATTGGAGCGGGCCAACGAGCAGGAGGCGGGGGGCAATAGCCGCTATACCGCGGGCGCGCTGCGTTTTGCCCATAACGGTTTGCAGGACATTATGACCCTCGTTGATCTCACGGATGATGAGAAAAAAAACAATGATTTCGGCACTTATACGACGGATCAGTTCTTTGACGATATGTTCAGGGTGACCCAGTACCGTACCGATCCGGAACTGTGTGAATTGTTGGTGACGAAGAGCTTGGAGACAACCCGGTGGATGTGCTCCAAGGGCATTCGGTTCATGCCCATGTACGGGCGTCAGGCATTCAAAGTGGATGGCAAGATGAAGTTCTGGGGGGGGCTGGCCCTGGAATTTTGGGGCGGCGGACCCGGCATCTGGGAAATGCAATCAAAGATCGTAAAGAACTTGAGTATCCCCCTCTTGTTCGAACACCGCGCGGTGGCATTGTTGTACGACGATGAGAAAGTGTTTGGCCTCAAGGTTAAACATGCCGGCAAGGTATTCGACATGAAAGCCAAGTCGGTGGTGTTGGCCAGCGGCGGTTTCGAGGCCAATTCCGATTGGCGCACCCGTTATCTCGGGCCGGGCTGGGATCTGGTCAAAGTGCGCGGCACCCGTCACAACATGGGTGAAGGCATCAAAATGGCGCTCGACATAGGCGCCATGCCGTATGGTAACTGGTCCGGTGCTCATGCCGTCGGTTGGGATCTGAATGCCCCCGAGTTCGGTGATCTCAGCGTGGGTGACAACTTTCAAAAGCACAGCTATCCGCTCGGCATTATGGTGAACGCGATGGGCCAGCGCTTTGTCGATGAGGGGGCGGATTTTCGCAACTACACTTACGCCAAATACGGCAAAGTGATCATGAATCAGCCGGGGCAGTTCGCTTGGCAGGTGTTCGATCAAAAAGTCCTAAGCCTGCTGCGCGATGAATATCGCATCCGGCGTATGACCAAGGTGACCGGCCAGACCATCGAAGAGCTAGCGGGAAAACTCGAAGGCGTGGATGCGCAGGCTTTTGTCAAGACGGTGGAGGCGTTCAACGCCGCGGTCATGGAGGACGTACGGTTTAATCCGGCGGTGTTGGATGGCCGCGGCACTCGGGGACTCGAAGTGCCCAAGAGCAATTGGGCCAACCCACTCGACGAGCCGCCCTACGAGGCCTACGCCATCACCTGCGGGATCACTTTTACCTTCGGTGGTTTACGCATCGATACGGATGCGCGGGTCTTGGACACCGACTTGCAGCCGATCCCGGGTTTGTATGCAGCCGGGGAGTTGGTCGGTGGTTTGTTCTATTTCAACTACGCAGGTGGTACCGGACTTATGAACGGGTCGGTATTCGGCAAGATCGCTGGCGCGGCGGCGGCGCGGGCATAGCCGCGGGCTGCGCATGGAGCGCGACGGACTATCAGGGACCTCTAAAAATGCACTTTTTCCGCGATTGCGGCGTCAACTCCGTGCTCGGATCCTCATGTATCACCTATACACTGCGGTTGTGCGCGCGGTGCTTCCTTGCACCCACGAAAAAATGACTATCTTTAGAGGTGCCCATCAGTTATTCGTCAGGAGATCGAGTTGGGCGGGTTTGGTTGGACGTGCGTTCGACTCCAGTGTATTCATCAGGCGTGCCAAGGAGCTATCCACCGCCGCACGGCGCCCCTGCATCATGCATACCCAAACTGCGTCGTGCCGGATAACGCCGGCGCGTTCGCGGAAAATCTTCATATCGGTTGACCTATTTAATGACTTTACTGGCAATGACTCTACTGGCAATTGCTTTGCTGGCAATTAAGCTCATGGTAAATATCAAGTCCTTGGCTTCCTGTATCCGAGACCGTAGTCGAGGAAGTTAGGTTTCACCTAAACAGTCCAAGTGGGAGTATAAGAGAACGAATAGAGAACAATCAATAGCTGAGACTATTCCTTTGAGGTGAGCGTTGTCAGGTATAGTTTTGACAATCCCCATCCGGCTGGTAACTCGCTATGGAAATAAAAGCTGCCGTTCTCTATGAGCCTAATCGACCGCTCGTTGTAGAAACCGTCCAACTCGATGATCCGTCCGATGGCGAGGTGCTGGTGCGGATGGCAGCAGCCGGGGTGTGCCACTCCGACTACCATGTGATGAAGGGCGAGTGGTCGTTGCCGTTGCCAGCGGTGCTCGGTCACGAAGGCGCCGGCATCGTTGAGAAAGTTGGGCCCGGTGTCGGCAGGGTCAGGCCGGGTGATCACGTCATCTTGAATTTCCGCGCCAATTGTGGGCGCTGTCATCATTGCGTGGTGGGCCGGCCCGTGCTCTGCGATGGCATCGAAACGCCCCGCTCCGGCCTGTTTGATGGCACCGTGCGCTTGCACCGCGACGGTAACGATATCAACCACATGGCCCGTACCGCCTGCTTTGCCGAATACACTGTGGTGCCCGAATCCGGCGCGGTGCCGGTGCGCCAAGACATGCCGCTGGACAAAGCCTGTCTCATCGGCTGTGCGGTGATGACCGGTGTCGGGGCTGCCACTAATACGGCGCGCATTCAGCCTGGCGCCAATGTGGCGGTCATCGGTTGTGGCGGGGTCGGTTTGAATGCAGTGCAGGGCGCAGCATTGTCCGGTGCCGATCGCATCATCGCGGTGGATGTATTGGACAACAAACTCGAATACGCGCGTCAATTCGGCGCTACCGATTTGGTCAATGCGGGCAACGGTGACGCGGTGGCGCGGGTGACGCAGATGACCGGCGGCGGTGTGGACTACGCCATCGAAGCGATAGGGCGCTCTTCCACCATTCAGCAAGCCTATGAGATGTGCCGCTTAGGCGGCTTGGCCGTCATCGTAGGGATGGCTCCGGAACATGACACCATCGAGATCAATGCGCTCTCCTTACCGCGCACGGAGCGCGCCATAGTCGGTTCGTATTACGGCTCCGCGCGGCCGTGGGTGGACCTGCCGAAGTTGGCCGATCTCTATATGAACGGGCGGCTGATGATCGACGAACTGATTAGCCGCTCCTATAAGCTGGAGGATATCAATACCGCTTACGATGCGTTGGGTGCAGGCGAAGTGGCGCGCAGCATTATCGAGTTTAGCTGATATGCAGATTGCCACTTGGAACGTTAACGGCTTACGCGCCCGCATCGACTACGTTACCCACTGGCTGAACGCACGTCAGCCGGATGTAGTAGGGCTGCAAGAGCTGAAGATGGCCGATGATTTGTTTCCGCACGATGTATTCAAGGAACTCGGCTATAGCGCACTAACTCACGGCCAAAAAGCTTGGAATGGTGTGGCTGTACTCAGCAAAGAGCCGGTTGAGTTAGTACAAGCCGGTTTGCCCGGGCAGGAGGATTTTGGCGCGCGCCTTATCACGGTGCGGGTGGGTGATATCGATTTCACCACGGTGTATTGCCCTAACGGTAAGCGGCTGGAACACGAGGACTACGGCCGCAAACTGGCCTGGTTCGACCGCCTCATCGAACATCTTTCTGAAACTAGCGCCGAAGATAGGGCCGCGGTTCTTTGTGGTGACTTCAATATCTGTCCTGCACCTATCGATAGCCACGACGAAGAGGGTCTTGCGGGCGCTATCTTTCACACCGATGCCGAGCGTGAACGCATGCAAAAACTCTATGGGCTCGGCTTTACCGATGTCTACAGAGCGTTGCACCCTGAATCCAACGCGTTCTCCTGGTGGGATTACCGGGCCGGGGCGTTTCAACGCAACCATGGGCTGCGGATAGATTTTGTATTGGCCACACCCGCCGCCATGGCCCGGGTAGCAGGTGCGCAGATAGACCGCGACTACCGTAAGAAAAAAGAGGGCTTGACGGCGTCGGATCACGCGCCGGTTATCGTTGAGTTGTCTACCCCACATGCTCTAGGGCAACTCTAAAAATGCACTTGTTCCGCGATTGCGGCGTCAGTTCCGTGCTCGAATCCTCAGGTATGACCTAATCCGGGATAACCGTTGCTCTTACCACCGGGCGGCGGCGGATTATCCACCGCAGAAAGACCGCATCCATCGGCGGGTCTCGATTAAGGGTTGGCCTTCAAGCTTTTGCTCTTCAGGGCTCTAGCGGCACATGCATGGCCGCACTTTCCACCACGATGCCGCCACGCTTGCCGATCGCATGGCTGCCCCAGCGGCCGGCATAACACGGTGGCAACGGCCTGCCGTCCGCGGCGCATAACCATAGGCGCAGCAAGTGCCGCCTGCGATCGGTAGTGTTCCAATCTTCAAACGCGGTGCGGTCATGCAGGATTTGCGGGTTGTGTAGAAACTGCATATCGCCCGGTTCGAAATCCATGCGTAGCTGGACTTCAGGGTCTTCGGCGACCTCGTCCAACAAGTCGAAAGCGGTGATTTGGTGAGGGGTGAGTGCTGGCACCTCGTCTAGGCGGCGGATCGACTCGATATATCTGCGTACATAATGGGTGCTGAGATTGCCTTCATACCAGTTGAAAATAGGCATTCGATACCAGGGTTGCTGCCCCGGCGGAACTTCGCCCCGCCGGTCGAAATACTGCGGCTCGAACAGTTCGGCCACCAAGTCCGGCGAGCGCGCCCACATCTCGTTGTATAGGGTCACGGAGCTGATAATCGCGCTAAGACCGCCTTGCTTGGCTTTGCGCAGACACAATAAACCGACGATGTCGCACGAGTCGGCATGAAAGAACTGGCGGTCCCGGGTCTGGTAAGTGCGGGCGGTGAAATCGTCGTTCGTACGGCCTAGATCGATGACATGCCCCAACAGGTGCCCCATGGCGTTCTGGGATACCGCGCGTCCGAAATGCATGCCTATGGCCCAGTAGGCGATGGCCCGCTGGCGTTGGCTGTAGCGCTCCAGTGGTAAGCCACGGATGAGTACGAAGCCGCGCCCACGCAGCAGTTCATCGCGTATGCCGTCCAATACCGGCGTCAGAGCAGGCATGTAGAAATCGATCCGCCCCATATCCGCGATGGGCCTATCGTCTATATCCACACGCTCGATGGCAGCGTCGATGTCCGCTATTTCATCGCCTGTCAATACATGGATCCACTCATCGCTTTCGCGCATTGCATAGGCGCGCCAGGCACTAGGTCCTTCGATCGGTCCTCCCGGCATCGGCATCGAGTTCGACGGAGCAGCAACTGCGGACATGGACGGCCTGCGAGTGTTCAAAGTTTAACTGCGCGCATTCTAGCGATTAATTTTCATCGGGGTGGGTCATCGCAATGGGCCGTGCCCGCGCAATCGCGCAAAAAGTGCATTTTTAGCGGTGCCCTAAATACTGGAATGCGGTGGTGGGAGCATTCCTCCTCAGATGACGCCGCAAGTCCCGGCCCCACCAGGCACTCGGATGGGCGATAGGCGCTCTTGGAATCGATACCATGGCGGGAATCGATACCATGGCGGCGTTGACTGAGGTGGGCTAAGAGGCCTGCTCCAGCGGCGCCATCCCCAGCGCTTCCCTGAACGTATTGTGATAATGATGTAAAGCCGGTTCGTTACGCCCGAAGATGACATGCTGCAAGGCGCCGCTTGCGGCTGCTCTTTGGGTTGTTTCGCCCATGGCGTAGTCCTCTTGTTCCACCGTGCTGTCGAACACTTCCATGCTCGCCTCTAGCGAGAAGCTCACTTTGCCTTCGCGCGAGGTCGCGTCGTACACGTTGCCCGCGTCGATGCGGATACGGTCTTTCTCCTTGGCCGCGTCGATATCGTACTGACTGAAATAATGTCCGATACGGGTGATCGAGCGTCCGGGGTTTTCGCCGTCGGGATAGATACGGATAAGACTCAGACTGCGTGGTCCTATGTTCAGTTGGATATTGGGAAACAGGTAATAAAGTACATTGGCCACCCGTGCGATGCTCCATTCCTGTTCCGGTTTTTCGCGCAGATAGTCGATGGTCTTGGCTGGAAATACGAAACGGTGATTGCGTCCAAAGGTCTCGTATGCGAGTGCGTCGCCATAGAACAACTGCCCTAGGGTGTTTTTGTGCAAACGGGGGAAGTGATAGGTCTCGCCGAAGGTGTCATTGGCCAGTTTCCAGTTGAGTGCTTTGTCGATGGCGGACTGGCCCATATAAATGAATCCGCCGATGTGCCAGCTCTCGATTTCACCGGCCAGCTCTCCTAGCAGTTCGTCGATGTTCAACCGTCCATCAGGTTGCGGGTGCACATAGAGGAGGCCGTAGCGTTCCTCGGCGGGCAACTCGATGAGACCATGGCAGGCGCGGTCCAGAGCGCCGAAATCGCGCATCCGCGGAATGCCTAGCAACTCGCCTTTGGATGAATACGTCCAGTTGTGGAAAGGGCATTGAAAGCGGGCCGATTCGCCCCTGGCCTCCGGTGCTACTTTGACGCCGCGGTGGCGGCAGGCGTTGATGAAAGCGCGGAACCGACCGTCTTCAGCCCGTGTGGCCAGGACGGGCACGCCGAAGTCTTCGCTGGTGATATAAGTGCCGGGTTCGGGCAGATCGCTGCTCAAGCCTATGAGTTGCGGGTGTTCGCGAAAGAAAGTCTTCCATTTTTTGCCTGCCAGATCCGAACAGGTGTACGACGATGTCGGATTGCGTAGCTGAATGCCGGCGTCTACGTTGACGTTGTTGTCCAGTTGTCTGAAAAGTTCTTTTAGTATCTTGAACTGCGTGGTTTTGTCCATGGGCGGTTGATTCTTTCTCGGGGTGGGTGAATAAAAAGTGACGAAGGCAATACCAGTGAATTATGCGAACGGGGCGGCCTGTTCTTCGGCCAGTGCGGCGATCCGTTGCATCAATACCGGGTGAAAATGCTCGGCGGCGGTTGTCCGGAGCACCTTTCAGGCGGATCCGGCCCGAGTTACAGGCGGCGCCAGTTTGGGCCCGCCGTTCGCTCCGGCTCGCCGTGCAACACCTCGGCCAGAGCCCGCGCGGAATCGACCAGGCGGGGACCTGGCCGGTTGAATAAATGGTGACCCTCCAACGCGAACACACGCCGTTCCCGTACTGCACGCATGTCACTCCAACCCGGTAAGCGAGCGAGATCGCGCGCACTTGCCGCTGCCCGCTCGAGGGTGAAGCCACACGGCGAGATCAAGATGACGTCGGGGTTGGCCGCTCGGATGCTGCTCCAGTGGGTCCATTGCGAGGGCCGCCCGGCATCTGCCAGTAGTGCTTGGCCGCCGGCCAGGTCTATGATTTCCGGCATCCAATTGCCCGCCGTCATGAGCGGGCTGGTCCATTCCAGGCACACCACCGTGGAGCGTGCGCGGCCGGCCGCGGCATCGGCTATGGCGCTGAACGATGCCCGCATCGCGTTATTGAGTTCATCTGCGGCGGCGCTGGCGTCCAGGGCGCCGCCCAAGACTTTGATATCTTCGGCCAGTCCGGCCAGATCCGCGGCACTCAAGGACACGATGCGCAAGGAGGCACCCAGATAGTCCGCCGCGGCGGTGCGGAGCTGGTCTTCCGATACGGCGCACACTTCGCATTGAGTTTGCGTGACGATAATGTCCGCACCCGTTTCCTCAATGCGCTGCGTGTCCACCTCGAAGACACCGAGTCCTTGGCGCAACAGCGATTTGACGGATTTGTCGATGTCGGCTGCGCTGGCGGCGGGATCCAGCCGTGGTTTGGAGCAAACCGGCAAGGCGGTGATCCACGGCGGGTGGTCGCATTCATGGGAGCGTCCAGCCAGGTTGGCGCCATGACCCAAGGCGCAAACGAGTTCCGTGCCTGCGGGCAATAAAGAGACAATGCGTGGAGTGCTCATGGAAGCCACCTGTCTGCGCTGGTGTCTGGACATGGTACTACCGTCTGCCAGACAGAGATATTGGAGTTGTTGGAGTAAAAGAGTTGATCAACGCCCGGCAAGATTGGGCATCATCTTGGCGGTCGAGTTTTTCGCTGCTTATGGGTTTTGCTTTAAGAGGACACGCGCATGGCTTGGGATTTCGAGACCGATAGTGAATTTCAAATAGCGCTTGATTGGATGGACGAGTTCGTGCGCGAAGAGGTAGAGCCGTTGGACCACGTTCTCGGTAGCCCGTACGACATCGCCAATCCGGGTAACCGTAAAATCGTTCCCAAGCTACAGGCGAGCGTTAAAGAACAAGGGCTGTGGGCCTGCCACCTAGGTCCCGAACTCGGCGGTCAGGGCTTTGGCCAACTCAAGTTGGCCCTGATGAACGAAATACTGGGCCGCGCCCGCTTCGCCCCCATCGTGTTCGGTTGTCAGGCGCCCGATACCGGTAATGCGGAAATCCTGGCCCACTACGGCCAAGAGCATCACAAGCGGCAATGGTTAACACCGCTGCTGAACGGCGACATCGTCTCTTGTTACTCCATGACCGAGCCGCATGCCGGCGCTGATCCGCTGGAGTTCACCACCAGGGCTGAGCTGGACGGCGATGAATGGGTCATCAACGGCGAGAAATGGTTTTCGTCGAACGCCCGCTACGCCACCTTTCTCATCGTCATGGTGGTGACCGATCCCGCTGCCGCCCCGCATAACCGCATGTCCATGATCATCGTGCCGAAGAACACCCCAGGGGTCGAGATCGTGCGCAATGTGGCGGTCGGCATGGAATCCGAGGGCCACCATGCTTATGTCCGCTACAAAGATGTGCGGGTGCCTAAAGAGAATTTACTCGGGCAGCGTGGACAGGGTTTCGTGGTCGCTCAAACCCGTCTGGGCGGGGGCCGCATTCACCACGCCATGCGCACCATGGCCCAGATACGCAAGTCCTTTGACATGATGTGCGAGCGGGCCCTGTCTAGACGCACCAAGGGCGAGCCACTGTCGGACAAGCAGATGACCCAGGAGAAGATCGCCGATTCATGGATCGAGATGGAGTCGTTCAGGCTGATGGTGCTGCGCACCGCCTGGCGCATCGACAAGTACAACGACTACCGCAAAGTGCGTAAAGACATCGCCGCTATTAAAGTGATGTTGCCGAAAGTGTGGCACGACGTGGCGGCTCGGGCGCTGCAGATCCACGGCTCATTGGGGGCGTCGCAGGAGATGCCGTTCTCGGAGCAGGTGCTCGGTGCTTTTCGTCTAGGCATCGTCGATGGCCCTACTGAAGTGCACAAAATCACCATCGCCCGGCAGGTTTTGCGCGATTATGCCCCGTATACGGGGCTCTTTCCGCCCGGACATCTGCCAGCCGTGCGGGCGCATGCGCGCGAGAAGTATGCGCAGTTGGTCGAGCACGGCGTCGGCAACGAATAGCCGACGGTAGGGTGAAGCCATGAGAGTCCAGCTCTATCGCGCCGCGCCGATTTCGGGTACGCGCGCAGGGCAAAAACTGCCGCGAGTGGGTAGGCTGGCGCCGCCGCCGTTAGATGAAACGCCTAGCGAGGCAGAACTGGCGAGACGGAAGATGATAAAACCGTCATCCGGCGAAAAATTCGCTAGCCGGTAACGCCGGTGTATCGCCGCACAAACTGCTCCTGCTCTTGCGTTTCGATAGTACCCGGGCGCGCTTGACGGACTTGAGCGATGGCCCGTGTTGCCGAATAGCCACCTTCCATGAGCAACATGGCGGATACGAGGCCGGTTCTGCCAAGGCCCGCCCAGCAGTGTATGGCGATGGAGTTCTCCTGCTTCAGCGCTTCGTGTAAACGCGGTGAGAGTGAACGCCATGTGGCCAACCATTGGGCTGTTGGTGTGGACATATTGCGAATGGGTAGGTGATGCCATCGAAGCCCCGCCTCCTGCGCGCGCTGCTCCAGGTGCGACAGACCCAGCATGGCTAACTCATGGGACTCGACCAGGGTGACAAGAATTGTCGCGCCCCATGTGGTCAGTGCGTGTAGGTCGCTGTTGGCGCAGTTACCGGTGTTGCCGGGGGCGGGCACCATGGCGATGCGCCCTTGGTGTAATTCAATATAGTCCGGCATGTCGGTACCCTCCTTCAGGATCGTATGTCGGTAGTTTTTACGGTGAACTGCAGGCCTGCGTTTAGTCGAGTGCTGAAAAGAAGCTTAGGAGCTAAGTGTTTGACGGAACATTGCAGTACGACAGCCGCGGCCTCATCACCCAGAGCACCGCGCCGAACGGCTTGGTCACCGCCTACACCTACAACCCGCGTAGCCAAGTGGCCACCGTCACCGACAACCTCGGCCAGCAGATGCGCTACACCTACGATGCGCACCAAAACCTCATCCGCACCGAAACCATCAGCACCGATGGCGCCACGGCATTACGAGCCACCTGAATCTACGACCCCAGGAACCGGCTCATCGACAGCCGGGCACCGCACCTGATCGCCGAGTCCATCACTCAATACCTGCTCGATGTGAATTCCAATCCAATCGACCCCAACGGCAACCCATCGAGCACCACCTACGATGCGTTCAACCGAGTAGCGTCCAGCACCCACCGTGAGGGCGGTACCACTCAATTTGAACAGGTGAAGGCCAGAGAGCCGCTCTAGAGCGGCGAGCGGCTGTTGGCGTACTGTTCAGCGGCGCTTGGAAGCGGGCTGAGAGAGGTTGCCAGGCGGTCAGGCCGATAATGGATCAGACGAGTTCCATGACTTTTCATATGGCTCGGGAATCGGCTTGGATGTAGCGTTGAGTGGTGGCCAGATTGACATGGCCAGCCAGAAGCTGGTCGTCTCGCAAGTTGCCGCCTACTCTCCCGCCCAACTCAAGGAGCGCCTATCATTAGTCCCAGCACACGGTTGGGTTGGCATCACCAGCGGCATTCTGGACGCGAATGAGGACTAACCTAGACAATTGGAGTGGTTTTGGACCGGCATCGTTCGGGTCTTCCGGGAGTGTTTTCGCATTCATACGCAAGCTAAATTAGACGAACGGCAACTCGGTCGGTACTTCACTACTCCCGAACACAGCCAGGCCCTAATTCAGGCGCTGAATCCGGTCTACCCACGAGTTCTACTCGAACTAGGGGCGGGTGATGGTGCCCTTGTGGCCGCTGCTGCAAGGCGTTGGGACAAGGCCCAAGTCGTCACGACCGACCTATATCCGGGAGGTTTAGAACTCCCCCATGATGCTCCCATCAATCATCAGCATTTCTGTATCGACGCCCTGGAAGTACGCTTACCAGAACTGTTGGCTCTAAGGTCGAAGTCCGTGGACGTTGCCGTTTGCAACCCACCGTATTTCCGCCCGGAATGGAGGCCTTCTTTTGGTTCAATCCTGGAAGACGCTGGTCTATCTTCATGTTTCGCGGCCACGAAGGACGTAACCATCGACGTGCTTTTCTTGGCTCAAAACTTGCGGCTACTACGGTCACAAGGCGTGCTTGGAATCATTGTCCCAGATGGCTTAGTGGCCGGAATAAAAGCCAGGCAGCTCAGGCAGACGTTGGTAGAACACCATGGCATTTCCGTAGTCTATCAACTCCCGCCCAAGGCATTCCGAGGCACGGACGCAAGAACGCACATATTGGTGCTCTCCAAGACAGGTGGACCGGCTAGGTTCATTAACGTATACGAACTACAAAGAGACGGGCAACTCTCGTCTGGAATACGGCTAGACGGCGGCCAGGCGCGACATCGACTGGATTTTGCGTATTGGCATCACAAGATTCCAGGACGGGCCAGGCACTTGAGGGGAATCTCCATAGCTGAACTGGGAGGAAGCGTGTCTAGGGGAACGCTTCCTTGGCGCCAAGCTAAAGAGTTGGACATAGGTGCATTCCACACTGTGCATTTCGCATCCGCGGTTCGTTCCCGAAAAGTTTACGCGAAGCGTACAACTCTGCCGTCAACCAACTACCGAATGCTAATTTACGCGCAAGCGGGGGACATATTGCTCGGACGTGTAGGGCGACACATCCACGAGCAAGTTCTGCGGGTGGTCGGGCCAGGTCTGATGCCACTGACCGACTGCGTTATTCGCGTTCGCGTCCCGCATGAATATCAAGAAGCTGTCTGGCGATTCTTCGATTCGTCGTTTGGCAAGGAGTGGATAAAGGCGAACTCACGCGGCGTCTGCGCCAGGTACTTGGCGTGCACAGATGTTTTGGAGTCTGGGCTACCTCTTTCTCTAGGAACTGCGGCGAGAGGATGACCGATCCAAACTCGATTGACTTCGAAGAGAGAGCCGATTTTCTCGAACCGGAAGCTCTTCAAGAGGAAACAGCGAAATCCGAGTTTTTCTCTTCGATTCTTCAGAAGCTCTATCAACGTGGGACAAAGCCGATCATTGGCCCACGAGGTTGCGGTAAGACGCACCTCATGAGATTTGCTCATATAAGCTGCTTGGACGACAAGAAATGGCCGCAAAAAGTAATTAAAGCCCTCGGATTTCATCGTTCTTGCATTGACGATTGGTTATCCAGGTATGAGCAAGGTGGTGAACAGGCGCTGTCCACCGGCAAGATCACGGGTCGCCCAAGAAAGTTTCCAGATGAATATGCAGAGCGCTTACGTGAACTGGTTAAAACGAATCCGTTGCCATTGGATTTTCACGATGCCCTGTGGACGCGCTCGATGATTCAGATATGACTGAAAGACAAATTTGGCGTGGCCTTGGCTCGTTCGGTGTTGCACTCACTGCAACAGAATACGCAAATGATTAAACGGTTTTTCTATGAAGAGCATGTCAGATATATTCTGAATTGATGTCGAGTAATTTTTTGCCGAATTAGTAGTAACACAGTACCCCTGAGTTCTGATTCACTTCAAGGGCACTTTAAGCAACACTCTGGTTCCAGAGCTTATGCACTTATGATACGAATCCAGCCTATAAAATAGATCATTCATCACCGGTTGAGTAATCAAAAATATCAAGGCTAAATTCACAGCCAAGATCAGCTAGGCGCTTGATTGTCTTTAAAGATAAATCATAAACTGGTCTATCATCATAAATTGTAATAGAACAAGTCACACCCACATTAAAGCTATTATCTCTAGAAAATCGTATTATTTCTTTTCGTTTAGGCCAGATTAAATCCAATACTTCATCCACAGCTTCGCTAACGCTATATTTACGTTGTTTTTGCTTGCCTAAATTCCAAGAAGTGTTAGGCACATCTCTCCGGTCTAACAGGTGCTTATGTTTCTGCTTCCAAATTTCGCTGGGTTCAAGACCTATGGTCAAAGTACATTTCCCAGGGTCGAAATCCCACCCAGAAATATAAAAATAGGTCGTTAGCTCAGGTGCCGCTAGTTCATCATCGGATAGTATTTGCGATGTAGTCTCAGTAACCATCAATGCTTACCTCTTCAATGGAAAATCTGTGACTAAATCATCAAGTGTTAAAAATGTAGGTATTGGGTCGCTTGCCCCTTTGCGAACAGGAGTTACTAATTCGGAAAAAAATTACCCGACATTAATTCAGAATATATCTGACATGCTTTTCATAGAAAAACCGTTTAATTATTTGCGTATTCTGTTGCAGTGAGTGCAACACCGAACGAGCCAAGGCCATCAGTTGCTCCTTTGTAGCCACCACTGTCCGCCCAATTCGTTGGCTTTTTACATGATGCCATACTAGCTCATCAGGATTGAGTTCCGGTGAATACGGCGGTAACAATACTAACGTGAGCTTACCTTGGCTATTGCGGACAAATTCTTGCACTTTCTTGGCTCGATGAATGGGATGGCCATCAACAATCAAATAGACCGATCGCTTGGCGTTGTGCAACAAACGCCTTAGAAAGTCGATAAAAACGTCTGCGGTTACCCGTGATTCAGTTACCATGAAACGCAGGTGACCTTTCGGCGAAACGGCTGACAGCCTATTCACGCTAAAGCGCCGACCCGTTTTCGCTACAACTGGCGTATCACCCCGTACCCCCCAAGTGGTACCACGATGATAATCCGACCGGATCGTCGATTCGTCGCCAAAATAGACCCGCGCTCGGCGCCTTTTCGCTTCTCGTTGTACTTCAGGCCAAGTTTCTCTTAACCATACCTTAACCTGATCAGGGTTTTGCTCGTATGCCTTAAACCCAGGGCGCTGCGCACTCATCCCCCAACGAGACAGGATATTGCCCACCGAGCGCTCGCTGACCTCGATGCCAAATTTATCTTTCAGTAATATCTGAATCATCGAGCGTGTCCACAAGGCATCGTGAAAATCCAATTGCAACGGATTCGTTTTAACTAGTTCACGTAAGCGATCCGCATATTCATCGGGAAACTTTCTTGGGCGACCCGTGATCTTGCCGGTGGACAGCGCCTGTTCACCACCTTGCTCATATCTGGATAACCAATCGTCAATGCAAGAACGATGAAATCCGAGGGCTTTAATTACTTTTTCAGGGCTTTCACCCGATAATACTTGCGCAACCGCGTGCCTGCGGATGGCTTCTCGCGCGGAATGGGGCAGTGAGCGACCGTCTGTCTTTTTCATAGCATCACTATAACACATTTTATTAATTTGTGTCGGGTAATCTTTTGCCGAAGTAGTAGGAAAACACTACCAGCATCATCAACAGAAATATTAAATCTACCTCCAGCATCGCCTACTAAATCTTTCTTAACAGCTTCCGCATCAATACTAAGATTCTTTAATCGACTGTCCTTAAGCTTCTTAATATTGCCTGCAACGATACCCCGCGTATTTTCTGCCGCACCAACACTTCTAGGTTGTCTAGATAGTTTCGGTATCCCCTTTGGTTCAACAGGCAGTTTTCTAGTTTTTCTGAGTTGCTTGAGTGCCTTAATTGAGCCAGCCGGTACAAAGATGGAGGCGATTTTTGCACCACCCTTGATTTGGTTGCGAGTATGCTCCGGAATTTCATTCCAGCGTCTTGAAACCTTGTTTCCAGTTGCGTCATCCACATAAGTGATGGTCGCATCAATGGCTTCTCCGGTGGCTTCCACAACATCCAGTACGGCAGCGGTTTGTTCAGGATATTCGGTTGCAGACCATTCAACGGCTGCGCTGGTGCCCGCGGCAACGGCTTGACCAAGAGGATCATCGCCTGATTCGATAACAGCAAGTCCTTCAAGGGGATCACCATCCCCTGAATAAGTCGTATAACCGATGATGGCGGCGATGACGCCAATACATAGTCCCCCGCATAGCGCATTGTTCTGGGCAGCGTTTCCACCGGTAAGGGCGGCTGTATCGACATCACCGCCAGCAACCGCAACGGCTAAACCACTTACCAGACGGGCAACATTAACGCCAGCATCCTGATATTCGTTCAACTCCTGTAAAAGTTGCTCTTTAGAAACTTCACCTGAACGCGCATCCTCCGCGCGTTTTTCCAGCCAGTCGGCCAATCGCGCCTTGGTGATCAGGCCCACTGTCTCGCCCACCACACCGCCTGCTGCACCCGAGCCACAATCACCCGAAGCGGCTGCACCCACCACACATCCAAGTGCCGCATGAGCAATCAACTGACCTGCCGTATTGAGATGACCATCATCAACGGCAATGCCAATCTCCTGCGCGGCATTTTCCCCGATGACGCTCGCCGCCTCCATTCTGAGCGCGGCGATAAGATTTGCATCCAACTGGCCGCCTTCGATAGCGGTGGAGACGCCCGCGTTGACCGTGGTACGGATAAGGCCACGCTGAATATCCCGTACTACACGATCGGCCAGCGAAGCCGTTTTGGGAAGATCGGTGCCAATGCCCGCAACATCGCTGATGTGGACGGTGAGGCCCGTTGCCACCATGGCTGTTGCCAGCGAGCGCAGGGAGGCGGATGAGCCAAGGGTTTCCAGTGCGGCACCCAGATCACCCTTGTTATTGATGAGCGCGATGGTGGCCTGTTTGGCCAGCGAGTTCAGTCCCGCCTGAAGGGCGGCTTGTACGACACCCTCGGTTGCAAAGCCGAGGCCGGTTGCCAGATTGGCCGACAGAGTCGATAACGCCCCGCCACTGACGGCACCCACCACAAGAGAGACGAAAGCAGCACCGGCTTCTGTCAGCCCTTGATTTTCATAATCCCAAGTGTCGAACCGCGCCTGAACTTCAACCCAGTCTACGCGTGGGTCATTTTTGAGCCCGCCGATCCACTCTAGTCCGGGCGATTGGGCAAGCTGGTCAATAGAGGCGTTCAGATCGCCAGTCTTTTGATACTCTACAACAAGGCCTGCTCCTGCATTGATCGTGAGACCGCCGCCTGCCTCGATTTCAACAGGCTTGATGGTTTCCCTGACGTACCCCTGGTCGCTTTCATTCCACCAGAAGATATCTTCTTCACGCCGTTCATCACGTTCAAATTCGGAATCGGTTTCTGTGAGAAGTGCGATTTTGCCTTCTTCGGCTAAGAGCGTTGTTTGTTCTTCGCTGGCAAGTCTGGAAGCTTTTACTGTAATACCTTCTTTTTGGGCGGTGATGGTTAAAGCACCGCTTGCCTCAATGTCTGAACCTCGAGTCTGCGTTGAAGCGGATTGTCTGCGAATGTGGGTTTCGGTTCCAAGCAGACCACTTGTCTTGAGGTCAAGCTTCAGATCTTTGGATTGTTGGTCCTGAACAGCGACGATATCGATACCGCCGGTCGCAGTGATAGTTGTGTCTTTCCCTGAAGAAGTGTCCACGCCTCTTAACGTGACATCCCCGCCGGAATCGAGGGTGAGTGCTTCACCTGCATGAATGCCAACCAGTCGATGGGTGAGGGAGGATCTGCGATCATAGCCCCCTTTGAATTCATCCTTGGCAAGACGCTCGATTTCAAGCGCACCGAGTGCAACCGCTTTTCTCGCATCCAGTGTGGTCGAACCGCCTGAGCTGAATTGTCCACCCGTTGAAGCAATGGTTCCTTCGGCGTCCAATAACAAATCGCCGCGTGCCTGAATACGGGCGATTAGCTGATTGCGGTCGGTAAACCCGTTGCTACGCCGGTCACGGGTTTTAGCCGTATCGTTCAGGATATCATCGGCTTTGATCGTCACGTTGTCGCCGGATACCGTGCCGGAGTTGTTGGAAAACAACTTGCCACCGTTGATCACGATATCCGCATTGGCAAACAGCCCACCGCCCTGACTGAGCACGGCATCATTGGCCGTCACATTCAGACCATCATGGCCTGTCATATCGCCCGAGTTGAACAGTGTGGCCACTTGCACATTAGCCTGACCAGCCTTGATCTGCGCACTTGCAAAATTGACGTTATCCAACGTGGATGAGGCAAGATAAACGCGTGGCACCCAAACGGATTGCCCACCAACAACACGCGCTTCAAGCCATGTGATGTCCTGTGTCAGCCGCGCAACCTGAGCAGGCGTCAAGGCCACACCCAATGTAAGCCCGAGACTTTGCCGAGCATCAATAGCGTTTTCGTACAGGGATTGAACAAGACCACGAGTGTCTGTGGCGTTGCCTACATATCGTTGTCCGGTCAGCGCGAAAATCTGGTCGAAAATAAGCCGCGTTTCCACATAAGCATCACCGAAACGGCGCAGGGTCTGATCGGGGTTGTATCCACCGGCCTGATTAAGAAAAAAGTCCGAACCCAGAAACTCGCTTGGATCGATAAACTGCGAGCGGGTTTCCACCAAGAAAGGCGAATGGGGTTGCTGCGCTACATCAAAGAGCGCACTGCGTCCAAGCAAGGCAGTGATGCCGACATCGAGTGCGTCAAGATTGACAAGATTTGCGGGGCCGCTTCCGCCTGCGACATGGGCCGAATTCAGTGCACGGCTACCCGAAGAAAGGCCGATTGGTCCGGCACTTCCACGTACGGCAGTGTTGTTCAAATAACCGCTTACATCAGCATCCAGCGTGCCGCCTGCTTCAATGGATGCAAACGTCGAATCATAGGTTGGAGAGGTCGTATTATGGCTGGTCGTTGTCCAGTAGCGGGTTTTCCTGCTGATGCAGATACCCAAAATGCGTCTGGCACAATATCTCTGCGAATGCTGGATAACGGCTGTTGTATCAACCGTTTCAATCAAGTCGCGACCGGTGTTGTTCGCCGTGTTTGCGGTGACTGTAATATTTCCGTTTGCCGCGATTTGGCTGTAGTGGTTATTGAGCGTATTGGCATCAACCGTGATAGTGCCGCCCGCCAACAGTTTGGAGGCCGCAGAGCTTTGGCTTAAAGTTTCGCGGGTTGTAACCACAGTCGTGGTCGTGCTGCCCGAAGTTGACGTTTGTGTTGAAGACGTGGTCCCAAAAGCAAGGTTGGTACGCTCATTGGTAATCGTATCGGCCGCCAGCGTCAGGTCACCCGAAATGGCTTCTATATTGCCCGAGGAGTTCTTGATTGACGTTGCGCGGGCAGCATTTAGACCTCTTATGGTCAGAGCAGCTTCGGCCAGAATATCGGCATGGGTGTTGCTCAGGTGTCCATCGAGCTTATAGATTGACGACGTCCCGGAATAGAACACACCGGTGTTGGTCAAATCACCAGAAAGTTCAGCCAACACATGACCATCAACCGAACCCATTTCCCCCGCATTCGTCACAGTAGCGGCTTTTATAGTCAAGCGCTCCGCGCCGTTGATCAACGCAGTGTTGTGTGAATTCGACAAAGTGCCCAACCGGCCACCAGAACGGCCAACAATCACCAGGGCTTTCTCACTGATAATGGAGCCGGCATTGGCAAGGTTGCCATCCAGTTCTATCGTGCCTGTTGTCTTGGCCGCTATCGCGCCGGTGTTGCTTAGGTTGCCGGTGACATCAATGTCCAATCCGCCAGAGCGCGTTGTCATAACAGTCGCATTATCGAAAGATGCGACAGAATAATTGCCCGAGCCACTGATGATTGAGCCGCCTGCATGATTGTGCAGTGCTGTGCTGTGGGTGTGGTTATGGCCCTTGAGCGCCAGTGCATGTGTGACATCCAGTTGGCCACGGTTGCTCAGCGTCCCATCCACATTCAAACGGGCGCTTGCACCGCCAAGCTCACCGCTATTGTCCACATTGCCATCGGTATTGACACTCAGCTCCGACCCTTGTGCGGCAACCTTGCCAGCATTGTGCACCGATGCGGCATTGAACCCCACGCCCTCATTACCGGCAATCCGTCCTGTGGCGGTATTGATTGAAGCCCCTAGCGATGTAATGTTGACGGCTTTGGCAGAAAACAGATCGCCCTCATTGCGAACGATCGTCACCGCGCTGACAACCGTTCCTGCATCACCTGCCATCCGGCCTGAATTGACAACGCTCCCGCTTATTCCGCGCAATGTTACGGTACTTTTGGAATTCAAGACCGCACTGCTTGTAATATCATCAGCTTCAACAAAAAGATGTCCGGCAGCCGAGTACAAACCACCCGTGAGATTGAGTGATGAAGATGATTTCAGGTCCAATGCACCCAACGCTGTCACACGGGCATTGTGAGCGGAAACATTTTCCGCCTTCAGGGCGATTCCCCCCAAGGATCGCAACACATCCGTATTGCCATCGGCTGCGCGGTCCAGATTGATAGTCGATGCAGTAACGGTCAGTGTGTCTCCCGCGGCAAGTTGACCGTCTCCAGCGTCAAGCCGGTCTGCCTCAACGCTCAGATTGCCAACATTGCTTTGTGCGCCGTCTTCGCGGGTGCCTGATGCAACCAATGCAGCATTACCCAGTGAAACAGAATCGGCTTTCAGGGATACATCGCCAGAAGAAGCAATCAGCGCATTATCATCAAGCGTAACGGCATCGTTAGCCTCTAGAACAATGGCCTCATCAGCAAACAAAGTCCGCTGGACTTCAATCGATTGGGTTTTGGACGTTGCACCGATGGCTCTCTTGGCACGTACATTGCCAAGTACCAGCTTGCCATCGGCTGTCAGGGTCATGCCATGGGCATTGGCAGCCATCTGTCCTTGAGTATTGACCCCTGCACCCCGATCGGTCGAAATAATCTTGATCCGGCCTGCATACATACCGCCCAGCAATGAAGAATCAATCGCCACACCGGGTTCATTCGCGTCAGAAGCAAGGGGCGTGATCAAGCCAGTTTGATACGCATAGCTGTTGCGCCCCGCGACCAGATTAAGATCACCGGCAACCTTGACCGGACCGCCAATACTGATCTTGCGCGACACCAGTTCGAACGCATTGACGCTATCAAGATTAGCCCCATTCAGGCCGATGTTGATATCACCTTTTTCAACCAACAGGCTCTTGAGCGAGCCATTGCTGTTCAGTTCAGGGCGAGCAGTAGCAAGCGTGACCCTGGGTGTATTGATAAAGCCACAGCCGTTACAGCTTATTCCATTAGGGTTGGCAACAATAACATCCGCTCGACTACCATGAACCTCAAGGGTTCCTTCCAATAGCGACCGCTTGGCGCTGATCACTTCATTCACTATAACCGATGCAGGTCCCGATGAGCTTAGGTTAGGGTTACCCTGAACCAGCCCACCCAATTGGGAGCGTTGCAGGGTTTGATTGGAATTGTTTAAAATCGCGCCCGGTTGCCCAACATTGAATCGATCATATTTATTATGCGAGAGACCGGATGCATTGGGCCTAACGATATTGACTAGAGGTACACCATTACCGGCGCTTTCAACCCCCGGTTGGTGGGCCGCTGCCGCATTCCGGGCCGCTGTTATCTCTGCCGCCTGCATGATCAACGGCTGGAAAGCAAGGAGTAAACACAGCAAATACGACACGGCTTGACGCCTCAAGCGGCTCATTGTGTTAGAGAAATATTGCGAATGCCTGTGTTTCCTGTTTCTAGCCATGCAATACATTGTCCGTGTTTTACACTGACATCAGCGATGAATCTTTATGATTGATTGACCATTAAAAAGCAAAATTGACCCGTGCATAAACCCATCCCGATGCAAAGACTGCCGCATCCAGATTATCGGATGATGCGACACTATCCGACCACGCCACATCGAAACCGATCCTGCCACCGCGGCTGCGCAATCCGATGGCCGCACCGGTCAGATTTCCGCCATCGATGCCAGAGTCCTCTTCCTCGAACACATGAGCAAAATCGATGGCTGCATAGGCTTCCAATGTTCCCAATGCTCTTGTAAATGGTTCGCTTTTTGATTGCGTCAACTGGAGGGCACATTCATTGCGCGTCATCACACCACGATTGCCGAACACAGCAGATTCGCGCAATCCACGAACCGTTGAATATCCACCATAAGCAACCTGCTCTGAGCCAAACAAAAGGTCTGGCGTATATTGCCCGCTTACCTGACCGTTATAGGTCGCGCTTAGATCACCCAGTTTGAAGGGCTTGAAATAACTGATGGAACCATTCACACTTCTAAACTGCCCCTTCGGCGAACCGGCTGGGGCCGTATCATCATCAAAAGCCCCCCCTATATCCAGACCCCGACTTATAACCGGCAAACGCGACCAGTTGACCGTTCCATAGTTGTCGGGAATGGACGAGTTCTAAAGTACCTATGGACAGGTCGCGGCTGGATACATCTATTCGGTTGCCCAAAATAAAATTCTCGGTCCGTTTCCATTTGAGCTTACCGGAAAATGACATGACTGAGATCTGAGAGTGTTTTAGATTATGCTAAACCACCCACTTAAAGAAGGGAAGAGCCCAGTTTTTCTTGTCATATTACGGTGTAGCCCCCATCTCAATTGTATGCAGTCTTTGCCCTTCGCCATCATAAAGACTTATAGTACCCACCATCGACTCGCGCCAACCGCCTTCAGTTAACAACATACAGCTTCCGTCTATTCCAACACTCACGCTCTTAACCGGTTTAGCTAATTGCGGTGGGACATATGCCCATGCCTGTGCTTTCGCGTGGGCGAGTGCTCCCGCTGCGTCACCGAAATTCTCTGATCAATAAAATCAGCCAGTTACGTTTCCGCGAAGCGCGAGACTCGTAATTTTTAAGGATGCTTATAAGTTAGTGTTAACAGGCCCTAAAAGGGTGCAAGGTAGACGCTCGCCTGTGGCATTATCCCGCTGCGCGCATCGCACTCAATGCATGGCTGCGCCGTAAGAAGTACCATCCGCCGCGGTGGGGGTCACCTGTCCATGTTACGAGTAGAGAGCCTGAATAAGCGTTTCGGCGGGATCCATGCCGTATGCGATCTGGACCTAGAGATAGAACAGGGCACGATCACCGGTTTGATCGGGCCCAACGGCGCCGGTAAAACCACCTTGTTCAATCTCATCGCCGGTGAATTGGCGCCTACCTCGGGGCGCATTATCTACCAGGGGGAGAATATCGCCGGCTTGCCCACCCACGAGATGTTTCACCGGGGCATCGTGCGGACCTTCCAGATACCGCAAGAATTCGCCCGCATGACGGTGTTGGAGAACTTGATGGTGGTGCCCCCGCACCAGCCTGGGGAGCACGTCTTCAACAACTGGTTCGCCGCCAAGCGGGTGCGGGCGCGCGAGGCCAGCGTGCGGGCGGCGGCGGATGCGCTGGCGTTCCTCTCGCTCAGCCAGCTCAAGCACGAGCGAGCGGGCAACTTGTCCGGGGGACAGAAGAAGCTGTTGGAGCTTGGCCGCACCATGATGACCGAAGCGAAGCTGGTGTTGCTCGATGAGCCGGGTGCCGGGGTCAATCCAACCCTGCTCGGCAAGCTGCGGGACATGATCGCCCGCCTTCGCGACGAGCGGGGTTATACCTTTTGCGTCATCGAACACGATATGGATCTTATCGCCAGCTTGTGCCACCCGGTCATCGTGCTGTCCGAGGGGCGGTTGTTGACCCAGGGGAGTATGGCGGCGGTGAGGTCTAATGCGCAGGTGCTGGATGCTTACCTCGGCGGTGACGCCGGTGACGCCGGTGATAAAGCTGTCGCGGGTGGCCCGGCATGAGTGTATTGGCTATGCACGATGTGGTGGGCGGTTACGGCGACACCCAGATCCTGCACGGTGTGTCGCTGCGGGTGGAGCGGGGCGAAGTGGTGGTCATCATCGGACCCAACGGCGCTGGCAAATCCACTGCCATGAAGTCCGTCTTCGGCCTGCTGAATCTCTCTTCCGGCGCCGTTACCCTGGATGGCGAGCCGATCACCAACACACCGCCCGAGGCGGTGGTGCGTAAAGGCGTATGTTATGTGCCGCAAACGGAAAACATTTTTCCCAGCTTGACCGTACAGGAAAATCTCGAAATGGGCGCTTTTGTGCGCACCGATGATTTCAGGCCCCGGCTGCACCAGATCTACGCGCTGTTTCCGCCGCTGGCCGAAAAACGCAAGCAGGCCGCCGGTACCCTCTCCGGTGGGCAGCGGCAGATGGTGGCGATGGGCAAGGCACTGATGTTGGAGCCCAAGATCCTGCTGTTGGATGAGCCTACTGCGGGCTTGTCGCCGCGCTATAGAGGGGAGATTTTCAGTATCGTGCAAACCATCAACGCCGCTGGCACGCCGATTTTGCTGGTGGAGCAAAACGCCAAACAAGCGTTGTCCATCGCTACACGCGGTTATGTACTGGTGGACGGTAAGAACAAATTCGAAGGCCCTGGCGATACTTTGTTGAACGACCCGGAAGTGGGTGAGATGTTCCTGGGCGGCGGTGCATCGCGGGCGCCGCCGGGGTGAGCGAATTTCTCAATTTTTATCTGCTCCCGGGCATCGTGCTGGGCAGCATCTACGCGCTTGGCGCCATCGGCATCACGCTCACTTTCGGCATCTTGCGCTTCGCTAATTTCGCCCACGGGGAGTGCATGACCCTAGGGGTGTATTTCGCTTGGACCATCGTACAGATCAGCGGCATGCATCCGCTGGCGGCCACGCCGTTCGCCATGTTGCTCACCGTGTTGGTGGTCGTCGGCGTCGATCAGATGTTTTACAAACCGCTGCGCCAGGCGCCGGTGGTGATGCTGGTGGTGGCCTCTTTCGGGCTGATGTTGATGTTGCGCTCCATCATTCAGTATTTCTGGAATGTGCAGTTGAAGAGCATCCTGCCCGGCATTCAACTGCCGTATGTGATCGCCGACGTTCTGCGCATAGCGCCCAAGCACATCATGATCATCTGCGGCGCGGTAGCGCTGATGTTCGCCGTGCATTTTCTGTTGCAGCACACCAAGATAGGCAAAGCGATGCGGGCTGTTGCCGATTCCCCGGAGTTGGCGCGGCTGACCGGCATCGATACCGAGAAAGTGGTGTTGGCCACTTGGGTGGTGGGCGGCGCGCTGGCCTGCGCGGCGGGGGTATTCCTGGCCATCGATACCCACGTGGAGACGCGCATGGGCTTCAAGCTCCTGCTGCCGATGTTCGCCGCCGCCATCCTGGGCGGCGTGGGCCGGCCCTATGGGGCGCTGGCGGGTGGATTGGTCATAGGCATCGCCGAGGAGCTGTCGTCCTATCCTTGGATCGGCAGCGAGCCGCTGCTCAATCCCGGTTACAAGGCCGGTGTGGCTTTCGCCATCATGATCGCCATGTTGATCTGGCGTCCGTCCGGGCTGTTTCGCGGCAAGGTGTTCTAGATGGAACAGTTCTACGGCTACGGCATCTATCTGATCACCTTGCTCACCTTCGGTGGCATCTACGCCATTTTGACCCTGGGCCTGAATGTGCAGTGGGGCTTTACCGGCCTGTTCAATGCCGGGGTGGCCGGCTTTTTCGGCATCGGTGCTTATGTCTGCGCCATCTTGACCACGGCGCAGTCGCACCGCCACCTGGGCGGTTATGACATGCCGTATGCGGTGGGCTTTGGCGCGGCCATGCTCGTCTGCGGCGTCATCGCTTATCTGGTGGGCAAGATCTGCTTGCGCTTGCGCAGCGACTATCTAGCCATCGCCACCATCGGCATCGCCGAGATATTCCGGCTGATTTTGAAAAACGAGACCTGGGCCACCAATGGCCCGCGCGGCGTGTCGCAGATCCCCAAACCGTTCGAGACCTTGCCGCAGCCCTGGAATCATCTGGGGTTCTTGGCGCTGGTGTTGGTACTGATGGGGGTGGTCTATCTGCTGGTGGAAGTGGCCCGCAAGTCGCCCTGGGGACGGGTGATGACGGCTATTCGGGAAAACGAGAGTTCGGCTCAGGCAGCAGGTAAGAACGTCGCAGCGTTTCGCCTGGAAGGTTTTGTGATCGGGTGCATGATCATGGCTTTGGCCGGCGCGCTGATGGCGCACAACATCAAGTTCGTCGATCCGAATTTGACCGATCCGCTGCTGGCGACATTCTTGGTGTGGGTGATGTTGATCGTGGGCGGCAGCGCCAACAACAGAGGCGCTATACTCGGCGCGTTTTTGATGTGGACGGTGTGGTCCGCCTCGGAAATCGTCTCGAGCAGGCTGCCGGATGAATTGGCCATTCGCGCCGCCTACGTGCGGATATTTTTAATCGGACTCACATTGCAGATTTTCTTGCAGAAATATCCGCAGGGGATGTTGCCGGAGAAACGTCCTGCTCAACACGGGTAGGGCATCTAACAGTCGCGCGGGTTGTCTTGCGCGGCACGCTAAAGAGGAGTGTTGATGATGAAAGTGGTCAAGAGCTTGACCCTGGCAGCGCCCGTCGCTGCGATGATGGCCCTGCCGGTGCTGGCGGCGGATATCAAAGTAGGGTCCGCTGGCGGCGTCACCGGGCCCATCGCTGAACTGGTCGCCGCTATCGTGAAGGGGCGTTCGCTGGCGGCGGAGAACGTCAACGCCAACGGCGGCCTGCTGGGTGGCGATACCCTGAAGCTGGTGGTGGCCGACTCCGCTTGCGATCCCAAGGCGGCGGTGGATGCGGGCAATAAGCTAGTCAATGTGGAGCAGGTGGTGGCCATCATTGGCCCTAGCTGCTCTGGCGCCACCAACGGTTTGGTGTCGTCGGTGTCCATACCGGCGGGCGTAGTGGTGCTGTCCGACTCCGCCACGGCGCCCTCTATCTCCGAACTCGAAGACAACGATACCGTGTTCAGGGCGTCTGCTTCCGATGCTTATCAAGGCGCGGCCATCGCCAAGCTGGTGCATCAAGCCGGTCTTGAGAAAGTCGCCATGACCTATTCCAATGACGACTACAACGCCGGTATCGCCGCCGTTTTCGAAAAAGAATTCACCGGGCTGGGCGGCACCATCACCGGTAATCAAGCGCACGAGCCGAACAAAGCTTCGTACCGCTCCGAGTTGGCGACGTTGGCCAAGGGCGGGCCCGAGGGTTTGGCCTTGTTCGCTTATTACGGCTCTAGCGGTATCACCATCATTAAAAACAGCCTGGAGAACGGCTTGTTCGGCAAGTTCTACGCCGCTGACGGCATGTTCGATAAATCGGTCATAGAGCAGATCGGCGCGGACAATCTGCGCGACAGGATTTGGATTACCCAAGCGGCCTCCGATACCGATGATGCCTCATACAGAGCGTTTGCCGCCGCTTACAGGGCCACCGGTGGCGATCCGGATGCACCTTACGCGGCTCATGGCTACGACGTGACGTTCCTGATGGCCTTGGCTATCGAACGGGCGGGCGCCGCTGATCGGAGCAAGATATCGGCGGCCCTGCGTGCTGTTGCTTCGCCGCCGGGCGAAGTCGTCCGTCCTGGGGAGTGGGCTAAGGCCAAGCGGCTGATCGCAGCCGGTAAAGACGTTAACTACGAAGGTGCCGCTGGCGTCAACGACTTCGATGAGAATGGCGATGTGACCGGCTTGTTCAGTTTGAACGTGGTGGACGCGGACGGTAACTGGTCGCGCACCATGCTGAAGTAGGAGCGTTATAGCGTTGAATCGAGGCGGCGCGGTGCATGTCTACGCGCCGTTTTTTTGGCTTGGTAGAGGCGGAACATGACTGAATTCGTTGACGGACCGGTGGCGGATGAATGGATGGGCGAAGTGTGGCCTAGCGCTCAGCCCGGCGCGACGGCGATGCTCTACGGTCATGTGCAACTCTCTCCCCGCGAGCCGGTGCGGGTGCGCAGCGCGCAGACTTTTGTCCTCACTTATACCGTTGGCCGTTACGGCTTGGACGACACTGGCGCCATCCGCGTGGTGTTTCGCGCCATGAGCGACTTCGTGCGTCTGCAAACCACCGATCCCGAAGCGCCCAGTTACGTCACCGCGACTACCAGCAGCGGGGTGCCCCTGTTGGTCGATTACGCCCACAGCGGGGTTACGGCGCGGCCCCGTTGGAAATGCCTGACGGTCAGGGTAATGGGGGGTTATCTGCGCGAAGGGGATGAAATCCGCATCGTGTTCGGCGATACCTGCGGGGGTTCGCCGGGCATGCTGGTACAGACCATCGCCGAAGGTGCCTGGGAGTTCAAAGTCATCGCCGATGTGTGCGCGGTGGGTCATTACACGCCTATTCCCGATACGCCGTATGTCCCGGTGGTGGCTGACGATGTAGATGTCTGGCGGGCGGTGTTACCTTCACTGCGCCGGCCTGATGAGACTTTTCAGTTCGGGTTCAAAGCGGAAGACCGCTGGGGCAATCCTACCCCTCACGCCCGTGGCCGCTTCATCTTGCAGCCCTCGCTGCCAGTGGCGGGATTGCCCGGGACCATCGATTATCCGCTCGGTCAAAAATCCATGCAGATCGAAAATCTACGGGTGAGCGAGCCCGGCGTGCTGCGCATCACCGTGCGCGATGAGCGCGGCGGTGTGGTGGCCGAGTCGCATCCGCTGCTGATAAGGGAGGGTGAGTACGCCGGTTATTGGGGCGATCTGCACGGTCAAAGCGGCGAATCCATCGGTCTCACCACGTCGCGCCAATATTTCGATTTTGCCCGCAATAAATCGTTTCTGGACGTCACCGGCCATCAGGCCAACGATTTTCAAGTCAACAATGCGTTTTGGGCTTACCTGAATGAACTCACCGAGGAGTATTTGGAGGAAGGGCGTTTTGTCACTTTTCCGGGCTACGAGTGGTCGGGTAACACGGCGGTCGGTGGCGACAGAAATGTTTATTTCCGCGACGAAGGCCGCCCGATCCACCGCTCTTCCCATGCGCTTTTGACCGAGCGTCATGATCTGCATACCGACGCGCCCACTGCCAACCGGCTATTTGAAATGCTGGCAGGCGAGGACTGCGTGGTTTATGCCCATGTCGGTGGCCGTTACGCGGATATCGCTTATGCCCATGATCCGACCAAGGAAACGGCGATGGAAATCCATTCCGCCTGGGGCACTTTCGAGTGGCTGTTGACGGACGGTTTTCCGCTTGGACATAGAAGCGGTGTGGTGTGCAACAGCGATGGCCACAAGGGCCGGCCCGGTGCCAGCTATCCTGGCGCATCCACCTTTGGCGCTTACGGTGGGTTGACCTGTTTTTATGCCGAGGAGTTGAGCCGCGACAGTATTTTCGAGTGTTTGCGCAAGCGCCATCACTACGGCACCACGGGTACCCGTTTGCACTTGAGTGTGGATGCCGTGTTCGCCGAGTACAGTGTGCTGTTCGACCAAGACCCCCATGCGTTCCCGCATACGGGCAGGCAAAAAGTCAAGCAGGTGATGATGGGGGATATCGTGCGCACGGACTGTGCCTCGGTCCGGTTGAAGCTCGAAGTGATCGCGCAAACGCCTATAGACCGCATCGAAGTGCGCAATGGCATGGAGGTGGTGCAGACGCTGCGTCCCTACGGCGCCGATGAGTTGGGGCCCCGGCTGCGGGTGTTGTGGAGCGGGGCGGAATACCGCGGCCGTGGCCGGGAGACGCAGTGGCGCGGCCGGGTGCGCTTTGGCGGCGACAGTATTGAGCGCATGGTCAAGATCAACGCTTGGCACCGTGAACGTATTCTGGAACAACGCGGCCCCGATACGGTGATTTTCGAAGCGGTCACCACCGGCAATTACAGCGGCTTCGATGCGTGGCTGAAAGAGGGCCAAAGCGGCACCGTCGAAGTGGCGACGAACCACGGTACCCTCCGTGCGGATTTATCCGCGATAGACGCCGATGGTGTGCGCATGGACGCGGGCGGGCTGAAGCGGGCGGTGACGGTGGCCCGTTTGCCGGTTGACAATCGCCACCGGCGGATGGCGGTAACGGTGGCAGTGCCGCTGAGAGAGAAGGGCGACAATCCGTTGTGGGTGTCGGTTTATACCGAAGATGGGTTTCAGGCCTGGAGTTCGCCTATTTTCGTCTATCGGCAAGATGATTGGCCGCGTGGCTGAGGGCAGTTCAACGCTTGCTGTTTTAGCGCTTGCTGTTTTAGCGGATGTCGATAGCCAGCGAACGGGCTGCCGGTGTGGGGCAGCGATGCGTAAGGCGCGCACGGAGCCGTCTACGCATAGAGTCATCTAGATGAGCCAACCGTAGATGAGACAACCGAACTCGGCTATGCGGGTGGACGCAGCGCGCAGAGCATGGGATGGCGCACTTCAAGCCACCGGGGATGGGCTCACGGTGCAATGCGAACTGATCACGCCGATGTACGGTGGTGGCGTCACCCCCGGTAAAGTCGATAGCGCCCTGCCGGTACGCCCTACCGCTCTGCGTGGCCAGCTACGTTTCTGGTGGCGCTTGCTGCAACGCACGGGCGGTGAAAAGGAGTTGTTCCAGCATGATGCGCGGGCATTGTTTAGTGCCGAGACGGCTCTTTGGGGCGGCATTTCCAGCAACGGACCGCAGGCGAGCAAGGTGGCGGTGCGGGTCCGGCAGGTTGATCCGGCGGAGCTGGTTACTTGGAAGGGAAAGCTCTCTAAGTTTCCAGCTTACGCACTGATGTTAGAGTCGGATGAAGATCCACACCTTTTGAAAGGCGGGTACACCTTTCAGTTGACCCTCGACTTCTCGTCTAGCATGCAATCCGGGCAACGCGATCAAGTGATCGAAGCGCTGCGCTGGTGGGCTAGCTTCGGTGGCGTAGGCGCGCGGACTCGGCGCGGCTTGGGTGCCGTTCGAATGAGCGACGGCGGTGAGGTACGGACGCCGGTATCGGCGGAAGAGCCAGTATCGGCGGAAGAGGTTGAGAAGCATGGCGGTTGGTTGGCCGTTGGCCAGCCCGTCAAGGACCCCATAGCGGCATGGTACAAGGCGGTCGAAGCGCTACGAGTGTTCCGGCAGGATAGGAACGAGGGACGTAACACCGGTCAAGGTAAGCACCCCGGCCGTAGCCGCTGGCCGGAGGCGGACACGATCCGGCGCCACACCAACATGGCTTCACCCAACCACCAGCCCGAGCATGAAGTGGACGGCGTCTATCCCCGCGCCGCTTTCGGCTTGCCCATCGTATTCCACTTTAAGGACAGGGGTAGGGGCGATCCATCTGATCATTCACTCGTTCCCGTAAGCTCGGAAAACGAAAAACGCGATCGCATGGCCAGTCCACTGATCTTGCGTCCGTGGCACAACGGCCAGCGTTGGTGTCCGGCGGCGTTGCTGCTGCCCGGCTGGCGCGAGCGGGTGAGTGTGCGGGCCGGCCTCGTGAGGCAAGAAAAGCTGGTCTCGAAGGGAAGCCCGGCATGGCCAGAGGACCTCGATGAGCGCAAGCAGATGGCCGCACGGATTGCGCCCATGAAGAAGCGCGGCGAGGATGCGCTGACCGCTTTCATGAACTTTTTCAAGGCAGGGGCGGATTGAGCACCACAGACCTCGAATCGAGCACTACGCGGCAGTTGAGCGGTGCGCCAGCGCCAGCGGAGCGCTTCCTGATCACGCTCTCCTTGGGGCCGGTGCAAAGCCTGATCGGCGCCGCCCGGCGCACCCGCGATCTGTGGTGCGGCTCTTGGCTGTTGTCGGAGGCGGCCCGGGCCGCGGGCCGGGTGCTGCACCAAGCGCAGCCGGGTTGCCTGATCTTCCCCTGTCCGGACAACCCCGACAGCGACTTGTTGCCGCAAAATCAGCCTGTAGAGGTTGCCCCTGTAGAGGTTGCCAATGTGGCGAACGTCTTGCGCGCGGCAGTGGCATTTGAGACGCCACAAGAGGTGCAAGCGCTGTGTGAGCAGGCCAAGCGGGCAGCCGCGGACCGGTTGGTTGATCTCGGTGAGAAGGCGCGGGCGGGGTTGAAGTTTCACCTGCGCGAGACGGTTTGGCAGGCGCAGATCGGCGATATCCTGGAGACGTTTGCCGCTTGGGTATCGCTTGCGGACTGTGGCAACGGCTACGCCGAGGCCAGCCGGCGGCTTGGCGGGGCGCTTGCCGCTCGCAAGGCGACGCGGGATTTCCAAGCTTGCCAGCCGTTGTCCAGCGCGGATGCCGGGCTGCCCAAGTCCTCCTTGGATGGTGCGTTGGAGACGGTGCTGCCCAGGCCGCTCAGCGATGAGTCCCGGCGTCAGCTTCGATTGTCCAAGCTTCGATTGTCCAGGGGCGAGCAGCTCGATGCGCTCGGGATCATCAAGCGTTTGGCCGGTGACGCGGAGCAGTTCACTTCTTATATGCGCGTTGCCGCCGATCCGTGGGTAGAGCGGCTCAGCGAAGAACAGCAACGAAGGCTGCGAGATGCTTGGGAGCCGCTGGTTTCCATGGAACTGGCCACTCGCACCGGCGGCAATGCGAATATTTATAGGGCCGTGCCTTACGACGGCTCGCTACTGTATGACTTCCGGCTGCGTAACGCGCTGGCTCAGGACGATCTATCGGTGGAACATAGAAAAGCTCTGGAGCACTTGCGCGCGTGCATTGAGGCGATCGCTGTAGAGCAAACCACCGCGGGTCAGGTGGCCGGCGCCCCAGTTGCTTATGCCGCCATCTTGAAAGCGGACGGGGACCACATGGGCCGGCTGCTGGCCTGCGCCAAGAGCGCGGATGAGGCCCGCCGCATTTCCCGCGCCCTGCACGGATTTGCTTCCGAGGTTCGCGGGATCGTTCGCTGTCACCGCGGCCACGCCATCTATGCTGGCGGCGACGACGTGCTCGCCCTGTTGCCATTGGCATCGGCGGTGGACTGTGCGAGGGCTCTGGCCGATAAGTTCAAGGAGGCACTGGATGAGATCGCGGGTGATATGAAAGTGCCGGCGGCGGAGCGCCCGACGCTGTCCGCCGGCCTTGGCATCGGCCATGTCATGGAGCCGATGGCCGCCTTGCGCGAGCGCGCCGAGCGGGCGGAGAAGGCAGCGAAGGGCGATGCGACAATAACTCCGCGCAACGCCTTGGCGATACGGCTAGGCATTCGTGCTGGCGCGGAGCCGGGCTGGCGCGCGCAATGGAGCGATCAAGGTGCATTCGATGCATTGCGCCAGTTCATCGAAGCCTACCGCCAGCGGCAACTCCCCGCTCGCGCCGCTTACGATATGCGTGCCATTGACCGGCGGCTGGCGTGGCTGCGCTCCGATTGCAGTGACCCTGCCAACAGCATGCGCGCCGCCGAGGTGCACCGCATGCTGGAGCGGGCACGCCGGCCGGGCGGCGAAAAGCGCATACCGCATGGGCTACAAGAGCTGCTGCGGGCGTGCGCCGGGAAGCAGCCGCTGTACCGATTGGCGGATACCCTGATCATCGCGCGATGGCTGGCGGCTCGCACCGCCGCTGATGTGGGAGAGCGCGTTTGAGCAGGCGGGCTAAAAAGAAGCGTACAGGGAAGGCCTCGCCGCCAAACTACCGCAAGCAGCGTAGAGAAGAGGCGCTGCGAAGCCGGACCCCAGCCGCGGCACTGCGGCCCCACCCAGCCGGGGGGAGCGCGCCGAGCCGGGTGGTCAGCCTGGATCCGCTGCTGCCTGTCATCGTGCGCTCGGGCCGGCCGCTGGACGGCAAGTCGGATGCCGATCCGGCGCGCTTGCCGCCGCCGTCCACTATCGCCGGCTGCTTGCGCACCGCTTGGGCGCGGGCCGGGGCTCGGCCATTTGGCCCGGAACTGTTGCAACATGCGGTGGCGGGGCCGCTGCTGATCACTAGCGGTGGCCGAGTTCTCGCCCCCAAACCCGCTGACGCGCTGTACTTCGGCCACGGTGCCGCCGCCCGTTGCGTGCGCCTGGCGCCAGGCCGGTTTCCCGCTGGCGTGTGGGCGGATTTGCCGGCAGGTTTGCTGCCGGTGCGCTTGAGCGAAGAGATTGAGGAGAAACCGGGCGATGGACCGGCTTGGTGGAGCTGGTGTGATCTGCTGGCTTTTCGCCTGGGACAAGCGGTTGATTACACCCGCCTGTGCGCCAACGGTTGGTCAGCGCCGGCGGGTGATCGGCGTACCCATGTGACCATCGATCCGAACACTTATGCCGCCGGCGACGGACAGTTGTTCCAGACGGAGGGGCTGGACTTGGATGCCGGTCCCGCGCGGCACGATGAAAGCGTGCAGGAACAGCAGGAGCGTTGCGGCCTTGGCGGTTTGCGTGTGCTGGCACGATTCTCCGAGCCCTTGGGGCGGACGCTGGTGCATCTAGGCGGCAAGCGGCGCCTGGCGGCTTTGCAACCGGAAGCGGAGTCGATGTGGCCGCCGCCGCCGCCGGATTGGTTCGAGCGCATCCGCAAAGCCGGCGGTCTGTCGTTGACCCTGCTGACGCCGGGTTTATTTTCCGCCGGCTATCATCCCGGCTGGCTCAGCGGCGCGGAACTCAGCGGCTGCCCGCCCGCGGCCCCGGAACTCAAGCTCAAGCTGCGCGCGGTAGCGATCGAGCGTTGGCAGCCGCAATCCGGTTGGGATCTGGCCAAGCGCGCGCCCCGGCCCACGCGCAAGTTAGCCGAGGTTGGCACCACTTATTGGTTCGAGGTGATCGGGGGTCTAGAGGCCGCCGCTCACGATGCGCTGTGGCTGAGCAGCGTGTGCGATGACGCACAAGATCGGCGCGACGGCTTTGGATTAGCGCTACCGGCGCCGTGGACATGCCCGAATACCGGCGCTTAACGATTCTCAGAAGGTAAACACGATGCAAGCGGGACTCTTTCACCTGCACACTCTTTCGGCGCTGCATTGCGGCACGGGACAGTCCGCCGACGTGGTGGACCTGCCCATCGCCCGCGCCCGCGCCACCCGTCTGCCCATGGTGCCCGGCTCTTCGCTGCGGGGCGTGCTGCGCCAGCAGGTTGAACAGATGGACTGCGAGAATGGCACGAAGAACGCCGCAGCGCTGTTTGGCCCGCGGTCCATCAGCAGCAGCGATAACAGTTTCGCGGGCGCCCTGGCTGTAGGTGACGCTCACCTGCTGGCGCTGCCGGTGCGTTGTTTAGCCGGCATCGTCAGCTACGCCACATCGCCGTTCATCTTGCGCCGCTATGCCCGCGACTTGGCGCGGGCCGGAATCGATGATGCGCCGCCGTTGCCGTCCGCCCCGGCCGAGGGGGAGGCGCGGGTGGCTAAAGGCTCCGTCAACCGCCTTGATGACAAGCTGGTGCTCGAAGATCTGGACCTGGCCGCGCAAGAAGACTGCCCCGTTACGGGATGGGCGCAGTGGATTGCGAAAACGGTGTATGACGATGACAACTCGCGATGCGATTTCATCCACCGTTTCGCACTCCTGCACGATGAGATCATGGACTTCCTGGCCGAGACCGCCACCGAGGTGCGCGCCCGCATCCGCATCGATCAAAGCACTGGCACGGTGGACAAAGGCGCGCTTTGGTATGAGGAGCACCTGCCCGCCGAGACGCTGCTGTGGGGTGTGTATGCGCTGTCGGCGCGCAATCACCCGGACGACACGTGCAACGCGGCCGAACTGGCCGGGACGCTGCCGGACTCTGGCACGCTGCTGCAATTGGGCGGCGGTGCTGGCACCGGCCACGGCCTGGTGCGCTTCGTGATCCGACAAGCAGAGAAGGCGTGACATGATCCAAGTCCGCACTCACGCCATCGCCCGCGCGGCGTATGCCCGGGTCGCCGCTCGTCGCCGGAACCCGGAGAAGAATGCCCCGGAGAAGAATGTCCGCAATGAGGATGGCCCTAAAGAAGATGGCCTAAATGAGGATGGCGTAAAAGAGAAAGAATACGGAGCATTGGCGCACAAGCTGCCGGGCATGATCCTGGGTAACGGCCTCGCCCAGGCCACCGGCTTCCTGCTCGCCAAGGGGACTGAGGCGCACAGGGCGCTGCTGGATGATCTGAGCGCGGTGCTCCACGCCGCGGGCGTGATTGGCCAGACCGGCGGTGACGCGCTGCATCAGCGCATCATCCAGGGCGACCTGCGGCAAACCCTGATGCTGACGCGCCGGGCGTTGGAGGCGAGTGGCTGGATCAAGCGCTATGTGCAGGGCGTTTTGCATATCAATGCGACCGGCGACATCGAGAGCTTGGCGGGCCGGGTAGACGAGGACAACTGATGGCGACGCCGTTGATGCGCAAGGCGCTGCGGTCCTTATACAAGCAGGCAGTGACGCCCCATCCGGGTTTGCTGTTGCAACGCGGCCTGCCCGAACACGATGAAGCTGAAAGCGAGGCCAAGACCAAGCACGTCGCGCGTGTCTGTGAGGCCAGGCCCGGCGAGTTCTATGGCAATGCGTATGAACGGTGGCGGCGGGCCACTGCCGACAAGCAACGCTTTCGCCAGGTGTTGCTGGCACTCGAACAACGCTTGTTCGCCGGTTTGACGGGTGGCGGCATACTGGAAACCGGCGGCGCCATCAGCCACAGCTACGGCGCGCCTTATATTCCCGGCACCAGCGTTAAGGGCGTGGTGGCTGCCAGCGCACGGGAGCGGCTGCGGACGCAGCAGAACGGCCACGCCATCTGTGATGAGTTGTTCGGGGCGCCGGCCACGGCACACCCGCCGGCCGGGTTGTCCGGGCTGATCACCATCCACGATGCTTGGTGGGTGCCGGACTCGGCCTCGGCGCCCCTGGTGGCGGAGGTGGTGACCAGCCATCACCTGGAGTACTACGGTAAAGATGGGAGCACGCCGGCAACCGATTTCGATAGCCCAGTGCCTAATGCGCAGGTGGCGGCACAAGGGAAATTCTTGTTCGTGATCGAGGGACCGGCGCAGTGGTTGGATCTCGCTGAATCGATGCTCAAAGAGACCTTGGCGCGGCGCGGCTTAGGCGCTAGGACCCGCAGTGGCTATGGTCTATTCAAGAACGAGAATTCATTGCCCGCCGCCCGTTCGGCGTGGGTGGACGGGACGATTGCCCGCCTCAAAAAAGAGAATAACGCCAGGGAAGACGAGGTTCTGCGGGGTAACAGCTTGGCGCAAGCTTTTAGGGCGATCGAGGATGCGCACCTGAAGCGCGAGGCGTTCGAGGATATTCGCGCCCGGTGGATGCGCAAAAGCTGGTGGGAAGGTGTGCGGCTCAAGAGGGCAGCGAAGGCGGCGAAGCAGATTTACGACGACTACGAAAGTACCCGGCGATCGGCCCTGCCGGACGAGTTGCCGCGGGAATAGCCGGTGTAGGGATTGGCCATGAACAACGTTATTTTGTTATGTACCGTGGGTGGCAGCCACGAGCCGGTCTGCCGGGCGATCGAGTCGGTCTCGCCCGGCTATATCTGCTTTTTCTGCACGGCTGAGGATCCGAGATCGGGCAAGCCGGGTTCCGATGTTCATGTGATCGGAAAGGGCAACGTTATCAAAGCCAAGTTCGGTGACAGCGCTCCGACATTACCTAACATTCCCGCGCAGATGGGTTACGACGAAAGCCGGTATGAGCCGTGCCGGGTTCCCGCGGATGATCTGGACGGAGCGTTCCTGGCCATGCGTGCTGCTGTCGCAGCGCTGGCCGAGCGTTTCCCCGGCGCACGGTTCGTCGCCGATTACACCGGCGGCACCAAGACTATGACTGCCGCAATGGTGTGCCTCGCGTTGGAGCAAGACGATATCGACCTCCAACTCGTGACAGGCGCCCGGGCCGATCTCAAGCAGGTGGTGGATGGCACTGAACGGGCGATGACGGCGAGCGTGGTTCGCCTCCGGCTTGACCGCGCCATGGCTCTATATCTGGGGGGATGGCGTCGATTTGCCTATCGCGAGGCAGCGCAGGGTCTGAAAAACATCCCGATCACCGTCAACTCTCCCGATCGCGCCAAGCTCGAACTGGCGCAGGCGCTGAGCGGAGCTTTGGCTCTATGGGATGATTTCGATCATGCTGGCGCACTCGATTCGATTCGACCCTACGCTGGGCAAGTAGCACCGCGCTATCCGGCGATGTTGCCCATGCTCGAACTGCTGGCGCAGCAGGACAGTTCACGGCGCGAACCAGCCTGTTTGTTGGATCTTTGGTGGAATGCCGAGCGGCGTGCGGCTCGGGGCCGTTATGACGATGCCGCGGCCCGGGTATACCGGCTACTGGAATGGACCGCGCAATGGCAAATTCGCCGCCGGCTCGAAGTCGAAACGGCGAACTTTCCCGCTGAGCGGTTGCCTGGGACTGTAGCTGTGCGAGTTGATGCCGACGGCAAGATCAGACTCGGTTTGTGGCACGCCTGGCAAGTGGTGAAGGCTGACCCTGGCATGGCCGGGTTGGCGCAGACATTTATCGGGCAACAGGAAAGCAAATTGAAAGATCTGCTTGCCATCCGTAACGAGTCCATACTGGCTCATGGTTTTCAGCCGATCGCAGCCACGGATTGGCGCAGGATGCAGCACTGGGCGGAAAAGCATTTCTTGCCACTATTGCGTAAGCTGGCTTTAGAAGCCGATTTGAAGGAGCTGCCAGAACAACTACCAACGCAGTTCAGCGCATGAGGGTAGTGAAGTAGAGATTCTACAGATTGGGATGAATTGCTCGTAGCGCATGAATCATGAACGGGTAGAAACGCCGGACGCTCATGAGCAACGGACTATTGTTACTTGTCCGAAGGGCTTGGAGAGCTTGCTGGCCGATGAGTTGACCGCTCTCGGTGCGCACGATGTATCGCAGACCAAAGCCGGGGTTTATTGCGCCGCTGAGCTACTGGTCCACTACCGCATCTGCATGCATTCCAGGTTAGCCAACCGCATTCTCTACTGGCTGCATGGGTTTCAAGCCGAAGACAGCGATTCTCTCTACGCCGGTGTCAAAGCCTTTGCATGGCATGAGCATCTGTCACCGGGTGGTTCCATCGCGGTTGATTTCAACGGTACCAATACGTTTTTACGCAATACCTATTTCAGCGCGCAGCGGGTAAAAGACGCGATAAACGATCACTTCGCGCAAAGAGGGCTGGAGCGGCCCACGGTCGCCACGGCGCAGCCCGATCTCAGAATCAACGCTCATCTTCGCGCCGGCTCTGTGTCGCTGCGCCTGGATTTGAGCGGCGCCAGTTTGCACCGCCGCGGTTATAGAAAAAGGGGTGGTGCCGCGCCGCTGAAGGAAAATCTGGCGGCGGCGATTCTCATTCGCGCCGGATGGCCGACTATTGCCGCTGGCGGCGGTGCATTGATCGATCCGCTTTGCGGTTCCGGCACGTTGTTGATCGAAGGCTTGGAGCTGGCGATGGGTTTGGCGCCGGGGCGCCGGCGCCAGCACTGGGGCTTCGACGGCTGGTTGGGGCACATCCCCGCGCACTGGCGCACCGTTGCCGCGGCGGCGGGCGAGCGAGAAGCGGCCGCGACGACATCGGTGTGGCCGGATGTCATAGGGTATGACGGCAGTGGCAAAACCCTCGATATGGTACGGGCCAACATCGCCGCCGCCGGCCTGGAGGGGTGTATACGGGTACACCGCAAGGAGTTGGGGCAATGGGTCAAACCCACCCACAAAGCCATTGCCGATGGCTTGATCGTATGCAATCCACCGTATGGCGCGCGTCTCGGCGACGCAGTGTCCCTAGCCTCGTTGTACCGCCTGCTGGGCGAGAAGTTGCGCGGCCAGTTTCGCGGTTGGCAGGGCGCGGTGTTCACCGGCAATCCCGAACTCGGTAAGACCATGGGTCTTAGGGCGCGCAAACAATTCAATTTTTTCAACGGCTCTATCGCGGCCAAGTTGTTGTTATTCGATATCGATGAGCGCTGGGCGGTACGGCGTTCGCGCGATGACATCGAGGAACCTGACGGTTCATCGGACAATGTTCCATCAGCGCCCCTGAGTGCCGGTGCTTTGATGTTCGCCAACCGTGTCAAAAAGAACATGAAACATCTGGCGCGTTGGCGCAAACGCAATAACATCCAATGTTACCGGGTCTATGATGCTGATTTACCCGAATACGCGGTGGCGGTGGATGTTTACGGGCCGTGGTTTCATGTCGCCGAATACCAGGCGCCTGCCAGTGTGGAACCCGCGGTGGCGAAGCGGCGTTTGCTGGAGGCGATGTCCGGATTAGCCGAGCAACTGGGGGTGAGGGCCGGGCGGGTGGTGGTCAAGGAACGGCGCCGGCAAAAAGGTAAAGGGCAGTACCAGAGACTGGCGCAACGGGGCGAGTGGGTGGAGGTCATGGAAGGGAGCGCCACCTTGCTCATCAATCTGCACGACTATCTTGATACCGGGTTGTTTTTGGATCACCGCAAAGTGCGCTTGCATATCAATCGATTGGCCCGCGGCAAACGTTTCTTGAATTTGTTTTGTTATACCGGCGCGGCAACGGTGCACGCCGGTTTGGGCGGGGCGGAATTTTCCACCAACGTGGATCTGTCGGCCACCTATATCAACTGGGCCGAGCGCAACGCGGCGCGGAATGGATTGACGGTAGGGGGATTGACGGCGGGGGGATTGACAGCAGGGCGCCACCGGTTCGTAAGAGCCGATGTGATGTCTTGGCTGCGTGAGAACCGCGAACAGTATGATCTGATCTTTGTCGATCCGCCTACTTTCTCCAATTCCAAAAATCTTGAGCACCATTTCGATGTGCAACGGGATCATGCGCAGTTGTTGGCTCAAGCTATGCGCTCTTTGGCGCCCGGTGGTTTGTTGATCTTTTCTTGTAACCGGCGGCGTTTCGCGCTCGCCGATGAGGTGTTGCGCGGCTATGCGGTGGAAGACATGAGCCGCTGGTCGCTCGATAAGGATTTCGAGCGCGCCCGTTTCGCCCATCACTGTTGGTTTATACGGCATCAGTGAGCACCCCTTTATTCCTTCATTCTTTATCCGGCGCTCGTCAATACTTCTTTTAGCGCGCCTAGGAATGCGTCGGTGTCTTCGGGCAGCCCGGTGGACACTCTGATGCAGGTGCCTGCCGCCTCGTAGCCGAAGGTGGCTATGCGGATGCCGCGCTCGCGCATGGCTCGCACCACGTAACCCGCATCCATACCCGCGTCTACCCCGATGAAATTGGTCACCGAGTCCATGGGGGAGAGTCCCAAAGCGCGCATGCCAGTGGTAAGCCGCTCGCGCTCTATGGCCGTGGTGCGCAGGATCATCTGGGTGTAATCCGGGTCGTCCAGCGCCGCCAGGGCCGCCGCCTCCGCCACCCCGGCGAGATTGAAGGTGCTGGTGACCAAGCGCAGGGCGTTGGCGATTGCCCCGCTTGAACAGAGCGCATAACCAAGGCGCAGCCCGGCCAGCGCGTACGCTTTCGAGAAGGTGCGGGTGACTACCCATGGACCGTGCCGGTGTTTGAGTATGTCCAGCGCGTCGGGGCCGCCGGCGTAGGCGGCGAATTCAAAATATGCTTCATCGACGAAAAGCAGAGTGTTCTGCGGTGTGTGTTCAGCCAGCAGGGACAGTTCATCGTGGCTCAACATCAGTCCGGTGGGATTGTTGGGGGTCACGACGAGCAACAGGCGGGTTCGATTGCCGATCGCGTTGAGCAGTCCCTGCACGTCGATGCTGCCATCGTCCCGGTTCGGCACGGTGCGCAGCGCGGCATCGACCACGTCGAATACACCGCAGAAGCGCCGCCATATCAATGCGGGGGCCACCAGTTCCTGACCGCTATCGACCGCGATCTGAGCCACCGCCGTCAACAGTTGAGTACTGCCGGCGCCCCAGCAGATCTGCGCTGCGGGGATATCCAGGCGTTCACTCAAGCGGCCAGTGAGCACCGGGCAGGTACCGTCGGGATAACGGTTGAGATCCGGCGCCGCGCTGGCGATGGCGGCTAGCACTTTGGGCGAGGGCGGGTAGGGGCATTCGTTGAGATCCATCCGATGGATGCGGGCGCCACGCTCATGGGCGAAAACATGGGTGGGATTCCAAAATCCCTGCTGGCGGAAATTGGGCCTGAGCGCGATGGTGTCCGTGGTTGGATCTGTAGGTTTCAATGTGCGGTGGTCCCGAATTGGTGGCATCAGCGCTGGACTTATTTACTTTTTCTTCTTTGGAGCGCGGAATTTCTTGTGGCAACTGCGACAGGTTTTGCCTACCCCTCTGACGCCGGCTTGAAGGATCTCAAGACCTTCTGCGGCGGTGGCGGCGAGGGTGCCGGCGGCGATGGCGAGCTCTTTGTTCTTGTTGCCGATCTCCGGCCAAGCCTCCCAAGCTACGGGCAGTGCCCGGGTTTTGCCCGGCATGGCGGCATTGTCCGTGCCCTCGGGCCACATGGCACTGTTGTTCATCTGCGTGGCCAGTTGCAAGTTGGTGGCGAATAGTGTTGCCTGCCCGGCGTCGTAGGGGGCTTTGCCCTTGGCCATGGCGCCGAGCTGGCCTAGGTTGAAGGCTAACAGTTGCATGTATGCCTTACGGGCTTTGACTGCTTTGCCCAAGTGGCCGTCCGCCTGCACCGCCGTGGCGGGTACGGATAGGGCGAGGGTAATCAACAGCGTTCTTGTGAACCATTTCATCAGTGTATCCTCCGATAGGGTTGCCTATAGTCGCTCGGTGTCACCGTGAGCTACGCCAATGGAATAAGCCTGAAGCGGAATAAACCCGAGGCGGATGCGCACACGATGGCGCAACTTTAACGGCGACCATTGACGCTGCCAATCATTTCAGTTTCGGGCGTCGCGCTGGCATTCGGGGCGGTCGATACCCGGCAGGCATTGGCGCCAGAGAGCATTGACCCCTGGAAACATTGACCCCTGGAAACATTGACCCTGG